>Ga0182741_1000001_pt1 | contig 892255 bp, 722 predicted proteins | sample eDN5th37CBELigOP_FD_128874 | JGI IMG/M metagenome (GOLD analysis project Ga0182741, IMG submission 128874) | Enriched Organic Plus compost microbial communities from Emeryville, California, USA - eDNA 5th pass 37_C BE-Lig OP (version 2) (version 2) ...
CAGCGTGTCCTCGTCCCAGAAGCCGATCGTCTCGCCGTACCACCGCGGCACCTGCTCGCTCAAGTACGGGACCGCGCCGTCCATCTTGAACTCGGCGCCGATGTAGACGTTCGTGATGAAGTTGCGCGCAACGCCCGCGAGGATCTGCACGACCTGCGGCGTCACCATGATGTAGTGATCCCAAACCGCGGCTTCGTGCCAGCGGCGCATGAAGCCTTCGGGCCAGCAGTACTGCGACGGCCAATGGGGCTTGTTCGAGTTCGCGTGGTGATAGGCCTCTTGCACCATCCGCTTCTGGTACTCGGGCGTCAGCAGCGACAGGATCGTCGGCACCTGCACGTGCCGCATCCGGAACCAGTACTGATTGCCCGGCGTGCGGCCCGGGTGCATGTAGATGCCCGTCCACTCCCCCGGCACCGTCGCGTAGGTGTGCTGCGTCGGCCCGCCGCGCCGCTTCGTCTCCTCGAGCAGCGCCTCGTAGTGCTCCTGCGCCGTCTTGAACGGATACGGGCTCACGATCGCCTCGCGCGGATAGTCGCGATCGCAGTAGCCCCATGCGGCCGTCCTCGGCGGGTCGTCGCCCATGAGCCCCGTGCGATTGCCGCCCCACAGATCCTCGAGGGCCGCGGGGCTGTTGCAGCGGAAGTAGCGCGGATCGCTCCAGAGCTCCCGATCCTTATAGAAGTCGGTCGTCGTGAAGATGTCGATCGGAAGCGGCTCGATGCCTTCCGGCGTCTCGCCCGGCCTCGCCGAGCCGACGAAGCCATCCGGCGCGCGGCGCGGATCGTCGTCGACCCTGCGCATCGTCGCGCCCGTCATGTGGAACTCGTTCAGATCGGCGACCAGCGGCGCGCCCCGTCCGACGCTTTCGAATCCCGGGTCGGCCACCTTCTGAGCGGCGGCCAACGAGCCGACCAACGACATCGCCGCGAGCACAGGCACGCGAAGTGCGCCGTCCTTCATAGTCTCTCCCCTCGATGTTCTTCTGCTGCGGCCCGTCGGCCTCGACGGGCGCCGACCCGTTTCGATACTAAGTCGAAATCCTGTCCGGCGCGAGCCGCGCGGCAGGGCGGCGCTTGGGAAAACTTGAGCCTCTCTCAGGCGCGCTCGCCGCAGCGAGGGTGAGCCGCGGCGAGCGCATTTCCGCGATCGACGACGCTACTTCCGGCGCCAGCGCCCGGCCGCGTCCATGAAGTACTGACCGGACGGCAGGCGCTCGATGATCTGGCGGCCCGCACGCGCCTGCACGGCCTCGAGCGGCGCGTTCGTCTCCTGGGCGATCTGCCGATACTCGTTCATGCGCTCCGCGTTCACGGCCGCCACGATCCGCTCGAGCGCCGGCGTCGACTCGGAGACGACGGCGACGAGCCCATCCGGCCGCTCGCCGATCAGGCCCTGTGCCTTCGCGCTCGCGAGGTCGCTCTGCGCGAACGCGGGCAGCCCGATCGCAAGCATCGCGAGCACGATCCAAATCTTCTTCATCAACGTCGTGATCATCGGTCTTCCGCCTCGTTCGTCGCCCCATTCAAATCGCTCTGCGTGAGCCCGAACAGCTCGGGGTTGCGGCGAATCAGCGCGAGCAGCTCCTGATCGATCTCGAGCCGCTTCTGCTCGGTGATGTTCACGTTGACGTCGAAGCGGATCGGTTCGTCGGGCGCCTGGAGCTTCACGGCGCAGCCCGACGCGAGCGCCGCCGAAACGAACGCGGCGGCGGCTCCGCGGGCAGGACGATATGAAATCATCGAGAGTTCTCCTCGTTCTCGGTTTCACGCTGCTCGAAGATCTGCTCGAGCTCCGCCGCATCCGTGAGATCGACGGCGCTTCGCAGCGCGCCGAGCAGCGAGCCGCTGAAGTTGAACGACAGCTCGATCGGATGCCCTTCGAGGAAGTCGGGATTCGCGCCGCGCGCGCTCAACCTGAGCGTCTGCTCGCCGCCCTCCGCCGACTCGCCCGAGACTGCGAGCGAAAGCTCGTCGTAGCGGAAATTCGTCAAGACCTCGCGCAGCATCCGCGATCGTACATCTTCTCCGCGCAGAAAGTCCGGCAGCTCGTTCGGCGTGTAGCGCAGCACACCGTCGGTCTCGGCCGCGAGCACGCCTTCGTCGAGACGAACGCCGCTGTCGATCAGCCGCACCGGCACGCGTCCGGACAGCACACCCGTTCCGGCGAGGCCTTCGATGCGACCGAGCGCAAGCAAGTGCGACAACTCGACATCCTCCGCTCTGAGCACGAAGCCAATATCGTCGAGCGAGGCTGAATCGATCGTGAACGGCTCGGCATAGAGACGCCCGCCGGCGAAGCCGAACTCGACGCGCCGAAGCGCGAGCGCACCGTCCGCGCCGAGATCGAACACGACCGTTCCCTGCTCGAGCGGCACGCCGAGATCCGCGCGTGCGATCGTCACCGTCTGCTCGGGCTCCGTCGCGGGCGGGAACAGGCTCGCGAAGCGCGCTTCCGTGTCGACGCCCGCGAGCGCGACGCCCGCGACCGTCGCGCCGAGGTCGCGAGCCTTCAACGTGCCGGTGCCGGTCAGCTGCCCGCGCGTCCATTCGACGTCGCCTTCGAATTCGAGCACGCCGGACGCATTCGTGACGTGCTCCGCGAGGAGCGGCGACAGATCGCGGATCTCGGTCGCGCCGGTCACGAAGCGCACGGGATGGAGACGCATGCTTGCGGTCGCGCGATCCCGCTCGTAGCGACCGGCGGCTTCGAGCACGAACGTGCCGAGCGCGTCGGACGCGACCGCGTCGAACGCGAGCACGTCGCCGTTTTTCTGCGCCTCGAGCTCGACGCCGACGGGCACGATAGGCGCGGGGCTGACGAGACTTTCGAGCCGCGCGATCTCGAGCGCGGCCGCGACGAGCGTGCCGTTCCGGAGCTCCGCGGTGCCGTCGAAGCCGCTCGCCGCGAGCCGTGCCTCGGGCCACGTCGCGGCGCCGCCGGAAACGCGCGCGGACAACGCCGTGCTCGATGCATCGATCGCGCCCGCGGCGACGACGCGCGGCCAGCGGCCGTCGAGCGAGTGCGTCGCTTCGCCCGTCGTCACCCGCACGTGGAGCGGCTGCTCGTCCAGCGACAACGTGAACGCGGTGCGTTTTGTGCCGAGGTCGTGACGGAGCAGAACACCGTCGGCGCCGCCCGAGAGGCAGACGGGCGCGACGTCCGCAATGCGCGTCTCGCCGACCTCGATCGAGCCCGCACGAAAGCCGACGCACTCGTCGAGCGCGAGCACGATGCGTTCCGACGTGCCCGTGAGCGCACCTTTCACGCGTGCGACGACGCCGTCGAGCCGCGCAGACCCGACGCTGCCCGTCGCGCGGACCGTGCCCGTGCCCGCGAGACGCCATTCTCCGGCGCGGCGCGCGAACGATCCGTCGAAGCCTTCGACGCCGAGCACGAGATCGCGCGACGGCACGTTCTGCGCGACGACGTCCGTGATGTCGGCCTCGAGCGCGACCGCGGCGCCGACGGGCGCGAGACCGGCCGCGCGTGCATCGAGCGTCACCGCGATACGCGCATCGCGGGCCGCCGCCGTCAGACGGCCGACGAGCTCCGCCGTGCCGTCGCCGCTCGCCCAACGGAGCGACGCCGCACGCTCTCCCGCCTCGGCAAGCTGCAGCGCGACGGTCTCACCCTGGAGCGAAGCTGCGAACGACGGAACGACATCCGGCTCCGGAACGAGCTCCGCGCGCGCGTCGCCGAGCGTCACGCGCACTTCGTCGCGGTCCCCTTCGATCTCGCCTGCGACGACGAAGGTTCCGTCGCCGAAGAAGCCCGGATAGGCAAGCGCTCGGCCGTCGAGCTCGAACTGCCCGCGGATGCGTTCCGACGCCGCGGCGCCGGCCGCGGTGCTCTCGAGCGCGGCGTCGAGCTCGATGTGTCCTCGCGCAGGTGATGCGCGCACGAGCTCGATGCTGCCCGCAACGGACACTGCCCGCTCGGCCGCCGTGAACGTCGCCTCACCGTCGATCGAGATCTCCGCGACGTCGGCCGCCGGCGCCCGAATCGCGAAACGCGCCGTGCCGTCGCGCCCACTCGCCGTGATGGCCATGGCACCGAGCGCGATGCCCGCTGCGTCGACGGCTTCGGCCTCCGCGGCGATCTCGAACGACACCGCATCCGACGTGAGCGAAGCCGACGCGTCACCGGCGAGACCGGTCGCCCGCACGCCGCGCGCGACGACATCGCCGTCGTCGATCCGAAAACGCAGGCTTGCGTTGCGCCGCTCACTGTCCGGTTGCACGGCGACGTCGGCGAGGATCACGCGCACGGCGCCGAGCGGCGTCGTCGCGCGTAGCTCGGCCCGCTCGACGGCGATGCCGTCGGGCGGCAGCACGTCGAGCGGCAGCGATCCGTACGCAGAGGCGTCGCCGGTCGGCCACGCGGATCCGCCGCCGGCACCGAGCCCCGCATCGACGCCGAGCCTGCCGATCGAAATCCGCTCGATGCCCCGCCCAAGCCGGGCACGCACGTCTTCCGCGACGAGCGAACCGTCGGCCGTGAGGCGCACGCGATCGAACGCGACATCCGGCAGCCGCAAAGCGCCGCCGTCGACACTCGCGTCGGGCCAGCCGGCAGCGTGCAGCCGCCGCTCGAGCAGCCGGGCGGCGACGACCCCCGACGCGTGCCACAGGGCGAGCCCCGCGAGCGCGACGAGGACCGCCGACAGCAGCAGCCATCGGCGCCGCGGGGATGCGCTCATCCGCGTCGAATCCAGTCGAAAGAACCTCGGCAGCTCATGTTACAGGCGAGCGCCGAGCGAACGATACCGCTACCCGGACGGGTCTTCGCGATTCGATGTGGGAGTGGTCGCGCCGATGGGGCGGATGTCGCTCGAGACGATCCGCGGCTGCCCTTGCGGCTCGAAGCGGCGCGTGAAGGATTGGCGTTGCAGTACGTCGATCAGATCGGTCAGCGACTCCGTCGCGTCGATCGGATCGTAGTCGATCGAGCGCGGGGCCGGACCGGGTTTACACGAAGCGTTCGTGTCAGACATCAGCCTGGAGTCCTTTCCTCGACACCGACGAGCTGTCGGGCGCGCGCAAGATACCTGCCCCACCGCCGGAATGCCATACGTGCAGGCCGAGCGTGACGAGTGGACGAACGGCTCGTTACGGCCGAGCCGGCGAGGCCGCCGCGGTCGCACGCCGCGGCGAGCCTTACCGGCCGCCGCGCTGCGCTACTCGAACCGGCCCTGGAACCCGACGAAGGCCGATCGCGGCTCGCCGGGATTCAGGATCCGATCGCCCGGCGAAGCGACGTTGCGCACCGAATGCGTGACGACATAATCCCGGTCCGCGAGATTGCGCAGCTCCGCGAACGCGCGCCACCGCTCGTTGCCCCACCCCGCCCTGAGCCCGACGAGGACGTGCGAGCCGATCCGATACGTGTTCGCGAAGTCGGCGAAGCGGTCGCCGACGACGTCGAGCATCGGCCCGACGTGCCATCCGCGAGGGCTGCGATAGATCAGCTCGCCGCGCGCGAAGTAGTCGGGCGCCGCAGGCAGCGCATTGCTGCCGTAATACGGATCGTCGTCGAACCTGAACTCGTTCAGCGTGACGCTGATCGTCGGCTCCAATGTCGCCCCGGCGCCGCCGACCGGCAAGACGGCCCCGAGCATCGCCTCGACGCCCGCGTGGATCGTGCGATCGACGTTCGTCGACAGGCTCGTGCCGGGCGCGCTCGGATCCTCGACGGAGAGGATCTCGTCGTCGACCTCGGCGTAGTAGACCGAAACGTCCCAGCTCAATCCGCGGCCTGCACCCGCCCTGCGCCGCGTGCCGAGCTCGACGACCTTGCCCGTCATCGGCGCGAGCGTCGCGTCTCCGCCCGCGACGTTGTCCTCGAGCTCGTAGTTCGTCGGCGGCTCGAACAGCCCGCTCGCGTTGCCGTAGAACGTGACGTCGGCCGCGACGTCGAGCAGGAAGCCCGCGCGCGGCGTGAAGCGCTCGTAGCGTGCGCTCGGATGCCGGCCCGCACCGGTCGCGGCGGACGTCACGTGCACCTCGCGCTCGGCCGCCGTGAGCTGGCCGCCGAGCACGAGCGTCAGAGCGTCGCCGAGCCGCCAGCGGTCGACCGCGAAAAGCTCCGTGAGCGTCGCCGAGTTCGCCACGTTCTCGCGGAGGCCATTTCGTTCTCCGCGAAGATTCCGGTAGTGGCCGCCGTGCACGTCGCTGTCCGCGTGGCTCAAGCCTATCAGCGTCGTATGACGGCCGGCCGTCTGGCTGAAACGCAACGACGTGCCCCTGTTGCGATGCTCCGTGTCGATCAGGAGGCTGAACACCTCGACGCCGCCGACGGTCGCCCAGACGATCGGGTGGTACAGCGACTGCTCCTCGAACGATACGCCGAGCTCGAGACGGCGCGCGTCGCCAAGCGTCCACGTCGTCTTGTTCGCGATCCGCGTCGCGTCGACGTTGCGCTGGTAGTGGCCGTCGATCGCCGCCGGATCGGCAAGGCTCGTGTCGCGATCGAGCTCGGCGCGCGTCAAGGCGCCGGGCAGCTCGTGGTCGTTCTCGAGCGCCGTCACGTAGAACCGCGTCGAAAGCTTCTCCGAAGCCTGCCAGCCGAAGTTCGCGTAGAGGCCTTGCCGCTCCTGCGCGCTGTGGACCCGATGACCGTCCCGGCGCTTCGCCTCGAGCGTGACGAACGCATCGAAGGCCTCGCCCAGCGATGCGCCGAAGCTCGCCTGCGCGAGCGCGAACCCGTGACTGCCGGTGTTCACGGAGACATCGAGCCCGGGTTGATCGGTGCCGGTCGGCGACACGAAGTTGATCGCGCCGCCGAGCGTGCTCGCGCCGAGCTCGAGCGCGTTCGCGCCGCGCGCGACGGTCGCGTGCGCCGCCGCGAGCGGATCGACGATCCGATTATGGTTGTTGCCGTCCGCCGTCGTGACCGGCATGCCGTCCTGCAGCAGCTTGATGCCGTTCAGGTCGTAGTCGGTCGCATCGAGGTTCGAGCCGCGGCTCGAAAAGAACACGCGATCGTTGCCGGCATGGCTCGCCGACCACACGCCCGGCACGTAACGCAGCACATCGGCGAGCGTCGCGACGTTGCGCTCGCGTGCGAGGCCAATGTCGACGAAGCTCGCGCCGCCCGGCGTTCGTGCGACGCTCTCCCGATCGGCGACGGCGCCTTCCGTGCCCGTCACGACGATCGTTTCCATTCGGCCCTCGGCGTTCGGCGCACGCTCGTCCGCGAGCGCGCCGGACGCGCACAGGGCACCGAGCACCGCGAGCGGCACTCGAGAATGACCTTGCCTCATGTCGTCCCATCCTGAATTCGAGAAGATCGTTCCATGCGCGGCCGGCAGGTGCGCGCGCAGACGCGCGACCCACGGGCCGAACCGATGCGAAGAAAGGACTGGGGCTAGACGAGAGGCGGCGCGCGCGCGTGGTAGTGAGACGGGAGCGTGCGCGGTATCGCGAGATCGGGCTCGCCTTCCGCGAGCACGTGCTCGAGCGGAAGGAGCGGCAGCGAAAGGTCGGACGTGAGAACGGCAAACGCGAACGCGGTGCCGACCGGGCAGCGCTCCCACCCTTCGTGATTGAGGTCTCGCCGTGGTTCGTCGTGCTGCGAATGGTGACCGTCGGCGTGCGAACCGGCTTCGGTCAGGACGGTCGACGTGCGCTGCTCGAGCAACGCGGCGAGCAAGGTGCCGGCGGCTCCGCCGTGGCAGACCCGTATCGGCCCACCGTCCGCGAGCGGCGCCGGCATGAAGCCGACCGGCACGAGCGCACGGCACAGAAAGCCGAACAGGGCCAGGTTGACGAAAAGCTGGCGCATGCCGTTTACGCCCGGGGTCGACGTCGAAAGCCTATTCTAGTCCACCAAGCGTGGTCGCTCGTATTCGGGTTATCCGCAGCCCGCGGGGCGCGCGGCACCCCGCTGCGGCCTTCGCGGACGCGGCCGCCACGTCAGGCGGCCGCGGGGCCCGGGTCGTCGTCGTTGGGGTCCCGCTCGGGCGGACCGACGCGAACCCGGCGACGCGCGAGCGGCACGACGTTGCCGGATGCGTCCGAAGGCGCACGTTCCGGATCGGCAGTCGGCCGCGAGACGGGTGCGGCATCGTCCGCCGTCCTGCGGCCGCGATCGATGTCATCCCTCTCGTCTCGATACATCGTTCTCTCCCACGCAACGCGGTCGATCTTCCGAAGAAGCGATTCCGCGCGAGCATCGCGCCGTGTCGAACGGCTCGACGCATCGCAGCGGTCGTCTGGTAATCGAGCTCCCCGGCGTGGACGATGCGCTCGCGCGCGTCCAGCCGGGGCTACGCTCGTGCGAGGAGCTTGCCCGCGCTCGGTTTCAAACGACGCGAGAAGGCTGACGAATGCATGCGCCCGATCGTCCCCGAAGCATCGGGCGAAGTCAAACGACGAGCGGAAGCCAGGGGAAACGGCGGCCGCTCGTTTCAGCGGCCGCCGCGTGCGATCGAGATGTGCTACCTGAGCTCCGGCGGAAACCTGAAGTCCGCCATGTTCGCGTCGAGCTGCACGCCCGCCGAGTTGATCAGCATCGACGTCGAACGGTAGCCGCCGACGGCGATCAGCACGTCGAAGAGCTGGCGCGTGTCGAGGCTCGCGGCGAGCGTCGCCCACGTGTCGCCGGACACGACGTCGTCCTCGTGGAGCTCGTCCGTGGCCCGCAGCAACGCGAGCTCGAGGGGATCGCCTTCGCCGCTCTCGGGACCGGCGAGGAGCAGCGCGACGTCGTCGTCCGTCATGCCGAGCCGCCGTCCGACGCGCACGTGCGCCGCGTACTCGTACTCGGAGCGGCACAGCACGCCGATCCGGATCAGCAGCATCTCGCGATGGCGCGGCGTCAGCGTCGAGTTGCCGTTCACGTGCGTGTTGATCGCACCGCGCACGCGATCGGCCGGCGGGTTGCGCACGAACGTGCGGAACACGTTCGCGCCGCCGCGGCCGTCGCTCGACTCGACCGGCGGGATCCGCGGCTCTCCGTCGACGAGCCTGACGTTCGTGCGCTCGGCGGCGTGCGCGTACGGAACGTCGGTCGGCATCCGCTCGTCGACGCCGGGCTCGAGCGCGACGCCGAGCGAGTTGATCACGCCCGCGTACATCGTGAGGCCGCCGACCGTGTCGATCGTGTCGATCAGCTGATTGACGTCGTACCGAGTCGAGAGCTTTTGCCACGTCGCGTCGGAGATGAACGAGTCGATGTAGAGCTCGTCCGCGGCGAGCAGCAACGCCGCCTCGAAATCGTCCCAGCCCGCGGACGGGCCGCGAGCCACGCGCACGATCTCGTCGTCGCCGAGCCCCTCCTCACGTGCGGCCCGGACTCTGTGCGCCCACAGATACTCCGAGCGCGCGAGCCAGGCCGTGCGCAGCGCGAGCAGCGCGCGATGCCGCTCGGGCAATGTCGACTCGGACCACAGATACCGGAGATGGCGCAGCACGATCTGGCCGAGCTCCGCGTAATGACCGAACACGCCGACGAGGTTCGCCATGCCCGCAGGCGCGGACTCGGCCGCCGACCTCAGCTCGGCGCTCCATTCGCTCGCCGGAACGGGCGCGATGCGCGCCGCAACTTGTGCCGTGAGCCTCCCCGCCCCGAGCACACACGCGATACCGAGCAGCGCAAGAAAGATTCTTTTCGACATTGTCGAGCTCCGCCCGTGCCGTACGCCGGTCACTCTACCGGGAAATAATCGTGTCAGACACCTTTTTCGCGGGAGGACGTGTGTGACACGATTCTTCCCGTTTTGCCGCCGTCGCAGCGGGTGCTAGGATCGGCGGCGGCCCCGCCGCTGACGCGGCGAACGGTCTTCGAACGCAGGGATACTTCGCTCGATCGGGAAGTTACTGATGAAACGCGCCACCGCCTCGTTGTCAGTCCTCGTGCTGGCCGTGACCGCGTGCGTCACGAGCCCCACCGGACGCCGACAGCTCATGCTGGTCTCGGAGAGCCAGGCCATCGCGGCGTCGCGCGAAGCGTATGTCGCCCAGATCTCGGAGCTCGGCCGCAGCGGCAAGCTCGTCACGGATCCCGCAGTGCTGCGGCGCATCGACGAGATCACCGGACGGCTGATCGCGCAGGCGATCATGATGCGTCCGGATACCGCGGACTGGGAGTGGAGCGTCGAGGTCATCGACGAGCCGGACACGGTCAATGCGTGGTGCATGGCCGGGGGCCGCATGGCGATCTACACCGGCCTCATCCAGAAGCTCGACGCGTCGGACGACGAGATCGCGCAGGTCATGGGGCACGAGATCGCGCACGCGCTCGCGAACCACACCGCCGAGCGGATGTCGGTCGCGATGGCGACGAACCTCGGCGTCGCCGCGGTCGGTGTGCTGTCCGAGCGCAGCGAAACGATGAGCCTCGCCGCGACGGCGGCTGCGCTTGCGATCCAGTTGCCGAACAGCCGGAGCTCCGAGTCCGAAGCCGACCGCATCGGAATCGAGCTCGCGGCCAAGGCGGGCTACGACCCGAACGCCGCCGTGACGCTGTGGCAGAAGATGGAGCAGGCGTCCGGCGGCGGCCCGCCCGCGTTCTTGAGCACGCATCCGAGTCCGGGCCAGCGTGAGCAGACGCTCGCCGCGCTCGCGCCCGAGATGATGCAGTACTACGACCCGCGCGGAGACCATCCGACCTACCCGATCCGACGCGGGGCGCGATGAGGGTGGTAAGGGCGTCGGATCGGCGTCGCCTTTGGAACGACGCGCCGGCGACCGGGATTTTGCGACGGGGGTATGCCTGTCGCCGGATTCCGGTGCTAGAATGCGCGTCCTCGCGTGGGGCCGTAGCTCAGTTGGGAGAGCGCCGCGTTCGCAATGCGGAGGTCAGGGGTTCGACCCCCCTCGGCTCCACCACTTTCCCCCTGTACGACGCGCAAGCCGTCAGCCGGTCACGGTCACGAGCAGCCGGCGCTTGTGCGGCTGCACGCGGTGCTCCCAGACGTAGATCCCCTGCCACGTCCCGAGCGCGAGGCGCCCGCCGCGAATCGGAATCGTGAGCTCGGAATGCGTGAGGACCGAGCGCACGTGCGCGGACATGTCGTCCGGGCCCTCCGACCGGTGAACGAAGCGCGGGTCGCCGTCTCGGACGAGATCGGCCATGAACGTCTCGAGATCCCGGCGCACGTCCGGATCCGCGTTCTCGCAGAGCATCAGCGACGCGCTCGTATGCGTGATGAACAGGTGACAGAGCCCCGTCTCGACGCCCGCGTCGCGCACGACGCGCGCGACATCGGCCGTCACGTCGTATGTTCCGCGCCCCTTCGTCGCAACGGTGATTTCCGTACCGAACACGCGCCCACCCGCTAGGGAATCTGCGACTGCGGACCGCCGTCGGCCTCGAGGTAGCGCTCGATGTCGTCGAGCGGCGCCGCGAGCCCGTAGCGGAAACGCAAGGTCTTGACCTTACCGAACCACGGGATGCTGACGACGTACACGTTGTCGTACTCGTCCGGCGCGATCGGCGGTACGCGCTTGCTTCCGTGGAGCTCGGCGACGAGCGGCGCGATCGTGTCCGCGTGCGTCACGACGAGCACGACGTCGCCCTTGTGCGCGCGGAGCACGTCCTCCATGAACGTCTCGTACGAATAGGGGTCGGCGATGGCGACCTCGATGCCGAGCCGGTCCGCGAGCGGAGCGGCGGTCTCCTGCGTCGGCACGAAATCGCTCGCATAGATCGCGTCGACACCCGCGACGACGTCGACGGCCTCGAGAAAATCGGCGAGCAGCTCAGCGCGCACACGGCCCCGCGCGCTCAACGTCGCCCCGGCGAGCCCCGACGGCGAGTCGATCGGATCGGAGTCGCGCGCGACCGCCGCAACGGGCGGGTCCGTATCGGCGTGGCGGACGAAGATGATCGTCGTCGTCGCCTGCGATTCGAAGAACCACCCGAGCGTGATCGCCGTGAAGACGAAGATCAGGATCGGAAAGGCGCGGAGGCGTCGGCGGCCGCGCGCAGGACGTTGCGACTTCGGCAGCTCCGCCATGCCCCGCCCGCCCTCAGCCTCGAGGCGGGCGGTGGGTCGAGCGTTCCGTGACGACCGTATATTCCGCCTCGATCAGTCGGCCTCCCGTGGCCGCGCGGACGGACTCCGGACGCCGCCAGCCGAGCTTTCGCTTGAGCCACCAGAGCCGCAGCGAGAACGCCGCCGCAGCGACGACCGCGAGCCCGAACACGAGCGTCAAGATCACCGCGCCCATCACGACGGCGCCGATCAGCACGACGCCGAACGCGAGAAGCGTCAGGACCTGGGCGACCGGATTTCGAGCGGCGCCAATGGCATACAGACGATTGCTAAAGTTCATATTGCGATTTTAGCTCACTCTTCGGCGGAAGGCCCGCCGAGCCGACGAAAGACGCCGTCGAACCAGACGACCCAGCCCTGCGCGACGAGATCGAACTGCTCCATTCGCTGCCGCACCCGGCCGTCGCCGAGCGGCGTCCACGTCGCGCGGAACGCGACGACCTGCTCGGGCTCGACGTACTCGAGCGTGCCCTCCATGTGCATCTCGCCGGCATCGTTGAGCCCGCCGGCCAGCTCGACGACGGTGCCCCCCGAGCCGGTCCAGACGTGGCGCCACTGTCCCCTGCTTGGAACGAAAAAGCTCAAGCTGGTTCCGGTCGAGCCGCTCCGCCGCTCCCACTGCTCGAGGAGCGAGCAATCGCCGTCGCGCTTCGTGATCGTGTCGTAGCCGATCAGCGTGCCGTCGATGTCGCGGACCTCCCAGCGGCCGAGCCAGAAATCGAACTGGGACGCTTCGGGCCGCCCTCGGCAGGGCTGCACGCGGGCGCGGACGTTGCGAACGATGCGCTCGAAGCGCGGGTCGCCGCGCAGGGGCGCGAGCGCCGGGGCCTGCTCGATGACCTCACGCGCCCGCGTGCCGACGTGGTCCGCGATCTCGAGCGCTTCGAGCGCCTCCTCGTGGCGTCCGAGCGCGGCGAGATTGAGCGCGCGTTCGACCTCGATCATCGCCTCCGGCGCGAGCGCCGCGCGCGCGGCGTCGAGCGTCTCGAGCGCCGTCTCGTGCCGGCCGAGCTCGCGCTCGGCCTGCGCGATGCGCAGCAGGCTCAAGCGATCCTCGGGGTATTCGGCGAGGAGCTCCCGATAGCCCGCGATCGCGTCTTCCCAGCGGCCCTGCTCGAATGCGAGATCCGCCGGGTGCGCGAGGGGCGCCGGCTCTTCCTCTTGAGCCGAAGCGCAGATCGTCGTGCAAAGCAGACAGAGAAGAAGCGTGCTGCGGCAGCACGAGAACGGTCTTGCAGGAATCATCGCCACCTCCGTCGAGCGCGTATGGTCCGGTGCGGCGGCGGGCGGCGCAAGGCGTGGCGGATCGGAGACCGCTGGGATCCGAGGACAGCGCACGGATCGGCTCGGCTCCGACGAGCCGACGACGACGCGCGCACGGCAAGAAAGCTGGCACAATACCGGCCACGGAGAGGTGGCAGAGCGGTCGAATGCGGCGGTCTTGAAAACCGTTGGCCAGTGACCCTGGCCCGGGGGTTCGAATCCCTCCCTCTCCGCCACGTCGACGACGCAGCCATCCGAATCCGTCCGTCGGCTCCTCGCGCCGATGTCGAATCGTCCCGCTCCGGTTCGACTGAGAAGCAAGCCGCGGGCATCGCGGCAATCCGATTCAACGAAGCGAGGAGTTTCCGATGAAGGTCATGGTGTTTGTCAAAGCCACCCCGAGCTCCGAACGCGGCGAGCTGCCGAGCGAGGAGCTGATCGCAGCGATGATGAAGTACAACGAGGAGCTCGTCCGTGCCGGGATCATGCTCGCCGGCGAGGGCCTCAAGCCGAGCTCGGAGGGCGTTCGCGTCCGCTTCTCCGGCAACCGCAGGCAGGTCATCGACGGGCCCTTCACCGAGACGAAGGAGCTCGTCGCAGGCTACTGGCTGTGGGAGGTCGACTCGATGGAGCAGGCGATCGAGTGGGTGAAGCGTTGCCCGAACCCGATGCCGGAGGACTCGGACATCGAGATCAGGCCGATCTACACGGCCGAGGACTTCGGCGAGGCGTTCACGCCGGAGCTCCGTGAGCAAGAGGAGCGGATGCGCGAGGAGATCGAGCAGCGAAATCGCTGACCGTCGGCCGATCGTCCAAGCTCATGGTCCCTCTGGTTGCCCGGCAGCAACAATACCTGGCACGATATTTGTAGCTTCAAACAAGCGCAGGACGCGCCACGATGCTGCCGGGTACCGCACGGCTTCCGGATCCCGGAAAGGGATTCTGTCGGAACCGAGGAGCGACGGTACGCATTTTGCGGGAGAAGCAAGATGTCGGGCCATACCGCCGTACTGAAGGCCGTTCGGCGCGGGCTGCGCCGAAACGGGGAGCGCTCGGTCGTCGCCGGAATCGCCGCGTTGGTCGTCGCGAGCAGCGCCGCCCAGGAGCCCGCGCCCCAGGGCGTCGACGAGGAAGTGCTGGTCACGGGCTCGCGAATCGCGCGTAACACGTTCTCGACGCCGGCACCCGTCACGTCGATCGATGCCGCGCAGATCCAGGCCGTCGGCGCGACGAACCTCGGCGAATATCTCGGACGCCTCCCGCAGACGATTTCCGAGGTCAACAGCTCGAACGAAGTGTTCTCGGTCAACGCTTCGGCGTTGCAGCTGACCGCGCTCCGCAACCTCGGCAGCGAGCGCACCCTCGTGCTCGTGAACGGCCAGCGCTTCGTATCGGGCTTGAGCCCTTCCGCGGGCTATGCGGTCGATCTGAACTCGATCCCGGTTCACATGATCGAGCGCGTCGAGATCCTGACCGGCGGCACGTCGGCGGTCTACGGCTCGGATGCCGTCGCGGGCGTCGTCAACATCATCCTGCGCGACGACTTCGAGGGCGTCGAGATCTCCACGCAAGGCTATGCGCCGACCGAAGGCGACCGGGAGCGCATGGACGCGTCGATCACGGTCGGCTCGAACTTCGACCGAGGCAACGCGTGGGTTTCGTTCGGCTACTCGAACGACGAGGGCATGAAAGCGTCCGACCGCTCGTTCTCCGCGTTCGATATCGGGTACTTTCCGGAGGACGTCGGCGGACCCGGCTGGCTCTACCTCGGATCGAGCTTCCCGCCGGAAGGACGTTTCGGGGACTACCTCGGCACCGGCGAGCCGTACATCGACAACGTCGGCCTGGATCCCGCAGCCGGCAACGCGTACAACCGCGCGTCCCAGCGCGACCTCGCATCGCCGGTGCGGCGGCGGCTCGCCGCCGCGGGCGCCCGCTACGAGCTCGCGGACGGCATCGACGTCTCGCTGGATCTGACCTGGTCCGAGGTGAACATCAAGACCGAGTTCGAACCCTTCCCGCTCGACCTGAACGATCACGTCTGGGATACGGATCGCGGCGGCACGGGCGGCCTCGACGTCGCGACCTCCCCGCTCCTTCCCGAGCTGCTCCGCCAGAACCTGCTCGCGGACGGCATCACGAACCTCAACGAGCTCGGGCTGAACAACACCGCGCGCCGCGTCACGGAGTTCGGCCCGCGCGGCAGCGACATCGATCGGACGACCTTGCGTGTCGCCGGCAACGTCGACATCGACCTCTCGGACCTGCTCACGCTCAGCATCTTCTCGACGTGGGGCAAGACCGACGTCGAGCAGATCGACAACGTCGGCATCAACCGCGAGCGGGCACGCTTCGCGCTCGATGTGGTCCAGGGCCCGGACGGCACGCTGCAGTGCGCCGACGAGACCGCCAGGCTCTTCGGCTGCGTGCCGTTCAACGTGTTCGGTGCGAACACGATCTCCCCCGAGGCGGTCGATTACCTGCGCACGCCGCAGAACCTGAACTCCGAGATCGAGCAGCTCGTCGTCGGCGCCGCGATATCGGGCGACACGCGCTGGACGCTCGCGGGCGGCGAGGTCGGTTTCGCCGCCGGCGTCGAGTACCGCGAGGAGCAAGGCAGCGAGATCCCGGACGCGACCGCGCAGGCGGGCATCACGACATCGAACCGGCAATTCGCGACGGACGGCAGCTACGACGTCACCGAAGTCTTCGGCGAGGTCCGCTTCCCGGTGCTCGAGCGGCTCGCGTTCGAGGCCGCGTTCCGCGCCGGCGACTACTCGACGGTCGGCAACGTCAGCACCTGGAAGATCGGCATCGACGCCCCCGCTTTCGACACGCTTCGGTTCCGCGCGACGCTGTCGGAGTCGGTGCGAGCGCCGAACGTCGCCGATCTCTTCTCCGGTCCCGGCGAGACGTTCGAAACGATGACGGATCCGTGCGGAGGCGTGGACGCGACGACGCCGGGCCGCGTCGCCGAGAACTGCCGGTCTATCCCCGCGATCGCGAACCGCATCGCGCAGAACGGCGCGTTCACGCTCACGCAGGTCGAAGCGCAGAGCACCGGCGGGTTCGACAGCGGCAACCCGAACGTCCAGGAGGAGACCGCGGACGCGTTCACGATCGGCATCGTCTGGACGCCTTCGGCGATCCAAAACCTCTCGCTCGCGGCGGACTGGTACGACATCGAGGTCGACGACGCGATCACGTTCGTGAGCCGCAGCGACACCGCACTGCGCTGCTTCGACGTCGATCCGGCCGTGTTCGATCCCGATTGCGGCGGCCGACTGCGGCGCGACCCGGCCGCGGGCCCGCTGATCGAGGTCAACCGCTCGCCCGTGAACGAGGAGCGGATCGAAACATCCGGACTCGATCTCGAGCTCTCGTACGTGATGGACGCCGGCCCCGGAAGCCTCGGCATGAGCGTCCTCTACAGCTACCTGCGCGAGTATCTCCTGACGGCCATCGTCTCCGGCGACGTCAACCGCGAGGACGGCGAGATCGAGTTCCCGAAGAACCGGATGAACATCAGCCTCAACTACGGCCTCGAGCGCTTCAACGTCGACTGGCGGATCTCGGTGATCGACGAGGCGAAGGACAGCAACGAGCCGGGCTTCGAGAACTCCGACGTGCTCGGCGATCCGCTTCCGGACGAAGCGAACACGTGCAGCATCCGCGTGTACAACGATGCGCGCGTGAGCTACTCGTTCTCCGAGCGGATCAACGCGTTCCTCGGCGTGAACAACCTGTTCGACCGGCAGCCGTGCATTCTCGGCCAGCTCACGAAGCACGGCGACGTCGGCATCAACACGAACCCGTCCGTGTACGACATCGACGGGCGCGCGTTCTACATCGGCTTCAACGCGCGGCTTTGACCTCTGCGCGAACGAGGGGCGGGCGATTCATGCCCGCACCCTCGCGCGCGTTCCCGGCAGCGGCAACGCCGTGCGGTCGACGACGCGCTGCAACGCGAAGCTCGTCTCGACGTGATCGACGCACGCGAGGGAAAGCAGCGAGTCGCGCAGGAACCGGTTGTAGTCGTCCAGATCCGCGGCAACGACGCGAAGCAGATAGTCGTAGCCGCCCGACATCGCCCAGCACTCCATGACCTCGGGACAGCGGTGCACCGCGGATTCGAACTCGGCGACCTCGACCTTGCCTTCGCGCACGAGCCGCACCTCGACGAACGCGTTGACCGGTAGGCCGAGCGCGGCCTGATCGAGCAGCGCGACGTACGAGCGGATCACGCCGGCCTCCTCGAGCTGCTGCACGCGGCGCGCACACGGCGTCGGCGTCAACGACACGCGCTTCGCGAGGCTCGCGATGCTGATGCGCGCATTCGCCTGCAGCTCGGCGAGGATCTTGAGGTCGATCGCGTCGAGACGCGGCAACGTAGCGCCCTCCACGCTTGGAGCGTTCCGCTACTTTATGCCTCCCGCACGCACGGAATCCACTCGATTCGATGCCTTGGGCGCGCTCGATTGGCCAAAACGCCTATCCGGTAAGCGCTACAGTAGGGCTCATCCACCTCGGGAGGCTCGTGATGGACGAACGAGCTCGAAGGTTCAAGGCAAGGCTCGAGCGCGACGTGCTCCGCCATCCGGTGATCGTCTCGAACCCGTACACCCGGTGGTTCATGCGGGGCGAGTTCGACGACGCGCATGCCCGCGCGTTCCTGGTCCAGTTCTCCGTCTTCTCGAACCAGTTCCTCGTCGCTCAGCTCCTGAAGATGCTGAACGCCGACACGCTCGAGGAGATGCGCGAGTCGAAGGAAATCCTTGCGAACGAGATCGGTGTCGGCTTCACGGAGCATCGTGCCGGATACCTTGCGCGGCGAGACGGCGTCGAGCACGACCTCACGGACGACGGGCTCGGCGATCCCGAAGGCACGATCGAAGGCGGGACGTTCCGCTTCCGCGCGGCGCACTTCGAGCTGCTCGTGCGGATGGCGCGCCAGCTCGGGCTCGGCTTCGGCGACCTGGGTAAACGCCGCTTCGGCACGCCCGCGACGCTCGATTTCTGTGACGAGCTGATTCGCCTCTACGGCCACGAGGATTACACGGTCGCGGCCGCAGCATCGTGGGCCGTCGAGAACTGGGCGGCCGCGGGCTTCTGGGACGAGCTCGTCGAAGGCTGGCGCCGCTATGCCGAGCGCCGCGGCCTCGAACGCTTCGACATCGGCTTCTTCACGTGGCACGCGAAGCTCGAGCGCAATCACGCGAGGCACACCGACGACGAGCTCGAGCATTTTCTGAAGCAGCGTCCCGTCGACGAGGACGTCTTCGTCGAGCACGCCCGGCACATGCTGGACGGCGTGCTCGTGTTCTGGCGCGGCCTCGATCGGCTGCGCAGGTCCCTGAGCGAAGAGGCACATCATGTCGTTTGAAAGGATCAGAAAGCTCTCGCACGAACCGGCCTCGCCGAGACGTCAGGCCGCGCGGTTCGAGATTCGCTACACGCAGTTCCTCGACGAGCACGGGCGGCTCGCCGACGATGCGCCGCCGCTCGCTCACGACCACGCGCGGCTCGTCGAGCTCTATCGTCATATGCTGCTGACGCGCCTCTTCGACCGTAAGGCCGTCGCGCTGCAGCGAACGGGGCAGCTCGGCACCTACGCGTCGAGCCTCGGCCAGGAAGCGACGTCGGTCGGCATAGGCGGCGCGATGGCGCGCGACGACGTGCTGCTGCCGACGTACCGCGAGACCGGCGCGATGCTGCTCCGCGGCGTCGAGATGCGCGAGCTCCTGCTCTACTGGGGCGGCGACGAGCGGGGCTCGGACTACTCGGGACCGAACGCGCCGCGCGAGGACTTTCCGATCTGCGTGCCGATCGCGACGCACGCGCCGCACGCGGTCGGCGTCGCCTACGCGTTCAAGCTCAAGCGCGAGCCGCGAGTCGCGGTCTGCGTGCTCGGCGACGGCGCGACGTCGAAGGGCGACTTCTACGAGGCGATGAACGCCGCCGGCGTCTTCGACGTCCCCGTCGTGTTCGTGATCGTCAACAACCAGTGGGCGATCTCGGTGCCGCGGAGCTTGCAGTCGCGCGCGGAGACGCTCGCGCAGAGGGCGATCGCGGCCGGCATCGACGGCGAGCAGGTCGACGGCAACGACCTGATCGCGGTGTACGACGCGACGGCGCGTGCGCTCGAGAAGGCCCGCAGCGGCGGCGGACCGCACGTGATCGAGGCGCTGACGTACCGCATCGGCGATCACACGACGGCCGACGACGCTCGTCGCTACCGCTCCGAGGACGAGCTCGCGCTCTGGCGCGCGCGCGATCCGCTGAAGCGCGTCGCCGCTCATCTGATCCGCGCGGGTGCGTTCAGCGAGGCACAGGATGCGGCGCTTCGTGCGGAGCTCGGTGCCGCGGTCGAGAAGGCCGTCGCGGACTACGCGGCGACCCCTCCCCGCCCGCCGGAATCGATGTTCGACCACCTCTTCGAGCGGCTGCCCCGCGCGCTCGAGCCCCAGCGCGAAGCCGTCGCGTCGCGCGCGCGGCCCGACGGCAACGAGGTGCCCATCGAGCCGACGCACGCGCACGATCGGCGATCCGCTCACGACGTCACACGAAGAGGGTTGCGTCATGGCTGAGATCACCCTCGTCGAAGCCGTCACCCTCGCGCTGGCCCACGAGATGGAAGCGGACGAGCGCGTCGTCGTGCTCGGCGAGGACGTCGGCGTGAACGGCGGCGTCTTCCGCGCGACGACGGGCCTCCTCGAGCGTTTCGGTCCCGAGCGCGTGATCGATACGCCGCTCGCCGAGACCTTGATCGCCGGCATGAGCATCGGGCTCGCCGCGCAGGGCCTGCGCCCCGTGGCCGAGATCCAGTTCATGGGGTTCGTCTATCCGGCGCTCGATCAGATGCTGAATCACGCGTCGCGGCTCAGGCACCGCACGCAGGGCCGGCTCACGTGCCCGATGGTGCTGCGCGCACCGTTCGGCGGCGGCATCCATGCGCCCGAGCATCATTCCGAGAGCACGGAGACGCTGTTCGCGCACGTGCCGGGCCTTCGCGTCGTCGCGCCGTCTTTGCCGACGCGCGCGTATGGTTTGTTGCTTGCGGCGATCCGCGATCCGGATCCGGTGGTGTTCCTGGAGCCCGAGCGGATTTATCGGCTCGGCAAGGAGGCCGTCGAGGATTCGGGCGAAGCGCTGCCGCTCGACGTCGCGTTCGTGCTCCGCAGCGGCGGCGACGTCACGCTCGTCTCGTGGGGCGCGTCCGTGCGCGAGACGCTGCTCGCAGCGGATCGCCTCGCCGCCGAAGGGATCGACGCTGAGGTCATCGACGTCGCGACGATCGCGCCGCTCGACATCGCGACGATCTTCGAGTCCGTCGAGAAAACGGGCCGCTGCGTGATCGTCCACGAGGCCGCGCGCAACGTCGGCGTCGGCGCGGAAATCGCTGCACGGCTCGCCGACGAGGGTCTCCTGTCGCTGCTCGCGCCGGTCAAGCGTGTGACGGGCTACGACACGGTGATGCCGCTCGCGCGCCTCGAGAACCACTACCTGCCCGGCGTCGACGCGATCGTCGCCGCAGCCCGCCAGTCGCTGGAGGCGGCATGAAGATCTTCGCGCTGCCCGATCTCGGCGAGGGTCTGCAGGAGGCCGAGATCTGCGCGTGGCACGTCGCGGAAGGCGACGAGGTCGAGGCGGACCAGCCGCTGCTCTCCGTGGAGACGGAGAAGGCGGTCGTCGAGATTCCGAGCCCGCGCGCCGGCAAGATCGCGCGGCTCTTCGTCGCGCCGGGCGACATCCTGCAGGTCGGAGATCCGCTGATCGAGTTCGCCGATGCCGGTGAACCCGCAGAGGACGTGCCGGAGGATAGGCACGCCGAGACGGAGCCCGCGCAACCGCGGAGGCGTGACGACGCGGCGGTCGCGAAAGAGGCCGGCGTCGAGCAGCCCCCGCTCGCTGCACGCCGCGAAGGCGTCGCCGAGCGCTCGCCGGCCGAGGCCGCGCAGACGTGGCGCGAAGCGGCGACCGCGGCCGGCGCCGCGACCGCGTCGGGCGCGGCACGACCAGGCCGGGCGGCCATTCGCAACACCGGCTCGGTCGTCGGCCGCGTCGAGTCGCGCGAAGAGATGGCGCGCGAATCCGCGACGTCCGTCGAGCGCCGCGGCGGCACGGTCGTGCGCGCGACGCCGGCCGTGCGCGCGCTCGCGAGACGGCTCGACGTCGACTTGGGCATCGTCACGCCGACCGGGCCGAACGACACGATCACCGCGCGCGACGTCGAGCGCGTCGCGAAGCTCCTCGCCGAGGTCGGGCCGATCGAGCCGCTGCGCGGCGTGCGCCGGACGATGGCGCGCGCGATGACGCAGGCGCACGCCGAGGTCGTGCCCGTCACCGTGAACGACGACGCGGACCTTCACGCGTGGTGGCCCGAGCGGCGCGACCTGATGGTGCGGCTGATCCTCGCGATCGCCGCGGCGGTCGAGGTGGAGCCCGCGCTCAACGCGTGGTTCGACAGCCATGCGCTCGGCCGGCGCGTGCTGCCGAAGGTCCACCTCGGGATCGCCGTCGATACGGCCGACGGGCTCTTCGTGCCGGTGCTCCGCGACGTCGGCAGCCGCTCGCCCGAGGATCTCGCCGAAGGGCTCGCGCGCCTGCGCCGGGACGTGGAGGCGCGCACGATTCCGCCGGAGGAGCTGCGCGGCTACACGTTCACGCTGTCGAACTTCGGCACTTTCGGCGGCCGGTACGCGAACCCGATCGTGCAGCCGCCGACGGTCGCGATCCTCGGTGCAGGGCGCGTGCGCGACGAGGTCGTCGCGGTCGACGGGAAGCCCGTCGTGCATCCGATTGTGCCTCTGTCGCTGACGTTCGATCACCGTGCCGTCACGGGCGGCGAGGCGACGCGCTTCCTCGCCGCGGTCATCGCGCACCTCGAGGCGCGCGAAGCGAGCACCGCATGATCGACCTCGACTTCGATTTCGGCTTCGACGAAGACCTCACGATGCTTCGCGAGCACGTGCGCCGGTTCGCCGAGGAGCGGATCGCGCCGCGCGCCGCCGAGATCGACAGGAACAACGAGTTCCCGCGGGATCTCTGGCCCGAGCTCGGCGCGCTCGGCCTCTTCGGCGTGACGCTCGAACCCGGGCTCGGCGGCGCCGGGCTCGGCTATCTCGCGCAGGTCCTCGTCGTCGAGGAGCTCTCCCGCGCGTCGGCCGCCGTCGGCCTCTCGTACGCGGTGCAGGCGAACCTCTGCGTGAACCAGATCCGGCGCTTCGGCACCTCCGAGCAGAAGCGGCGCTTCCTGCCGAGGCTCCTCGACGGATCTCACGTCGGTGCGCTCGCGATGAGCGAGGCGCAGGCGGGCTCGGACGTGCTGTCGATGCGGACGACCGCAGTGCCCGACGGCGACGACTACGTGCTGAACGGCACGAAGATGTGGATCACGAATGGCCCCGAGGCCGACGTGCTGATCGTGTACGCGCGCGTCGCCGATCCCGCTGCGGCGCGCAATGCGGCGCATCCTGATCATCCGCCGATCAAGGCGTTCGTCGTCGAGCGGACGATGCCGGGCTTCTCCGTCGAGCCGAAGCTCGACAAGCTCGGCATGCGCGGCTCGGACACGTCGGGCCTCGTGTTCCATGACTGCCGGATCCCGGCGACGCACGTGCTGCCCGGAGACGGCATCGAGATCCTGATGTCCGGCCTCGACATCGAGCGCGTCGTCCTCGCCGGCGGGCCGCTCGGCATCATGCGCGCGTGCTTCGACGTCGTGCTGCCTTACGTGCGCGAGCGCAAGCAGTTCGATCGCCCGATCGGCAGCTTCGAGCTGATGCAAGGCAAGCTCGCGGACATGTACACCGCGATGAACGGATCGCGTGCCTTCGTCTACGCCGTCGCGGCCGCAGCAGACCGCGGGAAAGCGCGCCGGCACGACGCGGCGGCCGCGATCCTGAAGGCTTCCGAGGCCGCGACGTGGGTCGCGGGCCAGGCGATCCAGGCGCTCGGCGGCAACGGCTACACGACCGAGTATCCGGCCGGGCGGCTCTGGCGCGATGCAAAGCTCTACGAGATCGGCGCCGGCACGAACGAGATCCGCCGCATGCTGATCGGCCGGGAGCTGTTCGCTGCGGGGGCCTAGATGACGGCGTTCCGCACGAAGGTCGATCCCGAGTCGGACGAATTCGTCCGCAACGCCGAGATCAACCGCACGCTCGCGAACGACCTGAAGCGCGTCGCCGAGGAGATTCGCATCGGCGGCCCGGAGCCCGCCCGCGCTCGGCATGCCGAGCGCGGCAAGCTCGCGGTCCGCGAGCGCATCGCGCGGCTGCTCGATCCCGGCTCGCCGTGGCTCGAGATCGGCCTCTTCGCCGCGCACGACGTCTACGACGACCCGCTGCCGGCCGCCGGATTGGTCGCCGGCATCGGCCGCGTCGAAGGCAAGCACGCGATGATCGTCGCGAACGACGCGACGGTGAAAGGTGGCACGTACTATCCGCTGACGGTCAAGAAGCACCTGCGCGCGCAGGAGATCGCGCTCGAGAACCGGCTGCCGTGCATCTATCTCGTCGATTCGGGCGGCGCGTATCTGCCGATGCAGGACGAGGTGTTCCCCGATCGCGACCACTTCGGCCGCATCTTCTACAACCAGGCGCAGATGTCGGCCCGCAACCTCCCGCAGGTCGCGGTCGTGCTCGGCTCGTGCACCGCGGGCGGCGCATACGTGCCCGCGATGTGCGACGAGGCCGTGATCGTGAAGGGCCGGGGCACGATCTTCCTCGCAGGCCCGCCGCTCGTCAGGGCCGCGATCGGCGAGGACGTCGACGACGAGACGCTCGGCGGCGCCGACGTGCACACGCGCGTCTCGGGCGTCGCCGATCATCTCGCCGACACCGAGGACGAAGCGCTCGCGCTCGCGAGGCGTATCGTCGCTCGAGGCGACACGCGGGAAGTGCGCTCCGTAGCAGGTGACGACGCCGGCGAGCCGCCGCTCTACCCCGCCGACGAGCTCTACGGCATCGTGCCTCAGGATATGCGCAGGCAATACAACGTCCGCGAAGTGCTCGCGCGGATCGTCGACGGCTCGGAGCTCGACGAGTTCAAGCAGCGCTACGGGACGACGCTCGTCTGCGCGTTCGCGCGGATCAAGGGGCGGCCGGTCGGCGTTCTCGCGAACAACGGCGTGCTGTTCTCGGAATCGGCGCTCAAGGGCACGCACTTCATCGAGCTCTGCAATCGGCGCGGCCTGCCGCTTCTGTTCTTCCAGAACACAGCAGGCTTCATGGTCGGCAAGGACGCGGAGCGCCGCGGCATCGCGAAGGACGGCGCGAAGCTCGTCACCGCCGTCGCGTGCGCGCGTGTGCCGAAGATCACCGTGATCATCGGCGGCTCGTTCGGCGCCGGCAACTACGGGATGTGCGGCCGCGCGTACTCGCCGCGCTTCCTGTGGACATGGCCGAACGCGCGGATCGCCGTGATGGGCGGCGAGCAGGCCGCGATGGTGCTCGCACGCGTGAGGCGGCGCAGCGGACGTCACGCCGAATCCGAAAGCGACGACGACGCGTTCCGAAACGAGATCAGGGCGCGCTACGAGCGGCAGTCGCACGCGCTCTACGCGAGCGCGCGGCTCTGGGACGACGGCATCATCGACCCCGTCGACACGCGCGACGTGCTCGCGGAGTCGCTCGCCGCCGCAGCGAACGCGCCCCTTCCGCCCGAGTCGCCGCTCGGCATCCTGAGGATGTAACGATGGACGTGCACGTCGACGCACCGACCATTGCGCCGCCGAGATCGATGCTGTTCGTGCCGGCCGACAGCGAGAGGAAGCTCGCGCACGCACGCGCGACAGAAGCGGATGCGCTGATCCTCGACCTCGAGGACTCGGTCGACGCGGAGCGCAAAGGCCGCGCGCGTGCCCTTGCCGCCGAGTTCCTGCGCGGCGAGCGCAAGCCCGGGCAGGCGATCTTCGTCCGCATCAACGCGCTCGACGATCCGGCCGCGCGCGCGGACCTCGACGCGATTCTGCCCGCTCGCCCGGATGGCCTCGTCTTGCCGAAGGTGCGCGGCGCGGACGACGTCGCGCGGCTCGCCGTGCTGCTGGATGCGCTCGAGCCCCGCGTCGGCGTGCGGGTCGGCGCGACCGCGATCGTGCCGATCGCGACCGAGACGCCGGCCGGCGTCTTCGCGCTCGGCCGCTATGCCGACGTGAGCGCACGCCTCGCGTGTCTGACGTGGGGCGCGGAGGATCTGTCGGTCGCGCTCGGCGCGGAGACGGCCGTCGACGCGGACGGCGAATGGCTGCCGACGTATCAGCTGGTGCGCTCGCTGTGTCTCCTAGGCGCCGCGGACGCGGGCGTCCCCGCGATCGACACGGTGCACACGGACCTCGTCGACGAAACGCGGCTGCTGCGCCAGGCGCTCGCGGCAAAGCGCGACGGTTTCGCGGGCAAGCTCGCGATCCATCCGTCGCAGATCGACGTGCTGAACGAGGTGTTCGCGCCGGGGCGCGAGGAGCTCGAGCGGGCGCACAGGATCGTCGCCGCGTTCGCGGCGTCGCCCGGCGTCGGCGCGATCTCGCTCGACGGACGCATGCTCGACCGGCCGCATCTCGTCCGCGCGCGCCGCGTGATCGCGCTCGCCGAACGAAGGAGGACGTTCTGATGTCGCATCTGACGAAAGTGGACCACGTGACCTACGCGTGCGCGCAGGGCACGATCGAGAAGTGGGCCTGGTTCCACATCGAGGTCGAAGGCGGAACGCTCGTCACACGAATCGACGATGTGCGTCCGGACGACCCCGACAGCAGCATGAAGCTCTGGTGCATCGACTACGGCGGGTTCGGCATCGCGCTCGTCGAGGGCATCGACCGGCGGCGTAAGTCGCAGGTCACGAAGTTCGTCGAGCGGCACGGCGACCACGCGTGTCAGCACGTTGCGTTCGCATGCCGCGACCTCGAAGCGTTCCGTCGGCGACTCGTCGAGATGGGCGGTCATCCGCGCGGCACGACGCTCGTCCGGCACGACGGCTTCGGGCTCGTGAAGCAGATGTTCGCGAAGGGCTACGAGGAAGGCGATGCGGCCGAGGCGACTTTCCCGGAGTACGTGCAACGCCCGCAGCCGGGTGACGATCCCGAGAAGGTCCGCATCACGTTCTCCGAGGAAGCGGGCCGCGGCTTCTACGACCAGATCGAGGACGCGATCGCCGCGGGCGACCACGAGCCGCTCGTCGACTTCGCGAGGATGCCGCCGGACTGGCGGCCGCCGCGGCCCGCCGCGCCCGGTGCCGCCGTCGAGCGCTGGCGCGTGACGTAAGCGCCGAGCCGGCGAGCGAAGACCCGATGCCGGAGTCGCGTCGGCACACGCAGCGCCCGAAGGCCGGGTCCGGCGCGCCGAAGGGCGTCCCGTTCGCGCCGCCGCTCGAGCCTATGCTCGCGAAGCTGACGGACGCGTTGCCGCCGGCCGGCGCGTTCTTGTACGAGCCGAAGTGGGACGGCTTCCGTGCGATCGTCTTCCGCGGCGACGACGACGTCTTCATTCAGAGCCGCGACGAGAAACCGCTCGACCGCTACTTCCCGGAGCTGCACGCGCTCTTTCTCGAGCGGCTGCCCAAGGGCTCCGTGCTCGACGGCGAGATCGTGATCGTCGGAGACCGCGGCCTCGACTTCGATGCGCTGCAGATGCGCCTTCATCCGGCCGCATCGCGAGTCGAGAAGCTCGCTCGCGAGACGCCCGCCGCGTTCGTCGCGTTCGACCTTCTCGCGAGCGGCGGCCGAAGCCTCCTTTCGACGCCGCAGGCTGAGCGACGCGCCTTGCTCGAGCGGCTCCTGGCCGACGCCAGGCCGCCGCTTCACTTGACGCCGATGACCCGTGACCGGAACGTCGCGGTCGACTGGCTCGAGAAGTTCGAGGGCGCGGGACTCGACGGCGTCGTCGCGAAACTCGAGGACCTGCCGTACGAGCCGGGCAAGCGTGTGATGCTGAAGATCAAGCACATCCGCACCGCGGACTGCGTGGTCGCGGGCTTTCGCTGGTACCGCGACACGCGCGACGCGGTCGGCTCGCTCCTCCTCGGCCTGTACGACGAGCGCGGCGTGCTGCATCACGTCGGCGTCACATCGTCGTTCAAGATGTCGATGCGAAAAGCGCTCGTGCAGGAGCTCGCGCCGCTCCGCGAGAACGCGCTCGAGCGCCATCCGTGGAAGGACTGGGCCGAGCCCGACGGCAGCGCACGCATGCCGGGTGCCCCGAGCCGCTGGAGCGCGGGGAAGGATCTTTCGTGGGAGCCGCTCCGCATCGAGCGCGTCTGCGAAGTGAAGTACGATCACCTGCAGGGCGACCGCTTCCGTCACGCGGCCGTATTCCTGCGTTGGCGGCCCGACAAGCCCCCGCAACTCTGCCGCTACGATCAGCTCGAGGTCACCGCTCCTTTCGCGCTCGAGGAGGTGCTCGACGCTTCTCATCGCCGCCGTTGAGATTCGGCACGTTCGGCTCGGGCGGCTCCTGCACGCGTCGTTTCGTTTGCTTCGCGTCGTCGCGCTTGCGCGCACGCGCGCTCGCCCCGCCGTGCTCGCGACCGGCTGCACGGCGCTTCGAAGGCTGGACGCGCGGCGGCTCTCCGCGCCGCTTCGCGTAGTGCGGTGGCCATGGCGCGTCGCCATGGCCCTCGCGCTCGTGCCGGGCGGCGAGCTCGAGCAGCGGCTCGAGCGAGCCGACCGCTCCGTCCATTCCGGCATGCCGGTCGCCGACGGCACGGAACCGCTCCGGCATGACGGCGAGCGTGAAGTCGCCCGGCTCGCAGTCGCCGAGCTCGTCCCAGCGAATCGGCGCGGAGACGCGGGCATCGGGTGTCGGCCGCACCGAGTACGCGGCCGCGATCGTGCGATCCTTCGCGTTCTGGTTGTAGTCGACGAAGACGCCGTGGCGCTCCTCCTTCCACCACGCGCTCGTCGCGAGCTTCGGCGCCCGTTGCTCGACGTCGCGTGCGAATGCGAGCGCAGCGCGCCGTACCTCGTCGAACGTCCAGCGCCGCTCGATCCGCACGTAGACGTGCAGACCCCGCTTGCCCGACGTCTTCGGCCAGCCCACGAGCCCGAACGCTTCGAGCGCCTCGCGGACGACGGCGCCGACCTGCCTGACTTGCGGCCATGCGACGCCCGGGACCGGATCGAGATCGATCCGCAGCTCGTCCGGATGGTCGAGGTCGTCCGCGCGCACCGGATGCGGATGCAGCTCGATGCACGCGAGATTGGCGAGCCAGACGAGCGCCGCCGCATCGCGCGGCACGACCTCCTCGGCAGATCGCCCCGACGGGAAACGCAGCTCGACGACGTCGATCCAGTCGGGACGCTTCTTCGGGGCCCGCTTCTGATAGAAGAACTCGCCGTCGATGCCGTTCGGATAGCGCACGAGCATGTTCGGACGGCCGCCTGCCGCGCGCAGCGCGCCGTCGGCGACGGCAACGTAGTAGGCGACGAGGTCGAGCTTCGTATACCCGGACGCGGGGAACAGCACCTTGCGCGGGTTCGAGACCGCGACCTCGCGGCCCGCGGCCTCGATCAGCTCCGTCTCGGGCGTTCTCGGCATCGCACGCTCGCGTGACGACGTTCACCGTCCGCTACAAGTCGCGTGCCAGATCGTCAGGTCCGCGAGCCCTCCGAGGCCGCGTCAACGCTTCGTCAGCGTGATCACCGATTCGCCGCAGAACCTTTCGACCGGCAGCCGCAGGAGCGCCTTGTCGAGCCCATAGAGCGCGGCGCACACCGCGGACGACGACACGTACTTCTTCAGCATGTACGTCAGCGAGAACGCCTCGACCTCGATGTCGAACCAGCCCGAGAGATGCTCGTCGAGCAGCCGTCGATTCAGGATCACCTCTCCGCGGCTCGAGCTGTTGTGCTTCTTGAGCGACGTGTTCCGCCGCCAGACGTCGAAGACCGGGTTGTCGCCGCCCCAGTTCTCCGCGAACACGGCTTTCGCGCCCGGTTTCATGACGCGATGCAGCTCGGACGGCATGCGCGGATAGATGATCACGTGATGGAGGGCCTCGAAACCGATCACGCCGTCGAAGCTCTCGTCCTCGTACTCGAGGTGCTCCGCGTCCATGACGCGGAAGTCCACCTTGACGTTGCTCAGCTCCGCCTGTCTGCGCGCGACCCGAATGCCCTCGGGCGAGACGTCGAATGCCGATACGTCGTTCGCATCCATCGCGAGGCGTATCGCGAGATGGCCTTTTCCGCACGCGTAATCGAGCACCCTGCCCGAAGGTCGTTTCGCGAACGCGCGCGAATAGAGCTCGCCGCGCGCATTGCCTCCCTCGTGGATCGGCAACAGGAACTCGCGAGCGAATCTGTCCCTGTCGTAGGCGTTCGGCCGCGCACGGCCGTAGCGCCTGTCCTGATGATCGAGCTCGTTTCGCTTGAAGAGTGAGAAGTCTACGGCCGCGTTCATGTCACTCCCGCGTTGTTGTGTTTATCTGCAAAGCATCTTCTTGTTTCTGCCGTTCCCCTTTTAGCATCCGCGGAAATGTTTCATCAATGTTCCCGACTACCGATATGTCCACGGTACGGATACCTATTTCGAGAAGGTCACTGAGCGGTGACTAAACGAGCACGGAGCATCGGCGACTGACACGAAACGTGCGCTCGATCACGGCGCGAACGACGACGATTCGCTTCGTTCCGGACGCTGCCTTGTTGACGAATGACGACAGTTGCCGCACCCGGAACAGCGTGCTACGGTGCTCGCGTCTGCAGGGGCAAATTCGTCGAAAGGCGAAGACGCAAAGCCGCGGGCCTGAAGCTCGATCGAGAGCGATGGCAGCCGGGCCGCCAGACCAATAAAGGATCACCGCGCGGGTGCACGCACACGAATCGCGGGCGGTACCGAACGCGCCGGGTCTCGATGCCTCTGTCGACGCTCTGCTCGAATCAAGGGAGTAACGGCAGCGTGATTTCGACCCGCTTTGCAGCTTCGTGCCTGTTGTGCCTCTGGGCCGGTGCCGCGGCAAACCTCGCGTTCGCGGCGGAATACTACGTCGCGCCGAACGGGAACGACGGCAATGCCGGCACGTCACCCTCGTCGCCGTGGCGCACGATCGGCAAGGCGAATGCGCAGCTCAAGCCGGGCGACGTGGTTTATCTCCGCGGCGGCAAGTACGTCAACGACCCGATCAAGCCGAGCCGCTCGGGCGCGGCGGGCTCCGAGATCCGTTACGTGGCGTACCCCGGCGAGCAGCCCGTCCTGACGTCCAGCTCGGCGAAGGGGCTCAACGTCGCGATCGATTTGACGGACCGCTCGTACGTCGTGGTCGACGGTATCGACGTGGATGGCGTGAAGCCCGGTCCGAACGCGTACGTCAACCATTTCGTGAACCTGTACAACGCGAGCTACAACACGATATCGAACGGCACGTTCCGCTACGCGAACGGGTGGCACGGCATCCGGATCACCTACGAGGGGCATCACAACAAGCTACTGGACAACGTCATCGACTTCGTCGGCGTGTACGACGACGGCACGGGCCACGACTACGGAGACGCGATTCAGATCCTGCGCGGCTCGCATCACAACCTCCTGCGAGGAAATGTGATCACGCGCGGTGCGCACAACGTGCTGCAGGTCGACGCCCCGAACAACATCATCATAGAGAACGTCTTCGAGAACGACTGGAGCGAGACGGAAGGCCCGGGCAAGGGCGGCCGCAACCTCACGCTGATGGGTAAGCGCAATCTCTTCGAGCGAAACATCGTGAAGAACGCGCTCGGGTCGGCCGACGAGCCGGCCAACGCCGGCATGAAAACCGAGGGCCAGTGGAACATCGTTCGGCGCAACTACATCTTCCGCAACATCAACGAAGGCATCACGACGGAGACGCATAGCGACTCGAAGGCCTCGCAGAACAATCGCATCTATCACAATACGATCTACGGCAACGGAGGGCCCGCCTGGGGACTCACGTTCTGGAACGGCGACGGCATCACCGGCAACGTGTTCAAGAACAACATCGTCTACGGCAACCGCACGCGGCGAGACCTCGGCGAGGCGGACTTCTTCTTCCGTCTCGGCTCGAACCCGCTCGGCATCGTCGGCCAATCGGTGATCGAGGGCAATCTGCTTCCGGGCGACGCGAAGGTCGAGGTCCGGGACGGCGGCGGCGTGATGAGCTTCGACAAGGCCGCGCAGCAGTATCCGGGCACGTTCAAGGGCAATATCTTCGCCACGCCCACGTTCGTGAGCGCCGATCCGCAGGCGCCGGAAGATTTCGCGCTCGCGCCGGGGAGCCGTGGCATCGACGAGGCATTGCCGTTGACGCGGACGACGAGCGCCGGCTCGGGCACCGTCGTCGCGGTCGCCGATGCGTCGTATTTCTTCGACGGTTTCGGAATGCTCCCGGGCGATCGGATTCAGATCGGCGGCGGCCAGGCGCTCCGAATCACGAAGGTCGATTATGCGGCGAACACGCTGACGCTCGCCGAGAGCGCGCAGTGGTCGAAGGATGCGCCCGTGACGCTCGAGTACGCGGGGAACGGGCCGGACATCGGCGCGTACGAAGGCTTGCCCGGTGCGCATGCACGCAAGCCGAAGCCGCCGAAATCGCTGTCGGGTAAGCTGCGGTAAGCGCCGCCCGCGTGCATCGATTCGGAACGGATGTCGGATTTCGGTAGCGACGGCGGCGGCTCCGCGTCCGAACTCAACGAGCGGTGCGCTGATTGATCGAAGCTTCCGCGACTCGCCTCGCAGCGCGCCTTGCAGCGCGCGAGCTAACCGCAAGGGCCGTCGTCGAGGCGCATCTCGAGCGCATCTGTGAACGCGATCCCGTGGTCCGCGCGTGGACCGTCGTCGACGCGGACGCTGCGCTCGAGCGGGCGAGGATCCTCGACGACGGCCCGATCGTGGGTCCGCTGCACGGCTTGCCGGTCGGCGTCAAGGACGTCATCGATACGACCCATTTCGTCACCGAGTACGGCTCGCCGATCTACCGCGGGCATCGGCCGACGGCGGACGCGGACTGCGTGGCCGCCGCCGAGCGCGCCGGCGCGATCGTGCTCGGCAAGACGGCCACGACGGAGTTCGCGACGTTCCAGCCGACCGCGACGCTGAATCCGCGCAACTACGCTCATACGCCCGGAGGATCGTCCAGCGGATCCGCGGCCGCGGTCGCCGACTTCATGGTGCCGCTCGCGCTCGGCACGCAGACCTTCGGCTCGGTGATCCGTCCGGCGAGCTATTGCGGAATCGTCGGCTACAAGCCGACGTTCGGAACGATTCCGCGGACCGGAGTGAAGGTGCTCGCGGAGAGCCTCGACACCGTCGGTGTGTTCGCGCGCACGGTCCACGACGCCGCCCTCTTCGTCGGCGCGCTCTGCGGCAGCCCGTCGCTGCTGTCGCTGCCCGACATCGTCGAGCTGCCGTGGATCGGCATCTGCCGCACGCCCGACTGGGACGCCGTCGAGGACCCGGCCCGAGCGGCGCTCGAGACGGCGGCCCGCACGCTCGCGCGCGCGGGCGCGCTGATCTCCTTCGTCGACCTTCCGGCGCCGTTCGCGGAGCTTCGCGCCGCGAACGTCGACATCTACGGCTACGAGCTCGCGCGCAACCTCGCGTGGGAGCGCAGCGCGCATCCCGAAGCGCTGAGCGAACGCCTGACGGCCGACATCGATGCCGGCAGCCGCATCGGCGCGGATCGCTACGAAAGCGCGCAGCGCCTTGCGCGCGCATGCCGCGAAGCGTTTCCCGACGCGATGCAGGGCTGCGACGTTCTGCTCACGCCGAGCACGACCGGCGAGGCGCCGCGCGGCCTCGAATCGACGGGCAGTCCGATCATGAACCGCTTATGGACGCTGCTGCACGTGCCGACGGTCACCGTGCCGGCCGGCCTCGGCCCGAGCGGTCTGCCGCTCGGCCTGCAGATCGTCGGCCGTCGGAGCGACGACGCGCGCACGCTCACGATCGCCGCGTGGATCCAGGCACGCCTCGACGAGCGCGACCCGGCCGACGCCGCTTCGTGAGCCGACGGCGGGCCGACCGCTCGGCACCGTCCACGACGCCATCCGTCGAGCCCGCCCGCTGCCCGCCTCCCTGCCCCGTCTGCGCGCCGGCTCCGGTGCTGCTACGCTATGAGGCTCCGGATATGAATCGGATTCTCGAAGGTTATGCCGTCCGAACGAAGCGAATTCGACCTCGAGCTGCGGCATCTGCGCGTCTTCGAAGTGCTGCTCCGCGAGCACAGCCTCACGCGCGCCGCGGAGGTCCTCGGCGTGACTCAGCCCGCGTTGAGCAAGACCCTCGCCGCACTGCGCGGCTACTTCTCTGACCCGCTCTTCGTCCGCGTAGGTCAGCGGATGGAGCCGACGGCGAAGGCGCTGCACGTCAGCGAAGGCGTACGCGAGATCCTCGATCAGCTCACGTCGCTCCGCACGGCGCACGTGCCCTTCCATCCCGCGATCACGGCCCGGACGTTCCGTTTCTCGAGCGTCGACTCGGGCACGATACGGTTCCTTCCGGCGCTGATGCGCGTGCTCGCCGAACGGGCGCCGAAGGTGCGTCTGCAGATCCTGCCTCTCGACGTCACGCGCCTCGAATCATCGCTCGAGTCCGGCAAGCTCGACTTCGCGACCGGATCGTTTCCCGGCTTGAGCAAGCGCATCCGCCGGCAGTTCCTATGGTCGGTCAACTACGTCGGTGTCGTACGCAAGGACCATCCGAGGATCACGGACAAGCCGAGCCTGAAGGCGTTCGCCGCGGAGCGGCACGTGCTCGTCTACTCGGCCGGCACGGGGCACGCGCACCTGAAGACCGAGCGCGCGATCGAGAAAGCGGTGCCGGCCGAGAACATCGTGTGCAAGGTTCCGAGCTTCGTCAGCGCCGCCGTGCTCGTCGGGATGAGCGACCTCGTCGCGACGCTGCCGTCCGGAATGGCCGAGACGCTCGCGCCGCACATCGGGCTCAAGCTCTTCCCCGTGCCGTTCAAGACGCCGTCGATCGACATCTTCCAGTACTGGCACGAGCGGTTTCACCGTGACCCGGGCAACGAGTGGATCCGCGAGCTCTTCGCCGAGCTCTTCATCCGCCCATCGTCACATCCTGACGCTGATACCACGCCAGCGCGCCGAGGAACTCCTCGGGCCGAGAATCGGGCCACAGCGTCTCGATGACGTAGAAGTCGGCGTACGCGCACTGCACGGGCAGGAAGCCCGACAGCCGCCGCCTGCCGCCCCAGCGGACCACGAGATCGACGCGCGACACGGCGCCGGACGCGAGGGCCTTTGGCACGCTCGAATACGTGACGCCGCCGTTCGACTTCGCGTGCTCGAACGCCGAGTAGAGGTCCCATTGCCAGCTGTAGTTCACGAGCAGGTTCACGCGGAGGTCGCCGTCGCTGCGCTCCTTCGCGAACGGCAGCAAAGCCTTCGGAAACACGGCCGATTCGGCATCGCCGACGGCGAGCACGGCCGCGCCGGCCTCAGCGGCCTTCAGCGCGAACTCGGTGCACGCCGCCCGGAAGGCTTCGACCTGATCCGAAGGACGCCGCACGTTCTCCTTCGTGAAGCCGTAGATCGAGACCTCCTCGATCCCGATCGCCTTGCAGAGCTGCAGCAGCTCGACGCCGCGGTCGATGCCGTACGCGTACCCGTCGCTGCGGGGCATTCCGCGCGCCTCGGCCCAGCGCCGGTTACCGTCCGGGATGAAGCTGACGTGACGCGGTACGCGGGAGAGCTGCATCAGGCCTCCAGAAAATAGGCGCTGATCCAACGCTTGCCGAAGGCTGCGCCGCAAAGCGCCGAGAGCGCCGACAGGCTAGCCTCGAGCGCGACGCGCCGGAGCCAGATGCGGCCGAGGCGATCGTGCGAGCGCTTCACCGCGAGCCACTGCCGCGTCTTCGGCATCGGAAACGCGGGCTCGAGTATCCGGCGCGCGACCTCCTCGCCACTGACGAGCGCCGCATAGATCCCTTCCGCGGTGAGGCCGGACGGCAAGCCCGCAGCGTCGCCGACGAGGTGCACGTTGCACGGAAAATGAAAACCCGCGAACTCGACCTCGATCGCGGCGCCCTCGTACGGCGTATCGCCGGGATCGATCCCGAGTGCCTGCATGCGCCGCTCGATGTACGGCCGGATCGTCGAAGGACGGGTCTTGGCCTTGTGCGCGCCGGCGCCGATGCAGACGTAGTCCTCGTGCGGGAAAACCCAGAAGTAGCCGGTCGCGAGTGCGCTCGCATCGAACGCTACGGCGAGCTCGAATGCATGGCGGCCGGGAACGTTGTATTCGCCGGCAAAGAACACGCGCGGCGTCGGCAGCCCGAGTGCCCTCCGCACGCTCGATCCGGAGCCGTCCGCGCCGACGAGATGACGATAGCGAAGAGATTTCCCGTCATACGTGACGGTGCGCGTCTCGAAATCGACCCGCGTGACCGCAGCGTTCGTGCGAATCTCGGCACCTGCCGCCTCGGCCCATTGCGCCTGGTAGCGGCCGAGACGCTCGCGCGACAGCGTCCTGATCCGCGCGTGCACGGGATCGAGCGACGTCGCCGGCTCGCCGCGGAAGGACGCATGCGCGACCGACGTGAGCCCCTCGTCCGCCGGCAAGCCGAGCGCCTCGAGCTCCCGCACCGCCTTCGTCGAAAGCCCGCCGCCGCAGGTCTTCGGTCCGACGCGGGCGTTTCTCTCGAGCACGACCACTTCGCGGCCGGATTCGGCGAGGACTTGCGCGGCGCGCAGGCCCGCCGGACCGGCGCCGACGACGACGTGCTCGATTGATTCCATTGAGCGCCTGAGTGCAACGACGCCGTGCGCCGCCGCGTCTCCGTTACGGCTCCCTCGAGCCCACGACGTGAACATACCACGAGGGATCGCCGGCCATGCATCCGGCGCGCTTCCGTGTTTACAACGAGAGCGTATGCCTGATCTCGGCGACGAGCCGGTCGACGGGCTGCGCGGCATCGAGCACGAGCGCGTGCTCGGGACGCTCGAGCAGCGCGAGCTGGCTCGCGAGAAGCTCGGGCGGCATGAAGTGACGCGGACGGCGCTCGCGCATCCGCTCCTCGAGGAGCGTCTCGCTGCCCTCGAGGTGAACGACGTGCACGCCGCCTCGGCCGAGGCCGAGGCGCCGCCTGATCCGTCGGGTCAGCGCCGAGCACGCGAGGACGAGAATCTCGGGTCGGGTTCGCCGTTCGTCGATCAGCGTGCGGAGGGCGTCGAGCCACGGCCCCCGGTCCTCGTCCGTCAGCGGGATGCCGCGCGCCATCTTCTCGATGTTCTTCGTCGGATGGAAATCGTCGGCGTCGCGGAACTCCGCTTGGACGTCGTTCGCGAGCGCGCGCCCCACCGTCGTCTTGCCGCTGCCGCTGACGCCCATCACGACGATGACCATCGTCCGTCACACGCCGAACACCGGCGTCATCAAGAGGTACAGCATCGCGACGATCACGACGATGCCGACGAGGTTGAGCCAGACGCCCGCTTTCGCCATCTGCGGGACGGTCACGTAGCCGCTGCCGAACACGATCGCGTTCGGCGGCGTCGCGACCGGGAGCATGAACGCGAAGCTCGCGGCGAGCGCGGTCGGAATCGTCAGGAGCAGCGGCGGCGCGTCGAGCGTCGCCGCGAGCGCCGCGACGACCGGCAGGAACGTCGCGGTCGTCGCGAGGTTGCTCGTGAGCTCCGTCAGGAAAACGATCAGCACCGCAATCGTCAGCACGAGCACGATCGGCGAAACGCCCTGAAGTCCCTCGAGCTGCATGCCGATCCACCCGGCGAGGCCGGAGCCCGACACGGCAGCGGCGAGCGACAGCCCGCCGCCGAAGAGAAGCAGCACGCCCCATGGCAAACGCTCGGCCTGCTGCCACGTCAGCAGGAAGCGCCCGCGCTCGATGCCGTTCGGGATCAGGAACAGAAGCACCGCGCCGGCGAGCGCGATCGTCGTATCCGTAAGCTCGAGCTCCGGGAAGATCCGCTGCAGCAGCGGGCGCGTGACCCACGCGAGCGCGGTCAGGCCGAACACGACCGCGACGCGTTTCTCCGGGCGCGATATCGATCCCATTTCGGCGAGCTGTCGGCGAATCACCGCCCGAGCGCCGGGAAGCTCCACGCGGCGCACCGGGTAGAGCAGCCGCGTCAGCAACAGCCACGTGATCACGAGCATGACCGCGGATACGGGCACGCCGAGCAGCATCCATTGCAGCTGGCCGATCTCGATGTCGTAGTTCTGATTCATGAACGCGGCGAGGAGCGCGTTCGGAGGCGTGCCGATCAGGGTTGCGATCCCGCCGACGCTCGCGCCGTATGCGACGCCGAGCATCAGCGCCGTCGCGAACCGCTCCTTGCCCGGCTCGACCGCGCCGTCCGGGCCCTTCGGCACGATCGACAGCGCGACCGGAAGCATCATCACGGCAGTCGCCGTGTTGCTGACCCACATGCTGATTGCCGCCGTCGCGAGCATGAATCCGCCGATCTGCAGGTCCTCGCGTGCGCCGACGCCCGACAGGATCGTCAGCGCGATGCGGCGGTGCAGGTTCCATCGCTCGATCGCGAGCGCGATCAAGAATCCGCCGAGAAACAGAAAGACGAGCGGATCCGCGTACGGCGCAGCGACATCGCCGATCGGCGCGACGCCGAACGTCGGGAACAGGAGCAGCGGCAACAAAGCCGTGACCGAGATCGGCACGGCTTCGGTCAGCCACCACGTGGCCATCAGCAGCGCGACGGCCGCTACCCGCCACGGCGCGAGCTCGAGCCCGTCCGGCGGCGGCAGCAAGATGACCAGCGCAAAGAGCACGATGCCGAGCAGGAGCCCGATCGTCTTGCGCGTGCGGCCGGGCTCGGCCTCCGCTTCGCCGACGTACGCGGACGCGGCACCCTCCTCGATATGCGTGCCGATCTTTCTTCCCCCCAAAAGAAATGCCCCGAAATTGGGGTCAGAGCCCTATTACCATGTCTAAAGGCTTCGATCGGGGTCAGAGCCCTTTACCAGGTCGAAAGGCTCTGAACCGAAAGTCTCCGACCCGAAGGTCCTCGAGCTCTTACCCCAATTTCGTCGTCGAGTCAGAGCCCTCGTACCTAGTCTAAGGGCTCTGACCCCAATTTTCGGAGTCTGACCCCAATTATTCGCTGCCCCCAATTACTCGTAGCGTAGCGAGCTGATCGGGTCGAGGTTCGCGGCCTTTGCCGCCGGCAGGATACCGAACACGATGCCGACCAACGCGGAGAAGCCGAGCGCGAGCGCGACCGCCCAGAGCGGCGTGTGGGCGGCCGGGAACCCGGGGATCAGCGACGCCGCGAGCGCGCCGATCCCGTAGCCGATCGCGAGCCCGACGAGGCCGCCGATCAAACACAGCACGAGGGCCTCGAGCAGGAACTGGAACAGGATGTGGTGGCGCTTCGCGCCGATCGCCTTGCAGATGCCGATCTCGCGCGTCCGCTCCGTGACCGACACGAGCATGATGTTCATGATGCCGATGCCGCCGACGAGAAGCGAAATGCCGACGATGCCGCCCATCACGATCGTGACGTTCGTCAGGATCGAGTCGATCGTGTTCCTGAGCTGCTCGGCCGTCTGAATCTGGAAGTCGTTGTCGTCGTCCGGGCCGAGCCCGTGCGCGTTGCGCAGCAACCGCTCGATCCGCTGCACGACGGACTCCATCTCGTCGCGGTTCGCGACCGTCAGCTGGATCTGGATGTCCGGCCGCGCGCGGTTGCCGGTCAGCGTCTGCATCGTGCTGAACGGCAGCAGCACGCGGTTGTCCAGATCGTTGCCGAGGATCTCGCCCTTCGGCTCGAGCAGCCCGATGATCTTGAGCCACTCGCCGTTGAGCTGCACGAACTCGCCGACCGGATTCGCCGGCAGCGACAGGTTCTCGCGCACGGTCTCGCCGATCACGACGACGCGGCGGCGCGTATCGTTGTCGCTGTCCGACAGGAAGCGCCCGGACTCCGTGAAGTACTGCGCGACGTTCTGAAACGAGTAAGTCGTTCCGAGGATCTGCGCCGAGGCCGTCTGCCCGCCGTAGCGGATCTGACCGATCCCCGAGGTCATGACCGGCGTGATCGACTCGATACCCTCGACGCGATGGCTGATCAGCTCGAGATCGTCGGGCGTGAGCCGCTTGATGCGCCCTTGCAGCCGCTCCTCGATCGGCGTGTACGACGTCACCGTGATGCTGTTGCTGCCGAGGCCCTGGAATTGCTGGCCGATCGCGAAGCTCAAGCCCTGGATGATCGACACCATCGCGATCACCGACGCGACGCCGATGATGATGCCGAGCGTCGTCAGGAAGCTGCGGAACGCATGCGCGCGGATCGAATGCAACGCGGAGCGGGTGCCCTCCGTGACCGCGAACCACAGCGGCGACCGCGTCTTGCGGATACCGGCGCGTGGGCCGCGGCCGGCGGAGGCCGGCGCGCTCGAGGACGTCGTCGCTTCTACCGTCATCGGCTCGCCCTACCCCGCCGCGCCGTGCGACGGATTGCGCACGTCCTCGACGATCCTGCCGTCGCGCAAGCGGATCACGCGCTCGCCGTGGGCGGCGACGTCCGGCTCGTGCGTGACGAGGATGATCGTCTGCCCGTCGGCGTGCAGCTCGTCGAAGAGCGCGAGGATCTCGACCGTGGTTTGTGAATCGAGATTTCCGGTCGGCTCGTCGGCGAGCAGGATCGACGGGCTCGTCACGAGCGCGCGCGCGATCGCGACGCGCTGGCGCTGCCCACCGGAGAGCTGGTTCGGCAGGTGGTCCGCCCGGTCCGCGAGGCCGACCCGCTCGAGGTAGCGCATCGCCTCCCTGCGGCGATCCGCCAACGGCACGCCGGCGTAGATCAAGGGCTGCATCACGTTACCGAGCGCGGTCATGCGGGGCAGCAGATTGAAGCTCTGGAAGATGAAGCCGATCTCCTGATTCCGCACGTCCGCGAGCTCGTTCTCGCTCAAGCCCGCGACGTTGCGGCCATTCAGCAGATAACGGCCGGACGTCGGCGTATCGAGGCAACCGATGATGTTCATCATCGTCGACTTGCCCGAGCCCGACGAGCCGATGATCACGACGTACTCGTTGCGCTCGATCGTGAGGTCGATGCCGTCGACGGCCTTGATCACGTGCTGGCCCATCACGTAGTGCTTGCTGACCTGCTCGAGACGGATCACGGACATCGCGCGGCTCCTTTGCTTCAAGCCGTCAGGTCTCGGCCGTGACTTGGATCCGGTCGCCGTCGCTCAACGCCCGGAGCACGCGGTCGGGCCCGATCACGATTTCGTCGCCCTCGGAGAGGCCTTCGGTCACTTCCTGGTACGTGTCGTCCGATAGCCCGACCTTCACCTCGACCTTGCGCGCCGTGCCGCCGTCGTTGACGAACACCGAGTACGTCGTGCGGTTCTCGACGCGATTCTCGTCGACGAGGATCGCCTGGATCGGCACCGCGAGCACGCCTTCCTTCGTAGTCGTGAAGATCTCCGCGCGACACGACATCCCGGGTCTAAGACGCACGCCCTCCGGCGGATCGAGCTTGATCTTGACCGCGAAGCTCAACCCCTGCTGGCCCTGCTGGCCCTCGGGGACCTTCGCGGACACGGCGATCGAAGAGATGATGCCCTCGATCGGCACGTCGGGATACGCGATCGCGTAGACGTGCGCCTTCTGGCCGACCTCGACGTTCGCGATATCCGCCTCGTCGACGTTGACCTCGGTATGGATGCTGTCCGGGTTCGCGATCGTCATCAGCGTCGAGCCCGGAACGTTCGTCGTGCTCGAGATCGCGGTCTCGCCGACCTCGATGTCGAGCGACGTCACCACGCCGTCGATCGGCGAGTACACGCGGGTCTTGCGCAGACGGTCCTCGGCCTGCTCGAGCTGAGCGCGGGCCTGCGAGAGCTGCTCGACGCTCGACTGCAGGTCCACCTCGGCGAGGCCGAGCTCGTTGGTCAGGAGATCGAAGCTGTCCTGATCGATCAGCCCGCGCTGGTACAGCGCCTCCTGGCGCTCCCATTGCTTCCGCAGGTTCTCGAGCCGCAGCCGCTGGCGGTCGATCGCGATCTCCTGGAGGCGCACCTGCGCGCGACTCTGCTCGACGGCGGCCCGGTGCGCCTGGTCGTCGATCTGCAGCAGCAGATCGCCGGCCTTCACGCGATCTCCCTCCTCGACGAAGAGCTGCGTGACCCGGCCGATCTCCTCGGACATCAGCTTCACTTCCTCCTCGTGCGCGAGCCGTCCCGAAGCGAGCACGGACGCCTGAATGCTGCGGCGCGCGAGCGTCTCGGTCTCGACGGTCCGCACGTTGCCGCCCCCGAAGACGCCGCGGGCGACTGGCAGCGCGACGGCGAGCGCGACGATGGCGGCGATGATGAGCAGCTTCCGTGTCATGGTTTCGAGCTCTCGACGAGACACCCGCCGGCACCGGCGGCGAGGCGTATGTTACCGATGAACGGCGGCGCCGGCTCGTATCACGAGCCGATAAGCAAACCGAGCCCGCCGAGCACGACGATGAGCGGTCCGACGACGATGACGAATGACACGACGATGGAGCGCCGCGCCCACAGAGAGTACCCGAACGTCAAAAGGCCCAGTCCCCAAAGCACGGTCGGATCCAGGTTGGCGAGCGTCGTGCGCAGGAAACCGCCGCCCGCGGCCTCGATCCCGAGAAGATTCCCGAAAGACAGCAGGTTGAGCTCGGTCGGCCGCATGTGCGTCGCGTCGTTCACGAGGACGTTCACGAGCGCCGAGAGCAGGCCGACCAGCGTCGGCATCGACGACCACGCGACGAGCGACATCCAGCGCTTGAACGTGACGCCGTCGTTGCCGAAGAGCGAGACGAGCGACAGATAGCCCGCGGCAAGCAGCAGCGGGATCAATACCTGCAGCGCGGCGCCGACCGCCGCCGACGCCGTCATCACCGGACCCATCATCGTGCCCGCGCCCGCGTTGGCCAGCTCCGGCGGCACCTCCCGGCCGGCGTCCTCCATCATCGTCCGCACCAGCCATAACGTGTCGACCTGACTGTAATATGCGACGACGACCGCCGTATTCAGCAGAATGAGAGCGAGGATCGGCAGCAGCACCGTCGGGCGCGCCGCGAGCGCCGTGAAGGCCTCCCGCGGCGCCGTGAAGACGTTGACGAGGAGCGAAGCGGCTCCCGCCGGCCCGGCGTTGGGCGTCGTGTTCGTCTCTTCGGTCATTGCTGCCGTGAACCGTCGAGGGCTTCGATACTCCGACGCGATGGATTGTGACCCAAGCAAGCTGATAATGTGGACACGAGCTTTTCGGTTCGGAACATTTCTCGCGAATTCGGCGAGATCCGCTCCTCGGTGAGGACGGCCTCCGTTGGATGCGCTAGAGTGCCGCGACGCTGCAGAGCTGAGCTGCGGCCCTGGCGCCGTCGACCGCGGCCGGGTGCCGCGTTCGGCCGGAGAAGTCTAAGCGTGCAGAATACAAAAGAAAAGTTCGCACCGGGTGCCCGCTGCTCCATGCTGCGCCCCCCTTCGGCGGTACACGTCATATGACCGGACACTCAAGCGTAGTCGCAGACGGCGCGATCGCGCTCGAGGGCGTGAGCAAGGGCTTCGGCGCGCAGAAGGCCGTCGAAGACTTCGACCTCGTCGTGCCGCGCGGCGCGCTCTGCGGCTTCATCGGACCGAACGGCGCCGGCAAGACGACGACGATCAGAATGATCATGTCGATCCTGTTCCCGGATTCGGGCCGCGTCTCCGTGCTAGGGCACGCGTCCGCGCTCGACGCGAAGGACCGGATCGGCTACCTGCCCGAGGAGCGCGGCGTCTACCGCAAGATGCGCGTCGGGGAGTTCCTCGCCTATATCGCGAAGCTCAAAGGCGTGGGCAGCGCGAGGCTCGCGAAACGCGTGCGGCGCGGCCTCGAGAGGGTCGGCCTCGAGGGCGTCGAGCGCAAGCGGTGCGAGGAGCTCTCGAAGGGCATGCTGCAGAAAGCGCAGTTCGTCGCGGCGACGCTCCACGAGCCCGATCTCCTGATCCTCGACGAGCCGTTCAGCGGCCTCGATCCGGTCAGCATGCGGCAGCTCGAGGCGCTCGTCCTCGAGGAGCACGAGCGCGGCGCGACCGTGCTGTTCTCGACGCACGTGATGCATCAGGCGGAGGAGCTCTGTGAGCACGTCGTGATGATCCATCGCGGCCGAAAGGTGCTCGACGACGCGATCTCCGCGATCCGGCGCCGCTTCGACCCGCGCACGATCCGGTTCGAGTCGCTGGACGCGAACGCGAACGTCGCCGCGCTCGAGGCCTTGCCGATCGTCGAGCGCGTCGAGCGCGCCGAGCACGGCTACTCGATCCGCATCGCGGACGGCACGCCGCCCGCGGACGCGATGCGGCGCATCGTCGACGTGCTCCCGCCCGCGCGCATCGAGCTCGCGCGGCCGCGGCTCGAGGACATCTTCATCGAGATCGTCGCGTGCTCGGGCGCTCCGGACGCCGAGCCGCGCGACACCGATGCGGCGACGGCCGCGGCGTAGGTCGAGGCAATGTACAAGGTCATCCAAGTCGCGTGGCGCGAGTTCCTCGTCACGGTCACGTCGAAGGCGTTCCTGATCGGCCTGCTGCTCCTGCCCGCAATCGCCATCGTGATGGCGTGGGCCGCGCCCAAGCTCTTCTCCAACAGCGGCTTCGAGGCGCGCGGCGCGCTCGCGCTCGTCGATCGCGATGGGCGCGTTGCCGAAGCGCTCCGCCCGAAGCTCGACGCGGAGACGATACGCACGCGGCGCGAGCTCGAAACCGCGCTCGCGCTCGAGCAGGTGCCGGCCGACGCTCGCGCGCTCGTCAGCCCCGAGACGATTCGACGGATGGCGCCAACCATCGAGCTCGCGCTCGACGAAAGACCCCGCGACGCGGACGTCGACGCGGAGAAGGCGCGGCTCTACTCGGGCCCCGCGGAAGAGCGCCCGCTCGCGCTCGTCGTCGTGCACGACGATGCAGTCGAGCCGGCCGACGGCACGCTGCGCTTCGGCAGCTACGATCTCTTCGTGCCGCCTCGGCTCGACAACCGGGTCGAGAACGAGATCCGACGCGTGCTGCGAGAAGCGCTCATCGAGGCCCGCTTGTCCGCGCACGGCTACGAGCCGGCGACGCTTCAGGCACTCCTCGCCGTGCCGCGCGTCGATGCGATCGCGGTGCGCCCCGGCGAGGAACGCGGCGGCACGGGCCTCTTCACGATGCTGCTGCCGATGGGCTTCGGCGCGCTGCTCTTCATCGGCGTGATGGGCAGCGGCCAGGCGCTCCTCACGTCGACGGTCGAAGAAAAATCGAGCCGCGTGATCGAAGTGCTGCTGTCGGCCGTGTCTCCGATGCAGCTCATGGCCGGTAAGCTCCTCGGCCAAATGGCGGTGAGCGTCGTCGGGCTCAGCCTCTACATTGCGCTCGGCCTCGTCTTCCTGGCCGGCTCCGCGCTGCTCGGCCTGCTCGATCTCTCGCTGCTCCTCTACCTCGTGATCTTCTTCGTGATCACGTATCTCGTGCTCGGCTCTCTGATGATGGCGATCGGCTCGGCGGTGAACGAGCTGCGCGAGGCGCAGACGATGATCACACCGATCATCCTGCTGATCGTCATGCCGTGGATGCTGTGGATGCCGATCTCCCGAGCGCCCGACTCCGCGTTCAGCGTCACGTTGAGCTTCCTGCCGCCGATCAACACGTTCGCGATGATGTTCAGGATGACGTCGACTTCGCCGCCGCCCGCGTGGCAGGTCTGGCTCACGATCGCGATCGGCTTCGCGGCGGCGCTCGGCGCGCTCTGGTTCTCGGCGAAGGTGTTCCGCATCGGCCTGCTGATGCACGGCAAGCCGCCGACGTTCATGACGCTGATCCGGTGGGCGCGGCAGGCGTGACGGAAAATGTGTCAGACACGTTTTCTCGCGGAAAAACGTGTCTGACACAGTTTCGGCTAGCGGAGCTCGAACGCGCTGTCCACCCCGCGGCTCGTTCGCGTGTCCTCGGGCGGCTTCCAGTCGAGGCCGTACAGCATCCGCAGCGTCTTGACCTTCGCGCCGCCGCCCCACGGCACGGTCACGACGTAGATGTTCTCGTACTCGTCCGGGGCGATTTCCGGGACGCGCTTGCTGCCGTGGAGCTCCTCGATCATCGGCGCGATCGCCTCGCGGTCGACGACGAAGAGCACGATCTCGCCCTTGTGCTCCTTCAGGATGTCCTCCATGAAGGCTTCCGTGTCGTCGAACTCTGCGGGCCGGATCATGAGGCCGAGCCGCCCGGCGAGCGGCGCGGCCGTCTCGCGCGCGCGGCGAGTCGGCTCCGCGTAGATCGCGTTCACGCCGCCGACGACGTCGAGATACTGCAGGAACCGCGAGAGCAGGTCCGCACGCGCCCGCCCGGTCGCGTTGAGCGGCGGATCGTCTTCGAGCCGGAGCGGATCGTCGACGTCGGCATGGCGCACGAAGACGACGGTCGTCGTCGCCTGCGAATCGAAATACCAGGCCACGGCGAAGGCGACGAGGATGTAGCCGAGCGCGAGCGTCAGCCGCCGGCGTCGTCGCCGACGGCGCTCTGTGTGAGTCAGGCGCCTGTCGCGTGTCGTCATCGTCGTCCTCGGAGACCGGGCCGCCGCTCCAACGGAAAAGGTTAGGACCGCTAAGCTGGTCCCCACGCAATCGCCCGCCCACGTCCCGAGCTTCGCGAATCGGGAGGGCCGGCCGATCGGTAGATTATGCCTTTTTTCGGCGCAGACCGGGCTGCAGCGTGTAGCGCGGGCCGTCGTCGCGTAATAAGACCTCGCTCCGTTCGTATTCCAGGTTGCAAGAATCCTGGTTCGATCAGAGCGAGCGCCGTGCGAGCACCATGCCGGATCACGCGAACTTCGAGCAGCTCTACCGCAGCCATTATCGGCGCGTCCACGGCCTCTGCCGTCAGCTGCTCGGACGAGCGGACTCGGCCGACGACGCCGCTCAGGAGGCCTTCATGCGCGCCTACCGAGCCTTCGACCGCTACGACCCAAAGCAGCCGTTCTCGGCGTGGATCACGACGATCGCGAGCCGCTACTGCATCGACGTCGTCCGACGCCGAGCGAAGGAAGCGCAGCTCTTCGGCGACGAGGACGTCGAGCGCGTCGAGCACGACTCGGACGCGACGTCGGCGCTCGATGCGCTGGCCGCGTCCGAGCGGGCGGAGGAGCTCAAGGCCGCGATCGCGTCGCTGCCGGACAAGCACAGGATCCCGCTCGTGCTCGCATACTTCGAGGATGCGAGCTACGACGAGATCGCAAACGTGCTCGGTGTGACGCGCAACCACGTCGGCGTGCTGATCCTGCGCGCCAAGCAGGCGCTGCGGCGCGCGATGCAGCCGCGGCCCGGAGGAGAATCGCGATGAGCTGCCCTCTTGAGCTCGAGTGGTCCATGTACGTCGACGAGGCGCTCGACGCCGCCGAGACGGCTCGCCTTGCCGCTCATCTCGCATCGTGCGCCGCGTGCAGCGCTCGCGTCGACGCGCTTCGGGAGGAAACCCGCGCGCTGCGCGCGGCGCTCGCCGTGCCGGACGACGTCCCGATACCGGCCTTCCGCGCGACCGCGCGTCGACCGGCGCCGCTCGGGGCGGCGGCCGTGCTGATCGCGCTCGCGTCGAGCTCGATCGTGCTCGCCGAGCTGGCCGGCACGCTCCGCTGGCCGGAGTCGCTCGCGTGGCTGAATCCGTTCACGCTGTCCGACCTGATCGACGTCCTTTTCGCAACGCTGATATTCATCGCTACGGAGGGTAAATCGATGTTGACGTCGACGATCGAAACGATGGGCACGGCGGTCGTCGTCGCGCTGCTCGTCACCGCCGCGCTCGCCGCCGTGAGGAGAGGCGGCGGCGCCGCGGTGTTCTCCGGAGCGCTCGCGGCGCTCCTGTTCTCGACCAGCGGCCAGGCGCTCGAGATCCGCAGGTCCGAGGGGCTCGTGTCCGTGCCGGCCGGCGAAACGATCGACGATACGTTGATCGCGTTCGGCCAGGACATCGAGATCGCGGGCACGATCACGGGCGACCTGATCGTGTTCGGTCAGCGCGTCGCGATCCGCGGCTCGGTCGAGGGCCAGCTCGTGACGGGTGCCCGCACGATCGAGATCGAAGGAGAAATCGGCGGCAGCGTGCTCAGTGCCGCGGAGACCGTGACCGTGCGCCGCGGGACCATCGCCCGGAACCTTTTCGGCTTCGCACGCGAGATCACGATCGACCGCGAGGCCGGGATCGACGGCAACGGCGTCGTCTTCGCGTCGACGGCGTCGGTGGCGGGCCCGATCGGCAAGGACGTCCATGCGTTCGCCGGCGACGTCGATGCGACCGGCCGAATCGGTGGCGACCTCGTCGCCCATGCCGGCACGCTGCGCGTCCGCGATCCCGCGCGTATCGACGGCAACGTGATCGCGCACGTGTCGGACGAGACTGCCGTGCGCGTGTCGCCCGGCACCGTCGTCGGGGACGTCGAAACGCGTCTGCGCGACGAGATCGGACCCGGCGAGCGAGAGCGCGGCACGGGCGCGTTCCTGGCCGGACAGGCCGTGCGCTTCGGCGCGGCGTTCATCACGGGGCTCATCCTGCTGTGGCTCGTGCCGCCGTTCGCGCGGATGTCGCTCGACACCGTCGGCGAAGCCGTCACGTCCGCCGGCGTCGGGCTCGTCGCGCTCGTCGCGGTGCCGATCATCGCGTCGATGACCGCGATCACGCTGATCGGGCTGCCGGTCGCGATCCTCGCGATGCTCGCGTGGCTCGCGGCGCTTTACCTCGCGAAGATCGTCGTCGCGCACTTCGTCGGCAAGACGATATTCGATCGCACCGGGCGGCCCGCGCACTTCGCGCTCGCGCTGCTCGTCGGCCTGCTGCTCGTGTTCGTCGCGATCAACATCCCGCTGATCGGCGTGCTGCTCAACTTCGTGCTGACGATCACCGGACTCGGCATGGTCGTGATCCTGATCTGGGGCCTGTTTCAGGACCGAGCACTGCTGGAGCATTAGGCGATGCTGGGGGGCGGGCTCACGCCCGTCCCGCCGGCCGCGCGAGCGCGGCTAGCTTTGCCGGACGGCGACCGTCGCGTACGCGCGATAGCCGCCGTCGACGCGCTCGACCTCGCAGAACGCACCTTCGACACGACCGTCGCTCAGGAACGAGTCGTTCGAGTTGAACGTCCGACGACGCTCGCGGCGCTCCCGATACGGCTCCCACTCGGAGAAGACCTCCTCGTTGATCTCGTCCGGGAAGAAGATCTGGCTCGCGACGACCTCGTCCCCGCCGAGGAATACCTTGAAGTGCACGTGTGGCGTGCGGCCGCCGTACCAGCTCGGGTAAACCGTGCGGAAAGCAACTTCTCCGTCCGGGCTCGTGAACTGCGTCCCGCGCAGAAACGTTTGCCCTACGACGGACGGCAGCGGCTCGCCGGTGCCGGGCTGTCGCTCGTAGCCCGAGTAGAGACCGATCGCGTCCGCATGCCAGACGTCGACGCGTGCGCCGTCGAGCGTCGCGCAGTCCTCGACGCGCACCACTCGCAACGTCAGCTCGAGCGGCGCGCCCGGCACGCCTTCAGTGATGTCGGAGCGCACGAGCTCGGGATCGAAGTAGAACGGACCTTCACCGGCATCGGGCGTCAGCACGCACGCGCCGGCCTGCGCCGTCGCGCGAAGCGGCACGAGCCCGGCGCCGAGAAAGCCGGTCAGCGCTGCGAGCGTGCGGCGGCGGTCGATCGCGGTCGTCGGCAGGCGCCAGATCGGCGCGCGGAACATCGGCTGGTCGCGCATCGGAAGACCTCCCCGTCATCGACGACGTGAGCACGGACGAGGTCCGTGCTTCCGCGTTTCATTCTGCGGCAAGACGGGCCGTTCGCGAAATCGCGGCGGCAACGCCCGCCGGAGCCGCATGCTCTCCCCGGCTCCGCCTCGGGCGCGCGGGCGCCCCGCGCCGCCATCGGGACGGCTTACGATTCGAACGCGGAAGGCGACGGCGAGCCCCGCCCGGCAGTCAGCGCGACGCGCGCCAGCGCCTTACGAGCGTGCCCGTGTCGTCTGCGATTTGCACGTAGCCGGCGATCGAATCCCCGTCGACACGCCCCGAGTACGCATACGTACGATCGCCGGCAACGGCCCGGAACGCGATCCGGTCGCCGCGAAGCGTCGCGTCGGCGATCGATGCGCGCGAGCCGTCCGCCGGCGCGAGCTCGACGTCGATCTGCTGAAAGCGCTGCGCGATGCCGAGCGAATGGCGATCGGACGCTCGACCGTCGCTGCCTGCGCCGCCGTCAATCTCGATCGACCATTCGCCTGCGACGTCGGCTGGAACGATCCAGAGCAGAATGCCGCCGCTCGTTCGCGCCGACGTGTCGTGCACGTCCGGCAGCCATTCCCCCATGTCGAAGCTGTTCGATACGACGCGCGTGCCGGGCGCGAGCTCGGCGAGCAGCTTCGGGCGCAGCGCGAGGTTGGCCTCCGGAAACAGATAGAGCGTGACGACCGACGCCGCCGCGATATCGGCCGCGAAGATGTCGCCTTCGACGAACGCGGTGCGCGCATCGACACGGGCGCGGCGCGCGTTGCGGCGCGCGAGCTCGACGAGCTCGGGCTCGATCTCGACGCCGTGCGCGAACGCGCCGCGCATCGCCGCAGCGATCACGATTCGGCCGTCGCCCGAGCCGAGATCGATCACGTAGTCGGCGGGACCGACGCCCGCGACGTCGAGCATCAGCTCGACGTCCTCCTCGACCGTCGGAACGTAAGGGGCGACCGAGCCGTCCGCAGGATCTTCGATCTCGATCGTCTCGTCGCCGGCGGCACAGCCGGGCAGCAATAGGACGGCAAGCAGGAAGGCCCGCCGCGCTGCAACGCGCGATGCGAGAAAGGCTTCGTGCAGGATCATCGTCGTCTCGCCGGCTCTCGTTCGTCGGACAAGGGCGATCAGGATAGCGTGGCTCCCGCCCGACCACGAGGTCGACCCCGACGCCGAGGCGAGCATGGCGACGTCCATTCGAGCTCATCGGGACGAAGCGCGCGACGCGCATTCGCGCGTTTGTCGCTATCATGGGGCATGCCCGCATCGACAGAGCTCCCGGCCCGCGACGAGTGCGTCGTTCGCGAGCTCCTGATCCGGCGCGCGAAGGAGCACCCCGACCGCGACTTCGTGCTGTTCGAGCACGGCGAACGGTGGACGTACGCCGACGCGCTCACCAAGGTGCGCCGCTTCGCGGCGGGCCTCGATGCGCTCGGCGTCCGGCCCGGCGACCTCGTGCTGTCGTGGCAGGCGAACGGGCCGACGGCCGTGAAGACGTTCCTCGCGCTGAACTACTTGGGCGCCGTCTACGTGCCGATCAACACGAGCTACCGCGGGAAGCTGCTCGAGCACGTCGTCCGAAGCGCGTCCGCGGGTCTGATGCTCGCCGACGGCCGTCTCGTCGACCGCCTGAACGGCATCGATTGCGGCGCGCTCGAAACGGTCGTCGTGCTCGGCGACGAGCGGCCTGCGCTCGGTCGCCTGCGTGCGATCGGCGCCGACGCGCTCCGCGACGCGAAAGGCGATCCGCCGTATCCCGACATCGCGCCGTGGGATACGCACATGGTGATCTTCACGTCCGGCACGACCGGCCCGTCCAAGGGCGTGCTCTCGTCTTATATCCACAGCTACACGGCCGCGCGCGGGTTCCGCAACATCGGTCCCGGCGACCGGACGCTGATGCAGTTGCCGATGTTCCACGTCGGCGGACCTTATGCGCTCCTGTGGGCGCTGATCCATGCGGGCTCGACCGTCGTCGTCGAAGCGTTCAGCGTCTCGCGGTTCTGGGAGACGGTCCGCCGCTACGAGATCACGACGGTCGGGCTGCTCGGCGCGATGGCGCAGTTCCTGATGAAGCAGCCCGAATCGCCTGCCGACCGGGATCATCCGCTCCGCTCCGTGATCATCGCGCCGTTCGACGAGACCGCGATCGTCTTCGGCGAACGGTTCGGCGTGCCGGTCTACACCGAGTTCAACATGACGGAGCTCTGCGTGCCGCTCTGGGCGGGCCCGAATCCGACCGTCCCGGGCACGTGCGGGCGCGCGCAGCCCGGGCTCGAGCTCAGGCTCGTCGACGAGCACGACATCGAGGTGCCGACCGGTCAGGCCGGCGAGCTGATCGTGCGCGCGGACTTGCCGTGGACGCTGAGCCACGGTTATCTCAACGATCCCGAGGCGACGGCGAAAGCATGGCGCAACGGCTGGTTCCACACCGGCGACCTGCTCCGCCGCGACGCGGACGGCAACTACTTCTTCGTCGATCGGCTGAAGGACGTGCTGCGACGGCGCGGCGAGAACATCTCGTCGTTCGACGTCGAGAGCGCGATCCTCGCGCATCCGGACGTGCGCGAGGCGGCGGTCGTGCCGGTGCCTGGCGACGGCTCCGAGGACGAGGTGCTCGCGGTCGTCGCGCCGGTGCCGAGCCGATCGATCGATCCGCCGGAGCTCATCGAGTTTCTGCGCGCCAAGCTCGCGTACTTCATGATCCCGCGTTTCGTGCGAATCGTCGACGCGCTGCCCCGGACACCGACGCAGAAGGTCGAGAAGCACGCGCTCAGGAGCGCAGGCGTCACGGCCGACACGTGGGACCGGGAAGCGGCCGGCGTGCGCGTCGAGCGTGAGCGTCTGTCGGCGCGGTGACCGACCGATGAGCGATCATCCCGGCCCGCTCGCAGGTTTGAAGGTGCTCGAGTTCGCCGGGCTCGGGCCCGTGCCGTTCTGCGGCATGCTGCTGTCGGACATGGGTGCCGACGTGCTCAGGATCGACCGCGAGGGCGGCCGCCGCTACGACAAGTACGCGGTCGACACGCGCGGCCGCCGGTCCGTCGTGCTGAACCTCAAGGATCCCGGCGACAGGGACATCGCGCTCGCACTGATCGAGAAGGCCGACGCGCTGATCGAAGGCTTTCGCCCCGGCGTGATGGAGCGGCTCGACCTCGGCCCCGACGAGGCTTTCGCGCGGAATCCGAAGCTCGTGTACGGCCGCATGACCGGGTTCGGCCAGACCGGTCCCTACTCGAGACAGCCGGGCCACGACATCAACTTCGTCGCGTTGAGCGGCGCGCTGCATGCATTGGGACCCAAACAAAAGCCCGCCGTGCCGCTCAACCTGATCGGCGATTTCGGCGGCGGCGCGCTCTATCTCGCCGTCGGCATTCTCGCGGCGCTGCGGCACGTCGCCGGCGGCGGCGAAGGTCAGGTCGTCGACTGCGCGATGACCGACGGCGTGATCTCGACGATGGCGATGCTCTACGGCGAGCACGCGGCCGGCCGCTGGCTCGACGAGCGCGAGAGCAACATCATCGACGGCGCCGCGCACTTCTACAACAACTACGAGTGCGCCGACGGCAAATGGATCGCGATCGGGTCGATAGAGCCGCCGTTCTATCGGGCGCTCCTCGCGAAGCTCGGCCTCGACGCGGATCCCGATTTCGCGGACCAGATGGACCGGCGGAAATGGCCCGAGCTCACCCGCCGCATGGCCGAGATCTTCCGCACGCGCACGCGCGACGACTGGTGCGCGCTGTTCGAGGGCTCGGAGGTCTGCTTCGCGCCCGTGCTGAGCCTCGCCGAGGCGCCCAGGCATCCGCACAACGTCGCACGCGGCGCGTTCGTCGACATCGACGGCGTGCCTCACCCGGCGCCCTTGCCGCGCTTCTCGCGGACGAACGCAAAGATCCGCCACGCGCCGCGACCTGCAGGCGCCGATGCGGACGCGGCGCTGCGCGATTGGGGCGTCGACGAGGCGCTCGCGCGGCGCTTGCGCGAACGCAAGCGTGACTAGACGATCTCTGCCCGCTCGATCACGACGTCGTCGACGGGCACGTCCTGATGCGCCCCGCGGCGGCCGGTCGCGACGCTCTTGATGCGGTCGACGACGTCCATGCCCTCCGTCACGCGCCCGAAGACGCAGTAGCCCCAGCCTTGCGGCGTCGGCGCCTTGTGATCGAGGAAGTCGTTGTCTGCGACGTTGATGAAGAACTGCGCGGTCGCCGAGTGCGGGTCCGACGTGCGCGCCATCGCGATCGTGTAGGCCTCGTTGCGCAGCGCGTTGTCGGCCTCGTTCCGGATCGGCGCACGCGTCGGCTTCTGCCGCATGCCGGGCTCGAAGCCGCCGCCCTGGATCATGAAGCCGTCGATCACGCGGTGGAAGATCGTGTTGTCGTAGTGACCGTCCTTCACGTACTGCAGAAAGTTCGCGACGGTTTCCGGCGCGCGCTGCTCGTCGAGCTCGATCGAGATGACGCCATAGTTCGTATGCAGTTTCACCATTTTGGATACCTGACGGTTGAGTTCGGAGGCTGCGCCGCTCGATCGCCGTACGACGCCTGTCACGCGGACAGTGTAGCGGCAATGCTCACGGCGCGCCGACCGTCGTTTCGTAGCGCACGCCTTCCGGCACGGGCACGGGCTGGTGCACGGTCGTGCCGTGCGTTCCCGCCGTCTGCTCCGACGCGTCGACCGCGACGAACGCGGTGAACTCCGACATCAGGCCATGCTCGAGCGCGGTCTCGCGTATCTGCCGCGCGAGCTCGCCGTTCGGATCCGCGGTCCACGTCGAGCGGTCCGCGAGGTCGGCGATGCGGTGCCTCGCCCAGAGCGTCGCGATGAAAGAGTGCTCCGGCCTGCTCTCGGCGGCCGCGATCGATAGCTCCATGGGTTGGCCGCGAGCACGCCCCCGCACGACCACATCGTCGACGCCGCCCGAGAATTTGCCCGTCACGACGACCGAACGGCCGACGAAGAGATCCGGCAGTCGCGACGGATAGATCTCGCTCGCTCGCATCGCGCCGAAATCGACCTCGAGGTCCGTCATCGCCGGGCGACTGATCCGCTCGAAGAAGTAGCCCATGACCTCCTGGGCCGAATCGTCGAGACCGAGGTACGCGACGGCGCCCCGGCCCTCGCTCGCGAGCCGCTCGAGGAGGTACCGGTTCACGGCGTTGCCCACGCCGAAGCTGAAGATCCTCGACTCGCCGATCAGACCGTGCACCTCGCCGATGATCTGCGCCTCGTTGCCGATGTAGCCGTCCGTCAGGAACGTCACGAAGCGGAGGCGACGCTCGTCGTGCGGGAAAGCGAGCGCGGCGCGGATGCCGGCGATCATCTCCGTGGCGCCGGATGCATCGAGCTGCTCGACGTACGCACGCGCCTGGCGCAGGTTCTCCGCCGTCGCCGGCACCGGAGCGGGCCCGAACCGGCTCGCTTCGTTAGCGAAGCGAATGATCTGGAAAGTGTCGTCCGGACGGAGGCGATCGAGAGCGGTCAGCACGGCCTCCTTCGCCTGCTCGATCGGCCGTCCGTCCATCGAGCCGGACGTGTCGAGCACGAAGACCATCTCGACCGGTTGGCGCGGGAGATCCGAAACGTCGGCCGGCGGGTGGACCATCATCGAGAAGTAGCCTTCGTTCGTCTCAGGATCGCGCCACGTCAGGAGCTTCGACCTGATCTCGTCGCCCGCGACCTTGAAGCGCAGCACGAAGTCCCGGTTCGGGATCGTGTCCTCGGCCGCGAGCGCGATGCGCACTTTCTCGTCGGCTTCGCGGACGGTCTCGATCGGATGGCTCGCGTCGACGGCCTCGATCGGCACGCCCGCATCGAGATCGACGCTGATCGCGAGGTCGTGCGCCGATCGCTCGCCCGGGCGCAGGTAGCGCACCGCCCTGCCGCGGCCGGGCAGGAAAATGGCGCCGCGCGGCAACGCGCCGACCGGATCCTGCCAGCCGGGCGGGTTGTAGCGGGGCCCGACGACGGCCGGGAACACGAACGTGTACCAGCCGTCGTGATACGAGAGCGTGTGGAAGTAGCGGATGTTGACGTCGATGCCCTTTCCGGGCTCGATGTTCGCGACCTTCTGCTCGAACACGTTCGGCCGCTGCTGCACGAGCAGGCTCGCGCGATAGCCTTGCGCGCGCGCCTCGTGATAGAGCTGCTCCGCCTCCTCCTTCTCGCGCAGGATTCCGCGGATTTGCCGATCGCCGATCGTCATCAGGAACTCGCGGACGGCCGCGTTCTCGGGCAACGGGAAGAGATACACCGCTTCGATCTTCTCCGCGTACGGATTGCGGAACTCCTGCCGCACGTCGACGACGCCGACGTAGCCGCGGATCGCGGCGCGCACGTCGGTATGCTCGAGCGGGAGCGGCATCGTCCTCGGCTCCGTGCCGGGCGCGCCCCGAACGGTCGCGACGAGCGCGCCGCTGCCCGGCCGATTCACGTCGGCGATGGCGCCTGCATCCGTGTCGTCCGCGACCGCGATGAACCAGATCTCGTCCGCACGGCCGACGCCTTGCATGCCATCGAGCGCGCCCGCGCTCGCAAGCGGCATCGGCTGGGCAAGCGACGGTGCAAACGTGCCGCGATCCCTGCCGCCGCGAACGCCGCGGCCTCCGCTTACGACGACTTCCTCGGGCTGCGCGACCTCGGGGGGCGCCTGCGTGCCGCTCGGAAAACGGCGGGCGTCGGGTGCCATTCCGGTGCAGGCGGCGAGGAGCGCAAGCAGCAGAGCCGCGGCGAAGGCGCGAACGTGGCGTCGGTATTCGTTCATTGTTGTCGTCTCCCGTTGCGGGTAGCGAAGCTGATCTCGGCGTCGATCGGCCTTCCGTCCGCGGTCCCCGCCGCGATCAGCGTCAGTCGATAGTCCGGTGCCGCGCCCGAGCCGACGCGGACGTGCACGCTCGCGACGCGCGTGCGGCCGACGGGCAGCTCGGCGGGCTCGAGCAGGCTGAAGTTCGCGATGATGATCCGGTCCGCGGTGCCGCCGTCGACCGCTTCCCGGTCGTAGTACGGCGCAGCGGCGAACGATGCCGCCTCGCCGCCTTCGATGCCGACGACCTGCATGCGGCCGCCGGCCTCCTCGAGCTCGAGCTGCCACGCAGCGAGCGGCCTCGCACTGTCGACGTAGACGTCGACGACCTCGAACGTCCCCGCGGCGGCGCCGGCCGAGAACGCGTCCTGACCGCGCACGGTCGTCGCGAGCAGGGCGGCGCAGACCGTCGCGACGGCGCCCGCGATCGCGAGCGCCGCGATGCGGCTCGACACGGCGCGACGGATTGCCCACGCGATCACGCGAACGCATGGAGCGAGCGGCGTGCGGGCTCGCCCGCTCATCGCGCCCTGCCCCGGGGCTCGAGCGCGACGACGCGCGTCGCAACCTCGTCGATCCGCGTCTCGGCGATAGGCTCGCCTGCCGCGCGCATCCGTGCGAGCGCGAACGCGTCGAGGATGTCGACGCGGCCCGAGCGGTCGACGTCGTCCGGGTCGTACGTCGTGAAGAAATCGACGGGGCGAACGACGAGGAGAGCGGCCAGCACGACCGTCGCGGCCGCGGCGTACGCGGCCCAGCGGACGGGCTTCCCGCGAAACTCGCGGCGGACTCGGGTCGCCCCCGCCCTGCGCGCGAAGTACGCGCGTGCCTCGGCGAGCACGGCCGCATCGACTTCCGGATCCGGACACACAGCCGGGCGCTCGGCCGCCTCGAGCCGTGCGAGCACGGCCGCGGGCAGCCGATCCGGCGCATCGTTCGAATCCAAGTTCTCCCTGCTCATCGATTCGCTCCTGACCATTTAGCGGCGCACGGGCGGAGAAGGTTCACGCCGTCTCGCCTTCGGTCGAGGTCCGTTCGCGCGGCCGCGTCACGGATCGAACAAGTCCTTGATCTCCGGATTCTCGCGAAGCTGCTTCAGCGCGAGATGCAGCCTCGACTTCACCGTGCCGAGCGGCACGTCGAGCGCGACCGCGATCTCGGCGAGCGACAGGTCGTCGACGAAGCGGAGCGTCAGCACCTCGCGCCGCTCGGGCGACAGGCGCGCCAACGCCGCATCGATCACGCGCGGATCGGGGCCCTCCGCGATCTCGGCCGGCAGGTCGTCCAAATCGCCTGCTCCCTGATCGGCGTCGCGGCCCGCCTTGCGCAGCGCGCTGATCGCGCAGTGCTTCGCGGCCGGATAAAGCAACGTCTGAAGCCGCGCGGTCAGCACGAGCCCTGTGCCTTGCGGCGGGAATTTCCGCAGCAGATACGCGAACGTCTCCTGCAGCGCGTCGTAGGCAAGGTCGCGGTCGCGGACGAAGCGCATCGCGACCCTGAGCACGTAGTCGCGGTGCCTCAGGTAGAGCGCCTCGAAGGCGCGCGCGGCATCGTCGGCGCCGCCGCGGTTGCAGATCTCGACGAGCGCGTCGTCGCTCAGCTCGTCGTATGCGGTCTTCAATCTTCCGCTCTGTTGGACGATCGGCCCGCCCGCGATCTTACTCGACCGCTCCCGGCGCAGCCCGAGCCGGGGCCGCGCGATCAGCCGGACTCGGCGAAACGACGCAACGCGTGCAACAGAGGCGGAACGATGAACCACAGCACGTACGACAGCGACACGAGCATCGACGCCGTCATGCGGCGCGGCACGTCGGTCTCGCGCCGAGACGAGACGAGCAGCCACGCAAGCGCGAGCCCATGCGGCACGGCGCCCCACGGAACGGCGCGATACGCGTCGCCGACGACGCCGGGAAGGAGCGGCCAGACGATCGCGGCCGCGGCCGCGACGAGCGTCGCCGCGAGCGCGACGTCGATCGCGCGGCGCTGGCCGAGACGCACCGCGATCGTTCGCTTGCCGACGCTCGCGTCGGCGAGCCGATCCGGCACGTTCGACAACGTGATCGACGGCAATGTCGCGAGCGCGATCGGCGTCGCGACGAGCCATGGCGTCGCATCGTCGAGCGCGCCGCCCATGAAGAGCCATCCGCAGACGAGCACGGCGGGCCCGTGCGTGCACCCGACGTCGAGCTCGCCGAGCGTCCGGTAGCAGAGCCTGAGCGGCGGCAACGTGTAGCCGACGGCGACGGTCGCGAGCGCCGCGACGAACGGCAGCGCCGGTACCGCGGCAACGTCGGCGAATCCGGCGAGCGCGAGCGACGCCCCGCCCGCAACAGCGAGCGCGACGACGGCACCGATCCCGAGCTCCCGCCGCGTGAGCCGACCGTCGACGACGACTCTCGATCCGCCGTTGAACGGACCGTAGCGGCGATTCGCGCGGTCCGCGGAGTGGTCGTACAGCTCGTTGACGAACACGGTTGCCGCCTCGAGCGCGAATAGCACCAGGTATCCGAGCCAGAACGCGGCGCGCGAGAATGCCGCGGCGCCGGCGTACACCGCCGCGCCGAGCGCGTAGACGAGGAACGTCGACGGATAGAACTGAAGCCGCAGGGCCGCGATCCACGAAACCGCTTTGCGCCCGACGCGCTCGAGCGGGGTCGGCACCGCGCCGCGGAGCGTAAGGCCCTCGAGCCGCGCGCGCCGGAGCCAGCGCCCGCGCTCGATGGTGTCGGACTGGAGCACCGAGCCGAACGGCGTGATGCGGACGGGCTCGATGCCGCAGAAGTTCAGCGTCGCGCGACGCATCGCGTTGTGACCGGGCGCGCGATACACGAGCCGGTAGACGAGGGTTGGCGTGTCCATCGTCGTGATCAGATGCGCGCTTCGGCCGCCGAGCAGCCCCTCGTAGCCGAACGCGTTCTCGGCATGACGGAACGCGAACCCGGGCAGCAGCACGCGGTCGAGGAAACCCTTCAGCAGCGACGGCATCGTGCCCCACCACGTCGGATAGACGAACACGATGTGCTCGGCCCAGCGGAGGAGCCGCCGCGCCCGATCGATGTCGGGCTCGGTCGCCTGCAGGTGCATCGCGCGCTGCTCGACATCGCGGCAGAACGCGAGCTCGCGCAGGTCGAGCCGCTCGAGCCGCGCGCCCGCCTCGCGGGCGCCTTCGATGTACGCGTCGGCGAGCGCGTGGCACAGGCTTCCGGCCCGCGGGTGTCCGATGATCACGAGAACGTTCACGGCGGCTTGCCACTACACGCGGGCGACCGCGCGGCCGGCAACGCGGGCGGCTACGGACCCGGAACATCGGACTCCGAGGCAGCAGCGCGGGAGCACGATGGCGCGCGCACGACCCTCGCCGAGCCGGCCCGCGCGAATGGACGGAACCCGAAAAAGGTGTCTGACACCATTTTTTCCGGAAAAAGGTGTCTGACACCATTTCCGCGTGGCGGTACGAATCGGCATCTCGGGATGGCGCTACGCCGGGTGGCGCGGCACGTTCTATCCGCGGGATCTTCCGCAGAAGCGGGAGCTCGCGTACGCCGCGGAGCGTTTCCCGACGATCGAGATCAACGGCAGCTTCTATTCGTTGCAGCGCCCGGAGCGGTATGCGGCGTGGTACGCCGACGTGCCGGACGGATTCGTCTTCGCCGTCAAAGGCTCACGCTACATCACGCACATGCTGCGCCTCGGCAACGTCGAGACGGCGCTCGCGAACTTCTTCGCCTCGGGCCTCTTCGAGCTCGAGGAGAAGCTCGGCCCGATCCTTTGGCAGCTCCCGCCGACGCTGCGCTACGACCGGGAACGGCTGCTGCGCTTCTTCGCGCTGCTGCCGCGCGACGGACTGCACGCAACGAAGCTCGCGAGGAAGCACGACGAGCGTGTCGCGGGCCGCGCACGCGTGACGGCGCCCGAGAGGCTCGATCTCCGATACGCGCTCGAGGTTCGCCATCAAAGCTTCGCGGAGGCCGAGGTCATCGAGCTGCTGCGGGCGGAGAAGATCGCGCTCGTCGTCGCGGACACGGCCGGAAAATGGCCGTTGCTCGAGGACGTGACCGCGGACTTCGTCTACGTCCGCCTGCACGGCGACAAGAAGATCTACGAGAGCGGTTATACGGACGACGCGCTCGAGGATTGGGCGCGGCGGATTCGGGCGTGGCGGGATGGAGGAGAGGTGAAGGACGCGCGGACGGTCGGCAAGCCGCCGAAGAAGCGCAGACGCCGCGACGTCTACGTCTACTTCGACAACGACGTGAAGGCGCACGCGCCGTTCGACGCGCGCCGACTCGCCGAGCTCTTGTGACGACCGGCCGCGAACGTGCCGGCGACGCGCGCGCGGAGCCGCCGCGCGACGACGCAGGCGGCGCGCCGTCTGATCCACGGCGTCGCCGCCTGCCGCACGGCCGCAGCCCAACGGCTCGCCGTGCGTTCCCGAATCGCGGCCGCCTGCCGCATTGCCATCACGCCGCCGCGAGCGCTGCCCGCGCGCCGTCGGTGCTCGACTCGAGCGCGACCGCGATCCCGTGCATGACGGCGGCAATGCGCACCGCGCTCTGCACGGCCTCGGCGCCGAGCCCCGCCTTACGGACCACCTTCTCGTGCGACGCGACGCACATGCCGCAGCCGTTGATCGCCGACACGGCGAGCGAGTAGAGCTCGAAGTCCGTCTTGTCGACGCCCGGGTTGCCGATCACGTTCATCCGGAGCTTCGCCGGCAGCTTCGCGTACTCGTCGTTGCCGACGAGGTGCGTGAAGCGGTAGTAGATGTTGTTCATGCCCATGATCGACGCGGCCGCGCGCGCGGCGTTGACCTGCGCCGCGTCGAGCTCGGCCGCGGCGGCGGCCTCGATCTCGGCGAGCAGCACCGGGTTGCGCGTCGCGATCGCGGACGCGAGCGCGGTCCCGAGGATCTGCGCCTTCGTCAGGCCGGGCGCGCCTTCCGGCGTCAGCACGCTCGACAGGTTGAGCTTCAGATCCTTCGCGTAGTCGGGGATCAGGTTCTTCAGTCGGGTCAAATCCATTGCGTGTTCCTTTGTCTAGTTGGGCGAACGGCTGCCCGTCCGTGCGAATCGATTCGCGAGCGAGCGGGCTTCCCTGCCCGCCCGCGAACCGCTCCTTCCCGCGAGCCGAAGGCGTCGTGCCTCGGTCCGTTCGCGGGACCCTTAGGCGACCTTCAGCGTCTCCTCGCCCGGCTTCCAGTTGCACGGGCACAGCTCGTCCGTCTGCAGCGCGTCGAGCACCCGGAGCACCTCCGCGACGTTGCGGCCGACGTTCATGTCCGTGACCGACACGAAGCGGATGATGCCGTTCGGATCGACGATGAACGTCGCGCGCTTCGCGACCCCTTCGTCATCGAGGATGCCGAGCGCGCTCGAGAGGTCCTTACGCAGGTCCGACATCATCGGGAACGGCAGCCCCTTCAGGTCCTGGTGGTCACGCCGCCAGGCCAGGTGCACGAACTCGCTGTCGACGGACGCGCCGAGCACCTGCGCATCCCGCTCCGCGAACGCGTCGTTCTGCCGGCCGAACTCGGCGATCTCGGTGGGGCACACGAACGTGAAGTCCTTCGGCCAGAAGAACACGACGAGCCACTTGCCGGGGTACGTCGTATTCGTGATCGTCTGGAACGCGTCTTCGAGCTTCTCGGAGACCGTGGCCTTCAGCGAAAACTCCGGAAATTTATCACCAACCGTTAACATTCTCTTATAACCTCCTGAATGAGCAGGCTCTGGACGTCAGCTTCCTGCTGTTGAAGGCCATTCTAGGCCGGTGATTTCGATATATCCAACGGATTATTTTTATGCCAACGTTCTATCTAATCGATTAATTAGGCGTGCCGGCAGCCGGTTCGACTCAGGACCGTAGGACGCGCTTTGGGGTCGATTCGGCTTCTCAGGAGTCAGTTAGCAACGAGCTTCAACTCGTTGAATGTACTCGTCTTGGCGTTCGCGCCGAGGTGGTTGCGCACGCCTCGTAATCTGGACACCTCGATGACTGAACAGTTCCTCGCGGCGTCGTGAGCGCGTGCTTGTCGAGCGGTCGGCGGATGCGAACGCCCGCCTGGCGAAGATCGGCGATCCGCGGTCAGGCAGGTAAGCGCCGCCGGGCACGAAGACCCAGCGGCGGAAGGCACCGCTTACTGCGCGGCCGCGGCGCGCCGGCTGGCGCCCGTCTGCGCGAAGTAATTCGTGATCCCGTCGGGATCGTCGAGCCAGATCGTGCGCAGCGCGAAGCCGCGCAGCTCGCTCAGCGGCTGATCGATCGTGACCCCCCGCTCTTTCGCGAGCCGATCGATCGCCTCGACGTCCGTGACGACGTACTGAATGCCGCCCGTGCCGGTATCCGCAGGCAGATCGGCGCCGAAGCTGCGCAGGGTGACGATCGTCGTGCCGTGCTTGAACGAATACTTCTGCGTGTCGAAGCGCGGATCGTGCTGCGGCGGGAGCTCCTCGAGACCGACGAACTCCCGGTAAAACGCGCGGCTCTCGTCGAGGTCGCTGACCGTGAGCCCGACCTCGATCGTGTCGTAGAGCTCCTGCGGCGCGTTCGGCGCGATCACGATCTCGACCGCGTGACCGTCCGGATCGTAGACGAGCGCCGACAGGCGATCGGTGCCAGGGACCTTCTCGAACACGGGCGCCTCGTAGCCCGCGTCGACAAAGCGTTGCACGACCGCGCTCTGCTCCGGATAGAAGAACGTCAGGAGGCGCAGGCCCGTCGCCTCGTCGACGGCACCCGGAACGTACGTGCGGTCCGGCACGCGCGTCGTGAACTTGACCTCGGACCTGCCCGCTCTGAAGCGCGCGACGTTCGTGCCGCCGCCGACGTCGAAGGTCTGCAACTGCTCGAGGCCGAGCGCCTCGCCGTAGAACTTGAACATCTCCTCGGGCTCGACCGCGAAGCGGCGGAACACGTTCATCGAAGGCTGCCACAGCAACGGTCCCGCGGACTCGACGACGGCCTTCTCGTCGGCTGCGACGGGTTGCAGCGCGGCGTACCCGAGCAGCACGACCGCGATACCCGACAACGCACTCGATCCCAGCTTCATCCTTCGTCTCCCCTTCCGGCGTCGGCGCAGGCCGAACGTTCTTGGATGAAGCATACGATTCGAGCCCGTCACTTCAACCGGCGCCGGCCGCGGGGACGGCCCGAGCATCTGCCTTCGTGCCGTCGTATCGAGCGGCTTAAGAAATCTTTACCGGCGACGTCGTCATGAAGCGTGGAGCGCTCCCCCTCTTGGGCGGTATGCGCTTTACCGCCCGCCTCCGTACTGCGCGTAGATCTCCGACCACGTCCGCTCGACGGCCGCGAGCGCATCGACGAACGCGCGCCGCTCGGCGAGCAGCCGCGCGCTCTCGATCGCCGCGGTCGTGTTCCATAAGTTCGATCGCTCGTCTTCGGTCGCGCTCGCCTCCGCGACGCCGTATACGAACCCCGTCCGCACGTCGACGATCGCGACCGCGCACGTCGACGTGACGACCGAGTTCTTGTTCGGAAAGAAGCCGAGCGCAACCGCCTGCAGCGGCCCGAGCCTCTGGGTGTCGGTGCGGAACGTCGTATCGAGCGTGTAGAGCAGAAGCACGTCGCCGCGAAGCTGCGCGGCCGCGGTACGGAGCTCCTTCGTCGTGGACATCTGCGGGGGCAGCAGCATCCGGGAAAGCGTCCCGACCGAGCGTACGCCGGGCAGCGCCTGGAGGCGCTCGAAGTCCTCTTGCTCTTCGATGTCGCGCGCCGTGACGACCGAATATGCGCCGTAGCCATACCCACGATTGGTACCTGACCAATACCCCGGAGCCTGGACGCGCGCGACGATCAGGTGCACCGGGAACGTCGCCGCAGGCTCCTCGGCGAGGGCTTCGGCCACCTCCGGCTCCGTGATCGCGGGAATCGAAACCGCGCCGCCGGGTGTCGTGTACGTCGTCGCGCAGCCGTGCGCGGCGAGCGCTGCGAGAAGCAGCAAGGCACGAAGCGTTGAAACGCGAATGTCGGTCTTCTTCATCGTCGCCCTTTCGAGTAGCGAGCTCGCGCTCTCGCAAGATTCAGCGCTCGACGCGCCGAAAAGGTTCACGGCACGCCCCGGCAATCGCCGCCGAAGTCGTGCCGTTCGGCGCCGACAATTCGGTTATAGTCGTCGGCACCAGGTCCCTCGACGCCTGGCGGGGGAAGGTTACGGAGGAAAACAACAATGTGTGACGAGCACTACGTAGAAGACTTAGCGCGATACGTGAACCGGAGCCGGCTGACGCGGCGAACGTTCGGAGTGATGTCCGCCGGCGTCGGCCTGTCGATGCTGCTGCCGCCCGTCGCGAACGCGCAGGACGTCACCGAGCGAGACGTCGAGATCGAGACGCCCGACGGCACCGCGGACGCCTACTTCGTGCATCCGTCGACCGGCGCGCACGCGGCTGTCCTCGTTTGGCCGGACATCCTCGGGCTGCGCCCGACGTTCCGCGCGATGGGCAAGCGCCTCGCACAGTCCGGCTACTCGGTGCTGGTCGTGAATCCCTTCTACCGTCAGCGCAAGGCTCCCGTCGTGCCCGAGGGAGCGAGCTTCTCGAATCCGGAAGTGCGCAACACGGTCTTCCCGCTCGCGCAGTCGCTGACGCCGGAAACGCACGTCACGGATGCGCGCGCGTTCGTCGGCTGGCTCGACCGACAGGATGCCGTCGACACGAACCGCAAGGTCGGCACGACGGGCTACTGCATGGGCGGCCCGATCGTGATGCGCACCGCGGCCACGCTGCCCGAGCGAGTCGGCGCCGCCGCGTCGTTCCATGGCGGCGGCCTCGTGACGGATCAGCCGAACAGCCCTCACCTGCTGATCCCGCAGATGAAGGCGAGCTTCCTGGTCGCGGTCGCGGAGAACGACGACGAGCGCGAGCCCGAGGCGAAGGACGTGCTGCGCAAGAGCTTCGCGGACGCAGGCCTCGACGCCGAGATCGAGGTGTATCCTGCCGCGCACGGCTGGTGCGTGCCCGACTCCGATGTCTACGACGAGGAGTCGGCCGAGCGTGCGTGGAGCCGCCTGCTCGCGCTGTTCGAGAAGGCGCTCGCCTGATCCCGCCGTCGTAGCGGCGGCACCGACGACGGGCCGAGGCTCACTCCTCGGCCCGTTTCTTCATGCGGGACGTTCGCCCGCGCGAGACGGGCTCGCCTACCGGGCCTCAATGCGTCAACGCGTAGACCGCGAAGTTGACGCCGAGCCGAATCGCGAGATTCGCGGCCTCCTGCGGATAGCGCGGCTCGTCCGCCCGCTGCCAGCCGTCGGCGATGTCGTTGTTGTACGCGATCATCACCATCACGCGGCCGTCGTCGTCGAGGATCGCGCGCCAATACGGCACGGCCCCGTCGTTGCGGTACCCTCCGCGCCCGTTGTAATCGAGGTGCTGCCACGTCGGCACCTGCGGGCGCTCGGTCAGATCGTAGACGACGTGGAAGATCGGATGCTCGTCCGGCAGATCGACGATCGGCCTGTCGGGGAACACGCGGCGAATGCCGGCGACGAAGCCTTCCCACTCGACGGTGCCGTAGAAGCTGTCGCAGAGAAGGAAGCCGCCGCGAAGCAGGTACTCTCTGAGCTTCGCGGCCTGCGCGTCGGTCAGGTCCCATGCGCCGACGAGCCCCGAGATCAGGAAGGGCCAGTAGAAGACGTCGATGTCGTCGTCCAGATCGACCGGCTGCTCGACCGCACGCACGTTCACGGTCGTGAGCCTCGCGAGGAGGCGCGCGAAGTGGCGATCGCCGGCCGGATAGTCGACGGTCCACGCCGTTCCGCCCCGCCGCCAGTCCCCTCCGCCGACGCCGAGCGCATAACCCCATCGCGCCTGCGGGAACATCAGCCGGCCGACGACGAACTCGCTCGGCGCGAGGTAGTCGTCGGGCAGATCGACGCCGGGCGTCCAGCGCCGCTCGATAGCGGGATATTCGCGCCACGCCTTCTGCGCGAAGACGTCGTCGGACGCGGCGAGCGCGGCGAAGCCGAGCACCCATGGAAACACGTGCACGATCGTTTCGCGGAAACGCTTCGGCAGGCGTCCGACCCGTACGGTGTGCCGGGACCATGCGCGCATCGCGCGACGAGCGAGGTAAGGCTCGAGCATCGGGGCGATCTTATCAGGAGTCGACCGCCGCGGAATCGATCCCGGTCATTCGAACGTATCGCACACCGCGGGGTCGCCGGTCTCGAGGCCGCGACGCAGCCACTCGACGCGGTCGGCCGACGCGCCATGCGTGAACGAGTCGGGCGTAACCCTGCGACCGGCGTTGCGCTGCAGCCGATCGTCCCCGATCGCGGCCGCTGCGTCGAGACCTTCCTCGACGTCGCCCGGCTCGAGCACGCTGGCATTCCGATTGGCGTGATGCGCCCAGACCCCCGCGTAGCAATCGGCCTGCAGCTCCATCGCGACCTGGAGCCGGTTCGCAACCGGACCGCCGCCGGCCCGCGCCTGCGCGTCACGGACCCGCCCGGCTGCGCCCGTCAGGTTCTGCACGTGGTGACCGATCTCGTGGCCGATCACGTAGGCCTGCGCGAAGTCGCCGGGGCCGCCCATCCGAGCGAGCTCGTCGAAGAATGCGGTGTCGAGGTACACGCGCGAGTCGGCCGGACAATAGAAGGGACCGACGGCCGAGCTCGCGAAGCCGCACGCCGATTGCACGGAACCATCGAACAGCGTGAGCTCGGGCGGAACGTAGCGGCCGCCTTGCGCGGCGAAGATCTGGCTCCAGACGTCCTCGGTGCTGCCGAGAATCGCGGACGTGAACTGTCCCGCCTCGTCGTCGGGAGCCCCCTGCGGGACGCTTCGCGTGCCGTAGTCGACGGAGCCGTCCCCGACGAGAAGCGTCAGCACCTCCGGTCCGCCGACGAGTGCGGCGATGATCAGCAGGATGACGACGCCGATCCCCCCGCCCCGCCCGCCGATCGCGAGCGGAATGCCGGCGCGTGTGCTGCGCCCGCGAAGGTCTCGAACGTTGCTGCTTTTCCTCAGATCCCGCCAGCGCATCGCACGTCCCCCGAGCCCTACTCGCAGCCTCTCTGCAAGAGTCGGGCCCGAGGGCGGGGAAGCGCGCGTTCGCCGCCGGCTTGCGCGCTCTCGCTAGCCGAACCGCTCGGCCGCCGCGCTGCCGAGCTCGCGGATCATATTGAAGCTGATCTCGAGGAAGTCGAAGTCGAGCTCGACGTCTTCCGGGATCTCGAAATCGTAGCCCTTCGTGAAGCCGATCCAGCGGCCGAGGAAGATCACGCTCGACCAGATCGCGATCGACAGGCCGGCCGCGATGCGGCCGCCGCGCGGCGCCGACTTCGCGAACTCCCACTCCGCGGCCTGCCGCCCGGTGAAGAGATGGAACACGGCCATGTTGAGCCCGGCCGCGACGAGCGCGAGCATCTTCAGCCGGAACGGTGTGTTCTCGTAGTAAGTCGTCGCGTTCGCGGTGAACATCAGAAGGCCAGTGATGACCGCGACGACGAACGCGGCCCACGTCCACGGCAGGAGCTCTCCGGAGACCGTCGTATACGAGCGGCGCTTGTCGAGCAGCCCGAGCAGCCGCGAGTCGACGATCAGGATCGTGCCGAAGACCACTGCGATCGCGAGCACGTGCATCGCTTCGACGACCGGCATCGCCTTCACGGACGTGCGCATCCATTCGCCGACCGGCGATGCTTCGATTTGCTGAACGAGACCGATCAGATCCATGTGCCGCCCCGTGTCAACCTGCGCCCGCGGCCAACGACAGCGAGCCCCAAACCTCGACGTCGTACGCGATCGCTCTGCCGAGGAAGATGATCGCGATCCACAGCCCGAGCATCACGACGGCTCCGGCCTTCGCTCCCGCCGAGAACTCGAAGTCGTGATGCCCGGTCAAGGCCGCCGGCGCGAACGAGCGGCGAAAGACGACCGTCGCGACGACGCCGACGACGATCAGCGCCATCTTCAGCCAGAACGACAGGCTCGTGAACTCGCGGATCGGTTCCGCGATCACGAGCAGCAAGCCGGTCACGGCCATCACCACGAGCGCCGACCAGATCCACGGCGCGAAGCGCCGCCATACGTCGCTGAACGTCTGCTCGACGCGGACGAGCTCGAGCACGCGCAGCGAGATCATCAGGACCGACACGAAGATGATGCCGATCATCAGGATGTGGACGGACTGGATCAGCGGAATCGCCCACCCCGCCGATTGGATCGCGACGCTGAAAGGGGTGGCCTGGAGCCACTCGGCAAACTGAAGCATGTGTTACGCGTTCACTCGCGGTGAGCCGGGAGGACGAGCAGCCGGCCGCGTCAGCGGATCGGCAATGCTGCCGATCGGCTGACGGCGATCTCGGCTGTCACTCGGTCGCTGCGGGCAGGTCGCCCTGACCGAACCGCTCGTGGCCCTCGACGGAGTCGCAATGCTTGCCGGGCTCGGGCGGCTTGCCCTGCGGGCACTTGAACATCGGGCCTTCGCGGCTGCCGGCAGGCTCACCGCTGCGCAGCGGGTGCAATGCGACGCTGAAGATCGTGCCGCGCGGGAACGTGCTGACGGAGATGCCCTGGCGCGCCGACTGCGCCGACCCCGCCATCTCGACGGCCCAGACGATCGGCTCGCCCTTCTCGTCGCGCAGCACGTTCTTGCGCTCCTCGTTCATCGGCGCGAAGAAGATCTGCAGGTGATTCGCGTCCGGGTTCACTCGGGTCACGACGCCCGTGAACACCTTCATGACCGACGAATCGTAGATCGAGAACGAATGATGCGCGTTGGCGGGCACCGTGAAGGCCGCAACCGCAGCGACCGTCGCAGCGATGCCGCCGACTCTGTGCTGAGCTTTCATCGTCATACTCTCCTACGTTCCCGTTGCCGGGAAAGATCCTATCTCACAAGCCTTAACCGAGGCTGAAACGACGGCCCGGCCGCGGTTCCGCCCCCCCCCCATGGCACCGGTGTCGTAAGCTTACCTTCGACCGGCGCCCCCGGGCCCTACTCGAAGCTGAAGATATCCTCGTCGTCTGGGCGCTGCATCCCTTGCTCGTGATACTTCTCCCATATCGCCGCCCAGGGCCGTCCGTACATATCGGGAACTTCGTACTCGATGACGGTGCCCGGCGACACCGGAGTCGCGTACCCTCCGACCGGGTAGATCGTCGGCACGCACTCGATGAAGACGTAAGGCGTTCCCTTGTTGTAGTCGCTCGTCTTCACATAATTGCGGACGATACGGACCGGTTCGACCAGCGCCTCCGGGTCGTAGAAGATCGCCTCGTGGTTCAGGCCGACGAAGTTGCCGGCTTCGTCGCGGTTCGGCGTGTAGATCTCGATCGTCTGCAACTGGTTCGAGAACTCGGGCGCGCCGTGGACCTTCCAGCCCTGGATGTTCGACGTCCACGTGATCAGCGTGTCCTCGTCCCAGAAGCCGATCGTCTCGCCGTACCAGCGCGGCACCTGCTCACTCAAGTAAGGCACGACGCCGTCCATCTTGAACTCGGCGCCGATATGGATGTTCGTGATGAAGTTGCGCGCGACGCCCGCCAGGATCTGCACGACCTGCGGCGTGACCATCACGTAGTGGTCCCAGACCGCGAACTCGTGCCACCGGCGCATGAAGCCCTCGGGCCAGCAGTACTGTGACGGCCACTGCGGCGCGTTCGTATGGCCCTGGTGGTAGGCCTCTTGAACCATCCGCTCCTGGTACTCGGGCGTCAGCAGCGACAGGATCGTCGACATCTGGTTGTGCCGCATCCGGTACCAGTACGCGTTGCCGGGCGTGTTGCCGGGGTGCATGTAGATGCCGGTCCATTCGCCGGGGACCGTCGCGTACGTGTGCTCCGTCGGCCCGCCGCGCCGCTTCGTCTCGTCGAGCAGCGCCTCGTAGTGCTCCTGCGCGGTCTTGAACGGATACGGGCTCACGATCGCCTCGCGGGGATAATCGCGATCGCAGTGCCCCCACGCGGCCGACGCGGGCGGATCGTCACCGATCACGCCGCTGCCCGGATTCGCGCCCCACTGCTCCTCGATCGCCACGGGACTGTTGCAGCGGAAGTACCGCGGATCGCTCCACAGGTGGCGATCCTGGTAGAAATCATTCGTCGTGAAGAGATCGACGGGCAGCGGCTCGATGCCGTCGGGCACGTCGCCGTTCCGCGCGGAGCCCACGAACCGGCCCCCGTCCGGACCACGCTCTCTGCTTGCACCGACGATCTCGTACTCGCGAAGATCGGCGACCATCGGCGCACCGCGGCCGACGCTGACGAAATCGATCTGTGCCGTCTGTTGGGCTCCCGCCGCTCCCCCGAGCACGGACGCCACGGCCAAGGCCGTTGCCTTCCCAGCGGTTGTCCTCATCCTTCCTCCTACCCCTTCTTGTGCCACGGGCACGTGGGCCCTCCTGCCCCCGGGCTCGTGCGAGGGGTTATATCGCCGTTGGCGTCCGGCGTGCGTCAATTTTACTTGATCATGGCCGAATCGACCGAATCTTGATGCTTCGGAACCACACCGGATCGCCGTGGTCCTGGAGCCCGATATGCCCCCGGCGGGCACGGCCGTAGGCGGGCCATTCGGCGAACTTACTCGCAGCGACGCGCTCTTCCCAGTCCCGGCTGCCGAGCTCGTACTCGACGACCTTGATGCCGTTCAGCCAGTGCTCGACGCGGTGACCGACCGCGACGATCCGCGTGTCGTTCCACTCTCCGGCCGGCCGGACGACGCCCCGAGGTGCCGGGTAGAGTCCGTAGCTCGCGCCGGCGCTCGTCAGCGGGTCCCGGCCGTCACGGTGCCCGGCGTCGTCGAGAACCTGCATCTCGGGGGCGCTCTGGTAGATCCATTCGTGCCCCTCTTCTGCGCGGTAGAAGACGCCGCTGTTGCCGCCTGCATCGACCTTCCACTCGAGCGCGAGCTCGAAGTCGGCGTACTGCGACTCGGTGATGAGGTCGCCGCCAGGACCGACCCGCGCGAGGGCGCCGTCGCTGACGGCCCAGCCCTCCGGTGCGTCGGGGCGGTTGTAGCCGCGCCAGCCGGCGAGCGAGCGGCCGTCGAACAGGAGCGTCCAGCCCGCCCGGCGCTCGGCGTCCGTCAGAGTGTTCGGCTCCCCGGCCTGCGCGGCGAGTCCTGCCGTGCAGCCGACGACGAGGAAGAGCAGCGAGACCGAGGCTCGAGCTTCGAAGTCGATTGCCGTTCGCATCGGGGCACTCCGCGAGAAGCACGTGACCTGCGAGCCTCGACCGTACCCTGCCGAGGATGCCGTTGCCAAGCTCGCAGGCGATGCGCCGCTCCGGCTTTTCGCCGCCTGCGCCTTCTCGCGGAGCCCCGCCGCTTACTGGATCAGCCGCAACGTGAACGGATAGCGGTACGTCTCGCCGTTGTTCGCCTTGACCGCTGCGATGATCGTCAGCACGAGCGCCGCGATCCCGACGATCGGCAGGAGCAGCATGCCGATCAGCACGATGAAGAGCAGGATGCTGACGAGCACCGCGATGCACACCGTGATCTGGAAGTTCAGTGCCTCCTTCGCCTGGTCCGCGACGAAAGGCATCGTGTCCTTCTTGATCTGCCAGATGATCAGCGGACCGAGCAGGTTGCCGAACGGAATGACGATGCCGGCAAGGGCCGACAAATGGGCGAAGAAGGCCCACTGACGTTGCTCGGCGTCCGGTGCGCCGGCTTCGGGAACCGCTGAGGCGATATCGTCGTGCTGCGTCATTCCTGTTCTCTCCTGCAAGCTCATGCTCACGGAACGGCGATCACATTCCGCCTCGCGCACGACGGTGTCAAGGACGTCGTCGGCGACGAGCACGGAAACGAGCCCGCATGCGACCGTTCCTTCCGCATGCTCGGGCCTGAAAAAACGAGCGGCTCCATCGTCAGCACGCTTCCGGGTCGGCCGCGACGTAGTAGCTGCGATACGCGGGCGAATCGGGATTCGTGCAGCCCTTCAAGTTCAACAGCTCGACGCGGCGGAACTGCACGGGGTGGCCTTCGCTCTGCAGCGCGATGTAGCCTTCCTCGAGGGGCTCGCCGTCCCGCTTCATCTCGGGGCGATGGCCGGACACGACACCGCCGCCGAAGACGATTCCGCCGTACTCGAGCACCGGCTCGCCGTCGATGAAATGCACGATGCGCTCGCCGCCGAGCACGAGCGCGGAGGCCTGCACCCAACGGTCGCCGTCGATCGTCGGCGCCGACGACCGAATGCAATGCGTCTCGTCGAGTCGCCCGCGATAGACGACGTGCGTGCCTGGGGAGCACACGTTGCCGGTCGGCCGCGGCGCGCCGTCGCCGAGCCCGCCGAGGAACTGGAACTCGACCGAGACCGGAAAATCCTGATCGCGCGGCATCGTCTCGGGCGCCTGCGCATGCAGCATCACGCCGCTGTTTCGATGCGCCCAGGCCTCGACGTTCGGCCCGGGCTCGCCGACGAAGCGATACTCCAGCCGCAGCCGATAGTGCGAGAACGGTATGCGAGAGAAGAGATGCCCGAACCGGTTCGCGAATTCGCTATAACCGTCGTACGAGACGGTCAGCAGGCCGTCTTCGACGCGAAAGGTCCGCGCGAAGTTGTCGCCGAGCTCGTGGCCACGGATCTTCACGACCCAGCCGTCGAGATCGCGGTCGTTGAAGAGCGGGATCCAGTCCTCCGTCGGCGAATCCTGCGCGACACCGAGCGCCGGCGCAGCGACGGCGACGAGCGCAAGCGCGACGCCCTCGGGCACGCCACGTCGACGACCGCGCGCGGAGCAGGTCGCTCGTGCACGCCCGTCGGCGGCCGGCCGCCGCGCGGCCGAAACGCCGCGTTGTCGCCGCACGAGCGCGCCTCGTCCGCTCACGCGTGCGATGCCCAGACCTTGTCGCCCGGCGCGTGCGGCACGCACGGCTCGAAGCGCCCCGGCGTCTCGACGTAGCGCATCGCCTGCGTGTAGCCGATCTCCGACGTGAAGTAGCCGAGGAGCGTCAGCTCCTTGATCATCCGGAAGTAATGCGCGGGCTCTCCGGGCGCCCTTCGCCGCATGTGCTCGACCTGCTCCGCGTCGAGCCGCTCGAGGAGCCCGACGCGCTCCGCCGGGCTCGCTGCGACGAAGCCGACGCCGAAGCGCGCGCGGGCCTCGTCGTCGAGCGCGCGGAGCCCGTCCCTGAACACCTGCTGGTCGCGCTCCGTGTACGTGTCCGCGACCATCAGCGCGATGAACGGCCCGACGCCCGCGGCCTTCGCGCCCGGCGTGTCCGTTTCCGGTAGGATCGTGTCCGCGATCTCGTCGAGCAATGCGATCTCGTCGTCGGTGAACAGCGCCGCGGCCGCATCGGCCGTGCCTGCGTCGTCGACGGCGCGCAGCGTCACGCATCCGGCGAGCATTGCGCTCTGCCCGACGAGCGCCGTGCCGCCGAGCAGCATGCTGACGCGCTCGATCGCTTCGCGGCGCGTCCACAGTCGAACGGCGGGCGCCTCCGGCCTCGGCTCTTTCTCCATCGGTACTCCTTCGCTTCGGGTGTCGCGCACGCGATGTTTCAGAGATTGCGCCGGCGAAGCTCCTCGACCGCGTGGTTCGCCGCCCGCGCGGTCAGCGCCATATACGTCAACGACGGGTTCTGGCAACCGGACGACGGCATGCACGCGCCGTCGGTCACGAACACGTTCGGCGCGTCCCAGACCTGATTCCACTCGTTCAGCACGGAGGTCCGCGGGTCGCGGCCCATGCGCGCCGTGCCCATCTCGTGAATGCCCATGCCCGGCGCATAATCCGTCTCGTACGTCCGCACGTTCTTGACGCCACACGCCTCGAGCATCTCGGCCATGTCGTTCATCATGTCGCGGCGCATCAGCCGCTCGTTCTCGCCGAGCGCGCAGTCGATCGCGAGCACGGGCAGGCCCCACTTGTCGCGCCGCGACTCGTCGAGCGTCACGCGGTTCGTATGATTCGGCAGCATCTCGCCGAACGCGGTCGCGCCGATCCGCCAGCCGCCCGGCTCCGCGATCCGATCCTTGAACTCGGCGCCGATGCCGAGCTCGCCGACGGCCCGCTCCCAGCCCCGCCGGCTCGCGCTGCCCTGGTAGCCGAAGCCGCGCAGGTACTCGCGTCGATCGCCGAACAGGTTTCGATAGCGCGGGATATAGAAACCGGTCGGCCGACGCCCGTAGTAGTAGCGATCGTCGAGCCCTTCGAGATCGCCTTCGGCGCCGACGCGGAAATGGTGATCCATCAGGTTGTGGCCGAGCTCGCCCGAGCTGCTGCCGAGGCCGCCGGGCCACACGTCGGTCGCCGAGCGCATCAGGATCCACGTCGTGTTCAGCGTCGACGCGCAGAGGAAGACGATCCGCGCGCGATACTCCGTGACGCGCTCTGTCACCGCATCGAGCACCTGCACGCCCGTCGCACGCCGGCGATCGCGGTCGTAGAGCACCTCGGTCACGATCGAGAAAGGCTCGAGCGTCAGCCGCCCCGTCGCCATCGCGGCCGGCAGCGTCGACGACTGCGTGCTGAAGTACCCGCCGTACGGGCAGCCGAGCCAGCACGCATCGCGGTACTGGCACGGCGCGCGGCCGGGCAGCGGCCGGGTCAGGTTCGCGACGCGTCCCGGAATGATCCTGCGGCGCCCGTCGAACAGGTTCTCGAGGCGCCGTGCGACGAGCTCCTCGCCGCAGTTGAGCGGCATCGGCGGCTGGAACTCGCCGTCCGGAAGCTGCGGCAATCCTTCGCGCGAGCCGGAGATGCCGGCGAAACGCTCGACGTAGTCGTACCACGGCGCGAGCTCCGCGTAGCGGATCGGCCAATCCGCGCCGACGCCGTCGCGCGCGTTCGCCTCGAAGTCGAAGTCGCTCAAGCGATAGCTCTGCCGTCCCCAGAGCAGCGACCGGCCGCCGACCTGGTACGCCCGGAACCAGTCGAAGCGCTTGATCTCGGTGTACGGCGAATCCTGGTCCGACGCCCACCAGTCGAGGTTCTTCTCGTTCAGAGGGTAGTCGCGGCGCAGCACGGGGTACGCCTCTTCCATCGCGCGCGTGCGCCGGCCGCGGTGCGGATACTCCCACGGGGCCTTGAACGCGTTCACGTAGTCTTTGACGTGCTCGATGTTCTTGCCCCGCTCGAGCAGCAGGACGGTGAGCCCCTTCTCCGTCAGCTCCTTCGCGGCCCAGCCCCCCGAGATTCCGGAACCGACGACGATCGCATCGTATTCGTTCGTTGGCGTCGACATCGAAGCAAGGCCCTCCCCCGAGCCGTCGTCATGTTCGTGGGAGGGTTGCGGCCGTGTCAAGGCGACGGATTGTGTCGGACACGATTCTCCGGCCGGAAAATCGTGTCTGACACGAGACGACGTCAATACGACAGGTCGCGCCGGACCTTGCCCCGGAAGACGTAATACGAATAGGTCGTATAGAAGAAGATCGCCGGCAGCGTGATGATCGCGCCGACCAGCACGAAGAGCTGCGTGTCCGGATGCGCGGCGGCCTCCCAGTACGGGATCTCGTGCGGCACGATGTTCGGCCACAGGCTGATCGCGAGGCCGAGGTAGCCGAGCGTGAACAGCACCATCGTCAGCACGAACGGGGCGAGCCGATAACCTTTCCTCGCCGTGTACCAGAGCAGGAAGCCCGTCACGACCGTCGCGAGCGGCACCTGCGACAGCACGTAGAAGTTCGGCAGCGAGAACCAGCGCGCCTGGATGGTGTCGTTCAGGAACGCGACCCAGATGCTGATCAGCGCGATCGCCGCGAGCACGGCGAAGAGCAGCCTGACCGAGACGTGCCGCGCCCAGTCCTCGAGCTTCCCGGGCGCCTTGATGATCAGCCACGTGCTGCCGAGGAGCGCGTAGCCGAGCACGAGCGCGACGCCGACGAGCAGGCTGAACGGCGCGAGCCAGTCGAGCGTGCTGCCGGCGAACGTGCCGTCCTGGATGTCGAAGCCGCGCACGAACGAGCCGAGCACGACGCCCTGGAAGAACGTCGCGACGATCGAGCCGATCTGGAACGACCGGTCCCAGATCGGCCTGCTCTTGTCCGCCTTGAAGCGGAACTCGAACGCGATGCCGCGAAAGATCAGGCCGAGCAGCATGAAGATGAACGGCAGGTAGAGCGCCGGGAGAACGATCGCATACGCGACCGGAAACACGGCGAGCAGCCCTCCGACGCCAAGGACGAGCCACGTCTCGTTGCCGTCCCAGATCGGCGCGACCGACATCATCATCGAGTCCCGGTCGTCATCGGACGGCGCGAACGGAAACAGGATGCCGATGCCCAGGACGAACCCGTCGAGCAGCACGTACATGAAAATCGCGAACGCGATCAGGAGCAGCCACACGAGCGGCAGCCAGTCCCCTTCCATCAGATCGGATCCTCGATCGTGTCCGCGGGGACCGACAGCGGCCGACGCACCGTCGCCTCCCCTTCCCGCGCCGGGCGCTCGACCTCGACGGGCCCGTGCCGAATGAGCTTCAGCACATAGTACATCCCGGCCCCGAAGACGACGCCGTAGACGAGGATGAAGAGCGCGAGCGACGTGCCGACGCTCGCCCCCGGCACGGGCGAGATGCCTTCCGAGGTGCGCATCATCCCATAGACGAGGTAAGGCTGCCGGCCGATCTCGGTCACGAACCAGCCTGCGAGGAGCGCGATCAGGCCCGCGGGCGTCATCCAGCGGAAGAGCCTCAGAAGCCAACGCGTCGTCTCGAGCGTGCCTCGCCACAGATGGTAGAGACCGGCCCACGCGGCGAACAGCATCAGCACCCCGAGCCCGACCATGACCCGGAACGAGTAGAACACCCATCCGACCGGCGGGCGCTCGTCGGCAGGAACGTCCTTGAGGCCCGCGATGCGGCCATCGAATTCGTGCTGCAGGATCAGGCTCGCGAGCCCCGGGATGCCGATCTCGAAGCGATTCCGCTCGGCATCCTGGTCCGGAATCGCGAACAAGAGCAGCGGAGCATTCGTCCGCGACTCCCAGTTGCCCTCCATCGCGGCGACCTTGATCGGCTGATGCTCCTGCGTGTTGAGCCCGTGCAGGTCGCCGATCACGACCTGCAGCGGCACGACGATGCTCGCGAAGATCACGGCGAGCCTGAGCGTCAGACCCGAGCGGCGCGGGAACCGGCCGCGCAGAAGGTACGACGCGGCGACGCCCGCGATGATGAAGCACGTCGACAGGTACGCTGCGGCCACCATGTGCGCGAAGCGGTACGGGAACGACGGGTTGAAGATGATCGCGAGCCAGCTGTCCGGATAGAACACGCCGTCCTCGTAGACGTATCCCGACGGCGTCTGCATCCAGCTGTTCGCGGCGAGGATCCAGAACGCGGAAAGCAGCGTGCCGAAGGCGACCATCAGCGTCGCGAAGAAGTGCACGCCCCGCGGCACGCGCCCGAGTCCGAACAGCATGATCCCGAGGAACGTCGCCTCGAGGAAGAACGCGGTCAGCACCTCGTAGCCGAGCAGCGGGCCGATCACGTTCGCGGAGGCTTCCGTGAAGGCGCTCCAGTTCGTGCCGAACTGGAAGCTCATCACGATTCCGGAGACGACACCCAGCCCGAACGATACGGCGAAGACCTTGACCCAGAACCGGTACAGGCTCTCGTAGGCAGGCTTACCGGTGCGCAGCCACAGGAGCTCGAGCATCGCGAGCCAGCTCGCGAGCCCGATCGTGAAGGCCGGGAAGAGGATGTGGAAGGTGACCGTGAACGCGAACTGGAGTCTCGCGAGCAGCACCGCGTCGATCATGACGTCGACTCCGAGCGACCGGGCGACTCGAGCGAGTCAAGCACGCCGCCGGCGAGCCCGCCATAGGTAGGCCCCTCAGGCCACGTTGCGCCGCGGACGGACGCGGCGGACGGAGTCGAGATCTCGTGGGCAGCCTGTCCAGCAACGCAGCCTTCCCGGCGCCGGAACGATCGCCTGCCCTAAGCAAAGCGGCCGGCGTCCGAAGACGCCGGCCGCAAGCCTGCGACGCGGTCAGTGGGCGAGCGGATCCGGGCGGATCTGCATCTTGACGAGCTTACCCTTCGTGCCCTTGCCGCCCTCGATGTGCCAGACGAGGTGCGTGCCGTAGTTCGCGTAGAGCGCACGCCCCTTCCATCCGGCCGTCGGGTCGTCAATGCGTCCGTCCATGCCGCGCTGGTAGAAGCCGAGCGGGTACGGCACACGGAACGTGAGCCACTCGCCGGTCTCCGGATCCAGCGCGAGCAACGCGTCGGAGTTCGAGCCGGTCGCGAACGGCGTGTTCGCGCCGAGGCCCGAGATGTTGTGCTGATCGACCCAGTTGTAATAGTGGAAGTCGGTCGGGATGTCCGCGTTGCTATACGTCGGGCCGTCGGTCTTGTACAGCGTCCAGCCCTCCGGGCAATGCGTGCCGTCGCGGGTCTCCGGACCGTTCAGCACCTTGCACTTCGAGCGATCGAAGCTCGCGAGGTGGCTGCTCGCCGCGAGCGCGGTCCACACGACGCCGTTCGTGTCGATGTCGATGCCGCGCGGATTGATGCCGCCCTCGGGAACCTTGTAGAGCTCGGCGATGCAGGTTTCGGGCGGATTGTCACCGCGGTCGACGCGGACGATGTAGCCCGGGTACTCCTCGGATGCGCCCCAGACCGAGCCGTCGATCGGGCTCGGGATGACCGAGTACAGGTTGTAGCGCACCTCGGTGTCGCGGCTCGGATCGAACTCGCCGCCGGCAGGGTTCCACGGCCGCGTGATCTTCCCATCCCCGTTCGTGTCGAGGATCTGCGGGCACCAGCCCTGCGACGCCTGCTCGTCACGCGTCAGGTCGAACTGGCGCGTGTTGATCCAGCCGACGATCGGACCGAGCAGCTCGTTGAAGTAGAGCGTATGGTCGGCGTCGTCGTCGAACTGGAGGTGATGCGTCGCGAAGCACGTGTCGATCAGCACGAACTCGCCCGTCGCGGGGTCGTAGTACGACGCCTGCCGGTTGCTGAAGTTCAGCGGATAGTACTCCGCGAACTTGTTGCCGGAGCCGCGGCGGCACCACGCGGGCTGCTCGTTGCGGATCTTCGACGTCATCCACAAGCGGCCCTTGTGGTCCATCATCGGGTTGTGCGGATCGGCCGGGTTCTCGAGGCCCCAGATGTGCTGCATGCCCCAGAAGTTCGACGGCATGCCCGGTGGCGGGAAGCGCGACGTGACGACTCGCGGATCTTCACGCGTCGGGATCGTCAGCTCGTACGTCAGGTTCTCGATCGGATCGAGCACCGCGACCTTGCCGTGCCCCGACGAGACGGCATAAATCGGCCCGTACGCGTTCACGGTCGGATCGCGCTTGTCGGTCGCGATCTCGTCGTGCATGAACGAGTGATCGACGCCCCAGTCCCACAGCGTGATCACGACGTTGCGCTCGATGCCCTGCGGGCGCGGCGGCGCCGGCGGCACGTCGCCGGCCTCGATGCGGCGCGTCCAGTCCGCGAAGAACTTCGCGGCGCGCTCCTGTCCGAACGCCGCGAACCCGCCGGCCATCTGCCCGCCGCGCACGCCGAGCTGCGTCCGGTAGATCCACGCCTCCTCGTGCGACGAGAACCCGAGGTGATCCATGTGGTCGAGCCTGCGGGTGATCTCGTTGCCGAGCTGATGGCAGAAGTTGCACGTGCTTTTCAGGTTATTGATCCACTGCCCTCGCTCCTGCATCGACGGCGAGATTCCGTTGCCGCTCGGGCCGGTGCCCGGGAACTCGTTCTCTTCCGGCAGCTCGAGCAGTGACAGCCAGTAATTCCCGGGATAGACCTTCGCGGCCTCTTGCGGCGTCGGAGCGACGACCGCGCGGAGCGCGAGATCGTGATCGCCGGGCCGTCCCTCGACCGGCTCCGAATCGACGAGCCCGTACCCGCGCACCCACACGCGGTAGGTCGCTTCCGGCATCTCGGGCAGCACGTAGCGGCCCTCGTCGTCGGTCACGACGATCTTGACGAACGGCGTCTTCAGCTCGGTCGTCTCGGCGATGACCCAGACGCCGGCCTCGGGTCCGTTCTCGCTCGCGACGACGCCTGAGATGTAGCCGTCGGGAATGCGGGGCGGTTGAGCCAGAGCCTTCGCCGACGCGAACGCGGCGATGGCAATGGCGGCGAAACGGAAGATTTCTCGCGGAATTCGCGAGCGCGCGGGCTCGATCATGCAACAGATCCTCTCGTGAAGATGCCCGTTGGGCATCAAGCTCTCGATCGCTTCGGCGACTCTGCGGAGCGGTCGCTTTTGTTTTTCACCGGGCGATTGTAGCGGTGACCGCCGCTGCCAGGTCAAGGATGATCGCAGCCCCGCCGGCAACGGCCTCGAAGGACCGCCGGCGGAAGGCTGGAAGATCAGTTGCCCTGAAGCTGGCTCGTGCCTGTACCGAGCGTTTCGCCCGTAGCCGAGATCGTGATGCTGCGCGCGTTCATCCGCGGCATGCCGTTCCGCGCGAGGAACCCGTCGACGGCGATCCCCGTGCCGATCTCGAGCGTGTTACGCCGCCAGCCTCGACGCTGTAACTGATGCGGCGGGCCGAGCTCGGCTCCCCAGTTCGTGACCTGACCGGTCTCGGCGTCGCGCACGTTGAAGTAGATCCAGACGTGCGGATTCGTCCACTCGACCTTCGTAACGACGCCTTCGAGCGCGATCGGCTTTTCCGCGTCGAACTCCGCGGCGAACGAATGGTGGGCAGTCGCCTGCCCGGCGAAGAAGAACGCGGAAGCGAGCAATCCCGGTATCACCCATCGTCGCATGCGATTCCCTCCTGTGTCCGATGGCGTGGTGGACCCACCACGCGTCAGCACGAATCATCGACGCGCCCTGGTCGGCGGCGCGGGCGATCACGCTTTTTTACCACAAGGCCGCCGGCCGGGCACCGGTCTCGGGACGTTCGGCCGCGCATCCGCTACGAGCCCGTCGTAGCGATGGTCGTCGCTGCAAGGGCGTTTCGTCTCGGGCAGATTCCCACGAACGACGAGCGTGCAGACTCGTGACTATGTCAACTAGAGCCGCAGGCTGATCAGCGCGAGCTTCGAGTCCTCCGGATGCGGCTGCTGGTCGAAGCCCAGGTCGCGCGCGAGCGCGAGCATGTTCGCGTTCTCCCGCAGCACGACGCCGTTCATTCGCTCGAGCCGCCGATCGCGCGCGGCCGCGATCAGATCGCGCAGCAGACGGGTCGCGACGCCGCGGCCCTGCCAGCGGTCGGCGACGACGACCGCGAACTCGCACTCCCTGCCGTCCGCATCGACGATGTAGCGCGCGACACCGACCTGCTCCGCGTCCGCGTCGCCCGCGTCGACGACTGCGATCAGCGCCATCTCACGGTCGTAATCGATCTGCGTGAAGCGCGACAGCATCTCGGGCGTGAGCTGCTTCAGCACGTACATGAATCGCAGATACCGCGAGCGCTCCGAGAGCTCCGCGACGAACCGCGCCTCGAGCGGCGCGTCCTCCGGCCGGATCGGCCGGATCGTCAGCGGCGTGCCGTCCCGCAGCACGTAGCGCCGCTCGAGCGCGCTCGGATACGGATGGATCGCCATGTGCGCGTACGGCCGCTCGTCCGCGGGCACCTCGCGCAGCACGACGCGTGCATCGATCGCGACGGCGCCGGTCGCATCGACGATCAGCGGGTTGATGTCGAGCTCGCCGATCCACGGCAACTCCGCGACCATCTCCGATACGCGCAGCACCGCATCGACGAGCGCGTCGCGGTTCGCGGGCGGCGCGCCGCGGAAGGACCCCAGCGACTTCGCCGCGCGCGTCCGCTCGATCATCCGCTCGACGAGCAAACGATTCAGCGGCGGCAGTCCGACGGCCCGATCCGCGATGACCTCGACGAGGGTCCCGCCGAGGCCGACGCTGATGACCGGACCGAACACGGCATCCGTCGACACACCGAGCATCAGCTCGCGTCCACGGTGCGGCGAATGCATCGGCTCGAGCAGCACGCCGTCGATGCGGGCATCGGGCCGTGCGGCCGACGCCGACGCGACGATCGCTTCGAACGCGGCGCGGGCATCGGCCTCCGATCCGATGCCGAGGCGCACGCCGCCGACGTCCGTCTTGTGCGTGATGTCGGGCGACAGGAGCTTCATCGCGAGCGGGAACCCGATCTCTCGTGCACGCTCCGCCGCCTCGTCCGCGGTCCCGGCCTGCGCGGTCGGGAGCACCGGCACGTGGAACGCCGCGAGCAGATGCTTCGACTCGATCGGATCGAGCACGCGTCGCCCTTCCGCACGCGCGCGCTGGACGATCCGCCGCGCGGTCTCCGTGTCGGGCGGGTCCCGGCGGCGCAGCGGCGGCGGCACCTGCAGGAGCTCCTCCTGGTTGCGCCGATGCGCCGCGATCGCGGCGAACGCCTCGATCGCATCTTCCGGCGTTTTGAACACGGGGATCCGCGCCGCGCGGAACGACGCCCATGCGCTACGCATCGACGCGTCGCCCACCCAGCACGCGAGCACCGGCTTCGACGTGCGCCGCGCCTCCTCGATGACGGCCGCGGCGACCGCGGAAGGATCGGTCAGCGCCGTCGGGATCAGAATCGCGAGCACGCCGTGCACGGCCGGGTCCGCGGCGGCGACGCGCACGGCCGCTGCGTATCGCGCGGGATCCGCGTCGCCCAAGACGTCGATCGGATTGCCGCGGGACCACGCGGCCGGCAGCTGCCGATCGAGCGCCGCGATGCTCGCTTCGCCGAGCGCCGCGAGCGCGAGCCCCTTGTCGGCGGCGGCGTCCGCGGCCATCACGGCGGGACCACCGCCGTTCGTCACGATCGCGAGCGCCGACCCGTCGGTCGCGATACCGACGTGCAGCGTCTCGGCGACCGCGAAGAAATCCGCGTATTCCCGCACGCGCACGACGCCGGCCCGATCGAGCGCCGCCTCGAAGACGTCGTCCGCGCCGACGAGCGCGCCGGTATGCGACACGGCCGCGCGGCTACCCGCGGCGTGACGTCCGACCTTCATCACGACGATCGGCTTCGCGCGCGACACGGCGCGAAGCGCGCTCAGGAAGCGGCGCGCGTCGTGCACCCCTTCGATGTACAGCATGATCGCGCGCGTCTCGGGGTCGAGAAGCAGGTAGTCGAGGATCTCGCCGAAGTCGACGTCCGCGCCGATGCCGGTCGAGATCACGTTCGAGAAGCCGATCTCTCGCGCGCTCGCCCAGTCGAGGAGCGCCGTGCAGACCGCGCCGGACTGCGACACGAGCGCGACGCGTCCGCGCTTCGCCATCGCCTGGCTGAAGCTCGCGTTGAGCTTCGCGGCGGGGCGCAGCACGCCGAGGCAGTTCGGCCCGATGAAGCGGATGCCGTGCGCCCGGGCCACACGCACCGTCTCGTCCTCGAGCGCGCGCCCGCTCGCGCCCGTCTCGCGGAAGCCGCCGGACAGGATCACGGCCGCGCGAATGCCGGCCTCGCCACATTCGCGGAGCACGTCGGGGACGACGCGTGCCGGCGCGACGATCAGCGCGAGGTCCACCGGGCGGCCGATGTCGCCGACCCGCCCGTAGCAGCGCAAGCCGTGCGCGTGCTCGTACTTCGGGTTGACCGGGTAGACGTCGCCCGGGAACCCTGCATCGAGGAGATTCCGCAGCACCACGGTGCCGAGCGAGCCCGGCCGCTCGCTCGCGCCGATCAGCGCGATCGACTCGGGCTCGAGGATCGGCGCGATTTCCGGCCGGCGGGACCGGGCGCGGAGCCCGCCTGGCAAGCGCCCGTCGTCATGCATCCCGTGCCTCCATTTGCGGCGTCCGTCGAAGGCGCCCGAATGAAGCCGGCCGCCCACTGCGATTTCAAGTTACGCTGGCGCCATGGTCGTTGCTACTCCGGAACGTCCGAAGGCGCGCTCCCTGAAGCCGCTGCGCGCGCTGCCGCCGCTTCTCGCGCCGCACGCGTCGCTGCTCGCGGCCGCCGTCGGGGCGCTGCTCGTCGCCGCGGCCGCGCAGCTCGCGCTGCCGATCGCGCTGCGCTTTCTGATCGACGAGGGGCTCGTGGTACGCGACACGGCGACGATCGACCGCTACTTCGTCGCGTTCATCGCGGCCGCGGCGGCCTTCGGCGCGTTCGCGGCGCTCCGCTACTACCTGATCACCCGGCTCGGCGAGCGCGTCGTCGCGGACCTGCGCACGCAGGTCTACGCGCGCGTGATCAGGATGGATCCCGCGTTCTTCGAGGTCACGCGCACCGGCGAGGTGCTGTCGAGGCTCACGGCCGACACGACGCTCGTGCAATCGATCGCAGGCGCCGGCATCTCGATCACGCTGCGCTCCGCGCTGACCGTCGTCGGCTCGCTCGCGATGCTCGTGCTGACGAGCCCCCTGCTGACGGCGATGATCGTGCTGCTCTTGCCGCTCGTCGTCGTTCCGCTGATCGTGCTCGGCCGGCGCGTCCGCAGGCTCTCGCGTGACTCGCAGGACCGGATCGCGGATGCGAGCGCGTTCGCCGGCGAGACGATCAACGCGATGCAGACCGTGCAGGCGTTCACGCTCGAGGCGCTCGCGACGCGCCGCTTCGCGGAGGCCGTCGAGCACTCGTTCGGCGTTGCCGTGCGGCGCGTGCGCGTCCGCGCGCTCCTGACCGCGATCGCGACGATGCTCGTGTTCGGCGCGATCACGCTCGTGCTCTGGGTCGGCGCTTATCAGGTCGTCCGCGGCGCGATCACTTTCGGCGAGCTCTCGCAGTTCCTCCTCTACGCGGGCTTCCTCGGCATCTCCGCGGCGTCGCTGAGCGAGATGTGGAGTGAGGTGCAGCGGGCCGCAGGCGCGATGGAGCGGCTCGTCGAGCTCAAAGACGCATTGCCTTCGATCCGCGCGCCGGTAGCACCGCAGGCGCTGCCCGTGCCCGGGCACGGCCGGATCACGTTCGAGCACGTGAGCTTCCGCTATCCGTCGCGGCCCGAGATGCCGGCCCTCGACGACTTCACGCTCGAGATCGCGCCGGGCGAGACGGTCGCGTTCGTCGGGCCGTCGGGCGCCGGCAAGAGCACCACGTTTCAGCTGCTGCTCCGCTTCTACGACCCGACCTCCGGGCGCATCCTGATCGACGGCGTCGACATCTCGCAGGCGAGGCCAGAGGACGTGCGGCGCCGCATCGGGCTCGTGCCGCAGGACACCGTGCTCTTCGGCGCGACCGCGCGCGAGAACATTCGCTACGGGCGCCCCGACGCGACCGATGCGGAGATCGAGGCGGCCGCGCGCGCCGCGGACGCCGACGAGTTCATCCGCGCGCTGCCGCAGGGCTACGGCACGTTCCTCGGCGAGCGCGGCGCGAGGCTCTCGGGCGGTCAGCGCCAGCGCATCGCGATCGCCCGTGCGCTGCTGAAGGACCCGCCGATCCTTCTGCTCGACGAGGCCACGAGCTCGCTCGACGCGGAGAGCGAGCGCGCAGTGCAGCGTGCGCTCGAGCGACTGATGGAGCACCGCACGACGATCGTCATCGCGCACCGCCTTGCGACCGTGCGGAAGGCCGACCGGATCGTCGTGATGGACCGCGGCCGAGTCGTTGCGATCGGCACGCACGCGGAGCTTCTCGAGAAGAGCCCGCTCTACGCGCGGCTCGCGGAGCTCCAGTTCGGGCAAGACGAGCCTGCACCGACGCCGGCGCTCGTCGAGGAAGACGTCTGACGACTCTGCCCGTCAGAGGCAGGCGGCGATCGCGGCGTAGTCGACCGGCTTCGTCAGATGGTAGTCGATGCCGGCGTCACGGGAGCGGCGGCGATCCGCCTTCTGGCCATATCCGCTGATCGCGATCAGCTTGAGATCCGGTTTGCATGCCTGGGCACGGAGCTTTCGCGCGAGCTCCCAGCCGTCCATGTCCGGCAGGCCGATGTCGAGCAGCACGACGTCCGGCTCGAACGAAGCGGCGGCCTCGAGCGCGGAGCTCGCGTCGCGCACCGCGCGCACGTCGTGCCCCGCGTGCGACAGCAGCAACGCGAGGCTCCGAGCCGCATCGTCGTTGTCGTCGACGATCAGAATCCGACGAGTCGGCGGTTCGTCCTCGGGCGACGCGGACGGCGCGCTCTTGGCGTCCGCGTGCTCCACGGCGTCGCCGGCCAGAGGCAGGCGGATGACGAACGTCGCGCCGCAACTCGGCCCTTCGCTCAGCGCCCTGACCGTTCCACCATGAAGCTCGACGAGCCGCTTCACGAGCGATAGTCCGAGGCCGAGCCCCGCGTCCTCGCGCGGGGCGTCGACGCGCTTCCGCCGATCGAAGAGGTGCGGCAGCGACTCCGGCGCGATGCCGACGCCGCTGTCGCGCACGGCGATCACCGCCTCCGCGTCCTGCGGCTCGATCGAGAGCTCGATGCGACCGCCCGGCGGCGTGAACTTCGCCGCGTTGTTCAGCAGATTGGTCACGACCTGAGCGAGCCGGACGGCATCCGCGTCGACGAAGACCGGCTCGTCGGGCTCGACGCAATCGACCTCGTGCCCGCGCGACTCGATCAGCGACCGGCTCGTCTCGAGCGAGTGACGCACGATCTCGCGGAGGTCGACGCGGCGCGGCCGCAGCACGATTCGGCCGGTCGTGATGCGCGACGTATCGAGCAAGTCGTCGACGAGCCGCGTCAGGTGGTTCAGCTGCCGCTCGATCATTCGCCTGAGCTCGTCGAGCTTGTCGTCCGACGGCAGGCGGCCGAGCAGCTCCGTCGCGGTCGTCAGCGGCGCGAGCGGATTGCGCAGCTCGTGCGCGAGCAACGCGAGGAACTCGTCCTTGCGCCGGTCCGCGTTCTCGAGCTCCTGCTCCGCGAGCTTCCGCTCGGTGATGTCGATGATCGAGCCGATGTACCCCTTGAACTTGCTGCCGGGGCTGAAGCGCGGCGCCGCCGCCTGCAGCACCCAGCGATACTCGCCGTCGTGGCGCCGCATCCTGAACTCGTGCCGGAACGGCTCGAGGCGATCCTGCGCGTCCCGAAGCGCTTCCTCGAAGCGCGGCCGATCGTCCGGGTGCACGGCGTCGAGCCACCTTGCACCGAGTCCTTCCGCCGGCGAAATGCCGGTGAACTCGTACCACGATCGCGACAAGAAGATGCAGGCACCCTCGGGCGCCGTGACCCAGACCATGAACGGCGCGTTGTCCGCGAGCTGCCGGAAGCGCGCCTCGCTCTCGCGGAGCTGCGCCTCGGCGAGCCGCCGCTCCGTGATCTCCTGCACGACCGCCGCGACGCCGACGATCTCCCCGTGCACGCGCACCGGGAAGAAATCCTCCTTCCACGTGCGCTGCTGCCCGGGACGCGCCGGCGTCTCGCCGCGCACCTCGACACCGAGCCACGGCTCGCCGGTCGAGAGCACCTCGCGCCACTTGAGGTAGAGCTCCTCCGGCGCCTCGATGTCCGGCAGAAGCTCGTCGAGGCGCTTGCCCTCGTGCTCGGCCGCCGAGATGCCGTGCATCTCGGCGAGACGCTCGTTGATCCTGCGGAAGCGAAGGTCCCGATCCCAGAACCCTAGCCCGATCGGCGCCGCGGCAAAGATCGCGTCGAGGAGCGCGTTCGCTTCCCGCTCCCGCTCGCTCGCGCGCGCCGCCTCGAGCTCCGCGCGTTTCCTGTCCGTGATGTCCTCGCCGACGCCGGCCCACCCACGGACGGTATCGTCGTCGTTCACGAGCGGAAGCGCACGGATGCGCATGTGGCGCGTGTCGCCGGCGGCGTCGAGCACGCGCCACTCGCCGTCGTAGCTCGTGCGCCGCGTGACCGCTTCGCGCCACGCCGCCGCCGCTTCGCAGCGCTCCTCGGGATGCACGGCGCCGACCCAGCCTGCACGCCGCCATACGTACTCCGACTGCCCCGTGAGCACCCGCCATGCGGGCGAGTCCTCGAATTGGCGGCCGTCCGCGTCGCACGCCCACGCGTGGTGCGACGACACGTCGATCAGCGCCTTGAGACGGTCCTCCTCGGCCGCCTTGCGCGCCGTCACGTCCCACGCGATCCCGACCGCGCGCACCGGCCGACGCTCGCCGCCGTGATCGCCGAACAGCGTTCGGCCGCGCACGAGGAACCACCGCACCTCGCCGTCCGTGCGGACGACTCGATGCTCGGTTTCGAAGAAGCCGTCACCGGTCGGCTCGTGCGAGCGCCGGATCGCGGCCATCACGCGCGAGCGGTCGTCCGGGTGGACGTGATCCGGCACGTCGTACTGCGCGAAGTACTCGCTCGACTCGGGCGGACGACCGAGCAACGCATGCAGCTCGGGCGACCAGTACGCGCGGCGGGCGACGAGGTCGACGTCGAAAATGCCGGTGGCGGTCGTTTCCGCCCACGTGGCGAGCGCGGAGAGCTTCGGATTGGCCGGAGGCGCACCGCTCGACGCCGTCTCGCGTGAAGCGGCGGGCAAGCCCGTCACCGCGGCGATCGCCGCCGGCGAATCGTCGTCGCCGCGCAGCAGCGACAGGGACAGTGAGACCTCGAACGGCACGCCGTCCCGGCCGACGCGCAGGCCGCGCGTTCGGCGAGGCCGCCCGCCCGCTGCGCAACGGCGCCGCAGGGTCGCTTCTTCCGCACAGAGCTCGCGCGGAACGAGGACCGTGTACGGCCGCCCGATCAGCTCTTCGCGCGCCCAGCCGAACGCTTCGACCGCCGCATCGTTGACGTCGAGGATGCGTCCGTCGAGATCCTCGATGACGATCGGGTCGATCGCATCATGGAAGAGCCTTTCGTGCAGCGCGCCGAGCCTATGCGGGGTTGTCAGTGTGCTCAGCACTCGGTGTCGCCTCTGCTTCGAGGGTCTCCGTGGCGATCGCCCAACCGTATGGCGGTCCCGTAGAGACGATGTAGGGCTTGAATGGACGCGTTCGGCGGCGACCGGTGCCATCGGCGCAACGGCGCCCGATGCCGAGCGCATGTTCGAGTAATGCGCGCCCTGCCTGGAGCGGCTCCGAGCTGTGACGCGCCTGTTGCGACCGCCCGAGAGCGGCATCTCTCGCGACCGACTCGCCTACATAGCGACGACTATGCGCGCTCGTCGACGGGAGAAATCTGCTCGCTGCGGGGCACCCTCGCTATACGGCGACGACTACTCGGACCGGCTCCTTGCGTCGCTCGTCACGGGTCATCGGCGAGTATAGCTCGCCCCTCGTCGGACACAACTCGAAGCTCTTGCACGCCCGCAGTCGTTCCGATCTACTGGGGAGCGACCCGGGATCGAGGAGGCCAGATGACCACTGCGGAAGCCTTCGACCGTCGCGCAGCACGACGGAAAGCGCACTTGGCGGCGGCCTGCGGCGCGATTCTCGCGTCGATCGCGTCGCCCGCTCGAGCTCAGACGAGCGCAGACGTCCCGATCGACGACGACGACATCGGCGGCGTCGTGATGAGCCGCAACGGACCGGAGGCGGGCGTCTGGGTCATCGCGGAGACTTCCGATTTCGACACACGCTTCATCCGGATCGTCGTCACCGACGACCAGGGTCGCTTCGTCGTCCCGGATCTGCCGCAGGCGGCATACAGCGTGTGGGTGCGCGGCTACGGCCTCGTCGATTCGCAGCGGGTCGCGGCCCGGCCGGGCGAGCGGATCGCGTTGACCGCGGTCCCCGCGACCGATCCCGCCGTGGCGGCGGAGACGTATCCGGCCGCCTATTGGTACTCGATGATGAAGCTGCCGAACGAGTCCGAGCTCGAGGCGATCCCCGGCGGGCTCAATCGCTATCTCGCGACGATGAAGAACTTGGGCTGCATCGGCTGCCATCAGCTCGGCCAGCGGTCGACGCGGACGATCCCGGCCTCGCTCGGCGAGTTCGAGAGCTCGGTCGACGCATGGACGCGGCGCCTGCGCTCGGGCCAGGCCGGCTCGCAGATGATCGCGATCGCGGGCGGACAGCTCGCGGGAGTGCCGCTGCGTTATCTCGCCGACTGGACCGATCGCATCGCCGCCGGCGAGCTGCCGAAGGCGCGCCCGACGCGCCCGACCGGCCTCGAGCGAAACGTCGTCGTCACGGTCAGGGACTGGGCGAACGAAAAGGTGTACATGCACGACCTGTCGTCGACGGACCGCAGGAACCCGATGGTGAACGCGTACGGCAAGCTCTTCGGCGCGCCGGAGCTTTCCACGGACGAGTTCCCGATCCTCGATCCCGTCGAGAACGTCGCGACGACGTTCCATGCGCCGGTGCGCGACCCCGACACGCCGACGACCGCGGAGACGCCGCCGACGGCAGCGTCGCCGTATTGGGGCGACGAGATCATCTGGGACAGCCGCGCGAATGCGCACAACCCGATGTTCGACCACCGCGGCCGCGTCTGGTACACGTCACGGATCAGGGGTCCGGAGAATCCGGACTTCTGCCGGGAAGGTTCCGATCATCCGTCCGCGAAGCTCTTCCCGTTGGAGAGGTCCGGCAGGCACCTCGCGGTATATGAGCCGGATAGCGGCGAGTACACCTTCATCGATACGTGCTACTCGACGCACCACCTGCAGTTCGCCGAGGACGAGGACCACACGCTGTGGACGAGCGGCGGCGGACAGGTCGTCGGTTGGTTGAACACGCGCGTATTCGACGAAACGGGCGACGCGGCGCTCGCGCAGGGCTGGACCGCGCTCGTGCTCGACACCAACGGCAACGGCCGGCGCGACGACTACGTCGAGCCGGATCAGCCCGTCGATCCGACGAAGGACAAGCGCATCGCCGCAGGCTTCTATGCCGTGATGCCGAGCCCGGTGGACGGCTCGGTGTGGGGGTCGGCCCTGGGCTATCCCGGCGCGATCGTCCGCCTCGATCCGGGCCCGAATCCGCCCGCGACCGCGCTCGCCGAGATCTACACGCCGCCGCTGCCCGGCTTCGGCGTCCGCGGCGCCGACATCGACCGCAACGGCGTGGTCTGGGTCTCGCTCGGCAGCGGGCACCTCGGCTCGTTCGATCGGAGCAAGTGCAAGGGCCCGCTGAACGGTCCCGAGGCGACCGGCGATCACTGCCCGGAGGGCTGGACCTTCTACCGGTTCCCGGGCCCCGGCTTCGAGGACCTGCCCGAGCCGAGCGTCGAGTCGAGCTACTACACGTGGGTCGATCAGCACAACACGCTCGGCCTCGGCGCGAACGTGCCGATCGCGACCGGGAATCTCTTCGACGGCGTGCACGCGCTCGTCGACGGCAAGTTCGTCACGCTGCGCGTGCCCTACCCGCTCGGCTTCTACACGAAGGGCTTCGACGGCCGCATCGACGATCCGGATGCCGGGTGGAAGGGCCGCGGGCTATGGGTGCCGAGCGGCGACCGCACGCCGTGGCTGATGGAAGGCGGCAAGGGCACGAAGCCGCTCGTCGTCCACTTCCAGATGCGGCCGAATCCGCTCGCGAAGTGATGCGCTGAACGCCGCAGCGGAGCACCGTCAGCCGAGCGCGAACGAAGGTACGGCGCCCTGCACACGCGCGCCGCTCGCCGCATGGTTCATGCACGGTTGACGTTGGCGGTGGGCGGGCGCTGTGTGATATCGGCGTCTTGGGGACCGCCGCAAGGCCATCCATGGCGGCTGCGGGCTCGCCATCCATGGCTCGCACGCTCCCCAAGACGCCGATATCACACAGCGCCCTTTTCGGCGGCGTGCCGTGCATGAACCATGCGGCGAGCGGCTCAGTGGTACGGTCGAACGAATCGCGACGAACGGTCGCAGCGGCTCCGGTCCGCTGTCAGCGCGGCGGCGTGATCACCGCCTGCCCGCCCAGGTACGGCTGCAGCACCTCGGGCACGCGGACCGATCCGTCCGCCTGCTGGTAGTTCTCGAGCACCGCGACGAGCGCGCGTCCCACCGCGACACCCGAGCCGTTCAGCGTATGCACGAGCTCCGGCTTGCCGGTCTCGGGATTCCGCCATCGCGCCTGCATGCGCCGCGCCTGGAACGCCTCGCAATTGCTGCACGATGAAATTTCTCGATACCGGTTCTGTCCGGGCAGCCAGACCTCGAGGTCGTACGTCTTCGCCGAGGCAAACCCCATGTCGCCTGCGCAGAGCGCGACGACGCGATACGCGAGCCCGAGCCGCTCGAGCACGGCCTCGGCGTGGGACGTGAGCGCCTCGAGCGCCGCATACGACTCGTCGGGGCGGACGATGTGCACGAGCTCGACCTTGTCGAACTGATGCTGCCGAATCATGCCGCGCGTATCCTGCCCGTGCGATCCCGCCTCCGAGCGGAAGCACGGCGTGTGCGCCATGAGCCGCATCGGCAACTGGGACGCATCGACGATGTCTTCTCGGACCAGGTTCGTCAGCGGCACCTCGGCCGTCGGGATCAGACGATACCCGCCGTCGACCGCGAAGAGATCCGCAGCGAACTTCGGCAGCTGGCCGGTGCCGTAGAGCGCGGCGTCGCGGACGAGATACGGAACGTAGATCTCCGTGTAGCCGTGCTCGCGCGCGTGCAGGTCGAGCATGAACTGCGCGAGCGCGCGGTGCAGGCGCGCGACGTCTCCGCGCAGCACGACGAAACGGCTGCCCGAGAGCTTCGAGGCGGCGTCGAAATCGATGAGCCCGAGCCGCTGCCCGATCGCGACGTGGTCCAACGGCTCGAAGTCGAAGCGAGGCGGCTCGCCCCGCCGGCGGACCTCGACGTTCGACGTTTCGTCGGCGCCGTCCGGCACGCTCTCGTGCGGGATGTTCGGCAAGCCCGCGGCGAGCGCGTCGAGCTCGGCGGTGACGGCTTCGAGGGCCTGCTCCGCCTCGGCCAGCAACCGGCCCAGCTCGCCGACCTCGGCCTTGAGCGGCTCGACGTCCTGCCCTGCGGCCTTCGCGCGCCCGATCTCCTTCGAGCGCTCGTTGCGCTTCTGGCGCAGCGACTCGACCTCGACCTGGACGCGCTTGCGCTCGCTTTCGAGCTCGGTGAAACGCCCGCGGTCGAGCACGAATCCGCGCCGTGCGAGCGCTCGCGCGACACCGTCGAGGTCCGTACGGAGAAGCTTCGGATCAAGCATCGGAAAATTCTAGCGCGTCTGGGAAACCGCGCGCATCACGACGGCACGAGCCACTGCTCCATGCGCTGGCACCAGCCTTCGAGCAGCCGATACGACAGGACGAGCGCTACGAGGATGCCGCCGACGTTCGCCCCGATATCGAGCGGATCGAACGTGCGGCTCGTCGTCATGCCTTGAAGCACGTCGAGGGCGAGCCCGAGCATCATCAACCCGAGGGCGATCCACGCGTGCCGGCTGCGCCGGTAGAGACCAGCGAACCAGATCATCAGCACGAAGTAGACGCTCGCGTGCAACAGCTTGTCGCTCGCGATCACCTTCGGGAGCGTATGGCCCGGCATCAGGCTGCCGACGACGACCGCGGCGATCATCAGCCAGCCGACGAGCCTCCAGAACCACGGATAACGCAAAGGCACCATGGGTCAGCGCGCCGGCGTGCCGATCAGGTCGACCCCGCGCGGTCGAACGAAGCGGAAGAGATCGTCGTCGAGATCGACGTTCAGCTCGACGTCGGAGAGCGCGATCGAAGTCACGTGCCCGAGGCTGTTCGTAAACTCGAGCCGCCGCGGCGCGAGCCCATCGAATCCGAGCAGCACCGACTCGAAGTCCGTGCCTTCGATCTGCGGCTCGAGGTGCAGCCACGTGAGCCCTTCGGCTTCGAACTCGTCGACGACGGTGAATCCCTCGCGCACCGCGCGATCGCCGCCGAGCAGCATCGCGGGCGTCGATGCGACCTTGTCATCGAGCGGCGTGACCGTCGCCTGCTCGAGCTCGACGTCGAGCGTCCACAGGTTCTTGCCGTCGGCGACGATCAGCTGCTCGAACGGCTGCTCGTAGTGCCAGCGGAAGCGGCTCGGCCGCTCAAGCGCGAGGCGGCCCGTATGTGTCTCGACGTCGTCACCGGTCTCGACGGTTTGCTCGAATGTCGCGGTGAGCGTCGTGACCTCGTCGAGAAAGCGCTCGAGCAGCGCGCTGCCCTTTGCGGCATCCGTTTCCTGTTGCGGGAAGGCGGACTCGGCGACGACGAGAGCGCCGGCGGCCAACAGGGACGCGGCACGGACGTGCCGCTCAGTCTTTCGGCGGCGGCGGGGCGAGGACCTCCCTAAAGCCATTGGGCTGCAACTCTCCAACGATGCCGGCCTCTTCCATGGTTTCGACCAACCGGGCCGCGCGGTTGTATCCGATCTTCAGGCGTCGCTGGATCCCGGAGATCGAGGCTTTGCGCGTTTCGGTCACGATCCGCACCGCCTGATCGTAAAGGGGATCTTGCTCTCCGTCCATCGACCCGCCCACGTCCCCGCCGGCGCCGCTCGGGCCTTCGCTCGCCGGCCCCTCGAGGACTTCGTCGATGTAAACGGGCTCCCCGGAGGCCCGCAGCGCCCGCACGACGGAATGCACCTCGTTGTCCGAAACGTAGGCGCCGTGGACGCGCGTCGGGATCGACGTGCCGCCCGGCAGATACAGCATGTCGCCGTGACCGAGCAGATGCTCGGCGCCGATCTGATCCAGGATCGTTCGCGAGTCGACTTTCGCCGACACCTGAAACGCGATGCGCGCGGGGATGTTCGCCTTGATGAGGCCGGTGATGACGTCGACCGACGGACGCTGCGTCGCGATGATCATGTGGATTCCCGACGCGCGTGCCTTCTGCGCGAGCCGCGCGATCAGCTCCTCGACCTTCTTGCCGACGGTCATCATCATGTCGGCGAGCTCGTCGATGATCACGACGATGTACGGCAGCGGCTCGAGCAGCCGAGGCTCGTCGTCCTCGCTCTCCTTCTTGAACGTCGGGTCGGCGAGCGGCTGCCCCTTCGCCGCCGCCTCCTGCACCTTCTTGTTGTAGCCGGCGATGTTGCGGACGCCGAGCCCCGCCATGACCGCATAGCGGCGCTCCATCTCCGCGACGCACCAGCGCAGCGCATTGGCCGCCTGCTTCATGTCGGTCACGACCGGCGCGAGCAGGTGCGGGATGCCTTCGTAAACCGAGAGCTCGAGCATCTTCGGGTCGATCATGATCAGCCGCACGTGCTCGGGCGTAGCCTTGTACAGCAGGCTCAGCACCATCGCGTTGATCGCGACGGACTTACCGGAGCCCGTCGTGCCCGCGATCAACAGATGCGGCATCCGCTGCAGATCCGCGACGACCGGCTGGCCGCCGATGTCCTTGCCGAGCGCGAGCGTGAGCGGGCTCTTCTGCTCGTCGTAGGCCTCCGACTTGATGATTTCGCCGAGCGAGACGAGCTCGCGGACCTCGTTCGGAATCTCGAGACCGACGTAGGGCTTGCCGGGGATCACCTCGACGACGCGCACGCTCACGGTCGCGAGCGAGCGCGCGAGATCCTTCGACAGGTTCGTGATCTGGCTGACCTTGACGCCGGGCGCGGGCTGCAGCTCGAAGCGCGTCACGACGGGGCCTGGCTGCACCGCGACGACCTCGACCTGGATGCCGAAATCGGCGAGCTTCAGCTCGACGAGGCGAGACATCTTCTCGAGATCCTCTGCGGAGTAGCCGCCTTCGCGCGGCGGCGGCTCGTCGAGGAGCGAGAGCGGCGGGAGCTCCCCGGCCGCGATCGGCTCGAACAGCGGCACCTGCCGCTCGCGCTCGACCCGCACGCTCTTCTCGACCTTGCCGATCGTCGGCTCGATGCGCGGCACGACCTTCGGCTTCGGTTTCGTGCGCGTCTTCGTGATGAGCTCGTGCCGCTGCTGCTTCGCGCGGCGGCCTTCGAAGAAGATCTTGACGCGGCTGAGCGCCTCGTGAAACACGCCGAGCAAGGCGTAGACCGCGCGTCCGATGCCGTCCATCACCGCGAGCCACGACACGCCGGTCGCGAGCGACACCGCGCCGAGCCACAGCACCAGCAACAGCACCGTCGAGCCGAGCACGCCGAATGCGTTCGCGAGACCGATGCCGACGAGCTGCCCGAGGATGCCGCCGGCCGTGTGCTGCAGGTTGGGCGCGGAGAAGTGCAGCGTCGCGAGCCCCGAGCTCGTCGCGACCGTCACCAGCACGCCGCCGAGCTTGAGCCACGCGGAGCCCCGCGGCGCGGACGAATCGCCCCCGCGAAACAGCATGACGCCCGCGAGCACGACGAGGATCGGGAACAGATATGCGGACACGCCGAACAGCAGGAACGCGATGTCCGCGAAGTACGCGCCCCACGGTCCCATGCGGTTCGAGACGGTGTCGCCCCCCGAGTACGTGAACGCGGGGTCGGCCGGGTCATAGGACAGGAGCGCCCACAACAGGATCAAGCCGACGCCGGTCAGCACCCAGAACGCCGACTCCTTCAAACCCTTGATTCGAGGCACGAAGAACCCCTGCACGGCCGTGCTCGTCCTGGCTCTAGTCAAGTGCTACCGCAAATTCCGATGTTAAGGGCCTGATTATACGGATAGGCGTTATCGGTCAAAGGCAAGTTTGGAATACGCCGTCGAACGCCCGGAAACGGGGCCGATGCCGACCGGAAACGGGCTAAACTGTCGAGCAGCCGCATAGAACCCTCCGCACCGATCTCTCGAGCGAACGGGAAAGCAATCGCAGATGGATCTGGAGCTTCACCGCGTCGACTCTCTCGAGGGCATCGCGCCGGGCGACTGGAACGCGTTGTCGGACGGAAACCCGTTCCTGCGCCACGAGTTCCTCGTCGCGCTCGAACGGACGGGATGCGTCGGGCCCGGCTCGGGCTGGGAACCGGCCTACGTGACCGCGCGCTCGGCAGGTCGGCTCGTCGGCGCGATGCCGCTCTACGTGAAGTACGACTCGCTCGGCGAGTTCGTCTTCGACTGGAGCTGGGCCGATGCGTACGAGCAGGCCGGCCGCCGCTACTACCCGAAGCTCGTCGCGTCGATTCCGTTCACGCCGGCGACCGGACGGCGGCTGCTCGTCGCGCCGGACGTGCCGGTCCGCGAGATCGAGGCAGCGCTCCTCCGCGCGGCGGAGGACGTGCGACGCGACCTCGATGCGTCGTCGCTGCACGGCCTCTTCCCCACCGAGGCCGAAGGCGAAGCCTTCGCGGCGGCCGGCTATCTGCCCCGCAAGAGCTGCCAGTTCCATTGGCGCAACCGCGGCTACGCGGACTTCGACGCGTTCCTCGCGACGTTTAGCTCCGAGAAGCGCAAGAAGGCGCGGCGCGAGCGGCGCCGCGTCGCCGAGGCGGGCATCCGCTTCGAGCATGCGCGCGGCGACGAGCTTTCGACCCAGGACTGGGACGCCGTCTACGATTTCCACGCGCGAACGTTCCTGCGGCGCGGCCGGGCACCGTACCTGAACCGCGAGTTCTTCGCCGAGGTGGCGCGCACGATGCCGGAGAGCCTCGTCGTCATCGTTGCCCGGTACGCGCAGGCACCGATCGCGGCGGCGATCTGCTTCAAGGGCGGCGGCGCGCTCTACGGCCGCTACTGGGGGAGCCTCGCCGACTTTCACAGCCTGCACTTCGAGACGTGCTACTACCAGGGCATCGAGCACTGCATTCGCGAGGGCCTCGACAAGTTCGAGCCGGGCACGCAAGGCGAGCACAAGATCAGCCGCGGGTTCTCGCCGACCGCGACTTGGTCGTGGCACCGTCTCGCCGACCCGGCCTTCCGGCGCGCCGTCCAGCACTTCTTGACTCGTGAGACGACGCAAGTGGATGCTTACATGGACTATTTAGAGGATCACGTGCCGTACCGGCGGGAAGCCCGCTAGGGAGCGATGAGCGCTATCCGGTGGCTTTCGTCCGGAACCGATCCGGACGTCTTCCCAGCGCCGCACGAGGCGCTGCGGGAACCGAACGGTCTCCTCGCGGCCGGCGGCGACCTGAGGCCAGAGCGGCTCCTTTCCGCGTACCGTCGCGGGATCTTTCCGTGGTACGAGCGGGGCCAGCCGATCCTCTGGTGGTGTCCGGATCCGCGTGCGGTGCTCTTCCCCGCCGATCTGCGAGTCTCGCGCAGTCTGCGCCGGACCGTGCGCCGACGGACGTTCTCGATCACCGCCGACGTCGCGTTCCGCGACGTGCTCGACGGCTGCGCCGCACCCCGGTCGTACGGGTCCGATACGTGGATCACGGACGAGATGGCGATCGCGTACCACAGGCTCCACAAGCTCGGCTGGGCGCACTCGTTCGAGGCGTGGCAAGACGACGCGCTCGTCGGCGGGCTCTACGGCGTCGCGATCGGACGGGTCTTCTTCGGAGAGTCGATGTTCGCCCGCGTCAGCGACGCATCGAAGGCGGCGTTCGTCTCCGCGGTGAGGTACCTGTCGGCACGCGGCTTCGAGCTGATCGATTGTCAGATCGCGTCGGCGCACCTGCGCCGCTTCGGCGCGACCGACATCCCGCGCGAGCGTTTTCTTCACATGCTCGGGGACTGGTGCGGCGCGCCCGAGCGGCCGGCCGTCTGGACCCGCGACTTCGCGGAGTGGAGCGAAGCGGCAACGCTCGAGGCGTCCGCCTAGAGCCACCCGTCGGATTCATCGGTCATCGCGGGCCGGCAGTGGGCGCCACGCGGCGCCGTTTGCCGCTTGCCGCACGGTTGTGCAACAATTCTGCGCCCCGCTCGGGCCGAAATTCGTTGGTTTGTGGCAAAAGAAGACGCAATTCAGATCGAAGGCACGGTAATGGAGACATTACCGAACACGACCTTTAGGGTGGAGCTCGACAACGGGCACATCGTCACGGCCCACATCTCGGGCAAGATGCGGAAGAACTACATCCGCATCCTGAAAGGCGACCGCGTCACCGTCGAGCTGACGCCGTACGACCTGACGAAGGGCAGGATCGTCTACCGGTCACGATAAGAAAAGGGTGTCCGACAAAATTGTGTCAGACACCTTTTTTCGGTCACCGCCGGCCTGAGCCGACGCGGCGCAGCGGAAAAAAAGGTGTCTGACACAATTTTGTCGGACACTCTCTTTCCCGCCGCCTTCCTCGGTCACTCGGGCAGATGCTCGAGCTCGCGCGTCGCGGGCTCCGTGATCAGCTCGAGCGTCTCGCCGCCGGGCGCGACGTCCACTCGGACGTGCCCGCCGTCGACGAGCTTGCCGAACAGGAGCTCCTCCGCGAGCGGCCGCTTGATGTGCTGCTGGATCACGCGAGCCATCGGCCGCGCACCCATCTTCTCGTCGTAGCCCCGCTCCGCGATCCATGCCCGCGCCGCGGGCTCGAGCTCGATCGTCACGTTGTTCTTGTCGAGCTGCGCCTCGAGCTCGAGGATCAGCTTGTCGACGACGCGCGCGATCGACTTCTGGTCGAGCGGCTTGAACTGGATGATCGCGTCGAGCCGATTGCGGAACTCCGGCGTGAAGAGCCGCTTGATCGCCTCCATCGCATCGGACGTGTGGTCCTGATGCGTGAAGCCGACCGAAGCGCGGCTCATCTCCTGAGCGCCCGCGTTCGTCGTCATCACGATCGTGACGTTGCGGAAATCCGCCTTGCGGCCGTTGTTGTCGGTCAGCGTGCCGTGGTCCATGACCTGCAGCAGCAGGTTGAAGACCTCGGGATGCGCTTTCTCGATCTCGTCGAGCAGGAGCACGCAGTGCGGGTTCTTCGTGATCGCCTCGGTCAGGAGCCCGCCCTGGTCGAAGCCGACGTACCCTGGCGGCGCGCCGATCAGCCGCGACACCGTGTGCCGCTCCATGTACTCCGACATGTCGAAGCGCACGAGCTCGACGCCCATCGTCAGCGCGAGCTGGCGCGTGACCTCGGTCTTGCCGACGCCGGTCGGGCCGGAGAATAGGAAGGAGCCGACCGGACGGCGCTCGTCGCCGAGCCCGGACCGCGACATCTTGATCGCCGACGCGAGGGCCTCGATCGCCTCGTCCTGGCCGAAGATCACGAGCTTCAAATCACGCTCGAGATTACGCAGCACGTCGCGATCCGACGCCGATACGGTCTTCGGCGGGATACGGGCCATCTTCGCGACGATGTTCTGGATCGTCTCGACGTCGACGACCATCTTGCGCGATTCAGGCGGCTGCAGCCGGCAGTTCGCCCCCGCCTCGTCGATGACGTCGATTGCCTTGTCCGGCAGGTGACGGTCGTTGATGTGCTTCGCCGAAAGCTCCGCGGCCGCGCGCAGCGCTTCGTCCTCGTAGACGACGCCGTGATGCTCCTCGAAGCGAGTCTTCAAGCCGCGGAGGATCTCGACGGTCTCCTCGACCGACGGCTCCGGCACGTCGATCTTCTGGAAGCGGCGCGCGAGCGCGTGGTCCTTCTCGAAGATGTTGCGGAACTCGGTGTACGTCGTCGAGCCGATGCAGCGCAGCTCGCCGTTCGCGAGCACCGGCTTGATCAGGTTCGACGCGTCCATCACGCCGCCCGACGCGGCACCGGCGCCGATCAGCGTATGGATCTCGTCGATGAAGAGGATCGCACCCGGCTGCTTCTTGAGCTCGGCGACGACGCCCTTCAGCCGCTTCTCGAAGTCGCCGCGGTACTTCGTGCCGGCGATCAGCGAGCCCATGTCGAGCGCGTAGATCGTGCTGTCGGCAAGAACGTCGGGCACGCGGCCCTCGACGATCAGCCTTGCGAGGCCCTCGGCGAGCGCCGTCTTGCCGACGCCTGCCTCGCCGACGAAGAGCGGATTGTTCTTACGACGGCGGCAGAGGATCTGAACCGTGCGCTCGATCTCGAGCTCGCGCCCGATCAGCGGATCGATCTTGCCCGCCTCGGCCAGCGCGTTCAGGTTCGTCGTGAACCGCTCGAGGGCGCTCGGCTCGGCGCCGCCGCGCGGATCGCCGAGCGTCCGCTCCGGGTCCGCCTTGTCCTCGTGCAGCTTCGCGACGCCGTGCGAGATGTAGTTCACGACGTCGAGCCGCGAGATGTCCTGCAGGCTGAGGAAGTAGACGGCCTGAGACTGCTTCTCGCTGAAGATCGCGACCAGGACGTTGACCGGCGTGACCTCCTTCTTGCCGCTCGACTGCACGTGGAACACGGCGCGCTGCAGCACGCGCTGGAAGCCGAGGGTCGGCTGCACGTCGACGTCGTCGTCCTCGTCGGGACGAAGCCGCGGCGTCGAATCCTCGATGAAATCGCTGAGCTCCTGGCGGAGGCGCGCGATATCCGCCCCGCAGGCCCGGAGGATCTCGATGACCTGCGGGATGTCGAGCAGCGCGAGCAGCAAATGCTCGACCGTTATGTATTCGTGACGTTCCTCGCGGGACCGCTGGAACGCCTCGTTCAGACAGTATTCGAGTTCGCTAGATAGCATCAGGTCTCTTCCATAGTGCAAAGCAGCGGGTGTTGATGCTGCTGGGCCATGCCCGTCACCTGCGCCACCTTCGTTTCGGCGATCTCGTAGGTGTAGACACCGCAAACGCCCTTCCCTTTCGTATGCACCTCCAGCATGATGCGCGTCGCGGTGTTGCGGTCCAGCGAAAAGACCTTCTGCAGCACCTGCACGACGAACTCCATCGGCGTGTAATCGTCATTCAGTAGAATGACGCGATACAGCGGAGGCCGCTTCAGGATCGGGCGCGCCTCTTCCGTGGCGATCCCGTGGTCGTCCTCTCTACCCGGTTTCAGTCGATCATCGGACATGCGTGGAAATCATCCGGCCTTTTCGTCTCCCAATTTACCGACGGATTAGGAACCTCGCAATGTTCCGGCAACCGCTTTTCACTCGAGTCATGACGCGCGCACTTCGTCCTCTAAATTCAGCGACTTGTCGCCCGAGTGCGACTTGTGACGACGCGCCGCGCGCGCCTATGATTCCGTACCGCCGGGATCGGAGGTCGCCGTGATGGACGTCGCAAAATCACTCGGGGCGCTGACCGAGCAATCGCCCGAGCAGTGGCTCCGATCCGCGAACCGGGTGTTACCGCCGGTAGTGATGGCACTGTTGCTCCTTGCCATCGCGTATCGGCTCGCCGAGCTCACGTGGGCCCTGATCCCGCACCATGCCTTCGACCGCCCTCCGCCGCAAATCGTTCAGCCATCCGCGGACGAGACCCGCTCGGCGGCGAACTTCTCGGCGCTCGAGAGCTCACACCTCTTCGGGGAGGCGCGTATCGAGGAGGCGCCGGCCGAGCCGGTCAACACCGAGCTCGATGCGCCCGAGACGACACTGCCCTTGGTCTTGACGGGCGTCACGGCCGACGAGAACGGCAAGCTCTCCCGGGCGCATATCGTCAGCGGCCGCGGCGAGCAGAAGGCGTATGCGGTCGGCGACGAGATCGAGAATGCTGGCGGCGCGAAGCTGCACGCGGTGTATCGGGATCGGGTCATCATCAATCGGAGCGGACAGCTCGAGACGCTCCGCTTCGACGAGACGAGGACGGCGAGCGCGGGGCTCGGCAGACGCGCGCCACCGCCTCCGCCGCCGCCCGCGCAGGTCGAGCCGCCGAGCGAAGATCCGTCGCTTCGCAGCGTCGTGACGGAGAATTCGGCGAGCCTGGCGCAGCTCATCCGGATGGCGCCGCACATGGAAGGCGGGCAGATGGTCGGTTTTCGCTTGAATCCCGGCCGGGATCGGGAGCTGTTCGATGCGCTCGGCCTCCTGCCCGGCGACGTCGTGACGGAGATCAACGGCATCAGGCTCGATGACCCGGCCAGGGCGTTGCAGGTCTTCGACGCGCTCGGGGAATCGATGCAGGCGCAGGTGACCGTCCTGCGGGACGGCGTGGCGAACGTGATGGTCATCGATACGAGTCAGATCCAGGGTCTGATGAACGCCAGGCGGTAGCGACGGCTCGGCTCATTAGTTAAAGGGGGCACCATGAACCCATCATCGCGAGAAGGGGGAGAAAGTTGAGCGTTGGTACGGCGTCCGGCCAACTGGGACGACTGGTCGCCCTCGTCGCGCTCGTGCTCGCTGCGAACCCGGTCAGGGCGCAGTTCACGCCGAATTATCGTGACACCGATCTGAGAACGGTGATCGAAGCGGTCGGCCAGATCACCGGCCGCAACTTCCTCGTGGACTCGCGTGTCCGCAACATCAACGTGACGTTCCTCACGAACACCCCGTTGTCGGCGGACGCGCTGTACGAAGCGTTCCGGACGATGCTGTCGATGAACAACCTCGTCGACATCGACGACGGCGAGTTCGTGCGGATCGTGCCGGACGCGAACGCGCGGACGCTGCCAACGCCGTTCACGGCGGACGATCGCGAGGCGCTCGTCACTCAGGTCGTGCGCGTCGACAACATCAGCGCGGCGCAGGTCGTGCCGGTCTTGCGGCCGATGATGGGGCAAAACTCCCACATGACCGCGCTGCCGAACTCGAATGTGCTCGTCATGGTCGATCGGCTCGCGAACGTCGAGCGCCTGGTCAACGTGATCGACGCGATGGACCGCGAGGCCGAGCAGGACATCGAGGTCATCCGGCTCGAGCACGCGTTCGCCACCGACGTCGTGCGCACGCTGACCGCGATGGCACAGGCTTCGCAGGCCGCATCGGGCGGCCTGCCGGCCGTGCAGCTGCAGGCGCACGAGCGGACGAACAGCGTGCTCCTGAGCGGCTCACAGTCCGAAAGGCTGCGCTATCGGGCGCTGATCGCGTTCCTCGACGAGCCCGTGCAGGGCGGCGGCGACACGCGCGTCCACTTCCTGCGCTACGCGGACGCCGAGGAGCTCGCGATGCGGCTCAACGAGCAGTTCGGCAGCGGCGCTCCGCGAGCGCCGGGCGCGACGCCTGCCGACGGCACGCTTCCGGACGAAGGCCCCGTGCAGATCTGGCCGCACGTGCCGACGAACGCCCTCGTGATCAGCGCGCCGGCCCGCGTGATGCAGAACATCCTCGCGGTCGTGGACCAGATCGATATCCCGCGCGCCCAGGTGCAGGTCAACGCGATCATCGTCGAGATGAGCGAGGAGAAGGCCGCGCAGCTCGGCGTCACGTGGGCGATCGACGGATCGGACAACGACGATGCGATCGGGCTCACGAACTTCGGCTCCACGACGCCGGGCATCGTGCAGCTCGGTGCAGCCGCGCAGGGCGACACGCCGTCGCCGGCGGCGATCCCCGAGGGCGCTACGTTCGCGATCGGGCGCCTCCGCGACACCGGCACGAGCTGGGCCGCGATCGTCTCGGCGCTGCGCGGCGACGGCAAGGTGAACATCATCTCCGAGCCGCAGATCATGGTGCTCGACAATGCCGAGGCCGAGCAGCACGTCGGCCAGACGGTGCCGTTCAGGACCGGCGAGTACGCCCAGGTCGGGCAGGTGCCGGGCGCGGTGAACCCGTTCACGACGATCACGCGCGAGGACGTCGGCACGACGCTGACGATCACGCCGCAGATCAACGAAGGCACCGGCATGATCCTCACGATCCAGCTCGAGCAATCGAGCATTGCGCCGGGCGCGCAGGGTGCCGCCGACCTGATCACGAACACCCGCCGCATCACGACCGAGGTCTTCGCCGAGGACGGCGAGATCATCGTGCTCGGCGGCCTGATCGATAATCAGCTCCGGCAGAACGAGCAGCGCGTGCCCGGCCTCGGGCGAGTCCCGGGCCTCGGATGGCTGTTCCGGGCGCGCAGGACGGAGCGGGTGCGCACGAACATGATGATGTTCATCCGGCCGGTCATCCTGCGCGACAGCATCCAGCGGCGCAACGTGACGTCGCAGAAGTACGAGTACTTCCGCCAGCTGCAGCTCGAGGAGGCCGATCAGCCGGTCCGCCTGATGCGGGAGGAAACGGTGCCGATCCTGCCGGAGCTCCCGCCGCCTCCGGCACAACCGGCGCCGCAGCCGAGCGACGCGCAGGAGCCCGACACGAGCGATGGCAACTAATCCCGATCCCGGCCTCGGTGCCGCGGCGCCTCCCGCCGCCCTGCCGGACGCGCCGGCGGGCGCGCGGAGGCTCCCTCTCGCGTTCGCGAAGCGCAACGGCGTGCTGATCGAGGACGCGGACGCGAGGCCGATGACGGCGATCTATCGCAAGGGCGCGTCGATGCTGAGCCTCGCCGAGGTGCGGCGTTTCGCCGGCGCGCCGATCCGCTTCGTCGAGGTCGACGCCGAGACGTTCGATCAGCACCTGCAAGCGGCGTACGAGAGCGGCGCGGCGCGCACGATGGTCGAAGGCTTCGACGACGACGAGGACCTCTTCGCAGTCGCGCAGCAACTGCCCGAGCCGTCGGACCTGCTCGACAGCGACGACGAGGCGCCGATCATCCGGCTGATCAACGCGCTCTTGACGCAGGCGGTGAAGGACAACGCGTCCGACATCCACATCGAGCCCTACGAGAACCGCCTCGTCGTCCGCTTCCGCATCGACGGCGTGCTGCGCGAGGCGCTGACGACGCGCCGGGCCGTCGCGCCGCTCGTCGTGTCGCGCATCAAGGTCATGTCGAAGCTCGACATCGCGGAGAAGCGCTTGCCGCAGGACGGCCGGATCTCGCTGCGCATCGCGGGACGCGCGGTCGACGTGCGCGTGTCGACGATCCCGTCCGGTCACGGCGAGCGGGTCGTGATGCGCCTGCTCGACAAGCAGGCCGGACGGCTCACGCTCGATCACCTCGGCATGTCGGCCGACGATCAGGCGACGATGGACGAGCTGATCCATCGTCCGCACGGCATCCTGCTCGTCACCGGCCCGACGGGCTCGGGCAAGACGACGACCCTTTATGCCGCACTGGAGCGGATCAACGACGCGAGCCGCAACATTCTGACGGTCGAGGATCCGATCGAGTACCACATCGACGGCATCGGCCAGACGCAGGTGAACACGAAGGTGAACATGACGTTCGCACGCGGCCTGCGTGCGATCCTGCGCCAGGACCCGGACGTCGTCATGGTCGGCGAGATTCGCGACCTCGAGACGGCGGAGATCGCCGTGCAGGCGAGTCTCACGGGCCACCTCGTGCTGTCGACATTGCACACGAACACCGCGGTCGGCGCCGTCACGCGCCTGCGCGACATGGGCGTCGAGCCGTTCCTGCTTTCGTCGAGCCTGATCGGCGTGCTCGCGCAGCGGCTCGTGCGCGTGATCGATCCGGCCCATCGCGAGGCGTATCGCGCGAGCGAGTACGAATGCCGGCTGCTCGGCGTCGACCCGGCGGACCCGCCGACGCTGTACCGCCCGGACGACGGCACGAGCTATCAGGGCCGGACCGGCATCTACGAGCTGATCACCGTCGACGGCACGATGCGAACGATGATCCACGACGGCGCCGGCGAGCACGAGCTCGAGCGGTACGCACGCCAGCGCGGCCCGAGCATTCGCGAGGACGGGCTGCGCAAGGTGCTCGCCGGGATCACGACTCTCGAAGAAGTGCTGCGCGTCACGCGCGGCGACTGACCGGGCAAGTCGAGCGATGGGGGCTTACCAGTACGTCGCGGTAGACGCGAGCGGTAAGGAGCACAAGGGCGTCCTCGAAGGCGACACGCCGCGGCACGTCCGGCAGCTCCTGCGCGAGCGGCACCTGTTGCCGGTCGACGTCTCCGAGGTGGAAGCGCGCGAGCGCCGCACCGGCGGCGGGTTCTCGTTGCGCCGCGGCATGTCGAGCCTCGACCTGGCGCTCGTCACGCGGCAGCTCGCGACGCTGCTGCGCGCGGGTCTCCCCCTCGAGGAAGCGCTGCTCGCCGTCAGCGAGCAGAGCGAGAAGGCGCGGATCAAGAGCATCGTGCTCGGCGTACGCGGCAAGGTGCTCGAGGGGCACTCGCTCGCGAGGGGGCTCGAAGACTTCCCGCACGCGTTCCCGCACGTCTATCGGGCTACGGTCTCGGCCGGCGAGCAGGCCGGCAAGCTCGACGCGGTGCTCGAGCGTCTCGCGGACTATACGGAGTCGCGGCACACGCTGCGGCAGAAGGTGAGCCACGCGCTGATCTACCCGATCGTGCTGACCGCGCTGTCGCTCGGCATCATCGTCATGATGCTGATCTACGTCGTGCCGCGCGTCGTCAGCGTCTTCGAGAGCACGAACCAGGAGCTCCCGGCCTTGACGCGCGGGCTGATCGCGCTGTCGGATTTCCTGCAGGCGTGGTGGTTCGCGGTGATCGCGGTGATCGCGCTCGCGATCGTCGGCATCGGACGCCTGCTGAAGATCGAGAACGTCCGTCGCGGCTTCCACCGCTGGCTGCTGCGCGCGCCCGTCATCGGCCGCGTGAACCGCGGCGCGAACACGGCGCGCTTCACGCGGACGTTGAGCATCCTGACGTCGAGCGGCGTCCCGGTGCTCGAGGCGTTGCGGATCAGCGCGACGGTCGTCTCGAACCTGCCGATGCGCGAGGCGATCCAGGAAGCGGCCGTGCGTGTCAGCGAGGGCGGCGCGATCGGCCGCTCGCTCGGACAATCGAAGCTCTTTCCGCCGATGGCGATCCACCTGATCGGCAGCGGCGAAGCGAGCGGCGAGCTCGATCAGATGCTCGAGCGGGCCGCGACGCATCAGGAAAGCGAAATGGACAGCCTGCTCGGCACGATGCTGAGCGTGCTCGAGCCCGCGTTGATCGTCGTCATGGGCCTGATCGTGCTCGCGATCGTGATGGCGATCCTGTTGCCGATTTTCCAGATCAACCAGCTGATCGCCTGATCGCCGTCGGCACGTGCCCGTCGCGTGCGCGGCGGTCGTCGCGTCGCTGCGACGCGTCGCGTTTCGCGCGTGTGACGTACGTCGTCGCGACCGGAATCGCGCCGCGTGACGCTCGGTCGCGACGCGATTCTCGTGCACTGTGACGAGCTTCAAAAGGCGGTACGCGGACGTCTTGCGGCCCTATTGCCAAGGTCTTACCTTAGGTTTATAACAGCGCCGCATCGTAACGGCGGTACCGACACTGATTGCTTTTGGAGGAAGCGATGAAACACGACGAACCGGAGATCGACGATGATCTTCCGGAAGACGAGACGGCGGAAGACGACGACGAGGACGTCGACGCCATCACGGACAACGTCGGGGACACGTCGGTCGAGATCAACGTCGAAGAGCTGATTCACGAGATCGAGCTGCAAAGCATCCAGCGGAAGCTCGACAAAGAGGCGAGAACACGTCGCCGTCTCGAAGAGCTGATGGAGCAGAGAAGAGCGAAGAGAGAGCTCGAGGATTTCGAAGACTACGAAATCTAAGGCGGCCGGTCAGCGGAAGTCCCTGGCCTCGGCCGCCAGGTTCCCTATCAACCCGCTGTAGTCGAGCAATTTTTCCGCGACCACGTGCAGCACCTCCCCTTCCTTTTGAATTCGCCCGATCACGCCTAACAGTCTCGCACCGAGCAACGCACGCCGATCGCGTTCGGCCACGCTCGTCCAAACGATCAGATTGAGATAGCCGGTCTCGTCCTCGAGCGTGACGAAGATGACGCCTGCCGCGCTCGACGGCCGCTGGCGCGTGATCACGATGCCGGCCGAATGCACGCGCCGGCCGGCATCGAGCGCGTGCACGTCCGCAGCCGGCACGACGCCCATTCGCTCGAGCCGCCCGCGGAGCAACGCGAGCGGATGGCGGCCGAGCGTGAAGCCGAGCCGCCGGTAGTCGGCGACGATGTCCTCGCCCTCCCGCGGACGCCGCAGCAGCGGATCGCCCTCCGGGATCCGCGTCGTCTCGAGCAACGGCTGACGTCTTTCGACGCCGGCGACGTCCCAGCGGGCGCGGTGACGGTGGCTCGCGAGCGACCGCAAGGCGCCGGCCGCTGCAAGCGCATCGAGCGCCTTCGCGTCGAGACGCGCACGCCGGGCGAGATCCTGCACGTCGGCGAACGGCGCCTCGGCCCGCGCGGCGACGATCGACTCCGCGGCCTTCGCGGCGAGCCCCTTCACGCGGTCGAAGCCGAGCCTGATCGCGGGCTCGCCCCGCTCGTCCGGCTCGAGCGACGACTCGACGCCGCTCGCCGCGACGTCGACCGGGCGCACCTCGACGCCCTGCGCACGCGCCGCCCGCAGCAACTGCGCGGGCGCGTAGAAGCCCATCGGCTGGCTGTTCAGCAGCGCGCAAAAGAACGCCGCCGGCTGATGACACTTGAGCCATGCGGATACGTAGACGAGAAGCGCAAAGCTCGCCGCGTGTGACTCCGGAAAGCCGTACTCGCCGAAGCCCTGGATCTGATCGAACAGCCGCTTCGCGAACTCGGACGAATAACCGCGCTCGAGCATGCCGTCGATCAGTCGCTTCTCGAAATGGCTCAAGTCGCCGCGACGCCGCCATGCGGCCATCGCGCGGCGCAGCTGATCCGCCTCGCCGGCTGTGAAACCGGCGGCGACGATCGCGAGCTGCATGACCTGCTCCTGGAAGATCGGCACGCCGAGCGTGCGCTCGAGCACGCGCCGGACCTCGTCGCTCGGATACGTGACCGGCTCCTCGCCGTTGCGCCTCCTCAAATACGGATGAACCATATCGCCCTGGATCGGCCCCGGGCGAATGATCGCGACCTCGATCACGAGATCGTAGTAGCAGCGCGGCCTCAAGCGCGGCAGCATCGCCATCTGCGCCCGCGACTCGATTTGGAAGACACCGATCGTATCCGCTTTCGAGATCATCCGGTATACGGCTGGATCCTCCGGCGGGATCTTGTCGATGGACAGCGGAAAAATTGTGTCAGACACCTTTTTCCCGCGGAAAAAGGTGTCTGACACAATTTTTCTCTCGGCGTAGAACGCGTTGATCAAATCGAAGCTGCGCCGAATCGCGGTCAGCATGCCGAGCCCGAGGATGTCGATCTTGAGAAGCCCGAGCTCCTCGAGATCGTCCTTGTCCCACTGGATCACGGTGCGCTCGGGCATCGCCGCGTTCTCGATCGGCACGAGGCGGTTCAACGGACCGTGCGAGATCACGAAGCCGCCGACGTGCTGCGACAGATGCCTCGGGAAGCCGAGGATCTGTCCGACGAGGGCCCGAAGACGCTCGAGGAGCGGGCTACGCGGATCGAGCCCGACCTCCCGCAGCCGTTCGACATCGAGCTCACCGTCCCACCACTGCAGCGACTTCGCGAGCGCATCCACCTGCAGCTCGCTCAAGCCGAGCGCCTTGCCGACGTCGCGCACGGCGCTGCGCGGCCGATACGTGATCACCGTCGCCGCGAGCGCGGCGCGCTCCCGCGAGTACTTCCGATAGATGTACTGAATGACCTCTTCGCGGCGCTCGTGCTCGAAGTCGACGTCGATGTCGGGCGGCTCGTTGCGCTCCTTCGAGATGAACCGCTCGAACAGCATCTCCATCCGCGACGGATCGACCTCGGTGATCCCCAAGCAGTAGCAGACGGCGGAATTCGCAGCCGACCCCCTGCCCTGGCACAGGATTCCCTGCTCGCGTGCGAAGCGAACGATGTCGTGCACGGTCAGGAAATACGGCTCGTACTCGAGCTCGCGGATCAGCGCGAGCTCGTGCTCGACCATGCACCGGACCTTCTCTGGCACGCCTTCGGGCCAGCGCCACTCGAGCCCCTGCTCCGTCAGCGCACGCAGATGGCTCGTCGGAGTCTCGCGCTCGGGGACGAGCTCGTACGGGTATTCGTAGCGCAGCTCGCGAAGCGAGAAATCGATGCGGTCCGCGATCGCGATCGTCTCCTCGAGCAGCGCGGGGTCGTAGAGCCGCGCGAGCTCGTCGAGCGGACGAAGATGCCGCTCGCCGTTCGGCTCCACGGCGAAGCCGAGCGCGTCGATGCGCGTGTTGAGACGGATCGCGGTCAGCGTATCCTGCAGCGCGCGGCGCTCGCGCACGTGCATCAGCACGCCGCCCGCGGCGGTCATCGGCACGCCGAGCGTCTCCGCGGCCTCCCGCCAGCGCGCGAGCATGCGCCGCTCGCCGCCGCGCCTCCACAACGAGACGGCGAGCCAGAGGCGGCCGTGGAAATGCGACTTCAGCCATGCGCCGGCCTCGAGATCCGGCGCTCGGCCCGGCCGCCACAGGATCAGGCAGTCGGACGGCTCGAGGTAACGCGCGAAGTCCTCCGCAGAGAGACGATAGTCGCCCTTCGGCGCGGCGCGACGTGCACAGCTGATCAACGCGCACAACGCGCCGTAGGACGCGCGGTCCGGCGCGAGGACGACCGCATCGAAGCCGTGCGACGGCGGCGCGCCCGGCGCGGACGCACCCTCGACCGAGAATGCGCTGCCGACGATCAGCTTGATGCCGCGACGCTCGGCGGCGACGAGCGCGCGAACGACGCCTGCGACCGAGCACTCGTCGGTGAGCGCGAGCGCGGTATAGCCGAGATCCGCGGCTCGCTCGACGAGCTCCTCCGGATGCGACGCGCCCTTCAGGAACGTGAAGTTGCTGAGCGCATGGAGCTCCGCGTAGCGCATCAGCCGAACCTCCCGTGCAGGTACCAGCGGCCGTCGGCCAGATCGCGGAACACCCAGAGCCGCTCGCCCGACGGGCCGACCGCGACGTAGTAATCGCGGACGACGTCGCCGCCGTCCCACCAGCCGCTTTCGATGCGCTCGGGGCCTTCGAGCATTCGCAGCGTACCGCCGAGCCGAGGTTTGCCGTCCACGCAGCGAAGAGGCTCGGGAGCGGGCGATAGCCACAGCGGGCGCTCGGCCCACGATTCGCCGCTCGCACCGAGGCCTGCAGTGTCGGCGCTACGCACCTCGTGCGCAGCGGGCGCGGCGGTGAGCGCGCCGTCGGTGTCGAGCGCAGCGCTCGTGTCCCGCGACACGCTCGCAAGCGTCGGCCGCCGTCCTGCAGCGCGGCGACGCAACACGCCGGGCACTTCCGTCGCCGCCCATGCGCGCTCGGGACGATGATCGGCGGCGGGCACGAGACCATGCACGGCCGACTCGCCGAGCCGCCCGCGCAAGCGCTCGACGAGGCGCGCGCGGGCGTCGCCGTCGGTGCCACCTTCGCCTTTGAACAGGCGTCCGACCTCGCCGACGGCCGGCGCGAGCGGCCCCGCGACGAGCCGCAGCGCCGTGGCCGGCGCAGGCAGCATGATCCGCTCGAGCTTGTCGCACAGGAGCTCGAGGAGCCTCATGCGATTGCCGGTGCGTTCGAGAAGCTCGAGCCGATGCACCGTCGGCTCGACGCGCCGATGCTCGAAAGTGAGCTCGAGCTTCCCGACCTGCGCATGACGGATCGTCAACTCGCGAGCGAGCTGCTCCGTCATCCGGGTCACGGCGTCGGCGAGGACCGGCAGGCTCGCGCTCTCGTCGACGAGCTCGACCTCGAAATCGAGATGCGTCGGCGGCTCGAAGGGCACACGCGGATCGGCCTGCTTGCCGAGCGCCTTGTCGAGCGCATCGAGATAGACCTTGCCGACCCTTCGCGCGAACCCGTCTCGGGGGAGCCTGAGGCAGCCCCCGATCGTCGTCACGCCGATGCCTTCGAGCAGCTCGAGCACGGGATCGGGCCAACGTGTGACGGCGAGCGGCAACCGTCCGAGGCGCGCGGCCAGCGTATCGCCGGCCGCCTCTTCGCCTCCGGCCCTCGACAGCCACAGCGCGGCGAGCGGTGTCGGCGCGACCGCCATATCGAAGCCCGGCGCGAGCGCCGCGAGCGCTTCGCCGAGCGACGCTCGGAGGCGCTCGATGCCTCCGAACAACGCGAGGCTCGGATGCACCTCGAGCAGTAGGCCGTCCGGAGGCTCGAGGCTCACGCTCGGCGTGAAGCGCTGCCCGACGACGGCCAGCGCCTCGAGCAGGCTTCGCTCGGCCCGATGCGATCGCTCGAGCACGCGCAGCGCACCCGAGAAGGCGAAGGCGGCGCCGAGGTCGAGACCCAGACGAATGCCTCTGCCGCGCGCCGCGCCGTTCAGCGCGACGACCCGAAGCCGACCTCCGGAGGGCTCGACGACGACGGTCGGACGCGGATCCTCAGGCGCTCCGATCGCCTCGACGGCCTGCAGCGCCAACATTGGCCAATGCGCTGCGATCCACAGCTGCTCGCTGCGGGAACGACGATGCCCCGCATCGACCGGGGAGCATCGAGCCTCTCCGAGAGGCAGAGCGAGCGGTTTGGCTGGCATATGAGAAAAAATCGAGCCGAAGCGGCTCGAGACGAAGCGATTGGGGCGCTCCGCCGCGACGCTTCAAAACGTCGACGCGCGTTTCGTTGCGCTCGACCGAGACCTTCAACCGAAGCGCGGCAGGCGACCTTTGCCGCAGCGCGCGCTCCGGACGAAACAGCATGAGGCCGCACCCGCGCTCCTCGGCCGAAAGCTGCAGGCGCCGGAGCTCGGTATCGTTCGCGGACCCGAGCCATGCGACGACCGCGGCACTCGCGCCGGACCGCACGGCCTGCTCCGTCGCCCAGAGCGTCTCGTCCTCGGCCGCCGGCCGCTGCACGACCAGTATCCGGCCGACGTCGACGCCGCGGCGGATCAGCGCCGGCGGATAGGGAATCCACGGCGGAGAGACGAAGACGAAAAAACCGGGCTCGGCTTCGTCGGCGGCGGACAGCGCCGCGAGGACGGGCATCAGCAAGCTCAGCTCACCGCAGCCGTAACGCTCGACGAAGATCTCGACGACTGCGCCCCACGGCCAACCGCCGCCGATAGCGCGATCGAGCGAGTCGAAGCCGGTCGCGCGAACGTTCTGCGCCGAGCACCCCGCCCGCCCTCGCCACAGATGCGGCCCGGTGAGCGCTTCGATGCCGGCGCTCATCTCGCACTACTCCATCATGTGCCGGACGACACCGACGACGACGCCCTCGATCGTCAACGACTCCTTGCGTAAATCGATCTCGATCGGCTCGAAATCGGGATTCTCCGGCAACAGCCAGACACGATGACCTTCCTGCCGATAGCGCTTGACCGTGACATCGTTCTCGAGACGCGCGACGATGATCTGCCGGTTCCTGACATCGGGCGTGCGGTGCACGGCCACGAGATCGCCATCCAGAATGCCGGCGTCCCTCATGCTCATGCCCTTCACGCGGAGCAGGAAATGCGGCTGCGTCTTGAACAGATCGGGATCGATCTGATAGCGCGCCTCGATGTGCTCCTCGGCGAGGATCGGTGCGCCGGCCGCAACGCGACCGACGAGCGGCAAGCCGAGCTGCTCGCGCAGCGAATCCTTCAAACGAATGCCGCGTGACGTGCCGGGCAAGAGCTCGATCGCACCTTTGCGCTCGAGCGCACGCAAATGCTCTTCGGCCGCATTGACCGACCTGAACTTCAGCCGCTGAGCGATCTCGGCCCGGGTCGGCGGCATGCCGGTCGTGTGAATCGTCTTCTGAATCAGATTCAGAATTTGTCTTTGACGAGGTGTGAGATCGCGCATCGGAGTGGACCTCGATCGGGACTGTATGATCGACTAGCTCTGATCTTATATACAGCTAAAGACGAGGTCAAGCGACACCCCGGAGAGAGAAAAAATTCTGTCGAGTCAATTGTCTGCTAACACAGACGGATAAATAACCGTAATTGCAGTAAGGTTCGCTTTAGTCAATAATCACGCCTGTTTTTGTCCACCAACCACTTCAGGGGATAGCTAATGGCAATGAAGTTTACGGGCGTACTGCGTGCGGCCGCTCTGGTCATCGGCGCCGCCGTTGCGACCGGCTGTGCCTCCGTGACCACCGAGCAACTCGAAGAAGTTCGAGCAGCGGCTACGGCAGCTCAGAACGCCGCCGACGCCGCACAGCGCGCCGCGAACGAAGCCCGTCAGGCGGCTCAAGGTGCGCAGAGCACGGCGAACCAGGCGCTGCAGGCGGCTCAGGCTGCGCAGGCCTGCTGCGACGCGACGAATCAGCGCGTCGATCGCATGTTCGACGAGCTGCAGCGGAAGTAATTCGCAGCGGAAGTAATTCGAAGTCCGGAACGACTAAATACAGAACAAATCGAGACTGCGAAGCGGAGCTTCTTTCCGCATCGCCGAATTCGGAGAGAGTCGCCGACGAGCATCGGCGGCTCTTTTTTTATGGGCTCGTCTCATGGGCTCGATCGCTCGACGGCACGCGCTACCCCGCCCGCGGAACGAGGTTATCTTGGGCGTCACCGCCCTCGTGAGTCGCCGCGAACGAAAAGACTCGCGCCGAAGCGCCAGGCAGGAGCTATCGAGATGAGGATCGCCGTCAGCGACGGCGCCCGCCGTTATACGTCGTCGTGGAAAGGTTCCGCGGCCGGCTCGTGTGCCGCAGCCTCGAGCGTCTCCGCCTCGTCGGCAGCGCCGTCGCGCTTCACGGCCCGTGACACGGGGAACGGCACGCCGAGCGGATTGCGCAGCAGGTTTTCGGCCTCATCCCAGTCGATCTCGGTGAAGCCTTCCTCCGTGACCGCGACGATCTCGCGGGTCAGATCGGTCAAGGTCCACATGCCGGCTTCGAGCTCTTCCTCGAGCGGCGGATGGACCTCGAGCGTCAAAGCGCCCTCTTCGTTCCAGCCGAGCTTGAACGGCTGGTTCACGATCTGCACGGTCGTTCCGACCGGGACGCGGGTGAACAGCGCCTCGATGTCCTCGGGGAACATGCGGATGCAGCCGTGGGTCACGCGCATGCCGACGCCCGACGGCTTGTTCGTCCCGTGGATCAGATAGCCCGGCAGGCCGAGCCGCAACGCATGCTTGCCGAGCGGATTGTCCGGGCCGGGCGGCACGACGCGCGGAAGGATGTCGCCGCGCTCCGCGTGCTCCTTACGGATCGACTCCGGGGGATACCACGAAGGATTCGCGACCTTGCCGACGACCGTCGTCTTGCCGATCGGCGTGCTCCAGTCCAATCGTCCGATGCTGATCGGGTACGTATAGACCTTGTCGGGCTCGTCCTTCGGGAAATAGTAGAGGCGAAGCTCCGCGACGTTGACGACGATGCCCTCGCGGCGCGCACGCGGGAGCACGAAGCGGGTCGGAATGACGATCTCGGTGCCTTCGCCCGGCAGCCACGCATCGACGTTCGGGTTCGCGAGCTTCAGCTCCTCGTAACCGACGCCGTATTGGCGGCCGAGCCTGACGAACGTATCTTCGTGGCGCGCGGTGATCCGCTGCACCTCGCCGATGACGTCGTGATCCTTCGGAAGGACGAACTCGGCCGCCCCGGCCTCCAGGCCGACGAGCGCCAGAATCGTCGCGAGCAGCGAAGCCGGACGTAGCGTATTCATCGTGCGAAGCAGCGTCTCCGTCGCGCTCATTATTTTTACCGCTCTCAATTATACGTATCGACCGACGGCCAGGAAGCGGACGCCGTTCGCACTCCGCCCCGCAGCCGCGCTCGGCCCGAGATCAGTACCGGACGAGCGTCGCGCCCCACGTGAACCCGCCGCCGAACGCCTCGAGCAGCAGCAGGTCGCCCCGCCGCACGCGGCCGTCCCGGACCGCGACGTCGAGCGCGAGCGGCACGGACGCGGCCGACGTGTTGCCGTGCTCGGCGACCGTCAGCACGACCCGCTCCATCGGCAGCTGCAGACGCTTGGCCGTCGCGCTGATGATCCGGATGTTCGCCTGATGCGGAATCAGCCAGTCGATCGCGCCCTTCTCGAGCTGATTCGACTCGAGCACGTCGTCGACCATCGTCTCGAGCGTCTTCACGGCGACCTTGAAGACCTCGTTGCCCTTCATCCGGAGGGCGGGCGTATCTTCTTCCTCGGACGGCTTCGATACGCCGCTCGATGCGTAGAGCAGATCCCGATAGCGTCCGTCCGCGCCTAGCTTCGAGTAGAGGACGCCCGGCTCCGCGGACGCCTCGAGAATCACGGCCCCGGCCCCGTCGCCGAACAGCACGCAGGTCTCGCGCTCGGTCCAGTCGACGATCCGGGACATCGTCTCAGCGCCCACGACGAGCGCGCGACGCGCGAGCCCGCCCTTGATCATCTGATCAGCGACCGTCAACGCATAGATGAAGCCCGAGCACGCCGCCTCGAGGCTGAACGCGGGCCCGCCGCGGATGCCGAGGCGCTCCTGCAGCAGACAGCCGACGTTCGGAAAGATCAGATCCGGAGTCGTCGTCCCGACCAGCACGAGGTCGATGTCGGCCGCGGCTACGCCCGCGCTCTCCATCGCCGCGACCGCGGCGCGGTACGCGAGATCGCTCGTCGTCTCGTTCTCGTCCGCGATGTGGCGCCGCTCGATGCCGGTCCGCGTCCGAATCCATTCGTCGGACGTGTCGACCATCTTCTCGAGATCAAAGTTCGTGAGGACCCGCTCCGGGAGGTACGAGCCGGTGCCCGCTATGCGCGAATACATTCTGCTGGCTGGTCTCTGATGATGTTGCCGATCTGCACGGGGACGCCCTTGCGGGCCTCGACGATCGCCGTGCGCACGGCGGTCTCGAAAGCGAACTCGTCGGCGCCGCCGTGGCTCTTCAGCACGACACCGTTCAGGCCGACGAGGCTCGCGCCGTTGTAGCGGCGCGGATCCACGCGCTCGCGTATCGAGTCGAGCGCGGACTTCGCCACCAGCCCTTGCAGCGAGCGCAGCGGGCTGCGATGAAACTCCTGCTTGAGGAACGCGCTGATCAAACGCGCGACGCCTTCCATCGTCTTCAGCGCGACGTTGCCGACGAAGCCGTCCGTGACGACGACGTCGACCTCGGCGTGAAAGATGCCGTCTCCCTCGACGAACCCAATGTAGTTGAGGCCGCTCTGCGCGAGCAGCTCGCCCGCTTCGCGCACGACCTCGTTGCCCTTGATGTCCTCCTGCCCGATGTTGAGGAGCCCCACCCTAGGGCGCGGCACGTCGAGCATGTCCGACGCGATCACCGAGCCCATCAGCGCGAATTGCAGCAGATGCTCGGGCGTGCAGCCGACGTTCGCGCCGAGATCGAGCATGTACGTCGGGCCCGTCATCGCGGGCAGCGCGGAGATGATCGCCGGACGGTCGATGCCCGGCAGCGTCTTCAGCACGTAACGCGCAATCGCCATCAGCGCGCCGGTGTTGCCGGCGCTGACGCACGCATCGGCCTCGCGCGATTTCACGAGCTCGAGCGCGACGCGCATCGACGAGTGCTTCTTGCGGCGCAGCGCGTCGGCCGGCGGCTCGTCCATCCCGACGACCTCGGTCGCGACTTGATAGCGCAGCCGGTCGCCGTGCTTGTCGCCGCCTTCGCGGCGGGCGCGCTCGAGCACGTCGGGCAAGCCGACCAGCACGAGGTTGACGGAGTCGTCCTTCTCGAGCGTCGCGAGCGCCGCGGGCACGACGGTGTCCGGGCCGCGGTCCCCGCCCATCGCGTCGAGGGCTATCGTAACCTTGCGGCTCATGTGGAGTTCGCGTTGACGTCGACCGGCCCGGGGGCCGCGGCGCGCGAGCGCGCTATTCCTCTTCGACTTCCTGCGGGACTTCGACGACCTTCCGGCCGCGGTAATACCCGTCCGCGGTCACGTGATGACGCATGTGCGTCTCGCCGGTCGTCGAATCGACGGCGAGGGTCGGCCCCTTTAGGGCATCGTGGGAACGACGCATGCCACGCCTCGACGGCGTCTTGCGCGATTTCTGCACAGCCATTTCAGGTTCTCCAGATCAAAAGTGAATCGAAGCGTGACGAAAAAGCCGGCACCCCGCCGGCTCAGCCCCGGTCGTCCCCAGCGGTGATCCCGGCCGAAGGCGGATCGCACTCCTCCGCCCGCTCGTGCCTCGGGACGATGGGCAGCGAGATTATAAGTTCATCCTCGATCAGCATCGCAGGCATCAGCCGATCTTCTTCGAGGACGACCGGCTCGTAGCGGTCCGGCACGTGCTGCTCGAGCGCCTCGCTCTCGAGCAGCGCCATCTCCACCTTGTCCCTGACGTGGTGCTCGAACGGCATCAGGCAGCGCTGGCAAAGCAAATGTACCGTGGTCTCGTACTCGAGCTCGACGATCAGCCAGCCGCCCGCCTCCTTGCGGAAGCTCAAAGCCGCCGTGACGACGCCCGCATCGGACTCCAGCAGACCGGCGAGACGATTGAAGCGTTTCAGCTCGATCTCGCCGCGAAGAACGCTTTGTCGTTCCCCGAGGCCCTTAAGCTCCAGCGTGCCATACCAACTGAAGAGGGACGCGGGCATAATCGGCGTATCATAGATATGCGGGTTTATACTGTCAAAACCGCAAGTTAGCGTACTCGACCCCGCCCGCTCCCGAGATCTCATGCGCCGACTGATACTTGCTTCGACCTCGAAGTACCGCGCGGAGTTGCTCGCCCGGCTGCACCTGCCGTTCGAGACCCGCTCGCCGCGCGTCGACGAGGAGATTCCGCCGGGCGAAGCGCCGGAGGCCGCTGCCGCCCGGCTTGCCGTCGCGAAGGCCGAAGCCGTCGCGTCCGGGACCGACGCGATCGTCATCGGTGCCGACCAGATTCCGTCGTTGGACGGCCGGATCCTCCGCAAGCCGGGGACTCATCGGGTCGCCCTAGAGCAGCTCGAGGCGTGCAGCGGCCGCACCGTCGTGTTTCACACGGCCGCGGCCATCGTCGACGGCCGCGACGGCAGCGTGCGCAAGACGGTCGACGTCACCGAGGTCGACTTCGCGCGGCTCCCGCACGACGCGCTCGACCGCTACCTCGCGCTCGAGCAACCGTACGATTGCGCCGGCGGCTTCAAGGCCGAAGGGCTCGGCATCATACTCTTTTCCGCGATCCGGAGCCGCGACCCGACCGCGCTGATCGGCCTCCCGCTGATCTGGGTCGCTGCGACCCTTCGGGATTGCGGCCTCGATCCGCTCGCGCACGATCGAGGGCCTGCAGCACGTCCTTGAGGTCCGCGGGCAGCGGCGCGCTCACCGCGAACGGCTCGCCGCTGTCCGGCCAGTCGAACGCAACGGCCGCCGCGTGCAGGAACATCCGCGTGAGCCCATAGGCCTTCATCGCGTCGTTGAACGCCGGATCCCCGTAGCGCTCGTCTCCGGCGATCGGATGTCCCGCGTGTGCCGCATGGACGCGGATCTGGTGGGTCCGACCCGTCCCGATCGACACCTCGACGAGGGATGCCACCGAGCCGAACGCGTCGACCCTGCGGAACCGGCTCGACGCGGGCTTGCCGTCGTCGTCGACGCGGACGACGACCTCGCCGTGCTTGCGCCGCCGCACGTCGAGACGTGCGTCGATCTCGACGTTACCGTGGTCCCAACTGCCGCGAACGAGCGCGAGATAGCGCTTTTCCATCCCGCCGTCGCGCAGCACGCCGTGCAGCGCGCGGAGCACGCTGCGGCGCTTCGCGACGAGCAGACAGCCCGACGTGCCGCGGTCGAGCCGGTGGACGAGCTCGAGCGACTCGAGCTCCGGCCGGAGCACGCGCAGCGCCTCGATGCAGCCGAGATTCACGCCGCTGCCGCCGTGCACGGCGAGCCCGGCCGGCTTGTCGAGTACGAGCAGCCGCGCGTCCTCGTAGATGATCCTGTCCGCGAGCCAGGCGACCGCCTCGGGGGCCGACGGCGCCGCGGCGGCGGTCCCCGTCCGGCCGACGGGCGGCACTCTGACGCGGTCGCCCGCTCTAAGCTTGTAGCTCGGCGCCGCACGGCCCGAGTTGACGCGGACCTGGCCGGATCGGATCAACCGGTACACGTGGCTCCGGGGCACGCCCTTCAAGCGCGCCATCAGGAAGTTGTCGAGCCGTTGGCCCTCGAGCTCCGCACCGACGGTCCTGATCTCGACGGCGCTTTTTCCTTGCCGGACGGCGTCCTTATCCCGGTCGGTGGGCACTGATTCCGCCAAATTGTGCATAAGAAGGTCTATGTTATAGTACGGACAACGGATTCCGCCTGTGGCAGACCCCCTGCCCCGGCCGATCCGCGTCGTATTCCGGCCGTCTCAGATGCTGAGCGGCCTTTTACTTTACGTTCTGAAAGGGTTTTGTTTTCGGCGAACCCGGATTGGTGCCGCGATTTTGGAGGCGATTACTCTCCGTCGAGACGCAATACATCAACAGACGTTGACGGATCGAGCTGACAACGCCTCTCGCAGAATCGTGTTACGTCTACCCGACCCACACTGCTCAAGTTCAGCTGCGACGATCGCGGCGGTCTCACCAGGCACCGGGCCCGCCCCCCATGGGCTGAGGTCTTATGAAACGAATGTTGGTGAACGCAACTCAGCAGGAAGAGTTGCGCGTGGCCATGGTCGATGGCCAGAAGCTTTACGACCTTGATATCGAGGTTCCATCCAGAGAGCAGCGCAAAGCAAACATCTATAAAGGCCGCATCACCCGCATCGAGCCGAGCCTCGAGGCGGCTTTCGTCGACTACGGCGCCCAGCGCCACGGCTTCCTGCCGCTGAAGGAAATCTCCCCCGAGTACTTCATCCGCCAGCCGGAGCCCGGTACCCGCGTGAACATCCGGGAGGTGCTTCGCGAGAACCAGGAGATCGTCGTCCAGGTCGAGAAGGAAGAGCGCGGCACGAAGGGCGCCGCGCTGACGACCTACGTGAGCCTCGCCGGGCGCTTCCTCGTGCTGATGCCGAACAACCCCGGCGCAGGCGGCGTCTCGCGCCGGATCACCGGCGAGGACCGGGAGATCGTCCGGCAGTCGCTCGAGGAGCTGAACCCGCCCGACGGCATGGGCTGCATCGTGCGCACGGCCGGCGTCGGCCGCAGCATCGAGGAGCTCAGATGGGACTTGGACTACCTGCTGCGGGTCTGGGAATCGATCCTGCAGGTCGTCGTGACGCGGCCTGCGCCGTTCCTGATCTATCAGGAAGGGAACGCGATCGTACGGGCGCTGCGCGATTACTACTCGAGCGAGATCGGCGAGATCCTGATCGATGACCCCAAGGTCTATCAGGAAGCGCTCGAGTTCATGGAGCGCGTGCTGCCGCAGAGCGTCCGGAAGCTGAAGCTCTACGACGACCCGACGGTCCCGCTGTTCACGCGCTTCCAGATCGAGAGCCAGATCGAATCGGCCTTCGCGCACAAGGTGCAGCTGCCGTCCGGCGGCAGCATCGTGATCGACCACACCGAGGCGCTCACGGCGATCGACATCAACTCGGCCCGCTCGACGAAGGGCGAGGACATCGAGGAAACCGCGCTCAACACGAACCTCGAGGCCGCCGACGAGATCGCGCGGCAGCTCAGGATTCGGGACCTCGGCGGCCTGATCGTCATCGACTTCATCGACATGGGCCCGCACCGCAACCAGCGCGAGGTCGAGAACCGGCTCCGCGAGGCGGTCAAGCAGGATCGTGCGCGCATCCAGATCGGGCGCATCTCGCGCTTCGGCCTGCTCGAGCTGTCGCGGCAGCGGCTGCGTCCGTCGCTCGAGGAGTCGACCCAGTCGGTCTGCCCGCGGTGCAACGGCACCGGCAACGTCAGGAGCGTCGAGTCGCTCGCACTCGCAATCCTGAGGCTCGTCGGCGAGGAGGCACGCAAGGAGCGCACCGCGAAGGTCATTGCGCAGCTTCCCGTCGACGTCGCCAACTACCTGCTGAACGAGAAGCGCGAATGGGTCCACACGATCCAGGAGCGCAACAACGTGCAGGTCGTGCTGATCGGCAATCCGAACATGGAAACGCCGAACTACTCGATCAAGCGCGTGCGGGACGACGAGGCGACCCTGCCCGAGAACACCGGCGCTAGCTACAAGATGGTCACGCCGAAGGAGGATCCCTCGCTCGCGTACGAGGAGATCAAGCGCGTGGTCAAGACCGAGGAAGCGGCGGTGCAGAACGTGCTGCCGGCGACCCCGGCCCCGCAGCCGCCCCCGCCGCAGCCGGCGAAGCGCAGCGAGCCGAGCATCTGGCAGCGAATGTTCGGTTGGCTGAACGGCGGCGGCAGCTCGGCCGCGACCGAGGAGTCGAAGCCGAAGGCCCGCGAAAGCCGCAAGTCGGGCTCCGCGAGCGGACGCGAAGCGCGCTCCGAATCGGCCGAGCGCCGCGGCGGACGCAACGAGCGCGAACGCTCGAGCGGGCAGCGGCGCGGTCGCGGCGGACGGGCGGAAGGGAATGCTCAGGCCAAGTCGTCGCGCGACGGCGGCAACGGCCAGGGCGCGAAGGCCGCGCGAGAGCAGAGCGGCGGCGGCAAGTCCCGCGAATCGGGCGCCGGCGGGCAAAACGGCTCGGGCCGTGAGCCGGCGCGGGACGCCTCGCGCGAAGCCCCCCAGGCCGCGGGCGGGCGCCAGGGTCACGAGGGCCAGCCCGAGCAGGCCGGCGGTCAGGGCTCGTCGCGGCGGCGCTCGCGTCGCCGACGGGGCGGCGGCCAGGACGAGCGCGCGCGCCAGGCGGACGCGGCGGCTAGCGAGCGCGCGGCGCAGCCCGACGCTGCCGACCGTGGTCGGCTCGACGCGGACGCGGCGCGCGTTGACACGGATCGAGAGGCTGCCCGCGCCAATGCCGATCGAGCGGACGCGCGTCCCGCGGAGCCCGTCGGAGACGCCGACTCGCGCCCGGATCGCCGGGAGCGCAACGGCGGGGCGGACGAGCGCCGCGAGAGGACCGAGAAGACGGAGGCACGACGGAGCGAATCCGACGAGCGTCCGGGCGCTCCGGGCGCGACCGAGCCGGCCTCCCCTGCGCACGCCGGTAACGGCCGGTTCCGCGAGGAACCGGTGGCCGAGCCTGAACCGGTCAGACCTGCCGCCGAGCGCGTCGGGCCCCCTCCTGCACCTTCGGAGCCGCTGGCGAGACAGCCCGAGCCGCTGGCGCGGCAGTCCGAGCCGCCGGCGCCGCAGCCGGAGCCGTCGGCAGGCGTCGATACGGGCAAGGAAGCTTCCGCGTCCGGCTGACGCGCCGGACTTCTTGATATCGTCCGGCGGCTCCCGCCGCCGGATGTCCGCTCGGCCGGGGGAGACCGTCGGCGTCTACGGTTCCCGCCGGTACGACGGCTCGCTGCCGACGAGCGCGCGAACGTGCTCGAGCAGCCCGATCGACGCCTCCTCGACGAGGTCGAGGACGTGCTCGAAGCCGTTGGCGCCGCCGTAGTACGGGTCGGGGACCTCGGTTCGCCCGAGCTGCGGCGCAAATTCGAGCAGCAGCCGGATCCGCCGGTGATGCTCCGGCGGCGCGAGCTCGCGCAGCAGCTCGACGTTGAGCAGATCCATCGCGAGCACGAGGTCGAAGCGCTCGAAGTCCTGCACCTGCACGCGCCGCGCGCGCTGACCGCTCAGGTCCAAGCCGCGCCGGGCCGCGGCCCGTTGCGCGCGGGGATCGGGCGGCTCGCCGACGTGATACGCATGCGTCCCGGCCGAGTCGATCCGAAGCTTCAGCTCCGGAGCGCGCTCCTGCCAGATCTTGCGGAAGACCGCCTCCGCGGTCGGCGAGCGGCAGATGTTCCCCATGCAGACGAACAGCAGGCCGAAGCCTTCCGCTTCGTCCGGCACTTCACTCGGGACCTCCGTGCCGCTGCGCCTCAATCTTTCGAGAATCGCTTTCACCGTTCGCCTTCGGGCGCGTCCCGCGCCACGCGTATCTCCGATCCGTTCGGAAGCCGGATTGTACAGCACGTGCGCGGCACGGTCGGTCAGCCCGGCCGCGCGGCACCGGCGCCGCCCGCGGCGACTGCCGCCCTGATCGCTTCGAGATCGGCGGGCGTATCGACGCCGCGCGCGGGCGGCACGACGGCGTCGGCGACGACGATGCGCATGCCGAGCCAGAGCGCGCGAAGCTGCTCGAGCCGCTCGACGAGCTCGAGGGCGCACGGCGGCTCCGCGCTGAGCCGCTTCAAATCGCGGACCCGGTACGCGTAGAGGCCGATGTGCCGGCGAGGCGGCTCGGGCCGATCCCCGTCGCGGCTCCAAGGTATCGGTGCGCGGCTGAAGTAGAGCGCATAGCCCGCGCGGTCGCAGACGACCTTCGCGGTGCTCGTGTCGGTCAGCTCCTCCGCGCGCTCGATCGGGGTCGTCAGCGTCGCAACCGCCGCATCGGGATGCTCTGCGAGAAGGCGCGCGACCTGCGCGATCAGCTCGGGCGGCACGAGCGGCTCGTCGCCCTGCACGTTCACGACGATCCGCGCGTCGTCCCAGCCGAGGCGCCCGGCCACCTCCGCCGCGCGATCGGTGCCGCTCTGGTGATGCGCACCCGTCATCTCGACACGCGCGCCGTGCGCGCGGGCCGCGTCGGCGACCCGTTCGTCGTCGGTCGCGACGATGACCTCGGCCGCTCCGCTCGCGACGGCCCGCTGGTGCACCCACGCGATCATCGGCCGGCCGCCGATGTCGGCGAGCGGCTTGCCGGGCAGGCGGCTCGACGCGTATCGCGCCGGGATCACTACGCTGAAATCGTCATGCATGACTTCGCTCGATCTCGGAAAGCACTTCGCTCGAATCTCGAAATGCGTCTACTGACGCGCTCGATGATCGGCGCCCGCATGCGCGTGCGCCAGCATCGCGGCCTCGATCGCCTCGAGGAGCCGCTCGGCGTCGGCCGCGTCGACGACCGCGTCGACCGCGACGCACCAGACGTCGTGCGTCGTGGCTCCGCGCAGCTTGACGGCATCCTTCTCGGTCGTCAGCACCGGCACGGCCGGCTCCCGCGGCAGATCCTCGGCACGAAGCCGCGCGTGGTCGGGCAGCGGATGCCTGAGCACGACGATGCCGGCCCGCTCGAGCATCCGGAAGAACCGCTCCGGGTGACCGATGCCGGCCACTGCATGCACGGTCCTGCCGGCGAACGCATCGAGCGACGCCTCGACGCCGTCGGCGACCCGGTACACGCGGGTCACGGCGAGCTTCATCGACACGCGCAGCGCGTCGCCGGGAATTCCGCGAAGCAAGCTTCGCCGCTCCGCCGCGTCATCGTCGCCGCTGCCCTCGTTCACGACGACCGCGTCGACCTTCGCGAGCCGCGCGACGGGCTCGCGCAGCGGCCCCGCGGGCAGGCACAGGCCGTTGCCGAACCCACGCGCCGCGTCGACGACGGCGATCTCGAACGCGCGCGCGAGCCGATAATGCTGCAGGCCGTCGTCGGAGAGCAGCACGTCGACGCCGGGCACATCGGCGAGCAGCGCCTCGGCGGCCGCGACGCGATCGACCGCGGCGACGACGGGCCGGGACGTGCGGGCCGCGAGCAGCACCGGCTCGTCGCCGGCGTCGTCCGTCGACGATGCCGCCGTCACGCGCAGCGGCGAGCCCGCGGCCCGGCCGCGATAACCGCGGGTCACGATGCCGGGAGCATGACCACGCGCGACGAGCTCGCGCGCGAGCCAGATCACGAACGGCGTCTTGCCGGTTCCGCCGACGGTCACGTTGCCGACGACGACGACCGGCACCGGCAGACTCACGCTGCGCGTCGCGCCGGTGCGGTACGACCTCGCGCGCAACGCGACGAGCCCGCGGAAGAGCGCGGACAGCGGCCACAGCGCCCACCGCCAAGCGCTGCCGCCGTACCAGACACGCTCGACCGCGTGCGCCGCTCGTCTATGCCATGCGTTCACCACGTCCTCCGCACGCAGCGGCCGCGGCGCCGTCAGTCCGCGAACTGCATCCGATAGAGCGTGGCGTAATGCCCGCCCCGCTCGAGAAGCGTCGCGTGCGTGCCGGTCTCGACGATTCGGCCCTCGGACATCACGACGATCAGGTCCGCCCGCTCGATCGTCGACAGGCGATGCGCGATCACGAGCGTCGTCCTGCCTTCCATCAGCCGATTGAGCGCGCTCTGCACGCGTCGCTCGGACTCCGTATCGAGCGCAGACGTCGCTTCGTCCAGGATCAGCACCGGCGCGTTCTTCAGCAGCGCACGCGCGATCGCGATCCGCTGCCGCTGGCCGCCCGACAGCAGCACCCCCCGCTCGCCGACCTCGGTGTCGAGACCGTCGGGCAGCGACGCCGCGAACTCGGAAACGTACGCGGCTTCGGCGGCGCGCTCGATCTCTTCACGCGAGCAGCCCGCGAGGCCGCCGTACGCGATGTTGTTCGCGATCGTGTCGTCGAAGAGCACGACGTCCTGGCTCACGAAGCCGATCTGGCGGCGCAGATCCGCGAGCCGGTAACGCCGGATATCGATGCCGTCGAGCAGGATCTCGCCCTCGTCGATCTCGTAGAAGCGCGGCAGGAGATTCGCGATCGTCGATTTGCCGCTGCCCGAGCGGCCGACGAGCGCGACCGTCGAGCCGGCCGGCGCGCGGAAGCTCACGTCGTGCAGGACGCGAGTGCTGCGTCCGCCGTAGCCGAACGACACGTTGCGGTACTCGATGTCCCCGCGCGCACGGTCGAGCGCGATCGTGCCCGTGTCCTGCTCGACCGGCCCGTCGATCGTCTCGAACAGGCTCTCCGCCGCGGCGATGCCGCGCTGCAGCGACACGTTGATGTTCACGAGCCGCTTGAGCGGCGCGAGCAGCATCGCCATGTACGCGAGGAACTCGACGAAGACCTCCGCGTCGAGATCCGGCCGCACCCAGTCCGTCAGCGCGACGAAGATCACTGCCGCCCCGCCGATCGCGACCACGTATTGTGTCAGCGAATCGCCCGCGGCCCGCGTCGCGGTCAGACGGATGTTCAGACGGAAGTTGCGGTTGTTGATCGAATCGAACTGTGCGCGCTCGTAGTCCTGTCCTTGGAAGACCTTGATGACCCGGTGCCCCTGCAGAGACTGCTCGGCCACGCGCGTGACGTCGCCCATCGAGCTCTGGATCCGCGTGCTGTGCCGCCTGAACGCCCTGCTCATGTAGCCCACGAGGGCGCCGATCGTCGGGCCGACGATCGCGACGAGCAGCGTCAGCGGCGGACTGAGCCAGATCATCATCGCGATCAGCACGACGATCGTGAGGCTGTCGCGAATCAGCACGACGATCGCGTTCGAGATCGCCTCGGCGACCTGCTCCGTGTTGTACGTCAGCTTCGAGATCAGATCGCCGGACGACGCCTGATCGATGTCGCTCGACGGCATCAGCAGGTAGTGCCCGAAGAGCTCCGCGCGCAGATCGCGCACGACGGAGCGCCCGACCCAGCCGAGCCCGTACACCATCAGGAAATCCATGATGCCCCGAATCGCGAAGACCACCGCGATCGCGACCGGGATCAACCACGGCGCGTCCGAGAACCGACCGCCGCCCTCGATCTCGCGCGCGAGCACGTCGGCGTCGATTTCGGCGACGACGTCGCCGAGGAGCAGCGGAAGGAGCATCGTGCCGAGCGCGTAGAAGGTCGCGGCGCCGACCGCGCCGACGACGATCCACCGGTGAGGCCGAAGGTAGCGGAGCAGCCGGCGGTAGACCGCGGCCGCCTCGCGATTCACGGGGCGCATCGATCTCGTTCGGCGCGCGGCAGTCCCGCCGCACCGCACCGTGCGGCACGAGACGACGCGCCGATCGGCGGCGTTCGGTCAGGCATCAGGAGGCGTGACGGTCGCGATGTTGACGTTGACGAAGCCGAGTTGCCCCGCGACGTCCATCGCCGTCACGACGGCTTGATGCGTCGCGTTCGCGTCAGCGCGGATGTAGACCGGCACGTTCCGCTTGTCGCCGAGCAAGCGCTCGATCGCGGCACGCAGCGTCCGACGCTCGTTGTTCACGAGGGGACGGCCGTTGACGAGGTAGGCACCGGTCTCGGTCACCGTGATCTCGAGCGCGTCGGACGGCGCTTCCGACGGCTCGTTCGCGCTCGCTTCCGGGAGGCGCAGATTGATCTCCGCCTCGCGCACGAAGCTCGTCGAGACCATGAAGAAGATCAAGAGCAGGAGCACGACGTCGATCAGCGACGTCATGTTGATTTCCGGCTCGTCTTTGGTACGGGTCTTGAGCTGCACGGTTTTCCTGCTCGGTCTTCACGGCTCCCGGCCCGGTGCGCGACGGACTCCCGCGCCCGGTCCCGCAAGCCGTGCAGTCTACAACCCTGCGCGGCCGGCGCGAAGCGTCCACCGGCGGCACTGGGATGCGCTTCACTCGGCAGACGGTGTCGCGGCGTTCGGCGACGACCGCTCCGAGCTGCCGGACCGGCGCGAGATCAGGCTCGGCGGCGCAAGCGCGCTTCGTCGACGTGGTGATACTCGTACGCTTCGTACGTCGGAAGCGTCTCGAGGAACCTCCACGCCTCCTTCTCCATCTTCACGACCAGCCCGTCGACGCGGCTCCTCAGGTACCGATGACCGATCAGCGCCGGGATCGCCACCGAGAGGCCCGCCGCCGTCGTGATCAGCGCCTCCGAGATGCCGCCCGCGAGCGACGCGGGACTGCCGACGCCGTTCACCATGATCGCGGCGAAGGTCTTGATCATGCCGATGACGGTGCCGAGGAGCCCGAGCAGAGGGCTGATGGAAGCAATCGTGTGTAGAGGATTCAGGTACCGCTCGAGCTCGTGCACGACGTGCCGGCCGCTGTCCTCGATGCGCTCGCGGACGATGTCGCGCGGCAGCCCGCGGCTCGCGAGGCCCGCGGCGAGAATCTGCCCGAGCGGCGAGCTTTGATGCAGCTGCTGCAAGTGTTCCGGCTCGAGCTCGTTGTGCTGCATCCATTCCCGCACGTACGAGACGATGTGCTTCGGCAGGACGCGCTTCTCCTGCAGCGTCCAAAGTCGTTCGAGGATGATCGCTGCCGCGATGACGGAGCATGCGATGATCGGCAGCATCAGCCAACCACCGGCTTGCACGATCTCGAGCATTGGGGTCCGTAGCTCCGATGAACCGGGGTCGCACTATAGCGCGGCCCCCCGCGGCGCACCAGGAACGATCGGCCATTTCTGAGAACCGCTGCTCGCTTTTTCGTCGAAGCGCGGCGCTTTCGGTCCCGGACACGCGTCTCCTCAGTCCGCGCGCCAGTACCGGCGGCGACGCTCGCGCTCGCCGGACAGCGTGAGCCCGTCGTCGCGGATCTCGACGTGCACCGCACCCTCGTCCGCCGTCGTGCGGACCTGGGCGCCGGCGGCCTGCCAACGATCGACGACCTCGGGGCGCGGGAAGCCCCATCGATTCGCATGCGCGGCGGACACGAGCGCGAAGCGTGCACGGGCCGCGTCGACGAGCGCAGGCGTCGACGACGTCGCGCTGCCGTGATGCGCGACGACGACGACATCGGCCGCCGTGCGGGCGTGCGCGGCGAGCACGCGCTCGCCGCGCCGCTCGACGTCGCCGAGCACGAGCAGCGATCCGCCCGCCGCCGAGACCTTCAGCACGCACGAGCTGTCGTTGCCGAGCGGCCGGAACCCGGGCTCGGGATGCAACACCTCGAAGTCGACGTCGTCCCAGCGCCAGCTCATGCCTGCGACGCACGTCGTCGCCTCGAGCCCGTCGACGTCGGGCCCTGCGATCACGTGCGCATCCGGATACGCAGCAAGCACCGCGCGAGCGCCGCCCGAGTGGTCGTTGTCCGCGTGGCTCACGATCAGGACGTCGAGGCCTCCGCCGCGCGCGGCGAGCACCGGCACGGCGACGTCGGCGCCCGTGTCGAAGCCGGACGCGAAACTCGGGCCCGCGTCGTACAGGAGGCGCTTCGTCGCGGTCTCGACGATGACTGCGAGCCCGTGACCCACGTCGAGCACGATCGCGTACGCGCTGCCCGGTGCCGGGCGGTCCGATGAAGGGACGACGACGGGCAACAGGGCGCACCATGCGAGGAGCCGACCCGGCAGCGGATGCGCCGGCAGGCCGAGCACGATGCCGATGAGCGCGAGCGCCGTGACGGGCTCGCTCGGCCGAGGCAGCGTGATTGCGGCCCACGGCACCGCGGCCGCCGCGTGGATGAACGTCCACGCGAGGCTCGCGAGCTTCGCGGCGAGCGCCGCGACCCATTCGGCGCCGGGCAGCGCGAGCGCCGTCGCGGCGAGCGCGGCGAGCGTCGCCGGCACGAGCACGAAGCTGAAATACGGGATCGCGACGAGGTTTGCGAGCGGCGAGACGACCGACGTCTCGCCGAACCACGCCGCGCCGATCGGCACGAGACCGAAGCTCATCGTGAGCTGCAGCGCCACGAGCGACCTGGCGTGCCGACCGAAGCGTGCAACGGACGCGGGCCCGGCGATCCGTGTCGGGCGTCGCGTCGCGAGCGCGACGAGCAGCGCGACTGCACCGAACGACAACCAGAACGACGCCGACAGCACCGCGAACGGGTCGAGCGCGAGCACGACGAGCACGGCCGCGGCGAGGCTGTGCGCCCATGCGCCGGATCGCCGGCTCACGGCCACGGCGAGGGCGACGACGATCATCACGACGGAGCGCTGCGTCGGCACCGCGAAACCGGCGAGCGCCGCGTACAGGATCGCGGCGACGGTTGCGGCCGCCGCCGCGGCCTCGAGATCGACGTGCGCGATCCGCTGCGGCAGCAGCAGCCACGCGCGCCGGACGATCACGAACGCGAACATCGCGACGAGCCCGACGTGCAGCCCCGAGATCGCAACGAGGTGGCTCGTGCCCGTGCGGCGCAGGCTCAGCCAGTGCGCGTCCGTGAAGCCGAAGCGCTCGCCGATCGCGAGCGCGGTCACGAGCGCCGCGGCGTCGACATCGGGTATCGCCGCCGCGAGACGCTCGGCCGCGGCGCTGCGGACCTCGAGCCACCAGCGCGCGACGCTCGGCGATCCGACGTCGATCCGCTCGCCCGCGCGCACGTAACCCGTCGCGCCGAAGCCGTTCACGAGGAGCCACTGCTCGTAGTCGAATCCGCCCGGGTTCGCGAGCCCGCGCGGCGCGCGCAGCCGCACCGTCAGAGCGAACCGCGCGCCGGCACGAAGCGACGCCGGCGCGTCGTACCAACCGAGCCGCAACCGCTCGGGAACACGCGGATCCTCCGCGTGCTCGACGACGAACGAGAACGTCATCCGCTCCGGCGTCCCGGTCGGGAAGCCGGCGACCCAGCCGACGACATCGAAGTCGCGGCCGGTCGCCTCGTCGGGAAGCCGGTCGTCGAGCCGTCGCTCGGCGCTTGCGACCGTGTAGGCGCATGCGGCGACGACGAGCGCGAGCCAGCGCGTTTCGAGGCGCGCGAGCGCGAGCAGCGCGGCGATCGCGGCTGCGACGAGCCACGCCGGGCCCGGCAGCTCCGGAAGACGGTGCACGCCCCAGACCGCCGCGCAGACGACCGCCGCGACGACCGGGAGGCTCGGACCGTGCGGCTTCCGTCCCGGCCGCATCCGCGAAGCGTGGCCGGCCCGCTACGCGGGGATCAGACGACCGTCCTTCAGCTCGAGCACGGTGTCCATCCGGGCCGCGAGATCCGGATCGTGCGTGACGACGACGAGACTCGTGCCGAGCGACGCGTTCAGCTCGAGCAGCAGGTCGAACACGCGCTGCCCGGTCGGGCGGTCGAGATTGCCGGTCGGCTCGTCCGCGAGCACCGCAGCCGGACGCGTCACGAGCGCGCGCGCGACGGCCGTCCGCTGTCGCTCCCCGCCGGATAGCTGCCCGGGGCGATGCGTCAACCGCTCGCCGAGACCGACCCGGACGAGCAGCTCGCGCGCGGCGTGCTCCGCTTCCGCAACTTTCACGCGGCGCACGAGGAGCGGCATCGCGACGTTCTCGAGCGCGGAAAACTCCGGCAGCAGGTGGTGGAACTGATAAACGAAGCCGAGCGCGCGATTGCGCAAGCGGCCCCGCTCGACGTTGCCGAGGCGCGTCATGTTCTCGCCGGCGACGATGACCTCGCCCGCGGTCGGCTCGTCGAGGCCGCCGAGGAGCTGCAGCAGAGTCGTCTTCCCGGACCCCGACGCACCGACGATCGCGATGCGCGCGCCGGCATCGACCGTGAGATCGATGCCGCGCAGCACCTCGAGCGTGCGCCCGGCCTCGTGGAACGTCTTCACGAGACCGCGCGCGACGAGAACCGGGGACGCCGCGCGTTCCGCGCGTGCTTCACTCATATCGCAAGGCCTCCGCAGGCGGCTGACGGGCGGCGGCGAGCGCCGGATAGATCGTGGCCGCGATCGCGAGGAGCAGCGCGAGCCCGCATATGCGGCCGATCTCGACGAAGCGCAGCCTGCTCGGCAGCTCGCCGAGCCAGTAGACCTCGGCCGACAGCAGGTCGATGTGGAGCGCACCCTCGATCAGCTCGACCGCGTTCTGCAGCTGCGTCGTCACGAGCAGCCCGAGCAGCAGGCCGAACAGCGTGCCGACGAGCCCGATCATCGTTCCCTGACTCGCGAACACCTTCATGATGCTCGACGGCGGCGCGCCGAAGCTGCGCAGGATCGCGATGTCGCCGCGCTTGTCGCGCACGACCATCACGAGCGTCGACACGATGTTGAATGCCGCGACCGCAACGACCATGGACAGGATCACGAACATGATCGATTTGCTCAAGCGGATCGATGCGAAAAAGCTCACGTGCTCCTGCGTCCAGTTCCTGACGTACGTGCTCTCGCGGCCCGAGCGCGCGAGCTCGACCGCGATCGACGGGGCCGCATAGACGTCGACGACGGCGAGGCGAAGGCCCGACGGCTGACCGCCCGTGCGGAAGAGCCGCGCGGCATCGTCGATGTGCACGAGCGCGAGACCCTGATCGTACTCGTACATGCCGGCGTCGAAGATGCCGGCGACCGTGAAGCTGCGCCGGCGCGGCTGGATGCCGAACGGCGTCACCATCGGGCTCTTCGCGAGCGCAAGCACGAGCCGGTCGCCGACGCCGACGCCGAGCGTCTCGGCGGCGCCCGCGCCGATCAGGATGCGGTAACCGCCCGGCTCGAGGTCCGCGAAGCTGCCGGAACGCATCAGCTCGTCGAGATCCGACACGGTCGGCTCGAGCGCGGGATCGATGCCGCGAATCAGAAGCCCCGCCGTCGCGATCGAGACCGCGGCGCGCTCGGCTCGATCGGCCGACGCCTCCGACTCCGCCGCTGCATCGGGTGAATGCTCGTCGGCCTCGGTCTCCCACGCGATCGCCATGCCCTGGTCCTCGACGAACGGCGCCGCGCCGACGACGTCGCCGCGCGCGAGCGCGCGCTCGCGGAGCTCCGCCCAATCGTCGAGGGCTCCATCCGCGCCGTAGATCGATGCATGCGAAGCCACGCCGAGAATCCTGCGTTGCAGCTCGTACTCGAAACCGTCCATGACCGAGGTCACGACGATCAGTACCGCAACGGCAAGCCCGATGCCGATCATCGAAACGAGCGAAATGAACGAGATAAAGCTCTCGCCGCGGCGAGCGCGCAGATACCGCGCGGCGATCGAGACCTCGTACGGCTGCTTCATCGCGAGATCCGGAGACGCATCGAAACGGCGGCCGTCATTCGTAGCGCAGCGCCTCCGCGGGATGGATCGCCGCGGCGCGGCGCGCCGGATAGAGCGTCGCGAGCACGGTCAGCGCGAACGCGACGATCGGGATCGTGACGGCGTCGGCGAAGTGGACCTCGGACGGCACCTCGGTCACGTAGTACACATCGCCAGGGAAAATGCGGAACCCGAACGTCTCCTCGAGCCACGGCACGATCACGTCCACGTTGAACGCGAGCGCGAGCCCGAGCGCGGTGCCGACGAGCGTGCCCGCAAGCCCGATCGCCGTACCCTGCACGAAGAAGATCCGGGCCACGCGGCCCGGCTCGAGCCCGGCGGTGCGCAGGATCGCGACGTCGCGCTTCTTCTCCGTGACGACCATCATCAGCGACGCGACGATGTTGAACGCCGCGACGCCGACGATGAACATCAGGATGATCGTCATCATCGTCTTCTCGATGCGGATCGCCGTGAAATAGCTCGCGTGCTCCACCGTCCAGTCCGAGTAGGAAAGCTTGCCGCCCTCGAGCAGATCGGCGATCGACGCGCGAAACTCGCCGACGGCGAGCGCGTCGTCGAGCCGCACCGCGATCCCCTCTGGACGCCCGCCGAGGCCGTCGAGGATGCTCGCATCCTCGACGTGCGTCAGCGCGAGCCCCGTGTTGTGGTCCGGCACGCCGGCGTCGAAGACGCCGGCGACGGTGAAGCCGAAGAGCGCCGCGGTCGGCTGACCGTTCTCGACGCGCGGCACGAGGACGTTGACGGTGTCGCCGAAACGCACGCCGAGCATCGCGGCGAGCGTGCGGCCGAGGATCAGCTGGCGCTCGCCCGGATCGAGCGCGTCGATCCGACCTTCGTCCATCATCCGGACGCCTTCGGCGATCACGTGCTCCTCGTCGGGCACGATGCCGCGGACGACGGCCGGCACGAGGTTCATGCGGGACCCGAGCATCGACTGCAGCGTCACGTACGGCGAGACGCTGCCGACGCCTTCGCGCTCGCGGATCCGCGCCGCGAGCGCACGCCAGTCGTCGAGGCCGTTCGGCGCGGTGATCGTCGCGTGCGCCGTGAGGCTCAGCAGCCGGTTGCGGAGCTCCGACTCGAGGCCGTTCATCACGGACAGGATCACGATCAGCGCGGCGACGCCGAGCGCGACGCCGATCAGCGACGCGCCGCTCATGAACGACACGATGCCGCGGCGCCGGCGCGAGCGCACGTAGCGCAGGCCGATGAAGGCTTCTACGGGCTGAAACATCGGCGCATTAAAGCACGCCGGGCGAAAGGAGGTCAGCCGGACGGGGGCGGGCTCGTTCTGTGACCGATGCCTCAAAAACGAATGGTGCGCCGGTCGCCTGCGGATGGGCCGGTGTATAGTCTGGCCGGTCCACGAGAGGCTTGACGCGATGTGGCTGACTAGATCACTGGCTATTCTGCTCGCGGCCGCGGCACCGTCGGCCATCGGCGACGTGCTGCTGATCGACGGCGTCGAAGCAGCGGCTCGGACGGCTTCCGAGCGTCCGGCGCGAGGCATGACGATGGCGCGCGTCGAATCAAGGTTCGGGGCGCCGACGTCGAAAGGGGCGCCGGTCGGCGATCCGCCGATCACGCGGTGGGAGTACCCGGACTTCGTCGTGTACTTCGAGTACCAGCACGTCATTCATTCGGTGGTGCGGCGGTAGGGTCGTCGCTTTCTTCGGGCGGCCGACCCAGTAGATAGCGTCGGACCCAGTCGTACGTCCCGGAGGTGCGCTCGTATGCGCGCTCGCGGGACACGCCGGAAGAGCGTCCCTGCGGCTCGGTCGCGGCCGTCCCTGGCCGCTCACGGTCCCGCGAGCGCGCATACGAGCGCACCTCCGGGACTGCGGCGTCGCGAGCTCAGGGGGCGCGCAGGAAGTCGACGTCCGGTCCCGCCTCACCGTCCTGCGGCCGCTCATTTCGAACGAGCGCTTCCGGGAGCTCGGGCTCACGCGTCTTCTTGCAGACTCTCTTCGCGTAAACTCCCTTCGCAATCGTCCACGTTCGTCAGTCGGCCTGCCTTGCCGACGAACGGTTTACGCGGACCGGCCGGGGCCGGCTTCATCCGCGGAACGTCGGCGCGGACGGCGGGTCGAACCCATGCCTGCCGATCGTCTGTGGAATAATTCGCCTTTTTCCCGAACGCCCGATGAAGCCGGAAACGCCGCTGCTCGGCCTGCCGTTGCCGACGCCTTCGCGCCGCCGCATGCGCTGGGGACATCTGCCCGGCGCAGCGATCGCGCTCGCCGCCGCGGAGGCGGCCGCAAGGCACCCGGGGCCGGTCGTGATCGTCACGCCGACGGCGGCGCTCGCCGATCGGCTCGAGCGCGAGATCACGTTCTTCGCGGGCGAGCACGTCGCGCAGCGCTTTCCGGATTACGAGACGCTGCCGTACGAGCCGATCTCGCCGCCGCAGGACCTGCTCGCGGAGCGCCTGACGGCGCTCTACCGGCTCGCGCGGCACGAACGCCGCGTCTTCGTCGTCGACGCCGACGCGCTGCTCTCCCGGCTGCCGCCGCCCGCGTTCATCCTCGGGCGCTCGCTCGAGCTCGCGGTCGGCCAGGTCGTCGATCGCGACACGCTGGTGCGGCAGCTCGCCGAGCACGGCTACATGCGCGTCGAGCAGGTCGCCGAGGCCGGGGAGTTCGCCGTGCGCGGCGCGCTGCTCGACGTCTTCCCGGCCGGAGCGGCCGAACCCGTTCGGATCGATTTCTTCGACGACGAGATCGAGACGCTGCGCACGTTCGATCCGCAGACGCAGCGCACGCGCGCGGAGACGGACCACGTCCGCGTGCTGCCGGCGCGCGAGTTTCCGTTCGATCAGGAAGCGATCAAGGGCTTCAGGCAGCGCTTTCGCGCGACGTTCATGTCCGACCCGACGAAGTGCACGCTGTACCGCGACATCTCCGAGGCGCAGCTTCCGGCCGGCATCGAGTACTACCTGCCGCTCTTCTTCGACGAAACGGTCTCCCTGCTCGACTACCTCGCGCCCGAAGGCGCCGAGGCCGGCCTCGTCGTCCTCGTCGACGATGCGGCGGCGGGGCTCGAAGCAGGCTGGCGGCTGATCGAGGAACGCTACGAGCAGCTCTCCGGCGACATCGAGCGGCCCGTGCTTCCACCGGACCGGGCATTCTTCCGCCCGGAGGACGTGATCGCTGGACTCGCCAGGCATCCGACCCTGCAGCTCGTCCAGTCGCGGATCGAGGACGGCGAAGGCGCGAACTCGCCTGCTGAACATCCGCTCGCGGCCGGCGTCGCCGAGGACGCCGACCGTATTGCACGCTGGCTCGACGCTTCGCCCGACGACCGCACGCTCGTCGTCACCTCATCGCCGGGGCACCGCGAGATGCTGCTCGAGCTCTTGCGCGGCCGCGGCTATGCGCCGAAATCACTGACCGGATGGAGCGCGTTCGTCGAAGGCGACGACCGGCTCGGCGTCGCCGTCGGCGAGCTCGAGGCGGGCTTGAGGCTCCCCGGGCCGAAGCTGCGCGTGCTGACCGCCGAGCAGCTCGGCATGGAGCGGCCGCGGCAGCGCCAGCGCCGACGTCGGCCGCCGCGCGATCCCGAAGCCGTCATTCGCGAGCTCACGGACCTGCGCGTCGGCGCGCCGGTCGTGCACGAGGACTACGGCGTCGGCCGCTATCGCGGCCTCACGACGCTCGAGGTCGACGGCGTGCTCACCGAGTTCCTCGTGCTCGAGTACGCGGGCGGCGACAAGCTCTACGTGCCCGTGCACAGCCTGCACCTCGTGACGCGCTACAGCGGGGCGGATCCGGACGATGCACCGCTCCATCGCCTCGGCACCGATCAGTGGGCGAAGGCGAAACGCAAGGCCGCGCAGCAGGCGCGGGACGTCGCGGCGGAGCTCCTCCACCTCTACGCGAAGCGGGCCGCGCGGCAAGGCATCGAATACGAGCTCGCGGACGACGCCTACCGGCGTTTCGCGCTCGAGTTCCCGTTCGAGGAAACCGACGATCAGCTCACGGCGATCGAGCAGGTGCTCGCGGACCTGAAGAGCACGCGGCCGATGGACCGGATCGTCTGCGGCGACGTCGGCTTCGGCAAGACCGAGGTCGCGCTCCGGGCGAGCTTCGTCGCCGTGCACGCGGGGCATCAGGTTGCCGTGCTCGTACCGACGACGCTGCTCGCGCAGCAGCACTATCGCACGTTCGCGGACCGCTTCGCCGACTGGCCCGTGCGCGTCGAGCTCCTGTCGCGGTTCAGGAGCGCCAAGCAGAGCAAGGAAGTCCTCGACGGCCTCGCGAACGGCAGCGTCGACATCGTGATCGGCACGCACAAGCTCCTGTCGAAGGACGTCCGCTTCAAGCGGCTCGGGCTCGTGATCATCGACGAGGAGCACCGCTTCGGCGTGAAGCACAAGGAGCAGCTGAAGAAGCTCCGCGCCGAGGTCGACGTGCTGACGATGACCGCGACGCCGATCCCGCGCACGCTGAACATGACGCTCGGGGGCTTGAGGGATCTTTCGATCATCGCGACGCCGCCCGCGGAGCGGCTCGCCGTGAAGACCTTCGTCGGCGAATGGCACGATCGGCAGATTCGCGACGCGGTGCTCCGAGAGCTCCGCCGCGGCGGCCAGGTCTACTTCGTGCACAACCGCGTCGAGAACATCGAGCAGATCGCGGACGAGCTCGAGAAGCTCTTGCCGGAGGCCTCGATCCGCGTCGCGCACGGGCAGATGTCCGAGCGCGCGCTCGAGGAGGTCATGCTCGACTTCTACCACCGTCGCTTCAACGTGCTGGTCTGCACGACGATCATCGAAAGCGGCATCGACATCCCGACCGCGAACACGATCATCATCAACCGTGCAGACCGCCTCGGCCTCGCGCAGCTCCATCAGCTGCGCGGCCGCGTGGGCCGCTCGCATCACCAGGCGTATGCGTATCTGATCGCGCCGCCGATGCGCTCGCTGACGCCCGAAGCGCAGAAGAGGCTCGAGGCGATCGAGTCGCTGGAGGCGCTGGGCTCGGGCTTCACGCTCGCGACGCACGATCTCGAGATCCGCGGCGCCGGGGAGCTGCTCGGCGAAGGTCAGAGCGGGCAGATCCAGGCGATCGGCTTCACGCTCTACAACGAGCTCCTCGCGCGCGCGGTCAAGGAGCTGAAGGAAGGACGGGAGCCCGATCTCGAGGACCCGTTCACGCATGGCCCGGAGATCGAGCTCGGCCTCCCTGCGCTGATCCCCGAGGACTACATGCCGGACGTGCACACGCGCCTCGTGCACTACAAGCGCATCGCGAACGCGACGTCGCGCGACGAGCTCGATCAGCTGCAGGTCGAGCTCATCGACCGCTTCGGTCTGCTGCCGCCGCCGACGAAGACGCTGTTCTCGATCACGTGGCTCAAGCTCCTCGCGCAGCAGCTCGGCGCAACGAAGCTGCAGGCGGGGCCGACCGGCGGGACGCTGCGCTTCGGCGAGCGCGCGAACGTCGATCCGGCCGCGCTGATCGCGCTCGTCGGGGACGAGCCGGAGCGTTACAGGCTCGACGGTCCGTACACGCTGAAGTTTTCCTGGCGCGCAGAGTCCGAAGCCGACCGTATTCGAGAGGCCGAGCGATTGCTCAGGAAGCTCGGCGCCGGAGAGATAGCGACGGCAGCGGCTGCGTGAGCGATTGCTTCCCGGAAACTTCAGGCACGACAGCCTCGAAGGCGAGCTCCTCCAGCCCCTTTCTCGACGAGCGCGGATCGCACTTTTTCAATCCACGACCCTGGGCTGCTCACCACGCGTGAAGACAACCTCGGTTTGTTTTCCGGGGCGAACGTTTCATTCCCGAATATTGGGTTATTGACCGTGTGCGATCATTTACCTACGATTCCAGTTAGAGCAAGAACGCAAATTGCGTTCGCCCCGTTTGGGGAAGAGGTCATCGCTCGCTGCACCAGATTTGTCCGCACCCAAAGCATTTCACCCGTCTAGGCCGCGCCAAGACAGGGATGCGTTGCGTGAAAGACGCCCTCTCGAGCCGCCGCAGTTAACCCGACAGTCAAGAGTCGCTTCTTCGAAGTCTAGCGTGTGAAGGCGACGGAATAGCTACGACGGCTCCGGGACCACGCAAGCGGACAGCTCGCGGAGCGCCGATTGCTTGGGGCAGCGGATCAGCGATAAATCCGGCCCCGATCGGTGATCGGGCTAGAAGAAGCACGACGCAGATGGCCGGGCGGTTACGACCTCGTGCTGCATAACGGTTTCCGGTCGAGTCGCGCGGCGTGCAGCTCGGGAGGCGAGTGGCCAACCCTCCTCCGCAAGGACAGCCCCTCCAGGTCGTCGCCTATGACGACGGCGTCGGCACGTCGAGCTTCAAGCCGCTGGCGCTTCTCGGCGGCGCTTTCGGAGTAGGACTCAAACGCAACGTGCTCGAGCTTTACCAGTTCGTGTGCCGCAGCTACGAGAAGGGCGATCGCATCTACGCTTTTGGGTTCTCTCGCGGCGCGTTCACGATACGCGTGCTCGTGGGAATGCTCACGAGCGTCGGCATCATCGACGCCCGGGGAATGGATCACGCCGTTCTGAACGAGCTGAGTGGAGACGCCTACCGCCAGTTTCGCCGCGCTTTTCGCTTGAGCGGTACTCGGCACGCAGGAGGCGGAACCGGCTCCCGGAAACGTGATCGGACGGACCTCATCGTGACGCCGCTGCGCGGCTTCCGCGATCGCCGAATTGCACGCAAGCGCCGGAAAGCCGGCCGTGAGATCTTCGACAAGAAGAAACACATCGCGGCGATTCCCGACATCGCCTTCGTCGGCGTGTGGGACACCGTGGCCGCATACGGCTCGCCGATTGCCGAGATCACGAAAGGAATCGATCGATGGGTCTGGCCTGCCGATGCGGCTCGTCGACTATGACGAGCAGGTCTACGTCGGCGAGTTCACTGCGCCGGCGGACGGCAAGGTGATGCTCTCCGTGAACGACGCAGTGTTCTTATGGGCAGGCAAGTCGCGGCGAGACTTCTTCTACAAAGACAACGCGGGGACTGCGCGCGTGACGCTGGAACCCTGCATGAAGCACGTGGACCATCCGTGCGATTTCTCCGAGTGAGCAAGGAGACACCCGTGTCCGACAAAGACGACTATCGATACCATCCCGTCATCTACGTGCGGGGGTTCGCAGCGACGCAGGGCGAGATCGAAGAGACGGTGGCGGACCCATACATGGGTTTCAACATCGGCTCGACGAAATCGCGAACGGCGTGGACCGGAGAGATCAAGCGGTTTTATTTCGAATCGCCGCTCGTACGCCTCATGAGCGATCACGGCTATCAAGACGTGTTCGTCGAGGGTGACGATCTCCTCTTCGCCGAGCACTCGAAGCATGCAATTCCTTACCGCTGCATCGTCATCTACCGCTACTACGACGAGGCATCCAGAGACTTCGGAGACGGGCAAACACCGCCGATAGAGCACTTCGCCAAGGGCCTCGATCGGCTGATCCTTCGACTCCGCGACAAGATCTGCGCGGAGCCCTCGAATGGCGTAGATCCGAAAGACTTTCGCGTGTATCTCGTGGCCCACTCCATGGGCGGGCTCATCTGCAGAGCCTTCCTGCAGAATCCCAAGCTCGGCAGTGACGAGGCACGCAAGGCCGTCGACAAGGTCTTCACGTACGCGACACCGCACAACGGGATCGACTTGCGCGTCGTACGCAACGTGCCCGGCTGGCTGACTTTCGGAGACGTGGATAACTTCAATCGCAAGCGTATGGCGCGCTACCTCGGGCTGAAGAACGCTCAGGACGTCTCCCTGGTCCAGCATTTTCCTCCCGAACGCATCTTTAACCTGATCGGCACGAATCCGCGCGACTATACGGTCGCGGGCGGCCTTTCTTCCTGGGCCGTCGGCGAAGCAAGCGACGGTCTCGTGCGCATCGAGAATGCCACGACGTACGGCCTCGGGTCCGGCGGCAAGAAGATCACGTCTCCCCGCGCGTTCGTGCACAGAAGCCACTCGGGGCACTACGGCATCGTCAACTCGGAAGAGGGTTACCAAAACCTGACGCGCTTTTTGTTCGGCGATATGCGCGCAGACGGCATTCTGCACCTCGACGAGATCACGCTGCCTGTCGAGGTAGAAGCGGAGATGCAGGCCGGTAAACAGCTGAAGGCCTCCTATCAATTCGAGGTCGCCGTCAGTGTGCGCGGATGCCAATGGCAGATCACGCGGCGAGAAGCGCGGGAACACTCTGCGATATTCCGGACCTACGACGAGCTGTTCCCCAAGCAAGCGAACGGGAAGCGCAAGCCCGACCGGGAGAGGAGTCCGCACCTCTTTTCGGTCTTCCTGGACTCGCGCAACAGCGTCAAAGCGTCGGGCTCGATCAGCTTCGCATTCGACTTGAAGGTGCTCGTGCCTGACTACGAACTCGACGGAGCGATGTTCTTGAAGCGCCACTACGAGGGCGGATTCATCTATCGAGAGCTCATCCTCGTCGAGGCGTGGCCCGATCCAGAGGCGAAGCACGGCTTGCGAATCAAATACGGCTTCCAGGACATGAACCCCGGCAAACCGGGCAAGGATGCAGGTGTTCAGCCGCTCAAGAACGGCGAAGGCCCCGGCGTGACCTTCGATATTCCGATCGAGCAGAAGGCCAAGCCCGGCTTGCGGGGGCGTTTGAGCATTCAGGCGCGTCCGTAGCGATGAGAACGACGACGGGGCACGGCCAAGAACGTGCGATCAGGCAGCCCCACCGCCCCTTGGCATGCTTCACGCACACACGAGCCTCATCGCGTTATCCGCCACAGCGCAGGAGGCACCCATGCCGCGAACAGCCGCCACCCCGCCCTTCGACGCCGCACTGCGACGCGCGCATTCCGATGCACACGCACCCGTGATCACCGGCGGCCTGGTGCTCGGGCTCGGCCTCGGCGGATTCGTGGACGGCATCCTGTTTCATCAGATCGCGCAGTGGCACAACATGGGCTCGGCCGTGCTCCCGCCGATCACACTGGAAGCGATGGCTCGCAACATGCGTTGGGACGGCTACTTTCACGCAGCCACTCTCGTGCTCACGCTGATCGGCATCGTGCTGCTGTGGCGCGAGGGACGGAACGGAACGGCTCCCTCGACGGGCCGGATCCTCGCCGGGCAGCTGTTGCTGGGCTGGGGGATCTTCAACCTCGTCGAGGGCGTGATCGATCACCACCTGCTCGAGCTCCATCACGTGCGTGACATGCCGATGCACGTCCCGCTCTACGACTGGCTGTTCGTCGTCATCGGCGGCGTCGGCTTCATTGCCGCAGGCTGGGTCCTGACTCGCCGGCGCACGCGCTGACGGCCCGCGGACGAGAGCGCTTCGCGGACGCGCTCATCGACCGTGCACGCCCCGCACGTTGCACCGAAGCGTCACGATGCCCGGCGGCGGCGAAGCTGCCAAGCAGCGTGCCGCCTCCCCAGAGCCACGTCCAAGGTCGACGCGCGCTAACCGCGTCGATACCGCTCCATGTACGGCCTGCAAAGTTCGACGAGCATCGTTCCGACACGGCAGCACTCGACATGCAGCTCCGCGGCATTGGCATCGCCGCGCTCTGCTGCTCTTCGAGCCTTCTCGCGAAGCTCTTCCTCCTTATCGACGAGCTCCAGGTGCTCTTCGTACGGAATGCCGATTTCCGTATGGAGCACCCAGGAAATCCATTCGTTCCTTCTCGCGATCGTCGGGGGCACGTCCGCGAAGCGAAGCGGTCCGTTCCTCCCCTTGACCTCGTTCTCCCGAAGGTGCCGAACGACCGCGCTGTAGCGTTCCTCGGAAAGGACGAGGGGATCCCACTCGCAGCCGCCGCTCATGCCCGCATCCGATCGCCCAAGCGCGAGATACGCGTTCACCACCCGAATCGGCGGCACGTAGTCGAGATAGAAGAGATGCGGAACCTCGAGCAGAAACTCATGGAGCGGTGCCCGCACCTCGATGCTTCCGGGCCCGGCGGCTGGAAGCCGCCTGTATACGATGTCGTCCAATCCCCGCTACTCCAGGTCCGGAGGCGCGTCCCAATGCTCGGGATCATCGATTCTTTGGCTCATGAGACACCTCGATCCCGCATGATGCCCTCTTGTGCAGCTGCCGTGGCGCAGGCCTCCATTACTGCTCATCGGCGCGGAGCGCGGCGAGCTGCTGAGCCCGCTCCGGGCTCGGCCATCTCGAGTTCGATGTCTCGAGCGTTTCGATCGCCCCGGCTCGATCGCCCAGCTCGAGCTGGATCGCAAGGCGCAGCGTGTACAAGTCCTCGACGGGCTCTGGCGCGCGCTCGATCGCGGCATTTACCGATTCTAGCGCGGCTTCGTGCCTCCCGAGCCGATACTCGAGCATGCTGCGCATGGCGTACGCTTGCCCGCTGCGCTCGACAAACGACGCTGCCGCACCCGGAGCTTGGGCTCGCTCGAACCATTCATTCAGGATTTCGAGCGCCCGCTCGTTTTCCTCGTTGTGCGCATAGAGTTGCGCGAGCGCGAACAGCGTGCTCTGGCGCATTGGCTCCGGCACGTCCGTCAATCGCAGAACGTTCTCGTAATTGAGGATCGCCGCCGGGACGTTCCCGGCGATGAAATCGAGGGAGGCACGGAAGTACCAAAGCTGCGCCTTCTCGTACTCGTTGAGGTCGGCGATTCGGGATGCCTGCTCGACCGCCTCCCGCGCGCACTCGATGTCCTGGTCCTCGCCCATGCACGATTGCGCCTTGCTGAGCAGCTCGTACACGCTTTCCCGCATGACCGGGCCGCGCCTCGGGGCCTCTGCGGATTGCGGCGCGTCGCTCTGCTGCGCACGAGGCGCGTTCACAGCCAATGCGATCCCAAGCACGGTCAGGGCGAGCGCCGAGCGTACGCCGACACGGGAAAGGCTGAAGGCGCGGTTTTCTTCCAACATGATCGTGATCCTCCGCTCGAGATCCGACACGGGTTCGGTCAACGCGACCGCTCCGACCGGCGTGCTCACGCCGCCGAGCCGAACGGACAACAAAGCCCGCGAGTACGCCGAAGCATCTGCTCCTTCCCGCAGTACGCGCGAATCGCAATCGACCTCGATCGCCGCACGCAGACGCCGAAGCTGCCACCACAGCGCGACGTTCCAAGGCATCGCGGCGACGAGCGCGAGCGCAAACAGAAGGAGCACCTGATCGCGGGCGCGGATGTGCGCGCGCTCGTGCGCGAGCACGAGCGCGAGCAGCGTTCGATCGCCGTTCGCGAGCCAGCGCGGGAGAATGATCCGCGGCGAAACGAAGCCGAAGACGGCGGGACCGAGCCGGTCGGCGAGCAGCACCGAAGCGCCGTCGATCGTCCGACGCTCGAAGCGCCGTACGCTTCGGCTCATGCAGAAAATCGCCAAGCCCAACGCGAGCGACGCGAGCACCGAGCTGGCCGCCCACACGCCGAGCAAAAGGTTGTCGGCGGTCCTGGACGTCAATGGGCGCACCCATGTCGATGGCCGCCGCCATCCGCTGTCGCCGGCTCCGCTCGTAGACGTTCCGGCGCTGTCCGGGAGCACATCCGGGACGAAATCGATCGTGAAAGGCAGCGCGAAGAGACGCGCCTCCGTGCCGCCCGCAGGCGCTAGCAGAACGTACGCGGGCATCGTGAGCGAGGCCGTCATCGCGAAGACCCACACCCAGCGCCGGGCGCGGCCGAGCTCGGCGCACACGTGCTCCGTCACCCACGCGAAGAGCGCGAGCAGTCCCGCGACGCACAACGCATAAGCCATCGTTGCCAGAATCATCGCTTCTTCCCCTTCGGCCGGCTCTCCCGCTTCTCCAGGAGCTGCTTGATTCGCTCGATCTCGGACGTCGACAGCTTCTCGTCCGAGACGAGACGCGTCAGCAGCAGCTCCGTCGAGCCCCGGAAGAGCTTCCGCTTCAGCGACCGCAGCGCGCTGCGCTGGGCGTGATCCCTGTCGACGGCGGCGGAGTAGCGGTGCGCTCTGGCCTCCTCGTCCCGCGTGACATAACCCTTCGCCTCGAGGTTGCGCAGGATCGTCAGGACGGTCGTGTACGCAAGATCGTCTTCCAGGTGTTCCTTGACCTCTGCGACCGTCGAGGGGCCGCGGTCCCAGAGCACCTCCATCAGGCTCGCCTCGCGGTCCGTAAGCGAAATGTCCATGCACCGCCCTCTTTCTACTATGTGGATAGTAGTAGTACGCCTGACGCGGTCGATTGTCAACTATAGGCATAGTAGAAAGGCGCGTCGGCAGATGCACGAGGGCACTCGGGAGGGGTCGCGACGCGGTGGCCCCGGTCGTCCACACGGGGGATGCCATCGGGCAAGCGTCGTCGGCGACCGGACGGCTCGACTCGTTTGCGATCTGCTACTGGGGCATCGAGTCACCGCCCGAGACGCACATCAGCTTGACCGTTGCCTCGTTCACGCGATGTTGTAGGATCGAATCACGGTCGGCGTGCGGTCGAAGCGCCGGAGCGGCTCTTCCACGTCGACGAGCCGCGTCCGACGATGGTCGCCGAACAATGGCTCTCGAGCTTCTCGTACCCCGTCTTCGAGTCGATACGAGACAGCGGCACGTTCGCGAGCGTTGCGGCCGGCGGACTCCAAGGGATGCTCGTCGAGGAGCATCGGCTCCGCGCTCTCGTTCTGCGTGATACCGCGCGGCACGTCGGCATCGGGCTCGCCGCCGGGCTCGTGCTCGTCGTTCTCGGCGCACGCGTGATTCGATCGTTGCTCTATCGAGTGGAGCCGCTCGATCCCGCCGTGCTCGTGACGATTTCGGCGATGATCCTCGGTCTCGCGCTGGTCGTGAGCCTGCGTCCGGCCTTCGAAGCGTCGCGCCTCGATCTGACGCGGTCGCTTCGCGACGAATGAAACAATCGGAGAACGAGATGCACGAACGTATAGCTTCCTGCTCCTGTGGGCAGTTGAAAGTCACGGTCTCTGCGGAGCCCGTTCGCGTATCGGTCTGTCACTGCCTCGAATGCCAGCGCCGCACGGGCAGCGTTTTCAGTGCTCAAGCGCGTTTTCCGAGACGCGCCGCATCCGTGAGCGGTGCATCGACCGTGTTCGTTCGCGTCGGCGACGAGGGCGGGCGGGCTGCATTCAACTTCTGCCCGACTTGCGGTGTGGTCGTCTACTACACCAACGAAGGTCAGGACGACAGCATCGTCATTCCCGTCGGCGTCTTCGCGGATCCGAGCTTTCCGGCGCCGACATACTCCGTTTACGAGGAGCGGATGCACTCTTGGGTCAAGATGCCGGAAGGCATCGAGCACATACCGTAAGCGCACGAATCAGGTCGGCTCGGACCGTCGTCACCCTGTCGACGCGCGAGAAGAGCCTCGCCGGCCAACCTTTCAAAGTGCAGTCGACGAAGCGGTCACCGAGGCCGCCGTCTCGTCGGCCCCTCGGATGAACGCTTCGACCGTACGATTGCGTAACGCGATGACCTCGCGAGGATTTGCCTTGCCCGTGAGCCCCGCATAGCGCAGGACGGGAAGCAATGCAGCGATATCGTGGTAGTTGAGATGGGTCGTGTTCGCAGGCGTGCGGCGCACCGCATGCGCGGGCAACAGCAGATCGTTGATCCCGTCGTTCGCGGTGCTGTACATCATCAGGTAAGGCCGGCCTATCGGTGCGCTGGCCCGCGAGCCGTAGAACCCGCCGTCGAGGTTGGTCACCGACTTCACGCGGCTGTCCCGAGCGGCCGTCTCGGTCGCGACGGCACCGCCGACCGAGAAGCCGACGACGTGGACCGCATCGCAGTCGAAGTCGGCTGCGTCGCTGCCAGGCACACGTTGCAACACGTTTGCGAGCCGGTCGAGCGCGAGCAACGTATCTCGCGCTCTTTCACCAACGATGAGGTTCGTGTTGACCGATTGCCGGTAATACTCGACGGCGAGCCGCGCTCGTTCCTCGGGGGCGGCGATTCGCAGCCGGCGCGCCGCCTCGGCATCGGCCTTCCGCTTCGCCGCGGAATCGCGCCGATTCAGCGTCTGGAGCTCGGCCATTTGCTCGACATGGCGTAGCGCGACGACGATGTGACCGCAGCTTGCGAGATGCTCCATGAGCGACGTGTTCTCGGAAGCGAACGAGATCAAGCCGTGGTTGTAGAGGACGACGAAAGGATGCCGAGCGGATGCATCGAAAGGCGCATCCCGGCGGCTCGACGTGCGCGTCCTGATCGCTTTCAGCACATGACGGAAGGCGCGAGGAACGTTCGCGTCCGCTCGGATCTCCTCCCAAAGCAGCTCCGGCTCTAGGCCTGAGGGCACGCCGGGATACCAGATCTTCAGGTACAGCTCGCGTCCGACGCGATCGCTGCCGATGTGAGCCGCCCGGCTGGTATCGACGAGCCGCCCCTCGACGGCTCCGACGCGATACGGCCCCTGTGGTGCGGGTAAGCTCATCTCGTGTCGTCGCTCGCGGGGCCGCCGCACGTCAGGTACTGCCAGGCCATCGCGGCGACCTCCGAAGCGAGCTGCTCCGGATCCTTCAGCAGCGGCCACGTGCTGTCCTCGTGGAGCAGCGGTCCAATCAGCATCATGTTGAAGAAGTAGGCGAGAAAGCCCGCGGCCCGATCGATGTCGTGGACTCGAATCTCGTCCGAGCGATCGTTCAGCAGCGCGCGGAAACCCTCGACGGAAAGCTTCTCGAGTCGCGCCCAGTCGGGGCCGACGAGATCGGGCCGGTACCTCGAATACAGATACGCGGGACGCATGACGTGCGCGAGCTCGGCCACCTGACGGAGTCCGTCCCTCGCAACCATGCGCAGCACCTCGTGCAGCGATGCCCGCGCGATCACATCGTCGTTCCGACGACGTCGCGCCCACTCCTCGACGCTGCGGTAATAGAGCTCGAGCAGAACCGAAGCCGTCGCATCCCGATTGCTGAACCGCTGGTAGATCGTCGCGGGAGAGACCCCCGCCGCGGCGGCCAGCTCGGCAACGTTGATCTCCGCGAACGGCTTCTGGCGGAGCAGCGCGTCCATGGCCTGGAGGATGCGATCGCGCTTCTCCCTGGAACGGTCTTGATTTACCGGCTTGGCCCGCATCCGACGTAGGTCGTAAACGTAAATTACGTTTATATTATCCGCCGGGACTCTCCTTGTGCAAGCCGAGATCCCTGCTCGCCGAGACGCTACTGTTTTGGGCTCCGGTTCCCAGGGTCCTCGATTCGCCGAGACGACCATTCGAACTGCTTTACTCGGTGAGGACGATGCGTGGCCGGCACGTTAACCACGGTAGCTGCATGACAATGCGGTAACGCAACGGGCCAGCGCGGAATTTCCAAGATGCCAGCATGGATCATCGCCGCCGCCTTCGCGGCGATCACCGTCGTAGTGCTCTTCGCGATCGGCCATGCACGCGAAACGGCGCGAGCCGGCGAGATTCGAACGCGGCTATCGAGAAGTGCGCGTGCCAACGCAGGCCGATGCGTAGACTTCTCCACGCTCCATGAGCTCCCCGCCCCCGTCGCGCGCTATCTCCGCTATGCGCTTACCGATGGCCAGCCGTTCATCCGCACGGCACGGCTGTGCCAGTCGGGCGCCTTGCGCACCGCACCCGAAAGCTCGCGCTGGTCACCGTTCACCGCACGGCACTGGGTGGTGCCGCCCGCCACCGGATTCGTCTGGGACGCGAAGGTCGCGCTGCCGCTGGGGCTGCACGTGCGTGTGCTCGACAGCTACGTCGAGGCGGCGGGCGGCGGGCGCGTGAGCTTCCTCTCCGCGTTCCCGATGGCGGTCGCAGCGCGAGCCCGCGAGCTCGATTCCGGTGCGCTGCACCGATACTTGGCGGAGGCGGTGTGGTTTCCGACGGCGCTCTCGCCCGAGTCAGGCGTCGTCTGGAGCGCGATCGATGATCGCTCGGCGTGCGCGACGCTCGAGCACGGCAGCACCGCCGTCTCGCTCGAGTTCCGGTTCAACGAGGTCGGCGAGGTGACCGGCATCTACACGCCCCGCCGCTTCGGCCGATTCGGTGGCGAGTACCGGCAAGCAGCCTGGGAGGGACGCTTCTCGGACTACGCGCTCCGCTCCGGGATGCGAGTACCGAGCTACGGTGAGGTCGGGTGGTACGACGCCGCCGGCGTGCTGCGGACCGTCTGGACCGGCACGCTGCTCGATGCCGAATACGACTTCGAGCTCCCGACAACGGATCGTCCGCGCGAAGAAGCGATCCCCTGACGCAGCATCGAGCGCGCGGCGGCGGATCCGAGAAGGCCTCGAGGCCGCCGCGCGCTTCGATTCTCGACGCGCTTCATCCGGCTGCGCTGCTGCCGCGACGATCGTCCTCGGAGTGCACGGGCACGGGCGGCGGCGTCCGCTCGGCGAATTGACCGTTCCAATACGGGTAATAGGGATACGGCGGCGTCACGTAGCTTGCCGCGTCGAGGCGCGCGACCTGCTCGGCGCTCAACGTCCATCCGACGGCGCCGAGGTTCTCGCGCAGCTGCGCCTCGTCTCGGGCGCCGATCAGCACCGTCGCGACCGTCGGACGGCCGAGCAGCCAGTTGATCGCGACCTGCGGAATCGACTTGCCCGTTTCCTCGGATATCGCCTCGAGCACGTCCACGACGCGGAACAGCCGCTCGTCGTCGACGGGCGGTGCGAACGCCGCCGTTTCACGCAGACGTCGAGACGGCGGCTCGGCGCGATTGCGCCGGATCTTGCCCGTCAGCCGACCCCAGCCGAGCGGGCTCCATACGATCGCGCCGATGTTCTCGGCCAGTCCGAGCGGCATGAGCTCCCACTCGTAGTCGCGGCCGATCAGCGAGTAATACACCTGCTGAGCGGCGACGCGCGCATAGCCGCGGCGCTCCGAGACCGCGAGCGCCTTCATGACCTGCCAGCCCGAGAAGTTCGAGACGCCGACGTAGCGCACCTTGCCTGCACGGACGAGATCGTCGAGCGTGGACATCGTCTCCTCGACGGGCGTCATCGAGTCGAAATGGTGGACCTGCAGCAGGTCGATGTAATCCGTGCGCAGCCGCTCGAGCGCGCCGTGTACCGAGCGTACGAGGTGGCTGCGTGAAGCGCCGACCGCATTCGGGTCGTCCCCCGCCCGCAGGCTGACCTTCGTGGAAATGATCGCTCGATCGCGCCGCCCCTCGAGCGCGGCGCCGAGGATCGACTCCGCCGCACCGTCCGAGTACACGTCGGCGGAGTCGAACAACGTGACACCCGCATCGAAGCACATATCGATCAGACGACGCGCACCCGCGACGTCGGTGTTGCCCCAGGCGGAGAACAGCGGCCCTCGACCGCCGAACGTTCCCGTGCCGAAGCCCAGGGCAGGAACCTTGAAGCCCGACGCTCCCAGGAATCGATACTCCATCGCAACCTCCGAAAGTGTTGGCGAGGCCCGCAACGCTACCGTCGACAACGCACACGAAGAACCCGCAAGATGCGAAAACATTCTTTCGGAATCGCGAAGAATCGATGGACCGGCTCGACGAGCTCCACTTGTTCGTGCGCGTCGCGGAGATGGGCTCGATCACCGCGGCGGCGCGCAGCCTCGACGTATCGTTGTCCGTGGCGAGCCAACGCTTGAAGCACCTCGAGCAGCGCCTCGGCGTGCGGCTCTTCAACCGCACGACGCGGCGGCTCAGCCTCACGCCGGAAGGCGCGGCGCTGCTCGAGCAGGGTCGGCCGCTGCTCGAGGATCTCGATGCTCTCACGACGGGCCTTGGGCGCGCCGGACGCGAGATCTCCGGCACGCTGCGCGTCACGATGCCCGCCGCATTCGGCAGGCGCTACCTGTCTCCGTTGCTGCCGCGGTTTCTCGCCCGCCACCCCGCGCTCGGCATCCACATCGTGGTAGCGGACCAGATGCTCGATTTCGCCCGAGAGGGCCTCGACCTCGCGATCCGCATCGGCGCCCTCGAGGACTCGAGCCTCGTGTCGCGCAAGATCGCGACGAATCGCCGCATCCTGTGCGCGTCGCCAGGCTATCTGCGACGCTACGGCACGCCGCGAACGCCCGAAGCCCTCGGCAGCCACAGATGTCTCGTGCTGGTCGGCAGTAAGGGGCCGATCGACAGCTGGACGCTGCGCGGTCCCGACGGACGCGAGCACGCCGTGCACGTACGCGGACGGCTGCAAAGCAACTCCGGCGAGGTGATCCGCGATGCGGCGCTCGCTGGAGAGGGCATCGCGCTCTTGTCGACATGGCACGTGTGCGACGACCTGCGCGCGGACCGCCTCAGGAGCGTCCTGCCGGACTATTCGCTTCCGGAGAGCGGCATCTACGCGGTGATGCCGCAGCGCCGTCTGGTGTTGCCGCGTGTGCGCGCCTTCGTCGAGTTCCTGTCCGAGGCATTCGGGCGCACGCCGCCCTGGGAACGGACCCGGCGAACGAGCTCGGGCCGCCGATGATCGCCCATGTCGCCCGAGCGACGGCGGTAGCCGGCAGACGAGAATACGCGGCGCGCTTGCGCTAGCCTGTCGGATATTCGGGAGCGAGGCGCCGTTCGCGGCCGAGATGAACGGAGGGTGCGATGCAGAAGCGATCCGTCGATGCAGTCGTGATCGGCGCGGGCAGCGCCGGCCTCAACGCCGCGGTCGAGCTCGAGAAGGCCGGTGCAGACTGGCTCCTCGTCGAAGCGGCGCAATACGGCACGACGTGCGCACGCGTCGGCTGCATGCCGTCGAAGCTGCTCGTCGCCGCCGCCGATGCGGCGCAAGCCGTCGAGCGCGCGGGGATGTTCGGCATTCGCGCACGCGACGTGGCGATCGACGGCGCGGCCGTCTTCGAGCGCGTGCGCCGCGAGCGCGACCGTTTCATCGCCGGCGCCGTCGCGGACACCGAGCGGCTGCCAGCGGCCCGACGCATACTGGGCAGGGCACGCTTCGTCGGGCCGACGACCGTGCGCGTCGGCGAAGAGCTCGAGCTCGAGGCAAAGGCGATCGTGATCGCGACCGGTAGCTCGCCGGTCGTGCCGCCGGTGCTCGATGCAGTGCGCGGCCGCGTGCTCGTCAGTGACGACGTCTTCGAGCTTTCGCACGTGCCCGAATCACTCGCCGTGATCGGCACCGGCATCGTTGGTCTCGAGCTCGGTCAGGCGCTGAGTCGCCTGAGCGCGAAGGTGACCTTCCTCGATCGCTCGACGAACGTGGGTCCGCTGACCGACCCGGAGCTTCAACGCTACGTCCGAACCGAGCTGGGCCGGACGGTCGATCTCGAGCTCGGCGTCACGTTGGAGTCAACCGAGGTCTCGGGTGCCGGCATCCGGCTCCTCTGGAAGGGTCCGAAAGGCGAAGCGCGCATCGGAGAGTTCGAGCACGTGCTCGTCGCCGCCGGCCGCAGGCCCAACATCGCCGGGCTCGGCCTCGAGAAGACCGGGCTCGAGCTCGACGAGCGAGGTATGCCGACGGAGTGGGACCCGCAGACGATGCAGTGCGGCGACGCTCCGATCTTCCTCGCCGGAGACGTGAACAACCATGCGCCGCTGCTGCACGAGGCCATCGACGAGGGTCGCATCGCCGGCGAGAACGCCGCGCGTTTCCCCGACATCGCGCGCCACGTGCGCCGCACACCGTTGATGATCGTCTTCAGCGAGCCGCAGATGGCGATCGCCGGCCAGTCCTACGCGAGCCTCGATCGCGCTCGCACCGAGATCGCCGAGGTGTCGTTCGAGAACCAGGGACGCGCCCTCGTGATGGGACGTAACGTCGGGCTCGCCCGTCTCTATGCGACACGGGACGACTGCATCCTCCGAGGCGCCGAGCTCTTCGGACCGGACGTCGAGCATCTCGCGCACCTGTTGAGCTGGGCCGTGCAGCAACGGATGACCGTGCAGCGCCTGCTGCGAATGCCCTACTACCATCCGGTGCTCGAGGAGACGTTGCGCACCGGGCTGCGGCAGCTGGCCCGTCAGCTCAAGGTCGAGCGCGGACGGCCGTGCGAGGATTTGGCCGTCTCGGCCGGCATGTAGGCGCCGATCGGCGCCGTCACGCCTCGTGCGCCTCGACGGCGCCGCGCTCGACGGTCGGCTTCGAGCCTACGAAATGGCGCCTCGCGAGAAACGCTCCGATGAGCGCGGGCACGGCCATGCTCAGGTGGTTGATCTCCGCGCTCATGTTGGGTGCGCCGTACGCCGGATCGAACGGCACGCCGATCCAGAAAGGCGCGTAGAAGCCGACCATCAAGATGACCATGACCCACCATGTGATCGGCGTGCGGTACTGCGGTGCAGCGAACAGGATCACGAGAATCGCCGCCATCGCACCGAACTGGGCTCCGAGCTCGCGCAGGAAATGGTGCCAGCTATGGGTCTGCACGATGGGCGCTTGATCGGTCAGCAGGAATGCGTCGCTACCGACGTGCGCGAACGTGGCGCCGAGGCTGTTCCACCCGGCGAGAAAGCCGATGATGACGAGGATCCGCGCCGTCCAGATGTTCGTCAGAAAGTTCACGCCTGTCCCTCCCCCTCGATCCCCGGCACGATCATAAGCTCGGCGCTTCGCTTTGGCACGCGCGGACTACTCGCGTCCGGCGGTCGGCTGCGGACCGCAGCGACGGGGACACCGAAGACGCCCGTCCGGCGCGAGGCATGTATGCAGCGGCGCTAGCGCTCCACGATCACGCGCGGCGGCCCTTCGACGACCCGGCCTACCGCGGCGGCATGCGCGAAGCCGGCGCGTTTGAACGTCTCGATCACGCTCGAAGCCGCCTCCTCCGCGCACGCGACGAGCAACCCACCCGAGGTTTGCGGGTCACACAAGAGCGCTCGCGGCGTGCCGTCGAGCGAACCGTCGAGCTCGACGGCATCGCCGTACGAGGCCCAGTTCCGCGCCGACGCGCCGGTGATGAAATTCTGCTCGGCGAGCGCGAGCACACCGTCGATCAGCGGCACGCTCGACATGGCGATGCGCGCGCTCACGCCGGCACCGCGGCACATCTCGAGCAGGTGACCGAGCAGGCCGAAGCCGGTGACGTCGGTCATCGCGTGCACCCCGTCGAGCTCGGCCAGCGCGGGGCCGACATCGTTCAAGCGTGTCGTCACGTCGAGCATCGCCCGGTAACCGTCGTCCGAGAGGCGGCCCTTCTTCAACGCAGCGGAAAGGACTCCGACACCGATCGGCTTGCCGAGCACGAGCGCGTCGCCGACTCGTGCGTCCGCGTTGCGCTTCAGGTGCCGCGGGTGGACAACGCCGATCGCGGCGAGGCCGTAGATCGGCTCCTTGGAGTCGATGCTGTGACCGCCCGCGATCGGCACGCCGGCCGACGCGCATACGCTCTCGCCGCCGCGGAGGATCTCGCGCACGACGCTCGGCGGCAGCACGTCGATCGGCATGCCGAGAATCGTCAGCGCGAAGATCGGCCTGCCGCCCATCGCATAGACGTCGCTCAGCGCGTTCGCCGCGGCGATGCGGCCGAAATCGAAGGGATCGTCGACGATCGGCATGAAGAAGTCGGTCGTCGCGATCACCGCGTGGTCGTCGCTCAGCCGATAGACGGCCGCATCGTCCGCCGTATCCGCGCCGACGAGTAGATGCTCGAACGACGAAGCGGGCGCGAGCCCCTTGATCAGCTCGGCGAGCACGCCGGGAGCGATCTTGCAGCCGCAGCCTCCGCCGTGTGACAGCGACGTCAGCCTGGGCGTCGAAACCGGTGTATGACTCATGATCGTCCTCGCGATGGCGGAAGGCAGCAGGAGTCGAACCTACCGGGATGCGTCTGACGCCCCCGCCCGGGTTTGAAGCCCGGCCGCACCACCGGGTGCGTGTGCCTTCCATGTTTCCGGTGCAGCGCCGCCGGCTCGGCGGAGCAGGTGCACGTTGCGCACCCGGCGCGTGTACCCGACGCGGTCGAAGAACTCGAGGATCTGGATCGCCCGCTTGCGCCCGACGCCGATCGCGTCGCGGAAACGCGCCGCGGTCGCGGCGCCCTCGGTGCGCTCGAGCGTCGCGACGATCTCCGCCAGCTCGCCGACGCAGCCACTGTCGTAGAACAGGTCGCGCACGACCTGGCAGACTGTGCCCTGCCTGACCTGCTTGCGCAACACCTCGCGCACCCGCTCCTCCGGCTCGCCGATCGCCGACGCCAAATCCCTCACCCACGGCGGGTTGAAGCGACCTGCGGCGATCAGCGGGGCGAGACGCTCGGCGAGCGCACGATCCTCGTCGGACAGCGTCACCTCGTGCTCGGGCGCCTGCAGCCACGCGCCGCGGCGGACGATCTCGCCGTCCTGCACGAGCGCCTCGACGAGCGCCGCGCAAAGCGCGGGCGAGAGCTCGGGAAACGCGATGCGCCGCAGGCGCGCAACGTCGGGTCCGGGCTCGTCGGGCGTCATCGCATGGAAGTTGCGCAGCGCGGCGAGCCCGCGCTCACGAAGGCCGTTCCAATGCTGCTCGAGCAGCACGAATCGCTCGTCGCTCGTGTCGACGACACGGGCTTCGGCCGGCAAACGAATACGCTCGGCAGGAAACCCGGTGAACCGGACGAGCTCCGTCATCGCGACGCCAAAAGGCGCTTCGACCAGCAAAGCCGTGACGTCGCCGTCGGCGATCGTTCGCTCGATCGCGTCGAGCCGGCGGAGGCGCCCGGCCGCGCGCCGCTTTCGCCGCGGAGCGTCGACGTCGAGCACGATGCCGCCGCCGATCGTCCGTGCGGCTGCGGCATCGCGGACGACGAAACGGTCGCCCGGCAACGCGCACATCGGCGCCTCGAAGACGAGCTGTGCGCGCGCCGACTCCCCCGCGCCGATCGCGCTCGACTCGAGGGGAAGCACGTGCGCGACTCGATGCGCCGTGCCGATATGCACGTGCACCGGCGTACCCTGCCCGAGCCGCGGCGCGCTCGTCGCCGGAAGCAGGTCGAGCCGCACATCGAAGCGCTCGCTCGGCACGAGCAGATCGGGCGCGGCGAGCCAGTCACCTCGGGAGACGCCGTCCTTGTCGATACCGACGATGTTCAGCGCGCAGCGTTCCCCTGCCCTGCCGGACGAAGCCGGCCGCTGCTGCGCGTGAATGCTGCGAACCCGGACCGGGAGCTGTGCCGGCATCACGAGCACCTTGTCGCCGATCGAGACCCTTCCGGAGAACACCGTGCCGGTCACGACCGTGCCGTGCCCCGCGAGCGTGAACACGCGGTCGACGGCGAGCCGGAAGAGCGCGTCGTCGCGCCGCCGCGCCGCGCGCTTGGCCTCCTGTTCGAGATGCCGGCGGAGCGCGAGCGTGCCCGGGTCCGCATCCGTCGTCGCATTGACGGTGAAGACCGGCGCATCGGCGAGCGCCGTGCCGGAAAGCGTTCCGTGAATCGCCGCTTCGACGTCCCGCACCCGCGCCGCATCGACGCGATCGATCTTCGTCAGCGCCACCGCTCCCTGCGACACGCCGAGCAGCTCGAGGATCGCGATGTGCTCGAGCGTTTGCGGCATCACGCCGTCGTCGGCCGCAACGACGAGCAGCGCGAAATCGATGCCGCAGGCGCCCGCGACCATCGTGCGCACGAGGCGCTCGTGACCCGGCACGTCGACGAAGCCGAGCACGCTGCCGTCGTCGAGCGGCACGTACGCATAGCCGAGCTCGATCGTCATGCCGCGCGCCTTCTCCTCGTCGAGCCGATCCGTGTCGACGCCGGTCAGCGCGCGCACGAGCGTCGTCTTGCCGTGATCGATGTGTCCTGCCGTGCCGATGATCATGATCGAAGACTTCCCGACGCGACGAGCGCGAACGTTCCGTCGCGCATGTCGGCGGTGCAGCGGGTGCGCCCACGTGTCCGTCCCCCTCGTGGCATCTTGGGATACCGACCGAGGCGTCGCAAGCGCCGGGCGCGTCGGTTCGCTGGGCTCGTTCGGTTGCCGGTTCGCCAGGTCGCCAAGTGGCCGTCGCGGCGCAGTTCGGCGCTCGTCCCCAGCAGCGCGCGCGGCGGCGCGGTGGTACATTCACGTCGTCTCGGTCACCGGACGCACCCCATGATATTGGAGCAGATCGCGACGGGCGGCTGTCAGTCGTATCTCGTCGGTTGCGACGAGACCTGCGCGGCCGTATTGATCGATCCCGAGATCCGTCAGATCGATCGCTATCAGGCCAGCGCGGCTCGCGAAGGCCTCCGCATCCGTTACGTGGTCGACACGCATACCCACGCGGATCACTTCTCGGCCGCCCGACGGATCGCGAGCATGCTGAGCGTGCCGGTCGTGATGCATCGCGACAGTCCCGCACCGTTCGCGGACCTGCGCCTCCAGGACGGCGACATGCTCGTGGTCGGCCGGCTCCGCCTGCGCGCGATGCACACGCCGGGACACACGCGCGACTCGATGTGCCTCGTGACGGCGGGCTGCGTCTTCACGGGCGACACGCTGCTGATCGGTGCGACGGGTCGCACGGATCTGCCGACCGGCGATCCCGAGGCGTTATACGACAGCCTGTTCGACGGCGTGCTCAGGCTCGACCCGGCGACGAAGGTCTATCCCGCTCACGACTACAAGCAGCGCCAATCGAGCACGATCGGCGAGGAGCTTGCCGTCAACCCGCGACTGCAGCAGCGAGACCGCGAGGCTTTCGTCGAGATGATGCGTCACCTCAATCTCTCCGCGCCGACTCATCTGACCGAGGCGCTGCGCACGAACATGACGGGCGGCAAGACGGTCGAGCAGCTGCTGCGCGAGGCGGCGGAGAAGACGCCGTTCATGTCGCTGGACGAGCTGCACAGAAGGATCGCGAGGGAGCCCTGCGACCTCGTCGTGCTCGATGTCCGCGAGAAGGATGCGTACGTCGAGGGTCATGTGCCGGGCGCGCGCCATCTGCCGCGCGGCCAGCTCGAGCTCCGCGTGAACGAGGTGCTACGCGACCCGACGGCACGCATCGTCACGGTCTGCGAGTTCGGCAAGATCTCGACGCTCGCGGCCTCGACGCTGCGCGAGCTCGGCTTCGAGCGCACGGCCGCGCTCGACGGCGGCATGCAGGCCTGGCGCGACAGCGGGTATCCGCTCGAGCGCTGATCCGGCGTCGGCTTCGGGCGACGCCTACTCGCAGTCGCGGATCGATCTACCGAGTCGCCAGCACGGAGACGAAGGACCGCAGCGGCGGAATCACGCGACCCACCGCGTCGGCGAGCGCGAAGCCCGACGTTCCCCGATAGACGATGCGCCTCACGCGAAAGCCGATGGCCGAAAGGAACTCGCGTACCTCTCGCGGCGTGTACTCGCGGACGTGCCCCATGTGGCCGATCGTGCGCAGCTTCATGTATTCCTCGTGCGGACGCGCTCGACAGGAGTATGCGCGGCCGCGGAGCAGGAAGTTCGCGATCCCGACCAGGCTTCGCAGGTTCGGCGTCGAGAGATACAACACGCCGCCCGGCTTCAGCACGCGGTGTACCTCGCTGAGCGTGAATATCGGGTCGATGCGCAGGTGCTCGAACAGCTCGTTGAAGACGATCGCGTCGAAGCAGCCGTCGTCGGCGGGGATTCTCTCGCGCTCCACGTCGCAGCGGCGCACGTCGAGACCCGCGTCCTGCGGCAGAGTGCCGAGCCGCCCGGGATCGATGTCGAGACCGGTGACGCGATAGCCCGCGTCCTTCGCCGCGAGCGTGAAGAGGAGCGGCAGCGCGCCGACGTCGAGGACCGTCGCGCCCGGCGCAGAGTGCTTCCGCAGCAAGTCGATGTCCTGCGCGATGCGGTCGGCGTGATTGCGCGCGTAACTCATCACCCAGTCGGTTTCGGGCGTGACATACGCGGCGACTCTGGCGATCGCACTCCCTACGAGATCGCGCGATGCGGCAAACGTTTCAGGCGAATCTTCGGCGAATCCTGCGTGCGTCGCTCGGCTTCCCATCCGACTTCCAGGTGCGCTTCCCTCGCCGGATATTATCGTCGGTCGAGCAGCGAAGGGAACTCTCTAGGGCAGCCAACTTCCTGATATAGGTAATAGCCGCAGACGTGCCGTCGCGCACGACCGCAGTCGTCCTGTCATCGATAGAGGCAAATCAGGGGCTTTCCGGGCGAGATGAGCGCGTCCGCGAAGCCGCGCCGTTGCCCTCGCCCGGCAGCCCCTGGAACAGTCCTCGTCAGAAGTCCAGCCGAGCGCGGATACCGACCGTGCGCGGATCGCCGTACATGACGCCGACACCGGCGCCCTCGATGTACAGCTCGTCCGTCAGGTTGTTGACGAACAGCTGAAGGTCCCAGGCATTCCGGTTGAACGTCAGCGAAAAGTTCAGGATGTCGCGTTCGTCCGTCTCGTAGAACCGGTCGGTCGGCCGTTGCAGCACGCTCTCGTAAGCCTTATCGGCATGGTTCAGCGACAGCCTCGGCGTCAGTGACCCGCCGTTCCGCAGCGGAAACGCATAGTCGACGCTGACGGTATACGTGAGCTTCGGCGAGAACAGGTTCTGGGCGCCGCTCAACGTGATCAAGTAGGGCGAGTAGTCGAAGCATTGAGTCGGCACCGGACCGACGCAGCCCTTACTGATATCGCCCGGCCAAACCCCGCCGCTAGGCGCGATCGGCAACGATCGGGTGTCGACGGTCGTCAGCTCGCCGAGCTTGGAATCCGTGTACCCGAAGCTCGCATTGACGCCGAAATTGCCGAACACCGCCCGCATCGAGCCCTCGATACCTTTGATCTTCGAGTCGCCGATATTGGTCGTCGCTTGCTGCGAATCCTGCGCGGTGGTTCTGAACACGGACATTTGCATGTCCGTGTAGTCCATGGAGTAGACGCCGAGCTCCGCGTAGAGCCCCGGGCGAACCGTGCCCTTCCAGCCGATCTCGAGATCGTCGACGACCTCTTCGACGACTTGATTGGCCGTTGCGGGCGTCGATTGCCCCGCTTTGTAGCCACGAGCGTAGAACGCATAGAAGAAGTGACCCGCACGCGGCTGCCAGTTGAGGCCGACTTTGTAGGTAGGGATGTCACCCTTCCAGACGAACACTTGGGGATTGGCCCAGTTCGGCGTCGGGTCCGGACAATAGAACGTCACGCCCGGCTCGATCGCGAGATTCGGGCACGGCACGGGGTGCGTCGCCGTCGGCTCGGTGATTACGGGCGTTACCAGATTCGCTCGGCTTTGCGCATTGTCGTCCTCGTTGTAACGAGCCTCGACCAGCAACTCGAGCGCGTCCGTCAGATCGAAGTTGATTTGACCGTACACCGCCTGGTGAATGACATCGTCGACGGACGTCCAGAGGAACAGCGATCCCGGGTTGCCGTTCGCATCGAAGCCCCGGCGCCCAGTCGTCGGACAGGGCCGCCACGTGCTGTCGTATTCCCAGCCGCACGCGCGGTTCGTCAAGTCGATGTCGAGCGACAGCTCGGTATGACGGCTGTTCTTATAGAGGCCGACTAGCCACTCGAGCCGCTTTCCCTCGGGCGAGATCAGGTTGAATTCCTGCGACCACGTCCGCATGCCTGGACCCAAATGGAAGCCGCCCCGAGGGGAATAAACCAGGCTGTTGCCGCCTTCGACCTGCAGGCGATCCATCTGGATATCGCTGGACAACGACCTGAACGTGATCCCGTTCCTGAACGTATAGTTCAGCTCGAGGGTGACGCGATCGTTTTTCTGGATCCGGAACTGGTTGTTCGGGTTCGCAATTACCCAGGGATCCGGCGGATCGTAAATCGCTCCGCCCGGTCCTGGTACGCCCCCAAAGAGCCTATCGGGCGTCGCCGGATTGAAATCATGATCGATCATGACGCCGGTTCCGGGAGCCGGCCCTGCAGCATTTCGCTCGTACGTCACGACCGGGATCGATGGAGTCAATGGATCGTTGTCGTGGTCGTAGTAACCCGTGTACGGATGCGGATTCGGCTGCTCCGGTATTCCGTACGTGTGCAGCTCTGTTTGCTCGAACTTCGCGAACAGATTGAAGTTCGCGTTGGGCTGCCACAAGAAGCTGATGCGGTAGTTGTCGTCCTCCTGATCGCCCGGCGTGAACTGCTCGCCGCCGGTGCTCGCGCGACCCGCTATGTTCGTGTAGAAGCTATCGCGGTTCTCGCTCATGTACGCTATGCGCGCCGCGAACGTGCTAGTGATCGGCACGTTCACTGCGCCCATGATCTTGCGCTGGTTGTACGTGCCGGCGAGCGCCTCGACGAAGCCGTGCAGGCCGTCGAGATCGGGGCGCGCCGAGTTGATGAGGATCGCGCCGCCTGCCGCTGCCTGACCGACGAACGTCGCTTGCGGACCGCGCAGAACCTGAACGTCGCCGACATCGAAGAAGCCGCTTGCGAGCGCCATCTCCTCGCCTTGCGTCCCGCCGTCGAAAAAGACCGGCACGCCCACCTGCTCGCTCGGTCCGCCGGTCGACGGGTTGCCCACGCCCCGAATGTTGGCCTGAACGTACGAACCGTTCTGGAAGAACTGCAAGGCCGGCACCTGATTCTGCAGGTCGATGATGTCCTTGATCTGATTGGACGCGAGGTCGACGCCGGTCAGCACCTCCATCGACACCGGAAGCGTGGACTGCGTTGCTTCCCGGCGCTCCGTGGTGACGATGATCTCCTCCAGCTCTCTTTGCGATAACGCGCTCGGGTCGTCTTGCGCGAGCGCGCTACCCGTTCCACCTCCCATGGCGGCGGCTGCAGCAATGGCGTTCGCTAAAGGCCTACGACTCCGCTCGGCGAAGTAACTCATTGAAATCCCCCTTCGATTTCGATTGCTACTCCAATGCAATGGCGTCCGATCTGTTTTTAGGATGTTCGGCCGCCTCGGATGTTCTTATACCGCAGATAGTTAGAAGGCATCGTTGGAATATCGACACGGCGTTTCCGGCCCCACGGGCCGACAGTTGCCCTGCGCCCACACGTTCTTCGTCGGCCGGCACCCCGCCCCACCCGCCTGTAACGTCACGTCAGCGATGAAGCGGCGGGAGTGCTAAGCTGCGAGCTCTCCCCCCGCCTTCATGAGAGTGTCTGTGTGCCGCTGCGCCGATCGGCGGCCGGCCCATGGAACGGAGGATGCCGAATGAAGCAAACCGCGACTCTGCTCCTCGTGTTCGCTTTCGCCGCTGGCGCCGTCCCTGCCCAAGAAGATGCCTCGGATGCGCCCGACGAGGAGCCGACACCAGCGCCCGACCAGCTCGAGCAGTGCTTCAACGCTGAAGGCTTGACCGACTTCGACGTAATGACGGACCGGCACATCTACGTTCGGACGCGCGGCGGTAACCACTATCTAGTCGGCACCGAGCAATGCGAGAACCTCGAGCGAAGCCATCAGCGCGGAACTGTCTCCTTGGTTCCCTACGGCCGTCGTGTCTGCCAAGGCGACGGCTCCCACGTCGTCTACGATGCGAACGGTCGCGACCGGCCTTGTCGCATCCTGACGATCGAGCGAGTGCAGGACAGGACTGAAGCACTGCGACTCTCTGAGGAGACTGCACCCCTCATCCGCGTCGAGGAAGCCCCCCCGCGCGACTGAGGATCAGTCGAAGGCGTTCGGAACAGACGATTCAAGCAGCCGATCCAACCGTTGGACGTGCCTGAGGAGCCGCTAGCGGGCCATTCAACTCGAGCGCCAGTCCGGATTCGCGAAGAACGCTTTCGTCTCGCGAGCGACCAGACCCGAGAGGAGCAACAAGCCGATCAGGTTCGGCAGTGCCATCAGGCCATTCATCACGTCGGCGAGTGTCCAAACGAGCTCGAGCTCCATCACGGCGCCGACGAAAACCGCGAGCACGAACGCAACCCTGTATGGTGCGACGGCTCTGCGGCCGAACAGCCGCTCCATGTTTCGCTCGCCGTAGTACGCCCAGCCGATAATCGTCGAGAACGCGAAGAACGCGACGCTCAGCGTGACGATGACACCGCCCCAATCGCCGGGCAAGCCTCGGGAGAACGCGAGCGAGGTGAGCGGCGCACCTGTCTCGCCGCTTGCCCATGCTCCCGTCGTGACGATGACGAGCGCCGTGAAGCTCACGACCACGAGCGTGTCGATGAATGTCTGGGTCATCGAGACCAGCCCTTGACGCACCGGGTGACTCGTCTTTGCGGCGGCCGCGGCGATGCCGCCGGTGCCGAGGCCCGATTCGTTCGAGAAGATTCCGCGGGCGACGCCGTAACGGATGGCGGCGGCGAGCGTGGCGCCGGCGAAGCCGCCGGTCGCGGCGGTGCCGGTGAACGCGTCGGTGAAGATCAGCGCAAGCGCCGCGGGCACCGCAGTGATATTCACCGCGAGCACGATCGTTGCGCCCACGATGTAGACGACGACCATGAACGGCACGAACACGGACGTGAACCGACCGATCGACTTGATGCCGCCGAGGATGACTGCGCCGGCCGCGATCGTCATCACGATGCCGGTGATCCACGGCGCCACACCGAACTGAGAGCTCACCTCGTCGGCCACGGTGTTCGACTGCACCATGTTGCCGATGCCGAACGCCGCTATCGCGGCCGCGACGGCGAAGCCGATGCCGAGAGCCGCGCCGAAACGCCCCCCGATGCCCGCCGTCAGATATAGCTGCGGTCCGCCGGATTGCTCTCCGGCCGCGTCCACCTGCCGAAAACGCACGCCGAGAAACGCCTCGGAATACTTGGTCGCCATGCCGACCAGTCCGGTGAGCCACATCCAGAGCACGGCTCCAGGGCCGCCCAGATAGATCGCGGTGGCGACGCCCGCGATATTACCGACGCCGACGGTAGCGGCCAGCGCGGTGGTCAGCGCTTGATAGTGGCTGATGTCGCCCTCGGCGCCCGCCTCGTGCCGTTTGACGAGACCGAGCCAAAGCGCGTACCCCAGGCGCTTGAACTGCAGCCCGCGCAGCAGCACGGTGAGGTACAGCCCGGTGAGCAGCAACAGCGGAATCAGCAGGAATGGTCCCCAGACGACGCTGCTGACTCGTTCGAGAAAGTCGACCATGTTAGGCACACCAAACAGGGATGGCGTGCCGATGGTAATTCAGCCGCCTCCGTAACTCACGGTGACGGCCTCAACGGGGACCGATGATCAAGCGAAGCCGCTCGGCCGCCATGCCTCCATCATCTTCTCGCGCGCGAAATGCAGCCTTTCCGACATCAGCCCGGAGAAGCGCTTGATCAGCTCGTAGCCGAAGCGCGGATCCGCTTCGCACCTCGCGCGGATCGCTCTGCCGTCGAACTCGAGCACCTCCGTATCCTCGTCGGCCCGCGCCTGAAACGACCACTTGTACGGCGGAATCAGCCACGACCACCCGAGGACCGCACCGGCATCGAGCGCCTGAAGCTCGAGCGGCGGCCCCTCGAGCGCTGCGACTTCGACGGACACCTTGCCGCTGACGACCACGTAGAAGCGGTCGGCGCGATCGCCGTAGCGGAACAGAACGCTATCGCGGCTCAAGTGGCGAAGCTCGGCCTTCCCTGCGAGAAACTCGACGTCTTCACGCGAGAGGCCAGCGAAGAACGGGTTAGCGGCGATGACGTCGAAAATCCTGCGGTCCGTCATGGCGGTCACCCCCCAGGCTTCGGTTCGCCTATTACGCCGCAAAAGGGCGCCCTCCGCCAATCGGAGTTTACGAATCGTTCTGCGATCGACGGCGCCGCGCTACTCGTCGAGCTCGATTCTGAGCGTCGCGGTCCCGTCTTCGCCCGCGCCCCAAAGATTCTCTTCGCAGATGTACTCCTGCATCTTGTAGCCGGGCCAACGCTTGTACATCCAGGTCCACGTCCACGGCTCGGTCAGGTACTCCGGATCGATCACCGTGATCTCGTTCTGCATGTAGTTGCGGTCCGGCAGCAGGCTGATCCGCTCGATGATCCGCATGTTCGCCGAGTGCGGCACGTTTCGGTAGCGCACGTATTCTTTGACGCCCGTCGTCTCGACGACCAGCGTGTCGCCCTCCCAGTGCGCACCGGAATGGCCCGCGAAACGCGGCTCCGCGTCCTCAGGCGGCGGCGCCTCCTCGCCGATGTAAATGCGGCGCACCTGGTTGTACGCCTCCTGGATCACGGTGACCTGGTCGCCGGTGACGAGCACCTCCATCGGGAACATCGCCATCATCATGCCGGGCATGCCGTCGCCGATGCAGTGCGTGTAGTGCGTCGCCGGCGGTCGGCCGGCCGCCGTCAACGCGGCGGCCTCGTCCTGCGCCTTGCGCCACTCGGCGTAGTACTCGGGCTTCAACGGCGGATCCGGCACCGGCTGCGGCCGCGCCGGCGCATTGTCGCCGCTGCCGAGCCCGGCGAATTGGCTCGGGTAGCGCTCCCAGGTCCCGCCGATGTCGCGCGGCCCGTACTGCGTTTCCTCGTCGCCCGAGGGCTGCGCGAGCGACGCGCCTGCACACCACGCGAGCGCCGCCGTGACGCCGAGCACGCCGATCGAGCGGCGCAGCGCTGCACGGCTCATCCCTGACCTCCCGCGTCCGCTCCCTCCTCCGGATCGATCGGAATCGTCGCCGGTCCGGCGGGCCCGCCGTTCGACAACACGCGCCCGTCCGCGGTCTTGATGGCCTTCAGGAGCGCCGCCGGCTGGCCGCTCCGCATCGGCGCGACGACGACCGTGATCTCGTCGCCCTCTTTCACCATGTTGAACTTCCAGCCGACGCGATTGAGTATCCCGGGATTCGCGCACTCGATCAGCCATAGCTGCTCCTCGCCTCCTGCCTCGGCGCCGCGAAGCTGGATGTAGACGTGCGGGTTCTGCCAGGTGAACTTCTCGACCGTGCCGTGCAAGCGGATCTGCCGCTCGGGCTCGTACGGCGCGAACGAGTGATGCGCCGCCGCCGGCACCGCCGCGACGAGCGCGAGCGCGGCGAGCGCACAACGCCGAATTTGACTCCTCAAGCCCCCTCCCCCTTTTGGTATCGCGGGCCGAACGCCCGGGCGCTTTCGATGCTAGCAGACGCGCTCCGGGCGGGGGCAGCGCCGGGAACGCATACGCTCCATTCCGCCTAGTTCTCGCGGGCCACACCGAGCCCGGCGAGCCGTGGATCGTGATCCGATGTACCTCGGACCCTCGGGGAATCGTATGCAACTCATCCGAATGCCAGGCCGCGGTGCCGATCAATAGGCGACGATGCTTCGTGGGGTATACACGTTGCCGCCGTGTCTTTCGGCTGGCTGCCGGCACTTCGGTTCTCCTTAATAGTTCGCCGACGCAGGCTGCGGCTAAACTCCGGTTCTTTCGCGCTGTTCACGCACCGGAGCGCCCGTGAGCCAGACCAAGATTCTTCTCGACGAATCCGCTATCCCGACCCATTGGTACAACGTCGTCGCCGACATGCCGAACCCGCCCGCACCGCCGCTCGGGCCGGATGGGAAGCCGGTGCAGCCCGACGCGCTCGCCGCGATCTTTCCGGAAGCGCTGATCAGGCAGGAGGTGTCGGGCGAACGTTGGATTCCGATTCCCGAGCCGGTGCGTGAGGTCTATCGCCTGTGGCGCCCGACACCGCTTTTCCGCGCCCACCGTCTCGAAGCCGCGCTCGGGACGCCGGCGAAGATTTTTTACAAGTACGAAGGCGTCAGCCCCGCCGGCTCCCACAAGCCGAACACGGCGGTGGTCCAGGCGTACTACAACCGCGAGGCCGGAATCCGCCGCCTTACGACCGAAACCGGCGCTGGCCAGTGGGGCTCGTCACTGGCGCTCGCCGGCCGAATGTTCGGTCTCGACGTGCGCGTGTTCATGGTGAAGGTCAGCTACGAGCAGAAGCCCTACCGCCGCTCGATGATGCAGGCATGGGGTGCCGAAGTGCTCGCGAGCCCGACGGACGTCACCGAGGCCGGCCGCAAGGTCCTCGCCGCCGACCCGAAGAGCTCGGGCTCGCTCGGCATCGCGATTTCCGAGGCCGTCGAAGAGGCCGCGCGCCGCAAGGACACCAACTACGCGCTCGGATCCGTGCTGAACCACGTGTTGCTGCATCAGACGGTGATCGGCCTCGAGGCGAAGAAGCAGATGGAGAATGCCGGCGTCTATCCGGACGTCGTCATCGCCTCTTGCGGCGGCGGCTCGAACTTCGGCGGCATCGCGTTTCCGTTCTTCGCCGACAAGGCGGCCGGGAAGCAGGTGCGGCTGGTCGCGGTGGAGCCGACGTCCTGTCCGACGCTCACGAAGGGCGTCTACGCCTACGACTTCGGCGACGTTGCCGGTTACACGCCGCTGATGAAGATGTACACGCTCGGCCATGACTTCATGCCGCCCGGTATTCACGCCGGCGGCTTGCGCTATCACGGAGACTCGCCGCTCGTCTCGCAGCTCCATCACGAGAAGCTGATCGAAGCGGTCGCGGTGCCGCAGCTCGCAACGTTCGAAGCGGGCGTTCAGTTCGCGCGCACCGAGGGCATCATCCCCGCACCCGAGTCGGCGCACTCGATACGCGTCGCGATCGACGAAGCGCTCGAGGCGAAGAAGGCCAACGAGCCTCGCGTCATTCTCTTCAACTTATCCGGCCACGGTCACTTCGACATGTCGGCGTACGACAAGTACTTCGCGGGTCAGCTCGAGGACTTCGACTATCCGGAGGCGGCCATCGCGGAATCGATGAAGAAGCTGCCGAAGGTTGCAGGCTGACGCCGCTCTTCCGCTCGACGCGGCGGCGGCCGGCCGCCGCGACGGGACCGCGTAACAGCTCCGGGCGCGGGGCATTGACGAAGCTGTACGCTCGAGAAGCTGTGCGAAGTATTGGATTGCCAGCCCGGCGAATTGCTTGCGTACGAGCCGGAGCCAGACGACAAGCAACTCGAGAGTCAGCGAGAGATGTAACCTTGCGCGCCGGGATCGGCCGTGTCCATATCAGCAGAGAAAGCCGCCTGGCCGCCGCGTCATTCGGCCGATCGGCACCTTTCGCTGCGCGCATCTCCTCCGCGCCCGCCTACCCAGACCGTCTTGATGTTCACGAACTCGTGAATGCCGAAAGTCCCGAGCTCGCGCCCGTAGCCGGACTCCTTCACACCTCCGAACGGCAAGCGCGGGTCCGAGCGCACGAGCTCGTTGACGAAGCAATTGCCGGCGTGCAGCCGATGCGCGGCGATGTCCTGGCCACGCTCGACGTCCTTCGTGAAGACGGCCGCTCCGAGCCCGTAGACGCTCTGGTTCGCGAGCTCGATCGCGTGCGCCTCGTCCGCCGCTTCGATGATCGCGGCAACCGGGCCGAACACTTCCTCGTCGAAAGCGGTCATCCCGGGTGCCACGCCGGTCAGCACGGTCGGCGGGTAGAAGAATCCGGGTCCGTCGGGGAGTTCCCCGCCTAGCACGCACGCGGCTCCGGCCGCGACGCTCCGTCGCACCTGCTCGTGGACCTTCTGCCGGCCCTTCGCTTGCGCCAGCGGTCCCAAGTCCGCGTCGGCGTCGAACGGATCCCCAACGCGCTTTCCGCGCATCGCTTCCACGAACGCCGAAACGAAGTCGTCGTAGAGCGGCGCCTCGACGATGAAGCGCTTGGCAGCGATGCAGCTTTGACCCGAGTTGATCAGGCGGCTCTCGACGCAGCGGTCGACTGCGAGCTCGAGGTCCGCATCGCGCAAGACGACGTACGGATCGCTGCCGCCGAGCTCGAGCACCGTCTTCTTGACCGCTCCACCGGCGGCCGATGCCACGGCCCGGCCGGCCCCGACGCTGCCCGTCAACGTCACCGCGGCGACGCGCCGGTCGGCGATTATGCCGCCGATCTGCTCCTTGTCGACCCACGCCACGCGCACGACGTCGTCCGGCACGCAAGCGTCGCGGACGAGCTTCTCTATCGCGAGCGCGGTGCCCGCGACGTTGCTCGCATGGCGCAGGATCGCGACGTTGCCGGCCATCAATGCAGGCGCCGCGAATCTGAAGAACTGCCACAGCGGAAAGTTCCACGGCATGATCGCGAGCACCGGACCGAGCGGTCGAAAGACGACCTCGCTCCGCTCGGCGTCCGATGGGACGGTCTGCGGCGCGAGGAGGCCTTCGCCGTGCTCTGCGTAGTGCTCGCAGACCCACGCGCACTTCTCGACCTCGGCCTCGCCTTGACGCAACGGCTTGCCCATCTCGGTCGCGATCAGCCGCGCGAGCTCGCCTGAACCCTCGCGAAGGCACTTCGCGAGCGAGGTCAGACACGCTGCGCGCTCCATGAAGGTCGTTCGGCTCCAGCGTCGAAACGCCTCCGCCGACGCGGTGAGCAGCGCGTCGATCTCCTGGTCTGATTGGGTCTCGTAGTGGGCGATGACCTGGCCCGTCGCGGGATTGACGGTGGTTATCGTCATGGCATGCGAACCTGCGTCGATTCCTGCTCGATGAAAGCAAAGCCGATGCAGGATTCGGGCCGCGTGGGAGGATCCTAAGACACGCGAGCATCCCTCTGCGGAGCAGCGCGAGGCGGTTGAACGCCGACGCGACGACGCGCGGCCGAGAGGTCAGCGGCGCGCGATGGGAGTCATCGACGGCCTCCGGATTCCCCGAGCTCGCGCCACTCGGCTGCGAGAGCGGCCTCGTCCGCTTCGTCGAGACAGCGCAGATCGAGCCGCAACGCACCGTCCTCGATCCGGCCGATCACCGGACGCGGCAGCGCACGCAGCGCAGTCTCGAGTCGGCTCAAGCTTGCGCGCCGGCCTTTTACCGGACGCACGATCAGACCGTAGCTCGGCAACTGCTCGACCGGCAGCGCGCCGCTGCCGATCTGGCTCGCCATCGGCCCGACAGTGACCTCGTAGGCGTCGCCGACCGCGCGCTGCACGATCGGCGCGAGCCGTTCCGCCTGTGCGCGCATCGATTCGGTCGGGCGCGTCAGAAGGCGCAGCGTCGGTAACTCCGCGGCGAGCCGGTCGGGCGCTCGATAAAGCCTCAACACGGCCTCGAGCGCGGCCAGCGTCAGCTTGTCGACACGCAACGCGCGTTTCAGCGGGTGACGCTTGATCCTCTTGATCACGTCCGCACGCCCGACGAGCAAGCCCGATTGCGGCCCGCCGAGCAGCTTGTCTCCGCTGAAGCAGACGACGTCCGCGCCCGCCGCGACGGTCTCGCGCACCGTCGGCTCCTTCGGCAGTCCCCACTCCGTCAGATCGACGAGCGAGCCGCTGCCGAGATCGACGGCGACCGGCAAGCCGTGCTCATGGGCGAGCGTGGCCAGCTCCGCGATCGGTACGCTCGCCGTGAAGCCCGAAATCGCGTAGTTGCTCGGGTGGACCTTCACGAGCAGCGCCGTGCGCGGCCCGATCGCCTGCGCGTAATCGCTGAGATGCGTGCGGTTCGTCGTACCGACCTCGACGAGCCTCGCATTCGCCTGCCGCATGATGTCCGGCATCCGGAACGAGCCGCCGATCTCGATCAGCTCGCCGCGCGAGATCACGACTTCGCGGCGGCTCGCGAGCGCGGCGAGCATCAGCAGCACCGCGGCCGCGTTGTTGTTCACGACGGTCGCCGCCTCGGCGCCGGTGAGCTCGCAGAGCAGCGACTCGACGAGCGCATCGCGATCGCCGCGGCGCCCGGCGGCGAGATCGAACTCGAGATTGACGGGCGCGGTCGCGGCATCGGCGAGCGCACGGGCTGCAGCTTCCGGCAACACGGCGCGGCCGAGGTTCGTATGCAGCACCGTGCCGGTCAGGTTGAACACGCCCCGCAGACGCGGCTTCGCCGCCTCGAGCAGCGCGGCCACGACGGCCGCAGCGATCGCGTCGTCCGCGAGCGCGGCGTGCTCGAGCGAGCCCGCGAGCGCGGATGCGCGCAGCACGTCGAGGTGGGCGCGGAGCGCGGCCGTCGTCTGCGTGCGGCCAAAGCGCTCGAGAAGCGGCGCGAGCGCCGACCCGCTCAGCAGGCGATCGACCGATGGAATGTCTGCGGCGCGCGCACGCGCCGGCGGGTCAACGGGTGCATCCAAGCGTCTGTTCCTCCTCGCGGCATCTTGGGATAGCGACGCATGGCTCGCAAGAGTCGCGTTGGAACATTCGTCGGCCGCACTGCGATGCGATGGAAACGGCGCCCGCCTGCTGGCAAGCAGAACGCGCGGTAAACGTCTGGGCACTTCCCGCGGCCCTCGCCGAGCGAGCGGTGTGCGTGATACAGTCTCGCGTCCCCAATTGCCCCGGATCCGGTCATGAAACTGCCGCTCGCAGCCCCCATTGCGCTGTTCACCCTCGCCCTGCTTTGCACTTTCACGGCCCTCGCTCAAGGGCGGCTGCCCGACGGCATCACGCACGTGACGACCGTCGAGGGCATCTCGGAGTACCGCCTCGACAACGGGCTCCGGGTGCTCCTGTTCCGCGATCCTTCGAAGGCGACGATCACGGTCAACATGACGTACTTCGTCGGCTCCTTGCACGAGAGCTATGGCGAGACCGGCATGGCGCATCTGCTCGAGCACATGCTCTTGAGAAGCTCGATGAAATTCCCGGACATGCCCGGGGCGCTGAGGAGCCGCGGCGCCCGGTACAACGGCACGACGGGGCCCGATCGCACGAACTACTACGAAACCCTCGACGCAACCGAGGAGAACCTCGAATGGGCGCTCGATCTCGAGTCCGATCGCATGGTGAACGCGCTCCTTTCACAGGCCGACCTCGACACCGAGATGACGGTCGTGCGCAACGAGTTCGAGCTGAACGAGAACAACTCGATCCGCGTGCTGTACGAGCGCTTGCTTGCGACGGCCTACCTTTGGCACGGCTACGGCAAGTCGGTGGTCGGCACCCGCAGTGACATCGAGAACGTGCCGATCGAACGCCTTCGGGCCTTCTATCGCCGTTACTATCAACCCGACAACGCGATGCTCGTCGTCGCCGGCCGCTTCGAGGAGCAGCGGGCGCTCGAGCTGATTGCGCGATACTTCGGCCCCATCCCGCGTCCCGAGCGCGAGCTCACCGAACATTACACGGTCGAGCCGACGCAGGACGGCGAGCGCGAAGTGATCGTGCGCCGCGTCGGCGACGTGCAGATCGTCATGGCGGGCTTCCACGCGCCGGCCGGTGCACATGAGGATTTCGTACCGCTGCAGCTTGCGGCCGCGGTCCTCGGCTCCGAGCCGTCCGGCCGGCTTTACAAGGCGCTCGTCCAAACGGGCCTCGCGTCGCAGATCGGCATACAGTCGGCCCAGCAGCGCGATCCGGGAGCCGTGGTGTTCTTCGCGATGGTGCCTCAGGACCGCTCGCTCGATGCGGCGCATGCCGCGATGATCGCGACGATCGATGGGCTCGCCGACAATCCGATCTCGGCCGAGGAAGTCGAGCGAATTCGCAGTCAGACGCTGTCCGGCTTCGAGCAGATGCTGAACGACTCGCAGAACGTCGCGCTCCTGTTGAGCAATTCGGCCGCGAGCGGTGATTGGCGGCTCCTATTCCTCGACCGCGACCGCCTGCGATCGGCCACGGTCGACGACCTGCAGCGAGTTGCGCTCAAGTACTTCAAGCCCTCGAACCGCACGGTCGGGCTCTTCATCCCCGGGGAGCCCGACCGGACCGAGATCGAGCACGTTTCCGCGAGCAGGGTCGCGGCCATGCTCGAGGGCTACAGGGGCGACGAGGCGCGCGCCGAAGGGGAAGCATTCGATCCGACGCCGGCGAACATCGACGCTCGAACCACGCGTGTCGACCTTCCCGGCGGCGTGAAGCTCGTCATGCTGCCGAAGGACACGCGCGGCGACACCGTCAACGCGATCATCGGCTTGCACTATGGAGACGAGGAAAGCCTGAAGGGCCGCAGCCGCCTCGGCGCGCTGACTACGCAGATGCTGATGCGCGGCACGCCCGCGAAATCACGGCAGGCGATCCAGGACGAGCTCGCGCGGCTGCAGAGCCAGCTCGACATCGGCGGCGGCACGGGGCTCGCCGCGGTCAGCATCCAAAGCACGCGAGCGAATCTCGTCGAGGCGATTTCGCTCGCGATCGAGCTCTTGCGCGAGCCGGCGTTCCCGGATGCGGAGCTCGCGACACTGAAGGAGCTCATGATCACGCGCCTCGAAACCTCGCGCAGCGACCCGACGGCGATCGTCGCCCGTGCCTACGCGCGTCACTGGGCGCGCAACTACGCGCAGGACGACCCGCGCTATGTGCCGACGGTCGACGAAGAGATTGCGTTCGTGCGCGGCGTGACGGCCGACGCGCTGCGGAGCTTCCACGAGGACTTCTTCGGCGCTTCGCATGCCGAGGTCATCGTGGTCGGCGACTTCGACCCGAACGAGGTGCGCAGGCTCATCGCCGAGCAGCTCGATGGTTGGCGAAGCCCAAAGCCGTTCGACGACGTGCTGAACCTGTACACGAGCCTCGCGACCGATCCCAGCAGCGAGACCTTCAATACGCCCGACAAAGAGAACGCGTTCTTTCTCGCCGGCATGCCGATCGAAATGCCCGACACGCATCCCGACTATCCCGCGCTCGTGCTCGGCAACTATATCCTCGGCTCCGGCCCCGCGTCGCGACTCTACACCCGCATCCGCAGCCGCGAGGGCTTGAGCTACTCCGTCGGCTCGAGCTTCAGCGCCTCGCCTCGCAGCACGGCGGCCCAGTTCACCGCCAATGCGATCGCGGCGCCGCAGAACGTGGGCAGGGTCGAGGCGTCTTTTCGAGACGAGCTCGCGGCCGTCTTGCGCGACGGCTACACGGACGAGGAAGTCGAGACAGCAAAGCGGAGCTGGGCGCAGGCACGTCGCGTCAACCGCACGCAGGACGCCGCCTTGGCGAACCAGCTCGGCCAGTTGACTCACGTCGGACGAACGATGGCCTGGGATACCGAGCTCGAGTCCCGAGTCCAGGCTTTGACGCCCGCGGAAATCCTCGACGCGATGCGCCGGCATCTCGACTTGAACAAGATGACTTTCATCAAGGGCGGGGATTTCGGGGATCTGCCGACTGCCTCGGGACAGTAGAGCGGCGGTCACATGCTTGCTCTAGCTAGTTCACTCGAACCCGAATAGCGGCGGGAAAAGGAAGGCCACGACCGCCGCCCATCCTGCGATGACGTAGAGATAGGTCGTCTGCCAGCTCCACAGCCGCGCGAACGGCGCGCCGGCGTGTATGAACCGGACGTAGAGAAAAGCCGAGCCGGCCAGATTCACGAGCAGCACGACGTTCATGCCGAGAGCAGCCAGTCGGTTCGGCGTGAAACCGAAATCCGAGATGCGGGCGCCGATCGCCCAGAGGGCGAGCGCATCGACCAGGAGCGCAGTCGCGACCAGCGCGAGCGGCAGGAAGTCGAGCAGCGTCGGCGGGGCGGCGGGGTCTCGGGCCGAGATCGAATAGAGAAGCAGCCCGAAAACGACCACGAGCAACAGGTCGACCGCGATCAGGATCTCGCGCTCGACGTCGATACCCCGCCCCGTCGCGACCATCGTCGCGACGAACGCGACGAGCACCAGCGTGAACAGGGGAATGAAGATGCGCGCAAGCACGGGCGCCATGTTCTCGATGACGCTCTGCTTTGCTTCGACGAGCCACGTCGCGATCACGAGGGCGCCGACGGCACCGCACGGCAGGATCCAGTTCTCGACGACGGGCTCTACGTCGAGGCCGATTGCACCGAACAAAGCGAACGTCAGCCCCATCAGCACACCGCCGCCGAGCGCGATCAGGACGAAGTAGATGATCAGCTCGCCCGTGAAGCGGATGAAGTCCATCCGCCGCTCGTTTCCTTGCCAGCGTCCGCCGACGTAGCCCACGCCGACGGCAAGCCACAGGGCAATCGGCAGGTGCAGCGCGGTCAGAACCAACGTGTCGGCGGGCTGTGCGCCGCCGGCCGGCGCAGGGAACGGGAAGGCATTCACGATGACGGCCGCGAGCGCGAATATCGCAGCCAACGTCATTTGGGTCGACTTGGGGAGCGGTCTTTCCACCGCGAAATACGTGACGATGAATGGAAGCGTGAAAAATCCGATGTTCAGCGGGTAGAAGACGTCGTCGCCCAAACCGATCCCGAAGATCGCCGGGATCTTGATCGCTACGGCCGCCGCCAGCGCAAGCGCGACGGCAAGCCACATTTCCCGAGTCCCATAAGCGGCGGAGTGCTCGATGTCGCCGGACGCGCCGTCGCCGGAGAGCACGAGCTGCTTCCACAGCCTTTCGGAGTGCTCGCGGGCGAACTCGCGCGTCAGCGCATCGATCGCTCCCATGCGGCGGACAGCCACGAGGAACGCCTCGTCCTCCGATAGCCCTTGCTCGCCGAGCGAAGAGATCTGCTCGCGGAGGTGATCCTCGAGCTCCGCCGCATCGGGGCCGCTGATCGCCCGGCTCCTGCGCAGGTGCGACCGCCACGCGTCGATCTGTCTTTCGAGGGCATCCACCGCAGGATCAGCCACGCACGTCTCCATCGCCTCAACCCCCATCCGGGACGGGAACGGGGCTGCCATCGCTCGCGCATTCCGATATCGCGGAGAAGATTTTTCGCAGCGTCTCGTCAACGGTGCGCCATTGGCGGCGCTCGTCCGCGAGCTGCCGCCTGCCCGCCTCGGTCACGCGGTAATACTTCCGCCGCCGTCCGGACTCCGCCCGCTCCCACCGTGTTTCGACGAGGCCCGACCGCTCGAGTCGGTGGAGGACCGGATAAAGCATGCCGTCGGTCCACTCGAGCTCGCCGCCGGACAATTCCCGGACCCGCTTCAGGATCGCGTAGCCGTAACTGTCCCCCTCGGCCAGGATCGCGAGAACCAGCGGCGTCGACGACGCGGCGACGAGGTCCTTATTGATGCTCACGGGATCCGCACCCTTTTGCACGCTTCCGTCGACCAAGGACCTTGCCCGAAATACATAGCTCTGTTATGCATAGCTCCGCAAGATATTACAGGCGGGGAAGCAACGCAAGCGGATTCTCGGGACGGCTCCTTTTCACGCCACTTGCCGCCTCCATCGGTTCCAGACGAGCAAGGCGGGTGGCATTCCTCGCGCTGACCGCGCTCGCCGGGTACGGCGCAGGCTGGGCGTCGAAGCGCGGCAAAGCACCCAGGGCCGCGATCGGGAGTTCCCGAATTGCGCCGCGGATCGACGAGCGTTCACACCGCCGGACGGCGCGCCGGCAGGCCTTCTGCGAGCAACTTCTGAAGGACCGCTTGCTCGACGGGCTTGACGAGATAATGATCGAAGCCCGCCTCTGCCGCTCGCTGTTTGTCCTTGGCTTGCCCCCAGCCGGTCAGTGCGACGAGGACCGGCTGCACGGGGCCGCGTTCGCGAATCCTCCGCGCAACGTCGTAGCCGTTCATGCCCGGCATCCCGATGTCGAGAAGCACGATGTCCGGGACGAACGTCGGCATCACCTCCAAAGCCTTCGGCCCATCGAGCGCGACGCAAATCTCGTGTCCGAGGAGAGTGACGAGCCGGCCGAGCATATTCGCGGCATCGACGTTGTCGTCGACGATCAAGACACGACGGCGCGGAGCGGCGTCATCGATCGGGAGCGAGCGCTCGGCGACCGCGAGTCTCGTCGCGAACGCTTGCGGATCGCCCAACGGCGTCGTTCCGCGCAACTCCCGAGGCATGATCGGAACCCTGATCGTGAACGCGCTGCCTCTGCCGAGACCCTCACTGTGAGCCTCGACGCTGCCGCCGTGCATCTCGACGAGAGATTTCACCAACGTCAAGCCGAGTCCGAGCCCTTTCGTATTGCGCTCGAGCGAGCCGTCGACGCGCTCGAACATCTCGAAGACGCGCTCGAGCTTTCCGGCGGGGATACCGAGACCGTCGTCGCTCACGGTGATTGCGATATCCGCTCCGCTCGGCTCGGCGCTAAGCCGCACATGCCCGCCGGAAGGCGTGTACTTCGCGGCGTTACTCAGAAGATTGGCCAGCACCTGCGCCAAACGGACAGGGTCGGCATCGAGATCGATCGTCTCCTCCGGGAGGTCGATGGTCAGCTCGTGCCCTGCCTCGTCGAAAAGCGCGCGCGTTTGCTCGAGCGCGCTCTCGACGATTGCGCTGAGCTGGACACGACACTTGCGCAGCTCGAGCCGGCCTTGCGTGATGCGCGAGACTTCGAGCAAGTCGTCGACGAGCCGAGTGAGCTGCGTCACCTGCCGCTCCATCACGGCCAGAGTGAGTGCAATCGTCTCGGGATCATGGTTCGCCGCTTGGAGCAGATCGATGCCGCTGCGCAGCGGTGCGAGCGGATTCCTGAGCTCGTGTGCGAGCGTCGCGAGGAACAAATCCTTGCGGCGGTCGGCATCACGCAACGACTGTTCGGCGCGCTGGCGTGCGATCGCAAGCGCGACGAGGTCGCTCACCGCGCGAAACAGGCCGACGGATTCCTGAGTGTGCTCCGCTTCCGTGCTCGATCCGAACGCGAGCGTGCCGAAAAGCTCCCCGCCGGCGATCAGCGGATGACAGACATAGGCTCTGAGGCCAAGCGAGTGGATCGCGCTCGCGATCGGGTCGTCGGCCGCCGTCGAATCCGAGAGGATGATCGAACGGCGCGTAGCGGCGACCGCGCCGCACGGCGGCTGACCGAAGTCGAGGCGCGCCATCGCCTCTCGTTGCGCCGGCTTGAGACCGCCGCTCGCCGCGAGCCGCAAATGAGTTCCGTCGCTGGAAACCGCGTAGTGAGCGTAGACGTCGAGGTCGAACAGCGCAGAGAGTTTGACGAAAAGCTGCTCGAGGAAGCGCATCGGATCGCTCGTCGCGAGCAATCCCGCCGCCGCCTCGTAGAGCAGCGCAAGGCGCTGCGCGCGCTGCCGCAACACCTGCGCGGAGCGCTTCTGCCCGGTGATGTCGACGGCGGTGGAGAGAATGCCGACGATGCTCCCGCTCGCATTGCGCTCGGGATGCACGCCGAGGTCGAAACACCGGCGTGCGCCGCGGAACGTCAGCCAGAGCTCGAGCCGTTGCGGCTGGCCGGTCGCGAGCACCTCCCGTTTGATCGCGACGAGCCGCGCGGCGTCCTCGGGGTTGAAGAGATCCTCGTCGCTCTTACCGACGACATCTTCCTCGCGCAGCGCATCTCCGGGGTCGCGAATCCACGTGTAGCGGAGCCCCGCGTCCTGCATCGATACGAAGACGGAGAAGACCGGAGGCGCCCGCACTGCGCCGCGCTCGGAGAATCCGCCGTGCAGGTACTCCATGCTCCGAGCTTGCCCCCCGATGCCCGTCCTCGACGCTTCAGGTCACGCGCCGGCAGGCGTGCCGCCGTTCGTCGCGCTGCCGGGACGGGCTAACTCTCGTCCTTTTGAATCGGCGCGTCAATCTCGTTTTCGGTAAAGTGTGGAGTGGCTGCGGTCCCTCGATCGCCCCTGTTCACGTTCCCGCGATCGAGACTCAGTCAAGCCTCGACTTCGGATCATCCGGCAAGCTGCGGCCGGCCACCGTGTCATGGCGGCCGGCGGCTCCTGAACGCTTGACCCGGACTTCACACGGACGCCATTCTTCCGCCGCGTGGGTAGCCGCTCGCATGAAGGATCGTGTCAGCACTGCCGCCCTTTCAGATCGCCGCGACTGCATGGGGGCTCCTGACGGAGCCGGAAATGGACCAGCTGATCGCCGACCACGCGTCGCGCCTATCCGAGGGGAAACTCGGCACCGGCCAGACCACGGCGGAGGTCAGAAGGTCGCGTGTCGCATTCGTCGACGTCGAAAGGTACCAATGGCTATACCAACGGATGTGGCAGGCAGCGCTCGAGCTCAATCGCAACTACTTCAACGTCGAAATCGCCGGCTTCACGGAACGCATCCAGCTCGCGCGCTACGACGGCTCCAACCAGGGGTTCTACACTTGGCATACGGATTTCGCCGATATCGCACCGCGGAGGAAGCTCTCGATATCCGTTCAGCTTTCCCGGCCGGAAGACTACGAAGGAGGCGATCTCGAGCTGCTGTTCCACGAGACGCCGCACAAGGCGGAGAGATCGAGAGGATCACTCACCGTCTTCCCGAGCTTCGTTCTGCACCGCGTGACACCCGTGACGGCCGGCACGCGCTGGAGTCTCGTCGCATGGATATCGGGGCCGCGATGGCGATGAGAGCGGCGCGGCCTCGGGCCGCCGCAGGCGCGGCGCTCGAAGCGCTGCGATAATGCCGTTTCGCGCCGCCCGATGGAGTCTCGACCAAAGAGGAAGGAAGTGAAACGGATCAAAAAGGCTACGCGCAGCGCCAGCGCGGTTCTACTGCTGCTCACTGCAGGAAACCTTTGGGGCCAGACATCGGAGACCGGGCCGTCGGTGCCCGTTCTTTCGCCGGGTTTCACGGCGACGCTCTTCGCCGAAGGCTTGCCGACGCCGCGGCACATCGTGATCCGAGACAACGGCGACGTCTACGTCACATTGCGCTCCGGGCAGGCGAAGTTCCGACCGACGGACGAGCCCGGCGGCGTGATGGCCCTTCGGGACGAGGACGGTGACGGCGTCGCCGACGTCATCCGCCGATTCGGCGGTCCCGATATCGACACGGGGCTCGCGCTCGACGGCGACCGGCTCTATTTCTCGTCGATGACGACGATCTACGCGGCCGAGCTCGACGAGTCGCTCGCGCCGACCGAGATCGAAGTCCTCGTCGCCGATTTACCGGAGTCATGCTGCGGCCATCGCACGAAGCCGATTGCGCTCGATGGCGCGGGGAATCTGTTTACGCAGGTCGGAGCGCCGTCGAACGCCTGTCAGACGGAGCAAGGCAGCCCGGGGTCGCCGGGGCTCATGCCGTGCACGCTGCTCGACGAGCACGGCGGCGTGTTTCGGTTCAGCGCATCGGCGCGCGGTCAAAGCCATTCCCGCGATGCGAAGCGCTATTCGACCGGGCATCGCAACATCGTCGCGCTCGAGTGGAACAGCGCGACCGGCGCGTTGTTCGCGCTGATGCACGGGCGCGATGGCCTGAACCAGCTATGGCCCGAGCACTTCACGGCCGACGACGATGCGGAGCTGCCGGCGGAGGAGTTCCACCGGATCGACGAAGGCGTCGATCTCGGGTGGCCGTACACGTACTACGATCCGCGCCGTCACGAGCGCATGGTGATGCCGGAGTACGGCGGCGACGGCGAAACGCCGGCCGAGCCGTCCCGCTACCGCGATCCGCTGATTGCGTTTCCGGCGCATTGGGCGCCGAACGATCTCGTGTTCTACACGGACACGCAGTTCCCGGCCCGCTATCGCAACGGCGCGTTCATCGCGTTTCACGGCGCCGTCGCGCCACGGCGCGACGACGTCGGCTCGGTCGTCTTCGTGCCAATGAACGAAGCCGGCGGAGTGACGGGCGACTGGGAGGTATTTGCCGGAGGGTTCGACCGACTGCCGACCGACACGGGCGCCATCGGGCGGCCGAGCGGCGTCGGCGTCGGTCCGGACGGCGCGCTCTATATCGTCGACGACACCGGCGGACGCATCTGGAGGGTGACTTACGCCCCATGACGATCCGGCGGTTGGCGTGTCGTTCGCGAGTCGGCTGTTGAAGCCTCAGCTCGCGGCAATCGGCAGAAGGGCCATACCCTCTCGATCTTCAGGAATGAGAACGGCAGATGGCTGCTGGCGCGCGATGCCAACATGCTGAGCGCCGTTCCAGAGGAAGCGCAGTGACAGGTTGATCGCGGCATCGAGCCCGACGCGACGATCATGCCCCATGCTCGAGTCGTCGATTCGACGACATCCCCTTCCGTGCGACGCAGAACTGTTCATCGGCACGGCCGGAGCGATCACAAGGAGAGTGAATTGGAACCGATCACCTGGGAGGATTTCGTCAAGGTGGAGCTGCGTGTCGGCAGGGTCGTCGACGTGCAGCCCTTCCCGGAAGCGCGCAAGCCCGCCTACAAGTTGACGATCGATTTCGGCGAAACGATCGGCGTGAAGAAGTCGAGCGCGCAGATCACGGACCTGTATCGGCCGGAAGAGCTGGTGGGCCGGCTGGTCGTAGCCGTCGTCAATTTTCCTCCGAAGCAGATCGGGCCGTTCATGTCAGAGTGCCTGGTAACGGGGTTCCACGACGAGCAAGGTCGAGTGGCGCTGTGCGTACCGGACAAGTCGGTCCCGGTCGGAGCGAAGCTGTTGTGAGCACCTCAGCCGAAGACGCCGTGGCCGCCGATCGCGGCGCTATGCGCCGCTCGTCCACAGCAGCGGATTACAAGTCGGGCGATGGTAGCCTGCATCGGCGAGCAGGAGATCGAGCGCGATGCTCGCGAGATCGTCCGCGACCGCCTCGACCCGCTCGTCGTGCTCCTGATACAGGATCTTTCGATATGTGCGGCAGGCGTTGCAGCACTCGGCCCGGATTGCGTCGGGACCGCCTTCGATGGATCGGTACGAGATGCCCTGCGTCGAGTGGCAATGGCTGCACGTGACGCGAACGAGGTACCACTCGGTCGCGCACAGCGCGCAATGCAGAAACCGCCGCCCTTGCGAAGTGCTGTCCTCGCGGACGACGCTTGCGACCGGCAGCATGCCGCACACGGGACACACGCCAGGAACCCCGGCACCCTCGACGGCCTCACGCGGCAGCCGGCTCGCGACCGTGGCCGCGCACACCTGAAACGCGGCCATGACGAATGGCGCCGCGGCCACGTCCACATCGGCGGAACGCCCGACGAGGATCGCGTCGGCCTGCCGATCCAAGGCATCGGCCGGCGCCTCGCGCAGCCGTTCGAGAACCTGCCGGACGCTCGCGGGCGCGTCCGTGGCCGCTTCGACCGCGTCGCAAAGCCTCGAAAGCGCGTCTTGCCATTCATGCTCGCGGAGCGCGGCGGCCTCGAGTATCGGCATCCGGTGCTCACGTGCCCGCGCGAAATCGGCATCGCCGGGCAACGTTTTCGGCGTGAAGTCTTCGAGCACGCGGTGCTGCGCGTCCGCGAGCGACGCCATCAAAAGAAGGTAATCGGCGATCGAATGTCCGATCGCGCCCTCTTCGGCGAGCTCGCGGAGCCGCGCGGCACGGGCCACGAAGAGGTTGCTCGGCTCGGGAAGCCGGACGCGGGGCAGATCCTGCCCCGCGAGCCCTTCAATCTGGCCGCGCTCGAGAATCCGCCGCATGGCTCAACCTTTCGCGGAACCAGGCCCGGTGGTGCTTGTAGGCCCACCCCGCGCTCACGCGCCCGCGAAGCATCGCGTGCATCGATCCCTTGACCCAGATCGCGGCGTACACGTGCACGATGATCGCAACGATCAGCACGAAAGCGAGAAACGCGTGCGCGAGCGACGCGAAGCGCACGGCGCCGATCGGGAAAAGGGCGGAGAAATACTGCCGCCAGATCACGATACCCGAGACCAGCAGCCCGGCGAGCGCTACGACGAGCACGAAGAAGAGCAGCTTCTGCCCCGCGTTGTAGCGGCCGACCTCGGGCAGATCCTCCTCGCGATTACGCAGCACGTCTCCGAAGCGGCGCAGCCACTGCCGATCGCGCGCGTCGAGAAGGTTGTCCTTGAACACCGCTGCGGCGAGGAACACGAACGCGGCGACCATCAGCACCCCGACGACCGGGTGCAGTATCCGCGTCCACGGCCCGCCGCCGAAGAGCGCGCTCAGCCAGTAGAGCGCCGGATGAAACAGCGCGAGCCCGGAGAGCGCCGCGAGCACGAAGAGCGCGGCGACGATCCAATGGTTCGTGCGCACGTTCGCGCTGTAGCGCTCGATCATCTCGTGCCGCTCGGGTTCAGCCATGCCTCGCCTCCTCGCCGATCGCCCGCGCGGCGGCACGTTCGTCCTCGTCGCTCACCTCGTTCGGCCCGACGCGCAGGTAATGCAGGAAACCGGCAAACGCCGCGAGCAGCATGCCGGCGAGCCCGAGCGGCTTCGCGATCCCCTTCCACAGCTCGACCATCGGGCTGATCCGCGGATTCTGCGGCAGACCGCTGTAGAGCTCGGCTCGATCGGCGTGATGAAGCACGTACATCACATGCGTGCCGCCGACGCCTTCGGGATCGTACACGCCTGCGTTCTCGAAACCGCGGGACTTGAGATCCGCTACGCGCTCGGCGGCGTGTCGGTGCATGTCCTCCTTCGTGCCGAACACGATCGCGCCGGTGGGGCACGCCTTGACGCAGGCCGGCTCGCGCCCCACCGCGACGCGGTCGGAGCACAGCGTGCACTTGTACGCCTTGCGGTCGACCTCCGAGATCCGCGGGATGTTGAACGGGCAGCCGGTGATGCAGTAGCCGCAGCCGATGCAGTGCTCGCTGTCGAAGTCGACGATGCCGTTCGCGTACTGCACGATCGCGCCGGGCGCGGGGCACGCCTTGAGGCAGCCCGGGTCGGCGCAGTGCATGCAGCCGTCCTTGCGGATCAGCCACTCGAGATCCCCATCATCCGTCTCGTGCTCCGCGAAACGCATCAGCGTCCACGAATTCGGCGTCAGATCGTGCGGGTTCTCGTAGACGCCGGTGCACGTGCCGATCTCGTCGCGCAGGTCGTTCCACTCCATGCACGCGACCTGGCACGCCTTGCAGCCGATGCACTTCGACGTGTCGATCAGCTTCGCAACCGGCTGGGCGCCTGCGCGTCGCACCTGCGGCGGCCGCGTCGTGGTCGCGGAGCGGCGGACGATATCTTGCGACTCGAGGGCCATGGCTGCTCCTAGGCTTTCTCGACTCTGACGAGGAACGCCTTGAATTCCGGCGTCTGCACGTTCGCGTCGCCGACGAACGGCGTCAGCGTGTTCGCGAGAAAGCCGGGTTTTGCGATCCCGGTGAAGCCCCAGTGGATCGGGATGCCGACGGTGTGCACCGTCCGGCCGTCGATGGTCAGCGTCCTGATCCGCTTCGTGACGACGGCGACGGCTGTGATGCGGCCGCGATTCGACTCGACGTGCACGCGATCCCCGGAGACGATGCCGAGCTCCTTCGCAAGCCCCTCCCCGATCTCGACGAACTGCTCGGGCTGGATGATCGCGTTGAGGCGCACGTGCTTCGTCCAGAAGTGGAAGTGCTCCGTGAGCCGATACGTCGTCGCGACGTGCGGGAAACGCTCGGCGTCGCCGAATGCCTGCCGGTCCGCGTCGAACACGCGCGCGGCCGGGTTGCTCACCGCACGACGCTCGTTGGGATGGAGCGGGTTGTAGCCGAGCGGCGTCTCGAACGGCTCGTAGTGCTCGGGGAACGGTCCGTCGGCGAGGCCCCGGCGCGCGAAGAGCCGCGCGACGCCCTCCTGGTTCATGATGAACGGCCCCATGCCTCCGGCCGGCTCCTCGTCGAGCGGGAAGTCCGGCGTGTCGGCGCCTGTCCAGCGCGTGCCGTTCCACTCGACGAGCCTCCGGGCAGGATTGAACGGCCTGCCCTGCGGGTCGCACGACGCGCGGTTGTAGAGCACGCGACGGTTCGCGGGCCACGACCACGCCCAGTTCAGCGTCTGGCCGATGCCGGTCGGATCGGAGTTGTCGCGGCGCGCCATCTGGTTGCCCGCTTCGGTCCAACAGCCCGCGTAAATCCAGCATCCGCACGCGGTCGTGCCGTCGTCGCGGAGCTCGCCGAAGCCCGAGAGCTGCTCGCCGGCGCGGCGCACGACGCGCGTCGGGTCCGCGACGTCGGTGACGTCGGCGAGGGCGCGGCCGTTGTACTCCTTCGCGATCTCCTCGGGCGACGGGCTCTCCGGATTCGCGTACGGCCACGTCAGATCGAGGATCGGATCCGGGAACGCGCCGCCCTCCGCCTCGTAAAGCCGACGCAGCCGCATGAAGATCGCGGCCATGATCTCGATGTCGGTGCGCGCCTCGCCGGGCGGCTCCGCGCCCTTCCAATGCCACTGCAGCCAGCGGCCGGAGTTCACGAGCGCGCCGTCCTCTTCGGCGAAGCAGCTCGTCGGCAGACGGAAGACCTCGGTCTGGATCTGGCTCGGGTCGACGTCGTTGTGCTCGCCGTAGTTGCGCCAGAACTCCGACGTCTCGGTCACGAGCGGATCCATGATCACGAGGAACTTCAGCTTCGACAGCGCCTCCGTCATCTTCGCCTTGTTCGGCGCGGCCGCGAGCGGGTTGAAGCCCTGCGCCAGGTAGCCGTTGAAGCGGCCCTGATGCATCAGCTCGTACGTCTGGAGCATGTCGTAGAGCCTGTCGAGCTTCGGCAGATAGTCGTACGCCCAGTCGTTGTCCGCGCGCGCGGCGTCTCCCCACCACGCCTTCTGCAGGCTGACGAAGAAGCGCGGATAGTACTGCCAGTAGCTCATCTGGTTCGGCCGAAGCGGCCTCTGCGTGCGCGCGGCGAGGTAGTCGCCGAAGCGCTGCTCGTTCTCGCGCGGCAGCGTGAGGTAGCCCGGCAGAAGGTCCGACAAGAGGCCGAGATCCGTAAGCCCCTGGATGTTCGAGTGGCCCCGCAGCGCGTTCATGCCGCCGCCCGAGACGCCGATGTTGCCTAGCAAGAGCTGCAGCATCGCGCCGCAGCGGATCATCTGCGATCCGATCGAGTGCTGCGTCCAGCCGAGCGCGTACATGATCGTCATCGCCCGAGTCGGCGTCGCGGTCGACGCGATCATTTCGCAGATCTCGAGGAACCGCTCGCGCGGCGTGCCGCAGATGCGCTCGACCATCTCCGGCGTGTAGCGCGCGTAGTGCGCTTTCAGCAGGTTCAGGACGCAACGCGGATGCGTGAGCGTCGGATCGGTCCGCACGTAGCCGTCTTCGCCGACCTCGTACTCCCAGGTCGAGCGGTCGTACTCGCGCCGTTCCGCGTCATAGCCCGAGTAGAGCCCGTCGCCGAACGCGAACTCCTCGCGGACGATGAACGTCGCGTCCGTGTAGTTCGTGACGTAGTCGCGCTGGATGCGGTCGTTCTCGAGCAGATAGCGGATCACGCCGCCGAGAAACGCGATGTCCGTGCCCGTGCGAATCGGCGCGTAGACGTCGGCGACCGACGCCGACCGCGTGAAGCGCGGATCGACGACGATCAGCTTCGCCTTGTTATGTGCTTTCGCCTCGGTGACCCACTTGAAGCCGCACGGATGCGCCTCGGCGGCATTGCCGCCCATGATCAGCACGAGATCCGCGTTCTTGATGTCGACCCAGTGGTTCGTCATCGCGCCACGGCCGAATGTCGGGGCAAGACCTGCCACCGTGGGGCCGTGTCAGACGCGGGCCTGATTGTCGAACGCGAGGATCCCTAAGCTGCGGACGATCTTGTGCGTGAGGTAGCCGGTCTCGTTGCTGCTCGCGGACGCCGCGAGCATGCCCGTCGTGACCCACCGATTGACGGTCCGACCATCATCGGTCGTCGCGACGAAGTTAGCGTCGCGATCCTGCTTCAGCAGCCGCGCGATGCGGTCGAGCGCTTCGTCCCACGAGATGCGCTCCCAACGGTCCGAGCCGGGCGCGCGGTACTCCGGATACTTCAGGCGACTCGGGCTGTGGATGAAGTCGATGAGCCCGGCGCCCTTCGGGCAGAGCGTGCCGCGATTGACCGGATGATCCGGATCGCCCTCGATATGAAAGATGCTCGGCTTCGCGTTGATCGACCGATCCCCGCGCGAGTACATCAAAATCCCGCACGAAACGGAGCAGTACGGGCACGTGTTGCGCGTCTCGGTGGCGTCTGCGAGCTTGAATTCACGGACGCTTGCGAGGGCCTCGTTCGGAGAGAACCCGAGCAGCGCGAGGCTCGACCCGGCAAGCGATGAGCCCGTGAATTTCAGGAACTCGCGCCTCGTCAACTGGGTCATCGAATCCCCCTCGACATCGCGGCGAACGAATAGGTCGGACAGTGAGTATACCGCACGCAGGCCTCCCACCGCTCACCGCGGGCCGAGGCGCTCTGCGAAGTCGAAGATGAAGGTCACGTGATTCGGCGTCGACCGGTCCTCGGGACGCTGTGACGGCAGCAGCGCAATCACGCGCTCGCCGTCCGGCGCGAGATCGAAGGCCGGCAGCACGCCGGTCTCCGCGAGGCGGACCGGTGTCCACTCCCGAGGGGCTTCTGCGACGAAACGCCCGTCGACGACCGAGTACTCGACGACCATGATCCGTTCGTCGTCGGTTTGATAGAGCAGCTCACGACCGTTCCTCGACCACGTCGGAATCCTGCCGCCGTCCCGGGATACCTGCACGGCCGTCCCGGAGTCGGGGAACGCTCGCACGTACACCTCGAAGCTGCCGGATTCGCTCGATGCATGCGCTACCCACCGACCGTCCGGCGAGAACGCGGGCCAGGTCTCGACCGCCGCCGTTCGCAGATACGGCTCCGGCGCGCCGGACGCCATCTGGCCGCCCTCCTCGTGCAACGGGATCGTCCACAAATCGAAGTGCGTGGCACCGCCGTTCGCGTGATACGCAAGCCGATTTCCGTCCGGCGAGAACGACCACGGAACGACGGCCCCCACACGCGCAACCGGTCGCGGATCTCGCGCGCCGTCGATCGGGAGCAAGGCAAGACCGCCCGCCGCGGTCACCGCCACTGCAGTGCCGTCCGGAGCCCACAGCGCCGCGCCGAGATCCGGCCCGCCGAGCTTCAGCGTGCGCGCTTGCGACGAGTCGTGCACGACGAGCTGCCAGACTCCGCTCTCGAGCACCCTCACGAGCACTCGTTCGCCGTCCGGCGACAAGCGCGGTCCGAAGTAGCGTCCCGGCTTCAGCGCCAGCGGCACGATCGTCCCTTGGCGATCCACCCAGGAAAGCACGCTGTGTCCGGTATCCCGCTGATAGACCAGGACACCGTTCGCCGAGACGTCGAGCTGTGCGTAGCCGAAGTTGGGCGCGTACGCAACGTCCTGCAATACCGGAAACGCCGGTCCGCGCGCGGCCTGCCGCTCGATGTCGAAAGGCAGCGCGTACACGGTGCCCTGGTTGACGTAGAGAACGTAGTCGGCGCCTGCCGCGGCCACGTGGCGCGGAAACGTCCCGCCCGCGACGATCGGCCGGCGCGCGCCGTCGGGGAGCGATACGATTTCGATCGCGGGGTCGCCGTCGATCCGTCTCGCCGCGATCAGGGCGTTCCGGCCGTCGGGCAGCACCTGCGGCCAGCCGAGCGATACCGACTCGGCCGACGTATCGAGGATCACGTCTGCCGAACCACCCGCGGACGGTATGCGCGATAGCACTCCGAACGCCGTCACTGCGATGATGTCGCCGTCGGTCGTCCAGCTTGCGCCGAGCAGATCGGGCGAGCGTGCGAGCTCGATCGGCAAGCCGCCGTCGACGGCGATCTTCTTCACGGCGCCGTCGGCCCAGAAGCCGACCCATAACCCGTCCGGCGCGAAGAACGGCGCTCGCGCGCCGTCGGTGCCGGGGAGCTCCGAAACCACGCCGTCGTCGAGCCGCAGAACGTAGAGCCTTCCGCGACGATCCGCGCCGCGCGCGACGAAGACGGTGCGCGTCGCGTCGGGCGAGATCACGACGTCGGTGCCGACATCCGAGCCGAGCGTCGCATCGTTCGCGCGCAGCTCGACGGAGAGTTGCAGCGGCCGCGGTGATGCCGTGGGTCGCTCGGGAAGCGCTCGGTCGCGGACAAGCACGGCGACGGCGGCCATGATCGCGGCACCTGCGGCGACTCCGCCGACGAACCACTTCATCGGAGCGGCGGAGCTCCGCGCCTCGCCCGACACGTCCCGATCTCTATCCCTCGGCGCCTCGATGGTGTCGGGCGGTACCGTCACGAACTCGGGCACATAGCCGCCCTTCGGCAGCACGATTCTGAGCGTCGCTCCGGCGCCCTCGCCTGCGTAGTACTGCTCGAGCCGCCGCCGGAGCCGCGAGGCCTCGGCCCGCACGATCGGATCGACGCGCGGATCGAACGCCGGGCCGCGCCCAAGGGCGTCGACGCCGAGCGTGTATTCCTTCAACCGATCGGCGTCGCCGCGCAGCGTGTGCCGGACGATGAATTCGAGCAGCGCGCGCGAGCGTTCCGACCCGCGAAAGGCATCGCTCGCGACGACGTCGGCGAGGTGCTCGAGGATTGCCTGCTCCGGGACCGCCGGCTTGCCGGTCATGCTCGCAACCTGATCGGGAGCCAGTCGCATCTTACCGCGCGGAGACGCAAGTGATCGTCGGCCCCCGCTCGAGCGTGCGGCACGGTACCGTACCGTGCTTGCGCGCGCGGTGTTCCGCCTCGACCGTGCATGGGTCGTCGACCGGAGAGACCCATGGCTGCCAGGAATCTGCCTAGAGCCTGCCTTCTCGGCATCCTCATCCCTATCGGCGCCGACGGGCATCACAGCCCTGCGGCTTTCGATCTGACCACCGAGATCGAGGTCGTCGGAACGATCGCCGAGGTCGAGTGGACGAACCCGCACATCTACGTCACCGTCGAGACTGTCGGACCCGACGGGCAACCCCGCCTGCAGCAGCTCGAAGCGGACGGCGTCGCGGCCGTGCGCACATCCGGCCTTACGAAGGAGATCCTGGCGCCGGGGGCTCGCGTCACGTTCCGCGCGGCACCGAACCGGCGCGGAGCCGTGCACACGGCGCTCGCCATCGACGTCACGACCGCCGACGGCACCACCTATCCGCTGGGCCCGCGCGGTCGGTCGCTTAGGCCGGCCGTCGAGCCGGTCCCGGCGCAAAGCCTCGCGTCCAAGTGGGCGCCGAAGCCGGCCGACCTCGCCGACTTCGGGAGCGCGACGCGCACCTGGCCATTGACCGAAGCGGCGCGGGCGGCAACGACGGATGTCGCGAGCACGCTCGCGTCCGCCGCGGGATGCACGCCCTACCCGCAACCCGCCCTGATGGCCGTGCATCTGCTCCGCACGATCGAGATCACGGACGACGCGGTGCTGATCCGCATCGATTGGCCGGACATCGTCCGCACGGTACGCCTCGACCTTGCAGAGCATCCCGCCGACATCGAGCCCACGCTCCTCGGGCATTCCATCGGCTGGTGGGAAGGCGACACGCTCGTAATCGATACGGTCGGGTTCACGGCCCATCGGCAAGGCATCGGCTGGGGCATCCCGTCGAGCCCGCACAAGCACATGGTCGAACGTCTGTCGCTGACGGCGGATCGCCGCCGGCTCCGCTACGAGGTCACGCTGGAGGATCCCGAGTATCTGTCGGCGCCGGTCTCGTACACGATGCTGTGGGATCACCGGCCGGATCTCGAGCCAACGAGCGAGCCGTGCGATCCGGCCGTCGCGCGCAGGTTCCTGGACGACTAGACCGCGCTTTGAGTGCGCTTCGCCGCGTCGAGCTCGTCCTCGCGGCCAGTGGGAAGCTACTCGTTCCGAAATCGGGACAAGGAATCCGCCTGCGGGACGAATCTACGGCCCCGCGTAACGCAGCGCGGCCAACATCAACGTGTTACGTGCCACCCGACTAGTGGCATACCCGTTGCTCACCGCATGCGTCCGTAATTGAGACGACGTACGTACGTAATCCAATTAAGTCGCCGCGCCGATCGGCGCCTGACGAGGTTGCGGTCATGCCAACGAGTCCTTCTGAGCCCAGAGCGCGGGTGCGCGCAATCCTCCGTCGCGAATCGACGTCCGATGCAGGCATCAATCGCCGCGACACACGTGGCGCGGGCCTGTTCGACGCCGTGCTGCGAGACATCGCCTACGCCTGCCGGTCGTTGCGCAACGCGCCGCTCGTCGCCGTCACGATCGTGACGACGATCGGCCTCGGCCTCGGGCTCGTGGCCGTCGTATTCACGATCTTCAATGCGATGATCTTTCGCGTGGACGACGTGCGCAACCCGCACGAGCTGTTCGCGGTGACACGTCCGGCGACGGCCGACGCGCAGCCCCAGAGATTCACGCGTGCGGAGTACGAAGCCCTCCTCCGCGAGACCGACGTATTCGTCGACGCTTTCGCGCTCGGCCCCGAAATCGATCGAATCATCGACGGCCAGCGGATGGAGGGCCAGCTCGTCAGCGGAAACTTTTTTCAAGTCCTCGGCGCAAGCGCCGCCCGCGGCCGCACGCTCACGCCGGCAGACGACGAGGCGGGGAACGATCACGTGATCGTCCTCAGCGACCGCGCGTGGGCGCGGTACTTCGCGAGCGATCCCGCCGTTCTGAGCCGCACGATCGACGTCAACGGCGTGCCGTTTCAAATCGTAGGCGTGATGCCCGAAAGCTTCCGCGGACTCGCGTTCGCGCCGCCGGACTTCTGGGCGCCGCTGTCGCTCCTCGGCGAGCTTCCAAGGAACGCCGACGCTAACGAGCCGGGCGTCGGCATCGTCGGTCGGCTCGCGCCAGGTCTGACTGAAGGCCAGGCGCTTGCGCAGCTCATCGCATGGGACCTGCGTCGGGCCGCGGAGACTTCCGGCGAGCGGCCGGACGCGAGCCTCATGCTCGAGCCGCGCCAGGGCACGGTGCCGCTCTCGGCCGAGGCGGTCGCGACATTCATGCCGCTCTTCTTCGCGTTCGGCCTGATCCTGATGATCGGCTGCGCGAATGTCGCCAACCTGCTGCTCGCGCGCGCCGTGGCTCGCCAACGCGAGCTCGGCATTCGCCTTGCGATCGGCGCACCAGAGCGCCGAATCGTTGCGCAGCTGCTCACCGAAAGCATCATCCTCGCGCTCGTATCTGCCGTGCTCGGCTTCGGCATCTCACGGCTGGTCCTCGAAGCCATCGTCTACTACGTCACGAGCGCGTGGGCGAACCTCGGCGACATTCGTCTCGTCGTGCCGCCTGCGGACTGGCGCGTCGTGGTGTTCCTCGTGCTCGCCGCCCTCGTGTCGACGCTCATCTTCGCGCTCGCCCCTGCGCTTCGGGCGACGCGTTTCGACCTCGTGCAGACGATGCGTGGCGTCGCCGCGGGCGAAGGCAAGCCCGGCCGCGCCCGCAGCATGCTCGTCGCCTTGCAGGTGACCGGATCCGCGCTGCTCCTCGTTACCGCGGCCGTCTTCCTGCGCAGCGCCTGGGTAGCGGCGTCGATGGATCCCGGCATCCGCACGACCGATACGGTGTTCGTGAACGTCGGGAACGAGCAGCGGCGCGCGGTGATACTAGACGTCGTGAGGAGCGAGCCGTCCGTCGCGGCGGTTGCCGCGTCGACGCCGATGTCGCTCGACGCCGTGGCCGAGGGTGCGGCCGTCCAGCCCTCCGCTGCAGTGAGGTTCGTGTCACCGAACTATTTCGAGGTTCTCGACATCGAGATCGCGCGGGGAAGAGGCTTCGCGCAGACCGAGACGAGTGCGGCCGCCGCCGTCGCCGTAGTTTCGGAAAGCGCGGCACGAGAGCTCTGGCCCGGTCTCGACGCGATCGGGCAACTCATCCGGCTCGACGCCGGTCCGGAGCTGGACGCCGCGATACGGAACAGTGCTCCCCCTATCCCCCGTACGGCCGTCGTCGTCGGCATCGCACGGGACGTGCCCGGCTTCCGGCTCGGCGGCCAACGCTTGTTAGCGGGGCCCGACGTCTACCTGCCGATCGCCGCCGAAGCTCCGGGAGCGTCGCTCGTGTTGCGCGTGCGCGGCGATCCCGCCGCAGCGAGCCGTCTGCTCGTCACCCGGCTTGAGACGATGGAGAGCGGCGTCGGCGAGATCATCCCGTTGCGCGAGCTGGCCCGCATGGAAGCCAATATCCTCGCGATTCCGTTCTGGCTCACGTTCGCGCTCGGCGCGCTCGCGCTCTTTCTAACCTTGTCGGGACTCTTCAGCGTGCTGTCGTATCTCGTGGAGCGGCGCAGGCGCGAAATCGGCGTACGGATGGCGCTCGGCGCGACGAGGCGGCGTATCGGCGCGCTCGTGTTGGCGCAGACGGCCCGGCCGGTCGGCGTCGGACTGATCCTCGGCAGCTGCTTCCCCGCCGCGGTCGGCGCAGCGCTCCTCGCAACACCGCTCGCCGCGCAGATCGGACAGACGGTGCGTCTCTTCGATCCGCTCGCGTACGCCGGAGGCTTGCTCTGCGTCGTCGCGGCCTGCGTGTTGGCAGCGCTCGTCCCGGTGCTGCGCGCAGGGCGCGTCGATCCGATCGGCGCGCTGAGGCAGGATTGATCGCGGCGTAAGCCGACGAGCGGAGACTACGAGAACGAGCGGCGCCGAACGACCCTGGCGCCGCTCGTCGGCGCTACATCAGCGGCGCAAGCGCCATCGTGATCCGCTCCGTCTGCGCGGGCGTGACCAGGCTCGTCAGGACGCCGAGGAACCGGCCGTCCTGCACGCCGGACACGATGTACTGCCAGCGGTACGCGCCGAGCACCGCGGCTTCGATCGCTCGCCGCTCGTCTTCCGCGAGCCGCCGGCCGCATGCGGCAACGAAATACTCGGCGTCGGCTCCGGCCTGTGCCCGTAAGATGCCGTCGACGCCGGCCACGAGCTCGATCAGATCCGTCACCGCGCGATCGCGCGCAGCGGCATCGATCTTCGCGTCCTCGCGCCGCCATTCGAGCTCGTCCATGATCGCGTGCTGGGACTCCTCCCGCCAGTGATGGAGGAACACGTCCTTCCAAAGCTCGGACAGATTCTCGTCGGGCTCGATGCTCTTCTTGTAGTGCACCTGCGTGAAGATCTCGATGTGGCAGGTGAGCGCGAGCACGGCCCAGGTGGACTTGCCGAGCACGAATTGCGCGACGGCATTGGGATCCGCGGTGAGGGTGTAGCCCGCCGGCATGCGCTCGGCCGCGAGCGTCTCCATGCGGCGAAAGAGCTCCTGGTGCTTCAGCTCCTCGTCGCTGAACCGGACCAGCGCCTCGAGTGCGACCTGGTCGCCGAGCCAGTGATCCCGGCTGATCTCGAGCACTTTCGCATTGATGAAGCGCTCCACGAGGCCGAACAGATTGGCGTAGGTCCTCCCCTGCACCTGGCTCATGAGACGCCGCTCCGCGGCGTCGAGGAACGTGAGCTCGCTCACGCGCGACAGGCCATCGGGCAGGAACTTCTGCCCGAGGTCGAGCGTGCGGCCACGGATGACATCCCGGTCGATGTCCCAGCGGATTCGCTTCGACGCATCGATGCAGCGGGCATAGCGATTGACGGTCTCGAGTGGTCGTGCGGCAGCCATTTCGGTGTCTCCTTGCGTTGAATGTGAAGTCACGACGCAATCGTGGCGACACGCGCGATGTGCGGGCATGGGGTCGACGTCCCGTTCGATGCCCACGGCAACGTGTCGGCAGTGACGTTTGTCCCGGCGACGCGTAACCTTGAGCTCCGTTCTCGAGAGCAGCCGTCCCGTGCGTCAATCCATACGCCTCACCCGATCCGCGGACGGCACCACGATCGCGTGGGCCGACGCCGGCAGAGGCGCGCCGCTCGTCAAGGCGTCGAACTGGCTCACGCATCTCGAGCACGACTGCGTGAGCCCGGTGTGGCGCCACTGGATTCGCTTCTTCGCGGACCATTTCCGCTTCATCCGCTACGACGAGCGCGGCTGCGGGATGAGCGAATGGGACGTCCGCGAGGTGTCCCTCGAGCGCTCGACGGAAGATCTCGAAAGCGTCGTCGCCGTCGCGAAGCCGCCAACGCCGTTCGTGCTGCTCGGCATCTCGCAGGGCGGCGCCATCGCGCTCCGTTATGCCGTGGCGCATCCGGAGAACGTGTCACATTTGATCCTGTACGGCGCGTACGCACGCGGCCGGGCGCTGCAGAGTCCCGAGGTCGAGCAACGCTACCGCGCGATCATCGCGCTGACCCGGCTCGGCTGGGGGCAGGACAATCCGGTTTACCGTCAGGTTTTCACGTCACGGTTCGTTCCGGAGGCGAGCGACGAGCAGATCCGCTGGTTCAACGAGCTTTGCCGCCGCACGACGAGGCCGGAGACTGCCGCCCGCATCATGGAGTCGCGACTGCACCTCGACGTCACCGACCTGCTCCCGCGTGTCTCGGCGCCCACGCTCGTGCTTCACGCGCGTAACGACGAGGCGGTGGCCCTGTCGCAGGGGCGGCTGATTGCGGCGAGCATCCCGGGCGCGCAGTTCGTCGAGCTCGACTCGCACAATCACATCCTGCTCGAGCGCGAGCCCGCGTGGGAGCGCTTCAAGCAGGAGGTGCTCTCATTCACGGGCCAGCCTTCGGAAGGCGCCGCGGACGACGCCCTGTTCGCGACCCTCTCGCCGCGCGAGCGTGAGATCCTGGCCCGAATCGCGCAGGGCCGCACGAACATCGAGATAGGCAAGCAGCTCTTCATCAGCGAGAAGACCGTGCGCAACCACGTGACGCGGATCTTCGACAAGCTCGGCGTGCGCTCGCGCGCGCAGGCGATCGTGCTGGCGAAGGACCGAGGCCTGTTGAAGTGAGGCGGCGCAACCGGCGCATGCTCGAGGCGCAGGTAGCGCTCGAACGGCCGCCTCGATCGAGAGCGACCCCCACGCCGAGGAGAAAAGGATGACCGTGTTCCACGTGTTGCTGCTGGTCACGACGCTGCTCTGCAGCCTCGTCGCAGGCTTCTTGTTCGCGTTTGCCGTGGTCGTGATGCCGGGCATACGCCGCCTCGATGACCGCAACTTCATTCGCGCGTTTCAGGTGATCGACGGCGTCATACAGAACAACCAGCCGCTCTTCGTGCTCGTGTGGCTCGGCTCCGTGCTATGCGCCGTCGCGGCAGGGGCGCTGGGACTTTCGGCGCTGAGCGGTCTCGAGCGCGTGCTCCTGATCATTGCCGCGCTCGTGTACGTCCTCGGCGTGCAGGTCCCCACGTTCGTCGTCAATATTCCGCTGAACAATCGGCTTCAAAAGCTCGACGCGGAAACGATGGCCGAGCGGGAGCAAAAACGCGCCAGGGACGAGTTCGAGCCCCGCTGGAACAAGTGGAACTCGATCCGGACCGTGCTCGCCACGGTCGCATCGATCCTGTTGCTGCTCGTGCTCGCGGCCGTCTCGCCCGCCGCGCGGGGGTAGAACCGGGGCCCGTCTACAGGGGGCTGCGGGTCACGTACAGCGCGCGCTCAGGCAGGCTCGATCGCGGCGTCGACGGCGTCGGGTTGGCCGGCGTCGATCGCCGACCGCCGACCGAGCGACGCCTGCACGGGCGGCCCCGGCGGCACCTCGACGACCTTGCCCGACGCGCCGTAGCGCTCGGGTGTCTGTCGGGATCTAGCCGTCGTCTGGATGAATTGCCTGTTCGGGTTTGCCCGAGAGAGGGCTAGTGCTGAATAATCGGCCCAGTACTTCCTGGCTAATATATGTAGAAGAGCCGGAAGAGTGACATCTCCAGTTGAGGGGGTCTGATCCCATGCGACTTAACAACCGTTCGTTGCATCTTTCGGTACTGGCCACCGCGATTTTCTGCTTTACCGCCCAGGCCCAGGAAGCTGTGAAGAGCGGTGCGTGGTCAGATCCATCCACGTGGTCCGGTGGCGCAGTGCCAAAGGCAGGCAGCCAGGTCACCATTGGCAATGATATCGACGTCGTGCTCGACGTCAGTCCTCCTGCCCTGAACGGCTTGACCATCAGCGGCAAGCTCAGCTTCTCGGACGAAGCCGACCTGGAGCTGACCACCGAATGGATCGTCGTGCGCGGCGAGCTCACGATCGGCACCGAGGCCAACCCCCACACCCGCAAGGCCACCATTACCCTCACCGACAATGTCAAAGGCGAGGAGCTGATGGGGATGGGTGACCGCGGCATCATGCTCATGGGCGGCACCCTGAACCTGCACGGCAACCGCACCCACACCTGGACCAAGCTCGCCAAGACTGCCGAAGCCGGCAGCAGCTCGATCGAGGTGTTGGACGCCTCGGAATGGCAGTCAGGTGATGTGATCGTTCTTGCCTCCACCGACTTCAACCCACGTCAGGCCGAGGTCCGCACCATTGCCTCCATCAATGGCAACACCATCACGCTGGACGAGCCGCTCGAGTACATGCACTTCGGCGAGATCACCTTCGGTGTGGACGAGCGCGGTGAGGTGGGCCTGCTGACCCGTAATATCAAGGTCCAGGCATCCGAAGACGCGGCGGAGTCGTATTTCGGCGGCCACATCATGGCGATGCCGTCGAGCAAGATGTACGTCGAAGGCGTCGAGCTCAATCGCATGGGCCAGCACCTGACGCTTGCCCGATACCCGATTCACTGGCACCTGGTCGGGGATGCGAAGGGTCAGTACATCAAGAACTCGGCCATCCATGACACCTTCAGCCGCTGCGTGACCGTGCACGGCACGCACAACCTGCGCGTCGAGAACAACGTGACCTACAACGCCGTCGGTCACTGCTTCTTCATCGAAGACGGCATCGAGACGGGCAACGAGTTCGTCAGGAACCTGGCGATCCAGATCAAGTGTCATCCCACCATGGAGTGCGTGCCGGTCAACCTCGCAGCAAACGGCGAGATCGAGGGTGACCGCCGTACGCTCAGACAAATCAGCTTTTCCCGCGAGCATACCCTGCTGCCCTCGGACAACACGGTGGCCGCATACTGGATCACCAATCCGGACAACGCCTTCATAGACAACGTGGCAGCAGGCTCCGATCAGATCGGTTTCTGGCTGTCTCTGCCGGAACACCCTAATGGCGCCTTCCTGGGCACGGAAGTCAGCCGGAACACCTGGCCGCGCCGAACGCCGCTGCGCGCATTCAGGGGCAACGTGGCCCATTCGAACTTCGACGGGTTCATGTTTGACCGGAACATTTACGAAGACAACACCTTCGGTTTGGCCACCATTCCGTTCCTGCCGCTGAAAGATCCTGCGGATCTCGAGAGCGAAGTGGTGGAGTCGCACTTCGAGAACCTGACCGCCTACAAGAACCGCAATGGCGGCCTCTGGGGCCGGGGCGACCTCTTCGTCTACAGCAACGCGAAATTCGCCGACAACGCCATTGGCATGACGCAGGCCGCCGGCGACATCGGCACCTCGCGGTTCAGCTCGCGGCTGGTCGATTCGCTGATCGTGGGCGAGACCGACAATATCGGCAATCCGTCGACGCCCGAGGAAATCGCCTATGGCCGCAGCCTGCCCAAGCCCCGGATCCCTGATTTCCCCATCCGCGGCTACGAGTTCTATGACTACCGCGACGACGTGGTGAACACGACATTCGTGAACTTCCAGGACAACGAGCTGAGAAAAACAGGTGCGCTGTCCTTCTTGCTGTACACGAGCGCGGGGGTCAGTACCGGAAGCACGGTCAGCGGTGCGAAATTCGTCAATGCCAAGCCGGTCTATTTCCCGAACATCGATCCCAGGTTCGATAACGACAACCGGGGTGGCGTGGGCTACCGGACCCTGTCGTTCCGCGACCTCGACGGTTCGGTGACCGGCATCCCCAATTCCCACGTCCTGCTGCACGACGGCGAGAACGACAGCGTCGCCGTTGACGACACCTGCGAAATCCACCCCACCTGGAACGCGGCCGTGTGCACGGGTGATGTCGGCCGCCTGAATCTCTCGAACGCCAGAGGAGAACTTCCAGCCGGAGTCGATCTCGAATCCCGGACCGCTCGCTTCGCTTTGCTCGCTACGATCGGTCCATTTGCTCCAGACACTCCGGCCGTTCGGGCCGCTCGTGCCGCCATGGCTGCTCGTCCTGGCCCGCAGGCGCCTATCACGCTCGTCCGCAATGGCAAGGAATTTCGCATCACCCGTGACCAGAGCACCGTGCGTGCCGGCACCGAGATCCAAGTCAAGACCGAAAGACAGGAAGTCACTCTCAGTCTGGCTGAAATGGATGAGGGGTCATGGGTCGTCTTCGAGCTGCCGGGCTTCGCCCGCGCATCCTCCGGAACGGAGCAGCGCAGCTTGAGCGCACTGCGCCAGGCGAACGAGACTTCCTGGTTCAGGGACGGGGACACCCTCTGGGTCAAGCTGGTAGCGGGACCTCCGGTCATGGAGATCATCCGTCCAACGGATCTGCAAGCCAGCATCACCGTCAGCCGATAAGAAACGGGTCGGTGTCGGAGTCGGACGTGATCGCACGCGTAGCGCCAGCGCGTGCTGAATGGAGGGCACGACGTGCCGCCTGGAAAGCAGGCCGTCGTGCCGCCAGCGCCACCAGGGCGGTCGACCATAGTCGTACCGGCGGCGCCCGTGCGCGATCGTCCGCCTCGACAAGCCGTCTCGCTCAGGCAGGATGGATGGCGGCGTCGACGGCGCCGCGTTCGCCGGCGCCGATCGCCGGCCGCCGACCGAACGAGTAGTACAGCACCGGAATCACGACCAGCGTCAGCAGCGTCGACACGAAGATACCGAAGATCAGCGACACCGCGAGCCCGCTGAAGATCGGGTCGTCGAGGATGAAGAATGCGCCGAGCATCGCCGCGAGCGCCGTCAGCGCGATCGGCTTGGCGCGCACCGCGGCCGAGCGGATCACCGCCTCCTCGAACGGCGTGCCGGCCGCAACCTCGTGTCGGATGAAATCGACCAGCAGAATCGAGTTGCGGACGATGATGCCGGCGAGCGCGATCATGCCGATCATCGACGTCGCCGTGAACTCCTTGTCGAGCAGCGCATGCCCCGGCATCACGCCGATGATCGTGAGCGGAATCGGCGCCATGATGATCAGCGGCACGAGGTACGAGCGGAACTGAGCGACGACGAGGAGATAGATCAGGATCAGTCCGACGCCGTACGCGAGGCCCATGTCGCGGAACGTCTCGTAAGTGATTTGCCACTCCCCGTCCCACTTGATGCCGTAGTCGTACGGGTTCGCCGGCTGGCCTATGAAGTGCTGGTCGATGCCGTCGCCGCGGTCGCCCCAGGCGGCAATCTCGCCGACCATCGCGAACATGCCGTATAGCGGGCTGTCGAGATCCCCGGCCATGTCGCCCGTGACGTAGACGACCGGCAGCAGATCCTTGTGATAAATCGTCTGCTCCCACTCCCGCTCCGAGACCTCGACGATCTCGGCGAGCGGCACGAGGTTGCCGTCGCGGCCCTGCACCCGCAGCATCAGAAGGCTGTCGAGATCCGCCTTGTCGGCGGCCGGCAGCTCGAGCCTTACGGGAATCGGGTGCCGCTGATGAGCGTCGTGCAGATACACGACGTCCTCGCCGCGCAGCGCGGCGTCGAGCGCCGCCGCAACACGCGCCTGGGGCACACCGAGAAGCGCCGCCTTCTGCCGGTCGACTTCGACGACGATCCGCCGCGCCGAAGTCTCGACGCTCGTATCGGTGTCGACGATGTCCTTCGTCGAATCGAATAGAGCTTGGACGGCCGCAGCGAGCCGCTGCTGCCCGGCGTAGTCCGGCCCGTAGATCTCCGCGACGAGCGGCGCCTGCACGGGCGGCCCCGGCGGCACCTCGACGACCTTGACCGACCCGCCGTAGCGCTCGGCGATCTCGACGAGGGGCCCGCGCACGGCGAGCGCGATGTCGTGACTTTGCAGGTCCCGCTCCGTCCGATCGACGAGATTGACCTGAATGTCGCCGACGTTCGCCCCCTCGCGCAGATAGTATTGGCGCACGAGCCCATTGAAGTTGATCGGCGAGGCAGTGCCAGCGTAAACCTGAAAATCGGTAACCTCGGGGCGCGTGCGCAAATACGCCGCCATGTCTGCAAGAACGCGGGCCGTCTGCTCGACCGTCGTGCCCTCCGGCATGTCGACGACGACCTGGAACTCCGACTTGTTGTCGAACGGCAGCATCTTCATCACGACCCACGTGAGCCCGACCAGGCTGACGGCCGCGGCGATCGCGACGCCTACGCCTGCATAGAGCCAGCGACGGTGGCGCTTCGCGCGGCGATCCGTGCCGAGGAACGGTCCGATGCTCGCGCGCGCGAGCCGCTCCACGCGGCGCCCGCGCCCGCCCTCGACGTCGCCGCCGCCCCGCTCGCCCGGCCCGTCTACGGCATGCGCGTGACGGCGCAGCAGCTTCAGGCTCGCCCACGGAGTGAACACGAGCGCGACCGCGAGCGACAACAGCATGCCCGTGCTCGCGTTGATCGGGATCGGGCTCATGTAGGGCCCCATCAGCCCGCTGACGAAGGCCATCGGCAGGAGCGCGGCGATCACGGTGAACGTCGCGAGGATCGTCGGCCCGCCGACCTCGTTCACCGCCGGCGGAATCGCCTCGAGCAAAGTCTTCCCGCCGAGCGCCATGTGACGGTGGATGTTCTCGACGACGACGATCGCGTCGTCGACCAGGATGCCGATCGAGAAAATCAGTGCGAACAACGATACGCGATTGATCGTGAAGCCCCACGCCCACGACGCGAACAGCGTCAGCGCGAGCGTGATCACGACCGCGGCGCCGACGACGATCGCTTCGCGCCAGCCGAGCGCGACGGCCACGAGCACGATGACCGAGGCCGTCGCAAAGATCAGCTTGTGGATCAGCTGCTCGGCCTTGTCGTTCGCCGTCTGCCCGTAGTTGCGGGTGACCGTTGCCTCGATGCCCTCGGGAATGTACGTGCCGCGTAGCTCGGCGATCCGTCCGATCACGGCGTCCGCGATCTCGGCCGCGTTCGTGCCGGGCTTCTTGGCCACGGCGATCGTTACGGCCGGCGCGTCGATACCTGGTGGGAGTCCCTTCGCCGCGGCGGCCTTGCCGGTGCCGAACCAGACGTACCGCTCGGGCTGATCGGACCCGGCGACCACCTCCGCGACGTCGTCGAGATAGATCGGCCGGCCGTCGCTCACGCCGACGACGAGCTCGGCCACGTCGTCCGCGTTGGCCAGAAACGCGCCCGCAGTCACCGGCGCATAGGCGTTGTCCGCGACGATCGCGCCCGCGTGCGTGACGACGTTGCTCGCGGTCAGCGCCGCGCGCAGTGCGTCGAGCGAAAGCGCATGGGCCGCCATTCGCTGCGGATCGAGCAGCACGTGCACGACCCGTTCCGGCGCGCCGATCGTATAGACGTCACGCGTGCCCGGGACCCGCTTGATCTCGGCCTCGATCGAGTGCGCGACACGGGCGAGGTCCGCCGCCGCGCGCTCGGGATCTTCGGTCCACAGCGTGATCGTCACGATGGGGACGTCGTCGATCCCCATCGGCTTCACGAGCGGCTGCAGGACGCCGACGCCTTGCGGCAGGTAGTCCTGGTTCGAGAAGACCGCGTTGTACAGCCGGACGATCGCCTCGGTTCGCGGCTCACCCACCGCGAACTGAACGGTCAGCACGGCGATGCCGGGCCGGGAGACCGAGTAGGTATGCTCGACGCCTTCGATCTCCGAGAGCACCTGCTCCATCGGCACCGCGACGACGTTCTCGACCTCGACCGCGCTGGCACCCGGGAACGGCACGAAAACGTTCGCGAACGTCACGTCGATCTGCGGCTCCTCCTCGCGCGGCGTCACGAGCACGGCGAAAAGGCCGAGCAGCAGCCCCGCGAGCGCGAGCAACGGCGTGATCTTCGAGTCCTGGAAGCGGCGGGCAATCGAGCCGGAGAGCCCGAGCTTGCCGTTGTTGGCAGCGTTCATAGCACGCTCGTCGCAGCGCTCACTGCTGAGCGGAGACGACCTGTCGCTCCTTGGTGTAGATACCGGCCGAGACGGGGTCGAGGGCGACGAACTCGCCGGCATCGAGTCCCGCGAGCACCTCTACGTCGTCGCCGTATGCTCGGCCGAGGCGAACCTGACGCAACGTCACACGCTCCTCTTCGACGACGTAGACGGCCGTGAGCTCGCTGCGACGCACGACGGCATCGGCCGGCACGAGGAGCCGGCGGCTCTCGCCGACGACGAAACCGACCTTCACGTACATGCCAGGGAAGAGCGCCGCACTGCCTTCGGGCAGGTTCACGCGCACGCGAAACGTGTTCGTCACCGGATCCGCGACCGGGAAGAACGTCAGACTCTCGGCCGGAACGCGCTCCTCGCCGACGTACACGAACGCCCGTCCGATCTCACGTATCGGCTCGAACATGCTTTGCGGCACGTCGACGTTGACACGCAGTGACTCGAGCGAAAGACCGCTCATCAGCGGCTGCCCCGGCGCGACCATCTCGCCGACCTGAACGTGACGCTCCGAGACGATCCCTGCGTACGGCGCCCGCACCTCGGTGTAGTCGAGCTGCTCCTCCGCCGTCGCAACCGCGGAGCGGGCCGCCTCGCGCCGCGCCGCAGCGGCCTCGCGGTTCGCCTGTGCCTGCTCGAAGCGTGCGCGCGACACCGTCTCGTTGCGGAACATGTTCGCAACGCGCTCGTACTCCTGCTCGGCCTCGGTGAACCGTGCCTCGGCTTCCTCGAGCGCGGCTACTGCCTGGCGTAAAGCCGCCCGCTGCTCCGCGTCGGTGAAGCGCATGATCACCGCGCCTGCCTCGACGAAATCGTTCACGTCGTAGAGGATCTCCGCGACGCGGCCCGTCGTCTGCGCGGAAACCGTCGCCCGGTTCACGGCCTCGACGGTGCCGTCGAAGACGCGCTCCCGCGGCGCCTGCTCGTAGCGCGCCTGCGCAGTCGGGAACGGCACCTCCGGCGCCGCGCGGGCGATAACGGTGAGGGCCATCGCCGTTGTCATTGCAAGAAGGGAGGCGGCTGACGTGATCGGTTTCATTGCTTCGCCCTTCGGAAGGCGGTCACAACAGCCCGACGGCGTACGCGAGCCGATAGCGCGCGAGCGCGGCGTCGTAACGCGCGGCATTGAAATTGTCGAGGCTCATCGTGCGAAGCATCTCCGCATCGAGCACCTCGCTGTTCGTCCCCTCGCCGTTACGGTAACGATCCCGGGCGACGCGAAGGTTCTCCTCGGCCTGCTCGAGCGCGCGCTCGGTGACGGCGATGCGCTGCTCGGTCTCGTCGCGCGTCAACCATGCCCGCCGCACGTCGAGCGCGATCGACGACTCCACGTCGCGCCGCTCTCGCTCGAGCGCCTGCGACTCGAGAGTCAGCGCGCTCCCGCGGCTACGCGAGCGCCCGCCGTCGAATGGAATCCAATGCACCCCGAGGCCGACGGCCCAGTAGCCGTCACGGTTCAAAAACTCGTTGTCCAGCCGCGTGTACCCGGCGGTCAACGCGAGCTGCGGCCGGGTCGCCGCATTGACGGACTCTGCCTCGGCGGCAAGCGCCTCCGCCGCAGAGCCGAGCTGCCGCGGCTCGCTGCGCTCGGCGAGCGCCAGCGCGGTCAACGCGTCGAGCGTCTGCTCGTCGATGCGCGGGTCGACGCTGGGCAGCTCGCGATCGAGCTCGACCGGCTCGGCGAGCCCACGCCCGAGAGCCCGGTTGTACGCCGCCCGTGCGACGTCGAGCGCATTCCGTGCCTGTAGTCGTCGCTGCTCGGCATCCGCCAGAGAGACGGAGGCCGCGAGAAAATCGTTGCGCGGCACGCTCCCCGAGCGATACATGTCCTCGACCTCGCTCAGGTGCGCCGCGAGACTCGCGACGTTGCCGTCCGCAACCGCCACGGCGCTCTCGGCCCGCAGCACGCCGACGTAGCGCTCCGCGACCGCGAGCTTCAGCTGCTGAGACAACGCGGCGGCTCCATGCTGGGCGGCATCGAGGTTTGCGCGCGCCGCAGCGATCCCGGCGCGCGTCACCCCGGAAGTATAGAGCGGGACACTCATCCTCGCCCCGGCCGACAGGAGCGTCGAGCCGTCCAGCAGCGGTGCCTCGAGCGCCAGCCCCGCTCCCGCGAAATCGAACTTGGGAGCGTTGTCGAGCTCGATCGCATTCACGCTCGCGAGAAGCCGAGGCCGGCGTTCCGCGCGCGCAGCGCCGATCCCCGCCTCCGCAGCGGCGACGCGGCTCTCCGCGGCGGCGAGCGCGAGATCCCGCTCCAGCGCGGTGCGCCACGCGTCCTCCAGCGTCTCGGTGCCTCCATTGACCGGCAGCCCCAGAGCGGCGAGAAGCAGGAAAGCCCAGGGGGTCCCCAGCACCGAGCGGCATCGGGCCGCGCCTGGCACCGCTTCCCGGAAACGAAGCCCGAGCCGATGTAGGTGCATACGCTCATCTCTCCTGTATGACTCCGATTTCCGCCTCGCGGCGCAGCCCCAGGCGCCGCATGACCACGGCTGCCGGGCAAAAGCCGGTAAACGCCTGCTGGAACAGGTTCGCGCCGACGAATACCGTCAACCATACGAAACCGGGGTGCACCCAATATGTCAACGCGACGGACAGGAGCACCATGATGCCGGCGAATGCGGCAACGCCGCGCTCTATCGAGAACGGTCTCTTTTCAGCGGGTCGGGTCGTCGCTGCAGCGCTCATCTTCGTCACCTCTCTCGTCCGACGATGTCCGTATATTAGATTCGTCTAATTTAAAAAGTTCTAATTCTCCCTCTCGAAGCGCAATGCTACCTCGGCTCAGGAGAGGGACGATTCGGGGATGTACTTATGCGGCGGAGGAGTGCCGCCAAGGCGCCTCGAGCCCGCCGACGATCGAGCGCGACCCGCTACGCGTCCCTTCGGGGAGCGATCACCGTCGAGCGGCTCGCCGCGGTCGCGGACGCTTCCGCCGCTGCCCGCCCGGGCAGTAAATCTCGCGCAGCACGGAGATCACCCGAAGCGCGTCGGTCGGTGCGAGCGAATAGTAGATGGTTTGGGCCTCGCGGCGCGTCTCGACGAGCCCCTCGCGGCGCAGCACGGCGAGCTGCTGGGAAAGCGCCGACTGGCTCAGTGGAATCTGATCGTTGAGCTCCGAGACGGACATCTCCTTGCCGGCCAGGGTGCAGAGAATCAACAGCCGGCTCTCGTTGGAAAGGGCCTTCAATAACGCGGCAGCCTCTGCGGCCCGATCTCGCATACGCGCGAGATCCTTGCTGCTCATCGGCGGAAGAGCGGCGTGCTTGGAGCTCATCGTAAAGACATTCGCGGCCGGGCTCGTTCGGAGCGTCTCGTCTGGCATACGACGTATGCGGTTCGACGAAACGCTTCGATGGTGTGACCTGCATTTTAGCGCGTTCTAATACACTCGGGGACCCGTTCCATCGGCTGGGGTGTCGTGCTTACTGGGTCCGGCATAGATCCGCTCGGTCGTTGCCGGCCCCTCAATGCCGGCGAACGCGTCTCTGCAGCGTCAGGCCTTAAAGGCCGTTCGCGGACCCCCCCCGCAGAATACGAACGCCTACGCCGCGTCGAGCATCCCGGCCGTCACGATGAACTCCTCGATCCGGTCGAGCCCGAGCCCCGTCTTGATGTTCGTGAACACGAACGGGCGCTGGCCCCGCATCCGCAGCGTGTCGTTGCGCATCACGTCGAGAGACGCGCCGACCATCGGCGCGAGGTCCACCTTGTTGATCACGAGGAGATCGGACCGCGTGATGCCGGGGCCGCCCTTCCGCGGGATCTTGTCGCCGGCGGCGACGTCGATCACATAGATCGTCAGATCGACGAGCTCCGGGCTGAACGTCGCGCTCAGGTTGTCGCCGCCGCTCTCGACGAGCACGAAGTCGAGGTCCGGGAACTTCGCCGTCAGCGCATCGATCGCGGCGAGGTTCATCGACGCGTCCTCGCGGATCGCCGTGTGCGGGCAGCCGCCCGTCTCGACGCCGACGATGTGGTCCGGGTCGAGGGCCTGCGAGCGCGTCAGGGTCTCGGCGTCCTCGCGCGTGTAGATGTCGTTCGTGACGACGGCGATGTGGTAGCGCTCCCTCATCCGCTTGCAGAGCGCATCGATCAGGCTCGTCTTCCCCGAGCCGACCGGACCGCCGACGCCGACGCGCAGAATGTTGGACCCCATCCCTTCCTCCTCACGAACGAAAAAGCCTCGTGTACTGCGTCTCGTGCCGTGCGCTCGCGATCGCAAGCCCCGGCATGTTGAAGCCGATCTCGCCATCCCCGAGCGACAGCGCAAGCTCGACCGCGGCGCGGATCGCCGCCGTGCGGCCGAGCATCACGCGTTGCCCGGCCGTGTGCCCGAGCGGCACGAGCTTGATCGCCGCCGCGACCTGCGACTCGCACCACGACCACGCATAGCCCGCAGCGGCGTCGGCAGCCGGCACCCCCCAGTCGGCCGCGGCGAACGCGAACGCACCCGCGAACGGCCAGGGGCCCTGCGGCATCGGCACGCCGAGCTCCGCGAGGAGCCGCGCGAGCGCCCCCCCCATGCTGCGGTCGGCGAAGCGGAGCTCCGCCGTCTCGCGCATCGCGAGGAGCTGCCGGCACCAGCGCAGCGCCGTGTCGACGTTGCCGTCGGCCGCGGCGCGCTGCACGCGGATCAACACCGCGAGATCCGTGCGGGCGAGTCCGGCCGTCAGCATGTCGTCGAGCCACTCGGCAACGTCGCCTTCGCTCCGCACGTCGCCGGCATCGATCACCTGCTCGAGACCGTTCGAGTACGCGTACGCGCCGACCGGCAGGTTCGCACTGATCAGCTGCCAGAGTCGCAGCGTCGCGTCGGCGTTGGCCGGAGTCCGAGTGACGATCGCCCGCTCCTAGTGCGCATGATGATGAGCGTGGTGGCCGCCGTCCCCGCGCACATAAGCGCCGCCCTCGGGCTCGAACGGCACGCTTTCGTGCACGACCTCGCATCCGAGGTGCCGCACCATGTCGTCGAGCACGTGGTCACGCACGTAGCGGACCCAGCCGTCCCCGACCTCGAGCGACACGTGGCGATTGCCGAGGTGATACGCGAGCCGCGCGAGCCGGCGCCGATCCCTGCAATGGACCGTCGACACGTCCTCGGGCGCCGCGACGACCTCGATGGTCTCGCCGGTTCGGCAGCGCAGCAGGTCGCCGCCGCGGAGCACGGTGCCGCGCGGCAGCAGCACGGCCGCCTCCCTGCCCGAGGCGAGCTTCACACGCTGCCGCGCGACCTGACGGCGCTCGAACGGCAACACCAACCGATCGCCCGCGACCTGCTCGACCGGCCCGGGAACGTGCTCGTCGAATATCGTCAGTGCCATCGTCAGAACAAGAAATAACGTTGAGCGAGAGGAAGCGTCACCGCAGGCGCGCACGTGAGCAGCACGCCGTCGGCGCGCACCTCGTACGTCTCCGGATCGACCTCGATCCGCGGCACGTAGTCGTTGAGCCGCATGTCCGCCTTACGAATGGCGCGCGTGTTCCGCACCGCGACAAGCCGCTTCGCGAGCCCGAGCCGCGCGCCGACGCCCGCATCGAGCGCCGCGGCCGAGACGAACGTCACGGCGGTCGCCGCGACGGCCCGCCCGAACGCGCCGAACATCGGCCGGTAGTGCACCGGCTGCGGCGTCGGGATCGACGCGTTCGCATCGCCCATCGGCGCCGCGGCGATCATGCCGCCCTTGATCACGAGCGACGGCTTCACGCCGAAGAACGCCGGCTTCCACAGCACGAGATCCGCGAGCTTGCCGACCTCGATCGAGCCGACCTCCGCGGCGATGCCGTGCGTGATCGCGGGATTGATCGTGTACTTCGCGACGTAGCGCTTCGCGCGGAAATTGTCGTTGCGCGCGCCGTCCTCGGGCAGCGGGCCGCGCTGCACCTTCATCTTGTGCGCGGTCTGCCACGTGCGCGTGACCACCTCGCCGACGCGGCCCATCGCCTGCGAGTCCGACGAGATCATCGAGAACGCGCCGAGGTCGTGCAGGATGTCCTCGGCGGCGATCGTCTCGCGGCGGATCCGCGACTCGGCGAACGCGACGTCCTCCGGGATTCCCGGATCGAGGTGATGGCACACCATCAGCATGTCGAGATGCTCGTCGATCGTGTTCACCGTGTACGGCCGCGTCGGATTCGTCGACGAAGGCAGCACGTTCTGCTCGCCGCACGCCTTGATGATGTCCGGCGCGTGGCCGCCGCCCGCGCCTTCCGTGTGATACGTGTGGATCGTCCGGCCCTTGAACGCGGCGAGTGTCGTCTCGACGAAGCCCGACTCGTTCAACGTGTCGGTGTGGATCGCGACCTGCACGTCGTAGCGATCGGCGACCGCGAGGCAGTTGTCGATCGCCGCGGGCGTCGTGCCCCAGTCCTCGTGGAGCTTCAAGCCGATCGCGCCCGCCTCGATCTGCTCGGCGAGCGCGTCCGGCAGGCTCGCGTTGCCTTTACCGAGGAAACCGAGATTCATCGGGAACGCTTCCGCTGCCTCGAGCATCCGCGCGATGTGCCACGGGCCCGGCGTGCACGTCGTCGCGTTCGTGCCGGTCGCGGGCCCCGTGCCGCCGCCGAGCATCGTCGTGATGCCCGACATCAGCGCCTCTCCGATCTGCTGCGGGCAGATGAAATGGATGTGCGAGTCGATGCCGCCGGCCGTCAGGATCTGCCCTTCGCCCGCGATGACCTCCGTGCCGGGCCCGATCGCGACGTCAACGCCGTCCTGTGTGTCGGGATTGCCGGCCTTGCCGATGCCGGCGATCCGCCCGTCCTTGATGCCGACGTCGGCCTTGACGATGCCCCACCAGTCGAGGATCAGCGCGTTCGTGATCACGGTGTCGACGGTGCGCGCAGACGGCAGCTGGCTCTGCCCCATGCCGTCGCGGATGACCTTGCCGCCGCCGAACTTCACCTCGTCGCCGTAGACGGTGCGATCGCTCTCGACCTCGATGATCAATTCCGTGTCGCCGAGGCGCACGCGGTCGCCGGTCGTCGGGCCGTACATCTCCGCGTACGCGCGGCGCGAGATCCGGCTCATCGTTCGCCCTCGAGCGCGCCCATGACCCGGCCGAGGAAGCCGTAGACGTGCCGCTTTCCGGCATAAGCGACCAACGTGACGCTGCGCGTCTGCCCCGGCTCGAAGCGGACGGCCGTGCCGGCCGGGATGTCGAGCCTGAATCCGCGCGCCGCTTCGCGCGGGAACGACAGCGCGTCGTTCACCTCGTAGAAGTGGTAATGCGAGCCGACCTGGATCGGGCGGTCGCCGGTGTTCGCGACGGTCAGCGTGACCGTGTCGCGGCCCTGGTTCAACTCGATCTCGCCGTCGTCGACGAGCAACTCACCGGGAATCATGTCGGCGTCACGGGATCGGGTTGTGCACGGTCACGAGCTTCGTGCCGTCCGGGAACGTCGCCTCGACCTGCACCTCGGTCAGCATCTCCGGCACGCCGTCCATCACGTCGTCGCGCGTCAGGATCTGCGCGCCTTCGCTCATCAGCGCCGCAACCGGCTTGCCGTCGCGCGCGCCTTCGAGAATGTTTGCGGTGATCAGCGCGACGCTCTCGGGATAGTTGAGCTTCAGGCCCCGTCGCCTGCGCTGCTCGGCGAGCTGCGCGGCGACGAAGATCAGCAGCTTGTCCTTCTCTCGCGGTGTGAGCTCCATCGGCGGTCAGGTCCTCCAGATGCGCGGCGCGCTCGGTGCGCGCCCGATGACGGGCACGCGGATCGCGGCCCAGATGGATTCGAAGGCGTCGCGGAGCGCTTCGGCTCCCGGCGCGAGCGCGCGCAGGACGAGCAGGCCGTCGACGCAGGTCGCGCCCGCACGAAGCGTGCCGAACGCGGCGAGCGGGTCTCGCGCGCATGCGAGCACGCGCGAGTCGGCGGGATACGCGTACAGCGAGCCGAAGACGTCTCGCTCGCCGAGGCCCCACGCGCGCACGAGGATCGGATCGCCGGCGTCGAACAGCATGCGGTCGAGGAGCCGCGGCTCGCCGTCGACGAAGATCTCGGTGCGCTGATCGAGCCGCCCGCTCGGATAGTCGTCGCCGGAAAGCCTCCGCCCGATCGACGTCATCTCCCAGCCGACGAACCGGGACGACGCTGCGAGGCGCACCTGCGTCGAGATCTGCGCGCGGCTGCCGCCGAACAGGATCGTGTCGAGCGGCAGCCATTCGAACGACGCGTCCGGCGCGACGCGGATGATCTGCTCCTGACGGCTCGAGGCGCCGAGGCTGCGGTAGAACTTCGTCGCGGCCGGCGTCGTCACGAGCGCGGCGGTGCCGGTCTCGGCCACGCACGACAGGATCAGGCGGTCGCCGCCCGCGAGGCCGCCGGGCGGATGCAGCACGTAGACGTGGCAGACGCCGTCGCCCTGATGGAACGCGCGCTGGACGTAGAGCGGGCCCGAGTGGCGGCGTCTGAAAACGGTCCGGCCTTGCTCGCTGCGAAACTCGAGCGTGAGGTGCGCGCGCCAGCCGCGATCGGCATGACCGTCGACGTCGACGCGCGCGTTGTCGTGGTCGGTCACGCCGGACATGCACGCATCCGCCTGCCTCGGGTCGACGCACGAATGCGCGTTCGCCGTGTCGGTCAGCTCAGCCGCCACTCGTGATCTCCGTGAACAGCAGCGCGCCCGTCACGACGCCCGCCGCGCCGACCGCAGCGTGAAGCGCGGCACGCAGCCTCGCGCCCGCGCGCTCCGTGCACGCAAACGCGCCGGCCAGCATCCGCGCGAAACCGCATGCGCCCGCCGCGACGCCGACCGAGAAGCAGGCGAGATAGAGCCCGCTGTCGAGGCCCGCATCGAACGACGCGATCGGCAAGAGCGCGATCACGGCCGCGGAGCCCGCCCCGCCGTGCAGCATGCCCATCAGGACGCCGGCGCGGCCGCCGAGCCGGATCGACGTGCCGCCGGAGCCCGCGCCCGCCCAATGCCGGCCCGCGTCGCGCAGCGCGTGCAGCCCGACCGCGACGAGGGTTGCCGCGACGACGGCCTCGGCGTAGCCGCTGACGGTCAGCATGCCTATGAAGCCGAGCCCGAGCACGAACGCCGCGATCACCGCGAGCGCCGCGGCATGGCCGATCGCCCAGCGAATCGCGTAGCCCGTCGGCGACGTCGTGCGATCGCTGACGGCGAGGCCGCCGATCGCGGCGACGTGATCCGCGTCGAGCGCATGCAGCAGCCCGAACGCGAGCCCGAGCAGCATCGGCTGCTGGGACCAGAGGACGACGAGCGAATCGGGAAAGACGGCGGCATCCATACCGTTCACACCGTGAGATACGTTTTGACGAGCCCGTCCGTGAGCTCGTCCATGCTGCCGGCTGCGACGATCCGGCCCTTGTCCATGATCCTGAAGCCGTCACAGAAGCGGCGCACGAACGGCAGCTTCTGCTCGACGACGAGCACGGTCAGCCCGAGCTCGCGATTGAGCCGCCGGATCACGTCGCCGATCTCGGCGACGATGCTCGGCTGGATGCCTTCGGTCGGCTCGTCGAGGATCAGGAGCCGCGGCTCGAGCACGAGCGCACGCGCGATCGCGAGCTGCTGCTGTTGGCCGCCCGACAGGTCTCCGCCTCGCCGCTTCAGCATCGTGCGAAGCACCGGGAAGAGCTCGAACACGAGCTCCGGCAACGCGTTCGCCTTGCCGCGGCACACCGAGAGACCGATGCGCAGATTCTCTTCGACGGTCAGGAGCGGAAAGATCATCCGTCCCTGCGGGACGTAGCCGATGCCGAGCGCCGCGCGGAGCTCGGGTCGTGCACCCGCGAGCTCGACGCCGTCGAACGTGATCGTTCCGGACTGCACTTTGACGAGGCCCATCAGGCAGCCGAGCAGCGTCGTCTTGCCGACGCCGTTGCGGCCGATCAGGCTCACGCACGAGCCCTTCGGGACGTCGAAATCGACGTCCCAAAGCGTTCGGCTCTCGCCGTACGACTGATTGAGCCCGCGGACCTCGAGCAGGAAACTTGTGTCAGACACCGTTTTCGCCGAAAAAGGTGTCTGACACGACATTGCGGCCGCGCTACTCACCGAGATACACCTCCACGACCCGCGGATCGTTCTGGATGTCCTCCATGCGCCCCTCGGCGAGCACCCGCCCCTCGTGCAGCACGGTCACCTTGCGCGCGATCGAGCGGACGAACTCCATGTCGTGCTCGACGACGACGATCGAGTGACGGCCCCCGAGCGACGTCAAGAGCTCGGCCGTCGCCTCGGTCTCCTGCCGCGTCATGCCGGCCGCGGGCTCGTCGATCAGGAGCAGCCGCGGACGCTGCATCAGCAGCATGCCGATCTCGAGCCACTGCTTCTGGCCGTGCGACAACGTGCCGGCGGGACGGTGCGCGTGCGCGGTCAGGCCGACGATGCGGAGCGTCTCGTCGATCCGGTCGCGCTCCTCGCCGCTCGCTCGTGCGACGAGCGTGCGCCATACGTCCTTGCGCGGCGCGCCGGCGAGCTCGAGATTCTCGGCGACGGTGTGCTGCGTGAAGACCGTCGGCTTCTGGAACTTGCGGCCTATCCCTAAGCGCGCAATCTCGGGCTCGCTCAGCTTGAGCAAATCGATCCTCCGGCCGAAGTACGCGGTGCCTGCATCCGGCCGCGTCTTGCCGGTGATCACGTCCATCATCGTCGTCTTGCCGGCGCCGTTCGGTCCGATGATGCAGCGCAGCTCGCCGTCGTCGACGTAGAGGCTCAAGTTGTCGAGCGCCTTGAAGCCGTCGAAGCTGACCGTGATGCCGTCGAGGTAGAGGATCCAGCCCTGCGAGACGTCCGGAGCAGAAACGGGGTCTGACGCCAATTCGTCCTGAAGCGGCGGTTCCGACCCGGAAGCCTCTGCCGCCCCGACCTTCCGCCAGCGGGAATCGGGCTCCGATTCGAATCGTTCCGGCGAGCCCGCGATCTGCCGCCTGAAATCGGGCTCTGACCCCAATTCTCTATGCATGGCGTGCAGGCCTCGCGAGGAACTGCCGCGCCTGCGCGGCGATGCCGGCCATGCCCTTCGGCAGGAGCACGGTCACGATCACGAACAGCGCGCCGAGCGCGAAGAGCCACACTTCCGGGAACTCGACCGTGAACACCGATTTCACGTAGTTCACGGCGAGCGCGCCGAGCGCCGCGCCGTAGAGCGTGCCGCGGCCGCCGACCGCGACCCAGACGACGAGCTCGATGCTCGCGAGCGGCTGGAACTCGGTCGGGTTGATGATCCCGACCTGCGGCACGTAGAGGGCGCCCGCGATCCCGGCGAGGACCGCCGAGACCGTGAACACCCAGATCTTGTAATGCTCGACGCGGTAACCGACGAAGCGCACGCGATCCTCGGAGTCGCGGATCGCGGCGAGCACGCGCCCGAGCCTCGACGTCACGATGTAACGGCAGACGACGTAGCCCGCGGCGAGCGCGATCGCCGACGCGACGAAGAGCGCGACGCGCGTGCCCGGCGCCGTCAGGCTCACGCCGAGGATGTCCTTGAAATCCGTCAGGCCGTTGTTGCCGCCGAAGCCCATCTCGTTGCGGAAGAACGCGAGCATCAGCGCGTACGTCAGCGCCTGCGTGATGATCGAGAAGTAGACGCCGGTCACGCGCGAGCGGAACGCGAGCCAGCCGAACACGAACGCGAGCGTCCCCGGCACGAGCACGACCATCAGCATCGCGAACCAGAACTGGTCGAAGCCGTGCCAGTACCAGGGCAGCTTTTCCCAGTTCAGGAACACCATGAAGTCCGGGAGCTCCGGGTGACCATACACGCCGCGGTCGCCGATCTGGCGCATCAGATACATGCCCATCGCGTAGCCGCCGAGCGCGAAGAACGCGCCGTGCCCGAGGCTGAGGATCCCCGCATAGCCCCAGACGAGATCGAGCGCGATCGCGAGGAGCGCATAGCAGAGGAACTTGCCGAGCAGCGCGACCGTAAACGTCGGCACGTGGAACGGCGAACCGGGCGGCACGAGCAGGTTCAGCGCCGGCACCACGATCGCGGCGGCGGCGAGCGCGGCGAGGAAAATCACGCCGCCGCGGTCGTGGTCGAGGAAACGTCCGAGGAGCATCACGCCTCCGCCGCGCGGCCCTTCTGCGGGAAGAGCCCCCGCGGCCGCTTCTGGATGAACACGATCAGGAACACGAGCACGAGGATCTTCGCCATCACGGCGCCGACCTCGGGCTCGAGCAGCTTGCTGACGACGCCGAGGCCGAGCCCGCTGACGAGCGTGCCCCAGAGGTTCCCGACGCCGCCGAACACGACGACCATGAACGAGTCGACGATGTACGCCTGACCGAGGTTCGGTCCGACGTTCGTGAGCTGAGACAGCGCGACGCCCGCGACGCCGGCGATCCCGGCGCCGAGCCCGAACGCGAGCATGTCGACGCGGTCGGTACGGATCCCCATCGCCTTCGCCATCGCGCGGTTCTGCGTCACCGCGCGCATCTCGAGGCCGAGCCTCGTGCGATGCAGCACGAGGAGCAGCAGCACGAACACGATCAGGCTGAACGCGAGGATGTAGAGCCTGTTCAACGTGAGATCCAGGCCGGGCACGATCTCGATCGAGCCGCTCATCCACGTCGGCGTCGTCACGGAGCGGTTCAGCGGCGAGAAGATGCTGCGAACCGTCTGCTGCAGCACGAGACTCACGCCGAACGTCGCGAGCAGCGTCTCCAGCGGGCGCCCGTACAGGAACCGGACGATGCCGCGCTCGATCGCGATGCCGGTGAGACCCGAGATCACGAACGCGGCCGGAATCGCTATCAGCAGCGAGTAGCCGATCGCATTCGGAAAGAGCTGCTGCACGACGTAAGTCGTGTAGGCGCCGAGCATGATCAACTCGCCATGCGCCATGTTGATCACGCCCATGATGCCGAACGTGACCGCGAGGCCGATCGCCGCGAGCACGAGCACCGAGCCCAAGCTCAGCCCGAAGAACACCGTGCTCACCAGGCGATAGAGCTCGGCCTTCGCCTCGATCGCGTCGAGCGCGCGAGTCGCCGCCTCGCGCGTCGCATCGTCCGAGCTCTCGTCGCGGGCGAGCCGCGTGAGCTTCGTGCGCACGTGCGTGCTCATGTTGCCAGCGACGGCTTCGATCGCGGCGAGCCGCACCGACGGCTCGTCGGCGTCGAGCCTGAGCACCGCGATCGCCGTCTCGATCGCCGCCGCAACGCGCCGGTTCTGCTCGCGCGCGAGCATGTCGGCGAGGACGTCGATCATCGATGCGTCCTCGGACCGACCCACCTCTTCGATCGCGGCAAGGCGCCTGCGCGGATCCTCGTCCTCGAGGCGAAGGCGCGCGACGAGCTTGCGCAGCGCCGAGCGCAGCGCGTTGTTGACGCCGATCCGCGTCACGTCCCGTCGCCCCGCGTTGCCGAGGTGCTCGCCGGTCACCGCGTCGTACAGCGTGTAGCCTCGGTCTGCGCTCTCGGCGAGCACGACGCGGCCTCCGTTTCGAGTCGTGTAGAGCTCGCCCTCGAGCAACGCGCCGAGCACGACCGACGCGCGCGGATGGCCGGTTCCCGCGATCGCGGCCGCCGCCTGCTCCTTCGCCGCATAGGCTTCCGCCGCGGCGAGCTCCGCAAGTGCGGCCTCGAGCGCCGCGTCCGACGCGCGGGCGGCAGGACCGAGCACGAGCGCGGCAAGGAAGCCGATCGCGCAAAGGATGGCTCGCGCGGACGAGACGCGCGGACGTGCGCCGAAAGCGCTCACCGTATTCCTCCTCCTCGCGGGCGCCGGCGATCCGCCGGCGCCCGCCCAGTGACGTACCGCGCTCGGACTATTCGTAGCTCTGACCGGAGCACTGACCGGTCTTTACGTTGTAGTTGCCGCACGAGAGCGGCGGCATCCAATCGGCCATGATGTCCTTCGAGCTCGGCAGGTAGTCCGACCACGCGTCGCCGACGACGGAGCCCGGCGTCTGCCAGACGATCTCGAACTGACCGTCGTCCTGGATCTCGCCGATGAACACCGGCTTCGTGATGTGATGATTCGGCATCATCGTCGCGATACCGCCCGAAAGGTTCGGCACGGCCACGCCGATGATCGCCTCCTGCACCGCGGCGGGGTCCGTCGTGCCCGCCTTCTCGACGGCCTTGACCCACATGTTGAAGCCGATGTAGTGCGCCTCCATCGGATCGTTCGTGACGCGATCCTCGTCGCCGATGAACTCGTGCCAGCTCTCGATGAACTCGTCGTTCGCCTCGCTCGGGATGCTCATGAAGTAGTTCCACGCCGCCAAGTGACCGACGAGCGGCCCGGTGTCGATGCCCGAGAGCTCCTCCTCGCCGACCGAGAACGCGATGACCGGGATGTCCTCGGCCGAGATGCCCTGGTTGCCGAGCTCCTTGTAGAACGGCACGTTCGCGTCGCCGTTGATCGTCGAGACGACGGCCGTCTTCTTGCCGGCCGAGCCGAAGCGCTTGATCTGGGCGATGATCGACTGCCAGTCCGAGTGACCGAACGGCGTGTAATTGATCATGATGTCCTTCTCGTCGACGCCCTTCGACTTCAGGTACGCCTCGAGAATGCGATTCGTCGTGCGCGGGTAGACGTAGTCCGTGCCGGCGAGCACCCAGCGCTCGACGCCGAGCTCGTTCATCAGATAGTCCACCGCGGGGATCGCCTGCTGATTCGGCGCCGCGCCCGTGTAGAACACGTTCTTCGACGACTCCTCGCCTTCGTACTGGACCGGATAGAACAGGAGGCCGTTCAGCTCCTCGAAGACGGGCAGCACGGACTTTCGCGACACCGACGTCCAGCAGCCGAACACGACCGCGACGCGCTCGACCTCGAGCAGCTCCCGCGCCTTCTCCGCGAAGAGCGGCCAATCCGACGCCGGGTCCACGACGACGGGCTCGAGCTTCTTGCCGAGCAGACCGCCCTTCTCGTTCTGCTCCTCGATCAGCATCAGCATCGTGTCCTTCAACGTCGTCTCGCTGATCGCCATCGTCCCGGACAGCGAATGAAGGATGCCGACCTTGATCGTGTCCTGCGCGCGGGCGGTGCCGGCAGCGAAAGCGAGCGCCACGGTGATCGCGGCCGCGAGCCGCGTGTTTCTGGTCTTCGTCATCGTCGTACTCTCCGTATCTCGAAATCTGGAGCGCGCTCAGATCTGGATCTGAACGCCGAAAAAGAGCGCGTCCCTGTCGGGGCCGGGATAGCCGGTCAGATTCGCGTCACCGCTCGTGTAATTGAGGTTCAGACGCGCGTCGTGCCCCTTCAGCACGAAGTTGACCCCGACCTCGGTGAGGTCGCTGTCCGGTGCGCCGTTCGGCTCGTTCTTCGTGAAGCGAACATAGGGCTGATAGCGCACCGGCCCCGATCCCGGCAGCAGATAAGCCGCGGTCACGAAGTACGCGTTGCCGTCGAACAGGCAGAAGCACGACGGATCGGCCGCGGCCGTCGGCGTGACCTCGGCATCGAACCACTTGTATTCGCTTTCGATGGTGATCGCGGCGCCGCCGGCGAGCGGCTTCTCGAACAGCATGTCGAGGATCGTCGCCGAGAAGTCGCCCGGCTCGGCGGCGGTCCCCGTGCCGTCCGACTGCGACTGGAACGACAAGCCGAAGGTCAGGATGTCGCCGCCCTGCCCGAAGTACGTGCTGCTCGTGTAGTAGGCGGGGTTCGACTCCATGTCGAGGAAGTTGAACGCGATCCGTGACGCATAGAGCAGGTTGTCGTTCTGATTCGGCCCTCCGTCCACGCCGTCGAAGAGCCCGAGCGAATACTGGAACTTGCCGACGGTGCCCCATATCGTCATGCCGTCGTCGCGTCCGAGGAGCCCCGCCTGCCCGAGCTGATCCGACGGCAGAAGCGGCACCGTGTACTGGTTCCACGAGAGCCCGTAGAACGGCCCGTTCATCTCGATGCGATCCGCCGGCGTCAGCATGCGGCCGATCCACAGGTTGAACGCGGGCGAAAGCTCGATTTGCGCGATCGCGTCGAGGATGTCGATGTCACCGGCCGCGCCGACCGGATCGTTTGGGTCCTGACCGAACACGCAGCTCTCGCATTCGGTGTTGAACACGAACCTGACCTTCTCGTGCGCCTGTCCGCTCACGTAGAGCCGCAAGTTCTGCACGCTGAAGCTCGTGCCGTCGTCGTCGCCGCTCGGCGCGCCGTCGTCGACGTACGAAAAGCCTGCTCTGATTCCGGCGCCGATCGTGACCCAGCGGTCTTCGTCGATCTCGATCGTGCCTGCCGCTCGTGCCGCCGGCGCGAGGCATACGGCACCGAGCGATGCGACCAGGGGCGCTGCCCTGGTGAGAGACGATGTCATCTGTTTCTCCTTTCCCTGAAGCGAGCCGCTTCCGCCGAATTCGAACGTCTTCTTGTGATATTTCCTTCTCGATACAACGGATGATCGTTTCGCGCTCGGAAACGTTTCTTCCGCTCGACGTCGCGGCATCAGCAAGGTCCGTGCCACGCGCGAGAATCGTTGCAGGAGAAGCACTTTCGCTTCGGGAGAAGCGGGCGCGTGCGCAACGCGAGTGCACCATCACGCGGCCATGGCGCAGCGATGGTGCGTTTCGACGAAGATCGCGTGGCGCGGAGGGAGCGCGCAGTCAATGGCACGCCGCACGATCACGGGCGCACCGCAAGGTGATCGGCGCACCGCGATCAGTGGCGCGCGCGGTCGGGGCGCGCCGCTCGATCAGGGTAGCGCGGCGCGCGATCAGGTGACTCGGCGCGCGATTACTGACGCGCAGGCACGGACGTTTCGGCGCTCGCTGCGACGGCCGACGGACGCCCGACCTTGTCCGCGTCCTTGAGGATCGCGTTGCGGCCGAAGTAAGCGATCGCGCCCGCGACGAGCGAGATCACGGACAGCGTCGCCATCGACAGCCGCAGGCCTTCGGCCTCGCCGTACGAGGCCTGGAACAAGTCGCTCATGAAGCCGACGTAGCCCGGGCCGATGCCGAGGCCGACGAGCGACAGGATGAAGAAGAAGAACGCGGTCGCGACCGCGCGCCCGCGCAGCGGCGCAAGGCGCTGCACGACGGCGAAGAACGGCCCCATCAGGAAGAACTGCGCGAATGCGGCGACGAAGATCGACGCATAGACGACGGCGACCGAGGACGTCCACAGCGCGAATACCATCGCGACGGCGAAGAGCAGCATCGTCGCGGCAGGCAACGTCAGGAACGCGCGCGGATCGCGCTCTGCGGCGCGCCCGGTCAGCGCGCCGCCGACCATCGCGCCGACACCGCCGCCTGCGCCCATCATCGCGCCGAGCGCGAGCGAGAACTCGGCCGGCGACAGCTCGTGGATCCGGGTCATGAACTGCGGCATCCAGAGATTCATGCCGTAGCCGCACAACGACGACAGTGCCGCGGACCAGGCCATCACGCGGAACGTCGGGCTCGCCCACAGCGTCGCGATGCCCTCGAGCAGCGGGATATCGTCGACCTTGCGCAGCGCCGCGTCCGCCGGGTCGTCCAGCGCGCCGCGGACCGGCTCTCGGATCGTGAGCAGCACGAGCAGCGCGAGCACGATGCCGGGCGAGCCGAGCGCGACGAACGTCCAGCGCCAGCCGATCGCGTCGACGAGGAGCCCGCCGACGTAAATCCCGAGGAAGATGCCGATCGGCACGCCGAGCGAGAAGAAGCCGATCGCCGTCGGCCGATCGACCTTGCGGAAGTAATCGCCGATCAGCGAATGCGACGCCGGGCCCGCGCCGGCCTCGCCGATGCCGACGCCGATGCGGAACAAGAAGAGCTGCGCGAAGCTCGCGGCGGCGCCGCAGAGCGCCGTCATGCCGCTCCAGATCGCAACGACGCCGGCGAGGATCGCCGTGCGGCGATACCGGTCGAGGAGCCGCGCGATCGGGAAGCCGAGCGTCGCATAGAACGCCGTGAACGCGATGCCCATGACGAGGCCGATCAGCGTGTCGGAGACCTGGAATTCGGTTCGGATGCCGCCCGCGAGGACCGAGATCGCCGTCCGATCCATGAAGTTGATCGTGTTCACCGCGACGAGGATGAACAGCACGTAGTTGCGGTAGGCGGTCGACTGTGCGGACGCGGCGCTATTCGGCATCGTGATCTCCCCATCGGCGCCCGCCGAATCGACGCGCGCTCCCCCGACACTTTCGTCTCGGCCCGTCTGCGCGGGCTTCGAGGGCTGAACGTTATGCGTTTACACCCGCGCCGTCCAGCACGCACGCGGGGCTGGCGGACGTCGCAGGGTGGTTTAAGCTTCCCGGACCCGAGGCCGGTGCCCGGGCGCGCCTCCCGGCGACGCGCGGCGCGCGCGCCCCGCGGCCGGGGAGTCGAGGCAACGGAGAACGACGCGATGGCGAAAGAGCATATCCGGCATTGGCAGATCGGCGACGTGCAGGTCACGCGGCTCGTCGAGGTCAACGCCCACGAGGACCCGTTCACGATGCTGTCCGTCGAATGCGAGCCGGACATGGGCAAGCACTACCCGTGGCTCGCGCCGCACTTCGTGACGCCCGACGGCCGCATGAAGATCTCGTTCCAGGCGTTCGCGATCAAGACGCCGACGAAGACGATCATCGTCGACACGTGCATCGGCGAGGGCCGCGTGCGCGAGTTCGACATCTTCACGAACATGCAGTCCGACTATCTCGAGGATCTCGCCGCGGCAGGCTACGATCCCGACGAGGTCGATGTCGTGCTCTGCACGCATCTCCACTTCGATCACGTCGGCTGGAACACGCGTTGGCTGAACGGGCGCTGGGTGCCGACGTTCCCGAACGCGCGCTACCTGTTCGGCAAGGAAGAGTACGAGCACTGGCAGGCCGTGAGGGCGACCGGCAAGGGTCATCTCGACCACTTCGTCGACGCGATCGATCCGGTCGTCGAAGCGGGGCTCGTCGATCTGATCCCGACCGAGCATCGCGTGTGCGACGAGGTGAGCCTGTTCCCCTCTCCCGGTCATACGCCCGGCCACGTCAGCGTGCTGATCCGCTCGCGCGGCCAGGAGGCCGTGATCACGGGCGACCTGATGCATCACCCGCTTCAGCTCGCGCGGCCCGATCTGCCGATGAACGCGGACGCGGACAAGGCGCTCGCGATCGAGACGCGCCGCGCGTTCTGCGAGCGCTTCGCGAACACGGGCGTGACCGTGATCGGCAGCCACTTCTGCGATCCGACCGCCGGCCGGATCGTCACCGACACGACGAACTGGCGGCTCGTGCTCGACTGAGCGGAGCGCCGCGATACGCGGCCCCCGGCCGGCGTCTGCGCCTGCGGCCGAATTCGCCGCGCGCAACACCGCCGCCCGCTATAATTGGGCCCATGAATGCGCAACGGTACCGCCGTCCGCTCTCGGTCGCGAGCGCGCTGCTCGGCGTCACGCTCGGAGCCGCGGCTTTCGGGCAGTCGACGACGACGCCATCCGGGCCGCCGCTCTACCGCGTCGAGATCATCGTCTTCGCGCACCGGCAAGGAAATCCGGCGGAGGAAGACTTCGCGTACATCGCGCGCCGGGAGGCGATGAACGGCGGACCGGCTCCCGGTGCGATCGACGTATTCGATTTCGGACCGTATGTTCCGGACGACCTCCTGCCGGAGGATTTGGACGCGGAGCGCGATCCCCGCTCGCGGCTGCTGCTCGGGCAGGACGAGGAGCGGCGCGAGCGCGAGACAGACGTCGCGCGGACCGATCCGGCGAACGACTTGCGGGCGGACGATGCGGCCGACGCCGCCGCCCCGGACGTCGCAGGTTCCGACGCGCTGACGGCGGACAGCGGTGTCGCGGAAGCCGAGGGCGGCGAAGAAGCCGAGGTGATCGTCGATCCGTTCGGCGGTCCGGGCAACGCGGCCGCGCCGTTCCGCTTCCGCTTGCTCGCCGACAGCGAGCTCGAGCTCGTCAACGTGCGGCGGCAGCTCGAGCGCAGCTACACGCCGCTCGTGCACGGCGGCTGGATCCAGGAAGGCTTGCCTCTGCAGCAGGCGCGGCCGTTCAACCTCGCCTATCTCGGCGCGAGCACGCCGTCGGGCACGATCCGCCTGCACGTCAGCCGATTCCTGCACCTGACGCTCGATCTCGATTTCCGTCCGGCTGCGGCCGCGGGCGATGCGCAAACGGGAAACGACGCGTTCGCGTCCCAGCGTCCCGCGCCGTCGGCCTTCGGGGGCGGCGGAATGCTATCGGAGATCGACGTCTCGCGCAGGTATCACCTGAACGCGGAGCGGCGCATGCGGAGCGGCGAGGTGCACCACTTCGATCATCCGTTCTTCGGCGTGATCGCGGTCGTACGCCCGTACGAGCCGCCGGCACCGCCTGCCTCCGAAGGGGTTCGGCCGGCCGCATGAGCGCCCGGGGACGGGCGACGTGAGGTTCGGCGCAGCGCGCGCCCGGTAGGTCCTCTCTCTGCGGGTCAGACGGCCGCGTCGGCCGTCGACACGAGCGTCGACTCCGAGTCGTCGCGCGCGCCGCCCCGTTCGCCGGCCTCGACCTGCCGCTTCTTCAGCTCGAGGCGGGCACGCGCGAGGAGCACGTCCGCGTCGTCGTTCGGGCCCGGCACACCACCGGTGATCCCGAGGTCGACCTGCACGTAGCGGCCCGACTTCGCGCGCGGGTTGTGAAGCCTGAGCCCGCGTACGTTCGAGACGATCCGCTCGGCGAGCTGCGACGATTCCGCGACGTCCTGCCCGACGACGGCGGCAACCAGCATGTCGTCGCCGCAGCGCGCGTAGAGATCGCCTGCGCGGCGCAGCACGCTGCCGAGCTGAGCACCGATCATCCGTACGCAGCTGTCCGCCGCCTTCGCGCCGAACGTCTGGCGATAGGTGTCGAGCTCGACGATCTCGAACAGCATCAGGGAGACCGGACGGCGGTCCCGGCGCGCAATGGCGATGTCCCGGTTCAGGATCGCAGCGAAATGATCGTAGTGCGGCATGCCCGTTGCCGAATCGATCCGCGAGATCGCGTCGAGCTTGGGCCGGGTGCCCGCCGCGGCGACCGGTGACGGGGCGCTTTCCGCCGGCAGAGCCAGCGCCGCCGCTTGCAGCGCCTGCGACGCCCTCTGTTGCACGAGGAAGTAGCGGATCTCGCCCCGATCGTCGCGCAGAGTCGAGAACTCGATCTTCGACATCCACACGGTGCCGTCCTTACGCTGATCGGGCAGCTCGACGTCGATCGGCTCGCCGCGCTCGACGGCGGCCTGCAAGTCGTCGACCCCCCGATGCTGGCCCCGCTCGCGGGTCAGCACGTGCCAACGCTTGCCGATCAGCTCGCCGGCACGGTAGCCCGTCAGCGATTCGAACGCGGGGTTCGCGAAAATGATGGGCCGGTCGGCGTCGCGGGCATCGAGAAGCAGAATGCCTTCCGAGCTTCGCGCGACGATCTGCTCGAGGCAATGCCGATCCGGGAAAACGTCGTTCATGACTCGCGCGGCTTCCATGGCAAATTATGTTCGATGACCGCCGCGGGCCAGTCTATGAAATGAATCACAATGCGGCGCGCGCATCCGCCTCGGACACGAGAATTTCCAGGACCCGCGCGACGCGCGCCATGCCCTCCTTCAGGTGGCGCTCGATCTCCGCGTGGATGCTCGCCCCCTGCGGGCCTCGCCCGGCCGCATGGTTCACGCCGAGCGCGAGCACGGCGTAGTCGATGCCGAGCTCCCGTGCGAGCGCGGCCTCGGGCATCGCCGTCATGCCGACCATCGTGCATCCGTCGCGCTCGAGGCGATCGATCTCGGCGACCGTCTCGAGACGCGGTCCCTGCGTCACGCCGTAGACGCCCCGCCGCATCGTGACGCCGAGCTTGCTGCCCGCCGAGAGGAGCTGCGCCGAAAGGCTCGCCGAGAACGGCTCGGCGAACTCGACGTGCAGGACGCCCCGCTCCCCGCCGCCGAACGTCGACTCGCGCCCCCACGTGTAGTCGATCAGCTGCTCGGGCACCGCGAGGTCGCCGGGGCGAAAATCGGCAGCGATCGTCCCGACGACGTTCACGCCGACGAGCCGACGCACGCCGTGCTGATACAGCGTCCACACGTTCGCGCGATAGTTCACCTCGTGCGGCGGGATCGCGTGAGCCTCGCCGTGCCTTGCGATGCAGGGGATCCGCTGCCCCGCGATCACGACCGACAGCACCGCGCTCGACGGCGGCCCGTACGGCGTGTGCGTCTGCGCACGGGCCGCGATGTCGACGTCGAAAGCAACGAGACCGCTGCCGACGATCAGTCCGAGCTTGCCGCTCATCGCGCGTCCTGCCCCGACGAGACGGCGAGCAGCTCGGGCACGCCGCGCCAGTAGCCCCGATAGTCCATGCCGCAACCGAACACGTAGACGTCCGGGACCTCGGTGCCGGCCCAGTCGACGGCCGGACGCTCGACGGGCCGCCGCAGGTTCTTCACCGCGAAGACGGCCTTGTAGAGCGCGGCGACGCGCCGCTCGCAAAGCGCGTGCTCGAGCGCGGCGAGCGTGAGGCCTTCGTCGAGGATGTCATCGACGACGATGACCGTGCGCCCCTCGAGCTCGGGGCTCGGCTCGACGTGCCAGTCGAGCGCGCCGCCGGTGAGCCCGCCCGCGTAGCGCGTCGCGTGCACATAGCCGAACTCGTACGGAAACTCGAAACGTTTGCACAGCTCGACCGCAGTGAACACGCCGCCGTGCATGACGGCGAGCACGACCGGATTGCAGTCTGCAACCGCGCCCGCGATCGACCGCGCCATCCGGTCGTAGACCGCCGCGACCTCGTCCGCCGCGAGCAGCACGCGCGCGTCACGCCGGGCGGTGATCGCGTCCTCGAGCCGCGCGTCCATCGTCAGCCGTGCAGCGAGAGCTCGGGCCGCGCGCAGAGCGGCTCGAGCAGCGCGTTGGCGTGCCGCCACTCGTCCGAGGCGTGCAGCGTGTCCCAGTCGACCCGCCCGCGGCCGCGGAGACGCATCAGCCGGACCTGCCCGACGGGATTGACGTAGCCCTTGAGCGCATCGAGCGCGCGCGGCACCTCCTGCGGCGCGTTGCAGAGCAACGCGAGGTCGCAGCCTGCGTCGAGCGCCTGCGCGACACGCTCCGCCGGCGTGCCGGCGACCGCCGCACCCGCCATCGACAGGTCGTCCGAGATGATCGCGCCGTTGAAACGGAGCTCGCCGCGAAGCTGCGACTCGATCCACCAGCGCGAAAGGCTCGCGGGCTTCGGATCGAGCCGCGGGAAGCTCACGTGCGCGACCATCACGGACGGCAGCCCGGCCTCGATCAGCCGGCGGTACGGCACGAGATCGTCGAGCAGATCCTCGTACTCGCGGCGATCGACCGCGGACTCGGTGTGCGAGTCCGCCCTGACGCCCGCATGCGACGGAAAGTGCTTCGCGGTCGCGGCCATGCCGGCGGCGCTTGCGCCCGCGACGAAGCGCCGCGCGAGCTTCGCGGTGACCTCGGCGTTTCGGTGCAGCGCGCGGTCGCCGATCACGTCCGCGAGCTTCAGGTCGAGATCGACGACCGGCGCGAACGACAGATCGACGCCGACGGCGCGAAGCTCCGCGGCCATCAGCCAGCCGAACGCGCGGGCCGCTTCGAGCCCCGCGTTCGGATCGCGGTCGTAAAGCCGACCGAGCGCGCGCATCGGCGGGAGCCTGAAGAACGGCTCGCGAAAACGCTGCACGCGGCCGCCCTCCTGATCGACCGCTACGAGCAGCGGCGGCTCGCGGACCGCGTGGATCTCCGCGACGAGCCGCTCGAGCTGCTCGCGGTCCTCGAAGTTACGCTTGAAGAGGATCACGCCGGCGACGAGCGGCGACTCGAGCCATTCGCGCTCCTCGGCGTCGATCGACGTGCCCTTGAGATCGATCATCAACGGACCCAGCGACACGCGGCTCTCCTCGCAAGTCGTGCTACGAGATGTCGACGATCGTGCCGACCGGCACGCGGTCGAACAGCTCGACGATCTCGTCGTTGCGCATCCGGATGCAGCCGATCGAGCCCGGGACGCCCATCGGCTCCGAGTCGGGCGCGCCGTGAATGTAGATGTAGCGGCGCATCGTGTCGACCTCGCCCAGGCGATTGCGTCCGACCTCGGTGCCGGAGAGCCATAGGATACGCGTCAGCACGAAGTCGCGGTCGGGCTGCGTCGCGGCGAGCTCGGGCGACCAGATCTCGCCCGTCGGGCGCCGCGCGCGGAAGACCGCGCCGAGCGGCGCGCCGGCGCCGATCTTCGCGCGCACGATGTGGCGGCCTCGCGGCGTGCGGTAGCTGCCCTTCCGCTCGCCGGCGCCGTACCTCGATGTCGAGACGCGATAGACGCGCGCGACGCGGTCGTCCTCGACGAGCTTGAGGCTCTGCGTCGCGAGATCGACCTCGAGCCGCACGCTCATTCGCCGCGCTCTTCGGCGTCCCACACGGCGTACGGACGCGCGACCAGGTTCACGTTGTAGTAGCGCGGCAGGTGGGTGACCTCGGCGCCGATCCACGCCGGCCGCGGGAATTGCTGATGCTCGCTGTCAAGCTCGAGCTCGGCGACCACGAGCCCTTCGTTCGCGCCGTGGAACTCGTCGACCTCCCACTCGAATCCTTCGTGCGGGACGAAGTGCCGCGTCTTCTCGATCAGCGGGCCCTGCGCGGCCGCGAGCAGCGCCTCGGCGTCGGCGATCGGGATCGGATACTCGAACTCCTGCCGCACGGCCTCGAGCCCGCCGACCTTGATGTTGAGATGCGCGACATCGCCCGTGATCCGCACGCGGACCGACGCGCGATCGGCGCTCGCGATGTACCCCTGGCTCATCCGCGCGCGGCGCACGGCCTGCGCACGCCACGCGTCGCCGATCACGAGGAACTTGCGCTCGATCTCCTGTGCCATGCGCCTCCCGTTCCGCGGAGCCGCCCGGTCATCGCCGCGCGGTGCGCTCGTCCGCGTCGAATATCGCCATCGCCTCGACGTGATGCGTGTGCGGGAACATATCGAGCACCCGCGCGGCGCGCAATCGATATCCGTATGTGTCGGCGAGGATTTTCGCGTCGCGGGCGAGCGTCGCCGGGTGGCACGAGACGTAGACGATCCGACGCGGCCTCGCGCGGCCGAGCTGACGCACCGGCACCTCGGCGCCGGTGCGCGGCGGGTCGAGGACGACGATGTCCCATTCCCGGCGGTAGAACGGCCAGTCGGGCTCGGCGAGATCCGCGGCGACGAAGCGCGCGTTCTCGACGCCGTTCTGCCGCGCGTTGTGCATCGCGCGCGCGACGAGCCCCGCTTCGCCCTCGACGCCGAGGAGCTCGCCGGCACGCCGCGCGAACGGCAGCGTGAAATTGCCGAGCCCGCAGTAGAGATCGAGGATCCGGTCGTCCGGACGGACCTCGGCGAGCGCGACCGCCGCGGTCACCATTCGAGCGTTGACCGCGCCGTTGATCTGGATGAAGTCGGTCGGCAGGAAATCGAGCGTGACGTCGAAGTCGGGCAGCCGGTACCGGAGCGGGCGCGGCTCGCCGAGCGGCTCGATCGATCCGGGGCCGCCGGGCTGCAGGTACACGTCGATGCCGTGCTCCGCACCGAACGCGGCGAAGCGGCGGCGCTCCTCGTTGCCGGGCGGATCGAGCACGCGGAGCACGATCGCGGGCGCGTCGTCGCCGACGGCGACCTCGATCTGCGGCAGCCGGCGCTTCAGCGCCGACTGCGCGATCATCGCGGCGAGCTCGCCGACGAGCGTGTCGAGCGGACGCACGAGGACCGGGCAACGGCTCATGTCCGTGATGTAGGGCGCGCCCCGCTCGCGGAAACCGACGAGCACCCTGCCCTTCGCTTCGACGTGCTTCACGCCGAGCCGCGCGCGGCGCCGATAGTGCCACTCGGGGCCCGTGATCGGCGGAAGCCATTCGTCGGGCGTAAGTCCCGCGATCCGCGCGAAGGCGTCCTCGACGACCTTTTGCTTGAAGCGCACCTGCGCTTCGTACGCGAGATGTTGCAGCGCGCAGCCGCCGCAGCGGCCGAACACGGGACACGGCGGCTCGACGCGGTCCGGCGAGGGTGCAACGACGCGGACGAGGTCCGCCTCGGTGTAACGCCGGCGCTTACGGCGCGGCGCGATCACCGCGCGCTCGCCGGGCAACGTGCCCGGAACGAACACGCGCCGTCCGTCGACGTCGGCGACGCCTTCGCCGTCGTGCGTCAGATCGACGATCGACGCCTCGATCTCTGCGCGCTCAATCGCTGCCACGGGACGTTCGCCATGCTTCGAGGAACTCGGTCAGGTGCGGTTTACCGGACTGCTCGAGCTTCGTGTCGAGCCGCTCGATCTCCTGAGCGTAGCGCGCCCGGTCGTAGACACCGCGGACGAGCTGGAAGCGCAGATAGAGAAGATACGTGTTCAACGCGTCGGTCTCGCAGTAATTGCAGATGCTCGCGAGCTCTCCGCGCCGCCACGCATCCCATACGCGGTCGCCGCTCATGCCGAGCTTGCCCGGCAGCCCGCAGAGCTGCGCGACGAGATCGAGGGATGCGCGAGCGCTCCCCTGGTATCCGGACAGGACGTCCATCAGATCGAGATGCCGCCAATGGAAGCGGTTCACGTAGTTGTTGAAGCGAAACGTCGGATCCGTTTCGCCGGTTTCCCAGTAGCGTGCCGCGTTGATCGAGTACTTGAGGCAACGATAGTGCAGCACCGGCAGGTCGAACGCGCAGCCGTTCCACGAAACGAGCTCGGGGCTCGTGCGCTCGAGCCCATCGAAGAAGCGCCTGACGATCTCCTCCTCGGGCTCCCCTTCCGCGCCGAGGCTGAAGACCCGCACGTCGTTCGCGGTGCGCAGCACGCCCGAGATCGCGACGATGCGGTGCATCGGCAGCGGCAGGAACTCCGTCTGCCTCGCCTGCTTCTGCTTGAAGAACATGATCCGCGCGACATCCTCGTCGTCGAGATCCGGAACGTCGTAGAGCCTCCGTCCGAGCTCGACGTCGGGGATGGTCTCGATGTCGAACACGAGCGTGCTCGTGCCGCGCCTGCGTGCCGGCTCGTCGCGTGGAATCTCGTCGCTCATCATCGTCATCTCGGGCTGCTCCGTTCGCTCATGGAATTCGCTTCAGCAGCACGGCGAACGCGAGCACGAGGCCGGCCTCGTCCGTGAGACTCAGATGGCCGTCGCCGATGCCGAGCTTGTCGCACACCGCACGTCCCCGCTCGGAGTAGATGACCTGCGGCTGACCGAGCGAGTTCGGAACGGTGCCGACGTCGCGGACCCAGATGCCGTTCGCGAACCCGGTACCCATCGCCTTCACGATCGCCTCCTTCGCGGCGAAGCGCATCGCGAGAAAACGCACGGGACGCTTCGCCTCGACGAAGAGCCGATACTCCTCGTCCATCAGCACGCGGCGGGCAAAAGCGTCGCCGTAACGCTCGTAGAGGCTCTCGACGCGCGAGAGCTGCACGATGTCGGTTCCGATTCCGAAGATCACGCCGTTATGGGGGTCGTAATCGGGGTCAGAGCCCTTTGGCTCGGTCTAGGCGAGTCACGGTCGAATCGAGCCGAGACGACTGGTCGCCTAGACCGAGTCAAAGGGCTCTGACCCCAGCCGACCCCAACCTTTCGTTCAGAGTCCTCTCGCGACGATGTCCTTGAGCACCTCGCGGCTCTTCAGCGGGCGCTCGCCGAGATGGCCCGTGAGAATGCCGCCGAGCAGCCGCCGGGCGGCGCGCAGGCTCTCCTCGTCCTCGAGCGTCTCGCGACCGAGCGCGAGCAGCTCCCGCCCCCAGTACGCGTGCTCGTCCTCGACCCGGTCGCCGGCCGATCTCGGCCCCTGCTCCGGGTCGTACAGATATCGCCCGTCCGGACGGAGCGGCTCGCCGGTCTCGATCTCGCGCTCGAGCTCGAGTCCGTAGCCGAGCGCGCGCAGAAGGCGAAGCTCGAAGAGCCGAAGCGTGCGCGACACGCTCGACGACGCCGCCAGATTCGAAAGGCAGTCACTATAGCAGGAATAGATCGTGTCGTTCGGATCGCCGCGCGCGAGAAGGCGCAGCACGAGCTCGTTCGCGTAGTAGGCCGCGAGGAGCGCTTCGCCGCTCAACGCGGCCAACGGACCGTCCGGCTCGACGTCGGTCAGCGTGCCGAGCTCGCCGCGGCGCGTCCACGAGAGCCTGAGCGGCGTGAACGGCTGCAGCAGCGCGCGGCGACCGCCGCGGCCGCCGCGCGTGCCGCGGGCGACGAGCCCGACCCGGCCGTGGCTCGCCGTCACGCACTCGATGAGCTGGCTCGTGTTTCGATACGGGCGCTGGTGAAGCACGAAGCCCCGCTCGAGCAGCACGGTTTCCCTGTCGGCCATCGAAATGTTTCAGACGTCGAAGCCGAGGCGCTTCAGCTCGCGCTCGCTGTCCGACCAGTGCTCGCGGACCTTCACCCAGATCTCGAGATGCACGCGACCGCCGAGCAGCTCGCAGAGCTCGAGCCGCGCTTCGCGGCCGACCTGCTTCAGCATCTCGCCGCCCTTGCCGATGACGATCGGCTTGTGGCTTTCCCGCTCGAGCCAGACGAGCGCGTGCACGAGCCACCGGCCGTCCTCGGTCTTCGAAAGATGCTCGATCTCGACGCCGAGCCCGTACGGCACCTCCTGCCGCAGCGCGTTCATCAGCTTCTCCCGAACGATCTCCGCGCTGCGGAACGCGAGGTCGCGGTCCGTCTTCATCTCCGGCGGGAAGAGCGGCGGCCCCGGCGGAAGCCTCGAGAAGAGCTCCGCGAGGAGCCCGTCCAGATTCTCGCGGCGGCGGGCCGAGATCGGCACGAACGCCGCGAACGGATACTGCTTGCCGAGCGCATCCAGGATCGGCAGGAGCTTCGAGCGCGGCTTCAGCATGTCGATCTTGTTCAGCACGAGCAGCGTGCGCTCCGCGCGCGGGCGCAGCATCTCGATGAGCTTCTCGTCCTCGTCCGTCAAGCCGCGCGCGTCGACGACGAGCAGGATCAGGTCGCAGTCCTCGACCGCCTGATGGATCGCGCGCGCCATGAGCCGGTGCATCACGCGCTGCGTGCGCGCGGCATGGCCCGGCGTATCGACGAACACCGCCTGGTACCCGCCGCGGTTCAAGATCCCGAGGATACGGTGCCTCGTCGTGTGCGGCTTCGGGGTGACGATGCTGATCTTCTCGCCGACGAGCGCGTTCATCAGCGTCGACTTGCCGACGTTCGGACGGCCGACGATCGCGACGTAGCCGGAGCGCGTCTCGGTGCCGCCGTCGTCGGGTCCGCGACCGCCCGCATCCTGCGCGTCCTCGCGCTCCCTCTCGTTCGGCGCACCGGCTCCGGCGTCATCCTTCGTCGTCACGCATCAACTCCATGAGCATCGATGCAGCCGCTTCCTGCTCCGCGATGCGGCGGCTTCGCCCTCGGCCGACCGTCCGCGTATCCCGCTCCCCGACCTCGCAGACGACCGTGAACGTCTGCTCGTGCTCGCGGCCGCACACGGAGTCGACGCGATAGACGGGCAACATCAGGCCGCGCCCCTGCAGCCACTCCTGCAGGCGCGTTTTCGGGTCCTTGAGCTCCGCGGCGCTCGGCAGCTGCGCGAGGCGATCCGCGAACAGCCGCTCGACGAGCCGCTCGGCGGCCTCGGGCCCGCCGTCGAGGAGCACCGCGCCGATCACTGCCTCGAGCGCGTCCGCGAGGACGGCCGCACGATGCGCGCCGCCCGAGCGCAGCTCGCCGCGGCCGAGCAGCAGGTGCTTGTCGATGCCGATCTCGCGGCCGAGCGCGGCGAGGGTCGCCTGGTTCACGAGGGAGGCTCGAGCCCGGCTCAGGTCCCCCTCGTTGTCGTCCGGCCTCATCGCGTAGAGGCGCCGTGCGACGATGAAATTCAAAAACGCGTCACCGAGAAACTCGAGACGCTCGTTGTTCCGCTTCGACGCGCTGCGATGAGTCAGCGCGAGCTCGAGCAGCTCCGGATCCTGGAATCGATGTTGCAGATGAGTCTCGGCCCAACGGGACCGAGCGGTCACCGTCTGATCTCGACCGTCTTGTCGAACGTCACGAGGAACCAAATATCTGCAATGAATGGCGTGCGGTTTTCGTGCTGAATGCTGACTTCGAAGCCGTTTCGGGCTTGGTTGATCTTAACACTGTCGGGGGAAAGCTGTATCCCTTCGACGGCGAAGCGCCGCGAGATCGCCGTACGGATCTGACCGGCCGTCGCGTTCCTGCCGTCGAGCTCCTGGCGCACGTCGTCGAGCACCGTCGAGAGCCGCATGTTCTGCATGTAGAGCGGAAAGAGCTTCAGCCCCGCGAAACCGACGATGCCGACGAGCGCCGCGAGGATCAGAAAACCGATGACCGTGATGCCGGCTTGACGCCGCCGCGACGGAACGGCCGTCAATCGATGCCCTTGCCGATACGACTCCACTGCGGCCCCCCTTCGCTTGGCGATCGCCAGTTCATCCAAATCCGCTCGGCGCGGCCGACGAGCCGAAATTCCGGTATGAACTCCACTCCTTCGAAGCGGCTGTCCCGGCTGTTGTCGCGATTGTCGCCCATTACGAAGTAGTGTCCCTTCGGCACCTGGTAAGTCCCGCCGAGGCTCTGCCTGCCCCTCGCGAGGAGCAGCTCGTGATCCGCATCCCCGAGTCGCTCCCGTGCGAGCAGCATGTCCGGATCCTCCGGATACGGACCGACGATTTCGAGCGGGATCTTCTCTCCGTTGATCGTCAGCTGCTTCGTGCCCTGATCGTAGTGCACCGTATCGCCGGGCAATCCGACGACACGCTTGATGTAGTTCACGGACGGATCCGACGGCAGCCTGAACACGACGACATCGCCACGCTCCGGCTCGCCGAGCTCCAGAATTTTCGTATTAATAACCGGAAGGCGAAGGCCATACACGAACTTGTTCACAAAAATGAAATCGCCTTCGAGGAGCGTCGGCATCATCGAGCCGGACGGAATGCGGAACGGTTCGAACAGGAAGGAGCGCAGCAGCAGAACGAGCAACAGCACCGGGAAGAACGACTTTGCGTACTCGACGACGACCGGCTCTTTGACGACCGCCCCCTCGGCCGCGCCTGCGGCGCGCAAACGCTTGAACACGAGTGCGTCGAGGGCCCAGATCAGCCCGGTGACGAATGTCGCCACGACGAGAATCAGCGCGAAATCCAACGAACTTTTCCTTCTAAAACAGGGGTGTCGGGCGCGTAAGGGCTACCCAGTATTGGTTATTTCTTATCCGCCTGCAACACGGCGAGGAAAGCCTCCTGCGGGATTTCCACCGTCCCGATCTGCTTCATGCGGCGCTTGCCGGCCTTCTGCTTCTCGAGGAGCTTTCGCTTGCGCGTGACGTCGCCCCCGTAGAGCTTGGCCGTCACGTCCTTCCGGTAGGCCTTCACGGTGCTGCGCGCGATCACCTGGCTGCCGATCGCGGCCTGCACCGCGACCTCGAACTGCTGGCGAGGAATCACCTCTTTCAGCGTCTCGACGAGGGCGCGCCCTTTGCGCTCCGCGCCGTCGCGGTGAACGATCATCGACATCGCGTCCACGCGCTCCTTGTTGATCAGGATGTCGAGCTTCACGAGCGGGGCCGGCTCGAAGCGCAGGAACTGGTAGTCGAACGACGCGTAGCCTCGGCTTACCGACTTCAGCCGATCGAAGAAGTCGAGGACGACCTCGGCGAGCGGCAGCTCGAACTCGAGCGAGACCTGGCCGCCGAGATACTGGAGCTTGCGCTGCGTGCCCCGCTTCTCGATGCACAGCGTGATCACGGCGCCGAGATACTCCTGCGGCACGAGAATGCTCGCGAGGATCAGCGGCTCGCGAATCTCCTTGATCTTCTGCGTCGGCGGCAGCTGCGACGGGTTCTCGATCTTGCGCACCTCGCCGTCGTGCGTCTCGACCTCGTAGACGACCGTCGGCGCGGTCGAGATCAGCGACAAGCCGTGCTCGCGCTCGAGACGTTCCTGGACGATCTCCATGTGCAGGAGGCCCAGGAAGCCGCAGCGGAATCCGAAGCCGAGCGCAGCGCTGGTCTCCGGCTCGAACGAGAGCGCCGAGTCGTTCAGCGCGAGCTTCTGCAGCGCCTGGCGGAACGCGTCGTAGTCGTCGGAGACGACCGGGAAGAGCCCTGCGAAGACACGCGGGCGCACGCGCTTGAAGCCGGGCAACGGCGGCACGTCGCGCTGGTCGGCGGAGACGATCGTGTCCCCGACGGGTGCGGCATCGATCTCCTTGATCGATGCGATCAGATAGCCCACTTCGCCGGCGGACAGCGACTCACGCTCGTTCGGCCGCGGCGTGAAGACGCCGACGCGATCGACGATGTAGCGGCGCCCGGTCGAGTGCACGACGATGCGGTCGCCCTTCGCGATCACGCCGTTCACGACGCGAACGAGCGAGACGACGCCGACGTAGCTGTCGAACCAGGAATCGATGATGAGCGCCTGGAGCGGATTGCTCGGGCTGCCCGGGGGCGGAGGGATGCGCTCGACGATTCGTTCGAGCAGATCCTCGACGCCGAAGCCGGTCTTCGCGCTGATGCGCACTGCATCCTTCGCCTCGATACCGATGATGTCCTCGATCTGCCGGATCACGCGCTCGGGATCGGCCGTCGGCAGATCGATCTTGTTGATGACCGGCACGACCTCGAGGCCCTGCTCGATCGCGGTATAGCAGTTCGCGACGCTCTGCGCCTCGACGCCCTGTCCAGCGTCGACGACGAGCAGCGCGCCTTCGCATGCAGCGAGGGAGCGCGACACTTCGTACGAGAAGTCGACGTGGCCCGGCGTGTCGATGATGTTGAGCTCGTAGGTCTCGCCGTTGCGCGCGGTGTACTTGAGCGAGACGCTCTGCGCCTTGATCGTGATGCCGCGCTCGCGCTCGAGGTCCATCGAATCGAGCACCTGATCCGACATCTCGCGCTCGCTGAGGCCGCCGCACAGCTGAATCAGCCGGTCGGCGAGCGTCGACTTGCCGTGATCGATGTGCGCGATGATCGAGAAGTTGCGAATCCGTTCCATGGTTCCCGGCCGGGCGGGTGCGACGGCGCATTATAGCGGTGCCGCCCGATGCTCCTAACTTCCTGTGTCTGCTTACCTTCGCCGCTTGGCCGCTGCGGTCCTGCGGCGCCGCAGCGGCCGCATTAGGTGCGCCTCGCGGTCACTGGTGCGCCGCCCCTCCAAGCGGCCGCAGTGCTCCGGTCGTGGCGTTGGGCGACGCGGTGTGGGCGCGTCTTCGATGTGCGCTTTCGGCGGCACGCGGGAAGAACATCCTGTCGCTCGACGGCGGCCATCCCTGGCCGCCGAACGGCCGCCGAAAGCGCACATCGAAGACACGCCCAGGAAACGTCCGCGCGGCTCTTGGGCTCTTTCCCACAGGTCCGCGCGCACTTTGAGGTCGCCGCAAACCAGGCGGTGCGGTGCCACCAGAGAGACTACCGGGCCACCAGACACGCTGCCGGTGCACTCCACCGCTGCCGGCCCGATTACTGCGTCGCCATGAGCTCGCGTGCCTCAGGGGCACCGCCGACGTCGAGGGCGTGTGCCTTCGATGATCCCTGTCGGCGGCCGTTCGGCGGCCAGGGATGGCCGCCGCCGAGCGACAGGACGTTCTTCCCGCGTGCCGCCGACAGAGATCATCGAAGGCGCACGCTCACCACCGCCCTCAACGCTGCGACCGGAGGATGCCGAAACGCCACGGCCACCGTAGCCGCGCGCCGGCCGTCACCCGCCGTCGAGCCACCTGAGGACGCGCGCGCGATCGAGCGGGTACTCGGAAAGCTCGGTCGTCCCGTCGGTCAGCACCGGGATCCGGATCAGGTACTCGCGCTCGAGCGCCGGATCGTCGGTGATGTCGACGATCCGCACGGCGACGTCGCGACCCTCGAGCAGCGCGTGAAGCTCCGTCTCGAGATGCTCGCAAAGGTGGCATCCCGGTCGGCTGTACAACGTCAGCGTCCTCGTCATCCGCGCGGCTCCAGCATCGCCCGCGCGAGCGTCGCGCGCTCCGCACGTCGCCTGAGGCCGCGAGTCGTGCAGAACGCGACGGCGAGCCCGAGCAGCGCGCCCGCGAGCGTCGCCGCGTCCGTTCCGACGACCAACGCTCCGCCTGCGCCGCCTGCAAGCAACGACGCGAGCGGCAGACCGAACAGAACGAGCGCGCTCGACAGCACACGATCGGTGGGCAGGCTCACGCGGACTCTCGTCCCGGGCTCGACGGCGACTGCCGCCGGGAGCCGGATTCGCGCGCCGGCCGCGTCGCTCCGCATCCACGCGCAAAGACCGCTGCATCCGGCGCAGCGGGCGGCAGGATCGAACTCGAGCTCGACGTAACCGTCCGCATCGACCGAGCGGACGATCGCCTCGGCGGCGAGGCAGCGTTGGCGCGCGCTCACTCCCCGGTCAGCGACAGCGCGATCGAACGCACGGTCTGCCGCGGCACTTCGCCGATCACGGTAGCCGAGCGTCCGTTCAGCTTCCGCGAGTATGCGTTCGTGCTGCCGGCGCTCGAGAAGCCCTCGGCGACCTCGGCGTTCGTCTTCGGATCCTCGATGAACACGGAGACCGTCGCGAGGCAATCGGAATAGACGAGATGCGAGACGGGATACTCGGAGCCCGCGATCGCGCTCTGCGTGGCCGCGGAGAGCCTGAAGCCGGGCGGTAACGTCGACGCCCGCCACTCCGGCGCCGGAATCGGCACGGCATCCGTCTGCGGCGCCTCGGGCTCGAGGAACCGGAAGCCCTCCGTATCGATCGCCGGGTACAGCGCCGACGCCGGGATGAAATCGGAGATCTGAATCTGCGTGAAGACGATCTGCTCGATGACCTCGCCGCGCTCGTTCAGCAGCAACGACTTCAACGGCATCGCCGTCTCACGATCGAGATAGAGCGTGTAGCCGTAACGATACTCGTCCTTGGGCTTGATCGAGACGACGTTGACCGGGCGATTCGCGACGCGCGTCCCCCGCCCGACCGAGAACTCGTAATGCGGCTCGAGCTCTGCGCAGTAGCTCGGCAACGCCGATGCGAGCCGGCCCTGATCCTTGCGGGACTCGATCACGACGAGACGCTCTTCCGGCAGGATGACCTTGACGACGTCCTCCTCGCGGATGAACTCGCGCCCTGCGCCGTCCCGCGATACGAGCCTCTCGGAAATGCGGCCGTTGTGATTGCGATGGATGATGTGCAGCGTCTCGGAATGGTTTCCGCGAACGTGCACGAACGTTCCCTCGTAGTTCAACTCCTCGACCGCGCGATTCATTCGCGCGAGCCAGTCGCGCGCCTCCTGCGCGTTCGCATCGATCATCACGAAAGCGAGAAGCGCGCAGGACAGGCTCGTCCAGGCGCTACCGTTCGGAATCATCGAGCCTCACCTTCGAACTGCGGCGGGGCGTCGGTCATGACGGCGTCCATCATGAGCGGTTGCTCCATCGAGCCGATGACGGTGGAATGCACGGACGTGCGGCTCAAACCCGCGTATTCGCCGTGGTGCAGCAGGTAATTCGTCAGGCGAATCTGCGGCAGCGGCGCGACGACCCTCGGGCCAGGCGACGTGTCCGCGGGAACGACGGTGGAAAACACCGGCGTGGTCACTTCGCCGGTGTCGTCACGGCCGTTCATTTCGCGGACGACGAACAGCGCGGCGACCGCGACGCTCGCCGCGAGGCCGAGCCCGACGGCCGGGCTCGCCCAACGCGCGTTCTCGACCTTGCGCTGCGGCGGTGGGGATACGGCGGCGGGCCGCAGCACCGACGGCGATCCGTTCAGCGCATCGTGCACGCGCCGGCGCAGCATGTCCGGCTCCGGCTGCAACAACTCGCCGCGCAGCGCCGAACCGATCAGCGCGTAGCGAACGAGCTTGTTGCGCGATGCCGGATCGCGTTCGAAACGACGGACCAGGAAGGCGCACTCTTCAGCGGACAACTCATCGTCGATGAAGGCGGATACTTGGTCGTGTATCTGTTCGCTCATAGTCGTCGTTATTGAAGCAGCGCACCGATACGTTTATCTATGGCTTCCCGAGCGCGGAAGATTCTCGATCGCACCGTGCCGACGGGGCACTCCATGGTCTGCGCGATCTCCTCGTAGCTCATGCCTTCGATCTCGCGCAACAATATCGCCGTGCGCAGATCGTCGGGTAAATCCGCAATCGCACTGTTGACTGCGTCACGAATTTCATCCGACAGCGCCAATCCTTCCGGAGTATCGAGCTCACGGAGCTTGGCAAAAGACTCGTACTGCTCGGGATCTTGCAGGTCGACCTCGAACTGCGTCGGCCGTCGGCCTGCAGCGACAAGATAGTTCTTGGCGGTGTTGATCGCAATACGATAGAGCCACGTGTAAAACGCGCTCTCCCCGCGAAACGACGGCGCCGCACGATACGCTTTCAAGAAGGCTTCCTGCGCCACGTCCATCGCTTCGGACGGGTCTCGTACGTACCGCATGATCAGCTTCAAGATCTTGTGCTGGTACTTGACGACCAACAAGTCGAAGGCCGACTTGTCACCCTGTTGAACGCGTTTGATCAGAGCGAGGTCTGACGCCCCACTCCCCGACTTTTGGGCTGCGCCGGGTTCCATCAAACGCTTTTCTGTAGACCGCATACCTCACCAAAAAGTTCGCTCACCGGATTGAGCGACTGACCGGTAGCGGAGCGTGCACTCCATAGCATCGTCGAGACTCATTCTAAAATGAAATCGTCGGCCCTGTCGTGCTCAAACCGTGCCAGCCGCGGTGCCCCTGCGGAGCTCCGCCTGGAGCCTCCGCCAAGCCTCGCGATCGACTTGGTCGGCGAGGAGCACGATCGTCACGGTCCGTGCGCCTGCCCGGCCCAGCGCAAGGCGCACCCAGAACGGGCCGGCCTGGGTGCCCGGTCGGAGCGCGAGGCCCTCGAGACCAAGGGTCGGCAGGGACCACGTGCCGTCCGCCGCGCGGCAGACCGGCATCGGCGCCTTCGGGCGGCGCCATGCGGCGTGCGCGACGAGCGCACCCCCCGCAGCGAGCTTCAGCGGCCACGGGAACCCCGACAACGAGACCGAGACGAAGGCGACCGCGTGCACGACGACGTGCCACACGGCCATCATGCGAGACGGCGCCGGGATGATTCGCCACGCGTCCCGGGCGGCGCGCGGATCAGGAGCGGCGTTCGCCGCGGATGACGGCGACGAGGCGCGCGAGATCTGAGTCGTCGGGCTCATGCCGCCGGACAAGGTAGTCGTAGAGCTCCGGGTCCGGCAGGTTCAAAAGTGAGTCGTAAAGGGCCTTATCCTCGTCGCTCAGGCCGTCGAACTCACGCTCGAGGAAGGTCGACAAGATCGCGTCGAGCTCGCGCATGCCACGGCGCGAGCGCCAACGCAGTCTGCCGACGTCTACGGTCATCTCACGGCCGCCGGCAAGCTCAGTGCCGCCGCTCGACCATCATCTTCTTGATCTCGGCGATCGCCTTGCCGGGATTCAGGTTCTTCGGGCAATCCTTCGTGCAGTTCAGGATCGTGTGGCAGCGATAGAGCCTGAAGGGATCCTCGAGCGCGTCGAGCCGCTCGCCTGTGGCCTCGTCGCGGCTGTCGACGATCCAGCGATACGCCTGGAGCAGCGCCGCGGGACCGAGATAACGCTCCGAGTTCCACCAATAGCTCGGGCACGCCGACGAGCAGCACGCGCACAAGATGCAGGCGGACGGCGTATTGATCCGCTCCTGATCTTCCTTCGACTGCAGACGCTCCCGATCGGGCGGCGCCGGCGTCTTCGTCTTCAGCCACGGCTCGATCGATGCGTACTGCGCGTAGAACCGAGTCAGATCCGGAACGAGGTCCTTGACGACCGGCATGTGCGGCAACGGATAGATCTTCACCGTCGCGCTCTTCACTTCCTCGACGGGCTTCAGGCACGCGAGCGTGTTCGCGCCGTCGATGTTCATCGAGCACGAGCCGCAGATCCCTTCCCGGCACGAGCGGCGGAAGGTCAGCGTCGGGTCGACCTCGTTCTTGATCTTGATCAGCGCGTCGAGAACCATCGGACCGCAGTCGTCCATGTCGACGCGGTACTTGTCGATGCGCGGGTTCTCGCCGGACGCCGGATCGTACCGATAAATTTCGAACGTGCGGATGTTTGCGCCTTCCGGGCCGCCGTGATCCTTGCCGGGCTTGATCTGCGAGTTGCGCGGCAGACGGAACTTCGCCATTTCGCTGACCCCTTCTCCTCTCAGTACGTCCGCGCCTTCGGCGGGATCGGCTCGACCTCTTCGGTCAACGTCTTGAGCTGCACGGGCCGATAATCGAACCGTACGGACCCGTCGGAATTGACCCAGACGAGCGTGTGCTTCAGCCAGTTCGCGTCGTCGCGCTCCGGGTAGTCCTCGCGCGCCTGCGCGCCTCGGCTCTCGGTGCGGTTCAACGCCGACTTGATCGTCGCCATCGCCTGCAGCAGCAGATTCTCGAGCTCGAGCGTCTCGACCAGGTCCGTGTTCCAGACGAGGCCGCGGTCGGTGACACCGACGTCGGCGAACGACGCGAACACCTTCTCGAGCTTGTCGATGCCTTCCTGCAGCGACTCTCCGGTGCGGAACACGGCCGCGTGATTCTGCATCACGCGCTGCATGTCGAGCCTGATCTTCGCCGTCGGCAGGCTGCCCTTCGCATTGCGCAGCTTGTCGAGGCGCGCGACGGCCTCCTCACCGGCGTCGGGCTTGAGCGGCGGCTGCCGCTCGCCGGGCCGGATCAGCTCGCCGCAGCGCTGCGCCGCGGCGCGTCCGAACACGACGAGGTCGATCAGCGAGTTCGAGCCGAGCCGGTTCGCGCCGTGCACCGAGACGCACGCGGCCTCGCCGACCGCCATCAGCCCCGGCACGACGTGCTCCTCGCCGCGCTCGTTCTTCGCGACGACCTCGCCGCGATAGTTCGTCGGGATGCCGCCCATGTTGTAGTGAACCGTCGGCAGCACCGGGATCGGCGCCTTCGTCACGTCGACGCCGGCGAAGATCCGCGCGGTCTCCGCGATGCCGGGCAGCCGCTCCTCGATCACGTCGCGGCCGAGGTGCTCGAGGTGCAGGTGAACGTGGTCCTTGTGCTTGCCGACGCCGCGCCCCTCGCGGATCTCGATCGTGATCGCGCGGCTCACGACGTCACGCGACGCGAGGTCCTTCGCGTTCGGCGCGTAGCGCTCCATGAAGCGCTCGCCCTCGGAGTTCGTGAGGTACCCGCCCTCGCCGCGCACGCCTTCGGTGATCAGCATGCCGGCGCCGTAGACGCCCGTCGGGTGGAACTGCACGAACTCCATGTCCTGGAGCGGCAGCCCGGCCCGGACGACCATCGCGTTACCGTCGCCCGTGCAGGTATGCGCCGACGTGCACGAGAAGTACGCGCGGCCGTAGCCTCCGGTCGCGAGGATCACCATCCGCGAGCGGAAGCGGTGCAGCCTCCCCGTCGCGAGCTCGAGCGCGACGACGCCGCGGCACGCGCCGTCCTCCATGATCAGATCGATCGCGAAGAACTCGATGAAGAAGTCCGCGTCGTGCTTCAGCGACTGCTGGTACAGCGTGTGCAGCATCGCATGGCCGGTGCGGTCGGCCGCCGCGCACGTGCGCTGCGCCGTGCCCTTGCCGAAATGCGTCGTCATGCCGCCGAACGGCCGCTGATAGATCCGGCCGTCCTCGGTGCGCGAGAACGGAACGCCGTAGTGCTCGAGCTCGATGACCGCGGCGGGCGCCTCTCGGCACATGTACTCGATCGCGTCCTGGTCGCCGAGCCAGTCCGACCCCTTGACGGTGTCGTACATGTGCCAGCGCCAGTCGTCCTCGCCCATGTTGCCGAGCGCTGCGCTGATCCCGCCCTGGGCCGCAACCGTGTGGCTGCGCGTCGGAAATACCTTGCTGATCGACGCCGTCTTCAGGCCGAGCTCCGCGAGCCCGAGCGTCGCGCGCAGCCCCGAGCCGCCCGCGCCGACGACGACGACGTCGTACGTATGATCGATGAACTCGTATTCGCGGCTCATGGCGCAGGCGCAAATGCGATCTTCAGGATGGCGAACAGCGCGGCGATCGCGATCGCCACGTGAACGAACGTCGACAGCGCGAGCAGGATCACCTTCGCTCCTCCGTCGTGGACGTAGTCCTCGATCACGACCTGCACGCCGAGATGCGAGTGATAGCTCGCGGTCAGCGCCGTCAGGATCAGCAGGACGCTCGTCCCCGGCTCTTGAATCCACGCGACGACCGTCGCGTACGAGTAGTCGTCGAGCGACGCGATCGAGAACGCGAACCAGAGGCCGAGCAACGCGAGCGCGGCGGCGCTCAGGCGCTGCACCCACCAATGCTCGACCCCGCCTTTCGCGGAGCCGAGCCCCAGCACACGATTCAACGGCGTAACGAGATTCAAGGCGCGTCCCTCGAGCTCAAATGATCGCGACCGCCGTGTAGATCAGCGTCGCGGCGGCGGCAATCGCGACGACGGCCCAGCCGGTCACACGGATCTGCTTGCGGTCGAAGCCGTAGCCGAAATCCCAGGCGAGATGGCGGATGCCGTTCGCGAGGTGGTAGAAGAAGCAGAACACGACGGCAACGAGCACGAGCTTCATCAGCCCGCTGCCGAGCAGCCTCGCCGCTTCGGCGTGGCGTTCCGGACCGCCAGCGACGGCGAGCAGCCACCATGCAAGCCCGATCGCCGCGGCCGTCAGCACGAGGCCCGTCAGGCGATGCAGGATCGACAGCGTGTTCGTGATGCGCCAGCCGTAAACCGACAAGTGCGGCGACAGGGGCCGATCGTCCATCCGTCGTCTCTCCTTTCAGCGAACGGGCGTGCAGGCCGCTTCGGGCCCGCAAGCAAGGCGAGTCGGGTCGAGGTTCATCAGCAAATCAAAAATCGATGCAGCGGCCGGCACGCTCCCAGTCGCCGAAGCGCGTAGGCTCCGGCCCCTTCGGTCCGCCGATCTCACGCGGAAGCTTGGCGGCCTTTTCGCCAGCCTGAGGCTGGTCGGGTCGAGTCTCTTCTTGTGGCTCGACCGGCTCTTGTTCGGGTCCGCGGAGCATCGCTAGAGTGTGCCAGAAACGTCGACCTTTCGCACCCCGCCGGCGAGCGGCCGCGTTGCGCACTGCCGCTCGTCGCCGGTCGGAAGCACGCGTCCGAGCGGGGTCGGACGCGCGAGGAGCTCGATTCAGTCCCGATGTCCGCGCTCTACTGCCGAGTACCGTGGCTCTGCTGCGTCGATGCCCGCGGCGCCGATGCATACGACTTCCTGCGCCGCCAGCTCAGCAACAACCCACCGGACCGCGACGACCGGTTCACGCTCGCCGCGTGGAACGACGCGAACGGGCGCGTGCGAGCGCTGTTTCGCATCGTCCGCGGAACGAACGGACCGTTACTGATCGCGGAGCGTGACGGCATCGACGCCGTGCTCGCCAAGCTCCGCATGTTCGTTCTGCGGAGCGACGTCGTGCTCGAGCGAAACGCCGAGCTCGAGGTCGCGGCGGTGATCGGCGATGCGACGCGGGTGCTCGACGCACGCGGGATCGGGCTCGACGCGGAGCCCGGGGCCGCGGGCCGCGGCGGCGGCCTCGTGTGGCTCAGGCAAAGCGCAGACCTCGTCCACGTCGTCGGCCCGGCCTTCGAGCTCGACCGGCTCGGCGCGGAGCTCGAGCCGGCGGACACCGTGCGCGCCGCGCAGGCCGAGATCCGCGCGGGCTTGCCCTACGTCGGGTCGGCGCTTGCCGAGCGCTACGTGCCGCAGATGCTGAACCTCGACCACCTCGGCGGGATCGCGTTCGACAAGGGCTGCTATCCGGGCCAGGAGGTCGTGACACGGCTCCGCCACCGCGGTTCGGTGAAGCGCCGGCTCACGCATTTCGTCGCGCCCGCGGCCGTCCCGGCCCCGCCGCCGGGTGCACCGGTCGTCGACGCGAACGGGGGCGAGGCCGGGGACGTCGTTCGTGCGGCGACCGTCGACGGCCGGCTCGAGCTCCTCGCGGTCGTGCGACTCGACGCGGAGGGGCCGCTCTTCGTGGACGGTGCAACCGAAATACCGCTCGAGGCCGCCTGAGGGGCGTCCGGGCGGCGATGAGCCGACGCCGGCAACCAATCGTCACTCGGACGGACGCCGATTCCGACGGGCTCGCCGAGCAGCCGTCCCCGTCCGCCGCCGCTCGCCGAACGGCCGTCACGGTCCACCGCCGCCCGACGCACGGACCTTCATCGCGTGGAGCGGCTCGAGCACCCACTCGTAGAGGCGCCGCGTCTCGAGCTTCACGTCCGCCTCGACGCGCATCCCGGCCTTGAGCGCGCGCGGCGCGCCGTACACATCGATCGCCTGCGCGTCGAGCTCGACGACGACTCGATAGACCGGCTCGCGAGCGCTCGCTGCGCCCGCGGCCGCCGCGTCGAGCGGCAGCGCGGCACGCGACACGGTGACGACGCGCCCCGCGTGATGGCCGAACTTCTCGTACGGATACGCGGCATAGCGCAAGAGCACGTCGGAGCCCGCTTCGACGAAGCCGATCGCGCGGCTCGGCGCCTCGAGCTCCGCGCGTAACCTCGACCCGTGCGGCACGATCGACGCGAGCGGCGTGCCGGCCTCGACGATCTGACCGGCGCGGCCCGCGATCGTCGTCACGACGCCCGCGACGGGCGCGACGATCGTGGCCTGCCGCCGCGCCTCGTTCTCCGCGGCCTCGAGATCGATGCTCGCGACGGCGCGCTCGAGCTCGGCCGCCTGGCGGCGGTAGCGCAGAGGCAGGTTATCGAGCTCGCTCTCTGCGTCGGCCAGCGCGCGCTCGAGCTGCGCGCGCTCGCGCTCGAGCCCTGCGAGCCGTGCACGCTGATCGAGCAGCGCCTCGCGTCTCGCGACGAGCTGCTCCTCCGAGACGAAGCCTGCGGCGCGGAGCTCCGCGTACCGGCGCGCCGTCTCGTCCGCGAGCTCGACGCGGGCGGTTTGCACATCGATCGCGGCCGCAAGCCGTGCGAGCTCGGCCTCGATCGCGCGAGCGCGCTCCGCGAGCAGAGCGGCCTCCGCGCGCTCGAGCCGCCGGATCTCTTCGATCTCGGCGACGAGACTCGAGCGGCGCGCGGCAAGACGCTCGCCGATCAACGCATGCGTCTCGCCGAGCGTGCTCGTGCGCTCTCCCGAGATCACGAACAGCACGTCGCCGCGCTCGACGCGGCTTCCCTCCTCCACGAGGCTTCGCGCGACGGTGCCGGTCTGCGGCGCGAGCACCGCGATCACGCCGCGATCGGGCACGAGCTGACCTGCAAGCGTGACGTGCCGCGTGTACGTGCCGAACGCGAGGAACGCTGCGAGCGCCGCGGCCACCGCGATGCCGAACGCCGCGAGCACGCGAAGCGGCACCGGCGATGCGAGCACGATCTCGCCCGCGGCCTTCGCGCCCTGCGCACGCAACGCCTCCGCTCGAAACAACGCGGTCATCTCGGCCGGCTCTCGCTCCTTCCGGTCGACCGATCCTAGCCGCGACGCCTCGCGCTCGAACGCGGCGATTCTCGTCGAACGCGCCGGAAACGGCTGCTGCTCGCCGCTTCGCGCACCGCTCAAATGATCGACGCGCCGCAACGGAGTGCGGCTCCAACGAGAGGCGAAGCCCATGATCGACGTGCCACGGAACGGCAGCACTTTAGGCCGCGCGCGCCCGAACGCCGCGAGCGGCATCGAAGCATTCTTGAGCCGCGTCGTCCGCGAGACCGGCGTGCCCGGCATCGCCGTCGCGATCCGGAGCGGCGGGCAGCGGCTATCGCTCGCCGCGGGACGCACCGCGCGCGGCGGTCCGCCGATCAGCACCGCGCACCGCTTTCACGCGGGCTGCGCGATCAAGCTGCTGCTCGCCGTCGTCACGCTCGAGCTCGCCGAGCGCGGCACGCTCGCGCTCGATACCGTGATCGGCGAGCCGCTGCCGGAGCTCGCCGGCACGATTCACGGCGATACCGTCCGCGTCGCGCATCTCCTGTCGCACACGAGCGGATATCGAGGCGTGCACCTGCTCGATCCCGCGACACAGCAGCTCGACTGGTCCGGCCTGATCGCGCACCTGCATGCGGCGCCGCAGCTCTTTCCGCCCGGGACCGTGTTCAGCTACGAGCACACGGAGTCCGTTCTGCTCGGGCGGATACTCGAGCGCGCGACCGGGCGAGATCCGCTCGTGCTCGTCACCGATGAGCTGCTCGAGCGGCTCGCGCTCGTGCCCGGGCGGCTCGCCGACGTCCACGACGATCCGCTTTGGGCCGGCCGTCACGATCTCGATCGCGCATCGGGTCGCTTCGTGTCGATCGCGAGCGCGCCGGCGCTGTCGCCGTTCTGGAACGCCGCGTTCTCCGATTTCACGCTGTCGGTCGCCGATCTCGCCGACCTCGCGCACGCGCTGCTGCCCGCGGAAGAGCCCGCCGTGACGCCGCATGCGAACGTCGGCAGGCCGCCCATCTCGGAAAGAACGCGTGCCCGATTGCGCGAGATCGCGGTGCGGCTCCCGCCCGCGTTCGGCGGGCCGATCCGCGAGCTGCAGCCGACCGCGTTCGGGCTCGGCGCGGCCGAGTTCTCGGGCGGCCTCTACGGGCACAACGGGCTCACCTATGGGCAATGCGTCGGCGTGCGCTTCGCGCCGAGCGAGCGCGTCGCGATCGCGATTGGCATGAACGCGATGCTGCCGCACCTGCGCGACCATGTCCTCGACGCGATCTGGGCCGAGCTCTTCGGCAGGCCTCCGGCCCGGCCGTCACCGTCGTTCGAGCTCGACCTCGCCGCCTTTGCGGGCCGCTATGCGGGACCGGGCCGAAGCGCGGTGACGGCGACGGCGTGCGCGGACGGCCGGCTCGCGCTCGAGATCGAGCACGGCGAGCATCGACTGCCGATCGACGTCGTCGTCGACGACACGCGCACGCTGGTCGTGCACTCTCCGCTGCCGCAGCTCTCGATCGGGTTCTTTCATTCGCCGGCGGGCGATCCGGCGCTGATGCTCGGCGCAAGCGCCTACAAACGCGTCGCGAGCGCGACGCACGGCCGCGCGAGCGCGGCTCGGCGACCGACGACGCGCGCCGCCGCGGAGATCCGCTCGTGAGCGCGCTGCCGTTCCAGCGCTACGCCGAGCGCGATCCGGACGCGCTCGCGGTCGTCGGCCCGACGGGCGACAGCTGGTCCCGAAGCCAACTCGCGTCCGTCGCGAACGGCATCGCGCGCGGCCTCCTCGCACGCGGTGTGCGCACCGGCGACGCCATCGCGATCGTCGCGCCGAACTGCCCGGAATACCTTGCCGTCCATCTCGCGGCCGTGTCGGCCGGGCTTCGCGTCGTGCCGGTGAACTGGCACCTGTCGCTCGGCGAGCTCGCGTTCGTGCTCGAGGATTCGGGCGCGAAGGCCATCGTCGCGCACGAGCGCCTCGGGCTCCGGCGGCTCGAGCAGCTTCGCTACGTTCGGACGCGCGCGCGACTCCACGTATCGATCGGCGACGCGCCCGGCTACGTCCCCTTTACCGAGCTCGCCGCGAGGGCGCCACGCGGTCCCGTCGGCGTCGGCAAGCTCGGCCGCGTGATGCCCTATACGTCCGCGACGACGGGACGGCCGAAAGCGGTCTGCCTCCCTCTCGCGAACGCCCGCGTCGCGCTCGACAAGATGATCGCGTGGCACGTGTCGCTCGGCGTCGAGCCCGAAGCGGACAACGTTCACCTCTGCACGTCGATGCTGTATCACTCCGCGCCGCTCGACGGCGCGTTCACGGCGCTGCAGATGGGGCACGCCGTCGTGCTCGCCGATCGCCCGGACCCTTGCACGCTGCTCGAGCTGATCGAGCGCTACCAGGTCACGACGACGTTCCTGGTGCCGGCGATGCTCGTGCGGCTCGCCAAGCTCGCGCCGAGCGTTCGGCGCGGCTACAGAACGTCGTCCCTCCGCTTCGTCGTGCACGGCGGCGCGCCGTGTCCGATCGAGACGAAGCGCACGATGATCGACTGGTGGGGGCCGATCGTCTGGGAAGCCTACGGCGCCGCCGAAGCGCAGGGCACGATCGTCTCGGCCGAGGAATGGCTCGAGCGCCCGGGAACGGTGGGCAGGCCGATTCCGGGATCGGCGATCCGGATACTCGACGACGACGGCCGCGAGCTTCCGGCGGGCGCCGAAGGCGCCGTCTACATCAAGCCGCACACCGGCGATCGATTCCACTATCGAAACGCCCCGGCCGAAACCGCCGCGTGCTGGCGCGGCGACTTCGTGACGGTCGGTGACATCGGTCGGCTCGACGAGGACGGCTACCTGTTCCTCTGCGACCGACGCACGGACCTGATCCTGTCTTCCGGGATGAATGTCTATCCCGCCGAGATCGAGCACGCGCTCGTGCAGCATCCGGCGGTCGTCGATTGCGGCGTCGTCGGGATCCCGCACGAGCTGTTCGGCCAGGTGCCGAAAGCGTTCGTGCAGGCGAGCGCGGGCGCATCGCCCGGGCCTGCGCTCGCGGCCGAGCTCCTCGCCTATCTTTCCGAGCGCCTCTCACCGATGAAGCTGCCGCGGCGGATCGAGTTCGTCGACGTGCTGCCGCGCGACCCGAACGGGAAGCTCCATCGTCGGCGGCTGCGCGCCTGCGTCGAGGAGCGGTCGTCATGAATGCCGCCGTCGAACGCGTCGCGCGCGTGCTGCGCGGCCAAGGGACGAGCGGCGCCGAAACGCCATCGGCATCGTTCTCGCCGACTCGCGCGTATCGAGGTTACGTGCTCGTACTGCTCGTCGCCGTCGGCATCGTCGGCTGGGTGGACCGGAACGTCTTCGCCGTCCTGCTCGAATCGATCAAGCTCGATCTCGGCTTGTCCGATACCGAGCTCGGGCTTCTCGGCGGCGCGGCGTTCGGCGTCTTCTATGCGGCGGTCGGGCTGCCGGTCGCATGGCTCGCGGACCGAACGAACCGGAGCCTTCTGCTCGCGGCCGCGCTCGGCCTCTGGAGCCTGATGACGGCCGCGTGCGGGCTTGCGACGAGCTTCGCGACGCTGTTCGTCGCGCGGATGGGCGTCGGGATCGGGGAGGCAGGCGGCTCGCCGCCGTCGCAATCGCTCGTGTCCGATTACTTCCCGCCGGAACGGCGTGGGTTCGCGCTCGGGATCCTCTACCTCTACATCCCGCTCGGATTCCTCGTCGGCTTCGCGCTCGGCGGCTGGCTCGGCGAGGCGCTCGGCTGGCGCCTCGCGTTCGTCGCGGTCGGTTTGCCGGGCGTGCTGCTCGCGATCGTGCTGAGATTGACGCTCGCGGAGCCTCCGCGAGGCTTCTCGGAGGGCACTGCCGCGCCGCCGAGCCGCGCGGCGTTCTTCGCGACGCTCGAGTGGTTCGTCGCGCGGCCGTCGCTGCGCCACCTGCCGCTCGCAGGCGCCGCGCACGGGCTCGGCGCGTTCGCAGCGGCCGTATGGCTGCCGTCTTATTTCGCGCGCATGTTCGAGGTCGGCCCAGCCGAGGCCGGCGTGTGGATGGCCGTCGCGTACGGCTGCGGCGGCGGGATCGGCGTGCTCGGCGGCGGCTATCTCGCGGATCGCCTCGTGCGCCTTCGCGGCGACGCGCGCTGGTACGCGTGGGCCTCGGCGGCGGCCGTCGGTGCGAGCGCACCGTGTGCCGCGGTCCTGTATCTGACGGATCACCCGGGCATCGCCATCGCGGCGCTCTTCGTCGCGACGACGCTCGGGCACATGTTCCTCGGCCCGGTCACCGCGATGATGCAGTCGCTCGCGGGGCTTCAGCGCCGCGCGACGGCCGCGGCCGTCTATCTGCTCCTCGTGAATCTCGTGTCGATGGGCCTCGGCCCGGTTTCCGTCGGCGTCGTCAGCGACGTGCTCGGCCCGCGGCTCGGCGCCGAGGCGCTGCGCTTCGCGCTGCTCGGCATCGTGACGACGACCGGGTTGTGGGCGGCCACGCATCTCGTCCTCGCCGCGAAGACGCTTCGCGACGACCTCGCACACACGCGTGCGACGGATCACGCGGCCGGCGCCGGGCAATGAGCGCGCTCGACGCGCTCAATGTCGGCGTCCGCCGCCGGCTGCCGATCGTGCTGCAGACCGAGGCGGCCGAATGCGGCCTCGCGTGCATCGCGATGGTCGCGAGCTATCACGGCCGGCGTATCGACCTCGCCGTTCTGCGGCGCAGACACGGCGTCTCGCTGAAGGGCACGACGTTGGCGTCGCTGGTCGACGTCGCGCATCGGCTCGGCCTCGCGACGCGCGCCGTGCGCCTCGAGCTCGACGAGATCGGCCGCCTCGCGACCCCGTGCATCCTGCACTGGAACCTCGATCATTTCGTCGTGCTGAAGCGCGCGGGCCGGCGCTCGCTCGTCGTGCACGATCCGGCTCTCGGCGAGCGCAAGCTGTCGCTCGACGAAGTCTCGAAGGCGTTCACCGGGGTCGCGCTCGAGCTCTGGCCCGGGGACGGTTTCGTCCGCGGCGAGGAGCGGCGCAGAGTCCGACTTCGCGCGTTGATGGGACGGGTCAGCGGACTTTACCGCTCGCTCGCTCAAGTCCTGCTGCTCGCGGCCGCGATCGAAGTCTTCGTGGCCGCAGGTCCCCTTTATCTCCAGTGGGTCGTCGATCATGCGCTGCCTTCGGCCAACGTCGACCTGGTGACGACGCTTGCGCTCGGCTTCGCGCTCCTCGTGATCTTCCGCCACTCGATCGCGGCGCTACGCTCGTGGGCGATCATGCACCTCGGCGCGGTGATGAGCGTGCAGTGGCAATCGAACGTGTTCGATCACCTGCTCCGGCTGCCGCTGCCCTACTTCGAGAAACGTCACTTGGGCGACGTCGTCTCTCGCTTCCGTTCGATCGACGTGATCCAGCGGACGCTCACGACGTCGTTCGTCGAAGCGATCGTCGACGGCGTCATGACGGTCGTCGTGCTCGTCGTCGCGCTGCTCTACAGCCGGCTGCTCGCTGCGATCGCCGTCGCGGCGATCGCGCTCTATGCGCTCGTCAGGTGGGCGTGGTACGGGCCGCTGCGCCGCGCGACCGAGGAGCAGATCGTGCACGCCGCGAAGCAGGAGAGTCATTTCTTCGAGACCGCACGCGGCATTCGCTCGATCAAGCTCTTCGGCCGCCGCCACGAGCGCCGCGAGGCGTGGCTCGCGCTGCTCGTCGATCAGTTGAACGCGGGGCTCGAGGCGCAGCGGCTCACGATCCTCCACCGTCTCGCGAACGGGCTGATCTTCGGGCTCGAGCACGTGCTCGTCGTCTGGCTCGGCGCGCGGCTCGTGCTCCAAAGCGAGCTCACGGTAGGGATGCTGATGGCGTTCATGTCCTACCGGGAGCAGCTCTCGACGCGCGTCGGCGCGCTGATCGACAAGCTCGTCGAGCTCCGGATGCTGCGCATCCAGGGCGAACGCCTCGCGGACATCGTGCTGACCGAGCCCGAGGCCACCGAGGGCACGGCCAAACTCTCGCTCGACGAGCATGCGACCCGCGGCTGCGGCATAGAGATCCGCGGGCTGCGCTTTCGGTATGCCGAGCACGAGCCGTACGTGCTCGACGGAGTCGACCTGACGATCGCGCCCGGCGAATCCGTCGTGATCGTCGGCCCGTCGGGCGGCGGTAAGAGCACCCTGCTGCACGTGCTGCTCGGCATGCTGCCGCCGACCGAAGGCGAGGTGCTGATCGGCGGCCGCGGCATCCGCGCGCTCGGCATCGAAGCGCTGCATCGCATGATCGGCTGCGTGCTGCAGTCCGACTCGCTCTTCGCGGGATCGATCGCCGACAACATCAGCTTCTTCGATCCTGCCGCCGATCAGGCGCGCATCGAGGCCTGCGCGAAGCTCGCGTCGGTGCACGACGAGATCGCCGCGATGCCGATGGGGTACAACACGTTCGTAGGCTACATGGGATCGGTGCTATCCGGCGGTCAGCAGCAGCGGATCCTCCTCGCGCGTGCGCTCTACAAGCGTCCGTCGATCCTGATCCTCGACGAGGCGACGAGCCATCTCGACGTCAAACGCGAGATCCTCGTGGGCGCGGCCGTCCGCGAGCTCGCGATGACGCGCGTCATCGTCGCGCACCGTCCGCAAACGGCCGCGACGGCCGACCGTGTCGTGACGCTCTCCGGCGGAAAGATCGTGAAGGAGACGCGGCTCGTTCCGCAAAGCGTGCTCGTTCCTTCTCGCGGCGCGCCGCGTCGCCGCAACGATTTCTCGATGAACTCGCCGGAAAGCGTCGCTGCCCTCTCCCCGTCGCAGCGCTCTAATGGCTTCGACGCGCGCTCCCGATAGCGGAGCTTCGGGATGACGACGCGGCATACCCATGGGTTGTCCAGGCGGCGACGGAGCCGGACAACTCTCGATCGTCCGTCGAAACCAAGGAGGGTGTTTCCAATGCGAGAACTGACGTCGCCCGAGCTCGAGGTCGTGTCCGGCGGCGGCCTCAGCAACTACGAAGCCGCGGTGATCACGATCGGTCTGATGGCGCTCTCACCGACGCCGCTCGTCATCGGCGTCGGTGCAGTCGCGTTGATCTATTACGCGTGGTGCTGACCGAGAGCGGCGGCGGGGGCGTCTCCTGACGTCGCCCCCGCGGGGCGCCCGGCTCACCGGGCGCCTTGGCCGAAGGCGCGGGACATGGAGTGGCGAGATCTCGAGCGCTTGCCTCAGGCAACCGAGGGCGCATGGGAGGCACGCCGGATCGGCGGGCGCCTGATCCGCGGCAAGGCTGCCGTAGATGCCGCGGTCGCGAGATGGAATCTGCTCGACCCGCTGATGGTGAGCCCGCCCGGCAGCGCGCGCTTCGTACCAGTGCTGCACGTCGAGGAGTACTGTCACCGGGCCCATCGGGCGCTCCTCAGGAAGCACGCCGTATCGTTTGCGATACTGCTCGGCACCGCTCTGCTGCTCGTGGTCTCGGGCTATGTCGCGGAGCGACCGAAGGCGTTACACGCGGCACTCATGGCGTTCGCGCTTGCCCTGTTCATCGCCGTGGATTATCAGCTCGTGTTGCGCCGTATCGAGGCGCTCCGCGAACGCGCGCTGTTCATTCTCTGGGTGTGCCGCGCGGGTATCCTCCACGCACTGCTTGCGCTTGGACTGATGACCGTCGCCGGCGGCTTGCAGCTGTACGTCGCACGCCGCATCGGCGGACAGACTCCGCTGCTCGAGGCGTATGGCGCGGTCCGCGCATTCGTCGCGGACGAGCCGTGGCGCATCGTCGCCGGACCGTTCCTCCACGGCAGTCTCGCTCACTGGCTCACGAACGTCGCGATGCTCGTTGCCGCGAACGCGATCGCGGGACCGTTGATGCGCGGCCCGCACGCGCTCGCGCTCCTGCTCTGCGGGTCGACGTTCGGTGCGCTCGTGAGTCTTCTGGTCGAGGCGACGGCGCCGATGGATGTCTACCTCGGCGTCTCGGGCGGGATCTTCGCGCTTTTCGGCTGGTGTGTCGGCGCGGCGATTCGCCGGCCGGCGCTCTTTCCGACCGGCTTCGCCGTGACGGCGGCCGCATTCGCGCTGCTCAACCTCGCCGCTGCGCCGCTCGGGTCCGCAAACGTTAGCCACGCGGGCCACATCGGGGGCCTCGCGCTCGGCGCACTCATAGGCCTCGCATTTCCCCCGCGTTGCCGCGGCACGCCCGGCTGAGCGCTCGTCCAATGCGCGCATGCTGAGCGCCGTGCCGCGTAACGCAGAGTGCGGCGGCTGCCCTCCTGTGTTTAGCGCAGTGGTCAGCGTGCGCCTTCGATGCTCTCTGTCGGCGGCACGCGGGAAGAACATCCTGTCGCTCGGCGGCGGCCATCCCTGGCCGCCGAACGGCCGCCGACAGAGAGCATCGAAGGCACACGCCCTCGGCGTCGGCGGTGCCCTCGGGCTCGCGAGCCCATAGCGACGCAGCAATCGATTCGATCGCGCCGACTAGGGCTCCGTGGACCGGGGAGTCTCGGCCAGTGGGATCGTCCATGGCGCAACGAAGCTGGGCCTCTTGCTGACCGTAGGAGCACGCGTAGGCGCAACGTAGGCACGTCCCTAAGCGAACCGAACCTATGCGCCGCGCGGACGTCTCGAGGGTGCGCCTTCGATGCGCTCTCTTGGCGGCCGTTCGGCGGCCAGGGATGGCCGCCGTCGAGCGACAGGATGTTCTTCCCGCGCGCCGCCAAGAGAGCGCATCGAAGGCGCACCCTCCACCACCGCACCTCAGCGAACGGAAGCCAACACTGCGCGGAACGGAACGACTACGAGCGCGCGAAGCGAGTGCGACGGAAGCCCAAGTCAACGTCAGCGCACGACGACCCTCGACGCGCGCCACGCATCCGCGCTGAAAACCGCGACGGCGATCCAGATCAGCGTGAAGCACACGATGTGCGCGGCCGTCAAAGGCTCCCCGTACGCGAGCCCGACCATGAACTGCATCGTCGGCGCGAGAAACTGCATCACGCCGATCGTCGACAGCGGCAGCCGGCGCGCGGCGAGCGCGAAGCAGAGAAGCGGCAGCACCGTGAACGGGCCGGCCAGCACGAGCCACCCGGAGAGCGCGGGCTGATCCACGCCGAAGACCGCCGCGTCCGCGGCGACGAGACGCGTGAGGTAGGCGACCGCGAACGGGAACAGGATCAGCGTCTCGATGAAGAGCCCCGGCATGCCGCCGACCGCGACGCGGCTCCGGATCACGCCGTAGATCGTGAACGACGTCGCGAGCGTCAGCGCGATCGCCGGAAACGTGCCGCCGCTCACCGTCAGCACCGCGACGCCGGCGCCGGCGAGCGCGACGGCCACGACCTGCGGCCTCCGCAAGCGCTCGCGAAAGAACACGACGCCGACGAGCACGTACATCAACGGATTGATGTAGTAGCCGAGGCTCGCCTGAAAGATCTGCTCGTGCTGCACCGCCCAGATGTAGACGAGCCAGTTGACCGCGATCAGCGCCGCCGACAGCGTCAGCAGCACGAGCTTCTGCGCATCGGCGAGCGCGGCGCGTACCTCCGGCCACTGTCGTCTGGCGAGGATCAGCGGCAACCCGAACGGCACGGCCCACAGGATGCGATGCGCCAGCACCTCGAGCGGCGGCACCGTCTCGACGATCTTGAAGTAGATCGGCAGGAAGCCCCAGAGCACGTACGCGACGAGCCCGGCGAGCAAACCTTCACGCGTGCGGTTTGCGCCGAGCTCCCCGCCTGCAACGCCGGAGTCGGTCGTCAACGAGCGTTCCTGAACGTTACGAGATCGATCATGCGCCGATTCTTGCCGTATCCGGCGTCCCGGCCGAGCCGTCTCGCGCGAGCGGGCACGCTCAGCTCTCCGGCTTCAGATGCGGGAACAGCAGCACGTCGCGAATCGACGGGCTGTCGGTCAACAGCATCACCAGGCGATCGATGCCGACGCCGAGGCCGCCGGCGGGCGGCATGCCGTACTCGAGCGCGCGGATGTAGTCCTCGTCGTAGACCATCGCCTCCTCGTCTCCCCGCGCCTTCGCCTCGGCCTGCGCGCGAAAGCGCGCGGCCTGATCCTCCGGGTCGTTGAGCTCCGAGAAGCCGTTCGCGATCTCGCGGCCGCCGATGAAGAGCTCGAAACGATCCGTCAGGAACGGGTCGCCGTCCGTGCGCCGGGCGAGCGGCGAAACCTCGGCGGGATAGTGCGTGACGAAGATGGGTCCGCGCAGCCTCGCCTCGACGATCTTCTCGAAGAGCTCGAGCTGCATCTTGCCCGGGCCGTCCTCCGCACGAAGCTCGATGCCTCGGCTCGCGCACAGCCCGGCGAGCGTCTCGCGGTCGCGGAGCCGCTCCTTCGGCAGCGCGTCGCCGAAGCCGCCGAGCTCGAGCAGCGCGTCCTCGAGCCTGATCCGCGGAAACGGCCGGCCGAGGTCGAAGCGCTCGCCCTGGTACTCGATGTCCGTCGTGCCGAGCACCGTTCGTGACGTCTCGCGCACGAGCTTCTCCGTGAGCGCCATCATGTCCTCGTAGTCACCGTATGCCTGATAGAGCTCGAGGATCGTGAACTCGGGATTGTGGCGCGTCGACAGGCCCTCGTTGCGGAACGCGCGGCCGATCTCGTAGACGCGCTCGAAGCCGCCGACGAGCAGGCGCTTCAGATAGAGCTCGGGCGCGATCCGGAGATAGAGCGTCATGTCGAGCGCCCGATGATGCGTCTCGAACGGACGCGCCGCGGCGCCGCCCGGCAGCGGCTGCATCATCGGCGTCTCGACCTCGAGATAGTCGAGCGCGTCGAGGTACTGACGGATCAGCGACACGATCCGGGAGCGCTGCCTGAACACCTGCCGCGCCCGCTCGTTCATGATCAGATCGACGTAGCGCAGGCGCACCCGGAGCTCCGGATCCGTGATGCCGTGCCACTTCTCCGGCAGCGGACGCAGCGACTTGACGAGCAGCACGAGCTTGTCGACGGCGACCGAGACCTCGCCCGTGTTCGTCTTGATCACGCGCCCCTCGGCGCCGACGATGTCGCCGAGATCCCACTTCTTGAATTCCGCGTAGAGCTCTTCGCCGACCACGTCCCGCTGCACGAAGAGCTGGAGCTGCCCCGAGCGATCCTGGATTTTCACGAAGCTGTTGCGCCCCATCACTCGCTTCGCGAGCATGCGGCCCGCGACCTTGACGCGAACGTTCTCGCGCTCGAGCGTCTCCGCCGAATGCGCGGAATACGCAGAGACGATCTGTTCCGCGAGCGCGCTGCGCCGCCATGTGTTCGGGAACGCGTTACCCTTCTCGCGCAGCCGCGCGAGCTTCGCACGCCGCTCCGCGATCAGGCGGTTCTCGTCGCCGGGGGCTTGTTCAGTCATCGGCGTCTCTACTCCCTCGGTCATAGCCCCTGCTTGAGGCTCTCTTGCAGAAACGGATCGAGGTCGCCGTTCAGCACCGCGGTCGGCTGCCCGCTCTCGTAGCCGGTGCGCAGATCCTTCACGCGCGACTGATCGAGCACGTACGAGCGGATCTGGTTGCCCCAGCCGATATCCGCCTTGCTCTCCTCGACCGCCTGCGCCTGCTCGCGCCGCTTCTGGTGCTCGAGCTCGTAGAGCTTCGCACGCAGCTGGTTCATCGCCGTCGCCTTGTTCTTGTGCTGCGAGCGGTCGTTCTGGCACTGCACGACGATCCCGGTCGGGATGTGCGTGATGCGTACCGCCGACTCCGTCTTGTTCACGTGCTGGCCGCCGGCGCCGCTCGATCGATAGACGTCGATCCGAAGATCGCTCGGATCGATCTCGATCTCGATATCGTCCTCGATCTCAGGCGAGACGAACACTGCGGCGAACGACGTATGCCGCCTGTGGCCCGAGTCGAACGGCGACTTGCGCACGAGGCGATGCACGCCGGTCTCGGTCCTGAGCCAGCCATATGCGTACTCGCCGCGCACGTGCACGGTCGCGCTCTTGATGCCGGCGACCTCGCCGGGGGAGACCTCGAGGATCTCCGTCTCGAAGCCGTGGTCCTCGGCCCAGCGCAGGTACATGCGGAGCAGCATCTCCGCCCAATCCTGCGCCTCGGTGCCTCCGGAGCCCGCCTGGATGTCGAGGAACGCGTTCCGCGAATCCATCTCGTTCGAGAACATCCGGCGGAACTCGAGGCGCTCGACCTCCTCGGCGATGCGCTGCACCTCTTTCTCGATGTCCGACAGCGCGGCCTCGTCGTCTTCCTCGCGGGCGAGCTCGTAGAGCTCCTCCGCGTCGCGGAGGCCAGTCTTGATCCGATCGAGCGTGTGGACGACGGACTCGAGCGACGCGCGTTCCCGCCCTAACGTTTGCGCGCGCTCGGGATTCGACCAGACGCTCGGATCCTCGAGCTCGCGATTGACCTCCTCGAGCCGTTCGCGTTTCTCGCGATAGTCAAAGATACCTCCAGAGAGCGTCGGATCGCTCCTTGAGGTCGGCGATCAACGCGCCGATTTGTCCCGGTTCCATCGATGACCTCTGCTCCGTCGAAAAAAGGTGTCCGACACGACCTCGCGGGAAAAGGTGTCCGACACGATTTTGCGGGGCGGGAATACTAGCACGGCCGTTCACGAATGATCGCCTGCGGCGGCCATGTGCTCGACGATGAGCTGCAGCTTCGGCGGCGACCAGTAGTCGTTGATGTCGAGCCGGTACGCGAGCACGAGCTCCCGGGCGGGCGGAGGGTCCGTGCGGTGGAATGCGATCGCCTCGACCGGCCGGCCGCCCGATTCCGGCCGCACGGTCATCCTGAGGTGCGCGTCCCGCAGCAGCCTGTAGCCGAGCACCTCGAAGCGCCCGTCGAAGCAGGGCTCGGGAAAGCCCTGGCCCCACGGGCCCGCCTCCCGCAAGAGCGCCGCGACCTCGACGGTCAGATCCTCGGCCTCGAGCTCGCCGTCGGTCAGGATGCGCTCCGCGAGACACTCGGGCGTCAGGCAACGCCGTCCGACGTGCTCGATCGCCGCCTTGAACGCGTCGAACGCCGCGGCGCCGAGCGTCAAGCCGGCGGCCATCGCGTGGCCGCCGAAGCGCTCGAGCATCCCCGGATGCCGCGCGGCGATCTCGGCGAGCGCATCGCGCAGATGAAAGCCCGCGATCGAGCGACCGGAGCCCTTGAGCTTGTCGGCTCCGGCCGGCGCGAACGCGAACGTCGGCCTGTAGTAGCGCTCCTTGAGGCGCGACGCGACGAGCCCGACGAGCCCTTCGTGCCAATCGCGGTGCGCGACGCAGACGACCGGCGGCAACGACGTCCGATCGAGATCCGCCCTCGCGACGAGCTCGATCGCCTCCTCTTTCATGCGCGCTTCGAGCTCGCGGCGCTCGCGGTTCAGCCCGTCGAGCCGCGCGGCGAGTGCCGCGGCCTCGTCCGGATCGTCCGTCACGAGGCAGCGAACGCCGACGGACATGTCGTCGAGACGACCCGCCGCGTTGAGCCGCGGCCCGAGCTGGAACCCGAGCGTCGCGGCCGCGACTTCCCTGAGCGGCGTGCCTGCGGCCGCCGCGAGCGCCGCGATGCCCGGACGGCAGCGACCCGCGCGGATACGTTTCAGCCCCTCGCTCACGAGGATCCGATTCGTGCGATCGAGCGCGACGAGATCCGCGACGGTGCCGAGCGCGACGAGATCGATGAACTCGAGCACGGCGTTCGGGCGCCCGAGCGCCTTGCCGAGCGCGGCGAGCAGGTAGAACACGACGCCGACGCCGGCGAGATGCTTCTCCGAGAACGGATCGCCCGGCAGGTTCGGATTGACGATCGCATTCGCCGGCGGAACGACGGCCGGCGGCAGATGGTGATCGGTGATCAGCACGTCGATGCCGCGTGCACGGGCCGCCTCGACGCCCGCGTGGCTCGTGATGCCGTTGTCGACGGTCATGATCAACCGGGGCGCGAGCGCGTCGACGCGCTCGACCACCTCCGGAGTGAGCCCGTAGCCGAGCTCGAAGCGATCCGGAATGAACGAGTGCACGTCCGGGAAGCCGAGCCGGCGCAGCGTCAGCGTCGCGAGCGCGGCGCTCGTCGCGCCGTCGGCATCGAAATCGCCGACGATCACGATGCTGTGCGTGCGGTGCGCCAGCAGGAGCTCGACCGCCGCGCCGAGCGCCTCGAAGCGGCCGACGGGCGTCATCGCCGCGAGCGACAGCGCGAGCTCCTCCGCGCTGCGCAGCGGCCGGCGCGACAGGACCTGCCGCAGCACGCGGTGCATCCCCGCAGGCCACTGCCAGCGGTCCGCGCCGTCGGTCAGCGGACGCCGCTCGATTTTCGGCATCGCCGCAAACCTGCTAACGTGTGCACGATCCCGTCACGCCGCGAACGGAACGACACGCCGCGATGGAAATAGCGAGGGAACACGCAGAGCCGAACGTCGTACGCGCGTGGGAGCCGGGCCGCGTGCGAATCGGCACGAAATGGGTCGAGGGTCACGTGATCGTTTCGGCGGACCGCGTGATCACCGGCTGGGCCGTCACGTCGGCTCAGGCGATCGACGTCGACGCGCTCGGTCCCGCGCTCGAGCTCGACCCGGAGATCATCCTCGTCGGGACGGGCCCCGACGTGCTGCTGCCGAACATCGGCCTGATGCGCTCGCTCGCCGAGCGCTCGATCGGGCTCGAGACGATGACGACCCCGGCCGCGTGCCGCACGTTCAACGTGCTCTTGAACGAGCATCGTCGCGTCGTCGTCGCGCTGTTCAACCCGCGCTAGCAGCGCGGCAAGGACGACGCGCCCCGACGACGCCGAAGAAGAGCCGCCGCCCGTCATCTTCGCGGCAGGAACTGAAGCGGGTCGACCGGCACGCCGTTGCGGCGAATCTCGAAATGCAGACGCGGCTGGCGGCCCGGGCCGAGGCCCATCTCCGCGATCTTCTGCCCGCGCGTGACGCTTTGGCCCTGCTCGACGAGCAGACGGCTGTTGTAGCCGTACGCGCTCAGGTACGTATCGTTGTGCCGGATGATCACGAGCTGGCCGTAGCCGATCAGCCCGCTGCCCGCATAGACGACGCGCCCGCTCGCGGCGGCCTCGATCGCCTGTCCCTCGCGCCCGCCGATGGCGATGCCGGTCGCTGGGGCACCGTCACCTCCGGAGCCGAAGCGGCTGACGATCGGGCCCGACGTCGGCCAACGCCACTCGGGCGGCGGAGACGCGGGCAGCGGCGGAGGGGCGGGCCGGGATGCGCTCGAACGCGTCGACGCGGGCGTCTGAGCCGACCTCGCCGGCGGGCTCGCGGCCGTCTGCGCGCCGCCGCTCGCCGCGGTCCGTCCGGCTGCCGCGGACGACTCCGGCGTCAGCCGCAGCCGCTGCCCGACGCGAATGAAATCCGGGTTGTCGAGCCCGTTCCAGCGCGCGAGATCCCGGTAATCGAGACCGTAGCGCCACGCGATCCCGAACAGCGTCTCGCCGGGCTGCACGATGTGGACGCGAGGCGTGTACTCGACCAGAGAGCTCGACGAGCCGGCACACCCGGCGATCATCAGCATCAACGCGACCGGCGCCGCTCTCATTGCCACCCGTAGATCACGAGCCCGACGACGACGCAGGCTACGGTGATCCACCCGAGCGTGTCGATGTGCTGCTTGAGGCGGCGCTCCATCGCCTCTCCGCCCCAGATCAGGAGCGCCGCGACGAGGAAGAAGCGCCCTCCGCGGCCGATGAACGACGCGACGACGAACACGGGGAGCACGAAATGGAGCGCGCCCGCGGCGATCGTGAACACCTTGTACGGAATCGGGGAGAAGCCCGCGACGAGCACCGCCCAGAACCCCCACTTGTCGAACATCTCGACCGCGGCGAGATAGCTGTCCCAGTAGCCGTGGTTCTTCAGCAGCGGCTCGACGGCGTCGAGCGCGAACCAGCCGATCGCATAGCCCGCGATGCCGCCGACGACGGACGCGAGCGTGCACCAGAAAGCGAAGTGCCAGCCGCGCTCCGGGCGCGCGAGCGTCATCGGCGCGAGCATCACGTCCGGCGGGACCGGGAAGAACGACGACTCGGCGAAGCTCAGCGCGACGAGGTAACGCAACGCATGCGGATGCCGCGACCAGCGGATCACGCGGTCGTAGAGCGCCGAGAACAGCCTCAATTCTCGGTTCCTTCTACGAGGGGCACGAAGCTGACCGGCATGATGTTCCGGCTCCGGTACTCGTTGCCTTCGCGCGTCACCGCGATCAGATGCTGTCGCCCGCGTTCGCCGACCGGAATCACGAGCCGCCCGCCGTCGTCGAGCTGCTCGAGCAGCTCGGGCGGGACCGTCTCCGGCGCGGCCGCGCAGAGAATCCCCTGGAACGGCGCCTGGCTCTTCCATCCGTGCCAGCCGTCCGAGTGACGCAGGCTCACGTTGTTGATGCCGAGCTTCTTCAGATTCTCCTGTGCCCGCCTGAATAGCGCATGAATACGCTCGACGCTGTAGATGTGCTGAACGAACGGCGCGAGCACCGCCGTCTGGTAGCCGCAGCCCGTCCCGATCTCGAGCACCTTCTGCAGCCGGTTGCCGGGCGGCAGATCGGTGATCAGCGCGACCGTCATCAGCGCGACGATGAACGGCTGCGAGATCGTCTGCCCGTAGCCGATCGGCAGAGCCGTATCCTCGTACGCGCGGCTCGCGAGCGCCTCGTCGACGAAGAGATGCCGCGGCACCGTGCGGATGCGTTCGAGCACGCCCTCGTGGCGGATGCCTTCCGCGCGCAGGCGCTCGACGAGCCGCTCGCGCGTGCGCGCGCTCGTCATGCCGATGCCGTTCAGCTCGCGGCTCGTCATGACAGCTTCTCGATCCAATTGCGCAGCGACGGCAGCGCCTTGTGATCGGTCAGATCGATCTTCAGCGGTGTGACGGAGACGAAGCCGTTCGCGACCGCGTAGAAATCCGTGCCGGGTCCTGCGTCCTGCCCGGGGCCGGACGGCCCGATCCAGTAGATCGGCCTCTGCTTCGGGTCGAGCTGCCTGATCGCGGGCTCCGACTTGTGACGGAAACCGAGCCGCGTGATCTCGAACCCGCGAATCTGCTCGAGCGGCAGATCCGGCACGTTCACGTTGAAGATCGTGTCGGCCGGCAGCGGATGCTCGAGCATGTGCTCGATCAGCCGGCGTGCAACCTCCGCCGCCGTCGCGAAATGCCCGCCGCCCTCGAGGACGAGCGACACGGCGACGGCGGGATACCCCAAGAAGCGCCCTTCCATCGCGGCCGCGACCGTCCCAGAGTAGAGGACATCGTCACCGAGATTGGCGCCGTGATTGATGCCCGAGACGACCATGTCGGGGTCCTGCTCGAGCAGGCCGGTCACGGCGATATGGACGGAGTCGGACGGCGTGCCGTTCACGTAGTACATCCCGGGCCTCACCTCCTCGACCCGCAGCGGCGTCTCGAGCGTCAACGAGTTGCTGACGCCGCTCTGATTGCGCTCCGGCGCAACGATCGTGATCTCAGCGATGTCGTCGAGTTTTTCGGCGAGAGCCTGTAGGCCTTGGGCTCGATACCCGTCGTCGTTTGACAATAGGATGCGCACGCCCCGTTCCCTGGAAGAGCGAAGAACCGTGCAACTATACTTGAAGCGTCAAGGCTCAGGGACTAGGCGGCGGATCGATGGACGGGGGCAACGACGAGCGCACGGCATTCCGCGAGGCGATGCTCGGCGTCACGCCTTTGAAGCGGCAGAACCGCGTGCCGCCGTCGCGGCCGCGTCCGGCCGCCCGCGCCCGCTTCCGCCGCGCGGCACATCTGACGGTGCTCGAGGAAAGCCTCTCCGGCGAGCTCGTCGAGCAGGCCGGCGGGGAAGTCGAGTTCCGCCGCAACGGCATCGGCACCGGGATCCTGCGCGGGCTGCGCAACGGCCGCTACGCCGTCGAGGACGAGCTCGACCTGCACGGCTTGACGCGCGTCGAGGCCGAGGACGCGCTGAAGGACTTCGTCGCCGCGAGTGTCGCGCGCGGCCACGGCTGCGTCCGTGTGGTGCACGGCAAAGGCAGCCGCTCCGGCCCGGGCGGGCCGGTCCTCAAATTCGCCGTTCAGGAGTGGCTCGCGCGCTGCGGCGACGTGCTCGCGTTCGCGTCAGCGGACCGACGACACGGCGGTAGCGGCGCCGTCTACGTGCTGCTCCGAAGACGCTGATGGCGCACTGCGTCGCGCGCCCCCCGCGCGCGCCGCGGCTTCGTACGGCACGATCTGATAGAAGCTCTCGTCGGGCAGGACCATGCCGAGCTCGCTGCGCGCGCGCTCCTCAGCGGCCGCCAGGCCGTTCTTGAGATCCTGCACCTCCGCCGCGAGCGCGGCATTGCGCTCGGCGAGCAGACGGTTCTCGTGCGTGCGTTCCTCGACCCGCGCCTCGAGGCGCCAGACTTCGCGGAAACCGCCGTCGGCGACCCACAGCCTGAACTGCAGCACCGCGAGCGCGACGGCGAGCACGACGATCAGCGGCCGCATGCTCGCCCTTGTCCGCGCGACACGCACGAAGGTGTCAGACGCCTTCGCCGAAGCAGGTGTCCGACACCTTCTTTCGCTCGGAAGTCGTTACAGGCGGATCGGAAAGGCCGCCGCACCGGCATATCTCGCGCTCCCCCCGAGCAGCCGCTCGATGCGTAGCAGCTGATTATACTTGGCGAGCCGATCCGATCGACACAGCGAGCCCGTTTTGATCTGCGTCGCGCGCGTCGCCACGGCGAGGTCCGCGATCGTCGCGTCCTCGGTCTCGCCGGAGCGGTGCGAGACGACCGCGGAGTAGCCCGCATCGACGGCCATGTCGATCGCGGCGAGCGTCTCCGTCAGCGTGCCGATCTGGTTCGGCTTGATCAGAATGCTGTTCGCGACCTTCTCGGCGATGCCCTGCTCGAGGATCTTCGTGTTCGTGACGAAGAGATCGTCGCCGACGAGCTGGACGCGATTACGCAACCGGCCGCTCAAGAGCCGCCAGCCGTCCCAGTCGTTCTCGGCCATGCCGTCCTCGATCGATATGATCGGATAGCGCGCGATCAGGTCTTCGAGGAACGACGCGAACTCGTCGGGGCGGAACCGCCGGCCCTCGGATTCGAGCGCGTACGTGCCGTCTTCGAAGAACTCCGAGCTCGCGACGTCGAGCCCGAGGTAGACCTCGCGGCCGAGGCCGTAGCCCGCCTGCTCGACGGCGCGCGCGATCGTCTCGAGCGCCTCCTCGTTCGAGCCGAGATCCGGCGCGAAGCCGCCCTCGTCGCCGACGGCCGTGTTCAGGCCGCGCGACTTCAGCACCTGCTTCAGCGCGTGGAACACCTCGACGCCGCAGCGGAGCGCCTCGCCGAACGTCGGCGCGCCGACCGGCAGGATCATGAACTCCTGAATGTCGACGTTGTTGTCGGCGTGCGCACCGCCGTTCAGGATGTTCATCATCGGCACAGGCATCGTGTACTCGGCACCGTCGCGCAGGTGCCGGAAGAGCGGCACGCCCTTCTCCGCCGCCGCTGCCTTCGCGCTCGCGAGCGACACGGCGAGGATCGCGTTCGCGCCGAGCCGCTGCTTGTTCTCGGTGCCGTCGAGCTCGATCATCCGCCGGTCGAGCGCCGCCTGGTCCTGCGCGTCCATGCCGACCAGCGCGGACGCGATCTCCCCTTCGACGTGCGCGACCGCCTTCGTCACGCCCTTGCCGAGGTAGCGTCGCTTGTCGCCGTCACGGAGCTCCACGGCCTCGCGCGTGCCGGTCGACGCACCGGACGGCACGGCCGCCCGCCCGACGGCGCCGCTCTCGAGCTCGACCTCGGCCTCGACGGTCGGATTGCCGCGCGAGTCGAGGATCTCGAGACCGCGTATCGCCCTGATCTTGCTCATCCGATCACTCCTTCCCGGGACATGTGTGTCTGAGACGATTTTCGGCGAAAAAGGCGTCCGACACGATTCTTCGCCGAATAGGTGTCAGACACCATTTTCGGTGAGGCCGCCGGCCTTGACGACCTCGTCGATGCGCTTCAGCTGCGCGAGGAGACCCTCCATTCGATCGAGCGGCCACTGAGTCGCCGCATCGCAAAGCGCCTCCTCCGGATTCGGATGCGTCTCGAGAAACACTCCGGCGACGCCGGCCGCGACGGCCGCACGCGCGAGGAGCGGCACGTGGCGCCGCTCGCCGCCCGACGCGCGTCCGAGCTCACCCGGCCGCTGCACGGCGTGCGTCGCATCGAATACGACCGGCGCCCCGCTCTCTCGCAGCACGGCGAGCGCGCGCATGTCGACGACGAGGTCGCGATAACCGAACGCTACGCCGCGCTCGCAGACGAGCAGCCTGTCGTTGCCCGTCGAGCGTGCCTTCGCGACGACGCTCTTCATCTCCTCGGGCGACAGGAACTGCCCCTTCTTCAGGTTGACGGGCTTGCCCTGGCGCGCGACCGCGAGGATGAAGTTCGTCTGCCGGCAGAGCAACGCCGGCGTCTGCAGCACGTCGACGACCTCGGCGACCTCCGCGAGCGGCGTGTCCTCGTGCACGTCCGTCAGCACCGGCAGGCCGACGTCGCGCTTCACGCGCTCGAGGATCCGCAAACCCTCGACGATGCCGGGCCCGCGGAAGCTCTCGTGCGACGTGCGGTTCGCCTTGTCGAACGACGCCTTGAACACGAGCGGCATCGCGAGCCGCTCGGCGATCGCCTTCAGCCGCTCGGCCGTGCGCAGGATGAGCGGCTCGCTCTCGATCACGCATGGCCCGGCGATGACGAAGAGCGGAGCGTTGTGGCCGGTCTCGAAGCCGGCGAGGTTCATGCGCGGGCCGCCGCCGCCCTCGGCAGACGCAGACCCTGGCACGCACGCGCGGCGGAGACGAAGCTCGAGAAGAGCGGATGCCCGTCCCGCGGCGTCGACGTGAACTCCGGATGGAACTGCGACGCGAGGAACCACGGGTGATCCGGCAGCTCGATCACCTCGACGAGCCCATCGACGGAGAATCCGGAGAACACGAGGCCGGCCTGCTCGAAGCGCTCGAGATAGCGGTTGTTGAACTCGTAGCGATGCCGGTGACGCTCGTAGATGACGTCCTTGCCGTAGATCGATCGCACGAGGCTTCCTTCCTTGAGCTGGCAACGCTGCGCGCCGAGCCGCATCGTGCCGCCGAGATCGGAGTCGGCGCTGCGCTCCTGCAAACGTCCGCTCTCGTCCTGCCACTCGGTGATCAGCGCGATCACGGGGTCGGGCGTCGCGCTGTTGATTTCCGTCGACTGCGCATGCACGAGGCCGAGGACGTTACGCGCGTACTCGATGATCGCGACCTGCATGCCGAGGCAGATGCCGAGGTACGGCACGCGCTTCTCCCGCGCGAAGCGCACCGCCTGGATCTTTCCTTCGATGCCGCGCTCGCCGAATCCGCCCGGGACGAGGATCGCGTCCGCGTCGGCGAGGCACTCGGTGCCTTCCCGCTCGACGTCCTCGGACTCGACGTACTTTATGTTGACTCGCGTGCGCGTGTGGATGCCGGCGTGCGCGAGCGCCTCGTTCAGCGACAGGTACGAGTCCTTGAGGTCGACGTACTTGCCGACCATCGCGACCGTGACTTCCGCCTCCGGATGCGCCTTCGCGTCGACGACGGCCTGCCACTCGGACAAATCGGCCGGCGGCGCTTCGAGCCTCAGCTTCTCGACGACGATCTCGTCGAGCTGCTGCTCGTGCAGCAGCAACGGAATCTTGTAGAGATCATCGACGTCGACGGCCGAGATCACGGCCCGAGCCTCGACGTTCGTGAAGAGCGCGATCTTCGTCCGCTGCTCCGGCGGCAACGGCAGCTCCGACCTGCAGACGAGGATGTCCGGCTGGATACCGATCGAGCGCAGCTCCTTGACCGAATGCTGCGTCGGCTTCGTCTTGATCTCCTTCGACGCCGAGATGAACGGGACGAGGGTCAGGTGGATGTAGAGCGTGCGGTCGCGGCCGAGCTCGACGCCCATCTGCCTGATCGCCTCGAGGAACGGCAGCGACTCGATGTCGCCGACGGTGCCGCCGATCTCGACCATGCAGACGTCCGCGTCCTCGGCGCCCTTCCAGATCGACTGCTTGATCTCGTCCGTGATGTGCGGGATCACCTGCACCGTCGCACCGAGGTACTCGCCGCGCCGCTCCTTCGCGATCACGTTCGAATAAATGCGGCCGGTCGTGAAGTTGCTGTTGCGGCCCGTCTTCGTGCGGACGAAGCGCTCGTAGTGACCGAGATCGAGATCCGTCTCCGTGCCGTCCTCCGTCACGAACACTTCGCCGTGCTGAAACGGGCTCATCGTTCCGGGATCGACGTTGATGTACGGGTCGAGCTTGATCAGGCGCACCTTGAGCCCGCGCGCCTCGAGGATCGCGCCAAGACAAGCGGACGTAATCCCTTTGCCGAGAGACGACACGACGCCGCCGGTGATGAAAACGAATCGGGTCATACTCCGCCTGTCCGGAACGCCGAAAAAATGCGCCTGCCTTGCGGCGGCGCTCCCACACGCGCAAGAACGATTGGTGCTTCGGAGACGGTGCTACAACCTACCAGAACGGTCTCGATGCGGCCAGTCCGCGACGTCGGCCGCCGTTCGTCGGGCGTCAATCGATGCGCGGATGATCGAGCCAACGCACGCGCCAGCGCGTCTCGTCGGGTCGTGCGCGGCACGCCTCGTCGTCGATCGCAAGATCCGCAACCGCGACGAGCCGCCCGTTGCGATAGAGGAGCGGAATGCGCGCGCGCATCCACGGCACGATGCCTTGCTCGCGCAGCCACGCCTTCAGCGTCCGGTGATGCGCGGCGCCGGCCGGCTTGAAGCGCTCGCCGCCGCGACGAAAACGCACGTCGAGCCCTTCGACGGCCCACGACTCGGGCAGACCGCAAGCGGACGGCGTCGCGGGCTCGAGCACGATCCGGCCTTCGGGTCCCTGCCACGGCTCCGCCGCGCGGACGCGCATCGCGGAAGCGCCACGAATGGTGTCGAGCGGATCGGCGCCTGCGGCGTCGAGCGACGACACGCGACGTTCGGCGTCGTCCGACGGCGACGTCTCGGGTCGCCGCGCCGCATCGAGCTCCGCGCGGCCGTCCGAAGTCGGCGCGCGCGCGAGCAAATACAACCGGTCGCGATGAACGCGTGCCTCGGCCCCGCGCCATTCGATGCGCCGCACGGCGCCGTCCGGCCCGCTGCCGATGGCGCGGCGGAGCGCATCGAGCTTCCGCGCATCCGGCATCGGCAGGCCTGCCTCCCGGATCGCGCGCCTCAACGCGTTCCGCTGGCGCGGCTCGCCGAGCACGCGGAGCGGCGCGAGCGGAACGCGGCCGCGCTCGGCGCCGGCGTCCGCGAGATCGCGGCGCGCGACATCGTCGAGGATAATCTCGGCGTCCCGCATCGCGGCGGCGAGCCTGCCCGCGCGGAGGGCCGCGGAATCGCCCCAGCGCTCGCGGATGACCGGCGCGAGCCGCGACCGCACGAGGTTGCGATCGAACTCGAGCGAGCGATTGGACGGATCCTCCAGCCAGTCTAGGTGCCAGCGCTCGGCGACCGCCGCAAGCTCGGCCCGCGTGAAGCCGAGCAGCGGGCGCGCGACGTGCCTGCCGCCGAGCCGCGCGACCGGCAGGATGCCGCGCATGCCGCGGACGCCGGCGCCCCGCAGCAGGCGGAGCAGCAGCGTCTCGAGCTGATCGTCCGCATGGTGTGCGGTCAGGAGCACCTCGTCGGGCGCGAGCGCCTCCGCGAGGGCGGCGTACCGCGCGCGGCGCGCCGCGGCCTCGAGCCCGATCCCGGCGCTTCGATCGAGGGTCACTACGAGGCCCGCGAAAGGCACGCCGAGGCGTTCCGCGACCCGAGCGCAGTGCGCCGCCCAGTCGCCCGAGTCCGGGTGGAGGCCGTGATCGACGTGCAGCGCGCGCAGAGTGCCGCGCTCGGCGATCGTCGCCATGGCGGCGAGCAGCACCGTCGAATCGAGGCCGCCGCTGAAGGCGACGGCATAACGGGAAGCGGAGGATGTCGGGGTCGGCAGCCCCGCCCGCACGCGGTCGAGGAACGGGCGGTCGATGCCTTCGTCGGTCGCGTGAGGCGTCGTCAGCCTTCCTTGAACACGCCGTAGCCCGCGAGCTTCGCGCGGCGGGCCTGCACGAGCTCGTCGACGGTCTTCTGACCGAGCTCCTCGAGCGATTGCAGGAGCGCGTTCTTCAATGTCTCCGCCATGCCGACCGGATCCCGGTGGGCGCCGCCGAGCGGCTCGGGGATCACGTCGTCGATCAGGCCGAGCTTCTGCAGGCGATCGGCCGTGACGCCCATCGCGTCGGCCGCCGCTTCGGCCTTCTCGGCCGTCTTCCACAGGATCGACGCGCACCCTTCCGGCGAGATCACCGAGTAGATGCTGTATTGAAGCATCATCATCTTATCCGCGACGCCGATCGCGAGCGCACCGCCCGACCCGCCCTCGCCGATCACGACGCTGACGATCGGCGTCTTCAGGCTCGCCATCGTGAAGAGGTTCCGCGCGATCGCCTCGCTCTGCCCGCGCTCCTCGGCGCCGACGCCGGGATACGCGCCCTTCGTGTCGATCAGCGTCACGACGGGCAGCGAGAACTTTTCGGCGAGCTTCATGATGCGCAGCGCCTTGCGGTAGCCCTCGGGGCGCGTCATGCCGTAATTGCGGTCGATGCGCTCCTTCGTGTCGCGGCCCTTCTCGTGGCCGATCAGCGCGACGGGCTGCCCCTCGATCCGGGCGAGGCCGCAGATCAGCGAGTGATCGTCCGCGTACATCCGGTCGCCGTGCAGCTCCTGGAAGTCGGTGAAGCAATGCTCGATGTAGTGGAGCGTATCCGGGCGGTGCGGATGGCGCGCGAGCTGCACCACCTGCCACGGCGTCAGGCTCGAGAAGATTCCTCGCGTCAGCGACTCGCTCTTCTTCCGCAGGCGGTCGATTTCCTCGCTGATGTTGACGTCGGAGTCGTCGCCGACGAACTTCAGCGCATCGATCTTCGCCTCGAGCTCTGCGATGGGCTGTTCAAAATCGAGGAATTTCAAATCCATGCGAACGCCTGTTGACTTGCTCTGCACGATACATCCATCGGCGAAGCGCTTTCAAGGGCCTGGGCCGCAAATCCCGCGACGACGCACCGGTTTGGAACGCGGCCGGACCGCTGCAGTGTGCCGCCGTTCGGGCCGATAGAGAAGTCGGCAGAAACCGACGCCGCTCCGACGGGACCTAGGGCGCGGTCACGCTTCGCCCGATCGGCGCGACTTCGCATCCGCCGCCGCCCCGTTCCCGGTTCGACGCAACGCGGCCGTCCCGAGCGCCGAACGCACCCTTCGCGTCACGTGCGAGGCGCGGGCACACGCCCGCCGAGCACGAGCCGCACGACGCGATCAGACGAAGTGCTTCGGATAGTGGATCGAGAACCGCTCCTCGCCGAGGAGACGCGTCAGCGTCTCCCGAAGCTCCCGGGTCGGCCGCACCGCCCACTCCTCGCCGAGCGTCAGCAGGGCTTCCGCCGCGCTCGTCTCGTACTTGAGGCATACCTCGCACTTGCCGCGCGTGAACGGCTTCAGCGCACTCTTCAGCGCCGGCACGAAGTCCGGACGCGTCTCTCCGCCGCGCCAGCGGATCGTGATCCGCCGCGCATGCTCCTCGATCTCGTCGTCGACCGAGCGCACCCGCTGCGCCGTGAGCCGCCAGGCCGACAGGAAATCGTCGTAGCGGAGCTGTCCGCGGATCACGAGCACCGCATCCTTGACGACGAGATGGCGGGCCTGCGCGTACACCTCGTCGAACAGCGTGACCTCGAGCGCGCCGCTGCCGTCGTCGAGCTCGATCGACACGCGCCCGCCGCGCCGGCGCACGTCCATCACGACGCCCGCGAGCGTGACCTCACGGCGCATCGCGTACGCGTACTGCCCGCCGCCGTCGCTCGGCAGCGCCCCGAGCACGTTCCCGATCGGCCCGTGCGTGAAGTGGGCGCAATGCTTCGCGTAGTCGTCGAACGGATGGCCGGTCAGATAGAGGCCCAAGGCCTCGCGCTCGGCCTGAAGCCGCTCGCGCTTCGTCCATTCGCGCACGATCGGAAACTCGTGCTCGAGCGCCTCGCCCGGATCGTCGCCGAAGAGCGTCGCCTGACCGCCCGCGAGCGCGTGCGCGGAATGCTCGGCGAGACGCAGCGCGTCCGGGATCGACTGCATCAGCGTCGCGCGGTTCGCACCGAGACCGTCGAGCGCACCGCAGCGCGCGAGCGCCTCGAGCACGCGGCGGTTCAGCTTCTGGCCGTCGATGCGCCGGCAAAGGTCCAAGAGATCCTTGTACTCGCCGTTCGCCTCGCGCTCGGCGACGATCGCCTGCGCGGCGCTGCCGCCGACGCCCTTCACCGCGCCGAGCCCGTAGCTGATCCGCTTCGGGCCGAGCGCCGCGAACTCGTGAGCCGAGCGGTTCACGTTCGGCGGCTCGAGCTCGATGCCGAGCTCGCTGCAGTCCTTCCGAAGCACGACGAGCTTGTCCGTGTTGTCCATGTCGCACGTCATCACGGCGGCCATGAACTCGGCCGGGTAATGCGCCTTGAGCCATGCCGTCTGATACGTGACGAGCGCGTAGGCGGCGGAGTGCGACTTGTTGAAGCCGTAGCCCGCGAACTTCTCCATCAGGTCGAAGATGTGCGTCGCGAGCTTCTCGTCGATGCCCCGCTCGACGGCCCCCTTCACGAAGATCTCGCGCTGCTTCGCCATCTCCTCGGGCTTCTTCTTGCCCATCGCGCGGCGCAGGAGATCCGCGCCGCCGAGCGAGTAGCCGGCGAGCACCTGCGCGATCTGCATGACCTGCTCCTGGTACAGGATCACGCCGTAGGTCGAGCGCAGCACCGGCTCGAGGGAGGGATGCAGGTAATCGATCGGCGCGCCGCCGCGCGCATGCTTCCGGTTGATGAAGTCGTCGACCATGCCGGACTGCAACGGCCCGGGCCGGAAGAGCGCGATCAGCGCGACCAGGTCCTCGAAGCAGTCGGGCTTCAGGCGCTTGATCAGGTCTCGCATGCCGCGCGACTCGAGCTGGAACACCGCGGTGGTCTGGCAGCGGTTCAGGAGCTCGTAGGCCTTGCGGTCGTCGATCGGGATCGACGCGAGGTCCAACGGCGGCTCGCCGCGCGCCGCCCGTCCGGCGTTGATCGTCGCGAGCGCCTTGTCGATGACCGTCAGCGTCTTGAGTCCCAGGAAGTCGAACTTCACGAGGCCGATCGCCTCGAGGTCGTCCTTGTCGAGCTGCGTCAGCGCGCCCTCGGGCTCCATGTAGAGCGGCATGAACTCGGTCAGCGGCGCGGGCGCGATCACGACGCCGCCCGCGTGCGTGCCCGTGTTGCGCGAGATGCCTTCGAGCCGGCGCGCCATGTCGATCAGGCTGCGGATCTCCTCGTCGCGCTGGTACTCGCTCTTCAGGTCCTCGCTCTCGGCGAGCGCACGCTCGAGCGTCATGCCGATCTCGAACGGGATCAGCTTCGCGATGCGGTCGACGTAGCCGTACGGCATGCCGTACACGCGGCCGACATCGCGCACGACGGCGCGCGCGGCCATCGTGCCGAACGTCACGATCTGCGATACGCGGTCGCGGCCGTAACGTTCGGCGACGTAGCCGATCACGCGGTCGCGGCCGTCGATGCAGAAATCGACGTCGAAGTCCGGCATCGACACGCGCTCGGGATTCAGGAAGCGCTCGAACAGGAGGTCGTGCTCGATCGGATCGAGGTCCGTGATGCCGAGCGCGTACGCGACGAGCGAGCCCGCGCCGGAGCCGCGGCCCGGACCGACCGGGATGCTGTTCCGCCGCGCCCAGTTGATGAAGTCCGCGACGATCAGGAAGTAGCCTTCGAAGCCCATCCGGCAGATCACGTCGAGCTCGCGCTCGAGCCGCTGCGCGTAGCCCCCGTCCTCATCGCTGCGGCCGGCCGCTTCGAGCCTCGCGGCGAGGCCGCTCGCGGCGACACGCCGCAAGTGATCAGCCGTGCTCGTGCCGTCCGGCGTCTCGAACGCGGGCAGGAACAGCTCGCCCATTCGCACGTCGAGATTGCAGCGCTTTGCGATCTCGATCGTGTTGTCGAGCGCCTCGGGCAGGTCCGCGAAGAGCTCGCGCATCGCCGCCGCGCTCTTCAGGTACTGCTCCTGCGTGTATTCGCGCGGGCGGGAGGCGTCGTCGAGCGTGCGTCCCTGCGCGATGCAGATCCTGACCTCGTGCGCGTCGAAGTCGCCGGGCTCGATGAAGCAGACGTCGTTCGTCGCGACGAGCGGCACGTGTGCCGCGGCCGCGAGCCGGACCGCGCGCTCGAGATACTCGACCTCGCCGGGCCGTCCCACGCGCTGGCATTCGACGTAGAAGCGCCCCGGCATCAGCGCCTGCCAGCGGTCGAGCACCGCGCGGGCGCCCTCGTCTTTGCCCGTGACGAGCGCCTTGCCGAGCTCGCCGTGCTGCGCGCCCGACAGCGCGATCAGCCCTTCGAGCGCGGCCGGCGTCAGCCATTCGTCGAAGAGGAGCGCGCGTCCCTGCGACTGCGCCTCGGCATAGCCCTTCGTCAGCAGGCGGCTCAGGTTCTTGAAGCCTTCGCCGTTCATGCAGAGGAGCGTCATTCGATGCGGGTCTGCGCCGTCACGGCTCGCCGCCGTCCACACATCGGCGCCGATGATCGGCTTGATGCCTTTCGCGATCGCAGCCTTGTAGAACTTGACCATCGCGGACACGTTGCCGAGATCCGTGATGGCGACGGCCGGCATGCCGAGCCGCTCGATCGCGTCGACGAGCGGGCCGACACGCACGACGCTGTCGACGAGCGAGTACTCGGTGTGCACGCGCAGGTGAACGAACGTGCCGCTACTCATCGTCGAACCCGAAGATCGCGAAATTGGGGTCAGAGCCCTTTTTCGGCCCAGCAAGATCGGGGGCAGAGCCCGTTTTGAACCCGTGCTCGCGACCCAAGAGGGAGAGGTCCTCCTTGACGTCGATCGTCGCGGGCATTTCTTCCAGTGACGACGCGCCGTTCGAAACTTCGCTGGCCATCTGGCCGGAAAAGGGCTCCGACCCCAATTCCGGGAAATAGGGCTCTGACCCCGATTTCGCCGCTGCGGAGCACGGCGCGAAGCTCATGCGGTGAATCGGGCACGGGCCGTGCCGCTCGAGCGCCTCGAGGTGCTCCTCGGTCGCGTAGCCCTTGTTTCGGTCGAAGCCGTAGTGCGGATAGCGGCGGTGCCAGCGGCGCATCAGGCGGTCGCGGCAGACCTTCGCGAGGATCGACGCGGCGCTGATCGCCTTCACCTTCTCGTCGCCGTCGATCACGGGCTCGAGCAGGAACGGGCGCGGATGCCCTTCGAAGCGCGGCAGCTGGTTGCCGTCGATGCGCACGAGGTCGGGCACGAGCTTCAGGCGCAGCACGGCGCGCTCCATCGCGCGCAAGGTCGCCTGCAGGATGTTGATCTCGTCGATCTCCGCGGGGCTCGCGTAGCCGAGCGCGAAGGCCGCCGCCTTGCGGCGAATCTCCGCCGCGAGTCGCGTCCGCTCGTCGGGCGCGAGCTGCTTCGAGTCCTTGAGCCCGCGGATGCGCCGGCGCCGGTCGAGCACGACCGCGGCCGCGACGACCGGCCCCGCGAGCGGACCGCGCCCGGCCTCGTCGACGCCCGCGATCGTCGCGTCCGAGCCGACGAACGGCAGCGCGAGCACGCGTCGCGTCATCGCGCACGCTCCGCCGGGACTCGGCCGCCGTTCAGGCACCCGGCCGCCTCGCGCACCGTGACGCTTCGCTTCAGCTCGGCTCTTCGCCCATCCGACATGACGCGGCTTCTCGTTGCCCCCCCGATTCGAGCAGCTCGATCACCGCGGCGGCCGCGGACGCGTTCGCGTCGCGGCGCAGGGCTGCATGGATCGAGTCGAACTCATGATACCAATCCGGATCGAGCGCCTCGCCGGTCAGGCAGCCGAGGAGCTTGGGGCCCATCGTGTCCGGCCGGACCTGGTCCTGCACGAACTCCGGGACGAGCCCGCGGCCCGCGAGCAGGTTCGGCAGCGAGAAATGCGGCAGCCGTTCGACGCCGAGCCGGCGTACGACGATGTAGGTCAGCCGCGTCACTTTGTACGCGACGACCATCGGCCGCTTCAACAGCAGCGCCTCGAGGCTCGCGGTGCCCGATGCGGTCAACACCGCATCCGCGGCGCCCATCGCGTCGCGAGCCCGCCCGGTGATGCGGATCGGTTCCGGATCGAGGCGCATGCCGCGCACGGCCTCGTCGAACACGCGGCCCATCTCGTCGTTCGCGAGCGCGACGACGACGCGCAGGCCGGGCATGCGCTCCTGCACCCATGCCGCGGTGCCGAGGAACGGCTCGGCGAGCCGCGACACCTCGCCGCGCCGGCTGCCCGGCAGCACCGCGAGGATCGGGCCGTCGCCTTCGAGTTCGAGCGCGGCGCGCGACGCGCCGCGGTCGACGTGCGGCGGGATCGCATCGGCGAGCGGATGCCCGACGAACCGCGCGTTCACGCCGTGCTCGCCGTAGAAACCGGTTTCGAACGGCAGCACGCAGAGCACGAGATCCGCCGCGGCGCGGACCGTGCGGACACGCGACTGCCGCCACGCCCAGATCTGCGGGCTCACGTACTGCACCGTCGGAACGCCGACCGCACGGAGCGCCGCGAGCGCCGAGATGTTGAAGTCCGGCGAATCGATGCCGATGAAGACGTCCGGCGGGTTCGCCTTGAGCCGGCGGATCAGATCGCGCCTGAGCTTCAAGAGCCGCGGCAGATGATGCAGGACCTCCGCGAGCCCCATGACCGAGAGCTCCTCGGCCCGGTACCACGCTTCGCAGCCTTCAGCGACCATCTGCTCGCCGGCGACGCCGTAGAACTCGGCGTCGGGCAGCCGCTGCTTGAGCGCGTGGATCAGCCCGGCTCCGAGCGTATCGCCGGACTTCTCGCCGGCGACGAGCGCGAATCGTCTGGCCCGCGCCATGCGAAGCTCAACGGGCGACGCCGCGCCGGCTGTCGCGCAGCGTGTCGAGCATCGGCTCGAGCTCGGGCTGCTCGGCCGCACGTTCGGCCAGCACGGCGATCGCGTCCTCGAGCTTCAGGCCCTGGCGGTACACGACTTTGTACGCCTCGCGGACGTTGCGGATCTGCTGCGGCGTGAAGCCGCGCCGCTTAAGGCCCTCCGCGTTGATGCCGTGCGGCTCGGCCGGGCGGCCCGCGGCCGTGACGTACGCGGGCACGTCCATCGACGCGAAGCTGTGCGCCGCGAGGAACGCGTGCGCGCCGATCCGGCAGAACTGGTGGATGCCGGAGAAGCCCCCGAGAATCGCGTAGTCGTCGATCCGGACGTGCCCGGCGAGCGTCGCCGCGTTCGCGAAGATCGTGTGGTTGCCGATCACGCAATCGTGCGCGATGTGCACGTAAGCCATGATCCAGTTGTCGTCGCCGATCCGCGTCTCGCCGAGGTCCTGCGCCGTGCCGCGATTGATCGTCACGTACTCGCGGATCGTGTTGCGGTGGCCGATCGTGAGCCGCGTCCGCTCGCCCGCGTACTTCTTGTCCTGAGGGTCGTCGCCGATCGACGCGAACTGGAAGATGCGGTTGTCCTCGCCGATCGTAGTCGGGCCTTTGACGACCGCATGTGCCTCGACGCGCGTCCCCCGGCCGATCACGACGTCGTCGCCGATGATCGCGTACGGACCGACGTACGCGTCGGGGTGAATCTCGGCCTTCGGCGAAACGACCGCTCGCTCGTCGATCAAGAGCGCTTCCCGGCGACCATCGTGATCTGCGCCTCGGCGGCGACCCGGCCGTCCACCTCGGCCCGGCAATCGAAGCGCCAGAGGCTCGTGCGGCTCGCGGTGAGCTCGACGCGCAGGATGAGCTGATCTCCCGGACGCACCGGGCTCTTGAAGCGAGCCTTCTCGACGCTAGCGAGATAGAGCACCTCGCCGTGCCGCTCCTCGCCGACGAGCTCGAACACGAGCACCCCGCCCGCTTGCGCGAGCGCCTCGATGATCAGCACGCCGGGCATCACCGGGAGCCCGGGGAAATGCCCCGTGAAGAACGGCTCGTTGATCGTGACGTTCTTCAGCGCGACCAGCGAGCTCGGCAGCGAGATCTCGAGCACGCGGTCGACGAGCAGGAACGGATAGCGGTGCGGCAGACGCGCCGAGATCGCCGCGATATCGAATTTCGGTTCGGTCATTTCACTTCTTTCGCTCGAGCGCACGCACACGCTTCGCAAGCTCGTCGAGCTGCCTGAAGCGGGCCGCATTGCGTCGCCACCGCGCCGCGTCGTCCGCGGGCAAGGTCCCGCCGTACATGCCGGGCTTGTCGATCGACTGGGCGACGAGGCTGCGCACTTGCAGGATCACGTCGTCGCAGATCGAAAGGTGCCCGATGATGCCGACGCCGCCGCCGATCATACAACGCTTGCCGATCGTCGTGCTGCCGGCGATGCCGGTTCGGGCGGCCATCGCCGTGTGTGCGCCGACCCGCACGTTGTGCGCGATCTGCACGAGGTTGTCGATCTTCACGCCGTCCTCGATCACCGTGTCCTCGATCGCCCCGCGGTCGATCGTCGTGTTCGCGCCGATCTCGACGTCGTCGCCGATGACGACGGTGCCGACCTGCGGAACCTTGACCCAGCCGCCGTGCGCGAAGTCCTCCGCGAAGCCGAAGCCGTCCGCGCCGATCACGGCGCCCGGATGCACGATGCAGCGACGCCCGATCCGGACGCCGTCGAGAAGCGTGACACGTGCGACGAGGCGCGTGCCGTCGCCGACCTCGACGCGCTCGCCGAGCGTGCAGCCGGGGCCGACGATCGCTCCTTCGCCGATCGTGCAGCCTTCCCCGATCGTGACGTGCGGTCCGATCTCGGCGCTTGCCGCGACGCGCGCATCGGCGGCGACGACGGCGGTGGGATGGATGCCCGGCCGCGGCGCGCGCGGCGGATGCAGCGCGGCGGCAACCCGGGCGTAGGTCGCATAAGGATTCGCGGCGACGAGGCTCGGCACGGGGCAGTCCCCGCGATGCCGCTCCTCGAGGATCACGGCCCCAGCGCGCGTCGTCGCGAGTCGGCTCGCGTACGCGGGATTCGCGAGGAACGCGATCGCATCGGGCCCCGCGTTCGACAGCGTCGCGACACGCTCGACGACCGCGTCCGCCGGCCCATGCAGCACGCAGCCGAAGCGCTCAGCGAGGTCGCCGAGTGTGAACGGCATTTGCGGCTACCGGGCGCGGGACGCGTCGACGTGACGGGTCGCGTCGTCCTTGGGCAGGGTCATTGGACCGGCGCTATGGCCGTCACCTGCGCAACCGGCGAAGAATCGCCTCGGTGATGTCGATATCGCTGTCGAAGTAGATCGCGTCGCCCACGATCAGGTCATACCGCTCGTCTCGGCCGTAGGCCTGGATCGCCTGCAGCACCTGAGCTCGGATCTTCGCCATCTCCTCGTTTTGGCGAATCTGCAGATCCTCTTCGTACTCCTGCGCCTGCCGCTGCAGCTCGCGCGCGCCGTCGCGCAGCTCCCGCTCGAGCGCCGTGCGCTCCTGCTCGCTGAGCACGGTGCGGTCGCGCTCGTACGTCTGCTGCTTCTGCTGCATCTGCTGCTGGAGGTTCAACAGCTCCCGCTGCCGAGGCGCGAACTCGGACTCGAGCGCCTTCATCATCTCCGCGAACTGGGGCGACTCCTGTATCAGCCTCGCCGCATCGACGAAGCCGATCTTCTGGGCATGGGCCGGCGCAGCCATCAGCAGTCCCGTCAGCAGCGCGAAAGGAGTCAACGCTCGAAATACCTTCAACATGAGATCTATCCTCAGATGCTAAAACGCGTTTCCGACATTGAACTGGAAGGTCTCCACCTCATCGCCGAAGAAGCGATCCGTCTCCTTGTCTTCATTGAGCGGGACAGCGTAGCTGAAGCTCAGTAGACCCATGGGCGACAGCCACTCGACCGCGATGCCGGCCGATTTCTTCAATTTGTCGGCGTCGAAGCTCCAATCGACGCGATCGCCGAGCCGGTCGTAGAACTCGACGTTGTCGGTCGAGAACACGTTGCCGATGTCGTAGAAGAGGGAGATGCGGGCCGAGTTCGCGAACTTCTGCGGCGTCGGCATCACGAGCTCGAACTGGCTCGCGAAGAGCAGGTTGCCGCCGTACGGATTCGCGAGCGAATCGCGCGGACCGAGATAGCTCTGCTTGTAACCGCGCACCGAGCCCGGACCGCCGGCGTACCGGTTGCGGTACGGCGGCAGCGACGTCGTGTCGCCGTACGCCTCGCCGTATGCGAGCTCGCTGTTGATCTTGAAGCGCCAGCGGCCCGGCATGCGGATGTACTTCAGAAAATCGAGCGACGCGTAATAGTACTCGACCTCGCTGCCCGGCGCAGTCGCCGCCAGGTTCGCGCGAATCCGCGAGCCGAGCGTCGGGAAGATCGACGCGTTCAGGCTGCGGTACTGCCAACCGGTGGTGAGCTCGAAGCTCTGCACCGTCGTGCCGAAGAGATCGCTCGAGCCCGGCACCTGGAACGGCTTGCCGTTCTGCCGCACCCAGTCGCGGGCCTGCTGCGAGCTGAAGCTGCTCGTCAGAAGCTCCGAGTCCTGGTACTGGAAGCCGAAGTTGAAGTACTGGTATTCCGAGATCGGGTACGACCAGCTCATCCCCGTGCTCAATGTCTCCGTCGAGAACTGCGACGTGTAGCTCGTGAAGCGCGTGACGTCCGAGTACGAGAACATGATCGTCCGCGACAGCTCGTCGACGGTGCGGTAGTAGTCGGTCAGCGAGAACTCGTAGAGCTTGTAGTACTCGCCGCCGCTCAGGTTCAGCGCGACGCGGTTGCCGGTGCCCAGGAAGTTCGAGTGAATGAAGTTGCCGCCGAGAATGATGCCCTGCGACTCGGAATAGCCGAGGCTGCCGCCGAACTGCCCCGGAAGCCCTTCCTCGATCTCGAACTCGACGTCGACCTCATCGGCCGTGCCGGGCACGGGCACGGTCTCGTACTCCACCGACTGCACGTACGGCAGTAGCTGAAGCCTCTGCTTCGAGCGCTCGAGCGCCGCATTCGACAGATAGGCCCCTTCGAGCTGGCGCAGCTCCCGGCGGAACACCTCGTCGTCGACGTTGTCCGCGCCGTTGAAGTTGATGCGGCGAACGTAGACGCGGTTCTGCGGATCCACGAAGAACGTGACGTCGACCTCTTTCGTCTCGGGATTCAGCTCCGGCACCGACTGGATCTCGGCGAACGCGTACCCGGTCGCGCCGAGCAGGAAGCGCATGTTCTCTTCCGTGGCCGTCAGGAGCCGCTGCGAGAACGTCTGGCCCTGCCGCGGCAGGATCAGCGCGCGGAGCTGCGATTCCGGCACGACCATGTCGCCCGCGAGGTCGATCTCGCCGAACGTGTACTGATCGCCCTCGGTGATGCTGACCGTGATGAAGATGTCGCGCTTGTCGGGCGAGATCGCGACGCGGACGTCGTCCACGCGGAAATCCGCGTAGCCCCGGTCCATGTAGTACGACTGCAACCGCTCGAGGTCGCCCTCGAGCGCTTCCTTCGAATAGCGGTTGTCGTCGCGGATGAACGACAGGAGGCTCCCGGTCGTCAGCTCGAACTCGTTGAGAAGCTCCTTGTCGGAGAACGACTGGTTGCCGACGATGTTGATTTGGCGGATCTTCGCCCGCTCGCCCTCCTCGATCTCGAGCGATACGCGAACGCGGTTGTCCGGCAGGTCATCGACCTTCGGCGTGATCCGCGCGCCGTACTTGCCGCGCGCGTAGTACTCCTCGGTCAAGACCATCGTGACCTCGTCGAGCACCGAGCGGTCGAAGGTCTTGCCGCGGGCGAGGCCGATGTCGGAGAGCGATTTCTCGAGCGCCTCGTCCGGAATGTCCTTGTTCCCGCTGAACGTGAACTCGGCGATCGATGGGCGCTCGAGGACGGCGATCACGAGCGTGTCGCCATCCCGGCGCAGCTCGATGTCCTGAAAGAACCCCGTGCGGTAGAGCGCGCGTATCGCCTCGCGCTCCCGCTGCTGGGTGATCGTGTCTCCGATGTTGATCGGCAGATACGTGTAGATCGTGCCTTCCGACACGCGCTGTGCGCCTTCGACCCGAAAGTCGCGCACGACGAACGGAGCACGCTGATCCGCCAGCTGCTGGGCACCGGCGCCCGCAGAGACCGCGAGAGCCAATGCGCCGACGGCGAGCCGCCGCAGCGCGGCGTGGGGATGAAAAGCTCCGAGTGCCATCAGCTGAATACCCGCGACAGATCGATGTAGAAGACCAACCCCGTGAGAAGAATCATCAGCAGGATGCCGACCTGCTGACCGAACGCCATCGCCCGCTCCGACAGCGGCGTGCCTTTGATCCACTCGACGACCTGGTACACGATCTGGCCGCCGTCGAGGATCGGCACGGGAAGCAGGTTCAGGATGCCGAGGCTGATGCTGACGATCGCGAGAAAGCTCAAGAATGCGCTCAAGCCGGCCTGAGCGCTGTCCCCCGCATAGCCCGCGATCCCAACCGGACCCGACATATTACGGATCGAGACGTCCCCGACAACCATTCGTCCGATCATGCGGACGGTCAGCGCCGACATCTCCCAGGTCCTGTCGAGCGACCGGCCGATCGACTCGAAGACACCGTAGCGCTGCTCCGCGCGCAGGCTCTCGATCCGCTCGACCCAGCCGGGCGGCAAGAGCTCCCGCGGCACCCTCGTCATACTGGAGACGCCGATCTGCCCGACCCGCCGCCCGTCGACCTCGGCCTCGCCAACCTGCACGGTCAGCGTCAGCGTCCGCACCGGCGCGCGGTCGGCGCGGAGCTCGAAGCCGTCGTCCGCCGCGTCGTCCCACTGCCAGCCGCGCTCGACGCGAAGCTCGACCGTCTGTCCCGGCCGCTCCCTGATCAGCGCCGCCCACTGGTCGAAGGTCTCGACCGGAATGCCGTCGATCGACACGATCTTGTCGCCGGCCTCGAGCCCGGCCTGCGCGGCGGGGCTCCCCCCGACCACGTCGCCGACGACGGGCGGCACCGGCAGGACCGGCCCCGGCCGGATGCCGAGCCCCGGAAAGAGCGCGTCGGGCTCCGTCAGCTCGAAGATGCGCCCGCGCACGTCGAGCTCGACGTCTCGCGTCGAGCCGTCCGCGCCGCGCACGCGCAGCGCGAGCGCGTCGTCGTCGAGCAGGCCGTCCAGGATCGCGAGCGTCGCGTGCTCCCAGGTCTCGGTCGGCTCGCCGTTGATCGACTCGATCACGTCCTCGGCCTGGAGGCCCGCGCGATCCGCGATCGAGCCGGGCTCGACCTCGCCGATGTACGGCTTCATGCCGGGCACGCCGGTCACGAAGAGCAGCCAATACGCGGCGATCGCGAACAGGAAATTGAAGCCGGGACCGGCGAGCAGCACCGCGATCCGGTGCGGAGGCGGCCGGCGATTGAAAGCCCGCGCCCGATCCGCGTCGGGGACAGGCCCTTCGCGCTCGTCGAGCATCTTCACGTAGCCACCGAGCGGCAGCGACGAGATCCAGTACTCCGTGTTGTCGCGGTCGCGTCCTCGCCACCGGAAGAGCGGCTTGCCGAATCCGATCGAGAAGCGCAGGACCTTGAAGCCGAGGCGGCGCGCGACCCAGAAGTGACCGAACTCATGGACCGACACGAGCAGGCCGATCGCGACGATGAAAGCGATGAGCGACAGGCCTATGTCGAGCATGGGGTACGGGCGACCTCGATGTTCAGTGAGGGTCCATTCTAACCGCGGCTGCGCGGGCGTGCGGGCGACCTTCTCTTCGATGTGTTGCTTTTTCCCCGCGCGCAAGATCTACAGACCCCGCCCGACGCCCGCGGTTCCGCGGCGATCCGAGCGCGGACAGGGACCTAGACGAGACGTGCCGCGGCGACGCCGAGCAGGAAGGCAGGCGCCGCCGCGGTAAGGCTGTCGATGCGGTCGAGCATCCCGCCGTGGCCCGGCAGCAGGCGACCCGTGTCCTTCACGCCGATGTTGCGCTTCGCGATGCTGACGGTCAGGTCCCCGAGCACCGAGACGAGCGCCGTCGCGCAGCCGATCGCGACGAGCACGCCGACCGGCAGATGCATGACGTGCCCGGCCGTCCCGGCGACGATGCCCGCGAAGAGCACGCCGCCCGCGACGCCCTCCCACGTCTTGCCGGGGCTCACCTTCGGCGCGAGCTTGTGACGGCCGAAGGCACGGCCGGTGAAGAACGCACCGCTGTCCGCCGACCAGACGATCGCGAACACCGTCAGCACGAGGCCGGGACCGACCGGGCTCGAGCCGTGCAGGTAGACGAGCGCGGCCCACGGCGGCAGCAGCGCGACGAACCCGGCCGCGCCGACGGCAGGGAGCGGCAACGGCCGCGGGTAGGTCAGCACCGCGCCGAGCGCGACGAGCCAGCCGAGCATCGCGACGCCGACGAGCGCCGTGACGACCTCGCGGTCGTCGGCCCACCCGATGCCGCTCGCGACGAGCGCGGCGAACACCACGGCGTAGACCGCGCGCCACGTCGGCGCGAGGCGCGCGAGACCGGCCCACTCCCACGCGCCCGCGATCACGAGCAGCGCGAGCACGCTGGCGGTGCCCGTCGTCGGCAGCCACATCACGGCCGCGATGACGACGACCCCGAAGATCGCCCCGGTGATGAAACGCTGGATCAGCAACCGACGGCCTCGATTTGCTCTCCGGTTCGCCCGAACCGCCGTTGCCGCTGCGCGTAGAACTCGAAGGCCCGGCCGAGCTCGGCGGCGTCGAACTCGGGCCACAGGAGGCTCGAGAAGTAGACCTCGCTGTACGCGATGTCCCACAGCAGGAAGTTGCTGATGCGCTGCTCGCCGCCGCTGCGGATCAGGAGATCGACGCTCGGCAGGCCGCCGGTCGCGAGCGCGGCCGCGACGCGTGCCTCGTCGATGTCGCCGGGGTCGAGCCGCCCGGCCGCCGCCTCCGCGGCGAGCCGGCGCGCGGCCTGCGTCAGATCCCAGCGGCCACCGTAAGCGACCGCGACGACGAGCGTCATCCGCGTGTTCGCTTGCGTACGAGCTTCCGCCGCGAGCATCGCATCGCGGAGCCGGGGCCCGAGTCTCGAAAGGTCGCCGATGAACCGCAGCCGGATGTCGTTCGCGTCGAGCTCGGCGACCTCGCGCTCGATCGCGTCGACGAGGAGCGCCATCAGGCCGCTCACCTCGTCCGCGGGGCGGCGCCAGTTCTCGCTCGAGAACGCGAACAGCGTCAGGACCTCGACGCCGCGCTCGGCGCAGTACTCGACGGTCGCGCGAACGGGCTTGATGCCGGCTTGATGTCCGGCCTTGCGCGGCAAGCCGCGCCGCCGCGCCCAGCGGCCGTTGCCATCCATGATCACGGCGACGTGCCGCGGGAGTGCCTGCCCTTCGTCAGGCCGGGCCGCCCAAGCCACCATCCGGGCGCGGTCCTAGAACTCCATGATCTCGGCTTCTTTTTCCTTCAGAAGCACGTCGACCTGGGCCACGTAGCGGTCCGTGATTTTCTGGATCTCGTCGTGCGCGCGACGATCGTCGTCCTCGGTGATCTGCTTTTCCTTCAGCAGCTCCTTCAAGGTATTCAACGCGTCGCGGCGGACGTTGCGGATAGCGACCTTCGCGTTCTCGCCCTCGTGGCGCACGACCTTCACGAGGTCCTTGCGCCGCTCCTCGGTCATCGGCGGCAGCGGCACGCGGATCACGCTGCCCGCCGACACGGGCGTCAGGCCCAGGTCCGAGTTCAGGATCGCCTTCTCGATCGCCGGGACCATCGACTTTTCCCACGGCGACACGGCGAGCGTGCGCGCGTCCTCGACGGTGACCGTGGCGGTCTGCGAGATCGGCACCTCGGAGCCGTAGTACTCGACCGTCACGTGGTCGAGCAGCCCGGTATGCGCCCGCCCCGTGCGCAGCCGTCGGAGCTCCTCCCGGAGGGCCTCGATCGATTTCTGCATGCGGTGTTCCGCATCTTTCTTTACGTCGGCGATCATGAGCTCGTTCCGGTCATCGGCAACTGGTTACCGACCGAGGTACCGACGGACTGTCCACGGACCAGCCGGACCAGGTCGCCGGGATTGTTGAGATTGAACACGACGAGCGGCAGGTCGTTGTCGCGGCACATCACGATCGCGGTGGCGTCCATGACCCGCAGCTTGTCGGACAGGACCTGATCGTAAGACAGGCTGCGGTAGCGGACGGCGGTCGGATCCTTCATCGGATCGGCCGAATAGACGCCGTCGACCTTTGTCGCCTTGATCAGCACGTCGGCGCCGATCTCGATCGCGCGCAGGCTCGCGGCCGTATCCGTCGTGAAGAACGGGTTGCCGGTGCCGGCCGCGAAGATCACGATCCGGCCCTTCTCGAGGTGGCGGATCGCGCGGCGGCGGATGTAGTCCTCGCAGACCTCGTGGATCTGCAGCGCGGACATCGTGCGCGCGGTCACGCCGCGGCGCTCGAGCGCGTCCTGCAGCGCGAGCGCATTGATGATCGTCGCGAGCATGCCCATGTGATCGGCCGTCACGCGGTCCATGCCGGCTTCCGCGAGCCCGGCGCCGCGGAAGATGTTGCCGCCGCCGATCACGAGCCCGACCTGGACGCCGAGGCGCGACACCTCTGCGACCTCGGTCGCGATGCGGGAGATGACGTCGGGGTCGATACCGTATTGCTGCTTGCCCAGCAGCGCCTCGCCGCTCAGCTTCAGCAGGATTCTTCGATAGGCGGGCTCGCCTTCGCTCATCGTGGCTCGCTCAGATTCGCATCGAGACGCGGCGGACGACGTCCTGTCGAGCGCCGCGTCTACACCGCTGTCTCACTGAATAGATTAGCGGGTCTGCGAAGCCTGCGCCATGACCTCCTCGGCGAAGTCGACTTTTTTCTTCTCGATGCCTTCACCGAGCCCGTAGCGCACGAAGCGCACGACCTTCGCGTTCGACGCCTTCAAGAGATCGCGCACGCGCTTGTCCGGATCCTTGACGAACGGCTGACCGAGCAGCGTGATCTCGTCGAGCTGCTTGCGGAGCCGTCCCTCGACCATCTTCTCGACGATCTCGGCCGGCTTGCCCTCCTGCTGCGCCTGGGCGCGGAAAATCTCGCGCTCCTTCTCGACCTCGTCCGCGGGCACCTGGTCCGCGGAGACGTAGCGCGGCGACGTCGCGGCGACCTGCATCGCGAGATCACGCGCGAGCTCATCGTTGCCGCCCTCGATCTCGACGAGCGCGCCGATGCGGCCCATGTGCACGTACGCGCCTACGGGATTCTTCGTCTCGAGCACGTCGAAGCGGCGCACGCCGATGTTCTCGCCGACCTTCGCGATCAGCGCGCGGCGCGCCTCGTCGAACGTCTCGCCGCCGGCGTCGAGCTGCATCAGCGCGTCGACGTCGCTCGGCGCATGCGCGAGCACGGCGTCCGCGACCTTCTCGGCGAACGCGCGGAAGTTGTCGTCCTTCGCGACGAAGTCCGTCTCGGAGTTCACCTCGACGACCGCATGCCGACCGGCGCCGCTCCTGACGATCACCGCGCCCTCGGCCGCGACTCGCGAGGCCTTCTTGTCGGCCTTCGCCTGTCCGGACTTGCGCAGCAGCTCGGCCGCCGCGTCGATGTCGCCGTTCGCCTCGACGAGCGCCTTCTTGCAATCCATCATCCCCGCGCCGGTACGCTCGCGGAGCTCTTTGACCAATGCCGGTTTGATGTCCATGCCGGTCCTCGTTCGGTAGCCGGCCCGCCACGCGGGCCGAAGGTGTCGGTCACCGGCCCGCCGGGCGGGCCTTCCATTCAGGGTGGCCGACGCCCGCGCCGCCGTAAAGGCGGGCGGACGACGGGTGACTATCGAGCCGCGGAAAAGGCGTCGGGCACCTTAAAAATTTCCGCGGACGATCGTTACTGCTGGCTCTCGGCCTCCGCGGCCGCAGGCTGCGCCTCGTCCGCCGAGGCCCCGCCGTCGCCGGCGGGCGCCGCCTCGGCCGACGGAGCGTCGGCTGCCGGCTTCGCGTCGCCCTTCGGGCGCGGCTTCGCGGCGCGACCCGGCCGCTTCTTCGACGCGGACTTCTTCCGGCCGGCGCCGACCTTTGGCCGCCCCTCCTCGTCGAGCTCGACGAACTCGTCCTCGCCGGCCGGCACCTCGGGAATCGACGCCTTGCCCGCGAGCACGGCGTCGGCGATGCCGGCCGCGTAGAGGTGGATCGCGCGCATCGCGTCGTCGTTGCCGGGGATCGGGTAATCGATGCCCTCCGGCGAGCAGTTCGTATCGACGACCGCGACGACCGGGATGCCGAGCTTCCTCGCCTCCTTGACCGCGATCTCCTCGTGGCCGACGTCGATGATGAAGACCGCGTCCGGCAGCGAGTCCATCTCCTTGATGCCGCCGAGCGCGCGCTGCAGCTTGTCGCGCTCGCGCACGAGGGTCAGCATCTCCTTCTTCGTGAACTCCCGGCCGCCGCCCTCGGTGATCTCCTCGAGCTCCTTCAGCCGCTTGATCGACTGGCGGATCGTCTTGAAGTTCGTCAACATGCCGCCGAGCCAGCGCTGGCTCACGTACGGCATGCCGCAGCGGATCGCCTCCTCGGTGATCGCCTGGCGGGCCGCCCGCTTCGACCCGACGAACAGCACGACGCCGCCGTCCGCGACGAGCTTGCGGACGAACTCCGCCGCCTCGAGGTACATCGGCAGCGTCTTTTCGAGATTGATGATGTGGATCTTGTTACGTTCGCCGAAGATGAACGGTGCCATCTTCGGGTTCCAGAAGCGGGTCTGGTGTCCGAAATGGACGCCCGCTTCCAGCATACGACGCATCGTGACGTCGGCCATTGGAAGCTCCTGTCTCGGGTTGAACCTCCACGTGCCCCCGCAGCGACCTCGTGCCCTTTCGGGCCAGGCACCCGGCTGACGGGTGAGCGGCACGTGTGTGACGTTGATTGCCTGAAAGGCGCGCGCTTTATACCATAGCACGCTCGGCGCAACAAACGCGGCTCGCTCCAGGCCGCCTCGCCCCTACCCCATGGCCATCACCGTCAAGACGCCTGAGGAACAGGACAAGATGCGTGTCGCCGGCCGACTCGCGGCCGACGTGCTCGATATGATCGGCGAGCATGTCCGCCCGGGCGTCTCGACCGACGAGCTGAACCGCATCTGTCACGAGTACATCGTCGACGAGCTCGGCGCGGTGCCGGCACCCCTCAACTACCGCGGCTTCCCGAAGTCGATCTGCACGTCGGTCAACCACGTCGTGTGCCATGGGATCCCGAGCGACAAGCGGTTGAAAAGCGGCGACATCCTGAACATCGACATCACGGTGATCAAGGACGGCTTTCACGGCGACACGAGCCGCATGTTCTTCGTCGGCGAGCCGTCCGTGATCGGCGAGCGGCTGACCCGGATCTGCTACGACGCGATGTGGCGCGGGATCAACGCGGTCCGCCCCGGGGCCCGGGTCGGCGACATCGGTCACGCGATCCAGAGCTTCGTCGAGCAGCACCGGTTCTCGGTGGTCCGCGAGTACTGCGGGCACGGTATCGGGCGGCAGTTCCACGAGGATCCGCAGATCCTGCACTACGGCAAGCCCGGCACAGGGGTGGAGCTCGTGCCCGGGATGACGTTCACCGTCGAGCCGATGATCAACGCCGGCCGCCGCGAGGTGAAGCTGCTCGCGGACGGCTGGACCGTCGTGACCAAGGATCACTCTCTTTCCGCGCAGTGGGAGCACACGGTCCTCGTGACCGAGGACGGCTACGAGGTGCTGACCTTGGGCGCGGAAGATCGCCGGAGCTGACGTGTCCACGCCGCTCGAGTCGACCGGCGCTCAGGCCTCGGCCGTTTCGCCGGTCGATCGCGACGCGCTCGCGGCCGCGCTCGGCGGCCCGACCCCCCTCGCGACGTTCAAGGACGCACTCGCGGCGGCCGACGCGTGGCTCAAGCAGCGCTTCCTCGCCAACGAGCCGATCGAGACGCTCGTGCGGGAGCGTGCGCGCGTCGTCGACGACGTGATCGTCGCGTCGTGGCGCCACTTCGCGCGCCGCATCGCGGACGTCGCTGACCTCGTCGCCGTCGGCGGGTACGGCCGCGGCGAGCTGCACCCCGCGTCCGATATCGATCTGCTCGTGCTGATCGACGCCGCCGCGGACCGCGAGACGGACGAGCCGATCAGCCGGTTCCTGACGTTCCTGTGGGACATCGGCCTCGAGGTCGGCCACAGCGTGCGCACGCTCGAGGACTGCGAGACGCAGGCGCGCGGCGACGTCTCGATCATGACCGCGTTGATGGAGACCCGCCTGCTCGACGGTCCCGGCGTGCTGTTCCGAGAGCTCCCGACGTGGATCGGACCGGACCGCGTCTGGGACTCGGCGTCGTTCTATCGCGCGAAGGTCGCGGAGCAGCAGGCGCGTCACCATCACTTCCACGACACCGCGTACAACCTCGAGCCGAACGTCAAAGGCAGCCCCGGCGGCTTGCGCGACATCCAGACGATCGGCTGGGTCGCGCGCCGGCATCTCGGCATCGAGCGCCTCGAGCAGCTCGTCGACCACGATTTCCTGACGGAAGGCCAGCTCCGGATCCTGCTGAACGGGCAAGCGTTCCTGTGGCGGATCCGCTGGGGCCTGCACCTGCTGACCGGCCGCCGCGAGGACCGGCTGCTGTTCGACTACCAGATCAAGCTCGCCGCGATGCTCGGCTACGAGGACGCGAGCTTCACGCTCGCCGTCGAGCAGCTGATGCAGCGCTACTACCGCACCGTGATGGAGATCTCGCGTCTCAACGAGATGCTGCTGCAGCTCTTCGAGGAAGCGATCCTCCTCGACAAGGACGCGCCCGCGGTGCCGATCAACGCGCGCTTCCAGGAGCGGCACGGCTACATCGAGGTCGTCGACGAGAACGTGTTCGCACGGGAGCCGTCGGCGCTGCTCGAGATCTTCCTGCTGCTCGAGCGGAACCTCGAGCTCCGCGGCATCAGCGCGCGGACGATCGCGCTGATCAAGCAGCACCTGTGGCTCATCGACGAGGAGTTCCGGCAGAACCCGCGCCACCATCGGCTGTTCCTCGACATCCTGCGCGCGCCGCAGGGCGTGACGCGTACGTTGAAGCGAATGAACACGTACGGCGTCCTCGGCCTCTATATTCCGGCGTTCGGACGCGTCGTCGGCCGCATGCAGTACGACCTCTTCCACGCGTACACCGTCGACGCGCACACGCTCTTCGTCGTCGAAAACTTGAGGCGTTTCGCGCTCGAGCGCTTCAACCACGAGTTCCCGAACTGCAGCGCCGTGATGCAGCAGCTCGAGAAGCCCGAGATAGCGTATCTCGCGGGGCTCTTCCACGACATCGCGAAGGGCCGCGGCGGCGATCATTCCGAGCTCGGCGCGGTCGACGCCGAGGCTTTCTGCCTCGAGCACGGCATGAGCCGCTACGACGCGCGGCTCGTCGCGTGGCTCGTGCGCAATCACCTGCTGCTCTCCCTGACCGCGCAGAAGAAGGACCTGCACGACCTGCGCGTGATCGACGAGTTCGCGCGTGCGGTCGGCGACGAGACGCACCTCGATTATCTGTACGTGCTGACGGTCGCCGACGTGCGCGGCACGAACCCGAAGATCTGGAACTCGTGGAAGGACACGCTGTTCTGGGAGCTCTACCAGCTCACGAAGCGCGCGTTGCGCCGCGGGTTCTCGAACCCGATCGACAAGGAGGAGCTGATCGCCGAGACGCAGTCGCGCGCGGAGCATCTGCTGCACGAGCAGGGGCTCGAGCCCGCGCGCTGGCAGCGCATCTGGGCGAGCTTCACGGAGGAGTATTTCCTCCGGCACCGGCCTGAGGAGATCGCGTGGCACACGCGCGTGCTGACAGAAGCCGCGACGCCGACGTCGGTCCTCGTCGAGGTCGAGCACGTCGGCACCGAAGGGCCGACTGCCGTGATGGTGTACGCGCCGAAGGAGCTCCACTCGTTCATGCGGTCGACGGCCGTGCTCGACGAGCTGGGCTTGACCATCGTCGACGCGCGGATCGTGCCGATGACCGAGGCGCAGAACCTCGACACGTACCGCGTGCTCGAGAGCGACGGCAGCCCGATCGCGGGCCAGCGGCGGCTCGCCGAGATCCGCCAGCGGCTCTTGAAGATCCTGTCGAGCCCGGAGGCGCCGCCGCTCAAGGTGAGCCGCAGGGCGCCCCGTCAGGTGCGGATGTTCTCGACGCCCGTGCAGGTCGCGATCACGCAGGACCCGATCAACGAGCGCACCGTCGTCGAGCTCGTCGCCGGCGACCGGCCGGGGCTCTTGCTGCAAGTCGCGCGCGTCTTCGAGCAGGAGGACGTCGCGCTGCAGAACGCGAAGATCGCGACGATCGGCGAGCGCGCCGAGGACGTGTTCTTCGTGACCGGCGAGGACGGCCGGCCGCTCGACGACGAGCGATCGAAGCGGCTCGAGGAGCGCCTCACGCAGGCGCTCTCCGAGCAAGAGCGCGGCTGAGCGCGCCGTTACTGCACGCCCGGCAGGGCCGTCTCGTCACCGGTGTTGATGCATTCGGGATGCCCGAAACTGCTCGTGCTGACGCCGGTGCCGCCCGCGGGATTCGGCTCGATGTCGTAGACGATGTTGTCCGGCCGCTCGGGATCGCCGCTGACGCCTTGCACGACTCCGCCGAACACGTCGAGGCCGAGATTGCGACGCACGCGCCACGCGATCATGTGGTCGGCGCACGATGTGTCACCGCTCAATCCCAAGCCGCCGATGATGCCCGTGTTGTCGTAGAGCCCGAGGCCGCCGCCGAACACGTTCACGCCGCCGACGGCTTCCCCGACGAGCGGATCGTTGTGCAAGCCGAAGTTCTGCGGAGGGCCTTTGTACGCCGCAGCGACGTTGACCGGGTTGCTGTGCTGGAGGCCGTACAAACTGCCGCCGGGCTGCACGACGGAATAGAGGTTCGCCGTCGACAGCGCGAGGCCATCCAGGCTGAATGCGTTCGCCGTATTGGCCTTCTGCGCCGAGATCACGCGGCTCCCGGGCCACTGCGAGCCCCTGTTCGATCCCGAGAACGCGACCGCGCAGACGATGCCGTCCCGGTTGACGACCGTCGCCCACATGTCGAGATTCAGGCCGCTCGACTCGGCCGACACCGCGGCATCGAGCGCAGCCTTGAGCGTGTCGTGATCGGGCAAGGCCGCGCAATCGCGGCCGTTCTGTGCGAATGTGGGCGTTGCGCAGATGGAGAGAACCGCGGTCGCCAGCAGAGACTCGTTTATTGTTGCCGACATCACTTGTACCTCCGACCAACGTTTGATGACGAAAGGCAGTGACGACGAAAGGCAAACATGAAGAAAAGCTGAAGAGCGGGGACCGAGCGGCCCGGCTTCGCAACGGAAGGCGCGAAGCGGTGCTTGTGAAGGGCGCTCAACGATAGAACCGTTACGGACGTGCCGCAAGATGGTGGCGATTACCCTTCCGCGTCCGCCGATCGTCGAGCCGACATCGCTCGGCAGCCGCATTCGGCAAGGCATCGGCGGATCGCATCGGCCGAGCACCCACTTTGCGGCGCGATGCGCTAAAGTCACGCCGTCCAGGACGGAGACGAGAGGTAGCCATGAGTGATCTGAGCGCGGTGATCGAGGCTGGCTGGGAGCGGCGCAGCGAGCTCACGCCGCAGAGCGTCGACGCGGAGCTGCGCGATGCGATCGAGACGGCAATCGCGGGTCTCGATGCCGGGCGTTTGCGCGTCGCGGAGAAGCGCGACGGCGACTGGGTCGTGAATCAATGGCTGAAGAAGGCCGTCCTGCTCTCGTTCCGCATTCAACCGAATCGCGTCGTCGACGCGGGCTACACGAAGTTTTACGACAAGGTGCCCCTCAAGTACGCCGGCTACTCCGCGGAAGCGTTCGCGGAAGGCGGTGCGCGCGTCGTGCCGCACGCGATCGTCCGCCGCGGCGCGTACGTCGCGCCGGACGCCGTGCTGATGCCGTCCTACGTGAACATCGGCGCGTACGTCGATCGCGGCACGATGGTCGACACCTGGGCGACCGTCGGCAGCTGCGCGCAGATCGGCCGCAACGTGCATCTTTCGGGCGGCGTCGGCATCGGCGGCGTGCTCGAGCCGCTGCAGGCCTCGCCGACGATCATCGAGGACGACTGCTTCATCGGCGCCCGCTCCGAGATCGTCGAGGGCGTGATCGTCGGACGCGGCAGCGTGATCTCGATGGGCGTCTTCATCGGCCAGAGCACGAGGATCTACGACCGCGAGACCGGCGAGATCCTGCAGGGACGCGTGCCGGAAGGCTCGGTCGTCGTCCCCGGCACGTTGCCGTCGAAGGACGGCAAGTACGGGCTCTACTGCGCCGTGATCGTCAAGAAGGTCGACGAGAAGACGCGCGCGAAGACGAGCCTGAACGAGCTGTTGCGCTCGGCGGAATAGCTCGGGGACGTCGCGTCGGCTCCGGTCGGAGCGCATCGAGCGGGGCTCGCGCGGCCGCAAGAAGAAAAATCGTAGCCGGTCGAACGAGAGCCATGACGCCGCTCGCAAAAGCCCGCGTGCAGATCCACGTCTGCGTCGTGCTCTGGGGCTTCACGGCGATCCTCGGCAAGCTGATCAGCCTCGCGGCGCTGCCGCTCGTGCTGTGGCGCATGACGATCGTCGTCGCGGCGCTCTCGCTCGTGCCGCGGGTGTGGCGCGCGCTGCGCGCGCTGTCGGTCCGGCTCGTCGCGGCGTACGCCGGCATCGGCGTGCTCGTCGCGCTGCACTGGCTCACGTTCTACGGCGCGGTCAAGCTCGCGAACGCATCGGTCGCGGCGACGTGCATGGCGCTCGCGACGGCGTTCGTCGCGATCGTCGAGCCCCGCCTCGCCGGCGCGCGCTTCTCGCTGCGCGACCTCGCGCTCGGCGTGATAATCGTGCCCGGCGTCGCGCTCGTCGTCGGCGGCGTGCACGAGGGCATGCGCGTCGGCATCGCCGTCGGGACGCTGTCCGCGCTCCTCGTCGCGGTGTTCGGCTCGCTGAACAAGCGGCTCGTCGCGCACGCGGACCCGCTCGCCGTGACCGCGCTCGAGCTCGGCGCCGGCGCGGTCGCGCTCTCTCTGCTGTCGCCTGCGTTGGGGCACGTATTCCCCGAGCTCTCGAGCGACCCGTTCGTCCTGCCGAACCTGCGCGATGCGGCGCTGCTCGTGACGCTCTCGCTCGCGTGCACGCTACTGCCGTTCGCGCTGTCCCTCGTCGCGCTGCGGCACATCTCCGCATTCGGCGCGCAGCTCGCGGTGAACCTCGAGCCGGTCTACGCGATCCTGCTCGCGATCCCGCTGCTCGGCGAGCAGCGGGAGCTGACCGGCCTCTTCTATCTCGGCGTCGCGATCATTCTGGCGGCGGTCTTCGGGCACCCGCTCCTCGAGCGGCCGCGTCGGGTCGAGCACGCCGAGGTGCTCGCCACGGCCGAGGCGAAGCACGTCGCCGACTGAGGCCGGTGCGTCCACGCTACGGCCCCGTGAGACTTCACGGCTGGCCCTGCAGATATGCCGTGACGAGACGCGCACCTTCGTCGATGAGCGCCTCCATGCGCTCGTCCGATAGCGCTTGCGGATAGTGGAGCACCGCATTGTGCGTCAGCGCTTCGATCGTCGTAACGCACACGAACGACGCGAGCTCGAGGTCGTCGACGCGTAGCTCGTCGCGGTGGCTCTCCAGGTACGCGCGAAACAACGCGTAGTTCTCGCGGTTGAAGGTTTCGAGCGTCTCGAGCGGACCGATGCGGGGAATCTGCTCGGCGACCACACGGTGCAGCTTCGGGTCCAGGCGGTGCGCTTCGACCGCGATCGCGACGAGCTTGCGCATCGCTTTGTCCACGGGCTCCGTCAACACCTCTCCGAGCTGGTCTCGCACGAATTGCATGAGCTCCTGCTGGTGACGCTCGATGACGGCGGCGACGAGCGCCTCCTTACAGGGAAAGTACTGGTAGAGGGAGCCGACGCTGACGCCGGCCACTTCGGCGATGCGATTGGTGCTCGCCTTGTCGAAGCCTTCCCTCACGAGAATGCGAGCAGTTGCTTCGACGAGCGCGTCCACCGTCGACCGCGACCGCTGCTGCGACGCGATTTTCCTGGGTTTCGTGCGCGGTCTGCGCGCCATTCCCGTGCCCCGAAAAAGCGAGTACCGAATGTGAATGATCGCTCATATTCTGGGCGGCGTGAAAGGCAAACGCGCTGCATGTGCGCAGCGCGGAGCACGAAAGGAGTACGCGCCATGGAAGAGACCTTGCAACGCCTGTTCCGCTACAAGGCGTGGGCCAACGACGAGCTGCTGCGGAAGCTCGCAGAGCTCGGTGCAGGCTCCACCGTAACCGGCTTGGCGATCCGCGCCCTGAGCCACAGCTACATTGTCGATCGGATTTTCGCCGCGCACCTGCGGCGCGAGCCGCACGGCTACACGGCCGTGAATCCCAGCGAGCAGCCGCCGCTCGAGCAACTGGCCGCAGACATTCGGCGTAGCGATCTGGAGTACGTCGAGTACGTGGCCGCCCTCGACCGCCGGCAACTGGCGGAGCCGATCGACTTTGAGTTCACGGACGGAGCGCCGGGCCGTATGACCCGCGCGGAGATGCTCATGCACGTCATCACGCACGGCGTGGGTCATCGCGGGCAGATCAGCGCCGTAATGCTGCTCAATGCGCTGCCGGCGCTGAAGGACGGCTTTACGACCTATCTGCATGAGGCGGAGGCGAAGGTGCGGCGGAGGATTGCGGCCTGAAGCCGTGAAACGTGCTCGGGAGCGGCGCGGCATCGACGCTCCCGGGCTCGGGCGCCAAGGACTCTCGGCCGCTCTGAGGGAGAACTGACCGGCGCCGCGCTCGCCGCCGGGTTCCTCGCGAGCGCGATCCCCACACGGCGAGCGATCAGCATCGATCCGATCACGACGCTTCGGTACGAATGAGACGACGCACCTCCCTTTCGGCCGCGCGCATTAGCTCACGCTCCTTCGGCTTCCAGCGGTGATCCCAGCCGGCCTTGTGGGGCTTGCATAGGGCGCAGCAGCGCAACTTCCGCTTGTATTGCTTTCGCATCGCCGGCTCCGTGGCGCTTCGGACTTCGAGGAGGGTGATTGATCCATCCAGGTTACCCGAGCCGTCCCCCGCGTGGAACTCTGCGGCCAACCTCCTGCGCTCGTAGCGATCCCGAGCTTCGCAAAGATCGAGCGCAAGTGGTTCTCCACGGTGCGGCGCTGATCCGAGCCGCGCGGCGACCTCCTTGTTCGACAGTCCGTGCGCGACGTTCGGTGCCGGCGAGGTTTGAGCCAGCGCGGCGCCGTCGGAGAGCAGCAGGGCCGACGCGAGCATGATCGATTGCCTCGCGGCCGGCGGCCGCAGCAAAACGACGATCGATCAGTCCTCCTCCGGTTGCCGGGAAACGTCCGCGAACGCTTCGTCGCGCCCGCGGCGGACGAGCCCGCGCACGCGCTCCGCGAGCGCGCGGAGCTCCGCATCGTGATTCCCGACCAGCGCGCCCGCCATGCGGACCGGATCGCCGAAGAAGAACCGCTCGTAAAGCACCTGGCGCGCCCCGAACGCGGACATCGAGACGTCCCATGCGAGGCGAAAGAGCGGAATGCGATCGAAAGCCTCGGCCCGGGCGGCCTGGTAGTACTTCCGGATATCGTCGGCCAACGGGCCCTTCAAGTCCTGCTCGGTCGGCATCGCGACGAGCCCGCTCGCGCCGATCTGCTGAATGATCTCGATCATGCGCGGATAAAGGCGCGGGAACAGATTGCGCGCGGCGTCGAGGGGATTCCACGCCGGCCGCATCACGCCCCACTCGTCGAGCGACGCGTCCGCCTCCGCGGCCCGCAGCAGCGCCTTCATCGTCTCGAGGTTCACCCAGATCTCGGCGAGCTTCTCCTGAATGTGCTGGAAGCGCTCGACGCCGATCGTGTCGACGAGCAAGTACGCGAGCCCGAGCACGAACTCGCACTTCGCGACGTTCTTGACCGCAACCTGGTGCGCCATGTGCACGACCGCGCCCGTGCGCGCGAACGCGCGGTTGCAACGCTCGACGTCGCGATAGAGCAGCACGTTCTCCCACGGGACGCGCACATCGTCGAAAATCACGACGGCGTCCATCTCCTCGAAACGCGAGCCGAGCGGATGGTCGAAATGGGAGCGCCCGTAGTCGACGCTCTCGCGGCAGATGAACTTGAGCCCCGGCGTATCGCTCGGGATGATGAAACCAAAGGCATACGGCGCGTCCTCGTCGCCGCCCTTGAGCAGCGTCGACGGGAACACCATGATCTCGTCCGCGATCGGCAGCGTCGCGAGCATTCGGCAACCGCGGATCACGAGACCCGCATCCGTCTCCTCCTTCACGCGCGCGGCGAGGAACGGATCCGCCTGTCCCGCGGGTCCGACGGCCCGATTCGCCTGCGGCGGGATCAGGGTGTGCGTGAGCGAAAGATCCCGCTCGCGCAGGTGCTCGTGGTACCGCTGAGCGTTCGCGCCGAAGCGAGGGTCGGCCTCCGCCAGAAACGACGCGCCAGCGGCGTAGGCCGTGATCGCACGATTCAGGTAATCCGGCGAGCGGCCCATCATTCCGTACGTATGATCGGCCCATGTCTTCATCGCGCGGCCGATCGTGCGGAGCTCTTCGTGAGTCCGCGGCATCTGGAAGGACCGGCCGACTTTGCGCCTAGACGTCGGCGAGTCGAAAAGGCAGACGTCCGCGTGCTGCCACTGGAGGTCGTAGAGCTCGGCGAGTGTCGATACGCCGCGCGCGAAGGCCGGGTGCACGGTGACGTCGAGCACCCTCTCGCCGCGATACCAAAGCGCCGGCGGCCGCTCGCGCAGCCGCTCGAGCACGTCGCTGCCGCGTCGCGCGCCGGTCGACGCGTCGGGGGCCGTCTGCTTCGTCATCGGGCTCCTCCCGCCCTGCTGCGTGCAGCGTATTCTATTTCGGAAAACCAGCTCCCCTTCGATGAAGGTCATCAGCACGCCGATCTCGTGAACATGCGCAGTGGCGGCGGCCACCTCCAAGTAGGGGCTTCTTGCGGCGCATCGCGCCGGGCGGACACCGAACCGGAGCCGCAAGCGAACAGACACGCAACTTTTCAGTTGCCTTTCTGCTCTCCACTCGATACGCTTTTCGGCAACCCGGAGGTTGCCAATGACAGACCTCACCGATCGCATCGAGAAGAAAGTATGGCTTCGCGCGAGCCTCGAGCGCGTTTGGAGCGCGATCACGGACGCTCGGCAGTTCGGCACATGGTTCGGTGTCGAGTTCGCCGGCGACTTCGCTGCCGGACGTACGCTGACCGGCAAGCTCGTGCCGACGAAGATGGACGCGGACGTCGCGAAGTCGCAGGAGGCCTACACCGGCATCGAGTTCGTCATCGTCGTCGAGCGGATCGAGCCGATGCGGCTCTTCTCGTTCCGGTGGCATCCGTACGAGGTCGAGGCCGGCCGCGATCCGCTTCAGGAACCGATGACGCTCGTGACGTTCGAGCTCGAAGAAACAGACGGCGGCGTGATGCTGACGATCACGGAATCCGGCTTCGACGCGGTACCGCTCGAGAAGCGTGCGCAAGCGTTCACGTCGAATGCGCAGGGCTGGGAGATTCAGTGCCGGCTGATCGAGAAGTACGTCACGGGAGAAAGCTAGCGCGATGGTTCGCTCGAGCTCCTCGGCCGCGGAGGCGCGAGTCGCGGAGACCGCTACGGTCTTCGCTGCGCTCGGCGACGAGACGCGGCTCTCCATCGTGACGCGGTTGTGCCGCTCGGGTCCTCAGTCGATCGTGCGCCTCACCGAAGGCACGCACGTCACGCGCCAGGCCGTGACGAAGCACCTGCGCGCGCTCTCCGCCGCGGGCCTCGTCCGCGGTCAGCGCATCGGCCGAGAGACGGTGTGGGAGCTCGAGCCTCGCCGCCTGGCGGAGGTGCGCGGCTACCTCGACACGATCTCGAAGCAGTGGGACGACGCGATCCGCAGGCTCAAGGCCCTTGTCGAGACTCAGTAGAACTCTGAAGTTTCTGCGCGAGGCCGCGCCGCTCCCGGCGCCGATGAACACATCGAGCATCGAGCGAAAGGAATGACCGTGCGAGTGCTGCTGACTCCTATCGGATCCGCCGGGGATACGCTTCCGTTCATCGGTCTTGGCCGCGAGCTCGCGCGCCGCGGCCACGACGTGACGATCGCTGCGAGCGCGCCCTTCGCGGACTTCGTCAGGCAGCCGGGAATCGCTTTCATCGAGACGGCCACCGACGAGGAGTATCGTCGCGCGACGGACGATCCCGACCTGTTTCATCCGGTCAAGGGTTTCGCGGCCGTGATGGAGCGTGTCGCGGAGTACAGCGAGCGTCTTTTCGAAATCATCTCCGCGCACGGCGCGCAGGATGACGCGATCGTGATCGCGCACGGGCTGGAATTCGTCTCGCATGCGATCGCAGAGAAGACCGGGCTCAAGGTCGTTCGCGTGCATTTGCAGCCGACCATGCTGCGCACGACGTACGAGCTCCCGGTCACGTACGGCACCGTGAACTGGTCGTTCCTGCCCCGCGTCCTGAAGCGGGCGCTGTGGCGGCTCGTCGATCGCACGATGCTCGACCCGGCATCGGCGCCGCACGTCAACGCGATACGCGCGCGCCTCGGCCTGCCGCCGATCGATAGAATTTTCCTGAACGCGCTCTACTCGCCGCTCCTGACCCTCGCGATGTTTCCCGAGTGGTTCGCGCGCCCCCAGCCCGATTGGCCCGCGAATCTCGTGCAGTGCGATTTTCCGCTGTTCGACGGCTCGGACGGCAGCGGCCTGCCGCCCGAAGCCGAGCGATTCCTCGATGCGGGCGATGCGCCGGTCGTTTTCACGCCAGGCTCCGCGATGCGTTACGGCCGTCGCTTCTTCACAGCCGCAGCGAGCGCGTGCGAGCGGCTCGGGCTCCGCGGCATGCTGCTCACCCGGTATCCGGAGCAGGTGCCGAAGACGCTCCCTCGAGGCGTCGAGCGGTTCGACTTCGTCCCCCTCGGCGCGCTGCTGCCCAGGGTGGCCGGCCTCGTGCATCACGGCGGCGTCGGCACGACGGCCGCCGCGCTCGCCGCGGGCATTCCTCAGGTCGTCGTGCCGTTCAGTCACGATCAGCCGGACCATGCCGCGCGCGTCGTGCGCCTCGGCGTCGGCAGCCGCGTGATGCCGAATCGGCTCGATGCGAAGAACCTTGCGGACACGCTCCAACGGCTGCTTCGCGCGGACGACGTGCGGCGGCGCTGCGACGAGATCGCGCGGAAAGCCTGCCGCAGCGGCATCGGCGCGGCGTGCGACGCGATCGAGTCGGCGGGAGAAAACCGGGTTCGCTACGGACTACGCAGCCGCGCACGCAATGTGCTCGACGGCTCTTGAGCAGCCAGCGCGTCGCGGCGCCGCGATGCGCTCGCCCCTTCCCGAGCGACGCGCCGTCAGCCGAACCGGCCCGTGATGTAGTCCTCGGTCAGCTTGTGGCGAGGGTTCGTGAAGATCTCGTCGGTCTCGCCGACCTCGATCAGCCGGCCGAGATGGAAGTACGCGGTCCGCTGCGAGACGCGCGCCGCCTGCTGCATCGAGTGCGTGACGATCACGATCGCGTAGTTCTGCTTCAGCTCGTCGATCAGGTCCTCGATGCGGGCCGTCGCGATCGGATCGAGCGCCGAGCACGGCTCGTCCATGAGGATCACCTCGGGGCTCACCGCGATCGTGCGCGCAATGCAGAGCCGTTGCTGCTGGCCGCCCGAGAGGCCCGTGCCAGGCTCCTCGAGCCGGTCCTTGACCTCGGACCAGAGGCCCGCGCGCTCGAGGCTCTTCTGCACGATCTCGTCGAGCTCCGCGCGGTCGCGTGCGAGCCCGTGGATCCGCGGCCCGTAGGCGACGTTGTCGTAGACGGACTTCGGGAACGGATTCGGCTTCTGGAACACCATGCCGACGCGCGCGCGCAGCATCACGACGTCCATCTGCTTCGCGTAGATGTCCTCGTCGTAGAGCTTGATCTCGCCGGTCACGCGCGCCGACTCGATCGTGTCGTTCATCCGGTTCAGGCAGCGCAGGAACGTCGACTTGCCGCAGCCCGACGGCCCGATCAGCGCGATGACCTCGTTGTTGCCGATGTCGAGGTTCACGTCCTGGATGGCCTGCTTCTCGCCGTAGAAGACGTTCACGTTGCGGGCCGTGATGATCGGGTTCGCGGCGCGGTAGTCGCCGACCGTGCGGTAGGCCGGAGCCTGCGAGGCAGCAGGTGCGGTCTCCTGCGGGGCCGCCGCGGTCGCCGTTTGAGTCATCGTCACCATCGAAATCCACTCCAGAATGGGGTCGCGGCCTCGCTCGTGCCAGGCGTCGGACTGCCGTCTTCGATCACCATCTCCGCTCAAAGCGCTTCCGGAGCAGTATCGCGACGCCGTTCATCAGCACGAGGAACGCGAGCAGCACGAGGATCGCCGCGGACGTCCGCTCGACGAACGCGCGCTCGGGGCTGTCCGCCCAAAGGAAGATCTGCACCGGCAGCGCGGACGACGGATCGAGCGGCGACTCCGGCACGTCGACGATGAACGCGACCATGCCGATCATCAGGAGCGGCGCGGACTCGCCGAGCGCGCGCGCCATGCCGATGATCGTGCCGGTCAGCATGCCCGGCAGCGCGAGCGGCAGCACGTGGTGCAGCACGACCTGCATCTTCGACGCGCCGACGCCGAGCGCGGCGTCGCGGATCGACGGCGGCACGGCCTTCAGCGCCGCGCGCGACGCGATGATGATCACGGGCAGCGTCATCAGCGTCAGCACGAGGCCGCCGACGAGCGGCGCCGAGCGCGGCAGCCCGAACACGTTGATGAAGAGCGCCAAACCGAGCAGGCCGAACACGATCGACGGCACGGCGGCGAGGTTGTTGATGTTGACCTCGATCAGGTCCGTCCAGCGGTTCCGCGGCGCGAACTCCTCGAGGTAGACGGCCGTCGCGACGCCGAGCGGGAACGAGAGCAGGAGCGTCACGAGCAGCATGAAGAACGAGCCGACGGTCGCGCTCCAGATGCCTGCGAGCTCGGGATCGCGCGAGTCGCCCGACGTGAAGAAGTAGCGGTTGAGCTTGAGCTCGACGCGGCCGTCGGCGTCGAGCGCATCGACCCAGCGGATCTGCTGGTCCGAGAGCCGCCGGCCCGCCTCCGGCCCTTCGCGGTCGATCCGACCCTTAACGAGCATGTCGACGTCGTCGTCCGCGAGGAGCCACAAGCTCCGCGTTTGGCCGATCACGCCCGGGTCATCGAGCACGAGCCGGCGGATCTCGAGGTCGGCCGCCGGGCTCACGAGCGCGTAGAGCTCGCGCACGTCGCGCCGCTCGGTCACGCCCGGGAAGCGGCGATGCAGCGCGTCGCGGATCAGCGCCTGATAGTTCGCCGTCTCGAGCGCGATCGAATCGCGGCGGCCGTCGGGATCGATGGTCGCGGGGTCGAGCTCTACGTCGAGCAGGATCCGCGTCTGCACGAACGCGGAATGCCCGTTCACGATCAGCGTGACGAAGAACACCGCGAGGAAGCCGAGCCCGAAGAGAAGCGCCGCGAGCCCGAGCAGCCTGAACTGCCGCTCGCGCCGGTAGCGGCGCGCGAGCCCCTCGGCGACGCGCGCGCGCGTCGGCTGCACGGGTCCGTTCGGTGTGCCGACGTCACTCATATTGTTCCCTGTAGCGCCGCACGACCTTGAGCGCGATCACGTTGAGCAGGAGGGTCACGAGAAACAGCACGAGCCCGAGCGCGAACGCCGCGAGCGTCTTCGCGCTGTCGAACTCCTGGTCGCCGACGAGGAGCGTCACGATCTGCACCGTCACGGTCGTCACGGCGTCGAACGGGTTCGCGGTCAGGTTCGCCGCGAGCCCGGCCGCCATCACGACGATCATCGTCTCGCCGATCGCGCGCGACACGGCGAGCAGCAGCGCGCCGACGATGCCGGGCAGCGCCGCCGGCAGCACGACGTGACGGATCGTCTCGGACCGCGTCGCACCGAGCCCGTACGAGCCGTCGCGGAGCGCCTGAGGCACGGCGTTGATGACGTCGTCCGACAGCGACGACACGAACGGGATGATCATGATGCCCATTACGAGCCCCGCGCCGAGCGCGCTTTCGGACGCGACGTCGAGGCCGACCCCTTCGCCGAGCCGACGCAGCATCGGCCCGACCCAGAGCGCGGCGAAATAGCCGTAGACGACGGTCGGGATGCCGGCGAGGAGCTCGAGCAACGGCTTCGCGTAGCTCCGCACGCGGGGATTCGCATACTCGGAGAGATAGATCGCGGACATCAGGCCGACCGGCGCTGCGACAAGCATCGCGATCCCGGAGATCAGCAACGTGCCGGTGAAGAGCGGAATCGCGCCGAACGCGCCGGACGAGCCGACCTGATCCTCGCGAATCGCGGTCTGCGGGCTCCAGTTGAGCCCGAACAGGAAGTCGATCGGCGAGACCTGCCGGAAGAAGCGGAGCGCCTCGAACAGCACGGACAGGAAGATGCCGATCGTCGTCAGGATCGCGACGAGCGACGCGGCGATCAGCAGGTACTCGATCGTCTTCTCGACGCGGTTCCGCGCGCGGAGCTCCGGCCGCACGCGCCGGTATGCGAACGCGAGCGACGCGATGCCGGCGACGACGACCGTGGCGGCGAGCAGGTAGCGGCTGATGCTCTTGAGCCGCGCGTAGCGCTCGGCCGCCTCGACGATCGCGGGCTGCGGCTCGCCGAAGACGACGTTGCCGTCGACGAGATTCCGCACGTCGTTGTAGAGCAGGCCGAGCTCCGCGTCGTCGAGCGCCTGAAGCGCCGGCGGCAACGCATCGACGACCGCCGCCTTCAGCACGATCGGCTCGACGGCGAGCCAGATCGCGAGGAGCGCGACCATCGGCAGGAGGCACCAGAGCGCGACGTAGCCGCCGTAGTATCCCGGCAGCGAGTGGTACGTGCGCGTCGGCGCCGTGCTCGCTCCGGCGACGGCCCGCTGCCGTCCGACCGCGTACGCGAGCGCGGTGAGGCCGAGCAACACGATCAGGACCGTCGAAGCGCTCATGCGGACGGTTTGCGCGCGACGTCGAGGATCATCGCGCGACGCTGGCGAGCTGCAGGGATTCGAGCGATTCGATCCGCTCGACCATCTCCCGGCGCTGCGACTCCCGAAGCGGCACGAGCCCGAGGTCGGACAGATAGCCGTAATCGCCCGCCGCGGCCTCGCTCATGAACTCGCGCAGATACCCCTCGATGCCCGGAATCACGCCGACGTGCGCCTTCTTCACGTAGAAGTAGAGCGGCCGCGCGATCGGATACGTGGAATCGGCGATCGTCTCGAAGCTCGGCTCGACGCCGTCGATCGCGACGGCGCGCACCCGGTCACCGTTCTGATCGAGGAAGCTGTAGCCGAAGATGCCGAGCGCGGTCGGGTTCGCATTGAGCTTCTGCACGATCAGATTGTCGTTCTCCCCCGCCTCGACGTACGCGCCGTCCTCGCGGAGCGTATGGCAGATGACGAGGCGCTCGTCGTCGTCGAGCGACCGGATCAGCTCGAACGTGCCGCACCCGCCCTCCATCGCGAGCTCGAGGAATGCGTCGCGCGTGCCCGAGGTCGGCGGGGGACCGAGCACTTCGATCTCGACGTTCGGCAGCGACGGGTCGAGGTCGGACCATCGGCGATAGGGGTTCGGCACGAGCCGCGGGGCGCCCGACGGGTCCGGGACGCGCTTCGCCAAAGCAAGGTAAACTTGTTGGAGCGTCAGGGAGATAGGGGCCGAACTTCGAGACGACGCGAGGACGATGCCGTCGTAGCCGACGATGAACTCGACGACCTCGCGGACGCCGTTCCGGGCACAGCTTTCGATCTCGGACCGCTTGATGCGCCGCGAGGAGTTCACGATGTCGGGATGGCGCACGCCGAGGCCGTTGCAGAACAGCTTGATGCCGCCGCCGCTGCCGGTCGCCTCGATCTTCGGGGTCTTGAAGCGGGTCGCGCGTCCGAAACGCTCCGCGACGACGGTCGCAAATGGATAAACCGTCGACGAGCCGACGATATTGATATAGTCGCGGGCGATTTGCGCCGCCGCCGGCGCGGCCGTCGCGAGTGCGAGCACGAGCACCGCGGCCGCACGAACGAGGGGCGCTGACGGGAAGTCGTCGGCTCGCATGACGGGCCGAAAGGTAGTCAAGGAATGTTACGGAATTGTTGCAGTGCGGCGTCGGCGGGGCCGAGCGGCGCCAGTGGACGAACACTGGAGCGTGTGAAGTCAATCACTTGCGCTCGTTTCCTCGCGTCACAGGTCATGGAGAAATCCGCGTGAGCCTCGACCTTCTCGCGCTCGCGCGCGCGCTGATCGAGCGTCCGTCCGTGACGCCGGAAGACGCCGGCTGTCAGGCGCTGATCGCCGAGGTGCTCGCGCCCTCCGGTTTCACGGCGGAGCCGATGCGCTTCGGTCAGGTCGACAACCTTTGGCTGCGGCGCGGCACCGGGCGGCCGGTCCTCGTGTTCGCCGGACACACGGACGTCGTGCCGCCCGGGCCGGAGGATCAGTGGTGCGCACCGCCGTTCGCGGCGACGGTTCGCGACGGGATGCTGATCGGCCGCGGCGCGGCGGACATGAAAGGCAGCCTCGCGGCGATGATCAAGGCCGCCGAGCGTTTTGCGGCGACCTATCCGGACGCGGCCGGATCGATCGCGCTCCTGATCACGAGCGACGAGGAAGGCGCGGCGGACGACGGGACGTTGAAGGTCATGGAGCGGCTCGCGGCACGAGGCGAGCTGTTCCACTACTGCATCGTCGGCGAGCCGTCGAGCAGCGAGCGCTTGGGCGACACGGTGCGGATCGGACGTCGCGGCTCGCTGACCGGCTTCCTGACGGTGCGCGGCGTCCAGGGCCACGTCGCGTATCCGCTCGCGACCGAGAACCCGATGCATGCGTTCGCGCGCTTCGTCACCGCGATCACGCGCGAGCCGATGGACGCGGGCAACGCGCACTTCCCGCCGACGACGTTCCAGATGGTGAACGTGCATTCCGACGCCGGCGCGCCGAACGTCGTCCCCGGCGAGCTGAACTGCCGGTTCAATTTCCGCTACTCGACGGAGTGGACCGCACAGTCGCTGGCCGCGCGAGTCGAGGCCGAGCTCGAGCGGCTCGGCATCGACTACACGATCAGGTGGCGCGTCGCCGGCGAGCCGTTCCTGACGAAGCCCGGCAAGCTGACCGATACGGTCAGCGAAGCCGTGAAGCACGAGACCGGCCTTACGCCCGAGCTCTCGACGAGCGGCGGCACGTCGGACGGCCGCTTCATCGCGCCGTACGGCATCGACGTCGTCGAGCTCGGCCCGCTGAACGAGACGATCCACAAGGTCGACGAGTGCGTCGCGATCGAAGACCTCGAGCGCCTCGAACGCATCTACTTCCGTATCGCCGAGCGCCTGCTCCTCTGAAAAATGTGTCAGACACAATTTCCCGCGGAGAATCGTGTCTGACACATTTTTCGGCTTCCCGGCGGAATTGAGCGCTGACGCGGCCTTCGCGTTTCACTACCCTCGTCGCGTTCGGTTTTCACGCTCCTGGGCATGGGCAGAGCGCTTCGGATCCGCCTTTCCGGCCTGACGTTCCACGTCGTTCAGCGCGGGCATAACCGGGATGCGACGTTTCTGGACCAGCGCGACTACGTGGACTATCTCGCCCTCCTTCGCACAGGCGCACATCGCTTCCAGACCAGCATCCATGCCTACGTCTTGATGACGAACCACGTGCACCTGCTTCTAACGTCGAGGCTCCCCGACGGCGTCTCCCGCCTCCTGCAGTACGTCGCCGGCCGCTATTCCGCCCACTTCAACGCGCGCTACGCACGTACCGGATCGTTGTGGGAAAGCCGTTTTCACGCCTCCCCCATCGATGCCGACCATTACTGTCTGGCGTGCTATCGCTATATCGAGCTGAATCCGGTCCGGGCTGGGATTGTCCGGAGCCCCGATGCATATCGGTGGAGCAGCTACCGCGTGAACTCCACAGGCGCCCCGTCTTCCCTTATTGCTCCGCACCCGACCTTTCTGTTACTCGGGCCGACGCCGTTCGAAAGGGCCGCCCGGTATCGCGAGCTGATTCGCGAAAGGCTGCCGAAGGAAACGGTGCAGAGGATCCGAGAAGGCCTGAACGATAGCGTGCCGACCGGCGATGACGCGTTCAGGCAGAGCCTGGAAACCGCCGTGCAGCGGCCGCTCGTGAAGAGGAAAAGGGGGCGGCCGCCGCGCCGGACGAACTGAACGACCGGGCAGGCAAAATTGTGTCAGACACATTTTTCGGAGGAAAAATGTGTCTGACACAATTTTCGCGCGATTTCAGCGGGAGACGCGCGCCCAGTTGGCCGAGACGACCAGCCCGCCGAGCAGCACGAACCAGATCAGCACCCACGTCGGCATGCTGAGGCCGAGGAAGGTCCAGTTGATCTCCGAGCACTCGCCGGACGCGGTGAAGACCGCGCGCAGCGCGTCGAGCACAGGCAGCGTCTCGAAGTAGACGTTGAGGCCAGGGCCGCAGCTCGGGATCGCCTCCGGCGGCAGATTCTGCATCCGCACGTGCCAACCGGCGATGCCCGCGCCGGTCAGCGCGACGACGGCACCGAGCACCGCATAGACGCGCGCGCCCCACCCCGTCGGCGCATGCAGCGTCGCGGCGAGGAACACGACGCCGAGCGCGATCATCGCGATCCGCTGGAAGATGCAGAGCGGACACGGCGCGAGCCCGAGCACGTGCTCCGCATAGAGCGCATAGCCCATCAGCGCAGCGACGATCAAAAAGCCGATCCCGTTCAGAAGCCGCCTGCCGCCGCGCGTCCCGAGCCACTGCCGCGGCGCCGCGCCGACCGCAGCGATCACGAGCGGCTCTCCCGACGGCGCACCGCCTCCTGCACCTCCGCCTCGATGTGCTCGAGCCCCGTATATCTCAGATCCTTACCGTGCACCATGAATATCACGTACTCGCAGATGTTCTTCGCGTGATCGCCGATCCGCTCGAGCGCCCGGGCGACCCACATCGTGTCCATGACCCGCGAGATCGTTCGCGGATCCTCGATCATGAACGTCAGGCCCTGACGATAAATCGATTCGTACTCCTCGTCGACGACGTCGTCCGCCTTCACGACCGCGAGCGCCGCCTTCGCATCGAGGCGCGCGAACGCGTCGAGCGCGCCGCGCAGCATCTCCTTCACGTGCTGCGCGAGATTACGCAGCTCACGATAGTTCGTCGACGGGCGTTCCTGGGTCGCGAGCCGCGCGGCCAGCACGCCGATCTTCTCCGCCTCGTCGCCGACCCGCTCGAGATCCGTGATCGTCTTGATGACCGCGATGATCAGGCGAAGGTCCCCGGCGGCCGGCGAGCGGGTCGCGAGGATGCGGCTGCACTCCTCGTCGATGCTGACCTCCATCTTGTTGACCTTCGCGTCGTTCTCGGCGACCTGAAGGCCCAGCTCGCTGTCGGCCTCCGCGAGCGCGCGCATCGCGCGATCGAGCTGATCCTCGACGAGCCCGCCCATCGTCAGCACCGAGTTGCGGACGCGCTCGAGGTCCTCGTTGAACCGCCTCGAGATGTGATGACCCAGATCTTCGACTTCCATCGGCCGACTCCCGCCGCGCGCTCGCGGCTCAGGCGATAGCGATTATACGATGGCCCGTGCGGACGCCTTGTGCGCGGCGTCGTCCCGCCGCGTGAGCCGCGCGGCGGGGAAACGGCACGTGAACGTGCTGCCCACGCCTTCGCGGCTCTCGATCTCGAGCGTGCCGCCGTGGCGCTGCAGCGCGTGCTTGACGATCGCAAGGCCGAGCCCGGTGCCGCCGGTCGCACGCGAGCGGCCCGGATCGACGCGGTAGAAGCGCTCGGTCACCCGCGAGATCTGATCCTGCGGGATGCCGATGCCGGTATCCGCGACGACGAGGGCGGCGCCGTCGCCGTCCGCGCGCCACGTCACGTCGATACGCCCGGACGGCGGCGTGAACCGCACCGCATTGTGAATCAGGTTGTACGCGATCGAGTGGATCTCGACCTCCTTGCCGAGCAGCGCGGCGTCGGTCTCGATGTGAAGCTCGATGGTCCTGCCCTCGTCGCGCCGGCGGAACTCGTTGACGATCTCGCCGAGCAGCGCGGCAACGTCGACGAACTCCTGCCGCGCGCTCGGCTCCGAGGACTCGAGGCGCGTCAGCTCGATCAGGTCCTTCAGGATCCGAGTCATGCGATCCGCCTGACGCTGCATTTCCTCCACCGGCTGTCGCCAGCTCTCGGGCAGCTCGTCGTCGTCCGCGAGCGCATCGAGATAACCGCTGATCACCGTGAGCGGGGACCTGAGCTCGTGTGACGCATTCGCGACGAAATCGCGCCGCATCGTCTCGAGCTTCATCTGCCGCGTGACGTCGCGAACGATCGCGAGCCGTTGGCTCTGCCCGTACGGAATCAACGTGATCGACAGCCAGCAATCGGGCCGGCGCGGCGACGGGATCGTCACGTCCTCGCCTTGGGGATTGGTCAAATGCCGGACGAAGGCCGGATGGCGGACCAGATTGTCGATGCGGTTGCCGATGTCCCGCGACGGATCGAGGCCGAGCAGACGCGTCGCCGCAGGATTGAACCACAGGATCTCGTGCGCGGCGTTCAGGATGATGCCCGCATCCCGCAGCGCGCCCGTGCTCTCCCAGACCTCGCGCAGCAGCCGGTGATACTTCTTCTTGCGGCTCCGCGCCTTCGCGCGGATCTTGTCGACCCGGGCGAACATCTCGGCCCAAAGGCCGCGCGTCTCGAAGCTAGGCAGACGCTTCTCGCCCTCGAGCACGCGATCGAGCAGATACACCTGCCTCAGCACGTGGCCGAGGTACAGGGCGAGCGCGCCGGCGAGCCACCAGCTGACGCCGCCGAACCAGAAGCCGAGCAGCAGCGCGACGGCAAGCCAGGCGGTCAGGATCCCGAGTTGCGATACCCAGCGGTTCGGCAGTCTCACGCTCGATCCGGCGAAAACCCGTAGCCGGCCCCTCGGACGGTGCGAATGAGTCTATCGTATCCGAACGGGGTCAAGGCCTGACGCAGTCGCCGAATGTGCACGTCGACCGTGCGCTCCTCGATGTAGACGTTGCCGCCCCACACGCGATCGAGCACCTGCGCGCGGCTGTAGACGCGGTCGGGGTGCTCCATGAAGAACTTGAGCAGCCGGAACTCGGTCGGCGCGAGCGCGACCTCCTCGCCGTCGACCATCACGCGATGACTCGCCGGATCGAGCACGAGGCGGCCCGCGGTCAGAACCTCGTCCTCTTCTACCGCGCCGCGCCGCATCACGGCCTTGATCCGTGCGAGGAGCTCGCGCGGCGAGAACGGCTTCACGACGTAATCGTCCGCGCCGCCCTCGAGCCCCGCGACGCGGTCGTCCTCCTGCGCGCGGGCCGTGACCATGATGATCGGGATCTCGCGCGTCGTGGGATCGCGCTTCAGCTCCCTCGTGAGCTCGAGGCCGCTGATGTCCGGCAGCATCCAGTCCATCACGATGACGTCGGGACGCGCGTCGGCGATCGCGGCCCGCGCCTCGGCACCGGTCGCGGCCGGCACGACGGCGTAGCCGGCACGCGATAGCCTGAAGCGCAGCAGATCGCGGATCGGCTCTTCGTCCTCGACGACCAAAACCCTTTTTTCCGTCATCGCAGAGGCGCTGGCTCAACTGGCGCCGGTCATTAGACCGTCAGAATGTTACAGACGGGTGAACCCAGAAAATTGGTGTCCGCCGGAAATTGGGGTCAGAGCTGGCTCTGACCCCAGTTTCCCTTCCCGGCTGACCCCATCTCGCAAGGGAAATCGGGCTCTGACCCCAATTTTCGGCTCAGCGGCGCCAGGCGCTTTCGTCGCGCAGATACACCGGCAGCGCCGCCTCCGGCGCGAGCAGGCGCCCGGCGGCGACGTCGTCGGCCGCGGCGACGAGCAGGTCGCGCGCGGCCGGCACGAGATCCGGCACGACGCGCGCCGCGCGGGCGGCGAGCGGCGCGAGCACGTCCGCGTACGCCGCAAAGCCGCTGCCGACGCCCGTCCAGCCGTCGCCGTCGACGCCGCCGGCGGCGAGCGCTTCGGGCGGACACAGCCGCTCCTCGCCGCAAAGCGTCGCGCGCCCCCGCTGCACGACGTAGCGCGCTGCATAGACTTCCCGCATGCGCGCATCGACGCAGACGAGCGCATCGTCGACACCGAGCTCGCGCCACGCGCGCTGCGCGAGCGCCTCGAGGCTCGAGACCGCAACGACCGGCACGCCCGAAGCGAACGCGAGGCCCTGCGTGACGGCCGCGGCGATCCGCAAGCCCGTGAACGAGCCGGGACCGCGACCGAACGCGATCGCGTCGAGATCGCGCAACGCGAGGCCCGCGGCCGCGAGCACGTCGTCGACGAACGGCAGCACGAGGTCGGTTTGCTCGCGGGGCGTCTCGATGAAGCGCTCGAGCACGTCGCCGCCGCAGAGCAGCGCGATCGAGCCGACGGGGCTCGAGGTTTCGAGCGCGAGCAGATTCATCGTCACGGAGCCGCTGGATCGAGCCGGAGATTCTGGCACGCGTCGTCATGAGCTGCGAGCGACGTGGCGAACTCGAGCGCTTCGTCGAGCTCGTCGATGATCGGCATGTCGGGCAGGCTCTTCAGAAAGATCCGGCCGTACGAGCGCGTGCGCAGCCGCGGATCGCCGATGACGACGAGGCCGCGGTCGCCGAAGTCGCGGATCAGACGTCCGACACCCTGCTTCAGCGCGAGCACCGCCTCGGGCAGCTGCGATTCGAAGAAAGGATCGCCTCCGGCGCGCCGGATCGCGTCGAGGCGCGCCTGCACGAGCGGATCGTTCGGCACCGCGAACGGCAGCTTGTCGATCGCGACGAGCCTGAGCGCCGGCCCCGGCACGTCGACGCCCTGCCAGAAGCTGCCGGTTCCGAGCAGCACCGCGTCGCCCGCTTCGCGGAACCGCTCGAGGAGCTGATGACGCGGCCCGCTGCCCTGCACGAGCACCGGTCCCGGCGCGTCGCGGCGCGCGATCCACTCGCTCGCGAGACGAAGCGCGCGATAGCTCGTGAACAGCAGGAACGCGCCGCCGCCCGCGGCAGAGACGAGCGGCCACACGATCCGCATCAGCGCCTCGACGAAGTCGCCTCGCGCGGGCGGCGGCAATCCCTGCGGAAGGTAGAGCCTCGCGTTGCGACGATAGTCGAACGGGCTCGGCAGCACGTGTCCCTCCGCGCGGGGCAGACCGATGCGCTTCAGGAAATGCGAGAAGTCGTCGCCGACCGCGAGCGTCGCCGACGCGAACACCCACGTCCCGCCCTGCCCGGCGATCGCAGCGGACAACGCGTCGCCGACGTCGAGCGGCGTCGAGTGCAGGCTCACCGTGCGCTGCGTCCGCTCGACCCAGCGAAGCCCCACGTCATCGTCGGTGTCGACGATCCGCGTCAGGCGCAGGTGCGCATCCTCGCAGCGCTCGCGCAGCCTCGCGAAGCCCGCGGTCGGCGGCTCCGCCTGCGCGAGCGCCGCATCGAGCGCGTCGAGCCGCGCGCGCCACTCGGCGACATGCTCCGCGACCCCGGCGGCAGCCGCCCACGGCAGCCGGCCGAGCGGCGCGTCGTAGAGCGCGATCCGTGCGTCGGCCGCGGCCTTCGTCAACGCGTCCGCGGCCGCCTCGACCTCCGGCGAGCGGGACGCCGCGCGCGCCTCGGCGATCGCATCGCGGGCGATCAGCTCGAGCTCCCGCGTCGACGCGCTGACGCCGAAGAACTGCTGCGCGACGTCCGGCAGCAGGTGGGCCTCGTCGACGATCACGGCGTCCGCCTGCGGCAGCAGCTCGCCGAAGCCCGATTCCTTGAGCGCGAGATCGGCGAGCAGCAGGTGATGGTTCACGATCACGACCTGCGCGGCGAGCGCGCGCCGTCGCGCCTCGACGACGAAGCATCGGTCGAAGTGGTCACAGCGGCTGCCGAGGCAGTTGTCGACGGTCGACGTGATCCACCCGCGGGCCGGATGCGGGTCCGGAAGATCGTCGAGCTCCGTCAGGTCGCCGCTGCCGCCCGCCCGTGCCCACGCCCGGACGGCCTCGATCGTACGAAGCGTCTCGGCGTCCGCATCGCCGCTCGTGCGGATCAGCTCGAGGCGATGCCAGCAGAGATAGTTGTTGCGCCCCTTGAGGAGCGCCACGTCGACCGGCCGGCCGAGCACGCGTCCGAGGCGAGGCAGGTCCCGCGCGAAGAGCTGATCCTGCAGCGTCCGGGTGCCGGTCGACACGACCGCGCGGAGCCCCGAGTGCAGCACCGGCACGAGATACGCGAACGTCTTGCCGATGCCCGTGCCGGCCTCGATCACGACGTGCGAGCGGTCGGTCAGCGCGTCGGCGACGATTCCGGCCATGCGCGCCTGCGCCTCGCGGTACGAGAACCCGGGGAGCCGGCTCGCGAGGACGCCGTCGGGGCCGAACAGATCCGCGAGCGCTTGCATCCGGCGGACTATAGCGCGAATGCCGCGTCCCGCCGCAGCCTCGAAACCGGCCTGCCGCCGGCGGAATCGGCATGCGGAACGGCGCCGAAACGGTACCGGCGACGGAAGGAAACGGCCCGAGACGCGACGCGAAGACCCGGGCCGCGGGGCTCCGGACCGAACGAACCGCACGGTCCGTAGAACTCGCGACCGCAATTTCGGGAACCAGGCGTTATACTTCGCGCACGCATCCCCCCACTTCAGCAGCGAAAAACCCAATGACGACAAGACTCAAATCGCTCGGCGACTGGATCGCCGAGGTGGCGGAGCTTACCCAACCCGACAAAGTGCACTGGTGCGACGGCTCCGCAGAGGAATACCGCTCGCTGATCAAGCAGATGCTGGCCGACGGCACCTTGATCGAGCTGAACCAGAAGACGTATCCCCGCTGCTATCTGCACCGCTCCGACCCGCAGGACGTAGCCCGCGTCGAGCATCTGACCTACGTCTGCACGCACGCGCAGGAAGACGCCGGCCCGAACAACAACTGGATGCCGCCGGACGAAGCGAAGCAGCTCATGATCGAGTGCTTCCGGGGGTCGATGCGCGGACGGACGCTTTATGTCATCCCGTACTGCATGGGCCCGATCGATTCGCCGTACGCGCGCTGCGGCGTCGAGGTCACGGACAGCCCGTACGTCGTCGCGAACATGTACCTGATGACGCGGATGGGCAAGGCCGCGCTCGAGCGCATCGAGCGCGACGGCACGTTCGTGAAGGGCTGGCATTGCACCGGCGAGCTCGATCCCGAACGCCGTTACATCATGCACTTCCCCGAGGAGCTCACGATCATGAGCTACGGCTCGGGGTACGGCGGCAACGCGCTGCTCGGCAAGAAGTGCCACGCGCTGCGCATCGCGAGCTGGCAGGCGCGCGACGAAGGCTGGCTCGCCGAGCACATGCTGATCGTCGGCATCGAGAACCCGAAGGGCGAGACGCATTACCTCGCGTGCGCGTTCCCGTCGGCCTGCGGCAAGACGAATCTCGCGATGCTGATCCCGCCCGCGAGCCATGCCGGCTGGAAGGTCTGGACGCTCGGAGACGACATCGCGTGGATGCACGTAGGCAGCGACGGGCGGCTCCGCGCGATCAATCCGGAGGCCGGTTACTTCGGCGTCGTGCCCGGCACGAACCGCAAGACGAACCGCAACGCGTTCGACATGATCACCCACGACACGATCTTCACGAACGTCGCGCTGACGGCGGACATGGAGCCGTGGTGGGAGGAGAAGAACGAGGGCGAGCCGGTCATCGACTGGCTCGGCAACGCTTATAAGGCCGGGAACGGTCCCGCCGCGCATCCGAATTCGCGGTTCACGGTCTCGGCGAAGCAGAATCCGAGCTACTCGAGCCTCGCGGAGGCGCCCGAGGGCGTGCCGATCTCGGCGCTCGTGTTCGGCGGCCGCAGGCGCGAGCTCGCGCCGCTCGTCTACGAGGCGAAGGACTGGGCGCACGGCGTGCTCGTCGGCGCGAGCGTCGCGTCCGAGACGACGGCGGCCGCGACCGGCAAGGTCGGCGTCGTGCGGCGCGATCCGATGGCGATGAAGCCGTTCTGCGGCTACAACTACGGCGACTACTGGGGGCACTGGCTCAGCTTCGCGGAGCGCACGCGCGCGCTGCCGAAGATCTTCCACGTGAACTGGTTCCGCCGCGACGCGGACGGCCGGTTCCTGTGGCCGGGCTACGGCGAGAACCTCCGCGTGCTGCGGTGGATCATCGACCGCTGCGAAGGCCGTGCGGACGCGGTCGAGACGCCGATCGGCTATTTGCCGCGGCCGCAGGACCTCGACGTCTCGGGGCTCGACGTCTCTTCCGACACGCTCGCTCAGCTCCTCGCCGTCGATCCGGCGCAGTGGCGCGACGAGATGAAGGATCTCGGCGCCTATCTCGATACGTTCGGCGATCGTCTGCCGAAGCGCCTGCGGGAGGAGCACCGGCGCGTTCTCGACGCGCTCGGCTGACCTTGGGCTCCGGCCGGCTGGGCTGTGTGGTGCCAGTCGGCCGCGAGGGCGTGCCGTCGATGAGTGCGCTTTCGGCGGCACGCGGGAAGAACATCCTGTCGCTCGACGGCGGCCATCCCTGGCCGCCGAACGGCCGCCGAAAGCGCACTCATCGCCGACACGCCCTCGCTACGCAGGCGGTTGCTCGTAGGGCGGACCGGCTCACGGCGCCGGCGCCCATTGACACGTCACTGCAGACCTGCGTGTTGCCGGAACTCCTTCGGCCGTCGTAGCCCGTGCAGGAGATGTTCTCGCTCGCGCCGCGCGTCGCGGCCATCGAGCCGGTCTACGTCGACGGAATACGGCGTCTCACCGGCCCTGCCTGCCGGCGTTCGTCTCCAACGAGGCACTGCGACTGGCGGAGTTCGTTGCTACCGTTCGCCTCAGAGGCCGAACGTGAGCGCTCGAACCCAACGCATCACCAGCAATCGGCGCACTTCACGGCATCACGCCCTCGCAGCAACGTGCGCCGAGACCCCACCGCAGCGGCGTCGAAAGGGTTGAGAAGCTCAAACGCACCGCGTCGGTAGCGCCGGCGTGTCGTTGGCATGCGCTTTCGGCGGCCGTTCGGCGGCCAGGGATGGCCGCCGTCGAGCGACAGGACGTTCTTCCCGCGTGCCGCCGAAAGCGCATGCCAACGGCACGCCGGCGCGGTCGACTGGCACCGATAGTTACCGGGCGTGCGGTCGCCGCCGACTGGCACGCACTCCGAACGGATCGTCAGCGATCAGTCTTCGACGACGTAGTGCACCGCCAGCGCGGTGCCGGGCTGCGCGGCGCGGCCGAGGCCGATCACGCCCTCGCCCGTGAGCTGCGTGCTGTCGCGGCGGACGAAAATCTCCTCGCCGGAGTCGGTGCGCACGAACGTGCCGTTCGTGCTCTCGTCGAACAACGTGAACTTGTCGCGGCTCGCCTCGACGCGGGCGTGCAGCCGCGAGATCAGGTTCCCCTTCACGACGAGGTCGTTGTCCTCGGCACGGCCGAGCGTCACGGACTTGCGCCCCTCGCCGACGAGGATCTCCTTGCCCTGGTAGCGCAGGCTCAAGCGCTTCGGACGCGCGTTCGCCTTCTTGCTCCACGGCACCGTCGGCAGCATGCTGGTCGCCTCTTCCGGCTGCCAGAGCACCTCGAAGAGGATCACCTCGTCCGCCTTGCCGCGCACCGTCGCGACGTCGATCTGGCGCGCGATCGACCGCCATTCGGGCGACAACCGCTCTACGGTCGACAACGTCGTGACGATCTGCTTCGCCTTCGCCTGGCTCGTCATGCGGTTCGCGATGTGCACGGCCGAGCCGAAGATGTCGCGCTGCTCCTGCACGACCGGACCGAAATGGCAGCCGATCCGGATCGCGACGCGGCCGTTTTCGTGGACGAGATCGGACGCGTTCGAGATCCGCTCCTGCATGCGCCGGGCGGCGCTCATCGCGTCGTCGGCCGTCGGGAAGGTCGACATGACCTCGTCGCCCATCGTCTTGATGACGGTGCCGTTCGAGGCCTCGGTCGCCTCGCGCATGATAGCGAGGCATCGGCTCACCATCTCGCGGGCCTTGTCGTCGCCGAGTTGCTCGTAAAGCTGCGTGCTGCCCACCACGTCGGCGAACAAGATCGCAACTTCAACTTCCCTACCCATGGCTTCCTTCCGCGCCCTCGGGGGCGAGGTCAGCGGGATTATACGTCTGGACCGACGCGGGTCACGTGACGCGGAGCAGCTCGGATGGGCTACCCCGGCTGCGTGAAAGTTCCCGCAATTCGAGAGGATACGCGCTCCGGCCGCGTATCGCCAGGACACGGCGCACCGGCCGGCCGGAGGCGCGGCCGCACGTTCGCGGACCCGTCCGCGACGCTCGAGGCCCGACCGCGCGTCCGCCCGCCGGCGGCCGGCGACGACCCGCTCGGCCGCCCCCCGCCCCGGGCAACCGGCTACTTCTCGGCCACGACGTACGCGATCCAGGCCGGATCGGGCTCGCCGGTCTCGGTCTCGTAGAACTCGCCGTTCGCCTCGCCGTCCTCGTCCTCGCCCTCCCAGTACACGCGGACCTTGGAGTAGCCGGCCTCTTCGAGCAGCTCGCGGATCTCGGGCATCGTCCACATCCGCCACTCGTACGTGAACGCGTTCTTGAGCTTCGACCCGTCCGGGAACTTGAAGTGGATGTGGCAGACCATCCGGTGCGTGACCGGGTCGAACTCGGCCTGGTCCCAGATGTACGTGAAGTCGTCGTACTTGGTCTTTTCCTCCTGGACGGAAAACGCCTCGGAGCCGCCGAAGACATCCAGGACGAGCATGCCGTCGTCGTTCAGCGCGTCGCGCACGTGGCGGAAGTACGCGCCTAGCTCCTTGCGCGTCTTGAAGCAGTAATAGCTGAAGTTGAACGCACCGACGATGTCGACCGGCTCGGTTTTGACCGTCCGGACGTCGGCATGCAGCAGCTTGACGCGCGGACGATCCTTCTCCGGCAGCCGCCCGACGCGGTTCGCACGCCCCCATTCGAGCGTGTCCTCGTCGATGTCGACGCCGATCGCGACGCGCTTCGGATGCGAGCGCACCCATTCGCACGCCGCGCTCGCCGTGCCGCAGAAATCCTCGCGGAAGCTGATCGGCTCGCGCCCCCTGAGCGCCTTGAACGTATCGACGAGGTACTCAACCTCGCCGTCGACGGCCTGCACGGCTTCCTCGTAAAGCTCGTGTATATCGGCCCGCTGCGCCATCGTGAGGACGGGCTTTCGCTTCGCGCTGGACATCGTGATGTGAATCCTCTTCGACCCCGGAACAAGGAGCGTATTGTAGCGGGAAGCGCGCGCGCTTCACTCCGGACGCACGCCCTTCGCCGTGCGTCGACTCGAAGCAGAGCTCACGTCTCGCGGGTACTTGACAAGCGGCGCTGCATCGAGCCTCGCGCGAGCTCACGCAGCGCGGCGAGCGTCGCGCGATCGTCGTCGGCCCGCGGCCATTCACCGAGCGCGCGCCGCCACGCACGGCCCCCCGGCTGGCCGGCGAAAACGCCCATCAGGTGTCGCGTCATTGCGCGGAGGCGCGTGCCCGCTTCGATCTCGCGCTCGGCATACTCGAAGAAGCGCTCGAGCGCTTCGTAGGGTGACACGGGCTCGTGTGCGAACAGCGCGGCGTCGAGCCGCGCGAGCAGCATCGGATCGTCGTACGCCGCGCGGCCGAGCATCACGCCGTCGACGTGCTCGAGCTCGGCGAGCGTCGCCGCCTCGTCCTTCAGGCCGCCGTTCAGGATCACGTCGAGCTCCGGGAAGTCGCGCTTGAGCCGTCGCACGCGCGCGTAATCGAGCGGCGGGATCTCGCGGTTCTGTTTCGGGCTCAAGCCCTTGAGCCAGGCCTTTCGCGCATGGACGATGACCGTCTCGCAGCCCGCGTCCGCGATCGTGCCGACGAAATCGCAAAGGAACGCATAGCTGTCGTGATGATCGACGCCGAGCCGCGTCTTGACCGTCACCGGCACGTCGACCGCATCGCGCATCGCGGCGACGCACGCGGCGACGCGCTCGGGCTCGAGCATCAGCGCGGCGCCGAAGCACCCGGCTTGCACGCGGTCGCTCGGACAGCCGACGTTCAAATTGATCTCGTCGTAGCCTGCCTCGGCGCCGTAGCGCGCGGCCGCGGCGAGCTCGTCCGGCTCGCTGCCGCCGAGCTGCAGTGCCACCGGATGCTCGGCCGGATCGAACGCGAGGAGGCGTGCTCTGTCGCCGTGCTTCAACGCGGCCGCCGTGACCATCTCCGTATAAAGGAGCGTATTCGGCGCGACGAGCCGCAGAAAGTAGCGGCAATGACGGTCCGTCCGCTCCATCATCGGCGCGACGTTGAGCGTCCGGTCGAGGGGACGATTCGGAGCGGGACCCGATCGCGCGCCGGGACCTGTCTTGGCCGCGACGTCTCCGGCCGGTGCCGGCCCGCTGCCGGCATCGGGCCGCCGCAGCACGCTGCCCGTTTCGTGATCCTTCGTCATCGAGGTCAGCCCGCCGTCGGCAGCGTCCCGGACGGCTCGGTCTTGTAGCGCGCGCCGCGGCGCGTCTCCTCGATCAGGTGATCGACGACGGCGACGAACGCTTCCGCGTCGGTCGCGCCGCCGGCGAGCGCCTTGTTCCGCACGTCGACCTGCCGGTGCGCGCTCGTCCCTCGCGCGAGGATCGTCCGCGCATGCTCGACCTCGGCCGTGCAACCGAGCGCGGCCGCATCCTCGCGAATGAGCTCGAGCAGCTCTTCGAGAAGCTGCGGGAACGGAATGACCCTGCCGCGGCCGAGATCGAGCAGCCCCTGGTCGAAGCTGTACCGCATCGCGCGCCAGCGGTTCTCGCGGATCAGGAACGGCGAGTACGTGCGCCAGCGCTGATTACCGCAACGCAGCCGCCACAGCATCCGGAGCAGCGAGACGACGAGCGCGGCGAGGCAAAGCGCGTCGTCGAGATCGGTGCAGACGTCCATCACGCGTGTCTCGAGCGTCGGGTAGCGCGCGCTCGGCCGCAGGTCCCACCAGATCTTCGATGCGTCCTCGATCAGCCCCGCCTCCGTCATCACGCGCACGAGCCGTTGATACTCCGCATAGCTCGAGAAGCGCTCCGGCACGCCGGTCCGCGGCAGCGCGTCGAAGACCGTGAGACGGAAGGACTTGAGCCCCGTGTCGATGCCCTCCCAGAACGGCGAAGAGCACGACAGCGCGAGCAGGTGCGGCAGGAAGTAGCTGAACTGGTTCATCAGGTCGACGCGGAGCTCCTCGTCCTCGATGCCGACGTGGACGTGCATGCCGCAGATCAGGAGCCGCCGCGCGGCGGCCTGCATCTCCTCGAACAGCGCGTGATAGCGCGCGCGCTCGGTATGCTTCTGCGTCGTCCACACGGCGAACGGATGCGTCGACACCGCGAGCGGCGCGAGCCCGTGCTCGCCGGCGACGTCGATGACGGCGCCGCGCAGCACCGCGAGCGAGTCGCGGACCTCGGCGACGCTTCGACAGATCCGCGTGCCGATCTCGATCTGCGAGCGCATGAACTCCGGCTTCACCTGCTGGCCCTCGATCCGCGCCTCGCACTGCCCGAGCATCGGCGCCGGCATCTTCTCGACGAGGTCGCGCGTATCGCGGTCGACGAGCAGATACTCCTCCTCGACGCCGAGCGTGAACGAAGGCTCCTTCATCGCCGTGCGCTCGTTTCCGCGTACGCGACGAGCCGGTCGCCGCCGCCCGCGCCGGTGACGAGCGGCGTGCGCCGGGGCCGCGGCGCGGCGTAGCGGCCCGCGCCGGTCTCGTCCGTGCCGAATGCGGTCGCCTGCGCGGGCCGGTACAGAGCCGGATCCTCGAGGACGCCGTCGAGCACGTCCGCGAGGCGCTCCGCCCAGCGCCTCTGCCCATCCTCGTCGCGGATCAGGTCCTGGCGGATCTCGAGGCTGACGTGCGCGATGCCGCGCGGCTCCGCGTGGTAGTCGATCGTGAAGTCCGCCGGATGACGGCCCGAGTACGGCTCGTTGTCGCCGGCGACGATGTCGGGGTGGCGGCGGAGCGCCGCGAGGAGCCTCAGCGGCAGACGCGGATCCTTGTCCCAGAGCACGCCGACGTGCCACGGGCGCTCGATGCCGTGCAGCCGCGGCGTGAAGCTGTGCACCGCGATCATCACCGGACGCGCGTCGTCCGTCGTCGCGTCGTCGAGCATGCGGTCGACCGTGTCGTGATACGGCCAGTAGAACGTGGCCGCACGTGCCTCCTTCGCGGCTTCGTCGAGGCCGATGTTGCCGGGCACGAGGACGCCGTCCGAGAGCGGCGTGAACGCGCTGCCGTCCGCGAGGTTCCGGTTGAGATCGACGACGAGGCGCGAATAGCCGCCGAGCACGCCGCGGCCGCCGAGCCATTCGACGAGCTTGAGCGCGACGGACGCAGCGCCGATGTCCCACGCGATGTGATCGAGCAGGTGCCGCTCGTCGAGGCCGAGGCAGCCGAGCGCCGCGGGCACGCGGTTCGAAGCGTGGTCGCAGACGAAGACGACCTCGCGGCCCTTACGGGCGTTGCCCGACGCGACGGCGACGTACGCGGGCGGCTCGTCGGGCGCGATTAGCGGTGCTTGCGGGGCGAACATGCGGATAGCGTACCCCAGTTCCGCGCCTCGGCGTCCGCGGGAATCGTCCACGGCGCCCGGCTCGAGCTTGGGCTCGCTTCGGCCGTCGACGGTCACCGCCCCGAGCTTCGGCATTGCCCGAGGCATCGCTTCGCGCGACGGACCGGTGCCCGTCCGCCGCTACTCCTGCCTCCCCGAGCGCGGCCCGAATCGACCTTTCACGTAGACGATCGCCGATCGGAACGACAGGTCGATGACGCCCCGGAAATCGTCGTCACCCGAATCGATGTCGAGACTATTGCCGTTGTAGCCGAAACCGAAGCCGACGCGGTCGAAGGTGTCGTGCTCGAACGTCAGGATCACGTCGCGGAACACGCCCTCGACGTCGCCGACCTCGACGTCGAACAGCTCCAGGGCGCCTCGCATGCTCCACCGATCGCCGATCCGGTAGCTCCCGCGCACGCCGACGACGGGCAGCGGCGCGGTCGTGCGCGCGTCGTATCGTCGGGACAGCGCGGAAACGGCCAAGCCGACCTCGAAGTGCATGACGTGCAGGCCGAACGAAGGCCCGAGCGTCGCGCGCGGGCGCACGAGCGCGTTGTACCCGTACGCGAGCTTCGTGACCTCCTCCTCGAAGATCGCGCTCAAGGTCGTGCCGAAGTCGAACGTCTGCTCGCCGAAGCGGATCTGTCGGAAGACATCCCGCGTGCCGGTCCGCTCGATGTCGTAGCGCGCGAGCACGACGTAGTGGCGCGCGTTGAAGTGATAGAAGAGGTCCGCGCGACCGACGCGCGTGCGCTCGTCGAGGTCGACGTCGGTCTCGAGCGTGAGCTGCGTGCCGATACCGCGCGTCGCGGAGTCGACGCGCACCGCGGACGTGAACTCCGAGAACGCCTGCACGCCGAGGCGGAACTCGACGCGGTGCGGAGCCTCGACGGATTGCGCGGGCGCGCCGAGCGGCAGCATCGAAAGCACGAGCGCCGCGAGCACGAGGGCGACTCGAGCCGCGTCGAAGAACGGGACTCGCTTCCGGATGCGACTACGCTTCAGCGTATGCACGCGACGCACGCCTCTGCGGACCCGACGCCTCGGCGACGAGGACCGGAACGTCCGCGTCATCGCAACAAAAACGCGCGACCCAGGGCTCCAGAGTCAGTCGTCGCAGAGAATCCTTGCGGTGCGGATCGCCTCGCCGAGCGCCTCGTCCGTCTCGGCCGCGAGCACCCGCTCCTTGGCCTCGAGACATTCGGTCGCGTCCTCGTTCAGCTCCGCGACGACGGTCTCGTGAACGTCGTCGGCGCTCTCGCAGAGCGCCGACGATACGCGCCTGATGTTCGCGGCGCCCGTGCCGGCGTTCTCGACGGCGACGCAGTCGCCGACGGCGATCTGCGTTTGATCGCTGACGACGACGACTCGGCCACTGCCCGTGTCGACGGTGTACTGCACGCCTTGACCGCCGCCCCGTCCGCCCGCGACGGCGCCGCCGACCGCGGTGCCGATCAGCGCGTCACGCACCCTTCTCGACGAGCTTCGGCCGGACGAAGTGGCGAATCCGGCGAGGCCGCCGACGAGCGCGCCGCCGCCCGCCGCGGAAGCGAGGTCGACCTTCTCCGCCTCGACCACGACGCCGTGCTGGATGCTGATGCTTTGACCCGCTCGCTGCGCCGTCGCCGGCGCGCAGAACGCGAGCGCCACGGCGGACGCGGCCGCACATTTCAGCGCAAGTGATTCCATGCCCGCCTCCCGTGGGATGAAGTCCCGAGGAAACGCTAGCTCGGCGGGCCGTCCCAAGAAATGGGACCAAGGACCAATAGCCTTCGCTACGCTGCCGTGAGGCAACGACCGCTCGACGCTCAGCGCCAGATCGGCAGCTCGCTGACCGGCTGCGGGACCGCGATATAGTACCCCTGCGCGTATGCGATGCCGATCTGCGCGAGGCGCTGCAGCACGTCGCGGCCCTCGACGCGCTCGGCGATCGTCGAAATGTTGAGCGCGCGCGCCATGCGTGCAATCGCATCGACCATGCTCTGATCCGTCGGGTCGCGCGTCACGTTACGGATGAACTGCCCGTCGATCTTCACGTAGTCGACCGGCAGATGCTTCAGATACGTCAGCGACGAGAGGCCCGTGCCGAAGTCGTCGAGCGAGAACCGGCACCCGCGCTCCTTCAGCGCGCGCATGAACGAGACGACGTTCCCGAGGTTCGCGATCGCGGCCGTCTCGGTGATCTCGAAGCACAGCGCGCCCGGCGGGACGCGGTCCGCCGCGAGCTCGGCGAGCACGAAGTCGAGGAAGCGGGAGTCGTTCAGCGTCGTTCCCGAAAGGTTCACCGCGAGCATGTACGGCTTGCAGCGGCGGTGCTCTCGATACACGAGCGAGCTCAGGACCTGCGTGATCACCCAACGGTCAAGGCTCGGCATCAGGTTGTAGCGCTCCGCGGCCGGGATGAACGAGTCGGGCGGCACGAGCTGTCCGTGCTCGTCGCGCATGCGGAGCAGCAGCTCGTACTGCGTGACGGCCTCCTTGTCGTCGCCTATCGGCACGATCGGCTGATAGAAGAGCTCGAGCCGCTCGTCCTCGCGCGCGCGGTTGATCCGCGCGACCCATTGCATCTCCTGATGACGCTCGGCCGCGTCGCCCTCCTCGTAGACGTGGATCCGATTGCGGCCGTGATCCTTCGCGACGTAGCACGCGACGTCCGCCGCGCTCAGCACGCTGCCGACGTTCTCCGCGCTCGCGTCGATCGGCACGACGCCGATGCTGACGCCGACCTGGAGCGCGCCGTCCCGCCACACGAAGCGGAAGTTCGCGATCGCCTCGCGCAGGCCGTCCGCGATCTCGACCGCACGCGGCACCGGGCAGTCCGCGAGCAGCACGGCGAACTCGTCGCCGCCGAGCCTCGCAATCACGTCCCCGGCACGAACGCGAGATCTCAATACCTCCGCGAGCTGGCGGAGCAGCAAGTCGCCCGCAGCGTGCCCGCACGTGTCGTTCACGACCTTGAACTGGTCGAGATCCATATAAAGGAGCGCGGCAGCCGGCGCCTTCCCCTGCTGGGCCGCACGGACGGCGGCGGACAGCCGCTCCTCGAACTCCCGCCGATTGATGAAGCCGGTCAGCGAGTCGTGGCTCGCGTAGTACGCGAGCTTGCGCTGCAGCTGGCGTTCGCGGCTCGCGTCGTGGAAGACCATCACGGCGCCGATCACGCGGCCGCCGCGATCCTGGATCGGCGCCGCCGACTGCTGGATTGCGATCGACGTGCCGTCGCGATGCATCAGCGCGACGTCCGCCGACAGCGTGATCGTCCGGCCTTCCGCGAGACAGCGCACGACGGGCGGCTCGACCCGCCTGCCGGTTTCCTCCTCGACGAGCTCGATGACCTCCTCGACGCGCCTGCCCTGCACCTCGCGCCGATCCCATCCGGTCAGCTGCTCCGCGGCCGGGTTCAGATACTCGACGCGGCCGTGCGCATCGGTCGTCAACACCGCGTCGCCGATCGACTGCAGCGTGACCTGCGCCCGCTCCTTCTCGCGGAAGAGCGCGCGCTCGGCGGCCTTCCGCTCGGTGATATCCGTGATCGTGCCTTCGAGATAGAGCGGATGCCCGTCGGCATCCCGCACGAGCCTCGAGTTCTCGACGACGATGATCGTGCTGCCGTCGCTGCGCTCGAGCCGATACTCGAAATCGCGCACGCTGCCGTCCGCCCGGAGCGCGGCGAGCAGCCGTTCCCGGTCGCGCGGATCCGCGTAGAAATCGGTGAGCCGGAGCGAGCCGAGCGGCGCGCGGGCATCGAGGCCGAGCATGCGCATCAGGGCCGGATTCGCGGAGATCAGCTCGCCGTCGATCGTCGCCTGGAAGACGCCGTCGACGACGTTGTCGAAGAGGCCGCGGTAGCGGGCCTCGCTCTCCCTGAGCGCCGTCTCGTCCTGCTTGCGCCGGATCGCGATGCCCGCGAGCTGCGTGAGCCGCGCGATGAGGTCGAGCTCCTCGGTCTTCGGGCCGCGCCGCACGGTCAAGTAGACGTCGAGCGTTCCGTGAATGCGTTCGCCCGCCGTGACGATCGGCGTCGAGCACGACGCGGCGATCCCCGCGTCCGCGAACGCCGCGCGCAGATCCTCCGGCATCGTATCGAGCGCGAGGTCGCGGACGACGACCTGGCGGCCGAGCGATGCGGCCGCGCCGCACGCGCCGGCGTCCGTGCCGACCGGCAGATCCGCGAGCGCGATCCGGAGCGCCGCCGGCAACCCGGCGGACGCGGAGAGCGTGATGCGCGAGCCGTCCGCATCGAGGAGCATCACGGCGGCGCAAAGCTCGGGATAGAGCTGCTCCACGAGCCGGACGACCGCCTGCAGCGTCCGCTCGAGCGGCGCGTTCGCCGCGATCAGCTCGAGCACGCGCCGCTCGCCGTGCGCGAGCATGTCGGCGCGCCGCCGCGCCGTGATGTCGATGATGCTCGCGCGGATCAGGCGGCGCGTCGACGAAGGCAGCCGGATCAGGCGGACCTCGCACGGGATCTCGTTGCCCTCGGAGTCGCAGTGCAGCCACTCGAACACCGGGCTTCCCCCCTTCAGCGCCCGCTCGATGTAGCCGCGCACGAGGCCGAACGACGGCAAACCATCGGCCTGGCAGCGCGGGCTGATCTCCTTCGGCCCGATCGAGAGCAGCTGCTCACGCGTGAACTTGAAGAGCTTCGCCGCGTTCTCGTTCGCGTCGACGAAACGGTTCTCGTCGACGTCGAACACGACGATCGCCTCCGGTGCGTTCTCGACGAGCGCGCGGTAGCGTGCCTCGCTGTCGCGGAGCGCGTGCTCCTGCTGGATGCGCTCCGTGACGTCGCGCATGCAGAGCACATAGAAGTGGCGTCCGCGGCGCGTCGCGGCGCTGACCGTGACCTCGGCGGTGAACTCGCCGGCGTTCGCCCGCTTCGCGGCGAGCGACGTCGGCGCGAGGTCGACGAGCGTGTCCTCGGAACGTTGCGCGAGCGCCTCGAGCTTCTCCGCGGCGGGCTCGATCGCCGGAAGGAACGCGGCGATCGGCATGCCCGTCAGCGCGTCGCCTGCGACGGCGAAGAGCCGCGCAGCCGCGGAGTTCGCCGCGAGCACACGCCCATCGGCGTCGACGGTCACGATCGCATCCTTGACGTGGTCGAGGATCGCTTCGAGCGATGCGACGTCGGTCAGGAGGTCGTCGCCGGCATCGAGCACGGCCGCGACCTCGGCGTCGCCGAGCGAGGGTGTGCCGATTCGAGCGGAGGCGTCGTCGTCGGGCGGCCGCTCGCGCGCGCGGAACGGCCTCTGCGCCTCTTCGACATCGCGCAGCACGTCGGCGAGCACATCCCGCGCACGGGTGTGCGTGAGCGCCTCCGCAATACGGCGCTTCAGACCTTCATCCGGCATCGAGGCATTCCGCGTTCCGGCCAACGCCAACGGCGAGACGGCGCGCGACAGCCGCCGGCGCCGTTCGGCTCGCCGGCGAGCACCGGCATGGAAACTTATGACAACGGCACTATAGGAATCGGGCGCATCGCCGCGCCGTGATTCAACTCTCGTTTACCGTGCGCGCTTCGGGGGCGGCGTCGACCAGGTCTCACTGCGCGTCAGGCCCGCGGGATGGCGGCCGTACGACCGCGGGCAGCCGGATCACGCGCTCGACGTCCTCTTCCGCTTCCGCGTCGCGGTCGCCGCGGACCTCGTCGGCCTGGGGCTTGCGCGGACCGGTTGCGCGCTCGGATTCGCGGTCCACGCCGCGCAGCGTCGAGTCGCGTGCGGCGGCCGCGCCCGCGCCGACGCGGATCGTTGCGATCGTGCTACGCCCCTGTCTCGTCCCATCGACCACGGCCTCGCCGAAGAGCCGCAGGCGGTGCGCCCCCTCGGCGATCGGCACGACGGTGATGCGCCATTCCGCCGGCTGCCCGGGCGACGCCGAAGGCGCACGCAGCGTGAGATCCGCGGCGTCGACCGAAAGGCCGGGATCGGCGGAAAGCCGCACCTCGATGTCGTCGAGCGCGACTCGGGAGTCGACCGCGATCCGCACGTCGAGCGGCAGGCCGACCGCGGCCGGCCCGAGCGCCTCGGCCACGACGGAGAACGGCGCGACCGGCTTGCCGGCCGCGTCGGCCGCGGGCTGCGCTACGGCCGAGCCGAGCACGCATGCCGCGGCGAGCACGACGGACCCGGCCCGGACGACGACGTGCCGCGCGCGGAAGAGACCCAAAACACTCATCGCGGCGCCACCGTGACGTCGAAGCACGTGCGGCCGATCGGCGGAAATTCGGCGTCCGTCGCCTGCGTGTTCGTCCATTCGTACACCTCCAGCACGTACGCTCCGGGGCCGAGGAAGCGCTCGAAGCTTTCGACACAGCCCGCCGGCGTTTGCGCCGTGCACGCAGCGCTGTCCGGCGCCCCTTCCGACCGATGCAGCAGGCCCTGCCCGTGCAGCGCGATGTCCGGATCCGCGGTCTTCCCGGGCGGCATCACGGTCGTCGTCGCGGTGATCGCGTAGACCCCCGTCGCGGCGACATCGAACCGCACGAACGCGCGGGACCCGAGCTTGTTGTAGAAGCCCGTCTCGCCCGAATAGGTGTATGCGTCGGTGCTGCAGACGTTCACGCGGCCGCCGAGGTCGACCCGCTTGTAGACCGGCAGAATGTCCCCGGCCTCGACCGCGGCCGGATCGAGCGGCCAACCGGCGTTCGCTTCGCCCGTCGCATAGGCGTCCTCGAACGGCCCGATCGCGTTCACCGCGAGCAGCGCGTCGATCTCGGCGCGGCGGTCAGGCAGGCGGCGCCTCAGCGCATCGACGAACGCGAAGATGCTCGTCAGCGGCCGCTCGCTCGGGACGCTCTTCGTGAAGTCCTCTGCGAGCACGGCGAAAAGGGGCGCGAAACCGAGCGCGAGCGTGTCCTCGATCCGGTCCTGCTCGGCGTCGAACAGGTCGTACACGATCTCCTGGATCGACTCCTCGCTGAACCAGCCGGGGAACGGGTTCGGATGGAACGGGGCCGGCGTGTACGGGCCTTCGACGTCGAAGCCGAAGCCGGCGGCCTGCGCCGGGCCCAGCACGTCGACGTAGCGCGTGTCGCCGAGCGCCATCGCCGCGAACGCGTTCGCGAAGCCTTCGCTGAAGGCGGTGCGCGGATCGAGCTGGTCCCCGCGCGTATGCGGCCCGCCGATGCTGTCCGATCGACCGAAAGCCTGCTCGAGATAATGTGCCCACTCGTGGGCGATGACGTGGCGGTCGTACTCGTCCGTATCGCTGTCGGCCGCGCCGAGCAGGTAGATGCCAAAGCCGTGCCGGTAGAGGCTCGAGCCGATCTCGCCCGTCGTGAAGTTCGGCTGACCGTCCGCGCCACGGCTCGGCACGTTGTTCGGGCTCCAGTGCACGACGAGCGGCGGGAAAACCGTATCCGGGACGCTCCCGAGCACGAAATCGGTAACGTCACGGAGGACGTCGAGGATCGCGAACGGCGCGGCGGAGCGCGGCGCCGCGTACGCGGCGCCGTCCCAGCCAGACGGTGCGTGCAGATCGAGGGTCTGGTCCGTCTGCCCGATCGAGAGGACGGGACCCTCGAGGACGAACAGCGCGTTGCCGTCGGTGTTGTCGACGACGCGATACGACCAGCCCGGCGTCCCCTCGCGGCGCATCTCCGCGAGCGCTCGGATCGTGACGGATGGCGTATCGGCCGGGATCGTCAGAAGGTACCGTCCCGTCTCGTCCGTCGAGCCCGATGCGAGGACGCGCCCGTCCGCGAGCGCCTGGACCGTGATGCCCCGAGCGGGTGCAACCTCGATCCTCGTATAATCCAGCGCGTTTCCCGAGACCGGCACGCGATCGAACGTGATCGCGCCGCTGACCATGACGGAAGGCGGCAAGGTGTCCGCCGCCGCGGCGCTGCCGCCGCCTCCGCCGCAGCCGGCGAGGAGCGGAGCCGTCGCGGCGACGCAGGCCCAGACGGAACGTAGCGCCGCCGACGGCCGAGTCATCGTTCGATCCGCTCCATCAGAGCCACCTCTTCGGGGGTATCCGTCGGCTAACATACCGGGGCCGGGCGTTCGAGGGTACGGGGCACCGCTCCCGGGTGCGCCACGGACGCAGGGGGGAGACCGCCGGCGACGCCGGCGAAACGAGAAATCGAGCTGATCTTTGCGGGCTCGCGCGGGTCATACTCGTCCGCGCGGCCCAGCACAACCTGTCGGCGAATTGCGACCCGTTACCGTTGGTGCGGCGCAAGAACTGTTAGACTCGCGTCGATTCCACTGAATTATGTCATTCACGCGTAAAGGGACGACATGGCCGAGAAGGCGATTCTGGTGACCGGAGGTGCGGGCTATATCGGCTCGCACGTCGCGCGTCAGCTCGGCGAAGCGGGTGAACGCATCGTCGTCCTGGACGATCTGTCGACCGGGTTCCGGCAGGCGGTGCTGCACGGCGAGCTCGTCGTCGGCAACACCGGGGACGCGAGCTGCCTCGAGGGCATCTTCTCGCGCTACCGGATCGACACGGTCATGCACTTCGCCGCGCATACGGTCGTCCCCGAATCGGTCGCCGATCCGCTGAAGTATTACCGCAACAACACGTGCGCGAGCCGCACGCTGCTCGAGCAGGCGCAGCGCGCGGGCGTCCGGCATTTCGTCTTCTCGTCGACGGCGGCGGTCTACGGGATTCCGCCGGAGGGGCTCGCGTCCGAGGAGACGCCGACGGCGCCGATCAACCCGTACGGCACGTCGAAGCTGATGACCGAATGGATGCTGCGCGACGTCGCGGCCGCATCGCCGATGCGCTACGTCGCGCTCCGATATTTCAATGTGGCCGGCTCCGACCCGGAAGGCAGGATCGGGCAATCGACGCCGAAGGCGACGCTGCTGACGAAGGTCGCGTGCGAGACCGTCGTCGGCAAGCGGCCATATGTCTCGATCTTCGGGACCGATTATCCTACGCCCGACGGCACGGGGATCCGCGACTACATTCACGTCGAGGATCTCGCCGACGCGCACCTGAAGGCGCTCGACTACCTGCGCGACGGCGGCGAGTCGGTCGTGCTGAACTGCGGCTACGGGCGGGGCTACAGCGTGCGCGAGGTGCTCGCGACGGTCGAGCGCGTCGCCGGACAGCCGCTCGAGCAGCGCGAAGCGCCGCGCCGGCCGGGCGACCCGCCGATGCTGGTCGCCGTAGCGGACAAGATCCGTTCGACGCTCGGCTGGACTCCCCGTTACGACGACCTCGAGCAGATCGTCTCGAGCTCGCTCAACTGGGAGCGAAAGCTTGCCGCCGGCATCTGGGCGGATTGATGGCGTGACACGGTTTCTCGTGACGGAAAGACGAACGTGAAATTCGGGCGACCACGAACGCTGCTCGGGCTGACGCTCGTGGGCCTCGCGCTCGTCACGCTGCCTTTGCTCGTCGCGATCGGCAATGCCGCGCTGCAGCTCGACCGGCTCGCACGCGAGAGCGAGGCGGTCGCGGACGAGAGCGGGACGAGCTCCTCGGAGTCGCAACGTCTATCGAACGTCGTCAACAACCTCGAGCGCTACGCCCGCCAGTACAATCTGCTCTGGCGCGACGAGTCGATGAGCCAGCAGGCGCAGGACACGCTGCAGTTCTACGAGGACGAGATCGTCGCGCTCGAGCAAAGCATCGCGAAGCTCTCCACGCTGCAGCAGGCGCCCGAGGTCGCGTCGCAGCTGAAGCTCTTGCCGCGCTTGGCCCGGACACTGCATCACGCGCTCCTCGCGGACGACCTGAGCGAGTCCGACACGTCGCAGATCATCGATTACAACTTCCAGGCCATGCGGACCGCCGCGACGGAGATCCGGGACGGCCTGCGGATCGCGCGCAACGCGCAGCTCGCGGCACTGCAGCAGTCGACGCGGGAGGCACAGCAGGCGCTGCTCTGGCAGTCCGCGCTGCTCGTGCCCGGCACGATCGTGCTGATCATGTTCTTCCTCGTTCTCGTCGGCCGGCCGATGCGGCAGGTCGACCGGGCGATCCGCGAGCTCGGCGCGGGCAATTTCAACAATACGATCAGCGTGCACGGGCCGCGCGATATCGAGGCGCTCGGCCGGCAGCTCGAGTGGCTGCGGCATCGGCTCAAGGAGTCGACCGAGGAGAAGAACAAGTTCCTGCGCCACATGTCGCACGAGTTGAAGACGCCGCTCGCGAACATCCGCGAGGGCACGGAGCTTTTGCTCGACGGCTCCGTCGGAACGCTCGACACGCAGCAGCAAGAGGTCACGACGATCCTCCGCGAGAACGGCATCAAGCTGCAGCAGCTGATCGAGAATCTCCTGAACTTCAGCGCGTGGCAGACGAAGACCGCATCGCTCGACATCGTCGAGTTCGAGCTGAAGCCCCTCGTATTCAGCGTGCTGAGCCAGCATCGGCTCCTGATCTCGAACCAGAAGATCAAGCTCCAGCTCAACGTCGGCGCCGTGCGCGTCCGCGCCGACGAGGGGAAGCTCCGCCTCGTGCTGCAGAACCTGATTTCGAACGCGATCAAGTTCCTGCCGAACGGCGGCACGATCTACGTCGGCGCGGAGATCCGCGAGACGGAGCTCGTGCTCGAGGTCGCGGACACGGGACCGGGCGTCGCACCGGAGGACCGCGATCGAATATTCGAGGCCTTCTATCAGGGGCGGCGGCTGCAGGGCGGTCCGATCGGCGGAACCGGCATCGGCCTTTCGGTTGTCGCCGAATGCGTACAGGCGCACGGCGGGACGGTGCAGCTGATCGACAGCCACTGGCCCGGCGCGCATTTCCAGGTCCGGCTGCCGATGCGGCGCGCAAGCGACCGTCCGCAGCAGCAGCTCGTCGTGAACGGCTAGGGCCAGCGTTTGCCATGCGCAACATGACGCACGGAAAATCGCGATGGATCGGCCCGGCGCTCGCCGCGCTCACATTGCCATTGATCTCCGGCTGCGAAATCGGCAACGTGTTCACCCGGGAGGATTCCTCGCCGGCCGAGTATCAGGACGGCGCAGGAACGGACGACGTATTCGACGACGGCAGGGTCGCCGAGTATCTCGACGTGATGCGGCGCCTCGTCGAAGGCGACGTGCTCACGCAGACGGAGACGTTTCGGGAAATCGCGGAGGCGGCGGCTGCATCGCCGACGACGGAGAATCGTGTGAAGCTTGCGCTTGCGATCGCAACGCCCGGTCATCCGAACGAGGATCCCGTCGAGGCGCAGCAGCGCTTGAGCAGCCTGCTCGCGGCAGGCCCGGCACTCCTCCCCGAGGAGCGCATGCTCGTCGCGATTCATCTGAAGGAAGTCGAGCAACGGCTGATTCTCGATGCCGAAGCGCGTAGGCTTCGCGACGAGGCGGAAGCCGCACGCGCGGCGCGGAACAACGAAACCGCGCGGCGGCTCGAGGCGGCGCTCGCGGAGAACGCGCGGCTCGCGCGAGAGCTTCAAGAGGCACAACAGAAGCTCGATGCGATCACGAACATCGAGCGATCGATCAGGGAACGCGAAAATGGTGCAAATCCATAGCAGAGTGTTCAAACAGGACCCCGACGCATCGCGCGGCCGTATCCTTCTCGTCGACGACGATCCGGGCCTGCTGCGACTGCTCAGCATTCGGCTGCGTGCAGAGGGTTACGACGTCGAAGCCGTCGAGAGCGCGAGCGCGGCCCTCGGCGCCCTGCCCCGCTACCGTCCCGATCTCGTGATCACCGACCTGCGCATGGAGCACATGGACGGGATCGGCCTCCTCAAAGAGATTCAGCGGCAGTGGCCGGGACTCTGCGTGCTGCTCCTCACGGCGCACGGCACGATTCCCGATGCGGTCGAAGCGACTCAGAGCGGCGCGTTCGGGTTCCTGACGAAGCCCGTCGACAAGCAGCAACTGCTCGACGCGGTCGAGCGCGCGATGAAGATCTCGGGTCTGCCGAAGACCGAGGACGACTGGAGCGCGGAGATCATCACGCGCAGCCCGATCATGCAGGAGTGCCTCCAGCAGGCCCGAATGGTCGCGGCGAGCGACGCGCGCGTGCTGATCACCGGCGAGTCCGGCACCGGCAAGGAGCTGATGGCGCGCGCGATCCACCGCGCGAGCGACCGCAAGGACAAGCCGTTCGTCGCGATCAACTGCAGCGCGATGGCCGAGAACCTGCTCGAGTCGGAGCTCTTCGGCCACGAGAAAGGCGCGTTCACGGGCGCGACGCGCAGCCACAAGGGACTCTTCCAGGCCGCGAACGGCGGCACGTTGCTGCTCGACGAGATCGGCGACATGCCGATGCGTCTGCAGGTGAAGCTGCTGCGCGTGCTGCAGGAGCAGCAGGTACGCCCGGTCGGCAGCACCGAGCCCGTGCGGATCGACACGCGCGTGATCTCGGCGACGCACCAGGACCTGAACGATCTGATGATCAAGGGCGCGTTCCGCGAGGATCTCTACTACCGGCTGAACGTCGTGAACATCCAGCTGCCGCCGCTCAGGCAGCGCCGCGAGGACGTGCCGCTGCTCGTCGATTACTTCCTGGAGCAAATCGCGGCCGAGCGCGGGACCGAGCGCAAGGTGTACGCGCCCGAGGCCGTCGAGCTGCTCGTCGCGAACCAGTGGCCGGGCAACGTGCGGCAGCTCTACAACGTCGTGCGGCAGAACGTGGCGCTGAGCCCGGGTCGCGTGATCACCGCGGATCAGGTGCGCAGCTCGCTCGGCGAGCAGGCGAATGCGCTGCCTTCGTTCTCGGAGGCTCGCGACGAGTTCACGCGAAACTACCTGTCGCAGCTACTGCAGATCACCGGCGGCAACGTCAGCCAGGCGGCACGGCTCGCGAAGCGCAATCGCACGGATTTCTACAAGCTGCTCGCGCGGCATCAGCTGAATCCTGAGCAGTTCAAGGAGCGGTAGGCGACGCTCCTGCTCAGCCGGCCAAGCTCGCGCCTGCGTCAGGTCGGGGCCGACCCAGACTCTCGGCAAGGAGTCGCAGCCACACGGCGGCGATGATCAAGAGTCCCGCGATGCTCGCCGCGTCGCGGAGGCCCGAGTCGTTCACGTGGACCTCCATCGCCCGGATCGTCCCGGGCGCGGACAGGTAGCCGATCACGGAAACGACGGCGCCGTCCGGCAGCTCCTCCTCCGTGATCAGCCGGTACTCGCGGCCGAACGTGCGCACGAACGCCTCGCCGTCGCGCCGCACGATCGGGTCGCGATCGAGCTCGACGCGGTTCCTGACCGAGACCTCCGACCCGACGAGCGACCGGATGCTGCGGTAATCGGCGTTCCACGGCCCGTCGGCGAGCGCAAGCGGCAGCACGAGGTACGCCGCGACCGCGCTCGCCGCGACCGCGAAGCGCGGACCGCGGAAGACGAGGCGCTCGTCGGGCGAGCGGAAGCGCGGCGACACGAGGAGCCAGACGCCGACCCCCGCGCCGAGCAGAGTGACTGCGGTTACGGTCGGATGCTCCGGCCATACCCACTCGAAGCTCGTGCTGCGCCACGAGAACGGCGCGAGCAGATGCACGCCGCTCCCCGGCTTGATTTCGACCGCGTCGAGCAGGAGGTGCAGCATCGCGTTCGACGCGAGCACCAGCGCCGCGGCGACCGGGCGGCGCGCGAACGCGGCGAACGCCACGCCGAGGAGCGCCGAGAAGAGCCACGAAGCCTGCACGATACAGTAGAGGTCGAGCGCGACCTCGTCTATGTCCGGGCTCGCGAAGCGGAGAACGCGATTCGCGATCCACGGCACGTCCGGCAGGACGCAGCCGAGCAGGATCCACGGGGCGTAGCGGCCGGCTCGCCAGGAAAGATTCGCGACGCCGTGCACCGCGATGTGCGCGAGCGTGTTAGGCATCTCAGACCCGCCGCATGCCCGCGTCTCGCCGCTGCACGCTCACGCCTCCCGCTACGACTCCGCGACTGCCTCGAGATCGATCGCGTACTTCTGCAGGAGGTCGTAAAGCGTCGGTCGCGTGATCCCGAGCAGGTCCGCCGCGCGCGAGATGTTGCCGCCCGTCCGGATCAACGCCTGCCGGATCGCACGCGTCTCGGCGTGCTGACGCACGGCGCGCAGATTCAATGTCGGCGGTGACGCGCTCGACGACAGACCGAGGTCCTCGGCCGTGACGTACTTGCCGTCGGCGAGGATCACCGCCGCCTTGATCCGGTTCTCCATCTCGCGCACGTTGCCGGGCCACGGGTACGTGTCGATCGCGTCCTGAGCATCGTCCGAGAAGCCCTTGATGTTCTTCCCCTGCTCCTTCGCGAACTTCGCGAGCAGGTGCCGGGCGAGCAGGATGCGTCCGCCCTCGCGTTCGCGTACCGGCGGGATGTTGATCGTGATCTCGCTGATTCGGTAGTAGAGGTCCTCGCGGAAGCGGCCCTCCGCCATCTCGTCCGTCAGGTTCTTGTTCGTGGCACAGACGACGCGCACGTCGACCGGAATCTCCGTCCGCCCGCCGATCCGCTCGACGACCCGCTCCTGCAGGAAGCGGAGCAGCTTCGCCTGCAACGCGAACGGCATGTCCCCGATCTCGTCGAGGAACAATGTGCCGCCGTCGGCCACCTCGATCTTGCCCGGGGTCTGCTTAACCGCACCGGTGAACGCGCCCTTTTCAAAGCCGAATAGCTCGGACTCGAGCAGGGTGTCCGGGATCGCCGCGCAGTTGATCGCGACGAACGGCTTTTTTGCCCGCGGGCTCAGACTGTGGATCGCACGGGCGAGCAACTCCTTTCCGGTGCCGCTCTCGCCGAGCAGCAAGGTCGTCGCGCTCGTCGGGGCGACCTTTTCGATCATCCGGCAGACCTTCATCATCGCGTCGCTTGCCGCGATGATGCCTTTCAGGACGGACGCTCCGCTCGCTTCCGTGAGCCTTCGATTCTCCGCCTCGAGGTCGTAGATGTGATAAGCACGCTTGACGATCAGCTGCAGCGTGTCGACATCCACGGGCTTCTGATAGAAGTCGTAGGCGCCGAGGCCGACCGCCTTCACCGCATTCTGCTGATCCCCGTGTCCGGTCACGACGACGACCTTCGTGAACGGCGCTAGCGTGAGGATTTCCTTCAGCGTCGCGAACCCTTCCTCGACTCCCTCGGGATCGGGCGGCAGGCCGAGGTCCTGGAGCACGACGGCTGGCTCGTGGCGCCGAAGCTCGGTGATCGCCGACTCGCGGTCGGTCGCCGCGATCACCGTGTAGTCCTCGAAGCACCAGCGGAGCTGGCTCTGGATGCCGGGATCGTCCTCGACGATCAGCAGCTTCCGGGGAGTTCCTCTCGTCATGGCGCGGATGCTGCCATCATTGGACGAGAAGCGGTATAGCCGCTATCACAAACGGCGCAATTTTCCCCGGCGGCTCCGCGCAATCCGCTCAACCGGTGCCCTGCCCGGCGTAGAAGGCCATGATGCGCTCGGCGACGTAGTCGATCTGCGCGGTCGTCAGCTCGGGATAGATCGGGAGCGCGAGGACTTCGTCGGCCGCACGCTCGGCTACCGGAAAGGCGCCCGCAGCGTACTCGAGATATGCAAAGCACTCCTGTCGGTGGAGCGGAACCGGATAATAGATCTCGGTGCCGATGCGCTCGGCGGCGAGATACGCGCGAAGCTCGTCGCGCCGTCCGGCTCGAATCACATACTGATTAAATATGTGTCGTCGGCCTTCGACGACGTCGGGGGTGCGGATGGCGCCGCCAACGCCGGCAGCTTCGAACAGATTCGTATAGCGCTTCGCGTTCGCCTGGCGTGCGCGCGTCCAGTCGTCGAGATGGGGCAGCTTCACGAGCAGCACTGCAGCCTGGAGCTCGTCGAGCCGAAAATTGCCGCCGATCACCGCGTGGTAATACTTCGGCTCGCCCCCGTGCACACGGAGGATTCGCATCCTGTGCGCAAGCTCCGCGTCGTTCGTCACGCACATCCCGGCGTCACCGAACGCGCCGAGGTTCTTCGTCGGGAAGAAGGAGAAGCAGCCGATGTCGCCGACGCTGCCCGCGCGGCGTCCGTCCGCGAGCTCGGCGCCTATCGCCTGGGCCGCATCCTCGACGACGGCAAGCCCGTAACGGCGGGCGATCGCGACCAGCGCGTCCATGTCAGCCATCTGGCCGTAGAGGTGTACGGGAATGATCGCCTTCACCGTTCCGCCGGTGCGCCGGTTCACGACGCGGCCGTCACGGCGCTCGCAGTCGGTCGCCAGGAAGTCCGCGACTCCGTCCGGCGACAGGTTGTAAGTTGCCTCGTCGATATCGCAGAAGACGGGCCGGGCATTCACGCGCGCGATGACGCCGGCCGTCGCGAAGAACGTGAACGGCGACGTGACCACCTCGTCGCCCGGGCCGATGCCGAGGGCCATCAGCGCGAGCAGCAATGCGTCCGTGCCGGACGAGACCCCGACCGCGTGGCGTGTGTGCGAATACTCCGCGACCTGCTCCTCGAGCGCCTTCACGCGCGGGCCGAGGATGAATTGCTGGCTGTCACACACGTCGCGGATCGCGCGCTCTACCTCGTCGCGCAACGGCGCGTACTGTGCGCGAAGATCCAGCAGCGGGACTTCGAGCACGTTCTTCGGGGAAATACCCATGGCTCAAGGATTCGAAATTGTCGGCGAATGTCGGCTCGGCGCACTTCGCCGACTTCCGTCGATTTGGGCCGCGCGGAAACGAAAAGAGGGCGTCACTGCCAGAACTCGAGCCAGGAAACCGAACCGCCGACACGCGGGACTACCCATGGCTTCCGACCGGCTCGAGTCCGGCAGCGCGCCCTCAAATTGAATCTCTCGACGCGCACCTGAACAGTCGTGGCAGGAGGATACCCGGAGGCGGTCGTTCCGCCAAGGGCGGGAAAAAATTGCTCGAATTAACAATGTATTAACGGTCCGAAGAGCGAGTCGGACGCAGTCGCGGGACGCCAAGAAAGAGTGTATCTATTTTGCTACTTCGTTTTGCGTATCGTTGTTAATCAGTAGCTTATATCGACATTAGCGACTCCTTTATGCAACAAAGGCCTTTCCCCCGGCAAAACGTGTTCCGCATCGCAGGATTTTTGTCGAGACGCGCGGCGAGATCCGAACTATCCGGTTCACGACCCAGTTCTCGCCGGAATGTCCCGAATTCACTGCCGCTCGAAGACAGCTCATGCCCCATCCGCTGCTCTTACGAGTCGGCGCTCGAGCCGAGCACCCTCGCCAGCGCCGCCCGCGCTGCCGGATCGTCGATGCTGCGAAGCTTGTCGGGCGTGCTGGGCGCGACGAGCGCCACCGAATGTGTCTCGAGGAACCGGCGGAGCGACGCATCACCGGCGGCGAGGCGCTCGAGCAGCGACGCCCGCGCTGCGGGTTCCCAGATCGTGCACAGCGGCTCGATGATACCGTCGAGATGTCGGAAGGCGGTCGCGTGGGCAGCCGCGTCGCGGGCGGCTATCAGCTCCTCGAGCAGCGCGCGATCGACCAGCGGCATGTCGACGGCAAGCGTGAGCCATGCGGCATTCGGGTGCCGGCTCCAGGCCGCGTCGAGGCCGGACGCCGGTCCGCCGCTGTGACCGACGTCGACTATCAGCGGCAACTCCGAGTAAGGCGCGACGCCGACGTTCCGGGCGTTCGTCGAGACATACGCGGAACCGCAGACGTCCGTCAAAAGCCGCCACGCGTGGACGACCTGCGGCTCGCCGTGGTAGCTGATCGTGCCCTTGTCGCGGCTCATACGTCGGCTTGCGCCGCCCGCGAGAACGAGACCGAGGAGTGGAGGCGGAGACATGGCGGCAGGCTGGTACGTGCCTTTCAGGTTAGCGCGGTTCGAGCGCGCCGGTCGAGCCGCGATGTGCCCGAAGCAGGCGTAAACCATGTCTCCGGAAAAACCGTACACCATGTCCTCGGAACGGACATGACCGCGATGGCGTCCCCACGGGGATTCGAACCCCGGTTGCCGCCGTGAAAGGGCGGTGTCCTAGGCCTCTAGACGATGGGGACGCTGAATGTCGAGCGCGGGACTTGTAGCGAGGGAAAATGGTGGAGCCAGCCGGGATCGAACCGGCGACCTCTACAATGCCATTGTAGCGCTCTCCCAGCTGAGCTATGGCCCCGTTCCGGCGAGCAGTCTAGAAAGCGCGGAGGGCCGGGTCAAGCTAGGACGAAGCCGTGAGCTAGAAGGGCTTCGAGCGCAACTTTAATGTAAGGCAAGGCGTTTGTGACGCAGCCGCTTGCATCGGCCGCAGCGTTACCGCCATGATCGCGGCCTCTGACTTGCCTCGTGCAGAGCCCATTGGACTCTCGAATCCGGTCGGCGCACGGCGGCATCGGGATCGGACGATGCTCGACCTGCGACCGCTGATGCCCGCCACTCTCTCGATCTCGAGCCCGGCGCGGATCGTAGATCCGCCCCTGCCGCCACACGAACGGCAAGCCGATGCGCGTCGCCCGGCGCGGAACCGCTGCCCCTCTTCCTGCGGGCCACACTCGTTTTCGGACACGGAGCCGACAGCGTGGGGACGGTAGGGGTCGGACAGAGGCGGTTCCCCCGCCTGGCGCTCGGGGACGCTCTGCTGCGAAACGTGATGACGGTCGCAAGCGGCACCGCGGTGTCGCAAGCGATTGCCATGGCCTTTACTCCGCTGATCACTCGCATCTACGGTCCGGACGCGGTCGGTTTACACGGCGTCTTTACGTCGGTGGTCCTCCCGTTGGGCGCCATCGGCGCGCTCGGCTACCCCATCGCAACGGTCCTGCCGAAAGAGGATCGGGATGCGCTGGGGCTGGTCCGGCTCTCCCTCTTCGTTGGGGCCGCCACGACGCTCATCGCGTTCTCGTGCTTGTACTTCTTCGGCAGCCACCTCTTCGCCGCGCTGAATGCGAGCGCCATCGGCGCATTCGTCTTTCTCGTGCCTCTCGCAATGTTCTTCGCGGTGCTGAGCGACACGCTGCGCCATTGGCTGATCCGCAAACAGGCATACGGAGTCATCGCACGATATGGAGCGCTCAGCACGCTCCTGCAGAACGTCATCAAGGCCGGCTTCGGCTTCCTCTATCCGTCTGCTTTGGTTCTCGTCGTCACCAGCACGTTTGGCGGATTGATCGGGACTGCCCTCACCTACCTCGGCTGGCGCCGAAAGGTTTCGCCCGATGACGAGCACGTCGAGCAAGCGCTCGACCGTCACCGCCTTACCACTCTTGCCAAACAGCACAGCGACTTTCCGCTCCTTCGTACCCCGCAGAATCTCATCAACATCAGTTCGCGGAGCTTGCCCTTGCTTCTGCTCGCCGGCCATTTCGGCCCCGGCGCCGCCGGCCAGTACACGATCGCGATGGCCGTCCTGGCCGCTCCCGCGATGCTGATCGGCGGCGCCGTGCACGCTGCCTTCTACCCGCGCATCAACGAAGCCATCGTCGCGGGAGAGAAGGCAACGGGGCTCATTCTCAAATCGACGGCGGCGATGCTCATCGTTGGAGCGCTGCCGTTTCTGACGGTAATGGTCGCCGGCCCGGTGCTGTTCGAGATCGTCTTCGGGGGCGAATGGCGCACCGCGGGCGTATACTCGCAGTGGCTTTCGCTGTGGCTATGGTTCGGATTCGCCAATCGCCCGGCGGTCAGCGCCATTCCGAGCCTGCGGCTTCAAGGCTTTCTGTTGGTTCACGAGATCGCTAGCGTGGCCCTTCGCCTGGCAGGCCTCTACATGGGCTTCCGCCTGGTCGGCGACCCCGTATGGGGTATAGCCGGATTCAGCATAGTCGGAGCTCTGTTGAACGGCTGGCTGATTGCGTACGTGATCAGGGCGAGCGCCCGAAAGGAGGCTGCCGAATGAGCGACTTCCTCTACCTTTCGAGCAGAGCAGCAGACGGCGAGCTCTCGGGCCATCTTCGATCCATCTACCTCGATCGGCCGGTGGAGACGATGGAGTACCACGGGGGCTGGGGGTCGCTGGCCGTGACCCGCTCACGGTACAACGGGTTCGATCCGCTCGAGGACGAAAAACATATTTGTGTCGTCGTCGGCGGCCCCCTCCTACGGTTTCGCGACAACCATTTCTTGACGGGATCGGATCGGCAAGCAGGTACCGGCGCGATTCTCGACCTGTGGCTGCGCGGTTCCGTTGACTGGTCCACCGCGCTCAGCGGCCCCTTCGTGGTTCTGGTGATCGACAAGCAGACGGGATCGGTTACCTGCATCACCGATCGAATGATGTTCCTGCCGGTCTATCGCTTCTCGAACCGGCACATGACGGGTCTCAGTACGCACGTCGATGTTCTGGCCCGCGCCTGCGCGCAAGAGGATCTGCTCGACGAAGTGTCGCTGATCGACTTTATTTTGCACTACACCGTCACGTTCCCTTATACCGTCTACGAGAATATCCGTCAGTGCGATCCCGCTACCGTTCACGCGCTGAACCGCCGGCCGGGGGAAGCGGTCAGCCTGGACACGCATGGCCCCTATTGGCAGCCGACAGAAACGCGCCTGTTCAAGTCGCTGCGGGATGCGGCAGCGGCGCTTCGGGAAGGAATGGTCGCCGAGATCGATGACGTCACCGCATCGATGGAACGCGTAGCACAATTCATCAGCGGAGGAGAAGACTCACGAGTCTTGGCCGGAATGCTCCCTGCGCGTTTACAGCGCGACGGGTACATCTTCCTTGACTCCATGAACCTCGAGGGACGAATCGCGGCCCAGGCTGCGTCGGCATACGGAGTTCGCTTCAAGCCGGCCTTTCGCAAACCGCTGCATTACTTGTCCATTCTGCCCGAAGCGTCGGCCTTGATCGGCACTGGACACCAGTTCATCCACGCGCATAGCCTCGGCTTCGACGAAACGCAGGCACTCCACTCCTATCCGGCGGTGTTCGGCGGCTACGGAGCCGACGTGCTGCTCAAGGGGCTATACGTCCCGAAGATCCCCCTCGCAAGGTACGGATTCGTCCCCGAAGTCGGACTCTCTCGGGAATGGCAGCATAGGGACGTCAGCAATCCCGTCTTCCCCGACGAGCTGCTGGCCGAGCTCACCGAGCGTCGCCGAAGGCATCTCGCGCTCGTTCGGTCCGTCAGGCCGACAAGCGCCGTCGAGTGGTTCGGGTTATGGCCGATGACCATGCGAATCGCCGTTCCGAACGTGTATTGCAACAGGCGGCTTTTCGCCAGCTACGAGCCGTTCCTGTCGAACGTCGCATTGGACGTGAGCGCCGGCGTGCCGATATCCTGGAAGCTGAACCGCAGGCTCTTCGTCCAGGCATTCCGGCCCTTCCTGCGCCCAACCCGCTTCTTGAGGCATGCAAGCGGCCGGTATCCGTACTATCCTTGGTGGGTCAACTGGCCGATACAGTCCGGCACAGCGCTGCGTCGCCTGCTTTCGGCCTTGGCGCGGCGAACGCGACATAACGACGGCCCCTGGAACGACTGGGAAGCCGAGGCGGCAACCGCGGAGTGGCGCGATGCCGTGCAGAACGCGACGGACAATATCGCGGACGTCAGGGTCCTACATGACGCTATAAAAAAGGGCGCGTTCGAGGGTGGCACGCTCAACGTCTACCAAAAGGTGAACCTCCTGCAAACATGCTTTCAGCTGGGTAACGCGCGTTCGCGTTCCATGGCTTCACATGCTCGCGTGGAACTCGCCGGATAAACAGCCTTCGGTCATTTCGGGGGACATTTCCCGACCAGCCTTGAAGAGCACACGATGCCAAGTGGGAGACAACAATGATGCAACAGAGCAGCATGCGCGTCGTTGCACTGCTGGCTTGCGCCGCAGTCCAAGGCCTCTTCCTGTCCTCTGCAGACGCGCAGCCTATAACGATCGGCGTCTTGGGCGATAGCAACTCGGACGAGTATCGGGCTGACGACAACCGGGGCGGGGCCTATGCGTCGGTCACGTTCAACTGGGTAGAAATTCTGGCACGGACCCGGAACGTCGACTTCGGCCCCTGGGGCACGCGCGCCGAGCCGCGACGTAGCGGCTACGCCTACAACTGGGCACGCTCGGGTGCGCGCGCCCGAGATCTCGGGCCACAGCAAACCGGCCTCGCTCAACAGGTACGCAACGGCGAAGTCGAGTATGTGATAGTTCACATCGGAACGAACGACATTCATCCGGACGGTAACACGTACCGCAACATCTACAACGGCACGCTGTCCGGGGCTCAGCTGCAAAACTTCCTCAACAACGTCACGGCAAATATCCGGTCCGCGGTCCAGGAGGTAGCGGAGGCTGGCGCCAAGGTCCTCGTCACGGGCGTCCCGGATGCGGCCGCCTCACCCGAGCACCAGGCCAAGTACCCCGACCCCGCTCGGCGCGAAGTCGTTACCAATGCCATAAACGTCATCAACAACGCGCTTCGGGCCGATGCAGAACGAAATCCCAATATCGCCTACGTCGACATGGCGGTCTTCTCTCAGCTGGTGCTTCAACGTCTGCAACCCACGGGGCACATTCTCGTAGGCGGGGAGAGAATCGACCTCTTCAACAGGGGCAATGAGCCGCATCATATGCGGCTCGACGATGAGTCCGGACACGCGGGAACGGTCGGCAACGGGCTCATGGCGAACATGTTGTTTCTGGCCCCGCTGAACGAGGCGTTCGGCACGAACATCCCTCTGCTGACCGACGAGGAAATTCTCTGCGTCGCGGGCATTCTGAAAGGGGACGAGTGCCCCTCCGCGAACCCTGCCCGGCCGCTGCCCCCCGAACTGTCCCTTCAAGAGTAGCGATCGCAACAGAGTCATGACGAAGAGAGCACCTATCGCACTGTTCGCGTTCAACCGGCCCGAGCACGTGACCCGGGTGCTGCGAGCCCTCGCGGACAACGACCTCGCAGCCGAGTCGGAGCTGACGATTTTCTGCGACGGTCCCCGCAACGACGGGGACTTGCAGGCCACGAGCCAGGTTCGTGAGATCGCGCGCCGAGCAACGGGCTTCAAGCACGTGAACGTGGTCGAAAGAGACCGCAACCTCGGTCTCGCGAAGTCGGTCATTAGCGGTGTCACGGAGATACTCGATAACCACGACAGAATAATCGTCCTCGAAGACGATCTGATCACGTCGCCGTACTTCCTGCGCTTCATGAACGAGGGCCTCGATTTGTACCGCGACGACGACCGTGTGCTCAGTTTGTGCGGATACACGTTCCCCGTCGGCCGCCCGTTGCCCGAGACGTTCTTCGTACGCGGCGCATTCTGCTGGGGATGGGCGACTTGGAAGCGTGGCTGGGCGCTCTACGAACACGACGCGAAAAGGGCGTTGGAACAAATCGTCGAGCGCGGCCTGATGTACGACTTCGATTTCCAGGGCAGCGACCCGCTCACACTGATCCTTCAGGCAACTGTGCTAGCGGATTCACGCGCCGACTCTTGGGCGACTCGATGGATGGCGACCGCTTGCATACACGGGAAGTACACCTTGTATCCGGGCAAATCGCTGATCGCCAACATCGGCTTCGACGGGAGCGGGCGTCACGCCAACCATGAAATGCGGTATGAAACGCCGATGGCTGACACTTATCCGAGGCCGGGAACGGTACCGGTGGCGATAGACCCGGACGTCATCGCGGCACATCGCGCACTGTTTCTCTCCTGGCGAACTGCTCGGAGCCCTAAACGGAAGCTGTACTATCAAGTGACTTCGCTACTTCCACAATCCATTCAGAGGCACCTTTACAATGCGTTGGTCAGGCGCTGGCTGCGACAGAGTGAGCTCGCGGGCCGCAGCCTGATGCAGGCGTAACCACCGGCAGTCTCCGAGCGCCCGGGAGCGAGCCGTTAGACCTATGTCCGTGCCTCGCACGCGTAGGCGGGCTAAACTCTCTCCGCGAACTGAGAGCTACGGCATGCGCCGGACTGACATAATGCGTCAAACTAGGCGTGCATCGCCGGCCTCAAGGTCGAGAGCTCGCATCGAGGAAGACGAGGAAGGAAACACTAGATGGTAGAGGCACTGCAGGAAACCATTCGTGACTTCATCTTGCGGAACTACTTGTTCACGACCGACACCTCCGCCCTAGGCCTCGATGATTCCTTGATGGAGAACGGCATCGTCGATTCGACCGGCATGCTCGAGATAATCTATTTCATAGAAGAACAGCTGGGCGTTGCCATGAGCGACGACGAGATGATTCCAGAGAATCTGGACTCGGTGAATCGCATAGCCCGTTTCGTAGCGTCCAAGCAGGTCGCTGCCTAATCGTCCATCCATGTCGCTGGTCCATCACCTGAAGGTCGCTGCGGACGGCCGGCCGACCGCCGAAGCGATCAAGTGGCGGCACACGGTGTGGACCTACGGCGACCTGATGTGCGCCGTGAATGCCGTAAAGGTCGCACTCGAGAGGCGCGAGCTCGATCCGGGCGCACGAATAGCACTGCTCCTGCGCAACTCGCCTCACTACGCCGCCCTCTACTATGGAATCCTTGCCGCAGGTTATGTGGCGATTCCGCTCAATCCTCAGGAACGCTTCCCCGCCCTGGCCAGGCAAATCGAGCACAGCCAGAGCGATCTGCTCATCGGTGACCGCGAGCATCCCGAGTGGGCTCCCCTCGTCAATGCGTTGACCGGCTCCTCCATCGAGCTGGCGGGGCTGGCCGTGCGCGATGGAAGCGAGGCGCTCGAGCAACTGCTCGCCGATCTCGGCGTAGACCGAGCCGCGGCACTTGCTTTGCCCGATCTCGCTCTCGATCGCCTGGCAACCATCCTTTACACGTCCGGCACGACCGGCCGTCCCAAGGGCGTGATGCTCAGTCATCGCAACCTCGTTTCGAACGCCACTGCGATCATCCGCTATCTCGATTTGCGGCCTGACGACAGGACGCTCTGCCTCCTTCCTTTTCAGTTCGCGTACGGCAGCTCGATCCTTCATACGCACATGCTCGCCGGGTCCCTGCTCGTCCTCGAGGACAACTTCGCTTTTCCTCGTGACACTCTGAGGAAGATGCAGGAGGAACGCATTACCGGGTTTGCCGGGGTCCCATCGACGTTCGCGTTGCTGCTGAGCCGCTGCCGCCTGACGGAATTCGATCTGTCTCTGCGGTGGGTGACCCAGGCGGGCGGAGCCATGCCTCGCGCCCTCCTCGACCGGCTCTCGCAAGAGCTCGCGGACACGCGGATCTTCGTCATGTACGGCCAGACGGAGGCCACGGCCCGGCTGACCTATCTGCCGCCCGAACGCCTCCGGGACAAGCCCGGATCCGTGGGAATTCCCGTCGATGGAGTGCAAATCGAGGTCCGACGGTCTGGTCGGCCTGCACCGCCGAACGTCGTCGGCGAGATATTCGCGAGCGGTCCCAACGTGATGTTGGGCTACTGGCGCGACCCGGAGGGTACGGCGCAAACGCTCGTCGACGGCTGGTTGAGAACGGGCGACCTCGGACATCTCGACGAGGACGGATACCTGTATATCGATGGCAGAGCCGTCGAAATGATCAAGACGGGCGCATTCCGAGTGACGCCACTGGAAGTGGAGGAAGTCATCGCTGCAATGGACGGGGTAGAGGAAGTGGCGGTCACCGCAATCCCTGACGAGCTTCTCGGCCAAGCGGTAAAGGCGGTCGTCGTCTGCTCGCCCGGTGCAAACGTAACCGACATGCAGGTCAAGGCGCACTGCAGGCGCCACCTCGCCGCATACAAAGTGCCCAAGGTCGTCGAGTTCACCGATGCGCTGCCGCGAACGGCGTCTGGAAAGGTCCAGCGCATGCATCTCTAATGCGGGAATGGACGGATAGATGGAAAAGGTTCAATTGGATAGTAGCGCGCTACACATAGACGCGGATGCGGCCATCGAGCAGATTTGCGCGCGCCTGCGCGAAATCCTCGCCCGCTCTCTGTCTCGCCGCGGCTTCGTGGTTGCGATGTCGGGCGGAATCGACAGCTCGGTTTGCGCAGCCCTCGCAGTGAGGGCAGTCGGAGCATCACGTGTATTCGGTCTGCTGCTGCCGGAGCAGGACTCGTCGGAAGCGAGCACGAAACGCGGCCGGCAGCTCGCCGAGCACCTGGGAATCTCCTACGACATTCACGACATCACGCCCACGCTCGAGGCCATCGGTTGCTACCGCTGGCGCGACGAAGCGATTCGATCCGTCTTCCCAGGCTACGGGAAAGGCTGGAAGAACAAGATCGTCATCCGCGGCGGCTTGGAGGGAGGAATCAATCACTTCATGCTCGTCGTAGAGTCGCCGCAAGGCGAGAAGCAACAGGCTCGTCTCGGACTGCGGGAATACCTCCAGATCGTCGCGGCGACGAACTACAAGCAGCGGATACGCAAGACCATCGAGTATTTCCACGCGGACCGATTGAACTACGCCGTCGTTGGAACTCCCAACCGGCTGGAGTACGACCAGGGGTTCTTCGTCAAGAACGGTGACGGCAGCGCCGACGTGAAGCCCATAGCTCACCTTTACAAGAGCCAGGTATATGCTCTCGCACGACACATGATGCTGCCTGACGACATCTGCAACGCAGTACCTACTACCGATACGTACAGCTTGGAGCAAGGTCAGGACGAATTCTATTTCGCACTACCCTACCAGCAGATGGATTTGGTGCTCTGGGCATTTAACCACGGGCGTCCTCCGGAGGAAGTCGCGCGAGCGATCGGTATCGACGAGCAGCAGGTCGCGAACGCTTACAAAGACATCGAGGCAAAGCGCCGCGCAACCCGCTATTTGCACCTCAAGCCGGTTCTCGTCGAGCGCGTGCCGGAGATCGACGGGTAGCGTCTCGCCCCTCCATCGGCGAGCTACGCGTTGACCTTCTGGCGCAGCACCGCACTTACGACGCGAAGGAATTCGGCCGCGGCCGCACGCTGGGCATGCGGGAGCAGATGCCCGCCATCGCGGCTATATTGGGGGGCGAGTGTGTAGACCGTTTCCCCTCCGAGCTTGAACGCGACCCGCCTGCCGTCAGGCAAGGTCGATTCGAGTGCGGCCAGATCGAACAACGGCTCGCCACTGAAGCGCTCTCGAAGCGACGCGTTGAAGCGGTTGCGTAGCAGGTTGTACGAATCCTGCGGTACCTTCCGGCCCAGTATTCGCTTGACCGTGTTCTTCCATCCCGAGGGTTTTGCGCGGAGGGGCATGGTGACGTGCACGAGCCGCAGGTTCGGGTATCGGGCCCGCAACCCGTCCACCATTCGGACGTAGCGGCTCAGCATCGCTTCGGGCGCCGCCGAGCGTCGGTCGATATCGACGTAGCAGAACTTCATCATTGCGACGTCGTAAGGGGCCGTGCCTTGAAGCGTGAGAAGCCGTTCGAAAGCAAGACACTTGCTCTCGTAGTTGCCGTTCTCCCCGATGTACGCGTGGAACAGGCCTGGAGGAGCCGAGGAGGACGCTTCGCTCGCCTCCTCGATACGGATGGCTACGCCGACTTCGTCCGCAAGACTCTTCACACCGTCGAGTATGTCCCTCCCTACTGACTGGTGCCCGAACAGCAGCCGCGCGGTCGACACGAGCTCGAGGTCGGCTTTCATTGCCGCGGCGTGCAATTGGATGCGCCTCCTGACGGTGCTGCCATGCGCGGCGGCCAACAGGTCCTGCGAAGAAACACGGCCATGACGATCAGCCGAGCAGAACCATTCCCCTAGGCCTGGCTCTGCCGATATACGTCGACCTCCGCCGAAGCCGCAACGTCATCGGGCTTCTTGCGCCACCCGATAACTCTGCCCGGGTTCCCCGCTACGATGGCATACGGCGGGATCGACTTCGCGACCACCGAACACGCCGACACGATCGCACCTCGGCCGATCGTTACTCCGGGCATAACGAACACATTGGCGCCCAACCAGACGTCGTCCTCGATAACGACTTTCTTCTTGTCCCAACCCTGCAGCAACCACGGAACGTTCGGATCCTCGAAGCGGTGGTTCACCGACCAGACTTTGACACCCGGTCCGAAGCCCACCCAGTCGCCGATCTCTACGCCTCCGCCCCCGGTAATGAAAACATCGGAAGCGAAGTCGCAATGAGCGCCGATCGACACCTTCTCCGGGCTCGTGATGCGCAGGCCGACCTTGAGAACCGTGCCCTCGCCAAGATGCTGCAGGTGTCGTCGCATCCAGACGAAACGCAACCTTGCACCCAATGCGCCGGGAATCGCCGCTATGAACGACATGGCCCAGGTTTGCAGCTCTTCCCTGATTTGCCACCATGCGCGACGGAAGCGACCAGCCGTATGCATGTCTCGAACCTCTCAGGCCGCCTCGCTGGCCCGCGCCGGATCGAATCGATCCACGAACAAGTGATGCAGCAGCTGCAACGACGCAACTGCTGCCAGCCCCATCTCGTCTCGCTCGCTGAGGGGAGTCCGTGCGGCGCGGGCCTTTTCCAGAAGGGCTCCGGCCGCCGACACATTCAGCATCCCCGACTGTGCCATAGCATCCTTGCTCATCATTTGACCGACGAGGCCCGATTCCCTTCCCGTGAAGCACGCACTGATGGGCGCGCGGTAGGGCTGCTTCGGTCTATCCACGATGTTCGGCGGCAGCAGATCCGCGAAAGCCTTCTTTAAGACGTACTTCTCGGTCAGGGCGCGCAACTTGTACTTGGGTGGGACTCTCGCCGCAAGCTCGATGACGCGATGATCCAGATACGGGACACGCCCCTCGACCGACTGCCCCATCATCATCCGGTCGCCCTGTGAGCTCAGAAGATAGCCGGACATGAACAGCGCTGTTTCGAGGTATTGGGCTCGGCACAACGGGTGCCACGCCGAACGATCGGGCTCGAGATAGTTTTCGAGCTCCGACAGCGTCTCTTCCATGCTCTGCATCTGTTCGACGAGCTCGGGGGACAGCAGCCTCTTGATGTGCGTTCCGTGTTGCCAGCGGAGTCGATGGGAGTAATACGGGTCATCGACGTCCGTGAGCCTCTGAGCAAAGAATCGACGCCAGAAGGTATCGGTCTTGCCGTCCCGCTGAACATATCCATAGAGCGACGAAATAAGGAGTGGCCGCCAGGCGGAGGACGGGGCCCGCGCCCAAAAGCGGCGAATCTTATCCTCGCGAAAAATGTTGTAGCCAGCGAAAACTTCGTCCGCCCCTTCTCCGGTCAAAACGACCTTCAAGCCGGAGCGTCTGACCGCTCGGGCAAGGAGATAGAGCGGCGCCGGCGCAGTCCGCAGAAGAGGCGTTTCGGCGAACCACACTACGTCCGCAAGCGCGGCCGCAATGTCCGGCGTAGAAACCGTGATGTGCACATGCTCCGTCCGCAGGTGCCCTACCATCTGTTGCTGAAAAGCCTGCTCGTCGAACCGGGCGTCTTCGAACCCTACCGAGAACGTTTTCAGCTCGTTGCCGTGGTGGCTCTTTGCAAGCGCAGTGAGGATCGAGGAGTCCAAGCCTCCACTCAGGTACGTTCCAACCGGAACGTCGGCACGCAGCTGCAAACGCACCGCGTCATCCAGCAAGTCGCGGACGTCCTCGCTCCACGCCGTGAACGATCGCTCTTCGTACTCGTGCTCGGCCGGAAATCGGTGCTTCCAGTAACGCTTTTCCTCGCGGCGCCCTTCGTCGAGTATCAGCATTCGTCCGGGAGGAAGGGCTTCGATCCCCTTGAACGGCGTTCGGGGCGGCACGGTCACCCAGAGTGATGCGACCTGCCCAATGGCGACGGGATCGATTTCGGTTCTCAACCCGCCATGGGCCAATAACCCCTTTATCTCGGATGCAAACAGGACCGTCCCGTCGGCCAGAGTCGCGTGAAACAGGGGACGTATCCCGACTCGGTCCCTCACGAGCAACAGGCGGCGGCGGCGGCGATCCCACAGGGCGATCGCGAATTGGCCGTTGAGCTCGTCGACGAAGTCCGGGCCCTTCTCTTCATAGAGATGAACGAGCGTTTCGGTATCGCTGCGCGTCCTGAAGACGTGGCCGCGTTTCTCCAGATCCTCCCGCAGCTCGCGATAGTTGAAGATCTCTCCGTTGAAGGCGACCCAAACCGTGTCGTCCTCGTTCGAGAGAGGCTGATGGCCGCCTTCGACATCGATGATGGACAGGCGTCGATGCCCCAGCGCGACTCCAGCCTCGACGTGATAGCCTTCGCTATCGGGCCCTCGGTGGGTGAGTGCCGACGTCATCCGCCGAAGCGCGACACTATCTACAGGGCGCCTGTCAGGGTGCCAGATGCCAGCAACACCGCACATAAGTAAGGATGTAGGCCATCGAGGACGACGAAGTCTAAGGCCCCACGCAAGCGTTTACCATCGAATCGAGCACGCCCGGGCCGTAGCCTCTCCTCTGCGGAATCGACTACTGGAAGCCCTCTCGGCGCATGCTCACCGTGCCGACCAGACGGATGCCGAGACATCGTCCGACCTTTGCTAGACTAGGCGCCGGACCGAGGAACGAGCATTCGCATCGTAGCAGAATCGTTAACCGGCTCACATTTCCCGGGCTGTATAAAACTCCGCAGTTCGTTCCACCGGGCAGCCCGACCCACGGCCGTCTTGGGTGGTCGGCTGCGCGCTCTATCGGTCCCCGGTATGTCGCCCGGTCGAACGGTTGATCCTGGAATGGGTCGGAAGCGAATCCGGCATCAGCCACGACCGACGCTAGTAGGCGGCGGACTGCAATTGGCCCGCCCAGTCCAGCACTACGCGACGCAGATCGAGCTGGCCCCGCAGCAGCTTGAAATCATGGTCCACGCCTTCGATGATCTCGAGGCGCACGAGCTCTGCCGGCATGATCTCTTCGATCTTGCGTTTGAGGTCTACCCGGTAGTAATCGAAGCCTGCGTCCCACGCGCAGTACACGATGAGCATCTTCGTACGCCGCTGCGCCATGTTCCGAAGCGCCGCGTCGACGTCCACCTCCGGAGAAATGGTGTCCGCCTGGTCGCCCTGCCTTCGCAGCGAAGCGAGATATCCTTTGAGTGCCGCAAGCGCTTCGCCGTAACGAGCCCTGCCCTTCAGCAGCCTCAGCCAAATGGCAGGAGTACGACAGGCGAGCTTCAGGTAGTACCGCAAGTAGATGCTGGGCCCTTGCAAGTTGATCAGCACCGTGCCTGCTACCCGTGGATCGACGTCCGCGGTCAGGCCTGCGATCGCGGCACCCGAGCAGTTTCCGACAAGCACGAACCGCTTCGCGCCCAGTTGCTCGCGGAGATAATCCATCGCTTGGCGGGTGTCGGCCACCCACCGCTCGGCAATCGAGGCATTCCCGCTGACGGCGGCACTGTCACCGATGCCCGAGAAATCGATCCGAAACGACAGGAAGCCGAGCTTCGCCAGGTCCCTCGCGATACTCACGTGCAAGCGATTCGGGCCGACCCGATGCAGGATGCCGGAGCTCAAGAAAACGAAGGCCGGGCGACTGCGCCAGTCGCCGTCCGGCTCCGTGATCACTCCCAAGGACGAGCCGTGGCCGAACTCCGCGACCTGTTCCCTCACTCCGAGCGCTCCTCCAACCACGCGGCGACCGCACCCCAGACGTCGACGGGCACGACCTGCTTGAACGGCTCCTCGAGCCACAGAGCAGGCCCGTCGAAGCGTTTCAGCTCGACCTCCGCACCGAGGCCGGCAAGACGTTGTCGCAGCGGTTCGAGCGACGCGTCCTGCGCGCTCTCTATCAACAGCACGTCGTGTGCGGGTCGCTTCGACAGAGACCGCACCAGGTCGACGCCCTCTACGTCGGCAAGCAGAGCGCGCCCGAACGGCACTCCGAGGATTTCCGTCACTTCCGGGTCGACCGGCACCTTGCGAGACCGCCAGTTCAAGTAGGAGTAGCGAAGCATATCCTTGTGCAAACGCCGAAGTTCCTCTCGATGTGCGCGGCCATCGACTACCGGATTCCACAGGACCAATCGCACTACGTCGTCGCGTTCCGCGGCCGCAAGAGCGGCCAGCGTGGCACCCATGCGTATGCCGATCAGGCAGTGCCGTTTGCTGCCGCTCCGAGCAGCCACCTCGTCGATGGCAGAGTGGATGTCCGCAACCCACCGCTCGAGCCGCGCGTCCTGGTGCTCGCCGAACGAATCACCGCAACCGTAGTAGTCGAAGCGCAGACAAGGGAACCCCTGGTCGGACAGCCGAACGGCTAGCTGCCTCACCGCGCGATGGCAGCGCATGTACTCCTGCCCCATAGGGTAGGACAACACAACGTTGTGCGAATCGCGTGCTTGGCGTGCGGGCGGGTGGAAGATCCCGACGAGCTCCGAACGCGGTCCGAAATGAAACGCTTCCTGCCGCTGGGCAGGCTGCGCTCGCTGCGGCGGAAGCGTCGATCGCTCGTCGTCCGCTTCTTTCCGATCGCGGTTCCCGAGCTGCTGATCGCAAACGGCGGCGAGTTGCTCGAGATCGTTGTAGATGACCTCGCGAGGGTTCATCCGAACGCCGACTTCTTTTTCGAGCTCGTTGACGAAGCGCGCGGCCAACAGCGAGTGTCCGCCCAGATCGAAGAAGTTGTCGCGGAGCCCCACGTGCTCGACGTTGAGCAGCCGCGACCAGATGCCGGCTATCGTCTGCTCCGTTTGTGTCCGTGGAGGAAGGACGCTCTCTCTCGCGTCCTCGAGCGACTCCGGTGCGTCGCCGTTCGGCTGGCGATTGGCCGGCGACGGCAACGCGTTGCGGTCGATCTTGTTGTTCGGTGTGCGCGGCAGCGCGGGCAGCGCGATGAACGCGGCCGGGATCATGTAGCTCGGCAATCTCGCCCGAAGGTGCGCCCGACAGGAGCTCGAATCCGCGTCGCCGACCACGTAGGCGAACAGGTTTCGGTCACCGGCAACCTCGCGCGCAACGACCGCGCACTCGCGAACACCGGGATGCGTGGCGAGAACGGCCTCGATCTCGCCGAGCTCGATCCGATGACCGCGGATCTTCACCTGACCATCAGCGCGCCCCAGGCAGACGATCCGGCCGTCGTGCAGATATCGAGCGCGATCGCCGGTCCGGTACATGCGCCCGCCGTGGAATGGGTCTTCGACGAACCGTTCCGCGGTGAGGTCCGGCCTGTTCAGATAGCCGCGCGCGACGCCCTCGCCGCCGATCCACAGCTCGCCGACGAGCCCGGGCGGCACGGGCGACAAATGGTCGTCGAGCACATAGATGCGGGTGTTCGCGATGGGTCGCCCGATCGTCACGTCGTCGGGCGACTCGATGCGTGCAACCGAGGACCAGATCGTGGTCTCCGTCGGCCCGTACAGGTTCCAGAGCTCTCGGCATGCCGGCAATAACCGCCTTGCGAGCTCCGCGGTCATCTGCTCGCCGCCGCACAGCACCTTGAGGCGGGCGCTGCCTCCCCAGCCGCTATCCAGCAGCATCCGCCAGGTCGCCGGCGTCGCCTGCATGATCGTCACGCCCGCCGCTTCGATGCGCCGTGCGAGCGCGACGGGGTCCGCCGCCGTTTCGCGGCTCGCGAGCTCGATACGCGCGCCTCGAATCAACGGCAACCAAAGCTCGAGCCCGGCGATATCGAACGACAGCGTCGTCACCGCGAGCAGCACGTCGTCTTCGCCGAGGCCGGGCTCACGCATCATCGAGCACAGGAAGTTGGTCAGCGCACGGTGCTCGATCTCGACGCCTTTCGGCCGGCCGGTGGAGCCCGATGTGTAGAGTATGTAGGCTCTGGCGCGAGGCTCCGCACGAGCTGCGAAAGGCGCATCCGAAACCGGCGCGCTCCATTCCTCCGGCCGGTCGAGGTAGACGCGACGAATGGAGGCGCCCTCGAACAGCTTCTCGGTCGCTCCGGTCTGCGTAATCAAAACGGCCGCCCCGCAATCCTCGAGCATGAAGCGGAGCCGCTCCTCGGGATACGCGGGGTCGAGCGGCACATAGGCGCCGCCGGCCTTCAGGATTCCGAGCAGACCTACGAGCATCTCGGGCCCACGCTCGACCGCCAAAGCGACCGGCGCCTCGACGTCGACGCCGAGCGAGCGAAGATTTCGAGCGAGCCGAGTCGACCGCGCATCGAGCTCCGCGTAGGTCAGCTCGCGGCCTTCGAAACGGACCGCCACCGCGTCGGGACGCTGCTCTGCCTGCCGGGCGAACAGAGTTACGACGGTCTCGTCGAGCCCGAAGTCGGCGGCCGTATCGTTCCACTCGACGACGCAGCGGCGGCGCTCGGCCGCCGAGAGCAAAGCCTGCCGCGCAAGGGGAAGATCGGGCGACGCGACGATGCCGCGGACGAGCGTGAGGTAATACTCGGCAAGACGCTCGATCGTGGGCGCGTCGAACACGTCGACGGCGAAACGCCAGAGACAGACGAGGTCGCCGCCGTGAGGCCAGACCTCCTGCTGCAAATCGAACTGCCCTTCCTGCTGATGCAGGAAGTAAGGCGACAGCGTCAGCGCTCCGAACGGGATACGGTCGTCCTCGTTCGCCCGCTGGAGCCGCTCGAAGAGGCCGAACAGGCTGAAGTCCTGCAGCACGAACAGCGTCTGAAAGGGCGCCGCACCGCGCTCCGTGCGGTGGCGCAGCTGCCCGACCATGCGAGCAAGGGGCACGTCCTGCCGCGCCATGGCGCCCAGCACCACCGTGCGCACTCGATGCAGCAGCTCGACGAAGCTCACTCCTGCGAGGTCCCGCAGGCGCAAAGGGAGCGTGTTCACCAGGTCGCCGACGGTGCGGTTGAAACGCGACGAGGGCCGTCCCTGCACCGGCGTGCCGACCGTGATGTCGTCCTGCCCCGTGAGCCTGTGCAGAAACGCGACCCACAACGACAGCAGAACGACGTAATCGGTGACGCCTTGCCGACGCGCAAGCTCGCGCAGCTCGGACGTGAGCTTCGCGTCGAGGCGCTGCGACACCGAGCTCCCGCGCAATTCCGGCACCCCCGACCGCGGGCGATCGAACGGCAGCTCGAGCGGAGGCGGGAGCGGAGTCAGGACGGACAACCAGTACTCGAGATCCTTGTCGGACTCCGCGAGCAGCTTCTCCTGCCAGACCACGAACTCGCTGAAGGTCGCCGCATCCGCGCGCGGCGGAACCGGTTCGCCCCGGACCAGAGCCGTGTAGACCGCGAACAGCTCGTCGAGCAACGCGAAGAGCGACGTGCCGTCGACGGCGATGTGGTGGACGACGAGCAGAAACACGTGCTGGTCGGCGGCCAGCCGGTAGAGGCGAGCCCGGATCGGCGGCGCCGAGTCGAGCTCGAACGGCCTCGCGTATTCCTGCTCGACTTCGCTCCGTAGTCGACGCTCGTCCCAGTCGGATGCCTCCGTGAGGTCGAGCTCGATCGCGTGATACGCCGCAACGTGCCGGCGAGGTACTCCGTCGACCATGGAGTACGTCGTGCGCAGGGACTCGTAGCGGTCCACGAGAATCTGCAGCGTTTCCTGCAAGACGTCGGCGTCGAGCTCGCCCCACACGCGAGTCGCGAACGCAAGGTTGTACGCACAGCTCTCGGGTGCAAGCCTGTGCAAGAACCAAAGGCCCTGCTGATTCGCCGCCAGCGCCCCCGTGGAAACGTCGAGCTTGGCCTCGTCACGCAGCAACGCCACGATGCCTTCACGGCAGCCCGCAAGCAGTTGCCGAAGCTCCGCGGTCAGCGCGCCGGGAGGTGCACGGTAACGCAGCCGCGTGCCCTCGACCCACAGCTCTACGCCGGCGGAGCGCGCGGCCGCGAGCGCCGCGTCCGCGCCGATGGTGGTGGAAAATGACGTGGCCACTCAGTGCCTACCTGCGAAAAGCGCCCGCGTAAAGTATTGTTTCATTCGCGAGGAGCTCGATGATACCCTAGCTCTTCGGCCGCGGGCGTGACCGACTCATCGATCCGGTCCGAGATCGTCGTCATGGCGCCGTCTTGCTCGAAGCCCGCTCAAATTTCACCCTCGGTCCACGCTTCTTCTTCTCGGCCGTCCGTCGAAGCGATCGAGTCGATCGAAAACTTTCGTTCGAGGGCAGCACAGAGATCGCGCACCGTCGAGCCCGCAAGCAGCTCGCTCGCGGGAACCAGCAACCCCATCTCGCGCTCGATTCGATTCCGGACCTCGACCGCCATGATCGAATCGAAACCGAAGCGGAGCAGCTCGGCATCCGAGTCGATATCGGACTCGGCAACGCGCAGCACGTCTGCGAGCATCGCCTTGACGTAGCGCTCGAGGACGGTCAGCCGCTCGGACGGCTCCATCGCCAGAAGCTCGTTGCTCCGTGGCACGTATCGAGCCGGTGCCGCATCGGCCTCGGACCTCGACGCCTCCGCGAGCAAAGGCGAGATCAAAGGAGGCGGCGACGCGGAAGCGGCCGCGACGCGCTGCCAGTCGATCTTCGCAGCGAGCGCGCGCACATCGCCCTCGTCGAGCAAGGTCTGCATCGCTGCCAGCGCGGAGTCCGGATCGAGAAAGCCGAGCCCGCGACGCTCCAGCATCTCTCGTTCCTTCGCCGCCATCCGCGCGATCATGCCGTCCCCTTGCCATGCGCCCCAGCCGATCGAGGTCGCCGCGAGACCTTCTGCGGCCCTGTGCTCGGCCAGGGCATCGAGCATCGCGTTCGCTGCCGCATACGCCGACTGCCCGGACCCTCCGATCAGGCCTGACACGGACGAAAACAGCACGAAGTGATCGAGATCGAGATGCCTCGTTGCGCGGTGCAAATGCCAGGCCCCAGCGACCTTCGGCGCAATGACTCGCGAAAAGCGCTCGCGCGTTTGGCTTTCGAGGAGCCCGTCGTCCACGACGCCAGCCGCGTGGAACACGCCGCGCAGCGGCAGCCCCATGCTGCCCGCCTCCGACACGAGCCTCTCGACGGCGTCGCGCCGCGTTACGTCGCACGCCACGAAGCGAACGAGCAAGCCCCCGTTCGCCGCTTCGTCGAGCCACTTGCGCGCTTCGCCTTGCGGCTCCCGCCGCCCGGCAAGGACGACGGCGCCGGCTCCGAGCTCGGCCAGCCATTTCGCCACATGCAAGCCCACTCCGCCGGCTCCCCCGGTTACGAGGTAGGCGGAGTCCGGTCGTATCAACGGGCGACGCGACACGGCCCCGGACCTCACGACCACTTTGCCGATGTGCCGGGCTTGAGCCATGAAACGAAACGCCTCCACCACCTGCTCGGCGGCGAAGAGGCGCACCCGGAGCGGCTGGAGCTCGCCAGTCTCGAAGCGCGCGACGACCGACCTGAAGATTCGCTGGAAGTCGGCCGGTGCTTCGATGAGCAGGGTCCCGAGGTCGTAGGGCTCATACGTGATGCTCGGATAGTCTCGAGCGACCGTCGCCGGGTCGAGTATCTCGGCCTTACCGAGCTCGAGGAACCGCCCGCCCGGACGAAGCAACTCCAGGCTGCGACGCAGCATCGGTCCGGTCAGGGAGTTCAGCACGACGTCGACCCCTTCGCCTCCGGTCGCCGCGCGAATCTCGTCGGCAAAAGACGGATGACGGGAATCGAACACGTAACGAACGCCTTGTGCCCGGAGCAGCGCACGCTTCTCTTCGTTGCCCGCCGTCGCGAACACTTCTGCACCGATGGCCTGCGCCAACTGCACGGCGGCCTGACCTACGCCGCCGGCCGCCGCGTGGATCAGAACCCGTTCGCCGGAACGCAGACCCGCCAGATGGACGAGCCCGTACTCGGCGGTCAGAAACGCGAGGGGTATCGTCGCCGCCTCGGCCGGCGCCAACCCTCGCGGGCGGTGGGTCACGGCGTGCTGCGGTACCGTCACGTAGGCGGAAAACGCGCCTTCACCGATGCCGATCACGTCGTCGCCTACGGCGATGCCCGTCACCCCCTCGCCGACCCGGACGACCCTGCCTGCGAACTCGATGCCGGGGGCGCCGGGATCGCCCGGATACGCACCGAGCACGTTCAGCACGTCGCGGAAGTTCAGCCCCGTCATGCAAACGCGGACTTCGACCTCGTCACGGTCCGGTGAACGGCGCGGCACGCTCACGTAACGGACGGCATCGAGGGTGCCCCGGCCCGCGATCTCGATGCCATAGGCTTCGCCGAGCGGCACGGGTCGGTGATCGGCCCCGCCGGCGGACGCGCGATGTACGAGGCGAGCCACTCGAGCGCGCCCCCCGTCGAGCGCGATGCGGTCCTCGCCGTCCTCCGCGAGAAGGTGCGCGAGCAGACGTTTCGTATCGATCGGGCCGGTGCCGGCGCCGATATCGATGGCTCTGCACTGCAACTCGGGGTGCTCGGCCGCGAGAACGGACGAGAACCCCCATAACGCAGACCCCGCGGCCCACGCATCGGTCTGACCGCAATCCGGACCGGCGCCGCCCCTCGTCACGAGACGAATGCCATCTCGCATGCGCGGAAGCGCGCCGGAGCGAACGAGCTCTACGAGCGGCATAACCGCTCGAAGCGCGTCCTCTACCGGATCGCCGTCGGGCCAGGTCGAGGCGTCGAGGCCCACGAGGTACAAGAGCCCTCGGAGCACCGGAGGATTCCAGGACTCGAACAGACGCGTCCAATGCCGTGGATCGACGAGGTCGAGAACGAAACGCCCGTCCTCCCGCCGCTCGAATTCGGCGCCGCCCTCGACGACCACGACGTCACCGCCCGCCGCGCGCAACGCCTCGCTGCAGGCGCGGCTCCAATGGCCCCCCTTGCCCTCGACGATGAGCCAGGCTCCGGTCGCGTCCGGCGTCCGGACGAGGGGCTCGATCTGGTCCTCCCAACGCAGCCGGAACAACGGAGCCGGCCCGGTTCCGACCGACGATCCGCGCTCGACGAGATCGCGCCGCAGCGGACGCGCGCTGAAGCCTTCTACGCTGACGCAGACGCGTCCGTCCGCATCGAGGTAGCGCACGTCCGCCGTCACCGTGTCGCGGTCCGCGTTCCCCCGAGTGCGGGCGTGAATCCGGCAAGCCGCTCCGGGCGACCCGAAGATCGTGATGCGCTCGAAGCCCGCCGGCATGTACGTCGCATGCTCGTCGTCCTCGGTCCTTGCAAGGCACGCGAGCAGCTGCAGTCCCGCATCCATCAAGCCCGGGTGGAGCACGTGATGCTCGTCGGCCGGCCCGGGGAGCCGGGCGGTCCCGAGGGCTTCCCCGGGGCCCATGACGGCCTCCGTCAGGCAGCGAAAGCCGGGACCGTACGTGATGTTGTGCGCGGCGATCCGCTCGTATATCGCGGAAACGTCGATTTGCTCGCGGAGGCGCCGCTGCAGCAGCTCGAGACCCTCATCCGGTGCTTCGACTGCCGATTCGAGCGCCGTGATGGTTGCCGTAGCGTGAGTCGACCAGGTCTCGGAGCCCTCGGGCCGGCTCACGACGCTAGCCTCGAGGACTCCGCCTGCCATGCGCTTCAAGAGCACCTGGCACGTGGTCCGCTCGTCGTCACTCAGCATGAGCGGATGCAGCAAGGTCACATCGTCGAGGCGCACCCGCTGCCAGCCGACCGCGAACCGTGCCGCAGCCGCAAACATCTCGAGATAGGCCACACCGGGGACGACCGCTCGGCCGAGGACGCGATGCTCGGCAAGGTAGGCGGGCTCGAGCGCGCTCAGGGTCTTCTCGAGCACCCAGCCGTCGAACGCGGGCGATTCGAAGACAGCGCCGACGAGCGGATGGCCCGAGCGGCCAGTCGAGCGCGCGCCTCCGCCGGCGCCCGAGCGGGCTCCATCGGAGAACCAGTAACGTCGACGCTCGAATGGATAAGTCGGCGCTTCGACGCGCCGGCCCGCAAAGTCCCCGACGAACGCGTCCCAATCGAGCTCGTATCCCGCTGCATAGAGGTTGCCCACGCAGTCGAGGAGCTGCGTCCAGGCCGCCGTATCCCTTCTCAGTGAAGACAACCAACGCAGGTTCGGCTCACCTTCGACGGCACGGCCCAAGCCGGTCAGCACGGCATGCGGCCCGATCTCGACGAAAGTCTGCACGCCTTGCCGGACCAGGGTCGCAATTCCGCGAGCGAAAAGAACGGGCTCTCTGGCGTGCCGTCGCCAGCGCCGAGGATCGGTCGCCTCGGCGTCGGTCAGCAGCTCGCCCGTCAGGTTCGAGACCATGGGGATGCGCGGCGCCCTCAGCGTAACTGCCGCGACGCCCTTCTCGAGATCATCCAGGATGGCGTCCTGCAGCGGAGAATGAAACGCATGCGAGACTTCGAGGTCGCGATACGCGGCATCTGATCCCAACCGCTCGATCACGGTCTGCACCGCTCTCGTCGAGCCGGACACGACGATGTTCTCGGGACCGTTCACCGCAGCGATCGCAACGTCGCTCACCGCCTCGAGCGCAGCCCTCACCCTCGGCTCTGGCACGAACGCGGCCACCATTCGGCCGCCCTGAAGGGGCTGCATCAAGCGCCCACGCAAAGCAACGAGGCGCAGCGCGTCCTCGGCGCTCATCACACCGGCGGCGACCGCGGCCGAGTACTCCCCGAGGCTGTGCCCGAGCACGAAGTCCGGCTCGATGCCCCAGCTCCTCCAAAGCTCGGTCAACGCGTACTCGATCGCAAAGAGCGCGGGTTGAGCCACGTCCGTGCGGCGGAGAACCTCGGGTGCGACGTCCCCCGCGACCGCGGTCAGCAGCGACACATCGAGCTCGTCGTCGATGATCTCGGCGCAGCGCTCGATCGCCTTCCGGAACACCGGCGAGGTCTCGCAAAGCGTTCGTGCCATGCGCGGATACTGAGAGCCCTGGCCGGTGAACAGGAACGCGAGCCGGCCCGGGCCGCGGCTTGCGACGCGTGCGATCTGCTCGTCGCCGAGGCGCTCGATCCGCTGCAGGGCATGGCTCATCTCGGCGCTGTCGCCGGCGACAGCGAACGCACGACAGGTCAAATGGCTTCTACCGGCGGACGACGTGGCGGCGAAATCCGCAAGCCTCGCGTCGTCCGCGCCGTCGACCGCCGCCCGCCAGCGGCCGGCGAGCTCCCGCACCGCGGAAGGCGTTCGTCCCGAGATCAGGATGATCTGCGCGGGCCGTGCCGGCTTCGGATCGTCCTGGACCGCCGGCGCTTGCTCGACGATCACGTGCGCGTTCGTGCCGCTGAATCCGAATGCGCTGACGCCTGCCCGCCTCGGCTCCCCGCCTCGAGCCGCCCATTCGGTGAGCTCCGTCACCACGCGAATCGGCAACCTGTCCCAATCGACGTGCGGCGTCGGCCTCGAGAAGTTGATGTGTGGCGGCAGCTTCTCGTGCCGCAGAGACAATACGACCTTCATCAAGCCGGCCAATCCGGCGCTCGCCTCGAGATGGCCGAAGTTGGTCTTCACCGAGCCGATCAGCAGCGGATCGGCGGCGCTTCGCGCGGCGCCGAGGACCGCGCCCAGCGCTCGAAGCTCGATGGGATCGCCGAGAGGCGTCGCCGTGCCGTGCGCTTCGACGTAGTCGATCTGCTCGGGAGCGAGGCCCGCGTTACGCAGCGCGGCGGTAATCACGTTGCGCTGCGCTTCGGGGTTGGGAACCGTCAAGCCGCTGCTTCGGCCGTCGTGGTTCCAGGCCACGCCGCGAATCACGGCGTAGATGCGATCACCCGCAGCCTGCGCGTCGCTCAGCCGCTTCAGCACGAGCATCGCGCCGCCTTCCGCGCGCCCGTATCCGTTCGCGCCCGCGTCGAACGTCCGGCAGCGCCCGTCCGGAGACAGCGCGCGCATCCGGCACAAGAAAATCGTGCCTTGCGGCGAAAGCATGAGGTGACTGCTGCCGGCGAGCGCGATGCTGCACTGTCGCGCTCGAAGGCTCTCCACGGCTTGCACCACGGCAACCAGTCCCGCAGAGCACGCGGTATCGAGCGCGACGTTCGGGCCCTGCAGCCCGAGGAAGTGCGACAGACGCCCGCTCGCGATGCACGCGGCGGAGCCCATGCCGCCATAGCCTTCGATCTCGTCGAACGGACGCCGGCTCTGTAGAAGGTTGTAGTCGCTCCCGCTCAAGCCGATGAACACGCCGGCGTCGCTGCCGGCCAGCCGTTGGGCAGGAATACCGGCGTGCTCGAGGCATTCCCAGGCAAGCTCGAGCAGCATGCGATGGATGGGATCCATCTCGGCTGCCTCGCGCGGGGAGATGTCGAAGAAGCCCGGATCGAACCCGTCGACGGGCTCGAGCAGAAAGCCGCCGCGGCGCACGTACATGCGCCCGGGTTTCTCCGGATCCGGATCGTACAAGGAGTCGACGTCCCATCGCGTCGCCGGCACGTCGACGGTCGCGTCGATGCCATCGCGGAGCACACTCCAGTACCGCTCTGGCGTCGAGGCACCGCCTGGGAAACGGCAAGCCATTCCGACGATCGCAATCGGCTCGTTCGTCCGCGCCTCGAGCTCGCTGACCCGCTGGCGCAACGAGCGAATCGCGACGAGCGACCGCCTCAGAGCCTCGGCATGATCCGGAGGGGGCGTCGAGCCCGACTGTACCGTCATGATGCGAAAACCCGATTCAATATCCGATGCGGTCGAGCTCGTTCAGCAGAGCTGCCGAAGCTTCGTCCGCGGACAACTCCGAAACGTCGTCGCCGACCGACATCGGTTCGCCGCGCTCGTCCGAGGCGGTGCCTTCTTGTGAAACGTCGCCCGGGGCAAGGAGCTCGAGCAAATGCGCCGCCATGATCTCTATCGTGGGGTTCTCGAAGACGAACGTCGTCGGCAACGAGATCTCCACGGCGGACGCGATCCTGTTCGTCAGCTCCACGGCCATCAGCGAATCGATCCCGAGCTCGGTGAGCCCGCGGCGTCGGGGCAGCGACCTCGACGGGTCGAAGCCGAGCACGCGCGACACTTCGCCGCCGAGCAGATCCTCGAGGAGTCGGTTGCGATCGCGCGCCGGTGCGGCCTCGATCAACGGACGCCACCGTCTGATGGCACCCTTGTCGACCGCAGCCGAGGCACTGCCGGCGGCCGCGAGCTCGAAGAAGGGCCGGCCCCTGCCGTCCACCGCGACCGTCGGGAACCGGGTCCAGTCGATCGGCAACACGGCGGCAAGGGCATTGTCCTCGCGCATGAGGCGGCGAAGCGCAGCGGTTCCGAGCTCGGGTGTGATGCTGCCGAGCCCCTTCTCACTCCAGTCGGAGCCCGCGCGCGCCGCCATGCCTACGTCACGCCAGGCCCCCCACGCGACCGACAGCCCAGACAGCCCCAGGCTGCGCCGCAGCGCCGCAAGCCCGTCGAGAAACACGTTGGCGGCCGCATAGTTCGCCTGTCCCGGCGAGCCGAGCAGGCCGGCGCCGGCGGAGAACAGCACGAAGGACGCGAACGGCAAATCGAGAGTCGCCTGGTGCAGATTCCACGCGCCGGCGGCCTTCGCGGGCAGCACGCTCTCGAAGTTCCGCCAGCTTTGGCGTGACAGCACCGCGTCGTCCAGCACGCCGGCGGCGTGCAGGACGTGCCGCAACGACCAGCCCTTCGCTTCGATCGCGGCTCGCGCGCGCCGCACGTCCTCGATCCGCGCGACATCGCACTGGACGACCAGCACTTCCGCACCCGACGCACGCATCTCGGCTATGGCGGCCTCGGCCTCGGCGCTCGGAAGCCCGCGGCCGCTCAACGCGATCCGCCTGCAGCCGCGATTCACGAAATCGCGTGCGACCGACAGGCCGAGTCCGCCCAGCCCACCGGTGATCCAGGCCGCGCCGGAACCGATCCTGTCGGCATCGTCCAGCGAGTCGACCAGGACGATCTTTCCGAGATGGCGCGCCTGCGCCATGTAGCGAAAGGCTTCGTCCGCTTCGTCGACCGTGAACGCCCGATAGGGCAGCGGTCTCAGGGTGCCCGAAGCAAACGCCTCGCACAGCTTCAGGAAGCGCTCCCGAACTCTGTGTGGCTCGCGTATACAGGCGTCCCCGAGGTACAGCACGTGATAGCGCACGCCCGGATACGTCGCCCGCACACGCTCCGGATCCCAGATGCCGGTCTTGCCGATCTCGATGAAGCGACCTCCCGCGCCGAGCACGTCCAACGACGCGGGGACGAAATCGTCCGCGAGCGAGTTCAAGACGACGTGGACGCCTTCCCCGTCCGTGTCGCGCAGTATCTGCTCGCGGAAATCGAGGGAACGCGAATCGTAGACATGCCGAATGCCGATTCGCCGCAGCAGACTGCGTTTGCGTTCGCTGCCCGCGGTCGCGTAGATTTCGGCCCCCTTCGCGAGCGCGAGCTGGACCGCCGCCAATCCGACGCCGCCCGCGGCCGCGTGAATCAGCACGCGCTCGCCGGCGCGGAGCTCTGCAAGCTCGCCGAGCGCCCAATCCGCGGTCAGGAACGCGATCGGCACCGTCGCCGCCTCGCACGCGGTGAGGCCGGCAGGCACCTTTACGGTCAACGCTGCAGGGGCAGTCACCTGCGAGCAAAAGCCCCGCGGCGTGATCGCCATGACCAGATCGCCGGGCACGAGGTCCTCGACCGCCGTCCCAGTCGCCTCGACCGTACCGACGCACTCGCTGCCGAGTGGGCCCGCATCGCCTGGGTACGTGCCGAGTGCGTTCAGGACATCGCGGAAGTTGAGGCCCGTTGCGCGCACGCGGATACGCACCTGGTCCGGCTCGAGGGGAACGATCTCGTCGGGCTCCAGGACGAGCTCGTCCAGCCGGCCACGCTCCCTGATCGCCAGTCTGTACTCGGGTCCCGGTCGGGCCGGCTGCGCCCGGCGGGGCCCCATTCTCGCGAGACGCGCCGCCTTCCAGCCCGAGTCGCGCCAGGCCAGGCGCTCCTCGGCGCCGTCATTCACGATCGCGTCCGTGAGCCCTGCCGGCAGCTCGTCCCCGAGGGCCGCCGGCACATCGATGGCACGGCATGCCGCGCTGCCGAGCTCCGCATTGATCGCGTGCGTCAATCCCCAAACGGCCGACGCGGCCGGACGCGGAGCCTCGCCGTCATCGAAAGCGAACGCGTTCCGCGTAATCACGCAGACCCGTGACGCTCGCCGAGCGGCCGCGGCCTGACCGAGCACCAGCAGAGGCTCGAGCGCCGGCCGCAGAGCGTCGGTCAGCACGTCGCCGGTGTCCGGCAACGCGATGTCGGGCGCGATCCACACGATGCCGTCCCAGCCGCTGCCGGCGGCCGCCTCCTCGGCGCTCGCGCCGTGCTCGACCGTGAGGCCTCGCTCGCGAAGCATCCTCGCGATTCGCTCGACACCTGGTGTGCTGCCCACGACACACCAGCGTCCGCGCATCGTCCCGGCGGAGCCGAGCTCGACGCCGACCCATTCGAGCTCGTAGAGCCAGTCGAGCACCCGGCGCTCGAGCGACGTGTCGGGCGCCGCGGCACGCTGAAACTCCAGCCCCTCGACCCGCAACAGGTTGCCGCTCGACGGATCTCGCAGCTCGACGTCGCACGAGACGATCGCCGCTCCCGCCTTGCCCTCGCGGAGCACGGCGCGCGCTTCGAGGGTCGGTCCCGCAAGCCGTCCTTCGGCCGAAGGGAGTACGAGCCGACGTGTACCGACGGGCAGGTAGACGACGCCCGGCGGCGCCTCGAAGCATGCCCCGCACAGCTGGAACGCGGCATCCAGCAAGGCCGGGTGCACGCCGTACCGGCGGCGCTCCCGATCCGGAATTCGGGAGGCGTCGATCTCTCCCCAGGCGACGCCGTGCCCGCGCCGAATCTGCACGAGCGTACGAAAGGCGCCCTTGTACTCGACACCCGCGGCGGCAATGGCCGCGAGATATTCTTCGGGGTCCAACGCTTCGCCTTCGGGGCTCGGCCACTCGGCAAGCGAGCTTTCCGATCCCGCGCTCGTGTCGACGCGCGCCGTGACATGGGTGCGCCAGTCTTCTCCTTCGTTGCGACGCGACGCGATCTCCAGCCGCTCACCGTCGATGTGCAGCTGCACGCGGCACACGCCCTGCACTTGCAGAGGCTGAAGGATCCGAAAGTCGGCGAGCGTCGCACCCGGCGCCGCTCGAGCGACGGCTGCTCTCGCCATCTCGACGAATCCGGCCGCAGGAAGGACGGGACGGCCGAAGACGAGATGTTCCCCGATCCACGCCGGAGCGTCCTCGCGAATCTCGGCCTCGTACGTCTTGCCGGACAGCCATGGAGAATCGAGCGCTGCGCCGAGCAAGGGATGACCGCGGTTGTCGTACGCCGAATCCAGCCGCGGAGGCGTTCGCCAATGTCGTACGCGCTCGAACGGGTACGTCGGCAGCGCTACCGGAGGCCGTCGCCCCGGTTCGACCTTGTCCCAGCGTACGTTCACACCGGCGACGTAGAGCGCCGCGAGCGCTTCGCGCACCGCCACGGTCGCGTCCTCGTCCGGTCTCAGGCTGGCCACCCGCAGCTCCTCCGCGGGCGCACCGGGACAGCTCGCCGCGAGGCCGAGCAGCACCGGGGCCGGTCCGACCTCGAGCAGCACGCGCGCGCCCCCGGCCCGAAGCGCAGCGACGGACTCGGCGAACCGTACGGGCTCGCGAACGTGCCTGACCCAGTAATCGGTATCGAACGTATCCGCAGTCGCCGCCGCGCCGCGAAGATTCGCGATCACGTCGATGCGCGGCGCTCGGCAGGGCACGCGCTCGACGATGGAACGAAACGCGTCGAGCACCGGCTCGACGTGCGGAGAGTGAAAGGCGTGCGACACCACGAGTCGGCGGCCCTCGATGTGCGCGGCTGCGGCGGCCGCGAGCACCGCATCGACGGCTTCTGCGTCACCGGAGATCACGGTATTGGCCGGACCATTGAATGCAGCGATCGACACGCGGCCGGGCACGTTCTCGAGCAGGGCGCGAACTCGCCCTGCATCGGCAAAGAGGGCGGCCATCGCGCCGCCGTCGGGCAGCTCGCCGATCAATCGGCCGCGCTCGGCCACGAGCCGCAGCGCATCCTCGAGCTCGAGAACGCCGGCAACGGTCGCGGCGACGTATTCGCCCAGGCTGTGGCCCGCCACGGCAACCGGCTCGACACCCCAGGAACGCCATAGTTGCGCCAGCGCCCACTCGAAGGCGAACAGAACGGGCTGCGTTAGCCGTGTTTGCTGGAGAGCCGCCCCGGCAGCCGCATCGTCCCGATCGGCCTCGAGCAGCGGCAGGATCGAGCAGCCCAGCAAAGGCGCGAGGATCTCGTCGCACCTGACGATCTCTTCCCGGAAAACGGGCTCGAGCGCGAGCAGCTCCCGTCCCATGCCCGGACGTTGAGATCCCTGGCCGGTGAACAGAAACGCGACGCCGACGGAGCGGCGCCCCCGGGCCTCCCCGCGCAGGACCTTGCCGTCACCGCGCGCGACGGCATCGAGCGCCGCGACGAGCGTTTCGCGGTCGCGGACGACGGCCGCCGCCCGGTGCTCGAAGTGGTTGCGGCCGACCGCGAGCGTTGCAGTCACCGCGTGAAGATCGAGATCGGCGTCGCTGCGGACGCGAGCCGCCGTCGCCTCTGCGAGCTCGCCGAGCGCGCGAGGCGTGCGCGCCGACAGCACGAGTAGCCCGGGCACGCTCGAAGGCGCGCGCGTCGCTGCCGGATCCTGGCCGCTCCAGGCCTCGAGGATCACGTGCGCGTTGGTACCGCTGAAGCCGAACGAGCTGACTCCCGCGATGCGGCGGCCGTCGATCGCGGGCCACGGCTGTGGACGAGTCGGGACCTCGAGAGGTAACGCGTTCCAAGGGACGTGAGGATTCGGCTCCTTGAAGTGCAGATGCGGCGGCAGCGTGCCATGTTGCAGGGCCAGAACGGTCTTGATCACGCCCGCAATTCCGGCCGCCGCCTCCAGATGGCCGATGTTGGTCTTGACGGAGCCGACGTAGAGCGGCGGGCGATCCGCGGCCCTGCCCGCTTGCACGGCGCCGAGCGCCTGCAGCTCGATCGGGTCTCCGAGCTCAGTTCCCGTGCCGTGCGCTTCGACGTAGCTCACGAGATGCGGATGCACGTCCGAGGCGGCGAGTGCCGCGCGGATGACTTCCTCCTGAGCCCGGGCGTTCGGTGCGGTGAGCCCCGCGCTGCGCCCGTCCTGGTTGATGGCGGTGCCGCGCACGATGGCGAGGATCCGATCGCCGTCCGCCAGCGCGTCCTTGAGGCGCTTCAGGACGACTGCGCCGCAGCCTTCGCCGCGCCCATACCCGTCGGCAGCCGCGTCGAACGCCTTGCAGCGGCCGTCGCGCGAAAGCATGCGGCCGGCGGAGGCGACGACATGGCCGCTCGGACTGAGCATCAGCAACACGCCGGCCGCGATCGCCACATCCGTCTCGCGGGCACGAAGACTTTGACAGGCTTCGTGAAAGGCGACGAGCGACGACGAGCAGGCCGTATCGATCGTCAATGCCGGACCTTTGAGACCGAGCAGATAGGCGATGCGGCCGGCCGCGACGCTGTGCGACGTTCCGGTACCGAAATACCCGTCGAGGTGCTCGGTGCCGGCTCCCCGATCCTGAATGTGCGCCCAATCGTGCGCGGTCATGCCGACGAATACGCCGGTGGCAGAACCGTGGAGGCTCGCCGGTGCAATGCCCCCCCGCTCGAGCGCCTCCCACACCACCTCGAGCACGAGACGCTGCTGCGGATCCATCGCGTCGGCCTCGCGCGGTGCGATGCCGAAGAACGACGCATCGAAATCGCAAATCGGCATGTCGAGGAAGGCGCCGTGACGCGTATACGTTCGCCCGGGCGCATCGGGATCGGGATCATAGTAGGCATCGATGTCCCACCGATCTCGGGGCACCTCGGTCGTCGCGTCGAACCCTTCGATCAAGCGGCTCCAGAACGCATCGGGATCGTTGGCGCCGCCCGGAAACCGGCACGCCAGACCCACGATCGCCAATGGCTCGCGATTTCCGGCGCGCGCGCTGGCGAGCTCGGTCTCGAGCGCTTCGATCCTACGAATTGCCCGCTTCAGAAGATCCTTGCGGTCGGCGGGTTCACCCATCAGCGCGGTGCCTCCGAAACGTCCAGCTTGCTCTCGAGCAACTTTTCGAGCTCGTGCTCCTCGAGCGTCTCGAGCGGCTGGCCGTCAACACCTGCACGCTGCTCGGAAGCAGCGGGCTCGTCGGACTCGAGTTGCTCCATGAGGTGATCCGCGAGCTCGGAGAGCGTCGGGTACGTGAACAACAAGGTGGCGGGCAGCGTGCGATCGAGCTTCGCGGCCAGCGCATTCCGCAGCTCCACGGCCATCAGCGAGTCCAGCCCGAGCTCGGTCAGCGGTACCGTCGGATCGATCTCCTCGCTCGTTCGCAGGGCAAGCACGCGCGCGGCCTCGGCATGAATGCCGTCGAGAAGGATTCTTCGACGACTGCTCGGGACCGCTTCCATCACTTCGCGGGCAAGCGCACCGGCCGGTCGGTCGACCGTGTCGGCGCTCACGTGTGAAGCTCGCGGCAAGTTCACCGACAGGGCGGAGAACAACCCTCGCTCGGCAAAGCCCGGATGCCGTTCGAAGTAGGCGGGCCAGTCCACGGCGATGGCGGCAACGTGCGCGTCGGAGCCCGTCATCGAGTGCTCCAACAGGCGCAAGCCCGTTTCGGGATCGATTGCACCTAGGCCTGCCGCACGAGCCCGTTCGAGCACTTCGCCGCGAGTTGCGGCACCTACCTCGGTCCAGGCACCCCAGTCGATCGCAAGCCCGGGCAGGCCTGCGGCTCGTCGATGCCACGCGAGACCGGCGAGGAACGCGTTGGCCGCGGCATGGTTCGCCTGCCCGGACGATCCGAGGAAGGCCGCGCCGCTCGAGAACAGAACGAAATGCTCGATCGCGTGATCGCGTGTAGCGACGTGCAGATTCCAGGCGCCTGCAACCTTGGCCTGCATGACGTCTGCGAAGTGCGACCAGTCCTGGTTCAACAACACCGCATCCGAGGTAACGCCGGCAGAGTGGAACACGCCGCGAAGCCCGGCGCCGGCAGCCTCCACGAGCGCTCGAACGCATGCGGGGTCCGCCACGTCGCCGCGCACGACGCGCACGTCCGCGCCGAGCGCTCGCATGCGCTCGAACGCATCGAGCGATGCCGGCGACGGGTCGCTGCGGCCGCAGAGGACGACTCGACCGGCCCCCCGCTCCGTCAGCCATTCGGCGACTCGAAGGCCCAGGCCCGCCAGTCCCCCGGTCACGATGTAGCTCCCGTCGGACCGGATCGCAAGCGATCCGGTCGCGGGTGTCGCGTGAGGAACGATCCGAGCGGCGAAAATCCCGCCCGGCCTCACGGCGATTTCCTCTTCCAACGGCTCCGGATCCTCGTCGAGCCAAGCCGCAACCGCCGGGACGGCGTCCGTCCACTCGGACGGAAGATCGACGGCCCGACACCGGATCTCGGGATACTCGGCTGCAACCGTTCGGCGCAATCCCCAAAGCGCACAGCCGCTCGGATCGACCGCCTCTCCGCCGAGCGGCTGTGCGGCACGCGTAACGAGCACGAGCTCGCCGCGGCCGCTCGTCACCGCGCCCTGCACGAGGCGAAGCGCCGCAGTCAGATGGCCTCGCTGTGCAGCGAGAACCTTCGCGCCGTCGTCTTGCGGATCGACGGACACGTCGAGCGACAACAGATGGAGCACGCACGGAGGTGCCGACTCGGACAGGCGCTGCAGCAGCGCGGCATAGGCGCTGGGCGAATCGGCGTCGAACTCGTCCGCGGCGAACGGATCGAGAATCTCGAGCGGAATGCCGGCGGCCCGGAGAGCTCGAGCCGCCTGTCCCGACAGGGCGTCGGGCCGAGCCAACGCGACCCAAGTTCGGCGCGACGCCGACGTTTGCCGCACGTGTCGCGGACGTTCGGGCGCCACCGCCAGAATGACGGCCTGCTGAGAAAGCACGTCGCGCTCGTCGTCGCCGGCCGGCGAGGCAGCCCTCACCTGCTCGAATCCGTGCCTTTCGAGCTGATTCACCCAGCCTGACCGGCTCAACAGCGGATATCTCGGACGCACTTCCGTGTCGGTGAAGCACCACCACCCATCGGTCATGCCGACCGTCAGGTCACCGAAGCGCTGCTCCCGCACCCCTTCGAGCAGGACAAGCAAGCCGCCCGGAGCCAGTAGCCGACGGACGTGCTCGAGCGTGCGGCCGAGGTCGGGCGTTGCATGCAGAACGTTCGACGCGACGACGATATCGAAGCTCGCGTCCTCGTAGCCCTGCTCGGCGGGATCCCTCCCGATATCGAGGAGCCGATAGTCCACGCAGCCGTAGTCGGCGAGCTTCGCGCGCGCTCGTTCGAGGAATAGCGGCGAGACGTCCGTGAAGACGTAGCGAACGCCGGTGTCTGCAAGCAACGGCAGGACCTTCGACGTCGTGCCGCCGGTTCCTGCACCGATCTCGAGAATGCGCGGCGTATGGCGAGCTTCTGCATGCAGCCGTGCCGCATCGGCAACGGTTTCGGCCACGAGGGTATTGAAGATGCGAAACGACGGCGTCTCGGCATATAACCGCTCCGTCGCCTCGAGCGAGCCGCCCGGGAAAAGCAGATCCATCGGATCGATCTTCCCCGTCAGCGCTTCCGCGAGACGCTCGCCGCAGCGGGCCGTCATCTCGGCCTCGACGGCGACGGCGGGAAAGTCCTCGAGCAGCTTCGCGAGCATTGCGGAGGCATCTGCCTGCGCCGGCTCCGACACGACGCGCCACTCGTCCGACGGACCGGCGGCAATCACACCCTCCTCGGCGAGGATCTCGTGAAGTCGATGAAAGAGCCGCTCGTGGGCCGGCAGCACGCTCGCCAGCCTGCAAAGCTCCTGCTCACTCCAGACCTCGCCTCGCGCGAAGCCGACACCGAGCGCGCGAAAGGCGTTCGCAACGTACGCAGCGCACAGCGCGTCGAGCCTCGGCAAACTGGCCGAGTACACGTTTCCATCATGCTCGGCCACGAGCTCCGGGGTTCGCCGAGCCACGAGATCGGCCAGCGGCGCCGCAGCAGGCATCGTCTCGACGGACGGCAGCAGGCACTCCCAGGTGCGCGTCCATAGAAGGCCGGCAGTGGGACCCGTCGCCGTGGCCGGCACGGCGGTAGTGTCCGTAGTCGACCCGTGGGCCCGCGCCGACCAGCCGATCCAGTAGCGTTGCCTCTCGAACGGGTACGTCGGCAAGCGCACTTTTCGAACGTCGGGAACGTCGATCACGTGACGCCATTCGGGTTCGATGCCGCGCACGTGCAGCTCTGCAAGCGCGCTTAGGACGCATTGCCGCTCAGATTGACCGCGGCGCAGAGACGGAACGAACGTGGCCGCCCGTCCGTCCAAGACTTGCGCTCCAAGGCCGCACAGCGTGGCGTGCGGGCCGACCTCGAGAAACAGCTCGTGGCCGGCGGCGCGCATCGCTCGCACCGCGTCGGCGAATCGCACGGCCACTCGCGCCTGCTCACGCCAATACGAAGGCGAGCAGATCGTGCTCGCGTCGAGGAGACCGCCCGTCGCCGTCGAAAAGAACGAGATTTCGGGCGGTCTGAACGTTGCGCGGCGCGCCGCGGCCTCGAGCTCCGCGAGCATCGGCTCGACGAGCGGCGAATGGAAGGCATGCGAAACGGCGAGGCGGCGCCCCTGGATGCCCGATTCCGCGAGCCGGTCGAGGAACGTGAGCACGTCCGCCTCGGGACCCGATACGACCGTATTGCCGGGCGAGTTGTACGACGCGATGACGACGCTCGAACCCTCGTCGAGCCGACTTTCGACGACCATCGAGTCCGCGAAGACGGCCGCCATCGCGCCGCCCGCGGGCAACGCCTGCATCAGGCGGCCGCGCGCGGCGACGAGGCGCAACGCATCCTCCAACGAAAGCACACCGGCGACGACGGCAGCCGCAAACTCTCCGACGCTGTGGCCCGCCACGGCCACGGGCTCGATGCCCCAGGATCGCCAGAGTTGCGCGAGCGCGTACTCGAGCGCGAAGATCGCGGGCTGCGCGTAACGCGTCTCGTCGATCAGCGATTCGGCCCGTGCTCTCGCTGCGGGAGCGGGAAACACGACATCGACGAGCGGCACGTCGAGCTCGCCGCGGAGGATTTCGTCGCACGCGTCGAAAGCCTGTCTGAACGCGCCGCCCGTCTCATAGAGCTCGCGTCCCATGTCGACGTATTGGGCGCCCTGTCCCGTGAACAGAAACGCGGGCTCCATCGCCGTCGATGCAGGGCCGCCGGCGACGACGCCCGGTGCCGGCTCTTGCCTGGTCCATGCCGCGAGGGCCGCTGCGGCCTCTGCGGGAGACCGCGCCACCACGCCCAAGCGGTACGCGAAGCGCGCTCGCCCCGCGGCTGCGGTATGGCAGAAATCCGCCCATCGACCATCTGCGGCCTTCGAGAACGCCTCTGCGTAGCGGGACGCGAGCAGGCGCAATGCCGACTCGCTTCGCGCGGAAAGCGGCAAAAGGTGCGCGCGGCTATCGTGCTCGCGAGGCGGCTCGCGCGACGGAGCTTCCTCGAGGATCGCGTGCGCGTTCGTCCCGCTGAACCCGAACGAGCTGACTGCGGCGCGGCGCACGCCGTCCCGCGTGCGCGGCTCCCAGGGACTCAGTTTCGTCGTGACCTCGATCGGCCATCGCGTCCACTCGATCAGCGGATTCGGCTTCTCGAGGTGCAGATGCGGCGGAATTTCCGCGGCGCGCAGCGCCAACACCGCCTTCAGCACGCCGGCGATACCGGCCGCGGCCTCCAGATGACCGAGGTTCGTCTTTACGGAGCCGATACGCAGCGGTCGGCCGTGCTCGCGCGACCCATAGACGGCACCGAGCGCTCTGACCTCGATCGGGTCGCCGAGCCTCGTGCCGGTCCCGTGCGCTTCGATATAGTCGACGTCGGCTGCGGTCAGACCGCCCCGCTCCAACGCGGCGCGCATCAGTGCCTCCTGAGCGGCGCCGTTTGGCGCGGTAATGCCGCTCGAGCGGCCGTCCTGGTTGATCGCGGTAGCGCGGATCAACGCGTGAATCCGATCGCCGTCGGCAATCGCGTCCGAGAGCCGTTTCAGCACGATCACGCCGCATCCCTCGCCGCGCACGATTCCGTTCGCGCTCTCGTCGAACGTGCTGCAGCGTCCGTCCGGGGACAGCATCTGCGCCTTGCTGAGCGCGATCATCGTCTCGACGCTCAGGATGAGGTTCGCCCCCCCGCTGATGGCGAGCCGGCATTCGCCGCTGCGCAAGCTCTCGCAAGCGAGGTGCAGCGCGACGAGCGACGACGAGCATGCCGTGTCGATCGTCACGGCCGGTCCGCGTAGCCCGAGCAGATAGGCGATCCGACCCGCCGCCATGCTGCCGGCTCCGCCTGCCGCGCTGTAAGCGTCGATGGTCTCGAGCGGCCGCTCGAGCATCAATTGCGCATAGTCCTTGTTGCACAAGCCGATGAAGACCCCGCCCGTCACGCCGTCCAGACGATCGGCCGCGATGCCGGCGTCCTCGAGCGCTTCCCAGGTGACCTCCAACAGCAGGCGGTGCTGGGGATCGACGCTGACCGCTTCACGAGGCGCGATGCCGAAAAAGCGGGCGTCGAAGCCATCGACGGTGTCGAGAAAACCGCCTCGGCACGTCACCATCTTTCCGGGCGCGGTGGCATCGGGATCGAGGAGCGCGCGCGCGTCCCAACGTTCGGCCGGTACTTCTCGAACGGCGTCGACCCCGTCGCGCAGCAGCTGCCAATAGCGATCTGGGTCGTCGGCACCGCCCGGGAAGCGGCAGCCCATGCCGACGATCGCGATGGGCTCGGAGCGCTGCGCCAGCCGCCGCTCGGCAGCGTCGAGGCGATTCTGCAGCTCCGCCGCGAGCAATGCGAGGCGCTCGGGCGGAAGCTTTGCGATACGCTCGAGAAAGTCGCTCATTCTATGCCCTGTCGTCTGTGCGTCCTTTTACGCGTTCGGCTACCTCCTGGTCACTCATCCCCTCGATCAGCTCGAGGACGGACAGCGACTCCGATACCGACGCGTGGACTGCGGGTGGCGGCTCGATTGCACGATCGGCCGGGCGCTGCGAGGTCGTCTCGCCCGCCGCATCGAGGCGCAGGGCCAAGTGCTCGACGAGCGCCTCGATGGTTGGATGGTCGAACAACAAGCTCGCGGGCAGAGTCTGTCCGATCTCGGCCGAGAGCGCGTTGCGCAGCTCGATCGCGAGCAGCGAGTCGAGGCCGATCTCGCCGAGGGGTTGTCGCCCATCCGGTACTCGTCCGGCAGGCAAGCCGAGCACTCGCGCAACACATTGCTCGACGCCTTTGCGCAATACTTGCCGGCGACGACGAGGCGCCGCCGCGGCAACCTGCGCCGCGATCGTATCGGCCGACTCCGGCTTGCGGCCGTCCGAAGCTTCGCGAGCCTCGCCGCGCTTCGGCGCAAGGTGCTCGATGAGCGGATTGCGCCGGCGGGACGTGGTCAACAGGGACCAGTCCATCGGCGAAACCATGACCGCACCGCTCGCACAGGCGAGCCGCTCGAAAAGCTCGAGGCCGAGCATGGGATCGATCTCGAGCACACCGCTCCGCCCGACGCGTTCTACCGTGCGGTAGCGCACCGCGGCACCGGTGCCGCCCCAGGCGCCCCACGCGAGCGACACCGCTGGGCGTCCGCGCCCGACGAGGTGCGCCGCGAACGCGTCCATGAACGCGTTCGCGGCGGAGTGATTCGCCTGGCCGGGAGACCCGAGCACGCCCGAGACCGACGAGAACAATACGAAGAAGTCGAGCGGCGCCGAAGCGGTCGCTTCGGCCAACGCGACAGTGCCGAGCACCTTCGCGTTGAACACGCGGCGGAATCGCTCCCAGGTTTGATTGGGCAGCAACGCATCGTCGAGAACGCCGGCGCAGTGCACCACTCCCCGCAGCGGCAGCCGCGAATCGACGCTTGCGAGCACGCGTCCCAGCTCGTTCGGCTTGCCGACGTCGGCGAGCTGCACGTCGACCGTGGTGCCCCGTGCGCGGATACGCTCGATAGTGCGCCCCGCGTCCTCCGTCGGCGCATTGCGGCCGATGAGCAGCAGGCGTCCTGCTCCTCGCATGGCGAGCCGCTCGGCCACGAGCAATCCGAGCCCGGACAGCGCGCCCGTGACGAGATAGGTGCCATCGCGCCGCACGGGCAGCTCGTCGTCCTGGACCAGCACGAGCTTGCCGATGTGTCGGCCGGCAGCCATATCCCTAAACGCATCGACCGCCCGGCTCATCGGCACCGTTCGATGCGGCAGGGGCACCAGCTCGCCCCGCTCGAATCGAGCCATCAGCGCCTCGAGGCGTTCCTGGATGCGCTCCGGCGCGTGCTCGAGCACCGGGCTCAAGTCGACGGCCTCGTAGCGGACGCCGCGCTTGCAGGAAGGCCGAGCGTCGACCTGCTCCTGCGTCCAGATCCCCGTCTTGCCGAGCTCGAGCAGCCGGCCCCCTTCGGCGAGCACATCGAGCGAGGCCGGTATGAACTCGCCGGCAAGGCTGTTGAGAACGATGTCCACGCCGCGGCCCCCGGTCGCAGCGAGGACCTGCTCGACGAAATCGAGACTGCGCGAATCGAACACCGCCTCGGCGCCGAGCTCGAGCACGCGGGCACGCTTCTCGTCGGTGCCGGCGGTGCCGAACACGCGAAGGCCCGCGGCGCGCGCAAGCTGCACAGCCGCCATACCGACTCCGCCTGCCGCGGCATGGATCAGCACGGTTTCTCCCGCGCGCATGCGTCCGACGTCGGACAAAGCATAGTCCGCCGTCAGGAAAGCGATCGGCAGCGTCGCGGCCGCGGCGACGGAGAATCCTGCCGGGACTCGGACGGCGAGCCCCGAATGCATCGTGACGTAATCGCCGAACGCGCCGGCCGCCGCGAGCACGCGGTCCCCGACGCGAAGGCGGTCGACGCCCTCTCCGACGGCAGTCACGATTCCGACGCACTCGCCGCCAAGGTTGGTACCGACGTACCGCATGCCGAGCGCGTGCATCACGTCGCGGAAATTGAGACCGGCGGCCTCGATCGCGACCTCGATCTGCCCGGGCCCCGGAGGTTCGCGCGGCACTTCGACGAAGCCGAGCTCGTCGAGCACCCCGCGCGGTCCGAACGAGAGGCGCCGCGGCTTGCGCTCTCGAGTCGGCAGTGGCCAGGGCTCGAGGCGCGGCACGAAAACGTCGGCCCCCCGTAGCGCAAGCTCGGGCTCGTCACTCGGCCCGAGGGCAAGCGAGGCGAGCTCCTCGGCGCACGAAACGCCCACGTTCGCAGGAAGATCGACCGTGCGCACCGTGAGCTCGGGGCGCTCCTCGCGCGCCGCCCGCGCGAGCCCCCAGAGCGTCGCCTGAGAGGGGCAGAGCCGCTCGAATGGTGCGCCGACGGCGACCGCACCGCGCGTCACGAGATGAAGGCGTGGCGGGTGCTCGTCTGCGTCGGCCACGCGCTTGACGAGCTCGAGCGCTTCGGAGCACCAACTCTCGAGCTCCCGCTCGAGCGTTCCGACGGCCTGCTCGTTCGAGGCGTCGAGCCCCCTGAAATAGGCAATGTCCGTCACGGGGTGCGCGGCCTCGGCGTCCGCGATTCGAACGTCGGTCCCGACGCGCGTCACTCGTCCGCCGGCCCTCTCGATGCACGCGGCGAAGGCGTCGGCAATACCGGCGCGGTCAGAGAACACGAGCCAACCGAGGCCGTCCGCATCGACGCGCTTCTGAGCGAAGAAGGCCGCCTGCTTGCCGATGACGGACTTGGCGGACGAGACGTGTTTCGTGCTCGCAGCCGCGAAACCGAGCGAGTCGAGCACCCCGAGCCACCGGGAGCGATCGAGCAACGGATAGTCGGGACGCAGCGCCTCGTCCGAGAACGCCCACCACCCGTCGAGCAGACCGACCGTGACATCGTGCCAACGCTCCGCGTTGACCGCCTCGAGCGCGAGCAGCACGCCGTTGGGAGCCAGGAGCGAGCGCACCCGCTCGAGCGATGCGCGGATGTCCTTCGACGCATGCAGAACGTTCGAGGCGAGAATCAAATCGTAGTGCGCGGGCTCGAAGCCCTGCTCGCGTATGTCCCGGTCGATGTCGAGCGTCTGGAAACGCATGTCGGCACGGCGCGTCCCGAACTCCGCGGCCGCTTTCGTCACGAAGGCCGTGCCGATGTCCGTGAAGGTGTACTCGACTTCACCTTCCCGAAGCACGGGCAGAACGTGCGCCGTCGTACCGCCGGTACCGGCACCGATCTCGAGAACGCGCAGGCGCCTTCCCTCGGGTAGCATCCGCACGATTGCCTCGACGGCCAGCCGGGCCACGCCGTTCATGGCCCGGGCAATCGGCGTATCGCGATACAGCCGCGACATCATCGTCGTGTCGCCGCCGGGAAAGAGTATCGACAGGGGGTCGGTCTTCCCCGCCAGCACACTTGCGAGCTGCTCGCCGCAACGTCTGGTGATCTCGAGCTCCGGGACCGCGTCGCCATAGCGGCGCCGCATCTCGTCTGCAGCAGGCGGAGCGGTATTCTGAGGCGGGATCAGGACCTCATAGCCCCCGGCGACCGGGCGCAAGAGACCGTCCTCGGCAAGGATCGTGAGAAAGCGGCCGAGCAGGCGGCGGTGCCGCGACCTGATACCGAGACGAGTCATGAGCTCGTCTACCTCGACCCGTTCGCCGGCCGCGGGCGACCAGCCTAGCGCGTGCAGCGCGCGCGCGACATAGGCACACGAGAGTCGGCCGAGATCGACATAAAGATCGTCGTACTCCGCCAGCTCGTGCTCGTTCACAAGCGGGGGAATCGCCGCATCGAGCGCAACGGCCAACGCATCGACGTCGAGCCTGGACGGAATCCCGGCGTAGACGGGCAACGTCCTCCAGGAAGTCCGGTACACGGCTTCGACCGGCGCCAATGGGCGCTTTCCGGCCTCGGCACGCTTCATGACGAGCCGGTCGATCGCGAGCACGAGCCGTCCGCTCGCGTCCTCCATCCGAAGGCTTGCAATCAGCGTTCCCTGTTGCTCGGCGGCCTCGAGCACCGCATGGCAACGGCTGGGCTGTCCCTCGGCCGGGCCTCGGCGAATCCGCTCGGCGGTGACCGGCAGGTAGAGGCCCGGCTTGCTGCCGGCCGCCTCGATGCGGCCGCGCAGGGCCGCGGCGGTCACCTGTAGACCGGCGTCGAGGAGCGCTGGGTGCACGGAATATCCTTCCGGGCTGCCGGCCTCGACCGGCAGAGCGATTTCGCCGAGCGCCTCGTTGACGGCGTAGCGAACCTCCCGCACACCGCGCAGCGCGGGGCCGAAGTCGAGCCCGCGCTCGCGGAGGTCCATATAAAAGGTGTCGGCGTCGAGCCGGCGTCCGCACCGCGCCGCGATCGCATCCCGGTCGAGCGGCACGGATTGCCCCGCGTCTCCGCTGCGGAGCAGCGCTTCGGCGTGCTGGATGAATTCCGATTCGTCGCCGCCGAGGCTGTGAATCGTGAGCGTCAGGTGGTCGGCTGCGTTGGGACCCGCCGCTTTGAGGCGCACGTGCACGACGCGAGGCGATTCGCCGAGCACGAGCGGCCGCCCGATCGTGAAGTCGACGATCTCCGGGTGCGTGTAACCGGGACCGGCTCGCCCTGCCGCCAAGGCCATCTCGATGAGGGCAGCAGCCGGAGCAATCACTCGGCCATCGACGACGTGGTCCGCGAGGTAGGGCAAGCTCGCGCTCGTCAGCACACGCTCCCAGCGCCAGTCTCCGTCCGGCGTAATCGAGCGCCACCCCAAAAGCGGATGCGCCTCGCGCCGCCGGGCCGGGCTCGCTTCCCCTTCCATCGCTTCGGGAAGCCGTACCCACAGCACGTCGCGCTGGAACGGATAGCCCGGCATCCGCACGCGCCGATGCCCGCGCCCGCGATCCCGCGCGGCCCAGTCGAGGTCGACGCCGCGCACGTAGAGGGAGCCGGCAGCCAGCGCGATGGTCTGCTTTTCGTCCTGATCGCGCCGCATCGACGCCACCCAGCCGACGTCGGCATCGCGCAGCGTCTCGGCGCCCATCGCGCATAGCGTCGGCGTCGGACCGCATTCCAGGAACAGGCGATGCCCACGGCCATGCGCATGGCGAAGCGACGCGGCAAAACGAACCGGCTCGCGCGCGTGGCGCGACCAATAGCGTGGATCAGCCAGATCCCCGGCTTGTACGGGCGTGCCCGTCAGGTTGGACACGAGCGGCACGCGCGGCCTCTGGAACTTCACCGCGCTCGCCGCGCGCTCGAGATCGGCCATGATCGGCTCGATGAGCGGCGAATGGAACGCATGAGACACTCGCAGCCGCTGCGAATGGATGCCCGCCTCGGCAAGCGCGCGCATCAGCGCTTCCACGCTCTCGGCCTCGCCGGAAATGACGACCGACTCGGGCCCGTTGATGGCCGCGATGCAGGTGCGCGCGCCTGCAAGACGAGACTCGACGACCTCGGCGCTCGCGCTGACCGCGGCCATCGCGCCGTTCGTCGGCAGGGCGTCCATCAGGCGCGCCCGCACCGCGATCAGCCGCGCACCGTCCTCGATCGACATCGCACCCGACACGGCCGCCGCAGCGTACTCGCCGACGCTGTGACCGATGACCATCGCCGGCTCCACGCCCCAGCTCCGCCAAAGCTCGGCGAGCGCGACCTCGAGCGCGTACAACGCCGGCTGCGCATAACGGGTCCGCAACAGCAAAGACTCGCTGTCCGGCAGACGCCCGAACATAACGTCGAGCAGCGAAACACCGAGATCGTCACGCAGCCACGCGTCGCAGCGGTCGAGGACGTCCTTGAACACCGGCTCCTCGTCATACAGCTCGCGTCCCATGCCGACTCGTTGGGAGCCCTGGCCCGTGAACAGAAACACGGGGCGACACGACTCGTGCGTCGCGCGCCCTGTATGCACGAGCGCCGGCCCGACGCGGTCACCGCGTGCATAAGCTTCGAGCGCCGCCTTCGCGTCCTCTGCGCTCCGGCACACGATCGCGAGCCGGCGCGGCAGATGCGTGCGCCCGACCGCGGCGGTATGGCACAGATCGCCCAGGCCGCAGTCGCCGTCCGCGAGCGCGTCGGCGTAGCAGCTCGCCAGCGCATCGAGCGCGGCGGGCGTGCGGGCCGAGAGCGTCAGCAGCGAGAACGCGCGCGCCGGCAGAGCGGCAGCCGCAGCCGGCCGCGCGGGCGGCTCTTCGACGATGACGTGCGCGTTCGTCCCGCTGAATCCGAACGCACTGACTCCCGCGCGGCGCTTGCCGCCGGGTGCCGGGAACGGCGTACGGCGCGAGGCCACGCGGACGGGCAGCGTTTCCCAGGCGATCAGCGGGTTCGGCGTCTCGAAGTGCAGGTGCGGGGGAATCTCGCCCGCTCTGACGGCGAGAATCGCCTTGAGCAGGCCGGCGACGCCCGACGCGCCTTCGAGGTGACCGAGATTCGTCTTGATGGTGCCGATCAGCAAGGGCTCGTCTCGGCCCCGTCCGTACGCGGCACCGAGCGCCTGCACCTCTATCGGATCACCCAGCTCGGTGCCGGTGCCATGCGCCTCGACATAGCCGACGTCGCGCGGCTCGAGTCCTGCATTCGCGAGAGCGGCCGCGATGACCGCCTCCTGCGACGGCCCGTTCGGCGCGGTCAGACCGCTGCTCGGCCCGTCCTGGTTGACGGCCGATCCGCGGATGACGGCCCAGATCGGGTCATCGGCGGCAAGCGCATCGGACAATCGCTTGAGCACGAAGATGCCGCAGCCCTCTCCGCGTCCGAAACCGTCGGCGCGCGCGTCGAACGCCTTGCAGAGGCCGTCGGGCGAGAGCATCCGCGACTCCTGAAACGCTATCGTCAGGTCCGTCGACAGGATCAGGCTCGTTCCTCCGGCAAGGGCAACGTCGCTTTCCCGCAGGCGCAACGACTGACAAGCCAGATGCACGGCCACGAGCGTCGACGAGCACGCCGTATCGATCGAGACGGACGGTCCTTGCAGACCGAGCAGATAAGACAACCGGCCGGAAGCCATCGACAACGCCGCACCCGACGCGAAGTGCGGGTGAATGTGCGCGCGAGAGGCTCCGCCCGCGCGCACTTGAATCTGCTGATAGTCGCTGCCGGTGATCCCGATGAAGACGCCCGTCCTCGTGTTCTTGAGGCCCGCGGGCGCCATGCCCGCGTTCTCTAGCGCCTCCCATGCGCATTCGAGGACGAGGCGTTGCTGCGGATCGATGCTTGCGGCTTCACGGTGGGAAATACCGAAAAGCTCGGCGTCGAACGCACCGGGATCGCACTCGAGATAACCCGCCGGCGGAAGCTTACGGGAAGCGTCGACGGTCCAGCCCGGCCGCTCCGTCGGCGGCCTTTCGATCACCGCACATCGGCCTTCGTCGAGCAAACGCGCGAGCGCTTCGGGCGAATTCACCCCGCCCGGCATGCGGCAGCCGATTCCGACGACCGCGATCGGCTCGGAGCGTTGCGACTCGAGCTCGTCCACGCGGTCCTGCAGCGTCTCGATCGCGAGCAGCGCGCGCTTCAATGGAGAGAGCGATTCGGTCATCTCGGTTTCTCTAGCGCAAACGATCGAGCCGCTCGAGAAGACGCGCCTCGGCCTCGTCCTCGGACAACGATTCGATATCGCGCGCACGCTGGGATCGGGAGAACGACTCCTCTGCGCCGGGCTCCGCCGAGTCGTTCGCGGCGCCGAAGAGGCGTGCGACGAGAACTTCCGCGATCGCCTCGATCGTTGGGTAGTCGAACATCAGAGTCGCGGGCAACGCGCGCTCGAGTCCAAGACCTGCCTCGAGCCGATTACGCAACTGGACCGCCATCAGCGAATCGAGCCCCAAGTCCATCAGTCGATGGGTCCGGTCTGGGCGATGCGCGTCATCGAGCTGCAGCACTTCCATCACGCGTTCGCGTACGTACTCGATCATGAGCTCGATCCGCTCCCCGCCGGCCGCCGCTTCGAGCTCGGCGAGAAACTTGCGGACCGCCTCTTCACTGACGCCTTCGCTCTCCGCACCCTCGACGCGAGCGTCGCGGCCGACGGGGGTTGCGACGACGTCGCCGGGCATGACGACCGAGCCCGCACGTAGATGCGCCTCCTTGGAAGCCGAACGCGCCGTGCGTGCGAGGATCACGTGCTGCCCGAGCGCGCTCGCCGGCGAATCGGCACTCGGCAGCACGACGACATCGTCGAATGCGTGCGCCGTGAGCGTGCGTTGCCATTGCTCGGGCTTCAGCAGCGGATTGTCGCCGCGAATGTCGTCGGCGAAGTGTTGCCACCCCTCGATAAGGCCGGTCGTGAAGTCGAACCATGCATGGTGCTCGGTCGCCTCGACCAGCACGAGGAAACCGCCCGGCGAGAGTAGCGAGTTCAGGCGCTCGAGCGCCTTGCGCAAGTCCTTCGACGCGTGCACGACGTTTGCACCGACGATGACGTCGAAGGAGCACGGAACGTATCCCTGAGCCTCCAAGTCCTCGTCGAGATTCAGGACGGCGAAGCGCGCGAAGGGGAACGCCGCGAACTTGCGGCGCGCGCGAGCCAAGAACAGGTCCGAAACGTCGGTGAAGAGGTATTCGCAGCCGCCGCCGTCGAGCAGGGGCAGCATCGTTGCAGTCGTTCCGCCGGTACCCGCTCCGACCTCGAGCACTCTGAACGGGCGCGCTCCGCTCCAGGTTCGGAACGCAGCCTCCACCGCCGCGCCCGCCACCGCGTTCGTGTACCGATTGATGTTTGCCGCTGCATAGAGATTGTCGGCGAGCGTGGACGAGCCTCCCGGGAACAGGGTTTCGAGCGGGCTTTCCCGACCGGCAATGACGTCCGTGAGCTTGTCGCTGCAGTTGCGCACGTAAGCGAGAAAATGCGGATCGTCCGCGAGCGCACGCTCGGTCGCCGCCATCGCCGGCTCGAGATCGGAGCCCGAGAGGGGACGGTCACTGACGAAGGCCGACCCGTCGCGTCGCAACAATCCCTCATCCGCCAGTCGCTCGAGCCAGCGCTGGAGCATGCGGGCGTACAGGGCCGAAATCCCGAGGCGGCGAATCAACGAATCGACGTCGTGCCGCTCGCCGGGTTGCGCGAAGGCGCCGAGCCTGCTCAGCGTGTTCGCCGCGTGCGCCGTCGTGAGCCGAGCGAGGCGTGCAAATTTCTCCGGGTAGGTTTCGACGCGAACGCCGAGCGGCGCGTTCTGCGACTGGCGAAGGCCAGCGTCGCGAGCGCGCCGCCAGATCTCCTCCGTCGCGTGCGCAGCTTGCGCCCGCGTCGAGGCACGTTCGATCCAGAAGCGGCGCCGCTGGAAGGGGTGCCCGGGCAGATCGACCTTCTTTGCGCCGTAGGGCGCGTGAAACGCCTCCCAATCGAAATTGACGCCGCTCACGTACAGCTCGGCAACGCCGTCGAGCAGGACATCCCAGTCGGGTCTGTTCCGCTCGAGGCTGTGCGCCCAAACGCGCGGGGCATCGTCGATGGAGCGCGCCATGGCCGTGAGCACCGGGTGAGGGCCGATCTCCAGGAATGCAGGCTGGCCGGCCTTGGTCAACGCGGCAATCGACTGCGCGAATCGCACGGGCTCGCGCGCGTGCCGGCGCCAGTACCGAGGGGTCGTTATGAGATCCGGAGCGGCGATCTCACCGGTGAGGTTCGACACCACCGCGATACGCGGAGCCTGGAAGGTCACCTTGGCGGCCGCGCTTTCGAGCGCGTCGAGCACCGGCTCGACGAGCGGCGAATGAAATGCGTGCGACACGGCGAGCCGCGTGCTCTCGATTCCTTCTTGCCGAAGGGATGCGACGACGGCGTCGACGGCGTGGCCGTCGCCGGAAATCACGACGTTCGACGGTCCGTTGTAGCAGGCAATCTCGCAAGCCCCCCTTGCAACCGCCCTGACCGCACGCTCGACCCTCCCCTCATCGGCATGCACGGCCGCCATGGCGCCGCCCGCCGGCAGCGAAGCCATCAGCCTCCCACGCTCGGCGATGAGCGTGAGTCCGTCTTCGAGACTGAAGACACCGGCCACGCACGCTGCGACGTATTCGCCGACGCTGTGACCGAGCACGTACGTCGGCTCGACGCCAAAGGAGCGCCACATCATCGCAAGCGCATACTCGAGCGCGAAGAGCGCAGGCTGCGCGCGTTGCGTCTCGTCGAGCGCAATGCGCGTGCCTGGCTCCGCGCGCGACGCGCCGGAGAACAGAATCTCGAGCAGCGGCTCGTCGAGCAGCGGATCGAGGATCTCGGCACACCTCTCGAGCTCCCGGCGGAAAACGGGTTGCAGGTCGAAAAGCTGCCGGCCCATGCCGGGCGACTGAGCACCCTGCCCGGTAAACATGAATACGACCGGCGGCCGAGCCGATCGCGAGGATTGCCCTCGGCGAATCCTCGAGTGACGTCGACCGCTGCGGTGGTCGGCCAAGCGTTCCGCGGCTTCCGCGGTCGTCGCGGCGGCGATGGCAAGTCGATGCTCGAAGTGCGATCGCCCCGCGCTCGCGGTTCGACTGACGTCGGCCAAGTCGGGTGCCGGAACACGCGCCAGTGCCGCCTCGTAGGCTGCAGCGAGCTCAGCGAGAGCGGACTCGCTTCGGGCAGACAAAGTCAACAGCCACGACGGCGGGCGCATCGAAGCTGCCGCCTGCACCTCGGGCTCGACGAAGTCGGACACGACGACGTGAACGTTCGTGCCGCTGAAGCCGAACGAGCTGACGCCGGCAACCCGCTTTCCGCGCTCCGCCTGCCATGGAAGCTCGCTCGTCGCAACCTCGATAGGCAAGCCCTTCCAATCGATATACGGATTCAGCGATTTCAGGTGGAGACTTCGCGGGATCTTCCCATGCCAAAGCGCAAGGACGGCCTTGATCAGCCCCGCAACTCCGGCCGCGGCTTCCGCGTGACCGATATTCGTCTTGAGAGAGCCCACGCGGAGCGTGGAGCCAGCGGTGCGGCCGACGCCGAAGACCTCGGCAATCGCCCGCGCCTCGATGGGGTCGCCAAGCGACGTTCCCGTCCCGTGCGCTTCGATGAGCTCGACATCGTCGGGCTCGAGCCCTGCATTCGCGAGCGCCTCGCGAATCACGGCAACCTGGGCAGGACCATTCGGCGCTGTGAGCCCGCTGCTGCGCCCGTCCTGATTCACCGCGGAGCCGCGTATCACCGCAAGCACGCGGTCGCCATCTGCCCGCGCGTCGGACAGCCGCTTCAGCAGAACGACGCCGCACCCCTCTGCACGCACGAAGCCGTTTGCCGATGCATCGAAGGCTTTGCAGCGTCCGTCCGGCGACATCATCCGCGCCTTCGACAGCGTGATCGTCGGCCCCGGCGACAGAATCAGGCTCACACCGCCGGCGATCGCGAGATCGCATTCGCCGGCGCGCAGGCTGCGGCTAGCGAGATGCACCGCAACCAGAGACGACGAGCATGCCGTGTCGACCGTCAACGCCGGCCCGTGAACGCCGAGAAAGTAAGACAGCCGGCCGGCCGCAACGCTGAACGAGTTACCGAGCGCCGCATAGGCATCGATGCGCTGCTCGTCCGAGAAGACGAGGCGGCCGTAATCGCTGTTACCGCACCCGATGAAGACGCCCGTTCGCGTGCCGGCGAGTCTTGCCGGACTGATCGCCGCGTGCTCCAGAGCACGCCAGGTGGTCTCGAGCAGCAGGCGGTGCTGAGGATCCATGCTGACGGCCTCGAGCGGCGCGATGCCGAAGAAATCCGGATCGAACTGATCCACCGCGTCGAGAAAGCCCCCCCACCGAGTGCTGACCTTGCCCGGCGCGTCGGGGTCGGGATCGTAGTACGCATCGAGGTCCCAGCGATCCGGCGGCACCTCGGTGATCGCGTCGCGGCCATCGACGAGCAATTGCCAGAACGAATCCGGGCCAGTCACGCCACCGGGGAACCGGCATCCGACACCGACGACTGCGAGCGGCTCGGTTGCAGCGCTCTTGAGCCGCTCGAGCTCGGCATTAAGCTCCGTCGCCAGATATGCAAGGCGCTTCGGCGACAGCTTCGAGACACGGTCGAAAAATTCGCTCATGACAGGGGCGTTCCTTTCTCGCGAACGAGTCGGTCGAGCTCGTCGTCGTCGAGACCTTCGATCCTATCGAGGAGGCTCGAGGTCGTTGTCTTGCGCGCTCGCGGCTCCGGCTTCGCGGCCGCGGGCTCGAGACCGAACACGTTGCTTCCGATGTAGTCGGCCAACGCGTCGATGCTCGGATAGTCGAACAGAAGTGTTGCAGGCAGCGTGCGACCGACCGCGGCACCGATCGCGTTGCGAAGCTCGACGGCCATCAGGGAGTCGAGACCGTACTCGTTGAGCGGGGCACTATTCGCGAGCGACGCCGTGCTCTGCAGCCCGAGCACGCGCTGCGCATCGGCGCGGATCTGCTCGACCAGCAATGCGCGCCGCTGATTGGGCGCGACGGCAGTGAGACGCTCCGCCAAGGATCGAGGCGCGGCCGCGGAGCGTTCCTCCGCCGGCGACGCCGCCTTCGCTCGCTGCATCGGCGCCCGTGCCCCGCCCGCCACGCGCTCGGCTTGCGCGACGAGCACTGGTGCGAGCCGAGCGCCGTCGAGAGCGCGGCGGCGCAGCACGGGCCAATTCGCGGGGAAGACGAGGGTTTGCTTGCGCCCGGAGCGAATCGCGGCCTCGAGCGCCGCGATGCCTAGCCGCGGCGGAATGACGCCGAAGCCGCTGTCGCGCATGCGCGCCGTGACGCCCCGCTCGGCCGCCGCGCCTGTCTCGGACCACGCGCCCCAATTGATGGTCAATGCGGGCCGGCCCTGGGCCCTGCGCCGCGCGGCGAGCGCGTCCATGAACGCGTTGGCCGCAGCATGGTTGCTCTGGCCAGGCGTACCGAAGGCGCCCGTCAACGACGAATACAGGATGAAGAAGTCGAGGCGGTCCGACTCCGTCAAGCGGTCGAGCACGAAGCTGCCCGTCACCTTCGGCGCGAGCACCCGCTCGAATCGCTCCCAGGACTGCTGAATCAACGGGCCGTCGTCGAGCACTCCGGCGGAATGGACGACACCGCGCAGCGGCGGCAGCGCCGTCCGAATCCGCGCGACGACGTCGGCCATCGCGCTCCAATCGGCGACGTCGGCCCGCACGGTCTCGACACGAGCACCGCGGCTTCGCATTCGCTCGATCGTCCGCGCCGCACGCTCGCTCGGCGCGGTGCGTCCGGTGAGAACGAGAGTCCGAGCGCCGCGCTCGACGAGCCATTCGGCCGTCAAAAGCCCGAGACCCTTGAGGCCTCCGGTGACGAGATACGTGCCTTCGGCGTCGAGGCGCACGGGTGCGCCGGAATGCAGAGTCTCGGCATGAGACACGACGACCTTACCGAGATGCTCCGCGCGGGCCATGAAGCGAAACGCGGCCGCCGCGTCGCCGAGCCCGAACACACGATGCGGCAGCGGCTTCAGATCGCCGCGGTCCAAGGACGCGAGCAGCTCCCGCAGCATCCGGCCGACGAACGCGGCATCCTTTTGCAGCTCGGCGGCAAGATCGACGACGAAGTACTCGATGTCGCGGCCGAGCGCAGCGACCTGCTCCGGCGTCCAGATACCGCGCTTGCCGATCTCGACGAAGCGCCCCCCTCGTGCCGTGACGGCCAGGCTGCGCTCGACGAAGCGGTCCGCAAGCGAGTTCAGCACGACGTCTGCGCCACGCCCGTTCGTCACCTCGAGCACACGGTCGGCGAAGTCGAGAGAGCGTGAGTCGAAGACGTGCTCGATCCCTAGCGATTCGAGATACTCCCGTTTGCGCGGCGACCCGGCCGTCGCGATGATGCGTGCTCCCGCCGCCTTCGCGAGCTCGACGGCGGCGAGACCGACACCGCCCGCGGCCGAATGGATGAGCACGACGTCGCCCGCACGAATCCTCGCTAGATGATTCAGCGTGTAATGCGCCGTCAGGAACGCGGCCGGGAACGTGACGGCCTCCTCGAAGGTCAGCCGGGCCGGCTTCGGCGCCACCCACTCCGCGCGCGTGGTCACGTACTCCGAGAAACCGCCGCACTGCGGCATGGCGATCACGGCGTCGCCGACCGACAGGCCTTCGACGCCCTCGCCCACGCGCTCGACGACGCCCGCGCACTCGCCGCCAGGCGGACCCGGATCGCCCGGATACATGCCGAGCACGTTCAACACGTCGCGGAAATTGAGAGCACTCGCGTGCACACGAATCTCGACTTCGCCTCGGCCCGGCGCCTTCCGTTCGACGCGCGAGAGCTGCAGATTGTCGAGCGAGCCGCGCCGCGTGAACGTCAGTCGATAGGGCCGCGGCACCCCTTTGCTCTCCGGCTCCAGCGCCAGCGCCTCGAGGCGCGGGCGCCAGAGCCGGCCGCGGCGCCATGCGAGCTCCGCATGCTCGTCGGCTTCGAGGGCGGCACGAAGACCGTCGACGTCGCTGTCGGCTTCGTCGGGCGAAAGATCGAGGCTCGTGCACTTGAGCTCGGGATGCTCGAGCCTGATGACGCGGCCGAGTCCCCACAGAGTCGCCGCTACGGGCGAGATCGGTTCGCCGCCGGCGAGCACGGGTTGTGCGCCGCGGGTCACGAGCCACAGCCGAGGCGGCCTGTCCCCACAGTGCCGGACGATCGCCTGGACCAGGGCGAGCGCAGTCCCGCAGCAGCGTTCTTCTTCCTTCGCGAGACCGGACGCGTCGAGCCCATCGAGCGGGCGAGCGTCGAGCGGCCACAGGAACACGATATCGTCGGGCGGACTGGCCGAGCGGAAGGCGTCGGATAGAGTCCGGTCGAGATCGCCGGCCTCAGCCGTCGTCACGAGCTTGCAGTCGTCTCCGGCGGCGGCGAGCGGCTCGGCGAGCGCACGCCCGGTTCCGCCTTCGTCGGCAAACACGAGGCGGGATCGCGGCCCGCGCGCACGCTCGCCCGCCGGCGAAGCCAGGCGGGCGACGATCATCGCCTGATCCTCGGTTTCCCGGGCATCGTCCTCGGCGCCAGGAGAAGGCTCGACGATGACTGCATCGAAGCCGATCTCGCGGAGCAGAGCGCGCCATCTTGCTCGCGAGAGCAACGGATAGCGCGTACGCAGATCGTCCTCGAAGCTCCACCAACCGTCCGTGAGGCCGTACGTCAGATCGATCCAGCGCTGGGCGCGCGTGGCCTCGAGCATGACGACCCAGCCGCCGCTCGTGAGAACACGTTGCAGGTTGGCGAGGGTTCTGCGCACGTCCCGCGTCGCATGGATCACGTTCGACGCGATCACGATGTCGAAGCTTTCCGGCTTCAGCCCTTGCTCCGTAGGGTCTCGCTCGACATCGAATAGCCGATAGTCGACGAACGGATAATCGCGGAACTTCTCCTTGGCGCGGGCAAGAAACAGCGGGGAGACGTCGGTGAACGTGTACTCGACTCGGTCGCGCGGCAGTGCCGCGAGCACCTCGGCGCTCGTCGCTCCCGTGCCCGCGCCGACCTCGAGCACCCGAAGCGGCCGGTCTGCGGGCCAGTTCGCGACCGCAGCACGAATCGCCTCGGCGCAGAGCGCATTGTACGCGCGCTGCGACGGCGAGCGTTGTTGAAGACTCTCGACGATCTCGAGATCGCCCGCGGGGAAAAGCAGCTGCAACGGATCGGTACGCCCGCAGAGCACCCCGGCCAGCTCTGCACCGCAACGCTCGGTGAGCCGCAGCACGGGCTCGAAGGCAGCGAATTCCGTTCGCAGCCTGCTCATCGTCTCGGCGGCGTCGGTCGCTGGCAGGGAGCGCATCCATTGCCCCTCCTCGCCGTCGACGCGGGCGATGCCGTCCTCCGCAAGAATCTCGAGGCAGCGGCGGAACGGCTTGAGGCGCTTCGGATCGACGCCAAGCCGCGACGCGAGCGTGCCGACCGCGAACGCATCGCCGGGGACCGGCTCGCACCCGAGCGCTCGCAGCGCCATGCCGATGTAGGACGCGCACGCCTCATCGAGCTCTGCGCGAAGGGCGTCCGCCCGGTCCAGGCCCGAGCTTTTCGCGAGCGTCTCGAGGCTGCCCGTCAGGGCCGCGGAGACGGTCTCGGGCTCCGGCAACGGCGCGTTGCCGGACACTTCGAGCGGCTGCCACACGATGTCGTAGAGCCAACCGTCGACGCTGCCGTGCACCGCCCGCTCGAGCGTCGCGCGGTCGGAACGTTTGAACGACATTCCGTCGATCTCGGCGACGACGAAGCCTTGCTCGTCGACGATGCGGAAATCGGCCCTGACGGCATCTTCGCGCGCGAAGCCCGCGGTGAGCCGAGCGACGCAGAAAAGCCTGCGCCCCGCCGTCGCATGCATCCGGAAAGACGTCAGGCCGACCGGCATCGGCATGCGGTCCCCGTCCGCATCATCGGTCAGGGCGACGCCTACGATCTGCATGCACGCGTCGAGCAGCGCGGGATGGATGCCGTAGCCCTCGAGCTCGGCCTCGAGGTCGGGCGGCGCCTCGATCAGGCCGAGCAGCTCTAGATCGTCACGCCAGACGCGGCGCACGCCTCGAAAGCGAGGACCGAGATACACGCCTCGCTTCTCGTACCCGTCGTAGAGCGAATCGATCACGCACTCTGTCCCACGTGCCCGAATGCGCTCGATATCGAGCCGTTCCGCTGCCCCCGCGGCGCCGCGCCGCAGCAAGCCTGAAGCGTGCGCTCGCCATGTCGCCTTCGAGGCCGCATCTCCGAGCTCGGCGCTGTACACCGTGAACTCGCTGACCTCGTCGCTCTTGCGAGAGAGGACCACTTGAAGCGTCCGCTCGCCATCGTCGTCGAGCGAAAGCGGATCACTGATCGCAACGCTTTCGAGCGTCCAGGGTCCCTCTCCGAGCGCAATCTCCGCCGCCGCGCGCACCGTTTCGATATACCCCGTCGCCGGAAAAACGATCCTGCCGACAACGCGATGATCCGCAAGGAACGGTTGTGCCGCAGCCGATACGCGCGCCTCGAGCACGACGTCATCGAGCGACGGTGAGTCGATACGCCGCTCGATGCACGGGTGCAGCACGGACTCGACGCGCGTCGCGTGCCGCGACGGCGGCTCGATCATGAAGCGTCGGCGCTGGAACGGGTATGTCGGAAGGGTGACTTTGCGGCGTGCGTAATCACGATCGATGCCGGACCAATCGATGGCAACGCCCGCGTGATACAGCGCCTGCAGGCTTCCGAGGGCGTCCTCCCAATCGTCGCGCCCGGGACGGAGCGATGGCAGCCAGAGCGCGTTCTCGACGTCGATGCACTGCCGTGCCATGCCGAGCAGCACGGGGCTCGGACCGAGCTCGACGAAAACGTTGCAGCCGCTGGCGGCGAGCGCGCGCACGCCGTCCGAGAAACGTACCGGCTCACGGCAATGCCGCGCCCAATACTCGGCACGGCCGATCTCGCTCCGATCGGCCACCTTGCCGGTCACGTTCGAGACGATGCGCAGCTTCGGCTCGCCGAAGGCGATACCGGCCGCGACGCTGCGAAGCGGATCGAGCATGGGCTCGACCAGCGGCGAATGGAACGCATGCGATACGTTGAGGGGCCTGGCCTCGATGCCTTCCGCCGCTAGCGCGGCGACGACGGCGTCGACGTCTCTTGCCGCACCGGAGATGACGACGTTCGCCGGGCCGTTGATCGCCGCGATCGAGACCGTGTCCGCGAACGGCGCGATCGCCGCCCGAACCCGGTCCTCGTCGGCTCGAAGGACGGTCATCCGTCCCCCCGCGGGCAGGGCCTGCATCAGCCGCGCCCGCTCCGCGATGAGCATGAGCCCGTCTTCGAGGCTGAGCGCCCCTGCGACGCAGGCGGCAGCGTACTCGCCGACGCTGTGCCCCATCACGAACGCCGGCATCACACCCCACGAGCGCCAGAGCTCGAACAATGCATAGCCGAGCGCGAACAACGCAGGCTGCGTGTAGAGCGTCTGATCGAGCATCGCCGCGCATTCGGGATCGAGCATGATCGAGCGGATCGACCGACCGAGCCTCGGCTCGAGCAGCGCGTCGCATCGATCGAGCGCCGCGCGAAACGTCGGCGACGTCTCGTAGAGCCTGCGGCCCATGCCCGAGTACTGCGAGCCTTGTCCGGTGAACAGGAATGCAATCCTGCGCTGCTCGCTGCCATCGACGCGGCTCTCGATGACCCCCTCGGTCGGGCGGCTGTCGAGATACGCCCGAAGCCGGTCTCGGGCCTCCAGCGAGGTCCGCGCAAGCACCGAGAGACGCCGGCCGAAATGCGAGCGGCCGGCTCCCGCGGTAAAGCAGATGTCCGGCAGCGACGCTGCATCCGGTCGGTCGAGATGCGCAGCGTACTTCTCTGCAAGCGTCCTCAACGCGGCATCGTCCCGTGCCGACAGCGCCAACAGGTGCAGCGGGCGCTCGGGGCCGGTCACGTCGGCCGCTTGCTTTCCAGGCGCCTCCGCGAGAATCACGTGCACGTTCGTGCCGCTGAAGCCGAACGCGCTCACGCCCGCGACGCGGCGCTTGGTCCCGGCCGGCCAGGGCGTTCGACGAGTCGGCACGACGATCGGCAGCCGGTCCCACGGTATATGCGGGCTCGGGGTTCGGAAGTGCAAATGAGGCGGAATCTCCTCGTGATGCAGCGCGAGCACGACCTTGATGAAGCCGGCCACTCCCGACGCGGCCTCGAGGTGTCCGAGGTTCGTCTTGACCGAGCCGATCGCGAGAGGCCGGTCACGGCCGGCCGCAAGCACTGCTCCGAGCGCTTCGACCTCGATCGGATCACCGAGCGCCGTGCCCGTGCCGTGCGCCTCGACGTAATCCACCTCGGCAGCCTCGACCCGAGCGTTCGCGAGCGCTTCGCGCAGAACCTGCTGCTGAGCGAAGCCGTTCGGCACCGAGAGGCCGCTGCTCGGTCCGTCCTGGTTGACGGCCGATCCCAGGACCACGGCGAGTATCCGATCGCCATCGGCCTCGGCGTCCGAGAGACGCTTCAGGATGACGACACCGCAACCCTCGCCGCGCACGAAGCCGTCGGCCGCGGCGTCGAACGTCTTGCAGCGACCGTCCTTCGCGAGCATTCCCCAGCGCGAGAACGAGATGAAAGCCTGTGGCGCGAGAGCGAGGTTGACGCCGCCCGCGATCGCGAGCCGGCACTCGCCGTCACGAAGGCTGCGGCAAGCTCGGTCGATCGCGACGAGAGACGACGAGCACGCCGTATCCATCGTGATGCTGGGCCCGTGCAGCCCGAGGAAAAACGAGACGCGCCCCGCCGTGGCGTGAATCGTGTTGCCGGGCATCACGTAGGCATCGAGCTGGTCATCGGGCACCCAGCGCGCATGCATCTGCATGTAGTCCGTGGTCGTCGTGCCCGCGAAAACGCCGGTCTTCGACCCCTTCAGCGACCGAGGGGGAATCCCGGCGTGCTCGAGCGCCTCCCAGACCACCTCGAGGAAGAGTCGCTGCTGAGGATCGATGCGGAGCGCCTCCCGCGCCGCGATGCCGAAGAAATCGGCGTCGAAGCCGTCAATACGATCGAGGAAGCCGCCCCAGCGACAATAGGTCTTTCCCGGCGTGCTCGGGTCGGGATCGTAGTAGTCGTCGATGCGCCATCGATCCGCCGGCACTTCGCGTACGGCGTCGACGCCATCGTGCAGCAGCCGCCAGTACGCCTCCGGGTCGCTCGCACCCGGGAAGCGGCAGCCGACCCCGATGACGGCCAGCGGTTCCGTGCGGGCACGCTCGAGCTCCTCTACCCGCGCCTTGAGCCGACGCAGCGCGAGCAGCGCCCGCTTGTCGTTCGACAGGCCGCCCGCCTCACCGCGCTCGCCGTTGTGCCGCTCGTCGTTCACTCGTATTCGCCCATCGAAAGCTCGTCCAGCTCCTGCTCAAGCAGACGGCGCGCTTCCTCGTTGCTCAATGTGTCGATTGCCAATTCGTCCGCATCGGCGCCGACGTCTTCCCGCGCAGGCGACGTCGGCGCCGCATCCTCGCCCAGCGTTACCTCGACGAGGAAGCGGGCGAGCGCATCGATCGTCGAGTGGTTGAACGCGAGGGTGGCCGGGAACGCACGCTCGAGCGCCCGCTCGAAGCGCTCGCGAAGCTGCACGGCCATCAACGAGTCCATGCCGATCTGAAAGAGGCCGAGGGTGCGGTCGATGCTCTCCGACGCCGGCACCCGCAAGAGGTCGCGCACCTCGCCCTCGACCCACGCCGTCATGCGGCCAAGCCGCTCGTCGGGCGGCAGTCGGCGAAGCTCGTCGAGCAGACGCAGGGCAGCCGGCTCGTCTTTGCTTGCCTGCACTTGCGGCTCGCCCCTTACTATTCTGTCGAGCAGCTTGCGGCCGCCTGAACGCACGGCCGCAACCCGGCTCCAGTCGATGTCGGCGACGAGCTGCTGCGTGACGCCTGCCCGAACGAGACGTCCGAGCGCATCGAGCGCGAGATCGCTGTTCATCGGTCGAAGCCCCTGGCTCTCCGCGCGCCTGCGCATCGCCGTATCGAGAATCCTCATCTCGTCCCAAGTCCCCCAATTGACGGACAGCGCGGGCAGGCCTGCCGCACGCCGATATCGGGCGAGCGCATCGAGAAATGCGTTCGCGGCGGCGTAGTGTGCAAGCCCATGCGAGCCGAGCAACGAGGTCGACGAAGAAAAGAACACCAGAAAATCGAGATCCCGATCGCGGGTCAGCTCATGGAGGACCCATCCTCCGTGCACTTTCGGCCGCAGTGTTGCCGCGAGCGCCTCGGCGTCCATGTCCCGTATCGAGCGGAAGCCGATATCGGCCGCCGCGTGCACGATGCCTTTGAGAATGGTCCCCGCTTCGGCGAGCCTGTCCAGGACATTGCTGACAAAACTCGCATCTGCAATGTCGCCTGCGGCCACTTCGACGCGAATCCCACGCTCCTCGAGCGCGCGAACGCCGGCAAGGCGCCGTTGCGCCTCGGCGTCGCCCAGGTCGGAGGCCGATCCCGACGGCAGCGGCGTACGAGAAACGAGGACGACGTGCCTCGCGCCCGCATCCGCTAGCCAACGCGCGACTTTCAGACCGAGGCCGCCCAGCCCTCCCGTAACGAGGTAGGCAGCGTCAGGATCGAGCTCGAACGCTACCCGCTCGGGCGCAGCGACCTGCTCCAGCCGCGGGACGAAGCGCGCGCCGCCGCGCCACGCGGATTCGTCCTCGCCGTCGCCGTGGTCGAGCTCCGCGGCAACACAAAGTGCGCCGCGAGCGCCGTCGTCGTTAGGATCGAGATCGATGGTCCCGCCCCAAAGCTCCGGCGCTTCGAGCGCGAGCGAGCGTCCGAAGCCGAGAAGGGGCGCCTGCCCGAGAGCTACGGAGCGCGGAGCCGCGCCGACATGCTGCGCACCGCGGGTGACGACGTGCACGCGCACCGGCGCCGAGAGCCGCGCCGCCTCGAGCGCGTGCACCAGGTCGAGCAGGCCGCGGCACGTCACCGGCTGCACCGCTTCCGGCGGGCTTTCCGGCCCCGGCGCATCGAGCGGCCAGCAGTACACGATCTTCTCGGGCACACCGAGTCCGACGCGCCGCGCATGCTCGACTGCGCGATCGAGGTCGTGCCGCGAGGCCGGCCGCACCGTCAGCTCGTGCGGACCATCCTCCGCCCACTCGCGCCCTGCCCGCACGACGAGGGCCTGTCCACCCCGCGCTCGGTGATGCCCGGCGAGGGCGTCGCCTACGCCCTCGGTATCGGCGAGCACCCACCATACGGCCCGGGAGGAAACCGGCCGGTGCTCGACGGAAGCCGCAGGCGCTCGTGCGACAATCAGGTGCTGCTCGAAGACGCTCTCGTCGGCCCGCGGACCGCCGCCCACCGCGTCCGCGTCGAAACCTGCTCCGCGTAACAGCGCGAGCCAACCGTCCACCGACAACAGCGGATGACGCGTCCTCAAGTCGACGTCATCGAATCGCCACCAGCCCTCGAGCAGCCCGAAGGTCATGTCGACCCAGCGTCGCGCCGCCGTCGCCTCGAGGAGCAGGAACATCCCTCCCGGCGCGAGCAGCCGTCTCACGTGCCCGACGACGCGGCGCAAGTCCGCGGTCGCGTGGACCACGTTCGCGGCAAGAACGAGGTCGAACTGCCCCGGTGCGAACCCCTGCTCGCGGAAGTCTCGCTCCAGATCCAACGGCTCGTAGCGAACGAAACGATAGGCGCGGAACTTGTCGCTCGCGACCTTGAGCAGCGAGGGTGACAAGTCGGTGAACACGTACTCCGTACGATCGGCGGGTAATCGATCGAGCACGTAAGCCGTCGTTCCGCCCGTGCCTGCGCCGAGCTCCAGGATGCGCAACGTGCGATGTTGCGGCAACGCGTTCAAGGCGCGCACGACGGCCTCGGCGGCCAACGTGTTGTAGACCTGAGCGCCGCTCGAGTCCTTGTACAGACGCTCGGCGCTGACAGAGGAATCGACGGGAAACAACAGCTCGAGAGGGTCCCGCTCCCCGCGCAGCACCTCGGGCAGCACGGCCCCGCACCGCCTGACTAGGCCCAGCTCGATCGCGTGTGCCGGGCAGCGCGACGCGAGCGCATCCGCGCGCTCGGCGAGCGCGGTGAGCCCCGGCACAGCGTCAGGCGGGATGCGCGCCTCGGCGAGGATCTCGACGAAACGTGAGCAGAGGCGGTGATGACGCTCTGCTATACCGAGGTGTCTCGCATCGATTCGATCCGGGCGCTCGAGATCGAAACCCAGGCTCTTTAGCGATGCCGCGATGTAAGCCGCGCTCAGATCCTCGATCTCCTCTACCGTCGCACGGCTTACCGTGACCCCGTGCTTCGACGCGAGCTCGGCAAGAAGCGGCTCCAGCCAGCGCGCGAGCGCGGCCGCGGGCGGCACGTCTACCGAGACCGGCCGCAAGTCGGGAGCGCCGAGCAGCGATTTCGCCTGCCATGCGATGTCGTAATGCCAGTTCTCGGCCCCTCCCCTTCCGGAGGCCTCCTGGATCGCACGGTCTCCAGGGCGAGGACGAGTCAGCCAGCACTCACGCAGCTGCCACGGGTACGCCGGCAGCGGAACGACGTTGCCGCCGCCGTGCACTGCCGCCCAATCGACCGGCGCGCCCGCAGCGAATAGCACGGCGAGCGACTCGAGCATCTGTGTCCGCTCGCCGCGACCTCGACGTAGCGAAGGTACGACCCGCGGTGCCTCGCCCGCCGTCGCGGCGAACTGAAGCAACATGCTCGAGAGGACCGGCTGCGGCGAGATCTCGACGAAGGTATCAATGCCCGCATCGAGCATGGCCTCGATCGCGGGGGCGAAGCGCACGGTCTCGCGCATGTTACGCGCCCAGTACGCGACGTCGAAATCCGCTGAGCCCGCGAGCTTACCGTGGACGGTAGAGTAGACCGGAATCTGCGCGGGCCCCGTCCCGATACCCGTGATCGCTGCCGTAAGCTCCGGGATGAACGCCTCCATCTGCACGCTATGGAACGCGTAATTGACGGGCAGAAGCTTCGTCCGGGCACCGCGGGCGCTCGCCTCGGCAACGATGGCCTCTACGGCGGCGCGTTCTCCCGATACGACGGTGGACTCGGGACTGTTCACGGCACCGATCGAGACGCGGTCGGCGTACGGCTCGATGAGCTTCGCAAGCTCCGACTCCGGCAGCTCGATTGCAGCCATGCGCCCTCGCCCCGTGGCGCGCTGCATGACCTGCCCACGGCGGCAGACGATGCGCGCGGCGTCCTCGAGCGACAGGATGCCTGCCACGTGAGCGGCCGCGACCTCGCCGACGCTGTGCCCCACTACCGCCTCGGGTTCCACTCCGAAGGCTCGCCACAGTGCTGCGAGCCCCACCTGCACCGCGAACAAGGCGGGCTGCGCCACCTCGGTTTCGTCCAGCCGGGAACGGCTCTCGTCGCGACCGAGCTCCTCCAGCAGATCCCACGAGACATGCGCGGCCATTGCTTCGGCGCAACGCTCGATCGCGGCTCGGAACACGGGCTCGCTGTCGAGAAGCTCGCGGCCCATCCCCCACCACTGCGCTCCCTGCCCGGAGAACACGAAGGCAATGGACGGCGCACGCCCGGACGCGTTGCCCCGCGCGGCACCCGCGGGCAGGCTGCCCCGCTCGGCATCGGACAGCGCAGAGCGAAGGGCATCGGCATCCGTCGCAACGACGACGAGCCGGTGCGCATGCTGGGAGCGGCGCGTCGAAGCGGAGTGCAGCAGATCGCGCAACGGCGTTTCCGCTCCGGCGCCACGCATGAACGTACCCCAGCGCGAGACGAGCGCGTCGAGCGCCCTCTCGCTGCGCGCGGTGAGCGGTAGCGCAAACGCTCGATTGGCGGGCCACGGCACCGACTCCCGCTGTTTCGGCGAAGGCGCCTCGCGAAGAATCACGTGCCCGTTCGTGCCGCCGAACCCGAACGAGCTGACGCCGGCGTACCGCTCGCCGTCCGCGTCCCAGCGTTCCGCCTTCGTCGGCACGTAGAGCGCCGACCCCGCGAGCTCGATGTGCGGATTGAGCGTGTCGAAGTGGACGTTCGGCGGGATCGTGCGGTGCTCGAGCGCAAGCACGACCTTTATGAGGCCCGCTATTCCCGCCGCGGCCTCGGCGTGCCCGATCGCGGTCTTCGCGGCGCCGAGCGCGCAGCGTGCCTTCGGTCCGAGCGCGGCGCGCAGCGCCTCGACCTCTATGGGATCGCCAAGCGGCGTGCCGGTGCCGTGCGTCTCCATGAACGTGATGCGCGAGGGATCTATGCGCGCGTCGGCGGCCGCGGATCGAATGACGGCTTGCTGCGAAAGGCCGTTCGGCGCGGTGAGACCATTCGTGGCGCCATCCTGGTTGACCGCCGTGCCTGCGATGACCGCGAGGATCCGGTCGCCATCGCGCTCGGCGTCGGACAGCCTCTTGAGCACGACTACGCCGCAGCCCTCCGACCGCACAAAGCCGTCGGCTCGCGAGTCGAACGTCTTGCAGCGGCCTTCCGGCGAGAGGAACTCGAGCTTCGCGAACGTGAGGCTCGCTTCCGGCGAGAGGATCAGATTTACGCCGCCCGCGAGCGCCATCGAGCTCTCGCCGTTCCGCAGGCTCTGACAGGCGAGATGCACCGCCACCAGGGACGACGAGCACGCCGTGTCGACAGCCATGCTCGGGCCGCGCAAGTCGAATAGATAAGAAAGGCGGTTCGCGATGATGCTGTGTGCAGTCCCCGTGCCCGTGTAGGTGTCCATGGCTTCGGTCGGGGACGTCTGCAGCAGGTAGTAATCGCTGCTTTGACTGTGAACGCCGACGAAGACGCCGGTGCTCGTCCCCGCGATGCGCTCGAGCGGCACGCCGGCCGCTTCCAAGGCCTCGCATGCAACGAGGAGCATCAGGCGCTGCTGCGGATCCGTATGCTCCGCCTCGCGCGGCGACATGCCGAAGAAGCCCGGATCGAACTTCTCGACGTCCTTGAGGAATCCGCCCTTCCGGATCAGTCGAAAAGTCTCGTCGTCTCGCCCGTGCCAGAGGTGCGCCGTCGGGCGATCCGGGGGGTACTCTCCTATCGCGTCGCGCCCCTCTACGAGCAATTGCCAGAACGCTTCCGGCGAGTCGACTCCTCCCGGGAAGCGGCAGCTCATCCCGATGATCGCGATGGGCTCGTGCTTTGCGCGCTCGAGCGCGTCGATGCGCGCCTGCATCTTGTCGAGCGCAATCAGCGCCCGCGTCAACGGCGAGCTTCCGGCACCCGAAGAGTTCGTGGCCGCCATCAGAACCTTCCTTCGAGCTCTTGCAGCCGCCGCTCGAGCTCCTCGGCCGCGTCCTCTTCCGAGAGCATCGCGAGGCTCGACTCGTCCGGGCGGGCAACGGCGCCCTCGATCTCCGGCGCCGCTCCGACGTGGGCCGCGTCTTCGACGGATTGCTCGGCGAGCCGCTCGAGCAGGTTGGCGGCGATCTGCGCGATCGTCGGATGATTCCAGATTAACGTCGCGGGCAGCTGCAGACCGAGCTGCGCTTCGAGCCGATTTCGAAACTCGACGGAGAGCAACGAATCGAAGCCCAGCGCCTTCAGCGGTATCGTTTCTTCCACGCGCTCCGGCGATGCGCGCAGGACGCTCGCCGCCAGGTCGCGCAGCCAGCCTTGCATGATGCGGGTGCGCTGGCGCGGGCTCGACGCCTTGGCGAGCGCCTCGCGCACGTCGAAGGCGGATTCCGGCGCTTCGACCGCCGGCGTCTGCGTCGCGCTGCCCGCAGGCTGCCCGGTCATAAGGCGAGCAAGAAGCGTGGTACGGCCGACGCCCGGCGAAGCCGCCGACCACTTCGCTGCGTCGAAGGGCACGACCGCCGTCTGCGGCCGATCCGCCTCGAGCAGCCGGTCGAGCGCTTCGAGCCCCGCGGACGGCGAGAAGGAGCCGACTCCGCGTGACGCGAAACGACTCGCGTATCCCGCTGCCGCGCCGACCTCCGCCCACGGCCCCCAGTTGATGCTCTGCGCCGGCAGGCCGCGTGCCCTCCGAGCGTGCGCCAGCGCGTCGAGGTATGCGTTGGCTGCCGCATGGTTCGCCTGCCCCGGTGAGCCGAACATCGACGAGTACGACGAGAAGAGCACGAAGCGGCGGATCGGCAAAGCACGCGTGAGGCGATCGAGGTGCAAGGCACCGTCGACCTTCGGTCGCCGCGTCGTCGCGAAGCGCGGCGCGCCGAGCTCGAGCAGCGCGGCGTCATCGAGCGCACCCGCGCAGTGGTAAACCTCGGAGATCGGAGGCATCACGCCCGCGGCCTCGTCGAGTACACGGCGCAGATCCTCTTCGCTTCCGACGTCGCATTGGGCGGCAAGCACGCGGACGCCCGAGCGCTCGAGTGACTCGATCTCGGCCGCGGCGCGATCGTCCGGCGCGCGTCGTCCCAACAATACGAGGTGTCGCCGGCCGCGCTCCGAGAGCCATCGCGCGAGCAGCACCCCGAGTCCGCCGTAGGCGCCGGTGATGAGACACGTGCCCGTCGGCGTGTCATCGCCGGTCTGGCGACGGCCGAGCTGGGCGGGCTCGTGCGCGATCACGACCTTGCCGACGTGACGAGCCTCGAACATCGCGCGGAACGCCTCCGGCGCCTCCGCGGGGGTGTGGACCTGCACCGGCAGCGGCTTCAGGCGGCCTTCGTCGAGCTGGCGAACGATCCGCCGCAACGTTTCGCCGACCAGCGCAGGGTCGCGTTGGGCGAGCTGGTTGATGTCGAAGAACTCGTAGCGGGCGCGCGGTCTCACGGCGCTCGCCTGCTCCGCAGTCCAGATGCCGCGCTTGCCGATCTCGATGAAGCAGCCGTCCGAAGCGAGTGCCTCGAAGCTCTTCGCGACGAACTCGCCGGCGAGCGAGTTGATCACGACGTCGACGCCGCGCCCCTCGGTGGCGGCCAGCACGCCGGCCGCAAAGTCCAGCGAGCGCGAATCGAACACGTGCTGAATGCCCATCTCACGAAGCAGTCGTCGCTTCGAAGGGCTGCCGGCCGTCGCAAAGATCTCGCAGCCCCTGAGCTTCGCGACCTGCACGGCCGCCATGCCGACGCCTCCCGTCGCGGCGTGAATCAGGACGCGTTGCCCCGGCTCGACGTGCGCGAGGTTCTCGAGCGCATGCGCCGCCGTGACGAATGCCACGGGCACGCCGGCCGCCTCCTCCGCGGAGAGGCGTGAGGGACGGCGCGCGACGAGCTCGGCGCGGACATAGACGAAGGCCGCGTGCGTATCCGTCGCGAGCGCGATCACTTCGTCGCCGACTGCAAAGGAGTCCACGCCCTCGCCGACACGGGTGATCGTGCCGCACACGTCGTAGCCGAGGCGCACGGCCTCGTCCGGGATCATCCCGAGCACGAGCAGCACATCGCGAAAGTTGAGGCCCGATGCCCGCACGCGTATCTCGACCTCGCCGCGAGCCGGACGGCGACGGGCGGCCGAGCGATAACGGAGAGCATCCAGCGTCCCCGGCTTGTCCACGGAAAGCCGATAGGCATGCGGTCTCGGCAATGCGAGCCGCGACGCCGCCGATGCACGCCGGAGCGGCCCCGCGTGAACGAGCCGCGCCTCGTAGCGGCCGGAGCCTCGCAGACACACCTGCGCGGCTCGTCCGAGGCCGCAAAGCTCTGCCGCGAGCTCGACGGCCTCACGAGAAGCATCGTCGCCGCCGTCTACGATCGACGGATCGAGGTCGACGATAGCGCAGCGCAGCTCGGGATGCTCGAGCGCGATAACCCGCCCGATGCCCCAGACCTGCGCCGCAAGCGCGGTTGCGACAGGCGTCTCGCCGGCAGGCTGCGTGCCGCGCGTGACGAGCCAGAGGCGCGGCGGCGCGGCCTCGACGGCAGCGAGCGCACGAACGATATGAGTCGGCGCTTCGCAGGTCAGCACCTGCGACTCGGCCGGCGTCATCGCGTCCGTGACGTCGAGCGGCCACAAGTACGCGATGCCGCAGGTCGTTGCCTCGGAACGCTTCACGAGATCGGCGACGACAGCCGCATAGTCTTCCGCGACCTGCGGACGTACGACGTGCACGCTGTCTTCGCCTGCTCGAGGATCGTCCGCCGAGACGACGGACAGCACGCGCGCACCACGCTCGAGCAGCGCCGAGCGCAGCCGCTCGCCCGTCCCTGCCGCGTCCTGAAAAACGATCCAAGTGCCCGCGTCCCGGCCCGCCTCGCGGGCGGGCCTGCCGGCGACGATCACGGCCTGCTCGAACAGCGTGCCCGTTTCCGGGTCGGCGTTGCTGACGACGACGGGTTCCTCGTAGCCGCTCTCCCGAAGGAGTCTCGCCCAGCCCTCGGCCGAGACGAGCGGGTGAGCAGGACGCAGCGACGAGTCCCGAAATGCCCACCACCCTTCCGTCATTCCAAAGATCAGATCGATCCAGCGCGCGGGCCGTATCCCCTCGATGAGCATCAGCTTTCCGCCGGGCGCGAGCAGCTTCCGAGCCTCGCGCACTGTAGCGGAGAGATCAGGCGTCGCGTGCAACACGTTCGCGGCAACGACGACGTCGAACTCGCCGTAGCCGAAGCCTTGCTCGCTCGCCGGCATCGCGATGTCGAGCAATCGGTACTCGACGAACGGATAATCACGGAACTTCTCGGCGGCCCGGGCCGTGAACAGCGGCGAGACGTCCGTGAAGACGTAACGCGTTCGGTCTTTGTCGAGCAGCGGCAGCAGATGCGCGGTCGTGCCGCCCGTTCCCGCGCCGATCTCGAGGACACGCAGCGTACGATCAGGCGCCAACGACGCCGCTGCAGCTTCGACCGCGTCGCGTATCATCGCGTTACAGGCACGCGAGAACATCGAGTCCTGATAGAGCCGCCCCGCGTGGTCGAGCGAGCCCTGCGGAAACAGCAGCTGAAGCGGGTCGCAGCGGTCGGCGAGCACCTCGTCGAGGCTTCCGACACACCGACCGAGAAGGTCCAGCTCGACGCCGAACGCGGGAAACCGCGTCCGCAGCGCTCGCAGTGCCGTGCCAGGGTCTTCTTCGGAAGGCACGTCCGTCACGAGCCAGTCGTCGCCGTCACGGGCAAGCAGCCCATCCTGCTCGAGCATTTCGAGCAGCCGTCCGAGCAAGCGCTCGTGGCGTTCAGCGATACCGAGCGTTTCCGCGAGCGTGCCCGCCGCAAGACGGTTTCCGCGGCGCCACCGCAGGCCGAGCCGAGCGAGGGCGGCTGCAACGAACTTGCCGCACAAGACATCGAGCTCGGCGACGAGAGGCTCGGTGCGCGCATCTTGCTGCGCCGTTCTCGCGCGCACGCTCGAAAGCCGCGTGGCAAGCGAAGCGGGCGTCGGGAAATCGACGAGACCGGACGACTCGTCGGCCTCGCGACGGACCGGTACCCAATCGATCTCGAAGAACCACTCGTCCAGCGCGCGTTCGCTTCGAGCGTCGACTCGTTTGAATCGCACCCCTTCGAACACGGCGATCTCGCGGCCCGACGAGGCGAGGACGCGCGCATTCGCAGTGAAGGTCGCACGGTCCTGAGCGACGCGCAGCCCTTGGACGACGACGTCCCCGCCGTCGTCGAGACCGGTGTGCACGGTGAAACGCTCGACCGCAATCGGCACCCACGCCGTGCCGTCGGTCGGCGCGAGGGCGATCAGAACCTGAAGGCAGGCATCGGCGACGTCGACCGGCAGGTTCTCTGCCGAGGCCCAGCGCAGCGTCTCGGTCGTCGAAAGACTGGCCACGACACGAGTGCCGTCATGACGCAGCTCCCGTACGACGCGGAAACGCGGCCCGTAATCGAGCCCCCGCTGGCTCATTTGCTCGTAGAACGCATCGCGGTCGAGGACATGCGCGGCGGCGCCGAGCGGGTTAGCGTCGGTATCCGGAGCGCAAACGTCCGGCTCGCCGAGCAGCAGGTGTCCGCGCGCATGAAGCTGCCAATCGTCGTCTCCCGATCGGCTCGCAACGCGCAGCTCGAGCGTGCCCGGCAGGGTAGGCGTGAGAGCGAGCTGCACACGGCGCGGCGATTCGCCGAGCGCCAGGACGTCGACGAGCTCGAGCTGCTCGATCGAATGCGTGCCCGCGCCGAACGCTTCTCGAGCCGCCGCGAGCGCGAGCACGAGAATCCCGGCGCCGGGCATTGCGACGACACCGCCGACGCGGTGATCGCCGACGCCGGTCGGATGACTCGACGTCATCTCCGTTTCCCAGCACCAGCTGCCGCCCTCGACCGCGGGCTCGATCTGTCGATCCCAGACGCTTGCGCGGCCTTCGCGTCGCACGCTGCCCGGCCGAGCCAAGGCGAACCAGTACCGCTCGCGCTGCCAGGGATAGGACGGCAGGGCGATCCTGCGGCGCGGCCGCGAGGCATAGGCAGCTCGAAACTTCACCGGCACGCCCATCTCGTACAGAACGGCGAGCGTCTCCGTAAGATTCGCCCACGGATGCGCGTCACGAGACAGCGTAGCGAGCCACTCGAGGTCAGCCGATGCGTCGCGGAAGCATGCCTTACCCATGCCGGTCAGCACCGGGTGCGGGCCGACCTCGAGCATGACTCGGGCCCCGCTGTCCGCCACGGCGCGAATGCCCTGCTCGAAGCGGACGGGCTCGCATACGTGGCGAACCCAGTATTCGGGGGTCGCGATCGCGTCGGTCGCAATGACTCCCGTCACGTTCGATACGATTGCGATGCGCGGCGCAGCGTACCGGATGCGCCGAGCCTCCTCCGCAAACGCATCGAGCATCGGCTCCATCAACGGCGAATGGAACGCATGCGATACCTGCAACGCGACGGTCCTGAAACCGGCCGACTCGAGCTCGGCGCCGAGTGACTCGAGATGCTCGCGTCGCCCCGACAGCACGACGTTCTCCGGGCCGTTGTACGCGGCGATGGCAACCTCTCCGGCGCAGCCGTCGAGCTTACGCACGACCGCCTCGGCCGGCCCGAGCACGGCAAGCATTCCCCCCACCCGCGGGAGCGCACCCATGAGCCGGCCGCGCGCGGCGATGAGCCGCAGTGCGTCCTCCAGGCTGAAGACTTTCGCGATGCACGCCGCAACGTATTCGCCGACGCTGTGGCCGATCAGGATCGAAGGCTCTATGCCCCACGCCTCGAGCATCCGCGCGAGGGCGTACTCGACGGCGAACAGCGCAGGCTGAGTATTCGCAGTCTCGTCGAGGGCGCGGGACGCGACCGGCTCGCGATAAAGCAGGTCCTCGAGCCGGATGTCGAGCTCACCCGCGAGTATCTCGCTGCACTCGTGAAGCGCGGCGCGGAACGCGGGCTCCTCGAGCGCCAGCTCGCGGGCCATGCCGGGATACTGAGAGCCCTGCCCCGTGAACAGGAACGCAACCTTCGGCGGCGCCGCGATCCGGCGCGACGCTGCGGCGCGCGTTCGAGCCCGCGACAGCTCTGCCGCAAGGGCCTCGCGAGTCTCGGCTCTGAGCGCGATTCGATGATCGTGATGGGCGCGGCCGACGGCCGCGGTATAGCAGACGTCCTCGAGCGCGACGTCCGGGTGCCGCTCGATCCACTCCGCATAGCGATCGAGCAACGCGCCGAGCGCGGGCGCGCTCTTGGCCGATATCGGCAATAGCTGCGGAAGCGGCCGTCTGGACGGGTCCGGATCGGTAGCGACGTGCGCCAACGCCGGATACTCTTCGACGACGACGTGAGCGTTGGTGCCGCTGAAGCCGAAGGAGCTCACGCCCGCACGACGCAATCCCGTCTCGCTTTGCCACTCGGTCAGGTCGACGGGAACGCACGCGGGCAAACTCTCGAGATCGATCAGGGGGTTCGGTGTCTCGAAGTGCAGGTGCGGCATCAGGCTGCGCCGCTGCATCGACAGCACGACCTTCACGAGGCCCGCGATGCCGGCGGCGGCTTCGGTATGGCCGATATTCGTCTTGACCGAGGCGAGCCACAACGGACGGCGCCTCGAGGCATCCCCTCCGAATACGTTCCTTATTGCGTGAAACTCCACAGGGTCGCCGAGGCCGGTGCCTGTGCCGTGCGCCTCCAAATAATCAATGTCCGCGGGTACGAGATCGGCGTCGGCAAGCGCCGCACGCAGGAGCGCCTCCTGCGCCGGAAGGCTCGGTGCAGTCAACCCGTTGCTTGCCCCGTCCTGGTTCACGGCCGAGCCGCGCAGCACCGCGAGCACTCGGTCGCCGGCGGCGAGCGCATCGTCGAGCCGCTTGAGCACGACCACGCCGCAGCCCTCGCTGCGGACGTATCCGTCTGCGCTCGCGTCGAAGGTGCGGCAGCGCCCCCGCGGCGACAGCATCCCGGCTCGCGCGAACGCGATGCTGAGGCGCGGCGACAGAATGAGATTCACGCCGGAGGCGAGCGCTACGTCGCACTCTCCCGCCCGGAGCGAGCGCATCGCCATGTGCACGGCGACGAGGGACGACGAGCAGGCCGTGTCGAGCGTGACGGCGGGCCCTCGTGTGCCCAGGAAATAGGCAAGCCGGCCGGCGGCGATCGAGGCCGCCGTGCCGGTTGCGAAATGAATGTCCAGGTCCTCCTCGGCACCGCCGAGCACCTGCAACGTCTCGTAGTCGTGCGTATAAAGGCCCACGAAGATACCGCACGACTTCTCGCACAGGCTCGAAGGATCGATGGCCGCGTGCTCGAGCGCTTCCCAATGCAGCTCCATCAGCAGGCGCTGCTGCGGGTCCATGAGCTCCGCTTCGCGCGGCGATATATTGAAGAATGAGGCGTCGAACTCATCGATGCCCGAGAGAAATCCGCCATTGCGGGCGGTGACCCAATCTGGGCCACCGAAATCCGCGCTTCGGCGCTCGTCGGAGCGCCACCGCTCGGCCGGGAATTCGCCGATCGGATCCCTGCCCTCCTCGAGCAGCGACAGGAACTCGTCGAGATTCGCCGCGCCGGGAAACCGCACGGCCATGCCGACGACCGCCACGGCCTGCCGCGAAAGCGCGGCAGAAACTTCTTGCGTCCGCGCGGCCGGAGCGTGCTCGAGCCGCACGGCCTGCGGCTCATCGATCGCTGCATCGGCCTCCAGATAGCGGCGGATGTCGGCAAGCGTCGGGTAAGAGAAAAAAAAGGTCGGCGGAAACGGCCGGGAGAACATCCTCCCGAGCAGCGTACGAAACTCGAGCAGGTCGAGAGAGTCGAGCCCCATATCGCGGAGCGGCTTGCTCCATGCGAATGCGCCCTCGCGTTTCGGGCCCAGAAGCCGCCGCAGCGCCGCCTCGAGATCCACGGCGCCGCCCGCTTCGCGAGGCCGATCGATGTGCTCGAGGCCGGAGCTCGCCAACGACGATTCGAAGTCGTAGACGAGCAGCACGCCGGCGCCGAGATTATCGGCGTCCTCCGGGCGGTATCCCTCGACGAGACCGCAGAACCGTGCGCCGTGCGCATGATGGAAGCGCAGGATGGGATCGATCGGCCGGCCCTCTGCGTCCCTTTGGTCGACGTATCCCGCAAGCTCCGCGAGCGAGCCGCCTCGGAAGTCCTTGCAGCGAGTAATCCCGGCCGCGCGACGAATGCCACCCTGGAGACGACTGCGCAGGAGCATGAGATCGAGCAGCTCGTGCCCGAGCCCCATGTGCTGCATCTCCGGCAGCACGTTTATGGTCACGAGCTGCACGACGCTGCCAGTGTCGTCGTGGAGAGCGGCGATTTCCGTGAACCTGCAGGCCCGCAGCTGATCGACATCGGCAATGCGCTGCGTATAGACGACGCCGACGACGTCGCCGTCGAGCTCGAGCACGTATTGGCCGAGCGGATAGCGTTCGATGCGTCGCTCGAGCTCGTCGCCCGAGACACGCATGCCCTCTTCCCAACAGGCTTCCTCGAGCCGGAGCAACGCCGGAACGTCGTTCCGGCGCGCAGGCCGCACTCGGTACGGACGCCGCTCGAAAAGGTTCAGCGTGATTCGGCAGTACGGCAGGATTTCGGGAAACTTCCTGAAGAAATCCCGCTTCGGGAACAGTCCCGCTTCGGCTGCCGCCATCAGCGCGACGTCGGCTTCGACGAGAAGCTGCTTGGAGAAACCCTGGATCGCGTCGAAGTAGAGGCTCTCGCTCTGGTCGAGATGCTCGCGAACGACGAGCGGATCCAGGCAATGCACCTCGAGTAGAATGAGGCCGTGATCGTTGACGATCGACGCCCACCGCTCCAGGTGCTCGACGAGGCTTTGTACGACCGCCGCGGGCGGAATCGCGCGACCGTCGTCGTCGACGTACACACCGTGGTAGCGTCCCCGAGCGCGTGCTGCGAGCCCCTCCACGTTCTCGGGCGCCCGGTAGGGTCGATCGTGATCGAGAAACGAGCGTATGTGCAGAACTGCGTTCGTATCGACGCCGAGCGCCTCGAGGTCCCGAACCAGTCTGGCCGGGTCGCCGATGTCTCCGGAGAGGACGATGTGGTCGATGCCGGCAAGCGTGCGACGAGTCTCATCGAGCGCCGCCTGGCTCAAATCGATGCCGATCAACGTGAGCGGGAATTCCTCGAGCTGCCGACCGCGGGGCGTCTTGTCCCGGACCGTCTCGTAGACCCGCTTCAGGAATGCTCCGTCGCCGCACCCCATGTCAGCCACGTATCGCGGCTGCGACGACATCGGCTCGCGACTGAAAATCGCAACGATCGCGGCCTCCACCTCGGCGAAGTAGCGATCGTGCTGGAAACCGCTCGAAATGACGTTGGTGGAACGGTCGACGTGCCGCTCGCGTCCGGCCGAGTCCTCTGCAAGGACACCGCGCGCATCCCCGAACAGAAGCTGGTCGAGCGAACGCAGCATCGGCCGATACGATTCGACGACACCGAGATTCATCGCCCGCTCGAACATGAACTCGCCCATCGGCGTGAGACTGGGCGCGGGCTCGACGGTAACCCAACCGAGCGTAGCGAAAAGCCGCTCGACCTCGTGCCGCGCTTCGACAGGCAAGGCCGCAAAGCGTGTAGTGCACAGCCCCGCGTCGAGAAGGTTGCGGCGAGCGAGCAGCACGAGCAGCGGAACGACTAGGAGACTGTCGAGGAAATCGCCGATCAAACCGGGGCCGACGCCCCAGCGGGCGTCGACCTGGTCGATCCACGCGGCAAGGCCCGGCGACTCGTTGCCCGCGAGGTAAGCGTCGAAGTCGAATTCGACGAGCGCCCGAACGGAATCGGGAATCCGGCGGTGATCCTCGAGCTGCGGCGCCGCAACGAAGCGACCTTCCGCATCCCGATCGATCCAGCCCAGTGACTCCAGCAAGCGGAGCGCGACGAGCAGATGCCCGAGGTTCGCGCCGACCGCGGTGGCAAGTCCTTCGGCACCTTGCGGGCCCGATTGCAGCCGCTCGATCACGCCGCCCGCCCGGCATGCCAGCACCACGGGAACGGCGACGAACCCGTGGGCGTATCGATTCATCACGTCGAGCATTGCTGGGCGACCCGATAACCTAGGCTGACGGACGGGCACACCGGCACGGCATAATCCGCCGCGAATCGGCCCGCGAGCAAAGACATCTCAAGTACGTTTCCGATGGTGCCGTCGAACCGCTATTAGTGCTTTATTGATCAGTTCTGAAGCCCGCCCGAAGCGCGCGTGCTTGAGTGCGGTGCGGCCGTACGTATTATACATTCCCCCGCAGTGGAGTGGCCGCTCCCGGACGCTCGCAGGCGTGCTTCGTATACTCAGAATATACGTAGTCATTCGTGTCCAGTCACCGACAAGACTGTCCCCGGGGCGGGGCCGTCTCCGCTGCCCCGAGACGAGCGGGTATTAGAACAGGAATGGGGCGCACGCAATCGGACTCTCGTCGCAATCCGGGACGGATTCAGATTCGTGAAAGGTTCGCGCGCGTCGGGCGCACGGGCCGGCTACACTCGACCTCCCGCTTTGTAAACGAGAACAGAGACTTCAATGGCGAGCATCGAGGGACGAGCGACGCCGGCCATGGTCGATAGTCCGCGAAACCGCGCATGGATTTTCGAGCCGGAGTTGGAGCACGAGATCGCGCTCTATTGCTTTCCGCCGGCCGGCGGCGGCGCTGCGACGTACCGCTTGTGGCAGAGAACCCTTCCGTCCGCCGTGGGCGTGTACCGGTTTCAGCCCCCCGGACGCGAGAACCGTTTTCGAGAGCCGTTCTGCTCGAGCTTCGAGGACTACGTCGCCGCGGCCGCCAGCCTGATCGCGGAGCGCGGCAACCGACCTTTCGCTCTCTTCGGGCACAGCATGGGCGCTGTCGTCGCGTACGAGACGGCGCGAGCCGTTCGCGAGCTCACAGGAAGGGAGCCGATGCATCTCTTCGTCTCCGCCTTTCGCAGCCCGCGTACGCCGCACGCGGAGCCGATTCACGAGTTGCCGGATGCGGAGCTCGTCGCAGAGCTGCAACGACGCTACGACGGCATTCCCGCTCAAGTGCTCGCGAACCCCGAGGTGCTCGAGCTGACCCTTCCGATCGTTCGGTCTGACCTCGCCTTGCTGCACAGCTACACGTACCGGCCCGGGGCAATTCCAGGATGTCCACTCACCGCCATCGGTGGCAGCGACGATCCTTGGGTTTCCCCGGCCGAGCTCGAGGACTGGCGGCACTTCACGACCGGTCCGTTTGCCACGCACCGTTTGCCGGGTGGCCACTTTTATCTCGCTCCTCAGGCGGAGGCGCTCCTGCGTATCGTGGAGCAGGCGTTGCTGCCGTGAGTGCCTGCAACGGGCCGTGCCCCGAGTGCGCTCGGGCACCAGGCGAGACGTGACTCGCGCTGCTTTCCGAATCGGCCTCCTGACGCGAGGCAGCCGGCTGCCGGCCTGGCAGGTTGCGGCATTGCGGGGACTGCTCGCCGTCGACGACGTCGAGCTCGCGCTGGTCATCGACGCTGGCCTCGTCTCCGATCTCGCGAGTCCGCCGCGAGGCTCCGCGCCCGCACTACCGGCCGATCCGCTGCGCCTTCTGGACACGGGACCGGAGACGCGAGGCGTGCCGCGCATCGCGCCGGACGCGCTCGCGGACGGCGCCGCACCGCCGCTCGACCTCGTTTGGTGCGTCGATCGCACCCTGGCGATGCCCACCGTGGCGGGGCTCGCTTCCGCCGGCCTTTGGATGCTCGAGGTCGATGACGGGGACCCGAGCTGTGTTTCTGCGCTGGCACGCGCGACGGCGACGGTGCGAGCACGCCTTTTGAGGCTCGGCGAGGCCGACGACCCGATGCTTCTGGACGAAGGGCACTTCCGCAACGAGCCCTTTGCGCCCGCACTGACTCGGGCACGCGTGCTGTACGGGTGCGCCGTCTGGCCCGGGCGGCGCCTGCGTGCGTGGCGGCTGCAAGGCGCGCGAGCGCTCGAGGGCGAGCGGGTACGTTTCGCCGAGTCGCGACAAGGCCTGGCCTTTGCGCGAGCGATGCTCCCTTTGCGCCAGGCAACCAGCCTCGCCGCACGGGCGGTCGAGTCGTGCTTCACGGAGCACTGGGCGGTCGGGATCGTCGATCGGCCGATCGCATCCTTTCTCGAACAGAAGAATTCGCAGCCGTACTGGTTGCCGAGCCGAAGAGGCCACATCTGCCACACCGACCCGTTCGGCCTGGAGACGAGGAACGGGGTCGTCGTGCTGGCGGAGGCTTTCGACATGCGGACGGGCCGGGGCCGCATCGATGCGCTTGCGACCGCGGGCGGCGAGATACGAGCGACGCAAGACGTCCTGCCCGAAAGCGGTCATCTGTCGTACCCCTACCTCGTCGAGCACGAAGGCGACGTGTACTGCATTCCGGAGACGCACGAACGGAACCGAATTTCCCTCTACCGCGCGGACCCCTTCCCGACGCGCTGGACCTACGTCACAACGCTCGTCGAAGGGTTCGCCGGAATCGACGCCAGCGTGTTCCGCCACGAAGGTCGCTGGTGGCTTCTTTGCGGCAACCATGACGATGAGTGCGACGGCAAGCTCTACGGGTTCTACGCGGAGAGCCTGACAGGGCCGTGGCATCCTCACGCGCTGAACCCCTTGAAGTGCGACGTGCGCTCGGCCCGGCCCGCGGGTACGCCGTTCGTGCACGACGGCGTTCTCTACCGACCGGCGCAGGACTGCTCCGCCGCTTACGGCGGGGCCGTGACGATCAATCGCGTCGTCGAGCTGAGCCCGGTTGCGTTCGCCGAGGAACCGGTCACGAGGGTGGAGCCCGATCGCGACGGGCCTTATCCCGATGGCGTGCACACTCTCGCCGCCGCGGGTAGGCAGACGTTGCTGGACGGCAAGCGCCTGAAGTTCGCGCCCGGACGCCTTTTGGCGGCCGGCCGGTACTTCCTGCACCGTTACGAGGCGTATCGCCGCGCGGCGCGCGAGGCCGTCTGATCCACCGCGCAGCCGAGACCGGAAAGGCTCCCGCGCTATAACGGGGGTGCAGCAGGACGCGGCGAGCCCTTCCCTGCCCGCAGGCCCGCGGCGGAAAGGACGCTGTCGTAGAGCGACAGCATTCGCTCGACGTGACGCTCGACCGAGAAGTCCGCGGCGCGCTCGCGCGCGGCGCTGCCGAGGCGCGCGCGCAACGCATCGTCCGCAAGCAATCGCAGGACTCCTGCGATGAGCTCGGAGCGATCGCCGCGCTTTACGAGCAAACCGTTCCGCTCGGACTGAATCAGGGTACCGATTCCGCCCGCGTCCGACGCGAGCACGGCGAGGCCGGCGGACATCGCCTCGAGGACCGCATAGGGCAAACCTTCCTCGGCTTGCGTCGGCATTACGGAGATCTCGACCTCGGACAGTATCCGCGCCACGTCGTCCCGATGACCGAGGAAGCGCACGTGCTCGCGAACACCGAGCTCGGCCGCCGCGCGCTCGCATTGAGCGCGGTCGGGACCGTCACCGACTACCAGGAGGCACGCCTCGGGGACGCGCCGCGCGATCTCGGGCATGCATTCGATCAACGCGAGCTGCCCCTTGAATCGTTGAACCCGGCCCACCACGGCGATGAGTCGCCGTCGCTCATCCAGCCCCAGCTCTTCCCGCAACCCGCGTCCCTCGCACGCCGGGCGAGCAAACGCGGCGAAATCGAGACCGTTCTCGATCGTATGACACCGCGACAACGGCACGCCGTATTGCTGCGCCGCAAACCGAGTCACGGGCTCGGAGACGCCGACGAGCGCAGCCAGGTTCCTGCTGGCCCACCTCATGGGCATCCTGAGCGGCGGGGGCAGGACGTTCCTATCGTGGACGTGCACGACCGCAGGCATACGAAGGCGGGCAGCCGCGAGCTGGCCCACCAGGTGCGACTTGAAACACAGGAGATGGAGCAGGTCGAACGGCTGCGCACGTAAGAAGGGCCAGAAGGCGTACAAAGAGCGCGGGTCCCACTTCGAGAGATGCAGACACTGCACGTCGACACCCGCGTCCCGCAGCCGGCCCGTCAAAGGGTGAGACTCGCCCATGAACACCGCCGTCAGCCGCACCCCCGCGGCGCTCATGGCCGGCAGACTATTCAGCAGGTAGGTGGTGCCTCCGTGTGCGCGACCTCCTTTGTGCACAAAGTGATCGCTGAGCACGAACACGCGCATCGCTTCATGCTCCGAAAACGGGCTCGTCGGATTTCAAGTCGTTTGGAGTGATCAGAATGGCGTTGCCGCAGCCTTGGACGCGGCCTGCACGCCTCGGCCGATCGCACCCTCGCGCGCGGCTATGATAGCCCTCGGAAGGCGGGTACAGTGTGAACAAATCCTTAGACCTCGACGGCCGGCGCCCCTATGATTGCAGTGCGGAGATTACTGGAGTCGGCCCGTCTGGGCATGTGAGTCGATTCATGAAATCGATTCATACATGCGCAGGAAAGAGCTTTCGGGCGCGTACATACTCACCCGATGCCCGAGCTCCCGCACTGTCGATTAGTTGAGGGACATCGGCAAGACAAAATACAACAATTGGGCTGGTACATCACATGATCGTCCTCGGGATCGCCGACAGCATCACCAGTGGGGCAGCCATCATAAGCGAAGGCCGCATCCTCGCGGCCGTGAGCGAAGAGCGCCTCGACCGCCAAAAGATGAGCATGGGATTCCCGTCGCTGAGCATCGCGGAAGTGATGCGAATCGCCGGGGTCGAGGCCAAGGACATCGACCACGTGGCCGTTGCGACGGCACATCTCTTCTGGCGCCCGCACGCGCAGCCGCATGCGGACTACTTTCGCGCGAAAAAAGGCGACTTTCGCGATGTGTTTCTGAAGCTCGGCGCCCAGGTGTCGACGATCGCCGGCGACCTGGCTCCTGCGCGCGGCGCGTACCACAAGTTGAAGGCGGCGCTGACCAGAGGGCGTCGCCGCGCCCTGCCGCAAGCGCTGCGCGAGCAGTTCAACATCACGGCACCGGTGAAGTTCTTCGATCACCACCTTTCGCATGCCGCGTCGGCGTACTTCACGTCGGGCTTCGACGAGGCCACGGTGATCACGCAAGACGGTGCAGGCGACGGCAAGTGCTCGGTCGTGTACCACGTGAAGAACGGCCGCTTCAAGCTGCTGAACTCGCTCGACAGCTACCATTCCGTCGGCAACTACTACGCATACGTTACGCACCTGTGCGGTTTCAAGGCGCACAGGCATGAGGGCAAGATCACGGGCCTGGCTGCCTACGGCGAGCCAGAGTATCTCGACCTGCTACGCCGTTTCGTCGAATACGACGGAAAATCGATCACGAACAAGGGGCGTTGCTTCGACCATTCGGCGATCAAGAAGCTCGAGCAGGCGCTGCCCCGCGGTTTTTCCCTCGAGAACCTGAGCGCAAGCATTCAGGCGCTGCTCGAGGAGAGCGTGACGTCGTATTGCGACCACTGGGTCCGCGCGAGCGGAGCACCGAACGTGGCGCTGGCAGGCGGCGTTTTTGCAAACGTCAAGCTCAATCAGCGCGTGCACGAGCTCGAATCGGTGCGCAACGTCTTCATTCACCCGGGCATGGGCGACGAGGGCCTGGCCGCCGGGGCCGCCCTGTTCCTCGATGCACAGAAGAACGGGTTCCGCGACGTCCCTGTTATCGATCACGTCTATCTCGGCGGCGACATCCAACCAAGACAGGTGCTGAAGTCCGCTCGCGAAGCCGATCTGGTTCCGGCGGAGCTCAACGAGCCGCTGGCGAGGCGCGTCGCGCGCCTGCTGGCCGAGGGCAAGGTGGTGGCACGGTGCGCCGGCCGCATGGAATACGGGCCGAGAGCGCTGGGCAACCGCTCTATCCTCTACCAGACGACGGATCCGAACGTGAACAAGTGGCTGAACGACCGTCTATCGAGAACGGAGTTCATGCCCTTCGCACCCGTCACACTCTGGGAGCATGCAAGCGACTGTTACGAGGCTATCGAAGGCGCGGAAGACGCGGCTCGATTCATGACGATCACGTTCGACTGCAAGCCGGAGATGCGGCGACAATCCCCGGCCGTCTGTCACGTAGACGGCACGGCGCGACCGCAGCTCATACGCCGAAGCGACAACCCGGATTACTACGACATCTTGAGCGAGTACTATGCCCTGACCGGCATCCCGAGCCTCGTCAACACGAGCTTCAATATCCATGAGGAGCCGATCGTGAACACTCCCGAAGAAGCGATCAAGGCGTTTCGTCAGAGCGAGCTCGATGCGCTCGTGCTCGGCGACACGCTCCTCATGGCTTCGGCGCCCCGGCGGCGCGCAGCCGCCTGACGTTCGACCCGATGAGCCCCTGCGCACGGTACCAGTCGGCGGTTTTCGCGAAACCGGCCTCGATGTCGTAGCTGGGCTCGTAGCCTAGCAACCGCCTGGCCTTCTCCGTCGTGAAGGCGCGGTCCATCGCGAAGAACTCGACCCGGCGAGGATACAAAGGGGGATTGATCCCGAGCGGCCGGCACGCCGCCTCGCAAAGCGTTGCCGCGATCTGGACGGGACGAAGCGGGATGCGCAGGCGCGGCGGCTTCCTGCCGAGCACCGCGGCTATCGTTTCCACCATCTCCTGAATGCTGGTGTAGCGCGGCCCCGCAATCGTAAAGACTTCACCGAGCGCTTCGGGCTTCGTCGCAGCGAGCAGGAATCCGTCCACGAGGTCGTCGATGTAGGTGAGATGATAGAGCGTTTTGCCGTCCCCGATCATGACGAACATGCCGCGATCGATTGTCTTGAACAGCTTGAGGAACCGCAGATCTCCCGGCCCATAGATCCCGGCGGGACGAACCACTACGCCCGGCAGCCCGGCAGCGATGTGTCGGCGCGCTATCTGCTCGCCCTCCCACTTCGTTCCCTGATAGTGGTCGTTCGGCTTTGGGCGATATGCCTCGTCCGCCGGAGGCTCTTCGATGTGACCCTGCACGCCCACCGTGGAGCAGTGAACGAAGCGTCCAACGCCGACCTCCTGCGCCGCTCGCGCCATGTGGCCGACGGCCTCCGCGTTGACGCGCCTGAAGAGGTCGCGGTCGGGTGTCTCCGTCCTGAACAGCGCGGCGATATGAAACACGTAGTCCACCGGGCGCATCGCGCCCCGCACGCTTTCGTAGTCGGTGATGTCCACCTCTACGCAATCGACGCCAAGCGCCTTCAGCGGCTCGACGCGCGGAGAAGGGCGGACGAACGCCGTGACGCTCCAACCCTCGTTCACGAGCCTCCTGCACAGCGCCGAACCGGTAAAGCCGGTCGCCCCGGTCACGATCGCTTTCATTCATTCGTCTCCGTCATGCATCGCCAGCTCCAAGGCGCCGTGAATCCTCCGCTCGCGTGGCGCCGAAGCCGACGCATCGATGTGTCGATCTCGGCGCGCAGTCGGTCCGGTGACCAGCCGAGCTCCTTCGCCATCCAGCTTGCGCACCAGCGCACATCGGCAGCGGTGAGCCGCCCTCGCTCGGCAAGATCGGTGCAACGGAACAAAGCGTCCGACAGCCTCTGCGCCTGCTCTTCGCGCACTCCCATGATGACGCGGGCGCGAAAGAGACGGCGCACAGGATCGGGCGCGGCGGCGGCTTCGGGATCACCGTCCGCAAGCTCGAGCACGCGCCGGCCTCGGGCACCGTAAACCGCAGCAATCCAGCTTCGCTCCCATATAGCCGCCCCGACCTCGGGGTCGACCTCCGCCGCCGAGCCATCGTAACCGGTGGCCCCCGGCAGCGGATCGGCGAAGCACGCGAGCGCGCTGCCGCCCCGTCCCAGCCGCGTCAACAGCGCCGCGGCGATGCTTCGAGCGAGGGTCGGCGCGGTCGTGTACTTGTTGGCCGCCACTTGGAGATAGCCGGAGAGGCCGTGCCGCTCGAAGTCGATCATCACGCCGCGTTTCGCTCCCCGTCCCGACTCCTCCGCCGGCGTCACTCCGAGGTGCACGTAGGCTACTTCTTCGAGACCGATGGGCGTTCCCAGCAGCCCCCGGCCGACGCCGTCGAGCAGCGCGCCGACGACGCTTTCGTCTGCGGAAAGGTCGTCCGGGTCACCGGAAAACGGCTCATGCACCGTTCCAATGATAGCAACGTCGTGCCATGGCGTGACGAAGTAGACCTTTGTCCGCTCGGCACGATTCGTATCCGGAGCGACGATCCCGACGGCGCCGCCGCGCACGAGGGGCCGCTTGAGCACGACGTTGAGGTTGCGCGTCCAGCTCGGTGTTTTGATGTTTCGAGGCGTCTCCGTCGAATCGCTTGGGAAGGACTCCCCCCAGGCCCCGAGCGCTCCGACCGTCACGGCCGCTCTGACCTCGATCTCGGCGCCGGTCAACCGATCGCACACGAGCGCACCTTCCACGCGGCCCGCAGCGACGAGCAGTGTTCGGGCCTCCACGTGATTGAGCAGCACCGCACCTGCCTGCCGTGCGTCCTCCACGCATTCGGTCACGAGCCGACCCGAGTCCCGGATTTGCGCGTCGAACCAGGAGACGCAGCCGTTCAACCCGTCTACGACGGCCTGCGGATACTCTGCACGGAAGCTTCGCCGTCGGGACAAGCGGGCGGGTGGCAGCCTGTCACGGTAGGCGACTCCCTGATTTCGATTGCGGGCGAGGATCTCGTACGCACCGACCGCGACTCCGAGCGCAAGGGGGCTGCGCGTCGCCCACCCCGTGGTCGGCATCGTAAAGCGCAAAGGACGGACGATGTGCGGAGCAGCCGAGCGCCAGGCACGCTGCGCGCGGACCGATTCCAGAATCCGGGGAATATCCGCGTGCTGCAGGTAACGCAGCCCGCCGTGGACCGTCTTCAGCGAGTTGTGAGTCGCCGCGGCACCGTAGTCGTCGCGCTCGACGAGTGCAGTGCGCACTCCGCTGCGGGCAAGCGTGCGGGCGAGCGCGACGCCGAGCACGCCTCCGCCGAGGATGAGCACGTCGAAGCGTTCATCGAGCGCGGCAACGCTCCTCACGTCGCACGCTCTTCTGCCTACTTCTCGCAGTACGCCATGAGGTGGTGCCCGAGGCGTCGGGTCCACGCCCGCGGCAGGGCGTTGAATCCTCCGACGAAGCAGCGGTTATAGAGAACCGCCTTAGCGCCCGAGTGCACCTTCGTCGGTACCGGAAACCGCTCCGGCACCACCCGCACCGTGCGGAAGTCCGCGAGCATCGCCTGGAACTCCGGGATCGAGTACTGGTAGAACACCGGCGAGTCGAGGTGATCGATCTCGACCTTCATTAGTCGCTGCAGCGCGTTGAGCCACGAGTTGCGATTTACCGTCATCAATATGGCTCTGCCGCCGGGCTTCAGCACGCGTCGAATCTCCGAAATCATGGCCGACGGATTGGGCGTGAAGTGCAGCACCGTATGGCAGTACACGACGTCGAAGCTGTCGTCGGGGAAACCCATCTCCTCGCCGTTCATCACGTGGAACTCGCCCGCGAGCCCGCGCTGAGCGAAGTTGGTGCGCGCAAGCTCGATCGAATGCGGAGCAAGATCGATGCCGGTGCCTAGGGCTCCTTGGCGAACGAACCTCGAGAGATCATTCCCGACTCCGCAACCCACGTCGAGGACGCTCTTCCCGGCGTTGCCCGGGTCGTCGACGACGGCGCTCAGATAGCTAAGCTTCTCGAAACGGTATGCCTCGATCTCGCGGAAAAAGGCGGCCGTGCCCGGCGGGCTCTTGGCTACTTTCCAGTCATGGACATGCCCGTTCCAATACTCGCGCACTGCTTCGAGCCGATCGCTCGTCGCACGCTGCAGAGACTGGGTCGCTACCGCCATGGATACCCGCAAGATCAAGGCGCGGTCACGGGCGCCGCGCGGCCGAACTGCGTTTCGCTGCCCCTGATGACCATGTTGTAAAAGTTTACGACGCGCTCCCGATACCGGGTGTCCGAGTACTCGGAGTCGGCCAGCTTGCGTGCTTCCGCCGCCAGTGCGGCCGCGCGCGCCGGATCCTGGAGCACGCGCAGCAGACCCGCCGCGAGGCCCTCTGCCGTGGGCGGCGCCAGCTCCGCGACGCGCGGGTTGAGTATCTGCGTATGGGTACGCAGGTTGGTCGCAACGATCGGCTTCCCGGAACGCAGGTAGCCATAGATCTTCAGCGGCGTATTGGTACCGGAGCTGCGGGGCGACACGATGACCGTCGCGGCGTCGATGTACGCCGGTATGGACGACGGGTCGACCTGCCCGACGAAGTGCGTTCGGTCCGCGACGCCGAGCCGTTCGGCCTCTCGCTGGAAGCGGGCGATCTGCTCGACTCGACCTCCGACGAGCACGAGCGACGCATCCGGGCGCTCGAGGGACACGAATCGAAAGGCCTCGAGGAGCAAGTCGATCCCCTGATAAGCCTCCATCGTGCCCGTATAAAGGACGACCGGCCCCGTAAGCGCCGCGACCTCGGGGGCAACGCTGCCGCGGGTGGCGGAGAAAACCGCCGTGTCGTCGCCGGTATTCTCGATCATCGCCCGAGGAGTGCCCGGAGCGATCTCGGCCGCGACGTCGGCAAGCTCCTGACAGATCGTGATCACTCCGTCGCAGCTCGTGAGGACGTGCCGCTCGAAGTACTCGAACACCTTGCGAAAGGGCGAGAAGTTGAACGCGTCGAAGTTCGCCAGCTGTTGAGGAAGGCTGCTATGCATGTCGTAGACGTGGAGCAGCCCCCGACGGCGGGCAAGCCAGGCGCAGAAGAAGGCCGCTTCCTCGTGCGAGTGAACGACGTCGTAAGCTTCCGTCGCCAGAGCACGTATCGTTGCCGCCATCAGCGACAGGTCGAGCGCGACCTTCGCCAGGGATGGACCGATTTTTACGTCGTGTATGCCCGGCACTCGCCTAGCACGGATGATACGCAGCCCGGGCAGATTGACGTCTGCCCCGAACGGGTACGTAACGAGGTCGATCCGACAGCCCGCCTCCCCGAGCGCACGAACCCGATGAAGCACACTGAAAGGAGTTCCTCGCGGACGGAAGAATGGCTGAGGCGCAACCATGAGAATGCGCAGGGGCCGGTCCAGTGAAGGAACCTCGTCGCTCGGCTCCGAACAGGTCAAGGTGGACAGCACGGCGCGAATCCTCGAAGCAAAGCACGACCTCGGACGGATGTCTCGACGTCGGCCGGAACGTTGAACGGGTGCACGGTGAACGCTTCGGTAACGCGTACAGTAAATTCAAGTCACCCAATCATCCGTGACAGGACTCACAGACGGGGGACACTCCCCGTCGATTCTTCATCCCGTGTGCTCACGTGCCATCGAGGGTGACCGCGCCGCCCACGTCAGGCTTGTCGTAGCCAAGACGATCCCCTATGCTCCGGCGCGCCATCGCGATCCCCTTACAAGGTGCACCGACTCGAGGACTCGAGTTCGCCCGAGTTATCGACTTTCTCTTCGCAGCGAATCCGGCTCGAACCGCAACACCGTTTTGATGGCCAGTGTTCTTGTTAAGGTATCTTTACGAGAACTCTTTGCAGCTGAGAGGCTCCGCCCCAACGGCGGTCACAAGCCTGTTCTTGTTGCTGGATCCATGGTACTACAACGCAGTTGAAGTGCCCAATGCGAACGATCACCGCAATCGACGTCGACCGCTCATGCCTCCGTCTCCGGGCTCGATCGTTCTGGGCACGACCCCGGGATTGCCGAAGTTGATGTGGGGTCGGTCGTGAGGTACAACTTCGAAAACCACAAAGACCCGTACGAGTGGGACAGCGTTCTCTACAAGACTTTCTGATTTCGCAGTGAATCTTAGCGTTGGGGCGGCATGAGGGCCGGCGCAAGAAGCAAGGAGAGGCCCCGTTGTGCGAGCCACCCTTCCGTAACGCGCCTCACGTGCGGGCCGTCTCCCCCGTCGCGTACCCGCTTGCCGGCCCAGACGACGACATCGAAATGAGTCTCATGAAGGGCCCTGCGGTCGGCCGTCATGAATCCGCGGCGGCCGGGCCCAACTGCGACCGACGTCAAGGCCCCCCGAGAGGCGCCATGCTATCTTCGTTTCAGCCATGCGTCCCCCGCCTCGAGACCAGGCCGTAGGAGCGGAAAGCCCGTCGGCTGGAACCGCACGCGATCTGGCGGCGGCTCGCCGGCACGCCCCCGCCCTATCGGTCGTCGTGCCGCTGTTCAACGAGGAGGAAAGCGTGGGCCCGCTGTTGCAAGCGATCGAGCAGTCGCTCGACGCCTGGATCGACGCCTACGAGATCCTTTTCGTCGACGACGGCAGCACGGACCGGACGTTCGTTCGCGCCCGCGAGCTCGCCGCGACTCGTCCGCACCTGAAGCTGATCCGTTTCCGCCGCAACTTCGGTCAGACACCGGCGATGGCCGCCGGCATCGATCACGCCGCCGGCCGGATCATCGTAACCATGGACGGCGACTTGCAAAACGATCCTCGCGACATCGAGCACCTCGTCCGCGAGATCGAGAAAGGGGCCGACATCGCCGTGGGTTGGAGGTTCAACCGTCAGGACAAGCTGATCACGCGGAAGGTCCCTTCGCGAATCGCCAACTGGCTGATCGGCAAGATCACCGGAATTCCGATCAAGGACAACGGCTGCAGCCTCAAGGCGTACCGCGCAGAGGTCATCAAGCGCGTGCCGTTGTACTCGGAGATGCACCGGTTCATCCCGGCGATGAGCTCGCTTGCCGGGGCGCGGATCGCCGAGATCAAGGTCCGGCACCACTCGCGCCGGTTCGGCCGCTCGAAGTACGGGCTCTCCCGCATCTATAAGGTGCTGCTCGATCTCTTGGGCATCAAAATGATCACGTCTTTTGCCGCCCGGCCGGTTCAAGGGTTCGGACTTCTCGCGCTGCCCTTCGTCCTGCTGGCGATCGTCTTCCTGACAGAGACCCTTCGCTCCGGATTGAGCATCGAGGAAGATGCATCTATGGTGCTGGCAGGACTCGGGCTCGTTTGTGGCGCCGCGGGCGGCTTCATGCTCGTCTGCGGCGTGCTTGCGGAGTTGATTTTCAGAACGGGCACGGTACGCCCCGCCGACTTCACACGTACGACCGTCATGGAGGAGCTTTGAACGCACGGCAACACCCCGCGACGATCGCCGTGCACGACCGGAAAGCGCCGGAGCTCTCGGTCGTGATCCCGATCAGCGAGCGCTACAGCGATGTCCGGGCCTTGTATACGGACTACAAGCGGGCGATATCGAGCGCCGTCGGCAGCTTCGAGTTCATCTATGTCCTTGATGGAGTCTTCGAAGAGCCGTACCGAGAGCTGCTGGCGCTGCGTGCCGAAGGCGAACCGATCAGGCTGATTCGGCTCACTCGCAGCTTCGGCGAGGCGTCGGCGCTCACGCACGGCGTCGAGCAAGTGCGCGCCGACAAGATCCTGATCTTGCCGGCTTACTACCAGGTCGCTCCGGAGTCCCTCGCAGGGTTCATCGAAAGCTGGGAGGACGAGGACATGCTCGTCGCCCGTCGCTGGCCGAGGGTCGACTCGAAGCTGAACCGCGCCGGTACGCTCGTCTTCCATCGCATACTGCGCTTCGTTACCGACTATCGTCTCCGCGACATCGGCTGCGGCGTCCGGCTCGTTCGTCGACACGTCTTCCGCGAGATTCACGTCTACGGTGAGAACCATCGGTTTCTGCCGATTCTTGCGGCGCACCGTGGCTTCAGAATCCGGGAAGTGGACCTGCCCCAGGCACACCAGGACCCGAAGGTCCGTCTGTATCGGCCGGGCATCTACTTGCGTCGGATCCTCGACCTGCTGGCCGTGTTCTTCCTCGTCCGCTTCACGAAGCGCCCGTTGCGTTTCTTCGGGCTCCTCGGCTCCGCGCTCGTCGTCGCCGCCACCCCGCTTCTCGCCGCGCTCGTGTTCGAGCGGCTCGTTTTCGGCACCGCGCTGGCCGACCGTCCGTCCCTGTTGCTCGCCAGTCTTCTGCTGGTGCTGGGCGTACAGCTCTTTGCCCTCGGTCTGATCGGCGAGCTCATCATCTTCACCCATGCGCGCGAGCTCAAGGAGTACGCGATCGCGGAAACGGTCAATATGCTCGACCCTTCCGACGAGCAAGCGCCCCGACAACCGGCTCCTACCAGCGCTCACGGCTTCGCGGAACCGACCACCACCCGAGACGGGTAAGCTGGACTTCACTGCGGCTGCATCCTGGAGACACTGACGTGAGGGAGAACAGCTTCCCGTGCGGAAACGGTGCGGACCTGCTGCTCCGGCTCGGGACGCGTTTGCCGCCGGGCTTGCGGCTCCTGTCTTCCGCGGCGCTCGACCGCCGCAGCGCACTTTTTCCGGAGGAGCTCCCCTGTGTGGAGCGCGCCGTGGAGAAGCGCATCAACGAGTTCTCCACCGGGCGCTGGCTTGCGCGACGCGGTCTCGCGGACCTCGGCTTCCCGAGGGTGCCGATCCCTCCCGGCCCGGCGCGCGAACCCCTCTGGCCGACCGGCGTCGCAGCGAGCCTCTCCCACTCGGCCTCGGTGTGCGCTTTCGTCTGTGGTCTCGCACGTGATTATGTGAGCGTCGGGCTCGACCTCGAGCTCTCGCCCGTGCCGAGACCGGAGCTCGCAGACCTGATCTTGGCCCCGTCCGAGCCCGCCGAGTACCGCGAGCCTGAAATCTTGCGGCTCGTTTTCAGCGCCAAGGAGGCCGTCTACAAGTGCCTGTACCCGATCCATCACATGACGTACGACTTCCATGACGTCGAAATCCGCCTCCGGCACGCGGACAACACGTTCACGGCGGAGCTCGCGCCGGACGGCTCGCGCTCGAAGCTCGCCGTGCACGGAGTAGGGATGTTCGAGTCGAGCGCCGACGGCGCGGTGACGCTGTACTACCTGCCGGCTGCTGCATCTGCCGTGCGTTTGAGCGGCACATGAACGACGTCTCTCGACCGGCGAAATCGCCACCCTCGCTCACGGACCGGCTCATGAAGGGCACGGCGTGGACCGTGGGAATGCGCTGGGGCATCCGCCTGCTCGGGATGCTGAGCATGATCGTGCTTGCGCGGCTGCTCGAGCCGGAGGACTTCGGCCTGCACGCGATGACGATGGCCGTGATCGCGCTGGTGGACGTTCTGACGGATCTCGGTGTGGCCGCGGCCCTGATTCGAGACAAGCACGCAGGACGGGCGCAGCTCGATACGGCTTGGACGCTGCGTCAGGCGCAGCTACTCCTCGTCGCAGCGGTGGTCATCCTCTGCTCGCCGCTGGCCGCCAAGTACTACGACGACCCGCGCGTTACCAGCGTGCTGCAGGTCGTCGCGATCGCATTCGCCGTGCGCGGCTTCGAAAACATCGGCGTCATAAACTTCCGCAGGGAGCTCATGTTCCACCGCGACTTCGCCTTCGAGGTCGCGGTCAAGCTCGGCACCGTCATCGTGACGATCGGCCTTGCCTTGTGGCTGCGCAACTACTGGGCGCTGGCGCTCGGCGTCGTGAGCGGCGCCGCCCTCAGGGTCGCGCTGAGCTACTGGATGAGCCCATACCGGCCCCGCTGGAGCCTCGAGGCCTGGCGCGAGCTCTGGGCGTTCTCCCAGTGGGTCCTGAGCCAAGGAGTCGCACGCTACATCTACGAGCGCGTGGACGTGCTCGTGCTCGGCCGATTGAGCTCGCCGGGGCCGATCGGCTATTACACCGTCGCCAACGAAGTGGCTCAGATGCCGGCGCAGGGCATCGCACTGCCCGTGTCGAGGGTCGTGTTTCCCGGTCTCGCTCAGATCGTCGACGAGCCGATGAGGCTCAGAACGGCCTACTTGAATGCCCTCAACGCCGTCGCCGCCGTTGCGCTGCCGATCGCATTCGGCATTCTGGCCGTGGCTCCGGAGCTCATTGCGGTTGCGCTGGGTGAGCAGTGGCTGCCGGCAGTCGGGCTGCTGCAGGTCTTCTCCGCCCTGTCGGCCTTCTGGGCCCTGACCTCGCTCTCCGCAAACCTCCTGATCGTGCTGGGCCACATACGCTACATCACGCTCATCACGTGGGTTCAGGCCGTCCTGTTGATCGGCGCCATCGTTCCGACGTTCCAGGTCGCGGACCTCATGGGGGTCGCAGCGCTGCGCGCGGCTCTCGCGCTCATCGGTTTCGTGCTCGTGCTGCATTTCGTCGTGCGCACCGACACGGCACGCTGGGAACAGCTCGCCGTAGCGTTGCTGCGGCCCGTGCTCGCGAGCGCCGCGATGCTCGGCGCCGTCTATGCAGTGGACACCGCCCTCGATCCCGGCCGCGACGCGTTGACCGCCCTCGCGCTAAAGGTGCCGGCAGGCGCGATCGCATACTGCGCCGTGCTGCTCGGGACGTGGCACTTGTCCGGGCGGCCGGAGGGACTCGAATCGGTGCTGATCGGCAAGCTTCGGCGCAGGCGAGCTCAAGCGCTCGGCGCGTAGCGCTCCGCCCGGAAGACCTCGCCGCGCCTTACAAGCTCGGGAGCGGCGTTTCTGCCTGGAAGACGAACACCCGACCGTCGGGCGCCGCGTAGACGGGCTGCCCGAACTTCTTGGCAATGTATTCGGCGGGCAGTGCACGGCCCAGTGCCTGAGAGTCCGCGACGAGCCAGACGCGAGATCCGGCAGCGGCGCCGGTGATTCCGTCGATATCGCCGGTCTCGTCGAGCAGCGGAAGCCCTGTCCAGCGCTCCATCTCGCCGCGCATGCACGCCTGAGCCTGATATCGTCCATCCGTCTTGCCGACGAAAACGGCGTCCGTGCGCTCAAGATAGTGGGTCGCGGTGACGCTCGCGCTCAGGATGAGGTCCGTCGGCTCGGCCCGCTCGTTGACGAACGCTGCCGGCGATGCGTAATCGAAGCGAGGATAGTAGTGACGCTCGAGGCGGCGGTCGTAGCCGACGCGGAAGTTCGCCTCGTAGCTGTTGATGTTGATCGTATGGCCGGAAATGAACTCCGAGCTGAGCGCAAATGGAAGGAGGCACGCGAGCGGAGCCCAGCGGCGCATGACACGGGGAAAACGTCCCTGCAGCGCCACCAGGCTGAAGCCCGCAAGAGCCAGCACGATCACGATCGGGTAGGCGTGGAACGAGTAGCGCGTCTCGCTGGTCGGCTGGACGAACCCGATCACCGTCACGGTCAGAACCACCAGGATCGCGAGCAGGCGCAGATCGACGGTCCTTTCGGCCGGCGCGAGCGCGGCGATCGCGAATGCGACGAGCAACCCGAGCCCGAGCAAGAGCGACATGAGGGGCATGCTATAGACCCACGGATATACGATCGGACGGGCCAGGTCGGGGAAGCCCACAACGGCCTTGAGCGCGCCTATGGGATCGCTGTGGACGAGAAAGGCTACGGCAGCCCACACGACCGCGGCTCCGAGGAGCGCCAGCGCAGCCTCCCTGTGCCCGCGACGCGAAAAGTCGGACACCCGGAGCCAACCTATGAGTATCAGACCCGCGGCGAGCATGGCAGCGAACAGCAGCTGGTTGAACGACACGAGCAACGCGACGGCCAGGAAACTCACGAATGGCAACCACTCGCGGGCTCGGGCCAAACGAAACAGTCCGGCGACGAGCACGGCGCCGAGCACCACGAGCAACGCCGCCGCGAGAGGCATGCCTGCCGCCTCGTCGACGAGCCACGAGAGACCCGAGGAAGTCGTGCGCACCATCGGCTCGGACGGAACCGGCGCGCGTGCGTCGGGGGACCCGAGGTAGCGAAACTGCACGATGGGCAGCAAGGCCGAGAAAACCAGTATCGCGATGGCCGACGCCAAATGACGCGTCCGCCAGAGGGCACGGCGCGCGACGACGGGCACGAAGTTCACGAACGCGAGCAGAACACCGCCGTCCCATGCGAGCGGCCCGGCGACCGACAAGCCCAAGAGCCAGCGCCAACGCCGAAGGTCGCCGGTCTCGAAGAGCCTGCACAGGTGATACACGTACCAGATGCAGATCGCCTGGAATAGCGTGTACATCCGCCCGAACCTGGCCATCTCTATTTCCCAGGTCGAGAGCGCCAGGATAATCAGCGTGGCCGCGGCGACCCGAAACCCGCCGACCCTGCGCGCCACGAGGAAGGCCGCCGGCAGCATCGCGAGATTGGCCAGGATCGACACGATCCGCAAAGCAGCCTCCGGCGCGAGACCGACGAGCAGCAGCGGCGCAGTAACGTATTGATACAACAGTCCGCGCGTGTAGAATCCGCCGCACGGAAACTCCGGCAGCCCCGACGCGAGCAGGAACACGACCGCCCGGTACGAATAGTACTCGTCGGCGGCCAACGGCCAGCGGGCAAAGTCGAGGAAGCGGAAATAGATCCCGGTCAACACGGCGGCGCCGGTGAGAACGAGCCACAGGCGCGCCTCGATGGAGCCAAGGCCGTCATCGGCTCCGACAAGCGCTTGCAGCGTAGCGCTCCTTCGGGTCTTGCTGCTCAGCATTGCGTTGCGCAAACCGTCCCGATATACAAGTCAACGACGACCAAGCGCCCGATCGGAACGCGGAATTGCTCCCGGATTCACGAACGGTCCTGCCTTCGGTGCACGCGGAGCTTAGCGCGTTTCGGCTCGACTTCCATAGATAAAAGTCGCGAATTTTGTGGAGCGCGACAAGGAACGTGCGGGGCTGCTAGGATGAAATTCCGGGACCGACGCTGCTTTCGCAATTTTCGCGGGAACGTCGAGCGTGGGTCGCGGCCCGCCTCCACCGCCGTGGCCGGCAGCAAATAACAAGGAAGTCAGCATGTGTGGCATCAGCGGGATCGTCCACCTACGCGAGCCTCGCCCTGTCGATGAGGCGCTTCTGCGCAGGATGAACGACACGCTCTCGCACCGCGGCCCCGACGCGGACGGGTTTCACATCGAGCCGGGAGTAGGGCTCGGTCACCGCAGGCTCTCGATCATCGACCTTTCGGGCGGCGCACAGCCGCTCTACAACGAGGACGGATCGATCGTCGTCACGTACAACGGCGAAATTTACAACTATCGACAGCTCGTCAAGGAGCTCGAGCGCTTCGGGCATCGCTTTCGCACCCACAGCGATACCGAGGTTATCGTTCATGCGTTCGAGCAATGGGGCGTCCGCTGCCTCGACCGCTTCAACGGCATGTTCGCATTCGCGCTGTGGGATCGGCGCTCGGGAACGGTGCTTCTGGCTCGGGACCGGCTGGGAATCAAACCCCTCTACTATACGCTGCTCGGCGACGGGCAGCTCGTGTTCGCTTCCGAGCTGAAGGCGATCCTCCGGCATCCCGGCGTCGACAGGACGCTCGACATGAAGGCCGTCGAGGAGTTCTTTGCGTTCGGCTACTCTGCCGACCCGAGAAGCATATTCGAGAGCGTCAAGAAGCTCGAAGCCGGCACGTACCTCGAGCTGCGCCGCGGCGACACCGTACGCGCCCCCGTCCGCTATTGGGACGTTCCGCTCGATCGAAGCCCGACCGAGACGACCGTGTCGGAGCAGCTCCTCGAGGAGCTGCGCTCCCGGTTGAAGCACTCGGTCGAATTGCAGCTGGTCTCGGACGTGCCGCTCGGCGCATTCCTGTCCGGCGGCATCGATTCGAGCGCGGTGGTCGCGATGATGCGCGAGCTGTCATCCGGCAAGATCCTGACGTGCTCGATCGGTTTCAAGGAGCCTCAGTACGACGAGTCACGTTATGCGACGCTCGTCGCCGAGCAAAAGCGGACCGATCACAAGTCCGAGATCGTGGAGGCGTCCGACTACGCCCTGCTCGACGACCTCGTCGGCATCTATGACGAGCCGTACGCCGACAGCTCGGCCATTCCGACCTACCGAGTATGCGAGCTCGCCCGCCGTCACGTCACCGTAGCCCTCTCGGGCGACGGCGGTGACGAGAACTTCGTCGGCTACCGGCGCTACAAGCTGTTCTCGATCGAGGAAAAGCTCCGCTCGCTGCTGCCCCATCCGTTCCGCCGCGCCGTCTTCGGTCCGCTCGGCCGCTGGTACCCCAAGCTCGACTGGGCACCGCGCGTCCTGCGCGGCAAGACGACTTTCCAAGGATTGGCACGCACCTCGATGGAGGCGTACCTGCACGGCGTGTCGATATTTCCGGAGGAAGGCAGACAGCGGCTGTACTCGGACAAGCTGCTCGCCGACCTGCAAGGTTACCGCGCACGGGAGGTGTTTGCGCGGCACCTCGACGGAAAGGAGTTTTCGGACGCCCTTCGCATGGTTCAGTACCTCGACTTCAAAACGTACTTGCCCTGCGACATCCTGACGAAAGTCGATCGGGCAAGCATGGCTCATAGCCTGGAGGTTCGAGTACCGATACTCGATCACGAGTTCGTCGAGTGGGTGGCCGGCGTCGACACGTCCGCCAAGCTGAGGCGTGGCGAGGGCAAGCATGTCTTCAAGGAAGCTCTGCGCCCATTGCTACCCGCCGACATCCTGCACCGTCCCAAAATGGGATTCGGAGTGCCGATCGACATCTGGTTCCGCAAGTCGCTGCGCCAGCGCATCGCCGATACGGTGACGGGGCGGCGGCTGAAAGAGTGCGGCCTCTTCAAACCGGAGGCCCTGGATCGCCTGGTTCACGAGCATCACACGGGGCAGCGCAACCATAAGCCGGTTCTGTGGTCGCTCCTGATGTTCGACGGATTCCTGAAGTCGCTCGATGCCGAGCCAAGGTGCCAGCGTGGGTAGCCTGTCGATCGCGAGCGTCTGCCGCTGGTTGCCGACCCCCGACGATGCCTCTGCCGGCGTCTTCGTGCTGCGCCGCCTCGAATCGATGGCCGAGCGAGCCGACGTCAGGGTCCTCCAGCCCCTGCCCTACTTTCCCGTCGTGAAGGCGCTGCCCGCGTGGGCGTCGGAGCCCGAGCGCCCGGTAGGACGGCTCACCGTTCGCTCGGTCCCGATGTTCTACGTGCCGAAGCTGATGAAGCGTCTCGACGCGCGCTGGCTATACCGCTCGATCTCGGAGGTGTTGCGGCGCTGGCACTCCGAGCGGGCACTGCACGTGATCGACGCGCACTTCGGCTATCCGGACGGTGTCGGCAGCTGGCTGGCCGCGCGAGTGCTGAAGGTTCCGTTTTTCATGACGTTCAGAGGGCTCGAGGCCGACTATGCGGACCGGCCGGCGATTCGCCGTCAGCTGACGGGTGCGCTGCGCGACGCGGCAGGCTGCATATGCGTGAGCGGCGTTCTCAGGGACCTCGCCGTCGAGTATGGCGCCAACCCCGAAAAGGTGACGGTGATCCACAACGCGGTCGATCGATCCGTCTTCAAGCCCGGCTCCCGCGAGCAATCGCGCGAGCAGCTCGGCCTCTCGCCGCGGTCTCGGCTCGTCGTCTCCGTCGGACATCTGCTCCAGGTGAAGGGCCACGACACGTTGATCCGCGCCTTTGCGGCGCTGCGCCAGACGATGCCCGATGCGGAGCTCGCGATCGTCGGCGGGACCGCCCATGAGCCCGAGTACCCGGAGCTGCTGCGGCGCCTCGCACGGGAGGCCGGAATCGGCGAGGTCGTTCGTTTCGTCGGCAGCGTGCCGCCTCACGAGGTCGCGTGCTGGCTGCGGGCGGCAGATGCGTTCGCGCTCGCATCGCGCCGCGAGGGGTGCTGCAACGCGATCCTCGAAGCGCTCGCGACGGGCACGCCCGTAGTCGCCACGCCGGTCGGCGACAATGCTCATTTCGTCCAGCACGACCGCAACGGCTTTCTGTTCCCGGTCGGCGACTCGACCGCGCTGGCCGAAGCGCTCGCCGCAGCGCTCTCCCGCCCTTGGGACCGCGACGCAATCTCTGCGGGCCTCGCCGTCGGCGACTGGGCACGCGTCGGCAGGCAGGTCCTCGAGTTCTTCGAGCAGCGCATTCAGAGGCCGCGGCTCACCGAGCGCGCCGAGAAAGCGGCGACGATCGAGGCATGATCATGCGCGAGAAACCGACCCTGCTCTTCGTCTCCACGCGCTTCCTGCTGCCGGTCGACTCGGGAGGCAAGATCCGGACGACGCAGATCCTACGCGGGTTGAAAGGCGGACGGTTTCGCATCGTGCTCGTCTCGCCGGCGACGAGCGAGCTGGCTCGCAACCATGCGACCGAGCTCCAGGAGCTGTGCGACGAGTTCCATTGGTGGATCCCGCCGCGACGATCACCGCTGTTTCATTACACGCGGCTGCGGCACCTCGCGAGCCCGCTGCCGATTCCGGTCCGCACGGATCGGCACGCCGCGGGCCGGAGGCTCGTTCGGGAGCTGCTCGAGGGGCTGCGTCCTTCGCTCGCCGTCTTCGATTTTGCGCATGCGGGCGTGCTCGCGCCGGATGCGCTGCCGTGTCCGTCGGTCATGTTCACTCACAACGTCGAGGCCGAAATCTTTCGGCGTCACCTCGATGTCGCCAAGAACCCCGTGACGCGCGCGCTCTGGGCGAACCAGCACCGCAAGATGCTTGCCTACGAGGCAGACGTGCTTCGGAGGTTCGACGTCGTCGTTGCCGTTTCCGACCGCGATGCCGGCTTCTTCAAGTCGGAGTACGGCGTCGAGAAAGTGTTCGTCATCCCTACGGGCGTCGACCTGGACTACTTCGCCTATGCGCCGCCGCGGAAGCGCGCGGACATCGTCTTCTGCGGGTCGATGGACTGGCTCGCGAATCAGGAGGCGGTTGTCCACTTCATGGACGAGGGATGGTCGGCGGTCACCGCACGAGTTCCCGACGCGCAAATGACGGTCGTCGGAAGATCGCCGCCGCCCGCGCTGGTCGCCGAGGCGGCCCGTAGAGGGCTTCGCTGGCGTTTCACCGGGTACGTCGAAGACGTCCGCCCGTACGTGCAGGGAGCGGTCTCCGTGCTGCCGCTGCGCGTCGGCGGCGGGACTCGTCTGAAGGTTTACGAGGCGATGGCCATGGGCAGCCCCCTCGTGTCGACATCGATCGGAGTCGAGGGGTTGCCCGTCAACGCGGGCGAGCATTACGTGCTCGCCGAATCGGCTGCGGACATCGGCCGTGCCGCCGCCGAGCTGCTGCTCGACGATCGTCGACGGGAGGAGATCTCGCTCAGTGCCCGCAAGTACGTCGAGCACCATTGCTCCTATCGGATCGCTGCCAAGGTCTTCGAGGACGCGTGCGAAGCCGCGATGGCGCGGGGGACGCGCAGAGCGGCCGGTCTTGCCGATCACCGATCCGCCGTCGGGATGGCCAAATGACTATCGCGCAAGTTTCTTTTTGGATCCTTTCCGGCCTCGTCGCATACGTCTACGTGGGCTATCCGTTGCTTCTCGTGATCGTTCGAGCCGCGAGGGGCCGCCGGGCCGTCGCGGCGGGCGACCACGAGCCGCCCGCCACGCTGATCATCTCGGCGTACAACGAAGAAAGCGTCATCGAAGGGAAGCTGCGCGCGAGCCTCGCGCTCGATTATCCGCGCGAGAACCTCGAGATCGTCGTCGTGTCCGACGCCTCGACGGACCGCACGGACGAAATCGTCCAGTCCTTCGCAGCAGAGGGCGTGAAGCTGCTCAGGATGCCGCAGCGCGGCGGTAAGACGCTCGGCCTCAACGCGGCCGTCGCGCAAGCAACCGGAGAGATCATCGTCTTTTCGGACGCCAATGCGATCTACGACACGCAGGCCGTCCGACTGCTGGCCAGGACCTTTGCCGACCCGGAGGTCGGAGCCGCGGTCGGCGAGTCGCGCTACGCGCCCGCTGCGAACGCGGCCGACAAGAACGAGTCCGCGTACTGGAAGTACGAGTGCGCTCTGAAAAGGCTCGAGTCCGACGTCGGATCGGTCGTCGGCGGCGACGGCGCGATCTTCGCGATCCGCAAGAGCTGCTACGAGCCGATGGCTGCCGATGCGCTCTCCGATTTCGTCACCCCGCTGCAGATCGTTCGACAGGGATATCGCTGCGTCTACGTTCCCGAAGCCTACTCGGTCGAGGAGGGCGCGGGCCGTTTCGACAAGGAGTGGAAGCGCAAGGTCCGGATCGTGAATCGCGCATGGCGAGCCACGATGGGACTCAAGGGAATGCTGAATCCTTTCGCTTACGGTTTGTTTGCGGTGCAGCTTCTTTCGCACAAGCTTCTGCGCTGGCTCATGCCGGGCTTCCTGATCGGGCTGCTGGTTGCGAGCTCAGTGGTCGCGCCGCTGGGCGGTATCTACGCGCTCGCGCTGGTGCTGCAGCTCGCCTTCTATGCCCTCGCGGTGATCGGCTTCTTGAGGCGCCGCGAGCTGCCCTTCTACCTGTCGGTGCCTTACTACTTCTGCCTGGTCAACGTAGCGTCGCTGACGGGCATCATCGAGTCGTATCTCGGCAAGTCGTACACGACGTGGACGACGGCTCGCGCGGAATAGGTACCCGCCGCGGCCGCCCGTGCCCGCTGCGGATACGTGGCGGCCTCGAGCGCGCGGTCGGGCTAACGAGCGCTGGGCTCTATCAAATTCGTGACGTCGCGAGGTCGACCAGCTTTTTCGCTCGGCTCAGGACCGGATGATCTGGATTGAGCTCGAAGCGCCGAGCTGCGAACGATGCGGCGCCGTCCAGGACACGAAACTCCAGGCGGCTCCATGCCGGAATCCGCAGGTCGCCCCACTCCGAGGGGAACGCATACCCCCACTTTTCCATGAACGGCCCGTAGCAACGGGCGACTTGGGGCAGCGTATCGGGCGTGTAGTACTCCACGTACGACGCCTTCTTGCCTCGCGTCGGATTCACATGCGGAATCGGCTCTACCTGCCTGGCGCCCACACGCTCGAGCACCTCGGCAAAGCTATCTTGCAAGGCCTCGAAGCGCATCACGTAGTCGAAGTCGGTGTGGCCGACGAGGAACCAGTTGTTGTAGAGCTTGTTGCGAAACTTCTTGAAGAACGTCGGAAAATCAGCCTGGTTATCACGTATGAACTCGAACTCCCGAATGTGATCGCGGGTGACGTGGCCACCGTTCTCGATACGCATCGCCGGGTTCGTGAACTGGCCGCGATGGTTGCCTTTCAGTTTCTCGTAATCGGTAGTGGCCGAGTCGAGAGGGTTCCTGACGGTCGCGAATTTGAAATACGTCTTCTCGTCGGCAGACGCTCGAGCGAGGAATTGCGTGAGATTGGCGTGCTTCCGCAAAATCGGCTGCCCGCCGTAGTGCCGCACGAGTTGCTCCGAGACCGAATGTGAGCCCGTATGCGGAACTTCGACGAATACGAAACGATACTTGTGGCTGATAATCATGTGGCGAGAGTACCAGCTTCGAACGGAAGCCGATGTGCGCGCCATCATGCCTTTGGGCCAGGCACATCGCAACGTGCTGCTGCACCATTGCCGGCGAGGGGGGTCGGGCACCTCGGCCTGCGGTCGCCCGCGCATCAACCCGCCCATCGCACAACGATTTCTCGTTTTGCATAAGACGAACCGGCGGCGCGGACACCGGTACATAGGCTAGTATAGCGTGCCGCTCCAGCCGTCGGATGCCGTCGTCATGCTCGTGCAGTTAGAACGGTACATTGCCCGTCGATACGGCCGGAAAGCCGGCGTACATCGACACTTCCTCTATTGGGCCGTGAGCCGTGCCGGCGGGATGAATGAATACAAGAACGTGAGCTGGGCCGGCGTGAAGCGGCTCGTTTTCGTGTGCGCCGGCAACATCTGCCGAAGCCCCTACGCCGAATTCAAGGCGCGATCGCTCGGCCTCCAAGCGGCCTCATTCGGCCTGCAGAGCGATGGACGATCGCCCGCCCATCCCGACGCGGCACGCATCGCGGCGCGGCGCGGCGTTGACCTCGACCCACATCGAAGCAGGTCGCACACGATGTGGACCCCGCAACCCGGAGACTTGCTCATCGGCATGGAACCGAAGCATGGGCGCGCGCTGCGCGCGATTCGAGGCCCCTGCGAGGTCACGCTCCTGGGTCTTTGGAGCACGCCGCCACGCCCCTACATACAGGACCCCAACGGTCTAGGGGACGAGTACTTCGCCACATGCTTCGACTGCATCGACAGCGCGATCGAGCGGCTCGCGTCGCTCTGCCCGAACGCTTTCTCCTGATACCGCAATGAGTTCGTGGCGCAGCGATCTGCCCGTGCTCGTGACGGAGGCCCAGGCAATGGGGTCGCTGGGCGTGATCCGATCCCTCGGCCGCGCGGGTTACCCCGTACATGCCGCGGCTTCGGACGCGGCCGCCTTCGGCCTGCGCTCGAGATTCGCCGCTGCACGCGTCCGCTGCCCGCCGACGAGCGATCCCCATTTCGCAAGCTGGCTGCGGGATTACGTCGATACCCACGGCATTCGCGCGATCGTGCCGTCCGAGGGGGTGCTGCTCGCGATTCGACCGCGATTCGCAGAGTTTTCCCCGCTACTGCCGTGCCACCGCCGGGAAGAGATCGTTTACGGCGCCATGAGCAAGTTCGATACGCTGCGCTCGTTCATGGACGCCGCCTCGCCGGAAGTGGGCAAGCACGTGCCGCCGACGATGTTCGTGAACCTCGACGAAGAGTTGCCGCGTGAGGGCGAGCTCGAGGCCCTCGGCCTTCCCGTCTTCGTCAAAGTCGATGCGTGCCACTCGACGACCGGACACCGGAGCAAAGTCATCAGGGCCGACACGGGCTCGCGGGCACGGCAAGTTCTCGAAAGGATGGGACGGCACTTCCGTAAGGCCATAGTGCAAGGTTACGCGCCCGGCACGGGGGTCGGCGCATTCTTCCTGCGGTGGCAAGGCAAGGTCATCGCCGAGTTCATGCACCGCCGCCTCCATGAGGTTCCTCACACAGGCGGGATATCGTCGTTGCGCGAGAGCTGGTTCCACGCCGACGTCCGAGAAGACGCGCTGCGTAAGCTCGAGCACCTCGATTGGGAGGGCGTCGGCATGATGGAGTATCGATGGGACGAGGATTCTCGCTCCTTCGCGCTGATGGAGCTCAACGCCAGGTTTTGGGGGTCGCTGCACCTGGCGCTCTACGCCGGCATTGACTTCCCCCGTCTGCTCCTCGATGCGTTTCACGGCCGCGAGACCGCGCCGGCGACGAAGTATCGCGTGGGAGTGCGGTGCCGACAGACGTTCCCACGCGAGATTCACCACGTGTGGTCCGTGCTGAAAGACCCTGGTTTGCCGATCGGAAAGAAGGTCTGGTCGGTGCTCGAGTTCATGCTCCTGTCGGCGGACCCGCGCGTCTACTCGGATCTTTCGTTCCCCGGCGATCGGGGCCTCCAGTGGCTCAGCATCAAGCGCTTCGTGAGCGACGAGCTCCTCCGTCCGCTGCAGCGCTCCTAGAAGCAGGTTCGGCGTGAAGAGCAAGGCAATGACATCGATCCGACTGGCGGTGCTTCGGTGCGCGAAGCTGCTTGGTCTCTTCGCGGCGGCGCGGCTGCTTACCGCTCGCCGTCTGCGCATCCTCTGCTATCACGGCGTCGCCATCGTGGACGAGCACCTGTTCCGGCCCGGCCTCTTCATGAGAGCCGAGACCTTCACGCGCCGCCTCCGCCACATAGCGGAAATGGAATACCCGGTCCTGCCGCTCGCGGAGGCCGTGGAGCGCCTTCAGCGCGGAACGCTGCCCCGATGCGCCACGGTAATCACGATCGACGACGGATGGTATGGCACGTACAGCGTAATGGGACCCGCCCTCGAGTCGTTCGGGTTCCCGGCGACGCTCTATGTCTCGAGCTACTACTTGGACAAGGGCACCCAGGTGTTCAACGTAGCGCTCGGCTACATCCTCTGGAAAACCTCCTCCCCTTCGCTCGACCTGACCGGGATTGCGCCGCAGCTTGCGGGACGGTACGAGATCACGATCCCCGCTCAACGTCAGCGCGCGGAGCGCACGATACGCGCCTATGCGGATGCGCTGCCGACTGCCGCGGAACGACAAGCGCTCCTGCGCAGCCTATGCGACAGGCTGAACATCGACTGGCGAGAGATCGAAGAGAAGAGAATGTTCGCCTTCATGTCGAGGGACGAGGCCGCCGAGCTGCTCGAGGCTCGCATCGACTTGCAGCTCCACACGCACCGTCATCGGTTTCCGGCCGCCGACCCGGAAGCGCTTCGCAAAGAGATCGAAGACAACCGCCGGTCGCTCGGTGCGGTGACCGCGGAGCCGCTCACGCACTTGTGCTATCCGAGCGGGGAGTATGAGCGCGACAGCTTTCCGCTTCTCGAAAGCCTGGGGATCCGGACGGCCACGACCACGGTACGAGGGCTCAACACTGCAGAAACGCCGCCTTTCGAGCTGCGGCGGCTTCTCGATTCCGACGCGACCCCGGATATCATTTTCGAAGCCGAGATGTCTGGATTCCTCGAGCTCTGCCGTCTCGCTTTCGGAGGCGCGGCTCGAGCTCGATCAAGGGCGACGAGGACTTGAGGTCCAAGCGGACGTTCGCTCGACTCAGCGAGCAGCGAGTAATGGCATCGAGATCGTGAGCGACGTACATTCGCTCGAGGAACGGGCGCTCTGGAAACGGTCTGTTGTTTCGAATGCCGTACCACCTGTCTATCTTCACGTTCCCCTCTTCGTTGAATTCCTCGATTGCGAGCAACTCGCCCGCAAACCTGTGGTTCACGAGAAACGCGATGTCGTCGAAGTACAGCGGGACGTTCATCAGAATACGTCTCTTCTCGTGCGAGAGAATCCTCAACGCCGCTCGGGTCGAGGAGTAGAGATCCAGATCGAAAGAAGCAAAGCCCAGCGGAGCATCCTGGACTTCCTCAACGAACCGGTCCACGGTTTCCGCGACGTCGCCGAGGATCAGCTGCGTTCTGGGAGTCAGCCTCCTCTTCAGCTTCTCGACGTCCATCGGAAAATCGCCGGGTTTCCACCAGTCCGGATGGTCGCGGTAGTCGCCCGTTCCGGGCGGAAGACCGCTCGGACCATTGTCGAATCCGTAGACCTTGATTCGAACGCCGGCTTCCCTTTCGACGGCCGCCGCCGCTTCCTCGAGCGCGAGCAACCCGGTCCCCCCGGCCACGCCGAACTCGGCGACGCAAATCTCGTCGATCCCGTGCCGACGCGCCTCTCGCGCGCCTGCGAGGACGCCCACGAGATACTGCGGCCGCTCCGAAAGCTCCCATAGCGCTCTCGTTTCGACGGAAACGGGGACGCGTTTCAGAATGGCACGCGCCAAGATACGAAAAGGCGGTTCCTTCGCGAGCCGTCCGAGCATGGTTCAAGCCCGCGTCCGAGGAGACCTTCCGGCAAATGCACGCGGCCGAAAGGCCTGCTCGGGCGATGATTGGAGTTATTCGTGTCGTCGATATTATCTCACCAAAAAGCACGTTCGCGTCAACCGCCGCCCCGCGCGAGGTCGGCTCCCCGCCTCCCGCGGGGACGCTGTGACCGAGTCCTCAAAACTCGCGCCGACGGCTTTTCGCGACATGTGGGCGAGCCCCATCCTTTCCTGTAGCATCCTTGGCAATCGCCAATAAGACTGGCACGGACCAGCAAAAACGCGTTGTAAGGAGCCCTCATGCACGAGATTTGGTATAAGTACGCCGCAAAGCGTCGGCGGTCGGCGACTACGTTCGGTACGATCCTCGTTGCGATGCTATCGATGGGTACGCTTCCTCTGCCGGCGTCAGCCGACAACAACTACTTTGAAAGCCTGGCTGCCCGTTCGGAGGTGATCTACGCTCGCAGTTATCGCAAGCAGAGCGAGATCGACGCTGACGTTCCTACCCGGCCCGAGAATCGCGAGACACCGCCGGTTTACGATCCGGTTGTCGACGGAGCCAGGTGGACGGTGCATCCAGGGAATGGAGGCATCGTCACCAAGGACCAGATGCGGCCGCATTTTCCGCATACGTCCACCGGTTCGCTGCTGTTCTACTGGGAAGCCAGGTGGGACAAGAACTTCCCCTACGAACTGAGCACGATGCATACCCACAAGGCGTTTCAGCTCTCGCGGGACACGTCAGGCGATCAGCGCCGCATCGAGATACGTACGCGGTTCAATCTCGCTTCGGCTCCCGACGTCGCGGAGGTCGACGGACGCAGCTACATCTGGTCTCCGGAGGAGACTCCGATGTCGCACCAAGTCGGCAAGTTCACGATCAAAGGTGACACGTGGACACGGTTTTGGGCATACGTCGATTTCGATCGGCGGCGCTTCTCGCTCTGGGTCGCCGACGAGAAGACAAGCCCGAAGGAGATCTATCGCGACTACCAGTTCAACGATATGACCGGCGGTCTCGACAATTTCTGGTTCGAGTTCAACTCCAGCCAGAGCAGGGCGGGTGGCGCGGCACTGAATATCTGGGCCCGCAATTTCGTAGTCCTGCGAAATGTCGGCAACGTCGAAGCGCTCATCGAGCAAGGCGGCAAGGTCGCCGCCGCTCCGGAGGCTCCGAGGAACGTAGCCGTCCGCTGAGTGCCGATCGGGCTGCCGCACCCTGGGGAGGGGTGCGGCGGTCTGACGACCCCGTCGATGATCGCCGGCAGCAGTTCGTCTATTATCGGATGTTCTGCTTCCGAAGCGAGGGCGATCGTAGATGGGGATGTTGGGCTTTTGCGGTCTGTCTTCCGGCAACGCCAATCTCGGGGTTGTCGAAGCGTCAATCTCGCGTCTGAACCCCGCCGGCCAGCCGCTGCGGGACTCCGAAGGCGTCCTCCGCATCGTCGCCAAGGACACGGTTTCTAGAGGCCCGCTCACGCTCGCGCTTCAAGGCGCGCCGCGTTGGAACAGGCGAACGCTCACCGCTGCGGAGACGCTCGACCTCTTCGAGAAATCGGGCCGCGAGCTGCTGGCGAAGCTCGAAGGCCCCTTCGCGATCGCGCTGCACGACGCGGCGAGCAACAAGCTTCTTTTGGCCGTCGATCGAATGGGCATCGAGCGGCTGACCTACACGACGACGCCGGGCGGCATCGGCTTCGGCTCGAGGGCGACGGCTTTACGCCAATTGCCGGGCTGCCACGCCGAAGTTTCGGCGCAGTCGATCTACGACTACCTTCATTTCCACATGGTCCCCGCGCCGCGCACGGTATTCGAGGGCATTTGGAAGCTGCCACCGGCACATTTTCTCGAGTGGAAGGATGGCCGCGCCGTCGCCCTCGAGCCCTATTGGACGCCCGAATTCGCGGTCCGCGCTCCCAAGGACAGGAAAACCCTCGAAGAGCAGCTCCGTTCGCTCATAGAGGAAGCGGTTCGATCACAGGAGCCCGACGAGCGCACGGGGGCGTTCCTCAGCGGCGGACTCGACAGCTCTACGATCGCGGGTTATCTCGCGCGCGTCGGCCCCGCACGCGCGAACACGTTCTCGATCGGCTTCGATCACGAGGCGTACGACGAGATGCATTACGCGCGCATTGCGGCCACCCACTTCGATTGCAGTGCGCACGAGTACTATGTTACCGCCGCGGACATCGTGAACGTGCTCGGCTCGATCGCGGACGCGTACGACGAGCCCTTCGGCAACTCGTCGGCGGTTCCCGTCTACTACTGTGCGAAGCTCGCGGTCGACTCGGGAATGACGCGCATGCTCGCGGGCGACGGCGGCGACGAGCTCTTCGGGGGCAACGAGCGGTACGTCACACAGAACCTCTTCGAGGCATACCATAAGATCCCGCGCATGCTGCGAAGGAGCGTCATCGAGCCGGTAGCGCGCCTATTCCCGGCCGAGACGTCCATCGCTCCGTTACGCAAGATCAGGCGCTACGTCGATAGCGCGCTGATTCCGTTGCCGGACCGGCTCGGAATCAACTTCGCGTTCCAGTTCGGGCTTTCGCGCGTGCTGTCGCCGGAGCTCGTCGACTCGATCAACGCCGATGCGCCGCTCGAGCATATGCGGAGCGTCTATCATTCCGTGCCCGCGGAATCGCTCCTCGATCGTCTGCTGGCCTACGACTGGCGATTCACCCTCGCCGACAACGACCTCCGCAAGGTAAGCACCATGTGCGAGCTTGCGGGTATCGAGGTCGCTTATCCGATGCTCGACACACCGCTCGTCGATTTCTCGCTCCAGGTGCCCGCCTCGATGAAGATAGAAGGCACAAGACTGCGCGCTTTCTACAAGGACGCCATGCGCGGCTTCCTGCCGGATCAGATCCTGAGCAAGAAGAAGCACGGCTTCGGCCTTCCTTTCGGCGTCTGGCTGAAGACTCACCCGCAGCTGCGCGAGATGGTTTACTCGAATCTTCGGGATTTCGACGCTCGCCGGTACTTCAAGGACGGCTTTCTCGACGACGTCATCGAGCGCCACCGCTCGGGCCCCGCTTCGTTTTACGGCTATTTCATCTGGGACCTCGTCATGCTCGAGGAGTGGCTCAAGCGGCACGACGAGGCCGTAGCGGCCCGGAAGCGGGAAGCGGTCTGATGCCGACTACGGGAGGTACGACCTGGCAGTCACCTTGCAAAGGCGTGAGTAAAACCGAGCGGCAGTGTCCTCCCAAGGCTTGAACCTCGGAAGCTCGTAAACCGAAGAGCGCCGGGTAGCACAGCCCCAATTGGTCGACACAGCCGCGCGAAACCCCAACTCCTGGACGATTCGCGTGTGCCGCCCATCGTAATCGTCCCCCCTCTTACCATTCGGATACGCAAAGAGGGTCGGTGCCGTTCCGGTTCGTTCGGTCAGCCAGACGCGGCTGCCCTCGATCTCGTCGCGCGCTGCGGATTCGTCGAGCAACCGCAGTATCGGATGATTGACGGTGTGGGCTCCGACCTCGAATCCCGCCTCCGGCAGCTCCCTGAGCCTCGCCGGCTCGAGCATCAGGCGCGGAAGCGGCGCATTGCTCACGCTCTCATAAAGCGAAAGCGCCGCTTCCATGCGTTCGGCCACCGGCCGATACTTCAGCGCGCCGATCAATCGGCGCGAGACCGCTACCCGGTTGGACTCGTCGACTGCAATCACCCCGAGACCGATGCGCCCGGCATCGATTGCATCGCGTGCCGCGCGAACGGCTTCGATAACGACGTCGTTCCACATGATCCCGCGCTCGACCGCATCCACGGCAACGAAGAGCACCGCGGGAATGCCATACTTTTGCAGCCTGGGCGCCGCAACATCGAGATTGTCCGCGTATCCGTCGTCGAACGTGACTGCGGCCGCGCGCTCGGGCAAACGCCCTGCCAAAAGCCGCTCGACCGCCTCGCCGAGAGGCAGCGTGTTGCAGTACTGCGCTATCCAGCGAAGCTGCCGCTCGAACCGCTCTGCGGTCACCGCGCCGGGACGCATCGGATCGGGCTGCGCCAGCACCTGGTGATACGAGAAAATCATGAGCCGACCGCGCGGTCCCGCGGGACAGAGCGCGCTCAAAAGTCGGCACTTGGCGGAGCTCACGTCGAGGCGATGGAGCGGGTGCGTCGACGAACGACGGCGACGAGCGGCAACGGCAGGAGCATGCCCGCGGGAACGGCCCACTTCAGCACGTACGCCACGTGCTCGATGGGGCACGCCCGCGCATAACGCGCTTCGGGGCCGCCGTACTTGACGTGGTTCTCACCGCCGTAGGCCTCGTAAATGCGGTTCTTGCGGGCGGCGTCGCTCCAGTAATACTCGAGCGTCGCCTCCGGATCACGCTGGGCCGTTTCGATGTCGAACGGAATCACCCCACCGTAGTCGGCGTCGAGCACGTACCATCGAGATCCGTCCACCTTGGCCGTGGCGACGGCGTGACCGCCGAGCGCGATGAAACCCGTTTCGACGCCGTGCTCGGACAAATACGAAACGAGCGCAAGGGCCTGCTGTCCGCACCTGCCCGTGCCACGCCGCAGGGCGCGCCTGTAGCTGCAAAATTCGTAGTCGCGATAGGTGTCGGGCTTGAGATAGCTCAACGTGTACAGGATCCAGTTCTCCGTCGCCGGCACTCGCATCCCGTAGTACTCGAGCCCGTTGGCTTCGACGTCCCGCGGCGAGATATGCGCGATACCTTCGTGGAACAGCCGCGTCGCGGACGTGACGAGCTCGATCTTGTCCTTTGCAATTCTCGGGAGCTCGTCGAGCGCACGCTGAGCCGTTGCGTAATCGAGCGTCTCGACGCCGGCGAAATCGCGGTAGCCATCGACCGAATCGGCGCGAAGCGGCACGAAGAACCCGAGCACGTTCAGAGCCATCAAGAACGCTCCGGCAACGGCCGAGCACCAGGCCAAGGCTCTAACCGTTCCGGATTCGACCATTCGCTCGAGCATAGCGAGTCCGACCTAGAGAACCACGCTTGCCCCGGCAGAATTCCGAGGCCTGTACGGCAAGCGTACCCTGCAATTGTACGGGTCGGAAGTGCGCGTTGCCAGACACCGACAGTCTGCTTCCAGGCGGAAGGGTCGATAGACTGGGGCCAGTTTGCCGTGCTTTTGTTCGCTGCGTCGTTTCTCTCATTTGGCTGCCTATTCGTCGATCGCGAGCACCGGAAAGAGCACGAGCCTCGAGAAGAACACTTGAGGGATAATCCATGATCGCGCGCCTCGTTATGTCAACCGTCTCCGCGAGCTTGTTTCTCGCCCTTTCCGCCGAAGCAGCCGTCTACTACGTCGACGGAGCGAACGGCAACGACTCGAACACCGGCCTCTCGGAGAGCGCCGCGCTGCGCACGGCTGAGCGGGTCAGCTCCCTCACGCTCGCTCCCGGCGATCGAGTGTTGTTTCGACGAGGCCAGAGCTACAGCGGAGATCTCGACGTCGACGACGACGGCTCGGACGCCAACCCCATCGTGATCGGAGCATGGGGTAGCGGCAACGCTCCAGTCTTGTCCGGCATGACCATACGCAGCGATTACGTCGTGGTCGAGGACCTGATCGTCGATCGGCGCAAAGAAGCCGCGGACGCGATTCGCGTCCGCGGAGGGCGTAACGTCGTGCTCCGTAACCTCACCGTGCGCAACGGCACGCGGGACGGCATCGATGCCGCCGACGCGGATGGGCTTCTCGTCGAGGACGTCGAAATACACCACTTCCTCAACGGCAGCTTCGGCAGCGCCGACGACGCCCACGGTGTCGTGATTACGGGCACGAAGGGGGCCACGATCCGGCGCGCGAACATCCATCATGTCTCGGGCGACTCGTTACAGACGGATCCGAACCGCGCGCCGGGCAACATCTCGGACGACATCCTGATCGAGGACTCGACGCTCTGGACAGGGCCGCTCGAGGCGGATTTCAACGAGGGCTGGCGGACCGGAGATTCGCCGGGCGAGAACGCCATCGACACCAAGGTGCTGACTTCGGGGTATGAAAACGAGATCCGCATGCGGATCAGGCTCGTAAACGTCACAGCCTACGGCTGGACGGCGGTCCCGCAGATCCCCAACCGCGCCGCGTTCAATCTGAAGGAAAAGATCGAAGCGGTTGTCGATCGGGTGACCGTCTACGACTCCGAGATCGCCTTCCGCGTACGCGGCGCCAACGGCAACGCAAACACGACGATCACGAACACCGTGATCTACGACGTCGACAAGGCGATCCGCGCGGAGGACGACGTCGCGAACCTCAAGATCTATCACACGACGTTCGGTCACGACATAGGCCAGCAGCTCCAGCTCGCGGGCGGCAGCGGAGGCACCGGAACCTGGGATTGGCGCAACAACGCCTTCGTCGGACAAAAGCCGACCCAGGCGAGCGACGCAACGAACCTGGTGGCGTCGGCTTCGGACTTCGTTGCGTCGAACGAGCGGAATTACGCGCTGGCGGCTGGCTCGAGCCTGATCGGCAAGGCGGTCTCGCTGCCAGGCATCGTGTCCGACCGCACCGGTGCCCAGCGCTCGGCACCCTTCGACGTCGGCGCGTACGAGCATGGCGCGAACGCCGCGCCGCCGAAGGCGCCGGTGCTCACGCTCGAGCTCTGAGCGGGTCTACCGCGAGCCGCCGGGTCGGAGGCGCGGATCGGCATTTCCGAGCGAGACTTCGTCGATCAGGATCGTGCTGTCGCTCGTCGGGTGGTAGAGCCCAAGCTTCAAGTAGACGCCACGCAGGTCCCCGTACGTGTTCGGGCCGTTGCGCTGAAGCACGAGCTCGCCGTCACGCCACACCTCGGTGACGCCGTCTTCGCCGATCGACCACCTAACGTGAAACGTCCAGTCGATCCAGCGGCCGGTCTCCACGGGACCGACGAACTCCCAGACGCCTGCGATGTGCTGCCTCGTCGAGATCGGGTTCGAGTCCCAGCCGAATGTGAGGCCCCAACGCCCTTCGTGGATTCGCAGCGCCAACGGGGGGCCACGCCCGCCCTCGCCGAGGAAGGGATCCGGGGACGAGTGCCACTGCGCGACGATCGTGTTCTCGCCGAGATCCTCGGGGGGCGCGTCGTCCTCGAGACGCTCGATGTAGACGCTGAACGCGTACCACCGGTCCTTGCCGAAAGGTTCGCGAAAAACCTTCTGTGCGTACGGCCCAAAAAGGCGCGGCACCAGCTCGCAGCGCTCGTCTTTCGGCGCATCGATTCGTAAGGCACGGCTGCCGCTTCTCGCGGCCAGCGCCGTGGTCTCGATACGGCAGCCGTCGTCGGCATCCACCTGCCACGCCGCTGCGGAAAGAGGCTCCTCGAAGCCGTCCTCGAACGGGGGCGGACTGGTGCCGCGCACGATGCCCACGGCGATCACCGCGGCAGCCGGCAGGAGGAGCAGGCATGCGATGCCGAGGATTCGGACCAGTGGACGTCGCCGCCGTTCGGCCTTCATATGTGCCCCGTCCGCGAGCCGCCCGCGCCCATGCTCCATCGCGGCCTACTGCATCCGCCGAGCGAACGTGACGGGCAGCGCACCTGCACCGACAGGCTCCGCCGGAGCCTCCGGCGTCGGCACTTCCGCCTTCTTCATCGCAGACTTGTAAAGCTCGTGCGCGGAGGCCAGCAGAGCGAGACACCAATACTGCGTCTCGAGATCGACGTTGTTCGAGAAGTTGCACGAGATGTATACGGCGACCATCGCGGTGCCGGCGAACGCACCGCAGATTCCGATGTCGCGCAGCTCCGACGAGCCTTCGATCCGGCGCATTTTGAACAACGTTCTCAACACCCAGAAAATGGTCAAATAGTAGATCACCAGCCCCGGAAATCCGTGCTCGGCAAAAACGGCAGCGGACGAGTTGTGAGCCGCGCGCTGCCCGGTGCTCCTGCTGAGCACCTCCTCGGGCATATACCTCGGGCTCAAGAGAGCCGTCGTCCTGTGGCCCGCACCGAACGGATGATCGAGACCGATTCGAATCCCCGCCTTCGCGATTTCGGTACGACTGGCGGCGCTGCCGTCGAGCTCGACCGTCTCGGTCGTCAATGCGTGCCAGGTCTCCGTGAATCGTTCGATCAGCTCGTCGTGGGCGAGCATAGAGAACAAGACCGCCCCGAGCAGACCGGCGACGATGTACCGTGGAACGAGAAAGCGCGGGACGGTCAGCAATCCCAACAGCCCTCCGCCGACGAAACCGACGAATGCTCCTCTGCTGATCGTAAGGATCATGCAATTCATGACCAGGGGCAGGCAGGAGAACACTATCCAGCGGCGCACCCCGGTGAGACTCAGGAACAATATGCCGCCGAACAAGAGTGCCGTCGAGACGTGCACGCCGAGCTCGTTGGCACCCTGCACCGGTCCTCCGATTTCCTCGAGCCGGCCCCCTCCCGCGTCGAGCGCCTGATAGCCGAACCATGCGCAGCCGATCACATGGGCGATGGCGAGCTTTTGAATGTTCTCTGCCGAGTCGGCAAGCCGATAGAAGAGATAAAACGAGATAAGATGCTTCGTGTAAAGGATCGCGCCTTCGATTTGAAGATCCGGTTCGACCGCCCAGGCGACCTGGAGCCAGTTATAGACAACGAAGGCGAGGAACAGCCTGCCGCCTCCGGTATGGTACCAGGGCGCGCGATTCGTATCCCGAGGCTTCAGAAGCGCGACGGCTATCAGCGTAGCGATGCCGATGATCTGCAGGTAGCGCAAGTCGGGCACGTCGTTGCGCCACCACATGTAGCTCGGCGCAAGGTAGAACGTGAACAGGTACGTGTACAGCCCGTAGATGGGCCGCACGAACGTCATCACCAGGCCGACGAAATAACCGACGATGAAGAAATACGGTGTCATGCGTGCTCAGCCGGCGGCCATCTCGGCGAGGAGCGCCGACAGCTTCTGGGTTTGCCGACGACGCGAAAATCCTTCGATCGCGGAGTCGGCAGGCAGCACGTATGTCTCGTCGCGCAGCCGGCGCAGAAATATGGAAAGCTGCTCGGCGATCTCGTCGGGTTTTGCGATGTCCGCCACGCTGTCGAAGCCCACTTCGTCGAGCAAACGGCAAGTCTCGCCGGCCTTGTCGACGACGGCGAAGATCGGCCTCCGCGCGAAGAAGTACTCGTAGATTTTCGCCGGCACGACGTAGTTGTATGCCGTGCCTTGAAATACGAGCAGACCGTCGACCTCCACCATCTCCTGGATCGCCTGCTCGTAGGGCAAACGGTCCTCGAATGCAACGATATCGTCGACGTCGAGGCGCCGCGCGAGGTCGCCGTACTGTTGCTCGAATCCACAGGCACGGAACACGACTCGAAGGCTCGACGCGTCGATTTCTCCAGCCTGCTTCAAGCGGCTGAGCGCTGCGAAGAAGGTCTCGGGATTGCGGCCCACGGGCTGGAGCGCACCGCTGTGCAGCAGCCTGACGGGGCCTTGACGGCCGCGGCCGCGCCCGGCTGAGCGAAGAACGACCGGGAAGTTGCTCTCGTCGTAACCGTTTCGAATCAATACGCTCTTGCCGGCCAGTCCGGGATACCGCTCTTCGTACATCGCACGAGTGCGTTCGGCGGTGAAAACGACCTTCTGCGCGAGATCGACCGTCCGTTTCTCGATGAGCCGTGCGAGCTTGAAGCGAACCGGGTCCGCAGGGTAGCCGTCCATCGTCATCGGATCGCGAAAGTCGGCCACCCACGGGATTCCGCTCCAGCGCGCGAGATGGAGCGCCACCAGCTTCGCGGTCGTGATCGGAAACGTCGACCAGATTACGGCCGGCCGGTGCCGCTTGATCAGCCTGCGGCCGGCCAAGACGGCTGCCGGCCACCAGCTCACCCAGGGATCCGGCCACGCCAGCAACCCCGGATACCATCCGCGTATGGAGAGATGACGTCGTGTATCGAGCGCGAATGCCCGGTGCACGGGCACGTCGTGCGGAATCTCGGCGAGCTGGCTCGACTCGACTTGCGGATACGCCCGCGGGCTCACCGTAAGCACTACCGGGCGCCAGCCTTCCTCGCGGAGATAGCGAACTGTCTTCAACGCCCGCTGCACTCCGCTGCTGACCGCGATCGGCGGGAAGTGAAAGGCGATCAGGAGGACGGATTTGCTCATTGCTACGGACGGCCGCCGTTGTGCGGGCAAGTCGCTATAGTATTATTGATGCGTTCCCACGCGCGACGCCAGGGCCTCCCTTCACTCGATTCAGCACGCACTCATGAAGGTAGCGGCAATCATCGTTCTGAGCACGTTGCTATTCCTCGCTGCCCTCGCCTATTGCTTTCATGACCGCAAGGTCAGCGCGCGCCCCGGATCATTCTATTTGCTGATCGCCGCGATCGGCTGTGCGTCATTGCTCATTTCCGCCGTATTCGTCGAAGGTGCACGCGCGTTTCGGCAGCACATGCGGGCGACGCCCCGCACCGGTGATCTGCTCACCGACATTGCAACGGCGCCGAGCGGCGCACGCTTCGCGGCGGAGCTCACTCCCCGGTTTCGCAAGCCGGATACGCCCGACTCGGCCGCCTGGCTTGAGTGGCAGGAAAGCCTCCGTCAGTACCTGCGCGACGAGGTTTACGCGCTGGATCTCGCGTCCTCGGGCTCGCCCCCCGAAGCGCGCCTGCTTCGTGAGACGAATGAAGCCGGGCTCACTCGCAAGGAGTTCGCGATTACCGCCGCCGACGGCGATTCGATTCCGGCGGTCCTTCTGATGCCGAGTGAGAGGAGCGGGCCGCTGCCGGGCATCGTCGTCGTACCGGGACACGTCCCGGACGGCGAGTCCGGTCTTGCTCAGCTCGTGCTGCCGATCGACTCCTACCACAACTCTGCCGCCCGCGAGCTCGCCATCGCCGGTTTCGCCACTCTGGCCATCGAGATCAGGGGATTCGGCCTGCGGGGGCCGCCCACGTTTCCGGACCACACGATCGTCGCCTACAACGCCGTGCTGGCCGGAAGCTTCTACAAGCGGCTCGCTCTCGATGACATCCGCCGCGCGCTCGATCTGCTCCTTGCCCAGCCCGAAGTCGATCAATCGCGCATCGGCATCACCGGCGCATCGCTCGGCGGCGAGCTGACCGTCGAGTATGCTGCGCTCGATGAGCGCGTTCGAGCGATCTCGTTCCATGCGCACGGCGGGCAGGTAGGTCCTTTCCCGGGCTTGACCGACGCAGGGGCCGAGCAACCTCACTACTGCCACGTCATTCCCGGTGCGAACGCGATCATGCACCAGGAGGATCCTTTCCTGTTGCTGGCGCCTCGTCCTACTCAAGGCGTCAGAGGCGAAGACTATCCGCGCGAACCGTTCATCCTGGCGCTCGAACGCGTCTGGACCCTGTTCGGAGCGAAAGACGCGCTCGATTTGCGTATGCGACCCGACGGCACGATCGAGCGCGGCCATACCTACTCGACGCAGGCCGCAATCGAGTTCTTCCGAGCCAAGCTCTAGCCGGGCTCCGAGAGCGCAGCACGAACCTCGTCGCGCGCTACGGTCACGCTGTCGAGATCGGAATCGCCCATCGTGCAGAACCAATTGCGTGCCTCGGTGACGATCCGTGCATGCGCATCGCTGATGCCGTTGATCGTAGCCATCAGGTAACGGGTCGCCTCGCGTTCGATGAAACCGAAACGAGCGAGCTCCCGACTAAGCGGCTCCGAGATCACGAACGCGTGCAGCGCATCGGCGCCGAGCTCCGCGCAGTGCGCTCGAACGGCCTCGAGCGTCGCCTGGACGATGCCCGAGTCCTTCGGTGGCAGAACGAGATCGACGATGAAGGCACGCCGATAGCGATACGTGCGCCCGGGTTCGATCACCGAAAGGACTGCGACGGCGACAGGCTCTCCGTCGCGCCGCAGCTCGAGTCGATGGAAACGTGCGCCTGGACGATCGACGTACTTCCAGTTCAGGAAGGAAGCATCGCGCACGACGGCACACTGAAGGTCCATGCTGACGCGGGCCCACAACGCATCGTGCGCAGCGGCGAACCGCTCCACGGACGCCACCTCGGTGATGGCGGCCGATTGCCGCAGGCCGGCGAGCCTTCGTAGGCGGACGGCCGCGTCCAGGAGGTTCGCCCCGGTCCACGCGATCGGCCCCGGCGGAAGCTTCCCGTCGATCAGGGACCGCGCCCGGATGGGATAGACGAAATGTGCGAGCGGGCTGATCACCTGCCAGCCGGTTTTCAGCAGGATCTCGCGCATGTAGGCCTCTTGGCCGAGGCTCAACGCGAACGGCCGATCCTTCATAGCCCGCGCGAGAATTCGCGATCCGACGGCGCGCTGCCGATAGCCCTCGAGCACCATGGAGTCGACGAACCACGCGCTGTCGACGTCGTCTGCGCCCACCTTGAGCCGAACCGGGATTGCACCGGTCTCGCCAACGATCGAATCTCGATCCCTGTAGAACCACATCTCCGGTGGCCGCTCGAGTCGACGTGCCGAATCCAGGAACATCCACCGCCATACTTCGGCTGCAGACCTGCGCTGGGGCCATGCCTTGTACTGGAAGTCGATGATCTCCCGTTCGAGATGAGGCGCGTAGCCGACGATGCCAACGGCCGCGTCCCCGCTCGGCGCGTCGGCGGCAAGACCGACGGAGGCTTCGCCCTTCCCGGAGGCCGCGGCCTGCGCAGGCGAATCCGCCCGCGCCTCGGTATCGTCTTCGCCGTGGGCAGCCTCCGATGCCTGGAGCGCAAGAACGTAGCGAACCAACGAGCGCACGGTCGGATGCTCGTACACCGCGGCAGCACCCTTCTCCCCGAGATGCGTCTCGAGAGCCGCGGCCAGCTCCACGGCGCGCAGAGAATCGAGCCCGAGATCGAAATAGTCGCTGTCGATGTCGACCTCTTCGGCATCGGCGAACCCGAGCGTGCGCGCCACCTCGACGCGCACCAGAGCAATCAGGCGCTGCTCGCGCTGCTCTGCCGGCAGATCGCGCAGCGCGTCGGCGTCGAGCGTCGCGCCCGAGGCCGCTTGCGGCGCGCGCTCGGCTCCGACCTCCGCGATGAGCGGCAGACGGCGCCGCGCCTCCAGCACCGGTTTGAAGCGGGACCAGTCGATGTCCATGACGGCGGCATATGCGGCGCGGCCGCGCATCGCGCGCCCGAGCTCCGTCAACGCGCGATCCGGTCGCAGCCCCCGATTGCCGATCCGCTCGAGCTCCGCAAGCTCCTCGTCCGTGGCCATGCCGCCCCCGAGCCACGGCCCCCAACCGATCGCAAGCCCGGGCAATCCCGACGCACGCCGACGCGAGACGAGCCCGTCGAGATACGCGTTGGCCGCGGCGTAGTGGGCACGTCCGGTCGAACCGACGAGCGCGGCCATCGACGAGAAGCAGACGAAGTGATCGAGCTCGAGTGTCCGAGTCGCTTCGTGAAGGTACCATGCGCCGCGAGCCTTCGGCTCGACGATGCGGTGCACGGCATCACGGTGGAGATCACGGATCGGAGCGCGCGCCTCGAGACCGGCGGCATGGAACACGCCTCTCAGCGGGCGGTCCGGGGAATCGGCCGTCGTGATCAAGCGCTCGACATCCGCAGCGGACGTGACGTCCGCGGCAACGAGCTCGACCTCGGTGCCTTGTGCGGCGAGCTCTGCGGCGAGCTCCTGGATGCTCGGAGTGCTCACGCTGCGGCGGCTCGCGAGCACGATCCGACCGGCGCCGCTCGTTGCGAGCCAGCGGGCGCAAGCACGCCCGATCGCGCCTGCTCCCCCGGTGATCAAGTAGCTCGCGTCGGCGCGAACCAGCGGAACGGAGCTTCCTCTCGCTTCTTCGACCGGCACGAGTCGCGGCGCGAGGAGCTTCCCCGCCCGCAGAGCGAGTTGGCTTTCCTCACCCCGTCCGCTCAGGATGTGCACGAGCCGCTCTGCCTGTGCCTCCGGCGACACCGTCGGATCGAGATCGATCAACCCTCCCCAGCGGTCCGGATGCTCGAGCGCGAGCACGCGGCCCAGGCCCCACAGCGCCGCGCCCCCGACGTCGAGCGCCGGGTTAGCGTCACCCGCGTCGACGGCTCCGCGCGTCAGGATGAAGATGCGCGACGGTGCCCCGTGCTCGATCGCAGGTCGAGCTGCCGCGACGACGGCGGCGACCAGGGAAGCCGCGTCGGGCTCGTCCCCGGCGGTCGTTGCGCCGATGCCTTCGCCGCGGGCGATGACGATCGTCGAGGCGTCCGCGGAGCTCCGCTCGAGTGCAGCGGCCATGGCTGCAGGGTTGCCGAGATCCGCGACCTCGACCGCGCGGTCGCTCTCGGGCAGGCGGGCGGCGAGCGCCCGGGCCAAGCGCGCGTCGGCCAAGAATATCCAGCGGCGGCGCGTTTCGCCCTTTTGCTCGGAAGCGAATGTCGTCGTGCTCGCGTCGACATCGCGCCAGACGACCTCGTAGCGCAGGCTCGCTTGTCGACGCGGCGGCATCGAGACCGCCAGCGGCTCGTCCAACGCGTCTCCCGGCTCGATCCAGAAGCTGCGGCGCTCGAACGAATAGGCGGGTAAGGTCGGCACTCGACGCGCGTAAGGCCCGTCGAATCCCTCCCAATCGACTTCGCCGCCCTCGACATGCCAGCGCGCGAGGCTCTCGAGCAGCGTCGGCCACGCCGCCTCGCCGCGGCGCAGAGACGGAAGCCAGTGCACATCGGAACGCGGCAGGCACTGCCGCGCCAATCCGAGCAGCACGGGGTGCGGGCCGATCTCGATGTAGGCATCGACGTCGTGCTCCGCTGCAAGCCTCGCAAAGGCGTCGGCGAAGCGAACCTCCGAGCGAAGCTGCGCTTTCCAATAGCCCGCGTCGACGCATCGCTTCTCCATGCCGTCCATGCTGCTCACGAACGGAATCTGCACGGGCGCATGCTCGACGCTTGCCGCGACCTCGCCGAGCGCTTCGACGGCCGGCTCCATCAGCCGCGAATGGAATGCGTGCGAGACGACGAGTTGCTTGCAGTCGTGACCCGCGGCTTGGAGCCGACTGACGATCGGCGCGAGCGCGTCCAGACGACCAGAGATGACGATCTGGTCCGGGCCGTTGACCGCCGCGACCTCGGCGCTGCCGCTCGCTTCGGCGAGCACGCGGCGCACGGTCGCCTCGTCGCTCCGGACCGACACCATGCCGCCGCCCGTCGGCAAGCTTTGGATCAGTCGGCCTCGTGCTTCGATCAGCCTCGCGCCGTCCTCGACGGAGAGCCCCCCGGCAACGCAGAGCGCCGCAAACTCGCCCACGCTGTGCCCGAGCACGGCGACGGGCTCCACGCCCCACGAGCGCCACAGCTCGGCAAGCGACCACTGAAGCGCAAAGAGTCCGGGCTGCGTGAACCGCGTCTCGTCGAGCCGGCCGTCGTTCGCCGTGAACACGAGGTCGTGCAGCGAGCACCCGAGCAGCGGGTCCAGCACTGCCGCACAGCGGTCGAACGCGGCGCGGAAAACGGGCTGCGTCTCGTGGAGTTCGCGTCCCATCCCGGCGTACTGCGCGCCCTGGCCCGTGAAAAGGAATGCCACGCGTCTGCGGGAGCGCGACCGGCTCGCGACGCCCGTCAGCGCGCGTTGCGAACGTTGCAGCGCGACCCTGTCGAGCTCGGCGATCGCTGCCTCGCGGCTGTCGACGACGATCGCGGCGCGATGCGCGAAGTGTCGACGCCGCGTCGCGAGCACGTGGCATGCATCGGCGAGCGACAGCTCGGGTCGAGCGCAAAGGTGATCGCGCAGAACGGCTGCCTGGCGGAGCAGCCCACGAGAGTTCGGTGCCGACAACAGCAGGACGTGAGCCGGCCGGTCGGGCCCGTCGGCGACGCCTTGCCGGGCAACCTCCGGCGCCTCCTCCACGATGATGTGAACGTTCGAGCCGCCGACACCGAAGGAGCTTATGCCCGCGCGCCTCGGCAGCGTCTCGACGCGGCCGCCGCGCCTGGCAGTCGGGCGCTTCCATGGCTCGGGCCGGCGCTGAACGGAGAACGGTCCGTTAGTGAACGGGATCTGAGGATTCGCGACCTCGGAGGTCAGCGACGGCAGCAGCTCCCCGTGTTCGAGCTGAAGCAGCACCTTGATCAGACCGATGATGCCGGCGCCCGCCTCGAGATGACCGACGTTCGGCTTGATCGAGCCGATACGAATATCCGCCGAAATTTCGAGCGTCTCGTCGTGGTATTCCGGACTCTCGTACGCAAGCGACAGCCCACGAACCTCGATCGGATCGCCGAGCGCCGTGCCGGTGCCGTGCGTCTCGACGTACGAAATGGTTCTCGGATCGATGCCCGAAGCGCGAAGCGCATGCCCAATCGCCACCGCCTGCGCGTGGGGATTCGGCGCCGTGAAGCCCACCGTGCCCGCGCCCGTGCTCGCGCCCGTGCCTTTGATCACGCCATAGATGCGATCGCCGTCATCGAGCGCGTCCTTGAGCGGCTTCAGCACGACCACGCCCACGCCCTCTCCGAGGACCGTACCGTCGGCCTCCGCGCCGAAGGGTCGGCATCGGCCGCTCTTCGAGAGAATGCCGAGCCTGCCGAGCTGCACGAACCGGCCCGGATCGAGAATCAGGTTGAGGCCGCCGACGACCGCGACCCGACAGTCGCCCGCCGCGAGCGCGAGCCGCGCCTGATGCAGCGCCATGCCCGAGGAGGAGCAGGCGGTGTCGATCGCAAGGCTGGGGCCGGTATAGCCCATGAACTGCGACAGGCGGTTCGCCAGCGAGAAACCTTCCCAGCTCCGGTATGGATTCTGCGTCCGTGCCGCCGCCCGATTCGCTGCCGTCACGTAGTCGCCGTACATGATGCCGACGTAGACGCCGGTTTCGGTCGTCCCGCGGCCGCCCGCGAGCCCGGCGTCCTCCAGCGCTTCGAATGCGACCTCCATGAACAGCCGCTGCTGCGGGTCCATCGAACGCGCCTCGTTCGGCGAGACGCCGAAGAACTCGGCGTCGAACATGTCGACGTCCTCGAGGAGCCCCGCCCAGTGGCCGCGATCGTCCTCGAGGCGGCCGAAGAAGTACTCCCGGTCCGGAGGGACCGGCCCGACGCCCGTGGCGCCTGCACGCAGCATCCGCCATAGCTCGTCGGGCGAGCTCGCACCGGCGCAACGCAGCGCGATGCCGACTACGGCGACGTCGCTCGAGCCCTCGCTTGCGCCCGGCGAACGTCGGACGGCCGGCACGTGTCGTGCAGGCGCGTCCGACAGCGCCGCGATGGCCGCGACGATGCCCGATACCGAGCGGTGCTCGAAAAGCAGCGTCGAGGGAAGATTGGGAAACTCGCCAATGAGCTCGACGGTGATGTCGACGATCTTCAGCGAATCGCAATCGAGCGCCTCGAGCTCGTCGATCGCTGCGATTTCCTCGGCCGGACGCCCGAGCACGGACTCGAAGACCGAATACACGATGCGTGCGACGTCCTCCCGCGCATGCGCTCGGTGTCGGGCGGCAGACTTTGCGCCCGGTCCGCCGATCGCGGCCGCGAGGAGGTCCGGCCGGGAGAGCTGATACGCCGCGCGTGCGATCTGGCGTTCTCTCGCTCGCGTCGCGAGCGCGTCCGACGCCGGGCCGGCCGCAGCTTCGGCCTGTTTCCCCGACGCGCCGGCATCGTCGTCGGCGGCAACCGACGGCCGTCTGCGGAGCGTGCGGAGCGCGTCGGCGGTGAAGCGGCAGGCAAGCAGCGCGTCGCTCGACGTCTCGACGCGTCCTTCGGCCGCAATCGACTCGAGGAACGCGCGTGCGGGCCGGTTCTTGCGCGTCGTCTCCACGCGCATGACGACTTCGTCCAAGCCGCGCTGCGCGGCGATGTGCCCGAGCTCGTTGATCATTCGGTGCTCGACGCCGCGTCCGAGCACGCGGCAACTGAGCAGGAACGTATCGACCTCGAGCTCCGCGACGTCGGCGCGGGCGATCACCAGCCCGACGATACCGTAATCGCCGAATCGGTCGCGCACACGGAAAATCCTGACCTCGTGGGCCGGGTCCTCGAGGAGGTTCTGGATCTCCACCTCCGTGCGCCGGATCGTCGTGCAGTTGAACTGATTCGTGCGCATCGTCATCTGCGACGCGCGCGCGAGAGTCGCTTCGGAAACTCGTTCGACCTCGATCTCGAGCTGCAGAGACTCGAGAAAGTCGTCGAAGCTCGGCGCCTCCTCGAGAAGCGCCTTGCGGGTGTACTCGTCGCGGTAAAGCTGCGTCCGCTTGCGGTCCTCGTCCGTGCCGCGGCCAACGTCGAGATCCCAGATATGATCGAGCAGCGCAAGCGCGTCCTCGCCGCGCTGCGGCCACTCGAGCGTAAGCACCTCCGGGCAGTGCGCGCGCACCTCGGCGCACTCGACCGGGTTGTCGTCGAGGAACACGAAGCTGTCGAGGCCGAGATTGAGCCGCGCAGCGAGCATCTTCAGGTTGTCCGACTTCGACTGCCAGTTGATCGCGGCCGCAACGATGTGGTCGCGCCTCAGCGGGAAGTCTTCGCGCCGATCGAACGCCTCCCACACGTCCGCTTCCGCGTTCTTGCTGCAGAGGCAGACGAGAATGCCGCTCTCGCTGAGCCGCACGAGGAACTCTTGCAGCGCGCGATGCGCCGGATCCAACGAGATGCCGCGCCAGCCCTCCTCTCCGACGACCCCGCGCCACAAGGTATTGTCGCAGTCGACCACGACCACCTTACGGAGCGGCAAAAAGCGCCGATACAGCCACCGCATCGCGATCGTCGCGAGCACATGCAGGTAGGGCTGGCGGAACGGGATGTGCCCGATGTCGTCGCGCAACCGGTCATGGATCGCGTCCGGGTCAACACCATAAACGCGGTGAAGCTCGACGGCCCGAACGACGATGAGCCCCGCGACGCCGTCGAGCTCGGCGACGATCCTTCGCTCGATCGCCTCGATCGGCTCGTCGAGCATATCCGGCCGATCCAGCGTAGACGGGCAGATCAAGAGCAGCGTCTGCTCCGTTGCCGCCTGTGCCCGATGTGCCTTCGCCGCGCGCACGAGCTCCGCGGCCACGTCATCGAGATGACGAGTCGCGCGCTCCAGCGAGCCGGCCACGTCCTCGGGCTGCTCCCGCAGCCAGTCTCGCACGCGCACGAGGACCAGAGCCGCGCCCCCACGCGCTCGGGTTAGCACGCCGGAAGGATCGAGCAGCTCGGGGATGACCTGGCCGTAGCCGGCTTGCTCGATTTCGGCGGGAAGACCGAGCTCGGACAGCCAGAACTCGAGACCCGCGCGCATCGGCTCGGCGGTGAACGTCGCCACCATCGAGATCTTGAAGGCGGGCGCTGGCGGTTCGGCGACTTGCGCGGAGTTCATTCTCTTCTCGCTACCGGTTCGACGAAGCAGGCGCCGGAAGCGTAATCGATGGATTACGCACAAACCATGTCGGTCGTCATGGGACGGGCGACGCCGATGTGCTCGTGGCCCGCATTCGTCGTTGGCGACGGTTTGACATAACCGCACGCGGAACGGCGGCTCGCCGACGCCGAGCGATCACTCGAGGGCACCCAAAGCCGGGCGGAGCACCCACACGCGCGTCGGCACATTCCGCGCGAAGCTGCCGGTCGCAAGCAGCAAAACGTCCTCTCGCTCCGCATACACCAACGTGTAGTTCTGTCCCACGTCTGGCAACTCCGCGCCGGGCAGCCGACGCGTCGTGTTGGCCGAATAGTCGTAGAAGCACGTGACCGTCCTCCGCCGTTCGGCGTCGTAGGGCATGAAAAACGTCACTTGACGCTTGCTGTCGTAGGCCGCTGGAAAGTAGTGCCCGCCTGGACACGGGTCGCCGCTCGGCCGCCGCCGCTCCCAGCGGCCGGGCGCGCCCGGTGACGCCGCCGGTTCGTAGGCCCAGACGCTCGAGTCGCGTGCTCGACCGCCGAAGACCAGCATGACGCCGTGGGCCGAGTCGAACTCGGCGTTGAACCATCCCCAATGATGGAGCTCGTCCGACGCGAGTAGCCACCGGTCGCGGTCCGGGCCAAGCTCCCAGACGCCGGTACGCACGGCATCGTCCTCACCCGCGAGCGGAACGAAAGGCGTATCCTCGGCGAGCGCGGCATACGCCATGATCACGTCGCGAGTCGAATCGTAAACCGCTCCCGCGGCGAATGCGATGGGGCGCCCGCCGCTGAGCGGAAGCCTGCTCCAATCACGCGTCTCGGGCGCATAGGCCCAGATCGGATCCAGCTGAGCTCCCGGCGCGGGCACGAAGCTGTGCTTGGCGCCCGTGACGACGACGATGCGGTCGAGCTTCCTGTCGTAGACGACGCTGTCGTACCCGTGCATGGGCCACGGGACGTCGCCGGCGCCGCCTGCCACGCGCCAGCCCGCGGCATCGGTCCGCAGCGTGAAGCGCGGCGTGCGCTCTCGAGGACGCCGCCAGGTCAGATCGTCGAGGTCGAGCTCGAGCAGCCCGTTGTCGAAGTTCCGCAAGTGGGTATCCGAGCCAAACAGGAACAGGCGGTTGCGCAGCGGGTCGTAAACGGCGCCTCCGTGATCCGTTCTAAAGGCCGGAAGAAGGGCCGCATTGCGCGTCTCGAGCTCGACCCATACGTTCGCTGGCAGATCGGGAAGCGCAGTGCCTTGCGTCTCGTCGTCGAAGCGCGGAGCCTCGTCTCCGTGCAACATCTCGAGCCCCGCCGCCAGCACGAAGGCGAGGACTGCGAGCGCAATGGAGCGCGCGAGCTCCCGAGAGCGCAACGCGACGTGGCCGGCTCCTTCTGCGACGCTCACCAGAAACGTCCTCGGGGCAGCTCCGTCGACAGCGTCGGCACGACCGCCACCACGAGCACCAGCACGATGCCCAGGCAAGCGAAAGCGAAGGCCGGAAACGCGCGCTCCGAATGCGCGCCCGCGACGAATCTGGCCGCGAGCTCGCCCGACGCGACCGTCGCGCACATCGTCACGAGCTGCTGAGCGACCGGCATTCCGACGGCGGCGAGTGCCGGGACGAGCGTAGGTAGCAGGCACAACATGACGGCGAGCGGCCCGAGCCGCCGCGCAAGCAGCATCGCCGCGACGAAGCCCGCGGCGACCATACAGGGTATGCACGCGCCCGATTCCCGAAAGACGTTCGCGGCAAGCCGATCGACGTCGAGCAGGTCGGCAGCGGTATAGACGCAGGCGCCGGCAAACGCGTACAGGACGATCGACGCGGCGCTTCCGGAGAGATCGGAGACGAACGCGGTCCCGTTCAGGTTCCGCCCCCGGGAAAGCAGCGCGAACAGAGCGAAGGCGGCGACGGCGGAGAAGGCGACGCCTTCGACGGTGCGGGCATAGCCGAGAAGCACGACCGCGCAGGTAAACGCCGTCGCCAGGATGACCGAGGCAGTCGCCAACGCGCTCGATCGCGTCCGAGTCGACGCCTCGGCAGGGGCCGCGCGTGCCGCGGCGAGCTGCAGCGCAGCGATGGCCGCCGCCGCGAGTGCCCACGGAACGGCCAGCGCCGCGAGGGCCTCCGATGCACCGAGCCCCAGCCACAGACCGAGCAGCAGCGCGAGCCGGCCGATCGGCGACAAGTACCCAACGAATTGCCAGCCAGCGTGCCGGCTGCCCGCCGTGGCGGACATCATTAGGCCGGCGGCGCCGCGCAGCATGCCGGGATGCGGGCAACTCGGCGGAGGGCGTGGCGGCCCGGCGGCGAGCGCGACGCTCGACGCGTGCAACGTCTCGATCAGGAGTCCCGTGCCGACGAGCGCGAGGAAACCGTCCTGGCTGACCAGCCCCCAGAAAATCTGGCTCAGCAATCCGCCGGGTTCTTCCGCGGATGGCGTCTGAACGGCGATGATCGCTATCGCGACGAGGAGCGCGACGACCGCGGGCGCCGGGCCGTCCGCACGGCGCCGCTCGTGCCGCCGAGACTCCGCCGACTCGGAAGCCGGCCGCCACAGCGCGAAGGCCTCCCGCAGAAGCCAAGCGGTCGTGCCGAGCGCGATCGCGACGATCGGAACCCGCAGCGTCAGCGTTGGAAAGAAGTACGATCGCGCAGCGTTCAAGTCCGCGGAGAGCACGAACCACCATAACGACGCCGCGAACGCGAGCGCCGTCGCAAAGTACGCCACCGTGTATCGGCGCCCTTGCTCGCTTGCCGGTGCCGATCGCCCATCCACGATCGCGGGCAGCGCGAACGCCGCACCGATTGCACCCGCGACGCCGGCCGCTTCTATCCAGCCCAACAGCACGTTCGAGCCGATGGCCTGTCTCGCGACCCACTCGAGCGCGACGGCACCGAGCGCGACGCCGAAAGCGCCGAGCGAAATCACACGGGACAGCCGTGCGCTCCAGCGGTCGAGATCGGAGACATGCATCGCAGTCGAATCGGTACCCGCAGTCGGTCGTGTTATTCTCGAACGGGCTCGCGCAGCCGAGTGATCGCGCAGCGCGCGAATTCGTCAGAATCGTCTTGTCGACGCCAAATGCAACAACGCAGCAATCAGCCCGTCTTCATCGTCGGCTCTCCGCGATCGGGCACGACCTGGCTTTATCATATCCTGCTCTCGGCCGGGCGGTTTGCGATCTATCGCTCGGAAACGCAGCTCTATACCACCTTCGGTCCCGCCTACGGCGATTTCGCGTCACGGCGCGACCGGGCCCGCTTCCTGGAACGATGGCTCGTCAGTGAATACTTCCTGCGCTCCGGGCTCGACGCCGAGCAGTTCTACGAGAAAGCGCTCGAGCTTGGCACTTCGCCAGGGGCCATGCTGCGGGTGTTCATGGACGAAATCCGTGCGTATCAGCACGCCGCCCGCTGGGCCGAATGCACGCCGGACAACGCGATTCATCTCGCCCGCATCCGCCGGGACTTTCCCGGCGCCCTCGTGATACACATCGTCCGCGACGGTCGCGACGTGGCGCTTTCGCTCGCGAAGCAAGGCTTCATCAAGCCCTTCCCGTGGGACAAGGGCCGTCCCGAACGCGCGGCAGCGGCTTACTGGCGCTGGATCGTCAGGCGGGCCGACTCGGCCATCGCGGGCTTCGAGGGCGACGCGCTCGTGCTGAAATACGAGGATCTCGTGCTCGACTTCGAGCAGTCGCTGCGCCGTCTCTCCGAGTTCATCGACCAGCCTCTCGATCGCAACCGGATCGCGGCATCCTCGATCGGGAGTGTCGCCGTGCCGAATTCGTCCTTTGCCGAAAGCGGACAGGGCTTCGTGGGGCGATGGCGCTCGCAGTGCGCACCGGATCTTCTGACAGAAATCGAAGCCATGATCGGTCCAGAGCTCGCTGCTCATCGGTACCCGACTCACTCCGAGCGCAGCGGACCGATCAACGCGTGGCGTGCCGGACTCTACGCTGCGCGGTTCGCAACGGCCGCCAGGCTCAAGTCGTTGTCGACGTTTCCGGGACGCCTCGGTGACGGCGGTTTTTCCCGGCTTGCCGCGCCCGGCGCACCCTCCTCCGATCCCACGTTGCGTCCGGGCACGCACGTCACGCTGATCAGGGAGATGGTTGCCGGTCACGGATGAGCACTCGCCGCTCGGCCAGCACCCCCTCGTAGAGCGCGCGGTAGCCCGCGACCATCGCCGCTATCGAGAACCGCTGCACGGCCTGCGCCCTCGCCTCTCGCCCGTGGAGCACGATGAGCTCCGGCTCGCTCACATAGCGTTCTATGGCCTCTGCGAGCGCCGCGGAATCGCCTGGCGGGATCAGGGCCCCCGTGCGGCCCGGCTCGACGAGCTCGCGATTCCCGCCGGTATCCGTCGCGACGACTGGCAAACCGCTCGCCATCGCCTCGAGCACGGTGTTCGACATCCCTTCTCGAAGCGAACCGAGCACGAAGAGATCGAGCTCGCGCAGCAGCGCCGGGACGTCGTCCCGGCTGCCGGGGAGCCACGCCGCGGCGGCCAGCCCGGCCTGCTCGAGGCGCTCGATCGCGCGCTCGCGCAGCTCGCCGTCCCCGACCATGACGAGCCTGAGCGGCGGATCGTCCGCCGCGCGGCGCGCCGCGACGAGCACGAATGCCTCGACGAGGTTGAGCGGATCCTTGATCGCCGAGAATCGCGTGACGCTGCCGATGACGAGCTCCTCGGACCTTTCGCGCTCAGCACGCGGGCCCGACGCTTCGCTCTCGGCCGGCCTGAACTTGACCGTGTCGACGCCGTTGCGGATGACGAGCACCTTGCCCTCCGGAACGCCGACGCTGTCGATGAGCCAGCGCCGCAGGTCCTCGGTGACGGTAACGATGCGGTGAACGAGCGGGAATAGAATGCGACGCATCCATCGGTACTTGCTGCTCGTGCCGTCCGGATCGTGCACGTCCCAGCCGTGCTCGCCGTGGATGCGCACGGGCACCCGGGCGAGCAGCGCTACCAGCGCGCAGTCGAGCGTACCGATGTTTCGGGTATGTACGATCGACGGCCGGAGCCGGCGGAACAGCTTGTATAGACGAAAGTACGCGCGAAAATCCTTGCCCGGCCGCTTGCCGATCTCGTAGACCGGCACGCTCTCCTGTACACGTCCCTTGAACGCGGTCGCTTCGGTGAGCGCAACGATCGCGTGCCGGGCTCCGGCACCGGCGCAGGCGTTCACTAGATTGACGAGTCCGTTCTCGAGCCCGCCGTAGTCCAGGCGGAACACGACGTGGACGATGAGGGGCGGCGTGCTCACGCGGCGAGGCTGCGCTCGACGAGCTCGCCCGCGACGTCCTCGTGCCGGCGTCCATCGAGAAACAGCCTGCACCAGATCTCGAGGTTGAGCAGCACGAGGATCAGGTCCGTATAGTCCTCGCGGTTCGCATCGTGCGCCTCGCAGACTGCTTGAACCGCGTCCGGGTCGAGCAGGCCGCGGGCCGCTACGACCTCGCGGCGGAGAAGCATCGAGCGCAGCGGCGCGAGCTCGCGCTTGAACCAAGCTCCAACGGGCGCACCGAAACCCCGCTTGCGGCGATCGATGATCGTCTCCGGGAGGACGTCGCGCAGCGCATCCTTGAGTACGCTCTTGAGCCGTCCATCGCCGAGCTTCACGTCGGCGGGAATCGAAGCAGCGCACTCGACGAGACGATGGTCGAGGAAGGGTACACGGCACTCGATCGAGCAAGCCATCGTCATCTTGTCGGTCAGGAGCAACAAATCCTCCGCGAGCTGAGTTTGCGCATCGACGCGCAACAGCCGCAAAAGCTCGTCGTCGGCCCGCTCCTCCGCCAGTACGCGCAGGAAACCGCTGTCCCCCGCCGGCGTCCGCGCCGTCAGTCGATCGAGCGTGGAGTCGTCGGCGAGTGCCATGTAGAGCTTGTACTGCTCGCGCCATCCGAGCTCGTTGGCATGGATGAATCGCTTCGCGTAGCGCGCGAAATCCATGAGCCGGTTCTGTCTCCCGCTCGGCAGAAGCCGCGCGATCGCGGGCATCAGCTTACGTCGCGCCCATCCGGGGAGGCGCTCGTAACGCCTGCCGTAGTGCCCGCCGAGATACCGGTTGTAGCCTGCGAAGAGCTCGTCGCCGCCCACGCCGGAAAGGATCACCGTCACCGACTCGGCAGCGAGCTCGGAGACCAGATAGGTCGTTGTGATCGCGCTGTCGGAGATCGGCTCCTCGACGTGCCACAAGAGCTTCGGCAGGAGCCGTGCGACCTGTGGCCGTACTTCGATCTCTCGATGAATTGAGCCGAGCTGCTCGGCGACTATCCGCGCGAATGGCAACTCGTTGTAGTAGCGCGCGGTCGCGTCGCCCACGTATCCGATGCTGTAGGTATTCAGCGGTCCTCCGGCATGCCGAGCCATGAGCGCGGCGATTGCGCTGGAGTCGATGCCGCCGCTCAAGAACGCACCAAGCGGCACGTCAGCGACCATGTGGTCGGCCACGGAGCGCTCGAGCTCCGCGCGAACCTTCTCGACCCACTCGCCTCGCGTACGCGAAGGGTCCACCCGCTCGGGAAGAGACCAATATCGTGTTACTTCGAGCCTGCCTCGGTCCCAAACCAGCAACGATGCGGGCGGAAGCTTCTGCACACCGGCGAAGATCGTGCGCGGCGCGACGGCATAACCGATGGAGAGATAATCGCGGAGGGCGTCCTTGTCGACCTCGGCTCGAAATCCGGGCAAGGCCGTGAAAGCCTTGATCTCGGAGCTGAAGGCGATCCCGCTCGAGTGAGACCAGTAGTAGACGGGCTTGATGCCGAGCCGATCGCGGCCGACGAGCAGCCTTCGACGCCGTGCATCCCACAGAGCGAAGCCGAACATGCCTTCGAGCTGCGCGAGCATCGCGTCGCCGAACTCCTCGTAGAGGTGCACGAGCACCTCGGTGTCGCTATGCGTCTTGAAGGTGTGTCCGCGATCCTCGAGCATCGAGCGAAGCCTACGGAAATTGTAGATCTCGCCGTTGCAAACCACCCAAACGGTGTTGTCCTCGTTCGCAATCGGCTGATGTCCGCCCGACAGGTCGATGATCGAAAGGCGACGCATGCCGATGACCACTTCGCCGCCGTCGTGCACTCCCTCGTCGTCAGGACCGCGGTGGACGATCGTGTCGGCCATCCGCCGGACGTCGTCCACGCCGTAGCGCCGGGGACCATTACGCTCTGCAATACCGACGATCCCGCACATTGCACGGCCCTCAAGGCAGGTTCCGAACGATATGCGGACCGAGCAGGTTCGCGACCGGGACCGGCAGCTTCCGCCAAAGCGCGATCGCTCCGCGATACTTCGGGTTGCTCGGCGACAGGCGAGGCATGGAACGGCCGGCGGGCAGCCAATAGTGCCAGCGAAGCTGCTGTTCCTTGGCACCCCACTGCAGCTTGAACCGGTGCGTACCCGAGCCCTTCGTCGAGCGACCGAAGTCGAAGCGAGAGAAACCGCGGTTCGCGGCATCCTCGAGCACGCTCCAGTAGAGCAGCATGTTGACGCTCGTTCGGCTCACCTCGCGCAACGAGGATGCCCAAGGGATCTCGAGAACGGAGCGATGAGCAAGCACCAAGCCCGCCGCCACCGGCTTGCCGCCGAGGCGCACCACATGAAGCTTCGACTCGTCCTCGAACTTCTCGAGCACGGCCGCAAAGAACCGTTTCGAATAGACGGGCGTGCCGAGGTCGCGCATGTTGCGAGCGAAGACGGCGTAGAACTCGTCCAGCAGCTCGATGCCGCCGGAGCACGCAACGGCCCCCTCCTTCTGAGGGCGGCGTATCTGAGCACGGAGCTTCGGCTTGAACCCGCTCCAGAGCGCATCGGCAGAATCGGGGAGATCGAGCAGCATCGTGACTTTGTCGTCGCGCTCGGGCCAGTCAAGCAGCGCCGCATCACGGCCCCGGAGCTCAATGTGTCCGACGCCGGCCTCGAGTCCGTTCCGCACCGCAGCGTCGAGCAACGCTGAGCGGGCGCGAGGGGTGTCGGCAACGACTCCGCCGTAGTTCACGAACGGCATGGATACCATGAAGTCGCCGAACAACCTGCTCTTCAGCCGCACCAGCGGAAGGACGCCCAAGATACGCCCTCCGGCGCGGGCCGCCAGGTACAGCGTCTCGTGCCGGAAAACGTCGGTGATCAGCTCGCGCCAACGATAGTCGTGATAGAGCTCGGCACCTGACGCACTCCGCACGTATTCGTCCCATTCGGCGCGCCGGTCGGCCCCGATCGCCAAGACTTCGATGTCGGCGCCAGCGCTCGACGTATCCACATCCGCCGCACTAGCCCCGGCAACCTGACTCGTCATCGACACTCTCAAGAACGCTTCGCGAGGAAGATATCGTCCATGCGGCCCCATTCGAACGACCGGAGCAACACGCTGAGGCGTTGCTCGAACTTGTCGAGATTGACGTAGTGGCGGAACCAGGTCAGGAGGTGGGCACCCTTCATGCGCGGCTGATCCGGATCGATCTCCCACGGATGAAAATAGAAAATGGCCGGCGTGCCCATCGAGGCGGAGGCACGACGCAGAAGCCACAGCGACGCCCAGAGCGGGAGTAGCCGGAACCAACCGCCGCCCGACGCCGGAAAATTGCGGCCTGCGAGACGCACCGTGCTCGCCGGAATCTCCAGGACACCGGAAGAGGATGGGTAGAAAGGCTGACGCGGCGCCTCCGGCATTCCGTAATGATCATGCGCGACCGGATAGATGCTCGAGCTGTACTCGTAGCCGGCTTCTTTCAGAATTTCGTGCGCCCAAGGCGTGCGGCCGTCCATCGACCAGCTCGCTGCGCGGTATCCGTGCACCGGCTTGCCCGTCACATCCTCGAGCAGCCGCTTCGCGCGAGTGACGTCCTCGCGAAACTCCGCGGGATCCTGATTGCAGACTCGCACGTGACGCATGCCGTGGCAGGCGATCTCGTGCCCGTTGTCGGCAATGCGTCTGACGACCTCCGGCAAACGCTCTGCCACCCAGCCGAGAGTGAAGAACGTGGCCGTAACCCTGGCGTCGGCAAACAGCTCGAGCACACGGTCGACATTGGCCGGTAAACGCCAGTCCATGTCGTCCCATGACGTGCGCGGCACGATGCCCTCGAAAGCCGAGACGTGGAAGTAGTCCTCGACGTCGCAAGTCATCGCGTTACGTCCGACGCAATTGGAACCCGGGCAAGGCCGCCCGGACGCGACGCCATCGTGGATCAAGGCAACGGCGTCCGGACGATCTGCGTCGGGAAGCTCGACGGCACTGCGCGTGTCGGTTCGCTGCATTTCTATGGAGACGAACGTCGGACGCTTACCGCCCGAAGGTTCGCGTAAGCATTGCGGAAATCGTGTTCGCGCGGTATCCGAATTCCGGCTGGTCGTCTGCCTCGTCCGACAAATGGACGTACCCGGCGCGCACCAGCGTGCGCGGACCGAGCTCGTATTCCACGCCGATCTCGAGCGTCATGTACGTGCGGTCCGCCGCGATGTCGCGCTCGGTGTCGCGCTCGAGCAGATCGCCTCCGACGATGAACGTCGTGCGGCGTCCGGCCAACAGGCGCAAGTCGAACCCGAGACCGGCCTGTTGCTCGTCACCGAGCGGCTGCCCGTCCACGTCGACACGGTCCAGTCGATCTTCGTCGAATACTCGCACCGTCAAGTCGGTGCGGCGAAGCTGAAAGGTGATATCCCACTCGAGGCGTTCCTGCACGAAGCGCTCTGCCATGCCGGGCGTCGTCAGGAGATCGTCGGGGCCTTCCGGCAACTCGAACACTCGGCGGCCGAACGGATTACGACCTTGCAGCGCGCCCCGCTCGACATAGGTAAGCGACGTCTGTGCCCGTGTGAAGGCATAGGTCAAAGTACCACGCAGGGAATCACCGAAGCTGCGTTCCCCGCGGGCGAACTCGGCGCTGAAGCGGTCCCGAAGGTTATAGGTGAGGCCGACCTCCCAGAACTCGTCTTCGAGACCCGGATCGAACGGCCGGTCCCACGGGCTCTCCTTCCCGCCCGACCCGAACATGCGTAGAGATTCCGTCACCCAGCCTCCGAGCTGGACCGTTGCCCGGCGGATCTCCCAGGGCAGAGCGCGGCCGATCTCTACCTTCTCGGAGTCGTAGCCAATAGCCCAGGCAAGGCCGCGCCCCCGCCTGAAGTTGTTCACCCCGAAGCTCGCGTACGTCTCCTGCTGATAGTCATCGAGGAGCGGGTCCGTTTCGTCTTCGTCGAAACGAACCCACTGCCGGCGGTAGCTGCCGTCGAACGTGACGTTGCGGCCGGCCGGATAATGGAAAGACGGCTGCAGCAGGTAAACGATTCGATCGGTACGGTTCGGGTTCAGGTAAAGGTTGCCGGGCGCGATCGGCTGATCCGGGTCGCGCACCGTCGGCCCTCGGCTCGCGCCGAGGTCCAGGAAGAAATTGTCGGGATCGAGCTCGAACGTCGTCTGGCCGATGAACACGTTGTAGTGCTCGCTGTCGTCTCGGCCGCGGTAGAAATAGTTTTCGAGACGGTAGGCCACGCTCGAGGAGACGCGCTCCGACTCCTGTGTGATGTCGAGTGCCGGGATCAGCTGGTAGACCGTTTCTGCCTGGGGCGCGGTTCTGGAGATGCCGATGTTGTCCGTGCGCACGAATCCGACCGATACGGCAGGCACCATGTCGACGGCTCCATGGGCGCCGAAAGCGGCGAAGACTGCGGAGAAAAGCAGCCGGCGCGCGAACACTCGGCTAGTCGCGCGAGTAGCCATAGTAGCCCTGATAGGACGTTGCCAGGTCGCCCCAAAGCGCGCGGCTCTTGTTGATGATGAGACCGATTGCTTTGTCCTGATCGAGCTTCTCGAGGGTCTCGAGCAAAGCCGCATGTGTCGTTTCTCCGGCCTCGACGACCAGCGCGATCTGACCCACCTGTCGGGCGAGCGCCTGCGCCTCGCTCGTGACGAGCAGGGGCGGCGAGTCGACGATCACGATTCTGTCGGGATAGCGGTTTGCGAGCTCGTCGACGATGGACGACATCCGCTCGCTCGCGAGGAGCTCCGTCGCCTGCGGGTGCCGGGAGCCAGCCGGGAGCACCTGGATGTCGTTGAGATCCGTGCGTACGAGCATTTCGCTGGTGTCGCGCGAGTCATCGAGCAGCAGATCGATGAGGCCCGGCAAGTCTCCAAGGCCGAACTCGCGGCTGAGCTGCGGCTTCGACACGTCGGCGTCCACGAGCAGCACGTTCAGCTCCCGCTCGAAAGCGATACTCACCGCCAGGTTGACGGAGCAGAAGGTCTTACCCGCGCCGGGAAGCGCACTCGCGACCATGATGACGTTGCTACGGGCAGCGGGCGCCTGCTCTCGCGTCGCGTTCTGGATCAGCGGCCGCTTGATCGCACGAAACTCGTCGGCGATGGGACCGGTATCGATCGGCGCGAGCAGTCCTTTCTCGGCCAACAGCTTTTGATCCAACGAATGCCTTTCGCCGTTGACGAGCACCTTTTGCTTCGCAACGTGCCCTGCTTGTTGCGGCGAAGCCTGACGCAAATTCAGCGCCGGTCGCGAGGGCGACGACGACTGCGACTGCTGGTTCCGCAAGCGCCTTAACGCGTCCTCGATGCGGCTCATCCTATGCTCCCCGGCAGGAGGCTCCTCAAGAGCTCGGATCCTTGTGTTGCGAACAGCACCGCGCCTGCCGAAACCACGAGCAGCAAGGCATAGGAGCCGATCCATGCGGAAGCGTCGAGCCTGTTCAGCAGCTTGGCCCTGGGCGACCGAATCAAATTCACCGCCCCGAGCACCGGACGCCCGACGATGCGCCGAAGCTTGCGCCGGGTAAAGAAGACCGGCTTCAGCTGATTGAGGCCGAATGCTGCCCCGCCGCCGGCGCCGAAGGACACCAGAACGACGCCGGCCAGGAGAAACGCGCGCTGCGGACCGACGGGATCGGGCAGGGCGTACGGCGGCTCGATTTCCTGGAACCTGACCGAATCCGTAACCTCCGAGAGACGCTGCTTGGCCTTCAAGGCTTCCCAGCGAGCGAGGAGTTCCTGGTGGCGGCCCTGCACGACGGAGTAGTCTCGATTGAGCCGCTTCAACTCCTTCTCGACCTCGGCAATCTTGTCGACATCGGCGCGAAGCCTCTCAACGGTGTCTTCCTGAGTGGCCAGCTGCGCGTTGAGCTCGGCGATTTCGACCTCGGCGTTGTTGAGCTGAATCCGGAGATCCTGGTAAATCGGGTTGATCTCGCTCGCCGTGCTGGCCGTCGCGGCGGGCCGACCCTTGAGCGCATCGAGCTCGGCGGCGCACAGCCGCTCGAGCGTCTCGATCCGGCTCGCGAGCTGGACGACCCTGGGGTGACGTTCCGTGTACTGTACCTGCAGCGCGGCCAGCTCCGTGGCCGTCCTGCCGAGCTCTTCTCGATAAGAGCATCCGACGTTGACGTCGACCGCGACGACCTGCTCGCCGCTGAGCTGCCGCAGCAATGCGTCGCGACGCTCCATGGCCAGTCGAATACGTTGCCGGGTTCCCTCGAGTGCCGTGAGCGCCGCCTGAAGCCTGCCCGCATAGTCGCCGTACTCGTCGGGCATATAGCCGACGTTGTCGCGGCGAAACGCTGCGAGCGCAGCCTCTGCTTCGTTCAAACGCTCCTCGTGCACGCGCAGCTCCTCGAGGAGCGCGCGCTCGCTCACTTCGGCATCGTCGTCGCGCGCGCCTTCGGTCCCCTCGACGAATGTGTCGACGAGCGCGCGGACGACGGCGGTGGCCGTTCCCCGGCTTACGTGTTCGTACCTTATCGAGATGACATTCTCGCGACGGGCGCCGTCGATGCGGATGTTCCGCTGCAGGCGCGATACCGCTTTGTCGAGCTCGACCGCGTTCATATCTTCCGTGACGAGGCCGGAGCGACGGGCCACCTCGACGAGGTTGGGCCGCGCGAGGAGCGCCCTGCCCGCGATCGACACCCGGTCCTGTGGATTGTGCTGCGCCGTGAGCCCTCGCATCAGCGGCTCTATCATCGTGTTGGTGTCGATGAAGACCTGCGCCGAAGCCTGGTACACCGGCGGCAACGAGTAGACATAAAGAGCGCCGACGGTGAAGATCAGCCAGCTGATTCCCGCCGCCAACCAACGGAAACGCCACATTCCGCGAAGGTGATCGAGGACCTCCGCGACGATTTCTTGTGGATTCATGGTCGGATCGTCCTACTCTGGATGCCCGCGCGAGTCTGCTGAGCTCACAAGACGGTAGCCGGGATCACGAGCACGTCACCCGGCATCATGCGTACGTTTTCTCCTATGTCCCCGTTCAAAAGGTCGTTCAGTCGGACGCGAAACTCGAGGGTTTCTCCGTTCTGCTCGCGCACGATGCGCGCGCGATTGCCGGCGGCGAACTCGGAGAGCCCGCCGACGGCGATGATCACGTCGAGAAGGGTCATTCCCTGCCGGTACTGAAGCGCTTGCGGCTGAACGGCCTGGCCAACGACGCGTACCTGCTGCGTCACCTCTCCGACGAAGCCCTGCACGATCACCGTGACGATCGGCGAACGCACGTACTCGGCGAGCCTCGCCTCGATCTGTCGAGCCAGCTCGGTGGGCTGCAAGCCCGCAGCCTGCAAGTCGTCGACGAGCGGGGTCGAGATGCGCCCGTCGGGGCGCACTTGCACGGTCGTCGACAAATCCGGCTGATCCCAGACGAAGATCTGGAGCGCATCGCCTGGACCAATGCGATACTCCGGTGTCGGCGCGGCCTGCAATGCCGGCGTGGGCGGCGCCCCGGAGCTCGCCGCACAGCCGGAAAGGACGGCAACCAACAAGGAAGCCACCGTGGCGATGCTCATTCTCGACATAATTCCAAACTTTTCCGCTGCCAGGACTGTGAAGAGTACCACTAGTGTCCTACCCGATCACCGGACGGGCACACAGTTTTCCCGAACGTCCCGCCGCTCCCTCACCAGCAAATACCCCGGTATCGGGCATCGTCCACCGCGAGCCGGGCGACCCCGACGAGGTCGACCAGCACCTGGTCGGGCCGCAGCCTGGTCGTAGCGCTGGCAAACTCCGGATCGCCGTTGCCGATGACGACCGTGTCGGCACGCTCCAGCGCCTCATCGATCGAGCCCACCATGAGGCGGGCGAGATGAGGGATATGCTCCTCGATGTACGCCTTGTTGGCGCCCGTGAGCCGGGCAAGGCTCACGTTGCGGTCGTACAGCACGAGCTCGTAGCCCTTTCCGAACAGGTACTCGACCAGCGTCACCACGGGACTCTCGCGCAGATCGTCCGTGCCGGCCTTGAAGCTGAAGCCGAGCACGGCAACTCGCCTGCCCGGCGCGCTCATGACCATCTCGATCCCCCGGGCGACGTGCAGCTCGTTGCTGCGCAGTATCGAGTTGATGATCGGCAGCTCCACGTCCAGCGTCTTCGCGCAATACGTTAGCGCGCGAACGTCCTTAGGCAGGCAAGAGCCGCCGAAGGCAAAGCCCGGCCGAAGATAATAGGGAGAAAGGTTGAGCTTGCGATCCTGGCAGAAAATCTCCATGACTGCCGGACCGTCCAGGTTCAGCGCCTTGCACAACGTGCCGATTTCGTTCGCAAAGTCGACCTTGAGGGCATGCCACACGTTGTCGACATACTTCACCATCTCCGCCGTCGCTACGTCGGTGACGATGAGTGGCGCGTCCAGCCCTTCATAGAGGGAAGCCACGATTTCACCGGATCGCTCGTCGACCTTGCCGATCACGGTCTTCGGCGGATTATCGTAGTCCTTGACTGCCGATCCTTCTCGCAGGAACTCCGGATTGAAGCACACTCCGAAGTCCGTGCCCGCCCTCTTCCCGGACGCTTCCTCCAGGATCGGAATCGTGACCCCGACCATAGTGCCCGGCAGGACCGTGCTGCGGACGACGACGACGTGAAAGCGGTCGAGAGCGGCAATGGCTTCGCCGATCTCAAGGCAGACGCGTTCCAGGTACTGAAGCTCCAGACTCCCGTTCGGCCGGCTCGGGGTTCCGACGCATACCAGCGAAATATCCGTCTGAGCGACCGCATCCCGAGCCGAGGTCATAGCCCGAAGCCGCCCGGCCGACACTGCATCGACGATTAGCGGCTCGAGCCCGGCCTCGACTATGGGCGACTTGCCGGCGTTGATGAGCTCGACCTTGACCTCGTTCGGGTCGACGCCGACGACATCGTGAGCTCTCGCGAGGCACGCTGCCGAAACGGTACCTACGTAGCCCAAGCCGAATACTGCAATTCGCACTAGTGCGCTCCTTACGAATCCCTTCTTGCGCTGCTGCTCGCCGTTACGCCGTCGAACGCGCTCCACGGGTGGCGCTCGACGTTACTGCCTCGTAAGCGGGTCACGGGCGCTCTTTCCGCTGCCGGCACGCCGCCGGAAACGGCTTGCGGCGTTTCCCCGCGAATGCGAGGCAGCCGCAACGTGAACACGGTCCCTCGATTCAGCTCGCTGCTCACCTCGATGTCTCCCCCGGCCGCGCGCACGAGATCTCTCGCCTGATAGGCGCCCATTCCCATGCCCTTGAAGCCCTTCGTGGTGTCGAAGGGACGGAACAGCCGCTCCCGGACGAATGCGGGATCCATACCGCAACCAGTATCGGCCACTGCCACGATGGCCTCGTCGCCGTGCTCGGTCAAACTGATGCGTATCGTGCCATCGGCGGGCGTGGCGTCCTGCGCGTTTCGCACGATGTGAGTCAGCGCGCTCGTGAGCTTCTCCCGGTTCATGCTGACCCAAACCGCGGTCGGCGGCAGCTCGAGCTCCGGCACCGGCTTGCGGTCCGAACAATGCCGGCGAACATCGGCGAGGACCTTGGCGACATCGGCCCGAGTGCCCGGCTCCGGCCGGGATGCTCCGTTCAGGTGGCAGAGGATCCGATTGAGCCGGTCGATGCCGGCACGCACCGTCGTCATCGCGTCGTCGAAGAAATCGGGGCGATGCCGGAACCGCTGCGCATTCGATACGACGAGCTCCTGCTGAGCGATCACGTTCTTGAGGTCATGCATCAAGAACGCGGAGAGCTTGCTCATCGTCTCGAACTGACGGGTCTCTGCCAGCTTCTCCTGTGCGAGCGCCTGTGCCAGGACGGCGGCCACCTGCCGGCCGGCCGTCTTGAGAATATCGTGGTCCTCGAAATTCATCGCCGGAAACCCGAAGGGCTTCCGCAGCACCACGAACCCTTGCAGGTAGCCCTGGCAGTCGAGCGGCACGCTGATCGACTGCTCCGGCAGCAGTCGATCCTCGGGCTCGCCGAAAGACCGACCGTAGCGTTCCGGCGCCGCGCGGTACTCGTCGCTGTCGACGACCCACCCCGTCGACGCGAGAAACGATGCCAAGGGGTGATCGCGCCGATACGACGCTTCCCATTCCGGCCTCTGACCGAGGGTAGCAATGCAGTCGTAATGCCCCGGCTCGCGAGCCACCCAGAGGCCGCCCTCCGTCGCACCGACGATTCGCGCGAGCCCTTGAAGGGCGTTGGACGCCAAAGGCCCGAGATCGGCCGTGCGCCCGAGAATCTGGGTGAGCCTGAGCCATTCCTCCCGATAGTCGTACTTCGACCGAAAGAAGTGCTTGATGAGGAAGACCCGAAAGCGCGCCCTCGCCTTCGGGGAAAAAAGACCGGCTACGAGCGCTCCTACCGACGCCGTGAGGAACACGCCTGCGAGCGGCAGCCCCCAGGGCGCGCCGGACGCGACCATCAGGTAGGCGGTCGAGGTCGTTACCAATAGATAGCCGGCGGCGGCGATAAGGGTTGCGGCCGAAAACGCGATTCGCCGCGAGACTATGAGCTCACGCTCCCACAGCCTCCCCGCTCGCCGCTTGACGTCCATCACGATCGGGTCCGCCAATTCGTCGGCACCAGGAACCGCCTCCGCGCGAGGAAGGGAACGAGCTCGTCCTCCAGTGAGGTTTGAAAACACATGGGCAGCAACCTAACGCGCTCCCTTGCCCCACAAGACGAGCTCGACCGTTTGCAGGAGCACCATGAGGTCGAATATCAGACTGCGGTGCTTGATGTAGTACAGGTCGTACTGGAGTTTCTCCATCGCGTCGTGCTCGGACGAGCCGTAGGGATAGCACAACTGGGCCCAGCCGGTGAGCCCCGGTTTGACCGAGTGACGTTCGTGGTAGTAGGGGATTTTCTGGGAGAGCATCTCCACGAACTCCGGGCGTTCTGGCCTGGGCCCTACGAGGTTCATGTCGCCCCGAATCACATTGAATAGCTGCGGTAGCTCGTCGAGCCGAAGCTTGCGGATTACTCTGCCGACTCGGGTAACGCGCGGGTCATCGGCCTTCGCCCATCGTGCGCGGCCGTCGGACTCGGCGTTGGTGTACATGCTTCGGAACTTATAGAGCTGAAACGTTCTTCCGGCGAATCCGACCCGCTTCTGCTTATACAGGATAGGAAACCCGTCCTCGATGACGATCGCAATGGCGATCACCACCATGACGGGAAAGCTGAGAAATGCGAGGGCCGTTGCCAGCACGAGGTTTACTGCGGCCGAAGTGATCGCATACAGTCTTTTGCTCGAAAAACCCTCGGAAAAGATCAGCCATGCCGGGTTAACCAAGTCGACCTTGACTCGACCCGTCTCCCGCTCGAAGAAGTTGAGCAGATCGAGCACCGCGATACCGCTGAATCTGCAGGCAAGCAGGTCCTTAACGGGAAAGCCCTCTCTGCGGTCGTCCATGGCCACGACGATCTCATCGATACGGTTGCGGCTCGCATACTCGAGCAAGTCGTCGGGAACTGCCATAACGCGATCGTCCGCGATCCGCGTCCGGTCGCCGGGAGCAGTGACGAACGCAATGATCTTGAACCCGCGCCTGTCGCTCCGCCTGCGCAGCTTCAGAAGGCTTGCCGCGCGGTCACCCGCACCATATACGAGCACGCGACGCTGGAAGGCCTCGTGGTCTACCAGCTTCACGAACAGCATACGAACCGTTCCGAGGAGCACGAAGCTCAAGACGAAGCTGAGTGTCAGAACCGACCCGCGCAACCCTACGGAAAAAATCGGTTCGAGCAGTGCTAGGGCCAGAACGGCGAGCCCGAGTGCTGCGATCAGCCGAACGACGATCGCTTCTACCCCAAAGCGCTGTTTCGGCTGGTATAGCCCAACGGCAGTCACGGCGAGCACGACCGAGGTGCTGAACCCTATCGTCCAGGGTAACGAGCGGCCGTCCGGGAGCACGTCCACCCCGTATTCGACGAGCAGGGATCCGGCCGCGAGAAACGCCACTCCGGCCAGCACGTACTCCGCCAACACCAGCAGCAAAATCGGCGCATGAACGTGTTGCCCGAAAACCTTCATGATGCTCTAGGTCCGACAGGCGACCAGGTCGATGCGCAATAGTAGGGATCCGCTCCGACCGAAGCTTTGAAGCGGTCGACGGAATCGAAGATGCGACACTCGCCGAAACCTTCCTGCGAGCCGGTACTTGGACGGTTGCCGTCGACCAGCGGGCACGCTGGCCGGCGGAGGCCATTATTTGGTTTCTTCGATTAGCGGAGTCTACTTCGAAACGGCGCCAGTTTCAGCAAGGGCACCGCGGCGGACGGACTCCCCCCGTCCTATTGCGAAGTAGCGCAAGCCGTGGCGGGCTACGACTGCGGGGTCATAGAGGTTACGACCATCGAAAATGACCGGCTCGCGCAAGCTGCTCTTGATCAAGTCGAAATCCGGGCTGCGAAACTCCCGCCACTCGGTAACGATGGCGAGAACGTCCGCGCCCTCGAGCGCCTCCTCGGCCTTGCTGCAGAGAACCAGATCGGCCCGCTGCCCATAGATTCGGGCGGTCTGCTCCCGGGCGACGGGGTCGTATGCACGCACCCTCGCCCCGGCCGCCCAGAGGGACTCCATCAGCACTCGGCTGGATGCCTCGCGCATGTCGTCCGTGTTCGGCTTGAACGCCAGGCCCCATAGAGCAACGCACTTGCCACCCAAATCGCCGTTGTAATAGGCGTTGATCTTCTCGAAAAGGACCTTCTTCTGCTTCTGGTTCACGCTGTCAACCGCGCGGAGGATTTCGGTGTGGTAGCCGGCCTCCGCGCTCGAGGTCATCAGGGCTCGAACGTCCTTCGGAAAGCAGGAACCGCCGTAGCCGCAGCCGGGATAGATGAATTCATAACCGATGCGGGGATCGGAACCGATGCCGAGTCGCACATGCTCGACGTCCGCGCCGACTTTCTCCGCGACGTTCGCAAGCTCGTTCATGAAACTGATTTTCGTTGCAAGCATCGCGTTCGCCGCATACTTGGTTAGCTCGGCTGAACGGATGTCCATGACGAGCACGCGGTCGTGGTTGCGGTTGAAAGGATCGTACAGACTGCGCACCAGTTCGCCGGTACGTGGATTGTCGGTGCCCACGATGATCCGATCGGGCTTCATGAAGTCAGCTACCGCGGCGCCCTCCTTCAAAAACTCGGGATTGGACACCACGTCGAACTCGGCGCTGACCCCTCGGCGGTCAAGGGCGGCTTGGATCTCCGCCTTCACCCTGTCGGCCGTACCCACGGGGACGGTGGATTTCGTGATGACGACGCGATAGTCGTTGAGCTCCTCGCCGATGGTACGCGCCACGGCCAGGACCGACTTGAGGTCCGCCGCGCCATCACCGCCATCCGGCGTGCCCACTGCGATGAACTGAAACAGGCCATGGCTCACGCCGAGGACCGGATCGGTGGTGAACGAAAGTCTCCCCGCTTCTCGGGCCCTGCTGATGACGGCGTCGAGCCCCGGCTCGTAGATGGGCACCTCTCCGCGATTGAGCCTGGCGACCTTCTCCTCGTCGATATCCACGCAAACGACGTGGTTGCCCACGTCGGCCAGGCAAGCTCCGGTAACGAGCCCGACGTATCCGGTACCGAAAACCGTCACACGCATCCGTCAGATTCCTGTTCAGGACGATATGCCAAAGCTACTACATAACGTGACCGAAAACCGGGAGATGCGGCACGCGTGGAGGGATGGTGGGCGATGCTGGGATTGAACCAGCGACCTCTGCCGTGTGAAGGCAGCGCTCTCCCGCTGAGCTAATCGCCCAAACCTCTCAACAGTGTAGAGTCGAGGCGCCGGCGATGCAATCCGAGGGTGCAACGGCTATTCCGGGCTCCGGGCGGCCGGCGAGGGTTCTCGCGCTACTCCACTTGCTTCGAAACCTCGTTCGAATAGTCGGACTCCAACCCGTTCTCGTCGAGCGCAGTGATCGCAAAATACCAGGTGCCGGGCGTCAAGTCGGTGACGACGTATGCCACGAGGGTCGGGTCGAGAAGCAAGGACCGCGCGTAGTTCCTCGATGACTGCCCCCAGTAAAGCCTGAACCCGCTGAGCGACAGCGGCTGGCCGTTTGCCCTTCTATCGGGCGGCGTCCACGTGAGCGTCGCCGCTCCGGGTCCGGTTGCCACGACGGTGATCGAAAATGGGTCGAGGCTGACGGTCGCCTTCCCGTCCGACACATTGATTCGAACGTTCGAATAGGTGCCGACGTCGGCATCGCCGGGCGTCCCTCTCAGCGTTCCGTCGTCCTCGTCGAACGTCGCCCACGACGGCTTGTTCTCGATCCCAAACGAAAGCGGATCCCCGTCCGCATCCGCCGATGCGGGCCTGAATTCGAAGGGATAGCCGACCATGACTTCGGTGGAAGGCACGCCGGAAATGGTCGGTGGGCGGTTCCCGCTTGCCCCGCTATTCGCTGGCTGGCCCGAATCGCCCCCGCCGCCGCCACAACCGGCTGCTGTCGCGAGCAGGAAACCAACAAGAAGACGGGCCTGGGTTCTCATTATAATTTCTTCTACGAACCTGCGTTCTCGTACGATCCCGCGCAGCGGCACCTTGCCCTCTCGACGCAGCGCCCTTCGGTATTCTACGGCAAGAGCCATCCCCCTGCGATCGCCCGGGGCCGGCGGCGGTGGACAGTTAAGCTGCCGGCCGTCTACGAGTCGTCTCTTTCGAACGAGGATCGGCGACGGCTGCAGAACCCCATCCTCAGCACGTCCAGCCGTACTCCATCGAGGAGCACTTCCTCGGCAAGCACTCCCTCGATGCGGAAACCCACCCTCTCGTTCAATCGGATGTTGCGCAGGTGGTTTTGCAAAGTACTGACGTAAATCTTCTCGAGACCCAACTCGTAGACGCCGTACTTGAGCCACAACGCAGTAGCCTCCTCTGCGAAGCCGCGACCTCGCGCAGAAGGTTCGCCGATCAGCTTCCGCATCTCGGCGCGACGCTGCGCCTCGTCGTGATCGAGGAAGGCGACGGCGCCGATCGCATCTCCGTCGGGAAACATTACTATTCCCACCCTATTGCGCGGGTCACCCAACAAAGACGAAACATCGGCACGCTGAGCCGTCGAGCAGCAGAGCAGGAAATGCTGTCCATACTTGTCGTCGAGCCATGCCTCGATCAAATCGGCATCGCGAGCGCGATCGGCGAGACGGATGCGCAGACGCGGCGATCTCAATGGCCAGTCTTTGATGTCGAGTGAGGGATCGTCAATCGACACGCTCGTAGCTTCGGGGCCACCCTCCATCGATGCCGTGGAGTACTCCTGCTGTGTCAAGAGATCCATCAGCGCATTCATGAGACGGATGGTGTCGACGCGGCTGAATCCGTACGAGCGGGCCGCTTGGACAATGCTACGAGCAAACGCGCTTATGGTCTCCTGAGGGACCGCGGCTTCGCCGCTGTGGACCGTCGATGATCGCGGAGGCATGGGTTTCCCTCGCTTCCCCCGGGAGACGGCTTCCCTCCAGCCGCCTCAGCGTATGACTTTCATCGCTTCGTTGGAATAGACACTCTCGAGCCCGTTCCGATCGAGGGCCGTGACCGCAAAGTACCACGTCGCCGGGGTCAGGTTGTCCACGACGTAGGTCAGAGAGTTTATGCCCAACTTGACCGAGTGGGAATATTTGCGGGACGACGTGCCCCAGTAAACTACGAATCCGTCCAGCTCGACGGGCGAGCCGTCTGTCTTCTGAGTCGGCGCCGTCCAACTGAGCGTCGCGGTGCCCATTGCGTTGAAGACGACCGTGATGGAAAAGGGAGCAAGGTTTGCGCTCACCGCCCCGTCCGTCACGCTGATCGTGATGTTAGGGTACGTTCCCGCATCCGATTCACTCGGCGTGCCGCTGATGCGGCCGGTCTTTGAGTCGAACGAAGCCCACTGCGGCAAATTCTGAACGGAGAAAGTCAGAACGTCCCCATCGGCGTCGTTGGCCGTCGGAGTGAAATCGAGCGAATCCCCGACGAGAATCTGTGACGGCGGTTTCCCCGCTATCGTCGGCGCGCTGTTCACGGGTTGACTTGGCGGAGAGCTGGGAGGGGGTACTTGGGCGACCGGCGGATCATCAGTCGCCGCATTGCTTTGACTTTGGCTGTCTCCCTCGTCTCCTCCGCAAGCCACCAGACTTCCGGTCGCGACGAGCATCACGGCCGACCTGCGCGAGAATCGTGCAAAAAGACTATACTGCTTCACTCCTGGCAACCCCGCTGTCATAGGACGATCCCCGTAGACCGGTAGCTTTGCGTGTTCGTCTTTCGATCGAACTTGCCTTTTTCAGGTCACATCACGTTGCTGTGTTACCGTCGGCTCGTTTCACCCTCCTCTAACAAGGACCGCGGCCACCCGGCCTTTCCGGCTACGACGCGGGGTAGCGGAGCAGTCCCGTACGCACGCGGCGTCTTGCGCAAGTCCCAGCCCGATTGTGGCGGCGTCGACCGCCGAGAGTTGTGAGCAACTTCACGAATGGCCTCGAACGGGGGCCGAAGAGCGTGCGTGGTTCACACTAACGGTTATAGCTCCGGGCGCGATCCGGTCTTGAGTCTGTCGACGACTCGCTTGACGTCTTGCGCCCTCTCCTGCCGCATGACGAGCACCGCGTCGGGCGTCTCGACCACGACGTATCCCTCGGCGCCGACGACGGCAACGAGGCGGCTCGTCGACGAAATGTAGCAATTGCGGCAGCCTTCGCCGATGACGTCGCCTCGAAACACATTGCCGTCGTCATCCTTCTCGAGAATGTCGTGAAGAGCGGACCACGAGCCGACGTCGCTCCAGCCGGCATCGAGCGGCACGACCGCCGCACGGTCGGTCTTTTCCATGACGGCGTAATCGATGGAATCCGAAGGCGAGCTCAGGAAAGCGTCTCCCATCCGCGTAAAGTCGCGGTCAACGACAGCTTCGGCCGCGGCCTGCTCGCACGCCGAGGCAATGGCCGGCGCGTGCCGCGCGAGCTCCTCCAGATAGCGGTCCGCGGAAAACAGGAACATCCCGCTGTTCCAGAGATAGTCCCCGGACTTGATGTAGTTCTCGGCGGTCTCCCGATCGGGCTTCTCGACGAATTGCTTTAGCCGATACCATGCTGCGCCCCTCTTTCCCTGAGGCCCCCGGCGCAGATAGCCGTAGCCGGTCTCGGCGCGATCCGGCACGATTCCGAAGGTAACGAGGTTGCCGGCCATCGCGGCTTCGATCCCAACGCGAACGCCTTGCGAGAATGCAGCCGCGTCGGCGACGACGTGATCAGCCGGCAGCACGAGAACAAGCGGATCTTGCGAGACTTCATCATCGCGCGAGGCGTATCGGCCGCGCTCGGTTGCGGCCGTCGATTTTTTCGCCCGCTTGGTGACCATCCACGAGGCGACGGCAATCGCCGGCGCCGTGTTTCGCCCTTCCGGCTCGAGAATGATCGTCTGCGGGCGGGCGCCCACCTGCCGAAGCTGCTCCGCCACGAGGAAGCGATGGCTCTCGTTGCAGACGACGATCGGATCTTCGACGAGGTCCGACAAGCTTCGGGTCCGGAGATAAGTCTCCTGCAACATCGTCTGCTCGCTAACGAGCGGGAGAAACTGTTTCGGCCGAAGCTGACGGGATAGCGGCCAAAGACGCGTCCCAGATCCGCCCGACAGAATCACCGGTACGATTGTCCGCACGATATTGCCTCCTGATTCTTCCGCATTCATTGCGGCGAGCTTACCTCGGCAGCCGAGCCGGTGCCTGCGCTACGTGAGTGGATCACTTTCACCGACCGGACACTGCCCTCACTCGCCATTGTCTTCGATCGCAGACAATGCGCTATCGCAGCTGTCTCGCGCGGCAGACACTTCGACCATCTTTTCGCGCCTTGCTACAACTGCTCGCGACTTACAACGAGTGAAAAGACAAACCGACCGCGAAGTCGGGACGCAAAGCATCCGGTCCGAAAAGTGGCGTGGCTCCAATGTCGAGCAGGTTGCGTTGCAAGACAAGGTTGAGAAGGGCCTGTGCCGATCTGCGTACCAAAACGTTTTGCGAAACCCATCTACGGCCTCCCGTTCGGTTTGCTTCCAACACAGGGAGAACTATTGAATGGTATGGGGATACAGCTCTGGCCGTATCGTGCCGCTGCTTTGTTGCGTCGTCATGCTCACGGGTTGCGGAGGGGACGACGGAAACACACCTTCATGGCTCGATTGGGTAAGCGGCCGCGGGCCCACCAGAAATATACCTACTGATCCGCCCCCCGTCGGGGACCCTGCGCCGGAGCCCGAGCCAGGAGCTCAACCCGAGCCAGAGCCCGTACCGAACTCCGCACCGACTATTGCGGGCGCGCCCAACACGTCGGTTGTCGTCGGTGCGACATACAGCTTCGCGCCGAAAGCGAGCGACGCGGACGGAGACGTCCTGCACTTCGAAGTGCAGAACAAACCGTCGTGGGCGACCTTCGACTCGTCGACCGGAGCGCTTACCGGCACGCCGAAGGACTCGGACGTCGGCACCTACCCGAATATCGTGATCAGGGTCAGCGATGGCGCTGCAACGGCTCAGCTCAACCCGTTCACGATCAACGTGCAAGCCACCGGTTTCGGCACCGCGACCCTGACGTGGACCGCTCCGACACAACGAACCGACGGCAGCCCGCTGACCAACCTCTCGGGGTACAAAGTGTACTGGGGCACGGCATCGCGCAAGTACACGGAGTCCGCTGAAATCAACAATCCGGGTACTACGACATACGTGGTCGAGAACCTCGGGCCGGGCACTTACTACTTTGCCACGACTGCGATCGCATCGGACGGCCTCGAGAGCACATACTCCAACGAGGCGTCGAAGACGATTCAATAGAGCGATCAGTCCCCCGAGGAATGTGCGAAGCCGCGGGGTTACCCGCGGCTCTCGCCGTCCACCTGCCGCTCGACGAAGTCGAGCGCTCGCGCGATGCGCTCGAGAGCGCGCTTTCTTCCGACCAGCACGAGCGTCAGTCCGATTCCAGGAGAAGCCGCCTGCCCGGTGACGGCTACCCGCAAGGGCTGCGCAACCTTCCCCAGCTTCAATCCCAACCGTTCGGCAACGCCTTTCACTGCCTCTTCGATCGCTTCTTCCGACCACTCTGCGAGCTCGCTGAATGCGGCTTGCAAAGCGAAGAGCGGCTCCCTGGCTTCCGCCTTCAAGTGCGTCCGTGCCGCCTTCTCGTCGAAGGCTTCGAACTCCCCGTAGTAGCAATGCGCGCGCTCGGCCATTTCGACGATGGTCTGGCTTCGCTCGCGCAGAGCCTCGATCGTGAGCTCGAGCGGCGGCCCGTTGCTCGGATCGAGCCCCTGCCGCCGCAGTTGCTGCTCGAGCAACGGCTCGATCTGCTCGATCGGCGCCTTGATGATGTGCTGCTGATTCACCCATAGCAGCTTCACCGGATCGAAGCTCGCCGCCGAGCGGCTCACGCGGTCGAGATCGAAATAACGGATCAGCTCCTCGATCGTGAAAATTTCCTGGTCTCCATAGGACCAACCGAGCCGGGCAATGTAGTTCAGCATCGCCTGCGGCAGAAAGCCCATCTCGCGATACTCGAGCACGTTGACCGCGCCGTGCCGCTTCGAGAGCTTGGTGCCGTCCGGCCCGTGAATCATCGGCAGGTGCGCGTACGCGGGCGGCGCCTCGCCGAGTGCGCGGAAAATATTGATCTGCCTCGGCGTGTTGTTGACGTGATCGTCGCCCCTGATCACATGCGTGATGCGCATGTCCGCGTCGTCGACGACGACGGTGAAGTTGTACGTCGGCGTACCGTCGGAGCGAGCAATCACGAGATCATCGAGCTCCGCGTTCGCGAATACGATGCGGCCTTTGACGAGATCGTCGACGACGACCTCGCCGTCGAGAGGATTCTTGAAGCGCACGACGGGCGGCACGTCCGGTCGATAGCGGTTCCCCGCACGGCAGCGGCCGTCGTAGCGCGGCTTCTCTCCCCGGGCCTGCGCCTCGGCACGCATCGCCTCGATCTCCTCCTTCGTGCAATAGCAGCGATAGGCCGTGCCCTCGGCCAGCATGCGTTCGATGACCTCGGCGTAGCGAGGGAAGCGGTGTGTCTGGTAGACCGGCGGCTCGTCGGAGTCGATCCCGAGCCATGCGAGCCCATCGAGGATCGCGTCGACCGCGGCCTGCGTCGAGCGCTCGCGGTCGGTGTCCTCGATGCGGAGGATGTACTCGCCACCATGATGACGAGCGTAGAGCCACGCGTAGAGCGCCGTTCGGACGCTGCCGATATGGAGATAACCGGTCGGGCTCGGGGCGAAACGGGTGCGGACTTTCACGAGATGGCGCCGTCTGTCGGTTCCGGGAAAAAGGGAATATTGTAGGGGGCGCGGAAGGCCGGAGCGACTGGCACCGCCGCCGGGCTCGGAGAAGCGAGGCTTTCGAACCGCGGCGGCTATCCCCGCCGCCGCAAGCTCTCCGCGACCCGCTCCGCCGTTCGTCCGTCCCAAAGCTCGATGCGCGTCGCCACGATGCCGCGCTCCATCGCGGCCGCGACCTCGGTCGCGAGCGCATCGGGCTCGAGCAGCCGATTCGTCCCCTCGGTCACGGTGATCGGACGCTCGGTGTTCTCGCGTACCGTGAGGCACGGAATCCCGAGATAGCTCGTCTCCTCCTGCACGCCGCCGGAGTCCGTCACGACGAGGCGGCTGTCGACGACGAGGCTCATGAACTCGATGTAGGAGAGCGGCTCCATCAGGCGGATCCCGCCGGACGCCGCGAGCCGATCGAAGAGCCCGAACTCCTCGAGCCGCCGTCGCGTGCGCGGGTGCACCGGGAACACCAACGGCAACTTCCGCGCGACCTCGACGAGACGCTCGACGATCGCCTCGAGCTTGTCCCGTCGATCGACGTTCGACGGCCGATGCAGCGTCACGACGCCGTACCCGCGCGGCTCGAGGCCGAGCTTCGCCGGCATCCCCGCGGCCAGAATTTTCGGCTTCAGCAGCTCGAACGAGTCGATCATGATGTTGCCGACCCGCTCGATCTTCTCGGGCGGCACGCCGGCCGCGAGCAGATGCGCGTCGCCATCCGGCGACGGCGTCCACAGCAGATCCGCAATCGAGTCGGTCACGATGCGGTTGATCTCTTCCGGCATCGTTCGGTCGCCGCTCCGCAGCCCCGCCTCGAGGTGCGCGACCGGGATCAGCAGCTTCGCGCCGACGAGCGCGCACGCGAGCGTCGAGTTGACGTCGCCGACGACGACGATCCAGTCCGGCCGCTCCGCGAGACACGTCTTCTCGTACTCGATCATCACGCGCCCCGTCTGCTCGGCGTGACTGCCGCTGCCGACGCCGAGGTTCACGTGCGGGCTCGGCAGACCGAGGTCGGCGAAAAACGCGTCCGACATGTTCGGGTCGTAGTGCTGCCCGGTGTGCACGATGCGAGGCCGACACCAGTCCTGCCGCGCGAGCACGTGGTAGAGCGGCGCGATCTTCATGAAGTTCGGCCGTGCGGCGGCGATGAGGTCGACTCTCATGGGCGACATCCGATCCGATGCGTCGACTGGGTTGCGCATATCCTACAGAAATCCGGCGCCCGAACCCGTGCCGCGGTCACGAAGCCGTGCGGACTTCGGCCTTTCGTCTCTTCCCCGCCCGACACAGCTCAGCGCGCGCCGCGAATCGCGCGGATGCTGACCTCGACGTAGGCCGCCCGATCGAACCGCGACGCGTTCGCCGCGCCCGCGGCAGCGAGCCTGGAGCGGGCCGCGTCGTCGTCGAGCAGCGCGAGCGCCTTCTCCGCGAACTCCTCCGCGTCCGGCTCGTCGAGCAGCCACGGATCGTACTCGGGCGGCAGGCACTCCGCGGCGCCGACACGCCGCGACGTCAGCACCGGGAGACCCGCGGCCTGCGCCTCGGCGACGACCATGCCGAACTCCTCGAAGCGGGCCGGATAGAGAAAGAGATCGAGGGCGGCGAACGAGATCTCGGGTTTCGCGCTTTTCGGTCTATGTATCAGGCGCTTGCCGGCAACGAGCGGGTGCGCGCCGGCGTCGTCGGGCAACCGCCGGGAGCCCGCGACCAGAAAGTGAACGTCGGGACGCGCCGCCGCGATGCGCTGCGCGGCATCGAGAAAAACGTCCAATCCGCGTTTCTCGAAGTCGCCGGACGTGACGAAGCCGACGAGCGGAATGCCGGTCGCGATACCGAGCGCGCGACGCGCTTCTTCCTTCGCGGCCTCGCAATCCGCCGCTGCGAATCTGCTGCGATCGATCCCGGGGTAGATGACGGAGATCCTGTCAGGGCGCAGATCGAAGTGCTCGATCAGCGCTCGCTCGACCATCCGCGAGTTGGCGATGATCGGAGCGGTAGCACGCAGCGAGCGAAAGAACCGGCGCTCGTCCTCCGCGCGAGCATGCCACTCCGGGCGAGACAAGTAGCGGACGGCCTCGGCCATCAGGTTGTGGACGAACACGACGTGGGCGTCGGCGACGTCCATGCCATGATCGACGAGCACGTCCGTCGAGGAACGCGCGAATCGGGCCAGCCTCGCAGGCGAGGCCCGACGCACCGGCAATCCGGTGCGCCACCGGTACTTGAGGAGGCCGGTGCGGCCGAAGAGCCGGACATCCTCGCCGGCGGCGATCAAGCCTTCGGCCTGGTCGCGCATCAGCTGCCCGGCGCCACTCGTGAGTCTCAGGCTCGAGCGACAAAGCGCGACGGTCACGGCGGCGATTCACCGGGCCGGCGCGCAGCGTACGAGATGACGGCGTCCGGTCGCTCCATCGAGCTCAACTGCGAGGCTCAGGTGGCCTGCTTCTCATACCGGTAATAGCGATACCCTGCGTAGGCGTAACGCCGCGAGCCGGCGACGAGATCGTTGAAGATGAAGCCCCTCGGGGTTGCGCCCGCCTGCGACAAGCGATCCACCGCGAGCTCCACTTCCCGACGATTCTGTCGTCCGCTGCGGACGACGACGAGGCTCACGCCCGAAAGCTTCGCAAGATGCGCCGCTTCGGAGGCCGCGAGCACCGGCGGCGCGTCGATCACGACGACATCGTAAGCCGCTGCGAGGCGCCCGAGCAGATCCTCGAAGCGGCGGCTTACGAGCAACTCCGCGGGATTCGGGGGAATGGTGCCCGTAGGAAGGATGAAGAGCCCGTCGATGCTTGTCGGTCGGACGGCCTGCTCCAACTGCACCTCGCCCGCGATCAGGTCGCTCAGCCCCGGCGAACGGTCGAGGGAGAACGCCTTGTTGAGGTGCCCGCGGCGCAAGTCGCCGTCGATGACCAACACCCGGCGGCCGGCTTGCGCCATCAACGCACCGAGGTTCGCGCTAACGAACGACTTGCCGATTTCCGGCGCAGGCCCGCCGATCGTCAGAATACGGCTCGGCGCCTCGTGGAACAGGAACTCGAGGCTCGTGCGGAGAGAACGCAAGCTCTCGATCGCGGGGTCGTTCGGATCCCGCTCGACGAGCAGCGCGGACCCGCCGCCCGATTTGCGCGCATCCGCGACCATGAGCTCGCTTCTCGGCACGATCGCGTAGACCGGCATGGCGAAATGTTGCTCGAGGATCTTCGGGTCGCGGATTGCGCTGTCCAACATATGCCGCAGCAGCACGACCAGAACACCGAACATGCCTCCACTGAAGAGACCGAGTGCGAGCACAAGTGCCTTCCTCGGCTTCACAGGCTCCCGCGGCACAAATGCAGCGTCGATGATGCGCACGTTACCGATCGTGCCTGCTCTCAAGACTTTCATCTCCTGAGCGCGATTCAGCAGCAAGAGATAAAGCTCGTTTGCAACGGTGACGTCCCGCATCAGCCGGAGCGTGTCCTGCTCGGACTGAGGAAGCGCACGGATCCTGCGCTCAAGCTGGTCGCGCACTTCGCCGAGTTCGGCCTTCTGGTGCGCAAGCGCCACCATCGTCGGATGCTCCGCCGTGAACCGCTGGGCACCCTCCACGCGCTGAAGCTCGAGCTCCGAAATTTGCTTTTCGACCTCGGTCAACTGTTCGAGCAGTCCCTGCGCTTCGAGGTTAAGATCGACCGAACCCTTCGTAACGCGGAATTGGTTGAGCGCGTGCTCGGCCTCATAGAGCTGTGCACGCAACTGGGGCAACTGTTCCTCGAGAAACGCAAGCGTTTGCGCCGCCTCCTCTGAAAGCCGCTCCACGTTCTGCTTCAGATAAATGCTAGCGATCGCGTTCAACGTCGACGCGATCTTGATGTTGTCCTCGCCCTCGAGTGAAAGCGCCAGAATCCCGGTTTGCCTACCTCTTTCGGCCACCCGTAAGCGTTCATGGAGATCCTCGAGCGTTGTAAACAGGTCCTTTTTCGTGATCCGAAACTCCGTACCCGTCCGAGCCACAAGTTCCGACACGAACATCGAAATTCCGTCGCCGTCCGCAGCGTGACCGACCGTTCCTTCGACGAGGAGCGTGCGGTCCGGCGCGTATACCGCGTAGCGGCCCACCTCTCCGGCAATCAACTTCAGGGGCTCGTTCTCGAGCCCCCTGTCTACGTCCAGCCGGTCTACGCGCAGCCGTTCACCGCCCCACGCGAAGCTATCGAAACCGAGCCACGGCTCAGCGGGCGCTGGCCCCTCGTGCTGGCGAGCGAGGACGCCCCCGATTAACGGAAAACGTTTCGGCTCAACCTCGATATCGAGGTTCTCCTGCGCGATCGCGTCGCCGAGCACCATGCGAGAACGCACGATCTCAATCTCAGCCTCGGTGGGCGCCTCCCCGGAAAGCATCGACGACAATTCCTCGAGGCCGCCGAGCGCCGATTTCTGCTGCTCGACCTGCACGAGCGCATTAGTCTCGTAGATCGGGGTCGCCGTGAACGCATACACGCCGGCGAGCAGCACCACGAGCAGGGTTACGCCCGCGATGGTTTTCCACTCGTCGAGCAGCAAACCGAGCAGATCGCGGAGATCGACCTCGTTGCCCTCGCCTCCGCTTGCGCGGCTCTCCGACGCGAGACTGCCTCGAAACTCGATCTCTCTGCTCACTCGGTTCTCTCCATCGGGCTCTGCACCAAGCCGCACTCTACCTTGGCCGCCATGCCCGAGTATTAATGCGTCAATACATTAATCGTTCAGTCGGTCAATGAAATTTTGCGTCTGCCACAGCGTCTGCACAGTAGGCAGGATCTGCGACACAAGCCGGTTCCACCTTGCTAGGCCGGTGGTCGCGACGAACACAACGTCTTGCGGCTGCATCTGGAACTGCGTCGCAAGAAGCATCATGTGAGGCGACTTGGCATCGAGCCAATACACCACGGGCCGGTCACCGCCGTTGCGGAATACGAGCACACGAGCCGGGTCTGAGCTTTCGGGAATGAAGCCGCCGCTCAACGTAATCGCCTCGGCGAGGTTCAAACGTCCGCGTGCCATCTTGACCACGCCCGGAGTCTCGACTTCACCGATGACGTGGACGGCGAAGTAGGAGCTTTCAGGCACGTAGATCACATCACCGTCCCGCAGCAGCAGGTTCTGCGTCATGTCTCCGCGTTCGAGCAGCGCCTGGACGTCGAACGTGCGCGCCACACCGTCGCGGACGACTTGCACCCCCTGCAGCGCCGCCTCCGGCGTTGCGCCGCCGGAAACCGAGAGCGCCTCGACGAGAGTCAAGGGAACGTCGGTTATGGGGACAACGCCTGGCGTCTGGACCTCACCGGTCACGTAAACCTTTTTGCTTCGGAAGGCGGCGATCCGGACGTCGAGTTGCGGATCCTGGATGAACCTTGCGAGTCGCTCGGAGACCTCTTCGCGCACGGCCGAGAGCGTACGTTCGCCCACCTGAACGGTACCGATGTAGGGAAAAAAGATCGTACCGTCCGGCCCGACCAGGTGCCCCTGCAGCTCCGCCGGGCGATACTCTCCGGCCGGGATCGTGAGCTCTGGGTGATCCCAGACAGTGAACATCAAGATGTCTTGCGGGCCTATCGTGTAACGATAATCACGAATTTGCTCGCTGAGCTCGGGATTGGGGCGAGGCCCTGTAAGCCGCGGGACGGCGAGCTCTGCAACAACTGCCGGCGTTAGGGCGACTAGGTCGAAGTCTTCGCTCGGAGCCTCGTCCGCTCCGCGTTCGAGAAGGCCCGACCGCTGCGAGTCACCTCCGACGTACCACCGCTGTTCGAGCCTCTGGCCAGGAAGGGCACAACCGGCGAGAAACGCAGCCAGCGAGATTGCAAGGAGTGAGAAGCCCTTCCTCACAGTCTCCCCTTCCAGTCCTCCAATCCTTTATCGATCAAGGCCAGCGCCTCCCTGAACTCCTTTTCACCACGACGATACGGATCCGGCACGTCAAAATCCGACCAATGCCCCCAGCGAAAAACTCGACCCTTGGCATGGGGCCATTCAGCCTCAATCCACTTCTGATGACCCTTCTCCATCACGAGCACCAAATCGCTTTGCATCAGCAACGATTCATCGAGCTGCCTTCCACGGTGCGCGCCAAGATCGAGCCCTCTCTCGCGCAGCAGCGCGATGGCCGTCTCATGCGCAGGCTCACCCTTAAGCGCACCGATACCGGCCGACCGTACCGTCTTGGCGGGGTAATGCGACCGGAGCACAGCCTCCGCCATCGGGCTACGGCAAATGTTCCCGACACAGACGACGAGAATTCGATCGAACACTGGCTTCCCACACCGGCTTGGCCGAGGGCCCCGCCCCCGGGGGCCCAGCGAAAGGCCGATATATTAGAAAAGTGCGCCCCCTGCAGGAAGGGGATAGTTCACGTCTTGTGTCGCGCGCGCGACAAACGGCGCTAGTTATTCTCGCGGTTTTGGGGGAACTCGTTTCCTTACTGCAGCCCCTTTGCGATCTCCGTAGTCGCCACCGTAGTGGCTCGAAAGCGTTCTCGATAGGGTGGAAGCGAGAACTTTGCAAGGCTCGCCTGTTTGAGAACGCACTAACACGCTCGCGCTCGGCAGGTTCTCGAGCCAGAATTCTCGGCTGCGGCGGAGAACAGCATCATGCTTCGGTATGCGTCGCTCGTCCTCGTCAGCGTGATGCTCGCCGGCTGTGAATCCGGGTCTTCCGACGCTCCAGAGTCCTCACCTTCCTCAGGGCCCGCGGCGCGCCCAGGCGATGAGCTGACGAAGTTCGAAGCCCATCGGTTCCTCAATCAGGCCACTTTCGGCGCAACAGAGGACGAGGCCGAGAGACTCATGCGTATTGGCATCGAGAGCTGGATCGAGGACCAGCTCGCACAGCCAGTCTCGCTCCAACTCCCCTACCTAGAATCACTGGGCAGCGAAAATCCGTCTTTTCTGCAATCCGCACGGGTCGACATCTGGTTTCGCAACGCCATCCATGGACCTGATCAGCTTAGACAACGCGTCGCCTTCGCACTCTCTGAGCTTCTCGTCGTTTCGCAAAACGGTGCCCTCGACGGCGCGCCTTTTGCGCTCGCATCCTACTACGACCTCCTCGCGACGCACGCCTTCGGCAACTACTTCGACTTGCTCAAGGCTGTGACATTGCATCCTGCGATGGGCGTATACCTCAGCATGCTAGGAAACCGGAAAGCCGTCCCCAAGAACAATATCCGTCCCGACGAGAACTTCGCACGCGAGCTCCTGCAGCTGTTTACGATCGGTCTCGTTGAGCTCGAGATCGGCGGCACCCCAAAGCTCGATGCCTCCGGCCGCACCATACCCACCTACACACAGGACGTTATCGAAGAGTTCGCCAGGGTTTATACGGGTTGGCATTACACCGGGGCGAAGGACTTTATGGCCGCTCGGCAAACCGTCAAGAATCAGACTGTGCCCATGCAGCTCTATCAGGCGTATCACGATACCGATCCGAAAACACTCCTCGGACGCGTTCATCTTCCGGGGAATCAGCCTGGCCAGGTCGATCTCACAGCCGCGCTGCAAACGATCTTCACACACCCGAATGTCGGCCCCTTCATCTCCCACCGGCTGATTCAAAGGCTTGTCGCGAGCAACCCCTCACCGGCGTACGTTGCCAGGGTTGCCAGAACATTTGAGGACAACGGAGCGGGGGTTCGAGGCGATCTGGCAGCAACTATCAGGGCAATCTTGCTCGATCCCGAGGCTCGCCCGGAAGCACCCAATGATGCAAGCGGCAAGCTCAAGGAGCCGTTACTGCAAGTGACCCAACTCCTTCGCGCCTACGACGGCAGAACCGACACTGACGGAAACGACTTTACGAACATCGGCAGCCGTCTTGGTCAGATTCCTTTGCGAGCGCCCTCGGTCTTCAACTTCTTCAGTCCTACGTATGCGCCTGTCGGCGAGCTGGCCGATCATGGCCTCGTGGCGCCCGAACTCGAGATTGCAACCGAATTTCAAGTAACAATGGCCGCGAATCTCTTCTACGAACAAATCTTCCTGAAGCACACCTTATCGGACAACGTGGACGCCGACGATATCGTGATCGACGTAGAGGAAGAAATCTCGCTCGCAAAGCATCCTGCCATGCTGCTGGACCGCGTAGCAGACAAACTGCTCGGCGGCCGAATATCTCCCGCGCTATACGAGACGATCCTCGCCTATCTCGAGGCGATCCCCGAAGAAGAAGCAGAAATCAGAGCGACTGAAGCCATCTACTTCGTGGCTGTATCGCCGGAATTTGCAGTCCAATACTGACGTGTACAACGACGTATGACGCTGCTTACTCGACGAGATTTCCTTACCGCAGCCGGGGCGATTGCATTCAGCTTCGGACCTAGAGGGGCTATCGGACAGATGGTAGGCACCTACGCCCCATTCTCCGACTATCGCGCGCTCGTCTGTGTGTTCCTGCACGGCGGGAACGACTCGTTCAACATGCTCGTCCCGAGAAGCCACGCTGAGCACACGATCTACGCGCGCGCCCGGCAGAACTTTGCGATACCGCGAGAAGAGCTGCTTCCGATCAATCCTGTGCGGGGAGACGGGGCCGAGTACGGGATACACCCTGCGATGCCAGGGTTACAAAGGCTCTTCGAAAGCGGTCGACTCTCCTTCGTTGCGAACGTTGGCCCTCTCATCGAACCTACGAGCAAGGAACAATTCCTGAACAAGACCGTACGAATACCGCCTCAGCTCTTCTCGCATAAAGACCAGCAAGAGCAATGGCAGTCGTTGCGTGGCGAGAATTTATACGGAAGCGGATGGGGCGGACGAATCGCGGACATTCTCACTGAAGCAGTGGGGCAGCAGCGACTCCCGACGAACATTTCGCTGAGCGGGAATCCCCTCTTCCTGTCCGGTGAGACGTCGACAGCGTACACGATGGGGCAGAATGGGCCCGTTGCGTTCTCCGGTCTTCAAGGCCAGCGCCGAGATACTCTTCAGCGGCTTCTAGACATTCGCTACCCTTCGGCCTATTCCCGTGCGCTCGCGGAAATTCAGAGACGAGCGCTCGATACTTACGATCGCGTCCGAGGTGCCCTTCGGGCTGCGCCGGCGATCACGACTCCGTTCCCCGATTCGCTGCTAGGGAGGCAGCTCTCGACGGTCGCCCGCTTGATCAGTGTCCGCGACCGTCTAGAGCTGCAACGTCAGATCTTCTTCGTAGCGATCGGCGGGTTCGACACGCATGATGATCAAGACACCCTCCAGCCGCGGCTGTTCGAAACCCTCAGCACTGCTCTGACGGCGTTCTACGATGCGACCGTCGAGCTCGGCGTATCCGGGAACGTGACGACGTTTACTCAGTCCGAGTTCGGGAGAACGCTCACATCGAACGGGGACGGCACCGATCACGGATGGGGTGGAACGCAGCTCGTTCTCGGCGACGCCGTCCTGGGCAGGCGGATTTACGGCGCTTATCCTCGCCTCGAGCTCGGCGGGCCAGACGACGTTGGTGGTGGACGGCTGATTCCGGGAATCGCGACGGACCAGTTCGCCGCAACCCTCGCGCGGTGGTTTGGAGTCGCGGAATCAGACTTGACCTATGTCGCTCCGCACATCACGAACTTCAGTCAGACTGACCTCGCTCTATTCGTATAACTCACTCGGTTGAGGTTCGAGAGAGAGTTCGCTTCGAACGGTGAAGGGGACCGCCGGAAGACGCCGTAGCCACCAGCACGTCGAGCATCCGCTCGGCCAGCACGTCCCGGGAAAACTGCTGAGCAGAGGAACGGGCACGGTCCCGCAGGCGGGCCAGCTCGTCGGGGTTATTGGCCAGGTGGGCGATCGCTTCTGCCATCGCTTCGGGATCCTCCGGCGGTAGGCAAACCCCGGCTCCCGTGCGGCGGATGATGCCGGTGGCTTCGCCCTCGGGAAGGCTTATGAGGATAGGCACGCCCATTCCCATCGACTCGAAGATCTTCGAAGGAATCACTGTGGCAAACACAGGCGTGTTCCGCAACGGCACGATGGACAAATCGCAGAGGCTCCAGAGGACCGGCATGCGCTCCTTCGGCTGACGAGGAACCAGTCGAACGTTCCGTAGGCCACGCTCGGCGACGATCTGCTCGACCCGCGCACGCTCAGCGCCTGCGCCGGCGAAGAGAAAGACAATTTCCTCCCGGTGCAACAACCGCTCCGCGGCCTCCAACACCTTCGGCAGCGCATGCGCCATACCGTGCGTTCCGATGTACCCTGCGACGAACTTGCCCCCGAGGCCAAACTCGCGCGCGAGCTCGGCATCGCGCGGCCGGACCCCATACCGTCCGAGGTCGACGCCGTTGAGGACGACCTCAATCTTCTCGCGGGGGATACCACGGCTCACGAGGTCCTCTCGAAAGGCTTCGGTGACGGAGACGATGCAGGTTGCGCGCCGGTACAGGAAAAGCTCCAGCTTCTCTAACAACCGAATGACCAAGCTCTTCTTCATGGCGCCTACGGCGATGATCGAGGCTGGCCACAGGTCGCGCAGCTCGAAGATGAACGGCCGCCGCTTCATGACGCTTACCATCCAGCCCGCAATCGCGCAGAAGAACTGCGGAGAAGTGGCGACGACGACGTCGGGGCGACGCTCGAATATGCTCATGACGGTGGCCATCAGCATGAAGCTCACGTAGTCGAGTGTTCGCCTCAGGAACCCTTCGTTCGCAGTGATGTAGGTCTTGACCCGCACGACGCGAATACCATCCAGCATTTCGACTTGGCGCCATGCGTTGCGGTACCCCGCGAACAGCTTTCCTTCCGGGAAATTCGGCGCGCAAGTGATCACCGTAACCTCATGGCCCGCACGCACCCAGCGGATCGCGTGCTCGTAAAGGCGCGTAGCCGGAGCATTGACCTCGGGCAGGAAATTGTCCGACAGAAACAAGATACGCACGTGCGCTCAGCTCCAAGAAAAGACGACTCGACACCGCGGTCCAGTGAATCGAATGATCAATGCTTCAGTCTCAACGGACTGGCCGAAGCGCGGATGCCAAGTGCGACGTTCCCGGCGCGCCTCCCCTCCCTCCAGCTGCCACTCGAGGTTTGCGTTTGCACCGGGCGCGAACAGGTAGTGCGCCTCTGCGCCACGGAAGCGGCCATCCAGCACGTCGAGGATCTCCACGGATGTGGGTCGCAGATGCCATGAGCGGCGATGCACCACGCGCCCGCGCAGACGTCTGTAGCCGTCGTGCCAAGCCGAAAGCCGCAAACCGTCTCCGTCCTGCATGCAGCTGACATCATGCACGCGGGCACGCCGAGCCACTCTGAAAGCGGACCACACCTCCGAGGAATTCTCACCATCCACGACGACCGTGTTGTGTGCAGCGGTTCCGCGCTGGCGCACGCGCTCGGCGTCATTCGCATATGTCGATGTCCCGCCATTGACCAGAACGCGCCGGCCATGCACGGACAGCTCGAAGCTAAGACTGTCGGCGTGAGCATGGCCTGGCAGATAGTCCGGCCCGACCGGCCCAACATCCGCCAGTAACAGCGCGGGTCCTGCGGCAAGCCGCGCATAGCCGGAATCATGCAGCAAACGCAGCGACGGCATGTCCGCCGATGGCAACGGCAGTCCGAGTGCGGCCGCATATCCACGCAGCGCCGGCAAGGCGGGAGCGATTCCCAGGGCGGCATCGTTGAAGAAAGCGATGTCCCCGTCGGGATGTGCCATGCATTGCGCCCAGTCGAGCATTCGCAGCGCCGCCGCGCGCCAGTCCTGACCGACGTCGGACGGGATCACCTCGGTCGTGTTTGCCAGCTGAACCAGATCCAGCAAATCCTCGGTTAGGATCGCGTGGTACATCGGGCTGCGCTCAAAGTGCCCTCCGTCAGCGAGCACTTGTTCCTGCAGCTCGCGTTGCAGCAATGCTAAGCCGTGGCGGAGCCAGCGCTTCGCCTCGTCCCCCTCGAAGCAGGCGCCCGCGAAGACAAGGGCCTTGGCATTCGCCCACAAATGATTGCCGAGCAGGTGGTACTCCAGGCGCCGGCTCAGCCAGCGTGTCTGTGCTGCAAGGCTATCGAGCATTCCCGTTACCGGTGCGTTGCCGGTTAGCAGCCATTTCAGCCAGTTCACGATCCGCAACGAGGTGGGATACGGCTCCCAGCCCGTGCCTCGCCCGGGGGGATTCTCCGCAATCCAGCGCGTCAAGAGGTCGCGATGCCACTTGGTGCGACTAGCCGCCTCTTCGGCTACCAAATCGTCGAAATAGTGGGCGTTGTACAACCACAGTCGCGGCCAGTCGGTCCGGTTCCAGTCGCTTGGACTGGATAGTCGCCGTTCCACCGACAGAATGCGGAATGTCTCGGGCCCCGTCATGTTCGATGTCCGTGCGCAGCAACGCCACCGCGACGGTATCGGAAGCGTCAGTCTTGGCGCCGGCCGCAGATCGGGGCGCGGGCGGTAAAGCCTGAACCACGCACGGCCCCAGACCTGCACTGGCCTAAGCCAGCGCAGGGTATGCCAGTAGCGCAGCGTGTTCTCGAACACGAGGAGACGCCAGGTGGCGAGCGACCCGTAACAGGTTCTGACTTACGCCTACGCGTGAGCCGGCTTTCGCAACTGCGCTATCAGCAAAATGCGAAGAGGTGCCAGTAAGTCGGTGGCATTCACAGTGCGCTCGTACAAGAGTCCGACGATATATGCTGGCCAAGCAAGGCGCAGATACTCGGGACGCCCCTCCACTCGTTCGATGTCCTCTACATTGAATCCGCTCGAGGAAGCCAACGCCCGCACGGCCTTCGGAGCATTAGCGCGATAATGGGTCGGGAATGTATCGACTTCCGCTCGACCGCGCAGTCGATTGACGAACTGGTGGAACCGATGCGGGGTAATCCTTGCTATCAGGGGCATATAATGATGCTTATTAGGCGTCTTGAACAAAAAGACGCCACCAGGCTTCAGTACGCGGTACACCTCGCAAAACACTGCGAGAGGGTCCGACAAGTGCTCCATTACGTTGTTTGAGAACACGACGTCGAAGCTCTCATCTTCATAAGGGATACCGCTCGCATTCGACACCCGCCCCTCGTCCAGCATCGGGTTGCTGGTTACGCGCGGATCGAGATCTACACCGCAAACGCGTGCGGCATAACCCTTGAAGTTCATCTGTTTGACAATCCCCGCACCTGCACCCAAGTCGAGCACAACAGAACTCGGCCCGAGATGCACCAAGATACGATCGCGGAAAAGCTGGTCGTCCCAGTTCCTATCGAAGCCCGGGTAAAACTTGCGATCGATCTGTTCTATCAGGCGGCTCACGACGCACCCTCGGCAATTTCGATGGATACTCGGCTAACTTCCATGATCTCGTCCAGCGGTATCGGCGAGGGCCGAAGCGAGCGGATCGCATCAACAAACGCCTTGACGCAATCTCTGTTACCTTTATCCTGCCGCCACAGGTTCATTTGCCTGAAGTTCTTCCACCCCCAACCGCGAAGCTTCCTGAAGTTGTCGAGCTGCAGCACCTTTCCTCCGCAAAAGACCTCCAGTCTTTCCTTTGGAAATGCCTTATGGCCATTGGCCAAGTAGTGCACGGTACCGAACGAACCGTCGGCGAACTGCAATGTGATCGTGGCTTTGTCGTCCGCCACCGCAACGGCCGGATGGCGCCCGATTATCGCCGCGTGATGGGTCACAATGGGCGCGCCGGCGAGGTGGCGCAGCAAGTCGATGAAATGGCATGCCTCGCCTACGATGCGCCCGCCACCCACGGCCTTGTTCTGGGTCCAATGATCAGCCTGAATCGCCCCGGCGTTGACGGTCATTACGAAGCTCTTGGGTTCGTCCACGCCAGTCAGCAGCTGCCTGATCTTCACAACTTGCGGTGCGAAACGACGGTTAAAGCCCAACATCAGTTTCTGCCCGGGCCTGGCTCGGGCTTCCGTCTCGATCTCGGCCAGTTCTTCGAGCGTCAGGCATAGTGGCTTCTCGCAAAACACGTGCTTTCCCGCTCGTAAGGCAGAAAGTACTTGGCGCGCATGAGCGTCGTGGCGCGTAGCCACAACCACCGCGTTTACGCGATGGTCTTCGAGTACCACGTCGCCATCGGTCGACGCCTGGGCAAAGCCATACCTCGTGCCGAAATGCACGGCGCTCACGCCGCCTGCGCTCACGATCGTGTGCAGCGATGCGCCGGCGGCCTTAAACGCCGGAATCAGCACTCGGCCGGAATAGTTACCCGCACCGAGAAACGCCACCGAACACTCCTGAGCCTTTTTCTGTGGGGGAACGGGCATTGGCCCGGGAGAGCTCAACGAGACCGTCCTGCGGGCGAGGCGCTCCAAGTCGTCCTGCGGATACTGAAGAAGGATGCCCATCGAGGGCTCGTCGCTCGACAGCAGCTCGTAGGCTTCGGTTGCTCGCTCAAGGGGGAAGCGATGCGAGATCAGCGGCGCTACGTCGATCTGCCCGGAAGCCATCAGATCCAGGACGGCCTCGAAGTTTCTCTGCTCCGTCCAGCGTACGAAACCAATCGGATAGTCCTGGCCGCCCTCTTCGTACAGCGGGTCGTAACGGCCCGGGCCATAGCTGCAGCTGACCTGGAACGTCAGTTCCTTCTCATAGAATTCTACCCGCGACAGTTCGAGACCCGCCACGCCGACCAAGACGATGCGGCCGCGCTTACGGCACATCCGCGCGGCTTGGCTGACCGGTTCGTTGCTCTTCGTCGAGGCCGTGATGATCACAGCGTCCACGCCGCGCCCTCGGGAAAAGGCCTGCGCCGCGGCCAGCACATCCTCGCCCGCGTTGGGATTCACCACCTCGGCCCCGAACTGACGTGCGAGCGCGAGCCGCGCTGGGTCGAAGTCAATGCCGAGCACTCGACAACCCTGCGCTCGCAGCATCTGAACGGTGAGCAAGCCGATCAGGCCGAGACCAGTGACGACCACGCATTCGCCGAGAGTCGGATTAGCCAGACGGATGCCTTGTAGACCAATGGCTGCGAGTACTGTGAAGGCCGCAGCCTCGTCCGATACGACCGGCGGTATCTTCGCGCAGAGGTTCTTTGGAACGCACACAACTTCAGCATGCCTTCCGTTGCTAACGACACGGTCCCCGATAGCGAAGCCTTCCGTGCCAGCTCCCAACGCAGAGACTACGCCGACGTTGCAGTAGCCCAGCGCCAACGGCTGGTCGAGTTTGCTCTGCACCGTCTCCAGCGTCGCCGCCAAGCCATCGGTTTGCACCTTGTCAATCACCATTCGCACCTTGTCGGGCTGCTGACGGGCCTTATCTATCCAGTTGGCCTTGCCAAACGCCACGAGCATGCGCTCGGTGCCAGCAGACACCAGCGAAACTGAGGTGTGAATGAGCAGGTGGCCGGCCAAAAGGGTCGGCGAAGGAGCTTCTGACACCCAGGTCGTACCGTCTTTGAGACTTTGCAGAATCTGTTTCATTGAGAAGCGGAGCCCACTCAAGGGCTGTGAATATGACGCATGGACAAGACCTTTGGGCAAGCGCAGGGATATCTATCCCAAGCAAAAAAGCTTCCGATGCGCTTCCAGTGCTTCGGCATCGTTTGCCCTCTCCTCCGCATAAGCGCGGGCACGCCTAGACATTTGACGCCGATCTTCAGCACTTCGGAGGGCAAACCTCTCTATCTCTGCCGAGAAACGTTCGGGCGACTCAAGTGGAAGGGACCAACCTGCGCCGCGCTCTTCCAAGTCGGTCCAAGGCGTCTGATCGCTTGTCAGCACTGGAATCCCGGCTGAGAGCGCTTCATATATGACGTGACCGTAATTTTCTCCACGAGTCGGGAAGAAGAACAACTCGTAACCGCTCAAGATTTCGCGGACACGGTGATGCTCGATCTCGCCAGCGTACGTTACGGAGACATTGTCAGGCAGCCGAGAGATGATCCGTCTGCATACCGCCCAATACGAGGGAACCTCTATCGGGCCATAGATAGCGAACGATACCTTCTGCCGCAATCTGGCCAAACACTCGAGTGCAAAGTCGAGGTTCTTCTTAGGGGTAATCCGGGAAAGGAAGCAAATGCGAAGCGCCTCTCCGCCATCCTCCCCAGGCGTACGCGTCACATCGCCCTGCGGAAGGTTTGCCAGGTTCATTGCGATCTTGATGCTACCCTCCGAAACGAAAGGCAGGATCCTGAGTATGTCGGCTTTTTCGAGCTCGCTCGATGCTTGCCACGTAAGCCCTCCATAAAGTCCCGTAGCTCGAACGAATCGCAAGAATAGATTCTTTTTCCAAGACTTCAGCGCGAGCGCGCCGGGCGAAAACTCGCCGCGGGGAGCAAGCACCACCCGCGTCTGCCGGATCTTGCCCAGCCTCCGCAGCACCAGAACACGTTGCGTGAAAATTGGATCGAAGAAGCTATTCAAATAGATGAAGTCGGCCGAAACCGCCGTGACTATCTCCCGGACTTTACGAAGCGTGACTTCCTCGCTCGGAAGATAAAGAACTTGCGCATTGCCAACCTGGTTCCAGCCCCCGGGAATGACCGCTGGATACGGCCCGTCGGATCCAGAATCCCTATCCAGAGTTACGATCCTGAAATCCAGTTCATCGCCCAGCCGATCTACCATGTTTGCAATGGTCCGAATCGGCCCTCCCGCCCGATAGCCTGGCAAGTAGCGCCTATTAAAAACGAGTATTCGCCGTTTCATGGAACTCTCGATTTAAGGGCGCTGAATTTGATGGTGCCACAGGCCGTCGAGTCCGCCTTCCACCTCGTCGCCAAGCTTCATCCATTTCCGCCACCGCTTCGCAAGACAATGAACGTCAGCATTCGCGGACATAAGGCAACGCACAGAGCCTCATGAGCCTCCAACGAAACGCATGTGCGAGAAGGGCCTTACCGGCCATTAGCGACGGGTAACGACTGACTCGTCAGTGCCCCGTGCAACTGTCCAGCTTCGACGCGCGAGCATCGGGCGCGGCGTGGATATCTTTTGCGCCCGAGTCGCAGTTCATGTCTGTTCCAACGAGACGCCACAAGAGCAAGCATGACTGCACTGAAAGGTCCATAAACATCGCTAAACAGAGAGGAAGTGGCTGTCGTGATAATCACAAACATCATCAAACCTGCGACTTCCACGTCTCGGTTCAGCAGTGCCTTCACGTAGCCGGCGATGTAGACCAAGAAGAAGGCGATGGCGGCCAGACCGTAAATTGCCAGCAACCCAGTAAAGAATGATTCGCTGCTTCCGCGTGCCAGCCCCAAGGCCACATCTGTTTGTAAATCTACCAGTGCCGCTCTACCCCCCCCCAAAAGGTTTTCAGAAAAAACTCGGAGGTGATAATCCCAGAGCCACGCTCGCCCTGCAGTAACGTCCGGATTGTCTTCGACCGTCTTCAAGAGCACGCCGATCGTACCCGGGAGCACGGGCCGAACTGCCCCAACAACCAAGGGCAGCCCGTAGCAAGCCCAAACCCCCACGCCGAGCAAGAGCATACTGGCTAGCATCCGGGGCTTGCGTCTGTTCAAGATCATTGCGGCCAGTGCAAAGGCTACGCCCAAATAGACGGCCCTGGAAGCAGAGAATATAGTCAGATAAGCAGCCCAACCGGTTATCGCGATGTGAAGTGGCTTGGCGCCTCCTTCGAGAAAACGATGGATGCCCCACAGCAAGAGCATTCCAGCTAATGTGGCCGTGAAATGTTTTGTGGATCCGGGCATCCCTATGTTGATGATGTAGCCGTTCTCCGCGACAGGTATCAGTGTCAATTTGTTGAACGGCACTCCCGGATCAGCTTCTCTTAGGCCGAATGCGGCCCAGAGGAGGAACAATACATGGACGATGATCGCAATTGAAACAATAACCCTGCTTCTTATTTCCTGGCGATGGAACAGAATAAAATATGAGCTGCAAACGGCCCACCAGGAACCGGCGAGCAGAACATCCTGTGTATCCAATAGACAGAATGAGTAAGCCAGAACAACTAGACCTGCAGCGGAAGCAGTAAGCGCCACACGAGGAATTTTGGTCATCGTCGCTTTAAGGATTGCAGCGACTATCAACACGGCACTTGCCGAATGCGCCACCCATGGCCCAACGAAGTTCCAAGTAATAGCTGCAGCAGACAAGGCGAGATAGAAGAAGAGGATTACGACTACTCCCTCGGCCTTTGTTGGATAGAACCTACTCATGCTCCGTTGACTCAAAGTGGAGATGTCTTCTCCCAAAATCGAGCAGGTACGCTTGCGAGCAAGCGATACGGTTGATGAGTCGAACGTACGAACCACCTGCCATCGAGTAATCCCGTTCTGTGGAACGACGCCAGCGTCTGCCCGCAGTGTGCACGCCGTACTAAGCTTCTGCTCCTTCGACATCCCGCCCGCATAGAGCGATAGTCAACGCGTTCGCCGCTGGCATCAGGATCGCCCCTTGATACCGGCGATGAGGAAGTTGCGGGTGCATATGCCATGCGATGCTCTGCCGGTCTCTGCCAGATTCCACAGCCTCATCCCGGCCCGGATCACCTGCCAGATGCCCCACCGCCCCGTACTGGCCAAGCTGTAGCCCCATGGCACCGGTCCCACTTCGCGAACCTCAATCTCGCCGAAGCCATGCATGGCGAGCAGCCGCGCCAGCGCGTTCGGAGTGAAGCAGATCTCGTGCGTAAGATCCCCATAACGGATCGCCATACCAAATGGGCTATCCGCATTCGGCGTCTGTAGCACCAGTCGCCCGCCAGGGCTAAGAGCAGTTGCGCAGGCGGCAAGAAGGTGTAACGCCTCGTCCTTAGAAAGGTGTTCGATCAGATCAAAGGCAGTAATGAGGTCGAAATTGCTGGGAGGCGCATCGAGAAAGTCGAACACGTTTGCTTCATGGACCTCGGAGACGACTTGACGTGCCCTCTGCACTTGGTCGGGACTGATGTCCACCCCCACGACATCGCGGTAGCCACGTTCGCGAAAAAAATGCAGCAGTCGCCCATAACCGCAGGCAAGGTCTACGATACGCGCGTCCCTTGCCGCAGGTAACCAACCTCGCAGGTACCAGTCATACGCCCTCCCCCAACGACGCGCGGCGACCTCATCGAAAACATTCGGAGCGCCCTGTACGGTGGCTCCATAGCGTTCGTAAAGGCGCGTACGGTAGTTCGACGGAGCTGGCGAGTCAGGCATGACAGGCTCTTTGGAACGAAGGTTTAGATTGCGGCGACATCACGCTCACGCGCCGCTAGCGTCCAACGCGCACGGGCGATAGTGGCCAGCAGTTGCAGGCCGAAGTAGATCGGCACTGACCAAGCCGCGCCTTGCAGGCCGAAGGCGCGAATCATAGGCAGTGCCACGGCGATACTCAAACCAGCACCGACTGCTTGCACCCACGCAACTCCTCGTGTGTCGTACAAACCGTAGCAGATGCGTTCAACAACCTGGCTGGCGGCAAGTAGCAGGTACCCGCACGCGATCCAAACCATGAGATCTGAGTGTTGCCGATACTCGGCGGCGAGCAGCAGCCACGTGAGCTCGCGATGAAGAATGGCGATGAGACACACCATTATTGCGCTGGCAACCAGCACAGTAGCCAACCATAGGCGAAACGATTGCCGCTCCGCATCGCGACGACCGGCGGTCACATGGCCGTAATACACTTGCCGAAGCGCGAGTTCGATCCCTGCGGCTAGCATTAGAAACGGCTTGCTGGCCAGCGCGTATAGTGCGGCGTACGCGCCGGCGGCCGGCAGCCCCACCAAGGCCGCGAGTAGGTATCGGTCTGCTAAGCCGCTCACCCAAGCGATAATCGGTAGCGGAACGAGTGGCTTTGCGTAGCGCCACAGACGTGCCTCCAGCGGTCTCGCATCCGCCTCAGCGCGCCCATAAAGACCGAATCCCCGACACAAATAGAACGCCAGTAATGGTAACAGAGCACCGGCCAAATAACCTGCAAGGACAGCGGACGGCGATGGGCCGCACAGCCACACGACGAATACCGCCAGCGCGGGCCGCATCCAGGCGTCGGCGGCCGAAAGCAGCGCCATAGCCCTCTGGCGCCGCGCCGCGTTCAGCTGAGTCACTTCAACGGAGCGAGTGACTTCAGCTATAAAGAGGAGCGCCGCCAGCACGCCGAGCCACAGCGAACCCTCCGAGGTCCACTCCCAGGCGGTCAATCCCACCAGCAACGCAACAAACGCCGTGGACACAGGCAAGCGCAGAGCCCGCAACGCAGCTCGGCGCAACGTGCCGGCGTTGCCAGTAGACGCGCACTCGGGATACAGCCGCAAGATGCCTTGCATCAGCGGCCCGACGGCTAGGCCTTGCGCAAGGGCAATTAACCCCATGGATAGCGCCACGGCCCCAAAGACGGCGGGCGAGACAAACTCGGTGACAGCCCGTACGCCGACGAGTGTACCGATCGCACCCAGGGCCTGCCCAGTAAACACCCAAGCGGTTTCACCGACGAGGCGATGCCGAGCGAGTCCCCAAACGGGCAGCAGTGCTACCCGACTCCTTCGCGCACACTCGCGGTTCGGCTCGATAATCTCCTCCGATGCTTTGCGGCCAAGTGCTCTCGGCTCCCCGTGCCGCCACGCGCACCATAGCCGCCTCAACAGCCCGCCCCGTCGAAGTTCAGTCGGCCGTGCCGACTCTCGTACCTCAACAATCATCCAGCGCACCGTCCTGGTCGCCCAATGCGCCCGATGCGACACGGTGGGAGACCGCGATTACTTTGCACACGCGCTCGGGAACCCACCTCTTCAGCTGCTCGACCTTCCTCACACCCGCTCGGCCGGCCAAGAAGACTGTCAAGGACAAGCCAACCGGCCGTGGCATTGACTAAGGATCGCGGAACTCTCAACGTTCCGCCCCGCAGCATGATCCGGACGCATGAACTCCGTCACGTTCGCTTCCCTCGAGCCACGACTTGAACCAAGTCCGCGAGTCGTTCACGGAAGGCGTCGCTACCGAAATGCTCCAAGCCGTCTGGTCGGCCTCGGGACTGTCGAAAAGCGGCTCGGATGGTTCTGATCAGCTCGTCCCGATCGTCCGGATCGACGAGTTGACCCAGCCGACCGTCGAGAATCGCCTCCCGGCTCCCGTCAGCGCGACTGGCAATGACCGGCAAACCCATCGCCATCGCCTCGAGGAAAACGATTCCGAAGCCCTCACCACGGCTCGGCATCACGTACACGTCGGCCAACGCATAAAGATCCTTCTTCTCCTCTTCGCTGACGTATCCCGTGAACACCACGCGTTCGGCCACACCGAGCTCACGCGCCTTTGCCTCCAAGCGCGGCCGATCCCTCCCGTCGCCCGCGATCACATATGCGACATCTGCGTATTCCCGCGCGAGCTCAGGAAGCGCTTCCAAGACTTCGTCGAAGCCCTTGTACCGGTCCTTGCCCGCCAAGCGACCTACCGTCAGCAGGACTCGGCGATTTTCGATACCGAGGCGCGCCGCAAGCGCCTCGTTACGGGGCCGCGGGTAAAACTCGGCGAGGTTTACACAGTTCGGCAGAATCCGTGTGCGATCGACCGAAAGTCCGCTCCACTCGGCCAGCCGCTCCACCGTCAGGCTACTTACGGCCACCACGCGGTCCACGCTTGGAAGAAGATTCCGTGTGAGCCGGTGTCGGTGCGGCTTCCAGGCCTCGATACCGTGGACGAATAGCACTAGAGGGCAGCGCTTGAAGCGGCTCACCACCCACGCGAGCGGCAAAAGATTCAGGTGTCCACACAATACGACGTCGGCCGGTCGGCCATCCATCGCTGCGCGGAACACGGCGCCCACATACGAGGCTTTGCCTCGGGCCGCTTCGAAGCGATACCGCACCTTGGCCGGGATCGGTTCCGGTTCCCGCTGCACCAGCCTGGGGAAAGCTTCGACTTCTTGGCATTCCGGCATCGCGTCCAGCGCTGCGAGAACGTCGCGGTTGAACTTGGCGATGCCGCCGATGCCCCCGAATGCATCGGTGAGCAACATGATCGCCCGCATTGTCCTTGACTCGGACGCAGGCCCGATCACAGCCGCACGCGCCTGAGTCTCGAACTGCCTTCGTGCGACCTTGACTTCGTTCATGCTGACAATTTCACGCTGACGTCGTGGCGATCGTGAGCGGCGTCACCCCTTTCACAGCATTCGATGCGTTGCTGCGTTTGGACGAGTGAGTAGACGTTACGACGTCATTCGAAGCTCAGCTTCTTGCTTCTATTCCGGAAACTCCTTCGGCGTATCATTCTCCCCCACGCTCGAGCCCCGAGAATCGCTACGCTCCCCGACCGTGTCACCAGCGGCTCACTCCGCACCGCCAATCGATCGGCCGAAACTTTGTGGGCGCTTCCGGATGCGATGCGACGCCCCACGGCAGCCAGCACGGCATAGTAGCAGCAGGCCCAAGTAAAGAAGCCCCACGTCAGCAACGCCTCGGGAACTTCGAGTTTCCAACCCGCCACGCCGATCCCTGCCATCGCGGCTGCCAGACCGAAGGCAATCACTACGGCACACCTCGGCGACAAGCCAAGACCGATCAACAGGTGGTGGAGGTGATCGCGTCCCGGCCTCAGGGGACTCTGTCCCCTGCAGATGCGCCTGACGACGGTCCCGACCGTGTCCAGTATGACCAATCCCATGATCCAGACCACGCTGATCGGGTAAAGCTCGCCTCCGCCTTCCGGCGCAGCGATCGAAATGCCCGTCCACGCCAGCAGGTAGCCGAGAGTCATGCTGCCCGCGTCTCCGAGAAACACCAGACGCCGCCGCAAAGGCGAAGCAAAGTTATAGACAAGGAGAAACGCGAGCAGGCAGCTTACGAAGACGACGGCGTGGCCGAGCACGACGTCGGCGCCGGTACTCGCCGCGACGACAGCAAACGCGCCGAGAATGATGCTGCCGACGCCTGCGGCGAGTCCGTCGAGGCCGTCGAGCATGTTCACGCCGTTGACGAGGCTGACGACGCAGAAGAGCGAAAAGATGAGCCCGACGCCGGGGTCGAGGCCAAGGTCTCCGAATCCGAAGAGGTCGCCGACGGACGTGATCTGGACTCCGCCGACATAGACCAACAACACAGCGGCTAGCAACTGCGCGCAAAGACGCGCGCGCACCGTAAGCGACGCTCGATCGTCTGCCGCACCGACAATGAGCAGCAACAGGAACCCGAGCGCGAACGGCCACGACATCGCGACCTTCGAGGAGAGCAACACCGTGAGCAGATAGGCACATGCGATGCCGAGGCCGCCTACGAGCGGAACCCCACCGGTGTGCAGCTTCCGATGATTGGGCCAATCTAGCAGCCCGGTGCCCCAAGCGACGGGAACGAGCAGACGAATAAACGTCAGTGTGGCTAACGCTCCGATAGTGGCGAGATAGAGCGAACTCTCAAGCACGAATTCTGGCTCCGCAGGATTCCGATCGAGTCGGGCACCACAGGATGAGGAAACGTGAAGTCGCTTTTTCGGACACTTGGGCGATCACCGGGCACAAGACACCCGACCACGACCCCGTGACGCGCACCTCAAGGTACGGAGTTCGTTCGCACTTGCTTGCGCTGTCCCCACGCTTGGCACTACCGCACGGCGGCCTGCCCCGCTAACGACCTGCCGGCATGATCAACTAGTCCGATGGTCTAACGTCGCGACGCCCGTCCCAGTTTCAAAATGGCCCCCGTCCAGCCAGGTCGCACACCTGGCCGAGCCCCGGAGACCACTCGTACTGTCTTGCTCCCACGCGCCTGGAACTATGGCGTTGCGACGGTTGTGCCCACAAACCACCGCGGCGGACGTTGCCCCCTCGTCCGTCGCCAACGCCGTAGCTCATCGGCTACCCAATGAGCGGACCGGATTCTTGTTCAACTTGCCGGGAATTGCAAGGGCAAAGAACCAAGAAATTGCAGGCACCGGGATACGTTCATCCCGCAGCTATTTTGGAGCGGGTTGCCAAGCCAGGGCCCGGCTCAGGCATCTAGTGAATCACGCCCGCACGTCCGCGCGATGGCGCAGGAACCACGCATACGTGTTCCGTATGCCCTCGTCGAGCGGGATACGGGCCGACCACCCGAGCGCGCGGATGCGTGAGATATCCAGCAGCTTTCGGGGGGTGCCGTCCGGCTTGCTGGTGTCGTACTCGATTCGCCCTTCGAACCCGACGATGCCTCTGATCAGCTCGGCCAGCTCTCTGATCTCGAGGTCCGCTCCACAGCCGACGTTGATCAGGGCGTCATCGTCGTAGTGGCGCATCAGGAACAAGCAGGCGTCCGCGAGGTCGTCGACGTGCAGGAACTCGCGGCGGGGCGATCCCGTCCCCCAAACCGTGACCGAGTCGGCACCGGATTCCTTCGCCTCATGGAACTTCCGGATCAGCGCGGGCAGCACGTGCGAAGTTTGCAGATCGAAATTGTCGTTCGGCCCGTAAAGATTGGTCGGCATCACGGAGATCGCCAAAAATCCATACTGCCTCCTGTACGCCTGACACATCTTGATGCCGGCAATCTTCGCGATGGCGTACCACTCGTTCGTCGGCTCGAGCGGCCCGGTCAGCAGGTACTCCTCCTTGATAGGCTGAGGGGCGTGCTTCGGATAGATGCACGAGGAGCCGAGGAAGAGCAGCTTCTTGCATCCGGCCCGATACGCGGCATCGATTACGTTCGTCTGGATCTGTAGGTTGTCGCGCAGGAAATCCGCCGGGTAGGCGTTGTTCGCGTGGATTCCCCCCACACGCGCCGCCGCCAGAAAGACGTAGTCCGGGCGCTCGGCCTCGAAGAACGCGGCCACGGCGCGCTCGTCCTGCAGATCGAGCTCCGCATGCGAGCGCGTCAACAGGTTGCGATAGCCGTCGCGCTCGAGGCGACGGACGATCGCACTGCCGACGAGGCCTCTATGCCCGGCGACGTAGATTCTGGCGTTCGGTTCCACTTCCAGCCCCGATAGCGCTCACTCGTGATAGTTGAATGCCTTGAAGCCGGCCTTCTGCACCAGGCGGTCGCGCTTCGCGAGCTCGAGGTCCGTTTTCACCATCTCGCTGACCAGCTCCCGGAACGTCGTGCGAGGCTCCCATTTGAGCCGCTCGCGTGCCTTGGAGCTATCGCCGAGCAGCGTATCCACCTCGGCGGGCCGGAAGTACCGCGGATCGATCGCGACGATCCGGTCGCCCGGCTTCGCGGCGCAGGTCGAAGACACCTCGGCCAGAATGCCGACCTCGTCGTTGCCGGTGCCGCGCCACTCGATTCGAAGGCCGAGCTCGGCGGCCGCCGCATCGACGAACTCCCTGACGGAGTGTTGAATCCCCGTGGCGATCACGTAATCGTCCGGCTCGTCCTGCTGCAGCATCAGCCATTGCGCCTCGACGAAATCCCTCGCGTGGCCCCAGTCTCTGCGGGCGTCGAGATTCCCGAGGTACAAGCAGTCCTGAAGCCCCAGCACGATCCGAGCCAATCCCCTCGTGATCTTGCGGGTGACGAACGTCTCGCCGCGAATGGGGCTCTCATGATTGAACAAGATCCCATTGCACGCGAACAGCCCGTACGACTCCCGGTAATTGACCGTGATCCAGTAGCCGTAGAGCTTGGCGACGCCGTAAGGGGAGCGCGGATAGAAAGGCGTGGTTTCGCGCTGCGGAATCTCTTGCACCTTCCCGAACATTTCGGATGTCGAGGCTTGGTAGAAGCGCGTCTTTCCTTCCAACCCAAGGATCCGGATCGCCTCGAGCAGCCGAAGCGTGCCGATCGCGTCGCTGTTCGCGGTGTACTCCGGGCTCTCGAACGAGACGGCGACGTGACTCTGAGCGCCGAGGTTGTAGACCTCGTCGGGCTGCACGGACTGGATGATACGGATGAGATTGGTCGAATCCGTCAGATCCCCGTAATGGAGGATGAAGTTCCGGTTCTCGGTGTGCGGATCCTGGTACAGGTGATCGATGCGGTCCGTGTTGAACAGCGATGACCGACGCTTGATGCCGTGCACCTCGTACCCTTTCCTCAGCAGGTACTCGGCCAGATAAGCGCCATCCTGGCCCGTGATTCCTGTGATCAAAGCGCGCTTCAAACCAGCCTCCTTCGACGCAATCAGATCCCGGGCTACTACCGCCGTCGACTGACATTCTCCACCACACGCATCACATCGTCGACGTGGGCATCGAAGCCGTACTCGTCGAGCACGTGACTGCTTGCCGAGCGGCTCATCTCTTCGTATCGGGCAGAGTCAGCGAAAAGGCGAGATACGACCTCGGCGACCTTGTCGGGATCGACGAATCTCGGCTCGATCAGCCCATCCGTGAGCGGGTCGTAGACCACCTCGGGGATTCCCTCCAGACGCCCTCCGAATTTCGGATACTCCGCCAACGGCCGGTCGGGAACGAGAGTGTACCCCGTTACACCGTCGGTGACGGCTTCCGGCAGGCCGTCCACGGCGGCCGCGACGACCGGAACGCCCCATGCCGCCGCCTCGATCGCCACGAGGCCGAACGCCTCGGTCAAGGGCAGGTGCACGAGGCAATCGATGGCCTCATAAAAGGAGCGCATGTCACGCACCGAGCCGTGAAAGCGGACGGCCTCTGCGATGTCGAGGCTTCTCGCGAGCTCCGCGAGCTGTCCTCGATCAGGGCCGGCGCCCGCCACGCGCAACTCGACGGGTAGGGATCGGTCGAGCAAACGCCTCACCGCGTACAGCACGAGCGGTATGCCCTTGACCGGGGAAAGCCGCGCGGCGACTCCGAGACGCACGGGCGCGCCGCTCGGATGGGAACGCTCGACGACCCGCTCCGGCAACATGCTCGGCCGAAGCGCATTACGACAGACGTGAATCTCCCCGCGGTAATTCCAGATCCGCTGCAGCACGCGAGCCGATGCGTGCGAGTTCGTGATCGCCGTCGGGACGCTCGAGAGATAGCGCCGTCGCTCCTGCTCCCGGCCGCCGAACCAGGCCGACCCGTGCTCCCAATGGACGAATCTCTCCGGATCGAAGCCGTCGAGTATCGGAGCGAGCTTCTCCGTCCTGTTCCAGATCACGATCACGTCCGGCCGAGCTTTGGCGAGGATCCGCCGACAATGCAGCTTGCGAATCCACGCCGGACGGGCGGGCAGCTTCAGCGGCCCGCGGTACTTCATCCTCGCGGTCCACGCGAGGCAACGCCGCAGCTCTTCCGAGAAATACGGATGCACGGTGCGTGCAGGATTGAGCCAGCTCTGCACCCATTCGGCATGCCTTCGCGCCGCCGCATCGATGAAGGCAGCGAAGTGCGCCTCGACGCCGGCGGCCTGCTGAAGGCTTACGACGTGAGTCACCGCCGGCATGACGGAGCCTCGAGAGCGCCCACGATCGAGCGAGCCACGGTAGCTCGCCGGCTCCGCGTTGTCAGTGCGTCATCGACATTCATTCGACTATACGTCGTTTCACTACCTCGCCTGTGTCGAACAGGGATCGGATCACCTCTATCCGCAACCCCGCATTCTCTCGCGGTATTCGGGAACGAGCAGATTCGTTTGCTTCTCTTGCTCCTTCCACTGCACATCCCTATTATCCGGGACGTTGCATGGATGCGCCCTCCCGGCAGCCATCCCGCCAGCCCCACCAGCCGATTTGGAGTACTATCGCGCGCTGAGTTCGCGAAGAGTATCCACGATGCAGCTCCGTTTCTGGCTCCCAGTCACGTTCCTTGCGGCGAGCACGACGGTGCACGGCCGCGGTGCGAGCCCATACATCGTCGTCGGTCAGTCGCCGGAGATCGAGAGAGCGATCGAGCGCGTGCTGATCCTTGCGGACGAGCCGGTCATGACTCGGCCGGTTCCCGCTGCTCGCGTGCTCGACGCGCTGCCGGCGGCGTGCGACATCGATGCGGAGCTGTGCGATCAGGTGCGGCGCTACCTCTCCGGGCTGATGAAATCCGCGGGCATCGCGCATCTCTCGGCCTCGGCAGCGATGATCTCCGGCGATTCCGGGCGACCCGCCGCAGACGAGCCGAACGAGCTCGAGTCGACCCCATTGCCGAATCGGCACGGGATGCGGTTCGACAGCTCCTTCGAAGTATCGGGCCGCTTCTACTGGCAGCGCAACGACAACTTCCTGCTCAACATCGGAGTGCTGGCGTACGAGGACGAAGTCACGCCGACCGGCACCCTCCTGAGCATCGGTTTCGAGTACGCGCAGCTCGACGTAGGCTGGCGCGACCACTGGCTGTCGCCAATGAGTGACAGCGCGATGCTGATGTCGACGCAGGCACAGACGATACCGTCGGTGACGATCTCGAACTACACGCCGCTCACGAAGCTCAACCTGCACTACGAGGTGTTCCTCGGCAAGCTCAGCGAATCGGGCGGCATTCGGACCGAGAGCGGCTTCACGACCGGCGAACCGCGCCTCGCGGGCCTGCACGTTTCCATCGAGCCCGTGCCGGGATGGTCCATCGGCGTGAATCGTCTCATGCAGTACGGCGGCGGCGACCGCGGTCAGGAGTCGCTTCGCGATTTCTTCGATGCCCTGTTCAATCCGTCGGAGTACGACAACACCGGCACGGTCGAGGACTTCGGCAACCAGCTCGCATCGATCACGACGAGCTTCACGATGCCGACCGAGGTGCCGTTCGCCGTGTACTTCGAGTACGCGGGCGAGGACACGTCGACCCTCAGCAACTACAGGCTCGGCAACATCGGCCTCTCCGCCGGTATCCGCTTCCCGAGGCTCGGGTCCGCCAACATCGACCTGACGGTGGAAGCGAGCGAATGGCAGAACGCCTGGTATATACACCATATATATACCGACGGCCTGACGAATGAGGGCAACGTCCTCGGGCACTGGGGCGCCGACTGGCGGATAGCCCACGACCAGATCGGCGGGCGCAGCCTGATGGCTCGAGTCGGCTGGCCGCTCCGGACGGGCGCGCTGATCGAAGCCACGTACCGGACGCTCGACAACGAGGAGTACTCGGGCAACGACTACGATCGGGCGCATCTGCTCGACGTTCGGTACAGCCGCCGGTGGCGGGAGGACTTCTACGTCGGCGGCGAGCTGCAAGCAGGTCACGACGTGTTCGGCGAATCCTTCTCGCGTGCCGGCGTGTTCATCCGCTTCTGAGGTGTCGGCAATGCGAACATATGCACGTCTGTTGTTTGGCGCTGCCGCCCTGGCCGCTGCGAGCACGGTTGCAGCGGACGTGTTCGTCGACGTCGGCGCACAAACGAGCCGGGTTACGGCCGACATCGCGAACGCACCGGCGACCGTCGAGACGACGGAGACGGGCTGGCATTTCGGCATCGGCGTCTCCCGGCCGGTCGGCGAGCGGAACGAGTTCGGAGCGCGGCTCGAGCTCGACGATCTCGGATCGAACCGCCTTCTGGCCGTGCGAGCGCTCGACTACCGGCGGCACATCAACGACCGCTTTGCGATTAGTGCGTTCCTCGGCGCGGCCCGCCTCGACCTCGCAACGCCCGCTTACGGCTACTACCTAGGCACCGGCGTGCAAATCAAGCAGGTTCTACCCGGGTGGGACTTGGGAATCGACCTTCGTTTGGGCGACAAGGTTGCTCGGGACAACGTGCTGCCGAGCGACCCGCAAGGCGGGCGCCCCGACAACTTCTACGACATCCGGGGGCTCTCGCTATACCTCCGCTACGGCTTCTAGATGCCGTCAGAGTAGCAGCGCCGACGTGCCCGCTCGCTGCAGCGGCGCACGTTCTCAGTGCAAATTTTGGGAAACCGTGCGCGGCCGAAAAGCCGGAGACGGCCGGCACGGCGCAGGCTATCGCGCGCGTCCACGCAGCCTGCGCGTGGACCTCGCACACATTTGCACACATTTGCTCACACAAAAAAACTGGACCCCGGCCGCTCGTGTATTGCAAACTACGGAAATATCGGAGGTTCTCTCGCAGGAAGGTGCTTGCGCCAACGAAATGAATCATCCGAGTCACATTTCCACCCTAGGAACCTCATTGTCGGAGGTTCCATCGAGCCTCGAAGCAGTGCGGTGCATACCGGTGATCCGTTCTCGACGTTCAAGAGTGGAACGGTGATTGCATCTATGACGCACTAGCGGGGGCATGCGAGGAACTATTGGACCTTTATTGAGTCGGAGCTCGCACCAGGACGATAGCGGCCGCCTTGCGGGTGGCGTTTCCATGCGCCTCCGAAGGTACTGTTACGTGCTGGTTCCCTTGCCGCTTCGCGGCTTCTTTTGTCGCTTTTCCGCAGCAGTTTGCCGGAGAACGGGAATTGCTTGACGATCGTGCGTAGGAGCTTCGATGAGGATGGATGGGACTGCTTATAGTCGAGTCGCTGAACGGCCAGCTGGTGACTACATGGGCTCGCCGGCGCTCGTAGGGATATCCTTCGAGCGGGAGGGTACCGGAGACCGAGCCCACACACCGGTAAGTCGTCCGCTCTGGCCGGGCAAACGCGTGCTGGACGTCTTGGGCGCTCTCATCCTGGGGATCGTCTTCCTGCCCGTGATCGTGGCCGTCACGATCTGGCTATGGGTAACCGGCGGCCCCGTGCTCTTCTGTCACTCGCGCATCGGGCAGGGCGGCAAGCGCTTCACGTGCTATAAGTTCCGCACGATGGTTCCGAATGCCGAGCGAGAGCTCGAGAAGCTGTTCGAGCGCGACCCGACGCTGCGAGCAGAGTGGACGCTTCACCATAAGCTCAAGGACGACCCGCGCATCACTCGCGTCGGCCGCCTGCTGCGGCGGACGAGCCTCGACGAGCTGCCGCAGCTGTGGAACGTGTTGAAGGGCGAGATGAGCCTGGTCGGCCCCCGGCCGATCGTCCAGGAAGAGATTTTCAAGTATGGACGTGCCATCCGGCATTATCTCGCCGTGAGACCGGGAATCACCGGCCTGTGGCAGGTGGCCGGTCGAAACGATACGAGCTATCGGCGGCGCGTCGCACTGGACCGCGCGTACGTCATGCGATCCTGCATTGCCCTCGACCTGAGCATACTGCTCCGGACCATCAAGGTCGTCGTCGCGCAGCGCGGCGCCTACTGAAGGCTGCCAGGCAGGGTCGGCGACCGCCGGGGGCGAGAGCTGGTCCGGCGGCCCAGCAAATCCCCGAGAGCGAAGCACTCCCCCAAGCCCCGGACTTACGGCGCATGGCCCGCCTCGAGCACGGCGGTGCCTGCGCCTGATCCGGGCGCGGGTCGACGCCGTGGCTCCGCCTCGCCGACGCCAAATCAGTTACTATCCGTTCGCACGGAGACAGCAGCGTCTCTCGCAATTCCTTTTGCAGGTGATTTGCCGAGACAGCGATGAGAGATGACATCACCCTTGCCGACCTCTGGCAGATATTGCGCGAGCGCTGGTGGGTAGTCATCGCGGGCACCGTCCTTTCCACGGCCCTTGCAGTGTTCATAGCGTTCACGTCGAAGCCCGTCTACCGGGCCGAGGCGGTGCTCGTACCCGTTTCGGAGAACCAGAACAACGGAGGGCTCTCGTCACTCGCGAGCCAGTTCAGCGGCATCGCGTCTCTCGTGGGCGTCACCCTCGACCCTGGCAACGATCGGAGAACCGAGGCGTTGGCGGTCCTGCGCTCCCGCGCATTGACGAGAGCCTTCGTCGAGGACAACGACTTGCTTCCGATCCTGTTCTCCGAGCAGTGGGATACGAAGAAGGAAGGCTGGAAGTCGGACGATCCGAAAAAAATTCCGACGCTATGGGACGCCGATCAGCTTTTCGCGTCGAAGATCAGGAAGGTCAGCGAGGATAGGGACGCGGGGCTCGTAACGGTGGCGATCGAGTGGAGCGACCCGGAGCTCGCAGCAAAGTGGGTGATGGAGCTCATCGAGCGGACGAACGCGCATTTGCGCAAGGCGGCCATCGAACGTTCCGAACGCAACATCGCCTACCTGGAGAAGCAGGCCAACAGCACGAGCGTGGTCGAGCTACGCCAGTCGATCTATCGGCTGATCGAAGGCGAGATCAACACGATCATGCTCGCCCAAGGGAGCGAAGACTACGCGTTCAGAGTGATCGATCCCGCGGTGGTCCCTCAGGAGCCTGTGCGGCCCAAGCGTCCCATGATCATCGCCGTCGGGTTCGCCTCGGGCGTTGCGCTGTCCTGCGTCTTCCTGCTGTTCTTCGCCGAACCGCGGCGCAGTTGATTCACCATGGGCTCATGAAGTCTGCGGCCGGATAGCCCTTGAGAGCCCGCCCCGAGGAGAACCGTACGTCTTGAAGTACTGGATAGTCCTCGCTTTCCTCTGGACGGCGCCCCTCGGGAAGCTGATTCCAGTGCCCGGAACGCCGCATTCGTTCCGCTTCTTCTATCTGCTGATGGCCGTCGGCATTCCGGTGTTGCTGATCGGCTCCGTGTCGAGACGCCTCGTCCTGTTCGCGGCCGCGCAGCTGCCGTTCCTCTCCTACCTGCTTTGGTCCGCCGCTCACACCTACGGGCCGCAGGCGGCCGGAGGGGCGGAAAGCAATCCGATCTTTCGAGGACTGCTGCTGACGGTAGAGCTCATCTTCGTCGCGCTCGCCGCGTCGCGCTGCCAGCGAGAACCGCTGACGGTACGCGCTCGATTGATGGTGATCCCGCTTTTCGCTTATCTGCTGTCGATGGCGATCGGATACGTGTTCTTCGTCGGGTACTACTCGGGCGCGCTATCTCTTTCGCTTATCGAACCTTTCCACGTGCTCCTCCAGTTCGGCTACGGCATCTTGAGGTTCTCCCCTGGATCCTATCCGAACGAGTACGGGATCGTCTCGAGCTACTTCGCGTCGCTCGTGCTCTTCATGCTGCTCCATTGGTCAACCGTTACATGTGCACTCGGCGGCCCGTCTCGAGCGACGACGTGGCTGAAACGCCTGCTCGTCCTTTCCTTCCCGCTCATGCTCGTCGCCCTCTTCCTCGCGACGACGCGCGCTGCCTATCTGGCCTTCATCGCTTCAGCCGTCGCGGTCGGCATGATGCAGCGAACGGTCGTGGCACGGCTGCGCTATTTCGGCGTTGCCGCGCTCTTGCTCTTGGCAGCCCTCGTCTGGGTTCAGCAGTACTTCGACGTCCTGGGTCTGCTCACGTACGCCTACGTCGGCTTCTTCGACCGAACCGCGTCCGCCTACCAGCGCTTCATAGAATGGAGAGAAGCCTTCGAGGGATTCGAGTCCGCGCCGTGGTTCGGCACCGGCTACGGGACCGTGGACGGCGTCCACAACATCTATCTGCAAGTCCTCTTCGGAGCCGGCGTCGTAGGCGCGTTGCTGTTCGCGTTCTTCTTCGTGTCTTTGCGGACGGCCCGGCAGTCGCTGAGCGAGGTTCCGAAGTCGGATGATCCCGAGCGGGACGAAGCGTCACTCCGGTTCCTGAGAGCGGGCTGCTATATCGCGGTCTTCCACACGCTCTGGTTCGGCTGCAGCAATCACAACTTCAACCACTTCCTGACGTGGTTCACGGTGCTGCTCGTGCTGCTCGTTCCGCGCGCACGGCCCGCAACGGCGGACGCGCTCGTTCGCCCGGAAAGCGTGGCGGAGGGGTTGCCGAGCCGGGCGTGACGCGCCCTCCCCCTACTCGTTTGCTCCGAGGCCGCGCCGCGCGCCGACCCGCACGCGATCGGCGAGCGCGTGGGGCTCCGAACCCTGCCAACCCGGCATGACGCGCGAAACGCATGCCCTGAACCGTTCCTTGAACGCCTCCTCGGAAAACCGTTCCGCGTGCGCGCGAATCGCACGCGGATCGAATCCGTCCGAGCGCGACTCGAATCGTCGTATCGCGTCGATCAGGGCATCCGCGGTCTGCTCGTGGAAAAACAATCCGCTGACGCCGTCGACGACGGTCTCGGTCGCGCCGCCTTGGCCGAACGCGATGACCGGCTTGCCCGACGCCATCGCCTCCACGGGCACGATGCCGAAATCCTCGAGCGCCGGGAACACGAGCGCCCGACACCGCGCGTAGTGGTCACGAATGACGTCGAACGGCTGCGGGCCGAGCAGCGTGACGTTCGGTTTGGCCGCCCTTCTGAGCGCGGGAAGCATCTCGCCGCCGCCGATGATCGTCAGCGGCTTTCCGAGCGCGTTGAATGCTTCCACGAGCAGATCGGGGCGCTTGTAGCTCACGAGCTGACCGACCGAAAGATAGAAATCCTCCGACTCCGTCGCGGCGTCGAACCGATCGACCGCGACCGGCGGATAGACGACGTCCGCAGGCCGGCGATAGTACTTCTCGATGCGGCTCGCAACGAAGCGAGAGTTCGCGACGTAATGATCGACGCGTTGCGCGGATAGCTGGTCCCAAAGCCGCATGTAGTGGAGGAGCGGCGCCATCACGGTACGCGTCAATCCGCCGGCGTGCGCACGGTACTCGTGATACATGTCCCAGACGTACCGCATCGGCGCATGGCAGTAGCAAACGTGCGTCGCATGGGGCGAGACGACGACGCCCTTGGCCGGCCCCGATTCGCTGCTGATCACGAGATCGTATGCGCGCAAATCGAGCTGCTCGAGCGCGAGCGGCATCAGCGGCAGGTACTTCTGGTAATGCCGCTTTGCAAACGGCAGCCGCGCGATGAACGTCGTGAGCACCCTTCTCCCGGGAAGCTCCCGGCTCACGAGATCGGGATCCGCGACGTGCGTATAGATGTCGGCCTCCGGGAAGAGGTCGGCAATGGCCTTGAGGACTCTCTCCCCGCCGCGCCAGTTCACGAGCCAATAGTGGATGAGTGCGACGCGCACGATCTCATTTTCGCCGAAGGCGGAGCAGGAGTAGACGGGTCAAGCGACTTTGCGGGCGCAGAAGTAGTAATTCTGTGTATACCGCGGCGCACATGCAGTCAACGCGGAATCGACCGCATTGATGAGCCCCGCGCCGAGCGCCGTATCCTTCAGCACGCTCGGTAGCTTCCGAAGGCTGTTACGGGGCAGGAAGTTGTAGCGGCCGATCTCCTCCACGCGGAAGCCCGCCTCTCGGGCCAGGGCGCGGATGTCGTCCGCGGTATACTTCCATCTATGGAAGTAGTCTATCTTGCCGATGGCCCGCCCCAACCTCTCGATCCACCCGTGAAGGTTCGGAAGGTGCGCACAAATGAAGAGCCCTCCCGGTCGCAGCGCGCGCCAGATCTCCTTCATCGAGCCTTTGTCGTTTCCCCCCGTCTCGCCGACGTGCTCCAGCACGCCGATGCTGAACACGGTGGAGAAACGCTCGCTATCGAAAGGCAGGCGGACGGGATCCGAGCTGTCCCCGCGCACGTAATGGAACAGCGGCTCGTTCTGCAGCGACTTCGGAGGGTCGAGAAAGGAGTAGCCGACCGTGGGAATTCCGTGCGCCGTCAGGTACCGCGAGAAGTGACCGTACCCGCACCCCCAATCCAGAACGTCGCCGCCGAGATCGTAGCGGCGCACGACCTTGTAGACCGTCTCATACTGATATGCAGAGGCGAGACATCCGAAGGGATGGTCGAAGTCGTCGTGCCACCCGTGCTCCTTCAGATAGTCGTAGTACGCCTTCGTGAGCATCCACTTCTTCTGCATATCGACTGAACTTCGAGGGATCGGAGGAAGTATAACCCTGACGGCCGGATTCCGGCATGCCTCCCCATCGAACGAGCGCGCCGTCCGTCAGAAGGAAGCTGGCCCATCTCGTTCTGCCTGGTGCTCACTGCTTTCTCGTCACTTGCAATGCCCGATGGATGAGCAGCAGGGTTCCGAGAACATATCCGAATCGCGCGATTGCGGTGCCAGTCAGCCCGTGCTCGTTCGTCAGCGGAACCATCAAAATCAGCGCGAGCAGCATGAACATCACCGTTACCATCGCCACTTCCCGCGACCTCCCGGAGCCCACCAGCAGGTAGTACGGGCAGATGTTGAGCGCGAGAATCACGAACCCGAGCGACAACAGGAAGAAGGCGGTCTCGTGCTCATGCGGCATCGGATCTCCGCTCATCAGATGAAAGAGCTGCCCGCCCAGCACTGCTATCGTGGCGCCGATGGCCAGTGCGACCGTCGTGATGACAATAAAGTACTTTCGATACTGATCACGCAAGTCGGCCTTGTGCGCTTCGCCGCTTGCACTCAGCCTGCTGAACGCGGGTAGCAGAAAGGCGAAAAGGCTCGCCGGGACGAAGTGCGCGAACTGAGTGATCTGAACGTATATGCTGAACTGCGCCGCAACGGCCGCTCCGAGCACCCGCCCGACGATGATTCTGTCGAGGCTCACGAACGCAGTCGTGGCGATCGCGCTGAGCCACATCCAACCTCCGAACGCCGCAATGGTGCGCAGACCTTGCGCGGTGACGCGGCCGAACAGCCTCCGATCCGGCGCCATCCGGCGCACGATGCACCCGCGTCCGACAACCGATGCGGCGTAGATTGCGCTGTAGACCAAGAGCACGAGCACGAGATCGCCCGTGAGCCAGCCGACGATCGCGACGGCCGCGACCAGGACTGCCTTGGAGAACCATTCATACAGCGCCTGTTGTCTGAAGCATTCGAGCCCCTTCAAGGCCGCGCCGAGCACGATGTCGATCTGCTGCACGCAGACCGCGAGGACGGCGAGCAGGAGTATTTCCTCGATATCGGGTCTCGCGAGCGCGGCGTCCGCGAACACGAACCGCGACAACGGCGTGGCGAAGAGGGCTGCCCCGGTCAAGAGCACGACGTCGAACAGAACCATGAAGAGCAGTGACGTCGTGACGATCGTCGCAACGGAGTTCGTTCCCCCGCCGGCTTGCGCACGGTGCTCCGCGATGAACTTCGTCGTCGTAGCCGATATCGCGGGACTGACGGCCGTGGACACCGCCGACACGGCTAGAGCGATCACGAAGACACCGTAATCGTCCGTCCCCAGCGCCCGAACCAACGATGCCGCGATCAGCAGAGCGGCGAGAGGAGCCGCGGCTGCATCGAGCCCGCTCCAGAGCGACCTCAAGTCGGGAATCCTTCTTTCTCGCAACGCGTGTCCTATCGCCGTGCCCTATCGTCGACCGCTCTCGACTAGACAGCCGACAAGACGCAAAGAAGGTGGTCCTTCGTGGCTCCGCAGCCCGGGGGGTTGAAGTGCTCCACTCCGCGCCTGGAAACCGCGGCGTGAAGGGACCGGAAACCTCGGGGCGAAATCGCGTAGAGCCATGCGCCGATCAGGCTCATCGACGTCATCGGATGGAACCAGCGCCAGCCTTGGTAATTGAAACGCGTTGCTTCGGCCAGACGGAACCCGGCCGAGGCCGCAACTCTCTCGAACCATTTCCTGCCGACGAAGCTGATGTGCTCCGGATAGTAGCAGTACCAGTAGCTCGACCCGGCGACACGCCAGAGCCAACCGTCCGCGTCGCCGGTGGTTACGATCAGCTGCCCCCCGTCTCGGAGGCGTCGCCTCAGCGTCTCGAGCAGTTTCAGCGGATTCGGGACGTGCTCGATGACGTCGCAAGCCGTGATGATGTCGAAATGCGCGTCGATCTCTCGAAGCTCGTCGAAGCTCTGAGCGACGATGCGTATGCCCCGACTCTGGGCGACACTCGCTGCCGCCTGGTTCATCTCGACACCGTATACCCGATATGCGTCCGGCAACGACGCGAGCAACCGGCCCGTATAGCAGCCGATGTCCAATACGTCTTTATCGGCCCCGCTATTTACGATGTGCGCCCTGACCAGATCGAAGTCCTTTCGGTCGCCGTCTGTATCCCAGACGTCGCTGGTGCCGCGCATGTAGAGGGTCTCGTAGTCGGGGAGCAACGGATGGCGAAACGACAGGTGACATTCCTGGCAGCGCCATAGGGAGCCGCCCAGGAAAGGAGATTCGTAGATGACTCCCGCGAACCGGAATGCTTCCGGCAACGCACCGACCTCGATTACCTGCCGCGAACCGCATGTCCTGCACGCCGGCTCGACCGCTCTCGGCGTCGATTTCATCCGGCGCTGGCGATGGAGCGCATGAAGAAGCCATCGACTTGCAGGAGCCGGCCGCTGCGCCTGTCGCGGAAGCCGGGGACCATCTCGTAGAGCTCGAAGCCCATCTCGATCAGCAGAGGAACCATCTCGGTGAAGGTCGGAGATCCCTCGTACAGCTGAACGAGAGACAGCTCGAGCTGAACGGCCTCGATTCGGGGCAGCAGCTCGGAAGCGCCTCGCAATACTTCCCTTTCGTAGCCCTGCGTGTCGATCTTCAAGTAGAGCGGCCCCGAGGACGGGATCAGTGGTCGGGCCAGCGCATCCAGCGTATCGATCGGTACGTGCTGCTTGCTGACGTACTTCGAATTTGGCTCCGCATCCTCGTGAATGTGCTTCATCGGCAGGACGCTGCTGCTCATCGAGTTGGCCGACACGAAGATCTCGACCGATCCGGAACGGCTTCCGACCGCCGAGAGCGGCGCGACGACCCAATTCGTGTCTCTTGACGCCTTTGCGGAAAGCTCCCGATGCGCTTCGTGCGTCGCCTCGAAGGAGACGATGAGGCCGTCGTATCCGCATTGCCGGACGAGGCCGGCGTACTGCCCCGTGTTGGCGCCCACGTCCAGCACGGCAACCGGACGCACGCGGGCGATCAGCCTCGCCAACACCAGGTCCTCGGCCGGAGAGTACTCGAGCCTCGTAATGTCCCATCCGAGGCGCCGAAGAATCTTTCGGCCGAATGCTGCGACTGGATTCATCGTAGCAGACGTGGCTTCAGATGAGACCCGCGGTGGAGCATGACGTGCAGTGCCGTTGCAGACGGAGAATCAGCCGGTGCGTGCTGAGGCACCGGCCATCCATCGCGGAGAAATCAGCCCGACGTTCGCGAGCGGTGCGGCCACTGTGGTCACGTCCAATAGCAACGATCGCGTGGATTCTGCCCGTCCAGATATGCAATTACAAGGACGCGGATTCGCTCGACTTTCTGCTTTCGAGCCGCGTCAAAGCGACGCACATCGACGACAGTCGCGACGACACCGGAGAGCCGACCGGGCCACGGCGCGAATCCCGGTATAATCCAGGCCCTCATCTTCGACGAATCGATGGATGCGAACGGACACGATGGCGGTCGATACCGGTGATCCAGGCCTGCGTCAGGAGGACGACGCGAGTGCTTCGTTCGACTACATGGGCGTCCTCAACTCCATTCGCCGTTCTCCCGAGATCGTCTTCCGCGGCTTGCGCTCGTTCTTCAAGCAGAACCCGCCGCCGCGGAAAGTGTTCTTCGTCGATCAGAACGCGGTGAAGATGGAGCTGCCCGAGGATCTTGCTCGGGATCCGCGCCTGGTCCACCACCACGGGCCCGTGCCTTCGGTGGGCCTCGCCCGGAATATGGTCCCGCAAGACCCCGGCGTCGAATGGTTGGTCTTTTGCGACGACGACGGATTCCTCGCGGACGACTACGTGGAAAAGCTCGTCGGCATACTGGAGAAGAATCCGCATCTCGAGCTCGTGGTCGGTCCGTACATCAACGAGACGGACGGCGAGTTCTATTCGGTCCGCCACTCGATCGGGGGAAGGCTCGACACCGTATTCGGCTCGAAGCTTCTCTTGGGCTCCAACATCTCGATACGCACGAGCACGTTCAACCGCATCGGCCGCTACGATCCGAGATTCGGTCCCGGTTCTTCGTGGCCGAGCAGCGACGAGACCGATCTCTGCTGGCGGGCCATCGCAGCGAAGGTCCCGATGCTCTACTCGCCCGAGATCCGCGTGTTCCACCCTCCGCCCCACTCGGCCGATACCAAAGAAGCGGTATCGAAAGCCTATCGCTACGGCAAGGGCAAGGGGGCGCTCGTCGCGAAGTGGATGTTCGAGCGGCCGCATCTGCTCGGTTTCTGGGAGTTCGTCGAGATGAACGCCGTTCCCGTGCTGAACATGGCACGCGGCATGCTTCGACTGGAGCTCCGTCAGATTCCGATTCAGTCGGCCGTGCTCGCCGGCCGCTATCGCGGCTTCTTCGAGTTCATCGTGCGCCGCGGACGCCCGTGAAGCTCTCGATCGTTACCATTTGCCTGAACGACCTGAAGGGGCTCAAGAGGACGCTCGGCAGCCTCGAGGAGCAGACGCGCTCCGACTTCGAGCAATGGGTGATCGACGGCGGCTCCACGGACGGCACGCCGGAGCTCCTGGCCGGATATCGGCCCGCGTGGGCGCTTGGCTGGATCTCGGAGAGGGACGGCGGGCTCTACGACGCGATGAACAAGGGGCTCGCAAGGGCCACCGGCGAATACGTCTGGTTCCTCAACTCGGGCGACTACTGCGTCGACGGCACGAGCGTGGAGAAGATTCTCGCCGCGCTCGAGGCGAACCCCGGAATCGACATCCTCTACGGGCGCGTCTGGTACGAGAGCGAATTCGGCAGGCGGCCCGTCGGCGGCCCCGTGAGCGCCCGCGACTTCGACGCCGGAATGCCCGTGTGCCATCAGGGCGTGATCTACCGGACGGACCTGCTGCGGCGACGCCCCTACCCGACCGATTGGCGCCTCATCTCGGACTGGATCGTGACGCGCGACCTCTTCCGCGAGGGGGCCCGAGCGCAGTTTCTGGATACGTTCCTCGCCGTCTACGATCTCGGCGGCGCGAGCGCGGATCACTGGTCGTATCTGCGCGAGCAGCTCCGCTACGAGAAGCACCTGCCGGTGCGCCTGAAATTGCTTTGTCTGTCCGGCGGACGCTACTCGCTGATCTGGTTGTCGAAAAGGCTCGCCTTTTATCGCCTCGTCAAAACCTGGCAGCATCGCCGGATCGCGCGAAACTGGACGCTCGCGTGAGCAGCTCGCGCCGATCGCTTCGCGACGCTAACGCGCCTGCGGCTGTCCCGATGAGCGGAGGAGCTCGTCGAAGTAAGCGATCGTCCTCTCGAGCCCGTCGCGGAGCGGTGTGCTCGCCTTCCACCCGAGCGCCTGCTCGGCCAGCGTCGTGTCCGGCTTCCGCTGTCGCGGGTCGTCAGAAGGCAACGGCCGATGCTCGATCCTCGATTTGGAGTTCGTCAGCTCGAGAACGAGATCGGCCAGCTCGCGAATCGTGAACTCCGTCGCGTTGCCGAGGTTCACGGGTCCGGTGAAGTCGTCCGGCGACGACATCAGCCGAACGAAGGCGTCGATCATGTCGTCGACATAGCAGAACGACCGCGTCTGGGAACCGTCCCCGTAGATCGTGATCGGCTCGCCGCGCAGCGCTTGCACGATGAAGTTGGAGACGACGCGGCCGTCGTCGGGATGCATCCTGGGCCCGTACGTGTTGAAGATTCGAGCCACCTTGATCCGCATGCCGTGCTGCCTGTGATAGTCGAAGAAGAGCGTCTCGGCACAGCGCTTCCCTTCGTCGTAGCACGAGCGAAGCCCGATCGGATTCACGCGCCCCCAGTACGTCTCGGCCTGCGGATGGACCTCGGGATCGCCGTAGACCTCGCTCGTCGAAGCCTGAAAGATCTTCGCCTTGAGCCGCTTCGCGAGCCCGAGCATGTTGATAGCGCCGTGCACGCTCGTCTTCGTCGTCTGCACGGGATCGTGCTGGTAGTGGACCGGCGACGCGGGGCAAGCGAGGTTGTAGATTTCGTCCACCTCGACGTACAGCGGGAACGTCACGTCGTGCCGCATCAGCTCGAATGCGGGGTTGGAAAGCAAATGGGCGACATTGCGCTTCGTGCCCGTATAGAAGTTGTCGACGCACAGGACGTCATGGCCGAGCTCGATCAGCCGGTCGCAAAGGTGCGAGCCGAGGAACCCGGCACCGCCCGTCACCAGTATTCGTCTCGTGGACGTGCTCTTCACGAATCTCTCCGAAGAAGATCGGCCGGGCTTCGCGCCCGAGCCGGATCGGCTGCAACGCTTAGAACGAGTTGACGGCTGCCGCAGCGATCGCGAGGTTATACAGGATCTGCGTCGCGCTGCTCCAGCGTGCCAGCGGGCTCACGCGCTCCACCTCCATCGGCACGACGATCGTGTCCCCGGGGCGAATCTCGGCGCGGCCGTTGCGCCGGAACCAGGCGCCGCCGTTGTCGACCACGACCTCGCCATTGGCCCTCACGACGTACGTGCGCTTCTCGTCGGCCCTCGACGTGAACCCGCCGCTCCTCGTGAGGTAGTCCCGACGGCTGAATTCCGGCCGGTATACATGGGACGTCGGATACTGCACCTCGCCGAGGACGGTCACTTCCTCGCTACGCTGCGGGACGAACAGCTCGTCGCCGTCTCGCAACGTGATGTCGGCGCGCTCATCTCCTGCAAGCAACGCGTCGAGCCGAACGACCAGCCTGCCGGTCGTGACCGCGCTGCGGAGCTGATTGATCAAGGACTGCCCGACGTTGATCGCGTCGGCGTTTCCGGGATCCGATACCGATATCGTCGCGAGATCCCTTTCTATGCGAAGCGCGAGCACCTCGAGCTGCTCCTGCTCCCGCTCCCGAAGCTCTACGCGGGTGAAGACGCTCCCCTCCGGGAACGCGACGTCGGTGAGGCCGCCGGCCCGCTCGAGCACCGAGGAGAGCTTCTCGCCCTGCCTGATCGGGTACCTTCCGGGGAACGTCACCTCTCCCCGCAAGACGACCGTCTGGTTGCCCCGCCACCTCGGCACTTCCTTGATGTTCAGGAAGTCGTAGGGCTCGATCGCAATGTCCGCGGTCGCGTCGCCGGCAAGGAGCGCGGCCAGATCGACGGTGACGAGCTCCGTTTGCCGGTACTCTCCGTTGACCACGGAGTAACGCGTGAGCTCCGCCTCGGTCGCATAGGCCGACGCGCTCATGCCGCCGCCGGCCCGAAGCAGATCGCTGATCCGCATGCCCGGCTCGAGCGGATATTCGCCGGGAGCGCGCACGCGACCGCCGATGCGCACGACGGCCTCCGGTGCCCGTGGAGGCGCCTGCGCCCGCATCTCCTCGAGGATCGGCCGCACGATGTGTTGCCGCCCGACGTCGAGGTTGAACACGTACACGGTGTCTCGAGGCTGGAGCACGATGTTCGCGCGGCTTTGCGGCGCGACCCACGCGGCCTCGAGATCCGCGGACACGACGTCCACGCTGACGTTCGGCCGCGGCTCGCGCCGGATCAGCACGTAGTTCAGGTCCGACAGCGGCTTCAGGACCGCCGGCCCGGGCAGCAGATCCGTGAGCCGCATGCCCGGAAAGTATTCGTGCAGCCCGGGCGCGAACACGTTGCCCTCGAGCCGCACGGAGTTCTCGAGAAGCAGCGGGTTCGGCGTGATGCGGAGCACGTCCCCGTCTCTGACGGCCACCTGCTGGCCTTGCGCGTCCGAGAGATCGATATGCTCGACGTCCACGCCGCCCGCGGGCGCAATGCGCTCGACCCGAACCAACGACCGGTTCGCGTTCGCGGTGAGGCCGCCGGCAAGTGTTATCACTTCGGCCACCGTCGTCTCGTCGTCGATCTCGTAGACGGCCGGCCGTCTCACCTCGCCGTCGACCGAGACCGTGGCACCGATCGGCGGCACGAAGATCACGTCGCCGGCCTGGAGGCGCACGTCCTGGCTCGTATCGCCGCGAAGCAGCAGATCGTAGAGGTCGAGAACCGCCACCGTTTGGCCTTCGCGGCGCAACGTGATGTTCCGCAGCGAGCCGATGCGTTTGACACCGCCGCTCGCGAACAAAGCATTCGTGATCGTCGCGAGCCCGCCGACCGTGTAGGACCCCGGCTTCTCGACGTCGCCGACGACGAACACCTGGATCGAGCGGAGCTCGCCGAGCGTTACGCTCGCCCGCACACCGATCATCTGCTCGCTGACGCGCTCCGAGATCAGGTTCCGAACCTCGGAGAAGGTCAGGCCCGTGACGTTGATCGGCCCGATCTCCGGGAAGCTGATGAAGCCGTCCCGGCTGACGGTCATGAAGTACTCGGCGTTCTCGTTGCCGAAGAGCTGCACGTTGATCGTGTCGCCGGGGCCGACGACATAGTCGGCCGGCACCGGCATGTTGCTGTCCGGTGCGAAGAGACGAAAAGTATCGAGACGCTCTTCGAACAGGTCATACCCGAAGGGCTCGAGCGCATCGAGGCCGACCGGATCGAGCGGCAGCAGCGTGAGCTCGACGTCGAAGAAGCGCAGCATGCGCTCGGCCTGCAAGCGCACGGTCGCTTGCTCCTCGTTGAGGCCCGCGAGCGCGATCGCCGGAATTCCCGGCAGATACAGCTGCCCCGCGCTGTCCAGCCGATACGGATTGCCGTCGGCGAGCCGCCGCTGGAATTCCTCTATCTCCTGCTCCGTGCCCTCGTTGGGCCGGAGCACGACGTCTTCGTTGCGAAAGAAGCGGATGACGAGGGTATCGCCGCCCTTGAGTGCGCGGTCCTGCGCGGCGGCCGGTCGGGCAGCCTCACCACCGCCTTGCTGCTCCTGCAGCAAGCGCTCGAGCACGGCGAGCTGCTGCGGATCCACGTTCGCGAGGCCTGCCTGGCCGGCGGCGCCGCCCTGCAGCATCGACACGATCGCCTGTCGCTGCGCGGGAGGAAGCTGGGACTGTAGCTCCCGTATGAGGGATCGTTGCTGTGCAGGAGATAACGAGTTGAACAGGTCGATCTGCTCCTGCATCGGAATGGGGACCTGACCGGCGGCAGGTCCCGGCAAGAGCATCGCAATGCAAACAACGATCAGGATCGCCTGCGCAAGGGAACGCCACACTGCTGTTCGACTCGACACGAATTCCTGTTCCACTCCGCGACACGAACGTGTCCGAGAAGCCGATTCCCACGTGCATCGGCGGTAAGCCGCGTTCAGATCAAGGGCGGAATATACCGTAATTCACCTCGGACGGTGAAAGCGTCACCGAACCGGAAAGCCCGCAGGCGACGAGCTCAACGCCGCGCGCGGACCGCGGCCCAAATGCCCGAGATCACGGCCGCGTCGGGCGGCTCGTCAGAGGCGCCGAGATCGATTCGGGACGCGAGTTTCTTGCCGAGCTCGACGCCCCACTGATCGAACGAGTTCACGTCCCACACGATCCCTTGCACGTAGACCTTGTGCTCGTAGAGCGCGACGAGCTTCCCCAGCGTCTCGGGAACGAGCTCCTCGAACAGGATCGTCGTGCTTGCGCGGTTCCCCGGATACCGACGATGCGGTCCATCCGCCGCGCCGCCCGGATTCCCCTCGGCAAGCGCCCATGCCTGAGCAAGGCAATTCGCCGCTGCAAGGTCCTGCTGATCCTGTGCCCCGACCGCGGATCTCGCGGGCAACAGGAAATCGATCGAGACGCGTTCCGTCCCTTGATGCAGCAGCTGATAGAAGCTGTGCTGCGCGTTCGATCCCGGCTCGCCCCAGACGACGGGACACGTCGCGCATTCGACCGGCTCGCCGCCTCGCCGCACGGACTTGCCGTTGCTCTCCATCTCCAATTGCTGGAGATAGGCGGGAAAGCGATGCAAATGGTCGTCGTACGGCAACACCGCGTGCGTCGGCGCGCCCAGAAAGTTCCGGTTCCAGATGCCGACGAGCGCGAGCATCACCGGCAGATTCTCGCGGAGCGGCGCCCGCCTGAAATGCTCGTCGAGCACGTGACCGCCCGCGAGGAAGCGCTCGAAGGCGGGCCAGCCGACCGCGAGCGCGACCGTGAGCCCCACGGCCGACCACACGGAGTAACGCCCGCCGACCCAGTCCCACATCGCGAGCCTGCGATCGGGCGCGATGCCGAACTCGTCCATCGCGGCGTCGTTCGTGGAGACGGCAATGCACTGGGCGGCGACGGCGCGCTCCCCGCCGTGCTCGATGAGCCATTGCCGCACGACCCGCGCGTTCGTCAGCGTCTCGAGCGTCGTGAAGCTCTTCGAGCAGATGACGAAGAGCGTCGTCTCCGGATCGACGCGATCGAGCACGTGCCTGAGCCTTACGCCGTCGATGTTCGAGACGCAGTGCACGCCGAGCCCGGGCTTCCTGAGCTCGGCAAGCGCTTCGACGGCCATCACGATGCCGAGATCCGAGCCGCCGATGCCGATGTTCACGACGTCGGTGATCGGACGGCCCGTGTGCCCTTTGAGCTCGCCGGCGTGGAGCGCGTCCGCGAGCGCGCGCATCTTGCGGCGTTCGGCCTCGACGAGCGGCATCACATTCTCGCCCCAGGCCTCGATCGGCTCGTCGCTCGGCCTGCGTAACGCGACGTGCAGCGCCGGGCGATCCTCGGTGTTGTTGACCGGGTGCCCCGCGAACATCAGCTCGATCCAGCGCGGCACCTCGGTCTGCTCGGCGAGCTCGACGAGGAGCTCGAGCGCGTGACGGTCGAGGAGCTGGCGGCTGAAGTCGATCAGGAGCCCCTCGCGGTCGAGCGAGAAGTGGGCGAATCGGTCCGGCTCGGCGTCGAACAGCTGTCGGATCGTCGCGGCTTTCAGCACTTCGGCGTGGTGCGCAAGCGCGCGCCAGGCAGCGGTGCGCGGACCGTAGGCGTCGTTGGAAGCCACGAGTCGACCCCCGTCCGGATGGCCGGACAGCTACAGCTTCACGTCATAGTATCGCACGTACCACTCGACGAAACGCCGCACGCCCACCTCGACCGGCGTGCTGGGCCGGTACCCGACGTCCGCGACGAGATCCTCGACGTCCGCCCACGTATCGGGCACGTCCCCGAGCTGCAGCGGTAGCAGATTCTTCTCCGCCTTCCGCCCGAGGCACTCCTCGAGCACCTCGATGTAGCGCATCAGCTCTACCGGCCGCTGATTGCCGATGTTGTAGATCCGATAGGGCGCCGAGCTCGTCGCGGGATCCGGCGAGTCGCCGTTCCACGCGGGATTCGGCGTCGCGATCCGGTCGAGCGCCGCGACGACGCCGCCCACGATGTCGTCCACGTACGTGAAGTCGCGGCGGTGATTGCCGTAGTTGAACACGTTGATCGGCTGGCCGGCGAGGATGTTCTTTGTGAACTGGAAGAGCGCCATGTCGGGGCGTCCGTACGGGCCGTAGACCGTGAAGAACCTGAGGCCCGTGCACGGCAGCTTGTATAGGCTCGCATACGTGTGCGCCATCAGCTCGTTCGCCTTCTTCGTCGCGGCGTAGAGCGAAAGCGGATGGTCGACGTTCTGGTGCACCGAGAACGGCATCTTCGTGTTCGCGCCATAGACGGAGCTCGTCGACGCGAAGACGAGATGCTCGACGCCGTTGTGCCGGCAGCCTTCGAGCACGGTGAGGGTGCCGGTCACGTTGCTGTCGGTATACGTGAATGGCGCCTCGATGCTGTGGCGCACGCCGGCCTGCGCGGCGAGATGAACGACCCGCTCGAAGCGCTCGTTCGCGAAGAGAGTCGCCATGCCCTCGCGGTCGGCGAGATCGAGCTTCACGAACTTGAAGTTGGAGTACGGCTCGAGCAGCGCGAGCCGGGCGCGCTTCAGCGTGACGTCGTAGTAGTCGTTCAGGTTGTCGAGACCGACGACCTCGTCGCCGCGCTCGAGGAGTCGCTTCGCCGTATGAAAGCCTATGAAACCTGCGGCGCCGGTCACCAGTATCTTCAATGCGTTCTCCCTTTGGTGATCCGACGGTCGGCGATGACGTGCCGCACCGTCCTGCCCGGGCTACGCGCGCGCCCGGGCTCGTCGCGTGCGAGGTTAGCGTGTTTCCGCCGGCGCGATCTACTGGCGCGAGCGCTGAGTGGGCTAGAGCCGCCCGTCCACCTGCGCCTTCGGCAACACGGACTTGACGTCGTACACCACGTGGTTCGGCGCCCCGAAGCGCCGAAGCCCCGCCGCGCCCAATTCGACGAACTCGCGATGCGCGACCGTGAGCACGATCGCGTCATAGGTCGCCGTTTCCGGCTCCTTCACCGGCCGGATCCCGTACTCGTGCTCCGCCTCGTCCGGATCGACCCACGGATCCCATACGCTCACGCGGCACCGATACGACTCGAGCTCGTGGACGACGTCCGCCACCTTCGTGTTGCGGACGTCCGGGCAGTTTTCCTTGAACGCGAGCCCGAGCACGAGCACCTTCGCGCCGACCGGATTGATGTTCTTGTCGATCATCAGCTTCACGACGCGCGACGCGACGTACCCGCCCATGCTGTCGTTGAGCCGCCGCCCGGCGAGGATCATCTCCGGGTGGTAGCCGATTTCCTGCGCTTTGTGCGTCAGGTAGTACGGGTCGACGCCGATGCAGTGGCCGCCGACGAGGCCCGGACGGAACGGCAGGAAGTTCCATTTCGTGCCGGCCGCCTCGAGCACCTCGAGCGTGTCGATGCCGAGCCTGTTGAAGATCAGCGCAAGCTCGTTGATCAGCGCGATGTTGACGTCGCGCTGCGTGTTCTCGATGACCTTCGCGGCCTCGGCCACCTTGATGCTCGACGCCTTGTGCGTCCCCGCCGTCACGATGCTCCGGTAGAGCGCATCGATGAACTCGGCGGCCTCGGGCGTCGAGCCGGACGTGATCTTGCGGATCGTCGGCAGCCGATGCTCCTTGTCGCCCGGGTTGATCCGCTCGGGGCTGTAGCCGGCGTAGAAATCCTGGTTCAGCTTCAGTCCGGAGACCCGCTCGACGATCGGAATGCAGTACTCCTCGGTGCAGCCCGGGTAGACGGTCGACTCGTAGACCACGACGCCGCCCTTCGAGATCACGCTGCCCACGGTCTTGCTCGCGCCCTCGAGCGGCGTCAGCAGCGGCCGCTTGTCGGCACCGACCGGCGTCGGCACGGTCACGATGAAGACGTTGCAGCTTCTCAGCGCCTCGGGGTCCGTCGTGTAGACGAGCTGCTTCGCCGCCGCGAGCTCCTCGGGGCCCGCCTCGAGCGTCGAGTCCCGCCCCGCCTGGAGCTCGGCGATCCGATCGGCCTTGATATCGAAACCGACGGTCGGATAGCGCTTACCGAACTCGAGCGCGAGCGGCAGGCCGACGTAGCCGAGGCCGATCACGCCGATACGGGCATCGTTCAGGGTCAGCACGGAAGTTACCTCATCGCGCCGAGAGCGCAGCGCCCATTCTAGGGTATGGCGCGGCAGGTGCGCCTCATCGCTCCGTCACACTTTCGCGGGCTCGGGGGCAGCCTCCCACCCCGGCAGGTCCCGTCGTGTCAGACACCTTTTTCCGCGCCGCGGAAAGGTGTCTGACACATTCCAGCCTACAGCAAGTACATGACCGCGAGCAGCCCCGTGCCGGTCATCGTCACGAGGTACGGGAACGCCATCACGACCATCCGCATGTACGACAGCCGGATCAGCGGTGCGAGCGCGGAGGTCAGCAGGAAGAGGAACGCCGCCTGGCCGTTCGGGGTCGCGACGCTCGGGATGTTCGTCCCGGTGTTGATCGCCACCGTCAGCAGGTCGAACTGCTCCTGGCCGATCGTACCGGCGTCGAGCGCGGCCTTGACCTCGCTGATGTAGACGGTCGCGACGAACACGTTGTCGCTAATGGCGGACAGGAGCCCGTTCGCGAGGAAGAAGACCGGCGGCTGCACGCCCGGATCGAGCGACAGCACCCAGCTGATCACGGGCGCGAAGAGGTGTTGCTCGTGGATCACGGCGACGATGCCGAAGAACACGACCAGGAGAGCCGTGAACGGCAGCGCCTCCTCGAAGGCGTGCCCGAGCCGGCTCTCCTCCGTGATGCCGGTGAACGCCGTCGCCAGCACGATCACCGCGAGGCCGATGATGCCGACCTCGGCGAGGTGGAGCGCGAGGCCGATCACGAGGAAGATCGCGACGCATGCCTGCACGACGAGCGCCGCCTTCTCGCGCATCGTCCGCTTCGCGGTTTCCGCGGCATTGAACTCCTCGAGCACGCGCCGGACGGGATCCGGCAGCCGCGCGCCGTATCCGAACAGCTTGAACTGCTCGAGCACGATGACGGTCAGGAGCCCAACTACGAAGACCGGCACCGATACGGGCGCCATCCGCACGAAGAACTCGATGAAGTCCCACCCCGCGACGGTGCCGATCAGCAGGTTCTGCGGCTCGCCGACGAGCGTCATCACGCCGCCGAGCGCCGTGCCGACGACGGCGTGCATCACGAGGCTCCGCAGGAACGCACGGAAGCGCTCGAGGTCCTCCCGGTGCAGCTCCGGGACGCCCGAGTCCTCGCTCGCGTCGTGGTCCGTCGAGTGGAAGGTCTTTCCGGATGCGACCCGGTGATACACGGAATAGAAACCGAGCGAAACGGTGATGATCACCGCCGTCACCGTCAGCGCGTCGAGGAACGCCGAAAGGACGGCCGCGGCGAGGCTGAACATCAGCGACAGAGCGAGCTTGGAGCGCACCGAGATGAGGAGCTTCGTGAACGTGAAGAGCAGCAGGTCCTTCAGAAAGAACACACCCGCGACCATGAAGATCAGGAGCAGGATGACCTCGAAGTTGTTCTCGGCCTCCAGGAACACGGTCTCGGGCGACGTCATGCCGATCGCGACGGCCTCGATCGCGAGGAGCCCGCCCGGCTGCAGCGGATAGCACCGCAGCGCCATCGCGAGCGTGAAGATGAACTCGGCGACGAGCAGCCAGCCGGCGAGGAACGGGCTGATCGCGAAGAGGATCGGATTGACGACCAGGAAGGCGATGATCGTCAGCTTGTACCAATCGGGTGCATGGCCGAGGAAGTTCCCGACCATGGCTCTGCTCAGCGTCCTCGCTTCACTCATTCAAAAGGCCCCTCGTCGTTGTGCGCGAGAAAATTGTGTCAGACACCATTCTCCGAATCGGAAAATGGTGTCTGACACAATTTTCCCGGACGTCGCCTGGCGACGCATCGGAAGCTCGCGAGTGTAGGGGCTTTTTTCCGGCTTGTCTCGCGTTCGGGCGGGGCGGGCGGCCGCGGCCGGTCGACGACGCACCAGCGCGGTGCTTCGGCCCCTGGGCGGCGTTCAGGCCGGCGCGAGCGCCGGCTCCGCGGCGCCGTCGAAGAGCCCGGGGCCCGCGTCGGGCGCGGCGCTCGGGCGCTTCGTCGCTTCGGGCCGAGCGGTCGGCGGCGGCGAGGCCAGGGGCGCGGCGGCGATGTCCGCGGCCTGCGGCGCACGCGGCTCGTCGGCTCCGAGCACGCGCTCCCACAGCGTGGGCCCGCCGCACTTCGAGCGGATCTTCTCGAGGAACGCGTGATGCGCGGCCTCCTCCGCGGCCGTCGCCGCAACGACCGGCAGCACGAGGCCGTCGCGCTCGATGCGCACGGCGAGGACGACCTCGGCATCGTCGCGCTCGGCATCGCCGTCGAGCAGGAGGCTCGCCTGCCCGCCGGTCATCGCGAGATAGATCTCGGCGAGGATCTGCGCGTCGAGCAACGCGCCGTGCAGCTCGCGCTTCGAGTTGTCAACGTCGTAGCGCTTCGCGAGCGCGTCGAGCGTGTTGCGCTGGCCCGGATGCATCTTGCGCGCGAGCGCGAGCGTGTCGAGCACGCGGCAGCGCGTGCGGATGTCGCGCGTCGGGCCGCCGAGAAGCCGGAGCTCGTGATTGATGAACTCGATGTCGAAGTCGGCGTTGTGGATCACGAGCTCGGCGCCGCTCACGAACTCGAGGAACTCGTCGACGATGTCGGCGAAGCGCGGCTGCTCGGCGAGGAAGTCGTCGTCGATGCCGTGCACCTCGAGCGCGCCGACCTCGACGGCCCGATCGGGATTCAGATAGCGGTGGAAGGTTCTTCGCGTCGGGCGCCTGTCGACCAGCTCGACACAGCCGATCTCGATGATGCGGTGCCCCGCGGCGGGCTCGAGCCCGGTCGTTTCGGTATCGAGGACTACTTGTCTCGTCATCGTTCCTCGTCCGTCGGCGACCGGTATATTGCCGGCGTCGGCGCGAAATAAAAAGCCTTGACGAGGCGGAAATAGTGTCGAAGGAGAATCGGGGTCAGAGCCCTTGGACTCGGTAAAAGGGCTCTGACCCCAATTTTCGGGTCAGCGCTTCAGGGCCTGCTCGAGCCCCTGATTCGCGAGCGCGTCCGCGCGCTCGTTCTCGACGTGGCCCGCGTGGCCGCGCACCCAGTGCCAGCTCACGTCGTGGCGCTTCGCGAGCGCATCGAGCTCCATCCAGAGATCCTGATTCTTCACGGGCTTCTTGTCCGCCGTGCGCCAGCCGCGCTTGACCCACTGCGGCAGCCATTCGGTGACGCCCTTCTTCACGTACGTCGAGTCCGTGTAGAGCTGCACGCGGCACGGCTCCTTCAGCGCCTCGAGCGCGCGGATCGCCGCCGTGAGCTCCATCCGATTGTTCGTCGTGAGCGGGTCGCCGCCGCAGAGCTCCTTCACGCGCCCGCGGTGACGCAGCACGACGCCCCACCCGCCCGGCCCGGGGTTGCCGCGGCAAGCCCCGTCCGTGAACGCCTCGACTTCCTTCACTCTCGCTCGGGCTTCTTCTGGATTCGTGCGACGTGCTGCGAGACGCGGGTCGAAGGCTCGAGCCCGCCGACGGCCTTGAGACGCGGTTGCCGCCACATCGGCCTGATCGGCGTCAGCGGATGGACACGCTTCTGCGCGTGCAGCAGATAGCCGCCGCAGAGCATCGGCAGCCAGCGCTGCGCCCAGTCCTCCTTCGGGAATGTTCCGAACTGTCGGAATTGCTCGAGCGGCAGAGTATGGCAGTAGCGGCGCGCCGAGCCGACCTCGAAGCTCAGGAGCTCGAGCCAGTCGCGGAGACGGCCTTCGCGGATCATCCGCTTCTGCCCGGCCGGATAGCCGTTCGGCGACAGCAAGTGCCGAAGCCCCCACGGCCCGGTCGGCGCAAAGCTCAACACGATGATCTGTCCGTCCGCGCGCAGCACCCGGTCCACCTCGCGCAGCAGCGCGTGCGGCGAGCGGATGCGCTCGAGGGTGTGCGGCAGGATCACGGCATCGACGCTGTCCGACGCGATCGCGAGCGCGGCCGGATCGCAGACGAGGTCCGCGCCCGAATCGGCACGCCAGTCGACGAGCGCCTTGCGCTGCGTTCTCGCATGCCGGAGGAACGTGTTCGGCGCGCCCCAGCAGCCGATCTGCAGGAGCTGCTCGCCGAACACGCGCTCGAGCACGCGGCGCGTCAGGCGCTGCTCGTTCGCGAGGCACCGACGGCCGAGCGGCGTCGCGAGCCAGTCGCCGAGCGTCTCGTGCCTGCCGTTCGCGCTGTCGGACATGCGCTCGATTCTAGCAGCGATCCTGGGGACCGGCGGGCATGGCCGCGGGCTGCCCTAGGTGCGCGCACGAGTCGGCAGAGTGTCTCCAAATGGAGACAGTACGAAATGCGGCGTCAAGCTGGGCTCTTCGATTCTGGGAGGTACGTCGCTTGCCGCCCGAAGACCGGTACGTACGATTCGGCCCGATGCACTCGAAGAATGCCGGCGGGTCGACGCACGAAGAAGAACACCACCCTCGCTCGATCTGCCCAGGCGCGCGCTCGCGAACCGAGTGCCCCCGGATCGGCGATCTCGCGGCCGCACGGCTTGCGGCCGGGCGCCGGCCGTCGAGCCGGGCCACGGCGACGCGGGTCGCCGCGACGCTGGTCGCCACGAGCGTCCTCACGGCCTGCCAGAGCTTCATCGCCCGGCCGGCCGATACCGAGCCCCCGGATCTCCTGATCTCGCCGCTCGCGGACGCCGTGATCGGAGACCCGGCCGCGATCGTCCCGCCGCCGCTCGACGCGGTCCCGGCGCAGCGTGCCGTGCCGCAGATCGAGCTCGAGCCCGTGCCGCCGCCTCGTCCGGAGAACCTGCTCGAGCACCTGCGCGCATCGTTCTCGCTGCCCGTTTCCGACGACGCCGCGCTCAAACGCGAGCTCGAGTACTTCGCGAAGCATCCCGATTACGTCGAGCGCGTGCTGAACCGCGCTCGACCCTATCTCTACTACATCGCCGAGCAGCTCGAGGCGCGGGGCATGCCCGCGGACCTCGCGCTCCTGCCGATCGTCGAGAGCGCGTTCGATCCGTTCGCGTACTCGCACGGGCGCGCGGCCGGGCTTTGGCAGATCATTCCCGGCACGGCCAAACGCCTCGGCGTGAAGCAGAGCTGGTGGTTCGACGGGCGGCGCGACATCGTCGAGTCGACCCGCGGCGCGCTCGATTACCTCGAGACGCTGCACGAGATGTTCGACGGCGACTGGCTCCTCGCCGTCGCGGGCTACAACTCCGGCGAAGGCAACGTCGCCCGCGCGCTCGCGCGCGCGAAGGCCGCAGGCCGCCCGGCGGACTTCTGGAGCATCCGGAGCCACCTGCCGCGCGAGACGCGCACCTACGTGCCGCGCCTCCTCGCGATCCGCGACCTCATCGCCAACGCCGAGGCGTACGGCATCTCCCTGCCCGAGGTCCCGAACGCGCCGTACCTCGCGGTCGTCGAGACCGGCGGCCAGATCGACATGGCGCTCGCGGCCGAGCTCGCGGGCCTCACGACCGAGGAGCTCTACCGGCTGAACCCGGGCGTGAACCGGTGGGCGACGGATCCCGACGGCCCGCACCACATGCTCGTCCCCATCGAGCGCGCGGAGCAATTCGCATCGGCCATCGCCGCGCTGCCCGTGGAGCGGCGCGTCAGCTGGAGCCGCCACCGCATCCGTCAGGGCGAGACGCTGATCGCGATCGCGAACGCGTACTCGACGACGCCGGACGTGCTACGCCAGGTGAACGGCCTTCGCGGCAATCTGATCCGCGCGGGCGACTACCTGATGATTCCGCACGCAAGCACGTCGCTCGCGGACTATTCGCTCTCCGCGGACGCGCGGCTCGCGAGCACGCTCGGCACCGAGCGCAACGGCGAGCGGATCGTGCACCGGGTGCGGCGCGGCGAGACGCTCTGGTCGATCTCGCGACACTATGGCGTCGACGTCCGCGCGCTCGCGAGCTGGAACGGGATGGCGCCCGGCGATACGCTCGCCGTCGGCCGCGAGCTCGTCGTCTGGGTCCGCGGCAACGCGGCGCCGGTCACGGCCGCGACGGCCGCGGGGTCGTCGGCCGCGACGCCGACGCCCGTCATGGCTCCGGCGTCGGTGATGGCGGCCGGACCGCTCGGCGAGCCGCAGCTGCGCCGCGTGAGCTATACCGTCCGCAGCGGCGATTCGCTCTACTCGATCGCGCAGCGGTTCCGCGTCACGATCCCGCAGCTTCTCGAGTGGAACGACGACCTGTCGACGTCGCGCTATCTGCAGCCCGGCGAGCGGCTCGTGATGTACGTGAACGTGCTCGACCAGAGCACCTGAGCCGCCGGCGGAATCGACGTATACTTCGGCCTTCATCGTTGCCGCCGGGGCGTTCAACGACGCCTCGCCGCGGCCGCGCGGGCGGCGCGACGACGCGCGGTCCGCGCTTCACCACCTGACGAGGATCGACATCGATGGGTTTTCTCGCCGGAAAGCGCGCCTTGATCGTCGGGGTCGCGAGCAACCGCTCGATCGCGTGGGGCATCGCGAAGGCGATGCAACGCGAGGGCGCGGAGCTTGCGTTCACGTATCAAACGGACAAGCTCGCCGAGCGCGTGCGCGGCTTCGCCGCCGAGCTCGGCAGCGACCTCGTGCTGCCGCTCGACGTCGCGGACGACGCGCAGATCGACGCCTGCTTCGCGCAGCTCGCGGCGCGCTGGGACGCGTTCGACATCCTCGTCCATTCGGTCGCGTTCGCGCCGGCCGATCAGCTCGAGGGGCGCTTCATCGACGCGGTGAACCGCGAGGGCTTCCGCGTCGCGCACGACATCTCGAGCTACAGCCTGGCCGCGCTCGCGAAGCGGGCGGAGCCGCTGATGCAGGGGCGCGCCGGCGCGCTGCTGACGCTCTCCTATCTCGGCGCCGTGCGCGCGCTGCCGAGCTACAACGTGATGGGCCTCGCGAAGGCGAGCCTCGAGGCAAACGTCCGCTTCCTCGCGTTCGATCTCGGTCCGAGCAACATACGCGTCAACGCAATCTCGGCCGGGCCGATCCGCACGCTCGCCGCATCGGGCGTCAAAGGCTTGCGGCAAATGCTCGCGCACAACGCCGCCGCCTCGCCGCTCCGCCGCAACGTCACGATCGAGGACGTCGGCAACGCGGCCGCCTTCCTGTGCTCGGATCTCGCCGCGGGCATCACGGGGCAGGTGCTCTACGTCGATGCCGGGTACAGCATCGTCGGGATGCACTTCGACGACGCGGCGCGCGAGTGAAGCGCGGGCCGAAGCCGCAGGAGGCTCGGTAGCTACGAGCCGCTCGGCGCATGTGTCGAGCGCAGCGCCGGGACGCGCTCGGCGCGTCCCGGCGCAAGTCTCGAGTCAGAACTGCGTCTCGAGCACCTGCGGCGGCACGACGACCTTCGCCTGCTCGCGAACCGACGCCGCATACGCGCCGAGCTCGGCGCGCGCCGACGCCTCGAGCAGCTGCTGCTGGATCGCGGTGCGGCGGTCGAGCGGCACTTCGCTCGGATTGCCGGGCTGGACGCCGGACAGCACGAGCAGCACCCGGTCGCCGTTCGCGAGCTCTACCGTGTCACGAAGGCGTGCCCCTTCGGGGGGCTTGCCGAGGCTGAACGCCTGAGCGAGGACCTCGGTCGGCACATCGAAATCCGAGCGCTGCACCCAGCGCGGCACGTGCCACGTGCCGCCGTGCTCGGCGGCGAGCCGTGCGGCCGGAACGTCCGCGCCGTCCCCGGACTCCGCGTCGCCCGAGCCTTCGGCGTCCGCTGCCGGCGTCTCGCCTTCGGCGTTCGCCTCTCCCGCGTCGCCGGCCCCTTCCGCGGCGTCCGCACCGGCGCCCAGGAACTCGGGCGTCAGCGGATCCGGTAACGCCGCGGCGAAGGCCGCGAGCGCGTCGGCCGCAAGCTCCTCGGCGCGCTCGCGCCGCAGCGCCTCGCGGATCTCGTCGGCGACTTCCTCGAGGGGCTTCTTCTCCGGCGGGAACCGCTCGACGACGCGAACGACCACGACGTGATCGTCCGCGAGCTGGATCAGGTCGCTGTTGACGCCGACCTCCGCCGCATCGAGGCCGAACACGGCGTCGACGACCGGCGCGCTGTTCGGAAACGCGTCCGAATCGCCGGAACGCGGGAACGACTCGATACGCTTCAAAGGCAGACCGAGCATCTGAGCGACCCGTTCGAGGTTGTCGTACTCCTCGAAGGCGACGTCCGCGAGGCGATTGGCCTGGTCGTAGTACAAGTCGTCCGCCCGCTCGTTCTGATACTCCTCGGCGAGCTGGTCCCGCACCTCTTCGAACGAGCGCTCCTCGCCCGGGCGGATGTCGTCGAAGCGGATGATGTGCCAGCCGAAGTCCGTCTTCACGGGATCGGATACGTCGCCGACGTCCGCCAGCGAGTAGAGCGCGTCCGTGAACGCGGCATCGAGCATGCCGCGCGTGATCCAGCCGAGATCGCCGCCCGAGGACGCCGTGCCGGGATCGTCGGAGTGCTCCGCCGCGAGGGCCGCGAAATCCTCGCCCGCGCGGATCCGCTCGACGAGCGCCTCGGCGCGGGCACGCGTCTGCTCGTCCGTCTCGCCGGCCTCCGGCGTGATCAGGATGTGGCTCGCGGCCCGCTCCTCCTCGGTGCGGAACTCGTTCCGGCGCCGCTCGTAGTAGTTCCGGAGCGCCGCCTCGTCGACCTCGACCTGAGCCGCGAGATCGGCGCGGCGCAGCTCGACGTACTCGATCGACGCGGCCTCCTCGGTCATGTAGCGGTCGCCGAACTCCTGATAGTGCTCCGCGACCTGCTCGTCCGTGATCTCGACGCCGTCGAGGAACGACGCGACCTCGAACGTCGCATACGAGATCTCGCGCCGCTGGTTCAAGAGCTCGACGTAGCGCGCGTACTCGTCCGGCGTCACGAACGATGCGTTCAGTATGCCGTTCTGCAGATCGAGCAGCTCGAGCTGCTGGCGCTGCATCTCTTCGAACGCCGCAACCGAGATGCCCTGGAACGCGAGCTGCGTCTTCAGCATGTCGAACGAGAATTCGCCGCCGACCTGGAACAGCGGAATCGACTGGACCGACTCGGCGAGCCGCTCGTCCGAGACGCGATAGCCGAGGTCCTCGACCCGCTGCTGCAGCGCGCGCTGGCTGACGAGCCGCTCGATGACCGACGCGCGCAGCTGGCGCCGAATGGCCTCGTCCAGCTCGATCCGGTAGAGCTCGAGGAAGTTGCTCTGCTCGGCCTGCAGATTGCGCTCGAACTCCTCGAGCGGGATCTCCTCGCCGTTGACCTTCGCCGCGTAGTTCAGGCCGGTGAAGCTGAAGTCGATGCCCCAGAAAATGAACGAAACGGCGATCAGGCCGAGGATGACGACAATGACCGGACGGCCGAATCCGTCACGTATTCGTTGCAGCATGGCTCACCGGAAATGGTGTCTGACACCTCCAACGGGAAGATGTCGCGGGAAAAAGGTGTCTGACACCATTTTCCCAGGGAAAAAGGCCCCCTGGCACCCTTTCCCAGCCCTCCCCCGAGGGTGGAAAAACAAAGGACAGATCCCGTCCCGGCGCACCGGAAGAGAAATCTGCCCTTTGCTCAAAACAACTGGCGGAGTGGACGGGACTCGAACCCGCGACCCCCGGCGTGACAGGCCGGTATTCTAACCAGCTGAACTACCACTCCGACTCGTCTCTGGTGGGTGCTGAGGGGTTCGAACCCCCGACCTTCGCCTTGTAAGGGCGACGCTCTCCCAGCTGAGCTAAGCACCCTGGGACAGGGCCCGTCAGTTTACGGCATCCCGCAAGGCCTTGCCAGCCTTGAACCCCGGAACGTTGCTCGCGGCGATCTTGATCGTATCGCCGGTGCGCGGATTGCGCCCGCTACGCTCGCCACGATGCTTTACGCTGAACGTGCCGAATCCCACCACCGACACCTGCTGCCCCTTCTTCAACGCATTCGTGATCGTATCGACCACGGCGTCCACGGCGCGCGTTGCATCCGCCTTGGACAAATTGGCGGCAGTCGCCACCGCCTCGATGAGTTCCGCTTTGTTCATTCCCGTCCCTTACGCGAACTAATTAGATGTGCAAACTAGCGTGACCCGAGACGCGGACTGAAGTTGCGTCGCGTCGTATCCGCGTCGTGAAGTGGGCCTCGAAAGCTACGGCCCCGTGAGAATCCGCCCCACTACCTTCGAAGCACGCAACCTTATACCAACAGCGATTTTGACGTGTCAACTTGACGCAATATCACTCTAATGAGGCAATACCGCTTCGGTTTTTTCGCCTTCTTCCGCCTTGGTTTTGTCGCGATCCACGACGTTCGTTTCGTCGCCTTCCTCGGGTCTCGGCACGTGTTGCAACGACAGCGCTATCACCTCGTCGATCCACTTGACGGGAACAATCTTCAACTTGTCTTTGATGTTCTTCGGGATTTCAGGCAAGTCCTTTTCGTTGTCGGCCGGAATCAACACGGTCTCGATTCCGCCCCTGTGGGCAGCAAGCAACTTCTCCTTCAGCCCGCCGATCGGCAGCACTTCGCCGCGTAGGGTGATCTCACCCGTCATTGCAACACTCGATTTGACGGGAATTCTCGTCAATGCCGAGATCAGCGCGATGCACATGCCGATACCGGCGGAAGGACCGTCCTTCGGCGTCGCGCCTTCCGGCACGTGAATGTGCACGTCCATCTTCTGATGGAAGCTGTCGTCGATGCCGAGCAGCTTCGCGCGGCTTCGCACGACCGTCATCGCCGCCTGAATCGACTCCTGCATCACGTCGCCCAGCTGACCCGTGTGAATCAGCTTGCCCTTGCCGGGCACGACCGCGGCCTCGATCGCGAGCAGCTCGCCGCCGACCTCGGTCCAGGCGAGCCCGGTCACCTGACCGACCTGATCGTTCCCTTCCGCGCGCCCGTAGCGGAAGCGCCGCACGCCGAGGTACTTCGACAGGTTGTCGTGCGTGACGCGGACGACGCTCTTACGCGGCCTCAACAGGAGCTGCTTTACGACCTTGCGGCAGATCGTCGCGATCTCACGCTCGAGATTGCGCACGCCCGCCTCCCGCGTGTAGTAGCGGATGATGTCGAGGATCGCCTGGTCGGAAATCTGGAGCTCATCCTCCTTCAGGCCGTTCTGCCGCATCTGCTTCGGAATCAGATAGCGGCGCGCGATGTTGAGCTTCTCGTCCTCGGTGTAGCCCGGGATGCGGATGACCTCCATGCGATCGAGCAGCGGCGGGGGAATGTTCAGGCTGTTCGCCGTGCACACGAACATCACCTCGCTGAGATCGAAATCGACCTCGAGGTAGTGATCATTGAATGCCGCGTTCTGCTCGGGATCGAGCACCTCGAGCAGCGCCGACGAGGGATCGCCGCGGAAGTCCATCGACATCTTGTCGACCTCGTCGAGAAGGAACAGGGGATTCCTGACCTTCACCTTGCCGAGGTTCTGGATGATCTTGCCCGGCATCGAGCCGATGTAGGTACGCCGATGCCCGCGGATCTCCGCCTCGTCCCTGACGCCGCCGAGCGACATCCGGACGAACTTGCGGTTCGTCGCGCGCGCGATGCTCTGGCCGAGCGACGTCTTGCCGACGCCCGGAGGACCGACGAGGCATAGAATCGGGCCCTTCAGCTCCTTCACGCGCTGCTGCACCGCGAGGTACTCGAGGATCCGCTCCTTCACCTTCTCGAGCCCGTAGTGGTCCTCCTCGAGGACCCGCTCGGCGTCCTTGAGATCGTGGTGCACCTTCGTGCGCTTCTTCCACGGCACCTTCACGAGCCAGTCGATGTAGTTGCGCACGACGGTCGCCTCGGCCGACATCGGCGACATCATCTTGAGCTTGTTGAGCTCGCTCGTCGCCTTCTCGTGCACGTCCTTCGGCATGCCCGCGGCCTTGATCTTCCGCTCGAGCTCCTGCAGCTCGTTCGGAGAGTCCTCCATCTCGCCGAGCTCTTTCTGAATGGCCTTCATCTGCTCATTCAGGTAGTACTCGCGCTGGCTCTTCTCCATCTGCTGCTTCACGCGGCCGCGGATGCGCTTCTCGATGCGCAGCATGTCGATCTCGCCGTCGATCAGCCCGAGCACGTGCTCGAGCCTCTCCGGCACGTCGATCATCTCGAGCACTTTCTGCTTCTCGGAGAGCTTGAGCGACATGTGCATCGCGACGGTATCGGCGAGCCGGCTCGGCGAGTCGATACCGGACAGCGACGTCAGGATCTCCGGCGGGATCTTCTTGTTGAGCTTGACGTACTGCTCGAAGCGGGCGATGACCGAGCGCGTCAGGACGTCCATCTCGCGCTGATCGGCCTCGTTCGTCTCGGTGAGCTCCTCGATCTCCGCGGAGAAGCATTCGGCGATCTCGACGTGCTTCAGCCGTGCGCGCTTGATGCCCTCGACGAGCACCTTCACGGTACCGTCCGGGAGCTTCAGGAGCTGCAGGATCGTCGCGAGCGTGCCGACGGAGTAGATGTCCTTCTCGGTCGGCTCGTCGACGTCGGCCTGCTGCTGAGCGACGAGCAGGATCTCCTTGCCGGAAGCCATCGCCCGATCGAGCGCGACGACCGACTTCTCGCGGCCGACGAAGAGCGGGATCACCATGTGCGGATAGACCACCACGTCCCGCAGCGGCAGGATCGGCAGTCGCTTCGTGTTCGGCTGGTCCGGGTTACCCGTGTGCATCGTTACGTTTCCCTCGGTACCGGATTGAAGAATGCGCGGACGGCAGGGGAGGAATCTGTGTCAGACACCATTTTCCGGTGGAAAATGGTGTCTGACACGTTTTTCCGCGGAACGTTGCCGGCTCTCGACCAGACCGGTCTCGCCTGGACCGATTAAAAGGGCTCTGCCCTCGAAACCCGGTCAATTCCGGTATCCGTCTCCGACGGCTGCCGGCTCGTCCGACTCGTAAATGATGTAAGGCTTCGTCTCGCCTGTGACGACGGCGTCGTCGACGACGACCTTCGTCGCGTTCGTCATCGACGGCAGGTCGTACATCGTGTCGAGGAGCACGCTTTCGAGAATCGTGCGCAAACCCCGAGCGCCGGTTTTACGCTGCATCGCCTTCTTCGCGATCGCGCGCAGCGCATCCTCGCGGAACTCGAGCTCGACGCCCTCCATCTCGAAGAGCTTCTGATACTGCTTCGTCAGCGCGTTCTTCGGCTCCGTGAGAATCTGGACGAGCGCGTCCTCGTCGAGCTCCTCCAGCGTCGCGACGACCGGCAGACGGCCGACGAACTCCGGAATGAGCCCGTACTTGATCAGATCCTCCGGCTCGACGTCCTGCAACACCTTGCTGACGTTGCGGCTCGCCTCTTCCTGGCTCTTGACCTCGGCGACGAAACCGATGCCGCTCTTCTTCGAGCGGTTCAGGATCACCTTCTCGAGGCCGGAGAACGCGCCGCCGCAGATGAACAGGATGTTCGACGTATCGACCTGCAAGAACTCCTGCTGCGGATGCTTACGTCCGCCCTGCGGAGGCACGGACGCAATCGTGCCTTCGATCAGCTTGAGAAGCGCCTGCTGCACGCCTTCGCCCGAGACGTCGCGCGTGATCGACGGGTTGTCGCTCTTGCGCGAAATCTTGTCGATCTCGTCGATATAGACGATGCCCGTCTGGGCCTTCTCGACGTCGTACTCGCACTTCTGCAGCAGCTTCTGAATGATGTTCTCGACGTCCTCGCCGACGTAACCGGCCTCGGTCAGCGTCGTCGCATCCGCGATCGTGAACGGCACGTTCAGAAGACGCGCGAGCGTCTCCGCGAGCAGCGTCTTGCCGCAGCCCGTCGGTCCGATCAGCAGGATGTTGCTCTTCGCGAGCTCGATGTCCTGCTTGCTCTTGTCGCGCTGACGGTTCTCGAGGCGCTTGTAGTGGTTGTACACCGCGACTGCGAGAATCTTCTTCGCCGTCTGCTGGCCGATGACGTACTCGTCGAGAACGGCCTTGATCTCATGCGGCTTCGGCAGCTTGTCACGGCCGCGCTCTGCCTTCTCGTCGAGCTCCTCGCGAATGATGTCGTTGCAGAGCTCTACGCACTCGTCGCAGATGAACACGGAAGGCCCGGCAATGAGCTTGCGGACTTCGTGCTGACTTTTTCCGCAGAACGAGCAGTACAGCAGCTTGCCGTCATCCGTCTTGCCGCGCGAATCATCGCTCATAGCGCCTTCCTCTGCTCGTCCAGAAAAGTGCTTGCCGGCCTTATAGCATTAGTCCTAGAGGTCTGCAAAGCGCGGAATCCCACTTCCCTTCAGGTTAAAGATCAAGATGTCGACTAGGTCAAAGTTTGCCTTTGGACTCGATGCGTTTTTGCAGCACCGTGTCGATTAGACCGTACTCCACGGCCGTTTCTCCGTCCATGAAGTGGTCCCGATCGCTGTCCCTGGCGATCTTCTCGATGGGCTGTCCCGTGTGCTTCGCCAGAATCTCGTTCAATCGCTCGCGCAGCTTCAGCACCTCGCGCGCGTGTATGTCGATGTCCGACGCCTGCCCCTGAAAGCCGCCGCTCGGCTGATGGATCATGATGCGCGAATGCGGCAGGCAGAAACGCTTGCCCTTCGCGCCCGCAGCCAGCAACAACGCACCCATGCTCGCCGCCTGACCGAGACAGATCGTGCTGACGTCCGGCTTGATGAATTGCATCGTGTCGTAGATCGAAAGACCCGACGTCACGATGCCGCCCGGCGAGTTGATATAGAGATGAATGTCCTTGTCCGGATTCTCGGACTCGAGGAACAAGAGCTGCGCGACGACGAGGTTCGCCATGTGATCGTCGATCGGCCCGACGACGAACACGACGCGATCCTTCAGCAAGCGCGAGTAGATGTCATAGGCGCGCTCGCCGCGAGCGGTCTGCTCGACGACCATCGGAACCAGATTCAGTGCAGTTGCGCTCACTCTCGCCTCCTGATGAAGAACTTAGTCAGAGCCCGTTCCGAAAAATTGGGGTCAGAGCCCATTTTTCCACTCGAGTCGAGGAAAATTGAGGTCAGAGTCGCACTTCGACTACCTTGCGAGCCTTTCCGACTGCGAGCGGAAAAAACGGCTCTGACCCCAACTTTCCAGAAATCGTCGGGCGAAAAACGGGCTCCGACCCCATTTTTCTAGCCCGCCATGAACTCGTCGAAGGTCTTCGTCTCGTCCGTAACCTTCCCGTGCTCGAGCAGGAACTCGACCACCTGGTCCTCGAGCACGCTCGACTCGACTTGCGCCATCAGCTCCCGGCTCGAGCGGTAGATGCGGGCGGCTTCCTGCGGATTCTCGTAGGGCGCGACGAGCTCGTCGACGCGACGCTGCACACGGACCCGGTCGAGTTCGATTCCATTCTTGCGAATCAGTTCCTGAATGAGTAAGCCGACCGCAACCCGGCGGCGCGCCGCGGCCTCGAAGCGCTCGGGCGGAGGCGCCTGCTGCGGGTCCTCGATGCCGAGCCGGCGCATCGTGTCGAGCTGCAGCACGCGAATTTCCTCGGCCACGAGCGCCCGGGGCGTCGGCACGTCGTTCGCCGCGAGCAGCGCGTCGAAGGCCCGCGTCTTCGTCTCCGTCTTGAGACGCTCGTCGAGCTCGCGCTGCATGTTCGCGCGCACCTCGGCCCGGAGCTTCTCGACCCCGCCCTCCTCGACGCCGAACGCCTTCGCGAACTCCTCGTCGACCTCGGGCAGCACCTTCTCCTCGACCCGGTGCGCCGTGATTTCGAACTCGGCCGTCTTGCCGCGCAGGTGCTCGCGCGAGTAGTCCTGCGGGAACTCGACCTTCGCCGTCTTCGTCTCGCCGGCGGAAAGCCCCTCGAGCGCCCGGTCGAAATCCTCGATGACCTGGCCCGCGCCGACGACGATCGTCACCTCCTTCGCCTCGCTCCCGTCGAACGGCTCGCCGTCGATGCGGCCTGCGAAGTCGATCACGACCCGGTCGCCCTTCGCCGCGCTGCGCTCGACCGTGCGCCACTCCGCCCGCTGCTCGCGGAGCTTCTCGATCATGTTGTCGACGTCGGCCTCGGTGATCTCGACCCGCGGGCGAACGAACTCGAGCGTTTCGAGATCGCGGAGCGTAACCTCCGGGAAAACCTCGAACGTCGCGCGGTAGCTGAAGTCCTCGTCCGGCTTCGTGACCCCGGACAGCGTCTCGATCTGCGGGCCGCCGGCCGGGTTCAGCTGGTTCTGCTGGATCGCCTGGTTGTACGTCGAGCGGATGACGTCGGAGAGCACCTCTCGGCGCACTTGCTCGCCGAAGTGCTTGCGCACGACCTTCTGCGGGACCTTGCCCGGGCGGAACCCCTTGAGCCGGGCCGTGCGGCCGACCTTCTGCAGCCGTGCCTCCACCTCACGCTCGATCTCCGCGTTCGGCACGCGAATCGTCAGCCGGCGCTCGAGCCCGCCGGGGGTCTCCAGCGACACATCCAAGTTCGAAGTTGCCACCGTCGTAAATCCGTTCTTCCTTGCTTTCGAGCGGTCCGTCCCGGCCCCCACCGACGCCCTCGACGCCGCTCAGTCCGTGCTGCCTTGAGGCGCTCTCGTCCGCTCACCCGTTGATGCCACGCAACCCATGGTGCGAAAGGGGAGACTCGAACTCCCACGGGTTGCCCCACTGGAACCTAAATCCAGCGCGTCTACCAGTTCCGCCACTTTCGCCCGCCGAAGGCATTATACCGGGGGCGAGCGGGACGGGCCCCGGGCAGCGCCACGAAAAATGTGTCAGACACGATTTTCAGAAGCGGAGTCAGAGCCCGCGGCTCCGACCCGGACTTCTGAAAATCGTGTCTGACACATTTTTCGCTAGAGCCCGAGCTGCCAGGCCATGAAGACCAGGAGGTCGGTCGCCTCCCGAATCCGGATCTCGAGCGGCTTGCCCTGGCCATGGCCCGTCTCGCGGTCGACCCAGAGAAGGATGGGCTTCTCGGCGGGATCGGCGCTCGTCGCGGCCTGCAGCGCCGCGGCCATCTTGCGCGCGTGCAGCGGATGAACGCGGCGGTCGTTCTCTCCCGCCGTCAGTAGCGTAGCGGGATAACGAGTACCGGGCCGTACATTGTGATAGGGCGAATACGCCCTCAGGAACTCGAACTGGTCCGGGTGCTCCGCGCTCCCGTACTCGGGGACCCAGTAGCGCGCCATCAGGAAGTGCTGATAGCGCAGCATGTCGAGCAGCGGCACCTGGACGATCGCGGCCGAGAAGAGCTCCGGCCGCTGCGTGATTGCGGCGCCGGTCAAGAGACCGCCGTTCGACCCGCCCCGGATCCCGAGCCGCTCGGGCCGCGTGTAGCCCTGCTCGATCAGGTACTCCGCCGCGGCGTGGAAGTCGTCGAACACGTTCTGCTTCCGCTCGAGCATACCGGCACGGTGCCAGTCCGCGCCGTACTCGCCGCCGCCGCGCAGGTTCGCGATCGCGTAGACGCCGCCCCGCGAAAGCCACGGCTGCCACGCGGCGAGGAATTCCGGCGTCATCGAGATATCGAAGCCGCCGTAGCCGTACAGGATCGTCGGGTTGTCGCCGTCGAGCTCGAGGCCCGTGCGGTGCACGAGGAACATCGGTACCTCGGTGCCGTCGTACGAGCGATAGCGAACCTGCCGGACCGTGACGTCGGGCGTCTCGATGCCGAGCTCGGGCTGCCGCCACGGCGTCGTGCGGCGCGCGTCCAGGTCGACGCGGTAGATCGCCCGTGGCGCGCTGAACGTCTCGAACGAGAGCCACGCGATGCTCCGGTCCGGATGCGTCACGATCGACGCGCTGCCGATCCCCGGCAGCTCGATTTCGCCGAGCGGGCGGCCGTCCAAGCCGAACACCTCGAGGCGGGTATACGCGTCGGCGAGGTAGTCGACGACGATGCGGCCCGGCGCCGGCTCGATGTCGACGATGACCGCGTCGTCCCGCGCCGGGATCACCTCGTCGAACTCGGCCGGCGTATCGCTCGCGAGGTCGAACGCGAGCACGCGCTTGTTCGATGCGCCGTACGTCGTGAGCGCATAAAGCTTGTCACCGACGATGAAGCCGTCCTCGGTCAGCGCGCCGACGCCGACGAGCAGGTCGCGCCGCGTCAGCTCGCCGGTCTCGCGCCACGCGTCGAGGTCGTAGTACCAGAGGTCGTTCGAGTCCGTGCCCGTGTAATAAATGATCACGAGCCAGCGGCCGTCCCTCGACACGAGCGGATAGGGACCCCAGGTCGTCGCCAGCGGGCCGTCCGTGTATTGCTCGAACAGCACCGGGTCGTCCGCCACGTCGCGGCCGAGCTCGTGCAGCAGGATCTGTCCGCTGTACGGATTTTCGGGGTCGGACAACCGGCGCACGACGAACGTGCGGCCGTCGTCGAGCCACTCGACGGCGTCGACCCGTCCCGGAATCTCGTCGTCGAGCCAGCGGCCCGTTGCGGTTTCGAGCACCCGCGCCGTCGTGTTCTCGTCGCCCGAATGATAGGTACCGAATGCGACGTAGCGGCCGTCCGGGCTCGGGCGGAACCAGTCGAGCGCGAGCAGGCCCGTCGGGTCGAGCGCATTCACGTCGAGCAGCACCCGGGCCTCGGCGTCGTCCGGGGCCTGCGTGTAGAGCACGGGTTGCGCCTGCCCGCCGCGGCGCAGCGAGTAGAACAGCGACTCGCCGCCGATGCGCGGGATGCCCCACGCGTCGAGCGACAGGAGGCTGCTTAGCTCGGCCGCGAACTCGGCCCGGTTCGGCAGCGCGTCGAGGACGCTCCGCGTGTAGGCGTTCTGCGCATCGGTCCACTCGCCGACGGCCGCATCGAGCGCGGGATCCGGACCTTCGCTCTCCGGCGCGTCGCTGCCCTCGAGCCAGTGGTACGGATCCTCGACCGAAACGCCGTGCAGCGTGTACGTGTACGGCCGCTTCTCGGTGTCGGGCGGCGTCGCGTGGACGTTCAAGGCGATGACCAGAGCGGCGAGCGGCGTGAGCGTGCGCACGCGAGCAGTATACGGCATCGGACCGACGTGCCAAGGCGCACGGCCGCCGGTCGACTGCGCGCGCGGAAACGCCCTGCCCGGTACCGCCGGAGCGAGCGACGGACGCCGCCGCGCAATCGAGCGGCAGCGTCCGTTCCGGTCGAACCTCTTACTGGATGGTCTTGCTCGCCAGGTTCGAGCGTTCGCTCTCGACGTTGTTCGAGTCGACCGCCGTGACGGCGAAGTACCAGGTTCCGGGACCGAGGTTCTCGACGACGTACGTCGTCGTCCCGGAGCCGACGCTCGCTTTGTTCGACAGCGAGTTCTGCGACGTCCCCCAGTAGATATTGAAGCCGGCGAGGTTCGTCAGCGCCGAGCCGTCCGTGCGTTCCGTCGGCGCCGTCCACGACAGCGTCGCCGAGCCGGTGGCGACGCCCTGGACCGTGATGCCGAAGGCCGGCAACGCCACCTCGGCTTCGCCGTCGGTCACGCTGATCCGGACGTTCGAGTACGTGCCGACGTCGTTCGCGCCGGGGGTACCCGATAGCCGCCCGGTGGCCTGGTCGAAGCTCGCCCACGCCGGCCGGTTCGCGATCTTGAACGTGAGGATGTCACCGTCCGGGTCGCTCGCCGTCGGCCTGAAAGAGTAGGCGGTGCCCTGCACGATCGTCGTCGACGGCGTCCCGGAGATCGTCGGCGGACGATTCTCCGGCTCCGACGCGGTGACGGTAATCGAGAACGGCCCCAGCGAAGCGCTCGTCTTGCCGTCGCTGACCGTGATCCGGATGTTGCCGTAAGTGCCCGCGTCGTTCGTCCCCGGCGTGCCCGAGAGCCGGCCCGACGACGTGCTGAACGACGCCCACGACGGACGGTTCTCGATCGAGAACGTCAACGAGTCTCCGTCGGGGTCGCTCGCGGACGGCCTGAACGAATAGGCAACTCCAGCCGTCGCACTCGTCGGCGGCGTGCCCGTGATCGTCGGGGCGCGGTTCGTCGGCGCCGCGGCCGTCACGGTGATCGCGAACGTCGCCAGCGAAGCGCTCGTCTTGCCGTCGCTCACGGTGATCCGGATGTTGCTATGCGTGCCGACGTGACCGGCGCCGGGCGTGCCCTGGAGCCGGCCGGTCGACTCGTTGAACGTCGCCCACGACGGCTTGTTGGCAATGCTGAACGTCAGCGGATCGCCGTCGGGATCGCTCGCCGTCGGCGTGAAGTCGTACGGCACGCCTTGCTGCACCGACGTCGCAGGCGATCCGCTGATCGTCGGCGCGCGATTGGGCGGTGGATTCACCGTGATCGTGAATGAAGCGAGCGAGGCCGTCGCCGAGCCGTCGGTTACGCTGATCACGATGTTCTGGTACGTGCCTGCCGTGCCGGCGCCGGGCGTTCCGGAAAGTCGGCCGGTCCCTTCGTTGAACGTGGCCCAGGACGGCTTGTTCTGGATCATGAACGCCAGCGCGTCCCCATCGGCATCCATCGCCGTCGGCGTGAACGAATAAGCCTGACCCTGCGTGACCGACGTCGCCGGCGTGCCCGAGATCGTCGGCGCCGTGTTCGCGGCCTCGACGCGGATCGAGAAGGCCGGCAACGCGGCCGTGGCCTTGCCGTCGCTCACCGAGATCACGATGTTCCGCGTCGTGCCGACGTCGCTCGCGCCTGGCCTTCCGCTCAAGCGTCCGGTTGCCGCATCGAAGGTTGCCCAACGGGGCTTGTTCGCGATCGAGAACGTGAGCGGGTCGTTGTCGGCGTCCGAGGCGGACGGCGCGAAGACGTACTGCTGGCCCTGCAGAACGCTTCTCGACGGCGAACCGGTGATGATCGGCGGCCTGTTCTGCGTCGGCGCCGTGACGGTGATCGAGAACGGACCGAGCGCCGCGCTACCGACGCCGTCGCTGACGCGGATCACGATGCCTTCGTATGTGCCGGCGTCGCCTTCGGCCGGCGTGCCTTCGAGACGTCCGATCGACGCGTCGAAGCTGCTCCACTTCGGTCCCTTCTCCAACGTGAACGTCAGGGCGTCGCCGTCGATGTCGTCGGCGGTCGGCGTGAAGGAGTACTGCGTTCCCGCGGCGACCGTCGCCGGCGGCGTGCCGGAGATCGTCGGCGGCGTGTTCACGCTCGGCAGCCGAACCGTGATCATGAACGGCGGCAACGTGGTAGTCGCTTTGCCGTCGCTGACCCCGATGACGATATCGCGGAACGTGCCTGCGCTCGCGGCCGGCGGTGTGCCCTCGAGCGTGCCGGTGTTCCGATCGAAGGTCGCCCACACGGGCCGATTGCGGATCGTGAATGAAAGAGGATCGCCGTCCGCATCGGCGGCCTGCGGCACGAATTTATAGGTTTCGCCCGCAAGCACTGCAGGCGCCGGAGATCCAGAGATCGTCGGGGCCGCATTCGCGATCGCGGCCGTCGGCGTCACTTCGATATCGAACGCAGGCAGCAGCGTCTCTGCTTCGCCGTCCGTCACCCACACGACGATCCCGCGATACGTGCCCACATGCTCGGCATTCGGCACGCCGCTGATCCGGCCGGACACCGAATCGAACTCGGCCCAAGGAGGAAGCCCATCGACGCCGAACAGCAGCGCGTCGCCATCCGGATCGCTTGCCTCGGCCTGGAACGCGTACTCCGTGCCCGCGACGACGGAAGTCGCGGGCGTACCGCTCAACGCAGGCGGAACGTTTTCCTTCTCCGCGGCCTCCGCATCTTCCTCGTCACCGCCGCACCCCGTCAGCGCGAGTGCGCCCATGAACAAGATGGCAAAGAGACGGCATTTCGCTGCCGCCGTTCCCGGCTCGAACATTCTGGCTTTTCCCTCCCGAATCCGGTTCGGGAGAGCTGGAACGCAGCGCAGGATCAGGTCGAGCAGCGATCACGGAAAGATGCGGCTTCCGTTTACATCGTTCTTGTCGCATGCCGTCGCTGGCAACCCCGCTGTCGTAGGGTCAGCTCCCCTTAGACCGGTGGCTTTGCGTCACCGCCTTTCGGCGGCTTTGCCCCTGTCAGCTCGGCACGCGCGAACACGCTGCCGATTGACGCGCGAAAAAGAGCAACGTTCGTGCCGCCGGCGAAAAAGTGCCGGATATCAAAGTGTTGTGCGTGTGGAGCGGTTGAGCGACGAGATGGATTGCGTCCGCGAACAGAGACAGAAATGTGGCATCTACGCACCGGCCCTGTCTGCGATCAGAGACATGGATCAGGCTCATCCGTTCGACATAATGGTCTCGGGCCGACGCAAGCCTCTGACCGAGAAAGGTTCAGGAATCGGAAATGTTGTGTAGTCGGATGTCGCCATTCTGCGACCTTCGACGAAGGGGGGGCGCTCGTTCAAGGTGCAGACGAGCGCGGTGCGATTGCCGAGCACGAGGATCGGCGGCGCGGCGGAGTCGGAATGTACTTCGGACGGCGCTGGGATCGCGCCCGATCGCATCACGTCGGAAGGGGAATTTGGCCACGACGTGACACGGCTCCCGATTGAGAATCGGAACGCCGAAGCCGCAGCGGTTCAGGTGGTGGGCCGTGTAGGACTCGAACCTACAACCAATGGATTAAGAGTCCACTGCTCTACCAATTGAGCTAACGGCCCTTGATCGGGGAGTCGGGGTGGACGATGGGATCCCACGCACCACTTATGCACCCCTGGATTTACAGCAGGTTAGGCAACCTGCCGTGCGGCGCATAGTGTAGCAAAATCCCGCCGCCGCGCGGCAACATTTCGTGGAGCCCGATGCCGTCGCGGGCCAGCCGCGCGTGGACGCCGGTCAGCCGCGCGCGGACGAGTGCGGCGACGGCGGAGAGCGCGTCTCCACTTGCGGCGACGCGCAGCGTCTACTCACGCCCAGCCGCGACCGACACCACCGCCGAGGATCGTCCGGTAAGCCGGCAGCTCGACCATGCGCTTCCGTCCGTAGTAGTACGCATCCTCCGGGATGACCGTGGCGTCCGGCGGCGAAAGCGCGCGACCTCGATTCGGCCGAGCATCCGCGGCTCGCCGTCGATGCCGACTCCGCGGCTGTGCGGCACGGCTCACCGGTACGTTCAGAACGGCAGGGCCGCCGCGTCGTCCGCCGCTCGTGCGCAGCACCGGATCACTGCGCAGCATCTCGATCCGCGCGCCGAGCGGCTCGTCGTCCGAGCCCGCGAGCGCCGCTTCCGCGCAGCAGCCCGAGAAGTCGAGCGGCGCGAGCCCTGCGAGCCGGTCGGCAATTCGCCTTCGACGCATGAGAGCTTCCGCGGGTTACGATACGACGCCGTCGGAGAGACGACCTGGAGCCCGACGGCACCATGCAGCGACTTACGAATCCGTATCGGCCCGGCGACGTCGCCGCATTGCGGTACATCACCACGGACGGTCGGATCGAGATGTGCTGGCCATGTCGCGTCGTCGAGGACCGGCAGGATTTCCTCGCACTGTTCATTGCGGCAGGAAGCCCCTACAAGGCCGGACCGAAGAGGGCCGCCGCCGAGAAGCGGGCGATGCGGAAAGAGAGGCTTCCGCCGGACGAGTACGTGTGGCGTAAGGACACCCTACGCCTCATGTTTCCGGGCAGGCGTCATTCCGTGTACCTGTTCTGGGACCACGACGGGTCTCGGCGAGACCTCGCCTACTACTTCGTCAATTTGGAAGAGCCTTTTCGTCGCACCGCGGTCGGCTTCGACACGCAAGACCATACGTTGGACGTCGTGATAACGCCCGACCTCGCGTGGAGGTGGCGCGACGAGGAGGAGCTTGCGAATCACGTGAAGGAAGGGTTTTACACGGAAGCACTGGCCGCAGCGGTCCGGGCCGAGGGCACAGAAGTGATTTCAGCCATTTGCGAGCGCCGAACGCACCCGTGCCTCGACCGGTGGGCCGAGTGGGCTCCGGATGCGGGCTGGCAGACGCCCGAGATCCCGGCCGGCTGGGATACCGCACCGGCGACATTCTGGGAGGATGGTCACTGGGCGTACGGGCCGTCTTGGGCGCGCGACTAAGGGGAATCCACCGCACTCCGAGCTGCTCGCCTCGAACCGCGCGAGCGTGTCGACTCGAGCTAAAGCCATTCATGACCGGCGCATCACAGTGGAGGACGCCGCCCGGATGGCGGCCAACCGTGCGCCCGGCGCATTACCGATCGAAGCCAATGAAGCCGTCGTGCGCCAGCTCAACCTTTTGCTGGCGACGCCCGATGGGCGTGCCTACCTCGACGCAAGCTTGGATCGCATGCGAACCTACGAGGAATCGATAGCGACGGCGATCGCGTCGCATGGCTTGCCGCCGGAGCTCTTGGCCGTGCCGCTCGTCGAATCCGGTTATCGCAATCTGCCGGCCGATGGCGAGCACGGCGCGGGCTCATCGAGCCGACGGCAAGACGCTTCGGTCTCACGGTCGATGCCACCCGCGACGATCGGCTGGACGTGGCAGCGGAAACGCGGGCCGGGCTGGAGTACTTCGCCGCCCTCTATCGCCATTTCGGCGACTGGGGCCTCGCGATACTTGCTTATAACGCGGGCATCGCCACGGTCGAGCAGGGCATTCGCGCCGTCGGTTCCCGGGACGTCTGGCAAGTGATCGCCGCGGGATACGAGAACGATTCCGACTACCTGCCGCGTGTCATGGCCGTCATCCTCATCCTGCAGAATCCGTCGGCGGTGAACTGAGCAGGTCGAATCGCCCCCTCACTTTGTGCGCGCCGAAGAACGTGATCACGTCGCAGCCGCGCGGTCGCGCGGACGCATCCGAAAGGAGCCCCAATGACGCACCTGCTCACGCGCCGAAGCCTCGTTTCGACCGGAATCGGTCTCGCGATGGCAACGCGAATCTGCCGATCGACATGCTGATCTGCAATGCAGGCGTGCTCTTCGGCGAGCTGCGGCACATCCGGGGACTCGAGATGCATTTCGTCGTCAACCATCTCGGGCACTTCATCCTCGTGAACCGCCTGCTGCACCGTGTGCTCGCAGCGCCGCAGGGCCGTGTCGTCGTCGTCGGCAGCAACAACCACATGCAGGCACCGGAGGGCGGCATCCAGTTCGACCGGCTGTCCGGCGAAGGTTGGGGTAACTACTATCATCATTCGAAGCTCGCGAACGGATTGTTCTCGCTGCACCTCGCGAAACGCCTCCGGGAGACGCGAGCCACATCGAATTGCGTGACGCCCGGGCCCGTGCGCGGCACGAGCATCCTGCGCAACATCAGCGCGAGCTCGGACGCATACCCGAAGACTCCGGCGCAAGGCGCTGCCACGCAGTGCTATGTCGCCACCCATCCGTCCCTGGCGGGCGTGTCCGGACTCTACTTTGCGGACTGCAATCCGGCCGGGCAGAGCGAGCATCAAAAGGACGAGACGATGGCGGCCCGCCTCTGGGCCGTCTCGGAGGAGCTGACGCGCGGATACATTTGATGCGACGCGTCCGCTTGCCCGAGCGACGGTCTCGAGCTCCATGATCCGCGGAACGTGCCCAGTGATCGGCATTTCACGATCGGCTTAGCGAGCCGCATTGGACCAAGGTCCAACTCGTTCTCTCTGCGGTGCGCACTAGCATCGACTTCGATCACCGTCGAAGCCGCCCCGCACCGACAAGGGAGGCAGATGCCATGGATTCGCTCGCCGACGATTTCGTCTCTGGAACCTTCAGCGACGTCTCACCGCCGTGCCTGTCGCTGTATCAGCCGACTCACCGGACGCACCCCGAAAACCGGCAAGACCCGATTCGGTTCGAGAACCTCGTACGGTCCCTCGCCGCGTCGCTCGAGCAGCAGTACTCGCGCCGTGACCTCGCGGCGCTTCTCGAGCCGTTCCAATCGCTCGCCGGCGACAGGGCGTTCTGGAATCACGTCCTCGACGGGCTCGCGGTGCTGAGGTCCGCCCACGTCTTTCGCGTTTATCGCCTGCAGCGGCCCGTCCCCGAGCTCGCGGTCGTCGCCGACACGTTTCACTTGAAGCCGCTGATTCGCATCCTGCAATCGGCGGACCGTTTCCAGGTCCTCGGCCTCAGCTTGAAGGAGATCCGGCTCTTCGACGGCAACCGCGACGTGCTCGACGAAGTCGAGCTGGAGACGACTCTGACCGAGACGATCGCGGCGGCGGCCGAAGTGGAAGACCGCGAAGCGCACGTCAGAAACCTCGCGAACGGTTCCGGTCCGACCGCGGGCGTGCGCTGGGGCGTGGGCTCGAAAGGGGAAACGGCCGACAAGGACAGGGAGCGCTTCTTTCGCACCGTCGACCGGTTGGTCTTCGAACGTCACTCGCGCCCGGCGGGGGTGCCGCTGCTCCTCGCGGCGCTGCCCGAGCATCACCACGCGTTCCGTCGAATCACGCGCAACGGCTTCCTGCTCGAAGACGGCCTCAACGTCCATCCCAGCGCGTTGTCGCCGGCGGAGCTTCGCGAGCAGGCGTGGCGGGCGATCGAGCCGCACTATCTGACCCGCCTGGCCGGGCTCGTCGAGATGTTCGGCCACGCGCGCTCGCGCGAGCTCGGCACGAGCGATCCGGCGGAGGCCGCGTACAACGCCGTGGCCGGCCGGGTCGCGACGCTGCTCATCGACGCCGATCGTCACGTGCCCGCACGCATCGATCCGGCCACTGGGTTCATCGAGACCGACGACCCTGCGGATCCCTCGACCGACGACCTGCTCGACGACATCGGCGAGTGGGTGCTTCGGAACCGCGGGCAGGTCGTGATCGTTCCGAGCGAGCGCATGCCTACGGAAAGCGGCGTCGCGGCCATCTATCGCTATTGACCTGTTGGTCGAGGGTCGGCGGGCGCGGCGCCGCACCCCCTCCCCGCGGCTGCCGCGCCGCTGTCCAACTTCGCGGCAGCTCCGCGCACGAACACCGAGAACGACGGGGATGCCGGGGACACGTTTCGTCTCCGACGCCCGCTCGGAACGGCGTTACATAAGCGCGGCCGGCTTCCATAAGAATTGTGGCGGACTGGTTACGGCGCGCGCGCGAGCGATACGATACGGCAAAAACCTGATCCGATCGCGAGCATCGCACGAGGCCGGAGCATGCGGCGCGCTCGAGCTCGAAGGCCGGGTCGAACGCAGAGCCGACTACTCAAGGAAGCGGGGGAATACGATGACGAAAGGGACGACCAGGTCGTTGGCGCTGGCCGCCACCGTGATCGCGGCGCCAGCTCTGGCGCAGACGATGCCGGACATCGGCTTCGAGAGCGTCGGCCGCGGCCGGCCGCTCGCCGCGAGCGTGGCCGATCTGCCGGAAGTCGGGCCGAACTGGATCCGCGCACCCGGTCAACCGCGCAATAGCCCGAACAGAGAGCTCAACGGCTTCCGGACCCCGCCGGAAGGCTACGAGGCGCTGCCGCGCGACCTCTTCACGAGCGACGATTTCTACGTCGATCGGGATCTCTGGAGCGACCCGCGCTACTTCCGCTGCAACAGCCCGACGGCCACCGAGCTGCAACGCGGCATCCTCGCCCCGCCCGGCGTCAACATGACGGACGACCCCGCAAACGGCCCTTGGGGACATTGCGACATCGACTATCCGCGCGAGGCCATCGTGAGCCCGTACGGATTCAAGACGGCGCAAGAGCACTACGAGGCACTGCTCGAGGAGACGCGTAAACGCGGCGGACCGAACGTCTATACCTTCGAGAATTTCCCTGCCGCGGAGTGGAACGGCGTCTACGAGCGCCCGGGCGGGTTCGGCGGCCGAAGCAATCAGGAGAACTGGTACTGGGGCAGGCACAGCCAGATCTCGACGATCCTGTCGCTCCTTACGCCCGAGTACCAGCAACGCATGGTGCAGGAGGCGTATCACCAGGTCCGCGGCAATGCGCTCTGGCCGTCGACCTTCTGCTGGCCCGAGGGCTTCATGCGGCGCTGGTACCCGGCCGCCGTCAGCGAGCACTATTTCATCGTGACGCCCGACCTCGTGCAGGTCTCGACCGGTGTCGCCCGCAACTTCGTGCAGAACATCCATGTCGGACGCGAGTTCAACATGGAGGACGTTGCACGCGGCGGCGTTCCGCGGCTGGGTGCCGCCGTGCCACGATGGTACGGAGAGACGATCGGCTTCTGGGACGGTGACGTGCTGATCACGTGGACGAGCAACATCCAGGCCTGGAAGTCGCACTCGATGTTCGAGCACTCGAACCAGCTGCAGTCGATCGAGATCTACACGCCGATTCGTGACGACGCCGGCAAATTCGTCGGGCTCAATCACGAAACGATCCTCTACGACGCGGAGGCGCTGGTCGAGCCCGTGCGCATCGTGCGCAACCTTCACAAGATCAACAACTTCACCGATCCCGACCAGACGCCGTACACGTTCATCGAGTGCGTACAGACGATCTTCTCGGTCAACGGCATCAACACGCCGCTCTCGCCGGGGGCCGTGATCGAGTACGAGGTGCCCGACATGTACGGCCGCCCGTGGGCCGCGATTTGGGAGCGGTATTTCGAGCAAGGCATGACGAAGCCCGCGTCGGACGACGACTTGTTCATCTTCGAGTAGGCAGGATCGGTGCGTGACGTTAACAGTTACGCAACGGATGTTAACTCACGGTCGTCCGCGATCACGTGTACGCTCCTCGGGCTGCGTTGGCTCGAACGCCGACGTACGGAGGCAAGCGATGCAACGGGAAAACACGTCACGCCGCTGGACGGCGGCACGGATCGCGGCGGCCACCTGCACGGTCAGCCTGCTCGGTCTGGCCTCGCACGCGCAGAGCGACGAAGGGTACCTGCCGGCCGCGACGCTCGTCGAAGTCATGAGCGAAATGGTGATGCCGTTCGCGCAGGTGGTGTGGGATGCGGTCGTCTACGCCGAGACCATCCATGGGCCGGACACCGAGGAGGGCTGGCAGCAGGCACGCGATGCCGCCGTCGCGCTCGCGGAGAGCGCGAACGTGCTGATCATCCCCGGCCGCCCGATCGCTGGCCCCGACAAAGTGGCGGCCGAAGGCGAGCTCTCACCGCAAGCCATGGAGGCGTTGATCGCCGAGAACCGAGGTGCGTGGGTCGGGCATGCGCATTCGCTGCATGCGATCGCCATGCAGGCCATCGAGGCTATCGACGCCCGCGACGCGACGAAGCTCTCGGACGTTTCCGGCGCGCTCGACGCGGTGTGCGAGGGGTGCCACCTGCAGTTCTGGTACCCCGATCAGTAGACGAGCGACCGCCTCGTCGCTTGCACGGACCGCCGGCGTCCGGCGTCACTCACCGCGCTGCGCTCGCGCGAGCGCCGCGTAGAGCGTCTCGAGGTTTTTGCGCATCAGCTGCTGATAGCCGGCAGCGGCGAGGCGCCCCTCCTCCTCGACGCCGACCTCGATCGGATCGAGCACGACGAGCTCGGCGCCGGCCGCACGAACGGCAGCGGCGATGCGCTCCTCGGGCTCCCACTTGTGGATCGCGACGCGGATCCCGTTCGTGCGCAAATATGCCGTGACCGCCTCGAGATCATCGTCCGTCCAGTCGATGTCCTGCTTGAAGAACGCGCCGTCGACGTAGAGCCCCATGTCCGCGAGCAGGTAGACGAACTCGGGCGCGAGCGTGAAGACGGTGACGTCGTCCAACGACGCGAACTCGAGCTCGTACTCCCGCTTCAGCGCGACGAGCTCGCCGCGCACCTTCTTGAGATTCTCCTCGATCCGGGCCGCATCGCCGGGCGCGAGCCGCATCAGATCCTGCGCGATGATGTCGACGGAGCGCGCGGCATTGGCCGGGCTCAGCCAGTAGTACACCGACGGCCCGCGCGCCTCCGCGCCTGCAACGGCCCACGGCCCCTGCTGCACGGGCTGCGAGATCACGGATACGCCCTCGAGCGTCGCCGACCACGGCTTCGTCGCGTCGATCTCGACGACGCGGATGTTCGCGTTCCTCGCCGCCGTGTAGAGCGGGTCGTCGAGCCAGAGCTTCCCGATCGTGACGACCGCATCGGCGCGCGCGAAGAGTGCCTCGTAGCGCTCCGGCCGCTGCGTCAGCAGATTGACGAGCGCATTCATCGGCCGGCCGTCATCGGGCACGTTCTCGACCGTGATCGACGTGCCTTCGGCGAGCGCCGCAGTGAGCGAGTACGTGACCGGCAACGCGGTCAGCACGAGCAGCTCGCCGTCTTCGGCGGCCGTGCCCGCGGACCACAAGGCCGATGCGCCGACGAGCAGCGCCGCACGCGCAAAGCCATGGTGCTTCATCGTCATGCTCCCGCTTCTCGAAAGCGGCCGACCGTCGCGCGGATCAGCGTCGTGATCGCGAAAAGGATCGCCGCGACGATGATGATCGCGCCGCCCGACGGCACCGGCAGATCGAGCTCCATCGGCACGATCACGCCGGCGATGCAGCTCACCGTCGATATCGCCATGCTGACGAAGACGAAGCCCTTCATAGACCTGATGACGTTCCGCGCGGCGGCCGCCGGAATGAGGAGCAGCGCCTCGACGAGCACGGCGCCGACGATCTTGAGGCACGCGACGGTCAGCAGCGTGATCATCAGCACGAACACGTATTCGAGCAGGTCGACCGGCACGCCGCGCACGCGAGCGAGGCTGGGATTCAAGCTCCCGAGCAGCATCCCGTTGAAGAGCGGCACACCGATCGCGAGCACGGCGGCGACGACGACGAGCAGCACGTTCATGTCGGTGTCGCTCACCGTCAGCACGGAGCCGAACAGAACGGCCTCGAGAATGTGCGTGTTGACCTTAGCCGATACGAAGAGCAGCAACGAGGCCCCGACCGCGAGCGAGATCGACAGGAACACGCCGATCAGCGTGTCCGACGAGATCCGCGTCTTGTTGCGCGTGTAGTTCAGCAGCAGGCCGAACAGCACGCAGAACGAGAACATCGAGACGTAGGGCTCGGTATACGGCTCGCCGAGCAGCACACCGATGCCGACGCCGGTCATCGCGGCATTGCCGACCGCCTGCGAGAAGAACGCCATCCGCTTCGTCACGACCATCGTGCCGACGGCGCCGAGCACCGGGCCGATCAGGAGCGAGCAGAGCAGCGCGTTGACGACGAAGTTGTATTGGAGCGCCTGGGGCAGGTAGCCGTCGTACGCGAGGACCTGCACGGACACGCGGATCCACTCGTAGAGCTCGGTCATGCCCTCTCCCCCGCCGCCGTGAACAGGACATCGGCACGCCCGTCGCCGAGCACGGCCTCGGGCGGACCGCTGAACAGCACCGTCCGATTGATGCAAGTCACCGCGTCGGCCGTCGAGCGGACCTGAGCGAGATCATGCGCGATCCAGACGATCGTGACACCGTCCGCCGCGAGCTCGCGAATGACGTTCAGGAACAGCGTCTCGCCGACCTCGTCCATGCTCGTCATCGGCTCGTCGAGCACGAGCAGCGTCGGAGCGGGCAAGAGCGCCTGCGCGAACAGCACGCGCTGGCGCTCGCCGCCCGAGAGGCTCCCGAGCTTCGTGCGCCCCTTGCCGCGCAGCCCGACGCGCGCGAGCGCCTCCGCGGCCTCGGCCCTGCGCTTGCGCGAGAGCCCGATGAACGCCGGCCGGCGGCGCTCGCACACTAGAGCCATGAAATCGTCGACGGTGACCGGCAGCGTCCGGTCGAAGTCGAGGAGCTGCGGCACGTAGCCGATCGTCCTCTGATCGCCGTGCCACTCGATCGAGATCGAGCCGGTATGCGGCATCTGACCGAGCAGGCAGCGGATCAGCGACGTCTTGCCGCCGCCGTTCGGACCGATGATGCAATGGACGCTGCCGGCATCGACCGTGAAATCGACGTCGTGCAGGATCCTCGCGCCGGCGAGCTCGAGCCCGACCTGGCGGAACGTGATCGACGGGCCGCGCACGACGGTCAGTTGCCTTCGGCGACCGAACGAATGGCCTCGACCAGCGTCTCTAGATTCTCGCGGGTCTCGCGCTCGAAGAGGTCCGCCGTGTACTCGCCGTCCGACATGTGGGAGAACGCGTACATGCGCACGCCGGTCTCGTTCCTGATCGTGTCCGCGAGCCTGCTCGTGAAGTACTTCTCGGCGAACAGCACGTTGACGTTCGCGGCCTTGATCTTCTCGATCGTCTCGGCGAGCTGTCGCGCGGTCGGCTCGACACCGTGGCGCGGCTCGATGACGGCAACCTCACGCAGCCCGAATTCCTGCATCAGGTAGCCGTAGGCCCCGTGCATCGTCGCGCAGCGGAACTGCGACGCGTCGAGGTCGGCGAGCTTCGCCGTGTACTCGGCCTTGAGCCGACGGATGCGCGTCGCGTACGCGCGCGCGTTGTCGCGATAGTACGCGGCGTTGTCGGGATCGAGCTCACCGAGCGCGCGCGCGATCGTGTAGATCTGCTGGATCGCGGCGGTCGTCGACACGAACGTGTGCGGGTTCACGACCTTCGCCTGGCCTTCGTCGGCCGGCAACGGAATCAGCGCGACGCCGTCGTTCGCGTAGATCAGCGGAAGCTTCCCTTCGACGCCCGCCGCTCTGACGATCTCGAAGGCCCATTCGTCGTGGCCGATGCCGTTCACGATCAGCGCATCCATCTCGAGCACGCGCTTCATGTCGGCGGGCTGAGGCGTGTAGTTGTGCGGGTTGTTGCCGGCCTCGATCAGCGGCACGACCTCCGCGCGGTCGCCCACGATGTTCGCGGCGAAGCTGTAGTACGGGTGCAGCGTAACGCCGATCTTGAGCGGCGCCGCGCCAGCGACGCTCGCGACGAGCGCAAGAGCTGCAGGCATCAGCGCTCGCAACGTCCATCTCGCGAAGGCCCACATGACGTTCACTCCCCCTTGAGCCGCCTCACTTCCATTGCGCCGCTGTACGGCACGACCTCCTTCCAGCCGTTCAGGATCAGCGAATCGCGCTTCACCGTGTCGGGAGGCTCGACGTTCGGATCGGCGTGAACCCACACGGTCGCGCCGTCCGCATAGGTCGCGCCCTTGTGTGTGTGCGACAGCGATAGCAGGTACGCGCTCTGACCCTCGAGCTTGCCGCCCGAGCCGAAATAGACGGCTTGGCCCTCGAACGAGAACGACGCGATGCGCTGCCACTCGACCTCGCCGAGCGCGGACCAAGACGCGTCGCGATGAAACGGCGGCATCACGTAGTCGACGTCGAGCTGCTCGACGGTCGGCCACGGATCCGCGCGCTCCTCGTCCGAGCCGAACGTTAGAAGCTCGCCGTGCGCCCACCAGAGCTCCTCGGAGGCCGCCGTCAGCGCGTTGTAGATCGCCTGATCCGTGGGACCGAGATCGTAGAACGCGCTGATCTGCCACTCGAGGAGACGCGGCTCGGACGACTCGACTCGGCGGGCCGAGACCGCCACAGCATCGAAGGCGAGGATGCCCGCGACGGCGGCGGCGACGATCAACGTCTCCTTGCGCCCGCCGGCAGGCCGCACGACCACGAGCCGCGGCGTCACCGCATGTCCTTCACCTGGATCCATAGCACGGCGTCCTGCGACAGCTCCTTTCCTTCGTGCTCGGTCTCGGGGCCGACGCCGAGCGCGCAGATGCCCCACCACCCGGCGCGCGGCAGTCCGATTGCGAACTCGCCCCGCTCGTTCGCCTTGATCGACATCGTCGCGAACGCGCTCTGCGGGAACTTGATCTGCCCCTCCTCGGCGAGCGCGTGCGCGTCGAGGTCAGGCGGATGGTTCATGTATTCGACCTCGAGCTCGGCGTACGGCACCGGCACGCCGTCCGAGAGGACGATCCCGCGGAAGATGCCGCCGGTCCAGTTCGCGTAGGGCTTGTCGAGCGGCAGGATTTCCGCGGGGAGCCCGACGGGCTCTGCCCAGTTGCCCGGCACGCCGCCGACGTTCGCGATCGTCTTCGTAAGCTGCTGAATGTACTTGTCCTCGCCGGCCTCGTAGAACGGCGACGGCACGAGGACGAACACGTAGTCGCCGAGGGACCGCATCACGGACCGCGGCAGCCGCGCCTCGTAGGCGCCGACCTTCCCGTCCCCGGATTTCCATTCGATCGGCGTCAGATGCTCGCGCAGGTCGCGACGCACGGGCTCCGCGTCCTCGCCGCGCTGGCTCACGACGTAGAACGCCTCGGGTGGCCCCATGTCCATGCCGGGTCCGCCGCGGGCCGGGTGCGTGAACAGCATCAGGACGTGCGCGGCGCCGCCCGACTCGAGGGCCGTCTCCGGCATGTAGAGCATCTGAAAGTGCGCGGCCGCGGGCCCAGCGGCGGCGCCCGAGATCAGGATGGCGGCGGCGCGCCGCAGCCATGCTCTCCGGGGTCTCACGCCTTACTCCTCGATGTCGTCGCTGTAGATCGTGACGGCGTGCCCCTGGCCCGCATCGAAGACGACGTGAAAGTCGCCGTCCGGCCTGGCGAACGAGAAGGTTCCGGCGGCGTCCATCTGGCCGCTCACGAGCACGCGCTCCCGCGCATCGACGACGCGGATCGGCACGCCTTCGGCCGAGCTGCCGTCCGAGAAGCCGCCCTCGCACGTGATCGTGCCGTCGCCGTTGTCGTAGCAATTGCAGATGGGACTGTGCGCGTCGACGGAGCCTGCCGCGAGCAGCAGCATCGCCGCGACCGCGGAAAGAGTTCCACCTCGCATCTCGACCCTCCCGTTCCTCGCCCGGATCTCCTTCGTTCTTCTGCACCAGGCGCGGGCAGTGTATCGTGGCACGAACGCGAAACGCCAGACGACAACGGTTCGTTAACCGTTAACGGACTTCCCGCAACGCCCTGATCGAGCAAGGGGTTACTTGCGGCCGGCGGGGCTGATCGGGTTGCGCTCGAAATCCTCCGGCGAGGCGGGCCGGGTGCCGGATAGCCTCCGCTATCGGCCGACGGATACTTACCGATCTCTTGGTTCCAGCTCGGCCAAAATGGCCACCCTCATACCGAGCGATCGTCCCGCCGAGCAAGCATCACGCACGCGGCCCAATCGCCGCCCGAGGGCTCTCTCTCCGTCATCCACGCCGTAGCGGAAACCCGCTCGAACTTGGAGGCGTAGTAGAGCGCCAGCTCCGGCAGGAAGAAGTAGCGCATCGTGTGCTTCTCCGCGATGCAAGTCGACTCGCGCGCCCGTTTGCTCTCGATGAACACCGAATAGTTGACGTCCACGGTATTGTCGTTGACGTGCATCACCGGCTCCGCGATGCGCGTGACTTTGATCTCTTCGTCCTCGAGGCGCTTCACTCGGACGGACGGCCTCTCGGTCAATACGGCCGGGCCGTACCAGAAGTCGAACAAGAAAACGCCGCCTGCACCCAAGTGGTGGGCGGCCGTTTCGAACATCGCTCGAACGTCGCCGTTCTCCGTCTGATAGCTCAGCACGTGAAACAACGAAACGACGGCGTCGAAGCGTTCCTGCTTGCGAAAGGAGCGCACGTCTCCTCGTTCGAAGGTCAACCGTGCAGCGATCTCGGTCGGTAAGCTCTGCTTCCGCTCCAATGCCCTCGCGATCATCGCTTCGCTGACGTCGACTCCGTGCACCTCGTAACCCATGCGTGCAAGGTGCTCGGCATGTGCGCCCGTCCCGCAGCCCAGGTCTAGGATCCGAACGGCCTGCGGCGCCCCGGCTCTGAGCCGAGCGGCTACGTAGGCCGACTCGCCGGCATAGTCCTTGTCCCGATAGAGCAGGTCGTAGTACCGAGCGTAAGCATCGAATACGGCGCTCACCTGAGTATCTCCATCAGCGCCGCTGCCGATCGCTGGATCTGCTCGTCCGTCAAGGCCATGCCGCTCGGCAGGTAAAAGCCCCGCCGCGCGATTCGCTCGGCGACCGGATGCTTCTCGCCTTCGAACAGCCCCATGCGACGAAACACCGGTTGCTCGTGTATCGGCCAAAAAAACGGACGCGTGCCGATGCCGAGCTTTGCGAGGCGGCTCATCGCTTCCTTGGCGTCGAATGGAACCTCATCGCGAAGCACGACTCCGTAGACCCAATAGATGTTCTCTGCGTAATCCCGGCTCGGGATCGGAAGCTGGATACCTTCCACTCCTTCGAGCAATTCGGTGTAGCGCCGGCCCATGCGGCGCTTGATCCCGACGAACTCGTCCAAGCGCTCGAGCTGCGCCACGCCCACGGCAGCTTGCAGGTTCGTCATTCGGAAGTTCCAGCCCAATTCATCGTGGACGAACCGCTGCTCCGGCTTGAAGCACAGATTCCTGAGGCTGCGGCACCTCTCGGCGAGCGCTTCGTCATCGGTGAGAATCATGCCGCCTTCGCCGGTCGTCACGTGCTTGTTCGGATAGAAGCTGAAGGTGCTCACATCCCCGAAACTGCCGCACGGCCTGCCCTTGTAGGTCTGGCCATGCATCTCGGCGGCGTCCTCGATGATCTTGAGGTCGTGGCGTCGTGCGATGTCCAGGATCGGATCGAGATCCGTGGGCAACCCGAAGATGTGCACGACCATGATCGCTTTCGTCCGCGGAGTGATACGTGCCTCGACTTGCTCGGCGTCCATGTTCCACGTGTCGGGATCGCAGTCGACGATGACCGGAACACCGCCCGCTCTGACGACCGCGGCCGCACACGAAATGATCGTGAAGGTCGGCATGATGACTTCGTCGCCGGGGCCGATCCCGAGCGCCGCGACCGCCGCGTCGAGCGCGACGGACCCGTTGGCCACCGCGACTCCGTGCTTTCTTGCGACGCGAGCGCTGAACTGCTGCTCGAACCTGGTCACGAACGGACCTTCCGAAGAGATCCAACCGGTGCGAATGCACTCGATCAGATATTTCTCTTCGTTGCCGTTCAGCAGCGGCTCGTTTACCGGAACGAACGTCACCGGGTCACCTCGAGCACGAAGTGGCAATAAATGCCCCGGCCGAGCTCTTCCTTGTTGCGAATCGCCAGCAGCCGGTAAGACATGCCGAGCTCTACGATTCGGCTCAGCACTCGGCGATACAGAGTTTGCGCGTCGTACTTGCGCGACGATGGGATCCCCGTGCAGTCGAGTCTGACATACTCCTTCGCGTTCGGATCCGAATAGCCCTTCCCGTAATACTCGGGGGTCGAATAGGCGCAATAGTGGGTGTGCATGTAGAGCGGCAAAATCACCATTTTGCCGCCCGGGCGCAGGATGCGCGCTGCCTCGTCCATCAGCTTGACGTCGTCATCGCGCAAAAACATTTCGTAAGCACAATGAAGCGACATCCCGCGCACGCTCCTTGACGCAAACGAAGTCTTCGTGGCGTCCTCTACTCGATAGTAAGGGAGGTCCGCGAACCGTGCGTCGAGAGACAAATCGATCGCGAATGCCTGCACATCGAATCGCTCGCGGAGAATCTTTGCCCAGGGCGAGCTGAGCGCAGCCACGTCGACGTACACGTCATCGGGGCCGTAGCTTTTCAGATCGAGCAGCTCCGAGCTCAGCCAATGCTCGAGCAGCTTCTCGTCCCACACGCTGCTGCCGACGCCGCCGTAATAGTCCGAGGGGAAGTAGCCCGCCTCGAGGAACTGCTTGAAGTCCGATGCCGGCGGTGAGATCCCGTGTACCGTAACGCCCGCCGAGGCAAGGTCCTGCTCGATCTGCTCGAGCTCGCTCGGGGTTGGGTTGCGGTACTGAGGAGCGTGCCTCAAAGCCCATCGACGATAGCGATACACGCCCGCGCGGCGTACTCTCGCGAGCAGCCGAGGCACCGAAACCGTCGAGGCGCGACGTTCCAAGAGCAAGTTCTTCATCCCTTGATCCTCACTTCCGACTCGTCGATGCCTTCGAAACGCGTCTTGTCGGCGTCGCCTGCGTAGGGCCCCTGCTTGACTTCGATCATTTCGCAGTCTTCCAGCATCTCGAAGCCGTGCCCGCCATATGCTAGCAACACCACGTCTCCTTGATAGAGGATTCGGCTCTCGAGATAGTTCTGGTCATCGTCATAGAAATCCACGCGCACGCTGCCGGACTTGATGAAGAGGACCTCCTTGGTGAAGTGCACCTCTCTCGCGACCGGATTGTGCACGTGAGGCGGCACGACGTAGCCTCGCGGCCGATTCATGTAGCCGAGCTGCTGCGAAAAGTCGTCGGGCGTAAAGAACCGAATCCCTTCCGCGCGATATCCGGCGCGAAGGATCAGGGCCAGCATGTGGCCATCATGGTTAATGGGTTCGATCATCCTGCCCCCTCAGAAGTAATCCGGCTTATGCACCCACGCGCGGACCTCGGGATCTTCACGATACGCCCGCTGGTGGTAAGCGTATCCACGCCGATACCCTTCTCTGATGGCCGATGCCAGCGTGCGGAGCTCTGGATCGGACTGTGCGATGTCTCGCAGCCGGGTCACGACGCCCCCTACGAGCCGACGACTCTTGGCGACCATGTTCCGAACAACGCGCCGCGCGCGGCTCTGAGGAGCGTTACGTAGATGGGTGTACGAGTCCGATATACCTTGGTTGAATGCCCGCCTGCTGAAGTACTCGATCGTCATGCGGGAGGCAGGGACGGTGTGATACACGCTTGCCCTCGAATCGAAGCAACTCTCGAGCCCCATGCGATAGACATAGAACGAGACGTGCGTTTCCCCATCGCCCCTGAACCGAATCCAGTCCTCCGGCATGCTGTCGGGATGGAATCCGCCCGCGTCGACAAGCACGCGTTTCCGAACGGAGAAATTACATCCCCATATTAGAAACGGACTGACACTTCGGCGGCCGGGAGGCAGCTCGAGAATGCTTAGATACGGTATAGCCCTCCCCCCGAACACAGGCTTTGCCCAAAGTTTCTGAAGCCAGTTCGGAGGCGCCCCCTCGAACCTCGGAAGATTGTTCCCTCCGACCATCGCCACTGCCGGAGAGCGAAAACAGTCTGCGATCGCCTCGAGCCAGGAGGGCGTCGCGACGATGTCGTCATCCGCATACACGATCACCTCGCCCCGCGCTTCTTTCATACCGCGGTGCCGACCCACGTGCAGGCCGGGGGCGGGCTCGAAGAAGTACCGAAGGTTCTTCATGCGCGACTGAAAAGAGGTCACTATGCCCTTCGTGTCGTCCTCCGATCCGTTGTCGACGACCAGCACCTCGAACTCCGAAGGCGATAGCCTCTGGGTCTGCAGCGACTCGAGTGCGGCTGCCAGCAGCACAGCCCGGTTTCTCGTTGGGATGACGACGCTCAACATGGGCGCAGGCACGGGTCTCGGTCTTACTTCGCTCTTGCAGCGACGAAAAGACGCTGGCACCTACTCTCGGAGTCACAGAAGAACAACTTCTTTTTGTAAAACGAATATATGGCACGAAGAAGCACGGGATTGCTCAGGATGAACAATCGATTGCTGAGCACCTTCTTCATCACGCTCCGCATCCAAGAGATCTTTTCGAACGGCACGACCTCCACTACGTCGAAAAGAGGTGTCAGGTAGGCAACCACCCTCTTTTCGTTGAAGTGCTGGAAATGCTTATATTCGAGCGGCTTGTTCTCGTGAGGTACGGTGAGCAGCAGCATTCCTCCCTCCTTCAACAGCGCACGCGTCCCGGCAAGAAAGGCTTCCGATTCAGCGAGCGGCACGTGCTCGAACACTTCCATCAGCACCGCCAGATCGAAACGATCCAGATCGTGCGGTTGCGTGATATCTATGGACATGAACCGCAGATTCGCGATCTCCGGGTTCATCGCAGAAGCAAGCGCGATGGCGCGCTTCGAGTAGTCGACCCCAACGACCGTGGCGTCGGGGAAGGCTAACGCCATCTCCCTGCTGAACCGACCATCACCGCAGCCGATATCGACAATGCGCCCATGCGGGACTTCGCCCACTTTCTCTAGCAAGTACTCTATCGTAGACACGTAGTTGATCGACCACGTATCCAAGTAGAAATGTCGAAAAGCGGCGTCGTACTGAGCAACGTAGTGATACGGGAACGAGTACTCGTTCTCCTGAAAGGCCTGCTCTGCTGCCCATTTCCTGCCGGTGCACTCTTCGCTCATGCGTTGCTTCTCTGATTCGAACTGTTCGTCTTGCCGCGATGTCGACAGAAGCTCGCCCTTCGTCTCACGATTCGAGTTCTGCTTGGGGAGCGGCAAGCATCCACGAACGGCAAGCCAGGGCCTTGCTGACGCTCACCCACGCATTTCTAGCCGGCTTTCCCTTGGAATAGCTTGCGCGTCTCCGGAATGAGAGACCGACGCTCTACCAGCCATAAGAAGAGGGCGACACAACCACCAGCTCCTGTAGCGACGACTAGAGACTGGATCAACGGCGGCTCCAGGCTCTTCATATAGTAGGACAGCGCGACGAGAGGAAGGCCGCATAGCGAGATCTTGGCGACGTAGCGAACCGCGCGCACAACCGGAAACGCAATAGCGATTCGAGCAACCAGAAAGTGAACACAAATTGCGGACAGGGCGAGCGAGAGGCGCACCCACAAGAATGTATCCAGTCCGTGCTTGACGCTGAGCAAATAGGCAAGCAGATAAGCAGGCAGGGTCACGGCCATAATCTTGGTTTCCAAGTCCGGACGTCCGATCGCACGATATGCTTCACCGTTGGCGTTGACGATCCAGGCATAACCATGCGTCAACCCCATCATTGCGATCACGACGCTCACACCTTGCCAACTCGCCCCGAAAACGACTTCACTGATAGGAGTCGCCAGCGCGTACAAGAGGAACGCCGTGGGTATGCCGACAAACGTCAGCACCTGAACCGTGCGATGCAGCGCTTGCCTGACGCGTGCATGATTGTCTTGAATGGATGAAAGATGGCTATAGAGAACGGGAAGGAGCGGCCCGAAGGCGAACCCGTAGACCATTATCACGAACGTATTACCGGTTCGATATAGCCCGAGATCGTGGGCGCCCAGATACATGCCGACGATGAGCGAATCCGCCCACAAGTAGAACCACCCGAGCAACCCGCTCAATGCAACCCAGGCGCCGAAACGTCCCAATCGGCGAGCAATGGTCCTGTCGAACTCGAGTGCGGGTCGCCAATTGCTGACACGCCAAAGCATGACGAGCTGAGCCAATTGCCCGGTCAGAGTGCCCGCGACTAGCGACCAGTAGCCGTATCCCATCCAAGCGAGAGGGATCGACATCATTCCGGGCACGGTGACGGTGAGAAGTCGCACCCAGAATAGTCGTTGGAACAGAAAGTCCTTCTGAAGGAGGGCGGTGTGAACGGAAGCTGCCGCAGACAGAATGACTTGCAGCGCCATCATCTGCAGGACAAGCGTCACTCGCGAGTCGTGGAAAACCGATATCGCAATCGGCTTCGCAAGCAAGACCAATACGCCAGCAACGACCAGGCCCAGTGCATTGTTAACCCAGAACGCAACGTTCGCGGCCGCGTTGCGATCACCTTGATACTGAATCAGCGCCTTGCTCATCCCTGCCTCCCAAAAAACTTGGGAGAAGCTGATTACCATCGTGGCAGCCGCGACGATGCCGAAATCTGCCGGGGTGAGCAGTCGCGCCAGAACGACGAAAACTGCGGGAGCAACGGCCTTCGACGCGATCTCCGACAAGAAAGACCACTTGATTGCGTGACCTAAGCCGAGGTGCATGCGTCACTAGCAACCGAAAGTGTTTAACAAACCCGCTGCGGCCTGGGAGGCGTGCCCGGGGTGCAAACCGAAGCCGCTGGAGCGGAGGCGATTGCGCAGAATGCCATCGATTTCAATCAGTTCGAGCCGTAGCTCACCCTAAAGCAATTGCTCGAGCGATTCTGAGAGCGGGGTCTTCAAAATCCTCATCGCCTCTGAGTCGAGTTGCGCGTCCCTCCAATAAGCGCAGGCGCAAAGTCATCGGCACAAGGAGTGCTGCGGAGAATCGCCCCCTTTTTTCGGGATCTGCCTCCTGAAATGCGATGGCCAGGACTTCGGTCGAAGCCACTTTCCTCATCGATTAGTCCCCATACCCTCGCGCACCCGAAGTGTACTCAGCGAAGGGATCGGCGACGTGGCGAGGTTTATGAGGGTCGGCACGTCTAGCAAAGGGATCACATTCTAGGAACGAAACATCTTCTCGTTAAGTTTTGGTCCCTCTGGCGCCGTTTTGCGACGGGAGACATAGCGGGCACTTTCCCTACCCTCGTCATCCCTCATGGCGGTCCTGGCTCAGGCGGACGCTACCTCGACTCGGCTTTCCGCCCTGCCCGCACGTCTCTTTGAACCGTCGCCTGTAGCGCCGGCCGCGCCAAAGTGGACGGCTCGCCGGTGCTACGCATCAAGCGGGCGCCTCGACCCGCTGTGGGCGAGTTAAACGGGACCGAGCTTCGCCCGCGCCTCCCCGATCAACCCGCCCCTCTCCCACACCATCACCATGAACGCAGCACACGCCGCCGCCGCGACCCATGGCAAGCCGTGCCGCAGATGCTCCATCAGCACGCCGGTCACCGCAGGCCCGAGCAGCGCGCCCACCCCCCACGCAATCGACATCCCGGCATACATCCCGAGCAGCCGCCCGCCGGAGAACCGGCTGCCGACGGCCGTCACCGTCAACGTGTAGATGCCAACGAACAACCCGCCCCACACGAAGATCACCGCATACGCCAGCGGCACCGCCCTGAGCAGCAGCGGCCAGATTGCGGCTCCGAGCGCCGCGAGCCCCGCGAGCGCCACGACGAGCTTCGTGCGGTCATACCGATCCCCGAGCCACCCGATCGGGAGCTGCAGCACGATGGCGCCGATCATCAACGTGGCGATCAGCGCGTTGGCCCCCGCCGCCGTCCACCCGAGCCGCATCGCGTAAATCGGCATGAACGTGAGCCCGGCCGTCTCGAGCGCGCCGTTGAGCGCCGCGGCCGCGAGCGCCACAGGTGCGATGCGCACCACGGACCCGAGCCCCGCGGGCGCCGCATCGCGGTCGAACGCCGGCGCATGGACGCCCGGCGCGAGGATCAGGAGCAATGCGACGAACGCACACGCAGCGCCGATCCAGTACGCCGTCACGTCATGCGCTCCCACCGCGCTCAGCACCAGCGGCCCCATCGCAAACCCGAGCGACAGCGCGGCCGTGTACACGGCGATCGTCGTCGCCCGCGAGCGCTCGCTGCTCGACTGGTTCACCCAAGCCTCGGAGATCACGAACATGCCCTCGGAGCCGACGCCGAGCAGAAAGCGCAGCGGGAACCAGAGCCAGAGCGCCGTGAAAGCGAAGCCCGGCAGCACCAGCGCCACGAGCAGCAGCGCGAGCGCCATGCCGGTGCGAAGCCCCGCGCGCTCCGCGAAGCGCGGCAGCCACCGGGCGACGGCCAGCACGCCGACGGCATAGAGTGCGGCATTCAGCCCGATCAGCGTCTCGCCTACGCCGCGGGCGTGCAGCGCCTGCGCGATGAGCGGCGCGGTCAGGCCATAGGTGAGCCCGAAGATGCACGCGGCCGCGATCACGGCCCCCTGCGAGAGTGTCGCAGCGGCCCGGCTCACGTCGAGACCGTCGCCTTGAGCTCCGCCGGCTGGCTCTTTCGGTGCCTCGCGACGATCGCCCGCAGCAGGCGCGCGTAGTCGAGCACCAGGCCCGGTGTCCAGGCCATCGTCGCGCCGCGCCGGCGCACGGCCGCCGCGAGCCACACGTCCGGGTCGAGCAGAAGCTCTGCGAAGCGCAGCATCGGCCGGCGCTCGCCGAGCACGCCTTCGAGCGCCGTCTCGAGCGCAAGCGACGTCGCCGTCGAGCAGCTACGGCTCGTGAGGTTGTACGTGCTGTCTTGCCGGTACACGTTCCAGAACGCACGCAGCGCCGCGCCGTCGTAGTGGTGGAACACTACCTTCTGATCGGGCTCCACCCAGTCGCGCACGCCCGTCGCGTGGTCCGGGATCCAGCGCCCGGGGATATCGTTCTCCGGGCCCGCGCGCAGCAGCGCGGCGAAGTCGTCCGGCGAGTGGTCGATCTCGACGGCGGGATAGTGGCTGATGTAGACGTCCGGCAGCACCTCGAGCGCCGAGTGCCCGGTCGACACCACGCCCTGCTCGTCGATGGCAGCGATGTAGCGGCGCACGAGCGGGGGCCCATGACCACGGTTCGCGGAGCCCTGCGCCGTCCACACGTACAGCGTCATCGGCTGCGGCGGATCGAAGTCGGGGTGGGCGTCCGCGTGCGGCCGCGGCGGCCCGTCGGCGCCGTACCAGCCGCGCGCGAAGAACATCGGCAGCGTGGTGATCGACGCGCCCGGCGCGAGGTTGCGCAGCTGCGTGCCGAGCACGCAGAGCGCCCAGCCCGAGGAGATCAGCACGAATCCGAGCGCCATCGGCACCACGTAGCCGTGATGGATGGGCCAGTTGCCCATGACCAGCAACGCGGCAACGAGCTGGAGCAGCCCGAGCGCCACCGCGCCGCGCCACCCCGCGAAGCGCACCACCCACGCGGCGCCCACGCGCAGCGCGCCGTCCACGAGAAATGCCGTGCCGAACAGCACGCGATCGGCCACCTCGTCCGCGGCGAGCGGCAGCAGTATCAGCGCGCCGAGCGCGAGCAAGACGCCCGCGCGCCACACGAGCGCACGCCGCATCTCGGCGGGCGCGAGGAGCAGTGCGAGCAGCGAGAGCGCCCCTTCGAGGGCGAGCACGAGCCCGAGGACATCCGTGGCGAAGCGCAGCTCGCCGTCGGTGGCGTCCACGATCAGGAAGGCGCCGACCGCGATCCACAGCGTGCCAATGACCGGCAACACCCACCAGCGCCGGCGGAACGCCGGCGCTCCGACGAGCAGCATGGCGAGGCGAATCATTCGCTCCCTCCAGAGCCGGGGCGCCGGCCTTCTTCGCCCGCGCGCCGACCGTGGAACGTCATGGTCAAGGCTCGAGCAGTGCGCTCGGCCGAGACGGCGAGCCCGCGCTGCCGCCGAGAATGGCCTCGATCGCCGGGCTCGCCCGCCGCGGCGCCTCGTCGCCGCAGTAGCTCCCGGCCTGGAACGCCGCGAGCGTGTCGAGCACCATGTCGCGATCGACGTCTTCATGGGCGATCGACTCCGGCGGCGGCGGCGCGCCCGGCGGGTTCACGACCTCGGCGATCGCCATCATTCCGCCGTCCTCGTGCTCGAGGATGTGGCAGTGGTAGACGAACTTGCCGACGATGATCGGGTTGCGGAAGTCCATGAGCACCTTCACCTGCCCGGGCGCGCCGTCGTCGAGCTGGTACGGCACGTTCACGCTGTCCTGGTGGCCCACGAATGCCTGCGGCACGCCGTTGATCTCGGTGACCTGAAAGTCGGTCTGATGGATGTGGAAGGCGTGCAGCTCGCCGGAGGCGTTGAGGATGGTCCACTCCTCCACCGTGCCCGCCTCGATCGTCGCGTCCACGCGGTTCGGGTCGTACTGCACGGGGCCCGCGCCGGAGTCGATGTAGAAGATGGGGTCGGGCCCGTCCACGAACGTGATCGTGCGGGTCTGCGCCACGGGCAAAGTGCGCAGGTCATCCACCGGCGGGAACGCCTCGGGCGGCGGCAGCGCCGGCGCGGGCGTCTCGGCGGCGTCCTGCGTGAACACCGTGGCCAGCACGTCCTCGCCGTAGCTGTCGCCCTCGGGCCCCGTATCGAACGCGAGCGTGCGGAGCGAGAACTGGCCCGTGTCCGTGCCGACCACGAGCACCTCGGAGCGCGCGCCCGGAGGGAGCAGGATCTCCGCCATCTCCACGAGCTGCGTGTGGCGATTGCCATCGCGCGCGAGCTCCTGGAACACGTGGCCGTCGAGCACGATGCGGTAGTACATGTTCGCGCCGATGTTCGCGAAGCGCCAGAACTGAAGCTCCCCGGCCTTGAGCTCGATGGTCGGCTGCGTCAGGCCGTTCACCGTGCGGTTGGTGTCGGCGCTCGGATCGATGTCGTCGGGCAACGTGCCGTCCGCGGTGATCTGGATGTCCTTGAGCAGGAACACGCGCTCGCGAATGCCCTGTAGCTCCGGGAACGGGTCGAGAAGGCCCTCGACGATCAGCCCGCCCGAGAGGCCGCCCATCACCTGGTGCTCGGCGAGGCCGTGCAGGTGAGCGTGATACCAGTAGAGGCCCGGGTTGTGGGTCTCCGGGATATGGATGCGGTAGCTCGCCAACGTGCCGGGCTCGATGCTGATCAGCACATTGTCGGAGACGGTCGCGTCCGCGTTCACGCGCGGCGAGACGTTCAGGCCGTGATAGTGCTCGTTGGTAGGCTCGGGCGTCTCGTTGAGGAGCTCGAGATAAATGGTGTCGCCCGGCCGAACGCGGAGCAGCGGCGGCATGAACTCGCCGTTGTACACGAGCGTGTTCACGGTCTTGCCCGCCACCGGCACGAGCGCTTCGACCACCACGAACGAGGTGCGCAGCTCGCCGTTGACGCTCGCGAGCTCCGGCGGATTGGAGAAGGTCTCGGGCTGCGCGTCGGCATTGTGGCAGGCGCCGAATGCGCAGATCCCGCCGGCCGTCAAAGCGCCGTGCCGAAGGATGCGCGAATTGCGCGGTTTCGCCATGGTCAGTTCCCTCCGCCGGTGACCTCCCTCACGGGCGCTCGTCGTCCCCGTCGTCCGGCGACTCCGCGATGGCGCGCAGATCCGACGCGAGCCGCTCGGGACGGAGCGGCACGCTGAACAGGGCGGCGAGCTCCGCCCGCGGCGTGAGCAACGCCACGGACGATGAGTGATTCATGAGGTAGCCGTCCGACGAGCGCCGGGTCGGCGCGTACTTGACGCGGAGCTGACCGGCGAAGGCGGCGATCGCCTCGGCCGTGCCGGTCACGCCGATCAGGTCCTCGTCGAACGCGGCGACGTAGGCGGCCACACGCTCCGGCGTATCGCGCTCCGGGTCGATCGACACGAACACGGCGGCCACATCGAGCGCAGGCGACTGTTGCTCGAGCAGCGCCCGCGTGTCGCGCACCTGGGCGAGTGTCAGTGGGCAGACGTCCGGACAGTGCGTGTAACCAAAGACGAGCAGCGTCCAGCGGCCCTCGAGCCGGTCGCGGGTGAACGGCAGTGCCTCGTGATCGACGAGCGTGAAAGGCTCGAGCGGCAGCGGCTCCGGCAGGTAGAAGCCCGCCGACTGCCCGACCGCGTGGGGCGCGGAATGCTCGTGTCCTTCGTGCGAGTGCTGCCCGCCGGCTCGAAACGCGGCGAGCGCCGCCATGAGAATCGTCGCTGTCTGCAGCGCTTGATGACGCACGGGGGCTCCCTGTTCAGGGGGTCAGAGCCCCTAGACTGAGTAAAAGGGCTCTGACCCCAACCGAAGGCCGCATTCTCGGCCGGCCGGCGACAGCCGACCATTGGCCCTTGGGGCAACACCGACACGCTCGCCGGGCCGCCCCCGCGCGTCCCTCGGTATCTCGGACCAAAGTCGCATGGACCGCGGCGTGCCGTTGCCGTTAACTGGCAGGTTGCTGGAGGGAGGGCTCATGCGCGACCTCGCTCTATGGAAATCGCTGCCGGCTGCGCTCGCGCAACGCTCGTTCGCGATCGCCGGCGCCGCTGCGAGCGCGCTCAAGCCGGGCGGAAGAAACCGCTTCTACGAGATCCGCCTCATGGCGCCGCCGGCGTTCCTCGAAGCCTGTGATCTCACGCCGTTCAGCGACCCGTCGCTCGTCGAGGCGGGCGCCGACCCGCGCATCCCATACGTCTCCCTGCGCACGCCGGCCGCACCCGAGAGCGGGCAGCGCTTCTACGCGTCGGCGCGCGCGTCCGACTTGCGTCTCGGCGTGGCACGCATCGCGCTCGGCCGCAGTGACATCACCTGGAACGAAGCACGCCGCATGTCCATCCTGAAGAACAACTCGGACCGCTATCCGCTGCGCGTGGCCGAGGTGGAAGAATTCGGCGTGCTCGATCGCTCGGTGTGGCCGATGCTCGCGCGAGACGGGCCGAACGACCCGCAGCCGCGCGAGCGGTTCACGTCGATCATCGACGACCGCCTCGAGCGCAGCCGCGACAAGGACATCTTCATCTACGTGCACGGCTATCGCGTGAACTTCGAGAACCCGCTGCTCGTGGCGGCGGAGCTATGGCACTTCCTGGGCTACGAGGGCGTGTTCATCCCGTTCGCGTGGCCGGCGCACACCGGGCGCCTCGCCTACTTCGGCGACACGGAGTCCACGCACTACTCGGCGCCTTACTTACGCGACTTCGTGGAGTACCTGGCGAGCGAAACCCAGGCGGAGGCCATCCACATCGTCGGCTACAGCGCGGGCACGCGCCTCGTCGCGGCCGCGATGTACGAGCTCGCGTTGAAGGCTCGCGACCGGACCGCCGAGGAGATCCGCCGTAGCCTTCGCATCGGCAACGTCGTGCTCGTCGCGAGCGACATCGATCGGGGCATCTTCATCAACTATCTGCACGACGGCCTGCTGCGCGTGCCGCGACGTTTGACGGTGTACGAGTCGCCTCGGGACAAGGCGTTGCGCATGGCCCGCCGCGTGCTCGGCTCCGACCGGGTCGGGCAGCTAGAGCCGCTCGACGTGACGCCCGAAGCGGCGTCGTTCCTGCGCGAGACCGACCGCCTCGCCATCGTCGACGTCGAAGGCGTCGAGGGGTTCGACATCGGCAACGGCCACGGCTACTTCCGCGACAGCCCGCTCGTGAGCAGCGACCTCCTTGCCACCTTGCGTTACGACTTCGGTCCGGCAGAGCGCGGGCTCACGCGCGCCGACAACTCGCTGATCTGGACGTTCCCCGGCGATTATCTGCGCCGGCTCGAGGCCTCCGTGTTCGCCGCAGACCCCGAGCTCGCCCGCCGCGCTCGCGCGCTCGAGGCGCAGGGCGCGTAGCGCGAGGCAGGCATGGCGAGCGCTTCGCGATGAATCTCCCCGATCTCCTGCAGCAGTACGGTTACGAAGCCGTGTTCGTCGGCACGTTCGTCGAAGGCGAGAGCATGGTGATGCTGGGCGGCTACGGCGCCCATCGACACTATCTGCGGCTCGAGTGGGTGATCGCTGCGGCCTTCGCCGCAGCGCTCCTGAGTGATCAACTCTATTACCGCCTCGGCCGCTGGCAGGGCGAGCGCATGCTCTCGCGCCCGCGACGCTGGCACGCGAAGCTCGCGCGCGCCACGGGGCTCATCGAGCGACACGGCGCGATCACCGTGCTCGCGATGCGCTTCATGTGGGGCTTGAGGATCGCCCTGCCGTTCGCGATCGGAATGAGCGGGATGTCGCCGCGGCGCTATTTCGCGCTCGATGTCGCGTCCGCCGCGCTCTGGGCATGCACCGTGGCGTCGATCGGCTTCGGCGGGAGCCGCCTGGCCGCCGTGTTGATCGACGACGTGCACCGCCACGAGCACTGGATCGTCGCAGGGCTCGTGGCCGTTGCCGTCGTCGTGCTCGCCCGACGCTGGTGGCCGACGTCGGTCCGCGGCTGGTTGAAGGGATCGGGGCAATCGGGCGCGCGCTGATCAGCCGCGAGCCTTTAGGCAGGGTGATGCAGACTGCCGTGCACTACGAGGCGGTCAGCTCCCGATGCGCAGTCGACGCCGACGAACGGCGTCGCTGCCAACTGTCAGTTCCCGAACAGCAACGGAAACTCCTCCGCCAGCCTCGCTTCGATCTCGGCCCGGTTGTCGACATCCATACCCTCGGGGATATAAGGCTGCACGTCGGGCTGCGGCGCACCGACCTCGAACATCTCGTCGATGCTCGCGAAGTACGCTTCGATCGCGTCGGCTCCCCGGTTGAGGAGATCCGTCGCGGTCTCCATCGTCTCGCTCACGACCTTCTGCACGAGCCCCGCGATCGGCGCCTTGCTCGGCACGAGCTTCAGCACCGTCTCGCAGATCTCCCAGAAGTTATCGATCGTCTCCTTGCCCTTTTGGCCGAGCGTGCCGTTACCGTGCTCGAGCTCGTCGTTGATCTGCGCCACGTTGTCGGCGACCTTCGCCGAGTTCTCGGCGTATCCGAACCACCTACTCGCGGTGTCGTAGAGCTCCTTCAGGCGCTTCGCCTGGTCGAAGAACCACCCCCACCCGCTGCCCTTCGGCGCGAGGCCCGTGTGGTCGACGAGATTGACCGGGTCGTTCGCGGCATACGCATAGAGATTGAGCTGACCGCCGCCGAACGCGAGCGGGTCTCGAGTCGTGAAACGGCCGACATCCGCGTCGTAATCACGCGCGCCGAAGCGCACGAGATTCGTGTCCGGATCGTACAGGCCGCCGGCGAAGCCGAACGGCTGGAACCCGGGGTTCGAGTCCGACAGGATGCGGCCGAACGAGTCGTATTCGAGCCGCTGCACGACGTCCCCGCTCGCCGCATCGACGACGAGGCGAACGCTGCCGACGTGATCTGCGATCAGCCGATACGTATTCCCGCCGCGAAGCATGTAGGCAGGCGTGATGCCGTCGCCGACGTACACGAAGCGGCTGACGACGGCGCCGCTGCCGTCGAGCTCGGCGACGATGCGAAGCCCGTCCGCGTAGAGCCAGCCCCTCTCGAGCACGCCGTCGACGCGCTTGCCGGCGCGGCGGCCGCGGCCGTCGACGATGTACTCGATCTCGGTGCCGTCCGGCGGCGACACGCCGACGAGGCGGCCGAGCGCGTCGTACGCATAGGCCGTCGTCGCGCCGTTCTCGACGCGCGTCGCGCGCTCGCCCTGAGGCGTATACGTGAACGCGATCGTCGCGCCGGCACCGGTCACGGACAGCAGCCGATTCTGCGCGTCGTAGGCGTACGTCCGCCCGGCTCCGTCCGTGAGCCGATTGCCGATTGCATCGTACGTATAGCTTTCCGGCTGAGTGCCGCCCGCAACGCCGACGAGCCGGTCGGCCGCGTCGTACGTGTAGGTCCACATGGCCGGCGCGCCGCCCTCGACCGCCTCGATGCGCGTCGTGATCCGCCCGAGCGCGTCGCGCTCGAAGCTCGCTTCGTAGAGCTGCGATGCAGCGAACGAGACCTCGATCGATTCGAGCTCGCCGAGCTCGGTGTACGAGAAGGCTTCGTCGATGCCGCCGAGCGTTGCGCCGGTCACGAGGCCCGTGGTGCCGTCGCGCGCGAGCGCGAGGTCGCCGGCCGCGACGATCAGATCGTCGTCGTCGTACGTGTAGACGACCGGGTCGCCGTTCACCGAAAGGGCTGTCACCCGCAAGCCTCTGTCGTGCTCGCGAGTCACCGTGCCGGCGACGGCACCGGACCACTGGATGCCGGTCAGCAGGAAGCCGTCCCACGTGTAGGTCAGCGTCGAGTCCGGCGCGGCGATGCCGACCACGCGATCGCTCGCATCGTGCGTGTAGTCGATCGTCGGACCGTCCGACATGACGATCCGATCGGGACGTCCGGCGGCGTCGTAGAGATAGTCGACCGTGCGCCCGTCGGGCAGAGAAACCCGCGACAGCGCACCGTCGGCGTCGTATGCGTAGCCGATCGTCGCCGGCTCGCCTCCGACGTCGGGCGGCACGAACGCGGCGAGCCGCCCGCGCGGTGTCCACTGGAACGACCAGGCGTCGCCGCCAGGCGGCGTCACGGCGATCGTGCGTCCGCTCGCGTCGTAGGCGTAGCCGACGGTTTGCCCGTCGGTCAAGGTTCGGCTCGTCACCCGACCTGCCGAATCGTAGCCGAACGACTGCGAGCGGCCGAGCGGATCGGTAATCGATTCGACGAGCCCGTCCGCCCCGTACGTCATCGAGACGCTTCGCGCCGTCGCACCCGAGCCAACCGTCACGCTCGCGATGCGCCCGTCGTCGTACGCGTACGCGATCGGCGCGAGACCGCCGAACTGAATCGTCAGCGGCCGGCCGAGCGGATCGCTCGCTATCGTGCCTTGGCGTCCCGCCGGCGTCGTCACCGTCGCAGCACGCGTCGACGCATCGTAGCGGCTCGAGATCTCGCGGCCGTCGATCTCCACGATCTCGTCGAGCGTCGCGAGCGCGCCTCCGTCGCCGTAGCTCGGCGTCTGCTCGATCGTGATCTCGGTGCCGATTCGGCTCGGCGTCTCGACCGACAGGCGGCCGATCGGCGCCTGCATGCCGAGCACGGCATGCGGCAACTCCTCGCGGACGACGACCGTGCCGTCGGCATACGTCAACGTGTCGACGGCATCGCTTCCGAAGACCGCCGTCGTCACCGCGCCGCTCGGGCTCCTGGTCGTCCACGTGCTCGTCTGGCTCTCGTCGTCGCGCTCGATCTCGAAGCGCTTCGTCCGGCCGAGCGCCGACTCTATCGTCGACGTGTACCGCGTCCGTGTTCGCGAGCCCGACAGCGTCTTCGCGTAGCTCTCCCGATCGACCGCACGCTCGAGCTTGCCCCACTGGTCGTACTCGTAGCTCGAGGCGAAGCCGAGCGGATCGACGGAGCGCGTCAAAAGGCCGCCGACTCCGTATTCGAAGCGCACCGTGCTGCCCGCGGGATCGGTCACTTCCGCAAGCCAACCTTCCGCGTCGACGACGAGCTCTGTCGTGTGCCCGTAAGGACCGACGATCTGCGTCGGCCGACCGAACGCATCGCGCTCGATGCGCGTCATCCGGCCCTCCGCGTCGACGAGCCGGATCAGACGGCCGTTGTCGTCGTAGACCAGATTCAGCCTCGGCTCGTACGTCACCGGATCGACCGTGCGCAGATGGCGGCCGTAGAGGTCGAACTCGTAAACCTCGCTGCCGTCCTCGCTCGCGACGAGGTAGCCGGTCGGATCGAACCCCGGGAAAGGCGGCGCGACACGGAAGATCGACGCGAAGTTGCCGACATAGACCGACCCGTCCGGCCCGGCGGTCACGGCGCGCGGCAGATGGAGCCCCGCCGCGAGCGCCGGCAGCCCTTCCGCGACCGGCTCGCAGTTGACGAGGAAGCAATGCCGGTCATCGTCGCCCGCGATCGGAACGGCCCAACCGGTTGCCCCATCGATCGCCCACGCCTGCCCGTTGCGCCTGTCGTCGACGTATAGCCTGCCGTTCGCATCCACGGACAGCCGGCTCGCCGTGAAATTCGCCGGCTGCCGCGTGTGATCGAAGACGAGCCTCGATCGGCCGTCGGCACCGAACGCGAGAATGCGCTCGCGCCAGACGGGTGTGCCCGCCGGATAGCTCTCGAGCACGTAGACGGTGCCGTCGGGCCCGACGGCCACATCGATCGGATCGAGGCACATCTGCGACGCGAGACGTCCCGGCTGCTTGCAATCGGGGTCCGAGCGGACGTCGGATCTCGTCGCGCCCGCGACCGTCGTGATCAGGCCGTCCGGACCGATTCGTCCCACGGTAAGCGCCCAGAAACCGTCCGCGATGTAGATCGAGCCGTCCGGCGCGATGCCGATCCCGCGCGGGAACATATTCGTTTCGGTCGCGATGCCCTCGAGCGCGCAATTCTCGATCTCGGGCGCGTCGCAATCGTCATAGCGGCCGGCGACGTGCCGGATCATGCCGTCGGTGTCGATCGCGAACACGCCCGCGAACTCGCTCGTGAAATACACCGTGCCGTCGGGCGCGACGTCGAGGTCGAACGGCGGGTGGAGTCGTGCGGACAGGGCCGGCCCCGGGATCCCGCAATCGGCGAGCGTGTCGCCGCCGAAAACGACGTCGCAAAACTCGCCGGTGCCGGCGATGTGATGCATCGTGCCGTCCAGGTCGATGCGGTATATCGCGTTGTGCCCGTCCTGATAGCTCGTGAAGTACACGGTGCCGTCCGCGCCGACCGCGATGCCGGACACGTCGCGAACCTCGGCTTCGAGGGCGGGCTTCGGATAAGGATCCGCGGTTGCTTGGCCGAGCGGCGCACCCGCGACGCGTTTCAGCACGGACTCCATCGCATCGAGCCGGCGGCGGGTACCGTCGCCGCGATACAGCGTGCGCGTTCTCGGATCGTACGCGTGATGCGCGCTCAGGAACCAGCCGCCGATGCCCTGCTCGTTCGCATGGAGCGAGCTCAGCCGGAGCTGATACCGCTGCCGCAGAGTCACCGTCGACGACGCACGCGACACCAGCGGTTCGTCACCCTCGCTGGCCCTGGCCCAGCTCATTGCGAGATTTGCCGGTGACAAGTATTGCAGCGGATACAGATATCCGATCTCGACCTCCGCGACCGCGGTGCCGTTGACCGGTATCCCGTACGCATCGAGGCCGTCCCAGCTCCACACATAGGTCTGGTTCGGCTCGGGGTCGAAGACCCGGGCGAAATGCCGCCCGGCAACGCGCACCTGGACCAACGCCGCCAGCATGCTGTCGGGCACGAGCGCACCCGTGACCGGAATCTCGAACGGCCGCGACGCGATGCCCGGCACGCGGTCGCTGCGATAGTTCAGCGTGTACGGCGTGCCAGCAACCGGGAGCCTTTCCCCGAGCGTGCGGTTGTGACAGTCGATGATCGAGCCGCTCGCTTCGCACGTGCCGTCGACGATCTCCTCGTCGGGCGGCAACGGCATCGTCGGCGGTACCGCATCGGGCGGCGGGCCGTAGGGCCAGTTCAGGTCCCACGGCGTGAAATGCGTGATCGGTGCGCGCCAGATCGAATGCCCCGCATCGTAGAGATCGGCGAGACGCTCCCGCTCGCCGGCGTCGATGCCGAGCGCCGCAAGCGTCGTTTCGTCGTCCGCATCGCCGTCGCCGTCGACGTCGAGCAGCGCGAGCCCGCTCTCCTCGCCGACGATGCCGATGACGCGGCCGTCGGGCGCGCCGATCCATTGGGCCGCCTCATAGTCGTAGTAACCGAGCGGCACCGGCGTGCCGACCGGGAAGCCCAGGAAGTTGTCGACGTAGAACGGCACCGGCTGGTTGAACTCGACGCTGCGCGCGCCGGCGGCGAGCGCCTCGTCGACCGAGAGCTCGACCGCATACGTGTAACCGGTCATCAGCGGCAGCTCGCCCGGCATCGCCTCCGGACCGTTCTGGCCGACCGTGAACTCGGTCGCGCGCACGGTCAGCGTCGTCAATGGCGCGCGGCCGCCGTCGGGCAGCACCATCTCGGCGGTCGTGCCGGGCTTGAACACGACACGCGCCTGCCGCTGGCCGTCCGCATCGATCTCGACGCTGCCGCTCGCGACGACCGGCGCGGCGAGCGTCTCGAGGTCGACCTCCGTCGCGCGCGGATCGAGCGGGATCAGTGCAACGTCCGGGGCATACGCCCACGACTGCCACCCGACCTCGACGTGCCGCTGCGACGGCAGGAACCCCTGCGCACGATACTCGACGACCATCGGACCGCCGCCGTTCACGACGAGGTCGAACATGCCGTCCGCACGGCTGCGGGTCTGGCCGAGCTCCGGATGATCCTTGATCGACACGACGACGTTCGGCAACGGCTGACCGTTGCGCCGCAGCACCCGGCCGCGGATGACGGCGACCCTTGCCGGATCGATCACGTTCTCCTGGACGTCGGTCTGGATCGGCGTCGAGCCCGCATACAGAAACTCTGTGCGCTGGTACAGGTTGGTGATCGTCGTGAGATCAACCGGCGGCGCGACCGTCGACGGATCGGGCGGCGGCAAATTCAGCGGCGTGCTGCTCGGATCGAGCGGATCGGAGCCGGCCGCAACCTCGTCGCCGTCGTCGAAGCCGTCGCCGTCGGTGTCGGCATTATTCGGATCAGTGCCGTAGACGTTGTCCTCGTCGGCATCGTTGAGCCCGTCGCCGTCGGTGTCGCGCTCGGTCGTGTCGGCGGCGACGTCGATGACGACGGTATCGGGCGCGCTCGAAAGCTCGCCGTCCGACACGATCAGCTGCACGACGTAGAGCCCCGGCACGTCGACCTCGAGCGTCGGGTTGACGAGCGTCTCGCCGACGAGCTCGGCCGAGCTTCCGCTCGGGCGCGACAGCAACGACCACAGGTACGTGAGCGCGTCGCCGTCGACGTCCGCCGAGCCGGAGCCGTCGAGCTCGACCGTGTCGCCTTCGGTCGCGCCGATGTCGGCACCGGCATCGGCGACCGGCGCGGAGTTCGCCGTCGAGATCAGAACGGAGTCCGGCTCGCTGTCGAGCTCGCCGTCGGTGACGATCAGCGTCACGACGTACTCGCCGGCGAGATCGGCGACGAATGCCGGGCTCGCCGTGTTCGCGTTCGACAGCGATGCGCTCGAGCCGTCGGGGCGCGTGGTCAGCGTCCACGTGTACGAGAGGAGATCACCGTCCGGATCGCTCGACGCCGAGCCGTCGAGCTCGACGAGCGCGCCGACGGCGACCGTCCGATCGGCACCTGCGTCCGCGCGCGGCGCAGAGTTACGCGTCTCGATCGTGACGGAATCGGGCGAGCTGTCCACCGTGCCGTCGTTGACGACGAGCGTAGCGACGTACGCACCGGGAACGTCGATCGTGAACGTCGGCCGCACCGCGCTCGGGCTCGACAGCGTCGCGGCGCTTCCGGGCGGGGCGACGAGCGTCCACGCATACGTCAATTCGTCCCCGTCAACGTCGGTCGAGCCCGAGCCGTCGAGCTCGACGGTCTCGCCGATCGCCGCCGTGCGGTCCGATCCCGCGTTCGCGACGGGTGCGGTATTCGCAGTGAGCACGCGCACGGTGTCCGGCGCGCTCGACGCGCTGCCGTCCGACACGACGAGCTCGAGCGTGTACGTGCCGGGAACGTCGACGACGAGCGTCGGCGTCGCGGTGTTGCCGCCGTCGAGCGCGGCGTTGCTCCCGCTCGGACGCGCGACGAGCGTCCACGCATACGTCAGCGCATCGCCGTCCGGATCGCTCGAGCCCGAGCCGTCGAGCGCAACCGTATCGCCGACGGCGGCGGTGACGTCCAAGCCCGCATCCGCGATCGGCGCCCTGTTCGCCGGCGGCGGAGGAGGCGTTGGAGTCGGAGTGCTGCTTCCTCCCCCACCACCTCCTCCGCCACCACAGGCCGCGAGGCCGCAAGCAAGGACTGCGAGCCATGCAGCCCTCCTTGCAGCCTCGCCGAGACTCGATGCCGAGCGTGCAAAGAAAGAGGTCTGCGCGTTCGCCGCGCGGGCTAGAGCTACGATCATCGCGTACTTCTCGCGGAGAGCTCTGCCGTACGCGATCGGCACGCGGGGGGGAGAACTGGCTCCGCAGCTGAGTCGTTGTTTGTTGTTATGCGGCCCGGCGGCCGCGCGTGCCGCGCACGCTTCTCCGTCTCGCGCTCGTCAATTCTGCGCGTCGCGTGGCGTCACGTCCTTATGCAGTGTCCGACGACGAAATTCAAGTCGAGCGGACAGGACACTCGCCGAAAGCGTGACTCAACCGGAAGTCGTTGAGGTCGCCCGGAAGTCGTAGAGGTCGCCGCTGCATGGCAGCAGCCGACGTCATGACAACGTTTTTCGTCGAGGCTCGCGCCGACTTTCTGGACGGTGCAGTTCGTGAGGTAACGACGTTGGTGTGCTTTTGCTAGTTCTGCTGCTCGGCTTCGTCGGTCGGATTCGGCGTAAGCAGCACCTCGATGCCCGGCCGCGCGCCGGCCTCGTCGCCGATCAGGCCGCCGGTCCACCGGCGAATCAGGCCGTAGTCGTTCAGCAGGCTGTAAATGAAGCCGAGGACGATGAGGAACGCAACGAGCCGCGGCCAGGCCGCCGGCCGCTGGCCGAAACGGTCCCGCGTCACGATCCGTGCGCCGCGCGGCAGCTTCGCGATGCCCGTCAACGACTCACCGAAAGGCACGTTGAGACGCGCGCGCGCATTCACGGCCCAGCCGTTCGCGTCGAGAATCGGGCCGAGGTTGCGCTTCCGCAGCTTGAGCCACGCGATCAGCACGGAGGGTCCGGAAACGATCAGCACGAGCACCGCGATCGCGATGCAGAGCTGCCAGAACGGCAAACTCATCAAGCCGCTGGCATAGCCTGCGATCGCCGCGGTCGCCGTCGCGAGCGCGCCGAAAGCGACGCCGAGCGCTGCGACGGTGCCGACGTCGATCTTCCTTGCTTGCTCGGGCTTCGCCTTGTCGACGGTCGCGACGGTCTCCGCCGTCGTCTCGAGCCGCTGCGAGGCAGCCGCGTCCGCCGCAGCTGCCCGTTTCGCGACCTGCTCCTCGATCAGGCGCACGAGCTTCTTGTACGGCGACCAGAAGGCCTGCCGAAGGCTGATCGGGTTGTCGACGATCTTCGTGATCGTCGCATCCCAGTCGCGGCCCGCGCGGTCGTAGAAAATGCCGTTACGCCCGACCATGAGATTGTCTGAGTCGCCGTTCGTGACCGCCGCGACGATCTGCTTCTTCTCGCCCGTCGCGCGGCGCGTGATGTCGCAATAGAGGAGATAGGTGCCCGCCATCGACACCATCGGCGCCGCCTTCGCGGCATCGTCGACGTAGAGCGTCAGCTCGCAGCTGCGCTGATCGATATAAAGCGTGCCGGCCTGAAAGATCGCCTTTTCTCCGCTCGTGTAGAACTGCTTGAAGTTGACGAAGTTCTCGCAGAGATCCTTGAGGTACCGGCAATAACGGACGAAACGGTCGACGTTCTCGATCAAGGCGGCCGTGCCGGCCTCGGCCGAGTCTCGCTCGATCAGCGCGCGCAACCGCTGCTCGACGTCGCCGCGCGCGATCTCCTCGAGCCGCTCGGCCGGGAGCGCGGCACACTTCGACGCGGCGAGCGCGGCGCTCCATTCGATGTACGGCTTGAGCTTCGCCTGGATCGCGCGAAACTCCTCCTGCGTGAGCGTCTTGCCATCGCCGCCGAGCGGCACGACGACGTTGTCGCGGAACCGCGCGATTCGCTCCTCCCAGGCCGGATTGATGCCGGTCGTGAGGTCGAGCGGCTTGCCGGGCTCGACGTGCGCGAGCGGCAGCTCCGCGATCTGGGCAGCGTTCTGCACGAACGGCGCCGAGGCGAGCGTCTCGTAGACCGTCACCGTGCGGTTCAACCCTTCGGCGGCGCGCGGGTCGAATTCGGCGAGGCGACAGCGCGTGAAGTAGTCCGTGATCTTGTCGGCCACGGCCGTCAGGGCCTCGGCGGCTGCGCCGGTGACATCGCCGAGAACGCGGATCGCGGGATCCTCGTCGGCCCGCGCACGGAGCGCGACTTGCGCCCGGACCTCCGTCATGAACTCGTCGAGCTTGGCCGCCGACACGCCGACGTTACCCGACGCCTCGATCTCGCCGCCGACGCAGCCGATCACGTCGTCGATCAGCGCGCGGACGGCCTCGTCGTCTGCCGCCGTCGCGGACGTCACGATGCCGTCGCCGTTGAACGGCATCTGCGCGAAGCGCGCGAGCGCATCGCTCGTGTCGGCGACGCTGATGGAGGTCGCCTCGGGCTTGCCGAGCAGCGCGAGCACGTGCCGCGCGGCGCTCAGCATCGCAGCCCCCTCCTCGGACGAGTCGTCGATCGCCTCGAGCGGCAACGCTTCCTGAGGATTCACGAGGTCGTCTGGATTCTTGAGCCGGGCACCGGCCCATTTGACTGCCTCGATGAGCTCCCTCGCGCGTACGCGCCCGTCGTGGTCCGAGTCGATGAGCTCGAGCGTGCGCTCGTCGAAATGCAGCCCGTGAACCGGGCAGCCGAGCGCGGCCCAGAGCTTCTGATCGAGCTGGTCGAGCGCGAGCAGGTCGGCGCCCGAGGTCAACGCGACCTGGTCGAAGTCTCCGGCACGGAAAAATTGCCAGGCATGGCCAGACGTTCGTTGCTTCAAGCGTCACCTCGTCCGTCGAACGCGCTCGTCGGAAGGAAGAAACCAGGATTGGAAGCAGCGCCCCCGCGCGGCGATTATGGGTAACGTCAGATACGACAAGCAACCGTGCGCGCGTGTGACGATCGAGATGCCGTACCGCTCCGACGAGCTTTGGAGGAGGTCTCGCGCCGACGACTCTATTTTTTGATGTGCGGGAACTCGGCCGCGGAGGCGGGTTCGGCCCGCGAACGCATCATGCGGCCGATCGACCGATGTGGTGCGTGAAGGGATTGGGGTGGACGATGGGACTCGAACCCACGACAACCGGAACCACAATCCGGGGCTCTACCAACTGAGCTACGTCCACCAGATTCAGATGTGCCGCGCCTTCCGGCTGGTTCGCTTCGGATGGCGCGCCCGGCAGGACTCGAACCTGCAACCCTCGGCTTAGCGTACCACTACTGCTTTCGCAGCCTCCGCACATCGCGGAGTTCGTGGTCTGGACTATCTCTTCACCGTCTCAGGTGCCGCACGTATAGTCTCTACGGATCCCCGCTGCCGGGCGGCACATTCTAAAGGCATGTGACGCGCTCGGGTAGCCGGTTTCCACGGGATTGCCATCGGCGCGACCCGGAAGGTTCCCCCGTTACAGTGCGGTCCACTCCGGCGGTTCATTTCCCGCCGGAGGCTCCATCGATCGAAGGCCGATGCTCTATCCGGTTGAGCTACGGGCGCTCGTCGTCCGTCCCCGGCCCTCGCGGGACCCGCCCGATGCGCGGCGGCGCCGGCCGGTGAAGGTGGTCGGGGCAGAGGGATTCGAACCCCCGACCCTCTGCTCCCAAAGCAGATGCGCTACCAGACTGCGCCATGCCCCGACCGATAACCCGCCGTCGAGACGCGGAGAACGGAACACGGATGTTAGGGGCCGAGCCCCGCGAGCGTCAAACGGACCGGCTCCGGCCGCGGGCCCGATCCGAACGCCGTCGCGTCGTTCGACCGTACCGCAGGCTCCGGGGTTCACCCTGCGACCTTGAGACGCGCGGAACGGCCGTGCGAGAATCCGCGCCTCTCCTTGTCCCCTCGATCGGAGCACGGAATGGCCGCGGATATCATTGACGGCAAGGCGATCGCACGCGCCCTGCGCGGGGAAGTCGCCGCGAAAATCAGGGAGCGAGTCGGAAAAGGACTGCGTCCGCCCGGCCTCGCGGTCGTTCTGGTCGGCAACGACAGCGCGTCCGAGATCTACGTCCGCAACAAGCGCAAAGCCTGCGACGACGTCGGGATTCGCTCGTACTCGTACGATCTGCCGGAGTCGACGAGCCAGCAGGAGCTCTTCGAGCTGATCGACGAGCTGAACGCGAACGACGACGTCGACGGCATCCTCGTCCAGCTGCCGCTGCCGGTCCACATCGACGAGACGGAGGTCATCGAGCGGATCTCGGCCGCCAAGGACGTCGACGGCTTCCATCCGTACACGGTCGGGCGCCTCGCGCAGCGGATCCCGATCCTGCGCCCGTGCACGCCGCACGGCGTCGTGATCCTGCTCGAGCGCTCCGGGGTCAAGGTCAAGGGCCAGCACGTCGTGATCGTCGGCGCGTCGAATCACGTCGGCCGGCCGCTCGCGCTCGAGATGCTGCTGCTCGGGGCGACGGTCACCGTCACGCACCGCTTCACGCGCGACCTCGAGTCCCACGTCCGCGTCGCCGACGTGCTGATCGTCGCGGCCGGCAAGCCTCACCTCGTGAAGGGCGACTGGATCAAGCCCGGCGCGGTCGTGATCGACGTCGGCATCAACCGTCTCGAGGACGGCCGGATCGTCGGCGATGTCGAATTCGACGTCGCGAAGGAGAAGGCGCGGCTGATCACGCCGGTGCCGGGCGGCGTCGGACCGATGACGGTCGCGACGCTGATGCAGAACACGCTGGCTGCGAACCTGCTGCGCACGGCGGGCCGCTGAGCTCGCCGCCGCGCGCGAAGGCGCGGCTCGGGGTGAGCGGCGCCGTCACGATCGGCCGGCGCGGCAACCCGGAAATCCTCGGTGCTTCACGAAACGCTATCATGAGGCACCATCCATCGGCACGAAGAATGGGGACGGAAACATGGCCACCCTCCTCCGCCAGACGATTCTCGCGTCGACCTTCGCGGTCCTCGGCCTCTTCTCGGTCGGCGCCGCCGCACAAAAGGTTCGCGTCGACACCAATCTCGGCAGCTTCGTGATTCAGCTCTACCCCGACCGTGCGCCGCTCACGGTCGAGCATTTCCTGAGCTACGTGAAAGAGGGCCATTACGACGGCACGATTTTTCACCGCGTCGTGCACAACTTCGTCGTGCAGGGCGGCGGATACACGCAGGACTATGTCGAGAAACCGACGCCGCGCGGCGTCGTGAACGAATCGGGCAACGGCTTGAGCAATCTCCGCGGCACCGTCGGCATGGCCCGCACGAGCGAGCCGCACTCGGCGACGAGCCAGTTCTACATCAACCTGAACGACAACCTCGACCTCAACCCGCGGCCGACGCGGTGGGGCTATGCGGTGTTCGGCACCGTCGTCGAAGGCATGGAGGTCGTCGACCAGATCGGCGACCAACCGACCGGCTCCGCCGGCCCGTTCCAGCGCGACGTTCCGGTCGAGCCGATCGTGATCGAGCACATCGAGCTGATCGAAGAGTGACGGCGCGATGGGGACGATCTTCATCTCCGACCTGCACCTCGAGGCCGGCAGGCCGGAGGGGATCGTCCGGTTCGAGACGCTGATCCGCGAGCAAGGGCTGAAGGCCCACGCGGTCTACATCCTAGGCGATCTCTTCGAGGCCTGGATCGGCGACGACGACACCGATCCCGCGATGAAGCCCGTGATCGACGCGATCGCGGCGCTCGCACGCGCGAAAGTGCCGTGCCGCATCATGCACGGCAACCACGACTTCCTGCTCGGGCGCCGCTTCGAGCTCGCGACCGGCGCAACGCTGCTCGGCGATTACGAGGTCGTCGATGTCTACGGCGAGCGCGTGCTGCTGACGCACGGCGACCTGCTCTGCACCGACGACACGCGCTACCAGGAGCTTCGCCGCATGGTGCGCGATCCGGCATGGCAGCGTGATTTCCTCGCGAAACCGATCGCCGAGCGCAAGGCGATCGCGAGCAGAATCCGCAGTGCGAGCCTCGCGGACTCGGCCGGAAAACCCGAGGCGATCATGGACGTGAACGCCGCGGCCGTAGAAGAGACGATGCGCCGATTCGGCGTGCGTCGGCTGCTGCACGGGCACACGCACCGGCCGGCCGTGCACGCCCTCAGCGTCGACGGCGAGCCCGCGGAGCGTATCGTGCTCGGCGCGTGGCACGAGCACGGCTACGTGCTCCACTGGGACGAGAGCGGCTATCGCGTCGAGCTGATCTGATCGAGCGCCTCGAGCCACTCGGACGCGCTCTGAAAACGCTCTGCCGGCTCGATGGCGAGGAGCCGGTCGAGCAACGGCTGCAGCGCGGCGTGCTCGGACGGCAGCTTCGGCCGCGGCGTGTGCGAGTGCTTGTAGATCACACCCATCGCGGTGCTCGCGGTGAAAGGCTTCTCGCCGGTCAGCATCTCGTAGAGGATGCAGCCCAAGCTATAGAGGTCCGAGCGTTCGTCGATCGGATCGGCATGGCCCTGCTCGGGGCTCATGTAATGCGGCGTGCCGAAGATCCGTGCGGTGCCGGTCAGCGATGCCTCGAGCCGCAGCGCTTTCGCGAGACCGAAATCGATCAGCGCGAGGGTATCGTCGGCTCGAAACATCACGTTCGCGGGCTTCAGGTCGCGATGCAGGATGCCGGCCGAGTGGATCGCGGCGAGGGCTTCGCCGATCTGCCGCGCGTAGCGAAGCGCCGCCTCCGCGTCGAGCGGCCCTGTGGCAATGCGCTCCGCGAGGCTGCCGGCCGGCAGATGCTCCATCACGATGTACGCGTGATCGTCCGCGACGCCGAGATCGATGATCTTGACGACGTGCGGATGGCGCAACGCCGCGATCAGCTGGTACTCGAGCAAGAAGCGCTCGAAGAGGCGGGCGCCCGCCTTGCCGGGGCGGTTCTCGACGACCTTGCAGACGATCCGATCGCCGGTGTCCTCGTCATCGGCGAGATAGACGGTCGACAGGTCGGACGCGTAGAGCTGCGACACGATCCGATGCCGTCGCGCGCACGACAGCTCGCGGAGTCCCGCCGGCAGGCTCTCGCTCGTGCGGTCGCCGGTGCGGCCCGGCTCCGGAGACGCCGCAAGGGCCGTCCGGCGACGCGTGAACGCTCGGGCGAGCGCGGGTGGTACGCCGTGCTCGACCGCCTCGCGTAGCGCGGCGACGAGCCGCCGATGCTGCAGCTTGCGCTTCGGGAAATAGTTCGCGGCTCCCGCCTTCAGCGCGTCGACGGCGAGCCACTCGTCGCTCGGATCGGCAAAGACGAGCACCGGCGGACAGTCGTCGCGCTCGGCGAACCCGTCGAGCCACGTGAAGCCCTGCTCGTCCGCGAGCGGGTGGCCGAGCAGCACGGCATCGAAGCCGTCGAGCGGAATGTCGCGCGGACCGCGTCCGGTCGAGCTCGGCTGATGATCGACGACCATGGCGTGCGGCCACTCGACGTCGAGGTGGTAGCGCAGGATCTTGCGGTACTCGGCGTCGTCGTCGATCAGCAGCAGGCGCACGGACGTCGCGCCGGGGCGTCAGAGGCCGCTCGCGGCCTGGACCTCGTCGTCCTCCTCCTCGCCGAGGTCCTCACTGCGTGCTTGCGCGTCGCGCCGCGCCTTCGCCGAGTTCGAGCGCACGACCTCGAGCTCGTCGAGATAGGAACGGCTGACGTCGCCCGTCACGTAGCAGCCCGAGAAGCACGACGTGTCGAACGATTCGATGTCCGCGTTCTCGTGGTGCACGGCGCGGACGAGGTCCTCGAGATCCTGATACACGAGCCAGTCGGCACCGATCAGCTTCTCGACCTGCTCGACGGTCCGTCCGGCCGCGACGAGCTCCTTTGCGGCCGGCATATCGATGCCGTAGACGTTCGGGTAGCGCACCGGCGGCGCGGCCGACGCGAAGTACACCTTGCGCGCCCCTGCCTCGCGCGCCATCTCGATGATCTGCTGCGACGTCGTGCCGCGCACGATCGAGTCGTCGACGAGCAGCACGTTCTTGCCGCGGAACTCGAGGTCGATCGCGTTCAGCTTCCGGCGCACCGACGCCCGGCGCACGGACTGCTCCGGCATGATGAACGTGCGGCCGATGTAGCGGTTCTTGATGAAGCCTTCGCGGTACTTCACGCCGAGACGCATCGCGACCTGCATCGCGGCGGTGCGGGACGTGTCGGGGATCGGGATCACGACGTCGATGTCGTGATCCGGCCGGATGCGTTTGATCTTGTCGGCGAGCGCATCGCCCATGCGGAGCCGCGCCTTATAGACCGACAGCTTGTCGATGATCGAGTCCGGCCGAGCGAAATACACGAACTCGAAGATGCAAGGCGAATAACCGGCCCGTTTCGACGAGATACGACTGTACAGCCTGCCGCTCTTGTCGATGTAAACCGCCTCGCCGGGCAGGAGGTCGCGTTCGAGCTCGAAGCCGAGCGCGTCGAGCGCGACGCTCTCGGACGCGACCATCCGCTCGATGCCGCGGCTCGTCTCCCGTACGCCGAGCACGGCGGGACGGATGCCGTGCGGATCGCGGAACGCGACGAGCCCGTAGCCGACGATCAGCGCGACGACCGCGTAGGCGCCGGAGCAGCGCCGATGCACGCCCTCGACCGCGTCGAGGATCTGGTCGGGCTCGAGCTTCGCGTTACCGCACCGCTCGAGCTCGTGCGCGAAGACGTTCAGCAGCACCTCGGAGTCCGACGTCGTGTTGAGGTGCCGCCGATCCTGCTGCACGACGAGCCGTTTCAGCTCCTCGGCGTTGACGAGATTGCCGTTGTGCGCGAGACAGATGCCGAACGGCGAGTTCACGTAGAACGGCTGCGCTTCGGTCGGGCTCGCGGTGCCCGCGGTCGGATAGCGCACGTGGCCGATGCCGATGTTGCCGCGCAGCCGCAGCATGTGACGTTGCTCGAACACGTCGCGCACGAGGCCGTTGCCCTTGCGCGTGTGCAGCCGGCCCTCCCCTTCCGTGACGATGCCGGCCGCGTCTTGGCCGCGGTGCTGCAGGACCGTCAGCGCATCGTAGAGCGATTGGTTGACCGGCTCATGGCCGACGATTCCGACTATTCCGCACATTTGCCGTCCCTTTGCCTCGCTTCAAGCGGGCCGCTCAGGAATGAGTTCCCCCGGCGGCGCCGTTCCCGTGCCGCCCCGAGCCTCGTCAACAACCCGTTGGACCGCTCAGACGATCTCCTGCTCCCGCAAGTAGGTGCTTCCGAGCGAACCGTAATACCGAATCCCTTCCGCGACCTTGCTCGACAACGGCCGAAGCCGCGACTCGAGCCACCACGAGTCTCCGCCGAGACCCGCGCTTTCGATACCGATCACCGCGAGCCCGACGATCAGCACGCCGCGCGCGAAACCGAACGCGCCGCCGAGCAGACGGTCCATGCCGCCGAGCCCGGTCGCGTGCACGAGCGTCCGGATGAGCCAACCGACGAGCCCGCCGGCGATCAAAACGAGAATCAGGATCGTCGCGCGCGCCACCCAGAGCCGAAGGCCCGGCTCGGCGATCCACGTGCCGAGCGTCGAGTCGAGCACCCATGCGAACTTCCACGCGACGAAGATGGCAGCGAGCCATGTGACGAGCGAGAACGCTTCCTTCACGAACCCGCGAAACAGGCCGTACGCGGCGGAACCGACGCAGATGGCGATGATCGCGTAGTCGGCCCAGGTCAGCATCGAGCTTCGTAACGCCTAGTTCGCCGTGACGACTTGAGCGACGAAACCGTGCGCGGCGAGCGCGGACGCGACCGCCTCGGCCGCCTGCCGCGTCGCATGCGGGCCGACGCGCACGCGGTACATCACGCGGCCGCCCGCGCGGAACGTCGAGATCTTCGGCGAGTAGCCGAGCGCCGAGACCCTGTCGGCGTGCCGGCGCGCGTTCTCCTCCTCGCTGAAGCTGCCGACCTGGACGGCCCAATCACCGGATTCCGCGGGCGCCGCGCGGGCCGTGGACGCCGAGCGCGTGGATGCGGCGGGGGCCGACGAGCCGGACGACGGTGCCGCTCCGCTCGTGCGCGATTCGGTCGATGTGCTGCGCTGCCCGGCCGGAGCCGGGTCGCTCGAAGCCGGCGCGGTGCTCGCGGCAACCGACGTCCGCGCGGCGTCCTGCGTGCTCTGCGACCCGTCGCTGCCGCCGGTCGTCGGCGCCGCTTCGGCGGTTACGGCGGACCGGTCGACGGTCGTCGCCGCAGCGTCGCGGCCCGAGGGCTCCGCGGGCCGAGCCGATGCCGCATCGGCCGCACGACCGGATCCGGCTCCCGTCGGACGGCTCCCTTCACGACGCGGGGCGAGATCGATGACTTCGGTGCGGATTTCGCCGACGTGCCCGCTCGGCACCGGCAGCTCGAGCGTAGCGCCGTCGGCCGTGATCGGTTCGTCCGGACCGTCGAGCAGCCACGGGACCAGCCACACGGCAAGGGCCACCAGAACGGCCGCACCGATGAGTCGTTCCTTCAAGCCCTGATCCATCGCGGGTCAGCTGCCGACTGCGGGAGGCGTGGAGTATAGCCGAAGCGCCTCGAGTGCGGGGCCGACCGTATAGAACGAGCCGAACACGAGGACCCGCTCGCCCGGCCGGGCCTCGGCGGCCGCCGCGTGACACGCGGCGGCGACGTCGGCGTGCAGGACGCGGTCGCTTGCGCCGAGCGCATCGAGCGTCCTCGCGACGGCCTCGAGCGGCGCGCCGCGCTCGCTGTCCGGACGCGCCACGTGCCAGCGGTCCACGAGGTCCGCGAACGGCGCGAGCACGCCGTCGAGGTCCTTGTCCTCCATCGCGGCGAACACCGCGAGCGTGCGGCTCGCGGGCCGTCCGTCGACGGCCTGCCGCAGCACGCGCGCGGCTGACGGGTTGTGGGCGACGTCGAAGATCCACTCGACGCCGTCGCGCACATGACGCTCGGTGCGGCCGCGCAGCCGCGCGTTCGAAAGCCCCGCGCGGAGCGCGTCCTCGGAGACCGGGAGCACGTCGCGTAGCGCATCGACGACGGCGACGCACGCGGCCATGTTCGCGGCCTGAATGTGCGCGCCGAACGGCACGACGGGCAGCGCGTCGCGGACGACGCCGTTCGGGCCTTCGAAGCGCCACTTATCTCCGTTGCGGACCGCGCGGAAGTCGCGGCCGATCGCGAGCAGTCGTGCGCCGACCTCGTCGGCGTGGGCGGCGAGACTTCGCGGGGGATCCGGATCGCCGACGACGGCCGGCCGTCCGGCTCGCATGATGCCGGCCTTCTCGCGGCCGATCGCCTCGCGGTCCGGGCCGAGCCAAGCGGTGTGGTCGAGATCGACGCTCGCGATCAGCGCGGCGTCCGCGTCGAGCGCGTTCACCGCGTCGAGGCGCCCGCCCATGCCGACTTCCAGGATCGCGACGTCGGCTCGCCGCCGTTTGAAGAACAGGAATGCGGCGACGGCGGACGCCTCGAAGTACGACAGCGTGACCTGGCCGAGGCTCGCCTCGATCGACTCGAAAAGCTCGATCAGCTCGTCATCCGTCGCGTCGCGGCCGTCGAAACGGATGCGCTCGTTGAAGCGCACGAGATGCGGCGACGTGAACGCGCCGACACGATAGCCCGCTGTGCGATAGATGCTCTCGAGGATCGCGACGCACGAGCCCTTGCCGTTCGTGCCGCCGACCGTGATCACCCTGTAGCTCGGCGGCACGAGGCCGAGCGCGTCGAGGATCACCCGGATCCGATCGAGGCTCATGTCGATCTTCTTCGGGTGAAGTGTCTCGAACCACGCGAGCCACTCCGCGAGGGAAGTGAAACGTTGCGGCACCGAGGTTGCGCTCGAAGGGTGGGATCAGGCTGCGGAGGCGGCGGCCTGCTCGGGCGGCCGCGGCAGCCTCATCAGCTTCGCGATCAGCGCGGCGATCTCGTCACGCGCGTTGCGCCGGTCGACGATCATGTCGAGCGCGCCCTTCTCGAGCAGGAATTCCGCGCGCTGGAAGCCGACCGGGAGCTTCTCCTTCACGGTCTCCTCGATCACGCGAGGGCCGGCGAAGCCGATCAGCGAGCCCGGCTCGGCGACGTTGATGTCGCCGAGAAGCGCGATGCTGGCCGACACGCCGCCCATCGTCGGGTCCGTCATCACGGAGACGTACGGCAGCCTCGCCTCGGCGAGCTCGGCCAGCGCGGCGCTCGTCTTCGCCATTTGCAGCAGCGAGTAGAGCGCCTCCTGCATGCGCGCGCCGCCGGACGCCGAGAAGCAGATCATCGGCCGCTTGTGCTCGATGCAGTAGCGGATGCCGCGGACGAAGCGCTCGCCGACGACCGAGCCCATCGAGCCGCCGATGAAGCGGAACTCGAATGCCGCCGCGACGACCGGAATGCTCTTCAGCGTACCGGCCATGACGATCAGCGCGTCGCGCTCGTTCGTGTCCTTCTGAGCCTGAGTGAGGCGCTCGCGGTAGCGCTTCGAGTCCTTGAACTTCAGCGGATCGACCGGCTCGATGTCCGCGCCGATCTCCTCGCCGGACTCCGGATCGAGGAACCACTCGAGCCGTTCGCGTGCGCCGATCCGAAGGTGATGGCTGCACTTCGGACAGACGTAGAGGTTGCGCTTGAGCTCGGCCCGATAGAGCTGTGCGGAGCAGCCCGTGCACTTGACCCACAAGCCTTCCGGCACCGAGCGTCGCCGCTTCTCGGTGTTGATGCGGGAAGGCATCAGCTTGTCGAACCAGCTCATCTTCTAAGCTCGTCGCGCATCCGCGCGTTTCGCAGGGCGAGCCATCATAGCTCAACGGCAGCCCGGGGTCAGAGCCCTAACCCCGAAAATTGTGTCAGACACCTTTTTCCGCGGAAAAAGGTGTCTGACACAATTTTCGGTGTCACACGGGCGGCCAGACGTCCCTCGGCGCCGCCGACGGTATCGCGTAGCGCTCGGGATACGCGACGTCGATCAGCGTCAGGCCCTGCGCGGGCGCCGTCTCCGGGCCGACCCGACGATCCCTCGCCGCGAGCAGCTCCGCCGCGAACGTCACGGGCGCCCGGCCCGTGCCGATCTCGACGAGCGCGCCGACCAGGTTTCTGACCATGTGGTGCAGGAAAGCGTTCGCGACGAACTCGAGCGCGATCAGCCGTCCGGCGCGCGCGATCGACATGCCGATCATCCTGCGCATCGGCGTGCGGGACTGACAGCCCGACGCACGGAACGACGAGAAGTCGTTCTCGCCGAGCCATGCGACGGAGGCTGCGCTCATCGCGGGCACGTCGAGCGTCTCGCGGATTCGCCAGACGCGGCGCCGAAGGAGCGGCGCCTCGACGTTGGCCTCGAGCAGCAGGTACCGATAACGGCGGTGCAGCGCCGATCGACGCGCGTCGAAATCGTCCGGCACCTGCTGGGCCCATTGCACGCGCACGTCTTCGGGCAGATTCGAGTTGACCCCGAGGACCCACTGCCGTGCGGTGCGCGCGGCGCTCGTATCGAAATGCGCGACCTGCTGGAGGGCGTGGACGCCCGTGTCCGTGCGCCCCGCGCCCTGCACGACGACCCGCTCGTTCGCGACGCGCGAGACCGCATCGGCGAGCACCGCCTGGACGCTGCGCTGCCCTTGCTGCGCCTGCCAGCCGAAAAACTCGCTGCCGTCGTACTCGATCCCGAGCGCGATTCTCGGCATCCGCAACTTCACGGGGGCGCGCGGACGCGCCCCCGGCAGGCTCCCTATCCGTTACCGGCGAGCGCGTCGATCAGGCCCTGCGCCTCGCGCCGCTGCCCCGCGTCGCCTTCGTCGAGCACTTCCTCGAGGATGCTGCGCGCGCCCTCCGGATCGCCCATATCGATGTACGCCCGCGCGAGATCGAGCTTCGTGCCGATCTCGGTCATCGTGCGCGGATCGAGCGCGCCGCCGGCCGTGCTCTGCTCGACCGTCTCGTCCACGCCGACGTCGAGGTCGACGGGCGTCGAGTCGTCGTCACCGAAAATGTCGGTCTCGAACGCTGCGCGCGGCTGCTCGATCGTATCGCCGCCGCCGCCCAGCGCGCTCGCGAGATCGTCGAGATCGAGGTCGAGCCCGCTATCGCCCGGGACCTTGGCAGGCTGCGAGCCGAGCGAGTCCAGCACCGCCGTGCCGCGATCGGCGACGGCGCGCTCGAGCACGTCGGTGCCCGCGAGCAGCGTCGCGTCGTCGTCACCGAGGACAGCGGTGCCCATCGTCTCGAAGTCGTCCTCGTCGGACGCCTCGATGATCTTCGTGACGCCGGTCGCCGAAAGGAGCTCGTCGTCGGCGCCGAGCGCGGGCTGCTCGCGCGTCTCGCCCGTGTCGGCGCCCGGCAGCGAGCCGATGTCGTCGGGCAGCCCCGACAGGTCCTCGACGCTCAAGCCGAGGTCGTTGAGATCGATTTCCTCGGTGAACTCGCCCGCCGCAGGCGTCTCCACGGTCGGCATCTCGGCGGTCTCGCCGCTCGCGACGCGCAGCATCGCGGTATTCGCGCGCGGCGACTCGATCGTCGGCGTCTCGACCGTCGGCGCATCGAATGCCGTGCTCTCGATCGTCGGCGTCTCGACGGTCGGCGCGTTCGCCCACGGCGACTCCATCGTCGGCGAATCGGCGTCGGAGGCCCACGGCGTCTCCATCGTCGGCGAGTCGGGGTCGACGAGCGCTTCGAGGTCGAGGTCCGTGTTGCCGTCGGAGTCGTCGAGGCCGAGCGCGGCCCGCCAATCGTCGCCGAAGCCTTGCGTCTGCGACTCGATCGTCGGCGTCTCTTGCGTCACGGCGAGGCCGTCGAGCTCGGCATCGGTCGGATCGAAGTGCGGCTCGCGGCTCGTGCCCGTCTCGTCTTCTTCGATGACGTCGACGGCCGCACGTGCCGTGTCGTCGTCGCCATCGAATTCGACGGCGGCCGTGCCCGTCTCGTCGTCCTCGTCGTCCGCCGACAGCAGCGCGGCCTCGAGGCCTGCCGCCGTCTGCGCGCCGATGGCCAGCATGTCGTCGTCGGCGGCGTTCGTGTCTGCATCGGACTCGCCGTCGTCGTCGTCGAACGAGTCCTCGTCGATCGTCATCCGCTCGCCGGTCGCCGCGAGCTCGAAATCGAGCCCATCATCGATGTCGGCGATCTGGGGCTTCTCGTCGAACGGGAAGTCGATCGCGGTCGGGCCGCCGGTGCCTTCGAGGTCGAGGTCGACGTCGCCGGATCCGCCGGTCGTCGACTCGGCGAACAGCGGGTCGTCCGGGCACAGCTGCTTGCCCATGATCAGAACCTTGTCCCAGTCGGAATCCGCGCCGCGCGTCTCGGCCCGCAGCTCGCGCGCGGTCTCGCGGAACGCGTCCTTGTTGCCCCAGACGAAGAACACCTCGAGGAGCTTGAGCTTCAGGTCGCGACGGTCGGGCTCGTTCTCCAAGGCCTTCTGCACGAGCTCGGCCGCCTGGTCGTACAGGCCGTACGCCATGTGGAAATCGGCTTCGGCCAGGACGTCGCCCTGGTCGAGGTTGAGGACCGTGTGGCTCGACAACGTGTCCTCGATCTGCTCGGCGTCCGACTTCGGTTGCGCGGCGGCGATCGCCGCGGCGGCGGCTTCGCTCGTCAGCGAGTCCTCGTCGACGACCACGCTCGAGTCGCTAACTGCGCGCAGGCGGCGGGTCGGCTCGCGCGGCTCGTCGACGATCGTGTCCTGGTCCGCCTCGAGCGCATCCCAGCGGCCCGTGACGTCGTCGGCATCCTCGCGGCGGTTCCGCAGGTACCAGACGGCCGTCAGCAGGACGGCGCCGACGCCGAGGCCGATCAAAAGGAACGGATTGGAGATGGCGCCGAGCACGCGCGACAGCAGCGTCGGCTCGGGCTGCGCCGGCGTGCGAACGGCGGCCGGCGTCGGCGCGGGTGCCGTGACCGGCGCAGCGGCCTCGGGTGCGGCTTCGGCGATCGCAGGCTCGGGCTCGGTCTCGACGGCCTCGGTCTGCACGGGCTCGGAGGCGTCACCGACCTCGTCCGCGAAGAGCGGCTCGTCGTCGATCGGCACCTCGAGGTCGACACCGGGCGCGCTCGTCGTGTCCGGCGCCGCGCTTTCGGGCTGCACGGGCAGCGCGTCGGCCGCGGCGAGCCGGGCCTGCAGCGCCTCGAGGCTTTCCTCGCGAAGCTGCAGCAGACGACGGCTCTCCTCGAGCTCGGCGCGGAGCGCGGCGACCTCGGCCTCGAGACGCGCGACGTCGCCCGAATTCGATGCGGAGCCGCCGTCGCCGCCGGCACCGCCCGCGCCGGCGGTCGACGACGATGCGGAACCGGACGCCGCGGCAACGCTTTCGACGGAAGGCGGCACGAGCCGCAGGCGCGGCTCGCCCGCGCCGTCGGCGCCGGAAGAAGTCGGTGCGGCACGGGTCGCATCGGAAGCGGCGACCCGCTCGGTGCCGGAATCCGCCGGCGCGATCCCGCGCCACGACTCCTCGGCCCGCCTGACGATCGCGGTCGCTTGGTCGGCGGAAAGCGCCGTGATCGCGTTCCTGTCAGGGATCGTCAGCGTCGCGCCGCGCAGCAACACATTCATGTTGCCGTCGAACGCGTTCGGATTCGCTTCGTAGAGCGCGACCATCATCTGATTCACGGTCACGCCGTCGGGCCGCAAGCGCGACGCGATGCTCCACAGCGTCTCCGACGCCTGCACCGGGCCGTACGAGCCGGACGCGAGCGCCGGATCGGCCGGGCGCGACGCGGACGTCGCGGCAGGCGCCGGTCGAGAGGCGGGCTGCGGCGACGGAGCGGGCTGCGACGGGCGCGCGAACGCGCCGGACGCGTTCGAAGGCGCGCCGGCTTCGGCCTGGCGGATCGGCGGCTCGGCCCCGATCTCCGGCGTGAAGACCGGCGGATCGAGCAGCACGGTGTACTCGCGGAGCAGGCGGCCGCGCGGCCACGTGGCCTCGACGAGGATCGTCAGGAACGGATTCGCCATCGGCTGCCGCGAAGTCACTCTGACGACGTACCGGCCGGCAGCGGTTCGGTCGACGCGGAACTCGAGCCCGTTCAGCTCGGAGGTCAACTCGAGCTCGTAGCGCTCGAATGCCGCGCGGCTCGCAAGCCCGACCCTGAGGCCGTCGAGATCCTCCGGCGTCACGGACAACAGCTCGATCTCGGCTCGCAGCGGCTGGTTCAGCGCCGACTGCAGCTCGATATCGCCGAGCCCGAGCGCCCAAGCTCCGAGCGGCGCGGTCAGCAGAACTGTCGCGCTCCACTGTGGCAGTGACTTCATGGAAACTCCTAGCTGCCTCCGTCGTGCGACCGCGGACGACGTGCCGCGCACCGAAGCCCCTTCGGACTCCGCGGTCGGAAGATACATGACATAACGCGCTTCACCCAAGCCCCGAGCGAATCCGCGCTTCACCGGCGAGCCTTTTCGACGAACGATCGGCACGACCCACCTTAAATACTCCAGCCAGCCGCGAGCCCCTCTTCCGGTCACGCACGATCCATGACCGGCCCCGCTTGCGACCCCATCGGCTGCGGAATTTAACGTTTTGTAGCCGCCGTGGACTGTGACCTCGGTTCGAGTTCGGCGGATCGCCGCGGTTTTTTTCTACCCGTTCTGTGCTTTGTGTCGCAGGTAGTGGTCCATCAGCGTCAGCGCGAGCATCGCCTCGGCGATCGGCGTGGCGCGGAGCCCCACGCACGGGTCGTGCCTGCCGGTGGTCACGACCTCGACCGGGCGGCCCTCGATGTCGATCGTACGCCCGGGAATCTGGATGCTCGACGTCGGTTTCAGCGCGAGACTGACCAAAATGTCCTGCCCGCTCGAGATGCCGCCCAGGATCCCGCCGGCCGAGTTCTTCGTGAACCCTTCCGGCGTGATCTCGTCGCGGTGCTCGCTGCCGCGCTGCCGAACGCACGCGAAGCCGTCGCCGATCTCGACGCCCTTGACCGCGTTGATGCTCATCATCGCGTGCGCGATCGCCGCGTCGAGCTTGTCGAACACCGGCTCGCCGAGCCCGGGCGGCACGCCGGTCGCGATCACGTTCACGCGTGCACCGATCGAGTCGCCGTCGCGCCGAAGTTGGATCATGAACGCCTCGAGCTCCTCGACCTTCGACGGATCGGGGCAGAAGAACGGATTGTCGTCGACGGCGTCGAGGTTCACGGGCGCGAGCTCGATCGGGCCGAGCGCCGCCAGATAACCCCTGATCGTGATGCCGACGCGCTCGCGCAGGTATTTCCGAGCGATCGCGCCGGCTGCGACGCGCATCGCGGTCTCGCGCGCGGAGGATCGGCCGCCGCCGCGATAGTCTCGAATGCCGTATTTCTTGTGATACGTGTAGTCCGCGTGGCCCGGCCGGAAGCGATCCTTGATCTTGTCGTAGTCGCGTGTGCGCTGATCGACGTTCTCGATCAGGAGGCCGATCGCGGTGCCGGTCGTCACGCCCTCGAAGACGCCGGACAGGATCTTCACGGTATCGGGCTCGCGGCGCTGGGTGACGAAGCGCGACTTGCCGGGCCGGCGGCGGTCGAGATCCTTTTGGATGTCCTCCTCCGACAGCGGAAGCCCCGGCGGACAACCGTCGACGATGCAGCCGAGCGCGGGCCCGTGGCTCTCGCCGAAGGTCGTGACGGTAAAGAGTTGCCCGAACGTATCGCCGGCCATGCCTACGCTTCTCGACTCGACTCGCCGTGGTACTCCGCAAGCTGCTCCGCCGTCACGACGAACACGCCCTCCCCGCCCCGCTCGAACTCGAGCCACGTGAGCGGGAGGCGCGGATGGCGCTCGGCGAGCGCGTCCGCCTCGGCGCCGACCTCGACGATCAGCACGCCGCCGGGCACGAGCCGCGGCGCGGCCTCGCGGAGCAGCCGCTCGGTCGGCTCGAGACCGGTCTCGCCGCCGAGGAGCGCGAGCTCCGGCTCGTGAGCGTACTCCGGCGGCAACGCCTCGAGCACGCGCCGCGGCACGTACGGAGGGTTCGACATGATAACGCGGTAGCGGTCGGGCGTATCCGGGAGCAGGTCGGCCTCGTGGAAGCGGACGCGGTGCGCGACGCCGTGCCGCGCCGCGTTCCGGGCCGCGATCTCGAGCGCGCCCTTCGAGACGTCGGTCGCGTCGACGAGCACTTCCTCGCAGTGCACGGCCGTCGCGACCGCGAGGCAGCCGCTGCCGGTGCCGACGTCGAGCACGCGGTCACCGGGCTCGAGCGTCGCCCACGGCGCGAAGCACCGCTCGATGACCTCGGCGAGCGGCGAGCGCGGGATCAGCACCCGCTCGTCGACCTCGAAGGCAAGCCCGGCGAACCACGCCTCCCCGAGCAGGTACGCCAGGGGCTTCCGCTCGGCGACGCGGCGCACCGCGATCCGGACAGCATCGTCGACGAGCGCGGGATCGGGCGGACCCTCGAACGCGCCGTCCCGCCAGCCCTGCAGGTGTCGGATCAGCCAGAACGCCTCGTCATCCGCGTTGTCCGTGCCGTGGCCGAAGAACACGCCGCCGGCGCGGAAATAGCGTGCAAGGGCCTCGACCCACGCTTCGTGGTCGGTCGCGGCGACGAGCGCCCGGCGTAACGCGTCGGGAGTCATGGGCCGCGCATGATAACCGTTGTGAGATAATCCGCCACGACATGCAGGGACCTCTCCTCCGAATTCTCGTCGTCGCGCTCGTGCTGCTCGCCGCGGCGATGCTCGCGATCCAATACGCGTTTCCGCCAGGCGAGCCCCGCACCGCGGCGATGCCGTGGGCCGAGACCGAAAATGCGACCGTGCTGCCCGCGGGGCGTCCGCTGCCCGAGTTCGAGCTGACGGACGTCGAGGGCCGGCCGTTCACGAATTCGTCGCTCGAGGGCCGGTTCACGCTGCTCTTCTTCGGCTTCACGAATTGCCCGGACGTCTGTCCGATCACGCTGCAGGTGCTCGCATCGGTCCAGGAGCAGCTGCGCAACGAGGCACCCGACGCCGTCCCGGACGTCGTTTTCGTCAGCGTCGATCCGTTCCGCGACACGCCGGAGCGCATCGCCGCCTACGTTGCGGCCTTCGATCCGTCGTTCATCGGCGTGACGGGGCCCGACGAGCGGCTCGAGCCGCTCATCGACGCGCTCGGCGTCGGCGTCGAGAAGCACGAGCATCACGGCGAGCAGTACAACGTCGTGCATTCGGGCGTCATCTACGTGATCGGGCCGCGGGCCGAATGGATCGCCGTGTCGAGCGGGCCGCACGTGCCGCCGACGATCGCGGCGGATTTCCTGAAGATCCGCGCGGCGTACCTGCGCCGTCCGCCCGAGCTCGAGCCGTCGCACGCCGCGTCGGCGCACTGAGATGCCCCACCCGTTCGTTGTCGCGCAGCATCTGCTGCCGCAGGCGCTGATCGGCCGAATCGTGTACCGCGCGTCGCGCAGCGACGCGAGCTGGCTGAAACGGCCGCTGATTCGCTGGTTCGCGAAGACCTACGGTGTCGATCTCGGCGAGGCCGAGGAACCGGACCTCGAGCGCTACCCGAGCTTCAACGCGTTCTTCACACGGTCGCTGAAGGCCGGCGCGAGGCCGATCGCGGACGGCGAAACGACGGTCGTATCGCCCGTGGACGGGCGCCTCACGGAGTTCGGGTACGCACGCGCGGGACAGCTGCTGCAGGCGAAGGGCTTCGAGTACGCGCTCGACGAGCTGACCGGCGCGGGACCCGCGGACACGAGCGCCTTCGCGAACGGGGCCTATGCGACGATCTACCTCGCGCCGTACGACTACCACCGCGTGCACATGCCGCTCGCAGGCGCCCTGACTGCGACGCGGTACATCCCGGGACGACGCTTCAGCGTGAACGCGGCGACGACGTGCGGCCTGAAGAATCTTTTCTGCCGCAACGAGCGCGTCGTCTGCTGGTTCGAGACGGCGAACGGGCCGATGGCGCTCGTGCTCGTCGGCGCGCTGAACGTCTCGAGCATCAGCACGACGCGGCACGGCGAGATCGCGAGCGGCGAGCCCAGGTACTGGCAGGAGACGGAGCCCGTGCGCTATCGGAAGGGTGCGGAGATCGCGCGCTTCAACCTCGGCTCGACGGTGATCCTGCTGTTCCCCGAAGGCGCCGTCGAATGGGACGGCGCGCTCGCACCCGGGATGAAGCTCAGGCTCGGCACGGCGATCGGCCGGCAACGCGAGGCCTCGTGACGCTCGAGCGCGGCGCGACGATCGACACGCTGCGGTTTCGCGCGGCGCTCCTCGCGCGGATCCGCGCGTTCTTCGCGGCCCGCGGCGTGCTCGAGGTGGAGACGGCGTCGCTGTCGCCGGCGGCGCCGACCGATCCCGCGCTCGAGAGCATCGCGGCGCACGTCGAGCGGCTCGGCGGGACGCGGTATCTGCACACGTCACCCGAGTTCGCGATGAAGCGGCTCCTCGCCGACGGTGTCGGCGACATCTACCAGCTCTGTCGCGTCTACCGAGACGGCGAGATCGGCCGCTGGCACCAGCCCGAGTTCACGATGCTCGAGTGGTATCGGCTCGGATTCGACGATTCGCGTCTGATGGACGAGGTCGAGGCGCTCGTCCGCGAGGCCGCAGGCGGACGCGCCGCCGAATGGCCCGCGCGCCGCATCACGTACCGCGAAGCGTTCGAGCGCACGCTCGGCGTCGACCCGCTCGTGTCGGCCGATGCGGTCGACGCGCGACTCCGCGCGCGAGGCATCGACGTGCCGCCCGGCCTCGATGCGGACGGCGTGCTCGATCTCGCGTTCGCCGCGGTCGTGATGCCGGCGCTTCCGGCCGAGACGTGGGTGTTCGTCCACGACTATCCGGCGAGCCAGGCGGCGCTCGCGCGCATCAAGCCCGGCACGCCGCCGGTCGCGGCCCGCTTCGAGCTCTTCGCGCAGGGGCTCGAGCTCGCGAACGGCTGGGCCGAGCTGACCGACGCCGCGGAGCAGCGGCGGCGCTTCGATGCGGATCAGCGCGTGCGGCGTCAGCGCGGCCTGCCGGTCCGGCCGATCGACGACGCCTTTCTCGCCGCCCTCGAACGCGGCTTGCCCGACTGTGCGGGCGTCGCGCTCGGCATCGACCGGCTCGTCGCGGTCGCGGCCGGGCTGCCGTCGATCGCCGAGACCGTCGCGCTCGCGCACGGCGTTTGAGACGCCGGCGCCCGAGAAGGACGGTCGGACCCTTCGGCACGGTCGATGCTCGGACCGCGCACGAAGAGCACCGACGCGATTCGTCCTAGTCCTTGACGCGCGAGACGTACTCGCCGGTGCGCGTGTCGACGCGGACGACCTCGCCTTCCTCGATGAAGAGCGGCACGCGGATCACGGCGCCGGTCTCGAGCTTCGCGGGCTTCACGCCGCCCTGCGCGGTGTCGCCGCGCACGCCCGGATCCGTCTCGACGATCTTGAGCTCGACGTGGTTCGGCGGCGTCACGAGCAGCGGCTGGCCGTTCCACAGCGTGACCATGCACGTGTCCTGCTCCTTGAGCCACTGCACGGCGTCGCGCACCGCGTCCTTGCCGGCCGCGAATTGCTCGTAGGTGTCAGGCACCATGAAATGCCAGAACTCGCCGTCGGTGTAGAGATACTGCATGTCCTGGTCGACGACGTCGGCGGCCTCGACCGAATCGCCGGACTTGAACGTCTTGTCGACGACGCGCCCGGTCTTCAGGTTGCGGATCTTGACCCGGTTGAACGCCTGGCCCTTGCCGGGCTTCACGAACTCGTTCTCGACGATCACGCAGGGATCGTTGTCGATCAGAATCTTGAGGCCCGCACGAAACTCGTTGGTGCTATAACTTGCCATTGAAGCTCTTGCTCGATTGCGTTGGATTGAAGGTCGCCGGGTGCGCGAAAGATGCGCGGCCATACGCAGCATCGGCGACTCGACGTCCGTTCCGTGGAGCGTGCGCGCCGGCCGGCCTCGTCACTCCGCCGCGGCGCGCGTCGGCCGCGCCCGGGAATGGCGACGGCGAATGATAGCGCCTCGCGCGTCCGAGCGAACAGCATGACGAACGACCCGGTCCGCATCCCGACGCCCGCCCGAGCGTCCTGGCAGCGTCAGCTCCGCGACGCCGTGCGCGATCCGGCGGAGCTTGCCGCGCTCCTCGAGCTTCCGCTCGACGCGATCGCGTCAGGCCGCGCCGCAGGCAACTTCCCGCTGCTCGTGCCGCGCGCCTACGTCGCCCGGATGAGAAAGGGCGATCCGCGCGATCCGCTGCTGCTGCAGGTGCTGCCGACCGCCCTCGAGTCCGTGGACGTCCCGGGCTTTACGGCGGACCCGCTCGCCGAGAGCGAGTTCGCGGACGGCGGCCTCGTGCGCAAGTATCGCGACCGGTCGCTGCTGATCACGACCGGGGCGTGCCCGGTGCATTGCAGGTACTGCTTCCGGCGGTCGTTCCCTTACGCGGACCAGCTTGCAGCACGCAACGACTTCGCGGACGCGCTCGAGCGGCTCGCGCGGGACGGAACCAAGGAGGCGATCCTCTCCGGCGGCGATCCGTTGAGCCTCGGTAACGCGCGGCTCGAGTCGCTGCTCGAGCGCCTCGCGGCGCTCCCCACGCTGCGGCGCGTGCGATTGCATACGCGGTTCCCGATCGTGCTGCCCGACCGCGTCGACCGCGGCCTCGTCGAGCTGCTCGAGCGCACACGCGTCGACGTCGTCGTCGTGCTGCACACGAACCACCCGCGCGAGATCGACGGGGACGTCGCGGGCGCGCTCAACGCGCTGCGCGGCGCTGGGGCGACGCTGCTCAATCAGTCGGTGCTATTGCGCGGGATCAACGACGACGCGGACACGCTCGCTGCGCTCTCCGAGCGGCTCTTCGAGTGCGGCACGCTGCCGTACTACCTGCACCTGCTCGATCCTGTCGCAGGCGCGGCGCATTTCGACGTCGACGAGCCGCGCGCGGAGGCGCTCTACCGGGAGCTGCTCGCGCGGTTGCCGGGTTATCTCGTGCCGCGGCTCGTGCGGGAGGTTCCGGGGCAGGCGAGCAAAACGCCGATACGGCTCGGGCTGTGACCTGCGTACGGGTCCGTGCGGACCCGAATGCTAGAATGCCGCGCGGCCGGCGCTCCGCCGGCGATCACCAGGCATAGGGAGGCCCGCCAAGCTCATGTCCCCATCCCGGGTTCCGCTGATCGTCATCACGACCGCACAGGACGAGGTGGAACTGATCAACAAGACGTTGAGGGACGCGGGACATCCGGCCCATTGCCACTGGGTCCAGCGGCTCGACCAGCTCGTCGAGTCGATCCGCAAGCTCCGGCCGGAGCTCCTCGTGTACTACGCGGACCGGTTTCAGGTGCCCGTCGCGGAGATCGCGAAGGTGCGCCAGCAGCCCGATGGGGCGATCCCGTTGCTCGTCGTGCGTGCGCAGGCCGACGAGGCCGCGATCGCCGAAGTGCTCGCGGCAGGCGCGCAGGATCTCGTGTCGATCGGCTGCAGGTCCCGGCTCGCCGCCGTCGCGACCCGCGAGCTGCGCGCGTACCGCCTCGAGCGCTCGCTGAATCGGACGCTGCTCTCGGCGACGCAGTACAAGCATCAGTTCAAGACCTTCCTCGCGGGCGCGGTCGATGCGATCGCCTACGTGCAGGAGGGCATCATCGTCGAGGCGAACCAGGCCTGGGCGGATCTCTTCGGGCGCGGAGTCGACGATGCGGTCAACACGCCGCTGATGGATCTCTTCGACGCGGGGAGTCATGCGGCGCTGAAGGGCGCGATCGTCGCGTGCGCGAAGGGCCAATGGTCCGGCGAGGCACTCAGCGTCGTCGGCACACACGGCGACGGATCGTCGTCGAAGCTCTCGTTGCTGCTCGAGCAGTCGTCGTACGACGGCGAGCCTGCGATCAAATTCAGCGTGCCGCGCGAGACGGCCGAAGGCACGGCGCCCGAGGAGCTCGTCGAGGCGACCGTTCACAAGGACCCGATGACGGGGCTCTTTCATCGGCGCCGCTTCGTCGAGCTCCTGCAGAAGCGTCTCGAGAACGCGCCGCGCGGCGGCGTGCGCGCCCTCGCTTACGTACGTCCGGACAAGTTCGGCGAGATCGCAGAGGAGGTCGGTCCGCTCGCGAGCGAGGATCTGCTCGTCACGATCGCCGAGATCCTCCGCGGCACCGTCAACGCCAAGGATCTTTGCGGCCGATTCGGCGGCAATGTCTTCGCGATCCTCCTCGAGCGCGGAACGCTGCGCGACATCGAAGCGTGGGCCGAGCACGCGGTTGCGCGCATCGCGGAGCACATCTTCGAGGTCGCGAACCGCACGCTTTCGGTCACGTGCACGATCGGCATCGCCGAGGTGGGCCCGATGACCGAGCGGCTCGAGACGCTGATCGCGGACGCAGAGAAGGCGAACCGGCGCGGGCGGCAGCGAGGCGGCAATCAGGCCGTCCTCGAGGAGACGTCGGACGAAAGCACGCGAATTCAGCGGTTCGACGAGCTGTGGGTCAATCAGATCAAGTCGGCGCTCGTCGAGAACCGCTTCAAGCTCGCGCATCTGCCGATCGTGAGCCTGTCCGGCGAGCGCAAGACGATGTACGACACGGTCTTGCGGATGATCGATCAGCAGGGCGACGACGTCGCTGCGGCGGATTTCATCCCTGCAGCCCGCCGCAACAAGCTGCTGCGCGCGATCGACCGCTGGGTCATCGCGGCCTCGATCGACTTCTGCCGCCGGCAGAACCCCGACTGCGTATTCGTGAAGCTCTCGTACGAGTCGATTCTCGACCAGACGCTCGTCGACTGGCTCGTGAAGCTCGTGCAGTCGACCGGCCTACCGCCCGACCGCCTCTGCTTCGAGGCGAGCGAGGAAGACGTCACGCAGTACCTGAAGCAGTCGCGAGTGCTCGCCGAGCAGCTCAAGGCGAACGGCTTCTCGTTCGCGATCGAGCACTTCGGAATCGGGCGCGATCCGATGCGCGTGCTGCAGCAGACGCCGATCCAATACCTGAAGATCGACGGCTCGCTGATGCAGGGCCTCGCGACGGATTCGGCGCTTCAGGAGAAGGTACGCGGTTTCATCAAGGCGGCGGAGAAGCGCAAGATCGCGACGATCGCCGAGCGCGTCGAGGACGCGAACACGATGGCCGTGCTGTTCCAGCTCGGCGCGGGCTACATGCAGGGACACTACTTGCAGGAAGCCGAGGTCGTCCTGCAGGAGCACTAACACGTGATGCCAGCGTATTCCGCTCGCGGCTCGCGCACTTCCGCGGAAGCGCCGTTCCTCTCGACAACCTCGCCGTCTTCGACGGGCACGTCTACCGTGTCGTCCAACCGGTAGCCACCGCGCGGAATCATCCGCCCGTCTGGCCGCCGGAAGCAGAGCTCGCCACGCTCGTCGCGCCACACCGAGAACCCGCCTTCGTGCACGAGCACGTGGTGGTAGCGGCACAGCAGCGTCATGTCGTCGAGCCCCGTCTCGCCGCCCTTTGCCCAGTCGACGAGATGATGAGCATCCACGCGGCGACGATGGCAGCCCGGAAACGTGCATCCCCGATCACGCGCCCACAGCGCGCGCTTCAGCGGAGTCGGCGCCGTGCGGCGCTTGCGTCCCACGGCGAGCGGATTCCCGCGCGCGTCCTCGACAATTCTGATCAGACTCGCGTCGCAACCGAGCCGTTTCACGGTCTCGATCGGCAGATCCGAGCACCCAGGCTCGCCACGCAGTGCCGATTCATCGACGTGCACGACGACCTGATAGTGATCGGACACGGACGCGCCCTCCGCCGTCTCCGTTCCGCCGGCAAGGTAAGCCCTCGCGATCGCGACCAACGCATCCGCCTGCTGCGCGAACCACCCGTTGCCCGGCGTGCACGACGCCTCCGCGAAATCGCGAACCTCCGTCGCTTCTTCGCCGAGCATGAACTCGTGCCCGCTCGCGGCCTCGCCGCACTGCACCGCCCGCTCGAGCGCCTGCGCGATGACCTCGCCATCGACGAGCGGCACTTCGACGGTGATACGCATCGTGTCGCGAACCCGATCCCGACGCAGCCTCAGCCCTCGCCGCTCCCAGGCTCGGCGAGCGTCACACACCGACTCGGGGTCTGCGTTGCGCATCTCCCGGCAACGCTCCTCGACCTGCGCTGCGCTCACCTCGAGCGCATAGGCGAGGAGCTTGTCCTCGTCGTGAAGTTTCGCGACGCGCGTCAACGCGCGGGCCTTCGAATACGACAGGCGGCCCTCGGCGAAGGCGGCGGCGATGCGCGGCAGCTCTCGCAGAGCGTGCGCCGTCCTCACTTTCTCGCGAGCAGCCGCAGGCGACAGCTGACAACGCAACGCGAGCCACTCGGCGCAGCTACGGCAGCCCCACTTCGCCCAGCCCGCCCGATCGTCGAACTCGCGCACGAGCACGAGCCATTGATACGTTCGCGCGTTCATCTGCCGCGCAAGGCTGCAAATCGCGGCGTCGAGCTCGTCGATGGAGCGCTCTCGGGAAGTTGGCTCGCCAGCAGCTTTCGACGTCATCGCAACCCTCCTTGGCAAGGACAGACGTACTGTATGTATAGCCACGTCTATCGATGCACCAGTCCACTTTCGAGACCGTTTCGCGAGTTTCTCGCGAAGCGACGCGAGACGTCTGACCCAGGAGGCTTGCTCGGCCGGTTGACGCTACTCCACTGTTATCCGTGTCACCTTGCGGTAGTTCCGCGGTAATGCTGCGCCGCGCCGCCCGCGCTCGCCGACGTAGTGATTCTGATCGTCCGGCTTCAACGTCATCGCGCGATCGCCGCACCTGATCTTCAGATTCTGCCCCTCCGCGAACGCGGCGATCGCGACGAGCTCGATGCGCTCCTTCGCGGGCAGGCTCAGGATCTTCACGCCCTTGCCGCGCGGGAGCTCCGGCAGCTCCTCGAGCGGGAAGATCAGCAGCCGCCCGTCGGTCGACGCTGCCGCGATCCACTCCGCGTCGACGACGACCGGAGCCGCCGGCACGACGGACGCGCCCTGCGGCACCTTGAGCACCGCCTTGCCGGACTTGTTGCGCGAGTAAAGCTCCTCGAGCTTCACGACGAACCCGTAGCCCGCCGACGACGCGACGACCCACTTGTCCTCGGGCGCGCCGGTCAACACGGCGCGCCAGCTCGACCCGTCCGGCGGATTGAAGTATCCGGATAGCGGCTCGCCCTGCCCGCGCGCCGACGGCAGCTGATGCGCGCTCACGCTGTACGCCCGGCCCGTGCTGTCGACGAACACGGCAAGCTGATTGCTCCGCCCGAGCGCGGACGCGAGGAAGCGGTCCCCCGAGCGGTACGACAGCCCCTCGGGATCGACCTCGTGCCCCTTCGCCGCACGCGCCCAGCCGCGCTCCGAGAGGATCACGGTCACCGGCTCGCTCGGCACGAGCTCGGCCTCGGACATCGCCTGCGCGGCCGCCCGCTCGACGATCTTCGTGCGGCGCGCGTCGCCGTGCGTCTCCGCGAGCGCCTCGAGCTCGCTCTTCATCAGCTTCGTGAGCTTCGCCTTCGACTTCAGCGTCGCCTCGAGATCCGCCTTCTCGTCCGCGAGCTCCTTCTGCTCGCCGCGGATCTTCATCTCCTCGAGCTTCGCGAGGTGGCGGAGCTTGAGCTCGAGAATCGCCTCGGCCTGCACGTCGGTCAGCTTGAAGCGCTTCATCAGCACGGGCTTCGGCTCGTCCTCGGTGCGGATGATCCGGATGACCTCGTCGATATTGAGGTACGCGATCAGCAAGCCGTCGAGGATGTGCAGGCGGCGCGTCACGCGCTCGAGGCGGTGGGTGAGCCGTCGCTTCACGGTCTCCGTCCGGAAGGACAGCCACTCGAGCAGCAGCGACTTCAGGTCGTACACGCGCGGCCGGCCGTCGAGGCCGATCACGTTCAGGTTCACGCGGATCGTCCGCTCGAGGTCCGTCGTCGCGAAGAGATGATTCATCAGCGCTTCGACGTCGACGTTCTTGCCGCGCGGCGTCAGCACGAGGCGCGTCGGGCTCTCGTGATCGGACTCGTCGCGCAGGTCCTCCATCATGGGCAGCTTCTTCGCGCGCATCTGCGCCGCGATCTGCTCGAGCACCTTCGCGCCCGATGTCTGGAACGGCAGCTCGCGGATCACGATGTCGCCGTTCTCGACCTCGTATTTCGCGCGGAGCCGCAGCGTGCCGTTGCCGGTCTTGTAGACCTGCACGAGCTCTTCGCGCGCCGACACGAGCTCTCCGCCCGTCGGGAAATCCGGGCCTTTGATGTGCCGCATGATCTGCCCGAGCGTCGCGTCCGGCTCGTCGAGCAAGAGGATCAGCGCTTTCGCGACCTCGCGCAGGTTGTGCGGCGGGATGTCGGTCGCCATGCCGACCGCGATGCCGCTCGCGCCGTTCAAAAGCAGGTTCGGCAGCTGCGCGGGCAGAATGGACGGCTCCTCGAGCGTGCCGTCGAAGTTCGGTACCCAGTCGACGGTGCCCTGCTCGAGCTCGGCGAGCAGAACCTGCGCATACTTCGTGAGCCGCGCCTCGGTGTAGCGCATGGCGGCGAACGACTTCGGATCGTCCTGCGAGCCCCAGTTGCCGTGCCCGTCGACGATCGGATAGCGGTACGAGAACGGCTGGGCCATGTGGACCATCGCCTCGTAGCACGCCGCGTCGCCGTGCGGGTGGAACTTGCCGAGCACGTCGCCGACCGTGCGCGCGGCCTTCTTCGGCTTCGCGTTCGCCGAGAGGCCGAGATCGCTCATCGCGTAGACGATGCGGCGCTGCACGGGCTTCAGGCCGTCGCCCAGGTGCGGCAGAGCGCGGTCGAGGATCACGTACATCGAGTAGTCGAGGTACGCCTTCTCGGTGAAGACGGCGAGCGGGAGGCGCTCGGTGCCTTCGAAATCGAGTTCCTGTTCTCTCATCTCGGTTCCGTTGTCAGCGCCCCCGGTTTAGGGGTGCGCGGTGCTTTTCTGTCGTTCATTGAGGGCATCGCACGGAACGTGTCGGCGAATGGCCTTGCTCGAGACACGCCGGAAGAGCGTCCCTGCGGCTCGCGTGCGGCCATCCCTGGCCGCACACGGTCTCGAGCAAGGCCATTCGCCGACACGTTCCTCAAGCGCCGCGGTGCATCCAGCAAGACCATCATCAAGGCTTCCGCACGACCTTGCCGCATCGAGGGACGAAGGCGAGTGGGACCGATCCTCCGCGCTGGCGCTTGGAATACGCGGGGCGCGATGCGCCGAGGGCCTCAGAGCCGCTGCCGCGGTCGGGGGAACGCGTCGGCGTATTGCCTTCCTCGAGACCGTGTGCGGCCAGGGATGGCCGCACGCGAGCCGCAGGGACGCTCTTCCGGCGTGTCTCGAGGAAGGCAATACGCCGACGCGTTCCTTGCGATGCGCTCAATGCAACGCCGTGCGATGCCCTTAACGCAACGGCAGGGCTATCACACGACGACATCGGCAAGATTGCCCTTCTGCTGCAGCCACTCGCGTCGATCGGCCGCGCGCTTCTTAGCGAGCAGCATGTCGAGGATCTGATCCGCGTTGTCCGTGCCGTCGACCGTGAGCTGCACGAGCCGCCGCGTGTCGGGCGCCATCGTCGTCTCGCGAAGCTGCGCGGGATCCATCTCGCCGAGCCCCTTGAAGCGCGTGACCGACACCTTGCCCTTCTTGTGCTCCGCCTCGATGCGGTCGAGGATCAGGTCGCGCTCCGCGTCGTCGAGCGCGTAGTAGACGTCCTTACCGACGTCGATCCGATAGAGCGGCGGCATCGCGACGTAGACGTAGCCCCCCTCGACGAGCGGACGGAAATGCTTCAGGAACAGTGCGCAGAGCAGCGTCGCGATGTGCAGGCCGTCCGAGTCCGCGTCCGCGAGGATGCAGATCTTGTGGTAGCGCAGACCGTCGAGCTTGTCGGAGCCGGGATCGACGCCGAGCGCGATCGCGATGTTGTGCACCTCCTGCGACGCGAGGAGCTCCGCGGCATCGACCTCCCACGTGTTCAGGATCTTGCCGCGCAGCGGCATCACGGCCTGCGTCTCGCGATCGCGCGCCTGCTTCGCGGAGCCGCCGGCCGAATCGCCCTCGACGAGGAAGAGCTCGCTGCGATGCGGCTCCTGCGACGTGCAGTCTGCGAGCTTGCCGGGCAGCGCCGGGCCCGACACGATGCGCTTGCGCACGACCTTCTTCGCGGTCTTGAGCCGATGCTGCGCGTTCGCGATCGCAAGCTGCGCGATCTCGTCGCCGGTCTCCGGGTGCTGGTTCAGCCACAGCGCGAAGCCGTCCTTGACGACGCCCGCGACGAACGCCGCGATCTCGCGCGAGCCGAGCCGCTCCTTCGTCTGGCCGGCGAACTGCGGCTCCTCCATCTTCACGGACAGCACGAAGCTCACGCCTTCCCAGACGTCCTCCGGCGTCAGGCGCACACCGCGCGGCAACAAATTCCGGAACTCGCAGAACTCGCGCAGCGCCTCGGTCAGCCCGCCGCGGAGGCCGTTCACGTGGGTGCCGCCCTGCACCGTCGGCACGAGATTCACGTAGCTCTCGTTGATCGGCGCCTCGCCGTCGGTGCGCCACACGACCGCCCACTCGACGGCCTCGCGCTTGCCCTCGAGGCTCCCCGTGAACGGCTCCGCCGGCAGCCATTCCGCGCCTTCGAGGCACTCCTTCAGGTACTGCTCGAGCCCTGCGCTGTACTGCCAGCGATGATGCTCCTCCGGCTTCTCGACGTTCAGGACGACCTCGAGGCCCGGGCACAGCACGGCCTTCGCGCGCAGCACCTGCTTCAGGCGCGTGATCGAGAACGTCGGGTTATCGAAATACTGCGGGTCCGGCCAGAAGCGAACGGTCGTGCCGGTCTGATTCTTCGCCACCTTGCCGACGACCTCGAGCTTCGAGCGGCGTTTGCCGTTCGCGAAGCTCATGTTGTATTCCTTGCCGTCGCGGCGGATCCACACCTCGAGGTTCTTCGACAGCGCGTTCACGACCGAGACGCCGACGCCGTGCAGGCCGCCCGAGAAGCGGTAGTTCTTGTTCGAGAACTTGCCCCCCGCGTGCAGCCTCGTGAGGATCAGCTCGACGCCGGGGATCTTCTCCTGAGGATGGATGTCGACCGGCATTCCGCGGCCGTCGTCGATGACCTCGAGCGACCCGTCCTTGTAGACGTTGACCTCGATCCGCTTCGCGTAGCCGGCGATCGCCTCGTCGACGCTGTTGTCGATGACCTCGTGCGCGAGGTGGTTCGGACGTTGCGTGTCCGTGTACATCCCCGGCCGGCGCCGCACGGGCTCCAGGCCGCTCAACACTTCGATGTCGGCAGCGAGATAACTCTTGCTCATTGATTTCCGATCCGGCCGTCCGGCCGGCTGGGGCAGTGATTGCGCGCGCCGATTGTAGCTTGGTTCGGCGCCGCGGTTCACGCAGCGAACCCGTCGCGATCCGCCGGTTTCGGCACGGCACGGGCAGCCGAGCGCGTACGCAGGCTCACTTTTCGGCGCGGCGCCGGACGCGCACGCAAAAGCGTGTGCGCAGGCTCGCTTTCGTCATGCTCGGCGCGACTCGGCGAGCCCGCGCCCCGAGCTACTTGCGGATCACGATCGCGATCTCGCGGTAGTTGCCCTGCATTTCCCACGTGCCGTCGTAGCCGCGGGGCAACACCACGGCCTGGCCCGGCGTGAACTCCTGGACCGTGCCGTCCTGCTCCGTGAGGATCAGCTTCCCGCTCAGCACGTAGACAAATTCGTCGACGTCGAGGGGACGGTTTCGATGATCGGTCTTCGCGGGCGTCGATTCGAACACCGACACGTTCAGCTCTTCGCCGGCGAAGAGCGTTGCGACGCGGAACTTGAGCTCGCCCGCGACCTTGATGTCCTCGTACGCCGTCCCCGGCACGGACGTGAGCCCGATTCCGGCGAGCTTGTCCGGATCGAGCCGGACCGGCGAAGGACCGTCGGCGAGCGCCGTCGCCCCGACCAAAGGAAGCACGACGAGAGGCCAGGTCCCACGAATTGCGCGCATCGACAGTCTCCCGGTTGGAAAGGGTGGTCCGCATTCTATGCGGTTTCCGCCGAGCGCGCCGACGGAGCTCAGTCCGCGCGCAACGCGCCGGCGGGATCCATGTCGGTGACGCGCCTCGCCGGAAGATGGGCGGCCGCGGCCGCCGTCGCGACGAGCACGAGCGTCGCGAGCGCATAGGTCTCCGGGTCGAGCGCAGCGACGCCGAACAGCAACGACTCGATGAGACGCGACAGAGCCGCGGCCCCTGCGAGCCTGAGTGCGACGCCCGCGACGACGGGCCACAGGAGACGCCCGAGCAGCATGCGCTGCAAGGTATCGTGCTGCGCGCCGAGCGCCATCCGGATGCCGATCTCGTGCGTGCGCTGCGCGAGCATGTAGCCGATCACGCCGTAGATGCCGACCAGCCCGAGCACGAGCGCCATTCCGCCCGCGATCGCGACGAGCACGAGGATCAACGCCGTTCGCGCCGTCGCACGCGCGTGAAGGTCGCCAAGGGTCTCGACGTTCGCGAGCGGCACGCTCGGATCGACCGACCAGATCGCGCGGCGAAGTTCGTCGACGAAGCCTTGCGTGCCGACGCGCTCGCTGCGGATCGCGAACGTCACCGTGCGGCTCATGAACTGCGCGAGATTCTCGCCGAGCGTCAGATACACCGCGGGGGGCGCGTCCCGATCGAGGCTTTCGTGGCGAATGTCGCCGACCACGCCGACGACCTCGCGCCACGGCTCCGTCGGGATCATGCGCAGCCGCTTGCCGATCGCGGCCTCGGGCGCCCCCCACTCCCGCCGCGCGAAGCCGGCCGACACGATCGCAACCGGCCGCGACTCGTGATGATCGACCCACTCGAACGTGCGGCCAGCGACGACCGGCGTGCCGAGCGTCTCGAAGAAGCGCGGCGACACGTAGCGGAACTCGCTCTGCGGCGGCGCGACGTTGTCGGGCAGCGCGGAGCCGTCGACGAAGAAGCCGCCGCTCGGTCCCTCGCCGCCGAGCGGCACTCGGGACGCGAAGCCGACCGATTCGACGCCGGCGACCGACGCGATCGCATACTGCATTTGGTTCATCATGCGGACGGCGGCACGGAAGTCCGGCACCGAGGCTTGGGGCAGCGAGACGGTCACCGTTTGCACTTCGTCCGGCGCGGCGAATCCGGGATCGACGTCGATCAGCGACGCGAACGAGCGGATCATCAGCCCGGCCGCGACGAGCAGCATCAGCGCGAGCGCAACTTGCGCGGCGATCAGACCGCGATGCACGCGATGGCGCTCGCGGCTCGCGCTGTGACGACGGCCGCCGGCCCGCAGCGCGCCGACGCGCTGCGAGCCGGCATAGCGGAGCGCCGGCGCTGCGCCGAACGCGACACCCGCCGCGAGCGACACGGCGACGGCGGTCGCGATGACCGTCGGGTCTATCGTCACCGAGAGCGCGGACGGCAGCTCGTCCCCGGCCGTCGCGAGCAGCACGGGCAGCACGAGCGCGGCCAATGCGAGCCCGAGCGCGCCGCCCGCGAGGCCGACGAGGACGCTCTCGCGCAGGATCGACAGCGCGAGCTGTGCGCGCGACGCACCGAGGGTAGCCTGCACCGCGAGCTCGTGCGCGCGCCCTTCCGCACGGACGAGCTCGAGGTTTGCGACGTTCGCGCACGCGACGGCGAGGAGCAGGCCGATCGTGCCGAGCAGCACGAGCAGCACGTCGTCGAGATCTCCGACGAACGTCGCCTTCAGCGGCTTCACGTTCGGCATGAGCCACAGGTTCGTCAACGCCTCGGGGTCCATCCCCGGAACGGGCGGAAAGGTCTCTTTGACGAGCGGGATCATTCGCGCGACGTCGGCGTTCGCATCGTCGAGCGTGACGCCGTCCTTGAGGCGCGCGAGCCCGTTCTCGCCGAGCGGCCCGACGAACGACAGCGCCCGCACGGGTCGCATCGGCAAGACGATGTCCGCGGGACGCTGCAGGAAACGGAAATCGCTCGGCAGGATGCCGATGATCCGGTGCGCGACACCATCGACGACGAGGTCCTGCCCGAGCGCATTCTCGGCGCCGCCGAAGCGGCGCTGCCAATACCCGTGCGAAAGCATCACCGTCGGCACGGACTCCGGCCGATCATCGTCCTCGACGAACGCGCGGCCGAGGGACGGAGCGACGCCGAGCGTCGGCAGGAACTCGAACGTGACGAGGAGCGCGCGCACCTCCTCCGGGTCGCCCGGTGCGGTCACGCTCGCGGTATCGGCGCTCCAAAGCGCCACGGACTCGAATGCGCGGTTGTGCTCGCGGTACGTGAAGTAGATCGCCGTCGAGGCAGGCAGGTCGGCGTCCGGCGTCTGCTCCGAGCGATGCGTCAGCGACACGAGCCGCTCCGAGTCCGGAAACGGCAACGGCTTGATCAGCACGCCGTTCACGACGGCGAAGATCGCGATCGTCGCACCGATACCGATCGCGAGCGTGAGCACGCTCGTCAGCGTGAAGCCCGGCGTGCGCAGCAGACGGCGCACGGCTTGGCGAAGCGCGGTCATGGCGGCTCCCGTCGAGACAGTTCCCTGCCGCTCGTACGCATGCGCCGTGCCAAGAGGCCGCGCGCTCCTAACCGACTGACGTAGCGACGCTTTAACCGCCGACCCTCGGCGCGGGCGGACGACGGCGTTTCGGTATCGAAGTGCTCCGTCTCGAATGCGGGAACACCGGCCGCCACGGATGGGCCGGCGGAGTCGTCAGTCGAGATCGCCCCTCAGCGATTCGGCGATCTTGTCCGAGACGACCGTCTCGTAGCGGTATTCCGGATGCTCGCAACCGAACTTGAAGGACGCGCCGCGCTTGATCGCATCCTTCATCTCGGGCGAGAGCTCGAAGCGGACGAAATGCACCGCGGAGGTCTTTCCCTCCTCGGTGCGCTCGAGATCCTCGTCGGCGATGCCGGCGACGCGGCCGACGCCGTCGACCTCGAGATAGAGGTCGTCCTCGATTCCGGCGAAACGGACGAGCGCCTTGCGTCGCTCCTCGACGTCCGGGAACTCGATCATGAACGTCGCCTTGAAGTTGCTGCCGTCCGGGATCAGCGGGTTGTATGCCTCGAGCTCCTCCTCGATCGCCTCGGACTCGAAGATCCGCTCGATGCGCAGCATCTCCTGCACCTGATACTGCATCGTCAGCCGATCCTCGAAGTAGAGCGTCGCATTCGGACCGAGCGGAACCTGACGATGCTTCTTGTGCTCGAGCACCTTCGCGCGGAACTCCTTGCGGATCTTGTGGTACTGCTCGAGGCTGTAGAGATCGCTGACCTTCAGAGCTTCCATGTCACCGCTCTCCTGAAAAAGGTGTCTGACACGAATTTCGTGCCTAGATGCCGTACGCGCGCCGCAGAAGCTCGAGCGGGCCAGCCGCCGTCGCGGACTCCGCGAGCGCCGCGATCTGCTCGGCGGCCATCGGGCAGTCGCTGATGAAATGGTCCGCCTTCGCGTTGTCGACCTGCCGCGCGACCGGCCGGCCGATCTTGCGCGACGTCGCGCCATACTCCTTCTTGACGGCATACGTGCCGTCGTGACCCGAGCACCGCTCGATCGCCTGCACCTCGGTGCCCGGCACGAGCTGCAGAACGTCACGCGTCTTCAGGCCGATGTTCTGCACGCGCTGATGGCACGGCACCTGGTACGAGATCTTGCCGAGCGGCTGCTTGAAATCCGTGCGGAGCTTGCCGTGACGGTGCCGGATCATCAGGTACTCGAACGGATCGTAGAACGCGTCACGCACCGCGATGACCGCGGGATCGTCCGGGAACATCAGCGGCAGCTCCTGCTTGAACATCAGCACGCAGGACGGAATGACGGACGTGAGATCCCATCCCTCCTGCACCCAGCGGTAGAGCTCGGGGATGTTCTGCTCCTTGAGCTTCTGGACGGACTCGAGATCGCCCATCTCGAACTTCGGCATGCCGCAGCAGCGCTCCGTCGTCGGTAACGCCGTCGGGATGCCGTTGTGCTCGAACACGGCGACGAGGTCCTCGACGAGGCTCGGCTTGTTGTGCCGGCCGTAGCACGTCGAGAACACGAGCACCTTGCCACGCGTCTCGCCGGCGGGCTCGGCGACGACGTCCCTGCGGCCGATCTTGTCCTTCAAGCGTCGGCGCGCGCTCTTCGACGCGTATTTCGGCACCGGCGCCTCCGCGTCGACGCCGAGCGTCGACTCGAGAAGCTTCCGGCCCCACTTCGTCGAGTTCACCGCGTTCACCGTCTCGGCAACGACCGGAATCCCGGCGAGGGCGCCGACGACGTCCGTCGAGCTCAACATCCGATCACGGAACGAGATCGGCGCACCGTCCTTGAAGCGCTTGTACTTCGCACGCAGCATCAGGTGCGGGAAGTCGACGTTCCACTCGTGAGGCGGCACGTACGGACACTTCGTCATGTAGCACATGTCGCACAGGTAGCAGTGGTCGACGACCTTCCAGTACACCTCGCGCGGCACGGCATCGAGCTCGCCCGTGTCCGACTCGTCGATCGCGTCGAACAGCGTCGGAAACGAATTGCACAGGCTGAAGCAGCGGCGGCAGCCGTGGCAGATGTCGAAGATCCGCTCGAGCTCGGCATAGAGCGGCTCGTCGGCCGTGAACTCGGGCGAGCGCCAGTCGAGCGGATGACGCGTCGGCGCCTCGAGACTCCCTTCCCTGCGGCCTTCGGCGCGGGCGCCCTTTGCGACGCCCTCGCCGGCCGGCGGCTTGACTTCGCTCATCCGCGATATGCCTCCAGTCCGCGCTCCACAGCCGGGACGCGGACTCCGAGAACAGGAACGTACAGCGGGATCGCACGAGCGGCGGCGCACGGATGACGGCGCCGCCGCCCGGCTCAGGACATCAAGCGTCGAGGGCGTCCAGCGCCTTCTGGAAGCGGTTCGCGTGGGAGCGCTCGGCCTTCGCGAGCGTCTCGAACCAGTCCGCGATCTCGTCGAAGCCCTCCTCGCGGGCGGTCTTCGCCATGCCCGGGTACATGTCCGTGTACTCGTGCGTCTCGCCGGCGATGGCTGCCTTCAGGTTCGCGGAGGTCGAGCCGATCGGCAGGCCGGTCGCGGGGTCGCCGACCGCCTCGAGATACTCGAGGTGCCCGTGCGCGTGGCCGGTCTCACCCTCGGCCGTCGAACGGAACACGGCCGCGACGTCGTTGTAGCCTTCGACGTCCGCCTTGGCCGCGAAATAGAGGTAACGGCGGTTCGCCTGCGATTCGCCCGCGAACGCGTCCTTTAGGTTCTGCTCGGTCTTGCTGCCTTTCAGTTGCATGTCGGAAATCCTCCTGACCTACAATGGTTTGCGACGAATCCGATGAGCCGCCCGGCCCGCGTGCGGAGCCGGCGATTTAGACTAAGTCTAAGATATCGGCATAAGGTAGTCCCGCGTTCTCGGGCTGTCAACAACGCGCGGACCGTGCGACGAAAACACGTAGTGTGACATCTTCATTCGGCCGTTTGACCCTCGCAGCGCCGGTCCTGTACCGTGCGCGGACCTGCGGTCGTGACATCGATGGTACATGACGGAATCGGATAACAGCCTCGGCAGCCTCGAGAAGTCGCTCGAGGAGCTCGAGTCGCTCGTCGAGCGCCTCGAAAGCGGCGACCTGTCGCTCGAGGAAGCGCTCAAGGAGTTCGAGCGCGGCGTGAAGCTCACGCGCGAGTGCCAGGCGGCGCTGAAGGACGCGGAGCAGAAGGTCGAGATCCTGCTCAAGAAGACCGAGGACGCGGAGCCGGTGCCGTTCGAGGCGCCGAAGGAATGAGCCGCTAGCGACGCCGTCCGATCCGCGGCGCGTCCCCGTCCGTCGCGGCGCCGCGCACCTCGAGACCGGCCGACACCGTCGATACGCAGGGAATCCCCGTGCTGCCGGACGAGCATCGCGAGGGTACAAAGGCTCGGGCTGCCGCTACGTCGCGTTCTGCGAGCCTTGCAGGCGCTCGATCAGCGACCTCAGGAACATCTTGTTGAAGCGCAGCTGGCACGACGTCGACGCCTGCTCCAGCAGCGTCGAGCTCACGGTCATCAGCGTGACCGGGCCCATCGCAGTGATCGTCGCCGTGCGGCGCGCGCCGCGGACGTAGCTCGTCTCGCCGAAGCAGTCGCCGCTCCCGAGGACGCCGACGACCCGCCGGCCGGAGCGCACCGACACCTCGCCCGACACGATGATGTAGAAGCGATCGTCGAGCTCGCCCTCGCGGATGATCTCGTCGCCGTCCTTGTAGTCGCGCCATTCGCTCGCACGCAGGACCTCCCAGATCTCGGCGTGCGAGAACTCGTGGAAGAACCGGAGCTTCCGCAGTTGCTCGAACTGCGCCTGCTTGTCGATGCGGTCGGACTGCGTGCGCAGCGTCTGGAACACACGCGTCAAGGCGGCCGCGAACTCGAGCCCGTTCGCAAAGCGTTGCTCGGGCTCCTTGCGCAGCGCCGTCGACACGATGTCCTCGATCTCCTCCGAGATCTCCTCGCGCAGCGTGTGCAGCGGCGGCGGCGTGGCGTAGACGATCTGGTGCAGCAGCTTGCTCAGGTTGTTCGCGCGGAACGGCCTGAAGCCCGTCAAGAGCTCGTACATGACCGCACCGAGCGAGTAGAGGTCGGAGCGCGGAGTGATCTCGGCGGACTGCACCTGCTCGGGCGACATGTAGCTCGGCGAGCCCGCGATCCCTTCGATCCGCGAAACGGTCGAGTCCTTCACGATCGCGATGCCGAAATCGATGATCCTGACGTCGTTGTCGAGCGTCAGCATGATGTTGCTCGGCTTGATGTCGCGGTGGATCACGCCGCGGCTGTGCGCGTAGTGCAGCGCCTTCGCGCACTTGAAGATGATCTCGACGACGTCGTCGATCCGGAGCAGGTTGTCGGGCTTGCAGTACGCGGCGAGCGTGCGTGCGCCGTGCACGTGCTCGGTCACGACATAATACGCGCCGTTCTCCTCGCCCGCGTCGTAGATCGGCAGAATGTTCGGGTGCTGCAGTCGCCCGACCATCTGCGCTTCGTTGAAGAACATCTTGCGCGTCACGCGGGCGCGCTGCTCGTCCTCCTCGCCCTCGATGTTGTACAGCTTGATCGCGACGTCGCGACCGTAATAGGGATCGTGCGACAGGAACACCCGACCGGTGCTGCCTTGACCGACCTCGTTGATCACGAGGTACTTGCCGATGCGTTCCGGCACACGGGGAGCCTGGCGCTTCCCCGCGCCGTGAGCAGTAGTTGGCTGCACCATTTACTCGAGTGGACCGATAGCTACGGGCGTCACTGCGTCAGCAGGAGGCGCAGCGCCTCGAGACATACCGCTGCATACACGCCTGCCATCAGGTCATCGAGCATAATGCCCAGCCCTCCGGCGAGTCTGTGATCCAGGTCCCGTATGGGCCAGGGCTTCCAGATATCGAACAATCGAAAGAGAAGGAATGCAGGGACGAGCCACAGGACCTCGTCGGTCAAAAAGAGCGTGGCGGCGAGGAACCCGACGATCTCGTCGAACACGATCGACGGGTGATCGTGCGTCGCGACTTTGCGCGCGCTCGCGCCGCATACGAATATCCCGGCGACGAAGAGCGCCGCGACGATTGCGACCCGGGGCACGAGCGGCAGGTCGAGCATCAGCCACGCGGGCACGAGCGCGACGACCGTGCCGGCCGTGCCCGGTGCGCGCGGCGCGAGACCCGCGCCGAAGCCGGTCGCGAGCCACTGCACTGGATCGCGCAGCGACGGACGTATGCGCGCGCCGCTCGTTTCCGCCACGTGAGCCCTCATCCGGTCATTGGAAGTGGAGATAGCCCGCCTGCGGCGAGACGCGCCGGCCGCCGCGGCGCCACTCGATGCCCTGCCCGTCCTTGATCCGGCCGATGCGACGGATTGGCGTCCCGCATGCCGCGAGCGCATCGGCGATCCGGTCCCGTGCGTCCGGCGAAGCGGTGAAGCAGAGCTCGTAGTCGTCTCCCCCCGAAAGCGCGAGCCGCAGCGCGTCGTCCGTGCCGAAGACCGACTCGAGCGCCGCGGACAGCGGCAGCGACTCGACGTCGATCTCGGCGCCGCAGCCGCTCGCGGCACAGATGTGGTCGAGGTCCGATGCGAGCCCATCCGAGACGTCGATCGCGGCCGTCGCGAGTCCCGCAAGCGCGCGTCCCGCCTCGACGCGCGGCGTCGGCCGAAGGTAGCGCTCGACGAGCTCGGCCTCGGGTCCTGCATCGTCACGCTCCGCGGCGCACGAATCCCACCCGGACGCGGCGAGCCGCTCGAGCCCGCCCGCCGCATCGCCGAGCGTCCCGGTCACGTAGACGTCGTCGCCGCTCCGCGCGCCGGCGCGCGTCAGCGGCGCCGCGCCGTCCGGGAAGTCGCCGGTGACCTCGACGGTGATCGCGAGCGGGCCCTTCGTCAGGTTGCCGCCGACGAGCGTCACGCCGTAGCGGTCCGCGAGCGCGAAGAACCCCGCGGCGAACGCCTCGAGCCACCCGGCGTCGGCGTCGGCGAGCGTCAGCGCGAGCGTCGCCCACCGCGGGCGCGCGCCCATTGCGGCGACGTCGCTCAGGCTGACCGCGAGCGCGCGATGCCCGATCGAGTCGGGCGGCGCGCCCGGCAGGAAATGCACGCCCTCGAGCAGCGTGTCGACGGTCACCGCAATCCGGCCGTGGATCGACAGCACGGCCGCGTCGTCGCCGACGCCGATCAGCACGTCGGGATCGCGCGAAGGGCGCGCGAAGTAGCGGCGGATGATGTCGAACTCGTTCATCTCGCCGTCATGCGCCCGGGCTCCCGCGGAAGCCCTCGGACTTCGCCGCCTTGTCGAGCACCGCATTGATGAAGCGGAAGCTCTCGGCGGCGCCGTAGCGCTTCGCGAGCTCGACGGCTTCGTTGATCACGACCTTCGTCGGCACGTCCGGCCGATGCTTCAGCTCCGTCAGCGCGACGAGCAAGATCGAGCGGCCGACCGCGTCGAGCTGCTCGAGCGAGCGCGCCGCGAAGCGCGCGATCGCTCGATCGAAGACGGGGGCCTCCTCGATCGCGAGACCGAGCACGGTCCTGAAGTAGGGCCGGTCGCTCTTCGCGAACTCCGGCGTCAGCGAGAATTGCCGTTCGAGCTCGACGACGTCGTGCCCGGCGATCTGCCACTGATAGAGCGCCTTGACGAGCAGCTCCCGGGCGAGCTGCCGTGCCCGCGCGGTGCTCCCGCCGCGAGTCGGTCGCCCGCCGCTTCCGCTCTCGGTCACGACGGGCTACTGCTGCAGCTTGCGGACGAGGGTCGCCATCTCGATCGCCGTCATCGCGGCGTCCGCGCCCTTGTTCCCGGCCTTCGTGCCGGCGCGCTCGACGGCCTGCTCGATCGTGTCCACGGTCAGGAGCCCGAAGCCGATCGGCACCTCGTGCTCGATCGACACGCGCGCGATGCCCGAAGCCGCCTCTCCGGCGACGTAGTCGAAATGCGGCGTCGCCCCGCGGATCACGCAGCCGAGCGCGATCAGCGCGTCGTGGCGGCGCGCCGCTGCGAGCTTCTTGAGCGCTACCGGGATCTCGAACGCGCCCGGGACGCGCACGACCTCGATGTCGCCCGGCTCCGCGCCGTGCTTCACGAGCGTCTCCACGGCCGCATCGACGAGACGCTCGACGATGAACTCGTTGAAGCGCGACGCGACGACCGCGAAGCGCAAGCCGCGCGCGCTGTACGTACCTTCGACGACCTTGACCCGCTCGTCCATGGCGTTCGTCCGATCCCCTTTACTTCACGTACTCGACGACCTCGAGACCGAATCCCGAGAGCCCGTGCATGTTCTTCGGCGCGGACAGGACGCGCATGCGCCGCACCCCGAGCGCGCGCAGCACCTGCGCGCCGATGCCGATCGTCCGCAAGTCCATCACGCGCTCGCGCCGCACGACGACCTCCTCGACCGGCTCGCCGAGCTCCTTCACGACGCGCATGAGATCGCGCGGCGACTCCTCATGCCGCAGCACCACGACGACGCCGTGCCCATGCTCCGCGATCCGCCGCATCGCGTCGCGCAGCGGCCAGCCGAGCCGCTCGTTCTTCACGCCGATCACGTCGGCCAGCGTTTCCTGGCGATGCACGCGCACGAGCGTCGGCGTCTCCGGATCGATGCGACCGCGCACGAGCGCGAGGTGCACCGTGCGATACACGTGATCCTCGAAGCACACCATGCGGAACGGCCCGAAGTCCGTCTCGACGTCGAGCTCGCTGATCGCCTCGACCGACTCCTCTTTCTCGAGGCGGTATTTGATCAGGTCCGCGATCGTTCCGATCCGGAGCCCGTGCCGGCGCGCGAACGCCAGGAGCTCGTCCCGGCGCGCCATCGTGCCGTCCTCGCTCAGGATCTCGACGATCACCGCCGCGGGCTCGAGACCGGCGAGACGCGTCAGGTCGCAGCCCGCCTCCGTGTGGCCCGCGCGCGTCAGCACGCCGCCCGGCTGCGCCATCAGCGGGAAGATGTGGCCCGGCTGGACCAGGTCCTCCGGCCGCGCGTCCGGCGCGACCGCCGCGCGGATCGTCCGCGCCCGGTCGTGCGCGGAGATGCCCGTCGTCACGCCTTCGGCGGCCTCGATCGACACGGTGAAGTTCGTGCTGCGCCGCTCGTTCGTGCCGCCGACCATCAGCGGCAACCGCAGCTGCTCGCAGCGGGCGCGCGTCAGCGTCAGGCAGATCAGCCCGCGCGCGTAGCGGGCCATGAAGTTGATGTGCTCCGGCCGCACCTTCGTCGCGGCCATCACGAGATCGCCCTCGTTCTCGCGATCCTCGTCGTCGAGGATCACGACCATCTCGCCGTCGCGGATCGCGGCGATGATGTCCTCGACCTCGTCGAAGTCGGACCGCACGGAGTCGGCGGGCACGCGTGTGATCATGGCAGCAGCGATCGATCGGAAACGGAAAGACTACCGCGAATCCGCGGCGGCTGCTCGGGCGATGTGGTTCGGACACCTGATCCCGGCGGCCTTCTCGCCGACCTCGTCGACACCGCCGCAAGTCGTCCGATGCCGCCCGGGCACCCTGCTCATACGGCGATCAGGTAACCGACGTAGCCCGCGTAGAACGCGAGGAAGACCGCCCCTTCGGCCCGGCTCAGCGTCTTCGAGGTCCAAGCGAACCACACCATCAGCACGGTGATCCCGAGCATGAACGGCACGTCGGTGTGCGCGATCTGGTCGGGCACCGGCGTCGGACGGATCAGCGCGGTCAGCCCGCCGATTCCCATCAGGTTGTAGACGTTGGAGCCCAGGACGTTGCCGATCGCGACGTCGCTTTGCCGGCGCACGGCGGCGACGAGCGACGTCACGAGCTCCGGTGCCGAGGTCCCGACGGCGACGATCGTAAGCCCGATGACCGCCTCGGAGATCCCGGCGATACGCGCAAGATCGACGGCCGCTCCGACCAGCACGCGGCCGCCGAGCACGACGACCGCGAGCCCGACGATCACGAGGGCGGCGGCCCCGAGCGCCGCAAGCGCGCGCGGCCGCCGGCCGCTCGGCCGAAGCGCCGGGCGGACCATCCCGACCGCCTCCGCGCGCCCGAACGCGGCCGTATGACCGTCGGGACGGTCGCGCTCCTGCCGATACGCAAACACGACGTACGCGGCAAGCGCCGCGACGAATGCGACCCCGACGCCGCGCTCGAGGCCGACCGAGACCGCGACAGCGGCAAACGCCAGCGACACGGCGAGCACGACGGCGCCGTCGCGCTTGAGCGCCCGGCTCTCGACGGCGATCGGGCTGATCAGCGCGGCCAAGCCGAGGATCAACAGGATGTTCGCGATGTTCGACCCGACGATGTTGCCGACCGCGATGCCGGACGAGCCGACGAGGGCGGCCTGCACGCTCGTGACGAGCTCCGGCGTCGACGTGCCGAAGCCGACGAGCGTGATCCCGATCAGGAGCGGCGACACGCCGAAGCATTCGGCCACACGCACGGCGCCGCGAACCAAGAGCTCCGCGCCGACGACGAGCAGCGCGAGGCCGGTGGCCAACAGCAGCGCGACGGTCACGGGCGATCAGCGATCCAGGTCGACGGCGGACGACTGTCCGAGCATCCGCTCGACGTAGCGGGCCAGGAGGTCGATCTCGATGTTCACCGGCGTGCCGGGCCGGTAGTCCCCGATGATCGTCGCGTCGCGCGTATGCGGCACGATGTTGACGCTGAACCGGTCGCCCGCGATCTCGTTCACGGTGAGGCTCACGCCGTCGACCGCGATCGAGCCCTTGCGGGCGACATAGCGCGCGAGTCCGGGCGGCAGATCGATCGCTACGACGAGCGAGCGGGCGGACGGCTCGACCGCGGCGACGCGGCCGATGCCGTCGACGTGGCCGCTGACGAGGTGGCCGTCGATCGACGCGCCGAGCGCGAGCGACGGCTCGAGGTTCACGCGGGCACCGGGCTCGAGGAGGCCGAGCGTCGTAACGGACAGCGTCTCGCGCGAGACGTCGGCCTCGAAGCGGTCCGGGGCGGTCGCGGCCGCGGTCAGGCACGCGCCGTTCACGGCAATGCTCGCGCCGATCGCGGGCGGCGCGAGCGGCGTGCCGGCGAAGCCGATCGTCAGGCGGCGATCGCCGCCTCGCTCCTCGACCGCGAGCACGCGACCGACGCCTTTGACGATTCCCGAGAACATCGAGCTACTCCGTGGAGCGCCGCGGCCGCATCGCACGGCCGACGCAACGAGGCGCGAGCGAACCGGAACGAGCGGAGCCCGCGATCGGCGACGGCCGGCTCAACGGGCAACGGGCCGCGCGATGATACGCAAATCGTCGCCGATCCGCCGGACCTCGTCGATCGTGAGCCGCACGCGGTCGTCGAGTGACTCGAGCACCGGCAGCGAGAAGAGGCCACGTGCGGTATCGCCGAGCAGGTGCGGCGCGAGGTAGAGGACGATCTCGTCGATCAGGCCGCGCTCGAGCAGCGCGCCGTTCAGAGTCGGTCCCGCCTCGACCCAGACGTCGTTGACGTCGAGGGCGGCGAGGCGCGCGACGACGTCGACGAGATCGCAGCGGTCGCGTCCCGCGACGCGCTCCACCCGCACGCGCGCGGTGACTTTCAGGCCGTCGAGCCATGCCGCGATCGCGTCGTCGGCGGCGGTCGTGAAGATCACGACGTCGCCGGTCTCATGCAGGATCCGCGCGGTCGGCGGCGTCGCGAGCTTCGCGTCGACGATCGCGCGGAGCGGTCCACGCGGCGCGGCGGCGGTCGTCGGCGCCGAGCCGGGAGCACCCGCCGGCGCTGGCGGGTCGGGCGCTGCGTCATCCGACGGCGCAGGGGGATCGCGTGTCACGGTGCCCGGCGCCGACGCCAGGCCCGGCTCCGGCATGGGACGGGCGGTAAGCCGCGGGTCGTCCGCAAGCACGGTGCCGATGCCGGTCAGGATCGCGCCGGCGCGCGCGCGAAACCGATGCACGTCGCTGCGCGCCGCGGGCCCCGTGATCCATTGGCTCGCGCCGTTCGCGAGCGCGGTGCGGCCGTCGAGGCTCGCCGCGAGCTTGCTGCGCACCCATGGGCGGCCGCGCGTCATCCGCGCGAAGAAGCCGCGGTTCAGCGCACGGGCCGCCGCCTCGAGCACGCCGACCTCGACGTCGACGCCGGCCGCGCGGAGGCGGTCGAGGCCCGACCGCGCGATCGGGTTCGGATCGAGCACCGCGCAGACGACGCGCGCGACGCCAGCCTCGATCAGCGCGAGCGTGCACGGCCCGGTCCGGCCCGTGTGATCGCACGGCTCGAGCGTCACGTAGGCCGTCGCGCCGCGCGCGTCCGCGCCGGCCGCCTGGAGCGCGACGATCTCGGCATGCGGGCCGCCCGGCGGCCGCGTGAAGCCTTCGCCGACGATCCGTCCGTCGCGGACGAGCACGCAGCCGACCGCGGGATTGGGCGCGGTCGTGCCGAGCGCGCGCTCGGCAAGCCGAAGCGCACGCGCCATGTACGCGTGATCATCGGCGCGGCTCACGATTCGTCTTCTTCCGGGAGCAGCGACATCTGCTCGCGGCTCGAATACGCGGTCAGCGCCTTGAGCCGCTGGATCTCTTCCTGGAACTCCGTGATGTCTTGGAAGCTGCGATAGATCGACGCGAAGCGCACGTACGCGACCTCGTCGAGCCGGCGCAATTCCTCCATCACCATGTCGCCGATCAGGCGGCTCGGCACGTCGCGCTCGCCCATCGTCTGCAGGCGGTGGATGATCCGCTCGATGCTCGCCTCGACGTCCTCGGTCTTCACGGGGCGCTTCTGCAGCGCGGCCAGCATGCCGTTACGGAGCTTGCCCTCGTCGAACGGCTCGCGCCGTCCGTCGCGCTTGACGACGTGCGGCATCACGAGCTCCGGCGTCTCGAACGTCGTGAAGCGCTCCGCGCACTTCAGGCATTCGCGCCGACGCCTTACCTGACGGCCCTCGCCCGCGAGCCGCGAGTCGATGACCTTCGTGTCGGCGTGATTGCAGAACGGGCAATGCATCTCGACGGCACCACTGTGTCAGACACCCTTTTCGAACGAAAACGGTGCCGGACACATTGTGACGCAAAAATTGGGGTCAGAGCCCTTCTGGTTCGGACGCGGGGCTCCGAAAACCCGGGTCAGAGCCCGTTTTTGTTCAATTGGGATCCGTGCCCTTTTTGGAGGATCCGTGGCCTTTTTGGATCCGTGCCCCTTTTGGAGGAGCGCCCTTTTTGGGGATCGCCGCCCCTTTGCCGAGGACTCGGCCGAAGGCTCCAACCGAAAGCGATCGTGCGGCGAAGGCGAAAAAGGGCTCTGACCAGCTCTGCCCCCGATTTGCGGAGAAAAGGGCTCTGACCCCAAATTCGGGTCAGCGGTAGACCGGGAATCGCGCGAGCAGCTCCCGCGCGCCGGCACGCACGCTCGCGGCGACGTCCGCCGAGCCCGGCTGCTCGATCACGTCGGCGAGCCAGTCGGCAACGGTCTCGATCTCCGCGGGTCCGAAGCCGCGCGTCGTCACGGCCGGGGTGCCGAGCCTGAGCCCGGGCCGCAGGCCGTCGCGTCCGGGCAGCGTCACGCCGTTCACGGCGATGTGCGCCCGCTCGAGCGCGGCCTCGAGCTCCGCGGCATCCGCACGGTCGCCGGAGAGCGCGACGACCAGCATGTGCGTGTCCGTGCCGCCCGTCGCCAGCGCGAGCCCGCGCGCCGCGAGCCGCTCGCCGAGGCGCCGCGCGTTGTCGAGCACCGCGGTCTGGTATGCGCGGAACGCCGGCTGGGCCGCCTCGTGCAGCGCGACGGCCTTGCCCGCGATCACGTGCATCAGCGGGCCGCCCTGCACGCCGGGGAACACGGCCGCGTCGAGGCGCCGGCCGAGCGCGGCGTCGTCCGCGAGGATCATGCCGCCGCGCGGCCCGCGCAGCGTCTTGTGCGTGGTCGTCGTGATCACGTCCGCGATGCCGGCCGGGCTCGAATGGAGGCCCGCCGCGACGAGCCCCGCGACGTGCGCCATATCGGCGAGGAGCCGCGCGCCGACCTCGTCCGCGATCTGCCGGAACGCGCTCCAGTCGACGGCGCGCGGGTAAGCGGAGTATCCGGCGACGATCAGCTTCGGCTTCACGCGCCGGGCTGCGTCACGCACGACGTCGTAGTCGATGAGCCCGGTCTCGGCGTCGACGCCGTAATGCTCGATCCGGTAGAGCTTCCCGGAGAAGTTCGCCGCGTCGCCGTGCGTGCGGTGGCCGCCGTGGTCCGGCCGCATCGCGAGCACCGTGTCGCCGGGCTCGAGCAGCGCGAGATAGGCCGCCATGTTCGCCTGCGAGCCCGAGTACGGCTGCACGTTCGCGTAGCCGACGCCGAAGAGCCGTTTCGCGCGCTCGATCGCGAGCGCCTCGACGGCGTCGACGTGCTCGCAGCCGCGATACGTGCGCCGGCCCGGATAGCCGTCGGCGTATTTGTTCGTCAGGACCGAGCCCTGCGCGGCGAGCACCGCCGGGCTCACGTAGTTCTCGGACGCGATCAGCTCGATGTGCTCTTCCTGCCGTCGCGCCTCCGCGTCGATCGCGACGAAGAGCTCACGATCGTCGACGCCCCGCCATCGCGGGGCCCCTGCGTCAGAAAAGGTGTCTGACACGATTTTTTCGCCCTTCATCGGCGCTGCCCGCTGGGAGTTTGGTCCGCTCGATGCGCTCGGGCGGTTATACGTCAGGCGGACCCGCGAGCGCGTCGACGACCCGCGTCCATGCGCGCGCGAGGTTGCGCCGGTCGTAGCCGCCTCCGCCCATCGCGAGCACTCGCCCGCCCGCATGGCGCTCCGCGATGACGCGCAGCCGCCGCGCGGCGTGCGCGTGCGCTTCCTCGGTGTAGCGTAGATGCGTGATCGGGTCTCCGCCGAGCGAGTCCGCGCCGCACTGGAGCAGCACGAGCTCGGGTCTGGCCGCATCGAGATACGCCTCGACCTCCTGCCACGCCTCGAAGAACGCGTCGTCGCCGGCGCCCGGAGGCATCGGGATGTTGAGCTTCGTGCCCTTCGCGGGTCCGCGCCCGGTCTCGGAGCGGCTGCCGGTGCCGGGGTAGAGGAAGCGGCCGTCCTCGTGCACGTCCGCGAAGAGCACGTCGGGGTCCTCCTCGAAGCCGTAGAACACGCCGTCGCCGTGATGCGCGTCGATGTCGACGTACGCGACGCGCCGGATGCCGTAGATCCGCCGCGCCGCCTCGATCGCGACCCCGCAATCGTTGAACACGCAGAATCCGGCCGCGCCGTCCCGCCGCGCATGGTGCAGGCCCGCGATCGGAATGAACGCGGGCCGGCCCTCGTCGATCACGGCCGCGAGCGCATCCAGCGTGCCGCCGACGACGTGCGCGGCCGCCGTGTAGACGCCGGGATACGCCGGCGTGTCACCCATGTCGAGGAGCCCGCGTCCGCGCTCCGACAGCTCGATCACGAGGTCGACGTACTCGGGCGTGTGGAAGTACTCGATCTCGTCGCGCGACGCCTCGCGCGGCCGCCGCCGTTCGACGCGAGCGGCGACACCGGAGCGCTCGAGCTCGGCGACGAACGCGTCGTGACGATCGGGTCCGAACGGATGTCCGTTCGGAAACCCGTACGCGGCGATCTCGGGCCCCGCGACGACGATCATCGCGCCCGCGCAGCCGAGGTCAAGTGAACCCTCGGGCCCCAGAAGGCTCTGAAGGTGTGCCGGCCGCGCGCGCCGCGCGGGCCGTTTGCGTTTATGCAGGGTTTGCCCATAATCGCAGCCCCCGACCGGCTCGCCTCCGCTTTTTCGCAGGACTTACATGGCACAGTACATCTATACCACGAACCGTCTCGCCAAGGTCGTGCCGCCGAAGCGGTACATCCTGCGGGACATCAGCTTGAGCTTTTATCCCGGCGCCAAGATCGGCGTGCTGGGTCTGAACGGCGCCGGCAAGTCGACGCTGCTTCGGATCATGGCGGGCGTCGACAAGGAGTTCGACGGCGAGGCGCGCCCGCAGCCGGGGATCAAGATCGGCTATCTCGCGCAGGAGCCCGAGCTCGATCCCGAGAAGACCGTGCGTGAGACGGTCGAGGAAGGCGTCGCCGATACGCTCGCGCTGATCCACCGCTTCAACGAGATCAGCGACAAGTTCGCGGAGCCCCTCGAAGACGACGAGATGAATGCGCTCCTCGAGGAGCAGGGCAAGCTTCAGGACCAGATCGACGCGGTCAACGGCTGGGAGATCGAGCGGCAGCTCGAGATCGCAGCGGATGCGCTTCGCCTGCCGCCGTGGGATGCGGTCGTGAAGCATCTGTCGGGCGGCGAACGGCGCCGTGTCGCGTTATGCCGTCTGCTCCTGTCGCGGCCCGACATGCTGCTGCTCGACGAGCCGACGAACCATCTCGACGCGGAATCCGTCGCGTGGCTCGAGCGCTTCCTCACCGAGTATCCGGGCACGGTGATCGCGGTCACGCACGACCGCTACTTCCTCGACAACGCGGCCGGCTGGATCCTCGAGCTCGACCGCGGCCACGGCATTCCGTGGCAGGGCAACTACAGCTCCTGGCTCGAGCAGAAGGAGCAGCGTCTCGCGATCGAGGAGAAGCAGGAGCAGGCGCGTCAGCGCGCGATCAAGCAGGAGCTCGAGTGGGTGCGTTCGAACCCGAAGGCGCGCCAGGCGAAGGCGAAGGCACGTCTTGCGCGCTTCGAGGAGCTGACGTCGAAGGAGTTCCAGGCGCGCAACGAGACGAACGAGATCTACATCCCGCCCGGCCCGCGGCTCGGCGACCTCGTGATCGAGGCCGAGGGCCTCACGAAGGCGTTCGGCGACCGCGTGCTGTTCGAGAACCTGTCGTTCAGCCTGCCGCCCGGCGGCATCGTCGGCGTGATCGGCCCGAACGGCGCGGGCAAATCGACGTTGTTCAAGATCCTGACCGGGCAGGAGAAGCCTGACGCCGGCACGCTGAAGATCGGCGACACCGTGCAGCTCGCGTACGTCGACCAATCGCGCGACGCGCTCGACGACGAGAAGACGGTGTGGGAGGAGATCAGCGACGGCCAGGACATCCTGCGCGTCGGCAACTACGAGACGCCGTCACGCGCGTACGTCGGCCGCTTCAACTTCAAGGGCACGGACCAGCAGAAAAAGGTCGGGCTCCTGTCGGGCGGCGAGCGGAACCGCGTGCACCTGGCGAAGCTGCTCCGCTCCGGCGGCAACGTGCTGCTGCTCGACGAGCCGACGAACGATCTCGACGTCGAGACGCTGCGCGCGCTCGAGGATGCGCTGCTCAATTTCCCGGGCTGCGCCGTCGTGATCTCGCACGACCGCTGGTTCCTCGACCGCATCGCGACGCACATCCTCGCGTTCGAGGGCAACAGCGAGGTCGTGTACTTCCAGGGCAACTACGCCGACTACGCGGAAGACCTGAAGCGCCGCAAGGGCGAGGACGCGGCTCAGCCGCACCGGATTCGCTACAAGCGACTCGCGTAGAAGAGCCGGGCACGCCCCCGGATGCCGCTTACTCCCGGGCGAGCGGCATCCGGCTCGGCGTCACGGCGTCCCGTATCGAGCGCCTTGCGAGCGCGTCAGGGGACTCGAACGGGCCCCTAGAACCCGGCGTACGGGCTGCCCTGCCAGGATCGCAGGATCGCTTGGGCCCTTTGCGCTTCCGCAACCTCGTACCGCTTCCACGCGTCCACGGTCATGCAGCGCCGCCTGATCACGTTCGACGCATGCTGCAGCATTTCCTTGCAAACCACTTCGCTGCCCGGGTGCACGTCCTGCGCGTCGACCTGCGCCTGCACGACGACGTTGCCCGGTTGCGCGGCCTCGTCCGCCGACGCATCCGTGAGGCCGAGAGCCACGGCCTCCGGGGCCTGCGTCTGCGGCGCGGAGGCGCAGCCTGCGAGCATCGCCGCAGCCAATCCCGCGCAAAGACACAACCGCTTCATGGGACATCTCCTTCGCGAGACGGTCGTGAGACGATAACTCCGCCGTCGGTGGCCGTCCATGGTCGCGGGTCGCAGCGCCTCGCCCCGGCGCGTGCCCGCCCGGAAGCAGCTACCGACGCCCGCGTCAGCCCTCGGGCGGCGCGAGCCCGCTCGAGTAGACGAGCGTTCCGTCCGCGTCGACGATCACCGCCTCGTAGCCGGGAAAGCGCTCGATCAGCTCGAGGCCCGCCTCGGGCCCGAGCACGAACAGCGTGGTGGACAGCCCGTCGGTCGTCGTCGCGTCCGGACCGATCACCGTGACGCTCAGCACGCCCTCGGTCGGCCGGCCGGTGCGCGGATTGAGGATGTGGTGGTACCGCCGGCCGTCCTCCTCGAAGAATCGCTCGTAGTCGCCGGATGTCGACACGGCCTCGTCGACGAGCGGCAGACGCGTGACGACCTCGCCGTCGGCGCGCGGGTGGCGAATGCCGACGATCCACGGCCGCCCCCGCCGGTCGCCGAGCACGCGCGTGTCCCCGCCCGCGTTCAGGACCGCGTGACGGACGCCGTGCTCGCGCAGCATCGCGGCCGCCCGCTCGACGGCATACCCCTTCGCGATGCCGCCGAGGTTGATCCGCACGCCCGGCGTGCGGAAGCGGATCGTCGACGCGCCCTCGTCGAGGACGACGTGCCGGTAGTCGATCGCGTCGAGCCGCTCGGCGATCTCCGCGTCGGTCGGGCGGCGCCGCTCCCGGAAGTCGTAGAGGTAGCCGACGCTCTCATAGGTGATGTCGAACGCCCCGCCGCTCGCGACCGACAGCTCGAGCGCGCGGCCGACGAGCGTGAAGAGCTCCGCGTCGACCTCGACCGGATGCTCGGCCGCCTCCGCGTTCACGCGAGAGATCTGGCTGTCCGGCCGGTACGTGCTCATCTCGCGGTCGATGCGCCGGTACTCGTCGAGCACCTTCTCAACGAGCGTGCGCCCGATCGCCGGATCGTCGTGCCAGAGCTCGACCGAGACTTCCGTGCCCATCAGCTCGATCGCCTCGCCGATCCAATCGGCCTGCGCCGGCCGAGGCGCGGCGGCGAGCGCGCCCGCGAGCGCCGCGGCGGCGAGCGTCAGCGCCCGCCGTACACCGCGAGGCACCTCGCCCCCGAGGCGTCGTCCGGCCGGCGCCGCGGCGACCTGGTCCCCGTGATCCCCCGGCCGGCGTCGTGAACCGCTTCTCTGCGCGTCGGCCGTAACGTTCGGTATGCTCTGCGCCGTCGTTCGCGCGAGGAGCAGGCGGATGGGATTGCTGATCGTCGTCATCGTCGTCGCGGCCGTGGTGGTGTGGGCCATCGCCATTTACAACAGGCTCGTCGCGCTGCGCAACCGAGTGAAGAACGCTTTTGCGCAGATCGACGTGCAGCTCACGCGCCGCTATGACCTGATTCCGAACCTCGTCGAGGCGGTCAAAGGCTACATGCGCCACGAGCGCGAGACGCTCGAGGCCGTGATCGGCGCGCGCAATGCGGCCGCGAAGGAGCTGAAGCAAGCCGCGGCGGACCCGTCGAACGCGAGCGCGATCCGCGCGCTCGGCGAAGCCGAGACGGCACTCGCCGGCACGCTCGGGCGGCTGTTCGCGCTCGTCGAGGCCTATCCGGACCTGAAGGCCGATCAGAACATGCTGCACCTGCAGGAAGAGCTCGCGACGACCGAGAACAAGGTCGCGTTCGCTCGTCAGGCGTTCAACGATTCGGTCATGGCCTACAACACCGCGTGCGAGAGCTTCCCGGGTAACCTCGTCGCGAAGCGCTTCGCGTTCCAGACCGCGGAATTTCTCGAGATAGAGGACGAGCGGAAGCGCGCGGTGCCTGCAGTGTCGTTCGGCTGAGGCCGGCGAGCGCCGCTCGACCGTTGGACTTCTTCGAGCGACAGGACCGCGCGCGGCGGACGAGCCGCATGCTCGTCGCGGCGTTCGCCGCGTCGTTTGCGGCCGTCGTCGCGGCGACGACGGCGCTCGTCGGATACTTCGTGTATCTCTTCTCCGACCGCGCGCTCGGCGCGGGCGCGAGCTTCGGCGACTGGGCGCTCCAGCACACCGGACTGCTCGGCGTCGTCGCGCTCGGCACGCTCGCGGTGCTCGTCGGGGCGAGCGCGTATCGCGCCGCGTCTCTCGCCGGCGGCGGCGGCCAGGTCGCGCGCATGCTCGGCGGCAGCGAGGTGCCCGGTGATGCGACGGACCTCGCACGCAAGCGGCTCCTGAACGTCGTCGAGGAGATGGCGATCGCGTCCGGATTGCCGAGGCCCGATGTCTACGTGCTCGAGCGCGAGGCCGGGATCAACGCATTCGCCGCCGGCCGGACGCCCGCGGATGCGGCCGTCGCGATCACGCGCGGCGCGCTCGAGCGGCTCGACCGCGCGGAGCTGCAGGGCGTGATCGCGCACGAGCTGAGCCACATCGTGCACGGCGACATGCGGCTCAATCAGCAGCTGATCGGCTTCTCGTTCGGCATCCTCGTGCTGTCACTGATCGGCCGTTGGATGCTGCGTGCCGCGCGCTTCGGACGACGCGGCCGCACGAGCGGCGGAACCGCGCTCTCGGTCGCGCTCGGCGTCGGCCTGGTCGTGATCGGCTCGATCGGTCTCTTCGCGAGCCGCCTGATCAAGGCCGCCGTGTCGCGCGAGCGGGAGCGTCTCGCGGATGCGTCCGCGGTGCAGTTCACGCGCGACCCGCAGGGGCTCGGATCCGCGCTGAAGAAGATCGCGCGGATCGGCGGCAGGCTCGAGGCCGTCGAGTCCGAAGAGGTCGCGCACATGCTGTTCGAGCATCACGGCGCCGCGTTTCGCGGTTGGTTCGCGACCCATCCGCCGCTCGTCGAGCGGATCCGCGCGCTCGATCCGAGCTTCGATCCGCAAAGCCTTCGCGCAGTCGAGCCGGCGGCGACGACGTTCGCTGACGGCGAGGAGCGGACGACCGCAGCCACGACGAGCGCGCTCGACGATTCGCCACGCGACGCGCTCGCGTCGCCGCTCGCCGCGACGCCACGGTTCCCCGACGCGACGGATGGAGCGTCGCCGCTCGAGCGGGCCGGACAGATCGGCGAGCCCGCGCTCGGCGCGGCGCTCCGCGCGGCGCTGCCCGCGGAGATCTACGACGCCGCGCATTCGCGCGACGCGAGCCTGCTGCTGGTGCTCGCGCTCGCGTTTGCGCCGGACGCGGCCACGCGCGCGGCGCAGACGTCCCTGCTCGACGCGCAGCTCGGCCGGCGCCGCACCGAGCGCTGCGTAGCGCTTCGTGCGGCGCTCGACGGCGTCGAGCCGGCTCTCTACATTCCGATCCTCGAGCTCGCGGTGCCCGCGCTGAAGCAGCGGCCGGCCGAGCAGCTCGATTACCTGTTCGAGCTCGTGCGCAGGCTCGGCGAGTGCGGCGGCCAGCGCCGCCTCTTCGACTATGTGCTGATGCGCATGCTCGCCGCCTACGTCGCGCCGGCGAGGCATCGCGTCCCCGCGTCGGCTGCGGCCACGACCTCCGCACGCGACGCGGCCGCCGCATTGCTCGCGGTCGTCGCCGCTTACGGACACGACGACGCCGAGAGCGCGCTTGCCGCATATCGCGCGGGATGTGCCGCACTCGGCGATGCGCGGCGCGAGGCCGTTCCGCGACTCGAAGCGATGCGCGACCTCGCCCGGCTCGACGCGGCGCTCGAGCGCCTCGCGCGGCTCGCGCCTCGCGCGAAGCGGCGCGTGCTCGAGGCGGTGCTCGCGACGATCCGTCACGACAAGCGCATCGGCACCGAAGAGCTCGAGCTCTTTCGCGCGATCGCCGCGACGCTCGGCTGTCCGCTGCCGTGGGACATCGGCCTTCGCACGCGATGGCGAGAGTCCGTGCCGGGCGACGCAGCCGCGCCGCCGCTCGCACGTGCCGCGGACTGACGCGCTCGATCCTTTCGGACTATCCGGCTTTCCCTGCTACCATCGCGGCAAACTCGGCCCGGAGGTGCCCGATGCGCAAATTTTCACGTTCGCAGTCCGTCTCCCGCTGGATCTCCGTCGTCGTCTCCCTCGTCACCGTCGCCGCGCTCTGCGCCACCTCGGCCGCACGTGCCGAAAGCGAGCACGAGCGGCGCTTTGCGAAGGCCGTCGAGGTGCTGAACGCATTCACGCAGGACGAGGTCACCGGCATCCCGATCGATCTGCTCGCGCGCGCGCACGGCATCGCGGTCTTTCCGGGCGTCATCCGCGGCGGATTTCTGATCGGTGGACGGCGCGGACGCGGCGTGCTGACCTTGCGCGGCGCCGACGGCCGCTTCACGAATCCGGCGCTCGTCACGCTGACCGGCGGCAGCATCGGCGGTCAGATCGGCGTCGCGTCGGCGGACCTCGTGCTCGTGTTCGCGAACGAGCGGTCGGTCCGCAACATCCAGTCGGGCAAGTTCACGCTCGGCGGCGACGCGACCGCGGTCGCGGGCCCATCGGGGCGTCACACCGCCGTTGCGCTGACCGCCAACGCCGAGGTCTACATGTACGTGCGAAGCCGCGGCCTGTTCGCCGGCGCAGCGTTCGAAGGCGCGCGTCTCGACGTCGACGAGGGGGACACGGCGCTCTTCTACTACGCCGCGCAGTCGACCGCGCCCGCGTTCGGACCGCCGAGCAACTCGACGCCGGCCCCGGCTCGGGCGTTTCTCGCCGCGGTCGAGCGCGCGGCCGCGGTGCCGAGGCGCGCTACCCCGTCGACGCCGCAGGCCGTGACGGAAACGGAAGAGACGCGAACGTTCCCGTTGGAGCGCTAGGCTTCGGCGACGGGCATCCGTTCGGATGCTCGTCCCGCGCCGAGAACGCCGACGGTCGGTCGTTCCGTCGAAGACGTCGAGGGTCAGTCGTTCGCGCGGAAGGCGCGGGGAATCTCCGCGGCCGGTGCCGTCTGGTCCGGGACCGGCGCCGCGTCGAGCGCTGCGGGCGCCGCACCGGGTGCAGGGGGAACCGATGCGTCCGCCGACGCCGCCGCCTCGCCGCCTGCCGAGCCTCCGTGCCCGTCCGTCCCGACCGTCGCCGCATTGGCATCGGGCCGCGCGAGCGCATCGATCGACTCCGCGCTCGAGCCCGTGTCCTCGGCGAGCCCTGCGAGCGCTTGCTCGGCCTCAGCCGCCTCCGCGGCCTCGCGCGCGCGGCGCTGCGCCTCGAACTCGCGCCGCAGCGCCTCGATCTTTGCCGCGGACTCGCGCTCGAGGGCCTCGCGTCGCGCGCGCTCCTCTTCGAGCTGAACCGCGAGCGCCGCACGGCGCGCGTTCAAGCATTCGATATCCGACTGGGCAGCGACAGGGTCGCGATCGCAGCGTGCGAGCGTGCCGTCCCGCGCGATGCTGTCGTTCAGGAAGAAGTCGTAGCTCCGCGGAGGCGGCGGCGAGCAAGCCGACACGGCGACGACGGCCGCGACGCCGACGGCGAGCAGCCGCCCGCGGACGCATGAGGCGAGCGGGTTCGTTCGATCTTCCATGAGATTCGGCGAGGACGCCGGTCAGACAGCGATGGCCGAACCTTAGCCGGATCGGCGGCCGAAGCCGCGGCGCAAGTTCACAGTTTCGTCGCGGGAATCGGTCAATGCAGGATCGGAACGGCCTTCCCTTCCGGCGAGATTTCGCGCCCGGGCGCGCGCCGCCCCGACGGCCGTCGCGACGAACGCGGCGATCGGCCCCCCGCGGCGCCAGTCGAACGGACGGACCTGCGCCAGCCAGCCGTTGCCGAAAACCTCGCGCAGGATGCGATTGCGGTAGCGCAGGTGGCCGTCTGCGGTCGAGCCCGTGATGCCCGCGAGACGCAGCAGCTCCTTCGGCGGCGAGTGCGGGAGCTCCGGAACGAGCGCGCCCCGATCGAGCTCGGCGAGCAGCGCCAACGCCTGCCGCGACCTCGCGCCAGGGCGAGTCAGCGTCAGCCGAATCCGACTGAGATACGGATCTTTCTCCGCCGCCCCGGGCGCGAGGAACTGCTCGCGGACGACACGCTCGACGTCCTCGACGTGCCCTCCCTTGCGTGCGACGCCGCGCGCGATGCGCTGCGTCAGATACGGCTGGCCGCCCGTCCACGCGTGAATCCGCTCGAGCACCGCGCGCGCGATGTCCGGATCGCCCGCGACACCGGGCGCGAGCGCCAGGCACTGCTCGAGCGTGAAGTCGCCCGGCTCGATCGCGAGCCCGTCGACGAACGGCGAGCGGCTCGTGTCCGGGCAGAGCGCGGCCGGCGACGCGACGCCGAGCACGACGAAGTTGAGCCTGCCGAAGTCCGGGTCGCTGACGCGCCGCGCGTAGCACGAATGGATCGTCGCGAAGAGATCCTGCGCGAACGGCAACGCGAGCGTGTGCTCTATCTCGTCGATGAACACCGTGACGGGCGCCGACGTGTGAGCGAGCACGACCTCGACGAAGAACTCCGCGAGGCGCTGCTCGCCCGCGAGCGCGCTCTTCTCTTGCCACCACGCCTGGAGGTCGAACTTGAGCCGCAGCTCCCGCAGCACGCGGTACGCGATCGCGTAATACCAGCGCGTGGCCGCGCGGGTCTCGGTGTTCGCTGCGATCTGGCTCAGATCGACGACGGCGGCGAGCTGCCCTTGTGCGCGAAGCGCGCGGATCACGCGCGCCAACAAGCTCGACTTGCCGGTCGAACGCGCGGCGAGCACGTGACAGAAGCGCTGCTCGCCGACACCGCGCAGAAGCTCCGCGTCGGCGGCGCGCTCGACGTAGCATGCCCGATCCGGTTGGACCGGCCCGCCGACGACGAAATACTCTCCGGGCTGGGCTACCTTCGGCACAGTGGCGCGATTGTAGGGGCCTAATCCCGCCTGAGCAACGCGCAGCGCAAAATCGTATCTCCTTGATAGGATTGATAAAAAAAGATGCCTTCGGCTCGGTGCGGATCGTGCGACAGGTGCACTCCGCGGCGGGCCAAGGCCTGTGTGTTCGGCGCGACAGCGGTGATTCGAGGTTCGTGCTTCGTCCGCTCGCGCGGCGGCTCGCCCGTCGCGAGGCGGCGGCGCTCGCCGCGGCCGAAGGCGTGCGGGGCGTCCCGCGCCTGATCACATTCGACGGCCAGGCGGTGCTCCGCACGTTCATCGACGGCGCGCCGATGCACGAAGCGCGGCCGACCTCGCCTGCCTATTTCCGGGACGCGCTGAGGCTCCTGGCCGCGCTCCACCGCCGCGGCATCGCGCACAACGATCTCGCGAAGGAAGCGAACTGGCTCTGCACGCCGGACGGCCGCGCCGCGCTCGTCGACTTCCAAGTCGCCGTGCTCCGCCCGCGTCGCGGTGCACTGTTCCGCGCGCTCGCGCGCGAGGACCTGCGCCATCTCCTGAAGCACAAACGCACGTACCTGCCGCAACGGCTGACCGCCCGCCAGCGCGCGCTGCTCGAGCGGCCGGGCCCGCTCGCGCGCGCGTGGGCACGCGTCGTGAAGCCGCCGTACCGGTTCGTCACGCGCACGCTGCTCGGCTGGCCCGAGCGCAGGGGCCCCGAGGAACGCCGCGAGCCGCTCTGAGGTATGATCTCGCCCCCATCGCTGCTCTATCGACATCGAAGACATGGAAATCTGTCACGAGCACAACCTGCTCCGAGACCTGAAGGCGCCGCGGCCTTACGGGATTCGTGTCACGCTGTCGCCGCAGGACTCGTTCGCGTCCGTGCTCGGTACCGACTGGGAACGGATTCACTGGTATCCGACCGCCGCCGAGCGGGACCGGGCGCTTCGCGATATGGCGAGCGAGCACCTGTACTCGCGAAAGGGCGATCGGCCGACGCTGCGCTTCGAGCCGATCGATCCGTAGCGGTCGAACGCGAACCGCCACCGGCGCCCTTCACGCCCTCCTCGGGGACCCGTTCAATCGGACGCGCGCGCGCCGCGCGACGCCGGCTGCCGTCCCGCCGGCTCGCCGACGGGCGGCGTCCCCGCCGCGCGGTGCAGCGCCGCGAAGCGACGATAGTCCGCGAGCTCGTCCTCGGCGCGCGCGTCCTCCCAGATGCCGAGCTCGACGAGCGCGGCGGCGGCCGCGCGGGCATCACGAAAGCCGAAGTCCGCGCCGAGCCCGAGCATCGTCCGCCGCTGCAGCAGATCGACGAGCGAATCGGCCCATTCCGTCTCGAACGCGTGGACGATCTCGACGCGGCGAAGCTCGGCGCCGGGACCCGCGGACGCCGCGAGCTCGGGACGCTCCGTGGCCACCGCGAGCAGACGCGCCGACAGCCGCCCGTACGTGCGGAGCATCCGGCTCGCGGTGCGCTCCCCGAACGTGCCTGCGAGCTCCACGGCGAGCGCTTCGCGCTCGGTGCCCGCGATCGCGCCGGGCAATTGCGCGTCGGCCGTGCCGGCACGCCGTGCGTCTCGGCGCCGCGGCGCGAGCCCGTCCCGGGACAACCGCGCAAGCACGTCGTCAGCAAGCGAGCGATAGGTCGTCAGCTTGCCGCCGACGAGCGAATAGAGGCCGCGCACGTCGCGATGCGCGTGGACGAGATGTCGCCTCGTGATCGCGCCCTCGGCGCGACCCGGCGCGAACGGCAGCGCGCGCACGCCGGCCATCGTGTACAGCACGCGCTCGCGAATCGCCGCATCCGGGAACAGCCGCTCGCTCTCGCGGACGAGGTAGTCGAGCTCGCGATCGTCGATCGCGACGTCGGCCGGATCGCCGTCGTAACGCACGTCGGTCGTGCCGATCAGATAGAGGCCGTTCCACGGCACGATGAAGAACGGCCGGCCGTCGCTCGCGGCCTCGGCATAGACCGCGGCCTGCGGCGCGCCGGGAAACGGCGCGCAGACGAGGTGACTTCCCTTCGTGCCGCCGACGAGCACGTCGGTCCGCGACCCGATGCCGCGGATCGACGCCGCGACGCGATCGAGCCAGGGGCCCGCCGCGTTCACGACCCATGCCGTCGCGACATGCCCCCGCGTGCCGTCCGCGCGCCGCCAGTCGACACCGATCACGCTGCCGCGCTCGACCCGAATCGCTTCGGCCGCCGTATGGTTCATCACGACGGTGCCGTGCGCGGCAGCATCGAGCAGGTTCTCGACGACGAGGCGCTCCGGGAAGGAAACCTGCGCGTCGAAGTACGTCGCGCCGCCGACGAGATCGTGCGCGGCGAGGCCGGGCATCTGCGCGAGCAGCTCGTCGCGGGACAACATCCGATGGCTCGGCAGCGACTTGCCGCGCGACAAGAGATCGTAGAGCGCCATCCCGATCCTGATCTGCCAGCGTGGCCGGCGTGCGCCTCGGTAGATCGGCAGATACAGGCGCAACGGCTCGACGAGGTGCGGCGCGAGCGCGAGCAGCGCCTCGCGCTCGCGAAGCGATTCGCGGACGAGGCCGAGCTCGCCGTGCTCGAGATAGCGCAGCCCGCCGTGAATCAGCCGCGTCGACGCGCTCGTCGTGCCGCTCGAGACGTCGCTCTGCTCGAGGACGAGCACCGCGAGGCCCGCGCGTGCCGCAGCGCGCGCGATCCCGGCACCGTTGATGCCGGCACCGATGACGACGACGTCCGGGGTCAGAGCCCGTTGACTCGGTCCAAGCGAGCTGGATCCCATCAGGCCGCGATGTTCGGTCGCTTAGACCGAGTCAACGGGCTCTGACCCCAAACGAACCTCACGGGCGTGTCTGGCCGCTGCCGCGGACGACGTACTTGTAGCTCGTCAGCTCCTCCGCGCCGACCGGGCCGCGCGCGTGGATCCGCCCGGTCGCGATGCCGATCTCGGCGCCCATGCCGAACTCGCCGCCGTCCGCGAACTGCGTCGACGCGTTGTGCAGCAGGATCGCGCTGTCGAGCTCGCGCAGGAAGCGCTCGGCCGCCGCGCCGTCGTCGGTGATGATCGCCTCGGTGTGGCCCGAGCCGAAGCGGCGGATGTGCTCGAGCGCTTCGTCGAGGCCCGCGACGACCTTGACCGCGATCACCGCGTCGAGGAATTCCTTGCCGAAGTCGTCGGCGGACGCAGGCACCGCGCCCTCGACGTAGCGGATCGCCTCCGCGTCCGCGTGGATCTCGCAGCCCGCCGCGACGAGATCCGCGGCGATCGGCGGCAGATGCGTCGCGACGCAGTCGCGGTCGATCAGCAGCGTCTCGGTCGCGCCGCAGATGCCGGTGCGGCGCATCTTCGCGTTCAGCACGACGCGGCGCGCCATCTCGACGTCCGCCGCGCGATGCACGTACGTGTGACAGATCCCCTCGAGGTGGCCGATCACCGGCACGCGCGCATCCTGCTGCACGCGCGCGATCAGGTTCTTGCCGCCGCGCGGCACGACGACGTCGAGGTACTCCGTCATGTCGCGGAGCAGGATGCCGACCGCCTCGCGATCCTGCGTCGGCACGCGCTGCACGGCCGTCTCGGGTAAGCCGTGCGCCGCGAGCGCGCGCACGAGGCACGCATGGATCGCCGCGTTCGTCCGCGCGGCCTCGGAGCCGCCGCGCAGGATCACCGCATTGCCGCTCTTCAAGCACAGCGTCGCGGCGTCGGCCGTCACGTTCGGCCGACTCTCGTAGATGATCCCGATGACGCCGAGCGGCACCTTCACGCGCTGGATCTTGAGCCCGTTCGGCCGCTCCCACTCGGCGATCACGCGGCCGATCGGATCGGGCAGCGCGGCGATCGCGTCGACCCCGGCCGCCATCGCCTCGACGCGCTTCTCGTCGAGCGCGAGCCTGTCGAGCATCGCGGGGCTCAGCCCGCGCTGCTTCGCTTCGGCGTAGTCCTTCCGGTTCGCCGCGAGGATGTCGTCGCACCCGCGACGAAGCTCCGCGGCCGCGGCGCGCAGTGCCGCATCCTTCGTCTCGGTCGGGACGCGGCCCAGCACCTCGGCGGCCGCACGAGCCGCACGCCCGAGCTCCCGCATCTGTGCCGTCAGCCCGCCGACTTCCCGCTCCGCTGTGCTCATCGCGTCTCTCTCTCGAAGTGGAGTGCCAGATCGTCCCTGTGGATCATCTCATCCCGGCCGCGATAGCCCAAGATCGCCTCGATCTCCTTCGATCGGCGGCCGGCGATCGCACGGCTCTCGTCCGCGGAATAGCCGACGATGCCGCGGCCGAGCTCGGCGCCGTCCGGCGCGAGCACGCGCACCGCGTCGCCGCGCTCGAAATTGCCGTCGACCTCGACGACGCCGGCGGGCAGCAGGCTCCGGCCCGCGGCGAGCGCGCGCTCCGCGCCCGCGTCGACGCGAATCGAGCCTTTGGGCTTCAGCGTGCCCGCGATCCATTGCTTGCGCGCGGCCGACGGCGTCGCCTGCGGCAGGAACCACGTCGCGCGCGCGCCGTGCGCGAGCGCGTCGAGCGGACGCATCACGCGGCCGCTCGCGATCGCCATCCGGCAGCCCGCGCCCATCGCGATCCGCGCGGCATCGAGCTTCGTCCGCATGCCGCCCGAGCCGTGGCTCGAGCCGGGTCCGCCGGCCGCCTCGAACATCGACGCCGTGAGCCGCGTGACCTCCGGGATGTGCTCGGCGTTCTCGTCCGCCTGCGGGTTCGCCGTGTACAGCCCGTCGATGTCGGACAGGATCACGAGGCACTCGGCGCTGACCATCTGCGCGACGCGCGCGGCGAGGCGGTCGTTGTCGCCGTAGCGAAGCTCCTGCGTCGCCACGGTGTCGTTCTCGTTCACGACCGGCACGACGCCGTGCTTGAGGAGCGTCAGCAGCGTGCGCGTCGCGTTGAGATAGCGCTTGCGGCTCTCGCTGTCGTCGAGCGTCAGGAGCACCTGTGCCGTCTTGATGCCGAAGCCGCGCAGGATCTCCTGATACGCGTGCGCGAGCAGGATCTGGCCGGCCGCCGCGGCGGCCTGGCTGTCCTCGAGCCGCGCGCGTCTCGGGTCGAGGCCGAGCTCGCGCGCGCCGAGCGCGACCGCGCCGGACGACACGATCACGACCTCCTTGCCGGCCCGCTTGAGCGCTGCGACGTCCTCGCAGAGCGCCTCGAGCCACTTGCGGTCGAGCGTGCCCGTCTGCTGATCGACGAAGAGCGCCGACCCGATCTTGACGACGATGCGCCGTGCGGCAAGGAGCCGCTCGGCGTTCGGATGGCTCGCGGTTGCCGCCGTCATGGCCGGACTCGCCGAGTGAGGGTGGAAGCGCGGATCAGCTGCGGGCGGTCTGAGTCGCGCCGCGCGAGATCGCCATCGCGCCGCTCCGCACGACCGAGACGATGCGGGCCGCCTTCCCCGCCCGCGCGATGAAGCGGTCGATGTCCTGTCCGCCGCCGACGAGCTCGACCGTGATCTGCGGTCCCTTGTCGTCGAGCACGCGCACGTCGAACTGCTCGAGCACGTCCTCGAGCGCGCTCGAGTCGCCCTCGACTGCGAGCTTGAGCAGCGCGAGCTCGCGCTCGATGTGCTCGATCCTCGTCATGTCCGTGATGTGCACGACGTCGACGAGCTTGCCGAGCTGCTTCGTGATCTGATCGATGACCTCGTCCGAGCCGGTCGTGACGAGCGTGAGCCGCGATACGGTCTCGTCGTCCGTCGGCGCGACGTTCAGGCTCTCGATGTTGTAGCCGCGGGACGAAAAGAGGTTCGCGACGCGTGACAACGCGCCGGCCTCGTTCTGTAAAACGATCGAGATGATGTGTCGCATTGCGGATTCGGTTCGACTGCGGCGGCGGGCGACGCCCGACGAGACCCGCACGAAATCGGTCAATGTTGGCGTAGAAGCGCTGCTATTGCAATGAGCGGCCATTTCGTCAACACTCGTCGGTTCCAAGCCCCTTCAATCGATTACGTCAGTTTTTGCGATGCCAGCCGCGACCGACATCTCGAGCGAGCGCGCAGCGAGCGCCCATCCCCTCGCGGGCACGACGATGAGCGGTGCCGACATCATCGTCCAGGTGCTGGCCGACGAGGGCGTCGACACGATCTTCGGCTACAGCGGCGGCGCGATCCTGCCGACTTACGACGCGGTGTTCCGCTACAACGAGGCGCACCGCCAGGGCGGCGTCGAGCCGATGCCGCTCGTCGTTCCTGCCAACGAGCAGGGCGCGGGCTTCATGGCCGCAGGCTACGCCCGCGCGAGCGGCCGGGTCGGCGTCGTCATGGTCACGTCCGGCCCCGGCGCGACGAACTGCGTGACGCCGGTCCGCGACTGCATGGCGGACTCGGTGCCGATCGTCGTGATCTGCGGCCAGGTGCCGACGTCCGCGATCGGCACCGACGCATTCCAGGAAGCGCCGGTCAGCGCGATCATGGGCGCCGTCGCGAAGCACGTGTTCCTCGTGACGGACCCGACGCGGCTCGAGGCGACGGTGCGCACGGCGTTCGAGATCGCCCGCACGGGCCGTCCCGGCCCCGTCGTCATCGACGTGCCGAAGGACGTGCAGAACTGGCAGGGCCCGTTCCGCGGCGAGGGCACGCTGCCGATCCCGGGCTATCGCCACCGGCTCGCGGAGATCGAGCGCAATACGCTGAGCGACGAGCGCTGCGCAGATTTCTTCTCGATGCTCGCCGAGAGCAAGCGCCCGTTGATCTACGCGGGCGGCGGCGTCGTGAACGGGAACGCGTCGGAGTCGCTGCGCGCGCTCGCGCTCACGTTCCAGATCCCCGTCGCGACGACGCTGATGGGTCTCGGCTGCTTCGACTCGACGCACCCGCTCGCGCTGCACCTGATCGGCATGCACGGCCTCGCGAGCGCGAACTATGCGGTCGACGACTGCGATCTGCTGATCGCGATCGGCGCGCGCTTCGACGACCGCGTCGCCGGCAACCCGTCCAAGTTCGCCGCGAACGCGAAGCGGATCATCCACTTCGACGTCGATCCGTCCGAGATCCACAAGGTGAAGACCGCGCACTGGTATCACGTGGGTAAGCTGAAGGACGCGCTCGACGCGCTCGTCGCGTACGGCCGACGGACGCGCTTCTCGGCGGACTTCTCGACGTGGCACGAGGAGATCGCGCGCCTCAAGGCGACCTACTGCCTGAACTACGACCGGCAAAGCACGCGGATCCAGCCGCAGTACGTGATCGAGACGATGAACCGGATCACGAAGGGCCAGGCGATCATCTCGACCGGCGTCGGTCAGCATCAGATGTGGGCGGCGCAGTACTTCGATTTCCGCGAGCCGCGGCTGTGGCTCACGTCGGGCAGCATGGGCACGATGGGCTTCGGGCTGCCGGCGGCGATCGGCGCCGCGTTCGCGCGGCCCGACAAGCTCGTGATCGACGTCGACGGCGACGCGAGCATCCGCATGAATCTCGGCGAGCTCGAGACCGTCACGACGTATGGGCTGCCGATCAAGGTCGTCGTGCTGAACAATTTCGGCGACGGCATGGTCATGCAGTGGCAGCGCCTGTTCTTCAAAGGTCGGCTGTCCGCGAGCGACAAGTCGCTGCGCAAGAAGGACTTCGTGAAGACCGCGCAGGCCGACGGCTTCCCGTGGGTGAAGCGGCTCGACGACAAGCGCGACGTCGAGCGCGTGCTCGCCGAGTTCCTCGCGTTCGACGGCCCGGCGTTCCTCGAGGTCATCATCGATCCGGAGGCCGGCGTCTATCCGATGGTCGGCCCCGGCCTGTCGTACCACGAGATGGTTACGGGCGACTTCATCCCGAACCGGTACAACGGCGGCGGCCCCCCGAAGGAGCCGGACGCGTCCGAGATGTTCTGAGCGGGATCGCCGGAGCTTTTCGCTCCGGCGCGATCCCGCGCCCGTTGCAGCATGCCGATCATCCAGGAGGCTCCGTACGGGAGCCCGCTCTACGACGAGGTGACGGAGCTTCGGCGCGCACTGTTGCGCCGGCCGCTCGGGCTCGACTTCACGCCCGAGGAGCTCGCGCTCGAGAGGCACGACACGCACCTCGCAGCGCTCGACGACGGCCGCGTCGTCGGCACGCTGCTGCTCCGCAAGGTGGACGACCGCACCGCAAGGATCATGCGCATGGCCGTCGTCCCGGAAGCTCGGGGCCGTGCGATCGGCCGCGCGCTCGTCGAGCGGGCCGAGGCGCTCGCTCGCGAGCGCGGCTTCGAGATCGTGATGATGCACGCGCGCTCGTCGGCGATCGGCTTCTACGAGAAGTGCGGCTACCACACCGTCGGCGACGAGTTCATCGAGCAGGGCATCCCGCACATCAGGATGGAGAAGCAGCTGCGCTCCGAATGAGCGCCGCGTGAAGTCGAACGAGCCGCCCTCTCGTCAGCGAGCTCGCTCCGCGAGCACGGTGCGGACGGCACGCATCAGCGCGTCGAGCTCGTCGTCCGCGATCACGAACGGCGGCATCAGGTAGACGACGTCGCCGAACGGCCGCACCCACACGCCCTCGTCGACGAAGCGCCGGCGGAGCGCGTCGAGCTCGCCGGAGCTCGGCGCACGCTCGAGCTGCACGACGCCGATCGCCCCTTTGACGCGCACGTCGCGCACGCCGGGCAGCTTGCGGCACGGCGCGAGGCCGTCGCGAAAGGCCTGCTCGATCCGCGCGACCTGCTCGAGCCTCGGCTCGCTGCCGAAGAGATCGAGCGACGCGTTCGCCGCGGCGCACGCGAGCGGATTGCCCATATAGGTCGGCCCGTGCATCAGCGCATGCAGCGGATCGTCCGACCAGAACGCGTCGAACACGTGCCGCCGCGCGATCGTCGCGGCGAGCGGCAGCGTGCCGCCGGTCAGCGACTTCGACAGCGTCATCAGGTCCGGCACGACGTCCGCCTGCTCGCACGCGAAGAGTGTGCCGGTGCGGCCGAACCCGACCGCGATCTCGTCGAGGATGAGCAGCACGCCGTGCCGTCGGGCGGCGGCGGCGATCGCTGCCAGCGTCTCGGCGTCGTGAAACTTCATGCCGCCCGCGGCCTGCACGAGCGGCTCGAGGAGCACCGCGGCGAGCTCGTTCGCATGGCGCGCGAGCGTGCGGTCGAAGTCGCGAAGCGCATCGTTCGCCGTAGGCAGCGGCACGACGAGCTGCTCCGCGAGCGCGCCCGCGAAATGCGCGTGCATGCCGTCGTCCGGATCGCAGACCGACATCGCATGGAACGTGTCGCCGTGATACGCGTGCCGGAACGCGAGGAAACGCGTTCGCCGCAGACCCTGGTTCAGCCAGTACTGGATCGCGATCTTCATCGCGATCTCGACGGAGACGGAGCCCGACTCGGAGAAGAACACGTGCGCGAGATCGCCGGGTGCGAGCGCGGCGAGCCGGTCCGCGAGCTCGAGCGCGGGTCGATGCACGAGCCCGCCGAGCATCACGTGCGGCATCCGCGCGAGCTGCGCCTCGACGGCACGGCGGATGTGCGGATGGTTGTAGCCGTGGCAGGCCGTCCACCACGACGACGTGCCGTCGACGAGCGACCGCCCGTCCGTCAGAGAAATGCGCGCCCCCTCCGTGCGCTCGGCGACGAGCGGAGCCGGCGCCGACTTCATTTGCGTGTAAGGCAACCATAGCGTCCACGAGGCCGCGGACGTATGCCGTTCCTTCTCCATGTCGGGGATGGTACAAGGCTTTCTGACGACCGGTCAGCGCTTGAACGACTGCATGATCGCGGGTGGCGCGAGCTGCCCCGACGGAGGAAGTGCCGTGTCGAGACACCCGATGACGCTGCGCGAGGTCGTGCTGCGCGTTCCCGGCATGGACACGGTCGACGTGACGCGAGACGTGCCGTACGGCATGGTGCCGGCGCCGCACCGGCGCATGGACGTCTATCGTCCTCCCGGCTCGCCCGCTGTGCCATTGCCCGCCGTCGTCCTCGTCACGGGCTATTCCGACGCGGGCGCCCGCCGGATGCTCGGTTGCCGCCTGAAGGACATGGCGTCGTACGTCGGATGGGCGAAGCTTTTCGCCGCGATCGGCATCGTCGCGATCGCTTACGAGACCGAGGAGCCGGTCGGCGACACGCGAGCGCTGCTCGACGATCTCACGGCACGCTCCGCATCGCTCGGCATCGACCCGTCACGGCTCGGGATCTGGTCATGCTCGGGCAACGTCCCGAACGCGCTCGCGGCGCTGCGGACGACCGCCGGCATCGCGTGCGCCGCGCTCTGCTACGGCTACATGCCGGAGGACGAAAAATCGGACGATGTCGCGCGAGCCGCCGCGCAGTTCGGCTTCGCGAATCCCACGCCGGAATCGCATTCGGCATCGCTTCGCGACGTCCCGATGCTGATCGTCCGCGCAGGCGGCGACGAGACGCCGGGGTTGAACGCATCGCTCGACAGGTTCGTCGCACGCGCGCTCGCGGACGACGCTGCGGTGACCGTTCTGAACGAGCCGGCTGCGCCGCACGCGTTCGACGTGCTCGACGACAGCGACCGCTCGCGCGCGGCGATTCGCCAGATCCTCGGATTCTTCGCGGTGCACCTGCTCCGCCGGCCCGCCTGATCCTCCGAAATCGACCATGCGTGCCGTGAATCGAGCCACGCCCCGCGCTGCCCGAGCCCGGCGCGACGCGGCTGTATACTGCCCGAACCAACGACAAGATCGAGAGAAGAACGGCGAATGAAGAAAATCACGTGCTTCAAGGCCTACGACGTGCGCGGCCGCGTCCCGGGCGAGCTCGACGAGGACGTCGCCTACCGCGTCGGCCGCGGCTACGCCGAGTTCGTGAACGCGCGCCGGGTGGCCGTCGGACGCGACATCCGCCTGTCGAGCCCCAGCCTCGCGGCCGCGCTGATGCGCGGCCTCACCGATTCGGGCGCCGACGTGCTCGACATCGGCGTCGTCGGCACCGAGATCGTCTATTTCGCGACGTTCCACGAGCGGCTCGACGGCGGAATCATGGTCACCGCGAGCCACAATCCGCCGGACTACAACGGCATGAAGATGGTCCGCGAGGAGTCACGGCCGCTGAGCGCCGACACGGGGCTCAAGGACATCCAGGCGATCGCCGAACGCGACGAATTCCGCGCACCGGAGCGCAAGGGCAGCGTGACGGCATACGACGTGCGTCCCGCGTATATCGAGCACCTGCTCGGCTACGTCGATCGCTCCGCGCTGAAGCCCCTCAAGATCGTCGTCAACGCGGGCAACGGCGGCGCGGGCCCTATCATCGATCTGCTCGAGCCGCACCTGCCGTTCGAGTTCGTGAAGATCCACCACGAGCCGGACGGCACGTTCCCCAACGGCGTGCCGAATCCGATGCTCGAGCGCAACCGCGTCGTCACGATCGAGAAGGTCCGCGAGACCGGCGCCGACCTCGGCCTCGCATGGGACGGCGACTTCGACCGCTGCTTCTTCTTCGACGAGAACGGCGTGTTCATCGAGGGGTATTACATCGTCGGGCTCCTCGCGATGAGCTTCCTCGAGAAGCATCCGGGTGAGACTATCGTGCACGACCCGCGCCTCACGTGGAGCACGATCGATCTCGTCGAGCAGGCCGGCGGCAAGGCGGTGCAGAGCAAGTCCGGCCACGCGTTCATCAAGCAGACGATGCGCGAGGTCGACGCGATCTACGGCGGCGAGATGAGCGCGCACCACTACTTCCGTCGCTTCTCTTACGCGGACAGCGGGATGATTCCGTGGCTGCTGCTGACCGAGATCATGAGCCGCCGCGGCGCGAAGCTGTCCGAGCTCGTCGGGGAGCGGATGGCGAAGTTTCCTGCGAGCGGCGAGATCAACCGCCGCGTCGACGACGCGGCCGCGACGATGCGCCGCATCGAAGACGAGTACGCGAAGGGCGCGCGCTCCGTCGAGCACGTCGACGGCGTCAGCATCGAGTTCGACGACTGGCGCTTCAATCTGCGCGCGTCGAACACCGAGCCGCTGTTGCGGCTCAACGTCGAGAGCCGCGGCGACGCCGAGCTGATGCGCCGCAAGACGGAGGAGCTCCTCGCGAAGATCGGCGGGGAGCCCGAGTAGCCCGGCCAGCGCGCGCCGCGCATTGCGGCGCGCGACGACGGCCGGCGCGGTCAACCGACGACGAGCGGGTTACTCGTCGTCGTCGTCCCCTTCGCCCTCGTACCCCTCGTCACCGAAGCCGATCTGATCGAGGCCCTCCTCGAGGAAATCGGCGACGAGCGGCGTCCCGAGCAGGTAATCCGCAGTACGCTCGTTCCAGCTGTCGCGTGCCTGGGCGACGGCGGCGTCCCACTCGTCCGGGCCGAAGTCGCCGCGGCCGATCCACATCAGCGCGACGAGCTCGACCTGCTGATCCGGCTCGAGGTCCTCGATCGTGCTGCGCACCTCCGCGACGACGGGATCGTCCGCGTAGTCCGCAAGGACCTGCCGCGCCCAGTCGTCGTCGCCCGGGTCCGGGAACGTCACGCCTTCCTTCGCCTGGAACTGCCGCATCCGATTGATGATGAAACGGACCGTGTCGGGGTTCACTTCGAGCAGCATCGCTGGACTCCGAGTCGTGCCGCGCGGCGCCGTGCCGGGATGGCGTCGCTTCGTGCGGCGGTCAGGTCGCCAGGTCATTGTATGGCCCGCTCCGGATGGGTCTCTGCGGAGCGCTACCGACCGGCTCCGGCCTGCCCGCCGGCGGCGCAGGCGACTACGCGGGTCACCGGCTCGGAATTTGCAGCGCCTCGCGCGTCCTGCCCCCGATCCCGCCCCGCATTGAAATGCGGCCTCCGAAGCCCCAACTAGGGCAGCACACCTACTGGACACAGCGAGCCGAGATGCCGATGGAACAAGATACCCCGACCCCGCGCGACGACCGTTCGTCGGCCGAGCGGCTGCGCGCGCAGATTCCCGAGGACGTGCTGCTGATCGTGCCCGTCCGTAACATCGTGATGTTCCCGGGCGCGGTCACGCAGATCTCGCTCGGCCGAGAAATGTCGATCAACGCCGCGCGCGAGGTCGTCAACGACGGCCACAAGCTCGGCATCATCCTGCAGCGCGATCCCAACGTAGACGAGCCCGGGCCGGACGATCTGTACCAGATCGGCACGACCGTCAGCGTGATCCGCTACCTGAAGGCGCCGAACGGCATGCATCACCTGATATGCCAAGGCGAGCAGCGCTTCCGCGTGCTCGACTACCTGCAGGGGCTGCCGTTCCTCGCCGCTCGCTTCGATCTCATTCCGGAGCGAGAGCATCGCGACGCGACGATCGAGGCGCGAGCGACGGTCCTCAAGCAGAAAGCCTCGGAAGCGATCGAGCTCTTGCCGCAGGTGCCGCCCGAGGTCGCGGCCGCGCTGCAGCAGGTCGACTCGCCTTCGCAGCTCGCCGACCTCATCGCGGGCCTGATCGACATCAAGCCTGCGGAGAAGCAGGAGATCCTCGAGACGTTCGACGTCGGCGAGCGGCTGAAGAAGGTCACGGACTACCTCGCGCACCGCGTCGAGGTGCTGAAGCTGTCGCGTGAGATCGGCGAGCAGACGCAGGAGAAGCTCGAGGAGCGGCAGCGCGAATATCTGCTGCGCGAGCAGATGCGCACGATCAAGCGCGAGCTCGGCGAGGACCAGGAGCACGCCGAGGTCGAGGAGCTGCGCGAGGCGATCGAGAAGGCGCAGATGCCCGAGGAGGCTCACGAGCAGGCGACGAAGGAGCTGCGCCGGCTCGAGATGATGCCGGAGGCGGCCGCCGAGCGGTCGATGATCCGCACGTACCTCGACTGGCTCGTCTCGTTGCCGTGGTCGAAGCTCGACACGGAGGAGATCGACATCTCGAAGGCGCGCCGGATCCTCGACGAGGACCATTACGGCCTCGAGAAGATCAAGCGGCGCATTCTCGAATACCTCGCGGTTCGGAAGCTCAACCCGGAAGGCAGGAGCCCGATCCTGTGCTTCGTCGGCCCGCCGGGCGTCGGCAAGACGTCGCTCGGCCAGAGCATCGCGCGCGCGATCGGGCTCAGGTTCGTCCGCGCGAGCCTGGGCGGCGTGCACGACGAGGCGGAGATCCGCGGGCACCGGCGCACGTACATCGGCTCGCTGCCGGGCACGATCATCCAGAGCATCCGCAAGGCGGGCACACGCAATCCCGTGATGATGCTGGACGAGATGGACAAGCTCGGCGTCGGCTTCCACGGCGATCCGTCGTCCGCGCTGCTCGAGGTGCTCGACCCGGAGCAGAACTCGACGTTCCGAGATCACTATCTCGACGTCGCGTTCGACCTGAGCAAGGTGTTCTTCATCGGGACCGCGAACGTGCTCGACAACATCCCGAGGCCGCTGCGCGACCGCATGGAGATCATCGAGCTCTCCGGCTACACGCCCGACGAGAAGCTCGAGATCGCGAAGCGCTATCTCGTCGATCGCCAGCTCAAGGCGAACGGCTTGAAGCCCGAGCAAGCGTCGATCAGCGAGGACGCGCTCCGCACGATCATCGAGGGCTACACGCGCGAGTCGGGCGTGCGCAATCTCGAGCGCGAGATCGGCAGCGTGCTGCGTAACGTCGCGATGCGGATCACCGAGGGCGCGGAAACGCCGATCCACGTCGATGCGGAGGACATCGCGTCGATCCTCGGCGCGCCGCGCTTCGAGAGCGAGACGAAGCTCAGGACGAGCGTGCCGGGCGTCGCGACGGGGCTCGCGTGGACGCCGGTCGGCGGCGACATCCTGTTTATCGAGACGAGCAAGGTCCCGGGCAAGGGTCAGCTGATCCTGACCGGGCAGCTCGGCGACGTGATGAAGGAGAGCGCGCAGGCGGCCGTGACGCTCGCGAAGAACCGGCTGCACGAGCTCGGCGCGGAGAAGTCGGTCCTCGAGGAGAACGACCTGCACATCCACGTGCCGGCGGGCGCGATCCCGAAGGACGGCCCGAGCGCGGGCGTCGCGATGTTCGTGTCGGTCGCGTCGCTCTTGTCCGGGCGCAAGGTCCGCGACGACGTCGCGATGACCGGCGAGATCAGCCTGCGCGGCCTCGTGCTGCCGGTCGGCGGCATCAAGGAAAAGGTGCTCGCGGCGCTGCGCGCCGGCATCAAGTGCGTGATGCTGCCGGCACGGAACCGTAAGGACTTCGAGGACATCCCGGAGCAGGCGCGCGAGCAGCTCGAGTTCGTCTGGCTCGAGACCGTCGAGGACGCGCTCGACGTCGCGCTCGAGCCGGCCGAGCCGCGCCGGGACGGTGCAGCCGCCGATCGAGACGACAGGGCCGGACGCGACGCGACCGGCGGCGTCACGGTCGCGCACTGAAAAATCGGGGTCAGAGCCCTTTTTCCGTTGGAAGAAGGCTCTGACCCTGATTCATGCCATGGGGTCAGAGCCCTTAGACTTGGTAAAAGGGCTCTGACCCCGATTTCCGGAGGAAGGCGTGTTCTCGACGAGCCGGGCGTACGCGTCGCTCGATGCATTCGCCGCCGACAAGCTGCGCGCGCTCGAAGCGCGCGGGCTTCGGCGCCGCCTCGAAGTGACGGATCGCAGCACGTGGCCGCGCGCCGCGCGCGGAGGCCGTCACCTCGTCTCCTTCTCGTGCAACGACTATCTCGGCCTCGCCGCGGACCCGCGCGTCGTCGCCGCGAGCATCGATGCGACACGGCGCTACGGCGCGGGCGCGGGCGCGGCCCGGCTTGTGACGGGCAATCATCCGCTGTACGCCGCGCTCGAAGAACGTCTTGCCGCGTTGAAGGAAACGCAGCAGGCAGTCGTGTTCGGCAGCGGCTATCTCGCGAACGTCGGCATCCTCCCTGTGCTCGCAGGCCCGCGTGATCTCGTCCTGATGGACGAGCTCTGCCATTCGTGCCTGCTCGCTGGCGCCGCGCTGAGCCGCGCGCGCGTCGAGACGTTCAGGCACAACGACGTCGGACACGCGGAGGAGCGGCTCGCGGCGCTCCGCGGCGCGCATCGGCACTGCGTCCTCGTGACCGAAGGCGTCTTCAGCATGGACGGCGACGTCGCGCCGCTGCCGGAGCTCGCCGACGCCGCCGCCCGCTACGACGCGTGGCTCATGACCGACGACGCGCACGCGCTCGGCGTGATCGGCGGCGGCAGAGGCTCCGCGCATGCGTTCGGCGCGAAGGTCGACGTGCCGCTCCAGATGGGCACACTGTCGAAGGCCGTCGGTGCGTACGGCGGCTACCTCTGCACGAGCGAGCCGGTCGCCGAGCTGATCCGCAATCGCGCGCGCAGCTTCGTCTACTCGACCGGCCTGCCGCCCGGCGTCGTCGCCGCGGCGATCGCCGCGCTCGACATCATCGCCGCGGAGCCCGAGCGGGGCGCTGCGGCGCTCGAGCACGCGCGCCGCTTCACGGCGGCGCTCGGCCTCCCTGCCGCGCGGAGCGCGATCGTTCCGGTCGTGCTCGGCAGCGCGGAGCGGTCGCTCGCCGCGAGCAGGATGCTCGAGCAGCACGGCTTCCTCGTCACGGCGATCCGGCCGCCGACCGTGCCGATTGGCACGGCACGCCTGCGCTTCGCGTTCTCGGCGGCACATCGGACCGAGGACGTGCTCGCCGCGGCCGAGGCCGTCGCGCCGCTCCTCACCGCCCGATGAACCCGCTCGAGCCGGCCCGTCGCGCGGTCGGCGCATGACCCGTCCACCGCACGACGCCACGTCCAGAAAAGGAAAGCCAATGACCGCGCTCTTCGTCACGGCCACCGGCACCGACGTCGGCAAGACCTACGTCACGAGCCTCTTGGCGCGGGCGCTGCGCGCGCGCGGGCGCCGCGTGCAGGCGCTCAAGCCGATCGCGACGGGGTTCGACGCCGAGCGTCCGGAGCAGTCGGACGCGGGCGTGTTGCTGTCGTCGCTCGGCGTGCCGATCGATGCCGCCGCGATCGACCGGGTGTCGCCGTGGCGGTTCGCTGCGCCGCTGTCGCCGGACATCGCAGCCGCGCGCGAAGGCCGCGCGATCGACTGGACGGCGCTGATCGCCCGCTGCCGTGCCGAGATCGCCGCGGCCGCGGCCGACGACGCAGTCCTGCTGATCGAGGGCATCGGCGGCGCGATGGTGCCGCTCGACGAAACCCACACGGTGCTCGACTGGATCGTGGAGCTCCGCATCCCCGCGCTGCTCGTTGCGGGCAGCTACCTCGGCACGCTGAGCCACACGTTGGCCGCGGCCGGCATGCTCGTGGCGCGCGGGGCGACGCTCGCGGGCATCGTCGTCGACGAGTCGCCGCAGCAGCCGATCACGCCGGACGAGACCGCCGCGGTGCTGCGCCGCTTCGTCGCGCCGTTCCCGGTCATCGTCGTGCCGCGCGTCGCGACGGACGCAGCGCCGCACGCGGACGAATCGTCGCCTGCGGCCGCGAAGCTCGTCGCACTGCTCGATCGCTGCGATTGCGATGACGGCGTGAGATAAAAAGAAGCCGAAGAAGCCCGCTCCCGGCGCGTCGGCCGGGAGCGGGAACCGTCCCTCCGAATCCGTCCTTCCGACGGCGCGGCCCTCAGCGTCGCTGCGCGACGCGCGGCTCCTGCTCGGGTCCGACGATACGGATCGACACGCGCCGATCGAGCGCGAGCGCATCGAGATCGTCGACCGACGCGGTGGACTTTGCCTCGCCTTCCGCCGTGATCGCGATGCGGTCCTCGGGGACGCCCGCGTCGACGAAGACTTGCCGGACCGACTCGGCGCGCGCCTGCGACAGCGCGAGGTTGTACTGCTCGTCGCCGCGCGGATCGGCATGCCCCTCGAGCAAGACGACCGCGCCATCGATCGACCGGACGAGCTCGCCGATCCGCGCGAGGCGCTCTTGCACGCCTGTCTCGACGTCGGCGCTCGCGGTTCGGAAGTACACCTGGAGGTTCAATGCCTCCTCGAGCGAGCGCGCATGCGCGCGGCGCTCCGTCTCGAGCCGCGCGGCGATCTGCTCGAGCTCCCGCTCGTTACGCGCGAGCAGGCTCTCGAGCTGATCCGCTTCCGCGCGGGCCTCGGCGTACTTCTGCTCTGCCTCGATTCGCCCTGCCCGCTCGCGCTCGAAGCGATCGCCGACCCAGCCGCCGAACGCAGCGCCGAGCACGAATCCGACCGGACCTCCGGCGGCCGCGCCGATGACGGCGCCGCTGCCGAGCCCGATCGCCTCGTGCTTGGGCGAATGCGCCTTCTCGGCCGTCCAGCCCGTCGTCGCCGTCGCGCTCGCCACCGCGAGAACCAGCAGATGCTTCACGTTCATTTTTCGCTCCTTCGTTGCCGCGTGCCTTGTCGGCACTGGAGCGTATTGAAGCGTCCGCCGGCGTCGGCCCGGTGGCGGAATGGGCCCGACGAATGGAGGATTGTGTCGAAATATGACTACGGCGGCGCGAACGCGCCGCCGGGTGGGCTAGAGCGCCTCGTCGACCGCGTCCTCGGCTTCATCGACGGCCTGATCGACCTCTTCGCCTGCTTCCTCGAACGGACCCTGCGACTCGCAGCCGACGAGCCAGAAGCCGGCCAGAATCCAGGACGCCGCGATCCAACCGGCCATGCTGCGTGGAAGTTTCATCATCCAACCTGCCTTTCTTGATGAAGAAGAATTGCAGGCCGGAACTTGCAGGAACCGTGCCACTAATGGGTGGCCGGCCGCGCGCCCGTCAGTGCGTCATCGAATAAACGACGAAGTTGATGAACGCACGCATCGCCCGCGCGGAGTAGTTCTCCGGGTATTGCGGGTTGTCCGAATGCTCTACGGCGTCGCCGAGATCCATGTTGTGGCAGATCATGACCATGATCCGGCCGTCGTCGTCGTAGATCGCACGCCAATGCGGCGTGAGACCGCCGTACTCCCATGTCCTGCCCGTCTGCAGGAACTGAGCGCCGGGAATTTGCGACAGGTCGTCGACGTCGTAGAGCACATGGAAGATCGGATCCTCGGGCAGGACATCCTGTATCGGCCGATCCGGGAAGACGCGCTTCATACTCTCCATGAAAATTTCCCAGTCTTCCGGACCGTGGAAATCGTCGACCATCAGGAAGCCGCCGCGCAGCAGATACTCGCGCAGCTTTTCTGCTTGCTCGTTCGTGAGCGCCCACGAGCCGACCTCGACCGCATAGAGCCACGGCCAATAGAACACGTCGTCGCCGTCGTCGAGGTTCACCGGCTGCTCGACCGTGCGCGCGTCGATCGCCGTCAGCCGCCCGACCATCTCGGCGATGTGACGGTCGCCCTTCGGGTAGTCGATCGTCCACGCGGCGTAGCCTTGCGTCCAATCCCAGCCCCAATCGCCGTAGCGCGACAAATAGTGCGGCGGGTACATCAGGCGCGCGAAGACCCACTCCGCCGGCCGGTCGTGATCGCGCGGCAGCGGCGAGTGAAGGTATAGATCGTGGTACTCGATCGCGAGGTACTGCCTGAACGGCTGCGGCGCGGCGAGCACCAAGCCGCCGAGACCGCCCGCGAAAAGGGCGGCGGCGAGCGCAGCGCGCAGCCGGTGCTTTTTGGGGCGGCGGGCGCGTCCCGGCGTTATGTCGTCCTTGAAGCTCATGGGCCAGAGATTACCAGAAATGCCTCACCTGCCCCCGGGAAACCGGTCAGGGTTCTAGATATCGCGCCGCGACGGCAGCGCGACGAACGTGCCGCCGTTCCGCTGGCAGAGCACGCGCATCAGCGTCGCGAAATAGGCCGCGGACAGGAGCTCGCCGCCGGTCACCTCGTAGTAGACCGGGAACGCCACCGCATGGATGCGCACGCGGCGGCCGTCCGGATCGTTCGCCCGATTCTTGCGGTCGACCTCCCGCACGACGGCATTGATCGAGCCCTGCGCGAAGTCATCGCTGTAGACATAGAGCGAGATGCGTTTGTTCGGGTCGTAGTACGTATCGATCGCCGCGAGAATGCCCTCGCGCGGCGACGAGTTCGAGAACGCGTTCCAGTTGCGTAGCGCGTTGATGATGCTCTCACGCGTGCCGGGCGTATCCGGGATCCATTCGTTGCGATAGCTCTTGAAGAGGTACTCGCCCTCGTCGTTCATGACCTGGATACCCTTCACGGTCGGATAGACGTCGAGCGTCTCGCGGATCTGCTGCTGCACGCGATCCCACGCATAACTGCGCATGCTGCCCGACGTGTCGATGATGAAGATGATGTACTCGCTGTCGACGGGGATGCCGCCGATCTTGTACTCGTCGATCGGCGGGCGATAGTCCGCGAGGAGCCGTTCCATCTCCTCGGTCAGCTCCTGCTTCGCCTGCGCGAGGCGCCCGGCGAGCTCCGTCGCGATCTCGGCGTCGTCCTGCCGGTCCATCATCTCCGCGCGAATCCGCGTGAGCTGGCGCTGGAGCTGCGCGATCAGCGCCTCCTCGCCGTTCACCTGGTCGAGCACCTGATCGCGCTCGCGCTGCACGACCTGGGTCTCCTCGAGGATGTGCTCGAGCTCCTGCTGATAGCGCACGAGCAGCTGCTCGAGCTCGCTCCGGCTTTCCTCGATCCGAATCGGCTCGAACATCTTCGTGATCACGAGAAGCAGGATCACGGCTCCGAATCCGCAGCAAACGCAGTCGATGAACGAAAGGCTCATCGTCTCCGCCGTGCGACGATCGCGTCTCCTCATGGCCAATCCTCCGCCGGTGCGAGCATCGAGCCCCCGCTGCTCAGCGCGAGCAGCCAGTAGGACGGCGCCGCGAGCGGGTCGCCCTCCATCGCGAGCAAGATCACGTTGACCGGGACGTTGACGGGCAGCTCGCGAACCGCCCGCTCGAAGTGCTGCGCACGCTCGCGGCCGGTGACGCCGGGACGGGTCGGCATCACGCTGCCCATCGTCGGCAATCCGTCGACGATCAGATAGATGTTGTCCGGCTTCGGCTCGAGCTGGCGCGCCGCGATGAACGCGGCGTGCAGGCTCGTCGGCCCGGACGGCACCGTCTTGCGCAGCGTCTCGACCGCCTGGTCGAGCAACGCGCCGTCCGAAGCCATGAGCCACTGCCCGTCGGTGCCTTCGACGAGCGACCATGCCTTGTCATTGAAGGCCATGATCTGGAACTGCGTGCCGGGCGGGATCTGCGCGGTGATCCAGTCGACCGTATTGACCGCCTGCCGCCACTTCGGCGCCCGCAGCTGCTCCTCCTCCGACATGTTGCGCCTGCGAATGATGTTGACCAGCGTGCGGTCGAGCATGCTCGTCGACGCGTCGACGAGGATCAGCACGCGGCGGCCGCCCATGCGCATCCCGGTCAGATACTGGCGGTTACCCTCGCCGGTGACGCTGCGGATGCGGTTCCCCGCCTCCTCCGGGTCGACGCTCGCCGCGGACTGCTGCTGTAACGTGGCCCGCAACTCCGCGAGCTCCGCCTCGAGCTGCTCGATCGACTCGCGCCGCGCGATGGTGTCCGCGTCGAGCATCGACAGCTGATCCTGGGTCGTCTGCATCTCGGCGACGATCCGATCCTTCACGCCGCGGAGCACCGCCTGCTCCTCGATCAGCCGCGTCAGCTCCTCGCGTGACTGCACGAGGTTCTTGCGGCCCGCGAGGACCCTGAGCTCGACTCGGTCCACCTCGCCCGTGATGTCCTTGACGACCTCCTCTCTGCGCATGTCGATCTGCGCGACGATGATCATGTAGAAGAGCAGGATCGCCCCGAAGCCGTTCGAGATGCAGTCGAGGAACGACAGCGTGAAGACGTTGACGTCGCGTCGTCTACGCGCCATGGCGGTCCACCACGCGGATGACCTGCAGCTCGACGCCGGGCGAGCCGATCCGGATCACGTCTGCCGGGCGCACGACCGCCTCGCCGACGACGCGCTTCTCGTTCACGTACGTGCCGTAGCGGCTCGTGTCGCGAAGCTTGAGCTCGCCGTCGCGGAAAACGAGCTCGCAGTGCTGGCGGGAGAGTCCGCCGGTCGCGCCGTCGACGACGAGCGTGCGGCGGCCCGCGACGTGATCGCGTCCGATCACGAGCCCCTCGCCGTCGACCGCATAGGCGATGCCCTTGTACACGACGTGCGTCGCCGCCTCGGCGGACGACCGCGCTGCGGACGTCGGCCCCGTGTCGAAGCCGACCGGCGCAATCGAGCCGTCGGACGCTGCGGCCTCCTCCGGACGTTCGCGCCACGGGAAGTGCTTCAACAGCTTGACCGCACCGCCCGACGAGCCGAGCACGTCGAGCGCGAGGAGCGCGCTTCGGGCCGCGTGCCCGACGGGCAGCCTGACGACCTGCGCATCGTCGAGACGGGCGAGCTGGAGACCCAAGCCGGGCAGCTCGAGCATCCTCTCGGACAACTGCACGACGAGCCCCTTGTCGCCCACGCGTGCCTGCGCGATCAGCTGCGTGATCGCGCGGTTGAAGCCCGAGAGCACGCCGAGGACGTGCTCGCGCTCGATCGTCACGCGGAACGGCTCGTCCGCATACACGAGCTCGACGTCGACCTTCTCCGCGTCGTGGAGCTCGCGGAGCCACACGGGCAGACCGTCGTAGAGTGCCTGCTCGCTGCGCGCGTCGTGGAACGGGTCGAAGCGCGTCGCGAGCACGAACCGCTCCGCGATGAAGCGCGCGAGCATGTCGTTCGCCTGCGCGAGCCCCGTGTTCGCAAGGCCCTGCTCGGCCGTCGCGACCGCCTCGTCCGCCTGGTCGACGTGCGTCAGCGAAACGCGATGGAGGCCCGCGTCGACGTACACGAGCTGGCGCTGCGGATACGGCCGCGCGCTCGCGGCTGCGGCCGCGTCGACGAGCCCCGCGACCGGCACGCCGCATTCCTCTGCGAGGCCGACGAGGAGGCCGAGCTGCTCGCGCGAGTAGTAGCCCGGCACGACGAACACGACCGGGCCCTCGCCGCCGAACCGCGTCCACAGATCGGAGAGCTGCGCGTAGGCGAGCTCGGCGGCGTTGCGGACTCCGTCTATACCTGCGCTGTCCGGATCGAGGCTCAAGCTCGCCCAGTAGCGATTGCTGACCTGGCGCGGCTTCAGCCGCGCCTGCCGATAGGCTTCTGCGCCGGTCGTGATCTTGCCCCGCTCCGCCAGCGCGTAACCGGGCTCGACGGCGAGCACGCGCTCCGCGTTCGCGACGACGAGCCCGGAATCGTTGATCTCGATGGCGAGCGCAGACATCGGCGAACCTCGATCAGCCCGAGCGGGCCTGCATGTGCCGGATCAGGTTGTGATCGACGTACGACTGCGCGTCGAGCACGAGCCGCTCCTGCAGCGCCTGGAGCTGGTGCACGAGGAACATCAGCACGATCGAGATCAGGAGCGCGATCAAGGTCGAGTTGAACGCGGTGCCGAGGTTCTCGGTGACGCCGCTGATGTCTCCCTCGACGGCGCGATGCGCCTCGGCGAGCGCGAGCCCGATGCCGCGCACGGTGCCGATGAAGCCGAGCGACGGAATCGCCCATGCGATGTAGCGGATCATCGACAGATCCGAATCGAGCCGACCGGCCTCCGCGTCGAGGACCGTGTTCGCGACGGACGACACGTCCTGCACGCTCCGCGTCGAGCCGAAACGCTCGAGCGACGTCAGCAGCAGCCGGGGGACGAGCATGCGCTTGACCTGCTCGGGCAGCGACTGGATGACCCTTGCGTACTCGCGAGTGTCCTCGGGCAGGATCCGTACGCCCTCCCGCACCGGCAACAGCTCCTGCTGCAGCAGCGCACGCTCCCGAAGCAGCTGCACGGCCTTGTAGCCCATGATCGCGAATGCCCAGAGCATCAGGACGAAGCACGCTTCCTGCTCGTAGTCCCGGATGATCACCCAAATGGATTGGCCGGGCGAATAATTCGCCTCCTGCTGCATGCGCAGGGCCTGCTCCGCGAGAATCGCGCTCGCTTTCGGACGCACGACCGTGACGTAGGGCACGTGCACGATCAGCACCGCGATGACCAGTGCGAACGCCTGATACAGAAACTCCGTCGGAAAGGCTCTCTTCATCTGCTCCTCTGTCTCGCGAAGACCCGATGTCGACGGCGACGTGCCGGACGACCCTCAGATATCGACCGGGAACACGACCTCCTCGTCGGCGCCGATCTCTTCGGTCGGCACGAATACGTCGTCCTCGCCGCCGGCCGGGCGCTGCGTCCTCTCGCGCTGCACGGGCGCAGGCGTCTCAGCGGGAGGAGACTGCGGTGCCTGAGCAGGGGGCGCGGCGGACCTGTCGCCTTGCTCCTGTGCGCCTGCGGCGAAGCCGAGCGCCAACACGCCCCCGAGGACAATCGACGTCGGCCAGCCGCGGAATGCCTTCGCCACGAAATCGTTTCGACCGTCCATCGTCTTCCTCACTCCAAGTTGCGCGAGATACGGAAGCCGAGATCGTCCCGCGGGCTGCTGCTGTAGTCGCGGAACGCCATGCCGAGCTCGGTGTCCGTGGCGCTGCGCCAGCTAGATCCTCTGACGACGCGGAACGTGCCGCGTTCCGGACCGAGCGGATCGATCGCCTGCTCCGTGCTCGCTTCGGCGACGACCTCGTAGTAGTCCTGCACCCACTCGGCGACGTTGCCGCCGATGTCGAAGAGCCCGAGCATGTCGGCCGGGAAGCTGCCGACCGGCGCCGTGACGACGAACCCGTCGTTGTACGTGACGAGCGTCGTGCCGAGCACCTTCGCCGCCGAGACGTCCGCGAAGTTGCCCGAGCGATCGGGCGGCGGCAGCTCGGAGCCCCACGGGAACAGGAGCGCGGCCTCGCGCTCGACGATCCGCGCGGCCCATTCCCATTCGGCCTCGGTCGGCAGCCGATAACCGTTGCGGAGCGGCCGCATCGGCTCCATGTTGCCGTTCCGCTCCTCGTAGACCGGCTGCAGTCCGTCGTTGATGCTGAGCCAGTTGAGATACCGCGCGACGTCGTTCCAGCTCACGTTGACCACGGGCTGGTCGTCGCCGTTCAGCGAATGACCGGCGAACTCGCCCGAGTCGTGGTCCGGCTTGAACCTTCGGAACTCCGCGTTCGTGACCTCGCGCACGCCGATGTAGAACGCGCGGGAGAGCTTCACGCGCTTGAGCGTCTCGTTCGACCGGCGCCGCTGCTCGCGCCGCGACGAGCCCATCGTGAACTGACCGGCCGGCACGAGCCTGAGCTCCTGGCCGAGGCCCGTCCTGATCGTGCGCGGGTAGCCGCTGCCGCTCGCGTCGTCGAGGGGCTCGAGCTCGAACTCGAGGGTCTGCGCGAAGCCCGGCCTCGGCGTGACTTCCTGCGAGCGCGGCGAGTAACCCTCGTAGCGCACCTCGATCGTGTGCGGCAGCGCCGTGAGGCGCAGCGTCGCAGGCGTCACGGCCTCGCGCCGGCCGTCGACCCATACCTCGGCCTGCGGCGGCTCGCTCGAGACTTGAATTTCGCCGTACTGCGCGGGCAGCTCGATCGTCAATCGCCGCCCGCTGTCGGCCTCGACCGAGAGCTCGCGCGTGACCGCTTCGTACCCGGGCTTCGTCAGCGTGATGCGATGCGCGCGCCCCGGTCGGAGCCGCAGCGTCAACGGCGTGCGTCCGCGGAACTCGCCGTCGACGCTGACCGCCGCCTCGCTCGGCGTGCTCGCGAGCTCGATCCGGCCGTCGGCCTGGACGAGCGTGACCGGCGGCAGCGCGAGCGGCTCGTTCGCCGTCACGTCGATCTTGCTCTGCCACGCGTTGTAGCCCGCGAGCCGCACCTCGATCTCGTGCTCGCCGGCGTCGATCTCGAGCGTCGCGGGCGTCGTGCCCTGCGGCTCCCCGTCGACGAGCACCGTCGCGCCCGCGGGCTCCGTGACGATCTCGACCGGGGCCCAGCTCGGCGTCAGCTCGACCGCGAGCGTCTGCCGCGAGCCGCCCCCTTCGACGTCGATGTCGCGGAGCTCCGCGAGGTAACGCTCGGCGCGGAACTCGATGCGATGCCGGCCGGGCCGGATCTCGGCCGTGAGCGGCGTCGTACCGACCGGCTCGCCGTCGACGAGCACCTCGGCGCCCGCCTCGGGCACCGTCGCGAGCTCGACGTAGCCCGGGAGCTTCGTGAGCTCGAACTCGAAGCGCTGGTCCGGCGCGTCGCCGACGTCGATCTCGACGTCGAGCGGATAGTAGCCGTCGAGCTCGGCGTGCACGCGATGCCTGCCCGACCGCAGCAGCAACCGGTCCGCGAGGCTCAGCTTGAACACGGTGTCCGGCAGCTCTACGGTCGCAGGCACGGGCTCGAACACGAGCTCGACCGACTTCGCGGTGAACGAGAACCACGCGAGCAGCGTAAGCACGGCGAACGCGACGCCGGCCGCTGCCGCCGGCCAGCTCGGGCGCTTCCGCTTCGCACCGGTCTGCGCGGCGCCGGGCCGAAACGCGATCGGCGTGATCGCGACCTCGTCCTCGCTGCGCGCCTCGCGGGCGAGCTCCTCGAGATCGGGCGGCGCCGTGTCGCCGGCGGTCACCGTTGCCTCGATCGCGAGCCTGAGCTTCCCGCCCGACACCGCACACGTGATGCGCGCGGTGTCGAGCGCGATGACGTCGCCGTCGGCGAGCTTGCGCGCGCCCGTCACGGGCTCGCCGCCCACCCTCAAGTTGCGCGCATCGCGGCTCGGCTGCACGAAGAACACGCCGTCGAGGGCGCCGATCGAAAGCATCCCATCGACGCCGTAGAGCCGGATGTCCGCACGCGGATCGCCCCCGATCGTGACCGGCAGCGCCTCCGCGGCGAAATGCCGCGTGAAGCCGCCGACGTCGGTCGAGAGCACCCAGTCCGTCGTATCGTTCATCTTCCTGCCGCCGCCGCGGCCGCAGGCCGGCGACTGCCCCCCCTGCTCGTCGTCATATCCGCTCCGCGCAGATCACCGTAACCGGCTCGGGCTCGCGCCCGGGCACGATCGTCAACGTGCGGCGCACGTCCCTGAAGCCGTCCCTCGAGCCGACCACGGTGTAGGTGCCCGGCCGGAGGTCGAGCTCGTGCGTCGTGAACGTGCCGAGCCGACCGACGCGGTACACCATGACCTGCGTCAATCCGTCCGACACGAGCCGGACCCGCACGGGCGTCGACGCGACGGCCACGAGCTCCTCGAGCTTCGCGATCTGACCGTCGAGCCGCGGCTGCGGTCCGACCTCGTCGGTCGCGCGCGCCGACACCGTCTTCGCTTCTTCGATCAACGTTCGCGCGCTCGCGAGCACGTCGTCGCGGTAGAGCAGGCTCGGGTTGTCGATCAGATTCGCGAGCTTCGCGTCGAGATCGGCTCGCGCCCGCGAGCGCTCGAGGCCGGATCGCGCGAACGCGAGCGTCGCGTCCGTCTCGAGCGCTCGCTCGTACTGCGCGATCGCATCGGACCAGAGCTCGCGCCGCTCGAACGCGAGCCCGCGGGCCTCCGCGAGCGCGATCTGGTTGAGCTTCGCGCCCTGCTCCGCCTGCAGGATGCCGTCCCGCGCCTCGGCCGAGCTCGGCCGCATCGCGAGCGCGTCGCGGAAGAGCGCCGCCGCGTCGTCGTAGCGCTCGTCGGCGAGCGCCTGCATGCCGCGCGACATCACGGACTCGTAGCGCGCATTCGCGATCCGACGCTCCACGTCCTCGAGCCCGCGCCTTGCCGCGGGCCAGTCCGCGTCGATGTCGAGCGCGGCCCGGTAAGCCGCCGCAGCCTCTTCGAGCTGCCCCGAATCGGCGAGCTCCGCGGCGCGACGCACGTGCTCGAGCACCTGCGGCAAGCGCTCTGCGCGCGCGCGGCCGGCGAGCGCGTCCGCGTGCTCGGGATCGATCCCGAGGACGAGATCGAACTGCTCGATCGCGAGCTCGGCGTTGCCGGCCGCGAGGGCGGCGCGTCCCGCTTCGAGCGCACGTGCGCTGATCGCCTCGGAGCGCGCGATCAGCGCCTCGCCGAGCTCGAGTGCGGCGGTGTATGAGTCGACGGCGTCGCCGAGCCGCCCGGCGAGGTACGCGTCGTCGCCGTCGCGCGAAAGCGTTTGATATCTGGGCCAGTCCTCGCCGGCCCAATCCGGTGCGGATAAAGCATCGAGGCGCTGCTGCTGCGTCAGCAAATCGGCGAGCAGCGCGTCGGCCCGCTCGCGCAGCGCCGCGAGCTCCTCCTCGGACAACGCGGGCTCGGGCTCGGGCGCGGGCTCCGCCGGCGCGGGTGCCGGCACCGCCGCCTGCCGCTCCGGCGCGGCGACCCAATCGGGCAGAAATGCGAACACGACGACGGCGACGAAGACGAGCGCGACCAGCGCGGCGCCTGCGATGAGCGGCGCGCGGCTCGGCCGTATGTCCGTGGTTGCCCGACCGCCGACCGCCGGCGAGGACCCGATGCCGGGCCTGACCGGCACGATGGCCTCTTCGTGTCGTCGTCGTTCGGCGTCGCGTTCGTTCATCGTTCTGAAAGGCTCAGGGAGCGATGCGGCGCTCGAGCGCCTTGTTGCACCGCGGCCGTTCGCTCGGCCGTGCCGCGTCAGCCGACGGGGCCCCGTGCGGCGTCCGCATGCACCGATTCTAAGACATCGGCAAATTCGATAAGTGTCACGACGTCCTCGGCCCGCTCCGCGTCGAGGGCGGCCATCACGCGCGCGGTGAGCGGCTCGAGGCCGCGTTCGGGGCCCGGGTCGAGCGGCGCCGGAGGCGACCAGCGGGCCGGCTCGGGCCCGAACGGCAAACGCCCCGAGATCAGCTCGTAGAGGAGCACGGCGAACGCGTACGCGTCCTCGACCGGGCTCGCGAGCCCCGGGTCGAAGCGAAGGATCTCGTGCGCACGGGTCCGGCCCCCGCGCGGACGCGGCGCGCCGATCGGCCGGGCGGAGCCGAAATCGATGAGCTTCGCGCGGCCGTCCGCATCGAAGAGCACGTTCCGCGCCTTCACGTCGCCGTGCACGAAGCCGGCCGCGTGGACGGCCTCGAGAGCGGCCGCGACCGCCCGGGCGGCCGGCAACCAGTGCTTCGGTGGGGAGCCCGCGAGCGGCACGAGGTCGCCGCCCGGCAGGAGCTCGGTGACGAGGACGGCGGCCCCGGCACGCTCGGCAAAGCAGCGGGCGCGGACGACGTGCGGGTGGTCGATGCCCGCGAGCACGCGGTGCTCGCGCGCGACGAGCTCGATCGCGCCGGGATGCCCGTGCCAGCGCTCACGCGTGAGCTTCACTGCGACCGGGAGCGGAGCGGCTGAGGCGCCGCGCTCTGCACGGCGCGAGTCGGGTGAGGACGGATCGCCGGACGCGGTGCTCGAGCTGGCGACGAATCCTTGAATGACGTCGACGATGTCGCCCGAGTGGAGGAGTATCCCGGGCTCGACGCCGCACGCGGCGAACGCCGCGGCGGCATGGGCCACATGCGCGGCCCGCGGAGGGTCAGGCGCCGTGATTGGCCGAGGCCGCATCCGAAGCGATCCGCGCCTCGGTGCCGGTCCCGTCGGTCGTCGGGGCCTCGGACGCGTCGTCGGCGCCTTCCGTCTCGTCGGCGCCGTCTTCACCGGCACCCGACGGCTCCGCGTCGGGCGCGGCGGCGCTGCCGGACGCCTCGGCCGGCACCTCGCCTTCGGTTGGCGCGGCCGGATCCTCGGCCGAGCCCGGCGCGGGCTCGGGCTCGATCCCCGGCGCGAACGGCTCGGGCTCCACGTAGATGTTGACGTCTTCGACCGCGAAGCCGGTCTCGGTCGCGAAGAGCCGCCGGAGCAGGTCCCGCCACTCGTGATATTGCGCCTCGGCCGTGCCGGTCAGGCGGTGCTCGGTGCCCTGAATCTCGACCACGAGCGGCCGCACCTCGTCCTCGAAGCTGAGCGAGAGCTCCTCGAGCGCTTCGGTGTGCAGGCGCTTCTCCTGGCGCCGGATCGCGCCCGTCTGCAGCACGTCCATGCCCATGTAGACGAGCGCGTCCCGCAGCACGCGATCCGAGAAGCTGTCGTTCGCGGCATTCGAGCCGTACACGACGGACGCGAGGATCGTCGCGATGCCGAGGCCCGTCCGCCAGCGCGCGGACTTCGTGAGCTCGCGGATCGAGATCGCCTCCTCACGCGCGTACTCGCGCCAGCCGTGGTAGGAATCCTGCGCCTGCCGCGAGAATCCGGCGTAATGCGCGCCGAGCGTCTCGACGAACAAGCGCTCGCGCGCGCGGACACGCTCGGTCCGCGCGAACATCGGGTCGTCCTCGGCGGGCAAACGCTTCAGCTCGTACGTGCCGCGCTTCTCCTCGACGTAACCGGCGAACGCCTCGGGGCTCAGCTCCTCTGCGTAGCGCAACGCGGCGACCGTGCGCACACGCGACCTCTGAGCGTCCGACAACGCGGCCTGCGCGGCCGCGAGGTCGTTCGCGATCATGTTGAACACGTCCTGGTACGGGTCGAGATTCGGATAGCGCTGACGGTTGTAGACGCCGGCCGGCGTCTCGAGCTCGTACACGTCGTCGATCCAGACGCGACCCGTCGCGTCCACGGCCTTCGCTCGGACGCGCACGATATCGCCGTCCGACTGCAGGATCTTCGCGGTCACGTTCACGTCGGCCGCGTTCGACGGCTCCGGCATCACCCACACGGCGCCCCAGTGCCCGCTGTTCTGCAGCGTCTTCTGGAGCTCCACCGCCATGTAGATCGACTCCATGCGGCGGATGTGCACGAACGTGCCTTCGCGGATCAGCTCCTCGAGAACGTCCTTCGGGATCTCACCTTCGGGCACGCCGGGATCGAACACGACGACGCCGACGTCGAGCAGCTGCTCTTCGGGAATGTCCTCGGCCGGCTCCACGAGCGCGACCGAGTGGGCGATCATGACCTCCGTGCTCGTGCATGCGGCCGTGCCGCAGATCGCCGCGATCGTGAGGATCCTGAATAAACGCATGGACCTGCTCCCGCCGCTCGGCCGGCCCTGCGTCGGGGTCCGACCGTTACTGTCTCGCCAAGATCTTCTTGTACTCGTTGTACTCGTCCCATAGCGCGGCACGCAAGAAGGGATCTTCCTCCTTCGTAGCCGCCTCGCAGAGCTGCCGCGCGACCTTGTCCTCGTCGTTGCAGCCCTCGACTCGCGGCGCCGGATCTTCCGGAGCCGTGCGCGCCATCGCGGGGGCCGCCTCGCCGCGCTCGCCGGTCTCTACCGACGAACCGACCGTGCCGCCCTGCTCCGTGGTATCGGCGTTGCCGCCGGGATCGGTGCCGTCGCCGCCGGCCGTCCTGCCGGCCTGGGCGAGGGCCTCGTCGGCCGCCGTGCCGACGCCGGCGCGGGCGATCGCTTCGCGCTCGGCCTCCATGATCCTGTCGAAGTCGCCGAGCGAGTTCTCGAACTCGTCCTCGGCCGCGCCGCCGGAGCCGCTGCCTGTACCGGTTCCGGCGATGGTGCCCGGGCCCTCGGTCCCCGAGCCCGTTCCCGCTGTGCGGCCGCCGGTCTCGCTGCCCGAGCCGTCCGCGCCGGCCTGCTCGCCGCCGGCCTGACCGCCGCCGAGCGCGCCCTGCTCACCCTGCGTCCCGGCGGTGCGGCCATCGGGGCCGCCCGATCCGTCCTGCGAGCCGTCCTGTGTGCTGCCGTCGGCGCCCGTGGCCCCCTGACCGTCCTGCGTCCCGGCCGTCCGGCTGCCCTGTCCGGCGTCGCTGCCCTGCGCGCCGCTCTGCTGACCTTGGGCGCCGCCCTGTTGACCCTGGGCACCGCCCTGCTGGCCCTGGGTACCGGCCGTCTGCGAACCGCTCTGCCCCTGCTGGCCCTGCTGCCCCTGTTGGCCCTGCTGCCCCTGCTGGCCAGAAGGCATGCCGGACGACGGCGACGGCAGGCCGCTCGATGGCGACGGCAAGCCGCTCGACGGTGACGGCAACCCCGCCGAAGGAGACGGCATCCCGGACGACGGCGACGGAAGTCCCGAAGACGGCGACGGAAGTCCCGAAGACGGCGACGGCATCCCGCCGGATGGTGACGGCAAGCCGCCCGACGGCGAAGGCATCCCGCCCGACGGCGAAGGCATCCCGCCCGACGACGACGGCGAAGGCATCGAGGACTGGCTTGCGCAGGCGGCGAGACCGCTCACGGCGCCGATGACAAGGATCGACCTGATCAGCTTGATGAGTTCGGTTCGCATATCGCACCTCGTCTGGCGACGAACGGCCCGCGGCAATCGCTCGCGCGCCGGCATCAGTCTTAGTGGCGCCTCGGCCGCGCGAAGTTCACCGCGACTCGGCCTTCGACGATCTCGAGCTCGCGGCGGTTCGATTGATGCGGCAGGACAGACGCGGCGCGTAGTGGACCTTCTGCGGCGCGCGACACGAAGCTGCTAACATTGCCTCGATCCGCCACGTCCCGCCGGATGTGGCTCCACCCATCCAGCGAACAAGCAGCAAGGAACGTCATGAGAACAATACCACCGATCGCCAGCGTGCTTCTATTGCTGTTGCCGGGCGCGGTCCTCGCGCAGCAGCCGGCTGCGGAGCTGCCCCGAACGCCGGCACCCGAGGGGGCGGAGGTTTACATATTGAGTCCCGAGAACGGTGCCGAGGTGTCGTCACCGTTCATCGTTCGCTTCGGTCTGCGCGGCATGGGCATCGCACCCGCCGGCGTGCAGCACCCGAACACGGGTCACCATCATCTCTTGATCGACGTCGACGAGCTGCCGCCGGAAAACCTGCCGTTGCCGACGACGGATCAGGTGCGGCATTTCGGGGCGGGCCAAACGGAGACGCAGCTCGAGCTGCCGCCGGGGCAGCACACGCTGCAGCTCGTGCTCGGCGACCACCTGCACATCCCGCACGATCCTCCGGTGATGTCGGAGAAGATCACGATCACCGTCGTCGAGTAGATTTCGTGCGGCGCGTCTTCGGCAGGCGGGCCGAGGACGCACCGGCCTCCGGCCTGCCGCGGCGCGCTCCGCGCCAATTGACGCGATCGCGCAGGATCGCGTGCGCTGCGTTGTGCCCCGGCGCGCCGCTCACGCCGCCGCCGGGATGCGCCCCCGAGCCGCACAGATAGACGCGCGGCACCGGCGTTCGGTACTGCGCGTAGCCCCATGCCGGCCTCGCCCAGTACAGCTGATCGAGGGTCAGCGCGCCGTGGAAAATGTCGCCGCCAACGAGGCCGAAGCGCGTCTCGAGCTCCTCCGGCGTGTAGGCCTGCACCGCGACGATCGAGCGCCGGAAGTTCGGCGCGAACTCCGTGACGGTATCGATGACGCGATCGAGCGCGGCCTGCTTCGCGTCGGCCCAGCTGGTGCCGTCCGGCAGGTGCCTGCGGAAGTGCTGGCAGAACAGGCTCGCGACATGTGCGCCCGGCGGCGCGAGCGTCGCGTCGATCGTCGACGGGATCAGGATCTCCACGACCGGTCGCGACGAGAAGCCCGTGCGCCGCGCATCGTGATACGCGCCGTCGAGGTAATCGAGGCCGGGCGTGATCAGGATCCCGGCCGTATGGTGCGGAGCCGGAGCGCGCCCGGGCGCGCACGTGAAGTCGGGCAGCTCGGACAGCGCGACGTTCGCGCGCAGGCTCGCCGATTCGCTGCGCCAGCGACGGATGCGCTCACGAAACTCTTCGGGCAGCCGGTCCGATCCTAGAAGCCGCTCGAACAGGATCTGCGGATGGAGCCCGGCAGCGACCGCCCGTGCCCGCACCGGCCCGAGGGGCGTTTCGATCTCGCAGCCGTCGGCGCCCGCATCGATCCGCGTTGCTTCGCACTCGACGAAGATCTCGACGCCGTGAGCTTTGCAGACCTTCTCGAGCGCGGTCGAGATCGCTCCCATGCCGCCGATTGCGTGCCCCCACGCGCCTTCGATCCCGTTCACCTCGCCGAGCGAGTGATGGAGCAGCAGATAACCGGAGCCCGGGTCGTACGGGCTTGCGAAGTGGCCGACGATCGAGTCGAAGCCGAGCCCGCCCTTCAGCAAGTCGACGTCGAACCAGCGATCGAGCCAGTCGCCGGCGCTGCCCGCGAGCAGGTCCCATAGCGTCTCGATCCCGCGCACGCCGAGCGCGCGCATGCGCGGCACGCGCGCAAGGACGCGCAGGTATTCGCGCAAGCCGCCGCGAGGATCGATCGGCGCTTCGAGCAGCAGCGTGCGAAAAAGCCTCGTGACGCGCCCGAGCTCGGCCGCGAAGCGCGGATAGCGCTCCGCGTCGCGACGCGAATGCTCGGCGATCGCGGCCTGCATGCGCGCCATCTCTCGATGGAACGCGAGCCCCTTGCCTTCGCGTGCGGGCACGAAGTTCGAGAGCGGCCGCGGCACGATCGTGAGACCGTGCGCAGCGAGGCCGAGCTCTTCGACGATGCGCCGCTGCAGCAGGCTCACCGTGTAGCTCGCCATCGAGTTGCGGAAACCGGGATGGAACTCCTCCGTCACCGCTGCGCCGCCGACGTGCGCATGCCTCTCGAGCACGGCGACGCGCAGATTCGCGCGGGCGAGATACGCGGCGCAGACGAGACCGTTGTGGCCGCCGCCGACGACGGCGACGTCGTAGAGTCCGGTCGGGCGGGACGTGGCTTGCATCGCGGATCGCCGGCGAGTCGGGCGCGGGAGGCCGGAGTGTACAATACGGGCCGCGCAATCAGCCTTTTTCGCTGACGATTTTCGCTGACACACGAAGCTGCCCGCCGGACGGAACGGGCCGACGAGGGGACGACATGGAGAGCGACAGCCGGGAGCATGCAGCAGGATTCGCGCCGGGCATCCGCGAAGATTTCGTCGACGCGGTCGGCAACACGCCGTTGATCAAGCTACGCAAGGCGTCGGAGCTCACGGGCTGCACGATTCTCGGCAAAGCCGAGTTCCTGAACCCCGGCGGCTCCGTGAAGGACCGCGCGGCGAAGTACATCGTGCTCGACGCCGAGCGGCGCAAGGTCATCGAGCGCGGCGGTCTGATCGTCGAAGGCACCGCGGGCAATACCGGCATCGGCCTCGCGCTCGTCGGCAACGCGCGCGGCTATCGAACGCTCATCCTGATGCCGAACACGCAGTCGCAGGAGAAGAAGGATACGTTGAGGCTCTGCGGCGCCGAGCTGCGCGAGGTGCCGGCGGTCCCGTACCGCGACCCGAACCACTACGTGAAGATCGCGGAGCGCACCGCCGCCGAGCTCGCGAAGACCGAGCCGCACGGCGTGCTGTACGCGAACCAGTGGGACAACCTCGCGAACCGCGAGGGCCACGTGCAGAGCACGGGCCCCGAGATCTGGGCCCAGACCGGCGGGCGCATCGACGGCTTCACGTGCGCCGTCGGCACCGGCGGCACGCTCGCGGGCGTCGGCGCGTATCTGAAGCACAAAAATCCCGGCATCGTGATCGCCGCGGCCGACCCGATGGGCGCCGCGATCTACAGCTGGATCAAGACCGGCGAGCTCAAGTCCGAGGGCAGCTCGATCAGCGAGGGCATCGGCCAGGGACGGATCACCGGCAACCTCGAAGGCGCGCCGATCGACGACGCTTTCCAGATACCGGACGAGGAAATGTTGCCGGTCCTGTACGACCTCGTGGCGACGGAGGGACTGCTGCTCGGCGGCTCGAGCGGCATCAACGTCGCGGGCGCGATCCGGCTCGCGAAGGCGCTCGGCCCCGGCAAGACGATCGTCACCGTGCTCGCCGACTCGGGCTCGCGCTATCAGTCGAAGCTCTACAACCCGGCGTTTCTCGCGTCGAAGGGGCTGCCCCCGCCGCCTTGGCTCGTGAAGTAGCCCCGCCGGCCGCGGAGGCCGCGTTCAGCCTGCGTTCACGGCCGACCGGCACACTCGGAGGACGATGACCCGCATCGTTCGATTCGCTCGAGGAGCGGCGCTGATCGCCCTCCTGCTCGCTCTCGGCGGCTGTGCCGGCACGCGCGCGCTCGATCCCGAGCCGACGGCCGGGCGGCCGCGCGCCGTCGAGCCCGCCGCCGGCTCGGACCGGTCGTCCGACACCGTGCGCAGCACGATCACGCGGATCGCGACGGACATGGTCGGCGTGCCGTATCGCTACGGCGGCACGAGCCCGAAGGAAGGGTTCGATTGCAGCGGACTCGTCTTCTATTCGTATACGCGCGCCGGGCTCTCGGTGCCGCGCAACTCGATCGAGCTCTTCAAGGCCGCCGAGAAGATCCCGCTCGACGCGGCACGCGAGGGCGACCTCGTGTTCTTCCAGGACCAGCGCCGGCTGTCTCACGTCGGCATCTACATCGGCGGCGGCCGCTTCGTGCACGCGCCGTCGTCGGGCAGCACGGTCCGCGTGTCGACGCTCGACTCCGAGTACTACCGTCGCCACCTCGTCGGCGTCGGCCGACTGATCGGGACCTGAGGGCCGCCGGTCCGCCGCGGCACGCGTTCGGCGCGTCCGATCACCGCGCCGACGCGCCGAGGCCAGAGCGTCCCGCGTCCGCGGCCGGATCGTCGTTCCGATCGAGGACCTGCCTCGCATCCGCCGCCGCCCGCTCGCATTCCGGCGCGCGGCGCGCGACCCCAAGGGATCGGAACGGGCCGACCCGCTCGCCGTCGCGCCGCGCCGTTGCGAGCGCGTTCAGATCCGCGCACGCCGCGAAGAGCGCGTCCTCCGCCGTCTCGAGGGCGCCGAGCCGCGCGGGGTCGGTCTCGTCCTCGAGCGCGAACGCGAGCGCGGACGCGACCCGGTTCTGCTCGCGGAACACGTCCTCGACGTAGGCCGCGAACGCGTCCGAGCGCACCGCGAGCCGCTCGCCGTCGAGCGTCGTGACCGGCGCGCAGCCGACGGCGCCCGCCGCGGCCGCGGCAACGAGACCGATACGTACTGCTCGGGACCGCCCCGAGCTTGCCGATTCGCTTTTTCGTTTCGACACTTAGCTGCACTCGTGAGAGCAAACGTGTGCGATAATCCCGCGCCAATATGCCCAGTCGCCAGTTGAACATGGCCGCGAACGTCAAAGAAGCCCTTGCCAAACGTTCTCGACTCGACGAGGCAATCGGCCGAGCCATGGAGTGGCTCGAGCGGGAGCAGACCCCGGAGGGATTCTGGGTCGGCATGCTCGAGTCGAGCTACACGATGGAAGCCGAGTGGCTCCTCGCGATGCACATCCTGGGCTACGAGCATCCGCGCAAGCACGATCTCGCGGCGACGCTGCTCGCAGCACAGCGTCCGGACGGCTCGTGGGAAGCCTATTACGACGCGCCGCAGGGCGACATCAACGCCACGGTCGAGTGCTACGCGGCGCTCCGCTCGATCGGCATGTCGCCGGACGAGCCCGCGCTCGTCCGCGCGCGCGAATGGATCTTCGCGCACGGCGGGCTCGCGCAGGTCCGCGTGTTCACGCGCTACTGGCTCGCGCTCCTCGGCGAATGGCCTTGGGATCAGACGCCGAACCTGCCGCCGGAGGTCATCGCGAACCCGAAGTGGTTCCCGTTCAACATCTACAACTTCGCGAGCTGGGCGCGCGCGACGCTCGTGCCGCTCGCGGTCCTTTCCGCGCGCCGCACGACGAAGCCGCTGCCGCCGGATCGGCGGCTCGACGAGCTCTTCCCCGGCGGCCGCGACAAGATGGATTACCGGCTGCCGCGCAACATGCCGTTCTTCTCGCTGAAGCGGCTGTTTCTCGCGACCGACCGGCTGCTGCATGTCTATCAGCGAATCGGCCTGACGCCGTTCCGCGAGGCCGCGATCAAGGCGTGCCTCGAATGGGTCGTGCGGCATCAGGACGCGGACGGCGCGTGGGGCGGCATCCAGCCGCCGTGGATCTACAGCCTGATGGCGCTCCACGCCGAAGGCTATCCGCTGACGCATCCGGTCATGGCGCGCGGGCTCGCGGCGCTCGACGAGCATTGGTCGTACGAGCGCGGCGGGACGCTGCACGTCCAGGCGAGCGAATCGCCGGTTTGGGACACGCTGCTGACGCTCCTCGCGATGCAGGACTGCGGCCGCGAGCTCGACGACACGATGGAGCGCGCGCTCGACTGGTGCCTCCGCAACGAGATCCGCTATCGCGGCGATTGGGCGCAGAAGGTGAAGCACCCGGAGCCGAGCGGCTGGGCGTTCGAGCGAGCGAACCTGCACTATCCGGATCTCGACGACACGGCCGTCGCGCTGATCGTGCTCGCGCGGCTGCCCGCGGAGCGGCGTGAGGATCCGCGCGTCAAGGGCGCCATCGAGCGGGCCGTCGGCTGGACGCTCGCGATGCAGTCGAGCAACGGCGGCTGGGCCGCGTTCGACAAGGACAACGACAAGCTGATCGTCACGAAGATCCCGTTCTGCGATTTCGGCGAGACGCTCGATCCGCCTTCGGCCGACGTGACCGCGCACGTCGTCGAGGCGCTCTCCCTTCTCGGCTACGACCGCTCGCATCCGGCCCTCGAGCGCGCGTACCGGTTCCTGCGCTCGGAGCAAGAGGCGGACGGCAGCTGGTTCGGCCGCTGGGGCGTGAACCACATCTACGGCACGGGCGCCGTGCTGCCGGCGCTCGCGGCGCTCGGCGAGGACATGTCTCAAGCCTACGTGCGCCGCGCCGCGGACTGGCTCGTCGCGCACCAGAACGACGACGGCGGCTGGGGCGAGACGTGCGCGTCGTACATGGACGACCGGCTGCGCGGCCGCGGCCCGAGCACGGCGTCGCAGACCGCGTGGGCGCTGATGGCGCTCCTCGCGACCGGCTCGCGCGACTACGATGCGGCGATCCGCAAGGGCCTCGGATATCTGATCGAGACGCAGCGTGACGACGGCACGTGGGACGAGCCGTACTACACGGGCACCGGCTTCCCCGGCTACGGATTCGGCGCGCGGCTCGACTTCCGCGATTCGGCGCTCCGCACGCGGATCGCGCAGGGCACCGAGCTTCAGCGCGGCTTCATGCTGAACTACAACATGTATCGCCACTACTTCCCGTTGATGGCGATGGGGCGCGCGCGGCGGCGCTACGGAGCCTGACGGTGCGCGGCGCCGGACGGCCATGTGCGGACGCTTCCTGACCCCCGACGAGTCCGCGTTCGAGCGCTACTGGCACGTCGCGCCGCCAGACGGCTACCGCAGGTCCTTCAACGTCGCACCGACGCAGCTCGCCGCGATCGTCCGCAGGCGGCGCGACGGCTCACGCGAGGCCGCGCTCTTCACGTGGGGCTTCCGGCCCGCGTGGGCGAACCGTCACTGGATCAACGCGCGCGCGGAGACGGTGTTCACGTCCGGCGCGTTCAAGCGGGCCGCGGCGATGCACCGCTGCCTCGTGCCGGCCGTCGGGTGGTACGAATGGCGAAGCGACTCGACGCCGAAGGTGCCCTACGTGCACTACCGTGACGGCTTCGAGCCGATCGCGTTCGCGGGAATCTGGACCGGGACCGGCCCCGCGAACGAGCCCGGCTCGACGCGCACCTTCGCGATCCTGACGCGGCCTGCCGTGCCGGCGGTCGCGTTCGTGCACGACCGGATGCCGGTCGTGCTCGATCCCGCGGACTACGACGCCTGGCTCGATCCCGCGTCGCCGCAGGCGGATCTCGAGCGCATGCTGCTCGAGCCTGCGCTCGACTTCGCGAGCCGCAAGATATCGACCTACGTCAACAAGCCGGAGCACGACGATCCGGCGTGCATCGCGCCGGCCGCCTGATCAACGGCGTTCGTTCCACTTGTCGAACGCGCGCGCGAGATCCGCGATCAGGTCGTCGACGTGCTCGATGCCGACCGCGAGGCGGACCGTCGACGGCTTGATGCCGGACATCTCGAGCTCTTCCGCGCTCATGTCGCCCGCGCCGTAGAGCTTCGCGGGCGCGACGAGCGATTCGGTCGAGCCGAGGCTTGCGGTCGTCGCGAAGAGCTCGAGCGAGTCGATGAAGCGCCACGCGCCTGCCTCGTCCGAGCGCAGATCGAAGCAGAGCACGCCGCCGAAGTCCTCCATCTGCCGCTTCGCGAGCGCGTGTCCCGGATGATCGGGCAATCCGGGGTAATGCACGCGCTCGACCTCGGGACGCGTCGCGAGGTACTTCGCGATCGCGAGCGCGTTCTCGGAGTGACGCGCGTAGCGCAGCGTGTAGGTCTTGAGACCCCGCAGCATCAGCCAGGCCGCGCCCGGATCCATCGTCGCGCCGAGGTTCACGGCTTGCGGACGCAGCGCCTTGATGCGGGCCTTGTCGGCGATGACGATGCCGCCCATCGCGTCGCCGTGCCCGTTCGCGTACTTCGTGAGGCTGTGCACGTAGTAGTCGACGGCGAACTGGCCGTGGTTGTGCAGCCCCGCGAACGTGTTGTCGAGGATCGTCGTGACGTCGTGCCGCTTCGCGATGTCGACGATCGCGCCGATGTCCGCGACGTGCAGCAGCGGATTCGTCGGCGACTCGAACAGCACGACCTTCGTCTCGGGACGCGCGAGCTCGCGCTCGATACCGGCGAGATCGTGGATCGACAGCATCGAGAACTCCACGCCGAAGCGCGGCAGGAAGCGCCGCGCGGCGACCCGCGTCGGCCGATACGACTCGACGAAGATCACGATGCGCGCGCCGGCCTCGAGCGTGCCGAGCAGCACGAGCCAGACGGCCGCCATTCCGGTCGCGACCGCGATCCCGTCGTCGCGCCCCTGAAGCTCGGCGCAAAGGAGCTCGAGCTCGCGGGTCGTCGGATTCGAGTCGCGCGTGTACTCGAAGCCCGAGGCCCTGGCCTCGGGACCGAGCGAATCCTCGATCGTCGGGAACGTGAACTTCACCGAGCGGTGAATCGGCGGCACGAGCGCACGATTGCCTTCGGGAAGCGTGATCTCCCGAGGATGATTGACGCGCGTGTCTCTCTTCATCCCGTCGATTGCGGCGGCGAAGCGCGTTCAGATCGCGTCGAGCGCGCGCTTCAGGTCGTCGATCAGGTCCTCGGCATCCTCGAGGCCGACCGACAACCGGACGAGCCCGTCGATGATGCCGACGCGGCGGCGCTCCGCCTCCTCGACGTCCGCATGCGTCATCGTGACCGGATGCGTGATCAACGTCTCGACCGAGCCCAGGTTCTCGGCGAGCGTGCAGAGCCGCACGGAGTCCATCAGCTTCTTGCCTGCCGCGACGCCCCCTTCGACCTCGAACCACAGCATCGCGCCGAAGCCGCTCGCCTGGCGCTTCGCGAGCGCATGCTGCGGGAACGACTCGAGACCGGGATAGCGGACCTGCTTCACCTTCGGATGCGACTCGAGGAACTCGGCGATCGCCTGCGCATTCGCGGACTGCCGCTCGAGGCGGATCGACAGCGTCTTCGTGCCCTGCAGCGTGAGCCACGCGACCCACGGCGACATGATCACGCCGCTCGCATTCTGGATGAAGCGGACCTTCTCGCCGAGCGCGTCGTCGTCGACGATCACGGCGCCGCCGACGGTCGCGTTGTGGCCGTCGAAGTACTTCGTCGTGCTGTGGATCGAGATGTTCGCGCCGAGCTCGAGCGGGCGCTGGAAGTACGGCGTGAGGAACGTGTTGTCGACCGCATGCGGGATGCCGCGCTCGCGCGTGATCTCGGACACCGCGGCGATGTCCGTGAGCTTCAGCGTCGGATTCGCCGGCGTCTCGGTCAGGACGAGCCGCGTGTTGTCGCGGATCGCCGCGCGGACCGCATCGGGATTCGACGTATCGGCAAACGTGAACTCGACGCCGAAGCGGCGGAAGACCTTCGTGCAGAGCCGATAGGTGCCGCCGTACGCGACGTCCGAGACGACCGCGTGATCGCCGGCGGACAGGCAGGCCTGCAGCACGGCCTGGATCGCGGCCATGCCGGTTGCATAGCACGTACAGTCCACACCGCCCTCGAGGACCGCGAGCTTTTTCTCGAGCACGCGCACGGTCGGGTTCGCCGTCCGCGAATAGGAGTAGCCCTTCGCGAGGTACTGGTCGACCGACTCCTGAACGAACGTCGTCGATTGATAGACCGGAGTCAGAATGGCGCCGGTGACGGGATCCGGCTCGACGCCGGCATGCACCTGTTTCGTCGTGAAGCCCATCGGCTTGCTCCGCATTGCGGTGAGGTTGAGGCGGCGATGATACCGGAAAGCGCCGAGGCCGGCATGGCACAGAGCCGGAAAGAGAAAGACGAACAGGTGCCGATGCGCGGCCCGCGCGAGCGGCGGCCGACGGTGCGGCGCCCGCTCATTCGCGCTGCGGAACGACCTCCACCTCGTACAGCATCGGCCAGTTCTTGCCCGTGAGGATCAGGCGCCCGGAGGCGTCGTCGTACGCGATGCCGTTCAGCACGTCGTCCGGTCCACGCTGCGCGGCCGGGTAGATGCCCGACGCGTCGATCCAGCCGACGACGTCGCCGTCGTCCGGATCGATGCGCGCGATGCGGTCCTCGTACCAGACGTTCGCCCAGATCTCGCCGTCGACCCATTCGAGCTCGTTCAGCCGGACGATCGGCCGGCCTTCCGATCGGACGCGGATCGTGCGCACGACCTCGTACGTTTGGGGATCGAGAAACGCGATCCGCTCGGAGCCGTTGCTCATGATGAGACGCTTGCCGTCGTGCGTGAGCCCCCAGCCCTCTCCCGAGTAGCGAAAAGTCCCGACGCGCTCGAACGTTTCGACGTCGTAGACGAAGCCGACCTGGTTGACCCACGTCAGCTGGTAGAGCTTGTCGCCGAGGATCGTGATGCCTTCGCCGAAATAGAGCGCGCTGATCGGCTGATTCCGCTCGACCTCGCCGCTCGGCAGCGCGACGCGCCGGATCGACGACGCGCCATATTGTCCCGTTCCCTCGTAGAGCACACCGTCGTGGAACGCGAGCCCCTGCGTGAAGGCCTGCGGATCGTGCGGGTACGTCGCCTTCACTTGAACGGTATAGCGCTTCGGCGCACGAGGGGCGGCCCATTGCGGCCAAGCCGAAAGCGCTGCCGCCGCCACGCACGCGGCGAGCACGGTAAAGATCGACCACTTGATCTTGGCTGAGGCTGTCATCCGGATTCGTCGCTCGGCGCCGTCGCGCGCCCGCCGCTACTTTACAATTCGCGCACGCGGCGAGTCACGGCCGCCAGTGCGTTCGCCGGTCGAGCCAGCCGGTCCGCTGCACCCACTGCCAGCGGAACTCCGCCGCGTCCCGCTCGACCGCTTCGTAGTCCGCGACATATCGTGCGGCGAATCCGTCGACGCCCCACTCCCTGAACTGCATCACGTGCCGGAGCTCGTGGATCCAGAGCGCCGGGTCGCCGAGCGCGGCTTCGCGGTCCGCGAAGACGATCACGTGATCGAGCGTGATGGCCGGCGCGAGGTTCAGCCTGAACGTTCCCTTCTGCAGCGACAGCTCTCCGCCGCACGCCGCGCACCAGCGCACCGCATCGAGCACGTCGGCGGGCACGTAGTCCGCGATCTCGCGCCGGATCGACGCCGGGATCGCCTCGACGCCGCGTGCGATCGCATCGTCGCGCGACGCGACGATCCACGCGGCGACGGCCGGCGCCGCCGCGGCCCTCACGGCGGGCGTCAGCGACGCGAGGCTTTCCTCGACGCTCTGGCGGCTCTCGACGAGCCACGCGGACAGGAGCGCGAGCGTGTCGCCGGGAGACGGATCCTCGGCCGGGGCGGCCGACCCGGAGACCGTGGCGGACGCGCCGAGCGACGCGGCGGCTGCGAGTCGGCGAACGACGGTGCGAAGCGTCATGACGCCATTCTAGGGGCGACGGCCCGCGACGGCGAACGTCGCTGCCGCGCGACGCGGCAGCCCTCCCGCTTGACTCCTCGACCGGTGCAGGTACCTATAGGGGCGATACGTTCACGTAGCCGGGAGGCTCCGATGTCGGGCAGTGCCAGCAAGTTCGCGCTCCTCGTGCTGCTCGCGCTCCTCGCATCCGCGCAGCCGGCACGTGCCGTCGACGTCGACGGCACGTGGACCGGAACGATGTACGGCGGCACGTGGACCGGAACGATGTACGGCGGCAAGGACGAGCGCAGGCTCATCGTCGTCCTCGAATCGTCCGGCACGCTGGTGACCGGCACGTACATCCTCCACCCCGAGGACGTCAACGACGCGGTGCGGCGCTGGGGCCTCGCCGGCGTCGTCGGCCGGCGGACCGTCGACGACATGCCGCGCGTGCCGATCGTCAACGGCAAGGTGGACGATGAAGTCCTCGTCTTCGACGTCGAGTCCGAGCTCGTCGTCGCGCATTTCGAGCTGCTCGCGGTCGACGAGAACGAGCTCGTCGGCACGGTGACGAGGACAACGAAAGTGCCCAGTCCCAATCGGGCCTGGCAGGAGCTCGACGAGCGGCTCGCGCGAGGGCGTGTCAGGCTCCGGCGGACCGAGCAGCCGCCGCCCGCAGAGGCGCCAAGAGTACCGAACCGCTCGGTTCCTTAGCTTCAGATTCGGGCCGACGTGCCGATTAACTGGCACGTTCGAGACTCGAGGAAGGAGCACGCAGGGTGGAAAACGCGGCCACGGCGGACATCACGGTCACGACCGAAACGACGGAACCACAGGTCGACACGCTCGCTGCACGGATCGCCGAGGACATTGCCGAGGCCGCACGGGAGGATCGGCTCGAGCTGCCCGGCTTTCCGGAAGCGGTGCTGCGCATCCAACGCACGTTGCAGGCCCCGGACGCGAGCGCCGAGGATGTCGTCCGAGTTCTGAGCGCCGAGCCGGCGCTCGCCGCACGCGCGCTGCAGATCGCGAACTCGGTGCAGTTCCGGCGCGGCGGCGCCGAGGTGACCGATCTCAGGACGGCCGTGAGTCGTCTCGGTTTCAACCTCGTGCGCTCGATCGCGGTCGCGCATGCGATCCAGCAGCTGCGCCTGCGTGAGACCTACTCCGCGTCCGCACGGCGCGAGCTCGAATCGATCTGGCGGGCGAGCATCGAGGTGGCCGCGTCGGCCTACGTCATCGCGAAACACTGCGCCCGAGTCAATCCGGATCAGGCGCTCCTGGCCGGTCTGCTTCACGTGCTCGGGCGCCTCTACATCGTGATGCGCGCGGAAGGGATCGGCGCCGCCGCCGATGCCGAGCTCGCGAGCGCGGCCGCCGCGCATCAAGGCGAGGTCGGGAGGCTGATCCTCGCGAGCTGGGGCCTGCCCGAGGCGCTGCAGCACGCGGTCCTGCACCAGGACGACCTCGATTACGCGGCCGACCCGATCGACGTCACGCACGTGCTGATCGCCGCGAAGCATCTGGCCATGCAGCGTCAGGGCGAAACGGGCGAGTGCGGCGTCATCGAACGGATCGCATCGCTCAGCGGCGTGCACCCCGCGCACACGTTGGAGAAGCACGCCGACGAGCTGCGCGAGCTCACGCGCTCGCTCTTCGCTTAGAGCGAAAAACCGTCATCGGCGCGCGCGGTCGTGACGCGCGCAACGAAAAAGCGGGTGTTTCCACCCGCTTCGAGAGCGCCTTCGCTGCCCCTGGCGTTGCCGCCAGGGGAGCGAAGGGATCGATGGCGACCGACCCGAGCGATCAGAAATCCATCGAGAGGTTGAACGAGTAGCGACGGCCCACCAGATCGTCGAACGGGCTGAAGCTCCCGAAACCTGCACGCGGATCCCTGATGTCGTAGCCGCCCGGCCGCGGCTTCTTGTCGAACAGATTGCTGACGCTGACCGACGCGTTCACCGGACCGAACGACGTGCCCGCCGTCAGGTTAAAGAGGTTCACCCCCTTGTAGCCTGCGATCAGCGGATTGACCGCCAGCTCCGGACCCGATGCGCCGGTCGGGCTGACCGTCGTCGCGAAGGTCGTCGGGCTGTCCGTCGAGTCGCGGTAGTTCCACGTGAGCGTGACGCGATACCCGCGTCCCCACATGTACGTGATGCCGGTGTTCGCACGGAACTTCGCGGCGCCGCTGAATCCGGCGTAGTCGCCCAATCGGTCCGCACCGTAACGCTGGATCTGGTCGATCAGGTAGTTCCAGTTCGTGTTGACCGACAGCGTGCCCGGCAACGTGCCCGGCGCCGAGCTCCAGCGCAGGCTGACGTCGATGCCGCTGATCTCCAGCTTGCCTTCGTTCCCGAAGGAGTTGTAGACGCGCAGAATCGCACCCGACACCGGATCGCGCTCGATCAGGCCGCAGAACCCGTACGGATCATCCAGCGAGTAGGTCGGATTAAGACCGTTGATGTTGAAGCAGCTGTTGATGATCGTGCCGGTCTGCTGAACCTCGATCGGATCGCTGACCTTCGCCTTGTACCAGTCGATCGTGCCCGTGATCGACTGAAGCTGCGGACGCCGGAACGGCGAGCGGAACGCGATGCCGAAGGTCCACGTGTCGCCGCGCTCGTTCTTGAGGTTCGGGTTTCCGACCACGAGCGCCGAGCCGCCGGCCACGTTCCATTCGTCCTGGTTTACGTGGAACTCCGACGCGTTGTTGCCGCCCCACGCGTTGATCTGTGCGGAGCACAGTGCCTGCAACTGCGCACGGGTCGCCGGATCCGTCGTGTCGGTGTTGTTCATCGACGTGCCCGGCGTCGGGCCTGGGAAGGATATCGTCGCACCGTTCGGGTTGTTGCGGCACGGATCGTTCGGGATCGCGCTGAACTGCGCGCTCGCGCTCGGCGTTGCGAAGAGCTCGGACATGTTCGGCGCGCGTTCCGCACGGTTGTAGCCGCCGCGGACTCGCATCCACGCCGCCGGGCTCCAGCTGCCGAGCACCTTGTAGGTGTTCACCTCCTGGCCGGTGCTGTAGTCCGAGTAGCGGGCGCCGAGCTCGAGCTCGAGATCCTTGATGATCCGCCAGTCGCGGACCAGCGGGATCAGCAGCTCCCCGTAGATCTCCTTGACGTCCACGGACTCGTCGATGCTGCCGGCGCCGAACTGACCCGCCGACGTATCGGTGATGTAGTCGCGCTCACGCAGCGAGTCCGGGATGTACTTGTAGATGTTCTCGCGGTAGCCGGCACCCAGCGCGCCGCGCATCTCGCCCGCGGGCAGATTCGCGACGTGGCCCTGCGCGCTCACCTCGAAGATGCGCTGCTTCATCGAGTTGCGGTCGACCTGATTCGACAGCAGCGCGTCGATGCAGTCCTGCGAGACCACGAGATTCGGATCGAACGGGTTGAGGCCGCTCGTGCAGGTCAGGAACTTCGAGCTCAGGCCCGTCTCCGAGTATCCCTTGCCGTAGTTCGGCGCGGACAGGATGCGCTGATACGTGTTGAGCGACGTGAACCCGACGTACTGCGTCTGCGTATCGGACCGCCCGTGGGACGTATAGACCTCCCAGGTCCAGTCGGACAGACCGAGGTCGCCGCGCAGGCCGAAGGCGAGCTGATACAGCTGCCCGGAGTTGATCGTGCCTCGCGGCGGCAGATATCCGAGCTGCTGGTTCAGCTGCCAGCCGGCGTTCGGACCGCACTTCGAGAGCGGCCGTCCGGTGTTCGGATCGAGCTCCATCAGGTACAGCGCACCCGTCTCCGGGTTCTCCTGAACGCCCGGCTGGGTAGGATCGGTCGCCAGGATGTAGTTGTGGCAGGCGGACAAGCCGAAGAACGGGCTGTTGGCCGCCGTGATCGTCGGAACCGGGCGCGACTCGAGCAGGGTCCGCAGCTCCTCCGGCACCGGGAACACTTCGGACATCCGGCATCCGCCCATCGGCGCGCAGTTCGTGCCGCGCGGTCCGCCGGGCAGGTACTCGCTGCGGGTCTGCCCCAGCTGCTGACCGGGCGCGGGGTTCGTGATCACCGACGGCAGATAGACCGGATCGTCCTCGAGCGAAGCGAACGGGATCACGACGCCGAAGCCGCCGCTGAACGGCGCCGGCTCACGACGCGTCGACGTGTTCGAGTTCGCGAAGTGGAAGTTCGCGAACACCTCGAGGCTGTCGCTCAAATCGAACGTCGCGCGGCCGAGCAGGTTGTAGCCGTCACGCGGGCTCGACAGCCAGCGCCCATAGTCCACACGGTTCACCGTCGGATTGCACAGCTCGCCCGCGAATGTCGGGTCCGCGCTGACGCCGACCGACGTGAAGGAGCACGTGATCTCGTTCGGGCTGTCGACCGTCCCGTGCGCAGGCTGGTTGTAACCCTGCGGCCCGTAGTAGACCGTGGTAGCTCCGCTGCCGACCTGGGACGAACGAGTGTAGATCGTGCCGTCGGGATTGAAATACCATCCGCCGCCTCTCGGCGTACCCGTTCCTGCGTTCGGCCCCGTGCCGGCCAGAGCGACACAATCGAGCTGTGTCGTACCGTCGAAGCAGTTGCGATCCGCGAAAACGGCGTGAATCGCATCCAACGACGGCGCGTTGCCGCTCCAGGCCTTCTGCAGCACGTTGTAGCTGCCCGTCGTCGCGCCGGACGTATAGGACGGGTCCCACCCGAATGCGAAGTCACCGGAGTTCGAGTACGGCGACGCCATCACGTCGCGGAAGAAGTCCCGCTCGATCCATAGCGACGGCTCGCGCTTGCTGTACTCCATGCCGATCATCACGTGACCGCTGCCGTCGGCGAAGCCCGCGCCGAAGAGCGCGCCGACCTGATACTCGTCGCCGTCGCCCACCTCGTTGATGCCGCCGCGCATGCGCACGGTGATGCCCTCGAAGTCGTCGCGGAACTTGATGTTCGTGACGCCCGCGAGCGCGTCCGCGCCGTACACGGCCGATGCGCCGCCGGTGATGACCTCCATGCCGCCGATCGCGATCGACGGGATCGTGTTGAGGTCGACGGTCATCGATGCATTCACCGGCATCGCGCGATGCCCGTCGATCAGCGTCAGTGCGCGGTTCGCGCCGAGGCCGCGCAGGTTGACGTTCGCCGCGCCCGGCACGACGATGCCGATCATGCCCGCGTTGTCCGGCAACAGCGACATGTTGAACATGTCTCCGGTGCCCCTGCCTCCGTCGAGGCCGTTCGCCCCCTGCAGCGATGTCACCGCGCCGGCGCTCATGCCCGGGCCACCGACCATGAACTGCGGCAGCTCGTTCAGGGCTTGCTCGACGGAGATGAACGCGCTGTCCTCGAAGAGCTCGCGATCGATCGTGAGCAGCGGGCTGTTCGTCTCGAGATCCCGCCGCACGATGCGCGAACCCGTGACGACGACCTCCTCGACGTCGGACTGATTTTCGCTCGACTGCTGTTGCGCAAAAGCCAGCGGTGCATAGCCCGCGGTGACCGACGTCCCCAACGCGGCCACGACAGCACAGTGTAAGAGCCTCTTTCTAGAGTCTAGATTTTTGATTTCCATTGTATTTTATCCGTTTCGAGATGATTTTCGAATTATCGGCCGACGGCCTCACGGTCCCCCAAAGGCCGCCGCGGAAAACGGACGTTCCTCCCTACAGTGGAAAAAAGCAATTGATTATGCCGGCCGAACTTAAGAATTGTCTACAGTCGTCAGCGCACCGTGTTGGCGCACCTTCTTCGAGCTGCAACTATCGAGAGGCCTCTCTCGTCGCATGACGACGAGACAAGCGCGGCCGGCGAATATTCGCGGCTAGAGCAGGATCAAGCTCAGTGATGGGAAGGTCATCAGGACGATCGTGACCGCGATCATGATCAGCACGAATGGGAACGAGCCCGCGAAGATCTCGCCGAGCGTGATGCTCTGATCGTCGAGGCTCGACTTGATGACATACACGGAGAGGCCGAGCGGAGGCGTGAGCAGGCCGATCTCGACGCCGATCACCGTGACGATGCCGAACCAGACGAGGTCGGCGCCGAGCTGAGTCGCGACGGGGAGCGCGAGCGGCAGCAGGATGAGCAGAATGGACGTCGAGTCCAGCACGGTGCCGAGCAGGATCAAGAGCACGAGATAGGCGACGAGAAAGCCCGCGACGCCGAGGCCGGTGCCGCCGAGGAACTCGGCGATCGCCTGCGGCAGCTCCGTGAGCGTCAGCATCATGCTGAACGTGCCGGCCGAAATGATCAGGAACAGGATGATCACGGTGACCTGCCCGGTCTCGCGCATCACGTCCCACAGCTTCGGCAGGTCGAGCCGGCGTTTCAGCACCGCGAGCGCCATTGCGCCGGCGGCACCGGCCGCGCCGGCCTCCGTCGGCGAGAACACTCCGCCGTAGATCCCGCCGAGCACGAGCAGGATCAGGACCGCAACCGGGGAGAGCCCGACGAGCGCGTCGAGCCAGCCCGTCGCGCCGCTCCGCTCTGCTCCTTCGCCCGCGTCTCGCCGCCTGACGTCGCCGACGAAGCTCGGCCAAAACATCGCCATCAGCACGACGGCGACAGCGAACGCCGCGGCGAGCAGGATGCCCGGGATGATCGCCGCGATGAACAGGTTGCCGATCGAGACCTCGGCGATCACGCCGTAGATGATCAGCAGCAGGCTCGGCGGAATCAGCATGCCGAGCACCGACGAGCCTGCCGTCAGGCCGACCGCGAACTTCGGCGTATAGCCGTGGCGCACCATCTCGGGCACCGCGATCTTCGTGAAGATCGCAGCCGACGCTATCGAGATGCCGGTGATCGCGGCGAATATCGCGTTCGCCGCGACGGTCGCGACACCGAGCCCGCCGATGATTCGGCCGAAGACGAATTGCGCGGCACGGAAGGCGTCGCGCCCGATATCGGACACTTGGACGAAAAGCCCCATCAGCACGAAGAGCGGCACGGCGGCGAACACGTAGTCCGACACCGTGCCTTCGGCCGCGAGCGCGAGCACCTTCGTCGCGACGCCGAAGTCGTGCTTGATGAGCGCAAGCCCGATGAAGCCGCTCGAGAGCAGCGCGATCGCGATCGGCATGCCGAGCGCGATCAGCACGAGCAGAGCCGCGATCATCGCCACGCCGATCGTCCGCGGCTCGGTGCCGACGAACCAGACGAGCAGCACGACGGTGACGATCGCGAGCGGGCCGAGGAGCGCGAACCACGCGATGCCCCGCGCGTCCTTACCCGCGCTCGCGGTTGCAGGCGCGGGCGCCGCGAGCTGACGCGAGCACTCGAGCGCCGCGACGAGCGCGCCGAGCACGATGATCGCCTTGATCGGCCAGACCGAGACCGTGAACTGGTTTTCGACGCCGGCGAACTCGCGCGTGACGAAGGCCCGTACCATGTCCGGCCATTCGCCGAGCGCGATCAGCGCGAAAAGCACGATGCCGGCGGCAGCCATCGCGAGCCGCCAGCGCCTCGCCGCCGACGGCGCATTCGCGTCGAGCCGGCCGAGCAGCACCTCGGCACGGGTCAGGCGATCGCGATGCACGGCGAACGCGAGCTGCAGGAACACGCTCGCGACGAGCGACAGCGCGACCATCTCGGTCACGCCGCGAATCGGATGCTCGAAGACCTCGCGGCCGATGATGTCGGCGCAGATCAGGAACGTCAGCGCGAAGACCCAAACGACGCCGGCGCCGTTCATGAACGTGATCAGCCGATCGAACGCCCGCGCCGCGGTTCGCGGCCACGTCGATTGCTGCTGCAACACATGCATCAGGACTGCCTCGAGGTTTTCGCCGAGGAACGATCCCGCGGAGGCGCCGCGCCGCTTCGAGCGCCACGCACCGCCGATTCAGGTGAACGCGTCAGGGAGACTCGAGACGATCCCAGTCCCTGAGCGGTGTGCCCCCTCGTTCCCTCACCGCCTCCATATAGGTTCTTATTACTTCGTTCGCCGGATAGCCGCGCTTCTCCGTCGCAGCGGCCCACTGGCCGGCGATGTTCGGCATGCCGTCGAGCCATCTGCGCCGCTCTTCGAGCGGCAGCTCGTAGACGACCGCGCCTTCGGCCTGCATCTGCTCGAGAGCGCGCCGGTAACGCACGTCGATCTCGTCGGCGATGCCCTGGCTGTACTCGCGGCCGAGCTCGACGAAGATCTGCTGCAACTCGACGGGCAGCGAGCGCCACGTATCGAGATTGATCGCCATGCCGCCCGTGATCTGCGCACCGATGCCGACGAGCGTGATGTACGGGGCGACTTCGTGGATGCGGTACGGCAGCGCGCCGCTCAGGATCGTCAGCACGCCGTCCGCGACGCCGGTCTGGATCTGCGTGTAGTACGTCGAGAGGCCGCCCTCGACCGCGACCGCGCCGGTGCCCTCGAGCCATGCGGCCGACGGTCCCGGCGCGAGGATCTTCCGTCCGCGCAGATCGTCGACGCTGCGGACCGGAAACTTCGTCATCAGATGATACGTGTCGACGGCGCTCGCGCCGAGGAAGCGCTGATTCTGATCCTCCCACGCCTCGATCAACGCCGGATGCGTCGCGTGCAGCTCGTTGAAGATCTCCATGATCATCCGGTAGTCGTCCGTCACGAACGGCGTGTAGTACGTGACGTTCTGGAGCGGCATCTTCGAGAGCTCCCACAGCGTGCCGACCCAGCCGACGTCCGTCAGGCCGATCTCGACGGCCTCGAGCGTGTGCTGGAACTTGTAGAGCGCACCGCCGTACGTCTCGGTCCAGCGAATCCGATAGGGACTGCCGAGCGCCTCGAGCCGCTCGTTCGACTTCGGCACGACGTGGCTCGACATCACTCCGACCCACGGGAGGCCCGTCGTGTGGCTCGATGCGACGGTCAGACGAATCTCGTTGGCAGCTTCCGCGGCAAGAGCACGCGGCGGAGCGGCGACCGCTGCGCAGATGAGCAGCGCGACGGCGCACGAACGAAGCGCGAAGCACGTCTTCAGCGGATCTCTCAAACGCTCCCCCCAAGAGCCGCGGACCTTCGACGTCGGGCAAGACAGTAACACGATCGGTAGCCGACTTGAACTTGTCGAGTCGTGCCGAAGAGGCGGGTTGACCGGCCGGAAACGTTCGCTCAAGGTACGAAGCATGGGCATGCTGATCGACGGGAAATGGCACGACGTCTGGTACGACACGAAGGCGTCGCAGGGGCGATTCGTGCGCAGCGAATCGCAGTTCCGCAATTGGGTCACGCGCGACGGCACGCCCGGACCGAGCGGACGCGGCGGTTTCAAGGCGGAGCCCGGCCGCTATCACCTCTACGTGTCGTGGGCTTGCCCGTGGGCACACCGCACGCTGATCTTCCGCAAGCTCAAGGGTCTCGAGGACCTCATCGGCATCTCGGCCGTGAACGCGTACATGGGCGCCGACGGCTGGACGTTCGATCCGGGCGACGGCGTCATTCCGGACACCGTCAACGGCGTCACGAAACTGTACGAGCTCTACCTGATCGCCGACCCGAAATACTCGGGCCGTGCGACCGTCCCGGTGCTATGGGACAAGGTCGGGCGCACGATCGTGTCGAACGAGTCGGCCGAGATCATCCGCATGCTGAACTCGGCATTCGACGAGGTCGGCGGCAACGATCTCGACTTCTATCCGAAGGACCTGCGTGCCGAGATCGACGAGCTGAACGACTTCGTCTATTCCAACGTCAACAACGGTGTTTACAAGGCCGGCTTCGCAACGACGCAGGAAGCGTACGAAGAGGCCGCGGTCGCGCTGTTCGACGCGCTCGACCGGCTCGAGGAGCGACTCGCGACGCGCCGCTACCTGACCGGCCCGCGAATCACCGAGGCCGACTGGCGGCTCTTCACGACGCTCGTGCGTTTCGACCCGGTCTATTATGTCCACTTCAAGTGCAATCGGCGCAGGATCGTCGATTATCCGAACCTTTCGGGGTATCTCCGCGATCTCTATCAGGTGCCGGGCGTCGCCGAGACCGTGCGCATCCCGATCATCAAGGCGCACTACTACGGCAGTCATAAGACGATCAATCCGTACGGCATCGTGCCGATCGGCCCGGACATCGACTACTCGCTCCCGCACGACCGAGCACGGCTCTCCTGACTCGCGGCGCTTAACGCCATAGCACCGGGCGGCCACGGCCTGCCCGATGCTTTCGCTTCGGCGGCCCGACTCTTGCTAGCCAGAGCATATGGAGCAGGCGCCGACGCGACTGCGGCTCCGCTCGCCGTCCGGCGAGCCGGACCACTCCCGCGGCGGCGCGCACACATCGAAAGTCCGGCGAAGAGGTGAGCCATGAACAGCCGATTGATGCTGCTGGTCAGCGCGGCGATGGGCGCGGCAGCGATGTACTACTTCGATCCGAGCCGCGGGCGGTACCGACGTGCCCTCGTCCGGGATCAGTTCGTCCACACGAGCCACAAGGCGAAGCACGGCATCGGCGTCGTCGGGCGTGACGTGCGCAACCGCACGATCGGCACGACGGCCGTCGTGCGCTCGCTGTTCGATGCGCAACCGGCGGACGACGTCGTCCTCGAGGATCGCGTCCGCGCCGCGCTCGGCCGCGTCGTGACGCACCCGGCGTCGATCGACGTCGAGGCCCACGACGGCATCGTCACGCTCTCGGGACCGATCCTCGCGGACGAGGTCCCGCAGCTCCTCGAGTGCGTCCATCACGTGCGGGGCGTTCGCGACGTCGTGGACCGGCTCGATGTGCACACGGAGCCCGGGCGCATTCCGGGCTTGCAGGGCGAGGCGAAGCCGCGGCCCGGCAAGCGTTCCGCGTTCATGCAGGCCAACTGGTCGCCGACGACCCGGGCGATCGGCGGCCTCGCCGGCGCGGCGGCGACGCTGTGGGGCTTGAGCCGGCATCGGCCCGCCGGCGCGCTCGTCGGCAGCGCGGGGCTCGTGCTGCTCGGCCGCGCGCTGACGAATCTCGAGCTCCGTCGGATGTTCGGCATCGGCGAGGACAGCTTCGCCGTCAACGTGCAGAAGAGCATCCGGATCCAGGCGCCGGTCGACACCGTATATCGGCTCTGGAGCGACTTCGAGCGGATGCCGACCTTCACGAAGCATGTCGCGAGGGTGACGCGCTTGAACGGCCGCGGCGAAGCCCAGGATCGGTGGCGCTGGACGATTCGCGCGCCTCGCGGCCTCGAGTTCACGTTCGACTCGGTCATCACCGAGCGCGACGAGAACCGGCGCCTCGCGTGGCACACGGAGAACGGCGCGATGATCCGTCACACCGGGCAGGTCACTTTCCGGGATCACGGCGACGGTTCGACGACCGTCGACGTGAAGCTGGTCTACTACCCGATCGGCGGCGCGCTCGGGCACTGGGTCGCGTGGCTGCTCGGCATCGACCCGAAGCACCAGCTGGACGACGACCTGCTGCGGATGAAGACCTATCTCGAGACCGGGAAGCCGCCGCACGATGCGGCGGTCCGCGAAAGCGAGCAGATGGAGCCCGAGCGGCGCTGGGCCGGCAACGGCTCGGGCGCACCCACGCCGACCGAGGAGCCGTTGGGGTCGCAGCCGTCGTTATGAGCGAGCGACGGCCCGCATCCGAAAACGATGCGGGCCGTCGAGCGTGCCGACCGAGGCTTAGAACCGGCCCGCTTGGAAATCGGCGAACGCCTGATAGATCTCCTCGCGGGTGTTCATCACGAACGGCCCGTAGCGCGCGATCGGCTCGTTGAGCGGGCGTCCGCCGACGAGAATCAGGCGCGCGCCGTCGTCGCCCGCGCGAAGCGCGACGACCGGCCCATGCGACAGGAGCGCGATCTCACCCCGCTCGACGCGCTGCCGGTCGGGCTCGAGCCCTACGTCCGCGCTTCCTTGATACACATAGACGAACACGTTGTGCCCGGCCGGGACCTCGACCTCGTAAGCGGCGCCGGGGTCGAGCCGGAGATCGAAGTAGACGGGCTCCGTCGCGACGCCACTGATCGGCCCTTCCGCGCCGCCGAGCGTGCCCGCGATCACGCGAGCGCTGACGCCCCCGCCGAGGTCGACGTCCGGGATGCGGTCGGCCTGGATGTCCTGATAGCGCGGCGCCGTCATCTTGTCGCGCGCCGGCAGATTGACCCAGAGCTGGAAGCCCCACATCAGGCCCTCTTCCTGCTCAGGGAACTCGGAATGGACGATGCCGCGGCCCGCCGTCATCCACTGCACGCTTCCCGGGCCGAGGAGCCCCGTGTTGCCCTGGTTGTCGCCATGCCGCATTCGGCCCGCGAGCATGTACGTTACGGTTTCGAATCCGCGGTGCGGATGATTCGGAAAGCCCGCGATGTAATCGTTCGGATCGTCCGAGCGGAACTCGTCGAGCAGCAGGAACGGATCAAAATGATCGAGCCGCGGCGTGCCGATCACGCGCGTCATCCGCACGCCGGCGCCGTCGCTCGTCGGCTGGCCGCGGAGCTTCTGCACGACTCGGCGCGATCGTTCTGCTTGAGGCGTCGTCGTCATTGCGAGTCTCGGGGAAGCGCGAGGCAGGATCGCTCGACGCTACTAGAGCGCGCGTTGATAAGTCAAACGCGGCTCGGCTCGGCGTCGGAATATGTTAGGCGGAGCATTGTGTCAGACACATTTTTTGGGGGTCAGAGCCCTTTTCCCGCCTCCGCGTGACGAAATACGCGAGCCTCTGCAGGGAAAAGGGCTCTGACCCCAAAAAATGTGTCTGACACGGGGGAGCCCCGCCGCCGTGAGAAATGCGGGGGACTGGGATAGAATCGGGCGAATCGATGGGTCCGCTGTAGCCCGATCCGAGGCGCAGTGCCGCCCTCATCCAGCACCGCCCAGGAGAGATTCATGGTCGCCAAGCTTTCAGAGCCGAAGATCATCACTGATGCGGACATCGACCCGCGACACGACTGGTCCCGAGCGATTTACGCTCCCGGCACGATGGCCGTCGATTTCGAGGAGCGCATCGACTTCCGCCGCCTGCATCGCTATCGCCTCGCGCGGACCCGCCAGGCACTGAAGAACTCCGACCTCGGCGCGATCCTGACGTTCGACGCGAACAACATTCGCTACATGACGAGCACGAACATCGGCGAGTGGTCGCGCGACAAGATGTGCCGCTTCGCGCTGCTCGCCGGTGACCAGGATCCGCACCTTTGGGACTTCGGGTCGGCAGCCGCGCACCATCGCATCTATGCGCCGTGGCTTCCGAAGCAGCATTGCCATGCCGGCATGCTCGGCCTGCGCGGCGCCGTGCCGCCCGACGCGGGCCTGATGCGCGCCGCCGCGCAGGAGATCAAGGCGATCCTCGAGGAGGCCGGCGTCGCGGACCAGCCGCTCGGCGTCGACCTCGTCGAGCCGCCGATGATGTTCGAGCTGCAACGCGTCGGTCTCGACGTGCGCGACGGCCAGCAGGTCATGCTCGACGCGCGCGAGATCAAGAGCAAGGACGAGATCATGTTGCTCAACGTCGCGGCCTCGATGGTCGACGCCGTCTACCACATGATCTACGAGGAGCTGAAGCCCGGCGTGCGCGAGAACGACATCGTCGCACGCGCGACGAAGATGCTGTTCGAGATGGGCTCGGACGACGTCGAGGCGATCAACGCGGTCGCCGGCGAGCGCTGCAGCCCGCATCCGCACAACTTCACGGACAGGCTCATCCGCCCGGGCGATCAGACCTTCTTCGACGTGATCCAGGCGTACATGGGCTACCGCACGTGCTACTACCGCACGATCAACGTCGGACGCGCGAGCGACGCGCAGCGTGACGCGTACAAGAAGGCGCGCGAGTGGATCGACGCGTCGATCGCGGCGATCAAGCCGGGCGTCGGCACCGACGAGGTCGCGAAGTGCTGGCCGAAGGCGCAGGAGTTCGGCTTCTCGAGCGAGATGGAGTGCTTCGGCCTGCAGTTCGGTCACGGCCTCGGCGTCGCGCTGCACGAGCGGCCGATCATCAGCCGGCTCGTGTCGCTCGACAATCCGATGGAGATCAAGGAAGGCATGGTGTTCGCGCTCGAGACGTACTGCCCGGCGAAGGACGGCTTCTCGGCCGCCCGCATTGAGGAGGAAGTCGTCGTGACCGCGGACGGCTGCCGAGTGATCACGCTCTTCCCGGCCGAAGAGCTGCCGGTCGCGAACCAGTACTGACAAGGGGGGCAGCGCTCTTTCTCGGAAGAAGGGGCCGGCCGGAAATCGGGGTCAGAGCCCCTTTTTCCGGCGCCGCCCGGAAACCGGGTCGGAGCCTTTTCCGGTACCGTCCAACGATGGGCAAGACCTTGCGGGAAAAAGGGCTCCTCGCCCGATTTCCGCATCGGTCGCGGAACCGCAAAATGGGCTCTGACCCCGATTTCGCGCGGACCCTTCTTTCCGCCCCGCTCCGACTACTTCAATAACAAGGCGACGAGCAGTGGATGCAACGACGATGAACACGGCGGCCTCCGTGCGAGAGCCGCGGCCGGCGCTCGACCGCGAGACGCGGCTGAAGCTCTATCGCTGGATGGTCGAATGCCGCTATCTCGAGAAGCGCGCGTACGACCTATTCATGCAGAACCTGATCAAGGGCACGAGCCACCTCGGGCTCGGCCAGGAGGCGGTCGCGGCCGGCTTCGGTGTCGCGATGCGGCCGGACGACTACACGTTCTGCACGTATCGCGGCCATAACCACACGCTCGTGCGCGGCGTCTCGATGACGAAGATCCTCGGCGAGCTGATGGGCAACTCGTCGGGCCTGATGCGCGGCAAGGGCGGCTCGATGCACCTGACGAGCGTCGAGCACCACATGATGGGCTCGTACGCGATCGTCGGCGCGCACCTGACGATCGCGGCCGGCGCCGCGTGGTCCGCGCAGTTCCGCGGCACCGAGCAGGTCGCAGTCTGCTTCTTCGGCGACGGCACGACGAACATCGGCGCGTTCCACGAGGCGCTGAACCTCGCCGTGGTCTGGAAGCTGCCGGTCGTCTTCGTCTGCGAGAACAACCGCTACATGGAGTACACGGCGATCCACGAGGTCACGGCCGTCGAGCACCCCGCCGCGGACCGTGCGAGCGCGTACGGGCTCGAGCCGATCCTGATCGACGGCAACGACGTCGACGTCGTCTACCAGACCGCGATGCGCGCGCTCGACGTCGCGCGCCGCGGCGGCGGGCCGAGTCTGATCGAGGCCGAGACGTACCGGCACGGCGGCCACTCGCGCGCCGATCCCGGCAAGTACCGGCCCGACGAAGAGGTCAAGGAGTGGCTCGCGAAGGATCCAATTCCGCGATACCGGAAGCGCCTCCTCGACCTCGGCATACCCGAGGATGCGCTGACGGCGATCGAGGCCGACGCGCAGAGGAAGATCGATCAGGCGACGGAGGAAGCGCGGAACGCGCCGCCTTCGGACGAGAGCATCGCATTCAAGGACGTGTGGGCCGACGGAGGTGCCGCATGGCGGAATTGACGTATCGCGAGGCCGTCGCGGCCGGCATCGCGCAGGAGATGCGCCGCGATCCGACGGTCGTGTTCCTCGGCGAGGACGTCGCCCGCGCGGGCGGCGTGTTCAAGGCGACGGTCGGCCTCCTCGACGAGTTCGGCCCCGAGCGCGTTCGCGACACCCCGATCTCCGAGCAGGCGATCCTCGGCGCCGCGATGGGCGCCGCGATGACGGGCCTGCGCCCGATCGCCGAGATCATGTTCTCGGACTTCTTCGCCGTCTGCTGGGACATCGTCGCGAACGAGATCGCGAAGACACGCTACATGACCGACGGTCAAGTGAAGCTGCCGCTCGTGATCCGCTCGGGCAACGGCGGCGGCTCGCGGTTCGGCGCCCAGCACTCGCAGAGCGTCGAGAACTGGGCGATGGCGATTCCGGGCCTCAAGGTCGTCGCGCCGTCGTCCCCCGCGGATGTCAAGGGGCTGCTCGCGGCGTCGATCCGCGACGAGGACCCGGTCCTCTTCTTCGAGCAGAAGTCGCTGTACGCGACGAGGGGCGAGGTGCCGGACGGCGAGCACGTCGTTCCGCTCGGTCAGGCGAACGTGCTGCGGCGCGGCGACGACGTGACGATCTGCGCGCTCGCGCTGATGGTCCCGAGGGCGATGCAGGCGGCGAAGGTGCTCGAGGAGCAGCACGGCATCTCGGCGACCGTCGTCGACGTGCGCTCGCTCGTGCCGCTCGACACGCAGACGATCCTGACCGAGGTCGCACGCACCGGTCGTCTCGTCACCGTCGAGGAGAACCCGCGGCTCTGCGGCTGGGGTGCGGAGATCGCGTCGATCGTCGCCGAGGAGCTCTTCTGGGACCTCGACGGCCCGATCGTGCGCATCACGACGCCGCACATTCCGCTCGCCGCGGCGAACAACCTGGAAGATGCGCAGCTGCCGAGCGCGGACAAGATCGTCGCGCGGGTCAGGGAGCTCGTGGACTAGACCGCGCCCGCGGGTGACAGGGGCACCCGCGGATCGCCGGAAGCGCCGCGGACGCACATCCGCGGCTGCCGCGAGATCGAACAAGAAAATCGGGGTGGTAGAGCTCGATGGACGTATTGATGCCGCAGCTCGGTGAGACGGTCACCGAGGGAACCGTCGCGAACTGGCACAAGCAGGTCGGCGATCGGGTCGAGGCCGACGAGATCCTGCTGGACGTCGAGACGGACAAGGTCTCGATGGAGATTCCTTCCCCCGGGACCGGCACGCTCGCGAAGATCCTCGTGCAAGCCGGCGAGACGGTGCCGGTCGGTACCGTGCTCGCGGTCGTCGAGGTCGCGGGCGAGGCTGCGAGCGCGTCGACGCGCGGCGCGGCTTCGGCCCAGCCGGCGACCGCGGCCGCGGCAGCGAACCCCGGAGGCGCGGCCCACGCCGGCAATGGCGCGGCGGCGCCGGCGGCAAGCAACGGCTCGACGGTCGCGGCGGCGACGCGTCCCGGGCGGGCCACCGCCCACGCGATCGGGCGCCGCGCCGGGGAGCGGCTGTCGCCCGCGGTCCGGAGGCTCGCCGCCGAGCACTCTCTCGAGCTCGGCCGAATCGAAGGCACCGGCCGAAACGGACGGATCACGCGCCGAGACGTGATCCGCTATCTGCAGAACCCACCCCCGGCGACCGCACGGGGCGCGCAACCCGCCACGAGCCGCGACACCGCGGACGCCCGCGCCGCCGTAGCAAGACCGTCTGGGGGCACCCTCCCGTTCACGCGTATTCGCAAGCTCACCGCGGAGCACATGGTGCGCTCGAAGGCGACGAGCCCGCACGTGCTCCAGGCCGTCGAGGTCGATTTCGCGAACGTCGACGTCGTGCGCCGGCAGGTCCGCGAGGCGTGGAAAGGCCGCCGCGGCTACTCGCTGACCTATCTGCCTTTCATCGCGAGCGCGGTATGCGAGGCGCTCGGCGAATTCCCGAACCTGAACTCGAGCGTCGAGGGCGACTCGCTCGTGCTGCACGAGCACGTGAATCTCGCGATCGCCGTCGATCTCGGGCCGGAGGGCCTCGTCGCTCCGGTGATCCGGCAGGCGGAAGCGCTGTCGGTCGCGGAGCTCGCGGAGGCGATCCAGGAAATAGCGGGCCGCGCGCGTCAGGGCCGTCTCAAGCCGGACGATCTCGCCGGCGGCACCTATACGATCTCGAACAACGGCTCCTTCGGCACGCTGATCACCGCGCCGATCATCAACCAGCCGCAGGTCGCGATCCTTTCCACCGACGGCGTGCGCAAGAAGCCGATCGTGATCGAGGCGCCCGAGGGCGATTCCATCGCGATCCGGCCGGTCGGCATCCTCGCGCAGTCGTTCGACCATAGGGCTGTCGACGGCGCCTACTCCGGCGCATTCCTCGCCCGCGTCAAGAAGCTGCTCGAGCAGAAGCGCTGGAGCGTCGACGTCTAGAGCACCGCTGCCAGGGGCTCGGGCTCGGGATCGCGCGCCCGCGGGTGCGCCTGCTCGAGCGCGACGCCCCGCCGGCAGGCGAGCGCGCCCCGTCTCCGTGATATCCGCCGCTCGGCGGTGGCTTGACACCACCCCATCGATCTGGCTCAGTGACTCGTGATGGAGGCCCGTCATGTCCGACACGAGTCGATTCGCGCAGCTCGTCCCGTTTGCCGCCGCCGTCGCCTTGTTTGGATGCGCTGCCGCGCCTGAGGCGGTTCAGGTCCCACGGCCGAACGAAGCCGCGGCCGTTCCCGACACCGGAAGGAGCGTCTCCGAGAATATCGCGGTCGCCGCCGTCGTCGACTTGACCTCCCCGCAGGCATCATCGGCCCCCGACCCCTGCCGAAAGAGCAAGGTCACGGGCAGTCGCATCACTCGCGTGCAATGCGAGGAGGACATCCCGGAGAGCCAGCGCATCCTGAACGAGCAGATCCTTCGTTCGGGAATCGAGCAAGCGCGCCAGATCGCGATGCTCGAGCAGCAAAGAAGAGCGCAGGAAGCGGCCGCGATGCGGCAAATGCAGATGAGCGGGCATCGCTAGCGGTCGCGGACCGCCGAGCCGCCGCTCGCCTGCCCTTTCCCTGGCGATCCGCCGCCTCCGCGATCTCCGAGCTCGCTACCGGAGAACGATCCGTTTCCGCTGCTGCCCGACCGATTGCCCCCGAGGCATCGCTTCCCGATCGGGGGGCTATAATTGCGCTTTCATCACGCCATTCGAGGGTTCCCGACAATGAGCACGCCGCAACGCGCCGCCGTCCCCGACACCGAGATCCAGGACCTCGTCGCCAAAGCTCGCGTCGCGCAGGCCGCGTTCGAGTCGTTCTCGCAGGAGCAGGTGGACGCGATCGTCCGCGACATCGGCAAGTACGTGTACGACAACGCGGAAATGCTCGCGCGCATGGCCGTCGACGAGACGGGCATCGGCGACTACAACGACAAAGTCCTGAAAAACAAAGGCAAAGCGCGCGTCATCTGGAACAACCTGAAGGGCAAGAAGTCCCGTGGGATCATCGGCGAGGAGCCGGAGAACAACCTCGTGCTCGTCGCGAAGCCGATGGGCGTCGTGGCGTCGGTCACGCCGGTCACGAACCCGATCGTGACCCCGATGTGTAACGCGATGTTCGCTTTGAAGACGGGGAACGCGGTGATCTTCGCCCCGCACCCGAAGGCGCAGCGCTGCACGCGGCACCTGACGCAGGAGTTCATGCGGATCGTGAAGTCGCATGGCGGTCCCGACGATCTCGTGCAGATGGTCGAGAACGGCTCCGTCGAGAAGACGCAGGAGCTGATGCGGGCCGCGGACGTCGTCGTCGCGACCGGCGGCGCCGCGATGGTCAAATCGGCGTATTCGTCGGGTAAGCCGTCGTACGGCGTCGGCGCCGGCAACGTGCCGGTCATCATCGATCGGGACGTCGATCTCAAGGAGGCCGTCGAAAAGATCGTCGCCGGCGCGTCGTTCGACAACGGCATCATCTGCTCGCACGAGCAGTTCGTGCTCGCGCCCGAAGAGCGTTACGAGGAGACGCTCGCCGCGTTCGCCGCGACCGGCAAGGTCTGGTACACGGACGACGAGGCGCAGGTCCAGAAGCTCAGGGAGCTCGTGTTCCCGAACGGTCACCTGAACAAGGACGTCGTCGGCAAGCCCGCTCCGGAGATCGCGCGGATGGTCGGGATCGAGGTGCCGAGCTCGACAAGGCTGATCCTCGTGCCCGCGAAGGGCGCGGGGACGGACGACGTCCTCGCGAAGGAGAAGCTCTGCCCGGTCGTCGCGATCCTCCGCTACAAGGAGTTCCACGAGGCGGTCGAGAAGGCAAAGGCGAACCTGCTCGTCGAAGGCGCCGGCCATTCCGCGGCGGTGCACTCGAACAACGAGGAGCACATTCGCAGCGCCGGCATCGCGCTGCCGATCAGCCGGCTCGTGGTCAATCAGCCGAGCTCGCTGACGGCGGGCGGCTCGTTGACGAACGGCTTCGCGCCGACGACGACGCTCGGCTGCGGCTCGTGGGGCGGCAACTCGATCTCCGAGAACCTCGACTACAAGCACCTGATGAACGTGTCGCGGATCGGCAAGGTGATCACCGGCAAGAAGGTGCCGACGGACGAGGAGATCTGGGCGAGCTGAGGCCCTGCCGGGCAAGATTCCACCGTCACGGCGCGGATGCCGTCGCCGACCGACTCGGGGAGAGGGTTGCCCACGGCGACCCTCTTCAGACGAGCACCGCGTCGAATCGACACACGACGCCGGCAAAAAGTGGTAATCTTGCCGGCCTTCAGCGGCCGCGGCCGAGCCGCGGCATCTGCCGGCGCCTGCGCCGGCCGCGCTACAATGACGACGATCGTCGCGGATGGGCAGCGCCCGCCGACGGCCGATCGACCACGACGCGCCCGTAGCTCAGCTGGATAGAGCATCGGCCTACGAAGCCGGGGGTCGGGAGTTCGAATCTCTCCGGGCGCGCCATCCACCCCCGCTTGATCAGCAGCGAGACGCGCCTCGATCGCCGATGCCTCTGGGCAAGCCTCGGGTCGAGGCTTCCCGGAGGGTACTCGCGTCGCTGAAGCCCGCGGCAGGCTGAGCTCGTTCATCGCTCCGGCACGAGCCGAACAATTCGCCCGCCTGCGGCGTTCTCGAGCAGCAGGTAGACGCGTCCGGCGGCATCCGCCTCGATATCCCGAATGCGCCCGAGCCCGCTGAGCAGCGTTTCCTTGTGCTCGACGCGCGCACTGCGGTTGACAGCGATGCGATAGAGCTCCGTGGCCTTCAGCGTGCCGACGAGCAGATTGCCCCGCCATTCCGGGAACGCCGCGCCGCGGTAGACGATCAGGCTCGAGACGGCAGGCGACGGCGTCAAATCGACGACCGGCTGCTCGATGTCTCTCGGATCGAAGTCGATACCGAGCTCGGTCGCGAAATCGACGGGTCGGCCGTCGTACTGCAAGCCGCGCGAGACGAGCGGCCAGCCGTAGTTGCGTCCGCGCTCGATCAGGTTGACCTCGTCCCCGCCGCGCTGTCCCATTTCCGTTCCCCAAAGCCGGCGCCTCGCGGGGTCGAACTCGAGCCCTTGCGGGCTGCGATGGCCGTACGTCCAGATACTCGGGAGGGCATCGGGTCGTCCGACGAACGGATTGTCGTCGGGGATGCTGCCGTCGTCGTTCAGACGCAGGATCTTGCCGTACGGCTGGGACAGATCCTGCACGCCGTCGATCTCCGATCCGCCCTTGATGCCGATCGTCAGGAACACGTGCCCATCGTCATCGAATGCGATGCGCCCGCCGGCGGCCATGTCCGGCATGGCCGTGTAGCGCTCGACGTCCGCCTTCCAGATCACCTCATCGTCGATCCAGGCGCCGTCGTCGATGCGCCCGCGGATCAGCGCGACCATCGAAACGGGCCGCCCCGAGCTCCGGCTGGCAACGTTGCAGTCGTCGCAACGATCCGTGTAGCTCAGGTAGACCCATCCGTTCTCGGCATAGTCCGGATGCAGCGCCACGTCGAGCAGATAGCCCTGGCCGTAGACGAGACGCAGGCCCGGAACCTCGAAGCCGTCGTCGAAGGTCCGCGGCGTGCCGCGGATCGGCTCGGAGAGCGCGCCATTGCGCGCAACGATCCGCAGTCCCTGCGTCTTCTCGGTGACGAGGATCCGGCCGTCGGGCAGCGGCGCGATCGAGTACGGCAGCGGATCGATACCTTCCGCGACGATTTCGACTCGAAACGTGTGTCGCTCGCTCGCGATTGGGCCAGCTGGGATCGACGGCGCCGACGCCACGTTGAAGTCGGCATACGAGAATGCGGCGCGCTGCTCGGCGATGAATATCGCGAGCCGGTGAATCGTGTTTTCGTTGAGCGTTTCCGACCAGGCCGGCATACCGGTCGCTGCAAACCCCGACGAGATACTCTGGCGCAGCGCGTCGATCGAGTCGCCGTGCTTCAGCGCGACGCCGACGAGGGGCGTGCCTTGCGCGGCGCCCTGGAGCGCGTCGCCGTGGCAAACGCTGCAGTGGGTCTGGTACGGCCCGCCGTAAGGGTCGGCCGGCACGTTCGCCGCGGCCGCATCGGCACGGTCGTCCGCAGCGGCCGCTGCTGCATCCGGCACGGAGAAGACGGAAGTATCGACGTTCGTATTGACCACGTTGTCGTCGAGCACGACACGCGTCGTCGAGATGCCCTCGACGGCGACCGTGATCGTCGTAGCGAGCATGACACCGCCGACCGGCTCGTAGTCGGCGAAGTCCGTGACGACGTTCGCTTCGCCAAGGCCGGGGATGCTCGTGACGGACGTGCTTCGCGACAGCAGGCTCGTCTCGCGGTCCAGATACAGGGTCGCGGGCGGTGAATCGCCGCTGGTCACGCCGAGCACGAAGTGAGCGCGGCCGTCTATCTCGGCATCGTCGAGCCGCTCGAATTGCAGTCCCGCGGCCTCGAGCTGTCGCAGCGCATCGAGCGGCGCGATGTAGGACTGCATCTGCAGCGCGGCCGCTTCCTGGCCTTCGAGCATGCGCAGCCCGTTCGGTCCCAGCTCCCACGCCCGTGCACCGTCCCAGCCCCTCCGCTGCTGGATCACGCCGAGATCGACCGCCTCGAAATAGCCGGCGCCGGGCATTCGAACGATTTCAACGGTGCCCTCGAGCCGACCGAATAGCGGGCTTTCGATGACGACTTGCCCGGTGCTGGTGAAGTTCTCGATCCGCTCGATGGCAGCCGCGCCGCCCGTGGCAGCGATGTTCGCCGCGACGATCTCGTCGGCCGTCTGGGCGAACCCCATGGACGCGACGCAGGCAAGGCCGACGACGGCAACGAAGCGCCGAGGTGACGTGATGGCCATGGCGGATCTCCTTGGTTAAACGAAGTCCCGTTGCCGGGACCAGATGAGGAGCGCAGTGGCGAGGAAGGCCGCGCTGAGACCGATCTCGCTCGCCAGAATGCCGAGCACCGTGCCGGTCCAGCCGGCATGCGGCGGCACGAAGTCGGCGCCGACGCCGGACACGCGCAGGAACGACGGAATCAGAAAGATGGGTGCCGTATTGCCGGCGATGATGACGACCGTGCTCCAGATCGCCGAGTCGGTGACGAGCGACATGCCGAGGTATGCCGCGTAGTAACAGACGACGTAGCAAAGCAACATCACGAGAAACGGCATGATCCCGTCGGGAATGCTCGTCGCCGCAACGATCGTCAGCGCCGCCAGCAGGAGAATCGTCCAGGGGACGAAGAACGCAATGGCGCTGGCGGCGAGCTTGGCGCGCAGGTATTGCACCGGCGAGACCGGTAGCGTCAGCACGAACAGGTGGACTCGATCCTTTCGCTCCGTGACGACGCCGAGCGCGGTCGTGAAAATGCCGAGCAACGTCACCGAGATGAACAAGAGGAGCCAGCCGACGAAAAACCGGGTTTCGCCAAAGGGCATCAACGCGATGCCGATGGCGCCGAACACGAGGGCGCCGACCATCATCGGCCGCATCAGGATCAGATCCTTCGCGATCAGGCGGCGGACGATCGACCCATTCATCCGTCTTGCTCCTTGCGACTCGCCATGACGGTGGCGACGAAGATCTCCTCGAGCGTCATGCGTTGAACTTCGCGCACGACGATTCCGGCACTCTGGTAGGCGGCCGGAATGTCGTCCGAGTACTCGTTCGCGGTCACAGTTGCGATACGCCCTCCCCGATCGATATCGATGACGGCGGGCAGCTGCGGGAGAGCGGCGCCGTCGGGCAGCTCGACATGCAGCCGGCGCCAACGGTCCAGGAAGACCTCTTTGTCGCTCAGGTCGATGACACGGCCGCGATCGATGAAGGCGATCCGATCGGACATCTGCTCGACGTCCTGCGTGTTGTGCGACGAGAAGAGAATGCCGCGACGCTCGTCCTCGAGCACGGCCATGAGCTCGGCCAGGACCTCGTGACGGGCTACGGGATCGAGACCGGACGTCGGCTCGTCGAGCACGAGCAGCCGCGGGCGCCGCGCGAGCCCGAGTAACAGCAATAGCTTGACGCGCTCACCATGCGAGAGTCCCTTGATGCGCTTCGCCGGATGCAAGTTGAAGCGGCGCAGCAAAGTCGCCGCATAACGCTCGTCCCACGACGGAAACAGCGACGATACCCATTCGATGTGCCAGCCGACCGTCGCATACGAATGGAGGCCGACATCCTCCGAGACGAAGGCCACGTCCTGTTTCGCGCGGGCCTGCTCGGCCGGCATCGGGTAACCCGCGAGGCGCACGCTTCCGCCGTCGTGCGCGACGAGTCCCATCGCGATCCGGATGGTCGTCGACTTGCCCGCACCGTTCGGCCCGACGAAACCCAGAATCTGGCCGGCATCGAGCCTGAGCCGAATATCGCGCAGCGCGAAGTGCGGATAGTTCTTCTCGACGCCGTCGAGCTCGAGCAGCGCGGTCATCGTCCTTTCTCGTCCTCTTTCTTGGCTATTTCCCGTAATCGGCGCGCGAGCATCTCGGGCGAGAGGCCGAGCTCGGCGCCGATGCTCGCGGCCCGGGCGAGATGCTCGTCGAGCTCCCGCTTCCGAAGGTCACGGCAGAGGTCGACGTTTTCGGCCACGAACGTGCCCCTGCCCTGGCGCGTGACGATCACGCCCTCACGCTCGAGCTCGAGATAGGCCCGCTTGATCGTGATGACGCTGACTCTCGTGCTCGCGGCAAGCGCGCGGATCGACGGGATCTCCTGACCCGGTGCCCAGTCCCCCACGGCGATCCGGCGCCGAATCTGCTCCATCAGCTGGAGGTACATCGGCCGAGGATCGGTATGAGAGATGGTGAGCTTACTGTGCATATCGTCATACACAGTATGCACACAGGCGGCGCGACGTTGCAAGGGCCGGAGCTGCGGGAGATCGAACGACGAGCAAACGACTCCACGGAGGCTTCCGCGCGGACAGGCGCCTACGGCGCAGGCACAGCGACGTCACCGTGTCGCTACAGGCGGGAGAGCAAGGGAAAGATCGCGGCTCTCAGCGCGGGCGGAGAGCGCGTCAGGAGGGACGGTACGTCATCCTCCGAATGTCACGTGATCTCCAGATCGGTGGGATACCGGCGCCAGCGCTCGTAGTCCTCTTCACTACAGGCGTCGGACTCTTCCTTCGTCGAGTACCGAGCATTCCACGCGGTATTGACGTGGTGATAGAGGTGCATCATGTCGACCGTGTAGGCGCCGATGTCGTAGTCGGGGTCGTCCTCGATCTCCTGAATCAGCGTCCGTATGGAGTCGGCCGCTTCCCGTAGCTGGAAGAGGATGTACCCCTTGTTCAGTGGCTTCATGACTTCCCACCGGCGCAGCAAGGCCCCGCGAAGCCGCTCTCAACCGAACAGCGTCGCGTCCGCATGCGTGTCGACGTACCGATCGACGTACTGCCGATAGAGCCAAGCCGCGCGTCTCGTCCATTCGCCTCCGCCCGTCGGGAACCCCACTTCACTGCCGTCCGACAGCCTGACGCTCGCGACCGGCATCACCTCGCGCGTCGCGCTCGTCAGGAAACATTCGGTCGCGCGTGCAATGTCGGCCTCGGCGATCTCGCGCTCGTAGGTCTCGACGCCGTCGTCGCGGAACGCCGCATGGACCGCGGCCTTGGTGATGCCTTTCAGATTCCGCGCGGTCTGCGACGGCGTCACGACGTCGCCGTCGATCACGAAGAAGACGTTGGCGTTCGACGCTTCCGTGACGAGCCCCGCGTCGTCGAGCATCAGGCAGTCTTCAGCGCCGAGCCTGCGCGCCTCGATCAACCCGAGCACGTTGTTCAGGTAATTGCCGCCCTTGATGTTCGGATCGAGCGCGTTGCCGGCATTGCGGCGGACGCCCGGCACGGCGAGCCGCACGCCTCGCTCGTAATAGATCGTGTTCCAGCTCGGCACGGGCTTCACGATGATCACGCAGCTCGGCGCGAGGCGCGGATCCGGAAAGAGGTCGATCGCGCCGACGCCGCGCGTCACGGTATACCGGACGTAGACGTCCGTGCGGGACTCGGGCGCGCCGGTCGCCGCGACCGTCTTTTTGATACGCCGCGTTAGCTCCTCGAGCGTGAGCCCGAGATCGAGATGGATCAGCGATGCCGAGTTGCAGAATCGCGCCCAGTGCTCCTCGTAGAACAGCGGCACGCCCCGATAGGTGCGGAACACCTCGTAGACGGAATCGCCGTACAGAAAGCCGCGATCGAGAACCGGAATACGAGCGTCCTCCGTCGGCGTGATCACGCCGTCGACGCTGGTCATGCTGCGCACGTTGAAGGTCCCGTTCAGAATTCGCCGATATAGCGCCGCTCGAGCCGGGAGCCGAGCCGAGTCAAGATCTCGTAGCCGATCGTGTCCGCGGCCGCGGCGACCTCGTCGAGCGTCACGGCGCCGCCGATCAGGTCGATGTAGTCGCCGGGGCGGATCGCATCCGCAGGCACCGAGGACACATCGATGCACGTCAAATCCATCGATACTCGGCCGACGACGGGCACTCGCACGCCTTGGAACGACGCGTCGCAACGGTTGCCGACCGCCCGCGGGTACCCGTCCGCGTACCCGACCGCGCACACCGCGAGCCGGCACGGCGGCTTCACCGCATGCGTCGCGCCGTAGCCGACCGTGCCGGCGGTCGCGACGTCGCGAATCTGCACGATCCGCGCCCTGAGCGTCACGACGGGCTCGACCGGACTCGCGCGATCGGAAAACGGATTGCCGCCGTAAAGACCGATGCCCGCACGCACGAGGTCGCCGCGATGCCTCGAGTCGAGAAAGATGCCGGCGGACGCGCCGACCGAAGTCGGCGCCGGCGGCAGCACGCGGCGTAGGCGCTCGAACGCGAGAAGCTGCGCGTCGTTCAGCGCGTGCGCGGGCGAATCCGCGCACGCGAGATGCGTCATCACGTACTCGACGTCGATCCCGGCGAGGCGCTCGGGCTCCTCGGCGAGCCGCCTGACCTCTGCCTCGGTGAGCCCGAGGCGGCTCATTCCGGTGTCGACGTGCAGCACTGCGGAGCCGCCGCCTGCCTTCGTCCAGTTCCCAATCTGGTCGAGCGAGTTCAATACCGGCGTGAGCCGCGCCACATGGAAGACGGCGGCCGCGCCGGCCGGCACGCCTTCGAGCACGTAGATCGCCGCGTCGGGCAGGAGCCGCCGCAGCTCGCGGCCCTCGTCGATCGTCGCGACGAAGAAGCGCCTGCAGCCTTCGAGCGCGAGCCGGGCCGCGACCGGCCCGAGGCCCAAGCCGTACGCATCAGCCTTCACGACGGCCGCGCATTCGGCCGGCGCGGCCGCGTCCCGCATTCGCCGGAAGTTGCGCGCGAGCGCGTCGAGGTCGACGACGAGAATCCCAGGCGCCGGCGCCTCCACCGCCTCGACGGGGATCGGCCCGGTGGGGCTGGGACGAAACGGGTGCGGATAGGCCACTACTGCCAACTCCTTCGCAGGGCCATGCGGCGGCCGATGCTCAGATTGCGACCCGAATCCGCCCCGGCACCGGCGAACTCGGGCGACAAAACGACGCAAATATGGCGAATTCTGACGGGACGGCGCCGGTCGCATCCGAGACCGGCGGCACGATAACGGCTCTGCGACGCGCGGGAGCGCGCGTCCGACTCGTTTTTCCGGGACGGCGGTCGCGGCCGCGCGCGGGTTTGCGTCATCGCGCCGCCGTCAGGTTCACCTTGACGACTTCCGCAGGCTCCTCGCCGGCGCGCACTCGGTACGCACCGACACCGACCGGCACGAGTGCGGATTCTCCCCGTTCGAGACTGCCGAGGGCACGGCCGTCGGCTCCCTCGAGCTCGACCCGGCCTGCGATGCAGTGCAGGCAGTGCGCGTCCTGCCGCGCGACTTCGGCCGCCGTCGTCGCCGTCGGACGGAGATGCTCGATCTCGTAGCTCGGATCGCGCACGGAGCGAGCGGTCGCCGGGCCGATCGGCTCGCGGCGCGCGATCAGCTCCTCGGGATCGACCCGTTTCAGGTTCAGCACGCGGATCGCCTCGCCGATGTCGATGCGACGCAGCGGAAAGCGGACGTTGTCCCACGCGCGGAACGTCGGCCCGGGCCGCCTGATCTCGAGGGCCAGTATCTCGAGCCCCTCGGGATTGCCGAGCGCATGCACCTCGGCGGACGCGGCGCGTCCCGTCGCGGCGACGATGCGCGCCGGATTCGAGTTGTGCACGATCATGCCTGGCTCGACGCGGATCGCGTTCATCGAATCGAGCACGTGCCAGTAGACGGATTTGAGCTTGTCGAGCAGCTCGAGCGCGACGTCACGCTGGGCCGTCAGCGCGTCGGTGAGCTCCGCCGGAAGCGCCCCGCGGCCGGCCGCGCGGTCGGCGAGCCACGGCGCGAGCCACGACTGGAGCCGCGCGGGGGTGGCGCGATCGCCGACGATCTCGAGCAGACGCTGCTGCCAGGCCCGGCCTTGCGTCAACTGCGCCTCGAGCTCGGCCGGATCGATGTCGCGGTTGAAACCGACTCGGAGCGTCGCGCCCGGGTCGGCGGCGATGATGACGTACGCCTCCGTGTGGCCCTCCGGATGGCCCTGCACGGACAAGAGCTCACGGACATCCAGCGTCTTCGGCAGCAACGGAAACGAGCCGCCGTGCGCGTCGCCGAGGGACGGCCCGAGAAAACGCGTCGGGTGCCGTCGAAGTAACGCGGGAAGCGCGAGCTGCGATCCGTCCTGGAAGCGCAACCGGCTCGGATGAGCCCGGGCTTCCTCGTCCGCGTCGTACGCCGCGATCTCGAACGCTTCGCCGAGACCGGCGCCGGTCACGAGCGGCTGATCCGGCAGCGGGCAGAGCCGCTTGTACTCGCGGATCCGCATGCCGCCCCACGGCCGCTCGACGAAGTTGCACGGCAGCGGCTTCAGTATCCCGGAGGCCACCTCGCTGAGGACCGCCTCCTCGCCGTCCATCAGGGCCTGTGCAATCGTCCTTCGAGCTGCCAAGCGCGTCATATCCGGTGAGACTCGGCGCGCAGTATGCCACGAACCTTTATGTCAAAACGTGACTGAATACCGTTCAGGTCGCCGGTAAAGCTTGTACGCTGCAACGACTTGAAGCACCTGCGTCTCCTTATACCGACATGGCCGATCCTCGGGAACTCGCAGAACAGGCTATTGCCCTGCTTCAGGACGCATTGCGCGAATCGGAGAGGCGGGCCGCGGAGCTCAAGGAGCAGCTCGAGAATCGGGCGCCGCCGCCGGAAGGCAGCCCGGAGAGCGCGCTCGCCGAGCTGCAACAGCGGCTCGATACTGCCGAAGCGGAACGCCATCGTCTAGCGGGAGAAGTCTCCCGCCTCGAGGAGGTGCTCGCCGAGGAGCGCGTGAAGGCCCAACAGCTCAAGGCGAAGCTCGATGTCGCGGAGTCCGGTCCCGACAAGCTCACGAAGAAGGAGATCAACTTCTGGCGCTCGAAGGTCGACGACTTCGATCAATCGATCAACGAGCACAAGGCGCGGATCGCCGAGCTGCGACGCGAGCTGCAGGCAAGGGACGCGCAAATCGACTCGCTCACTGCTCGCGAGCGCGAGCTCGCCGAGTCGCTCGCCACGCGGGAACGTGAGCTGACCGAGGCACTGGCTGCACGTGAGCGCGAGCTGACGGACGCGCTGGCCGCGCGCGAGCGCGAGCTGACCGAGGCGGCCAGTGCGCGCGAGCGCGAGCTCACCGAGGCCGCCGACGCGACGGCCCGCAAGGTATCCGAGCTCGAGACCGAGAATGCCGCGCGCGGCACGCGGATCGACGAGCTGACGGCTCGCATCGAGGCGCAGACGGCGCGCATCGCCGAGCTCGAGGCGGAGCTCGAGCGGAAGGAGAACGAGCGTCGCTCGCTCGCGGACGAGCTCACGACAGCCCGAGACCAGATCGCCGGCCTCGAGCAGGAGCTGCGCGACGAGAAGGAGTGCACGGACAATCTGAGCGAGGTCGCGAACGAGCGACGCGAGCTCATCACTCGCCTCGAGGACCGGCTGGCCGAGGCCGAGGAGCGCTACGAGGAAGCGAGGTGGCGGCTCGGCAAGGCGCAGCACTTCGAGCGGCTGGTCAAGCGGCGCAAGAAGCTGATCAAGGCGCTGATCGAGCGGATCCGCCAGAAGCACAAGGCGAACGTCGCGCTGAAGGCGGGCCTGGACGGCCTCCGCACCTACAAGGCCGCGGCCGAGGCCAAGCAGCACGAGCTTTTGAAGCGCATCGACAAGCTGACGGCGAAGGTCAAGGAGCAGGAGGAGACGATCGCGCGCCATCAGGCGTCGACGGTCGCGAAGGAGATGTTCGCGGGCGCGCAGATGCGCGTCTCGGAGCTCGAGAAGCGCGTCGAGGCGCAGATCGAGCTCATCCAGACGCTCGAGGAGGAGCTGAAGACCGCGAAGGCCATGCAGCAGGTCCGCGCCGACTACGGCGCCGAGGTCGAACGGCTGCGCGGCGAGGTCCAGCGCCTCGAGCAGGAGCTCGACGCGAAGAGCAAGATCGTCGAGCGGCTCGAGAACGATGCGGACGAGCAGCAGCGGAAGCTTGCTCAGCTGCGCCGGTCCGAGTCCGAAACGTTGCGCCTCAAGACGCAGATCAAGGAGCAGGAGGCGACGATCGCGAGCCTGACCCAGGAAGTCGACGGCTGGAAGCGCAAGTACGAGTTCATGATGGCGGACCCGACTCCGCCGCTGCAGTCGGCCGCCGAAAAGTAAAATCGGGGTCAGAGCCCTTTTTCCGAGGCAAGTAGCCCCGCAGAACTGGGGTCAGAGCCCTTAGACTCGGTAAAAGGGCTCTGACCCCAATTCCTGGCGCAGCATCGGCTCGAGATCGCGGCGGAACACGGCCGGGTCGTCGACGTCGCAGAGGTCGGCGAGCTTGGTCGCTTCGAGCCCCGCGTAGCCGCACGGGTTGATCCGCGTGAACGGCTCGAGGTCGAGCGCGACGTTGACCGCGATCCCGTGGTAGGAGCAATACCGGCGCACGCGCAGACCGATCGCGGCGAGCTTCTTCCCGTCGACGTAGACGCCCGGCGCGTCGCGGCGCGCTTCGGCACGGACACCGTAGCCTGCGACGGTCCGAATCACCGCGTTCTCGAGCGCCATCACGAGACCGCGCACGTCGAGCCTGAGTCTCCGCAGATCCAGGAGAACGTATGCGACGACCTGTCCCGGGCCGTGATACGTAACCTGCCCGCCGCGGTCGATCTGCACGACCGGGATGTCGCCGGGCGCGAGCACGTGCGTGCGGTCCGCGTTCAGCCCGAGCGTGAAGACCGGCGGATGCTCGACGAACCAGATTTCGTCGGGGGTCTCGGGCGTGCGCCGCTCCGTGAATTCCCGCATCTCGCGCCAAACCGCCTCGAGCGGCCGACGGCCGAGGTCGCGGACGACGATGCGGGCAGCGGTGACGGCAGACGCAGGGCGAGTCTCGGTGCTCACAGCACCATCAGTATATCCGCGCTCGACGAGAGCTCCCGGTAGAGCGCATCGATCTGCTCGCGGCTCTCGGCGCGCACGACGATCGTCAGGCTCGCGTAGCTCTCGCGGCGGCTGAGCTGCTCCGAGACGTTCTCCGTCCCGGCCGCGCCGAAGTGCCGCTCGACGATCGCGAGCGCCGCGCGGCGGAACTGCGCCTCGTTACGCCCAAAGACCTTGACCGGCAGATCGCACGGAAACTGCAGCAACGACTCGGAATCGCTCATCGGGGAATCACTCACGGGCTCGAAACCTCAGCCTGAGGTCGTCCTTCACGCGCGTCCACGTCCCGCCCAGCGAGACGGCCTCGAGCACGACGACCGGCACCGTTGCGAGCGACCTGCCGCCGAGCGTCACGTCGACGCTGCCGATCTCGAGCTCGGCCGGCAGCGGCGCGACCAGCTCCGCCCGGAAGCGGAGGACCGCCGACAGCGCGTCGTAGGCGCCCCGCGGGATCGTCACGTAGAGATCGCGGGCGAGGCCGACCGGCGCGCTGTCGACCACTCCCTTGAAGACCCGCGCCGCGCGGATCGGTTCCCCTTTCGCGAAAAGCTTGTGCGTCTCGAACGAGTCGAAGCCGTAGTCGAGCAGGCGTTGCGCCGCCGTGAAGCGGGCCCCCGTCGTCTCGGCTCCGAGCACGACGGCGATGAGCCGCATCCCCGAGCGCTCCGCGGTCGCGATGACGCAATATCCCGCGCTCTCGGTGTAGCCGGTCTTCAGGCCGTCGACCGACTCGTCCCTGCGCAACAGCCGGTTGCGGTTGTATTGGCGTATGCCGTTGTACGTGAACTCCTGCTCCGCGAAGTACCCGCGATACTCGGGGAAATCGTCGAGTACCGCGGAGGCGAGCCGCGCGAGATCGCGGGCCGAGCTCAAATGGCCGGCCGCCGGCAGCCCGGTCGGGTTCCTGAACGTCGTCGCGGTCATGCCGAGCGACTCGGCACGCTCGTTCATCAGCGCGACGAAGGCCTCCTCGGATCCGGCGATCCGCTCGGCGAGCGCGATGGCCGCGTCGTTGCCGGACTGCACGATCAGCCCGCGCAGCAGGTCCTCGACCATCACGGCGTTGCCGACCTCGATGAACATCCGCGACCCGCGCATCCGCCACGCCTTCGCGCTGACGATGACTTCCTCGTCGAGCGCGAGCGTGCCTTCGCGGAGCGCCTCGAACGCGAGGTACGCGGTCATCAGCTTCGTGAGGCTCGCGGGCGCGCGGCGCGCGTCCGCGTCGCGCTCGCCGAGCACGGCGCCCGTCACGTGGTCGATGAGGAGATACGACGCGGCCGGAATCGGCGGCGGCTCGGGAACGACGACGTCGGCCGCCCGGCAGAGCCCGGCCACGAGCACGAGAAGAATCGACAGGCTTCGCACGACCCGCCCCCCGCCGTCCGCGCGAATCGCGGCTACGGCCCGACGACGAGTCTCGGATCGGTGACGCCCGAGCGGCGCAGCCCGTCGCTCGCGCGGTCGTACTCCGCGACGTCGTAGAACGGCCCGACGCGCACGCGGTGCAGCGCGTCGCGGTCGTCCGACACGACGAACACGTTCTCGAAGCCTTGATCGCGGAGCCGCTCGACGAGCCTCTTCGCGTTGTCGGCCTCGGAGAACGCGCCGACCTGAATGAAGAGCTCGCGCACGCGCGCCGCGTTCGTGTCCGCCGCCGACGCGCGCGCCGCTCGGGCGGATTCGCGCGCGCCGCGTTCCGTCGAGGCCACGAGCGTCGCGGAAGGCGGGTCGATCGCGCGCACCTCGACGCGCGCCGTGCCCGCGCGCACCATGTCGAGCGCCTGCGCGGCCGCGTACGAGAGATCGATGATGCGGTCACCGACGAACGGCCCGCGGTCGTTCACCTTCACGACGACGCTGCGGCCGTTCTCGAGGTTCGTGACCTCGACCCACGTCGGCAGCGGCAGCGTCTTGTGCGCCGCCGTCATCGCATACATGTCGTAGGTCTCGCCGCTCGACGTCCGCTGCTTGTGGAAGTCGGGGCCGTACCAGGAGGCGATCCCCCGCTCGACGAAATTCTCGGCGGAATCGAGCACGTAGTAGCGCCGACCGAAAACTTCGTAGAACGGCGGATTGCCGAGCGCGCTGCGTTCGGACGCGATCCCGTCGCGCGCAGGCGTCGCGACGTTCGCGGTCCGCGGCTGCGATGCGCAACCGAACTGCAAAGCCGCGAGCAGCACACAAACGCCGCCCGCCCAGAGTCGTCCCGTCGTCTCGTTCAAGGCTCCTCGCTTCCCCCGCGCCGGAGCGCCCGAATCATTCGCGCCCGTTGCCGGCGGCATACGCGTCGGCGATCGCTCGGCTCAGCTCGTGAGCCGCAAGCGCATACTTCACGCTCCTGTTGTAGCGGGTAATGACTCTGAAGTTGTGATATCCAACCCAATACTCGGTGCTCCCGCCCTCGCCCTCGAGCCCGAGGATCGTCGCGGGGAGATCGTCGTCGCGCTCGGGCGGCAGCACGTAGCCGAGCCGCCGCAGCTCGCCGACGGTGTGCTCGAGCTCCATCGCGTTCGCCGGCGTGTGGCCCGACCACTCGTCGCCGAGGCTCACCGGATCGGCGACGAGGCCGCCGTCCCGCCAGCCGTGCACCTTGAAGTAGTTCGCGACGCTCGCGAGGATGTCTTCCCAATCGGTCCAGAGATTCCGCTGCCCGTCTCCGTTGCCGTCGACCGCATACGCGCGGAAGCTCGACGGGATGAACTGCCCGGCTCCCATCGCGCCCGCATACGAGCCGAGCTGATCGAACAAGCCGAGGCCCTCCTCGCGGCCGAGGAGCAGAAACGCCTCGAGCTCCGACGCGAAGAAGCTCGCGCGCGGTGGATAGGCGAACGCGAGCGTCGCGAGCGCGTCGAGCACGCGGTAGTTGCCCATGCGCGTGCCGAAATACGTCTCGATGCCGATGATCGCGACGATGATCTCGGGCGCGACGCCGAAGCGCGCGCTCGCAGCCGCGATCTCGTCCTCGTGCGCGCTCCAGAACTCGACGCCCGCCGCGATCCGCGCAGGCGTCAAGAAGATGCCTCTGTACTCGTGCCACGGCACGACGCGCTCGGCCGGACGGGCGATCGTCTCGAGGATGCGCTCGTTGATCTCGATGTCCGCGAGCGTCCGCTCGACCTCCTCCCGCGTGAAGTCGTGCTTCGACACCATCCGCTCGACGAACTCGCGCTTCGCGCGCTCGACGGCCTCCATGTCGACGGCGGCGGACGCGTTCGCGCCGAGCAGCATGGACGAGAACCAGAGGAGCGGGATGCCGCGGCGCGTACGCGAGTCGCTTCTCATGCGGGCAACAACTTCCTGTGGCCGTGAATTGCGGCGAGGATACCGAAACACCCCATCAGGGTCACCATCGACGTGCCGCCCGCGCTCACGAGCGGCAACGGCACGCCGACGACGGGCAGAATGCCCGACACCATTCCGGCGTTCACGAAGACGTACACGAAGAACGTCAGGCTCAGCGATCCGGCGAGGAGCCGCGTGAACGTGTCCTGCGCCTGGCTCGCGATAAAGAGCCCGCGTCCGATCAGCACGAGATAGAGCACGAGCAGCGTCACCGCGCCGAACAGCCCGAACTCCTCGGCGAGCACGGCGAAGATGAAGTCGGTCGAGCGCTCCGGCAGGAACTCGAGATGCGCCTGAGTGCCGTTCAGCCAACCCTTGCCGAACAAATGGCCCGAGCCGATCGCGATCTTCGATTGGATGATGTTGTAGCCCGCACCGAGCGGGTCGGACTCGGGATTCAGGAACGTCAACACGCGCTGGCGCTGATAGTCGAGCATCGACATCCAAAGAAGCGGCGCGAGCGCGAGCGCGAGCGCGCCGACGCCGAGCATCAGCCGGAAGCTGATGCCGGCGAGGAGTACGACGAGCCCTCCCGCGGCGACGACGAGGAGGGCCGTGCCGAGATCGGGCTGCTCGGCGATCAGGATCGCGGGCACGGCGATCACGAGCAGAACGACGACGAGCTGCGGCAACGTCGGCGGCAGCGTCCGATAGTGCAGGAACCACGCGACCATCATCGGCGCCGCGAGCTTCATCAGCTCCGACGGCTGGAAGCGGACGATGCCGAGATCGAGCCATCGCTGCGCGCCCTGGCTGATCTCGCCCTCGACCGCCACCGCGAACAACAGGCCGAGCACGCCGCAGTAGAGCCACGGCGACCAGATCCGCAGATACCGCGGCGGAATCTGTGCCATCACGAAGAACGCCGTGAAGCCGAGCGCGGCGCGCATCCCCTGACGCACCACTCGGCTCGCGTCCCCGCCGGACGCGCTGTACAGCACGACGAGACCGATCGTCGTGACCGCGACGAGCGTCAGAAGCAACGGAATGTCGACGACGAGCTTACCGAGCAGCGGCGAGCCGAGCGCCTTGCGCGGCTTCGCGCCCCACTCAATGCTCGCGAGCGACATAGTTCCCTACCGCCGTCGACGGTTGCGCCGCGAAGTACGCATCGAAGATCTTGCGCGCGACCGGCGCGGCGGCGCTGCTGCCTCCGCCGCCGTTCTCGACGACGACCGCGACGGCGATGCGCGGCGCTTCGGCCGGCGCGTACGCGATGAAGAGGCCGTGATCGCGGAGCCGCTCGTCGATCCGGTCCGCGTCGTACGTCGCGTCCTGCGCGATGCCAAGGACCTGCGCGGTGCCCGTCTTGCCGGCGACGACGTACTCGGCACCGAGCATCGGCGTGCGGGCGGTCCCGCGCGGCGCCTGAGTGACGGCGACGAGCGCGTCGTGCACGACCTTCCAGTGCTCCTCGCCGATCTCGACGCCCGGCAGCCGCTCCGGCTCGCGATAGACGATTCCGCCGTCGAACGTTTCCTCCGTGCCGATCAGGAGACGCGGTCGGTAGCGGGCGCCGCGCGCGGCGAGAACCGCGGTCGCATGCGCGAGCTGCAGCGGGGTCGCGAGCGTGTAGCCCTGCCCGATGCCGGCGATGACCGTCTCACCCGGGAACCAGACCTTGTCCTCCGGCCGCTGGAACGTCTCCCGCTTCCACTCGCGCGACGGCACGACGCCGCCGATCTCGCCGTTGATGTCGATGCCGGTCGGCGGGCCGAAGCCGAACGAGTAGAGCGCCTCGGCGAGGTGGTCGATACCGAGCCCTACCGCGAGATCGTAGAAGTAGACGTCGCACGACTGCACGATCGCGTTGTGCAGATCGATGCGGCCGTGACCCTGCGGGCGCCAGTCGCGGTAGCGGTGCGTGTTGCCCGGCAGGCGGTAGAAGCCGGGGCAGTAGACGTGGTCGTGCTCCGTCTTCGTCTCGTGGTGAAGCGCGGCGAGCCCGAGGAACGGCTTGATCGTCGAGCCGGGAGGATAGCGGCCCGCGAGCGCGCGATTGAACAGCGGCTTGTCCGGGTCCGCCATCAGCGCCGCGTAGTCCGAGCGGGAAAGACCGGCGGCGAGGCGGTTCGGATCGAACGACGGCGTGCTGACGAGCGCGAGCACGTCGCCGTTGCTCGGGTCGATGGCGACGACCGCGCCGCGCGACGTGCCGAGCGCCTCGTGAGCGGCGAGCTGCAGACGCATGTCGAGCGACAGCACCACGTTGCGGCCGGGCTCGGGCCACTTCGTCTCGAGTCCCGCGCTCGCACCGCGAGCCTCGGACTCCGCTGGATCGAGCAGCACCCTGCCCTGCGCGTTCACGACCTGCTGCTTGTAGCCGACCTGACCGTGCAGCACGTGCTCGTACGTGCGCTCGACGCCGGTCTTGCCGATATGCGACGTCGCTGCGTAGTTGCGCCGATCGATCCATTCGAGGTCGGAGCTCGAGATGCTGCCGACGTAGCCGACCGCATGCGCGCTCACGGGCCCGAACGGGTAGTAGCGGACCAGACCTTCCTGGATGTCGATGCCCGGGAAGCGGTGCCGGCGCACCGCGAAGCGCGAGGCCTCCGTCTCGGAGAGGTTACGCAGCTTCACGCGCTCGAAGCCGCGATGCGAGCGGATCAGCTCGACGAGCGTCGAGTGCTCGGCCGGATCGAGCAGCCCGAGCGCCTCGAGCTCGCGAAGCACGGCGTCGAGATCCGTGATCTGCTCCGGGATCGCGACGAGCTGCCAGGTCGGCAGGTTCTCCGCGATCACGACGTGGTTGCGATCGAGGATCAGCCCGCGCGTCGGCGCAAGAGGCTCGATGCGAAGCCGGTTGTCCTGTGAGAGCTCGCTGAAGCGCTGGTAGTCGACGACCTGCAGCTGCACGAGCCGCCCGACCAGCACCGACGTCAGCAGCAGCACGACGACCGCGGCCGCGATGACCCTCGACAGGAACAGCCGCTGTTCCCGCCACGGATCCTTCAGCGCCTGAGACCGTTTCGCCACTGGAGCCCTTTCGATGCGCTAAAGCCGCGCCGGCGCGTGCTCGCGCCCGCGATCGAACGTCGACCAGACGATGAGCCACAGCAGCGTGCCGCTCGCGATCGGCGGCCAGCGCTCGCCGATCGGCACGGTGCGGCCCGCGATGCCGTCGATCCAGAGCAGCAGGAACTCGTTCGCGGCGAGGAGCGCCGCGACGACGATCGTCGACTGCACGATCGGGAATGCCCGCAGCCGCAGCCGGAAGCGGCCGCAGACGTAGACGATCAGCAGGAGGCCGAGCGCGTGCTGGCCGAGCAGCGATCCGGTGAGCGCATCGAGCGCGAGCCCGACGACGAACGCGGTCGCGAGCCCGAACGCGGGCGGCGCGGTCAGCGTCCAGTAGATCAAGGTGAGCGCGACCCAGTCGGGCTTGAACGCAATGATCGACTGCGGCAGCGGCACCGCCGCGAGCAGCAGGGCCGCGACGAGCGAGAGGAGCGGCGCGAATCTCATCGCGTCCCCCGCACGTCCGCGACGTGCGTCTCGTCCGCTTCGCCCACGTCGGTCGTCGTCGCGTCGACGTCGGGCTTCTCCGTATCCTCTTCCGCCTCGTCGGCGTCGCTCCGACCGTATCCGGCGCGAGCCGGCAAATCCTTGTCGCCGGTCCAGACGAGCAGGACCTCGCGGTCGCGATCGAGCGCCGCGGCGGGCTCCGCGATCACGTCCGCGAACGACTGTCCGGGCCGCCGGCGCACCTCGATCACGCGCCCGACGGGATACCCCGCCGGAAAGACGCCGCCCAAGCCCGACGACAGCAACAGATCGCCGACCTCGATGTCGGCGCTGTTCGTTAGATAAGGCAGCCGCAGCCGGCCGCTGTCACCGGTCCCGACCGCGATCGTCCTGAGCCCGTTGCGGGTCACGATGACGGGCACGGCGTGGTCGGCGTCGGTGATCAGCACCGCCTCGGACGTCATCGGTGCCACGTTGACGAGCTGGCCGACAATGCCGTTCGCGTCGAGCAACGCCTGGCCGACGTACGCGCCGTCCATCGAGCCGCGATTGATGCTGAAGCGGTGCCGATAGGGATCCATGTCGACCGCGAGGATCTCGGCGACGAGCACGCGATCGGAGAGGCGTGCCGTCGAGTCGAGCAGCTCGCGCAGCCTGCGGTTCTCGGCCTCGAGGGCCTCGAGGCGCTGCAGCTTCGCGCTCGCGTGGAGCTGCTCGCGCCGGAGCCGCTCGTTCTCCGCGAGCAGCGTCCGCCGCTCGGCGAACGACGTCTTCGCCCAGCGCCACGCGCGCGGCGGGGCGTCGACGAGCATCTGGATCGGAAAGACGACGTAGGAGAGCGCTTCCCGCACCGATTCGAGGCGCGACGTCCGATGATCGACGATCATCAGAGTGCAGGCGGCGACTGCAAGCAGCAGGAAACGGCCGCCCAGGGATCTCCCCCCGGGACCGAGCCCGTTCGATGCTTTGCCTGGAGCGCCCATTCAGATGCCGCTCGCGCGGCTGCCTCCCCGAGGTCTGTTCTTTTCGCTACGTCTGCCTGCGAACCTCTTCGGTTCCGCTCTCCCTCCGCTCTACTCCACCGAGAACGCCGCCGGACCGTACTCGTCGAGCAGCTCGAGGACGCGCCCGCCGCCCCGCGCGACGCAGGTCAGCGGATCGTCCGCGACGACGACCGGAAGACCGGTCTCCTCGGTCAGCAGCTTGTCGATGTCCGTCAAGAGCGCGCCGCCCCCGGTCAGCACGATGCCGCGCTCAGCCACGTCCGCACCGAGCTCCGGTGGGGTCTGCTCCAGGGCGACTTTGACGGCCCCGACGATGCCTTGCAAGGGCTCCTGTAACGCTTCCAGGATCTCGTTGCTGTTCAGCGTGAAGGCACGCGGGACGCCTTCGGACAGGTTTCGTCCTTTGACGGATATTTCCTTGACTTCCTGCCCCGGATACGCCGAGCCGATCTCGCACTTGATCCGCTCGGCCGTCGCCTCGCCGATCAGAATGCCGTAGTTGCGGCGGACGTAGTTCACGATCGCCTCGTCGAAGCGGTCGCCGCCGATCCGGACCGACGCGGCATAGACGATACCGTTCAGCGAGATCACGGCGACCTCGGACGTGCCGCCGCCGATGTCGAGCACCATCGAGCCGCGCGCCTCGTGCACCGGCATTCCGGCTCCCATCGCGGCGGCCATCGGCTCCTCGACGAGGTAGACTTTGCGGGCGCCGGCGCCTTCCGCCGATTCGCGGATCGCCCGCCGCTCGACCTGCGTCGAGCCGTACGGCACGCAGACGAGCACGCGCGGGCTCGGCCGGAAGTAGCGCGAGCCGTGCGCCTTCTTGATGAAGTACTGAAGCATCTTCTCGGTCACGTTGAAGTCGGCGATGACGCCGTCCTTCAGCGGCCGGATCGCGGTGATGTGACCCGGCGTGCGGCCGAGCATGTTCTTCGCCTCGGTACCGACGGCCTCGAGCACCTTGCCGCCGCGGCCGGGCTCCTCGCGGATCGCGACGACGGAAGGTTCGTTCAGCACGATGCCGCGGCCTCGAACGTAGATCAGGGTGTTCGCGGTGCCGAGATCGATGGACAGATCGTTCGAGAAATAGCCGAGAAAGCTCTTTAACATCGAGCGCCAAAGCCGCGGGAAATGAGTGGCGCGACTTTAGCAACGGGTGGGAGAATCGGCAAGCGACGTGTATATTCTAATGAGACGTCCGTCACCGATGTAGCCCAATGTCTTTCGAAAGCCAGGACATCGACAAGCTGTGCGACCTCGCACGTCTCGAGATCGGCGCCGACGAGCGCGCGGATCTCGCGGCGAAGCTGACGGACATCGTCGCGATGGTCGGGCAGCTTGCTGCCGTGCCGACCGACGGCGTCGAGCCGATGGCGCACCCGCTCGACCGGCCGCAGCGCATGCGTGACGACGTCGTCACCGAAGAAGATCGGCACGAGCTCTACCAGCGCAACGCGCCGGCCGTCGAGCGCGGCCTCTATCTCGTCCCGAAGGTCATCGAATGAACGTCGAAGTGAGGCGTCGGGAAATGGTGTGGAAAATGGTGTCAGACACCTTTTTCGACTCGCCGCTTCGCGGGCACCCGTCGCCGGCGCTCGAAAAAGGTGTCTGACACCCTTTTCCGATCCCGCTTCGTCGCGCCCACGACCCCGAGAACCTACCGCTCATGCACGATTTGACGATCGCACAACTCGCCGAGGCGCTGCGCGCGCGCAAGTTCTCCGCGGTGGAGCTCGCGCGGCACTGTCTCGACCGGATCGCGAGGCTCGGCGGCGAGCTGAACGCCTTCATCACCGTCACCGGCGACGAGGCGCTCGCGCAGGCCGAGCAGGCGGATCGGCGCCTCGCCGACGGCACCGCGACGCCGCTCACGGGCATCCCGATCGCGCACAAGGACATCTTCTGCACGGCGGGCGTGAAGACGTCGTGCGGCTCGCGGATGCTCGACAACTTCGTGTCCCCGTACGACGCGACGGTCGTCGAGCGCCTGAACGACGCGGGCGCCGTGACGCTCGGCAAGACGAACATGGACGAGTTCGCGATGGGCTCGTCGAACGAGACGAGCTGGTACGGCCCCGTGAAGAACCCGTGGGATCGGGCACGCGTGCCGGGCGGGTCGTCGGGCGGATCGGCCGCGGCGGTCGCCGGCAGGCTCGTGCCCGCGGCGACCGGCACCGACACCGGCGGCTCGATCCGTCAGCCGGCCGCGCTGTCCGGCATCACCGGTATCAAGCCGACGTACGGGCGCGTGTCCCGCTACGGAATGATCGCGTTCGCGTCGAGCCTCGACCAGGCCGGCGTCCTCACGCAGACGGCCGAGGACGCGGCGCTGCTGCTCGAGGCGATGGCCGGCTTCGATCCGCGCGACTCGACGTCGCTCGACGAGCCCGTGCCGCGCTATTCGGCCGAGATCGACACGCCGTGGGAGCACCTGACGATCGGCGTGCCGGACAACTTCTTCGACGACGGGCTCGACGCTGCGAACGCGGAGGCGGTGCGCGCCGCGCTCGCCGAGCTCGAGAAGCTCGGCGCGACGCTGAAGACGCTGCACCTCGATCATATTCATCTGTCCGTGCCCGCGTACTACGTCGTCGCGCCGGCCGAAGCGTCGTCGAACCTCGCCCGCTTCGACGGCGTGCGCTACGGCTACCGCTCGCCGGGCGCCGAGAAGCTCGATCTCGCGAGCTTCTATAAGAGGAACCGCGGCGAAGGCTTCGGCGCGGAGGTCAAGCGGCGGATCCTGACCGGCACGTACGTGCTCTCGGCCGGCTACTACGACGCGTACTACCTGAAGGCGCAGCGCGTGCGGAAGCTCATCAGCGACGACTTCGCGCGCGCATTCAACGACGTCGATCTGATCGCGGGCCCGACGACGCCGACGCCTGCGTTCCTGCTCGGCCAGAAGACGAACGATCCGATCCAAATGTACTTGAACGACATCTACACGATCGGCGCGAACCTCGCGGGGCTGCCCGCGCTGTCGATGCCGTGCGGCTTCGTCGAGGGCCTGCCGGTCGGCCTGCAGCTGGTCGGCCCGCCTCTCTCCGAAGCGAAGCTCTTGAAGACCGCGCACTGGTTCCAGAAGGTCACGGACTGGCACCGCCGCGTGCCGCCGGGCTGGGAGTGAGGGCGTCACGGATGGACTGGGAAGTCGTCATCGGCCTCGAGATCCACACGCAGCTCGCGACGAAGAGCAAGATCTTCTCCGGCGCGTCAACCGCGTACGGCGCGCCGCCGAACACGCAGGCGAGCCTCGTCGACTTGGGCTACCCGGGCGTCCTGCCGGTGCTGAACCGCGAAGCGGTCGTGATGGCGATCAAGTTCGGCCTCGCGACCGGCTGCACGATCGCGCGGCGCTCGGTGTTCGCCCGGAAGAACTACTTCTACCCGGACCTGCCGAAGGGATATCAGATCAGCCAGTACGAGCTGCCGATCGTGCACGGCGGGAAGATCGACATCGTGCTCGACGACGGCACCGTGAAGACGATCGGCATCACGCGCGCGCATCTCGAGGAGGACGCCGGCAAGTCGCTGCACGAGGACTTCCACGGGCTGACCGGCATCGACCTGAACCGCGCCGGCACCCCGCTGATCGAGATCGTGTCCGAGCCCGACCTGCGCTCCGCCGCCGAGGCCGGCGCGTACATGCGCAAGATCCACACGCTCGTGCGCTATCTCGAGATCTCGGACGGCAACATGCAGGAAGGCTCGTTCCGCTGCGACGCGAACGTCTCGGTGAGGCGGCGCGGCGATCCGAGCTTCGGCACGCGCACCGAGCTCAAGAACCTGAACTCGTTCCGCTTCGTCGAGAAGGCGATCGAGGTCGAGGCGGAGCGGCAGATCGACGTGCTCGAGAGCGGCGGCCGCATCGTGCAGGAGACGCGGCTCTACGACCCGGACCGCAACGAGACGCGGCCGATGCGGACCAAGGAAGAGGCGAACGACTACCGCTACTTCCCGGACCCGGATCTGCTGCCGGTCGTCGTCGACGACGAGCTGATCGAGCGCATCCGCGCGGACCTCCCGGAGCTGCCGGACGCGAAGCGCCAGCGCTTCATCGGCCAGTACGACCTGCCGGCCTACGACGCGTCGATCCTCACGTCGCAGCGCCCCCTCGCCGACTACTACGAGGCCGCCGTCAAGGCGACGAAGGCACGCCCGAAAGCCGTCGCGAACTGGGTGCTCGGCGAGCTCACGGGCGCGCTGAACCGCGCGGGCCTCGAGATCGGCGAGTCGCGCGTCGCGCCCGAGCAGCTCGGGGCGCTGCTCGATCGGATAGAGGACGGGACGATCTCCGGAAAGATCGCGAAGGACGTCTTCGAGACGCTGTGGAACGAGGGCGGCGACGTCGGTCAGATCATCGAGAGCCGCGGACTCGTGCAGATCACGGACCGCGAGGCGATCGAGGCGCTCGTCGACGACGTGATCGGCGCGTACCCCGAGCAGGTGCAGCAGTATCGCAGCGGCAAGACGCAGGTGCTCGGCTTCCTCGTCGGGCAGGTCATGAAGGCGTCGCGCGGCAAGGCGAATCCGCAGCAGGTCAATCAGGCGCTCCGCGCGAGGCTCGACTCGCCGGACTGATCACGGGCGCGCCCCGCATAAGGAAGTGACTCGAGGGCCGACGGCATGAACGAAGTGCAAAGCTTTCTGCTCGAGGGCTGCGGCATCCGCGGCTCGCTCGTGCGGCTCGAGGAGACCTGGCAGCAGGTCATCGCGCAGCACAACTACGCGCCCGACTTGAGGCGCCTGCTCGGCGAGAGCATCGCCGCGACCGTGCTGCTCGCGAGCAGCCTGAAGGCGAAGCCGCGCGTATCGATGCAGCTGCAGGGAGAGGGCGCACTGAAGCTCCTCTTGATCCAGTGCACCGAGGAGCTCCGCGTGCGCGGCATGGCGCAGTGCGAGGCGCGCGAGCGCGGAGAGGCACTGCTCGGCGAAGGCCGGCTCGCGGTCAACATCGACACGCGAGGACCGAACGGCTTCTTTCAGGGCATCGTGCCGATCGTGAGCCCGCATCTCGAGGTGTGCCTCGAGGCCTATTTCCGCCAGTCGGAGCAGCTGCCGACGCGGTTGATCCTGCGCGGCACCGAGCGGCGCGTCGCCGGCATGCTGCTGCAGGCGCTGCCGGGCCACGAGTCCGAGGAGGACGCGTTCCGCGAGGCCGCGATGCTCGCGCAGACCGTATCGACGGACGAGCTGACGGGCTCCGCCGCGCCGGCGCTCCTGACGAAGCTGTTCCATCGCTACGACATCCGCCTATTCGACGCACGGCCCGTGCTGCACGACTGCCGCTGCACGCCCGCGCATCTTGCGAGCATCGTGCGGATGCTCGGCGAGGACGAGCTCGAGGACCTGCTCACCGACCCCGGCTGGGTCGAGCTGACGTGCGAGTTCTGCAACCGCGCGTTCCGCTACGACGACGTCGACATCGCCGCGATCCTGCGCGGCGAGGCACCGCAGCAGATCCTCCACTGACGGCTCGTACGCGCCGAGCCGCCGGCTCCGTCTGCTCGTCAGCGCTGCCGCGCGAGCACGACGTAGCGGTCGAGCCCGGCGAGGTCCCGTCCGCGCTCGACGACGTCGAGCCCGGCGGCCACTGCGAGCGCGGCGACGTCGGCCTGCTGCTCGCTGCCGTGCTCGACGATCAGGACGCCGTCGGCGCGGAGCCGCGGCGGCGCGTCGCGGAGCACGACCCTGATCGCGTCGAGGCCGTCCGGCCCTCCGTCGAGCGCCGCGCGCGGCTCGTGCGCGAGCCCGGCGAGATGCGGGTCGCCGCTCGCGACGTACGGCGGATTGCACAGGATCGCGTCGAACGTGCGGTCGCGCACGGCGGCAAACCAGTCCGACGAGCGCCATTCGACGGCGAAGCCGAGGCGCGCGCCGTTCGCGCGCGCGACGTCGAGCGCCGCATCGCTCGCGTCGACGGCGACCACGCTCGCATCCGGCCGCTCCGCCTTGATCGCGAGCGCGATCGCGCCGCTGCCCGTGCCGAGGTCGAGGACCTGCGGCGACGCGACGCCGTCGAGCCGCGCGAGCGCGGCGTCGACCAGGTGCTCCGTCTCCGGACGCGGCACGAGCACGGCCGGCCCGACGGCGAGCTCGAGCGAGCGGAACTCCTTGCGGCCGACGACGTACGCGAGCGGTTCTCCGGCCGCGCGGCGCGCGACGAGTGCCGCGAGCCGGCGCGCGGCGTCGGCCGAAAGCGGCCGCTCCGGGAACGCGATCACGGCGCTGCGGGCGGCGGGCACCGCATGCGCGACGAGGAGCTCCGCGTCGAGCCGCGGCGTATCGCTCGCGCCGGCGAGCGCGGCCGTCGCGGCGCGGACCGCGTCGCGATAGCACCGCGCGCGATCGATCTCCGACGGAAGGGGCTCCGCGCCCATCGTTCAGCTCGTGCCGAGCGCGGCGAGCTGGTCGGCGCGGTACTCGTTCGCGAGCGGCTCGATGACCTCGTCGAGCTCGCCCTCGAGGATGCGGTCGAGCTTGTGCAGCGTCAGGTTGATCCGATGATCGGTGACGCGGCCCTGCGGGAAGTTGTACGTGCGGATGCGTTCGGACCGGTCGCCGGTGCCGACGAGGCTCTTGCGCCGCGCGGCCGTCTCGCTTTCGCGCTTCGCGACCTCGGCGTCGCGCAGGCGCGCGGCGAGCAGCGACATCGCCCGCGCGCGGTTCTTGTGCTGCGAGCGCTCGTCCTGGCACTCGACGACGATGCCGGTCGGAATATGCGTGATGCGCACGGCCGAGTCGGTCTTGTTGACGTGCTGGCCGCCTGCTCCCGACGCGCGGAACGTGTCGACGCGCAGGTCGTTCGGGTTGATCTCGATGTCGCCGACCTCCTCGGGCTCCGGCATCACGGCGACCGTGCAGGCCGACGTGTGGATCCGTCCCTGGGCCTCCGTGGCGGGAACGCGCTGCACGCGGTGCACGCCCGACTCGAACTTGAGCTTCGCGTAGGCGCCCTTGCCGACGATCCGGCTGATGATTTCCTTGTAGCCGCCGTGCTCGCCCTCGTTCGCGGACAGCACCTCGACGCTCCAGCCCTGATCTTCGGCGTAGCGGCTGTACATTCGGAAGAGGTCGCCCGCGAAGAGCGCGGCCTCGTCGCCGCCTGTGCCGGCGCGGATCTCGAGGAACAGGTTGGCGTCGTCGTCGGGATCCTTCGGCACGAGATGCAGCGCGAGCTGCCGCTCCTGCGCTTCGCGGCGCTCGCGCAGCACGGCCGCCTCTTCCTCGCCGAGCGCCCGCAGCTCGCGGTCGTCGCCCCGCGCGAGCTCCTCGGCCGCGGCGAGCTCCTCCTCGAGCTTGCGGTATGCCGCGAAGTCGCGGGCGACGGGCTCGAGGCGCGCGTACTCGCGGGAAAGCTCGCGAAAGCGGTCCTTGTCCGCGATCGTCTCGGGCTCGCTCAGGAGATGCGCGAGCTCCTCGTAGCGCTCGGTCAGCGCCGTCAGTTTGCGCCGGATGGATTCGTTCACGGTTCGATCGTCAGTTTGGCCGCGCCGCCCTGGCCGCGGCGGGGTCGGCCGCCCGCGGCGGTGGTCCCGACGGGAACCGGCCGCGTGCGGTCAGCCGCCGTTCTCGACCTGCCCCGCGTCCGGAAAAAATGCGGGCTGATTGTCGGGCAACGCTGCCAGGAAGGACAAGGGATGGAGGCTCGGGGTTCCGGAGCTGCGGTATAGTGCTCTGGTCCGTCCTCGGACGGACCGTTTCATTGAGGTAGACCGACTTATGAAGCATGCCTGGCACCTCGCGCTGATCGCCTGCGTCGCAGGCTGCGCCGGCTCGCCGGTCGAGGCGCAGCGAAGCCGCGTCGAAGTGGACACGCACGCGCTGCGCGGCGAGATCGCGCTCGAGGCCGAGCGACTCGACGAGGCCGCAGACCATTTCCTCGCGGCCGCCCGGCTCGTCGACGACGCATCGCTCGCCGAGCGCGCGACCCGCATCGCGTACGACGCGGGCCTGCAGGACATCGGGCTCGAGGCCGCGAGACGCTGGCTCGAGGTCGATCCGGAGGACGTCCGCGCGCACTGGTTCGCCGGCATATTCGAGGCCCGCTCCGGGCGCGCCGACGCCGCGGTCGAGCACTTCGCCGAGTTCGTCGAAGCGGGCGTCGACCGCGCCGGCGCCGGCACGGCGCTCGGGCTCGTCGTCGAGGCGCTCGCGGCCGAGCCCGACGCGCAGATCGGCGTCGCGATCGTCACCGAGCTGATGGAGCGCTATCCGGGCACGCCCGAAGGGCATTTCGGCCTCGCACGGCTCGCGATGCGGGCCGGCGACTTCCCGCTCGCCCTCGAGAACGCGAAAGCCGCGACCGAGCTTCGGCCCGAGTGGCGCGACGCGCAGCTGCTCTATGCCCGCACGCTGCTCGTCGCCGGCCGCACGGAAGAAAGCCTCGAGCTGATTCGCGAGCTCGCCGAGGAGACCGACGATCTCGAGGTGGACCTCCAATACGCGGAGCTCCTGCTCTCGGCGGGCCGCATGGACGAGGCGCACGAGCGGCTGACGGCGATCCTCGACGAGAACCCGGGGCTGCCGGAGGCGACCCGCGCGCTCGCGTTCCTCGCGATGGCGCAGGAGGACCTCGACGAAGCGCAGCGGCTCTTCGAGGAGCTGCGCTACCACGAGCGCTATCGCGACGAGGCGTTCTACTACCTCGGGCGAATCGCCGAGACGCGCGAGCAGCCGCTGCAAGCGACCCGCGCGTACGCGCGCGTGACCGGAGGGGCGCACGCGGTCGAGGCGCAGCTCCGCACCGCGAGCATCCTGATGCGCAGCATGAACGATCCGGAAGGGGCGCTGCGCCACCTCGAGGAGTTCGGCGAAGCGAATCCGCGCTTTCGATCCGACATGCTCGTCGCGCGCGCGCAGCTCCTCGTGCAGATGGACCGGGCGCCCGAGGCGATGGAGCTTTTCACGGACGCGCTCGAGCGCACGCCGGACGACGCGGCGCTCCACGACGCCCGCGCGCAGCTCTACGTCGTGCTCGCGAACGACGCTTCGGACCGCGGCGATCACGAGGAAGCGGAGCGCCTGCTCGAGGAAGGTCTGTCTCTGTACCCGGAGCACGTGTCGCTTCGCTACTCGCTCGCGCTGCTCTTGCAGCAGCAGGGCGAGATGAGCCGCTCGATGCGTGTGCTCGAGGATCTCGTCGAGGACCACCCGGACAACCCGGTGCTCTTGAACGCGCTCGGCTACCTGCTGACCGATCAGTTCGACCGGCACACCGAAGCCCGAGGCTACATTCAGAAGGCGCTCGCGATGGATCCGGACAACGCCGCGATCATCGACAGCATGGGCTGGGTGTTGTTCAAGCTCGGAGACTACGAGGCCGCCTTCGACTACCTCGACCGCGCCTATCGGCTCGAGCAGGACCCGGAGATCGCCGCGCATCTCGTCGACGTGAACTGGGCCCTCGGCAAGCGGGACGAGGCCTTGGAGCTCCTCGAGACCGCGCTCGAGCAGAACCCGGACAGCCGGCATCTGAACGAAGTGCAGCGCCGGCTCAAGCAATGAGCCGCATCGCGCTGCTCGCCGTCGCGCTCGTCGCGGCGGCGGGCTGCCAACGTGCGCTCGTCGAGCACGACGGGCTCGGCTTCGACGAGCGGCAGGCCCGCCTCGCCGCGATCCCCGCTTGGGAGATGCGCGGCCGGATCGCCGTCGAGACCGGCGAGCGCGGCTTCCCCGCGACGTTCCGCTGGCGCCAGGAGGGCGACGTCTCGACGCTCGTGATCCGCGGCCCGTTCGGTGCCGGCGCGGTCGAGGTGACGGGCTCGCCGGAGCGGATGGTCGTCACGGCGCGCGGCGAGCAGCACGTGCTCGAGGATCCGGAAGAGGAGCTGTCGGAGCTCCTCGGCTGGTGGGTGCCGGTCGAGAGCCTTCGCGCCTGGCTCCTGGGGCTGCCGGATCCGGCGTACGACGCGGACGCGAGGATCGGCCGCGCGAACGTGCTGACTGCGCTCGAGCAGCGGCTCTGGCGGCTCGACTATGTGGGGTATCAGCTTGCGGAAGGGCTGCTCGTGCCGCGCCGCATCGACATGAGCTACGACCAGCTCGAGGTACGCCTCCAGGTCGACCGCTGGACGATCGATTCCTTGAACTCCGCAGCTTCCGAACAGCACAATACCGCGCTCGGAGCTGCAGAGGGGCGTTGGGGCGTAGCCAAGCGGTAAGGCAACGGGTTTTGATCCCGTCATACGCAGGTTCGAATCCTGCCGCCCCAGCCATGCCGCGTCCGAGGCGACGAGCGCACACGAAGACGACATGCGGACGGATTGCTGAGGGATGGCGAACTCGGTAAGGCCGGCCATCCTCGCTCCACTGGGAGAAGCTTCCCAGCCGATCGGAGGGCCGCTGGTGGATTCCGGAACGACGACCCTATTCTCGGGCAACGCACACCCTCGGCTTACGAAGGACATCGCGCATCATCTCGCGCTGCCCGTCGGCCGGATCTCGGTCGGCCGCTTCAGCGACGGCGAGGTGAACGTCGAGATCATGGAGAACATCCGCGGCAACGACGTGTTCCTCGTTCAGCCGACGTGCCCGCCGGTCAACGACAACCTGATGGAGCTGCTCGTGATGGCGGACGCGTGTCAGCGCGCCTCCGCGCATCGCATCACGGCCGTGATTCCGTACATGGGCTACTCGCGTCAGGACCGGCGCCCGCGCGCCGCGCGCGTCGCGATCAGCGCGAAGCTCGTCGCCGACCTGATCGTTGCATCCGGAATCGACAGGGTCGTCACCGTCGACGTGCACGCCGATCAGATCCAGGGCTTCTTCGACATCCCGGTCGACAACGTGTACGCGTCCCCGGTGCTGCTCGGCGACGTCTGGAAGCAGGAATACGAGAACATGGTCGTCGTGTCGCCGGACGTCGGCGGCGTCGTGCGCGCCCGTGCGCTCGCGAAGCGGCTCGACGACGCGGACCTCGCGATCATCGACAAGCGGCGGCCGCAGCCGAACATGGCGGAAGTCATGAACGTGATCGGCGAGGTCGAAGGCAAGACCTGCGTGCTCGTCGACGACATGGTCGATACGGCGGGAACGCTGTGCCAGGCCGCCAAAGCGCTCAAGGAGCGCGGCGCGGTGAAGGTCGTCGCGTACATCACGCACCCGGTCCTGTCCGGTCCCGCGGTCGAGCGGATCGAGGCGTCGGTCCTCGACGAGCTCGTCGTCACGGACACGATCCCGCTGCGCAAAGAAGCGCGGGCATGCCGGAAGATCCGGCAGCTGAGTGTCGCCGAGCTCCTCGCGGAGACGATCCGCCGGATCACGGGCGGCGAGTCGGTCAGCTCCCTCTACCTCGACTGACGGGAAAGCGGTGTCCGGAAAAATGGTGTCAGACACCTTTTTCGACTGGCTGACCTCTAGTACTCGGGGCAGAGTGGCCGAAAAAGGTGTCTGACACCATTTTTCCGCCGCCGGAGCGCCCGACCCCCATTTTTTCCGTTTTCTGCTAAGATGCCCGGCTTCGCTCAGTAGGGTGAACTCCCGTGACTACCGAACTCCAAGCTGAAGTTCGCGATCCCCGGGGCCGCGCCGGCAGCCGCGCCCTGCGCCGCAACGGCAAGGTGCCCGCCGTGGTCTACGGCGGTGGCAAGGCGCCGCAGGCGATCGCGCTCGATCACAACAGCCTGCTCCGCGAGATGAGCCAGGCGGCCTTCTACACGAGCATCCTGACGGTGAAGATCGGCTCCGAGAAGCAGTCGGTCGTCGTCAAGGAAGTGCAGCGCCACCCTGCCCGGCCGCAAATCGTGCACCTCGACTTCCAGCGGATCGTCGAGGACCAGCCGATCACGCTGAACGTGCCGATCCACTTCGTCGGCGAAGACGTCGCGAAGGGCGTCAAGGAACAGGGCGGCGTCATCGAGCATCTCGCGACCGACCTCGAGATCACGTGTCTGCCGAGGCACCTGCCCGAGTTCATCGAGGTGGACGTGTCGCAGCTCGAGCTGAACCAGATCGTACACCTCTCGGACCTGAAGCTCCCCGAGGGCGTCAAGCTCGTCGCGCTCGAGCACCATCAGGACCTGCCGGTCGTGACGATCACGCCGCCGCGGCGCGAAGAGGCCGAAGTGGCCGAAGGCGGCGCCGAGGCCGGCTCCACGGGCGAAGCGTCCTGACCGATCCCATTCGGCGGCCGCGCTCGGGGGCTCTACCCCCGAGCGCGGCGCTCGCCGCAGACGGCCGCTGACGCTGGAAACGGGGCTCCGAGCCTTTAGACTCGGCGTACGGACGCGGCGCCCTTTCTCGCATCGAGCGCCGTGCGGCCACGGAACACGACATGCGGCAACGTCTGGACCTGATCGTCGGGCTCGGGAACCCCGGGCCGAAATACCAGCTCACGCGCCACAACGCGGGCTTCTGGTTCGCGGACCTGCTCGCGCGCACGTACGGCGCGACCTTCTCGCAGGACAAGAAGCTGCGCGGCGAGACGGCCGAGATCTCGATCGCGTCCCACAGGATCAGGCTGCTGAAGCCGCTGACGTACATGAACCTGAGCGGCCAGGCGGTCGCCGCGGCCGTCAACTACTACAAGATCGAGCCGCAGCACGTCCTCGTCGCGTACGACGAGATCGACCTGCCGCCCGGCCGCGCGAAGCTCAAGTTCGACGGCGGCCACGCGGGCCACAACGGCATTCGCAACATCGCCGAGCACATCGGCACGGCGTTCTGGCGCCTGCGGATCGGCGTCGGCCATCCGGGGCCGGGGCGGCGCGACGAGGTCGTGAATCACGTGCTCGACCGCGCATCCCCCGAAGAGGAGGCACTGATCGTCGCGACGATCGCCGACGCGGTCGAGCTCGTCCCGGTCTTCATCGAGGAAGGCGCCGAGCGCGCGACGAACAGGCTGCACAGCCGTAAGCCGGCGGCAGAAAGCAAGGCGGCGGAATAAGACTTCCGCCGGGACCTCTAAGGAAACATGGGCATCAAGTGCGGAATCGTCGGCTTGCCGAACGTCGGCAAGTCTACCCTCTTCAATGCGTTGACCGCGGCGGACATCCCCGCGGAGAACTACCCCTTTTGCACGATCGACCCGAACGTCGGCGTCGTCGCCGTGCCCGATCCGCGGCTCGAGGCGCTCGCCGCGATCGTGAAGCCCGAGAAGATCGTGCCGACGGTCGTCGAGTTCGTCGACATCGCGGGCCTCGTGAAGGGCGCGTCGCAGGGTGAAGGTCTCGGCAACCAGTTCCTCGCCCACATCCGCGAGACCGACGCGATCGCGCATCTCGTCCGCTGCTTCGAGAACGACGACGTCACGCACGTCGCGGGGCGCGTCGATCCGATCGACGACATCGAGACGATCGAGACCGAGCTCATGCTCGCGGACCTCGAGACCGTGCAGAAGAGCCTCGCGCGCGCGGAGCGCGCCGCAAAGACGAACGAGAAGGCCGCGGTCGCGCGGCGCAACGTGCTGCAAAAGCTCTCCGCGGCCCTCGAGGCGGGCCGCCCGATCCGCGAGCTCGAGCTCGACGACGCGGATCGCGAGGTGCTGCGCGATCTGCATCTCCTGACCGCGAAGCCGGTCATGTACATCGCGAACGTCGCCGAGGGCACGGGCGAGGACGATCCGCTCGTCGAGCGCGTGCGCGAGTACGCGAAGGCAAAGGGCGCAGAGGTCGTTCCGATCTGCGCGGCGATCGAGGCCGAGCTCGCGCAGCTGCCCGAAGAGGACCGCGCCGAGTTCCTGAAAGATCTCGGGCTCGAGGAGCCCGGCTTGAACCGCGTGATCCGGTCGGCGTACCGTCTACTTGGGCTGAAGACTTTTTTCACGGCCGGGCCGAAGGAGGTCCGCGCGTGGACCGTGCGTCACGACGCGACCGCGCCCGAGGCGGCAGGCGTGATCCACACGGACTTCCAGAAGGGCTTCATCCGCGCCGAGGTCATCGCGTACGAGAGCTTCATCGCGCGCGGCGGCGAGCAAGGGGCGCGCGAGGCCGGCGAGCTCAGGCTCGAAGGCAAGACGTACGTCGTGCAGGAAGGCGACGTGATCCATTTCAGGTTCAACGTCTGACGACGGCGCTGAACGTTTCGGACGGGAGGCAGCGAGATGGACGTATTCGATAATCTTCCGCCGATCGTCGTGCTCGTGCTCGGCTTCGTGCTGATCGCGTGGCTCGTCCTCGTGTTCCTCGTGCCGTTCATGATCGAGAGCATTCGCCAGTCGGCACGGAAGACGCACGAGGAGCTCGTCGAGCTGAACACGAAGCTCGACCGGCTGAACGCGCTGCTGGCGAGCCGAGCCGCGACGCCGACGAGCCATGCGGAGCCGACCGTCCCCGAAAAACCGGAGCCCCGCGGCCGCCGCGAGCCGACGATCTCCGAGCCTGCGGTGCGTCCGAGCGGATCGCGGAATCGGCGCGAGCCGATCGTGCGCTGACGGCCGCTCGGCGAAAATGGTGTCCGGAAAATGGTGTCAGACACCTTTTTCGCCGAGGTGCCCTTGACGGGAAAGGCAGCAGCGAAAAAGGTGTCTGACACCATTTTCCGCCGCTACGGCACCGTGACCCCGAGCTCCGCGAGCTGACGCTCGATAACCGCCGCCCAGCCCCGATTCGCATTCGGATTCGCGGGGCTCGGGTGCAGGATGCACCCGAGCCGGCACGGCTCGCCCGCGAGCGCCGTTCTCGCCCGTTTCTCGGCGAATCCGCCGATGCCGACGACGAGCCTGGGCTCGAGCACGCGCACGACGCTGCGGAGCGCGTCGTCGCACAGCGCGAAGAGCGCCTGCTGCTCGGCGGCGGGCAGCTTGTCCGGCGGACGGTTGCGTCCGCTCTCCTCGACGAAGGCCAGCGGACAGTAGTTCGCAACGAAGAAGCGCGCGAAGAAGCGCTCGGGCGTGCCGAACCGATCGCGTGCCCATCCCCAGAGCCGCGTGCCGCTGACCTCGGAACGCGGACACTCGAAGCCGAGCACGGGACGCTTCGGATGCGATTCCGCCGGCGGATTCACGCGTCCGGTGACGCCGAGCCAGTCGCGCACGAGCGTCACGTCCCCGAACGGCACGCCGGTCTGCACCATGCCGAACGGCCCGGGATTCATGCCGACGAGCAGCACCTCGCGCGGCACCGAGCTCGCGTAGAGCTCGAGGTAGCGCTCGAACGGCTCGCGCGCATACACGAGCGGGTTGTACGTGCACGCGACCGGGGGGCCGAACCTGAGCGCGTCGACGCGCTTGCCGAGCAAGCGGTAGATCGCAACGAGCTCGCGCGCCGGCGAGCCGGTCGTCGATTTGGGTTTCGGGGCGGCCGAGGTCACGGGGCGGCAGTATACGCGAAGCGGCGTCGGGTCCCGCCCCGCAGGCGCGCACGGCCGCGCTCGTTCCTCGGCTGCGGTGCGCGATGCTAGGCTTCGACCACGGTCCAGGGGACCATGGGGGGAGCCGCAATGACGTCGATGACAACGAAGCGCGCGGGCGGCGCCGGATGCCGCGCACGCACCCAAGCAATCGGCCTGCTGCTCGCCGCCGTCGCGGCGCCCGCGCTCGCTCAAGAAGCGCCGTGGGCCGACGATGCCGCCGTTCAGGAGGTCCTCGAGATGAGGCGGCAAGGCATCGACGCGATGACGAGCGGCCGAGTGAGCGCGGAGACGGAGCGCTATTCGAGCACGTTCGTCGCGAACACGCCGAGCAACCGCGTGGTTCACGGCGAGGAGCTCCTCGCGCTCTTCGAGACGGGAGGTCTCAAGTACGAGAGCGTCGAGCAGCGCATCGAGTACGCGGGATCGCACGGCCCGGACCTCGTCGTGCTGATGGGCGAGGAGATCGTCGTACCGGGGGAAGGGATGGCGGACGCCGGGCGCCGCGTCCGGCGGCGCTTCACGGACGTGTTCCGCAAAGAGAACGGCGAATGGCGGCACGACCTGCGCCATTCGCACGTCGTCGCGGTCGAGTGAGCTGACGGCCCGCGTCGGGCGCGAGCCTGCCGGCGGCCGGGCCAGGGCTTCGACCGGTGCGGCGCCGGGTGTTTGACCGGCGCGCCGCAGGCTGCTTAGATGAGATCGTCTCGACGCCGGTACCCGCCGCCGGGGAGCCCGCCATGGGATGACGCGGTCACGCTCGCTGTCGCTGTCGTTGGCGCTGCATGGCGCCGTTCTCGGCGGACTCGTGCTCGTCGGGCCCGGGTGGACGCGGGACGAGACGCCCGCGGGCCTTACCGTCGTCTGGCTCGACACCGGGCTGCCCGATCTCGCGGCCGCGAGCCGCGGCGACGCGGGAGAAGCGGACGACGGCGAGCCTGACCCGGCCGCCGAGCCGCTGCCCGATCCGGTCGTCGCGGTCGACGCCGCCGACCAGCCGGCCACGCCGCATCCCGACGCCCGCGATCCGGTCTCCGGAGCCGACCGCCCGGCGCCGGCGCCGACGGACGCGGACGAGGCCGAACCGCTCGTTGCCCGGGCGTCGTTCGGGCCGAACGAACCCCGAGCGGAGCCATCGCGCGCTTCAACGGAGCCGCCTCCGCGGCCGGCACGCGCTTCCGCGGAACCTGCTTCGGAGGCTTCCGCGGAGCCGCGTTCGAGGTCTGCAGCCGCTTCCGCAGAAACGAGACCCGAGCCCGCAGACGCTTCCGAAGAAGTGCTTCCAAAGTCGGCGAACGCTTCCGCGGAAGCGCTCCCGACATCCACGGACATTCCCGCGGAAGACGTTTCCGCGGAAGCGCTTGCGGACGCGGAAACGCTTCCGAACGCTTCCGCGGAAACGCCGGAGCCTTCGACGCCCGCAGCCGACTCTTCCGCGCCGCTTGCGCGAACGGCCGACGCTTCCGCAGAAACGCAGCCCTCCTCCCTCCCCGAGCTGCTGACCGAGCCCGTGTCGCCCGTCGAGCAGAAGATGCTGGTCGCCGAGGTCATGGATCTCGTCAGCCGCTCGCGAGACGTGCCGTCGCGGCCGAGCGTCGCGTGGTCGCGCAAGGGGCAAGAGTATCGGGCCGAGCTCGTGCGCGTGCTCTCGGCCGGCGCGACCGGGATCGACGAGGCGGTGATCGAGGTCACGACCGAGCGCGACGGCCGCCACGTCTCGACCGAGATGCGCATGAAGCGCCTCGCGTTCTCGCACTACGCGCAGTTCGTCGACCGCTGGGATCCGGATGTCCAGCTCCACGACGACGAGATCGACGGCCGCTTTCATTCGAACACCGAGATCGCCGTCATGAGCAGCGGCGGCGTCCAGCCGGTGTTCCGCGGCAAAGTCACGACGACCGGCGACATCGATACGACGCGGTCCGATCGCCGCGTGCGGCGGAATCAGGTGTTTCTCGGCGGCGTCGACACGCGCGTGCCGCGGATCTCGCTGCCGAGACGTTTCGCTCCCCTCGAGGCGCTCGCGAACGACGCCGAGGACATCGTCGCCCTCGAGCATGACAGCCGGATCACGTTCTTCGCCGACGGCACGTTCGAGATCGAGCCGATCGACGGCAAGTGCGGCGACGCGCGCGGCGGTGCGCGGCGCCGCGGCACGCTCGGCGAATCGCCGACCTACTTCGTCGCCGCGGAGAAGTGCGCGGTCGCCGTCAAAGGCACCGTGAACGGCAAGGTGCTCGTCTATTCGCCGGCCGAGATCGTGATCGAAGGCGATCTCGTCTACGCGGCGGATCCGAAGGACCCGGAGCACGCGGACGACTATCTCGGCCTCGTCTCGGACGGCACGGTCGAGATCGCGGATCCCGATGTCACGGGTCCGGGCGATCTCACAGTGCACGCGGCGATCTACGCGAAACGTCTCTTCGCCGTGCGCCGCTACTCGCGCGGAGAGCGCGCGACGCTCACCCTCTATGGCAGCCTCACCGCCGGCTCGTTGACCGCGACGGAGCCGCGCTACCGAACGAAGCTCGAGTTCGACCCGCGGCTCGAGGACGCGCGCCCGCCGAGCTTTCCGATGACCGATCGGTACGAGCTCGTGTCGTGGGACGGAGTGTGGCGGCCCGTCGGCGAATAGCGGCGTGCGGGACGAGCCGACTCGGTCGACGCGCTGCTACAGCCTTAGGCTCCCAGACGGCCCGCTCGCATTGCGAGCCGCATCAACGCGACGCGCGACGGCTCTCGAGCTCGGCGAGCAGCGCCCTCGCGCCGGGATCGCTCGGAGACACGGCGAGCGCGTCCCGCGTATAGCGCAGCGCCGACTCGATATCACCGGCATCGCGGTATAGCGTCGCGAGCGCGAATAGCGCCGGAACATAACCCGGAAACTTTCGGCTCGTCGCGTCGAGCTGCTCGAGCGCACGCTCCCGATCGCCGGCGGAGACGAGCGCGAGGCCGACCGCATAACCATAGAGCGGCTCTCCGGGCTCGAGCGCCGCGGCGCGCTCGAGCGCGGCGATCGCGTCATCGATCCGCGCGGAGCGGGCGAGGGACAGGCCGAGCGCGTAGTGCAGCGCGGCGGCGTCCGGGTTCGCGTCGATGCCCGCCCGCAGCACCGCTTCCGCGTCCGCCTCGCGGCCGAGCGACCGGTAGAGGTCCGCGAGGTTCGCGTACGCGGGCGCGAATGCGGGCTCGCGCTCGATCACGCGCCGATAGGTCGCCTCCGCGTCGCCCGTCCTGCCGAGCACCGCGTCGAGCGCAGCGAGGTTGAACGAGCCCTCCGCGGCATCGGCGTTGAAGCGCTGCGCGGCGACGTATTCGTTCAGCGCCGCGTCGAGATCGGCCTGCCGGCGCACGCTCAGATCCGTCCGGACCGGCGCGAGGACTCGCGCCGCGGTCACGCGCAGTGCGCGGAGCGGATGCGTCAGGAAGCGCTGGCCGAGCGCGGCGCGACGCTCGGTCGGCAACGCCTCGAGCGCCTCGAGCGCGGCCAGCTGCACGAGCGGCTCGGCGTCTTCGAGCGCGCGCGCGATCAGCTCGACGGCGTCGCCGTCGATCTGCTCCGCGACGTGCATCACGGCCGTCGCGCGCGCGATCGCGGGCTGCTCCGCATCGGTGATCACGCGCGCGAGGAGCGCCGCTCGATCCGCGCTCCACGCTCGGCCGGCCGCAAGCGCCTCGCCGAAATGGAACGTCGAGCTGCGTCCGTTCGGAAACCACTCGCGGACGCGTGCCGCTGCCCAGTCCGCGTCTTCGTCGCGATGGCAGTCGCCGCACGCGTTCGGCGTGCCGAGCGACGCGGACAGATCCGGCCGCGGCACCCTGAAGCTGTGGTCGCGCCGCGGGTCGACGATCATGTACGTCTCCGCGCGCATGTGGCAGTCGACGCAGAACGCGCCGGGACGCGCCGGCTCGTGGTGATGATGGTCCGCGGTGTCGAAAACGCTCGCCGAGTGACAGCGCGTGCAGAGCGCGTTGCCTTCGGCGACGACGCGGGTCGAGTGCGGGTCGTGGCAGTCGCTACAGACGACGCCTGCCCGATACATCGCGCTCTGCACGAACGAGCCGTAGACGAACACCTCGTCCAGGATCTGGCCGTCCGCGTGATAGAGCCCATCGTCGAGGCGGGCGGGCACGAAGCGATCGAGCAGCGGCTCGCCGGGCGCGAGCGCGTCGCCGAGCTGCGCGCGGCGTGCATGGCACTGCGCGCAGACGTCGATCTCGCCCGCGCCGGATTCGGCGCCGTTGCGCGAGGCTGTCGCCGCATCGTCGGCGCGCCGCCACGCATGCTCCGTCGCGGGCAGGCCGGCCGGCACGGCTTCGGGCGCCGCCGCGTGCAGCGAGCCCGGGCCATGGCAGGCCTCGCAGCCGACGTCGATCTCGCGCCAGCGCGTCGCGAAGCGGTCCTCGTCGGGCGCGTAGCGTTTCTCGAGCGCCGTCGAATGGCAGGCCGCGCAGCGGCCGTTCCAGTTGTGCACGGACTGCGTCCAGTGGAGCGGGTCCGAAGCGTCGAGCTCGAGATCCGGGTAGAGGTGGAACCAGCGCTGCCCGCCCTGCTCGGCCGGACGGCTGTCCCATGCGATCCCGAGCGCCTGATACCGGCCGTTCGGCATCTCGACGAGGTACTGCTGCAGCGGCTCGACGCCGAACGCATACGCGATCCGGTAATCGTGCAGCGCGCCGTCCGGGCCGTCCGTGCGGACGAAGAAGTCGCCGTCGCGCGTGAAGAAGCGCGTCGTGATGCCGTGATGCGCCAGCGTTGCGTCGTCGAAGTCGCCGAGCACGGTCTCGGGCGTCGCGGGCTGCATCGCGAGATCGTGGTGCGAGCCCGACCAGAGCTCGGCCTCCTCCGCGTGACATCCGGCGCAGACGCCAGTGCCGACGAATTCGGCGTCCCCTGCGGTCGGCGGCGGCGACGGGTCCGTGCAGCCGGCGAGACCGAGCAGGAGAAGCGCCGGGCGCGCGGATCGGATGGCGCGTCTTAGCATTCGTCGACCTCGAAACGTGTCGAATGCTTTTCTCCGACGGGGCGTCGCCCCCCGGGATTTTTCAGGACGTCGAGGCATGAGCAGACCGCGCGGCCGTGATCGCACGCCATCCTAGGGAGCACGGTGCGTGCGGACAACCGCATGCGAGCCGACGAGTGTGCCGACGCGCGTCGCTATGAGTGCCGACACGCCGCACTCGCGCGCACAGGGCGCTTCGCGCGCGACCGCACGGCCACGTCCGGCCGAGCACGCCGAGGTCGCCCCCTGCGCCGATCCTCGCTTATAATCCACGCCCCGTGGTGATGTAGCTCAGTCGGTTAGAGCGGCGGATTCATAACCCGCAGGTCGGTGGTTCGATTCCACCCATCACCACCAAGAACAACGACTTAGCGCCCCGCTGGTCCCGGCCGAGGCCGACGATTCCGAGAGTGCCCGGACCGACGATGTCGTCGGGCCGGCCCTTCACCTGGGCTCCGGCGACGATCGCTTCGAGTCGATCGCGCGGAGGCCGGCGGCCTCTTCGAGCGAGACGTCGAGCGGAGGCGCTGCTCCGTGCCCGCCCGCGCGTGGCACGGACATTGCTCACCCATCGTTCTCATGTCGCCGGGCCACGCCAACTCGATCCGGCGCGTAGGTCGCTGCGCGGCCGCGGCGCTGCTCTCGGCCGTGTCCGCCCGCGCGATCGCCGACATCGACGTGACCGGCGTCTCCGGCGAGCTCCTCGACAACGTCCGCGCGTATCTGCCGAACGCCCCGCCGTGCGACGCCGACACCGAGACGGTCGCGGAGCACGCGGACGCGCTGCCCGAGCGGATCCGCCCCGCCGTCGACGCGTTCGGCCATTACACCGCGTCGATCGCCGCGACGGTGCTCGAGCGGACCGACGACTGCTGGCGAATCCGCATCGACATCGACCCGGGCCCGCAGGTCACGGTGCGAGAAACGTCGGTGCGGCTCGACGGCGCGGCCAACGAAGACCCGGAGATGCGCGCGCTCTTCGCGGCATTCCCGCTCGCGCCCGGCGACCCGTTGCTGCACGCGCGCTACCGCGTATTCAAGGACGGCGTCAACGTGCTCGCGCGCCAGCGCGGTTATCTCGAAGGCACATTTACCGAGGAGCGCATCGACGTCCGCGTCGACGAGCTGGCCGCCGACATCACGCTCGCGTACGACTCGGGACCTCGCTACCGCTTCGGCGAACTCGTGTTCGAGACCGAAGGCGCGCTCGCGGACGACGTGCTCGAAAACTTCCTCGGCTTCGCCGAAGGCGACCCGTACGACGCGTCGCTCGTCGGGCGCCTCCAGCAGGAGCTCGTCGCGAGCCGATACTTCGCGCGAGTGACGGTCGTGCCCGACGTGCGCGGCGCCGCGAACGAGCGAATCCCGATCCGCGTCTCCGCCGTTCCGAGCGAGCCGCGCAGCTACACGATCGGCGGCGGCTACTCGACGGACGAGGGCCCCCGCCTCCGCTTCACGTACGACAACGACCGGCGGAACCGCGCAGGTCACCAGCTGCACGCGCAGACGACCATCGCACAGGTCACGCAGACGGCCCTGCTCGAGTACCGCGTGCCGGTCACCCATCCGCAACGGGACTGGCGAAGCTTCAGGGTCGGTCTAGAGCGCGACGACTTCGACGCCGGCGTGAGCACCGCCGCGCGGTTCAGCGTGCAGCGCACGCAGGCCGGCGAGCGCCTGACGACGACGCGCTTCATCGACGTGCTCTTCGAGCAGGACGACGTCGGCGACTACTCGTTCTCGAGCAACATGCTGATCCCCGGCATCTCGTGGTTCCGCATCGTCCGCGACGACCTCGCCCGTCCCCGCGAAGGGCATCGGCTCGCGCTCATGCTGTCGGCCGGCCTCGGCTCGGAGGTTTCGCTGCTGCGCGGAGACTTCGGCGGCAAATGGATCACGGCTCTGCCGTGGAACGCGCGTGTGATCGTGCGCGGGCGGCTCGGCGCGCTGATCGAGGACGGGCCGTTCGGCTTCGTCCCGCTGTCGATGCGCTTCTTCGCGGGCGGCGACAACAGCGTGCGCGGCTACGATTACCAATCGCTCGGTCCGCGCGATCAGTTCGGCGATTTGATCGGCGGCAACCGGCTGATCGAGGCGAGCGTCGAGTACGAGCATCCGCTGCGGCGCAACTGGTCGGCCGCGGTCTTCGTCGATTCGGGCAACGCGTTTCTCGATGGGGACTTCGAGCCGCAGACCGGGGCGGGAATCGGCGCGCGCTGGTTCTCCCCGCTCGGCCCGATCCGTTTCGACATCGCGTGGCCGCTCGATAAATCCGGCCGCTCGCCCGAGCTGTACCTGAGCCTCGGGCCGGATCTGTAGCGCGATGAAGCGGCGCGCACGTCGAGCCATCGTCGCGACGTTTTCCGCAGCTGCTATTGCCGCACTCCTCGCCGGTGCGCTGCTCGCGATCGCGACGACGTCGCTCGGCGCGCGGCTCGCGATCCGCGTCGCCGCGAGCCGGCTGCCCGGCGATGCGTCGGTCGGCGACGTCGACGGGAACCTTTACTCGGGCGTCACGCTCCGCGACGTCCGGTTCCGCGGCGCGCACGTCGCGGCCCGCTTCGAGACGTTATCGGCCGCGCCTCACTGGCGCGGCATCGCGGACGGCTCGTACGCGCTCCGCCGCGTGCACGTCGAGAACGGGCGCATCGAGATCGTCGAGTCGCCTCCCGACCGAACTTCGGATTCGCCCGGAGCCGGCTCGAACGGCGATGCCGCCTCGCGCTTCCACGTGCCCGCGCTGCCGCCGCGCATCGTCGTCCGCGACGTGGACGTGTCGAACGTCGACGTCGAAGCACGCGGCGCAGCGGTTCACGTCGCGACGCTGCGCGGCGCGATCGGCGACGGCACGCTCGAGCTCGAGCGGGTCGTCGTCGACGGCGCGGGGGCGACGCTCGACGCATCCGGCGCGGCCGACGCCGAGCCCGGACGCGCGACGGGCCGGCTGCGCGGCTCCGTGCGGCTGCCGGACGATGCGGCCGATGCCGGATCCGCCGCGACCGATGCCGAGGCACGACGCGGCGCAGCGGACGACGCCGCCGACTCGACGCACCCGCGCATCGGGCAGCGCGTCGACTTCGACGCATCGTTCCGCGTCGACGACGACGCGGGCAACGGCCGCTCGCGCGCCGCGGTCGCATGGTCGCGGCTCGAATGGCGCAGGTCCGACGACACAAGCCTCGTCAGCCGAAACGGCCGCGTCGTCGTGCGCCCCGGCGCGAACGGCACGTTCGACATCGCGCTCGACACCGCGGTCGAAGGCGGGCCGCTCCCCGCGCCGGCATCGATCATTGCGCGCGCGGCCGCGTCGGCCGAGACCGTCGACGTCGAGCACGCAAGGATCGAGCTCGCAGGCGCGCAGGCCGTCGCGACCGGCGCCTTCGACGTCGACGCGCGGAGCGGCTACGTGAGCATCGACTACGACGGCATTGATCCCGCGCTCCTCGACATACGCATCGACGGCGAGCTCGACGGGCGCATCGACGTCGCCGTCGCGACGATACCCGAGCTCACGGTCGCGGGCGCAGCCGGGATCGGCGGCACGCTCGCGGGCCGCCCGCTCGACGGCGGCGTCGTCGCGAGCTACGCGAACGGCACGCTGTCGATCGAGCGCGGCGACGTGTCGCTCGACGAAGGCCGCATCGTCGTCGACGGCCTGCTGTCGCGCGACTCGGCCGATCTGCGCTTCTCGGCGAACGTGCCGCGCATCGGCGACTGGTATCCGCCGGCCGTCGGCGCGCTGACGGCGGCGGGGTCGATCGTCGGCGATACCGACGACCCGCGCGTCGACATCGACTTCGACGGCGAGAACCTCGCGTGGCGGGACGGCCGCGTGCCCGCGCTCGAGCGCGTCGCGCTCCGGATCGACGGCACGCGCGCGGCGCATGCGCTCCGCGTCGACGCCGAGGGCACACTCGGACGTATGCGCGTCGAAGCCGAGCAGCACTACGCAGACGGCGCGGTCGACGGACGACTCGTCGAGACGATGCTCGACGCACGCGACGCGGGCGTATGGCGCCTCGCGGAGCCCGCGCGTTACTCGGCGTCACCGGACGGCGTGCTGCTCGAGCGGGCGTGCGCCGCGGGTCCCGACGACGCGCGGCTCTGCGGGGGCCCTCGACCGGGAGACGCTGTCGGTCGCGGCCCGCGACGTGCCGAACGCACTCGCCGAGTCGTGGCTGCCGGAGCGGTTCGTCGTCGCCGGCACGACGGACGCCGATGCCGAGGTCACGCTCGCGGAGCCGCTCGAGGCCGCGGTCACGCTGCGTCACACCGGGCTTCGCGTCGGCGTCCGGAGCACGGCAGATGCCGGCGACCCGGTGCCGCTGCTCGATCTCGGCGACGTCGTGCTCCGCGCCGCGCTCGATGCCGACGCGCTCGCGATCGAGCTCGACGGCGGCGCGGCGGATGCGGTGCCGTCGACCGATGCACGCGCATCGCTGCTCGCGCCGTCGGCGGTCGCCGGGCGGCTCACGCTGTCGCCGCCCGCCGCGGACGGCCGTCTCGACGGCGCCGTCTCCGCGCGGCTCACGGAGCTCGCGCCGATCGGGGCGCTCATCGACGGCCTCGAGGAGCTGTCTGGGCGCGTCGACGCGGAGGTCGCGGTCTCCGGCACGCTCGAATCACCGCGCGTTTCCGGCCTTGTCAGCGCCGCGGAGCTCGCCGCGGGGGTGCCTGCGCTCGGCATCGAGGTCAGCGACGGCCGATTGTCCGCGGGACTCCCGGAGAGCGCCGAGCTCGCCGCGCTCGACGCGGTGCCGTTCGACGTCGAGCTCTGCACGAGCGGATGCGCGCGCATCGCAGGGCGGCTCGAGGCATCCGACGCCGACGGCTGGTCGCTGACCGCGATCGTCGAAGGCGACGACGTGCTGATCGTCGATCTGCCGGAGCTCCGCGCCGTCGCGACACCGCGCCTCGACGTGCGCGCGACACCCAAGCTCGCGGCAGTCACGGGAACGCTCGCGATTCCCGAAGGCTCCGTCGAGATCGACGACGTGCCGCGGTCGGCCGTGCGGCCGGCACCGGAGACCGTCGTGCACGGCCGCGAGACGCCGGACGACGATCGCGCCCCGATCCCGATCGCGATCGACGTCGACGCGTCGCTCGGCGACGTCCGCTTCGTGGGACTCGGCCTCGACATGCAGCTCGGCGGCACGCTCGCAGTCGAGCGTGCGCCGGACCGGGACTGGGTCGTGCAGGGCACGGCCGTCGTCGAGGAAGGAACGTTCGGCGCGTACGGCCAAACGCTGACGATCGAGCGAGGTTTACTCGTGTTCACCGGCCCCCCGGACAACCCGGCGCTCGACATCCTCGCGTCGCGCGTCGTCGACGACGCGACGATCAGCTTGGGCATCACCGGCACGGCCGAGAGCCCGCAGAGCGAAGTCTTCTCGGAAGCGGGACTTTCAGACAGCGAAGCGTTCGCCCGGCTCCTGACCGGCCGCTCGCTCGAGGAGCTCGATCGCAACGACCCCGAAGCGCTCGAGCGGGCGGCGCTCGACCTCGGCGTGCAGCGCGTGCTGCCGACCCTCGGCCGCATCGGTGCCGCGCTCGGCCTCGACGAGCTCGACGTGGAATCGCCCGGCCGCGAGCAAGGCGCGGTCGTCGCCGGGCGACAGATCGGCAACGACGTCTACATCCGCTACCGGCACGGTCTCTTCGACGATTTCACCGGCCTCGAGCTGATCTATCGAATCACGGAACGTTTCCGGCTTCGCACGGTGACCGGCACCGTGCAGTCGATCGACGTGATCTACGAAGTCGATCCGGGCGGCCCGGACACGCTCGCCGAGGACATCGAGGACGTCGACGTCGCGATCCGGGAGCCGTCGGTGCGTCCGACCGAGTCGGCCGCGCCGGAGGTCGATGCGCGTTAGGGAGGTGGGTGCCCTCCCCCGCATCGAGCGCGGGGGAGGCGTACGCGGAAGCTAGGCTCCGCGCTTCTTGAAGAGGCCCGCCAGGAACGACAGGAAGCCGCCGCCCGATTGGGTCCCGGCCGACGGCGACGCCGGTTGGGCCGCCGCGCTCGATGCCGTCGAGCTCGCGGCCGCCTGCTGCGGCGCGCTGCCCGGCGCGATGCCCATCTGCTTCGCCTTGTGCTCCGAGATCGCGTCCATCAGCTCCGGCGACAACACGTCGTACGGCGGCAGGCCGAGCTCGCGGAGGCGGCTCCGTACCTCGTCCATACGCTCCGGATCGAAGCCCGCTTCGATGATCGAAGAGACGAACGCGGCGAACTTCGGCTCCGACCAGCCCTGGTCCGGCGAGAGCTCCGTGTGAATGAAATCGAGGCCGTAGAACGGGTGATTCTTGTCCTCGATGCGCCCGTACATGTGCGCGCCGCATTCGCGGCAGGCGTAACGCTTGATCACGGCGCTCGGGTCGACGACCTCGAGCTTGTCGCCGTTCGCGGTGACGTGCAGCTTGTCGCGCGGCACGACTGCGACCATCGAGAACAACGCACCTTCCGGCTTCCAGCACTTCGTGCAGCCGCACACGTGGTTGTGCGCGCTCTGGCTGTCGACCCTGACCTCGACTGCCCGATCCGTGCAGAGGCACCGCAACGTACCCCCTGCGAAATCGCTGGCGCCAGCCTTGATGCCATGGTCGACGGAGGGATGAATCGAGATCGCCATTTGTTGTTCTCCTGATTTAACGAGCGGCGGTATTGCCCTGATTCCAGCCTATAAGCGGCCGAAGGCCGCGTGATACCGAACCGTCCCCGCCTTCCCGGCGAGCGCCCCCGGGACGAGCTCGAGCGCGAGGAACGCCTCGTCGGGCACGTCGTACTCGCAGCGCAAGCCAAAACGCGAGGCAGGACCGAAACCGAAGCGCGGGTAATAGTCCGGATGACCGACCACGACGACGCCGAGCACACCGAGCGCCCGGCAACGCTCGAGCCCGGCGTGGACGAGCGCCGAGCCGATTCCGCGGCCCTGGTAGTCGTACAGCACGACAAGCGGCGCAAGGCCCATGATCTTCGCGTCCGGATGCTCGTCGACCGTGACCGGCGAAAACATCGCGTAGCCGACGACGGTTCCGTCCTCCTCGGCGACGAGCGAGATGCACGGCTCGGCCTCGTCGCGTAACGCGTCGACGAGGTCCGCTTCGGCGCCCGTATCGAACTCCGTGGAGACGATCTCGCGGACGGCCGCACGGTCCCGCTCTTCTTCGTCGCGTATCCGCATTCCGGCTCATCCCCCCTCGGCTTCGCCTGCCGCCGACGAAGCCGCTCCGAAAGGGCTATTTGATCCTTGCGGGACGGATCATGCAAGACGCGTCGCGACGTCGCGCGCCGCGATCGCCTTGACCGTGTCGATCGTGTCCGCGTCCTCTGCGCGCTTGTCCGGCCGATAGCGCAAGACGCGGGCGAACCGCAGCGCGAGCCCGCCCGGATAGCGCCGGCTCGCCTGCAGCTCGTTGAACGCGACCTCGACGACGAGCTCGGGACGCACGTGGACGACGTGGCCCTCGGTCGAGACCGCGAGCTCGGCGAGGCGCTTCGTCTGCCACTCGAGCATCTCGTCGGTGAGACCCTTGAACGTCTTGCCGAGCATCACGAAGCCGCCGTCCGGATCGCGCGCGCCGAGATGGAGGTTGCTGAGCCGGCCACGGCGGCGCCCGCTGCCCCATTCGGCCGCGAGGACGACGAGATCGAGCGTATGCGCGACCTTGACCTTGAGCCACGCCGAGCCGCGGTTACCGGCCTCGTACGGCGCATCGAGGGCCTTCGCCATCAGGCCTTCGTGCCCCGCGTCGAGCGCGGCCGCGAGGAATTCCTCGGCCTCGCTGACGCTCGACGTGACGATGCGCGGCACGACGAGCTCTGGCGGGACGAGATCGGCGAGGCGCTCCACGCGCTCCGCGGTCGGACGGTCGATCAGATCCTCGCCGTCGGCGTACACGCAGTCGAAACAGAAGAGCGTCAGCGGCAGCGCGTCGGCATGGGCTTCGACCCCACGCTTCCTGCCGAACCGCCGCATCGTGTCCTGGAACGGCCGAGGCCTGCCGGAAGGCTCGAGCGCGAGCACCTCGCCGTCGACGACGAAGCCGGTCGCAGGCAGCGCCTCGAGCCGGGCGACGATCTCGGGGACGCTGTCGGTCACGTCGCGGCCGCTTCGCGAGTAGAGCCGCGTCCCCGCGGGGCCTTTGTGGACCTGCACGCGCGCGCCGTCGAGCTTGTACTCGAGCGCGGCCTCGCCGAGGCTCGCGAGGGCCGCGCCGACATCCGGCGCGGGGCTCGCGAGCATCGGCTTCACGAACTCGTAGAGCTCGAGTCGAAACCGGTCGAGGCCGGCCGGCCCTTCGTCGAGCACCGCGTCCGCGACGGCGGCGGCATCGCCGGCCAGCATGATCGCGCGGCGCACGGCGCCGGGCGGGACGCCCGCGGCCGCGGCGATGCCGTCGGCCATCACGCCTTCGAGCGCGCCCTGGCGAAGCTCACCGAGCAGCAGTCGAACGAGGAAACGCTGCTCGACGTCGCTCGCTTTCCCGAGCAGCGCGGCCAACGCGTCGCGCCGACGCTCCGCTGCGCCCTTGCCGGCGATCGTGCGGAGCCCGTCGAGCGCGGCGCGAGCCTCGGCGATCGACAGCACCGGCGCGGGGGCGGCCGGCACGTCGCCGAGCGCCCGCACGGCGGCCCAGCCGATGCCGAGAGCGCCGCCTGGGTGGACGCCGGACAGCCACGCGACGGCGGTGCGGCGCTCGGCGGGATCGACGGCCCGGAGCAGCTCGGCGAGGAGCCGCACCTTCTCGAGCCTGCTGCGGGTCGCGGCGACGGCCTCCGAGGTTTCCGCGAGCACGCTGAGCCGCATCGTTCCGCCCCGCGACGACGTAAGGTGCCGAGAAATGTGTCAGACACCTTTTCGTTCGAAAAGGTGTCCGGCACTCAGGCAGATGCGGGGGCCGCTCAGCCGCGCGGCACACGCCCTCGCAGCCTCACGATCAGCGCGCCGAGCGCGAGGCCGAGAAGCTCGAGCAGGCCGCTCGCTCCGCCGCCGCCACCGCCCGACGACTGCTGCGGCGGCGGGTTCGGATTCGACGCCGGCGGCGGCGCGGCCGCGACCGCGATCGTGAAGGCCTGCTCCGCGGAGGCGCCCGCTGCGTCGCTGACGGTGAGCACGACGTCGTGGTTGCCGACGTGGGCTGCGCCGGGCGTCCCGGCCAGGGTCGCCGTGCCGTTGCCGTTGTCGCTCAGCGCGAGCCACGCGGGCAACGTCGGCGCGCTGATCGTCAGCGTGTCACCCGCATCGGGGTCGGTGGCCTGGATCGCATAGCTGTACGGCGTGCCCTGCGTTGCCGCCGCGACCGGCGAGCTCGCGAAGCTCGGAGCGGAGTTCTCCGCCGAGGCCGCGGAGATCGTCAGCGTGAAAGTTTGCGTCGCGACGGCCCCGCTCTCGTCGGTCACGTCGAGCTGGATATCGTGATCGCCGACGTCCGCATCCGTCGGCGTACCGACGAGCGTCGCCGTGCCGTTCAGGTTGTCCGTGAACGTGAGCCACGCGGGGAGCACGGACGCCGCGATCGTCACCGCGCCGCCGTCCGGATCGCTCGCGGCGATGTCGTAGCGATACTCCGTGCCGACCGTGCCGGTCGTCGGCGGCGTGCTCGTGATGGCCGGCGGGCTGCCTGCCGGCGCGACCGAGATCGTGAACTGCTGTTGATCCGTGAGCCCCGTGGCGTCCGCAAGGTCGAGCACGACGCCGTGATCGCCGACGTGCTCGGCGGCAGGCGTGCCGCTCAGCGTTCCGGTGCCGTCGCCGTTATCGACGAACGTGAGCCACGCCGGCAGCGTCGATGCGGTCAACGTCAGCGCGTCGCCGTTCGGATCGATCGCCGTGACGTCGTACGTGTAGGCGGTATCCGCCGTCGCGGTGCGCGGCGGCGCGCTCGTGAACGACGGCGCGTCCGAGGTAAGACTGACGCTGTCGAGTGCGAGCGCAGCCGCCGCGGACGGCGATTTCGAGCGCAGCTCGACGCGCCACACGAGGTCCGAGCCGCGGGTCGCGTCCGGAAACACGACCGGACCGCCGCCCGGCGTGACATGCACCCAGTTCGCGCCGCCGTTGCTCGACGCCCAGAACTCAGCACGATCGTGAGCGGACACCGACGCGAACGACGCGTCGAGCGCGACGGACGCGATCGGCCCTGTCTCCGTGTCGACCGGAAGCGAAGTCGCGTAGCCCGACAGCTGCCGGACCGCCGCGGCGCCGGACGGCTGGCCGACGTTCCGATAGAGGCGGTTCACCTGCGGCACGGCGACGCTCGCGGCGTCGCGTTCCTCGTTGCCGGCGATCACGTCGAGGTCGCCGTCGCGGTCGACATCGCCGATCGTGATGACGTTCGTCACGTCCATGTCGGCGCCGATCGCGCCAGCCGCGGAAAACACGCCCGTCCCGTCGTTCAGATAGAGCCGGTTCGTGAAGCGCGTGACGCCGGGCTGCGGCGCCTCGAGCCCCGCGGTCGAGAGCACGATGTCGAGGTCGCCGTCGTTGTCGACGTCGGCAAGCGTGACGTGGTGCGTGTAGGACGGATCGTTGGGCACCGTGAAATCGGCAGGCACGGTCGTGCTCGAGAACGGCGCCGCAGGATTTCCGGAGTTCAGGTAGATCCGGCTGACGAGCCCCGGCAGGTAGTTGCCGACGACGAGATCGAGCCAGCCGTCGCCGTTGAGGTCGCCGAGCGCGCCCGCTTGGGAGTTGTCTTCCTCAGCGCCGATCGGGACGGGAGCGGCGAAGTTCCCCGCGCCGTCGTTCGCGAAGTACACGTTCGGTCCGATCTCGTTGATCAGCACGACGTCGTTGTCTCCGTCGTTGTCGAGATCGCCGACCAGCGCGACCTGCGAGTGCAGGCCGTTCGTGTCGATCGGCTGTCCCGGCACGCCTTGCGGACCGAACGGCTCCAGCGGATTGCCGGTATGAAAATGGATCAGGCTGTTGCGGAACTCGTGAGTGGCGACGACGACGTCTAGCCAGCCGTCGCCGTTCATGTCCTCGAGCGCGACGGCATCGGCACGGGCCGGCTCCGGCCCTACGTTGTAGCCGACGAAGTCGATGCCGTTCCCCGAGTTCAGATAGAGCCTCGTGTGCGCGTTCAAGTTCGCGGCGACGACGTCGATGTCACCGTCGCGATCGACGTCGCCGACTGCGATGCCGCGCGTGTTCCCCGAGTCGCCCGTCAAATTCCTGCGCTCGAGAAAATTGCCGGCCCCGTCGTTCAAGTAAACGCCGTTCGTCCCCATCGATCCTTCGACCAGATCGAGCCACCCGTCGCCGTTCAGGTCTGCGAGCGCGAGGGCACGCGTCGTATGCGCCGTCGTCCCGATGACCTCTCCCGTTGCAGCCGGATCGAACGGGGCCATCAGCGGCACGGCCGTCGGCAGCACGAGCTGGCCGGGCGACGAGTCACCCCAATCCGCGCGCGTGCGTGCCGCATCCATCAGGTGGTCGTCGTCGAACGACTCGGTGAACGGCAAGCCTTCGTGATCGGCCGACGCAATGCCTGCAGCGCCGGCCAGCACCAACGCGATCGAGCGCGGAAGCCGCCGCGGTCGCCGTCCCTTCTCATCCGTTTCCCGTCCCGGCCGGACCGGCCCAATCGAATCCTTCATCTCGTTCTTCTCCGCGTTCTAGAAACGTCTCGTCGGCAGACGGCGAGCGGAAGCGATCGCTTCTTCGGCAAGAATCCGCTCTGGACCTGGCCGCAACCGGTCTCGGAGCCGTCGATGAGGGATGTCTCGAGCCCCGAACGGACGCGGTACGAATCTGCTGCTTGTAATTGCTGTCGTGCCCCACGATGCAGATTCCATGCCACGGCCCCGGGCCGCAAAGCACCGAAAATCGCAGGGCTTCGAACGCTCGGCCGTCGCGAAATTTGGAAGCGATACTTGCAATCGCGGAAGAATTGCGGCTCGATCCGCAGCGCGGAATGCTCCGCAAGCGAAAGCGCCGCCGCGTCGGCCCGGCGGCAGGCGGGAGGTAGCCTCGCAACCAACGGCCGGGAGCGGCGGCGGACTCGGGATGCCGGTGCCCTTTGCTGTATAGTGGGCGCCCGCCGATCGGCGCCGCATTCGGTGCGCGGCCTCGCAACCGCGAGCCTGGCCGTCACGCGAGACGACAGAAAGACGGCTCGACGAACGACCCCATTACGTAAGACTCACCGCCGCAAGGAGACCGGCCTTGGAAGTTGATGCCTGGCTGACGCTCGCCGTCGTCGCCGCGATGATGCTGCTCTTGATCGGGACGCGGGTGTCGCCGGACCTGATCCTCGTCGGCGCGCTGACGGTGCTGATCCTCGCGGACGTCCTGTCGCCTGCCGACGCGTTGTCCGGGCTCGGCAATCCGGGACTTGCGACGGTAGGTGTGCTGTACGCGGTCGTCGCCGGGCTGACCGATACCGGCGCCGTGCACGCTTTCGGCTCGCGCCTGCTCGGCCGTCCGACGAGCGTCCCCGGCGCGCTCACGCGGCTGATGGTGCCGGTCAGCGCGATGAGCGCGTTCCTGAACAACACGCCGATCGTCGCGATGCTCGTGCCGGTCGTCGAGGACTGGGCGAAGCGCACCGGAATAGCGGTCTCGAAGCTGATGATCCCGTTGAGCTACGCGGCGATTCTCGGCGGCACGTGCACGCTGATCGGCACGAGCACGAACGTGATCGTGTACGGCCTCGCACAGGAACGTACCGACCTCGATCCGATCGGCTTCTTCGAGATCGGCGCGGTCGGTCTGCCGGCCGCGATCATCGGCGTGCTCTACATCCTCGCGGCGCAAAAGTGGCTGCTGCCCGAGCGGCGCTCGCCGCTCCGCGACGTCGGCCAGACGCGCGAATACGCGCTCGAGATGCTCGTCGAGGAATCGAGCCCGATGATCGGCAAGAGCGTCGAGCAGGCGGGCCTTCGGCATCTGCCCGGTGCGTTTCTCGCGGAGATCGATCGCGACGGCATGCTGATCCCGGCCGTCGCGCCGACGGAGAAGCTGCGCGCGAACGATCGTCTGCTCTTCGTCGGCGTCGTCGAGTCGCTCGTCGATCTCTTGCGCATGCGCGGCCTCTATCCCGCGCCCGATCAGCTCTTCAAGCTGAACGCACCCCGTCCCGAGCGCCGCGTTGTCGAGGTCGTCGTCGCGGAGAACTGCCCGTTGGTCGGCCGTACGATCCGCGAGGGCCGCTTCCGCTCGCGCTACGATGCCGTCGTGATCGCGGCCGCGCGCAACGGCGAGCGCCTGCGCGGCAAGATCGGCGACATTGAGCTGCGCGCCGGAGACACGCTGCTCCTCGAGTGCCGCCCGTCGTTCGTGGAGCGGCAGCGCAACTCGAAGGACTTCCTCCTCGTCAGCGAGGTGCAGAACGCGCACATCCCGAGGCACGAGCGCGCATGGGTCGCGACGGCGATCCTTGCCGGCATGGTCGCGCTCGCGACGGCGGAGATCTTGTCGATGCTCGAGGCGGCGCTCGTCGCGGCCGCGCTGATGATCGCGACGGGCTGCACGACGACGAGCTCGGTGCGCTCGAGCATCGACTGGTCCGTGCTGATCGTGATCGGCGCGTCGATCGGCATCGGGCAGGCGCTGCAGTCGACCGGCGCGGCCGCGGCGATCGCCGACACGTGGATCAATGCGCTCGGACAAGAGCCGTGGCTCGCGCTGATCGGCGTCTACGTGCTCACGAATCTCTTCACCGAGGTGCTGACGAACAACGCGGCGGCCGTGCTCGTCTTCCCGATCGCCGCGGCGACCGCGCAGAGCCTCGGCGTGAATTTCGAGCCGTTCGTGTTCGCGATCATGATGGCGGCGTCTGCCGGCTTCGCGACGCCGATCGGATACCAGACGAATTTGATGGTGTACGGCCCGGGCGGCTACCGGTTCTCGGACTACGTGAAGTTCGGCGTGCCGCTCAATGTGCTCGTCGGTGCGGTCACGGTCGTCCTCGCGCCGTTGATCTGGCCGTTCTGATCGCACAGCAGCACCACCAGTCGCCCTGCCGCGACGAGCGCCGCCGGCTCGGCGGTAGGCAAATTCGCCGATTGCGCTCGGGGAACCCGCGCTTCACGTTGCAGGAAACGTCCGCAATCCCGAGAGGTGAACGCGATGGCACGCTGCGAGAAATGCGGGAACGACTACGACAAGACTTTCACCGTCACGATGAACGGCGGCACGCATACGTTCGACTCGTTCGAGTGTGCGATCAACACGCTCGCGCCGAAGTGCCGACATTGCGGCACGTTGATCATCGGGCACGGCGTCGAAGCGGGCGACGCGATGTTCTGCTGCGCGCATTGCGCGCATCACGAGGGCGTGATGCAGGTTGCCGATCGCGCGTGAGCGCGAGCCGGAGCGAGCAACTCCGGCTCGGCGGTCGCGAACGAGGCGGCCTGACCCAGACGTGTCAGCCGTTCCCGGCGCCGGGAGGCACCGCGATATTCGGGTTCCAGACGACCTCCCACAGATGGCCGTCCGGATCCGCGAAGTAGCCCGCGTAACCTCCCCAGAACGTCTCGGCCGCGGGTTTCACGATCGTGGCGCCGGCGCGCCTGGCCTGCTCCATCGCGGCGTCGACTTCCGCTTTCGATGAAACGTTGTGCCCGATCGTGAACGCGGTCGGGTCACGTGAGCCCGACGCGACGCCGGAGTCGAACGCGATGCTGTCGCGCGGCCAGAGCGCGAGCTTGAGCCCGCCCTCGAGCTCGAAGAACGCGACCGCGCCATGCTCGAACTCGGTGCCGACGATACCGTCGGTACGAAAGCCGAGCCCGTCCCGATAGAAACGCACGGCGCGATCGAGGTCGTCGACGCCGAGCGTGAGCAGCGTGATTCGAGGCTTCACGTTCCGGATCCTCGCACCGGTCGAGTCGGCGCTTCGTTTATCATCCGGCGACCGGACGGATCGCACAAGGAGACGACGCTCGTATGGACCGACGCATCGGATTCATCGGTCTCGGCGTGATGGGCACGCCGATGGCCGGGCACCTGGCCTCGGCCGGGTACGAGCTGACCGTGCTCGACGTCGACCGGGCGAAGGCGGAGCGCTTCGCGGCGGCGCACCCGTCGGCGCGGATCGCCGCGACGCCGTGCGACGTCGCCGCCGCTTCGGACATCGTGATCACGATGCTGCCGTCCGGCGAATACGTGCGCGACGTCGCGCTCGGCGAGCACGGGCTGATCGAAGGCTTCGAGGCCGGCGCACTCTTGATCGACACGTCGTCGTCCGAGCCCGCGTTCACCGTGCAGACGGCCGACGCGCTGCGCGCCCGCGGCGTCGATACCGTCGACGCGCCGGTCTCGGGCGCCGAATGGGGCGCGAAGCGGGCCGAGCTCGTCTTCATGGTCGGCGGCGCGCCCGCGAGCGTCGAGCGTGCGCGGCCGTTGCTCGACGTCATGGGCCGCAAGGTATTTCGTCTCGGCGACGTCGGCGCGGGTCACATGATGAAGTCGATCAACAACGTGATCACCGCGATGACGTTGCTCGCGACGTCCGAAGGGCTCGCGCTCGGAACGAAGCTCGGCCTCGATCCGAACGTGATGACGGACGTGCTGAACGAAGCGACCGGCGGATCGTGGGTATCGCGGACGCACATCAAGCAGCGCGTGACGAGCCGCACGTTCGACGATCCGTTCAAGCTCGAGCTGATGATCAAGGACATCCGGATCGCGACGGAGCTCGCGGACGAGAGCGGCGTGCCGATGCCGCTCACGGCGCACGGCCGCGCGCTGTGGCAACGCGCAGGCGCCGCAGCAAAGCCGGGCGCGAGCGTCAGCGAGCTCGTGCGCTTCGTCGAGCGCGAATGCGGCGTCGAGATCCGTCCGCGCTGAGCGTCGTATCGGACACGTCGTTCAGCGCTCCCGGACGAGGCTCGCGTACGCGCGGTCGACGAAGCTCGCGGGGTTCCCGTAGCGAGCGTCGAAAGGCTCCGTCGGCCGCGCGGCGACGACCTGCTCGAGGCTCGCGCCGCTTTCGATCAGCTCCGCGATACGATCCCGCACCGCGGTGAGCATCTCGACGTACGCCTCGAGATCCGCGTACGTCGCGATCGGCCCGTGACCGGGCACGACGATCGTCCGCTCGTCGATCCGCTCGAGCACGCGGCTCGAGAACTCGATCACGCCGTTGAGGCTTCCGCCGTTGTCGGCGTCGATGAACGGATAGCCCGCATTGTTGAACACGTCGCCCATGTGCACGACGTTGTGCCCGCGGAAGATCACGGCCGTGTCGCCGGTCGTATGGGCAGGGCCGAAATGCAGGAGCTCGATCGGCTCGCCGTTGAAGTGGAACATCATGCCGTCGGCGTACGTGATCACGGGCAGCGCGGCCTCCGGATACGCGGGCTGATCTCGTCGCGAAGTGACGAGGTTGATCACGTTGTCGCGCATCATCATGCGCCGCGAGTTCTCGTGCGCGACGATCCACGTGCCTTCCGGGCCGAGCGCCTTGTTGCCGTCGGCGTGATCGAAGTGCCAGTGCGTGTTGATCACGAAGTCGATGTCGCCGCCGCCGAGCTCGCGGATCTTCTCCTTGTACTTTGGCGCCATCTCCGGGAACTGGTCGTCGACCACGAGCACGCCCTGCTCGCCGATCGACACGATGATCGCGCCGCCGACGCCGAAGAGCGCGTGCAGCCCGTCACCGAGCCGCTCGGCCCTGATCGGCGTCGTGCGCAGCGCTTCGTCCAGATCGTTCAGCTGACCGAGCGCCGGCGTGCCGAGCCCGAGCGCGACGGCCGGCAAAAGATGCCGCAACCGAATCATCGACTACCCTCCCCCTTCGAGCCCGTTCAACCCACGCGGGTCGTGCGTCCGCTCTCCGCCGAGCGCGTGGCTCGGAGCAAGCGGGAGCGGCCCGACCCGTTATTCTTCAGGCAACCTTCTCCGGCTTGTGCGTCTCCGCCGAGCGAATGATCGCCTCCGTCACCGAGGCGCCGTGGACCATCTCGTCGAGCGGAATCGGGAACGGCTTACCGCCCGCGGCGGCCTCCGCGAACGACTCGAGCGTCGCGCGCGTCACGTCCAAGCGCTCGGCGTCCCACGTCTCGGCCGGCCCCTGTATCGGCTTGAAGATGCACTTGCCGAAGAGCCGCGTGCGGCGTTCCTCGGACGATGCGCCCGCGACGTGCGTCATGCCCTCGAGGCGCACGTAGCCCTTCGAGCCGTACACCTGGAAGCTGAAACCGCCGCCCGTCGCCGTCATCGTGCCGAGATAGCCGGACATGCCCTCCTTCATCCGGAAGAGCACGGACGTCGTGTCGTCCGCGTCGATCTCGACGACGCGCCGGAAGCTCTGGCAGTAGACCTCGTCGATCGGGCCGCAGAGGTCGATCATGCCGTCGACCGCGTGCACGCCCATCGGCGTCAAGCCGCCGCACGGCGTCTCGTGGCGATCCGCGCGCCACGCCTCGGGCTTCAGGAACAGCGCGTTCGGGAACGTCATCGTCGCCTCGACGTGCAGGATCACGCCGAGGTCGCCGTTCCTGATGCGATCGCGCAGCTTCGTCATCTCGGGATGCCAACGGCGGTTGTAGCCGAGCCCGAGCGCGATGCCTGCCTTCTTCACGGCCGCGACGGCCTCCTCCGCTTCGGCCTTCGTGAGCGCGAACGGCTTCTCGCAGAACACGTGCTTGCCCTTGGCCGCGGCGGCGACGACCTGCTGCACATGCATCGAGTGCGGCGTCGCGAGGACGACGGCGTCGACGTCGGGCGCCGCGAGCACCTCGTCGAAGCTCGAGTAGAGCCTGAGCTTGTGCTGCTCGGCGAAGGCCTTCACGTCGTCGCTCACGGTGCGGGTCGTGCCCGCGACGAACCGCATCCGGTCGCTTTGTCCCGACACGGCCTCGACGAGCGTCCGTCCCCACCAGCCGAGTCCTACGATAGCCGCGTTGATCATTCGAAATGCCTCCTCGCTCGGGACTTAGGGCCTCACGCCCGCGTCATCCGTTCTCGTTGATATGTTGCGGCGGCCGGCAGCGAAGCTCGCCGGACTTCGCACGCGGGCGCGCTATTCTAGTCCGCTCGCCCTCGCCTGGTCCCGCGCCATCACGGACCAGTCGAGCTCGCTCTCTCCGTGCGCGACGGCGCCGAGGAGCCGGTCGCGGTAGACGTTGCAGCTCGGCAGCGGAACGCCGGCCGCCTCGCCGGCCGCGAGCGCGAGGTTCGCGTCCTTGAGCCCCAGGAGCGTCGTGAAGCCGACCTGGTCGTATTTCTCGTTCGCGATGATGTTGCCGTAAACCTTATAGGCCGGCGCGGCGAAGAGCCCGTCCGTCAGCACGTCGTGGAAGACCGAAGGCGCGACGCCGAACTTGCGCGTCAGCGCGAAGCCCTCGCCCATCGCCTCGATCGCGCAGCCGAGCACCATGTTGTTCGCGAGCTTGACCGCGGCGGCACCGGCCGGATTCGTGCCCGCGTTGAAGACCCGGCGGCCGAACAGCGCGAACACCGGCGCGAGCTTCTCGATCGCGTCGGCCGGTCCCGCCGCGACGATGCCGAGCTGGCCCGCGGCCGCGGCGTCCGGCCGCCCGAGCACGGGCGCCCCGACGAGCACGCGTCCCGCCTCGGTGTGGACGCGCTCGAGCTCGGCGAGCAGCGTGACGCTGTGCGTGCCCATCGGCACGTGGATCGAGCCTTTCGGCAATGCGTCGAGGAGCCCCGCCGCGACGACCTCCCTGAGCGCCTTGTCGTCCGTCAGCATCGTGAAGACGACGTCGCGCCCGGCCGCGGCCTCGGCGATGCTCGCCGCGACCTTCGCGCCGCGGCGCTCGAGCTCGTCCGCCTTCGAGCGCGTCCGGTTGTACACGACGAGGTCGTGCTCCCCGCCGACGATCCGGCCCGTGATCGCCTGGCCCATTCGGCCGAGCCCGATGAATCCGATCTTCATGTTCTTTTGATCTCCGCTACACCAGCTGATCGCGCACCCACTCGAGTTCGCGCGTGACGTAGTCGACGATGTCGCCCGTCTTCAGGTGCTCGGGCAGCACGTCCCACGTGTACGTCTCGATCTCGAGATGCGGCGACAGCTTGTTCGCCTTGTGGAACTTCAGCGCGTCCTCGATCGCGAAGCGGGTCGTCTGGAAGTCGCCGAGGTCGTCGAGGAACACCGGCACGTGGAAGTGCGTGCGCCACTCGCGCTCGCCGCCCGGATCGCGCTCCCAAGCGTCGAACGCGTCGCCGAGGTTCAGGAAGCGCGTGAGCTTGCCGTTCCGCCGCTCGACGGTCTGGGTCAGATACACGGTATCCGCATACTGCCTGAGCGCGTCGACCTTCTGCTGCGTGACCTGCGGCACGCGCACGGCCGCGGCCTCCTGGAGCTTGAAGACCGGGATGCCCTTGTCTGCGAGCGTGCGGAGCGACGCGCCGATGTCCTCGAACTCGACGGCCTGATGGCAGATGTCGTACACCATGCCGAGATGCTCACGGAGCGCGTTGACGGCATCGTTGCGCGAGAGACCCGTCTGCTCCGCGAGCGAGCTCACCGCGTCGTCGGCGTAGAGGTGGTTCGTGAAGTAATCGACCGCCTCCTCGGTCGTCTCGAGGAAGCAGTAGGGCTCGGGCTCGAGCGCGAGGCGCACGATCTTGTCGGTCCGCTCGCGGATGTTCACGAGATGCGCGACGGTGCCGATCACCTGGCGCGTGTACGCGGCGACGACGTCGGGTCCGGTGACGCGCGGCTTGAAGCCGAGCGGCGGGCTCTGGATCGTCGGCTCGATGCCCGGCGCGCAGACGTCCGCGAGAATGTCCGCGACGCGCTTCGTGTACGTTGCGCGCTCGTCGCTGCGCCAGTCGGGCTCGTACACGCGCTCCATGACGATCGTGTTCTTGAACGGCCCGTACGGGAACGCGTTGACCGTGTAGAGGTACATGTCGCGCTCCGCGAGGAACGCCTTCAGCTTCTCGCGCTCCTTGGGCTCCGTCGTCAGCGTCTCGGCCGACGCCGCCGAGATCCGGAGCGACACGCCGAACGGACGATCCGGCGCGATGCGTTCCTTCACCCTCGGTACGTAACGGTTCAGGCTGTCCCAGATTTCCGGCCACGTGTCGCCGGGATGAACGAGGGTCGAGTACGTCAGGTGGCCGAGGCCGCTGCCCAAATCCATGCAAATCTCCTTGAGCGCCCAAGGGGCGAATCGGTGGTGCCGTCTCTAGCCGCGCAGCGAGCGGCGGCGCGCCGAGCCAGGGTTGTGGACCGCCGGCATCTACAATATTGTATCCGCCCTATTCACGAATTGCCGGAGCCAAGGGGATGCTGCGCGCCACGGCCAATAAGATTCTACCGACCACGATCACCGGATCCCTACCCAGACCGAGCTGGTACACCGAAAACCTCGGTCTGCGCAGCTTCCTCGAGGCCATGGTCGAGACGCGCTTCCGCGAGCAGTACGAGGACGCGCTCTCCGTTTACATCACCGAGCAGACGATCGCGGGCCTCGACATCCTCACCGACGGCGACGCCCGCTTCTCCGCCGACATCGGCGGCCAGAGCTGGACGAGCTACCCGCCGTCGCACATGTCCGGGTTCGACCGGATCCCGAAGGCGGCGAAGGTCGGTGCCGGCGGCATCGCGTTCCCGCGCGGGCACATCCTGCACGACTACATCGAGGCGCGCGTGATGCCGAGCATCGTCGGCCCCGTCGGGCGCGGCAACATGCAGTACGCCGCGATCTGGAAGGCCGCGCAACGCATGACGTCGAAGCCGGTGAAGTTCGGCACCGTCACGCCGGAGCTCGTCGCGTTCGCGGTTCAGGATTACTACTACAAGGACATCCGCGAGCGGATCTGGGCGATCAGCGACGCGTTCAACGAGGAGCTGCACGAGCTCGCCGACGCGGGCTGCCCGGTCATCCAGATGGAGGAGCCGCAGATCCACCTCCTCGCCGCGCGCGGCATCGTCGACGACAAGATCAATCCGCAGTTCATGCTCGAGGTGTTCAACAACACCGTGCGCGGGCTGCGCGACAAGACCGAGGTCTGGTGCCACACGTGCTGGGGCAACCCGTCGCAGCAGCGCATGTTCGCCGAGGTGCAGAGCTACAAGCCGGCGCTCGAGATCCTGAACAAGGTCGACGCGGACGTGATCACGTTCGAGTCCGTCAGCTCGAACGGCATGGACCTCGAAGCGATCGGGCAGCACATCACGGACATGAAGGTCGCGATCGGCGTGATCGACCATCACTCGCTGCAGGTCGAGCGGCCCGAGGATGTCGCCGACCACATCCGCCGCGCGCTGAAGCACATCCCCGCCGAGCGGCTCGTGATCTCGTCCGACTGCGGCATGGGCCGCGAGGGCATGAGCCGTCGCCACGCGCTCTACAAGATGGGCGCGCTCGTGCAGGGCACGAATATCGTCCGCAAGGAGCTCGGCCTGCCGGAGGCGGAGTGCCTGCTGGCCGATCCGAAGCTTTCGCTCGTTCCGCAGCAGAGCTAACGTCGATTTGGGGTCAGAGCCCGTAGACCGAGTCCACGGGCTCTGACCCCAATTTCTTTACGCGATCCGGATCACGAGCTTGCCGAAGTGGCTCGCCGACTCGAGCCTGCGGTAAGCCTCGGGCGCCGCGTCGAACTCGAAGACCTCGTCGATCACGGGCCTTAGCCGGTTCACGTCGATCGCGCGGCAGAAGTCCTCGAACATCGCCTTGTCGCCGACCAGGATGCCGCGCAGCGTCGCGTTCTTCGGCATCAACGGGTGCGGATTGAGATTCCCGGACGGCGGCGTCAGCACGCCGATCAGCACGATCTCGCCGCGCCGCGCAACGGCCTGAAGCGACTGCGGCAACGTCCCGGCGCCGCCGACTTCGACGACGTGATCCGCGCCGCGGCCGTCCGTCAGCTCGAGCACCTGCTCCGCCCAGTTCGGGTGCGTGCGGTAGTTCACCGTCACATCCGCGCCGAGGCGCTTCGCACGTTCGAGCTTCTCGTCGCTCGACGACGTGATCACGACACGCGCGCCGGCGAGCTTCGCTATCTGCAGCGCGAAGATCGACACGCCGCCCGTTCCGAGCGTGAGCACCGTGTCGCCCGGCCGCACGGTTTTCCCTTCCATCAGAGCGTTCCACGCCGTGACGCCGGCGCACGGCAACGTCGCCGCCTCCTCGAACGAAAGGTGCGCCGGGATCTTCAAGAGCCCGTCCTCGGGGAACACGGCGTACTCGGCGAGCGTGCCGTCGAGCGGCGAGCCGAGCGCGGCCGGAGGCGACCCTTGAGTGAACGTCGCGACGACGCGGTCGCCGCGCGCGAACCGGCCGACGCCGTCGCCGACCGCTTCGACCTCGCCCGCGCCGTCCGACAGCGGGATCACGTCACGGGTGACGGGACCGCCGGGGTAGTTCCCGGTCAAGACGGCAAGATCCCGATAGTTCAGCGACGCGGCCCGCATCCGCACGAGGACCTGGCCCGGCCCCGGCGCCGGCATCGGCCGCTCGGCACGTCGCAGACCGTCGATCGACGTGCTGCCTTGTGCAATTTCGAATACCTTCATGATCTCTTCCTCCCGCGTCGGAAGCCGGCCCGCCGCTCACCGGACGGACCGGCCGACATGCTCGCCGCGGCTCATGCCTTGGCGAGACGGGGCTCGAGCCGCGTGCCGAGCGCGCGCAGCGCGACGAGCACCGCGGCGCCGAGCGCGGCCGCGACGAGCGCCGCGACGGACTCCGCCCCAAACCAAACCGTGCTGCCTCCGACAACGACCGTGGCGGCGAAGAGCAGCGTGCCGACCGCGAGATCCTTCGTCGGACTGATGCGGAACCTCTGCATGGCGTGCGCCAGCAGGATCGCGGCCACGAGCGACGTGATCAGCACGTAGGCTATCGCGAGCGGCGAGCCGTCCAGGATGAACGCTTCGTTGTAGCACCACAGGAACGGCATCAGATAAGCCGTCGCCGAAAGCTTCAAGCCCTCCCAAGACGTCTTCCACATACCGGCCCCGGCCAGGCCCGCCGCGACGTAGCTCGCGACCGCGACCGGCGGCGTCAGGAACGACAGCAGCCCGAAATAGAAGATGAAGAGATGAGCCGCCATCGGCGCCACGCCCATCTCGACGAGCGCCGGCGCGAGCACGACGGACAGCACGACGTAGATCGCCGTCGTCGGCATTCCCATGCCGAGCACGATCGAGATCAGGCCGGTCAGAAGCAGCATCACGAAGAGCCCCGCGTTCCGCCCGATCTCGCTCAGCACGAGCGACAACGAAAATCCTAGACCGGTGATGTTCATCACGCCGATCACGATGCCTGCGCCGCCGCCGATCATCAGGAGCGGCAGCATGTTCTCGCCGGTGCCGACGAGCAGAGACTTCAGCGTGCCGAGGCCGAGAAGCGAGCGGAGCTTGATCACGGCGAGCACCGCGAGCGCGACCACGGAGAACATCGCGGACAACGCGGGATCGTAGCCCAGGCCGAACAGCAGGTAGATCAGCACGCCGAGCGGCAGCAGGAAGATCCAGCCGGTGCGAAGGGCCGCCTTGCCGCTCGGCAGCTCCGACTTCGAAAGCCCATGCAGCCCGTGCCGCGCCGCGATCGCGTCGATTTGCAGGAACAGGCAGATGTAGTACAGCGCCGCCGGCACGACCGCCGCGAGCGCGACGCTCGCGTAGCTCACCTGCAGGAACTCGGCGATCAGGAACGCGGTCGCGCCCATCACGGGCGGCGCGAACTGTCCGCCGTTCGACGCGACCGCTTCGACGGCGCCGGCCTGGTGAGACTTGAAGCCGTAGCGCTTCATCAGCGGAATCGTCACGACGCCCGTCGACATGATGTTGCCGATCACGGTGCCGTTGATCGACCCGAAGATGCTCGACGCGACGACCGAGACCTTGGCCGGGCCGCCGCGCCGGTGCCCCATGCCCGCGAGCGCGATATCCGTGAAGAATTTGATCGCTCCGGTGACCTCCATCAGCCGGCCGAGCAGGACGAACGCGAGCACGAGCATGCCGATCACCTGCAGGACCTGCCCCGGAACGCCGTTCGTATCCGCATACACGTACATCACGAACGACGGCGGCGTCAGGCGATCGGCACCGAACGGCGGCGGCAGCACGTGGCCGAACAGCGCATAGACGATCAGGAGCCACACGAGGATCGTGATCGCGAGCCCGGCGGTCTTCCGCATCGCCTCCATCAGCAGCACGACCGCGACGATGCCCGGAACATACTTCGACGCGGTGTAGCCCGAGATGTCGATGACCCACGCGTTGTAGTTCACGGACATCCAGAGCCAGCTCGCGATCGCCGCGACACCGAGCACGGCGTCGAGCGCGGCGGGCCGCTCGAAATACGGGTAGCGCAGGAACGCGCCCGCGATGCCGATCCCGAGCAGGAGACCGATCCACTCGGCGGCGATGAACGAGAACCCGAAGTACTGAGGCACGTCGACGATCCACGCGACGCCGATCAGCGTGATCGCCGCGAGATAGACGTTGAGGAGCTTCTCGAGAACGCCGCTCATCCAATCCCCCGAAAGGCCTGCGAGGCCGCTACCCGCAGACCCAAGCCTTACCTCCTGATGAGCGGCACGCGACGGCGACCCGCGCGGACCCGCACGATGCTCGAGCGCTCAGGAGCGACGCACCGACGACGACCGGTCAACCGAGGTGCCGACGGAAAAAGGCGATCGTCCTTTCCCACGCGAGCGCCGCCGCCGCCTCGTCGAAACGAGGCGTCGTGTCGTTGTTGAACCCGTGATTCGTGCGCGGGTAGAAGTACGCTTCGTATTCGACGTCGGCTTCGTCGAGCGCGGCCTGATACGCCGGCCAACCCGCGTTGATCCGCTCGTCGTTCTCGGCGTAATGGAGCAGCAGCGGCGCGCGGATCTTCGGCACGTCCGAGATCGACGGCTGCCCGCCGTAAAATGCGACGCCGGCCGCGAGATCGGGCAGCCGCACGGCGAGCTGGTTGACCATGCCGCCGCCGAAACAGAAACCGACGGCGCCCACCCGTCCGTTGCACTCGTCCGCGTCCTCGAGCCACTCGACCGCGGCAACGAAATCCTCGACGAGGCGCTCGCGGTCGAGCTGCGCGAAGAGCTCGCGGGCACGATCCTCGTCGCCGGGATAGCCGCCGAGCGGCGTCAGCGCATCCGGCGCGAGGGCGACGAAGCCCTCGAGCGCGATACGCCGCGCGATGTCCTCGATGTGCGGATTGAGGCCTCGGTTCTCGTGGATCACGACGACGCCCGGCCGCGCGGCCGCATCCCCCGCCGGCTTCACGAGATAGCCGCGTATCGTGCCCGCGCCTTGCGGCGACTCGAGCTCGACGTAACGGGCGTCGATCCGCGGATCGGTCTCGGGGATCCGCTGCCCGGCCGCGAAGTCCGGCACGAGGCTCTCGAGCAGAGCCGTTGCCGTGACGCCGCCGACCGCGAAGGCCGCGGCCCGGTCCAGGAACTCCCTGCGGCTGATGTCCCCGTGCACGAACTGATCGAACAGCTTCAGTACGGCGGGGCTGTAATCGCTCGCTCTTCTTCTCGTCATTGCGTCGCTCCTCGAGCCACGGCGCCCGAGCCGGGCCATGGTAGCGGATTTTTCCCGACCCCGCGCAGCGGCGGGATGGCGGACGCTACGGAAACGCTCGACGCGCTGCACGGGATCCGCGGGACCGTCAATGGCCCGACGGCTGCCCTCGGAAGAACTCGACGATCCGGCGGCCGATCTCGGCCTCCGCGCCCTCCATGTGCAGGTGATGCCCGCCCTCGAGCCGCACGACCTCGAGCGAGCGGAACGACGGCACGATCTCGTCGTACTCCGGCATCCCGTTGAACGGGCTCTGCGTCGCACGGAACATCAGCACCGGCGCCGTGATCCGCGCGACGAACGCGCGCACCTGCTCGGCGGTGTAGCGGACGTCCGACGCGGCCTTGAGGCGCTGGTCCGCACGCCACATGAAGCCGCCGTCGACCTCGATCAGCGAGCGGCGCGCGAGGACCTCCGCCGCGCGCAGCGTGACCTTCGTGAAGCCCGCCGCGCGCTCGGCGAGCGCCTGCGCCCGGTCCGGGAAGACGCGCCCAGTCCGGCCCGCGAGCTCGCGCTTGCCGCGAAGCGCTTCGCGAAGGCGCTCGGGTGCCCGCTCCGGCGGATCGACCAGCGGCAGACCGCCCTCGATCAGTACGAGCTGCTCGATCCGCTCCGGATACGTGCCCGCGAGCAGCGTGCCGATCGCCGCGCCGCGGGAGTGACCGATGAAGCGAAAGCGCGCCCAGCCGAGCGCATCCGCGACGTCGATCAGGTCGCCGACGTCCTGCGACAGGTTGTAGCCGGAGTCCGGCGAGCGGAAATCGCTCGCCCCGTGCCCCGCCGCATCGAGCGCGACGACGCGGCATCCCGGAAGGTGCGGCGCGAGAAGATCGAAGCTGCCCGCGTTGTCGAGCCAGCCATGAAGCGCGAGCACGGGCATCCCGTCCTCGTCGCCCCATTCGCGAGCGGCGAGCGTCAGACCGGGAAGCGCAAAGCGCCGCTCGAGCGGCATTTCACGGCCTCGGACGGCGACTAGAAGCGAGGGCCCGGGCCTCGTCCGCCGCCTTGCTGCTGGAACGGCCCGCCGGACGTCGAGAACCGTTCCGAGATGAACTGCTGCAGCCGCTCCTGCTGCTCGAACAGGCTCGTGCTCGGCAATAGCAGCACACGGTCGCCGGGCTCGAGACCGGACACGACCTCGCTGTACTCGAGATCGGTGAGACCGGTCACGACTTTCACCGGCACCGGCCGGTTGTCCCGCAGCGCGACGACCCAGTACTCGCCGCCGAACTGATAGCCGGTCCCGTCGGCCGATTCCGTGATGCGGCCGTTCGCACGGCCGCCCGGCTGGCCGTTGCCGCCGAAGCCTCCAGCGAATCCGCCCGACGGGCCGCCGAATCCGCCCGGCGGCGGGCCGCCGAATCCGCCCGGCGGGCCGCCGGCGCGCTCGCCGAAGGCCTGGCCCATGATCGTCCTCATCAGGTTGCGCTGCTCCGGCGTCAGCTCTCGGCCCGACTCGCGCGCGCGCATCAGCGCCTCGACCTGCTGGCGGTCGACGCCGGGAGGCAAGACGATCGTGCGGCCGCCGATCGAGACCGTCGACTCGGTCTTCGCCCTCAGCGCGTCGAGGTCGGCGTTCGGATCGAGCGCGAGATAGATCTCGGCCGCGGGAATGCCGAGCATCTTCGCCGTCATCGGCACGTCCTCGACCGCACGCAGCGCCGCGGTCGGCACCGCGGTCACGTTCTCGCGCTCGGCGATCGAGATGCTGACCTCCGCGTTCATGCCGGGACGCAAAAGCCCCTGCTCGTTGTCGATCGAGATCAGCACGGCGAACATCGTGACGTTCTGATCGACGATGGCCTGCGGCTCGATCTTCTGCACCTTGCCGTGGAACGGCTGATTCGGATATGCGGCGACGACGACGTTCGCGTCCATGCCGGGATGAATCTTGCCGATGTCCGTCTCGTCGACGAGCGCACGCACCTGCACGACCGTGAGGTCCGCCATTTTCATCAGGATCGTGCCGTCGCTGACGGCCTGCGTCGGCGACGAGATCACCGCGCCGGGCTCGACGCTGCGCTCGATGACGGTCCCCGTGATCGGCGCGCGGACGTCCGTGTCGGACATCGCGATGCGGGCGTTCTCGAGCGCGACCTCTGCGCTGACGACCTGTGCCTCGGCGTTCGCGAACTCGAGCTGCGACTGCTCGTAGTCCGTCTGCGTCAACGTGCCGGACTTGAACAGCGTCTCCGCGCGCTTCATCGCCGTCTCGGCGATCTGACGCCGCGCGCGTGCCGCCTTCAGCGTCGCCTCCGCCTCGGCGAGCTCGTTGCGCGGCGTGCGCTTGTCGACCTCGACGAGCAGCGCACCGGCTTCGACGACGTCGCCGGTGTCGGCGTACACGCTCAGGATCTCGCCGGACGCCTTCGACTTCACCTCGACCGTCCGCACGGGCTCGATCACGCCCGAGGCTTCGACCGTGACCCGGATATCGACGACTTCGACCGTCTCCGAATCGTAGAGCGGCACGACGTCGCTTGGGCTCCGCTGACAGCCAGCGAGCGGCAACGCCGCGACGAGCGCGGCGAGCGCGAGCGCGCGGCGCGGGATATCTCGGTTCATCAGTGCGTCACCCGCGGGTTCTGGTAGTCCTGCTCGATCGCGCCGTCTCGCAGCACGAGCACGCGGCGGGCGTGCTCCGCGATATCGGGCTCGTGCGTGACGAGAATGATCGTATGGCCCGACGCGTGCAGATCGTCGAAGAGCGTCATGATCTCCTCGCTCGTCGCCGAGTCGAGGTTTCCGGTCGGCTCGTCCGCGAGCAGGATGCTCGGCTCCGTGACGAGCGCCCGCGCGATCGCGACCCGCTGCCGCTGACCGCCGGACATCTCGCTCGGGCGGTGGTTGACCCGCGCGCCGAGGCCGACGCGCTCGAGCGCCTTGCGCGCCCGCTCGATGCGCTCCTTGCGCTTCACGCCGGCGTAGACGAGCGGCAGCTCGACGTTGTGCAGCGCATCCGCGCGCGGCAACAGATTGAACGTCTGGAACACGAAGCCGACGTCTCGGTTGCGGACGCGGGCGAGCTCGCGCTCTTTCATGTCCGAGACGAGCTTGCCGTTCAGCCAGTACTCGCCTTCGTCCGGCGTGTCGAGGCAGCCGATCAGGTTCATCAGCGTGGATTTGCCGGAGCCGGAAGGTCCCATGATCGCGACGTACTCGCCTTTCTGAATCGACAGATCGACGCCGCGCAGCGCGTGGATCACCTCGCCGCCCATGCGATACCGGCGCTTCAGGTTGTGGGTCTGAATGATCGCGCTCACGCTCTCGTCTCCGGACGTGCTCCACGGCATCGGCGGCGAACGGCGTGCCGCGGGCAGATCGGTCCCGATTATCTCATCGGAACCGGGGCTCGAATCGTATCCGGCGTGTAACTTCGCGTGGCTAAAGGATTCTTAAGTCCTAAGCAGGCGTGTACGGAGGCTTCGAGGAGCTACGCAGATGCTCGCGCAGGAACGCGATCGAGCGCGAGAACGCGAGCGCGGCATCGTTGGGGCTGTAGCTCGCGCGGCCCTCGCTGTCGAAGCCGTGCCCCGCTCCGGCGTAAACGTGGTAGATGCCGGTCGGATTCGCCTCGCGGATGCGCTCGATGCTTTCCGGAGGGATCGACTGATCACGATCTCCGAAATGATAGAGAACGGGACACCGCGGCCGCTCGTCGAGATGGTTGACGATCGAGGTCCCGTAGTACGACACGGCCGCCGAGATCGGCAGGCGGATCGCGGCCACGTGCGCGACCGTGCCGCCCCAGCAGAAGCCGACGACGCCGACCGGCACGTCGCCGAGCGCGTCGCTCGCGGCCTCGACGTCCGCGAGCGTGCTCGGCCACTCGAGACTGCGCATCGCCGCGCGTCCCCGCTCGATCTCCGAGTAGTCGAGCACGAGCCCTCGCTCGACGCGGTCGAAGAGCGCCGGCGCGATCGCGGCGAAGCCTTCCGATGCGTATCGGTCGACGACGGCGCGGATGTGCGGGGTCAGGCCGAAGATTTCCTGGATGATGACGACGCCGCCCCAAGGCGTGCCCGAAGGCGCGGCGCGATACGCGTCGAAGACGTGTCCGTCCTGTGCGGTCAGGCGCACGACGTCGCCCATGCTCGTTCCCTTAAGAGACGTCGAATGAACTGGAAAGCGGGCCGGGGCGACGCGTGCCCCGGCCGCGACTTCAATTGCGCTCGGACGTCGAACGGCTCAGCCGGCGGTAGTACTCCGCGACCGCATCCTCGAAGCCGCGAGCAACCCGAACGGGTGCCGCGGTCCGCACCGTCGCGCCGCGCGAGTCGCCGGACGCGGTGCGCAGCTCGAGCTCCGTCTTCTCGAGCAGATCGACGAGCGCGCGGTACTCGCGCTCGATCAGGTCGGCGTTTCCGTCACCCGGCAGCCCTCGGCGCAACGCCTCGGCGAGCTCGCGGACGGCCCGCAGCTCCTCTTCGCTCAGCCCTTCCGCACGGAGGCGATTGGTCAACGTCAGGAGCTCCGTCCCGGCGGACTCGACGCGCTGCCGCGCCTCCTCGAGCCGCTGCGGATCCTGCCAGAAGCCGTACGGATACGGCCCCCAGACGTCACCCCGGTTCGGATCGTAGAAGCCGCCGCGCGGGCCGTAGCCGCCGCGGTCGAACGGACCGCCGGCGTTCAGGCCGCCCTGCTGTGGACCACCCTGCTGCGCGCCGCCCTGCTGGCCGCCTTGCTGCTGGCCACCCTGCTGCTGACCGCCGGCCTGCGCGTTCTGCTCGGCCTGGTCCTGCTGCTGACCGGGCTGACCCTGCTGACCGGGCTGACCCTGCTGGCCCGGCTGCCCCGGCGGGCTCAGCGCGGCCTGACGCGGGTCGAGCGCACCCGAGCCCCGCGTCAGCTCGTCGAGCTCGCGGCGCAGCGCCTGGAGCTCCGAGATCAGCTCCGCGTTCGGATCGGGCTCGATCCGCTCGCCCTGCACGGCCTCGTCCCGGGCACGCGCGAGCGCCTCCTGCGTCTGGCGCTCGAGATCGCGCAGCGCGGACGTCGTGACCGCGTCCGTCGCGGCAGCCTCCATGCCGTAGCCCTCGCGGATCAGCTCGGCCGCGACCGCGAGACGCCGCTGCGCCTCGGACTGCTGCAGCCGGCGCAATGCATCGGAGAGCTCTCCGGACGCACCGGGCGTCTGATCGCGGAACTGCTGCGCGACCCGCTGCATGTCGCGCGCGAGCTCGTCGAGCGCCTGGCGCAGCTCGTCCTTCCGTTCGCCGAGCTCGTTCGCCTCTTGGCGATCCATGCCGCGGCGAAGCCCCCGGTCGATGCGGTCATCGACGAGGTTCCGCACCCGCTGCTGCAGCTCGGCCTGAAGCTCGCGCTGCTGCCGATAGAGCTCCGACGCGCGGTCCGCGACATCGGAGAACGCCTCGCTCGCCGCCTGCTGCCGCTGGGCGGTCATCTGCTGCAGCGCGGCCTGGAGCTGCCGCCGCGCCTGCTCGATCGCCCTCTGCGCCTCGGCGGGATCGATGTTCTCGCCGCGCCGGCTCGCCCGGTCCATCGCCTCGAGCGCGTCGTCGAGCTGCTGGATCGCCTGCTGCGTGGGGTCGCTGCTCTGCTGGCCGCCGGCGGATGCCTGCGCCCCGCCCTGCTGCTGCCCGGGCTGGCCCTGCTGCGGGCCTTGCTGGCCCTGCTGCCCTTGCTGCTGACCCTGCTGGGACTGCTGTCCCTGCTGCTGCTGATTCGCGAGCTGCTGCTGGAGCTGCTCGAGCTGCCGCCGCAGCTCCTCGGTCTCGCGGCGCAGCTGCTCCTGCTGCCAGCGGTCCCGCTCGGTCAGCTGCTGCCGGCGATTCGCCTGCCGCGCGAGGTTCTCCTGGCGCCGCGCGAGCTCCTGCAACCGACGAATCGCCTCGTCGATGCTCTCGGCCTGCTGCTGCGGCTGATCGAACGCGACCGGCGACTCGGTCTCGTACTGGTTCTTCTCGAGATCCATCTCGAGCTCGAAGAGCTCGGACAGGTCCCGACCCGCGAGACCGCCGCCACCGCCGCCGTTCCGCTGGAACGAGACCTGGATATCGGTGAACTGCGCCTCGGCGCGCAGCAGATGCTGCAGCGCCTCCTGCTCCGGCGCGACCGCCTCGTCGAGCTCGACCTCCCACAGCCGCTCGGCCGCCGGATCCATCGCCTCCGCCGCGAGCTCGAGGCTCTCGACGAACTCGGCGATGCGCTCGTCCTGCGTGAGCTGGCGCGCGCGCGTGCGGCTCGCGAGCGTGCGGGCCTGCTGCGCAAGCGTGCGCTGCAGGTCGGCGAGCATCTGCGCGTTGTCCGACAGCTGCTGCTCGTCGAGATAGCTCGACTTCTCCTCGTCGCGCTCGCGGATCAGGTTCCACGTCGCGACGAGGATTTCCTTCTGGCGCCGCGAGATCTCGTCCTGCTCGCCGCCGCCACCGCCGCCACCGCCGCCACCGGCCTGGCTCGACTGCGAGAAACGGCGCTCGAACGGCTGCACCTCGATGAAGTAGAGGTCGCTCTCGCTCGTCCGGCCGCGGTCCTTGGCGACGACGTAGTACGAGATCAGGTCTCCGGGCTCGAGGCTCGCGTCGGTCGGCGTCGGCTCGGCCGCCGCCTGGGCCTCTGCGGGAGGTTGATCGAACTGGCCGCCGAGCCGGGGCACGCGGAGGTCGTCGACGTCGAACGGCGAGCGCGCGCCGCCTCGCGCCCGTCGATTCGCGCGCACCGGCTTCTTGAGCTCCTCGAGGAACAGGACGTGATCCTTCGCGACGAACGTGCCGTCCTCGCCGAGCTCGATTGGGATCGACTGCCACTCGCCGCCGTTCACCGAGTAGCGCAGCTCGACGTTGTCGAGGCCGAAGTCGTCCTGCGCCTCGACGCGTAGCGCAACCTCCTCGATGTTCGTCGCGCGGGCATCGCGACCCGGCTTCGTGACCTTGACGACGGGCGCTTCGTCCGGGATCACGTCGATGAAGTAGTCGTCCGTGAGGCGAATGCTCGCATCGTCGAACAACGTCGAGATGAAGTACTCGCCGGCCTCGTTCACGGACAGCGTCGCTCTGCTGACGGTGCCTTCCGTCTGCATCGCGATCTTCTCGCCGTTCGCGACGATCTCGGCATTGTCGAGCGGCCGATCCGTATGCACCTCGAGCTCGACCTCGGTGCCCGCGACCGCACGGATGTCGCCGCCGGGATCGACCGTCTGCGGGTCGAGCCGGCTCCAGTCGGGGTACCGATAGGTCAGCTTGATGTTGTTGACGCGAGGCAGGTCGACGACCTGGACGTCGTAGACCGGGCTGCGGAGGCCGGCCGCCGCGACGTAGTAGCGCATCGGCTCACGCAGCGCGAAGAACGTGAACTCGAAACCGTCGCCGCTCCGCGTCATCGACGCCGACTGCCACGCGTCGCTCGACGCGAACTGCGCGAACACCTGCATGTCGCGAGGCGCGAAGCCTTCGGCGCGCGCCGTCACGACGAGGTCGCCCCCGCGGCGGAGCGTGTCGTCGCCGGGCTGCACCTCGATGTATTGCGGCGGCAGCGTGTCGTCGAACAGCCAGCCGGCCCAGAGGTGCCGCACGCCGTAGCGCCACGTGTCCGGACCGAACGCCGCGATGCCGACGAGGAGCGCCGCGGCGACGACCGCGATCGCCGTCGGCACGCGGATCTGCCAGTTGGGGACCTTCAGCGCGGCCGGGATGCCGCGCGCGAGCGCGAGGGCGTCCTCGGCGAGGAGCCCCAGGAACGGCGAGCGGGCGTTCGTCCGCACGAGGGTGTCGTAAGTCTCGATGCGGCCGTTGAAATCCGGGGCACGCTGCTCGATCTCGGCGATCGCGCGGGTCCTGCGGAGCCGCCGCAACGGATACACAACCAGCCAGGCGATCACGACGCCGAGCACGACCGCGAGCGCGATCCGGGCGCCGAGCACGAATTGGTCGTCGAAGGCCCGCCGGGTGCCAAGGTAGACCGCGGCCATCGTCACCGCGAACGCCGCGAGCGCGAGGATTGCCGTGCCGCGCGCGACGACCAGGGCTTCGAGGCGCCGCCGGAATCCCTTGAGGTACGAGTCGAGCTCTTTCTGTGCGGTCATGTGGCAATACCTCTTCGCACCCTAAGATGCCAGTTTCCCACAAGCGATTCCATGAGTAGCGCCGCGGCGAGCACCCACAAAAGCCACGGTCCCAGCGGCACCGCGACCGCCTCGCCTGCCTCGGTCGTCACGTCCACGCGACCATCGGCCTCGAACCCGAGACCCTGCCACCGTTCGAGCGTGCCGTCGTCGACGCGCGTCAAATCCGACTCCCGCGGATCGGGGTTGACCGCAACGACCTCCGTGCGCCCGCCGCCCTGGACCTCGTAGAACCCGACCTGCTCGAGGACGACGTCGCTCGTGCCGCCGCCGAGCCCCAACGCGCGCCGCCCGTCGGGATCGAAAATCTGCCCGCCGTCCATGCCGAGCGCGCGCACGGACAACGTGCTGCCGAGCGGCGCCTCGCTGCTGAAGCCGGCCCCGCCGAGCATGTGGTTCGCGAGCCCGGCGACGAGCGGCACGAAGACCGGCTGCACGGGCAGGTCGTTCCACTCGCGGTCGAGCGTCGACGTGTAGACGAGCACGCGGCCGTCACCGATCCTCCGCTCGACGAGGAGCGGCGCACCGGTGTCGAGCTCGAGCAGGACGTCGTCGTCGGCTGTCGGCACAATGCCGACGTAGCGGACGAACTTGCCGCTGCGCAGGCCGTCGAGCCCCCTTAGCGCCGGATGCGAGCCGTCGACGCCGCTGATCGAGACCGACGAGCGGCCGCCGAGCGATGCGCTCGCCGCATCGAGGGCGTGGCCCGTGATCGGCACCGTGCCGAGCGTGTTCGCGCGCGGGCCGAGCGCCGCGAGCACCTTGCCGCCCCCTTCGACGTAGTCCGTCAGGAGCTCGGCGTCCGCCGGGCCGATCACGCCCGCGTCGGCGACGATCACGAAGTCGTATTCCGCAAGTGTGCGGTCCGCGAGCGCACCGACGCCGATCCGCTCGATCTCGAGCGAAAGCGTGTCGATCGTCTCGAGCGCGGCGCGCACGAAGAGATCGTCGTTCGCGCGTCGGCCGCTCGACACGACCAGCACGCGGCGTGGCTCGGGCCGCTTCAGCGACAGGTAGCGCGTGTCGTCGATCTCGAGATCGTCGCGCGGCTCGAGCGACAGCGTGACGCGGTTCGCGCCGAGCGCGAGGTCGAGCGGATCGAACTCGACGAGCGCGCTGCCGTTCGGCTCGAGCTCGACCGGCGCCTGCGCGACGGTCTCGCCGTTCAGCTCGAGGCGAACCGTCCGCCGGCCCCGCTCCGACGAGAAGCTCCGGACCTCGGCCCGGAGCTCGCCGGTCAGCGGCGAGCCGCCGAAGCTCTCGATCGTCCAGTTGCCGTCGCCGTCCTCGGCGACGTCGTGGATCGCGATCGTCGCCGGAAGCGTCGGCGCGAGCTCGGCGAAGCGGGCCGGCATCGCCGTCCTCTGCCCGTCCGTGACGATGTGCAGCATGACCGGACGGTCGGCCGCACGAACGACGCCGTCGAGCGCGCGCATCAGCTGGCCGTAATCGAGACGAAAAGCGGTCGGGCGAACGGTGGCAAGCGCGCTGCGCGCCTCGGCGAAATCGTCCGTCGGCTCGGTCACGAGCTGCGCGACCCGGCCCGCCGCGACGACCTGCACGAGGTCGCCGGACGAGAGCCCGTCGATCAGGTCGTCGGCCGCATCCTGCGCGCGCGCCCAGCGCTCCTCGTGCGACATCGACGCGGACACGTCGAGCACGACGACGTGCAGTCGTCCGTCCGCGTCCGCGGCGGCCGTCGGCGACCTGAGCCATGCGGGTTGCGCGAACACGAGCGCGAGCAGCACGAGCACCGCGATGCGGCACGCGAGGAGCAGCAGGTACTGCAGCTTCTTCGCGAGCACGCGGCGCGGCTCGCCGGGCTCGAGGAACATCAGCGAGCTGAACGCGCGGCGATTCGGATTCGTCGACGACAGCCGGTGCAGCCACAGCGGCAAGCCGATCGCGAGGAGCCCCGCGAGGAACGCCGGTGCGAGCAGCGTCATCGAACGCCTCCGGACACGAGCTCGATCGCGCGGGCGCGCGGCGCGATCTGCATCAGAGCGCTATACGGCACGATCAGGCCCCTAGCCCCCGCCGCTGCCTGAACAACAGATAGCTACGCAGGGCTTCGTCGAGCGGTTGCGCGATGTTCACGAGCACGTGGTCCGCGCCGGCGCGGAGCGCCGCCTTCTTCAGCGCGTCGACGTGCCCGCGAATCCGCTCCCGATACCGAGAATGCATGTAAATCGGTGAAACTTCCATCGTTTCGCCCGTTTCCATGTCCTCGAGGAGCGCCGACTCCTTCATCTTCGGCTCGAGCTCCTCGGGGTCGAGCAGCTGGAACAGCACGACGTCCTGTCCCTGATACGCGAGCGGCTGCACGCCCTTGAGCAGCGCATCCGGATCGCAGTAGAAGTCCGAGATCACGGCGACGAGGCCGCGCCCGCGCCGGAACTCCTGGAAGCGCTCGAACGGCACCTTGAGATCGGTGCCGGTGCCGGGCTGCGCGCGGTCGATCGCGTGCATCACGGCCTGCAGCTGCCCGACGCGCGTCGACGGCGGCCGATGCTCGCGCACCTCGTCGTCGAAGACGATCAGGCCGACCGCATCGTGCTGCCGGGACGCGAGATAGGCGAGCGTCGCCGCGAGGAACTTGCCGTACTGGAGCTTCGTGACGGCACCGGAGCCGTACCCCATCGACGCGCTCGCATCGAGCAGGATCACGAGGTGCGTGTTGGTCTCGCCGACGTAACGCTTGATGTACGTCCGCTCGGTCCGTGCGTAGACGTTCCAGTCGACGAAGCGCGGATCGTCGCCCTCGGTGTATGCCCGATACTCCGCGAATTCCTGGCTGAAGCCGAAGAACGGCGAGCGGTGGAGGCCGGTCAGGAAGCCCTCGACGACGGCGCGGGCGACGAGGTCGAGGTTTGACAGCGTCGCGAGGACGTCGGGCTTCAGAAGATGCTGAGGGGCGGCGCTCACGAACGCCCCCCGTTCGCGTCACGCACGCGCACGCCGCAGGCAGCCGGCGCGCGGATGGCGTGCCGGGCGAGTCGCCGCATCAGCCCACCTTCGCCTGGCGCGCGCTGCCGCCGAGACCCTCGACGAGCTGCGTCAGCACCTGGTCCACGGACACGCCGTCCGACTCCGCGAAGTAGTTCGTCAGCACGCGGTGACGGAGCACGGGCAGCGCGAGAGCGGAGATGTCCTCGCGCGTCACGTGGTAACGGCCGGAGAGGAGCGCCCGGGCCTTGGCCGCGAGCGTGATGAACATCGTCGCGCGCACGCTCGCGCCGTACTGGATGTAGCGGCGCACGATGTCCGGTGCGAGCGGATCCGCTGGCCGGGTCGCACGCACGAGGTCGACCGCGAACCGGTTCACGGACTCGGCGACCGGCACCTGGCGCACGAGCTGCTGGTACTTCAGGATCTGCTCGGGCGTCGTGCACGCTTCGACCTTCGGGATGTCCATCTGCGTCGTATAGCGGTTCACGACCTCGAGCTCGTCCTCCGCGCTCAGGTAGTCGAGCACGACGTTGAACAGGAAGCGGTCGAGCTGCGCCTCCGGCAGCGGATACGTGCCCTCGAGCTCGATCGGGTTCTGCGTCGCGAGCACGAAGAACGGCCGCTCGATCTTGTGATGGTGGCCGCGCACCGTGACCGAGAACTCCTGCATCGCCTCGAGCAACGCGGCCTGCGTCTTCGGCGGCGTGCGGTTGATCTCGTCGGCGAGCAGCACGTTCGCGAAGATCGGCCCGGGCACGAACGTCCACGTGCGATGGCCGGTCGTGATGTCCTCTTCAATGATGTCCGTGCCGGTGACGTCGGTCGGCATCAGGTCCGGCGTGAACTGGATGCGCTTGAACGTGAGGCCGAGCGCGGACGCGAGCGTCCGCACGAGCAGCGTCTTGGCCGTGCCCGGCATACCGGTGATCAGGCAGTGGCCGCCGACGAGCAACGTCAGGAGCAGCGAGTCGACCACCTCGTCCTGGCCGACGATGACCTTCCGGACCTCCGTACGAATGCGGCCGAACGAGTCGTGAAAGCTCTTGATCAGCTCGCGAGTCTCTTCGGTCTCCAATGCGTTCTGCTGTTCGACACTCAACGTACGATCTCCAATAGCATCTGCTGGGCCTCACGGTAATGAGGCGCGATCTCGAGAGCATACAGTAAATGCTCTCGTGCCCGGGCCTGGTCCTCGAGGGCGTGATAGGCCCTCGCGAGCCGGTAATGAACGTTCGCCTGGTCGTGCGGTTTCATCGCCGCGAATGTCTGGTACTCGGCGAGCGCCTGCTCGGGCCGGCCGAGCTCGAGGAGCCTGTCGCCGAGCTCCGCGTGCACGTCCTGGCCGAGCGGCGCGACGAGCAGCACGTCCTCGAGGACGGCGACCGCGCCCTCGACGTCGCCTGCGTCGTAACGCCATTTCGCGAGCGCCCGCAGCCCCGTCGGATCGTGCCCGCCGCGCCGCCGGTACTCGTCGAGCGTCGCCGCGGCCTGCTCGAGATCGCCGCCCTCCTCGTGAGCCTTCGCCTTGATCAGGTACGCGCTGCCCTCGTCGACGTAGTCGGGGAAGAGCTCGATCGCGCGCGTCGCGGCCGCGAGCGCCTCCGACCAATTGCCGGCGTCGGCCTCTCGGTGCGCGTCGCGCTGCGCGCGCTGCCAGCCCTCGAGGTTCTCGATGACCGAGCCGAGCTCGGCCTCGAGGTGCGCCGCGAACTCCTCGTCGAACTGCGCGGCCGGGATGCCGAGCGCGCGCTCGACGGCGGCGGCCGTCTCGATGCCTTCCGCGAACAGCGCGAGCATCGACTTCAGGCCCTCCTGGCCCCAGCGCATGGCGATGTACTCGCAGACGAGACCGGCCTGCATGTACGACACGACGACCTGCGCCTGATACGTCGGCCGAATGAAGCCGCGGTCGAGCTCGGCGATCGGCAAAAGCTGATCGTCCCGCATCGCCTCGAAGAACACGATGGGCAGGTGCCGGCCCGGCAGAGGCCCCGTGGACCATTCCTCGTAGACGGACACCCCTTCGCTGAACCAGCGCGGCACGAGGTGCGCGGTCGCCTCGAGCGTGAAGACGTGCGCCATCTCGTGCCAGAGCGTCGTGCCCCAATGGAACTCGCCCTCCGCGCGGCCGGACGGGCTGTCCATCGCGACGAGGTGCCCGAACGTCACACCGAGCAGGCCGATGCCCGGCAGGCCCGACGTGCGCACGGCGAAATCGTCGTGCTCCGGAAAGAGCTCGACGACGACCGGTTCGTTGAGCGTGAAGTCGTAGCGCTCGGAGAACGTGGCGATGCTCTTCCGCGCGAGCTCGAGCACGTACGGCTCGAGCACCTCGGCCTCGCTCTCGTGCAACCGCAGGATCACGCCGGGATCGTAGGGCTGCCCCTCCTCCGGCGCGTGCGTCGACACGACGAAATTGTCGAAGCTGTCGATCAGCCGCAGCGTGTTGACGATCTGCGGGCTATACGGATCGCCCTGATACGCCGTCGCGAGATGCCGCTGCGCCTCGACGACGCGGTTCTCGCGCAGGAGATTCACGCCGAGCTCCGCGTGCGCGGAGTAGAGGTCGGGCTTCAGCTCCACGGCCTTCTGCAGCAGCGCGATCGCCTCTCGATAACGGCGCGTGATCACGTAAAAGTGCGCGACCGTCTCGTAGACCTCGCCGTACGTCGGGTTGTACGCGAGCGCGCGCTCGACCCACACGCTGTTCGCGTTGCCGTTCAAGAGGTCGAGCGACGCCTTGAGCGCGTACACCTCGAGCGGCGGGAGGTCCTGCTCCTCCGCGATCCGCTCCGCTCGATCCAGGCGCGCGGCCGCGCGGTCGAGCGCGCCTTCCTCGAGATCCATCCTCGCGAGCAGCAGCAGCGCGGGCAGGCTGTCCTCGTCCTCGGACAGCACCTCCTCGAGCCACCGGTGCGCACGGTCCTCGAAGCGTCCGGCCGCGACCGACGCGAGCCCGAGCTTCGCGCCGATGTGCTTCGGGTCGCGCTCGAGCGCCTCGTTGAAGAGCTGCACCGCCTCGTTCGCCTGATGCGTCTCGAGGAAGAGGTATCCCCAACGGGCACGCAACGACGCATCGTCCGGCGACTGCTGCACGGCCTGCCGGAACGTCTCGTTCGCGCCGCGGAAGTCGCCGAGCGCCCGCGCGGCTTCGGCGCGGATCGCGAGATCGTCGCCGGCGCGGAGCCGCTGATAGCACGTGCTCGCGGCGCTCCGCTCCCCGCGATACGCGAGCCTGTCGCACTCCGCGAGCGGCTCGGGCCGCCCGCCGTACTCGATCGTCAGCCCGAACGCGGCGGGCGCGAGCACGGCGAGCACAAGCGGAAGAAGCGCTTTCATAGAGCCGACCGAATCAGTCCTCCGTTGACTGCTCGAGGGCAGCCTGGGCCCTGTCGATGTCCTGCTGCACGGTCGCGAGTTGCAATAACAATGCCTGAAGCTCGTTCAGGTACGCGTCCTGCTCCATTTGACCGCGACGCTGGCGCAACGCCTCGAGCTGGCCTTCGATCTCGGCCATCCGCGCCGACAGCCGCTCGAGCTCCGGCGTCTGGGTCGGGCGTGCCGTCAGGCGCGCGACGGTGAAGCGCTGCGCGCCCTCCCCCGCGATCTGCGGATGCTCGGTCGCGAGCATCCCTTCGGCCGTGAAGCTGTCGGCGACCTTGCGGGACGCGTAATCGAATGCCTCCTGCGCGCTGACGAGGCCGTTCTTGTCGAGATCCGCCTCGTCGCTCGAGAGCGCCGCGGCGAAATGCTCCGCGAAACGCGTCGCGTTGCGCTCGTTGCCGCTGCGGGTCGCGGTGATCACGGTTCGGCCATTCGTCGTCCATCGCTCGAGGACCGCGCCGCTCGCGCTCGTCGTGTTCACGACGAGCTGCGCGGTCGTCGGGACGCTCGCGAGGAGCTCGCCGAGCTCGTCGCCGGTCAGGTCCGGACCCTTCAGGTTCAGCTTGTAGTGGTCGCCGTCGAACGTACCGTGCCCGATCAGGAACACGACCAGCGTATCGCTGGAATCGAGCGTCTCGGCGAGCCTGCCGAACGCCTCACGCACGCGCTCCTGCGTCGCGTCCTCGCCGAACAGCACCTGGACCTGCGCGTCGTTGCCAGTCGTGCGGCGCGCAGCCTCCGCGAGCGTCTGCGCCTGCTGCGTGAACCGCTCTTCGTAGCGCGGCTCGCCGCCGAGACCCGCGACGATCAGATAGTGAGGCTCGGCCGACGCAACCGACGCGAAGAACGGCACGAGCCAGAAGAGACCGCGAAGCTTCACAGCCGCCCCCAGACGAGTCGCAGAATCCATTCCGTGCCCTTCAACAGCAGCAGCGCGAGGAACACGATCGGCATGTTCCACAGGTCGAGGACGCGCCGCTCGACGAGCCCCGCTTCCGAGAAGCGCACGACCTCGGGAATCTTCGCCGCATCGGCGAGCGCGAAGTACGTGCCGCCGGTCGCGTTCGCGATGCGCTCGAGCAGCGCGCGGTTCTGCTCGACACGGAAATGCTCGGCGACGCCGTCCGCGCGGCGCACGGCGACCTGCGCCGTGCCGAGCTCCTCTTCGCCTTCGGATGCCGTCGCGGTGAACCGATAGATGCCGGGCTCGGCCGCGTCGTAAACGGCCGCGTAGACACCCGGCTCGCCGGGCACGGGCTCGAGCTCGATCTCCTCGAACGTGCCTGCGCCGCCGTCCACCTTCGCGGTGACCTTCGCGTCGCGCGCCGGCAAGTACTTCTTGTCGCGCACCTCCGCACGCAGCGCGATCCGGCTCTCGTCGCCGTAGAACGCCCGGTCGGTCGTCAGCGTGACCGGACGCGGCGCGGCCGCCGACAGCGTCTGCAGCAGCTGACGCCAGAACGTCTCGTGACGCTGATCCTCGTGCGGCAGCCCCATCTGCCAGCGCCACGTGCCGCCGGTCGCGAGGATGTACGCGTTGCCGAGCCCGTAATGCTGATGCAAGAGCAAAGGCTCCCGCCCGCCCTGGACCTCGGCCTCGAGCAGCGTGATCGCGCCCGGCTTCGGCTCGTCGAGGTACTGGAAGTCCATGATGTCCGGCATCTGGTTCCAGCTCGCGACGTTCGCGTCGTCGTCGCGCTCGAGGCGCGTTACGAGCGAGCGCCTGCCGTCCTCGGTCAGGAACACCTTCGCCTGATAACGAATGAAGCTCGCGCTGTTCAGCACGGGCAGCTTCGCGGGCAGGACGTCCGCGAGCACGGTCGAGCCCCAGCCGCCGTCCGCGAGCCCGCGGCGCCCGCCGAGCATCAGCAAGCCGCCGCCGCGCCGGCTGACGAAGTCCGCGATCATCCGCTGCTGCGCGGGCGTCAACGCTGCGGCCTCGAAGCTGCCGATCATCAGCGCGTCGTACGCGAAGAGCGTTTCCTCGTCGGTCGGGAAGCCGTCGGCGAGCTCGTCGCCGGACTCGACGCCCTGCCGGTAGAACTTGTTCGCGGTCGTCTTCAGGAGGCTCGCGAGGCGAACCGACGGATTCTTGTCGAGCGCGCGGCGTATGAATTTGTATTCCCAACGCGGCTCGCCCTCGACGTAGAGCACGTGCCGGCGCTCGCGCGGCACCTCCATCGGACGGAGCTGCGTGTTGTTGATCAGGTTGCGCTCGCCGGGCAGCGCGCTCAGCGTGAAGCGCAAGTCGCGGATGCCCGGCTCGCCGACGTCGATATCGACGGAGCGGGTCGTGACACCCGGACGCGACGGCAGACGAATTCTCTCCGACGCGATGATCGCGTCGCCGTCGTACACGCGAAGATCGACCTCGGCACCGGCGGCGTGGCGGATGCTGACCTCCGCGCTGACCGTCGAGCCGGCGAGGCCGCGCGCCGGGACGACGACGTCCTCGAGCTCGACGTCCTCGGGGAGCCGTTCACGGCCGACGCCGACCGTGTGCACCGGAATGCCGTGACTCGCGATCTCCGCGATCTTGGCCGCGTCGAGCTCGCTCGAGTTGTCGCTGCCGTCGCTGACGAGCACGACCGCGCCGAGCGTGCCGGTCTGCGCGGAACGCAGCACGGACAAGAGCGCGTCGCCGATACGCGTTTGCGTGCCCGGCGCCGGCACCTCGTTCAGCGACGGCAGCTCGACGAGGCGCGAGTCGAACGCGAAGAGATCGACGGTGAAATCGGCCGAGAGCGCCGGCAGCGTATCGTTGCCGAGCACCGCCACGGCCTGCTGCAGGCGCGAGCGATCCCCTTCGCCGTAGCTCATGCTCGCCGACGTGTCGAGCAGCACGGCGACCGAGTTCTCTTGAGGACGCAGCGTCTGCGTGACGAGCGCGGGACGCCACATCAGGAACAGCACCGCGATCAGCAGCGCGGCCTGCAACGCACCGATCGTCGCGGCCTTCGGCCAGGACAGATCCTGTCGCATGCGCACGATGCTCGCGGCAACGATCGCAATCGCGACGGCCGCGAGCACCGCGAGCCAGAACATCGACAGCTCGCGCGCGAAGACGAATTCGGAGCGCGAGAAGGTCTCGGGCGAATACTTGAACAACAGCTCGAACACGACTCGTCCTATCGCGTACCCTGGTTACGGACCTCGAGCGCCGGATCAAGTGCCCGGTATCTTCGGCCGGCACCCGCGGAGCGGGGACGGCGCGCGGGCCCCCGCAGGCCGAGCTTACCTGCTGGCTACCCTTCCCGCCTAGCCCGGGTCCCGCCGCGAAGGCTGCGACCGCGGTCGGTATCATCGACGGCTTTGGATGATGCCGGCGCGGCCGAGCCGAGCACGAGTCGACCCGCCGCGGCCGGGGAACTTTTTCGCCTGGCGTCGACGAGAAAGTAACGATGAGTCTGGATGAGAAGAAACGGGTGGTCGTGCGTTTCCTCGAGCGGTGCAACGGCTACGCGGACCGGGAGATCGCGTCCCGCCGCGCCGAGCTCGAGCATGCGAGCGGGCGGCGCGCGCTCGAGCTCGCCGACGAGATCACGCATTGGGCCGCGTACCGTGCGTTCAACGAGCACGCGATCGCCGAGCTCGCGACGACCCGTCTCGACGACTGGCTCGACGACCGACTCGACTGACGGGCGCCGCGGTGCGACGCCGCGATGTGGTAAGTTCGCATATAGAAGGTGTCCGAGTAATCGCGCGCCTATTGCGGTCGCCCCACAGCGGCATCCATTTGCGATCGACTCGCTTACGTGCTCACCACCCTGCGCGCTCGTCGATCGCAAGAATGCGGGCTGCGTGGGACGCCCGCTGAGGCGATCGTTGCCCGGACGGGCGCCGTGGGGTCGAGAAATCTTCAGGAAACGAGATGCAACAGGATCAGGTGTCGGTCGCAGAAACGTTCTTGCGCGCGCTGAAGCGGCGCGGCATCGACTACGTGTTCGCGAACGCGGGCACGGATTTCGCGCCGATCATCGAGGCGCTCGTCAAGCTCGAGGACCGTGCCGGCGAGATCCCGCGTTTCATCACGGTGCCTCACGAGAATCTCGCCGTCGCGATGGCGCACGGTTTCTATCTCGTCACGGGGAAGCCGGCCGCCGTGATGGTCCACGTGACGGTCGGCACCGCCAACACGATCTGCGCATTGATGAACGCGTACCGCGACGAGGTGCCGCTGTTCTTGATGGCCGGCCGGACGCCGATCACGCAGCGCGGCCACATCGCGTCGCGCTCGGCGCCGATCCACTGGGGGCAGGAAAACTTCGATCAGGCCGGCATCGTGCGCGAGTACACGAAGTGGGACTTCGAGCTCCGCGCCGGACAGAACGTCGACGAGGTCGTCGGACGCGCGCTCGACGTCGCGCTCGCTGCGCCGCGCGGCCCCGTGTATCTGACGCTGCCGCGTGAGGTGCTCGCGAACCCGGCCGTCGTGGACCCCGACGCGCCTGCGGTGACCGCGCCGGTGATCGCGGAGCCGCAGCCGAGCCCGAGCCACATCGAGGCGGTCGCGGAATGGATCGCTGCCGCCGAGTGGCCGCTGATCGTGACGAGCCACGTCGGCCGTGACGTTGCCGCGGCGGCTGCGCTGGCCGAGCTCGCGGACGCGTTCGCGATCCCGGTCGTCGAGCCCGGGGCGACGTGCGTGAACCTGCCGGCGAGCCACCCGATGAGCCTCGGCCAGGCCGGCGGGACGCTGCTGTCGAAGGCGGACGTGATCGTCGTCGTCGACGCCGAGGTGCCGTGGTTCCCGCGCGCGTTCACGCCGGCGCCGGGCGTCAAGATCGCCCACCTCGGCATCGACCCCCTGTGGACGCGCTACCCGATCCGCTCGTTCCCGGCGGACGTCGCGATCCCGGGCAGCGCGCGCACGGCGTTGCGTCTCCTCGTCGATGCGCTCGCGGCGCAGAAGGCGGACGACGGCAAGGTCGCCGCGCGCCGCGCGCAGATGGCGGAGCATCGCGCCGAGCTCGACGCGCGGCGAGCGCGGGTGCTCGCCGAAGCGCGCAATGCGAAGCCGATCCGCTACGACTGGCTCGGCGAATGCGTGCGCGCGGCGCTTCCGCCGGGCGGCATCGTGATCACCGAGCTCGGCGCGTGGCCGCATCAGCTCGCGCTCGACGAGCCGGGGAGCCTGATCGGCGTGGGCATCGGCGGCGGGCTCGGCTTTGCGCTCGGCGCATCGCTCGGCGCGAAGCTCGCGGCGCCGGACCGCACGGTGATCACGACGCTCGGCGACGGCAGCTACATGTTCGGCAACCCGACGCCGTTCCATCTCGTGTCGCGGGCCGCGAACCTGCCGGTGCTGACGATCGTCTGCAACAACGGCCGCTGGCAGGCGGTCGATTCCGCGACGCGCGTCGTGTACCCCGACGGCCACGCCGCGGCCGCGAAGCCGATGCCGCTCGTCGAGCTCGCACCGTCGCCGGAGTTCACGAAGGTCGCCGAGGCGTCGGATGCATTCGCCCGCCGGGTCGACGAGCCCGAGGACCTGCCGCGCGCGATCCGCGAGGCCCTGGATGCGGTGCACGGCGGACGCCAGGCGCTGCTCGACGTCCGCATGGAGCACGGCGTCCGCTGAAAAATCGGGGTCAGAGCCCTTTCACTCCGTCTAAGGGCTCTCACCCACCCACACACTCCCCTCGTCCGGGCCCACCTCGCGCACGCCCGAGCAGACCGCAGACCTCCGTAGGGAAATCGGGCTCTGATCCCGATTTCGGGCGTGCCCCCGATTTCAGGCGGCGCTCGCGAAGGGCTCGAGGGATTCGAGGTGGGCGGCGACGAGGGCGAGCGTCGGGAATCGCGCGAGGTCGACGCCGTGCAGGCGCGCGTTCCGCACCTGCGGCACGAGCACGACGTCCGCGAGCGTGACCCCGCCCGCGAAGCAGTGGCGTCCGTCGGTCGTCCGTGAGATCGCGGCCTCGAACGCGGCGAAGCCTTCCTCGATCCACCGCCGGCACCAGCGGTCGATGCCGGCCGCGTCCTGGCCGAGCTCGGCAGCGAGATGGCGCCGGACGCGCAGGTTGTTCAGCGGATGAATGTCGCACGCAACGATCTGCGCGACGGCCTGCACGCGGGCACGCTCGACGGGCGCCTCCGGAACGAGCCGCGGCTCAGGGAAGCGCGCGTCGAGATACTCGATGATCGCGAGCGACTGTGTCAGCAGAACGCCGTCGTGCTCGAGCGCGGGCACGAAGCCCTGCGGGTTCACGGCCCGGTACGCGGCGAGCCTCGGGTCCGCCGAATCGTCCGGAAACGCGATCGGCACCCGCTCGTACCGACAGCCCTTCAGATTCAACGCGATCCGGACGCGGTACGCGGCCGAGCTCCGGTCGTGATCGTAGAGCCTCATGGCTCGCCCGTGCCCGTTGCGTGACGCGCGTCGGCGGCGCCCGCGACCCGCGCCCGCGCCGCTTCGAGCCGCTCGGGCGTGCCGACGTCGATCCAGAGCCCGTCGTGCCGCAGCCCGCGCAGCGCGCGACGCGCGATCGCGGCGTCGAGGATCGGCTTCAACGGGCGGCGTCCCGGCTCGAGACCGGCGAAGAGGCGTGGATCGAACAGCGCGATCCCGGCGTACGTCAGCCGCTCGCCGCGGTCCGACACGCGTCCGAGCGGGTCGACCGCGAAGTCGCCCCGAGGATGGTGCTCGGGATTCGGCACGAGCACGATCTGCCCGTCCGCGCCGTCGAGCGCGAGGGCCGCGAAATCGAAATCGGTGAGCACGTCGGCATTCGCGACGACGAACGGCTCCGCGCCGAGCATCGGCAGCGCCTTCACGATGCCGCCGGCCGTCTCGAGCGGCTCGGGCCCCTCGTCGCTGTACTCGACGCGGACGCCGAACCTACGGCCGTCGCCGACGGCGTCCCGGATCTGCGCTCCGTGCCTCGCGATGTTGACGACGACGTCGGTGATTCCGGCCGCCGCGAGCCTGCGGAGCTGCCGGCCGAGCAACGTCTCGCCGCCGACGTCGAGCAAAGGCTTCGGCGTCGACTCGGTCAGCCTGCCCATCCGCGTGCCGAGACCGGCCGCGAGCACCATTGCCTTCATGAAGCCCCCCTCGGCGACGCGGTCGCGATCTTCGGGGCCGGTGCCGCGTCGGCCGCCGGCAACCGATTGAACGCACAAAGGATGTGTGCCATTGTAGCCGACTTTCCGCGGCTCTGGGTTCGTGCTCCGCTACACTCGCGCGACGGCGCTCCTTTATTTCGTGTCGTTTCTCGGCGCGCGGTGTGCCGCCGCGCAGGACGTCTGTCTCGCCGAGGTCCCAGGCACCGACGTCGCCGCACCGTTCCTCCGACCTGCCTCCGACGACGCCGTCATCACGTTCCGGCGCCTCGAGGCCGGCACGGCAACGGGCGCCGAGGTCTCGGGCGACTTCCGCGTCTCGTACAGGGACCGGAGCGTCTCGGGCGAGCGCGCCACGATCACACCGGAGCGGATCGACATCACCGGACGCGTCGTCTACGAAAGCCCAGACGCGAGCGTCTACGGGCAGGACGCGGTCTTCGACCGGCTCGACGAGAGCGTCTTCTTCGGCGCAGCCGGCTTCGAGATCCCGTCGCGGACCGCACGCGGCTCTGGCGAGAACATCTTCGTGAGCGGCGCCGAGCGGCGCGTGTCCCTGTCGTCGTTCTTCTTCACGACCTGCCCCGAAGGCGATCGGTCGTGGCGGCTCGACGGGTCCGAGATCGAGCTCGACTTCGAGCAGGGCTTCGGCACCGCGCGGAACATGCGGCTCGAGTTCAAGGGCGTGCCGATCCTCTACACGCCGTACTTCACGTTCCCGATCGACGACCGCCGCAAGAGCGGCTTCCTGACGCCGAATTTCGCCGAGCGGGACAGGACCGGTCTCGACATCTCGATCCCTTATTATTTGAACATCGCGCCGAACTTCGACGTGACGCTCGAGCCCCGCTACATGAGCGAGCGGGGCGTGCAGCTCAACACCGAGATCCGCTATCTGCTGCCGCGCAGCGAAGGCGAGATCGACTGGAGCTACCTGCCGGACGACGACGAGGCGGGCCGCACGCGCCGTCGCGTGAACCTGCAGCACGAGACGCGGTTCTCCGACCGGCTGAGCGTGACGGCCGGCATCGAGCAGGTCTCGGACGACGCGTATTTCGAGGACCTCGGCAGCAGCCTGAGCGCGACGAGCCAGGTGTTCCTCGACCGGTTCGTCGACATCACTTGGGCGACGCCATACTGGACGCTGCTCTCCCGCCTGCAGAACTACCAGACGATCGACACGACGCTCGATCCGGCGGCCCGTCCGTATCGCCGGGTGCCGCAGATGCTGTTCGAGGGACGCTGGACGCGGGGCCTCGTCGGCTTCGATTCGCGCGCGGAGCTCGTGAACTTCGACCGCGACGTCGGCGTCACGGGCTGGCGCTTCGACACCGAGCAGGAGGTCGCCTTCCGCTTCGCACGTCCCGGCATGTACCTGACGCCGGCCGTCGCGCTCCGCCAGACGAGCTATCGGCTCGACGGCGCCCCCGACGAGTCGCTCTCTCGCACGCTCCCCGTCGCGAGCGTCGACACCGGGCTCACGTTCGAGCGGACGGCGGGCCGGACCGGCCGCTGGCTGCAGACGCTCGAGCCCCGTCTCCTCTATGTGCACGTGCCGTTCGAGGAGCAGGCGGACCTGCCGGTCTTCGACACCATCCTGCCCGACTTCAACCTCGTGCAGCTGTTCCGCAAGTACCAGTTCGTCGGGCCGGACCGGATCAGCGACACCGACCAGCTGAGCTTCGGCGTCACGACCCGGCTCATCGAGGAGCGGACGGGCATCCAGCGCCTCGCGGCGACGGTCGGCCAGACGCGCTATCTCAGCAAGCAGTCGGTCGCGCTGCCGGGGATGACGCCGATCGATGCGAACGCCTCGGACTACGTCGCCGAGTTCTCGATCGGGCTCCGCGACGCGTGGAACCTCGACCTCGGCTACCAGTGGAACAGCGACACCGAACGGACGGCCCGCACCGAGACCCGGTTCGAGTACCGGCCGGCCGAGGATCGGCTGTTCGGCTTCGCGTATCGCTATCGGCGCAACGTGATCGAGCAGGGCGACTTCTCGCTCGTCTGGCCGATCTTCGATCGGTGGCGGCTCATCACGCGCTACAGCTACTCGTTCCTCGAGAAGAAGCCCCTGGAGCAGTTCTTCGGCTGGGAGTACAACGCGTGCTGCTGGCGGCTGCGCGTCGTCGGCCGGCGTTACGTGAGCCGGCGGACCGGGGAATCGGACAGCTCGATCGCGGTCCAACTCGAGCTGAAAGGCCTGAGTCAACGGGTGCCCTCCCCGGAGGAGCTCCTCGACCGTGGTATTCTGGGTTACAGAGGCACCGGCGCAACTACCGATGATTGAGATGACTTCGATTCGCAAATTCGTGGCGTTCGCGGCGGCATGCTGCACGGTGCTCGCCGCGGGACATGCGTTCGCGCAAACACGCGAGCTCGGCGAGACGGGCGTGCTGCTCGACGGCATCGCGGCAATCGTCGACGAAGGCGTCGTGCTGAAGAGCGAGCTCGAGGAACGGCTCGAGCTCGTCGTCGCGGCCCTCAGGCGGCAACAGGCTCAGATGCCTCCGCAGCAGCGCTTGCCGCTCCCTCCGCTGTCCGAGATCGAGAGTCAGGTGCTCGAGCAGCTCATCATCGAGCAGGTCCAGCTGCAACGCGCGGAGCGGCTCGGCATTCAGGTCAGCGATCAGGCGTTGAACCAGGCGCTGTCGAACGTCGCGCAGAGCCTCGGCCTCACGCTCGAGCAGATGCCGGCCGCGCTCGCCGAGCAGGGCATCGACTACGCGGCCTACCGCGAGGAGCGGCGCAGGGAGCTGATCCTCGATCAGCTCGAGCAGCGCGAAGTGCTGGGCCGGATCTCGATCACTCCCCGTGAGCTCGAGCAGTGTCTCGAGCGGCTCGAGTCGAGCCAGATGAACGAGCTCGACTACAACGTCTCGCACATCCTGATCGACATTCCATCCGGCGGCCGCACGGAAGGGATCGAGGCCGCACGCGCAAAGCTCGACGAGATCTACGCGCGGCTCGAGGCCGGCGAGGACTTCGGCCAGCTCGCGATCGTCTACTCCGACGCGGAGACCGCGCTCGAGGGCGGCAGCCTCGGCTGGCGGAAGGGCTCGCAGCTCCCGACGCTGTTCGTCGACACCGTCCTTCGCATGAAGCCCGGCGAGGTCTCGGAGCCGATCCAGAGCGCGAGCGGCTTCCACATCATTCGTCTGAACGAGGTACGCGGCGCGGAACGCGTGATGCAGGATCAGGTGCGTGCGCGGCACATTCTGCTCCGCCCGAACGAGATCATGGACGACGCGGCCGTCGAGCAACGGCTTCGCGGCGTGCGCGCGCAGATCCTCGGAGGCGACGAGTTCGGCCCGATCGCCCGCGCGCTGTCCGAGGACATCGCTTCCGCGGCCGACGGCGGTGATCTCGGCTGGATCGGGCCGGGTGAGGTCGTGCCCGAGTTCGAGGAGCAGCTCGCGAAGCTCGACATCGGCGAGCTGAGCGAGCCGTTCCAGACGCGCTACGGCTGGCACCTCGTCCAGGTGACCGACCGGCGCTCGCACGATGCGACCGACGAGCTGAAGCAGCAGCAATGCGTCCGACAGCTCCGCGTCAACAAGGCCGAAGAGGAGCGCGAGCTCTGGCTGCGACGGCTTCGCGATCAGGCGTTCGTCGACATCAAGATCTGACGCGCGTCGCAACGTGACGCGAAACCCGACATGGCGCTCGCTTCGATCGCGCTGACGTCCGGCGAGCCGGCCGGCATCGGCCCCGATCTCTGCCTGATGCTCGCCGAGCAGGACGTCGATGCGCGCATCGCGGTGCTCGGTGATCTCGACATGCTGGCGGCGCGCGCCGAGCGGCTCGGCATCCGCGTCGACCTCGTGAGGCTCGGTGAAATCGCCGAGGCGCCGCCGCATCGCCGCGGCGCGCTCGCGGTGCTGCACGTTCCGACGGCCGCGCCGGTCATCCCCGGCGAGCTCGACGTCGCGAACGCCGGCTACGTGCTCGACCTGCTCCGGCGAGGGTGCGACGCGTGCGTGGCGGGCAGCGCCGACGCGCTGGTCACGGCGCCGGTGCAGAAGAGCGTGATCACGCGCTCCGGCGTGCCGTTCTCCGGGCACACCGAGTTCCTTGCGGAGCGCACGGGCGCGCCGTTGCCCGTGATGCTGCTCGCGTCGGCGAGCCTTCGCGTCGCGCTCGTCACGACGCATCTGCCGCTCGTCGACGTCCCCGCCGCGATCACGGCAGAGCGCATAGAGCGCACGTGCGAGATCCTGCATGCCGACCTCGAGGCCCGCTTCCGGATCCCGTCACCGCGCATTCTCGTGCTCGGCCTCAATCCTCATGCGGGCGAGCAAGGCACGCTAGGCAGCGAGGAGCGCGAAGTGATCGAGCCCGCAATCGCACGGCTCGTCGCCAGAGGGCTCGACGTGACGGGCCCCATCGCGGGCGACACCGCGTTCACGCGCGACTCGCTCGAGCGCTGCGACGCCGTGCTCGCGATGTATCACGATCAGGGCCTCGCACCGCTCAAGGCGCTTGCGTTCGGCGGCGTCGTCAACGTCACGCTCGGCCTGCCGATCGTCCGCACGTCGGTCGACCATGGCACCGCGCTCGCGCTCGCCGGCACCGGCCGCGCGCGGCCCGACAGCCTGATCGCGGCCGTGCGCCTCGCGCGCGAGCTCGCAGGCCGCGTCCGCGAGGCGGCGTGAACGGCGGCGGCGAGCGCGCGGAGCGCGTCGCGCCCCGCAAACGCTTCGGACAGCACTTCCTGCACGATCCGAACGTCATCCGCAAAATCGTCGACACGATCGCGCCCGAGCGAGACGACGTGATCGTCGAGATCGGCGGCGGTCTCGGCGCGCTGACGGCACCGCTCGCCGCGCGCGTCGCGACGCTGCACGTCATCGAGATCGATCCGCGCCTGCACGAGACGCTCGAGCGTCTCGGCGACGCGGCGCATCGGATCGTCGTTCATCGCGCGGACGCGCTCGAGTTCGACTTCGCATCGCTCGCACCCACGCCCGGGACGCTCCGCGTGACCGGCAACCTGCCGTACAACGTGTCGACGCCGCTCTTGTTCCGGCTCCTCGAGTTCCGGCGGGCGCTGAAGGACGTGCACGTGATGCTGCAGAAGGAGGTCGTCACGAGGATGGTCGCCGCTCCGGGCGGCAAGGACTACGGCCGGCTCACGGTGATGCTCTCGCAATGGATGGACATCGAGCCGTGCTTCGACATCGGTCCCGGCGCGTTCTCGCCGCCGCCGCGCGTCCGCTCGACGTTCGTGCGGCTCGTGCCGCGCGCAACGCCGCGCTTCGACGTCGCGGACGAGCGCCGCTTCGCGCGGCTCGTAGCGCACCTCTTCTCGATGCGCCGCAAGACGATCGCGCGCGCCTTGCGCGGGCACATCGGCGAAGCCGAGATCGCCGCGCTCGGACTCGATCCCAGGGCGCGGCCCGAAACGCTCCTGCCTGCGGATTTCGCCCGCCTCGCGGAGCTTTGGGAAGATTGACGCGATGACCCTCTACGCGATCGGCGACATTCAAGGCTGCGCGAAACCGTTCGACGCACTGCTCGACGCGATCCGCTTCGATCCGACTCGAGACCGGCTCTGGCTCGTCGGCGATCTCGTCAATCGCGGCCCGGATTCGCTCGCCGTGCTGCGGCGCGTGATCGCGCTCGGCGATGCTGCGACGACGGTGCTGGGCAATCACGACCTGCACCTCCTCGCAGCGGCGGCCGGCATCCGCCGTCCGAACCCGCGCGACACGTTGAAGCCCGTCCTCGCCGCGCCCGACGGCGACGCGCTGCTCGACTGGCTGCGGACGCGCCCGCTGCTCCACCACGACGAGCCCGCGGGCCGCGTCCTCGTGCACGCCGGCATCCCGCCCGCGTGGTCCGTCGCGGACGCGAAGCGAGCGGCGCGCGACGTCGAGGTCGAGCTCGCGGGACCCGACTGGCGCGACGCGCTCGCCGACATGTACGGCAACGAGCCGACGCGCTGGTCGCCGCGCCTCGACCGCAGGGCGCGGCTCCGCTACACGATCAACGCGCTGACGAGGATGCGCTTCTGCACACGGGACGGCGGGCTCGACCTCGAGCACAACGGCCCTCCCGGAAGCCAACCTCCGCATCTCGTCCCGTGGTTCGACGTGCCGGACCGCGCCGCAGCCGACGTGCACATCGTCTGCGGCCACTGGTCGGCCCTCGGCCTGCTGCGCCGCGCCGACATCACCGCGCTCGACACGGGCTGTGTCTGGGGCCGTGCGCTGACCGCCGTCCCGCTCGACCCGCCCGGTGACCCCATCGCCGTCCCCTGCTCCCCCTCTTGATCCGGTCGGCGAGAGAGACGTGACACACGTCGCGACCGCTCGCGCCTCGATCGAAGCCGCGAGGGTGCCGAGGGGAGCGCGCGCGCTGATCGAAGCCGCCGAGGGGAGCGCGCCTTCAACTATGGCTTTCAGGGGGCGTGTGCGGCCAGGGACGGCCGCACCCGAGCCGCAGGGATGCACTTCCGGCGCCCCCCTGAAAGCCATAGTTGAAGGCGCGCTCCCCGTCCACGAGCCTGCGGTGACTCTTCCGCAAGCTCGTTCCGCTGCGCCCCCATGCATCAGGCGCAGTCAACACCTCAGACAGCGATCGGCGCCTTGATCGAAGGATGCGGCTCGTAGCCGACGATCTCGAAGTCCTCGTACCGATACTCGAAGATCGACGTGGGCCGCCGCTTGATCACGAGCCGCGGCAGCCTCCGCGGCTCCCGCGCGAGCTGCAGCTCCGCCTGCTCGAGATGATTGAGGTACAGATGGCAGTCGCCTCCGGTCCAGACGAACTCGCCCGGCTCGAGATCGCACTGCTGCGCGACCATGTGCGTCAGCAACGCATAGGATGCGATGTTGAACGGCACGCCGAGAAACACGTCGGCGCTCCGCTGGTAGAGCTGACACGACAGGCGGCCGCTCGCGACGTAGAACTGAAAGAGCGCGTGACACGGCGACAATGCCATACGCTCGAGCTCGCCGACGTTCCAAGCGCTGACGATGATCCGCCGCGAGTCGGGATCTCGGCGGATCAGCTCGACCGCGCGCGCGATCTGATCGATCTCGCGTCCGTCGGCGGCCTTCCACCTGCGCCATTGCGCGCCGTAGACCGGTCCGAGCTCGCCGTGCTCGTCCGCCCACTCGTCCCAGATCGTGACGCCGTTGCGGCGCAGATACTCGACGTTCGTGTCACCTGCGAGAAACCACAAAAGCTCGTGGATGATCGAGCGCAGATGCAGCTTCTTCGTCGTCAGCACCGGGAAGCCGTCCGCGAGATCGAAGCGCATCTGGTGACCGAACACGCTGAGCGTGCCGGTCCCCGTGCGATCGCTCTTCCGCGCGCCGCGCTCGCGTATCGTTCGCAGGAGATCGAGATACTGCCTCATCGGCCATCCTCCGCGACGCCCTCGGGTGCGCGCGGCTCCGCGTACTCCCGCCGGCGATAGGCCAAGACGATGAACACGATGCCGAGCACGATCATCGGCGCCGACAAGAGCTGACCGCGCGTAAGCCAGCCGAACGCGATGTAGACGCCGTCGTCCGGCATCCGAACGAACTCGACCGCGAAGCGGAAGACACCGTAGAGCAGCAGGAACAGGCCCGACACGGACATCATCGGCCGCGGCCTCGCCGAGAACGCGAACAGCACGACGAACATCACGAGGCCTTCGAGAAACGCCTCGTAGAGCTGGCTCGGATGGCGCGCGACGCCGTCGACGATCACGGCCCACGGCGCGTCGGGGTCCGTCTCGACGCCCCAGAGCTCGCTGTTGATGAAGTTCCCAATGCGTCCGAAGCCGAGCCCGGGCGTGATCCACGGCGCGACGAAATCGGCGATCGCGAAGAACGGGCGGTGCACCTTGCGCGCGAAGAGCCACATCGCGACGATCACGCCGAGCAGCCCGCCATGGAACGACATGCCGCCTTGCCAGATGGCGAAGAGGCTCAACGGGTTCGCGAGGAAACCGTCGAGGTTGTAGAACAGCATGTAGCCGATGCGCCCGCCCGCGATCACGCCGAACGCGGTATAGAAAATCAGGTCGTCGACCTGCACCGGCGTGACGGGGCTGTGCGGCCGCTTTGCGCGATGCCGCGCGCCGAGCCACCCGACGAGGAAGCCGAGCAGGTACATCAGTCCGTACCAGCGCACCTGGACCGGACCGATCTCGAAAGCGATCGGATTGAATTCGGGATAGATCAAAGGATTCGCACCGGACGGCGGTACTTCGGGCGCAGTTTATACGCCTGCCCCCGCCGCGTCAGCCCGACCCGCGGCATGCATGTTGCTATAGTGGACCCATGACGAACCGATTGGCGCGCGAGACGAGCCCCTACCTCCTCCAGCACGCGGAGAATCCCGTCGACTGGCTGCCGTGGTCGGACGAGGCGCTCGACAGGGCGCGCAGGGAGAACAAGCCGATCCTGCTGTCGATCGGCTATTCCGCGTGCCACTGGTGCCACGTGATGGCGCACGAGTCCTTCGAGGACGAGGAAACGGCGGAGCTGATGAACCGCCTTTACGTGAACATCAAGGTGGACCGCGAGGAGCGCCCGGATCTCGACAAGATTTATCAGACCGCACACCAGCTCTTCACCGGCCGCGCGGGCGGCTGGCCGCTGACGGTCTTCCTGACGCCCGACACGCACATCCCGATCGTCGTCGGCACCTACTTTCCGAAGGAACCGCGCTACGGCATGCCCGCGTTCAAGGACGTGCTGACGCAGGTCGAGGCGTACTACCGAGCCTATTCGGAAGAGATCAGGACGCGCGGCTCGGCGCTGCTCGAGGCCTTCGCGCGCATGGAAGCCACCGCGGGCGAAGCGTTGCCGACGCGAGCACCGGTCGACCTCGCGTGCGAGCGGCTCGTCGCGTCGTTCGATCGCGAGCATGGCGGTTTCGGCGGCGCGCCCAAGTTTCCGCGGCCGAACGCGCTCGAGCTCTTGCTCGAGGAATCGCGTCGCGCGGCGGAGCCGTCCCGCGCGAGCGAGCTCGAGCACGCCGTTCTCCACACGCTCGCGCGCATGGCACGCGGCGGGCTCTACGATCACCTGGGCGGCGGATTCTTCCGCTACAGCGTCGACCGGCGCTGGTCGATCCCGCATTTCGAGAAGATGCTGTACGACAACGGCGCGCTCCTCGCGCTCTACGGGGACGCGCACGCAGCGACCGGCGACGCGACGTTCGCGCGCGTCGCGAGCGAGACCGCCGGATGGATGATCCGCGAGATGCAGGATCCGGACGGCGGGTTCTACTCGGCGCTCGATGCGGACGCCGCGGGACGCGAAGGCGGCTTCTACGTGTTCACACGCGACGAGGTCGACCAGATCCTCACCGCCGACGAGGCGAACGTCGCGAAACGCGTGTTCGGCCTCGACCGTGAGCCGAACTTCGAGGATCCGCACGGCGGCGGCAAGGCGTGGCACCTCGAGATCGTCGAGCCGGTCGATGCGCTCGCGGAGACCCGGGCAGCGGAACTGCTCGACGGCGCGCGCTCCAAGCTCCTCGCGGCGCGCGAGCGGCGCGTGCGGCCTGCTCGCGACGACAAGATCCTCGCAGGCTGGAACGGGCTAGCGATCCGCGGGCTCGCGCGCGCGGCGCGCCGACTCGAGCGCGCGGATCTCGCAGAGGCCGCAACACGCGCGGCGGATTTCATCCGCACCCGCATGTGGCAGAGCCGTCGCCTGATCGCGACGTACAAGGACGGCCGCGCGCGCTTCGCCGCGTATCTGGACGACTACGCATTCGTAGCCGACGGGCTGCTCGAGCTGCTCGAGTGCCGCTGGCGCCGTGAGGACCTCGACTTCGCGATCGCGCTCGTCGACACGGCGCTCGAGCATTTCGAGGATCGCGACAACGGCGGCTTCTTCTTCACTGCGGACGATCACGAGCGGCTGATCCATCGGCCGAAGCCGTTCGCCGACGAATCGGTGCCGTCCGGCAACGGCGTCCTGTGCCGCGTGCTGATCCGGCTCGGGCACCTGCTCGGCGAGCAGCGCTATCTCGACGCGGCGGAGCGCACGTTGAAAGCCGCAGCCCCGATGCTCACGCAGTATCCGGACGCGCATGCGTCGCTCTTGATCGCGCTCGAGCGCTATCTCGAGCCGCCCGAGGCGATCGTCGTGCGCGCGGACGCCGCCGACGTGCCGCGCGTCGGCACGCTGGTCGCGAAGGGCTATCGCCCGGGCCGCTCGAGCTTCGTGATCCCGAACGACGAAGGCGACCTGCCGGGGCTCCTCGCCGATCGCGCGGGCCGCGCCGGCGGCATCGTCGCGTACGTCTGCCGCGGCACGGCGTGCCTCGCGCCGATCACGTCCATCGACGCGCTCGCGGCCGAGCTCGCTTAGGCTTCGCGCGCGGGATCGACAGCGTCTTTCTGGATCGATCAGGCACGCGCGCGTGACGGCGCGTGCGCGGCACGTCAGTACGCGACGGGCCGATCCCCTCGGCGCGGCATCACCGACGTCCCGCCGGGCCCGACGAACTCGATCGGGACCGACACGAGCCGGCCGCCGTCGTTGCGCTGCACGACGAAATGCAGATGCGGTCCGCTGCTGAAGCCCGTGTTGCCCGAGTCCGCGATGTGCTCGCCCCGCCGCACGCGCTGCCCCGGCACGACCCGGATCGAGTTCCAGTTGAGGTGCGCATACAACGACATCGTCCCGTCGCCGTGCAGGACCCGCACGATATTCGCGCGCGGACCGTCGACGTTCGGGTCGAGCCCCGCCTCGTAGTAGTCGCTCGCGACGTCGACGACGATGCCGTCACGAGCCGCATGGACGGCCGTCCCGATCGGCATCGCGAAGTCGAATGCATGGCGCGACGCGGGATCTTCGTGCGTGACGACGTCCGGAAACGCCTGCGACACGATGAAGCCGTTCGCGAGCGGATACGGCAGCCGATACGGCTCGTCCGGCGCGTGCACCGCGTCCGGCGAGCCGAGGATGTAACGGAACTCGTACTCGAAGCGCATCGGCAGATCGGGATCCGCGCGGTAGAGCGTCATCAGCTCGAGGTCGCCGCGCGCCGGCACGACGATCGAGCCGGCCGCGGGTGCGTCGGTGCGCACGTTCTCGGTCGCGGTCAGCACCCATGCGAGCTCGACCGGTGCGTGGTACGTGTTGCGCGCGACGAGGACCGTGCCGCCCTCGATCTCGCGGTTCAGGAGCTGCACCTCGCCCCGCTCGACGACCGGCGCGAGCGTGCGCTCCTCGAAGTCCTGGCCGTCCGGCGGCCTGCGGTCGGTAAAGACGAGGACGCCGTTCTCGTCGCGATACTGATAGAGCGTCTGCGCGTCGAGCCGCTCGCCCGGACCGGCTCCGGCGACCGCGATGCCGACGAGCAAGAGCTGCGCGAAGCCTGACGGCCGAACGGGGCCGGCGCGCCGGAACGACGCGCCGCCCGGCCCGCGAGCGTGCGGCTTCGCGCTCAATCGACTGCCGCCACGGCCTCGTCCGGAACGAGCTCGCGGCGCCGCCATTCGTAGCCCTCACGCCGGAGCTCGTAGCTCGGCCAGTGCTGCGGGTCGGGCTTCAGCGTGATGACCTCGGGAACGTCGTTCCAGTTGATCGTGTTGATGCGCACCGCCTCGCGGCCCTGGATCGCGGCGAGCACCTCGACGAACCGGTCGAGATTCGGCGTCGGCATCCCGTCAATCGAGATGATCCGCCGGCCCGCGAAGAGGCCGTAGCGGCTCGCGGGCGATCCGTAGTTGAAGTACGAGACGTAGATCCCCGCGGGGGCGATGCCGCGCTGCGCGGCGAGTGCGCGATGCGGCTCCTGCAGCAGGGCCCCCGCCCACGAGACGATGCGATCGACGTCGCGGCCGTCGAGCTCGACCGTCGCGACCGTCTCGGTGATCTCGCGCCCGTCGCGCCAGATCGTCACTTCGACCGCGGGCTTCTGCGATGCCCGCTCGACGTCGCGGAACGAGCTGACGAGCGCACCGTCGATGCTGAGCAGGATGTCGCCGGCGCGGAAGAACGCCTCGGCGGGCGAGCCGCCGACCGTGCTCGACACGGCGAGGAGCTCGCGCCGACGCGGGCTATGCGCCTCGTAGCGCTTCGCCCACTCCTCGGGCAGCGCGAGCTTGCGCGCGGTCGCGAGCGGCATCATGCGCCATTCGACCTCGAGCGAGCGAATCGACATGCCGCTCCTCATGTGGCTCAGCATGTCGACGACGAGCCCGCTCGGAATGCCCATGTTCACCTGGCTCATATCGCGTCCGCTCTGGATCGCGAAGCTCGACCACGTCGCGAGCACCTTGCCCTCCTCGTCGACGATCACGCCGTCGAAGTCGGTCGGTGCGTTCACGAGCGAGATGGCCTCGAGGTTCGAGTCGCGGAACCTGAGCGTCCTCGACACCGGGAATATCGCCTCGTCGACGGTCGCGATCTGGCTCGACTGCGAAAGCACGTTGTGATCGGGCGCGAGCCCGACGACGTATACCAGGCGTCCCGGATTCAACGGGCCGTCGGAGAACTCCGCAGTCCTGACCGGCGTCGCGCCGATCAGCGCGGGGTCATACGAGACGACCGCGAGGTTGTGCAGAGGATGAACGTATTCGACGCGGCCGGGAATCTCGACCGAGCCGGCGAACGTGATCTGCACGTCGCCCATCGCGACCGGCACGGTGTTGCGGTCGACGAGCACCCAGCCGCGCTCGGCGTCGACGACGAGCCCGGTGCCGTAGTAGTACCGGTCGGCGACGCCCGAGATCGTGTACGGCATGCTGAAGTTCACGAGCACGAGCGACGGCACGATGCGCTGCAGGTGCGTCTCGTACTGCTCTGGGAATGTCGTCTCCTGCACGGGGACCGGAGCCCGCGGCGGCGCCGGGTCGAGATCGCGGCACGGCCAGACGCCCTTCGTGTCGTCGCGATGGCAACGCATGGCCGGGAACCAGCTGCGGTGGTTCACGATGATCCGCTGCTTCTCGGACCGAGGGTCGTCGAACGTCAGGAAGCGCACGCTGACCTGCGCCGCTTCGGGTATCGATTCGAGGACCGACTCGAGCTCGTCAAGGGTCTCGACGCGCTTGCCGTCGATCTGGGTGATCAGGCTCGCGCGCGGGATCGCTGCGGAGCCGAGCACGTAGCCCGGGCTCGCGACGTAAATGCCCTTCACGGGCCGGTTGAAATGCCGCGCCTGCTGATACGACAGCTCGTGCAGCACGCCGTCGCCGTACTCGATGTACTCGTCCGGCGTAATCGCGTGCAGGTCGTCGACGACGATCAGGCTCTCGTGACGCTCGCCGCCGCGCTCGGTCACCACGGTCACCGTCTGGCCGACGCTCGAATCGAGCACCGCCGCGAGCGGCACGAACTCGGAGATGAGCTGCCCGTTGATGCTGATCAGCACGTCGCCGGGCCGCAATGCCGCGGCCGCCGGCGAGCCGGGAATCACGTGCTCGACGACGAGGAGGCCGGTCTGCTTCGGAAACGTCTGCCGCATCATCTGCTCGGTCTCGTCGGTGAGGCCGAGGCGACGCAGCTCCGCATACGGCGTGTGCACGAACTCGGTCTGCAGCGTGCCCCTGGGCACCGGCTTGTCTTCCCTGAGCAGCGACAGCGCGACGCGCACGCGGTCGAGCGGCAGGAAGAAGCTCGATGCGGCCTGCGTATTCGCGCCCGCGTTCAGCGCGACGACGTTCCCGTCGATGTCGATGACCGGAGAGCCCGACGAGCCTCCGGACGTGCCGGACGCGGCCTGCAAATAGAAGGTGTTGAAGTCGTTGTAGTTGCCGCGCCCGTAGTTCGGCGCCTGACGATCGAGCCGGGCGATCGTGCCCGCGAGGATCGACAGCCGCTCGCCGGCGTCGTTGCCGATGACGCGGATGTCGCGGCCGATCTGCGCGGCCTCGGGGACGAGCGGCAGCTCCGCCGGCTGGATGTATTTGAGCTGCGACGGGTCGTAGCGGAAGAAGCCGAAGTCGTGGATCGGGTCGCGGTAGACCGGATAGAGGTCGACCTCCTCCTGATTCAGGAAGACCGCCTGAGCCTTGACCGGCCCCGGTGTCACGACGTGGCGATTGGTCAGGATCAGCCCTTTCTCCGCGTCGACGACGAAGCCGGTCGCCTGGGTCGATTGATTGCTTTCGGTGTCGAACGCCCGCGTGCTGTCGACGTGAATCGCGACGACCCCGCTTGCGATCCGCTCGAGAGTGCGATTCCAGGTCGCCTCCTGAGCAACGAGCGGCGCCGCGGCGAGCAGCAGCACGGCCCAGACTGCCGTCTTCGTCATATGTCTCATAGCATTACCGACCCTGCTCCGATGTACGTCATCGACTGCCGAAGCTCTGACCACGCCGACCGCCCATTTGCTCCGGGTCCCGAAGACTTCGCCGGCTGCGTGAGGGGCGGACAGGTTCGGCGCGCCCCTTCCCGAATCATGTCCGGACGACGCGTCCGCCGCCGCGAGTCGCCTCACAATCGAGATGCAGCCCCAGAGCGCGACGCATCAGCCACTGCTTGGCCGGTCCGACCGCATCCGTCAGCGCGAGGCCGAAGGCCCGGATCGGCGCCGCGGCGGCCGGTAGCCCGAAAAGACGATGCAGCCCGTCGAGTGCCAGCAGCATATTGATGTTGTCCGCCTTCCGCCGGCGCTCGTAGCGACGCAGCACCCTGACGTCCCCGGGATCGAGCCCCGCGGCGAGCGCGGCCTCGATCTCCGCGGCCAGGCACGCGGCGTCGGCCAGCCCGAGATTCATGCCCTGGCCGGCGAGCGGATGCGCGACGTGCGCCGCATCGCCGACCAGCACTCCCCTGGGGCAACAATACCGTAACGCGTGCAAGATCTGCAGCCGAAACCGGGCCCGCCGCGAGACCGGCCCGAGCCGGCCGAGCACCCGTCCGCTCGCGTCCTCGAGCGCCGCGACGAACTCGTCGTCGCCCGCCGCGAGCAGGCGCTCGGCGCGAGGCTCGGGCAGCGACCAGACGATCGAGCTCCGGCCGTCGGAGAGAGGTAGCAGCGCGAGCGGACCGCCGGGCAGAAAGCGCTGCCGCGCGACGCGCTCGTGCGGGCGCTCGGTCGCGACGTGCGCGACGATCGCGCTTTGGCGGTAGCTGCGCGAAACGACCGGCAAGTCGAGCATCGCGCGGACCGGCGACTCGCCGCCGTCCGCCGCGACGACGAGGCTCGCACGCACGGTCCTGCCGTCGGACAGCGAGACGACCGCCGCATCGGTGCCGACGTCGACGGACTCGACCGCGCAGCCCGTCGCGATCCGCACTCGGGACGATTCGGCGAGCCGTGTGACCAGAGCGTCGCGCAGCAGCACGTCCTCGACGATGTGGCCCAGGTCGGGCTCGCCGACGTCCGCGCAATCGAAGCGGATCGACGCGGGACCGTCCGGATCGTCGCCCTCCCATACGTGCATGCGCTCGTACCGGCACGCACGACGCACCGCGATCGACGGCCATGCACCGACACGCTCGAGAACGCGCTGACTCGCGCGCGACAGCGCGTAGACGCGCAGGTCCGTCTGCTCCTCGCGCCACTGCGGCAGCTCGCGCGGCTCGACGACCCAGATGCCGAGATCGAAGCGCACGGCGTCGAGCCATGCGGCGAGCGCGAGCCCGACCGGACCGCCGCCGCTGATCAGCACGACCGGCTCGGCGCCGACGCTCACGAGTCCCTCGTGTCGGCTGCGAGCGGTAAACCGCGCGCGAGACGCGGCAGCCGGCCCGCGAGCCCCATCGTGTGCCGCGCGAGCGCACGCTTCGCGCCGGGCAAGAGGTCGAACGCGGCGAGCCCGAGCCCGCGCACGGCGCCGAGGCCCGGCACGTCCGCGCCGAAGAGACCGACCAGGCCGTGCGTGAAGAGCGCGACGTTACGCTGATCGGTGGACCGCCATGCGGAGTAGCGCGTCGCGAGGTCGTCGTACGCGCCGGCGCGTGCCGCGTCTACGACGAGCTCCGCGAGCGCCGCAACGTCGCGCAGCGCGAGGTTGAATCCCTGCCCAGCGACCGGATGGAGTGTCACGGCCGCGTTGCCGACGAGCACGATCCGGCCCTTGCCGAGCGCGTCGCTGCGCAGGCGTCGGAGCGGATGGAGATCACGGCGGCCGATCTGCCCGATCCATCCGAGCCGATGACCGAACGCGGCCTGAAGCTCCGCTCGAAAGGCGTCGTCGGGCAATGCCGCAAGCTGGTCTGCACGCTCGGCCGGTAACGTCCAAACGACGCCGACGCGGCCGCCGGGCAGCGGCAGCATCGCGAGCGGACCGCTCGCGATGAAGCGCTCGTACGCGACGCCGCCGTGCGCGCGCTCCGTCCTGCAATTCAGGATCAGCGCCTTCTGCGCGTAAGCGTCTTCGCGCGTCGCGATGCCGAGCGCTTCGCGGACGCGCGATCGTGCGCCGTCCGCCGCAACGAGCACGCTCGCGCGCGACTCGATGCGCTCGCCCGCACGCTCGATCTCCGCGTGCACCGCGCGGCCCTCGAGCCGAAACTCGCGAAGCGATGCCCGTCCGAGAACGGCGCAGCGCGGCGCGGCAGCGAGCCGCGTCCACAGCGCCTCGCCGAGCCGTCGATTCTCGACCGTGTAGCCGAGCGCAGGCACGCCCTCTTCCCGCGCACGGATGCGCGTCGCGCCGAAGCGGCCGCGCTCCGACACGTGGATCTCGGTGATCGGCTCCGCGTGGACCGCGAGCGCGCGCCACAGTCCGATCGCTTCGAGAATCCTCTTCGAGCCGTTCGCGAGCGCGGTCACTCGCGCGTCGAAGCTCGGTTGCTCGAGCTCGGTGGGATCGGCCGATTCGACGAGCACGACGCGGAGCGGCGTCTCGGCCAGCGCGACCGCGAGCGCCGAGCCGACGAGCCCGCCGCCGACGATCAGCACGTCGCAATCGAGCCGCGCTGCCGGCGCCCCCGTCATGCCGCCTTGCCGAGCGCGGCGCCGACGCAGCGCTCGATCTCGTCCGCGTCGACGGGCAGCTCCGCGGTCAGCACCTCGCAGCCGTCGCGCGTGACGACCACGTCGTCCTCGATCCGGATGCCGATGCCGCGCCACGGTTTCGCCTTGCCCTTGACGTCGGGTGCGACGTAGATACCGGGCTCGATCGTCAGCACCATGCCGGGCTCGAGCAGTCGCCACGCGTCGCCGAGCTTGTAGTCGCCGACGTCGTGCACGTCGATGCCGAGCCAGTGTCCGGTCTTGTGCATGAAGAAGCGCCGATACGCCTGCTCCTTGATCAACGTCGGCAGACGACCGTTCAGGATGCCGAGGCGCTTCAGGCCCTGTGTGACCTCTTTCACGGCGGCGTCGTGCGGATCGTTCCAGTGATTGCCGGGCTTCACGGCGGCGATCGCCGCGCGATTCGCCGCGAGCACGATCTCGTAGAGCTCGCGCTGCCGTGCGCTGAAGCGGCCGTTGACCGGGAACGTTCGCGTGACGTCCGACGCGTACATCTCGAGCTCGCAGCCCGCGTCGACGAGCACGAGGTCGCCGTCCGCGAGCATCGCGTCGTTCGCCGTGTAATGCAGCACGCAGGCGTTCGCACCGCCCGCGACGATCGGCGGATACGAGCAGACCGCGCCGTGACGGCGGAACTCGTGCACGTATTCGGCCTCGAGCTCGAACTCCTTCATGCCCGGTCGGCAGACGCTCATCGCCCGGCGGTGCGCGGCCACGGCGATCTTCGCCGAGCGGCGCATCACGCTGACCTCGGTGCGCGTCTTGATGAGGCGAGCCTCGTGCAGCAGATGGTCGAGCGCGATCAGCTCGCTCGGCGCATGCCCGCTCTGGCGCTTCGCGTTCAGCGCATTGATCCAGCCGAGGAGCCGCGTATCGAACTCGCCGGCGCCGATCGAGTAGTAGACGCGCTCGCACCGCTCGAGAAGCCCCGGCAGGATCTCGTCGATGTCGCCGATCGGGAACGCATCGTCCGCGCCGTACTGCTCGATCGCACCGGCGGGACCGGCACGCTTGCCTTCCCACATCTCCTTCACGGGATCCCGGTCGCGGCAGAACAGGATGTACTCGCCCTGCGGCCGGCCCGGCATCAGCACGGCGACGGCCTCGGGCTCCGGGAATCCGGTCAGGTAATAGAAGTCGCTGTCCTGACGATAGCTGAACGACGTGTCGCGGCTACGGATGCGCTCCGGCGCGGCGGGCAGGACGGCGATGCTGTCGGCGCCCATCAGCTCCATCAGCTGACGGCGCCGCTTCGCGTATTCGCGAGGGCTCAACGGCGGGTTCCTTGTCGTGTCAGTGGAGGGTATTGCGGCCGGCCTCGTCGGAGCGTTCGCCGAAATGCTCGAAGAGAATCTGCACGCTGACGCGCACGTACTCCTTGAGCTCCGCGAGCGCGAAACCGGTCTGCTCGGGCTCCTGCTCGTCTTCTGGACCGAGGGCTGCACGGCTGATTTCGGCGAAGTCCTTCGCGATCTCCGCAACCGTGCCTTCGTCGCTCGTCGTGCCGTCGAGGGTCAGCCCGCCGAGCCCGAGGCCCGACAAGAAGCCTTGGCACCACGAAGCGAGTCCACGCACCTGCGCATCGAGCGGCTGCTCGTCGCTGGGGAGCAACGGCTCGAACGACATGTCGGTCTCGTTCAGCATCCGCCACGTCTCGAGCTCGACGGCATGCAACGCTTCGCCGATCGGCGTCTGCCCTGCCTGGCTCCACTCCTCGAGCTGCTGGTCGAGCCAGCGGTCCGCCGCGGTGACGCCGGCGATGCACATCATGCCCGTGAGACCGCCGTGCAGCTCCGCGAGCGAAGGCACCACGCCCGCTCGCGCCAGCTCCTCGGAGAGCGATTCGTAGCCGTAGTTCTCTTCCATGTCGAGGTTCGATTTTCCCGATTCGAATCATGCTATCACTCGAGGAGCCGTTATTGACCCCCGAGCCCGGCGCACTCTATATTCGCGCGCATGAGCGAGCAGACGAATCAGCGCTTCGATCTCGAGCTGAAGCGCCTCGAAAAGCGTGTGGAGGAGTTGATTCAGGTCTGCGAGAAGCTCCGCGAGGAGAATGCCTCGCTCCGGCAACGGCAAGAGGCGCTGATCGCCGAGCGTGCGGCGCTCCTGCAAAAGAACGAGCAGGTGCGCGGCCGCGTCGAGGCGATGATCGGGCGACTCAAATCGATGGAACAGGCCTGATGAGCGATTCGATCGCCCGGGTGACGATCCGAATTCTCGAGAAGGAATACCACGTCGCCTGCCCCGCGGAAGAGAAGGCGGCGCTGATGGCCTCGGCGGAGCTCCTGAACCGCAAGATGCGCGAGATCCGCGACAGCGGCAAAGTCGTCGGCCTCGACAGGGTCGCGGTGATGGCGGCCCTCAATCTCGCCAACGAGTACCTGAAGGCGAAGAACAGCGACGAGGAGTTGCAGAACATCGTCGGCCTCAGGATTCGCGCGATGCGCGAAAAGCTCGACGAAGCGCTTGGACCCGCGAAGCAACTGCCTCTATAGTGTCGGTTACGGTGCTCCCTGCGGTGTTCGACACGGACCGGATAGTCTTTCGACCCTAACTCATGATATTGGGGTTGTGTTCTGTCGGTGGTGTTGTGCAGATCCGGTCTGACCGGGAAGCCTGCAACTATCACGGCTTACCCCACCTTTTGCTCTGGTTCGAGAGCAACCGTTCGTGACGGCACAGGCGGGGAGCACCCCTTCCAACCCCACCCTTCCTTCTCATGATCCCGTCGCCGACCGGCGCGAGCGCAGCCGCTTGCGCAAGGCGCTGCGTCAGGCGCGTCGCTCGCTCGACGGGGAGTCGCGCGCAGTCGGCGAACGCGCGATGTGTCGGCGGATCCTCGGCCTCGGCGCCTATCGTCAGGCGCGGACCGTCGCCGTCTACTACGCGTTCGACGGCGAGCCGTCGATCGCGCGCGTGGCCGAGGCGGCGGCGCGGCACGGCAAGCGCGTCTATGCGCCGGTCATCGTTCGCCAGCATATGTTCTTCGCGCCGATCAGCCGTGGCGCGCTGCTCAGATCGAACGTGTTCGGTATCCCGGAGCCCGCGCTCGAGCGCTTGATCGACGCACGGCATCTCGACCTCGTGCTCGCGCCGCTCGTCGGCTTCGACGAGCGTGGCGTGCGCATGGGCATGGGCCGCGGCTATTACGACCGGGCGTTCCGGTTCCTCCGCCACCGCAAATCCTGGACCCGGCCGAAGCTCGTCGGCGTCGCGTGGTCGTTCCAGCAGGTCGCGGTGCTGCCAAAGCAGCCGTGGGACATCCCGCTCTGGGGAGCTGTGACGGAGAGCACGTTCCACCGCTTCGGCGGGGAGGACGAGTGAGGCACTGGTTGCTCAAATCCGAGCCGGACGTCTTCGGTATCGACGATCTCGCTGCCGCACCTCGCAAGACGACCTGCTGGGACGGGGTGCGCAACTATCAAGCGCGCAACTTCATGCGCGACGAGATGAAGCGAGGGGACCTCGCCTTCTTCTATCACTCGAACTGCGCCGAACCGGCGATCGTCGGAATCGTCAGCGTCGTGAAGGAAGGCTACCCCGACCACACCGCGTTCGATCCGCGCGATCCTCACTACGACCCTGGGAGCGACCCCGATGCGCCGCGGTGGTACATGGTCGACGTGAAGCTCGAAAGGAAGCTGAAGCGGCCGATCACGCTCGCCGAAATGCGGGCGCATGCGGATCGGGAGCTCGCCGGATTCGCGCTGCTGCGTCGCGGCAATCGCTTGTCCGTGTTGCCCGTGAGCGACGAGCACTGGCGCTTCATCCTCGCGATGGAATGAAGTCGAGCGAAGCGCTCTTGATCGTTTTTCTCGTCCTCGTTCGCATCGATAGTGTGCTTCGAATCACATTCCTCGCGCATCGCATTGCGATCGTGATGCGCAAAAACGTATAACAGTCTGGAAATTTGGATGCTTTTATATATACTCAACGCCGTTTATCCCGACACGGAGACTACCCATGGCATCTACGAAGAAGACATCTGCGAAGAAGACGTCCAGCAAGCGAAAGAAGACTCGTCGCAAAGTAGCCAAGAAGCCGGCCACGAAGAAGCGCGTCACGAAGAAGAAGGCTGGTAAGAAGAAGGCGAAGAAGAAGGCTGGCAAGAAGAAAGCTGCCAAGAAGAAAGCCGGTAAGAAGAAGAGCAAGAAGAAGGCCGGCAAGAAGAAGGCTTCGAAGAAGAAGGCCAGCAAGAAGAAGGCGACGAGGAAGAAGGCGACCCGGAAGAAAGCCCCGGCGACACCCGTGGCGGGCGCCTGAGACGTCCTTTCTTCGCCGACGAATACGAGCCGCAAGGCTCACGTCGAACAAAGTGCCCGCGAATGCGGGCACTTTTTTTTGAGGGGAGCCCCCCGGCATGCGGAGCAGACGGTGACGCAGAACGAGCAGAAGCGCAGGGCCGCCGAAGCGGCACTCGACTACATCAAGGACGGAATCACACTTGGCGTCGGCACCGGCAGCACCGTCGACTACTTCATCGAGGCGCTGCCGCAGCACGCCCGTCGCCTGAACGCCATCGTGTCGAGCTCCGAGCGCACGACCGCGAAGCTCGAGAGCCTCGGCCTGACCGTCGTCCCGTTCGCGGACGTCGCAGAGATCGACCTCTATGTCGACGGCGCCGACGAGGCGACGAAGCATCTGCACCTGCTGAAGGGCGGCGGCGGCGCGCTCACTCGCGAGAAGGTGCTCGCGGCGGCGGCGCGCAAGTTCGTCTGCATCGTCGACTCTTCGAAGCTCGTCGGCACGCTCGGCACGTTCCCGTTGCCGATCGAAGTGATCCCGATGGCGCGGTCGTACGTGTCGCGGCAGATGGTCAAGGCGAAGGGACAACCGGTCCTTCGACCGGGCTTCGTCACCGACAACGGGAACGAGATCATCGACGTGCACAATCTCAAGATTGCGAATCCCGTCGAGCTCGAGACCCGCTTCAACCAGATTCCCGGCGTCGTCACCGTCGGCCTGTTCGCGAACCGACGCGCGGACGTGCTGCTGATCGGGCAGGACGACGGCGTGCGCGTGATCGAGTAGCCGGCAGCAGCATCGGGCGGCGGGACCGCATCGAGGTTCAGCCGCTCGCGTTCGGACCGCCTTCGCGGCGAGGTGGACCTACCCGTCTTACAAAGGACGAAGCCCGGACGCGGCGCGCGCGGGCGTGCGAACGACGGGCGATCGGAGAGAGGAAGGTGGCTGGGGGACCAGGATTCGAACCTGGGTTCTCGGAGTCAGAGTCCGATGTCCTACCGCTAGACGATCCCCCAGTTAGGCGGTGCTCAGCTTACCCCGTCTCGCCGGGCGGCTGCCACCGTACCGGTTACGAGACGGCCGGCGCGCGTTGCGTTCGATACGAGAACGGCGGGACCGCGCGAGCCGTGAGCATGGCGCGCGCCGCGCGGGAAAACCCGCCGCCGGCGCGCGTCCGGATCAGCGCTTCGAGAACTGCGTCGCCCTGCGCGCCTTGCGCAGACCGACCTTCTTGCGCTCGACCTCGCGCGCGTCGCGCGTCACGAAGCCGGCACGGCGCAGCGGCTGGCGCAGCGTCTCGTCGTACGCGATCAGGGCCCGTGTGATCCCGTGGCGGATCGCGCCGGCCTGGCCGGTCGTGCCGCCGCCGCGGACGGTCGCGCGGACGTCGAACTTGCCTTCGAGCTCGGTCGTGACGAGCGGCTGGCGCACGATCATCCGGGCCGTCTCACGGCCGAAGAACTCGTCGAGCGACCGGCCGTTCACCGTGATCGCGCCGGTGCCCGGTCGCAGGAACACGCGCGCGGCGGACGTCTTGCGCCGGCCCGTGCCGTAATACATTTCGGTTGCCATAAGTGGTTACAGCTCCAACGGAATCGGCTGCTGCGCCTGATGCGGATGCTCCGCTCCGCGGACGACCTTCAGCTTCCGCAGCATCCGGCGTCCCAGCGGGTTGCGCGGCAGCATGCCCTTCACGGCGAGCTCGAGCGCCCGCTCCGGGGCCCGCGCGAGCAGCTTCTCGAGGGACTCGGACTTCATGTGCCCGATGTAGCCGGTGTGGTGGTAGTACACCTTGTCCTTCATCTTCCGGCCGGTCACACGAATCTTCTCCGCGTTCACGACGACGATGTAGTCACCGGTGTCCACGTGCGGCGTATACACGGGCTTGTGCTTGCCACGGAGGCGCCGGGCGATCTCCGAGGCAAGCCGCCCGAGCGTCTTGCCGTCCGCATCGACGACGTACCAGTCGCGGCGGACGCTCTCCGGCTTGGCCGAGAATGTCTTCATGTTCGGAATCTGGCTCTGAATATGGGCGGCCGGGGGCCCGACCAAAGACGCAAAATGGTACTGGGCCGAGGGCGGAGGCGCAAGTCGGCCTCGGGCCGTCAGAACGCGTATTCGAGCGAGATGGTCGTGAAGCGGTCCGCGTTCTCCGAGCCCTCCGGAACTGCGCTGTTCAGTTTGATCCGGTAGGACACGACGAGCGCGACGTTGCCGACGATCCGCGCCCGAAGCGACGAGCGGGCCTCGGTCATCGTGTTCGTCGAGCCGCTCTCGATGACGAGGGCCTGCTCGAGCTCCGTCGTTTCCGACAGCGCCCACAGGTAGTCCATGGATCCTCGGACGATCGCGTCGTCCTCTTCCGTCCCGTCCCGGAGCTCCGACTGCCGGGCACCGAAGCCGATGCCGACATCGAGCGTATGCCGGTCGAGGTCCACGACGCGGCGGCCGTAGCCGACGGTCTCGGAGACCTGCTCCGCGTAGCCCGAGAACCGGTCCCGCTTGTAGTCGAGCGTCGTGAACAGAAAGTTGTGCTCGCCGAAAGACCGGCGCCCCTCGTACTTGAAAACATACGCCTCGGCCGTGGTGTCGTCGCCGGTCGAAGCGCCCACGCCGGACAGATCGAAACCGTGCCGCCAGTCGGTGAGGCTGTACCGGAGGGACAGGGACGCGTTCGCGCTCGTGCTGTCGGTGTTGCCGCTCGTCGCGATGTAGCCGAGCGCCGCCTTGCCGGAGAACGGCGATGGCGTCGATGACCCGGCATCCTGGGCGGCGGCGTCGAGCGAGATCACCGCGAGCAACGACGCGGCAACGGCATGAGTTCTCGTCATGAGGAGTCCCGGTGGCATGGGCAGTGGCCGCAAACGGAGGCCGATCATACACGGGCCGTGCGGTCGTGGCACCGAGACGAGCCGAACCTATAATGCGCGTCGTCATTGGACGACGCTGCTCGCCTCACCCATGTCACGACGTCTCGGCTGGTCCGACAGTCTCCTCGCGGCGCTCGACGAAGGGCTGCGTGCGCTCGCCGGCGGCGTCGCGGCATCGCGTCCGAGCCCCGGCGCCGGTCTCGACGAGCCGCGGCTCTCCGCCCGCGACCGGCGAACGAGCGGCGCGTTGATGCGGGTCAACCATGCGGGCGAGATTGCCGCGCAGGCACTCTACGTCGGACAGGCCGTCGCGGCGCGGAAGCCCGAGACACGCGCACACCTGCTCGACGCGGCGCGCGAGGAGCGTGATCACCTCGATTGGTGCCGCGCGCGGCTCGACGAGCTCGGTGCGAGACCGAGCCTGCTCGGTCCGTTCTGGTACGCGGGCAGCTTCTGCATCGGCGTCGCCGCGGGTGCCCTCGGCGATGCCGCGAGTCTCGGCTTCGTGTCCGAGACGGAGCGCCAAGTCGAAGCGCACCTCAAGGATCACCTCGGGCGGCTGCCGCCGGCCGACGTGAAGAGCCGCGCGATCCTCGAGACGATGGCCGAGGACGAGGTGCATCACGGGACGACGGCCCGGCTCGCGGGCGGGATCCCTTTGCCTGCCCCGGTTCGAAGCGCGATGTCGCTCGGCGGCGAGATCCTCCGCCGAACTGCGTACATCCTGTGATGTGCTTCACAAGAACTGATTTCAAACTTGCGAACTTACGTCGATTTGATTAAATACGGGATTAAGTCAAACCCCGGAGTCCCGTTGAAATGGAAGAAGCACTTCGTCCGCTGAGCGACGTCCCCGCAATCAATCGCTTTTTGAGCTACTGCCGGGTCCGCACGGTGCCGGCGAAAACGGTCATGATCCACGCGGGCGATCTGCCCGATGTGCTCTATTACATCGTCGACGGCTCCGTCGAGGTGATGATCGAGGACGAGGACGGCAACGAAATGGTCCTCGCCTACCTGAACAAGGGCCAGTTCTTCGGCGAGATGGGCCTCTTTTACGAGCAGCCGCAGCGAAGCGCCTGGGTCAGGACGCGAACCGAGAGCGAGATCGCCGAGATGACCTATCCGCGCTTCCGGCAGCTCGCTTCGGAGAGCCCGGGGCTGATCTTCGAGGTCGCGACCCAGCTCGCGACGCGTCTCGACCGCACGAATCGCAAGCTCGGCGACCTCGCGTTCGTCGACGTCACCGGCCGCGTCGCGCACGCGATCATGGATCTCTGCCGCGAGCCGGACGCGATGACGCATCCGGAAGGCATGCAGATCAAGGTTTCGCGGCAGGAGCTGTCGCGTCTCGTCGGCTGCTCCCGCGAGATGGCGGGGCGCGTGCTGAAGGTGCTCGAGGACCAGGGCCTCGTCCGCGCGAACGGCAAGACGATCGTCGTGTTCAACGCGCGGCGCGAGCCGCCGAAGGTCCGCCGCCCGCAGCTCCAGCGCGTCTGAGGCCGCACCGTCTATCCGGGGTCATCGAGGGATCGGAGCCCAAGTCGCCGAGCGACGGCGGGCTCCGGTCCCTCGCGTCTTTCGGCGCCGCGCAACGTAAGGCAACTACTTGAACGCGCGGTGAGCCTTGATGCGGTCGTACGCCGCACGGATCTCGTGAGTCTTCTCTTCCGCGAGCGCGACCATCGCCTCCGGCATGCCTCGGGACAGTAGCTTGTCCGGGTGGTGCTGGTTCATCAGCCGGCGATAAGCCCGCTTCACCTCGCTGTCGGTCGCCGTTGCGCTGACGCCGAGCACCTTGTACGCGCCCGCGAGGTCGGGCGCCTCGCCATGGTCCGACTTGAAGCGCTGATGCGCGCGGATCAGCGCCTCGATCTGCGCGAGCTCGACGCGGCCGACCCCGAGCCCGCTCGCGATGCGCCACAGAAGGCGCCGCTTCGCGAGGTCGACCGGACCCGCCGCGATCGCCGCCTGCATCTGGATCTCGACGAACGCGCGGCAGAGGTCGGGCCGCCCGTCGAGCTGGCGGGCAAGCTCGGCCAGCCGCTCCGCGACCGGGAAATCCGCGCTCTTGCCGGCCGTGAAGTGCTCGATCGCCGCCGTGACCTGCTCGGGCCCGAGCTGCATCGAATGCATGATCCGGCGCGCGACCCGGATCTCCTCCTCGGAGACCCGGCCGTCCACCTTCGCGACGCGGCCCATCAGCTCGAAGGTCGCGCGAAAAAAGAGACCGCTCAGTTCGCGCGGAACGGGGCCGGCCTTGCCGTTCCTGGTCCCGAAGCCGAAGCCCTCGTCGAAACGGTGACCGAGGACGAGGCCCAGCAGCGAGCCGATCGGGCCCGCCGCGGCGAAGCCGAGCAGGCTGCCGACGGCCTTGCCGACCCATTGCATACGGGTACCGGGCGTCGTGATCCGCTTCCCTGTCATGGAACGAACGGGATTCCCCTACGGAGGCATCCGATGCGGTTGCCTCGCCGCTGTTCGACGGGTCATTATCTGGCGTTTTCCACGCAACGCAATTCCGCCGTGTTTTCCCCGCAGGACATTGCGTCCGGTTCAACGATGAACGTACCGCTGAAGCCTCTGTTCGAGTCGCGTCTCCACGGCCTTCCCCCGTTGACCCGGGGCAAGGTCCGCGACATCTACCGCGTCGACGACAAGCACCTCCTGATCGTCGCGACCGATCGGATCTCGGCGTTCGACGTCGTGCTGCCGGATCCGATACCGGGCAAGGGCGTGCTGCTGACCGCGCTGTCGAACTTCTGGTTCGACAAGTTGAAGCACGTCGTCGCGAATCACCTGACCGGAATCGACCCGGTCACGGTGCTCGCCGATCCGCGCGATCACGAGATCGTCGCCGGCCGGGCCGTCGTCGTCGACTACCTGAAGCCGCTGCCGATCGAAGCCGTCGTGCGAGGCTACCTGATCGGCTCCGGATGGAAAGACTACTGCCTCACGGGCCGCGTCTCGGGCGTTCGCCTTCCGCCGGGTCTCGAGCTCGCGGAGCAACTCCGCGATCCGATCTTCACGCCGAGCACGAAGGCGGCTCCCGGCAAGCACGACGAGAACATCACGATGGCCGAGACGCGCGACCTGATCGGCGCGGAGCTCGCGGAGCAGGTCGAGCAGGTCTCGTTGCGGCTCTACGCCGAGGCGACCGAGTACGCGCGCGAGCGCGGCATCATCATCGCGGACACGAAGTTCGAGTTCGGCCTCACGGAGGACGGCGAGCTTCGCCTGATCGACGAGCTCTTGACGCCCGACTCATCGCGCTTCTGGGCGGCGGACAGCTATCGCCCCGGCTCGTCGCCGCAGAGCTTCGACAAGCAATACGTCCGCGACTATCTCGAGACGCTCGACTGGGACAAGACCCCGCCCGGACCGCATCTGCCCGCGGTCGTCATCGAACGCACGCGCGAGAAATACCTCGAGGCACTGCAACGCCTGACCGGCACGACGCTGCAGGACGCATAGCAGCCAACCTTCGCCCTCGGCTTAGCACCCCCGCGGCGCTCATCGAAGGGAGCCTATGCGCCGCGCAGACATCGAAAGGGTGCGCCTTCGATGATCTCTTTTGGCGGCCGTTCGGCGGCCATGGATGGCCGCCGCCGAGCGGCAGGGATGCTCTTCCAGCGTGCCGCCAAAAGAGATCATCGAAGGCGCACCCGCACCACCGAACCTCAACAAAGGCTCAAGTAGAAAACGCGAAGCCGAGAGAGAGATACGAATCAGCCGCCCGCCACCGTCAGCCGATCGACGAGCACGGACCCCGTCCGCACCGAGCCGCGCACGTCGACGTCCGAGCCGATCGCGACGATCGACTTGAACATCTCCTTCAGGTTGCCGGCAACCGTAACCTCGTTCACCGGATAGACGATCTCGCCGCGCTCGACCCAGAACCCCGCCGCGCCGCGCGAATAGTCGCCCGTCACCGGATTCACGCCCTGCCCGAGCAGCTCCCCGACGACGAACGCCTCCTTGCAGCCTGCAATGATCTCCTCGAGCGAGCCGGCGTTCGGCTTCACGAGCACGTTGTGCGCGCCGCCCGCGTTGCCCGTCGTTTGCATGCCGAGCCTGCGCGCCGAGTAGCTCGACAGGAGGTACCCCTTCAGCACGCCGCGCTCGACGAGCATCCTGCGCCGCGTCGCGACGCCTTCCGCATCGAAAGGCGCGCTGCCGAGACCGCGCGGGATGAACGGATCCTCCTCGATGTCGACGAAGTCGGGGAAGACCGCTTCGCCGAGCGCGCCGAGCAGAAACGTCGACTTGCGGTACTGCGCAGAGCCGCGAATCGCGCCGAGCAAGTGACCGAACAGCCCGCGTGCGAGCTCGGCCGGATAGATCACCGGCACGACCTTCGTCTTGACCTGACGCGCGCCGAGCCGGCGCACCGCGCGCGTCGCCGCGACGCGGCCGACCTCTTCGGGGGCGTCGAGGTCCTCGAACGCGCGAGCCGTCGTATACCAATAATCGCGCTCGAGCGAATCGCCGCTCTTCGCGATCACGCTGCAGCTCACGGAATGGCTGCTCGACGGATAGCCGCCGACGAAGCCGTGGCTGTTCGCGTAGACGCGCACGCCCTCGCCGGTGCCGACGCTCGCACCCTCGGAGTTCTCGATGCGCGGATCGAGCGCGCGCGCCGCGTTCTCGGCACGCAGCGCGATTTCCGTTGCGCGATCGACGTCGAGCCCGCTCGGGAAGTAGAGATCGAGGCTCGGAATCTCGCGAGCCATCAGCTCCGCGTCGGCGAGCCCGGCGAACTCGTCCTCGGCGGTGAAGCTCGCGATGCTGAGCGCCTTGCGGACCGCGTCCTCGATGCCCTTTGGCGAGAAGTCGTTCGAGCTCGTCGTGCCCTTGCGGCGGTTCTTGTAGACCGTGACAGCGAGCCCCCGGTCGCGCTGGCGCTCGACGGATTCGAGCTCGCCCATCCGCACGGTCACGGAGAGCCCCTCGTCGTGGCTCGCAGAGGCCTCGGCCTGGTCGGCGCCGAGCCTTCGCGCGATCTCCACGGCCGTGGCCGCGGCCTGTTTCAACGTTTCCGTGACGGCGGTCGGGTCCATTCGGTCATTCTACCTGCTGTACAATGCCGCGATGAAACCGCTGGTCGGAATCATCATGGGATCGGTCTCGGACTGGTCCACGATGCGTCATGCGGCCGAAACGCTCGAGTCTCTCGGCGTACCGCACGAGGTACGCGTCGTCTCGGCCCATCGCACACCCGATTTGCTCTACGAATATGCGTCGAGCGCAGCGTCGCGCGGCCTCGAGGTCATCATCGCGGGCGCCGGCGGCGCCGCGCACCTGCCCGGCATGACCGCCGCGAAGACGCGCCTGCCGGTGCTCGGCGTTCCGATCCGCTCGAAGGCGCTGAACGGCATCGACTCGCTGCTGTCGATCGCGCAGATGCCGGCCGGCATCCCCGTCGGCACGCTGGCGATCGGCCGCGCCGGCGCCGTCAACGCCGCCCTCCTCGCGTGCGCGATCCTCGCGAACAGGCACGAGGAGATCGCCGGCGCGCTCGAACGCTATCGCGACGCGCAGACGTCCACGGTGCTCGCGCGTCCCGACCCGCGCGAACCCGAATGAGGCTCGCGAAAGTCGGCATCGTCGGCGGCGGTCAGCTCGGCCGCATGCTGGCGCTCGCAGGCCATCCCCTCGGGATCGAATGCGTGCTGCTCGACCCGAGCCCCGATTCGCCGGGCGGACAGGTCGCGCGCGTCAAGACCGGTGCGCTCGACGATCAAGCGGCGATCGACGCGCTCGCGCGGGAGGTCGACGTCCTGACCGTCGAGATCGAGAACGTTCCGGCCGCCGCGCTCGAGGCGGCCGCGCGACACGTGCCGGTCTTTCCGCCGCCGGCCGCGATCGAGGCCGCGCAGGACCGTCTCGTCGAGAAGCGGCTCTTCGGCTCGCTCGGCATACCGACGGCCGCGCACGTCCCGATCGACCGCGCGACGGATCTCGAGCGGGCGGCCGACGCGCTCGGCCTGCCGATCGTGCTCAAGGCGCGTCGGCTCGGATACGACGGCAGGGGCCAGCGCATCGTCAGGCGCGCCGAGGATCTCGCGGGCGCATGGGCGGAGCTCGGCGAGACGCCCGCGATCGCGGAGGCGTGGGTCGAGTTCGAGCGCGAGGTGTCGCTCGTCGCGGTGCGCGGCGCGGGCGGCGAGCGCGCGTATTACCCGCTCACGGAGAACGTGCACCGCGACGGCATCCTGCACACGTCGGTCGCGCCGTTCGGCGATCCGGCGCTGCAGAAGCTCGCGGAGAGCTGGCTCGATGCGCTATTCGAACGCCTCGAGTATCGAGGCGTGCTCACCGTCGAGTTCTTCCATGCCGGCGGCTCGCTGCTCGCCAACGAGATGGCGCCGCGCGTGCACAACTCGGGTCATTGGACGATCGAGGGCGCGGTCACGAGCCAGTTCGAGAATCATCTGCGCGCCGTGCTCGGCTGGCCGCTCGGCGACACCTCGGTGCGAGGACACGCGGCGATGCTGAACCTGCTCGGGCGGCTCCCGCCCATCGAGCGGCTGCTCGGCGTACCGGGCGCGCACGTGCACGTCTACGGCAAGGCGCCCCGGCCGGCGCGCAAGATCGGTCACGTGACGCTCGTCGACCCGGACCGCGACCGGCTGCTCGGGCGTCTCGAAGCGGTGCAGTCCGTGACACAGGTCATGTAGCCGGCCGCCCATTGTCGAATCCCCTCGGGGTTTGTATTAGTCTTCGGCGATAGGTTTATCGGAAGGCGCCGGATCGCTTTCTCGGCGATCGCCGTCCGAAAGAGGACCCTCCGGACTTCGGACGATGTACTGCGAGCTGTTCAAACTCAGGGAACCGCCGTTCCGGCTCACGCCGGATCCGCAATTCCTGTTCGCGAGCAAGCAGCATGCACGCGCGAAGGCGTACATGGAGTCGACGATTTGGCTCGCGGACGGGTTCGTCGTCATCACGGGCGAGATCGGCTCGGGCAAGACGACGCTCATCGAAAGCTTTTTGAGCGAGCTGCCCGAGGACGTCGTCCTCGCGCACGTGAACCAGACGCAGCTCTCGCCGGTCGAGTTCCTGCAAGCGCTGCTCGTAGAGTTCGGATTTCAGCCGTTCCGCATGCGGAAGGTCGAGCTGATGACGATGCTGCGCGACTACATGATCGAGCAGTACGCGGCCGGCAAGAAGGTGCTCCTCGTCATCGACGAGGCCCAGAATCTGCCCCGCGCCGTGCTCGAGGAAATCCGCATGCTGTCGGGCATCGAGGCGCAGAAGGAGAAGCTGCTCAGAATCATCCTCGCCGGGCAGCCGGAGCTCTCTGCGAAGCTCGATTCGCCGCGGCTCGAGCAGCTCACGCAGCGCGTCCGGCTGCGCTTTCATCTCGGCGCGCTGTCGAAGCGGGAAACCCGCGAATACGTGCTGCACCGGCTCAACGTCGCCGGCGCCGAGGGGCGACGCATCTTCACCGACGACGCGCTCGACATCGTGTTCCGCTACTCGGGCGGCGTCCCGCGGCTCACGAACATCATTTGCGACACCGCGATGCTGTGCGCGTTCGCCGAGGAATCGCCGGTCGTCGATGCGCGGCTCGTGAAGGCCGCGGCGGAGGAGCTCCAGTGGGTCGAGTACAGCGTGCGGGCGCGCGATCGGATCGCGAGCACGGGGCGCTACTCGGCCGTGGTGCCCGCTTCGCACGCGTCGATCGATCTCATGCTCCACGACAAGCTCGTCGCGCACGTGACCCTGTCGCCCGGCCGCCTCATCATCGGACGGACGTCGGACAACGATCTGCAGATTCGCAGCAAGTTCGTCTCGCGCCATCACGCGCAGATCATCACCGAGCGTCACCAGACCGTGATCGAGGACTTGAACAGCACGAACGGGCTCTACATCGGCTCGCGCCGCGTGAAGCGACACGTGCTGCGCGACGGTGACGTCGTTCAGCTCGGCGAGCACAAGCTCGTCTACCGCGAAGGGCGGTCGGGCTTCGATTACGAGGAGCGGGATCGATTCGACGAAACGGGCTCGCTCTCTGCCGACGAGCACGAATGGCTCGACGAAGACGACGAGATCGGCAGCGAAGCGGTCGATGCATCCGAACGCGACGACGAGGCGGCGCTCGACGCGGCCGACGATGCGGCCACCGACGACGACGAATCCGCTCGTCCCGCGCTGCAGGAAGCATCGTCGGGCAACGGTGCGGCGCCGGTCGACCGTTCCGACCACGCGCACGCGGCGGCGCTCGACGGTGCGGAGCCCGGCTCGCTGGATCGGCCAGGGGACGAGTTGGAGGCCGCCCCGGAGCCGGCCCGCAGCGCAGGAGGCGGCGCCGAGCGCTGACGCTCGATCCGCCGTCGCGCCGCTTCAGGGCTGATCGTCGAACGCTTCCCGGCTGCGGCTCGCGCGATAGCCGCGGCGCTTCAAGAACACGACGAGACCTGCTGTCAGGGATGACAAGCCGAGGATCGTGAGGATCAGCGACGCTACGCCGTCGCCGACATAGAAGCTCGCCGCGACCCCTACCGCCCCGACGCCCATGTACGCGAACGGCAAGGCTTCGTACAGGCGTTTGTTCAGCCAGATGCTCCTCATCGATCGCCCCCGTGCCATCGGCCGCGCTGCGGCCGATCGTCGCGAATTCTCGTCGAGGCCTACGGTCCGCGCGTGCGCCGCCGATCGCGACTGTCAGCGTCGCCGCAGCTTGTCCTGTGCCTCGAGCATGTACCGCAGCAGCGAAGGCTCCCACGCGTCGATCGAGAGCCGTTTGACCTCGTCCTTCGACAGGCTGCGAATCGCGGTATCGTCGAGCGCCTTGCCGCGGGACCCTGCTTTCGCCGCCGTTCTTGCGGCTGATTTTCGCGCCCTCGCCATCGTCCGCGCTCTGCCGCTGCCGGCTCGCTACGCGCCGCCACCCTTCCCGCCGAAGAGACTCAGCAGTCTCGACAGCAACGAGTGCTCGAGGCCGTCGACCGAAAGGTCGGCCTCGCTCCGCAGCATCGCGAGCAGGCGCTCCTCGCCCGGCTCGAGAATCGGCCGAACGAAGTCGGCCTCGGTCAGCGTATCGTCGAATTCCATGACACGCGCTCGAGTGATCGTGGTCGCGGCGACGATAACCCGCGCGGGGAAAGCGCCGCAGTGACTCCAATCACAGGAAGCGCACCCGCCGCTCGACATAACGGGGCGGCATCGACGCGACCGTGCGAGCGCGTCAGGCTTCCGTGCCTCCGACGGTCAAGGAATCGATCTTCAGCGTTGGCTGACCCACGCCGACGGGCACGGACTGCCCGTCTTTGCCGCACACGCCGATGCCCGGATCGAGCTCGAGGTCGTTGCCGACCATCGACACGCGCGTCAGCACCTCGGGACCGCTGCCGATCAGCATCGCGCCCTTGATCGGTCGGGTCTTCTTGCCCTTCTCGATCAGGTACGCCTCGCTCGCCGAGAACACGAACTTGCCGGACGTGATGTCGACCTGCCCGCCGCCGAAGTTCGGGGCATAGATGCCGCGCTCGACGGACGCGATGATCTCGTCGGGGTCGCGGTCGCCGGGCAGCATGTAGGTGTTCGTCATCCGCGGCATCGGCGCATACGCGTAAGACTCGCGACGGCCGTTGCCGGTCGGCTTCTGGTTCATCAGCCGCGCGTTCAGCTTGTCCTGCATGTAGCCGACGAGCACGCCCTTCTCGATCAGCGTCGTGCACGACGTCGGCGTGCCTTCGTCGTCGATGCTGAGCGACCCACGCCGACCCGGCAGCGTGCCGTCGTCGACGACCGTGCACGACTCCGTCGCGACCCGCTCGCCGATCCGGCCGCTGAACGCAGACGTGCGCTTGCGGTTGAAATCCCCTTCGAGGCCGTGGCCGATCGCCTCGTGCAGCAGCACGCCCGGCCAGCCCGGGCCGAGCACGACCGGCATGTTGCCGGCCGGCGCCTGCACGGCCTCGAGGTTCACGTTCGCCTGACGGACGGCCTCGCGCGCGAGCCGCTCCGCAAGGTTGTTGTCGACGATGAGGCCATAGTCCCCGCGACCGCCGCCGCCGGCATAACCCTGCTCGCGACGGCCGTTCTGCTCGACGATCACGGAGACGTTCAACCGCACGAGGGGGCGGACATCGGCAGCGAGCACGCCCTCGGACGTGCGAATCAGCACGAGCTCGTAGACGCCGGCGAGACTCCCGACGACCTGGATCACGCGCGGGTCGAGCTTGCGCACGTAGCGATCGAGGTGCGCGAGCAGCTCGACCTTGCGCTCGTCGTCGAGGGTCGGCAACGGATCGACGGCCGGATAAAGCCCGCGCCCGCGGACCGGCGACGCGACCTTCACGCGGCCCTCGCCGCCGCTCTTTGCGATGCCGCGTGCCGCCTCCGCGGCATCGAGCAGCGACTCGGCATCGAGCTGGTCCGCGTACGCGAAGCCGGTCTTCTCACCGAGGATCGCGCGCACGCCGACGCCCTGGTCGATGCTGAATACGCCTTCCTTGACCTTGCCGTCCTCGACGGACCAGCTCTCGTAGCGCGTGCTCTGGAAGTAGAGATCGGCGTAATCGAGCCGACGCGCCATCAGCTCGCCCATCGCGCGATCGAGCACGTCGAGGTCGAGCCCGGCCGGCTCGAGCAGCCCCCGCTGCACGATCGCGAGCGGATCCGCGTCGGGCGCGACGACGAGCGGTGCACTCAATTCTTTAACTTGGATCATCACTCAAGCTCTCGCCGATGCGTCAGCACCGGAAACTGTTGGCGGAGGCGCTCTTGTCCGATCATATCGAGGTCGGCGAACACGACGCCAGCGCCCTCCTCGCGGCACGCGAGCACGTCGCCCCACGGCCCGATGATCATCGAGTGACCGTACGTCTTGCGGCCGCCCGCATGCTCGCCCCACTGACCGGCCGCGACGACGAACGCGAGCGATTCGATCGCGCGCGCCTGCAGCAGCGGCTGCCAGTGCACACGGCCCGTCGGCACCGTGAATGCCGCCGGCAGCACGATGATCTCGGCTCCGAGCACGCCCAGCCGATGGAACAGCGCCGGGAAGCGCACGTCGTAGCAGATCGTCATGCCGATGCGGCCGACCGCCGTCTCCGCGACCACGACACGCTCACCGGGCGCCGTCGTCGCCGATTCCCGATAGCTCTCGGCTTCCTGGTTGGGAATCGCGACGTCGAACAGGTGAATCTTGTCGTATGACTCGGCCACGCTGCCGTCGGGCGACAAAAGGTAGGACCTGGACGACGCCCGATCGTTCCGGTCGCGGATCGGCACGGTGCCGCCGACGAGCCAGAGGCCGTGAGCGCGTGCCTGCGCGGCGAGAAAGGCCTGCGCCGGCCCGTCGCCGGGCGCTTCCGCCGCGGCGAGCCGCTCCGCGTCGTCGGCGCCCATGAACGCGAAATTCTCCGGCAGAACCACGAGCTTCGCGCCGCCTTCCGCCGCTTGCGCGATCAGGCGCTCCGCCTCCCCGAGATTGCGGTCGACGTCGCGTCCGCTCGTCATTTGAATCGCTGCCGCTCTCATCGATCGATCCTCCCTGCCGCGACGTCGTCCATCGCGTCCCGTGTCAGACACCATTTTCGCCGAAGCCGGAAATCGGGGTCAGAGCCCATTTGTGCGGGGATCGGGGTCAGAGCGTATTTCCGTCGCGCCGCAAGCTGCACTCGTCCGACGTCCGAGCGAACGCAGCTTGGACGACGTGGGCTTCGACGCGTTCCACCGAAAACGGGCTCTGACCCCAATTTTCACCCGCCGCCCACCGCGTCGTTCGGCAGATCCGCGCACAGCTGCCCCTGCGCGAGCTGCTCCGCGGTCAACCGCTCGACCGCAGGCGCGTCCCAGGAGCCCGTCACGCAGTACGACGCCCGTCCGATGCCCTTCAGCGGCTCCTTGAAGATGCGCGTGAAGATCAGGAGCGCCGCACCGACGCCCGGTCCGCCGAGCAGCCCGCCGACGGTCGGCAACACCTTGCCGGGCTCGGTCGTCACGACGGCCTGCTGGCGATAGTCGCGGTCGCGCAAGCCGATCCGTCCGGCGACGCCGATCTCGGCGACGGGCCCCGTGACCTTGAAGTTGTCGGTGTACGCGTTGCCGTCGATGATCGTGAAGTCGCCGGCCAGCGTGTCGAATCCGAAGCCCTTGTTGAACACGTCGCGGAAGTCGAGCGCGAGCCGCCGCGGCAGCGCGGTGATGCTCATGAGCCCGACGACGCGGCCCGCGCCGGGGTCGATGTCGAGCAGGCTTCCGGTCTCGAGCCGCAACGAGAGATCCCCGCCGAGATGCGCCATCCAATCGTCGGTCGGCGCGCCGGGCCACCACACGCTCGCCGTGATGTCGGCGACCTCGCCCGACGCGATCGGCTCGAGCGAAAGCTCCGCGAGCGCGGCGGCGACGTCGGTCGCATGCAGGTTGAACGCGAGGCGCGTCGTCTGCCCTCGAGGCTCGACGAACCAGCCGCCGCTGCCCGTCACGGTGAACGACGCGCTCCGGCTCTCGAACGACTCGAGGCGCAGCCCGAGCGGATCGGAGCGGATGTCCGCGCGCAGCGTGCCGAAGCGACGCGCACCGAAGCCGAACTCGTCGGCGGTCAGATCGAGCCCGAGCAGCCGCCGCGGATCGGTGCGCCGGATCGGTGCCGTGCGGCCGTTCTCGCTGGCCGCAGCGTCACCGCTGCGGCCGGGCATCAGATAGAGCCGGTCGAGGTCGGCAACGATCGCGGGCCGTCCGCTCGAGTCGCGCGGCACACGGATCGAGCCGTCGACCGGCCCGCTCGCGATGTCGATCAGCCACTCCGCGTCGGTGCGGCGCACGTCGAGGCGGGCGGCACCGACCTCTTGCCCGAACGCGGTGAACTGGCCGATCTCGAGCTCGGCCTCCGCGAAGATTTCGCCGAGCCCCGACTCGGCGAGGCTCGCCCGCGATGTCGCCCTGCCCGCCGCGGGGCGGACGAGCGCGGCCCACGCGTCGAAGTCGAGCTTAGGCACCTTGCCGTAGACGCCGAGCCCGCCGTCAGCGCGCGCGACCGGCAACGCGCCGCCGAGCGCGAGCGCGGCGGCTTCGAGCTCGTAGCCGTCGTCGCCGGGCACCATCGACAGCACGAAGCGCCGGGTCGCGCCGACGTACCCGCTCACGTCGAGCCCGCGCGCGCCGAGCGCGAGCTCGAGCTCGAGGCTCGTCGGCTCGCCGGCCGCCTTGTTGAACGGCTCGGGCAGATAGAGCGCGAGGCCGGAAAGATTCGACGTCACGTTGATCCGAAGCGGCGGCGCTTCCCCGTCGTCCGCCGTCGTCGGTAGCAGGACGCTGCCGCGCCATCGCGTCTGGCCGCCCGCCAGACCGTCGAGCGGCACGCCGAACGCGGCGACGACCGAGCCGGCCGTGACCTCCCCCTCGACGTCGATCTGCGAGCGATAGCCGGGCAGCCCGGGCGGAGACACTCGCGCGCTGATCGGACCGTCGAGGAAGATCGCGTCGATGTGCTCCGCCGTGACGACGCCGTCGCGGAACGCGAGCGTGCCGGCGATCTCGCTGACCGAGGGATCCAAGCCGTCGATCGCAAGCGTGCCGTTCGAGATCGCGAGCGACGCCTCGAGGGAGTACGCGCTCATGTCGAGCAGCGGCAACGCGAGCGCGAACTCGACGCGGCCCTCGCCGGCCGGCGCCTCGACGCGGTCGTAACCGGGACCGAGCTGGCGCGCGATCTGCGGCGCGCTCTTCAGGAATCTGAGCACGTCTCCGAGCGGACCGCGAGTCGCGCTCTCGAGCGTCAGCACGGGCCGGCGCAGGTCCGCGATGCCGACGCGCACGTCGTCGCTGACGTTGCCGAGCACGCGGCCTGCGCCGCGCGCCGCGAACGATGCGTTGACGAACTCGATCACGCCGTCGAGGTTCTCCGCGCGCGGCCAGTCGCGCGCATAGCCGAGAACGGCATTCTCGACGTCCGCCGTCACGCGGAACGTGCCCTCGCCGCCGTCGAACGGAAACGCGCGGAGCGGGCCGACGAACTCGAGCTCCGCGGACGTGATCCTGCCTCCCTGGATCGAGTCGTCGAGCCACTCGACGACCTTCCGAGGCATCTTGTGGACCGGGAAGTAGCGCTTCGCCGCGACCGCGTCGAATGCGCCGACCTGGCTCGCGAGATCGAGCGTCGCGTTGCTACCGTCGCGCGGCAACGTGAGCTCGAGGCTCGTGCGGACGGTGGCGTCCGCGTTCGTCAGCACGAGATCGTCGCTCACGATCCGCACGCCATCGGCGCCCGCACGCCACACGATCAGGCCGGTCAGCTCACCGACGTCGATCGGCGCGCGGAACAGCGACGGCCAGTCGAACCGCGCGCCGTGCGTGTCGAACGCGACGCGGCCGCTCGTCGAATCCGCGCGGAGCTCGCCCGAAAACCCGCCGAGCCCGGGCGCGCGTGCCGTCGCCCGAAAACCCAAGTCGGCGAAGCGCGCGCTCAGCGAATACTCGAAGCCGTCGTCGTCGCGGGTCGCGGCGAGATCGAGCATCGTCAGATCGCCGCGCGGTGCGAGCTCCGTGAAGCGCTCGGCCCACGCGGAGCCCGGAGCCAGCGCGGTGAGAGGCGCGAGATCCTCGAGGCGCGCGAACGTGCTCTGGACCCTGACGGTATCGATGTCGCGCCCGTCGGCGAGCTCGAGCTCGATCACCGTGTCGGCGTTCGGAGCCCACGCGCGGCCGTCGCGCGCGATCTCGACGTCGTTCAGCGTGACGCGCCAGCCCGATGCGGTGCGCAGCCATTCGGCAGACGCGCCGAGCTGCTCGTATCGGCGCTCGACGCCGTCGTGCCATGCGACGTCCGCGAACGACGCATCGAGCATGCCGCGGACGAAGCGTCCATCGTTCCATTCGAGCCAGACCGTCGCGTCGCCGCGCCCGCCGTCGAGCCGGATCGGCAGCTCCGGCAGCGCGGTCGCGAGCTCCGCGAGATCGAGCGCGGTGACGTCGCCGAACACGCGCCATGCGCCGCCTCGCCCGAAATCGCCCTGAACGGCGACCTCGGCACGTCCGCCGAGCCCTTCCGGCGGCCGCGCGCGAGCCGCGAGCTCGAGCAAGCCGTCGCCGCGCTCGAGGTCGAGCGAGACGTCGCGAAACGTCCAACGCGCGCCGCGAACCGAGTCGACGTAAGTCACGCTGCTGTCGCGCACCGCGACCTCGAGCTCGGGCGGAACGAGCAGCGCGAGGTCTCGGCCGCCGCCTCGCCGAGGTGCGCCTTCGAGCTCGAGGCGCCCGTTCTCGCGGCGCAGCAGCGTGAAGGCCGTGCCCTCGAACGTCACGCGTTTCGCGCGGAGCGTCCGGCTCGTGACGAGGGCCCACGCGTCGAGCACGACGGCCGCGCGTCGCGCGACGAAGAAGGGCTCCCTTTCCTCCGGCGCGCGCACGCTCGCGCCGTGGAACGTGATCTCGGGGCCGCGGAGCCCGAGGCGCGCGTCGAGCCGCTCGAAATCGAGCCCGATGCCGAGCGACTCGGCGGCCCACTGCTCGAGCTGCGCTTGATAGCTCGGCAGGCGCGTCATCGCGATCCTGAGGGCGCCGATCGCGAGCGCGACGACGATGATCACGACCGCCGCCGACGCGAGGAGCGTCCGCACGAGACGACCGAGCAATGTCGACCGCGCGCTCACATCAACACGACGTCGAACTGATCGGGCGCATACATCGCTTCGCTCTGCAGCCTGATCGGCTTGCCCGTCAGGACCTCGAGCTCGGCGACGCTCGCGGACTCCTCGTCGAGCAGACGCTCGATGACGTCGGGCCTCGCGAGCACGAGGAGCTCCTGGAAATCGAACTGGCGGTGCTGGCGCAGGATCTCGCGGAAGATTTCGTAGCAGACCGTCTCCGGCGACTTCACGAAGCCCCTGCCCTCGCAGCTCGGGCACGGCTGGCAGAGCACGTGCTCGAGGCTCTCGCGATTGCGCTTGCGCGTCATCTCGACGAGGCCGAGCGGCGAGACGCTCATGATCTGCGTCTTCGCGTGGTCGCTCGCGAGCCGCGCGGTCAGCGTCTGCAGGACCTGATGTCGGTGCTCCTCCTCGACCATGTCGATGAAGTCGATGATGATGATGCCGCCGAGGTTCCGCAGGCGAAGCTGCCGCGCGATCACGACCGCCGCCTCGAGGTTCGTGCGAAAAATCGTCTCCTCGAGATTGCGGTGACCGACGTATGCACCGGTGTTCACGTCGATCGTCGTCATCGCCTCGGTCTGATCGAAGATCACGTAGCCGCCGGACTTCAGCGGCACCTTGCGGTTCAGCGCGCGATCGATCTCGTCCTCGATGTTGTAGAGGTCGAAAAGCGGCCGGTCCTCGGAGTAGAGCTCGATCTTCGGCGCGAGGTGCGGCATGAAGCGCCCGGCGAACTCCTTCATCCGCTCGAACTCCTGCGACGAGTCGACGCGCACGCGCTCGACCTCCGGGCCGAACAGGTCGCGCAGCACGCGGAGCGGCAGCGCGAGATCTTCGTACACGAGCTCGCCGGGGCCGGCCTTCGCGGCGGCCTCCTCGATCGCCTCCCACAGCTTCTGCAGGAACAGCATGTCCGCATGAAGCGCCTCGAGCGAAGCGCCCTCCGCCGCCGTGCGGACGATGTAGCCGGCCTTCGTCGGCGTCGTGATGATCGAGTCCATCAGCGTGCGCAGCCGTTCCCGCTCCGCTTCGTCCTCGATCCTCGCCGAAATGCCGATCCCGCTGCCCTTCGGCAGCATCACGAGGTAGCGCGACGGAATCGTGATGTGCGTCGTGAGCCGTGCACCCTTCGTGCCGAGCGGATCTTTCAGCACCTGCACGAGCAGCTGCCCGCCCTCCGTCACGAGGTCGCGAATGTTCGGCTCGCCGTTGCGTGCGCCGAGCGTCGACGCGGAGTCGTTGACGATGTCGGACGCATGCAGGAACGCCGTGCGCTCGAGCCCGATGTCGATGAACGCGGCCTGCATGCCGGGCAGCACGCGCGACACCCGGCCGTTGTAGATGTTGCTGATCAGCCCCCGGCGGCTCGCGCGCTCGATGACGATCTCCTGCAACATGCCGTTCTCGACGAGCGCCGCCCGGACCTCCCGCGGCGTGACATTTACCAGAATCTCCTGCTTCACGATTGCGCCAGGCCTTTCGACCACCAGACGGGCACGCCGGCCCGCGCGAGCAGAAGCGCCGTCTCGCAGAGCGGAAGGCCCATCACGCCCGAGTAGCTCCCGGCGAGATGCTCGACGAAGACCGCGCCGAAGCCCTGGATGCCATAGCCGCCCGCCTTGTCGAACGGCTCGCCCGTCGCACAATAAGCGCGCCGCTCGGCCTCGGTCGTCGTCCGGAATCTCACTTCGCTCTCGCTGACGACGCTCGACAGGCCGCCCTCGGCGCGCAGCGCGACCGCGGTCAGCACGCGGTGCGTGCGGCCCGACAGCGCCTCGAGCATCGCGAGCGCCTCGTCGAGCGCCTGCGGCTTGCCGAGCACGCGGCCGTCGAGCACGACCGTCGTATCGGCGGCGAGGACCGGCCGCGGCCTCGAGGACGTCTCGGCCCAAACGGCCTCGGCCTTCGCCTCGGCGATGCGCCGCACGTACACCTCGGGCGGCTCGCCGTCTTCGGGCGTCTCGTCGACGTCGGGCACGCGGACGTCGAACGCGACGCCGATCTGCTCGAGCAGCGCCCGCCGCCTTGGAGAAGCCGAAGCAAGGTAGAGGAAATCGTCGCGCATTCAAGCCACTATACGAATTGCCCGGCGGCCGGCATAGTCCGGCGAACGAAAAGTTCGGCGCTCGGCAAACGCAACCCCTGCCGGTCGGCGGTCAGGCGCGGTGATAGGGGTGCCCTTCGAGAACCGTGACCGCCCGATAGAGCGCCTCGGCCACGACGACCCGGACGAGCCCGTGCGGCAGCGTCAGCCGCGAGAGCGCCCACGTGGTGTCCGCCCGCTCGATGCAGCGGCGCGCGAGGCCGTCGGGGCCGCCGACCAGGAAGCAGACCGGCGCCCCGGTCTCGCGGAAGCGCCCGAGCCTCTCGGCGAGCCCGACGGTGCTCCAGAGCTCACCGCGCTCGTCGAGCGCGACGACGCGCGCGTCGCGGGGCACGGCCGCGAGCAGCCGCTCGCCTTCCTGCTCGATCGCACGGTCGACCGGGACGGAGGCCGTCCGCCGCGCGAGCGGCAGCTCGACGAGCTCGAGCTTGAACGGCGGGCGGAAGCGTTTCGCATACTCGAGCCAGCCGTCGTCGACCCATCGCGGCTGGCGGCTCGAGACGGTCAGAACGACGAGCCTCATCGCGAACGATTGCAGCCTCGCGGCGCGCACCGATCCGCCGCGGCGGAGGCCGCCTTCGACGTCCGTGAACGGCGCACGTCAGCCGGCGCCGCTCACGCGAGCCCGGCGCTTTCGTCGCGGGCCGAGATGTCCCAAAGGTTCTCGATGCTGTAGAACTCCCGAACGCGCGGCAGCATCACGTGCACGATCGCGTCCGCGAGGTCGACGAGCACCCACTCACCGGCCTCCTGCCCTTCGACGCCGAGCGGCTCGATGCCCGCTTCCTCGCAGCGCTCGAGCAGCGCGTCCGCGATCGCGCGCACGTGCCTGTCCGAGCGGCCGCTCGCGACGATCATGTTGTCCGTCACCGTCGTGAGATGCCTGACGTCCAGATTCGTCACGCGCTCGGCCTTCATGTCGTCGAGCGTGTCGAGGATCAACCGGACGAGCTTGTCATCTCTCTCCGTCTTCCGTTTCCTTTTCGGCATAGCACTCCGTTTCGAAGATGATGCGTCTGACCGCATCGGGGACGAGGTAACGCGGGTCCCTGCCCGCGCGAATGGCGGCCCTCAAGCCGCTTGCTGAGATATCGAGCTGAGTCACCGGCTCGACGTGGATCCGTCCCGCACGCGCGGCCCTCAAATCAACCGGATCCGTCGTGCGCCGCTCGCGCACGAGCCAACCGAGCTCGCCGTCGTCGGGCAGCCTCGCACCCGGCCGATCGGCGACGACGACGTGCGCGAGCTCGAGAACCTCTCGCCAGCGATGCCAGCCGGGCAGGCCGACGAACGCGTCCATGCCGAGCAAGAGACACAGCGTCGCGTCCGGAAAGTCCGCGGCGAGGCTCTCGAGCGTATCGACCGTGTACGACGGGCCAGGTCGATCGAGCTCGCGCCGATCCGCCACGAACCGCGGCTCGTCGGCGACGGCGGCCTCGAGCATCGCGAAACGCAGCGTCGCCGGCGTCGCGGGGGCCGCGCGGTGCGGCGGACGCGCGGCCGGGATGAACCTGACCTCGCTCAAGCCCGTCCGCTCGAGCAGCTCGAGCGCGATCCGCAGGTGACCGAGATGGATCGGATCGAACGTGCCGCCGAACACTCCGACGAGGCCGGCACCGCGGTTTCGGTTGCGATTCGCGCGGATCACGCGGCGCGCGGGCGCGGGACGCGGTCGGGACGAAGCATGCGGATCACGAGCCGGGTCACGGCGTCCCATGGCGGGAGACCCGGCGCACCCTTGACGACGGCGTCGAGCTCGACGGCCTCGCGAAGCAGCGCCTCGAGGTGCTTCGTATCGAAGCGCGCGAGCGCGCGCTCGAGCAATGCTCGGCGCTTCGGCCAGACGCGGTGGCGCGCGAACACGCCGTCGAGCCGCTGTCCGCTCGTCGCGGCGAAACTCAAGGCCGTCAGCAAGCCCAGCTCCCGTCCAAGGGCCCAGGATACCAGAACCGGATCGACGCCCTCGGCGCGGAGTCCCGAGAGCACGCGAATCGCCCGCGGCGCGTCGCCGGCGAGCACCGCGTCGGTCAGCCGGAACACGTCGAAGCGCGCGCTATCCGCGACGGACTCGAGCACCTCGGCCTCGTCGACGGCGCCGCCGCCCGCGAGCAGCGCCAGCTTCTTGAGCTCCTGATCCGCCGCGAGCAGGTGGCCTTCGACGCGGTCGGCGAGAAGCTCCGCGGCCGCCGGCGTCAGCTGCACGCGGTAGCGAGCCGCGCGCTCCCGGATCCACTGCGGCAGCTCGGCGCGCTCGATCGGCCAGATCTCGACGAAGACGCCCGCGTCGTCGAGCGCCTTGACCCACTGCGAGCTCGCAGCCGACGAGTCGAGCCGCGCGGCGATCGCGACGATCAGGAGCCGGTCCGGATCGGGCCTCGACGCGAGCTCGCGCAGCACGCGTGCGCCCGCATCGCCGGGGCGCGGCGTCGGCAGCCTGAGCTCGATGATTCGCCGTGGCGAGAACAACGAAAGGTTATCGGCGCCGCTCAGGAGCTCGTCCCAGCGGAAGCTGCGGTCCGTGACGTGCAGGTCGCGCGTGTCGAAGCCCGCGCGGCGTGCGGCGCCGCGGATCGCGTCGAGCGCGTCGGCGACGAGGAGCGGCTCGTCGCCGGCCACGAGATAGACCGGCGCGAGCCCGCCTTCGAGGTGACGCGCGAGCGAGCGGAGCTGGATCTTCAAATCGGAATCACCGGCACGGACGGGCTCGCTACTCCGCGAGCTGCGACAGCTCGATGCCCTCCTCCTCGAGCAGCACCGGGATGCCGTCGCGGACCGGATAGGCGATCTTGCCGTCGCGTGTCATCAGCCACTGCGGCGCGGGCTCGGTCACGGTATGACCGCCGCGGTTGCGGAGCTTTCGTGCGTCGATCAACGCGTTCGCGCGCTCGGTGCGGTTCGCCGGCATGACCTGCAACGGCAGCCGCGTGACCGGGCAGCAGATGATGTCGAGCAACGCGGGATCAAAGCTCACGTTTCGGGCCTCCTCGAAGAGTCGATGCGCTCGACGGGCTCCGGAACCGGATCGTACCCCGAGCCGCCCCACGGGTGACAGCGACCGATGCGCGCGGCCGCGAGCCATGTGCCGCGCACCGGGCCGAAGCGCTCGATCGCCTCGAGCGCGTAGGCGCTGCAGGTCGGCACGTAGCGGCAGCGCATCCCGAGCCAAGGCGACAGCGCGACCCGATAGACGCGGATCCCGCCGATCAGAACCGTCGCAAGGAGCCCGGCCGCGAGCCGCGATGCGCGGGCGGCCGCACGGAAGCCCCCTTGCGAGAGGCGCACGCCGGGATGCGGCATCGCGCGCGTCTCGGTGCCTGTGACCCGCGGCACGCTCACCGGTTCCTTCGCCAGCGGGAGCCGCCGGCGACGTCCTCGATCACGATGCCGGCGCGCGCGAGCTCGTCGCGGATCGCGTCGGCCTCGGCGAAGCGCCGCGCCTTGCGCAGCTCGTCGCGGCGCGCGACGAGCGCGTCGATCTCGGCTTCGTCCGGCCCGCTCGCCTCGCCCTGCGGGCTGCCTGCGAACCACGCCTTCGGCGGGCGCTCGAGCAGCCCGAGGAGCGAAGCGCCGGCGCGGAGCGACCGAGCGAGCGCCTCCTTCTCGGACGCGCTCTCGGTCCGGTTCGCCGCACGTGCAACCGCGATCAGCTCCGCGATCGCGAGCGGCGTGTTGAGGTCGTCCTCGAGCGCGGCGACGACCCCGGCGGGCGGCTCGGCGTCCGCGGCGCCGGACGCGCCGTCGAGGCCGGCGTCGCGCAGCACGCCGTACATCCGATCGAGCTTTTGCGCCGACTCGGCGACGAGCTGCGCGGTCCACTCGAGCGGCTGGCGGTAGTGCGCGGAAAGGAGCGCGAGGCGGAGCACCTCGCCGTCGTGCTCGGCGAGCAGATCGCGGACGCGCAGGACGTTGCCCGTCGACTTCGCCATCTTCTCGCTGCCCATGTTCACGAGCCCGTTGTGCAGCCAGTAGCGGACGAAGCGCGCGCCGTCGTGGACGCACGTACTCTGGGCCGTCTCGTTCTCGTGATGCGGAAAGACGAGATCCTGACCGCCGCCGTGAATGTCGATCGTCTCGCCGAGGTGCGCCTCGGCCATCGTCGAGCACTCGATGTGCCAGCCGGGACGGCCGCGGCCCCAAGGGCTCTCCCAGCCGACGGTCGACGGGTCGGACGGCTTCCACAGCACGAAGTCGACCGGATCGCGCTTGTACGGCGCGACCTCGACGCGCGCGCCGGCGATCATGTCCTCGAGCGAGCGCCGCGACAGCTTGCCGTAGTCGGGGAACGTCGCGACCGAGAACAGCACGTGGCCTTCCGCCTCGTACGCGTGCCCGCGCTCGATCAAACGCTCGATGAAGCGGACGATCTCCGGGATGTGCTCGGTGACGCGTGGCTCGACGTCCGGCGCGCGGACTCCGAGCGCCGCCATGTCCTCGTGGAACGCGGCGATGTAGCGCGCCGTCAGCACGCCGATCTCGACGCCCTCCCGCTGCGCGGCGGCGTTGATCTTGTCGTCGACGTCGGTCAGGTTGCGCGCATACACGAGGCCGTACGAGCGGCGCAGCAAACGCGCGAGGACGTCGAAGACGACCGCCGGGCGCGCGTTGCCGATGTGCACGTAGCTGTAGACGGTCGGGCCGCAGACGTACATCGTCGTCCGGGCGGGATCGCCCGGCTCGAACGGTTCCTTGACGCGGGTCAGCGTGTTGTGGACGTACAGCGCCATGAAGGTTTTCCGCTGCTCTTTCGATGATCTATGCGGTTCGCCGATCCATGCGGCGGGTCGCGGGCGGCCCGGGCCGTTCCAAAGAACGGCGTATGATACCAAGCGGTGCCGGCGCCCGGCCGCTACGGGCTATAATCCGCCTCTTTCCGCGAAGCATCCGGACCCATGCCCATATCGAAGAAGTTCGCCGCCCGCGTCAGCGTGGAGCAGGTCGAGGAAGGCGTCGAGCTCGCGCCGAAGTTCGACGAGCGCGGCCTCATTCCGGCCGTGACGACCGACTACGAGACCGGCGAGCTGCTGATGCACGGCTACATGAACGCCGAGGCGCTCGAGCGCACGATCGAGACCGGCGAAGCGCACTACTGGAGCCGCAGCCGTCAGGCGCTGTGGCACAAGGGGGCGACGAGCGGGCTCGTGCAGCGCGTCCGCGAGCTCCTGATCGACGACGACCAGGATTGCGTGTGGCTGCGCGTCGAGGTCCAGGGCGGCGCGAGCTGTCACGTCGGCTACCGCTCGTGCTTCTACCGGCGCGTGCCGATCGGCTCGGCCGACGGGCCGATCCGGCTCGAGTTCACCGAGCGCGAGAAAGTATTCGACCCGAAAGAGGTCTACGGCGACGCGCCGAACCCCACGAAGCTGTAAAGAAATCGGGGTCTGACCCCGATTTTCACCGCCGCAGGCGCCAAGTGACGCGGTCCGTCGCGTCGATCAGCCCGTGATCCAGCAGCCACTCGCGCGCGAAGCGCGCGTCGCCGCGCCACCAAGCGCCCGCCGAGCCTTCGCGGAAGCTGTAGCCCCACGCGTCCATGTCGGCGAGCGCCTTGTCGCGCCCGAAGCCGGGCAGGTGATCCGCGAGCAGGACTTGCAGGTAGCAGACGGCGCACTCCTCGAGCGCGGTGCCGCCCGCATCCTTCATGAGGCGAGCGCGACGGTCCGCGCTCATGCAGACGTAATGGCAGAGCTCGTGCAGCAACGAATGCGCGGGCGTATCGCCGCGCACGTACAGGCGATCGCCTTCGAGCCCGGCCTCCGGCGCGCCCCAGTACGAGTGCGGGATCGGCGCGCCGTCCGGCACGACGACGAGACGCGCGCCGTAGCGCGACACGCAGCCGACGACCGGCGCGCGCGGCAGCGCTCGTAGCTCAGTGACCTCGGGCGTCACGTCAGTCGCCAGGCAGGCAATGCATCGTAGAGGAAGGCGACGTCAGGACGCCGGCAACGGGCCGTGCCGACGGCTCGCCTCGATGCGGCGCAGGACCCTGCGCGCGAGATCCTCGGCGAGCGCCTGGCGCAGGATCCGCTCCTCGGCGGTCTTGCCGAGCAGCTCGTTCTCGTTCCACGCGTAGACGCGCGTCGCGACCATCGATTCGGGCTGAATCAGCTGCTGACCTTCCGCCTCGAGCGCGAAGGTCACTGCATAGTAGATTTCGTACTCGCGCGGCACGTTCCTGGCAGTCACGGACATCACGCGCTCGTCCGTGCTGTCCTCGAGGATCCGGAGCACTGACGTCGCGTCCTCGGGACGTTCGACGATCTGCGCGCCCCGGCGCCGCAACGCCTCGCGCAGGCTCGCGTAGAACTCGGATCTCGGCTCGTCCGTCTCGAGATACGTCCGGGCCATCGCGCTCGGCAGCGGCTCCGCGCCCTGCAATGCGAAACCGCAGCCGGAGACGACTGCCGCGCAGACCACGGCGGACAACATGGATTTGATCTTCGGGTACATCGACTGTCGGGTCGGGGGCTGAATCGGGTCGGAGGCGTTCCGAACGATATCGCCCGCCGGTGAAGTCACGGGCACCGGCGTGCGACACGGGCCGCCCGGTTTGCTTCCGCAGGTAATCCCGCTAGCATCGAGCATCCGCACCGCTTTGACAACCGCCGCCCGGCCGGACGCCGGGGACGGGCTCGCAGGGACGACATGGCAGGCTATCCATTCAAGGACATCGAGTCCAAGTGGCAACGCTACTGGGAGGAGAACGGCACCTTCCGCACTCCGGACGACGTCGACACGTCGAAGCCGAAGTTCTACGTGCTCGACATGTTCCCCTACCCGAGCGGTGACGGCCTGCACGTCGGCCACCCGGAAGGCTACACGGCGTCGGACATCGTCGCGCGGTACAAGCGGATGCGCGGCTTCAACGTGCTGCACCCGATCGGCTGGGACGCGTTCGGTCTGCCCGCCGAGCAGTACGCGATCAGGACCGGGACGCATCCGAGGATCACGACCGAGCGCAACATCGAGCGCTTCCGCAAGCAGCTCAAGTCGCTCGGCTTCTCGTTCGACTGGTCGCGCGAGATCAACACGACCGATCCCGCCTACTACCGCTGGACGCAGTGGATCTTCAAGCAGCTCTTCGAGCGCGGCCTCGCCTACCAGGAGGAGATGCCGGTCTGGTGGTGCCCGGAGCTCGGGACGACGCTCGCGAACGAGGAGGTCATCGACGGCAAGTCCGAGGTTGGCGGTTTCCCGTGCGTGCGGCGACCGCTGCGCCAATGGATGCTCCGCATCACGGCCTATGCCGATGCGCTGCTCGAGGGGCTCGACGAGCTCGACTGGCCCGAGAGCACGAAGGAGATGCAGCGCAACTGGATCGGCCGCAGCGAAGGCGCGGAGATCGACTTCGAGATCGACGGCCGTCCGGAGAAGGTACGCGTGTTCACCACGCGGCCCGACACGCTGTTCGGCGCGACCTACATGGTGCTCGCGCCGGAGCACGCGCTCGTCGATGCGCTGACGACGCCCGAGCGGCGCGCCGAGGTCGACGCGTACCGCGAGCAGGCGGCGCGGAAGAGCGAGCTCGAGCGCGCGGAGCTGCAGAAGGAAAAGACCGGCGTCTTCATCGGCGCGTACGCGATCAATCCGGCGAACGGCGAGCGGATCCGCGTCTACATCGCGGACTACGTGCTCGCGACGTACGGCACCGGCGCGATCATGGCCGTGCCCGCGCAGGACGAGCGCGACTACGACTTCGCCGTCGCGCACGGGCTGCCGATCGTCCGCACGGTCGAGCCGCCCGAAGGCTTCGAAGGCGGCGCGTACACGGGCGACGGCCGGATCATCAACAGCGGCTTCCTGAACGGCTGCACGGTCGCCGAAGCGAAGTCGAAGATGATCGAGTGGCTCGAAGCGAACGGCAAAGGCCGCCGCAAGGTCAACTACAAGCTTCGCGACTGGCTGTTCTCCCGCCAGCGCTACTGGGGCGAGCCGTTCCCGATCCTGTTCGTCGACGGCAAGCCGAAGACGGTGCCGGACGACGCGCTACCGGTCACGCTGCCGGAGCTCGAGGCGTTCAAGCCGAGCGGCACACCGGAAGGCCCGCTCGCGACGGCCAAGGACTGGATCGACACGATCGATCCCGAGACCGGCAAGCCCGCGAGGCGCGAGACGAACACGATGCCGCAGTGGGCCGGCTCCTGCTGGTACTACCTGCGCTACATCGACCCCGACAACGAGGAGCGTCTCGTCGATCCGGAGAAGGAGCGTTATTGGATGCCGGTCGACCTCTACGTCGGCGGCTCCGAGCATGCGGTCCTGCACCTCTTGTATGCGCGGTTCTGGCACAAGGTGCTCTACGACGCGGGCGTCGTGTCGACGCCCGAGCCGTTCAGGAAGCTCGTGCACCAGGGCATGATCCTCGGCGAGCTCGAGTACACGGCGTACGTCGCCGAGAACGGCACGTACGTCTCGGCCGAGCACGTCGAGGACGGCCGCGACGCGGTCAGCGGCCGCCCGGTCACCGCGAAGCGGATCGCCGAGGCCGATGTCGAGAAGCGCGGCGAGCGCTTCGTGCTGCGCGCGGAGCCCAACGTCCTCGTCGACGCGCGCGCGCACAAGATGTCCAAGAGCCGCGGCAACGTCGTGAACCCGGACGAGATCGTCGCGCAGCACGGCGCCGACGCGTTCCGCCTCTACGAGATGTTCATGGGCCCGCTCGAGCAGGTGAAGCCGTGGAGCACGACGGGCGTCGACGGCACGCACCGTTTCCTGAATCGCGTGTGGCGCCTGCTCACGGACGAGGAAGGCAAGCTCTCGCCGAAAGTCGTGCGCGACGCGGCGACCCGCGAGCAGCTCAGGGTCCTGCATCGGACGATCGCGAAGGTCACCGAGGACATCGAGGCGCTGCGGATGAACACCGCGATCGCGGCGCTGATGGAGCTGACGAACGCCGCGTACAAGTGGGACCGCGTGCCGCACGAGTTCGCCGAGAAGCTCACGCTGCTCTTGTCGCCGTTCGCGCCGCACATCGCCGAGGAGGTGTGGAGCCTGCTCGGGCATACGGAGTCGATCGCGTACGCGCCGTGGCCGGAAGCGGACCCGAGCCTGCTCGTTAGCGATACGCTCGAAATTCCGGTGCAGGTGAACGGCAAGATGCGCGGGCGCGTGACGGTGCCCGCGGACGCCGATCAGGATGCCGTCATCGCGATCGCGCGCGAGGACGACAACGTGCGGCGACACCTCGAAGGACAGAACGTGCGCCGGGCGATCTACGTGCAAGGGCGTATACTGAATTTCGTCGTCGGCTGAGCCGGCGGCGAAGCGCTTCGTACCGAGGGCTCGGCGATGGCGCTCGGCCGACCGTGTCGGCCCGGCGCCGGGTGAGGCCAGCATGCAAGGCTCTCGCGTCTGCACGCTATTCGCAGTCGCCGGCGCGGCGGTCGTCGCCGTCATTTGCCCCGCCGCTTTTTCGCAGTCCCCGAGCCGCCTCCCGGCGGCCCAGCGCGTCGTCGTCGTAGCGGACGTCCACGGCGCCTACTCGGAGCTCACGGCCGTGCTTCGCGCCACGGGGCTCGTCGACGACGCGCTCCGGTGGAGCGGCGGCACCGCCCGCCTCGTGAGCCTCGGCGACCTGCTCGACCGAGGCGCCGAGTCCCGCCGCGTGCTGGACCTCCTGATGCGCCTCGAGGAGGACGCGGCGCGAAGCGGCGGCGGCGTGCACGTCCTGCTCGGCAATCACGAGGTCATGAACCTTCTCGGTGACCTGCGGTACGTCGCGCCCGGCGAATTCGCGGCGTTCGCGGCGGAGGAGCTCGAGGCGGAACGGGGCGCCGCGCTCGCTCGCTTCCGCGAGCGCGCCGACACGGGCGAGGACGACGTCGCCGCGGCCTTCGAGCGGCGTTATCCGCGAGGCTACTTCGCGCATCGGCGCGCGTTCTCCGCGGACGGCCGGTACGGTCGGTGGCTCTTGTCGTTGCCGTCGCTCGTCGTCATCGGCGAGACGGCCTTCGTGCACGGCGGATTGTCCGCACCGATCGTTGCGGAGCTCGCAGGCGACCGGCCCGCCGACGATCTGAACCGCCGCGTCGAGGCTCGCTTGCGAGACTATCTCGCGCTTCGCGCGAGGCTTGCCGACGCAGGTGTGCTGCCCGCCGACGACGCGAGTCACGATCTCGAGCTCGCCGAAGCGGCCGCGTCGCTCGCTGCGGCGGACGCCGCCGCGCACGATGACGGCGCCATCGACGACGTCGTCGACGCCTTCCTCGATGCGGCCGCGGCGCCCGAGCTCGGGCTCGATGGCCCCCATTGGTACCGCGGCGCGATCTATTGCCCGCGGCTGCTCGAGCGACCGGTGGTCGACCTCGCGCTCGAGCGCCTCGGCGTGGCGCGGATCGTCGTCGGTCATACGCCGACGCCGGACCGCCGCGCGCGGGCGCTCTTCGACGGACGCCTGATCACGCTCGACACCGGGATGCTCGCCGAGGCCTACTCGGGACGCCCGGCCGCGCTCGTCATCGAGAACGGCACGACGTACGTGCAGTACGTCGATCCCGGCGAGCGCCTGCCGCTCGAAGCCGGTCCCGTCGAAGCCTACGGCCTCACCGAGGCGGAGCTGCTCGACGCGCTGCTTCACGGCGACATCGAGCCGAGTGCGGAAGCGGATGCGGACGACATCGTCGACGTCGTCGTCCGCCACGGCGGATCGGCGATCGACGCGCGCCACTTCCGGGACGCGAGGACCGCGTCGCACGAGCTCGCGGCGCATCGGCTCGATCGCCTGCTCGGGCTCGATCTCGTGCCGCCGACGGTCGCCCGCGGCGACGGCGCGCTGCAGCTTCGCTATCCGGACGCGGTCTCCGAGACCGAGCGGCTCGAGCGCGGTGTGCCGCTCGGCGAGTGGTGCCCGCTCGAGCCGCAGGTCGCAATGCTCGAGGTGTTCGATTCGCTGATCGCGAACACCGCAAGGCGCCCCGACACGGTCCTGTTCCGCGTCGAGCAGCCGCTCCTGAAGTCGATCGTGCACGCGCGCGCCTTCGGCACCGGGCGACGGCTCCGTGGTGACGCGCCGGCCGAGCTCCCCGCTCCGCTCGTCGACGCGCTCGCGGCGCTCGATGCGGAAATGCTCTCCGCGGAGCTCGGCGAGTGGCTCGACGAGCGACGGATCCGCGCGATCGTCGCCCGGCGCGACGCGCTATTGGCCGCCCGCGGCCGAGACTGACCCCGCCACCGGACGGGCGGCGAGCCCTCCGCGCTCGCCAGTGAGACGGACGACGTCTCCGCGACACTCTTACCTTCGAGAGAGCCGCCATTCGGAGAGAACGCCATGATCCCTGGGTCGCCCGCCGAGCCTACGCGCCGCCCGCGACGCCGGCGCCTCTTCCTCGCCGCCGCGCTCGTCGTCGTCCTCGCCCATGCCGGCCCTGCGGCCGGCGGCGAAGGCGACGCGATTCCAGAGCTTTTTGCCGATCACGCTCCGCTCGCGTTCGAGCTCGCGCTCGATCGCCGCGCGTTGTGCCGCCCGCGGCCGACTCGGCCATGCACGCCGACGTCCGCGTTGCTGATCTACCGCACGGCGGCGGGAGAAGCGCAGCGGCTCGAGGTCCGCGTCCGCACGAGGGGCGGCTGGCGCGACGAGCACTGCGACGTTCCGCCGCTCTTCGTCGAGCTCGCAGCGCCGCCGTCGGAAGGCCCGTTCTCCGGGCAGACCCTGCTGCCGATCACGACGCATTGCCGGACGTCGTCGTCCCGCTACGAGCAATACGTGCTCAAGGAGTACCTCGCGTACAGCCTCTACGAGCTTTTCACGGACAAGAGCCTGCGCGTGCGCCTCGCGCGCGTCACCTATCGGGACCTCGGCAAGCGGGGTCGCGCCGCCGAGCGCTTCGCCTTCATCGTCGAGCCCTTCGACCATCTCGCCGCCCGGCATCATGCGACGCTCGAGGACATCGGCGCGCTGCGGTTGTCCGAGACCGACGCCTTCGAGCTCGCGACGCTCGAGCTCTTCCAGTACCTGCTCGGCAACACGGACTGGTCGATCGTCGCCGGGCACAACATCGTGCGGATGCGCGACGCGCGCGGCGCGATGAGCGCCGTGCCGTACGACTTCGACTTCGCCGGGCTCGTCGGTGCCGCGTACGCGATGCCGCCGCCGAACCTGCGTCTGCGCAACGTCCGCGAGCGGCTGTTCCGCGGCTTCTGTCGTCGAGAGCTCGACTGGGAGCGGCTGTTCGTGCGCTTCATCGAGCAGCGCTCCGCGATGCTCGGCTTGATCGAGAACGTGCCCGGGCTCGAGCACGCGCAGCGCAACGACGTGCGGGAGTACGTCCTCGACTTCTTCGACGTCGTCGCATCGCCCGAGAAGCGACGACGAGAGATCGTCGACGCGTGTCGCCCGATCCCCAATGACCCACCATCGCCGCGGTGGCGATCCCCGAAGGCCAATGGCGGCCGGCCGAGACGACGTTGCGGCGCGCACCCCGATGCTTGCGCGCCGCAAGCTGTCGAGGCATATATTGAGCACGCTCCTAGCACGACCCCTCCGACAGCCGAGACACGGCGGAGGGTCGCCCTCGAAGCGCTTGCGGCCGCGACTGCGGCAAATTTCTTGCCGCATCCGGCGACCGCCCGGTCTTGACCGTCTTTTCCGTGCGTACTCGCGCGAGGTCGAGCATGGGAGGCGAGGCGGCGACGGTGCGATTCCTCGGCGCGAAGGGCGCTGAATGGATTGCTCTGTGCCTGCCCGCGCTCTGCTGCGCCCAGACCGGGACTTGCGATGCCGCGACCGAGCTCCGCCCCGGCAGCGTGTCGAGCGCGGCGCAGGACTCGACGCAGCGCGTCGAATACGTGTTCGAAGCGGCGGCGAACCAAACGTACCTCATCGAGCTCGATCAGCATGGGCTCGACTTCGTGCTGAGCATCGCGGATCCGCGAGGCGACACGCGCGAGTACGGCTCGCCGCTGCTGCGCGACGAGCGGGAGATCGCGTTGCTCGAGAACACGCTGCCCGGAACCTATCGCGTCTGCGTCTTCACCGACGAATTCTCGGGCGCAGAGGGGCGTCATGCGATCCGGCTCTCGGCACTACCGCCTGGTGACGATGCGCGAGTGTGGGCCGCCCTCCGCGATGGCGCGGTGGCCTACCGTCGCGGCGGCGAGCAAGGCTGGGCGGACGCCATCGCCGCCTACGAGACCGCGGCCGAGCTCGCGCGCGAAAGCGGCCGACAGCGCGACCTCGCCCAGGCTCTCTTCGGCATCGCGGCGATCGAGTACTGGTATCGCTACGCATGGACGCGCTCGGCGGAGCTCGCGACGGCCGCCGCGCAACTCTATGCCGACCTCGCGGAGCCCGTCCTCGAAGCAAGCGCGTTGCATCTCTATGCGGCCGCACTGATCGAGGAGGCGACCACCGTGCCGCGGACGTCGAGCGCCGGTCTCGCGCCGCGCGCCCGGGCGCTGTTCGACGAAGCGCTCGGGCTCTTCCACCGCGTACGCCGGACGTACGAGCGGCACGGCCGACCGTACGAGGCCGGCCTCGCGATCAACAACGTCGGTCTCACGCACTACTACATGGGAGAGTACGCCGCGGCACGCGCGTCGTGGGACGAGGCGGCTCTGCTCTTTCGGCAGCTCCGTGAGTGGACCGGGGAATTGACGGCCCTCGGCAATCAGGCCGTGATCGCCGCCGAGCAAGGCCGCCTCGCCGACGCGACCGCCGCCTTCGAGCGCAGCCTCGAGATTCTGTCTGCAAATCACCCGGACCGCGCGCTCACGCTCGACAATCTCGCCGCGACGCACTACGCGCGAGGCGACTTCGACGACGCGCTCGGCATCTTCTCCGAGGCGTTCGAGGTCCATGCGCAAGAGGACGCCTTCTACATCGCGGAGGGAAGGAGAATCGAGCTGCCCGCGTCGCAAAGATCGAGCGCGGTGCGCATCGTCGCAGGGAGACTCGAGGAGTTTCAGGCCGCCGTCGCGAAGGAGCCGTCGGTCACCCTCGTGCCTTTGCCTCTGCTGCAGCAACGCCATGGAGTCGCCTTCCTCGCCGCTGCCGAGAACGTCGAAGACGACGTATTCCAGAGGGCCGCGGCCTCCCTCGAGTCTCATCCCGCGGTCGAGTCGCGAGTCCCCGTGTATCGAGTCGGCGAGGTCGACGTGGTGCTCGTCAATGAGTTCATCGTCCGCTTCCAACCGGACGTTCCGCTGGAGACGGGCCGCCAGCGGCTAGAGCGCCTCGGCGCCGAGGTGCTCGAGATTAACGAGCGCCGCTCGTGTTCACTGTCACCTTCCCGCGCGAGGAGCCGGAAGCCGCGCTGCGCCGTATCAACGAGCTCACCGCCGATCCGAGCATAAGGTATGCGCAACCTTCGCTCGTGCGCATCCTGCCCCCACGCATCGGTTTCCTCGAGATCCCGCCGCCTGCACCGGAGTTGCTCGCCGCTTCCGACACGGCGCCTGCCGCGACAACGCCCGCAAGCTCGTTTCCGCGTTGTCCGTCCGCGCCGCCGAATACGACGATGACGGGAGCACCGAACGATCCCCTGTTCGTCCTGCAATGGTCTCTCTACAACTCTGCCGCAAGCCCCATGGGCGGCGCTCCTGGAGCGGACATCCACGCGATGGCCGGCTGGCAGGCTTCACAGGGCTCCGCGGACGTGATCCTCGCCGTCCTCGACCTCGGCGTCTCCTCGGCGCACCCGGATCTGAAGAACAGAATCGTGCCGGGCGCCGACGTCACCGGTGCGGGGACGGCCGAGCCCCTCATCGACGACCATCACGGCACGGCGATCGCGGGAGTCGCGGGCGCGGAAGCGAACAACGGCATCGGCATCGCCGGCGTCGACTGGCATGCGCGCATCGCGCCGATCAGGATCAGCTATGCCGGCTGCGCGGACGGCGATTGCAGCTGGGAGTGGTTCTCGGATCTCATGGTCGACGGCATCGAGAAGGCAATCGATCTCGGCGCGCGTGTCCTGATCGGCGCTTGGGGATGGCACGGGCTGCCCGATGACGATCTGCGTGCCGCCATCGTCGAAGCGATACAAGCGAATGCCGTCGTCGTCCTCGCGGCGGGTCAGCACGAGGCGGTCTTCGACGAGAGCACGTTCGCATGCGCAACCGGAGAAGATCGCTCGGTCTTCTACCCTGCAACGCTCGCCGGCAGCTCCGACCCGATTCTCGCGGGAGGCGTCATCACCGTCAGCGCGACGGACCAGTGGGACGCCTTTCAGGTGCATCAGTGCGAATCCTCGCAGGCTTACGCGACCTGGGGCAGCAACCGAGGTCCCGAGGTGTCGCTCTCCGCGCCCGGAGCGGACATTCTGTCGCTGACGAACTACGGCAGCTACGCGTGCTACTCCGGAACGTCGATGTCGGTGCCGCTCGTCGGCGGCGCGGCGGCGCTGCTGCTCGCAGCGTATCCGGACGCGACACCCGCGGACATCAAGCGCTGGCTCCAGGAGGGCGCCGACTATCCCGGCAACGATCCGTCGGGACGAGATGACCGCTACGGGCACGGGCGCCTGAACGTCGCGGGTGCGTTCGAAGCGGCAGCCGCCGATCGAGGATCGCCGAACGAATGAGTCGCGGACGGCTGCTTGCGTCGGGCATAGCTGCGCGAGAGCCGCGCGGCGACGAAGAGCCACAGCAGCGCGAGACCGAGGTTCACGCACGCGAGCTCGCGTGCGCCGAAGCCGAGCGCATGCACGCCGGCATAGACGATGCCCGCCTGAAGCACGTCGCCGAAGCGCCAGAAGAATGCGTCGATCGCCGTCTGCCCCTCGTATTTCGCTCCGGGCGCGAGCGGCAAGTAGAGCGAGTGACGCACCGTGTTCGTCAGCGAGTAGTTCACTCCGTTCTCGATGGTCTTCACGATCTTCAGGACCGCAAAGACCGGCACGAACGCCGCAAGCGCATAGCCGACGACGGCGAGGAGCGGCGCGACGAGCACCGCCCCTGCAACGCCGACCCAGCGAAAGATCCTGCCGACGAGCAGCAGCTGCGCCGCGACCGCGAGCGTGTTCACCGCGAAATAGAAGCTCGCGTAGAACGCACCGATGACGGCGCCACGGTCGAGCTCCGAATCGAGCTCGACGGCTCGCTCGGCATACGCGACGACCTGCTTCGACAGCAGGTACTCGCCGGTCGTGTTCACGCAGTTGAGCAGCACGACGAGCAGCGCAAGCTGGCGGAGATAGCGATCGCTCAGCACCAGCGCGAAGCCCGTGCGGACGGACGGCGCAGCTCTCGGGCTCCTCGATCTGCAAGCGTCGGGCACCGCGCGGCGGCTCCACTCCGTCAGCGGCAGCGTCGCCGCGAGGAGCCCGGCGCAGATCAGCATCAGCGGCCAGACGCCGAGCGGCGGATAGAGGACGCGAAAGAGCAGCGGCCCGATGAAGCCGCCGAGCACCGCGCCGCCCGCGATGATCGGGAACACGCGCTCGCCGCTCTCGACGTCGAAGGCGTCTGCGGCATGCGCCCAGAACTGCGCGAGGATCACGACGCCGAACACGCCGACCCAGACGTAGTAGGCAACGGCGACGTCCGCGCCCGCTCGACCGAGCAGACAGAACAGGAGCAGATTCACGACGAAGAAGACGGTGATCGCGCGGACGAGCTTGCGACGCGCCACGCGCCTCGCGGCGACGGCATACACGGGAACCGCCACGAGCAGCACCAATGCAACGACCGCCTGTGCAACGCTCTTGATCTCCGGCGAGCCTTCCGTCAACAGCAGAGGCTCGCGCAGCGTCTTCAGCAGGTAGTAGCAGACGAGCAGCACGAGCGCGTGCGTGAAGAAGAGCGCGGCGCTCGCCGCCTCCGCCGCGCGCATCGATGCGAGGACGCGCAGGAACGAGGCCGCCCGGATCGAAATCTCGTTCCGCTCCGGCGCGGCCGTTCCGGTTGGTGCTGCACCGCTCACGCGCGTCGCTCACACGGTCGGCAGGTTCCGCAGAGACAGCACGGCATCCACGAGCGCGGGCGTCACGGTGACCAGGATCAGCACTTCGACGACCCAAGAGTAGTTGCGCTCGCCCTTGCCAAGCTTCTTCCTGATGATGTTCATCGCCGTTTCCCCTCTGATGGTTTCCTGACACTCGACGAGCTCTCTGCATCGCCGTCAGTGGATATAGTGTCGCCATCGTCTTTACCGTCTCACTTGCGAGATTGTCAGAGAGGAACGGCAACGAGGGCACGAACGTGAAGGCGCCGATCGAGCGCGACGCTCTCGAGGCGCAGGCGTCGATCGACCTCGTGCACAGGATCGGCCGCGGCGACCGCGCCGCCGAACGCGAGATGATCGAGCGTTACGGCCGCGGACTGCTCTATCTGCTGCGGCGGCGGTCGTCGGATCCGGAGCTCGCGAAGGACCTGCGTCAGGAGACCTACGTGATCGCGATCGAGAAGCTCCGCGCCTCCCCGATCGAGGATCCCGCGCGGCTAGGCGCTTATCTGCGCGGCATCGCGGTCCATCTCGTCTCTGCGGAGCAGCGCAAGAGGAGACGCCGCGCGACGTCGCCCGACCTCGACGCGATCGAAGTAGCGTCCGACGGCCGCCCTGGACCGGGCGATACGCTGTCGCGCGCGCAGATCGCGGCCACCGTCCGTGCATTGCTCGACGAGCTCCCCGTCGACCGCGACCGGGAGGTGCTGATCCGTCTTTATCTGATGGACCAGGATCGCGACCGGATATGCGATGCGCTCGGCATCGACGCGTCGCATTTCAACCGTGTGCTGTTCCGTGCGAAGCAACGCTTCAAGGCGTTGCTGATGCAGGCGGAGAAGCGCCGCAAGCTCGAAGTCGTGAGCTGAGAGTTCCGTGGGCTCGAGGACACTAGGTCGTATATGGGCATGACACGACAAGACATCGAACGGCGGCTCGTCATCGAGCGCTATCTGCAGGGGCAGCTCACGCCGAGCGAACAGGAGGCGTTCGAGGAAGCGTACCTCGGCGATCCGGACCTCGTGGAGCAGATCGAGCTCGCGGAGCGGCTCCGGGAAGGGCTCGGCGAGCTCGCGCTCAAGGGCGAGCTGCCGAGAGCGCGGCCGCGCCGTCCGCTCGCGTTTCTCACTTCCGCGCCGTACGCGGCCGCCGCGTCCGTGCTGCTCGCCGCGTCGCTGATCCTGTCCAGCGTGCTCTACGTGCAGAACGTCGAGCTGCGGGCCGGCGCGGGCAGCGACATCCCCGCGTTTCGGATCGAGCCGCTCTTCGCGACGCGCGGCGACGGGCACACGATCGTCCGCCCCGCGAACGACGAATGGATCATGCTGATGGTCGATCCGGGGACGTCCGACTACGAGACGTACCGGGTGACGGTACGCCCTTCGCAGGCGTCCGCGACGCCGCTCGTGCAGACGAGCGGGATCCAGCCGGGCTATGAGGAAGCGCTCGCGGTCGGCGTGCCGGGCGAGCGCCTCGTCCCCGGCGACTACGAGGTGATCGTCGAGGGGGACGCGGGCGGCGAGTGGCGGCAGGTCACTCGCTTGCCGTTGCGCGTCGAGCCCGCCCCTTGAGCTCGACCCAAGCCGCGCCGGCGCGGCGTGCACGCGTAAGGAGCGAGCGAGAGCACGCCAGCAGAAGAACGAGAAGCGCGCCGAGCACGACCGGATAGTTGCCGACGACGGCATACGGCGTCGCCCCGGTGAAGCCCTGCACGACGTCCGTCAGCACGCCCGGCTCGAACTGCGGAATGCGCGATGCGACCTGTCCCCTCGGATCGATCACCGCGGTGATCCCGGTGTTCGCCGCACGAAGCATGTAGCGCCCCGCCTCGGCCGCACGGACGCGCGCGATCTGCAGATGCTGGTGCGGACCGATCGAGTTGCCGAACCAGCCGTCGTTGCTGACGTTCACGAGCAGCGTCGACTCGGGCAGCGAATGGAGCTGCTCGGCGCCGAAGACCGCCTCGTAGCAGATCGTGATCGCGAGCCGCTCGCCGACGACGTCGAGCGGCGGCTGTCCGGGCGGACCGCGCTCCGCGTCGATGTACGGCAGGTTCATGAGCCGCAGCCACTCGCGCACGAACCCGGGGACGGGGAAATACTCGCCGAACGGCACGAGATGCCGCTTGTAGTAGAACTGGCGCGGCTCCGTCAGCGCGACCAGCGCGTTCTGGAAATCCTCGAGCGTCCCGGTCAGCACGCCGAGCACGACGGTGCTGCCCCCTTCCGCGGCCATGCGCTCGATCCCGTCGAGGTAGCTCGTGAGGTAGTCGTAGAGCGTCGGAATCGCGGCCTCGGGCCACACGATCAGGTCGTTCCCGACGGCCTGCTCGGTCAGGTCGCGATAGAGCCTGAGCGTCGACTGGAACTGGTCCTCGCGCCACTTGAGCTCCTGCGGCACGGCGCCCTGCACGAGCGCCACGGTCAACGAATTGCCGTTGGGGTGCGTGAAGCGCGCGCCGTCTGCCGCATAGGCGCCGACCCAGAGCGCCACCAGCGCTCCGAGCGCGATGAAGCGCTCGCGCCGGGCGCCGAGCACGAGCGCGGCGAGCGCGCCGGCGGTCAGCAGCACCGCCCAGCTCATCGCGTGCAGGCCGCCGATCGGCGCGAGCGCGAAGAGCCACGATTCGGTTTGGCTGTAACCCGCGGAGAGCCAGCCGAAGCCCGTGAAGAGCCAGCCGCGGAGCCACTCGGTCAGGACGAAGAGCGCGGGGAGCGCGACGAGCCACGCGGCCGCACCCGACGTGCTGCGAAGCCACGCGGCGAGAAGCCCCGTCAGCGCCGGAAAGAGCGCGAGCACCGCGACGAAGAGCAGCGTCATCGTCCCCGCGATGACCGGGTGCAGCAGCCCGTAGTCGTGCAGGCTCACGTACACCCAATGCACGCCGGCGAAGAAGCTCGCGAGCCCGAACAGGAAGCCGAGCCCGAATGCGCGTTTCGCCGACTCTCCGCGCCAGACGGCGAAGAGCAAGGCGTAGCTGAGCGGAGCGACGAAGAAGAGATCGAACGGCGCGAACGCGAGAGGCAGCGCGGCCCCGGCCGATGCCGCGAGCCCGGCTTTCGCCGCGCGCGGACCGACCGGCCGCGCTCGATGACGCGTACGCTCGTTCATGAGACGATTTCGTGCCTGAGTCGGACGGCGCCGCACCCGCGCCGATACCGCGTCAGTCGGCTGCGCCGTCCGGCTGCCGCGTCACCTCGACGGTCTGGATCCGCCGTCGGTCGCCTCTCAAGACGCGGAAGCGGAAGCCGCCGAAGTCGAGATGCTCGCCGCGGCGGGGCAGACGCCCGAGCTCGTGCATGATCAGCCCGCCGATCGTGTCGTATTCCTCGTCGCTCAGGTTCGACGAGAAGTATTCGTTGAAGTCTTCGATCCGCGTCAGGCCGAGCACGTGGAAGCGGCCGTCGCCCTGGTCCTGGATCGACTCGGCCTCCTCGGGATCGTGCTCGTCGTCGATGTCGCCGACGATCTGCTCGAGCACGTCCTCGATCGTCGCGAGCCCGGAGACGCCGCCGTACTCGTCGACGACGATCGCCATGTGGTTGTGGCTCTGCCGGAACTCGGTCAGCAGCGTGTTGAGACGCTTGCTCTCCGGGATGAATACGGCGGGCCGCAGCAGGCTCTCGAGATTGAACGAAGTCGGGTCCTTGCCGAAATGCTTCAGCAGGTCCTTCGCGAGCAGGATCCCGACGACCTCGTCGCGATCCTCGCCGATGACCGGGAAGCGCGAGTGACCCGATTCGACGATGGTCTTGAGCAGCACGTCGATGGGCGCATCCTTCTCGAGCACGACCATGTGCGAACGGGGCACCATGATGTCGCGCACGTGGGTCTGCGAGACCTCGAGAACGCCCTGCAACATCGCGTACTCGTCCGCCGCCAGCAAGCCGCGTTCGCGACTCTCGGCCAGGAACGCCGCGATCTCCTCTCGGCCTTTGAGGTCGTCGCCGCGGTTCTGGAACAGCCGCGACCACCAGCCGCTCAGGCCCGGGGCGTCGTGTGTGGAGGGCAAGTCGTCGGACATCGAATTGAACCGTATATTGGGGTCAGGACCCGGTGCGATCAAGGGACGGAGCGGCAAATTTTCCGGCTCGAAACGCTGGACTTTCTTCGAAAAAAGTGTTTTTGGCCCGCGGACGGGGCTCAGGCACCTCGCTCGCTCCGATAGGGGTCGTCGAAACCGAAGGCCGCGAGAATCTCCCGCTCCCGATCCTCCATGATGCGCGCCGCGGTCTCCTCCTCGTGGTCGTGCCCGAGGAGATGCAGCGTGCCGTGCACGACCAGGTGCGCGAAGTGCGCGGTGAGCGTCTTACCCTGCTCGGCCGCCTCACGCTCGACGACGGGCGCGCAGATCACGAGATCGCCGAGCGGCACGGGCTCGTCGGGCAGCGGCGGGACGTCGTCGACGGGGAAGGCGAGCACGTTCGTCGGACCGCGCTTCCGGCGATAGGTTTCGTTCAGCGCCGCGGACTCGGCCTCGTCGACGATGCGCACGGTGAGCTCGCCGCCGCGGTCCGGACCGGCCGCAGCCGCGGCCCAGCGCCGGATCGACACGGTGTCGGGCAGCCACGGGCACGCGACGGCCCGCTGCACCGCGACGCTGAGCCGCGGGCGGCTCATCGCTCTCGGCGGGCCCGGCCGCGGGCGTCCTGGCCGCGGGCGGCCTGCTCCTCGCGGAGCCTCGCCTCCTCGCGCGCGTAGGCCGTGACGATCTTCTGCACGAGCGGATGACGGACGACGTCGGCCGAGTCGAATTCGATGAACGCGATGCCGGGCACGTCCCGCAGCACGCGCGCGGCCTGCTGGAGCCCCGACTCGCGTCCGGGCGGAAGGTCGGTCTGCGTGATGTCGCCGGTCACGACCGCGCGCGAGCCGAAGCCGATCCGCGTCAGGAACATCTTCATCTGCTCGGGCGTCGTGTTCTGCGCCTCGTCGAGGATCACGAACGACTCGTTCAGTGTGCGGCCGCGCATGAACGCGAGCGGTGCGATCTCGATCACCTGCCGCTCGACGAGCCGCGCGACGCGGTCGAACCCGAGCATCTCGTAGAGTGCGTCGTACATCGGCCGAAGGTACGGATCGACCTTCTGCGACATGTCGCCGGGCAGGAAGCCGAGCCGCTCGCCGGCCTCGACCGCCGGGCGCACGAGCACCATGCGCCGCACCGAATCCGCGAGCAGCGCCTCGACGCCGGCCGCGACGGCCATGTAGGTCTTGCCGGTCCCCGCCGGCCCGATGCCGAACGTGAGGTCCCGCTCGCGCATCGCCTTCGCGTATTCCGCCTGGTGCGCGCCGCGCGCACGCACGTCGCGCCGCCGAGTGTGGATCACGGATTCGTCGCGCGGGGTGCGCCCGCCGGGCCGGTCGTGCTCGACGATCGCGAGATGCACGCGCTCCGGGTCGAGCTGGTCGCGCTCGGTCGCTGCGAACAGGTCCTCGAGCACGGCACGCGCCTTCTCGACCGCGACCTCGGGTCCCGTGATTTCGAAGCGGTTGCCGCGGTTCTTGATCCGCACGGCGAGCCGCTGCTCGATCAGCCGCAAGTGCTCGTCGAGCTGCCCGGCGAGATTCGCGAGCCGGCGGTGATCGTCCGGCACGAGCAGAAGCTCGGCGCGATGCTCGGTTGTCCGCGCGTCAGGCAATGGATCTCAGTGCCGTCCCGGCTTCGAGTCGGCCCCTCAGGGAGTTCGGCAAGGCCTCGGTGATGCGCACGTCGACGAACGTGCCGACGAGCGAGGGGTCGCCCGCGAAGTTGACCCAGCGGTTGTTCTCGGTCCGCCCGGCGATCTCCCGTGCGGATTTCTTCGACGCGCGCTCGACGAGCACGCGCTGCACGCTGCCGACCATCGACCGGCTGATCGCGGCGGCCTGCGAGTTGATGAGCGCCTGCAAGCGCTCGAGACGGGCTTGCGCGACCTCGCGCGGGACCATGTCCGTCATCGCGGCCGCCGGCGTGCCGGGGCGCGCGCTGTAGATGAAGCTGAACGACTGGTCGAAGCCGACGCGGCGGATCAGCTCGAGCGTGTCCTCGAAGTCCCGCTCCGTCTCGCCTGGGAAGCCGACGATGAAATCCGACGAGATCGAGATCCCGGGGCGTACGCGCTTCAACTTGTCGATCTTCTCCACGTACTCCGCAGCGGTGTGGCCGCGCTTCATCAGCGCGAGCACGCGATCCGAGCCGCTCTGCACGGGAAGATGCAGAAAGCTTGCCAGCTTGTCCACTTCCCCGTAGACGTCGATCAGGGCGTCCGTGAACTCGACCGGATGCGACGTCGTGAACCGGATCCGCTCGATCCCGTCGATCGCCGCGATGTAGTGGATCAGCGTCGCGAGGTCGGCCGTCCGGCCATCGTGCGTCGGGCCGCGGTATGCGTTGACGTTCTGCCCGAGGAGGTTGATCTCCTTGACGCCGAGCTCCGCGAGCCGCCAGGCCTCCGCGATCACGTCGTCGAGCGGGCGGCTGATCTCCTCGCCGCGCGTGTACGGCACGACGCAGTACGTGCAGTACTTGCTGCAGCCTTCCATCACCGACAGGAACGCCGTGCACGCGGAGCTCCTGGGCTCCGGGATCCGGTCGAACTTCTCGATCTCGGGGAAGCTGACGTCGACGACGTGCGGCCGGCCGGCGCGCACCTGCGTGATCATCTCGGGCAGCCTGTGCAGCGTCTGCGGGCCGAAGACGACATCGACGAACGGCGCGCGCGCGAGCAGCGCTTCGCCCTCCTGGCTCGCGACGCAGCCGCCGACGCCGATGATCGCGTGCGGCTTGTCGGCCTTGAGCTGGCGCCAACGGCCGAGCAGCGAGAAGACCTTCTCCTGTGCCTTCTCGCGGATCGAGCACGTGTTGAGCAGCAGGATGTCTGCGTCGTCCGGGCTCTCGGCCGGGACCGCACCGAAATGCTCGACGAGCACGTCGGCCATCTTGGCCGAGTCGTACTCGTTCATCTGGCACCCGAAGGTCTGAATGAAAAACCGTTGCGCCAAAGGGCGTCGTCCTTGGAATACCGTTGCGTTCGGAAGCGTTAGAGCCTAGCGCGGCGCCGCCGGCAGAGAAAGGTGCCCGCCCCTAAATTGGGGTCAGAGCCCTTTTCCGTTCGAGAAATCGGGCTCCGAGCCCATTGGGGATCACCGAAATCGGGTCAGAGCCCTTTTTCGAGACCGGGGGCCGAGCCCTTTCCCATGGCGCCAGTGCTCTCAAAGTTCCTTCCCCGGTCCCTGTCGCCGAAACGGGCTTCCGGAACTAGGCTCCCAACTTCGCTCGAGGTCTTTCCGTGCCGCGGGTTTCGGGCCTCCGAGGAGGTTCGGTGGGCATCGGGAGCCACTTTTCCGTCGGGAAAAGGGCTCTGACCCCGATTTCGCGGCGTCAGAACGGGATGTCGTCGTCGAAATCCTCCGCCGGGGGCCCTGCGGGCGGCGCCGACTCCTGGGACCGGGCCGGCGCGCCGGCGCCCGGGCGGCCGCCGAGCATCTGCATGTCGTTCGCGATGATCTCGGTGGTCCAGCGGTCGTTGCCGTCTCGGTCCTGCCACTTGCGCGTGCGCAGGCGCCCTTCGATGTACACCTGCGAGCCCTTGCGCAGGTACTCCGCGGCGATCTCGGCGAGCCGGCCGAACATCGCGACGTTGTGCCACTCCGTGCGCTCCTGCTGCTCGCCGGTCTCCCGATCCTTCCAGGACTCGCTGGTCGCGAGGCGCAGGTTCGTGACCGCGCTGCCGCTCGGCATGTAGCGGGTCTCGGGATCGGCGCCCAAGTGGCCGATCAGAATGACTTTATTGACGCCTCTGGCCATCGAAGCTCCTGCCTGGCAACGGGTGGACGGTGGATTCGCGGGGCGCGCGGCCCGGACGGGCGCATTGTACGATTTTTTCGCCGGGGGATTCGCAGGTCGTTTCCGGCAAGGTCGGGCCGAAAAGCAGCGCGCATGGCCGGCGGGAAAAATCGTGTCAGACACCATTTTTCCGATTGCGGCTCGGCCACCAACCGCTGCCGCGCGGAAAAATGGTGTCTGACACGATTTTTCCCGGTGCAACTTCCGACGCCTCGTGCCGTCGAACCCCGCGCCGTGCGACGTTTTGCGCCGCCGTTTTGCGGCGTCGTATAGTTCCCGATTCGCCGACGAGGCGCCCCGACCACCGATGCATTCGATCCAGATCCGCGGCGCGCGGACGCACAACCTCAAGAACGTCGACCTCGATCTGCCGAGGGACCGGCTGATCGTCTTCACCGGGCTTTCGGGCTCCGGCAAGTCGTCGCTCGCGTTCGACACGCTCTACGCGGAGGGCCAGCGGCGCTACGTCGAGTCGCTGTCCGCGTACGCGCGGCAGTTCCTGTCGATGATGGACAAGCCGGACGTCGACCACATCGAGGGGCTGTCGCCCGCGATCTCGATCGAGCAGAAGTCGACGTCGCACAACCCGCGCTCGACGGTCGGCACGGTCACCGAGATCCACGACTACCTGCGGCTCTTGTTCGCGCGCGCCGGCATCCCGCGCTGTCCCGAGCACGGCACCGTGCTCGAGGCGCAGACCGTCTCGCAGATGGTCGATCAGGTCACGGCGCTGCCGACCGGCACCCGCTTGATGCTGCTCGCGCCGATCGTGAAGGCCCGTAAAGGCGAGCACATCGAGGCGATCGAGTCGCTGCGCACGCAGGGCTTCGTCCGCGCGCGCATCGACGGCGCGCTCGTCGAGCTCGACGATCCGCCGAAGCTGAACCCGAAGAAGAAGCACGACATCGAGGTCGTCGTCGACCGGATCCGCGTGCGCGACGATCTGACGCTGCGCCTCGCCGAGTCCTTCGAGACCGCGCTCGCGCTCGGCGATGGTGTCGCGCAGGTCGCGTTCCTCGACGAGGACCGCGAGCCGCTCGTCTTCTCGAACAAGTTCGCTTGCCCGATCTGCGGCTACAGCATTCCGGAGCTCGAGCCGCGGCTCTTCTCGTTCAACAACCCGATCGGCGCGTGCCCGGACTGCGACGGGCTCGGCGCGCGGCGCTTCTTCGACGTCGACCGCATCGTGCGTCATCCGAGCCTGTCGCTCGCGGGCGGCGCGATCCGCGGCTGGGACCGCCGCAACCCGTATTACTTCCAGATGATCACGTCGCTCGCGGCGCACTACGGCTTCGACGTCGAGCAGCCGTTCGAGACGCTGCCGGAAAAGGTCCGCAAGGTCCTGCTCGAAGGCAGCGGCGACGAGGAGATCGTCTTCGTCTACAAGAACGAGCGCGGCAGCGAGTATCGCACCCGCCAGCGTTTCGAAGGCGTGATCCCGAACATGGAGCGGCGCTACCAGGAGACCGAGTCGAGCGCGGTCCGCGAGGAGCTCGCGAAGTACCAGAGCGTGCAGACGTGCCCGAGCTGCGGCGGCACGCGCTTGAATCGCGCCGCGCGGAACGTGTTCGTCGCCGACAGGACGCTGCCCGAGATCAGCGCGCTCTCCGTCGCGGACGCCCTCGAGCTCTTCGCGAACCTCGAGATCGGCGGCTGGCGCGGCGAGGTCGCGCAGAAGATCGTCGCCGAGATCACGAATCGGATCCGCTTCCTCGTCGACGTCGGGCTCGGCTACCTCACGCTCGACCGGAGCGCCGATACGCTCTCCGGTGGCGAAGCGCAGCGTATCCGTCTCGCGAGCCAGATCGGCTCGGGGCTCGTCGGCGTCATGTACATCCTCGACGAGCCGTCGATCGGGCTGCATCAGCGCGACCACGAACGCCTGCTGAACACGCTGATCCATCTGCGCGACCTTGGCAACACCGTGATCGTCGTCGAGCACGACCGCGAAACGATCCTCGCGGCCGACTACGTCGTCGACCTGGGGCCCGGCGCCGGCGCGCACGGCGGCCAGGTCGTCGCCCAGGGCACGCCCGCCGAGATCTGCGCGAACCCGGCTTCGCTGACGGGCCAGTATCTCTCCGGCCGCCGTCGGATCCCGGTGCCGGCCGAGCGCCGGCCGTTCGACCCGAACATCGTGATCCGCGTGCGGGGGGCGTCCGGCAACAACCTGAAGGGCATCGACGTCGAGTTCCCGATCGGGCTCATGACATGCGTAACGGGCGTCTCGGGCTCAGGCAAGAGCACGCTCGTCAACGACACGCTGTACAAGACGGCCGCCGAGCGCATCTACAAGTCGAGCCACGATCCCGCGCCCGTCGTCGCAGTCGAAGGGCTCGAGCACATCGACCGCGTGATCGATATCAGCCAGAGCCCGATCGGCCGCACGCCGCGCTCGAACCCGGCGACGTACACCGGGCTCTTCACGCCGATCCGCGAGCTCTTCGCCGCGACGCAGGAGGCGCGCTCGCGCGGCTACTCGCCGGGCCGCTTCAGCTTCAACGTGAAGGGCGGGCGCTGCGAGGCGTGCCAGGGCGACGGCGTCATCAAGGTCGAGATGCACTTCCTGCCGGACGTGTTCGTGCCGTGCGACACGTGCCACGGCCGGCGCTACAACCGCGAGACGCTCGACATCCGCTACAAGGGCAAGAACATCCACGACGTCCTCGAGATGACGGTCGAGGAAGCGCTCGCGTTCTTCCGCAACGTCCCGCAGATCGCGACGAAGCTCGAGACGCTGATGGACGTTGGGCTCTCGTACGTGAAGCTCGGCCAGAACGCGACGACCCTGTCCGGCGGCGAGGCGCAGCGCGTGAAGCTCGCGAAGGAGCTGTCGAAGCGGAGCACGGGCTCGACCCTGTACGTGCTCGACGAGCCGACGACGGGCCTGCATTTCCAGGACATCGCGCAGCTCCTCGACGTGCTCTACCGATTGCGCGATCAGGGCAATACGATAGTCGTCATCGAGCACAACCTGGACGTGATCAAGACCGCGGACTGGATCATCGATCTGGGGCCCGAAGGGGGCTCGGGCGGCGGCCAGGTCATCGTGGCGGGCCCGCCCGAGGCGATCGCGCAGGAGGAGCGCTCGCACACGGGGCGCTGGCTCCGGACCGTGCTCGAGCCGGACGCCGATCGGCGCACCGGCACGAATAAACAAGCCCGGCAGCGGTCGCGCGCATCGAGCCGGGCGAAAGCGGAGGCGTAACGAAAAGAGAACTCGGAGGGAGAGTCATGGCGAAGAAAGCGTGGCAAAGACTCGCGCTGACGATGCTTTGGCTGGCGCTGCCGTTCGGGGTGAACGCGCAGGACGCCGCGGCGGTGCTCAAGCCCACGGCCGACGCGCTGCGAATCGCAGAGGTCAAAGCGCTCAAGGTCGTCGCAGCGGGCTCGGGCTACGAGAAGGGCTCGACGGAGCCGCAGCCGGCCAGCGTGCCGGCGGCCCTCGTCGCGGCGGGACGTGCCACCGCCGATCCGTCTTCGCCGATGTACGTGCCGCCGCCGCCCGCGCGGCCCCGGAGCTACTACCGGATCGTGAGCCAGGTCCAGGAGCTCGACCTCGCGGCGGAGTCGCTCGAGATCGAGCAGGTCCGCGCGGAATCGTCCGCGCCGGATGCCGCCAAGACGCCCGCGGCCACGACGACGATCGACGCGAACGCCGATTGGTCCCTCCGTCACCGCTACTGGCTGACGCCGCACGCGTTCGTCGCCGGCGCGCTCGCCCACGACGCGTCGGTCGGCACGGAGACGCTCGCCGGCACCGAGTATCGGGTCGTCAGCTTCACCGTCGGCGGCCACGAGGTCCGCGGTTACGTCGATCCCGAGGACCGGCTCGTACGCGTGCGGACGACGGTCGAGAGCGCGGACGGCCAGGCGGCCGACGTCGTCGAAAGCTTCTTCGACTGGACGGACCACGACGGGCTCACGTTCCCGTCGATGCTGATCCGCAAGGAGAACGACGAGCTCGCCGAGGTGCTCGTCGTGCAGGCCGTCGAGACCGGCGCGGCCGGCTGACGGACGGGGACGGAGCTCGTCGCCGCGACGGGCTCCGACCTTCGATTCATCGTGCGAGGCGCAGCCCCGTCAGCGGACGGATCCCGACCGCGCGGCGGATCTCGTCGAGGAACGGCCGACTGACCTCGCGCGCCTTCTCGGCCCCTTTGCGGAGGATGCGCTCGACGTGCTCGGGCGCCGCGATCAGGCGCTCGTACTCGGCGCGCGCGCCGGCGAGATGCCGGTCGATGTACTCGAACAGGATCTGCTTCATCTCGCCCCAGCCGATCCCTTCGGCATAGCGCTGCCGGATCGCGGCCGTCTCCTCGGGCGTCGCGAACGCGCGGTAGATCGCGAAGAGCGCGCTGTCGTCGGGGTTCTTCGGCTCGCCCGGCTCCTGCGAGTTCGTCTTGATCCGCATGATCAGCTTGCGGAGCTGCTGCGACGGCGCGAAGAGCGGGATCGTGTTGCCGTAGCTCTTCGACATCTTGCGGCCGTCGAGCCCCGGCAGGATCGCCGTGTGCTCCTCGACGACGGCCTCGGGCAGGACGAACGTCTCCCCGTAGTGATGGTTGAAGCGGCCCGCGATGTCGCGCGCCATCTCGACGTGCTGGATCTGGTCGCTGCCGACCGGCACCTTGTTCGTCTTGAACATCAGGATGTCCGCGGCCATCAGGATCGGATAGCAGAAGAGTCCCATCGTGATGCCCTTGTCGGGATCGCGATCGCCGCTCGCCTCGTTCTCGGCCACGGCCGCCTTGTACGCGTGCGCACGGTTCATCAGCCCCTTCGCCGTCAGGCACGTCAGGATCCAGTTGAGCTCGAGGATCTCCGGAATGTCGGACTGGCGGTAGAACACGACCTTGTCGGGGTCGAGGCCGCACGCGAGCCACGCGGCGGCGATCTCGAGCGTCGACGGCGCGACCTTCTCCGCGTCCCTGCCCTTGACGAGCGAGTGGTAGTCCGCGAGGAACAGGAACGAGCGTGTGTTCGGGTTCTTGCTCGCCGCGATCGCGGGCCGGATCGCGCCGACGTAGTTGCCGATATGCGGGGCGCCGGTGGTCGTGATGCCCGTCAGAACCGTTTCCATCATCGAGATCCTCTGTTCGTCTCCGCCGGCCGATCGAGGGCGCGATCGCCGTCCACGGACGGCGCGGACGGCCGGCATCGCCGCCGCGGGAGCCGTAGAACCTGCAGCCGTGTCGGGGACGACGGCTGCGCCGGGGCCCGCGGCCGCGGGACGGGCATAGTGACGAGCACGGGCGGCGAAGGCAAGACGCGGGGGTTCCTGCCTGCGGCCGGCGCTATCATTCCGGTTTACCGTACAAGGAGGCCGCAGAGATGCCGGTCGCAATGGATGACGACTACCTGCGATTGCCTTACTCGGCCCACCTCGACACGATGTTGCACCGCGTCGAGCAGGCGCTCGGCGCGGCCAAGCTCGACGCGCTCTGCGTGTTCGCGGGGCCCGAGCGTTTCCCCGCGCGGGACGACCTGCCCTACCCGTTCCGCATCGAGCCCTACTTCAAGGCGTTCGTGCCGCTCGTCGACGCCGCAGGCTCGGTCCTCACGCTCGCGCCCGGCCGGCGACCGCGCCTGATCTACCTGCAGCCGGACGACTACTGGTACGCGCCGCCGCAAGACCCGGAAGGCTTCTGGACCGACTTCGTCGACGTGCGGATCGCACGGGACGAGGCCGAGGTCGTGAGCCTCCTTCGCGACCTGCCGCCGCGTACCGGTGCGATCGGCGAGCCCGGCGCGGCCGCCGATCGGTTCGCGTCGATCGACGATCCGGCCGTCCTGCGCGTTCTCGATTTCCATCGCGCGTACAAGACGTCGTACGAGGTCGCCTGCCTCGAGCGGGCGTCCGCGATCGCGGTCCGCGGCCATCGCGCGGCGGCCGCCGCGTTCGCCGCCGACACGTCCGAGTTCGACCTCCACCAGCGCTACTGCAATGCGGCCGGGCAGCGCGAGATCGAGCTGCCGTACAACGCGATCATCGCGGTCGACCGGCACGCGGCCGTGCTGCACTACCAGCGCCTCGACCGCAGGGCGCCCGAGCGTGCGTCGACGTTGCTGATCGATGCGGGCGCGTCGTTCCTCGGCTACGGCTCCGATATCACTCGGACGACCGTGCGGCACGCGGCCGAGTTCGCCGCGCTCCGCGACTCGATCAACGCGATGCAGCAGACCCTGTGCCGGGAGCTCCGCGCCGGGATCGACTTCGTCGCGCTCCACGAGCGCGCGCACGAGCTCTTGGCCTCCGTGCTCGTCGAGCACGGGATCGTTCGTTGCGGCGCCGACGAGGCGTTCGAGCACGGCGTCACGCGGACGTTCCTGCCGCACGGCCTCGGACACCTGCTCGGGCTGCAGGTCCACGACGCCGGCGGTCGGCAGATCTCGCCGGACGGCGAGGAGCGCCCGCCGCCGCCCGAGCACCCGTTCCTGCGGCTCACGCGCATCGTGGAGCCCGGCTTCGTCGTCACGATCGAGCCGGGCGTCTACTTTATTCCGGCGCTTTTGCGCACAATGGCGGCCCCGAACCGGGCGCGGGTCGACTGGGACGCGGTGGAGCGGCTCTTGCCTTACGGAGGCATCCGCATCGAGGACGACGTCCTCGTCGAGCGGACCGGGGTCAGGAACCTGACGCGCGACGCGTTCGCGGCCGTGCAGCCGTGAGAAAAATCGTGTCCGGAAGGAAAATTGTGTCAGACACCATTTTTCCGATTACCGTGCCCGAGGTTGTTCGACGCCGCTCCGGAAAAATGGTGTCTGACACAATTTTCCCCGCGCGAACACGAGAAGGAAGCACCGGATGTCGCATCGAACGAGGGATCTACCGCCGCTGACGGGCGTCCGTCACACGATCCGGGAGCTGCGCTACCACGAGATCGCACGCCAGGCGCTCGGCATCGTGCTGATCCTCGTGTTCGCGCTCGCGGCCGAGCCGACGGCGCTGTCGGTCGCGATCGGCGTGCCGCTCGCGCTCGTCGGCACGGCGGTTCGCCTGTACGCGAGCGGCTTCATCATGAAGAACCACGAGCTCGCGCGGCACGGTCCGTACGCGCTCGTCCGCCACCCGCTCTACACGGGCAACATCCTCGTGCTCACCGGCCTCGCGATCGCGAGCTGGCAGTGGTGGGCGCCGCTCGTCGCGCTCGCGTTCTTCTGGTTCTACTACCCGACCGCGATCGAGTACGAGGACCGAAAGCTCCGCCGGCTCTTCGGTGCCGAGTGGGAGGAGTGGGCCCGGACGACGCCGGCGCTCGTCCCGACGTTCAAGAACGTGAGCCGGCTGACCGGCGGCGAATGGTCGCTGCAGAAGAGCTTCGGCAAGAACGGCGAAGCCGCCGTCGCCGCGTACATCCTGATCTGCGTGTACCTCGTCGCCCGCCCCCTGCTGTGACGGTGGCCGAAGGCGGCAGCAGCCCGACGGACGCCGCGCGCACCGAGCCGGGAGCGACCGTCGCCCGCGCAGAGCTCGAGACGTTCGTCGAGCGGGCGCTCGCGGAGGGCCGTGGCCGTCTCCTCGGCCGCGGCTACCAGGCGCGCGTGTACCTGCTCGACGCGCCGATCGGCCGCGTCGTCGTCAAGCAGGCGTACGGCCCGCCGATCTTACGCCGCGTCGGCCTGCGCGCATTGCGGCGCGAGGCCGCCGTGTACGAGCGCCTCCGCGGCGTGGCGGGCGTGCCGCGATCGTACGGGCTCGTCGACGGTCACCTCGTGCTCGAGCACATCGACGGACCATCGCTCCGCCGGCACCAGGATCGCCTCGAGGACCGCGAGCGCTTCTTCACGCGTCTGCTCGAGACGCTCGACGCGATGCACGCGGCGGGCGTTGCGCACGGCGACCTGAAGCGCAAGGACAACGTGCTGGTCGGTCCCGGCGAGCGGCCGTACGTCATCGATTTCGGGATCGCGTGGTGCGTCGATCCGGACTCGTCCCGCTGGCGCCGGCGCGTGTTCGACGTCCTGTGTCAGATGGACTACAACTCGTGGCTGAAGCTCAAATATCGGCGGCGGTTCGAGGACGCGGAGAACGTCTCGCCCCCGGACGCGGAGCGTTATCGGCCGCTGCTGCTCGAGCGCGCGGCGAGAGCCGTGCGTATTCCGTGGCAGAGAATCACACTGCGGCGGCTGCGGAAACGCCACCGGGCGCGGCGCGCATGAGCACATCGACAACGATGAACGTATTGCTCGATCTGGACGGAACGCTGACGAATCCCGAGCAAGGGATCGTCGGATGCATCCGGCACGCGCTCGACGTTCTCGAGCGAGAGATTCCGGCGGACGCCGACCTCACGCGCTACATCGGGCCTCCGCTCGCGGATGCGTTCCGCGAGATCCTCGCGACGGACGATCCCGCGGAGATCCAAGCGGCCGTCGCGGCGTACCGCGCCCGGTTCGGAACGATCGGGCTCTTCGAGAACGAGCTCTACGAAGGCATTCCGGAAGCCCTCGAGGCGCTGAACGCACGCAATGCGCGCCTGTTCCTCGCGACATCGAAGCCGCGCGTCTATGCGGCGCGGATCGTCGAGCATTTCGGGCTCGCGAAGTTTTTCGCCGGCCTCTACGGCAGCGAGCTCGACGGGACGCGCACGGACAAGGGAGAGCTGATCGCGCATATCCTCGCGACCGAGCGCCTCGCGCCGGCGGACACCGTGATGATCGGGGACCGCCGCCACGACGTGATCGGAGCGCTGCGGAACGGCGTTCGCCCCTTCGGCGTGCTGTGGGGGTTCGGCACGCTCGACGAGCTGAAAGCCGCGGGCGCGGCGGGCTTTCTCGAGGAGCCGGCGGATCTCGGACGGATCGAGCTCGGCCGGAGATCAGCCGCGATAGGGCATCGGGCATGAGATCCGCGCGGACCGAGGCACCGCCATGATCGAGACACCGTCGCACGACACCTGCCCTTTCTGCGAATACCTCTCGGGCGCCGCACGCTGCGCGTTCGTGACACGCGGCCCGCTCTTGTCGTCGTTCCTGAACCGCGCGCAGTTCGAGCGAGGCGCTCTGCTCCTCGTGCCGAACCGTCACGTCGAGTCGCTGCTCGAGCTCGACGATACGCTGATGGGCGCGATCTACCCCGAGGCTCGACGCCTCGCACACGCGTTGATCCGGGCGCTCGGCGCCGTCGGCCTCAACATGTTCCAGAACAACGGTGTCCGGGCCGGCCAGACGGTCTCGCACTTCCACGTGCACCTCGTGCCGCGCTATGCCTCGAGCGTCCCGTGGCGGCGTTTTCACGAGAGCGAGTTCCCCCACACGCCGATCGACGAGCTCGAGGCGCTCGCCGCCGAGATTCGGGGCGCCTTGTGAGCACGCCGCTCTGCAAGCACGGCATTCGGCAATGCGATGACGACGGTTGATCGAAACCTCTTCGCCCATTTCCATCGCCGGTTCGTCGAGCGTGCGGACGACGAGCTGCTCGCGACGGGCGACGGCACGTCGTTCACGTACGCCGACGTCGATCGCATGTCGGCGAGGATCGCGGCGGCTCTTCGGGATGCGGGCGTAGAGACCGGCGACCGCGTCTCCGTCCAGGTCGAGAAATCGCCGGAAAGCCTGTGTCTCTATCTCGCGTGCCTGCGCGCGGGCTTCGTGTTCCACCCGATCAATCCCGCGTACAAGGCGAAGGAGCTCGAGACGCTGCTCCATCATGCGGAGCCCGCCGCGGTCGTCTGCGACCCGCGGAAGGAGCCCGACGTCGCCGCGCTCGCGGCATCGGCCGGCGCGCGCGTGGTGCTCACGCTGAGCGCGGACGGCGGGGGATCGCTGATCGAGCGGGCCGAGAGAGCGAGCGACGGCTTCGCGACGGTTCCGCGCTCGACGCACGACCCCGCCGCGCTCCTCTACACGTCGGGCACGACCGGCTCGCCGAAGGGCATCCTGCTCTCGCACGGAAATCTGCAGAGCAACGCCGCGGCGCTGACGTCGGCATGGGGGTTCACGGCGCAGGACCGCCTGCTGCACGCGTTGCCGATCCACCATGTGCATGGGCTCTTCATCTCGCTCGGGTGCGTCCTGTCGAGCGGTGCGAGCATGACGTGGCTGCCCCGCTTCACGGTGGACGACGTGCTGTGTCACCTGCCTCGATGCACCGTCATGATGGGCGTGCCGACGTACTACACGCGTCTCCTCGCCGCGCCCGAGCTCTCGGCCGAGCTCGTCGGCGGCGTCAGGCTGTTCGTGTCGGGGTCCGCGCCGCTCCTGCCCGAGACGTTCGCGGAGTTCGAGCGGCGCACGGGCCAGCGAGTCCTCGAGCGCTACGGCATGACGGAGACGAACGTCATCGCGTCGAATCCGCTCGAGGGCGAGCGCAAGCCGGGAACGGTCGGCCTGCCGCTGCCGGGCGTCGATGTCCGGATCGTCGACGACCGCGGCACGGTGCTCGCGGCCGGGGAGATCGGGCACATCCAGGTCCGCGGCCCGAACGTCTTCACGGGCTACTGGCGGCGGGACGCGGCCGACGATTTCACCGAGGACGGCTTCTTCAAGACCGGCGATCTCGGCGTGATCGACGACGACGGCTACCTCGCGATCGTCGGCCGCAGCAAGGATCTCGTGATCACGGGCGGCCTCAACGTGTATCCGCGCGAGGTCGAGGCCGTGATCGACGCGTTGCCCGGCGTCGTCGAATCCGCCGTGATCGGCGTGCCTCACCCGGACTTCGGCGAGGGCGTCGTCGCCGTCGTCGTCCCGGAGCGGGGATCGGTCCTGTCCGAGCACGCAGTCATCGAGGCTTGCAAGGCGCAGCTTGCCGACTTCAAGGTCCCGAAGCGGATCGTGCTCGCCGACGAGCTGCCGCGGAACGTGATGGGCAAGGTGCAGAAGAACGTGCTGCGAGAGGCGCACGCGCGTCTCTTCGTCCAGGCACGCTGAATCGACGCTTTCGCCGGTCGCCATTCCGACCTTCCGCCCCGGGCGGACCAGGCGCGAAAGCCAGGCACGGCGCTCCCGAAGCACGCCGTGACGACGACGAGAAGCGTGCGAAAGCCCGAAGCGGCGACGCGGCTCGAATGCCGCGTCGCCGTGTCTTTAGGATCGGGATCGGGCGAGAATGGTCCGCATCGATTTCGCGCTATCGGCGATCGCGGAACGGTGCGCGACACCCTCCCGAAAAGGTGTCTGACACAATTTTCGGCGCTACGCCGACTCCCCGCTCCGCGCCGGCTGGTCGAGCAGCTGCACGAGCGCCATCGGCGCCGAGTCGCCGGGCCGGAAGCCCATCTTGAGGATCCTGAGGTAGCCGCCCGGCCGATCCTTGAACCGCGGGCCGAGCTCGTTGAAGAGCTTGCCGACCGCGGCCTCGTCGCGCAGCCGATCGAACGCGAGGCGGCGACGGCTCACGCCGTCCTCCTTCGCGAGCGTGATCAGCGGCTCGACGACGCGGCGGAGCTCCTTCGCCTTCGGCAGCGTGGTCTTGATCGTCTCGTGCGTCAGCAGGGACGCCGCCATGTTGCGGTACATCGCCTTACGATGCGCGGAATTCCTGCCGAGCTTGCGGCCCGACTTACGGTGACGCATGGCTCAACCCCTCAGTACGCCATCGACGAGGATTGCTCCTCGTTCCGGAGCCCCGGAGGCGGCCAGTTCTCGATGCGCATCCCGAGCGTGAGCCCATGGGCCTCGAGCACCTCCTTGATCTCGGTGAGCGACTTCTTGCCGAGATTCGGCGTCCGAAGCAGCTCGACCTCGGTCCGCTGGACCAAATCGCCGATGTAGTTGATGTTCTCGGCCTTCAGGCAGTTCGCCGAGCGCACCGTGAGCTCGAGCTCGTCGACCGGACGGAGCAGGATCGGGTCGATCTGCGTCTCCATCCTGCCGTAGCCGGCCTCCTCCTCGCCCTGCAGATCGACGAAAACGTCGAGCTGGCTCTTCAGGATCGTGCCGGCGCGGCGAATGGCCTCCTCGGCGTCGATCGTGCCGTTCGTCTCGATGTCGATGATCAGCTTGTCGAGGTCCGTGCGCTGCTCGACACGGGCCCGCTCGACCGTGTACGTGACGCGGCGGACCGGGCTGAACGACGCGTCGAGCTGCAGCCGGCCGATCGGGCGCGTCTGCTCCTCGAACGCTGCGACCTGCGTCGCCGGACGATAGCCGCGGCCGCGCACGACCTTGAGGTACGCGCGCAGCTCGCCCGATTGCGTCAGGTTCGCGATCACGAGATCGGGATTGACGATCTCGATGTCATGGTCGGCCTGGATGTCGCCGGCCGTGACCGGCCCCGGGCCCTTCTTCGCGAGCGTGAGCTCGGCCTCCTCGCGCGCGTGCATCTTGATCGCGACCTGCTTCAAATTCAGCAGGATGTCGACGACGTCCTCCTGGACGCCCTCGATGCTCGTGTACTCGTGCAGCACGCCCTCGATCTCGGCCTCGACGATCGCGCAGCCCGGCATCGAAGACAGCAGCACCCGGCGCAGCGCGTTGCCGAGCGTGTGGCCGAAGCCGCGCTCGAAGGGCTCGACCGTGACCCGGGCGCGATTCGGCCCGAGCGGCTGCACCTTGACCGCGCGAGGCTTCAAGAACTCCGTGGCTGATTCCTGCATTCGTAATTCCTCGCTTACTTGGAGTACAGCTCGACCACCAGGTTCTCGTTGATGTCCGGAAGGATTTCCTCTCGCTCCGGAAGAGCCTTCAGTACTCCCTGCATTTTCTCGCCGTCGACCTCGACCCACTCCGGGAAGCCGACCTGGCCGGCGATCTCGAGCGCGGCCTTGATCCGCGTCTGCGACTTCGCGCGGTCACGCACCGCGATCTTGTCGCCGGCCTTGACCTGGTACGACGGAATGTTGACGACCTTGTCGTTCACGGCGATCCCGCGATGCGCGACGAGCTGGCGCGCCTCCGCACGCGTCGACGCGAAGCCCATGCGGTACACGACGTTGTCGAGCCGCGCCTCGAGCATCCTGAGCAGGTTCTCGCCGGTCGAGCCTTTGACCTTCGAGGCCTTCTTGTAGTAGTTGCGGAACTGCCGCTCGAGCACGCCGTACATCCGGCGCAGCTTCTGTTTCTCGCGCAGCTGCAAACCGTAGTCCGACAGCCGTCCACGACGCTGACCCTGGCCGCCCGGCGGCACCTCGAGCTTGCACTTGCTCTCGAGCGGCTTGACACCGCTCTTCAGGAAGAGGTCCGTCCCCTCGCGACGGGCCAGCTTGCACGTAGGTCCTCTGTATCTCGCCATATCGCTATACCCGACGTCGCTTCGGCGGCCGGCAGCCGTTGTGCGGAATGGGCGTGACGTCCTCGATCTGAGTGATCCTGAAACCGACCGCGTTCAATGCGCGCACGGCAGACTCCCTGCCCGGTCCCGGTCCTTTGACGCGCACCTCGATGTTCTTCACGCCGTAGTCCTTGGCCGCAGTCCCGGCCCGCTCGGCGGCGACCTGTGCCGCGAACGGCGTGCTCTTGCGGGAGCCCTTGAAGCCGCACCCGCCGGCCGTCGCCCACGCGATCGCGTTCCCCTGCCGATCCGTGATCGTCACGATCGTGTTGTTGAAGGACGCATGAATGTGCGCGACGGCATCGAGGATCTGACGCTTGACCTTCTTTCTGACGCGCGTCGTGGTCGGCTGTTTCGCCATACTTGCTCCTGAAAACTACTTCTTGATCGGCCGGCGCGGTCCCTTGCGAGTGCGGGCATTCGTCCGCGTGCGCTGGCCGCGCAGCGGCAACCCGCGCCTGTGACGGATGCCGCGGTAGCAGCCGAGATCCATCAGCCGCTTGATGTTCATCGCCGTCTCGCGGCGCAGATCGCCCTCGACCGGGAACCTCGCGATCATGTCGCGCAGCCTCGCGATCTCCGGCTCCGTCAGATCCTTGACCTTCGTCGACGGATCGATTCCCGCTGCCTGGCACGCGAGCAGCGCCCGGCTGCGGCCGATGCCGTGAATGTGCGTCAGTGCGATCGAGATGTGCTTGTTGATCGGGATGTTGATTCCCGCGATACGTGCCATCGTTCGACCCTCAACCCTGTCGCTGCTTGTGGCGGGGATCCGAGCAGATCACCCGCACGACGCCCTTGCGCCGAATGATCTTGCAGTTTCGGCAGATCCGCCGCACCGAAGCTCTTACTTTCATCGCTCCAAACTCCCGGCCAACTTTCGGCCGCCCTCCGGCCTAGCCCGCCTTGGGCCCGTAGCCCCTCAGGTTCGCTTTCTTCAGCAGTCCCTCGTACTGGTGCGTCATCATGTGCGCCTGAAGCTGCGCCATGAAGTCCATCGTGACGACCACGATGATCAGCAGGGAGGTGCCGCCGAAGTAGAACTGCACGCCGAACTCGAGGATCAGGAACTCCGGCAGGAGACACACCGCCGTGATGTAGATGGCGCCCCACAAAGTCAGCCGTGTCAGTACCTTGTCGATGTACTCGGCCGTTTGCTGCCCCGGCCGAATGCCCGGGATGAACGCCCCCGAGCGCTTCAGATTGTCCGCCGTCTCCCGCGCATTGAACACGAGCGCGGTGTAGAAGAAGCAGAAGAAGATGATCAGCGCGCCGTACAGCATGATGTAGATCGGCTGTCCGGGCGACATGCTCGCCGCGAGCCGCTGCAGCCATGGCTGGCTCGTGCCGAACCACGTCGCGATCGTCGCCGGGAACAGGATCAGGCTCGACGCGAAGATCGGCGGGATCACGCCCGACATGTTGATCTTGAACGGCAGATGGCTCGTCTGCCCCGCGTACATCCGCCGCCCTTGCTGGCGCTTCGCATAGTTCACGGTGATCCGCCGCTGCGCCCGCTCCATGAACACGACGAAAGCCGTCACGCCGAGCATCACGAGCGCGAGTACGAACGGCAGCGCCTGATTCATCGCGCCCGTGCTGACGAGCTCGAGCGTGCTCGTGATCGCCGAAGGCAGCCCCGAGATGATGCTCGCGAGGATCAGCATCGAGATGCCGTTGCCGACGCCGCGCTCCGTGATCTGCTCGCCGAGCCACATCAGGAACATCGTGCCCGTAACGAGCGTGATCGCCGCGGTCATCACGAACCCGGTCCCCGGGTTCAGGACGACCTGCTGGTTCTGCAGCGCCGTGGCCGCGGCGATCGACTGGAACGTCGACAGCAGCACGGTGCCGTAGCGGGTGTACTGCGTGATCTTGCGCCGCCCCGACTCGCCCTCCTTGCGCAGCTGCTGCAGCGTCGGCACGACGTGCGTCGCCATCTGCAGGATGATCGACGCCGAGATGTACGGCATGATCCCGAGCGCGAAGATCGACAGACGTTCGAGCGCGCCGCCCGAGAACATGTTGAACATCTGCAGGATCGTGCCGGACTGATCCTGGAACAGCTGCTGCATCGCGACGGGATCGACGCCGGGCACCGGAATGAACGTGCCGATCCGATAGACGACGAGCGCGCCGATCAAGAACAGCAGGCGCTGGCGCAGATCCGCAAAGCGGGTCGCGTCACCCAGAATGCTTGCAGAGACTGCTGCGCCAGACTTGGCCATTTCGTTCGTTCCGTGTGTTCGGCGTGAGGAGCGTTACTCGACGCTGCCTCCCGCCGCCTCGATGATTGCCTTCGCGCCGCGCGTCACGGGAACACCGACGACCTTGACAGGCCGTTCGAGCGTGCCGGACGCGATGATCTTCACGCGCTCGACCCGCTGCGACACGAGCCCCGACGCCTTCAGCGCGTCGAGCGTGACGTCGCCGTCGATCCGCGCGAGCTCGTGCACGCGCACCTCGTCGCGGGTCGCCGCCTTGCGGGACCTGAACCCGATCTTCGGCAGCCGGCGCTGCAGCGGCATCTGGCCGCCCTCGAAGCCGACCTTGTGGAAGCCTCCGGCCCGCGCGTGCTGGCCCTTCGTGCCGCGCCCGGCCGTCTTGCCCTGGCCCGAGCTCGCGCCGCGGCCGACGCGGGTCGGCGCCTTCTTGCTGCCGGGAGCGGGCTTCAGCTCGTTCAACCGCACGTCAAGCCTCCTCTACGCGCACGAGGTACGCGACCTTGTCGATCATCCCGCGGTTCTCCGGGGTATCCGCGACGACGACGCTCTGATGCCGGCGCTTCAGGCCGAGCCCCGCGAGGCACTCCGCGTGCCCGGGCTTGCGGCCAAAGCGGCTCTTCAGCAGCGTCACCTTCAAGTTCTTCCGTTCGGCCACGGCTCACCTCAACCGACAATCTCTTCGAGCGTCTTCCCGCGCTTCGCCGCGATCGCCTGCGGCGAGCGCATCGACATCAGCGCGTTCATCGTCGCCCGGACGACGTTGATCGGGTTCCGCGAGCCGTAGCTCTTCGCGAGCACGTTACGCACGCCGGCGCACTCGAAGACCGCGCGCATCGCACCGCCGGCGATGATGCCCGTGCCTTCCCGCGCGGGCTGCATGAACACGCGCGTCGCACCGTGCTGGCCGCGCAGCTCGTACTGCAGCGTGTCCTTCTTCAGGTGCACGGTCTTCAGGTTCTTTCGCGCGGCCTGCATCGCCTTCTGGATCGCGAGCGGCAGCTCGCGCGCCTTGCCGTACCCGTAGCCGACGCGGCCGTTGCCGTCGCCGACGACGGTGAGCGCCGTGAACCCGAACTGCCGGCCGCCCTTGACGACCTTCGCGACGCGGTTCACCGCGACGAGCTTCTCTTGAAATTCCTCAACGTTTGCCATCGATCCCGTCCAAAGGCCGCCCGAGCCTCAAAACTGCAAACCTGCCTCGCGTGCCGCGTCCGCGAGCGCCTTGACGCGCCCGTGGTACTTGAAGCCCGACCGATCGAACGCCACCGCGTCGATCCCGGCCGCCTTCGCCCGCTCCGCAATGAGCCGCCCCACGGCCGCGGCGGCCTCCTTGTTGCCGGTCTTCCCAAGCGTCGTGCGCAGCTCCTTCGCGAGCGTCGACGCGCTGACGAGCACCTTGCCGCCCGCCGGCTCCACGATCTGCGCGTAGATGTGCCGAGGCGTCCGGTGAACGCACAGACGGTTCTTGCCCGACAGCGCGATCTTCGCGCGGCCGCGCGCGGCTCGTCTCTGCCGCCGTGTCTTTTTGTCCAACCCTGCCATGGCCGCCTACTTCTTCTTCGCTTCCTTCAACACCACGCGCTCGCCCGAGTAACGCACGCCCTTGCCCTTGTAGGGCTCCGGGGGCCGGAAGCGCCTGAGCTCCGCGGCGACCTGGCCGACGCGCTGCCGGTCGATTCCCTTGACAATGATCTCGGTCTGGCTCGGCGTCTCGATCGTGATGCCCTCCGGCACCGGATACTCGACCGGATGCGAGAAGCCGAGCGTCAAGTTCAGCTTCTTGCCCTGCGCCTGCGCGCGGTAACCGACGCCGACGAGCTCGAGCTTGCGCTCGAAGCCGTTCGTGACGCCCGTGACCATGTTCTGGATCAGGGCACGGGTCGTCCCGGCCATCGCACCCGCGACCCGGCTTGGCGAGCGGACGCTGACCTGGACCGCGCCGTCGGCCTGCGTCACCTCGACCTCGGGACGCACCGACATCGACAGGGCGCCCTTCGGCCCCTTCACAGTCAACGAGCCGTTCGCCACCTCGACGGTGACCCCCTTCGGCAGAGTGACCGGACGTTTCGCTACTCTAGACATCGCACTCAATCGTTCGTTCGGGGCGGGACGCCGCTCGACGCTCCCGCCGGTTCGCGCGCATCACGAAACGATGCACAGCACCTCGCCGCCGTGACCTTCGGCGCGCGCCTGGCGATCCGTCATGACGCCACGCGACGTCGACACGATCGCGATTCCGAGGCCGCCCTGCACCTTCGGCAGCTCCGCGCTTCCCTTGTAGATCCTCAAGCCCGGGCGGCTGACCCGCTCGATTCGCTCGATGACCGGACGGTCCTGGTAGTACTTCAGGCGGATCGTCAGGGTCGGCTTGGTGGGCTCGGACTCGTCGACGTCGAAGCCCGCGATGTATCCCTCGGCCTCGAGGACCTTGGCGATCGCGACCTTCTGGCGCGATGAAGGCATCGATACCGATTCCTTGCGCGCGGCCTGCCCGTTGCGGATGCGCGTCAGAAAGTCGGCGATCGGATCAGTCATGCTCATCGGCGTACTCCGACCTTACCAGCTCGCCTTCGACAGGCCCGGAATCTCGCCGCGCATCGTCGCCTCGCGGAGCTTGTTCCGGCCGAGGCCGAAGCGGCGATAGAACCCATGGGGCCGCCCGCTGATCGCGCAGCGATTGCGTACGCGAACGGGGCTCGCGTCCCGCGGCAGCTTCTGCAGGCGGATCTGCGCGGCAAGCCGCTGCTCGTCCGTCGAACGCGGGTCGCGGATGATCTTCTTCAGCTCCTCCCGCTTCGCCGCGTAACGCTGCACGGTCTTCAGCCGGCGCGCGTTCTTGATGATCATCGATTTCTTGGCCATGAATCGGTCTCCAGCCCCTTACGACCGCAGCGGGAAGTTGAATGCCTCGAGCAGCGCGCGGCCTTCCTGGTCGTTCCGCGCGGTGGTCGTGATCGCGATATCCATGCCCCGCACGGCATCGATCTGGTCGTAATTGATCTCGGGGAAAATGATCTGCTCGCGGATGCCGATGTTGTAGTTGCCCTGACCGTCGAACGCGCGGGCCGAGAACCCGCGGAAATCGCGGATGCGCGGGATCGCGATGTTGATCAGCCGATCGAGGAACTCGTACATCCGCTCGCGCCGCAGCGTGACCTTGCAGCCGATCGGGAAGCCTTCGCGCACCTTGAAGCTCGCGACCGAAACGCGGGCCTTCGTCGGCACGGCCTTCTGCCCCGTGATGCGCGCGAGATCGTTCATCGCGTTCTCGAGCACCTTACGGTCGGCAAGCGCCTCGCCGACGCCCATGTTCACGGTCACCTTCACGAACCGCGGCACGGCCATCGGGTTCTTGACGCCGAGCCGCTCCATCAGCTGAGGAACGACCGTCGTCTTGTAGTATTCCTGTAGTCTGCTCATATCCCGTGCGCCCGATCAGGCGTCCACGACCTCGTTGTTCGACTTGAAGTAGCGCACCTTGCGCCCGTCGGCGAGCACGCGAAAACCGACGCGGTCGCCCTTCTGGGTCGCCGGATTCCACAGCATCACGTTCGAGACGTGCACCGGCGCTTCCTTCTCGATGATCCCGCCCGGCACGCCGCGCGCCGGGTTCGGCCTCTGATGCCGCTTCACGACGTTCACGTTCTCGACGACGACACGGTCGTCGCCGACGACGCGCGTCACGACGCCCCGCCGACCCTTGTCGCGTCCGGCGATGACGACGACCTCGTCGCCCTTCCTGATGCGCTTCATCGTCCCGTCCTACAGCACTTCCGGCGCCAGCGAGATGATCTTCATGAACCGGCTCGTGCGCAGCTCGCGCGTGACCGGCCCGAAGATGCGGGTGCCGATCGGCTCGAGCCGGTTGTTCAGCAACACCGCCGCATTGCCGTCGAACCGGATCGCGGAGCCGTCCGGGCGCCGAAGGCTCTGCTTCGTGCGCACGACCACGGCGTTGTAGATCTCGCCCTTCTTCACGCGGCCGCGCGGAATCGCGTCCTTGATCGTGACCTTGATCACGTCGCCGATGCGCGCATACCGGCGCTTCGAGCCGCCGAGCACCTTGATGCACATCAGCCGCCGTGCGCCCGAGTTGTCGGCCGCGCTCAATACCGTCTGCGTCTGAATCATCGCTCGATCCTCTAACTAGCCGCCTCGTCCGACGCTCGCTGCGACTCGTCGGCCGTCCTGGCCCTGCTGACGATCTCGACGACGCGCCAGGCCTTGCGCTTCGAAAGCGGACGGCACTCGCTGATCGCCACCGTGTCGCCCGTGCGGCACGCGTTGTCCTCGTCGTGCGCCATGATCTTCGTCGTGCGGCGGATGTACTTGCCGTAAATCGGGTGCTTGATCAGGCGCTCGACCGCGACCGTGACGCTCTTGTTCATCTTGTCGCTGACCACGCGGCCGACGACCCTGCGGGCCGTCTTCTGGCCCGTGCCCGTCGACTCGCCGCCGGTATTCTCCGCCGCGCTCATGCCGTCTCACCCTTCTGCCGTGCCCGCTCCGCGAGCACCGTCTTGATCCTTGCGATGTTCCTACGGACCTTGCCGTGCTGATCCGGCTTCGCTCCCTGCCCCGTCTGAGCCTGGATCCGCAGATTGAACTGCTCGCGTCGGAGCTTCAAAAGCTCCTCGGCGAGGTTCTCGTCCGTCATGCTGCGCAATTCCTTGGCCTTCATCACGACACCTGGCGCTCGACGATGACCGTCTGGACCGGCAGCTTCGCCGCGGCGAGACGAAACGCCTCGCGGGCGACCTCCGGGCTCACGCCCGTGATCTCGTAGAGCATCCGGCCCGGCTGGATCTGCGCGACCCAGTACTCGACGTTGCCCTTGCCCTTGCCCTGGCGCACTTCGAGCGGCTTCTTCGTGATCGGCTTGTCCGGGAACACTCGGATCCAGATCTTGCCGCCGCGCTTCACGTGGCGAGTCATCGCACGGCGCGCGGCCTCGATCTGGCGCGCCGTGAGCTGACCGCGGCTGACGGCCTTGAGGCCGAAATCGCCGAAGCTCACCGTGTTGCCGCGGGTCGCGAGGCCGGTGTTCCGGCCCTTGAACTGCTTTCTGAATTTCGTTCGTTTAGGTTGCAGCATGGCAGCCCCTCAATCCCGCGCGTCAGGCCTGCGCCTGGGCGCGCGGCGCCTCGGCGGCTTCCTGCTTCGTCTCGCCGAAGTCGAAGACCTCGCCGCGGAAGATCCATACCTTCACGCCGATCACGCCGTACGTCGTGCGCGCCTCGGCGAACCCGTAGTCGATGTCCGCACGGAACGTGTGCAGCGGCACGCGGCCCTCGCGGTACCACTCGGAGCGCGCGATCTCGGCGCCGTTCAGCCGGCCGGACACCTTGACCTTCACGCCTTCGGCGCCGAGCCGCATCGTGTTCGTCACGGCCCGCCGCATCGCCCGCCGGAACTGCACGCGGCGCTCGAGCTGCTGCGCGATGCCCTCGGCGACGAGCTGAGCGTCGAGCTCGGGCTTGCGGATCTCGGAGATGTTGAGCCTGACGTCGGCGAGCGGCATGCCGAGCAGCTTCGCGACGTCCGCGCGCAGCTTCTCGATGTCCTCGCCCTTCTTGCCGATCACGATGCCCGGCCGTGCCGTGTGGATCGTGATGTTCGCCTTCTTCGCCGGCCGCTCGATGTAGATGCGGCTCACGGACGCGTCCTTCAGCTTCTCCTTGAGGAAGGTGCGGACGCGGTGATCCTGCTCGATGTACGTCGGAAACGTCTGCGCATCCGCGTACCACTTCGAGAGCCACTCGCGCGTGATGCCGAGGCGAATTCCGGTCGGATGTACCTTCTGACCCATGATTTACTCGTCCGCCACTCGAATCGTGATGTGGCTGTTGCGCTTCAAGATTCTGTTGCCTCGGCCCTTCGCACGCGCCCGATAGCGCGTGAAGAACGGAGCGCCGTTGACCTCGACGACGGAAACCTTGAGCTCGTCGATGTCCGCGCCGTGATTGTGCTCGGCGTTCGCGATCGCCGACTCGAGCACCTTGTGCACGAGCCGAGCGGCCTTCTTGCGGCTGAACCGCAGGATGTCGATGGCCTGCCCAACGGGCTTGCCCCTGATCTGATCCGCGACGAGGCGGCATTTCTGCGGAGAAATGCGCGCGTATCGCAGTGTCGCCGCAACCTGCATCGATCTAGCTCCAACCCTGTTACTTGGACTTCCGGTCCCCGGAGTGCCCCTTGAACGTTCGCGTGATCGCGAACTCGCCGAGCTTGTGGCCGACCATGTTCTCGGAGATCAGCACCGGCACGTGCTGGCGTCCGTTGTGCACGGCGATCGTCAACCCGACCATGTCGGGGATGATCATCGAGCGGCGCGACCAGGTCTTGATCGGCCGGCGGTCGTTGGCGGCCACCGCCTTCTCGACTTTCTTCAGCAGGTGCAGGTCGACGAACGGACCCTTTTTGATCGAACGTGGCATGTGCTCTTCCGACTGCTCGGCGCCGTCAGCGGACGCCGGACCCTCAAACCTTCCTACTTCACTTCTGCTTGCGGCCGCGAACGATCATCGCCTTCGTCCGCTTGTTCTTCCGCGTCTTGTAACCCTTCGTCGGCACGCCCCACGGCGAAACCGGGTGGCGGCCGCCCGACGTACGGCCCTCGCCACCGCCATGCGGATGGTCGACCGGGTTCATCGCGACGCCGCGCACGGTCGGCCGGATGCCGCGCCAGCGCTTCGCGCCGGCCTTACCCAGCTTGCGCAGGTTGTGCTCGATGTTGCCGACCTCGCCGATCGTCGCACGGCAATTCACGTGCACCTTGCGCATCTCGCCGGAACGGAGCCGCAAGGTCACGTACGCGCCCTCACGGGCCACGACCTGCGCGGAAGCCCCGGCGCTCCGCGCGAGCTGCGCACCCGCACCGGGCTTCAGCTCGATGCAGTGCACCTGGGTGCCGACCGGAATGTTCTTGAGCGGCAGCGCGTTGCCGGGCTTGATCGGCGCGTCGGTGCCCGACTGGATCGGGTCGCCCACCGCGACACGCTGCGGCGCGAGGATGTAGCGCCGCTCGCCGTCCTGGTACAGGACGAGGGCGAGGTGGGCACTGCGGTTCGGATCGTACTCGAGCCGCTCGACGCGGCCGGCGATACCGTCCTTGTCGCGCTTGAAATCGATGATCCGGTAATGACGGCGGTGACCGCCGCCGCGGTGCCGCGTCGTGATCCGGCCCTGATTGTTGCGGCCGCCCGTCTTCGACATCGGCACGACGAGCGCCTCGTGCGGCGGCCCCTTGTGCAGCTCGTCGTTGACGACGCGCACCGTGAAGCGCTGCCCGGCGGACGTGGGTTTGAGCTTGCGTAGCGCCACTTCGTTCCCTCCCGCGCCCTTATTCCGCGCTGATGAAGTCGAGATCGTGGCCCGGGGCGAGGCGCACGTACGCCTTCTTCCAGTCGGACCGCCGCCCCCGGCGCATGCCGAAGCGCTTGGACTTGCCGCGGACGCGCGTGACCGTCACCCGATCGACCTTCACGTCGAACAGCATCTCGACGGCCCGCTTGACCTCGCTCTTCGTCGCGTCGGTGCGGACCTTGAAGACGACCTGATGGTCGCGGTCGCCCGCCGTTGTCGTCTTCTCGGATACGTGAGGGCCGACGATGACCTGGGTCAGCCGCTCCTTGGAGTGCAGCGCGCTCATGCCAACCGTCCTTCGATTAACTTCGCGGCGGCCGCCGTCATCACGACGCGGTCGGCGCCGACCAGGCTGACCGGATCGACCTCGCTCGCTTCGAGCACGTCGACGTTGGGGAGATTACGGACGGAGAGCCACAGGTTCGCGTCGAAGCCCTCGACGACGATCAGCCCGCGCTCCACCCCGAGCTCGGCCAGTTTCCGCGCGGCGTCCTTCGTCTTCGGCGCGTCGACGGTGAACGCGTCGACCAGCACCAGGCGCTCCTGACGCAAGAGCTCCGACAACACCGAGCGCAGCGCGCCGCGGTACATCTTGCGATTGACCTTCTGGTCGTGATTGCGGGGACGCGCCGCGAACGCGCGCCCGCCACCGACCCAGATCGGGCTCCGCGTCGAGCCGTGCCGGGCACGGCCCGTGCCCTTCTGACGCCACGGCTTCGCATTGCCGCCGCTGACCTCGGCGCGCGTCTTCTGCGCCTTCGTGCCCGCGCGCGCGCTCGCGAGATACGCGACCACGACCTGATGAACGAGCGGCTCGTTGAACGGCGCCGCGAACGACGCGTCGGCGAGCTCGATCGATTCGCCGTTACCGTGCAGTGTGACCTTCATTTTCCGTCTCGCGGCTTACCGGCCTTGACCGCCGGTCGGACCAGAACGCGCCCCGAGACGGAGCCGGGCACGGCACCCTTCACGAGGAGCAGATTGCGCTCCGGATCGACGCGGACGACCTCGAGGTTCGACTGCGTCGAGCGCGTCGCACCCATGTGGCCGGACATCTTCTTACCCTTGAACACGCGGCCGGGGGACTGGTTCTGACCGATCGAGCCCGGCGCGCGATGCGAAATCGAGTTGCCGTGCGACGCATCCTGCGAATTGAAGTTGTGCCGCTTGATCGTGCCCGCGTAGCCCTTGCCCTTCGACGTCCCGGTGACGTCGACGAGCTGGCCGGCCGCGAAGAGATCGACCTTGATCTCCGCGCCCGCGGCGAGACCCTCGCCCTCGCCGTCGTCCAGCCGGAACTCCCAGAGCCCTTCGCCCGGCTCGACCTTCGCCGCCGCGAAGTGCCCCGCCTCGGGCTTGGTCAGCTTGCTCGGACGTGCCCGGCCGACGGTGACCTGCACGGCACGATAGCCGTCGCGCTCGGGGGTCTTCAGCGTCGTGACTCTGTTCGGAAGGGCTTCGATCACGGTGACCGGCACCGATTCGCCGGACTCCGTGAAAATGCGGGTCATACCGCACTTGCGGCCCACAAGACCGATAGGCATTTTGCGTTCCTCTGTATCCGCACCGACTGCGTCGGCCGGCGCTTCAGCCAGCGCGTCGTTCGCGCGCTGGCACCCGAAAACAAGCACGCCCGCCCAAGAAACGAATGGGAGACGTGGTGATTGCTTGCCGCCCTATCCGGGCGGTTGCCGGGGCGCTCCAAGCGCCCGGCGCGCGTCAGACGGGACGACCCGGAGGTCTCCGGGCTTTCCCCCTATGACCGACAAGTAGCCCGCAATTATAGCACCGGGCCGTGGCGGAAAAAGGGGTCAGAGCCCTTTTTTCGCGTGCTTCGTTCGTCGCTCTCGGGCGCCGGTGAAAAAGGGTCCAACCCTTCCTCCGGAAAAAGGCTCTGACTCCTTTTTCCTCGGCGCCCTGCCGCCTTGCGTCAGTTCAGCTTGATCTGCACGTCGACGCCGGCCGGAAGCTCGAGCTTCATCAGCGCGTCGACGGTCTTGTCCGTCGGATCGATGATGTCCATCAGCCGCTTGTGGGTCAGCAGCTCGTACTGATCCCGCGCGTCCTTGTCGACGTGCGGGGAGATCAGCACCGTGTAGCGCTCGACCTTCGTCGGCAGCGGGACCGGCCCGCGGACCGTGGCGCCGGTCCGCTTGGCCGTGTCGACGATCTCGCGCGCCGATTTGTCGATCAGGCGGTGATCGAAAGCTTTCAGACGAATACGGATGTTCTGGTTCGTGGCCATCGCGGCTTACTCGATGATCTTCGACACCACGCCGGCGCCGACCGTGCGGCCACCTTCGCGGATCGCAAACCGCAGACCCTCCTCCATCGCAATCGGCGCAATCAGGTCCACCTTCAGCTTCACGTTGTCGCCGGGCATCACCATCTCCGTGCCCTCCGGCAACTCGATCGAACCCGTCACGTCCGTCGTCCGGAAATAAAACTGCGGCTTGTACCCCTTGAAGAACGGCGTATGCCGACCGCCCTCCTCCTTCGTCAAAATGTACACCTCACACTCGAACTTCGTGTGCGGCGTAATCGACCCAGGCTTCGCCAGCACCTGACCGCGCTCGACCTCCTCGCGCTTCGTGCCTCGCAACAGCACACCAACGTTGTCGCCCGCCTGACCCTCGTCAAGGAGCTTGCGGAACATCTCCACGCCCGTGCACGTCGTCTTCGCCGTCTCCCGAAGACCTACGATCTCCACCTCGTCGCCGACCTTCACCTTCCCGCGCTCGATTCGACCCGTCACCACCGTGCCGCGGCCCGAAATCGAAAACACGTCCTCGATCGGCATCAGGAACGCCCCATCCACCGCTCGCTCCGGCACCGGAATGTACTCGTCCATCGCCGCAACCAGCTTCTCCACCGCCTGCGTCCCGATCTCCGACGTGTCACCCTCCAGCGCCTTCAACGCCGACCCCACAATGATCGGCGTCTCGTCCCCAGGAAACTCGTACGTCGACAACAGATCCCGAACCTCGAGCTCCACCAGCTCCAAAAGCTCCGGATCGTCCACCATGTCCGCCTTGTTCAAAAACACCACGATGTACGGCACACCCACCTGACGCGCCAACAAAATGTGCTCGCGCGTCTGCGGCATCGGACCGTCCGCCGCCGATACCACCAATATCGCTCCGTCCATCTGCGCCGCGCCCGTGATCATGTTCTTCACGTAGTCCGCGTGCCCCGGACAATCCACGTGCGCGTAATGACGAGTCGCACTCTCGTACTCCACGTGCGACGTCGCAATCGTAATGCCCCGCGCCTTCTCCTCCGGCGCCTTGTCGATCTCGTCGAACTTGCGCGCCTCGCCGCCAAACTTCGCCGCCATCACCGTCGTCAACGCCGCCGTCAACGTCGTCTTCCCATGGTCCACGTGACCAATCGTCCCTACGTTCACGTGCGGCTTCGTACGCTCAAATTTCGACTTCGACA